>JAESGQ010000005.1_pt1 | contig 1102180 bp, 1033 predicted proteins | sample 9266251 | NCBI WGS metagenome assembly JAESGQ01 (sample SAMN17056778, study PRJNA650883) | algae metagenome | isolation source: Kaiparowitsia implicata GSE-PSE-MK54-09C and co-occurring heterotrophs from... | place: USA: Kaiparowits Plateau, Grand Staircase Escalante National Monument, UT ...
GAAGGGCATCGGACGAAGGGCATCGGACGAAGGGCATCGGACGAAGGGCATCGGACGAAGGGCATCGGACGAAGGGCATCGGACGAAGGGCATCGGACGAAGGGCATCGGACGAAGGGCATCGGGTAAGGCAATCCGCTGGCTTATCTCTGCTCTATTGTGCTGCTGTCCATGGCCAAACTCTGCATGGCTGTGCACCGCCCAGGATAGCGAACGGAGGGTGGGAACTGCGCGTCTTGTGCAGCCAGGCTGCGAAGACCTCCTTGAAGGACATGCAGTGAAATAGTCGACGCGCCTTGTCGAAATGCCGTTCGGCCAGTCGTCGCCAGGGTGACGGCGGAGCCTGTGCTCGGCCGATTGTGCACAGGAGGATGCCATGACGCAGTTTCTGGTTGCGATCTATCACCCCGATGACTACGACGCGGCCGCGGTCGAGGATGCGGAAATGGTGCGCGATATCGACGCGCTCAACGACGAGATGGTGGCCGCCGGGTGTCGGGTCTTCGTTGGCGGGCTGCAGCAGGCGAGCCGCGCGCGATCGGTGCGGGGCAGGGGCGGCGAGCTGCTCATCACTGACGGCCCCTATACCGAGGCCAAGGAGCATGTGGGTGGCTTCTGGGTGCTGGAGCTTGCTGACATGGACGAGGCGCTGGCCTGGGGGCGCAAGGCGGCGATTGCCTGCCGCGCCCCGGTGGAGGTTCGTCCGTTTCACTGAGATCTGCGCGCCGGGAGGAGCACAGGGGTGGGACAGGCTGTCGACAGCGGGTATGATGCCTGATGAAGATGCTGTTGATCGTGGCCGTGCTCAGTGTTGTGGGGCTTGTCGTTGCGCACTTCGCCCTCGCGGCGCGGTTCGCGGCAGGGACCGACGCGGCCATCAGACGGCTGATTGCCGCGCAGACCTCGGCTCCGCCCGACCAGGCGGCGATCCCGTCGCTGGTTCTCGCCTTCGCAGCCCGCAATGGTGGGCAACCAAGTGGCCCGGCCACAATGACGATCACGCAAAAAGCGGAGATGAAGCTGGCGCCCGGGCAGGACTGGCTTCCCATTGAGGCAACCCAGATTTCAGGGACGCGCGATCCGGGCTTTGTCTGGCAGGCACGGGGGCGCATGGCTGCGATCATCCCCGTGGTCGTGGTGGATGGCTATGTGGCGGGTGAGGGGTGGCTGGAGGCCAGACTTGCCGGCTCGGTGCCGGTTGCCAATGCCAGGGGTGCCGATGTGAGCCGGGGCGAGGCCATGCGGTTCCTGGCGGAGCTGGCGTGGAATCCCGACGCCATCGTCAATGCAGCCGACCTCGCGTGGCGGCAGGTCGACGAGCGGACCGTCGAGGTCGCGCTACAGACCGAAGGTGGCCCGGCGCGCGTGCGGCTGGGTTTTGACGCAGATGGCGATGTGGTGCGCATGGAAGCCGACGACCGGCCGCGTGCGGTGGGGGACCAGAACATCGCCACGCGCTGGATCGGCCGCTTCAGCGGCTATGCGCGCTTTGGCAATTATCGCCTGCCGCGGTTCGGCGAGGTGGCGTGGGTCCTGCCCGAAGGCGAGTTCCTCTATTGGCGGGGCGAAAACGTCACCGCCGAGCCGGCCCGCCGATAGCGCGGGGGTGGCGCCGCCGAGGAAAGCGGGCTGGGCGGTTGAACCTTAAGGCTGTCCCGGCGTATCCACCTGGGTAGTATGCCGACCCGTCGCCCTTCCTGCCGAAACTGACCTGCTGGATATATTGATGCGCATTCTCGCCCTGCTGATCCTTCTGCTGCTCGCCCCCGCCCAGGCCATGGCCCAGTTCCTCCCGGAAGATCCAGCGCCAGCGGCCAGCGAGGCGGGGATCGACGAGCTGATCCGCATCATCGAGAATGATGAAACCCGCGCCGCCCTGCTGGAGCGGTTGCGCCAGACGGAAGAAGCGGGCGTACCAGCCGAGGCGCCGCCTGATCTCAGCATCGTGCGCCAGCTCGCCGAATATACGCGGGCGGCGGCTGAGGGCACCTCGACGACGCTGCGCTCACTGGGCGGGGTATTTATCGAGCTGCAGCAGGGGCTGAGCGGCACGCTGAGCGCCGATCTCGACGGGTTCCGTGACGTGGCCATCGGCGTCGTGCTGGTGGGGGCCGGACTGTTCGGCAGTTTTCTGGCATTGCGGATCATCGTGCTCTGGGCCCAGGGGCTGATTGCGCGCCGGGTGGCGGGGCGCGGCTGGCCCTCGCGGATCCTGGGCATGCTCGGAGCGCTGGTGGTGGACCTGGGCTCGGTGCTGCTGGCCTGGGCGATCGGCTATGTGGTGGCCCTGATGCTGGTCGGTGGTGCCACGGGCCGCATGGGCATCAACCAGTCGTTGCTGCTCAATGCCTTCCTTCTCGTCGAGACCAGCAAGCTGGTGGCCCGCGCCATCCTGCAGCCGCGCTACGAGTCGCTGCGGCTGATAGGTGTCACCGACGACAATGCGGCCTATTGGTCATTCTGGCTGGGGCGGATCATTTCGCTCCTGGGCTATACCTTCCTGTTCATAACGCCGCTGCTGGCGGCCAACCTGTCGGTGGGCGCGGCATCGGCGGTGCAGGTATTGGTGATGGCCACGGCTGTTACCATCGGCATTATCGTCGTGCTGCAGAACAAGGACGACGTGCGGACCTGGCTGACCGGCATTGCGGCCCGGCGGGGCAATGACGGCACCGGTCAATTGCTGATCCTGCTGGGGCAATACTGGCATGTGGTGGCGATCGTCTACCTCGTGACGCTGCTGGTCGTGTGGTTTGCCAATCCGGAACAGGCGCTGCCCTTCATGCTGGGCGCCACGGTGCAATCGGCCATAGCCATCCTGGTCGGCGTGGTCATCGTCGGCTTCATCGCGCGCTTTGTCAGCGCGGGGCTGAGCCTGCCCGAGGATATCAAGCGGCGCCTGCCGCTGCTCGAGACGCGGCTGCATGCCTTCGTGCCCCATGTGATGCTGGTGGTGCGCTGGGTGGTGATTGCCGGCGTGCTGCTGGCCATTGCCCAGGCCTGGGCGCTGTTCGACTTCGTCGGCTGGATCGGCAGCGATGGCGGCCAGCAGGTGGCGGGCTCGGTGATTTCGGCAGCGCTGATCATCCTGGTCTGCATCGTGCTGCATGTGGTGGTGGCGTCCTGGGTCGAGTACCGGCTCAATACCAGCATCGGCAAGACGCCGACGGCGCGCGAGAAAACGCTGCTGGGCCTGTTCAAGAACGCCTTCACCATCGCGCTGGTGGTGTTCGGGCTGATGCTGGCACTGGCCCAGATCGGGGTGAATATCGCGCCGCTCCTGGCGGGCGCTGGGGTGATTGGCCTCGCCATCGGTTTCGGATCGCAGAAGCTGGTGCAGGACATCATCACCGGCATCTTCATCCAGTTCGAGAATGTGATGAATGAGGGCGACGTGGTGGAGGCGGGCGGCAAGTCGGGCGTGGTGGAGAAGCTCACCATCCGCTCGGTGACCATTCGCGACCTGGGCGGCACGGTGCATTTGATCCCGTTCTCCTCGGTCGACCAGGTCTCCAACATGGTGCGCGGTTTCTCCTTCCATGTGGCGGAGATCGGCGTGGCCTATGACAGCGATATTGGCGAGGTGAAGCAGGCCATGCATGACGCCTTCGACCAGCTGATGCAGACCGAGCATGGCGAGAACATCATCGACGAACTGGACATGCAGGGCATCATCGCCTTTGCCGATTCCGCCGTTACGGTACGGGCCCGCATCAAGACGCTGCCAGGCAAGCACTGGGCGGCGGGCCGCGCCTATAGCGAGCTGGTCAAGACCATCTTCGCCGAGCGCGGCATCGAGATCCCCTATCCGCACGTGACCTATGTGGCCAGCGCGCCGGCCCGCCGGCCGGCTTTGCCGGTGATCGATGGGGAAAGCCGCGAGGGCGGCACGCCCGAGCTGCCGGGCGAGCCGAGCCGGGGCTGACCGTTTCGTGATCGGGCCGCGGGCGTTGCCTTAAGGCGATCTTAATTTGGTGGGTTAAAATAGTGATACGCGCCCGTTGCGGCACAGCCGGCGCAGCCGTGTTTTTCGTATTCGCGTATCACGAGGCCCCAAATGTTCCATTCGAACAGCAAGACCGTCATCCTTTTCCGTGGGCTTTCGGCCCTGGCGCTGGCTGCCGCGCTCAGCGTGGCCGCCGTGGCGCCGAGCCTGGCCAACAGCGCCGATTTCGTGCGCGGGCTCTGGCCGCAGGCGGAGGCGCGCGGGGTGAGCCGGGCGGCGTTCGAATCCGCCTTTTCCGGCTATAACTACATTCCCAAGGTCATGGAACTGACCAAGAAGCAGCCCGAATTTTCCCAGACGGTGCAGCAATATATCGACAAGCGGGTCACCGCCGGCCAAGCGCAGAAGGGCCAGGCCATGCGGGTGGAGTGGAACCAGACGCTGACCGGGTCGGAGCAGCGCTGGGGCGTGCAGCCGGAAATCGTGCTGGCCATCTGGGGCATGGAAACCAATTTCGGCGGCTTCATGGGTGGCGAAAACACCATCCATGCGCTGGCCACGCTGACCGAGGGCGGCTATCGCACGGACTTCTTCCGCGATGAGTTGCTGACGGCGCTGCGCATCGTCTCGGACGGGCATGTGAGCCCCCGTAACATGGTGGGCTCCTGGGCGGGCGCCATGGGCCACACCCAGTTCATGCCCTCGAGCTTCATGCGCTATGCCGTCGACTATAATGGCGACGGCAAGAAGGATATCTGGAACTCGGTGCAGGATGCGCTGGGCTCGACGGCCAATTATCTCAACAATTTCGGCTGGCGGCCGGGCGAGACCTGGGGCTACGAGGTCAAGCTGCCGAGCGGCTTCGACTTTGCCGGCGCGCGCCAGCTCGAGCGGGCGCCGCTCAGCCAGTGGCAGGCCATGGGCGTCCAGCGCGTTTCGGGCCGGCCGTTTCCGCGCCCCAGCGATGTCGGCCGGCTCTATATGCCGGCTGGCGCGGCCGGACCGACCTTCCTGCTGCTGCCCAATTTCGATGTGATCAAGCGCTACAACAATTCGGACAGCTATGCCCTGGCGGTCGGCCACCTGGCGGATCGCATCATCGGCACGGGGGGCTTCGCGACGCCCTGGCCGGCGGGTGACTATGCACTGACCAAGGCGCAGCGGGCGGAATTGCAGACCCTGCTGGGTCGTGCCGGATTTGACGCCGGCTCGCCCGATGGGGTGGTCGGCCCCAAGACGCGGGCGGCCGTGATGGCCTATCAGAGCCGGGTGGGATTGCCGGCGGATGGTCACATCTCCGGGAGGCTGCTCGACCGGCTCAAACGTTAACCCTCTGTTAACGGATTGGGAGCAATTTTATCGCGCTTAAGTAGAGGGCAGGTCAGTTTCCATCCATTGGAGGCGCCTGCCCTCGCCCATTTCCGCCCCTGCATCCAACGACATGCCCAGGCAGGCCCGTGCCACAAAATGCCCGGCTTTGACTGCTAGACAGTGGCTCTCCCAAATCATGTAGAGACCAATGCCCCGCTCCTATTCCTTGTCGCGCCGTGCCTTCATCGGCGCCCTGATGGCCAGTGTCGTGCTTCCCGGCAAGGCCTTTGCCCTCTCGATCATGGATCCGTTCAACCTGCCGGCTGCCATGGATGCCGGCACGGTCAAGGTCGGCGCCGACATTGCCTATGCCGATGGCGCGCGCCACAAGCTCGACGTCTATGCGCCCGAGGCGCGCGGCACGCTGGCGCCCGTGGTGTTCTTCATCTATGGCGGCGGCTGGAGCCGGGGCGAGAAGTACGAATACCAGTTCGTTGGCCAAGCCCTGGCCTCGCGCGGCTTTGTCGTGGTGATCGCCGACTACCGGGTGTTCCCGGATGTCACCTATCCCGATTTTCTCTATGACAGCGCCAGCGCCCTGAGCTGGGTGCAGACCAATATTGCCAACTATGGCGGCGACCCCAACCGTCTGTTTCTCGCCGGGCATTCGGCCGGAGCCTATAATGCGGTGATGCTGGCGCTGGACCCGTCCTTCCTGCGTGAATTCGATGTCAGCATGTCCATCCAGGCGGTGGCAGCGCTGTCAGGGCCGTTCGACTTCTATCCCTTCGAATATAACGAGGTGCGCGACGTGTTTGGCGGCGCGCCCAACCCGCAGGGCACCCAGCCGATCAACCTGGTGACCAGCGAGGCGCCGCCGATGTACCTGGCCACCGGCACGACCGATCCCATCGTGCGCATGCAGAATACCGAGCGCTTTGCCCAAAAGCTCAAGGATAGCGGCGTGTGGGTCACTACCCGCTATTACGAGGGCTATGGCCATATGGAGCCGGTGCTGGCGCTGGGGGCGCTGTGGCGCTGGCGCATGCCGGTGCTGGACGACATGGTGGCCTTCTTCCAGATGTTCGGGGCCTTCCCCAGCGGCGTGCCCTATGTCGCGGTGGCGCCCGATGCGCCCGAGCAGCTGCCCGAGGCCATCGCGCCGATGGAGCAGATCGTCGAGCAGATGAATGCGATGTTCCAGCCGATCGAGAACTAGCGGGTCGGCGGGGAATCGCCTTAGCCTCGGCGCATGACCCATTATTTGCGCCATGCCGGAACCGGAGACGCCGCCCAGAAGGCGGCGCTCGAAGCCATTGTCAGGGCCGACCCGACGCTGATGCGCGTCCTCGCGACAATCCGTGCCTTGGGCACACCCGATGCCTGGCTGGCCTCCGGGGCGATCTACAATTGCGTGTGGAACAGCCTGACGGGCCGACCCTCGCTGCATGGCGTCAACGATATCGACATCATCTATTTCGACCCTGACCTGTCCTGGGAGGCCGAGGATCGGGTGATCAAGGCCATGGAGCAGGCCCTGCAAGGTCTGGCGGTGCCGGTACAGCCGCGCAATCAGGCGCGGGTGCACCTGTGGTTTGAAGAGAAGTTCGGCTTTCCGTTTGCGCCGCTCAGCCACGCAAGCGAGAGCCTGTTGCGCTATGCGTCAAAAACCCATGCGGTGGCGGTGAGCCTTGCGGCCGATGACACCATGCTGATCGCGGCGCCGTTCGGGCTCGAGGACATGTTCGCGTTTCGCGTCACGCCAAATCCGGCCACGGACAATCGGCTGACGCATGCCAGGAAGGGCGCGCGGATCAGCGCCACCTGGCCGGAAGTCAGTGTCGTGCCGTGGCCTGAGGACGACGCTAGGCCGGATTGAGTTCCACAGAGGCGGCGGAGCGCTGCACCGGGCCATGGAACACGGCCTCGATATTGTTGCCATCGGGATCGAGCACGAAGGCGGCGTAATAGCCCGGGTGGTAGTGCCGCTCGCCCGGAACGCCGTTGTCCTTGCCGCCGGCGGCAAGGGCCGTCTTGTAGAAGGCGTCGACCATGGCCCGGTCGCGGGCCTGGAAGGCCAGGTGGATATGGGTGGGGATGGTGCGGGCGTCGGCCGCATCGACGAAGAGCTCGTCGACCTGGAACCAGCCTTCGCCAGACTGGTCGATCCTGAGCCCCAGCACGCCCAGCACAGCGGTATAGAAATGCCGCGTGGCGACGAAGTTCCTTGCCCGCAGATGCACATGGTCAATGAGGCGTCCGGTATGCCAGGTCATGGGTGTCTCCGACAGCGGGCAAAACAAAACCGCCCGGAACAGGTTCCGGGCGGTGGCAGAGCGATCTGGTTTATTCGGCTTCGTCGGCCGAAGCGGAATTGAGCTGGCCGTATTTCTCGACGCCGATCTTGTCGAGGAGCTCGAGCTGGGTCTCGAGGAAGTCGATATGGCCTTCCTCGTCGGTCAGCAGGGCCTCGAACAGGTTCTTGGAGACATAGTCGCCGAGCTGTTCGCAGAGCTCGCGGCTGGCCTTGTAGGCCGCGCGCGCGTCATACTCGCCGGCGAGATCGGCCTCGAGCACTTCCTTGATGGTCTGGCCGATTCGCAAAGGCGCAACGCGCTGCAGATTGGGGTGACCTTCGAGGAAGATAATGCGCTCGATCAGCCGGTCGGCGTGATGCATTTCTTCAATGGATTCAGCGCGCTCCTTGGAAGCGAGCTTCTTGTAGCCCCAGTCGTCCAACAGACGATAGTGGACCCAATACTGGTTGACCGCACCGAGTTCCAGAAAAAGGGCTTCATTAAGCCGCTCGATGACCTGTGCTTCGCCTTTCACGACGTACTCCACTCCGTTGCTGCTTGAGCTTTTCGAGCCCAGTCGGGAGCGATACGACGTCGCCGGACTGTTGGGCTTGCTGCGCGTGGTAGTTTTCGGTGACCCGAACGATAATGTCCACCACATTCGGCACGCAGCCGCTGCATTTGGCCCTGCGATTGAGCTCACCATAGACCTTGGCGGGCACGACCAGCTGCCATGGATCGGCCTTGAGCAGATCGAGGACGATATCCTCAATCTCCTTGCTGGTGATCATGTTGCATTGGCAGACGAGCATGGGCGCGACGGGGTCAGGTGGAGCTTGCTGGCGGCATAAAGCGACTCCATTAGGTGATTGTCAAGGTCATGTAATGTCGCGTCCCTGGCGGGACACGTCATTCCATGGCCACGCTGCGGCTGCGCCGCTGCCGTGGTCATATGTCGACGAAACCATCCGGGCTAATGGTGCGTAGCTTGTGGGTAAGAAGAGGCAGAAATGGCACTTTCACTGCTCGGCATCGTCAATGCGCTTAGTCTCAAGGATGCGGGGTCGCGCTGTGTCGCGCGTGCTGTGCCCTATGGGCGGCTGCCGCGACAGGCGCTGGACATCTATGCGCCCCGCCAGGCCAGCGGGCCGCTGCCGGTGGTGTTCTTCGTCTATGGCGGCTCATGGATGGATGGCGACCGCCGCCACTATGAATTTGCCGGGCGCGCTTTGGCGGCCCTGGGCTATGTGACGGTGATCGCCGACTACCGGCTGGTTCCGGCGGTGGAATATCCCGGCTTTCTCAACGACTGCGCCGAGGCGCTGTCGTGGGTGGCGGCCCGGATCGGGGCACATGGCGGGGACGGGCGGCGCATCGCCCTGATGGGCCATTCGGCGGGCGCCTATAATGCGGCCATGCTGGCGCTGCATCCGGCCTATCTGGCCGAGGCGGGGCTACGGGACAGCGTGCGGTGCCTGGTGGGCCTGTCGGGTCCCTATGATTTCTTCCCGTTCGACGGCCCGATCAGCCTGCGGACCTTTGGCGCTGTGCGCGATCCGGCGACAACGCAGCCGGTCAACCATGTCAGCGCCGACGCGCCGCCGGTCCTGCTGGGTCATGGCGGCAAGGACCGCCTGGTGCTACCGCGCAACAGCATCGCGCTGGCCGCGCGTCTGCGGGCCGTGGGCGTGACTGCCGAGGAGCGCCACTATCCGGCGCTCGGGCACCCGGCGACGCTGCTGGCGCTGGGCCGGCCGGCCCGGGCCATCGCGCCGGTGCTCAAGGACGTGGCGGCCTTTCTCGACCGCCACCTGGCGCCGGCAGTTCCCGAGGCTAGAGCTTCAGCTTTTCCTGCTGACGCCGCGCCGCGATGACCGCGGCCGAGGCCGCGGTGCGGTGGGCCGAGGAAAAGAACTCGCGATGCGCCAGGATCATCACGGTGAGGATGCAGGCGACGATCGGCAGCCATTCCGAGATGAACCAGGCAACCGAGGCGACCGAGAAGTAATAGGCGCGGATGCCGCTGTTGAAGTTCTTGGCGCCCAGCGCATTCATGCGGGTGATGGCGTCGATCTCTTCGTCGGTCGTGCCGCCGACATGGTCGATTGCGCCCAGCATGATGCAGAAATGGTTGAACTGGCGCAGCGACAGGGTGAAGGCAAAAAAGGCCAGCACGAACATGGCCAGCATGACCACCAGGTGCAGCTGGACATCGACGAGGGTATAGACGCGGTCGAGCGACAGGGAATTGAGCGTCTCCATCAGCGCCGGGATCTGCCCGAACACCGCGAAGATGGCGAGGATCAGCAGCACCGCCGTCGAGGCGAGGAAGCTGACCGAGCCCATGATATTGCCCGACAGGATGGCATCGAAGGGCGATTCCCGCAGCGTCGCATTGGCCACCCAGCGGCGGCGCTGCATGTTCATGATCACCGACAGCGAGGGCCGCAGCTTTTCCACCTGCGGCACGATGATGTTGTAGGCGAGATAGCAGATCAGCGGAAACAGGGTGGAAATCAGCGTCGACAAGGGCGTCCCCGAATTGGCTTTGCCTGCCTGTTATAGCGTGATCGCGGCAAAAGACGACGGGCCGCCGCTAGACCGTGCGGGGATAGCGGCGGTGGATGGCGTCGATCTCGGCAATGAGCTCGGGCGACAGCGTGACCTTGTGAGCGGCGATGGCATTGGCCAGCTGTGCGGTGCTGGTCGCGCCAATGATGACCGAGGTCATGAAGGGGCGGGTCAGCGCGAAGGCGATGGCCATCTGCGAGACATCAAGGCCATGGCGTTCGGCCAAGGCGAGATATTGCTTACCGGCGGCCTCGGACTGCTCGTTGAGGCGCCAGAAGCTCTTCTGATAGTCGCCCCGGCTGCCCTTGGGCATCTGCCCGTCGAAATACTTGCCGGTGATCAGCCCGCCGGCGAGTGGGGAATAGGCGAGCAGGCCGACATCCTCGTGGTGGCTGAGTTCGGCCAGGTCGAGGTCGAAATGGCGGCGCAGCAGGTTGTATTCGTTCTGCACCGAAACGATCCGGGGCAGGCCGCGCGCCTCGGCGATGCGCAGCCATTGCGCCATGCCCCAGGTGGTCTCGTTGGAGACGCCGACATGGCCCAGCTTGCCCTCCTTGACCAGGGCGTCCAGTGTTTCCAGCATGTCCTCGATATTGGCGAGGGCGTCGGCCGTGTCCTGCTTGTGCGGCTGGTAGGTCCAGGAGCCGTCGAAATTGTAGCTGCCACGGCCGGCCCAGTGGATCTGGTAGAGATCGATATAGTCGGTCTGCAGGCGCCTGAGGCTGGCTTCGAAGGCCTCGCGCAGCGTCTTGCCGCTGGTGCGCGTGCCATTGCGGATGAAATCCACCGGGCCGCCGGCCACCTTGGAGGCCAGGATCCACTGGTCGCGCTTGCCGGTCTTCTTGAACCAGTTGCCGATGATTTCCTCGGTGCGGCCCGAGGTCTCGGGGCTGCGCGGCACCGCGTAGATCTCGGCCGTGTCCATGAAATTGATGCCGGCATCGAGCGCCATGTCGATCTGGGCGTGGCCTTCGGCCTCGGTATTCTGGCTGCCCCAGGTCATGGTGCCCAGGCAGATTTCGGTGACCCGCAGATCGGTGCGGCCAAGCGGCTTCAATTTCATGAGGGTATCCCGGCAAGTGGTATGGAAGCCTGCCTACCCTAGCCGAAGCTGACGAAAATGACAGGCATGCTGCCAGAAAAAACGCGGCGTCAAAAAAGCGTCATGCGAGGCCGCTTTTGGGGTTGAGCTATCGGCTTCGACCCCCTATATACCCCTCACGTCGCGAGCAAGCCTCGCACGATGACGGCCCCACCGGCACTGTTATCGACTAATTGACGCGGGATGGAGCAGCCCGGTAGCTCGTCAGGCTCATAACCTGAAGGTCGCAGGTTCAAATCCTGCTCCCGCAACCAAAGCAAGCCGTGACGTAAGGAAGCGCTCGAAAGAGCGCTTCCTTTTTTTTTGTTTGGGTATTCATTTCCTCCTCGAAGCGGCGGTGGTCCTTGACGGCGAGGAGCTGGCCTCGCGCGCGCAGCGCTGTGTCGCCATCTCTCGGAGCCTCAGTAGTTTACCAGTTCTGCAATATATTGACTTGGCGTTTGCAGTAAGCTGCGCATAATGACTGGCAGGAGGGGAACATGCAGCCACAAGTCGCAGAGCGTCCAGTCAGTCTTGCTTTCGTCGACGACCATCCCGCCGTGCTCGCGGGAATGACCTCGATATTTTCTGCCGAGGATGATTTCATGGTTGTCGGTCAGGGCGCATCCGCCGAGGACGCGATCGCCCTAGCAGCCACGCACCGGCCGGATGTGATGTTCCTCGATCTCAGCATGCCGGGCGATGTTGTGGGGGCAATTCGCGTTATCACCAACACTTTCCGGCCGACCAAGGTCGTCATACTCACCGCATATTCCAGCGTGCAATCGGCCATCAAGGTGCTGGATGCTGGAGCGATGGGCTTCGTGCTCAAGGGCAATAGCTTCGACGATCTGTTTGAAGCAGTTCAGTCCGTCCTGCGTGACGAGGTGTATGTAACGCGGAAGTATTTTGCCGAAGTGATGGCGCTGCTGCGCAACAAGTCTGAGACCCCCGAGTCTCCAAGGCTCAATGTGCGCGAGATTCAGATCATCAAGCACCTGGCCAACGCCAGGACCAACCGGGAAATTGCGCAGGCGCTGTCGGTCAACGAGCAGACGGTCAAGAATTACATGTCCGGGCTGATGACCAAGCTGAAGGCCCGCAACCGCGTTGAAGTGGTCATCGCGGCGGAAAAATACATCAACTGATCACGGCCAGTTGGTGGCCTCGGCGCCGACAAGAGGAATGGTTGCCCGGATCAAGGTGCCGCCTCCGTCGGGCGCCTTGATCTCCAGTGTGCCACCCACGGCGTTGATGCGGTTGGACATGCCCAGCAGGCCCAGACCACGCCGATCCTCACTCTCGAGCCTGGTCTGATCGATACCCGGTCCTGTGTCGGACACTTCCAGCTCGATCGCCTCACTGGTGGCTCGCGCTGAAACCAGCTGGTCGGCCCCTGCGGCATATCGGGCAGAGTTGTTCAGCGCCTCCTGCACCACGCGATAGAGACAGGTCTTGATCAGGTGGGAAGTGTGTGCCGGCAGGGCGTGATGTCGATAGACCACGCTGCTTCCGGTCAGCGCTTCGTGGCGGGAAATGGCCAGTTCGAGCGTGCTTTCGAGCGTCAAATCGACCAGTTCGGGCAGCACGAGGCCCGCCGATATGCTGCGGAGCTCCTCCAGTGCTTCCGTATTGAGGGAAACCAGGCCCTCGAGGCTGTTGCGCAGCTTGGCTTCGACCTGCGCGGGGTCCTTCCACTCATCCTTGCGGGCCCGCGTCTTGTTGGACAGCAGGTGTGTCAGCTTGAAGTTGAGCACGCTCAGTAATTGAATGGGCCCGTCGTGCAGATCTGCGCCGACACGGCCGAGCAGCTGCTCGTTGACCTCGGCCGCCTGGAGGCGGGTCTTGTCCGAGGCAATGCGCAGTTGTTCGTTCTGGCGGGCCGACTCCTCGGCGTGGTGCGCGGCGCGCTGCAGGGCGGTCTGCTGCTGGGTGATGGTCCTGCTGCCACGCAGCACGACCGCATAGAGCGCCCCCATCATGGCCAGCGCCACAACGCCCACAACCGTCCAGGACCAGACATAGGCTGCCGAAACCGCCTCCTGCAGGCGTGAAGCTTCCTGGTGAAACTCACCCACGGCAGCAACCTCATTGGAGCCGATGGGATAGAGGGGCACATAGATCTCGATAAAGGGCGTGCTGAGATCGGGGTGGTTGTAGCCGTCTTCGAAGTTGACCACGATCTCACCAGCCGCGGCGCGGGCAATGCGGCCGGGACCGACGTCCTCGGGGATCAACACTTCGCCGGAGACATAGATGATCGTCCCGTCAGGCTTCCAAAGCTTGACGGAGCGCATGCCGGCCTCGAACAGGGTGTCAGTGTAGAGGCGGTTGAGCACCGCAATCTGTTCGGGACTGATCTCGCCGGTTTCGGCAATGGCCGTGACATAGGGCGCGAAGAAGCTGTCCATGAGGATGGCGCTGGCAAAACCCGAGCTGCGCAGCATTCCCGAGCGGATGTTTTCGGCAACCCAAAGACCCAGCAGGCTCATGGCCGTGATGGTGACGATCGCGCCGACGATGGTGAATTGCCGGGCCAGGCTCATCTTCTTGATGCCGGACCCGTCGGCAATGGACCTTAGTACTGATGCTGATTGCTCCAAAGTACTCAGACCCCTTCCCTCAAAGTACCGAATGATCAAAGTACCTTCCGATATATGAAATCACCCTTTTCTCCGCCGTAGTAGGTGCCATCACTCGGACCCCCGCAACTTTGGGTTGTTCGAGCAGTCAGGCAACCAGGGGGAAAAGGCAAATGGTCAATCTGATCAAGAACGATCTGGAGTTTATTCTCAAGCAGATCAAGATCGCTGAAGCGCATACCGATGCCATCAATGGAGGCGCCGATCCCCGGACGGCCCTCGAGGCCCTGGTATCGAGCCCGCTGCTGCCCCTAGGTCTGCGCACGGTTGACGGCACGCTGAACAACTTCCAGTCGAACTACGTGACCTCGGGTGCTTCGGACGTGGCCATGACCCGTCTGCTGGACCCGATCTACAAGACGGCAGAACTGGCAACGGCCCGTCCGGGCATGCCGCAGCCGACCGTACCAACCAGCTACAATCAGACCTCCGGCAGCGTCTACGACAGCCAGCCGCGCGTCATATCGAACCTGGTCGCCGACCAGTCGCTCAACAATCCCGCCGCCATTGCCGGTGCGCTGGCATCGCTGGGCATTACCGGCGCGGCCGCACTTGCCATCGTCAACGAAGTCATGACCCTGCAGGCGCAGGTTCGCGCCGCCGAGGCCGCCGTGGCCAGCGCAGCGCAGACGGCGACCGATGCCCGCGACGCAGCCCAGGCCGATCTGGATGACGCAGAGGCGGCGCTGCTCGACAGCCAGGCTGATATTGCCGGCCTGGTGCAGGACCAGGTGGAGGCCAGCGACGCCCTTGCCGCAGCGGTGGCAGCACTCGACGCGGCAATCGAGGCGCGCGGCGGCAACGCCGTGGAGCTGGCAGCTGCCCAGGCGGAGGTGGCGGCCAAGCTCATCGTGGTGCAGCAGGCGCAGGCCACTGCCGACCAGGCCCAGAGCGCAGAGAATGTCGCCCTCGCCAACCTGACCCTTACGGAAATCGCCCGGAACAATGCGATTGCCAACTATTCCAGCAATCCAAGCCAGGCCAATGCCGATGCCCTGGCGGTGGCTGTGCAGAACTACAACGTTTCCCAGACGGCTCATGAAGCCGCCATGCAGGCCGACGACGCGGCCGACGCCGCCCTGGTCGTGGCACAGGCCGCTCATGTCGCGGCCGTCGACAGCCTGCAGGCTGAATTCAACCAGCAGGTCCAGCTGGATGCCGATGTGGAAGCGGCCGAGCTCGACGTCGCCGAGGCGCAGGACGACCTGACGACCGCCGACGCGGCACTGGCCGCCGCACAATCGACAGTCACAGCGGCCCTGCAGGACGTCGCCGCGGCACAGGCGGTCCTCGACAGCCTGCCGGCCGATGATGCCGCCGCGATCGCCGCGGCCAATGCCGTTGTCGACGCCGCAAAGGCTGCCGTGATGCTCGAAGTGAGCTCGCATGGCATCGAGATGGACGGCAGCAATGTGTTCATCAAGAACATCGCTGCCGACCTTGGCGATACCGCTTCGTTCAATGGCTTCATGACCATTTTCGGCCAGTTCTTCGACCATGGCCTCGACCTGACCGCCAAGGGCGGCTCGGGCAGCGTCTATATCCCGCTCAAGGTCGACGATCCGCTCTACGTCGCAGGCTCACATACCAATTTCATGGTGCTGACGCGGGCCACCAACGAGCCCGGTGCCGACGGCATCCTCGGCACGGCCGATGACGTCCGCGAGCATCGCAACGAAACCACGCCGTGGACCGATCTCAACCAGGTCTACACCTCCAACGCTTCCCACCAGGTCTTCCTGCGCGAATATGTGCTGGTGGAAGGCCGGCCCGTTGCGACCGGCCATATGCTGGAAGGCAGTGCCGGTGGTCCCCCGACCTGGGCCGACATCAAGAACCAGGCGGCCAATGTCCTCGGCATTCGCCTCGACGATCTCAATGTGCATTCCGTCCCGGCTATCCTGACGGACCTCTATGGCGAGTTCGTGCGCAGCGGCACCGGCTTCCCGCAGCTTGTCGCTCCCGAGGCCCCTGGCGGGGTGCTTGTGGGCAATATCGGTGCTCCGGTGAATGCCATGCAGGCAGCGCCTGCGGGGCGCGCCTTCCTCAACGACATCGCCCACAATGCGGCGCCCGGCAGCTTCACCGTCAGCCAGGGCGCCGGCGGCACGGTCACCGGCGTCAAGACGGCCGACAGCGACAGCGCTACCGGCAATGACCAGGCAACGCCCAACATGTTCGGCGGCGTATCCACCTACGACAATGAGCTGCTGGATCGCCACTTCATCGTCGGCGATGGTCGCGGCAACGAAAACATCGTCCTGACCGCAGTGCACACCATCTTCCATGGCGAGCACAATCGCCAGGTCGACGAGATCATGCATACCCTGATCGAGCAGGGCGACCTGGCCTTCCTCAATGAGTGGCTGCTGGTCGATGTCACTGCGATGCCGACCAGCCCGCAGGGCCTGGTATGGGACGGCGAACGGCTGTTCCAGGCCGCGCGCTTTTCGACCGAGATGGTGTACCAGCACCTGGTGTTCGAGGAATTCGTTCGCGCCATCACCCCGCAGATCGACCCCTTCGTATTTTCGAACTCCGTCGAGATCGACGCGGCCATCTTCGAGGAATTCGCCCAGGTGGTGTACCGCTTCGGCCATTCCATGCTGAACGAGACGGTCGAGACGCTGCATCTGCTGCCCAATGGAACGGCAAGCGCTGCCGAGCAGGACCTGATGGCGGCCTTCCTCAATCCCGTCATGTTCGATCAGCAGGGGCAGACGGGCACGGGCTATGATGCCCAGGTCGCCGCCGGCGCCATCCTGCGCGGCATGACACGCCAGGCCGGCAACGAAATCGACGAGTTCATGACCGGTGCGCTGCGCAACAATCTGGTCGGGCTGCCGCTCGACCTGGCCGCACTCAACATGGCTCGCGCCCGTGAAACCGGCATCCCGTCGCTCAATGAAGCGCGCAGGCAGATTTTCCAGCAGACGAACGACACCTATCTCAAGCCCTATTCGAGCTGGACCGATTTCGCGCAGAACATCAAGAACCCGCTTTCGGTCGTCAATTTCATCGCCGCCTATGGCCTGCATTCCACCATCCTGGCGGCAGACACGGCAGCGGAAAAGCGCGATGCGGCCTGGGCTCTGGTCTTTGGGGGCCCAGATGCTCCCGCCGACCGCCTCGACTTCCTCAACGCGACCGGCAACTGGGCTGCGGGCTATGCCGGGCCGAACGATCCGGATGCGAACGGCCTGCTCGGCGGTCTCGAGAATGTCGATTTCTGGATCGGTGGCCTGGCCGAGGCGCTGATGCCGTTCGGCGGCATGCTGGGTTCGACCTTTACCTTCGTGTTCGAACTGCAGATCGAAAAGCTGCAGAACGGCGACCGCTTCTACTATCTCAGCCGCACGCAGGGCATGAACCTGCTGACCGAACTGGAAAGCGACAGCTTTGCCGATGTCATCCACCGCAACACCGACACCGGTGAAACGGGGCTGCATATCAACGGCGCGGCGTTCCAGACGGCTGACTACATCATCGAGATGGACAAGGCCCGCCAGTATAACCAGGGCCTGGGCAATCAGGATCCGACGCGCGAAGCCGACGTGATCTCCGCCATTACCGGCAATGACTCCCTGGTGATCCGGAGCGACCTCGATAATGACGGCGATGCCGACTACCTGCAGTATCTGGGCGGCGAGCACGTCGTGCTGGGCGGCACCGACGAGGACGACGTCATCGTTGGCGGTGCGGGCGATGACACGCTCTGGGGCGATGGCGGCAATGACACGCTCGAAGGCGGGCTGGGCGTCGATCACATCCACGGCGGCGACGGCGACGACATCATCACCGACAGCGGCACCGATATCGGTGCGGCAGACGTGCTCAAGGGTGAAGCCGGCGACGACGTGATCAATGGCGGCATGGGCCTCGACCTGGTGTTCGGCGGCTCCGGCAAGGACGTCCTGTCGGGTGGATCGGAGGCCAAGAGCATCTTCGGCGGCACCGGCGACGATTTCATCCGCTCGCCATCGGGCGGTGGCGGCGTGGTCTATGGCAATGAAGGCAATGACTGGATGGAAGGCCAGGGCAACATGAACACGTTGTCCGGCGACAATTCCGAGCTGTTCTTCAATTCCCGGATCATCGGCCACGACATCATGCTGTCGGGCGAAAATGACACCGATTTCGATGCCGAATCCGGCGACGACATCATGGTCCAGGGCATCGGTATCAATCGAAACAACGGCATGGCCGGCTTCGACTGGGTCAGCTACCAGGGCAATAACTACGCTGCCGATGCCGACATGAATGTCAGCATCTTCACAAACCAGCAGAACAATATCCTGCGTGACCGCTACGACCTGGTGGAGGGGCTGTCCGGGTGGGACCACAACGACACGCTGACCGGCCGCGAATTCGTCATTGGTGCCTATGACGCCAATGGCAATGCAACGCAGATCGACGCCGATGCGCCGGTGGAGAGCTTCTCCAATGCGCTGCTGGTCAAGAATATCGCGCTGATCGAGGGTCTGGCCGAACTGGTGGCCCACCTTCAGACCTTCACCGTCTACAATCCGAGCGACCTCAATGCTGACGGCACGCCAAAGGCGGGCGCGGTCGGGCTAGAGGCCAAGATGGATACCTCGGACGGCTCGGACATCCTGCTGGGCGGCGGCGGTTCCGATCTGATCCGCGGCATGGCGGGGAACGACATCATCGATGGCGACAAGCACCTGGAAGTCCACATCGCGATCAATGACAGCAATGGCAATGTGATCGGCACCGCCCTGCGGTTGACCGCACAGGTGATCGATGCCCAGGGCAACCTGCTCTATGGCGGCCGCTCGCTGGAATCGCTGCTGTTTTCCCGCGATATCCGTCCCAGCCAGCTGGAGGCCGTGCGCGAGATCGTTGACGGGGGCAAGGCGGGCGACGTCGATACCGCGGTCTATTGGGACGTGCGGGAGAATTATGCCTTTACCCGCAATGCCGATGGCAGCGTGACGGTGGAGCATGTCACCGAGACCGCCGGGGCGATCAACCCCGCGTCCGGCCAGAACTACGAGAATGAGGGCATCGATCGGCTGTTCAATATCGAGAGGGTACAATTCTCGGACGGCACTTTTGATATCGACGTGCTGGCTCCGCCGCCGAACAGCCTGGCTACCGGTGCGCCCAGCATTGTCGACGCCACGCCCACCAATGGGCTGGTGTCGCCGACCGAGGGCCAGCAGCTGACCAGCGTCCTGGCGGGCATTGCCGATGCCGACGGGCTTCCCGCCAACGCCAATGCCTACGCCTATCAATGGCAGGTCTCGACCAATGGCGGGACCAGCTGGACCAACATTGCCGGCGCAACGGGGGCGACACTCTCCCCGGGCGCAGCGCAGGTCGGCAACATCCTGCGCCTCAGCGTCAGTTTCACCGACAATATGGGGAACCCGGAAGCGCTGGTCTCGGCACCGACGCTGGTGGTGGGCGATAACTGGGATGGTATCACCTTCGTCGCCACTACGTTCAACGGCACGGCGGGCGACGACATCGCGGATGGCGCCAACGCGTTCTTTGGCTTTGGTGGCAATGACACCCTGACCGGCAATGGCGGCAATGACACGCTGAATGGCAATGGGGGCACCGACACCGCGGTGTGGACCGGCAATGTCCGCAACTTCAATTTCGGGCTCAATGGCGCAAACCAGCTGACCGTCGCCGACATGTTCGGTATCGAGGGGACGGACACAATCACAGCCATCGAGCAGCTTCGCTTCGCCGGGGTTACCTATTCCCTCGTCAATGGCACCAATGGGAACAGCGCCACGACTGGTAGCGGTGGTGCCGATATCATGCTGGGTCATGGCGGCAACGACACGCTGAATGGTGGCAATGGCGCCGACGTGCTTGCCGGTGGTGCCGGCAACGATACCGTCAATGGCGGCACGGGCAATGACCTGCTGCTGTGGCGTGTCGGGGACGGTCGCGACTTCCTCAACGGCGACGTCAATGCGACGCAGCTTGCCGCCGGTGCGAACAATGTCGACACCGTGCACATTGCCGGCGACAGTTCTGCCGAAACGTACCGGATCTATTCGCGGGCGGCGGCGACAGCGGCCGGCATCACCGGGCTCAACGCCAATACCGAGATCGTCATCACCCGTAATGGCACCGATAATGCCGCGGTCATCGCCGAGCTCGACAATATAGAGGAGATTGTCATCGCCGGCATGGGGGGTGGCGACAGCTTCATCCCGGTCGGCACCTTTGCCGGCACCAGCCTGCTGACCAGCACCATCACCCTTGATGGCTCGGAAGGCGATGACATCGTCGATATCAGTGCCCTGGCCTCTGCGCACCGGATCGTCTTCCGGTCCAATGGCGGCAACGACACCATTGTCGGCACACTGCGCCCGCAGGACGTCGTGGAACTGCCCCAGGGCATGTCCGAGACCGACTACGACATCCAGACCGATGACGACGGCCGGACCACGATGAGCCATGGCGACCATACCATCAGCTTTGTGGCTCCCGATGGCCTGCCGCAGTTCAGCGATGCGCATGGCGACCACAGCGATCACGACGATGACGACGAGCACGAGGATCAGGACGGCGACGACGATCATGGCCAGGACGACGATGATGATGAGGGCTGTGACGACGACGCGCCCAATGCGCCAGCCACGTCCGGGGCAATCCTCGGCACCGACATCGGCGACCTGCTGACAGGGACGTCCGGAGTCGACCTCATCTTCGGCCTGGCGGGGACCGACTACATCCTCGCCGGCGCAGCAGCCGACATCATCCGAGCGGGTGAGGGCGACGACTTCGTCCATGGCGAGGCGGGTCGAGACGTCATCTTTGCCGGGGAGGGGGACGACGACATCTTCGGTGGCGACGGCGCCGACATGATCTATGGCGAAGCCGGGAACGACCGCCTGTTCGGCGACGAGGGCAATGACCTGCTGGATGCGGGCCTTGGCCATGACACGGTCCATGGCGGGCTGGGCGATGACCTGATGGTTGCGCAGATCGGCGATGGCAACGACATCTATGATGGCGGCGCCGGCATCGACACGCTCGACTACGGCGCGCTGACCGAAGGGGTCGACGTCAACCTGGGCACCGGCGTCGGTGGCCGGGGCAGCGTAACCGGCAGCCAGTCCGGAACCGACACGCTCTACGGCATCGAGAACATCACGACCGGTTCGGGAAATGACGTGATCGAGGCCAGCAATGCGGTCAACGTGATCGATGGTGGCGATGGCAACGACGTCTTCGTCTTCGGCTCGGCGACTGCCGCGCATGGCGACACGATTGTCGGCTTCGAAGCCGGCGACAAGATCGACCTGTCGGGCATCGACGCAGACACCGGCGTGGCCGGGGTTCAGAGCTTTACGCTCGTAACCGGCCAGACGGCGACCGCACCGGCCCAGATCGTGGTGACCCATGAGGTGCGCGAGGATGGCGAATATACCGTCATCTCCGGCAACACGGCCGGCGGCGACGCGCCCGAGTTCCGCATCAGCCTGACGGGCAATCACACCCTGACGGGCAGCGACTTCAACCTCTAGCACAACCTGGCCCGGCCGGAATCAATCCCGGCCGGGCCGCATTCATTCGTTCTCGGGGGCGCGCATCATGTCTACAGCCAGCACAGCCAAGAGCCTTGCCGAGCATCGCGGCGACGCCATGCTCAAACGCGAGTTCAAGGGGATCGGCGTCTACCTGTTCTGGATTTCCGGCATCATCAATGTGCTGGCCCTGACCGGCTCGTTCTATATGCTGCAGATCTACGATCGGGCACTGACCAGTGGCTCGATCCCCACGCTCGCGGCGCTGTCGGTACTGGCCGTCGGCCTTTATCTCTTTCAGGGCGCTTTTGACGTCGTGCGCAGCCAGCTGCTGGTTCGCATCGGGGCGCGGCTCGACCGATTGCTGGCGCCCATTGCCCACCGGGTCAGCGTCGACATGCCCAGGTTCGGCTTTTCCACCGCCGAGGCGCTGGAACGCGGGCGGGACGTCGATACCCTGCGCACCTTCATGGGCAGCCAGGGCCCGGTGGCCCTGTTCGATCTGCCCTGGGTGCCGCTCTACATCCTCTTTGTCTATTTCCTCCATCCGATGCTGGGCGCAGTCACCCTTGGCGGCGCGGTGGTCCTGACGCTGTTGACGGTCTGGACCGAGATCAAGTCGCGCAAGCTTTCCAGCGCCGCCCAGCAGGCCGGCGTGGCGCGGAACGCCATTGCGGATTCCAACGCCCGAAATGCCGACGTTCTCAAGGCGATGGGTTTTGCCGGTCGTGCCGTGGCCCGGTTCAACAGCGCCAACCAGGAACACCTCAAGCTGCAGACGCAGGCCAGCGACATCGTGGGAACGTACAGCGCGTTTTCGCGTGTCCTGCGGATGTTGCTGCAATCGGCACTACTGGGACTTGGCGCCTATTTCACCATCCAGGGGCAGATGTCGGCCGGCGCCATCATCGCGGTCTCGGTGGCCTCGGCCCGCGCGCTGGCCCCCATCGACATGGCCATCGCCAACTGGAAGGGCGTGATCGCCGCACGGCAGGCCTTCAAGCGGCTGCGCGAGACCATGGTGGCCCTGTCCGGCATGACCAAGCCGCTCGACCTGCCCGCGCCTACCAAGTCGCTGAAGATCGAGAAGATCACGGTCGCGGCCCCCGCCACCGGCCAGGTGCTGCTGTCCGAGGTCGGCTTCGAGCTGCATGCCGGCCAGGCACTGGGTGTCATCGGACCGAGCGGTGGCGGCAAGACCACGCTGATCCGCGCGCTCACCGGGATATGGCCCGTGCTGCGGGGCGGCGTGCGCCTCGACGATGCCGAGCTCAGCCAGTGGGACGAGGAGGTGATCGGGCGCTATATCGGCTACCTGCCCCAGGAAGTGGCGCTGCTGGACGGCACCATCATCGAAAATATCAGCCGGCTTGACCCGACACGCGATGGCAAGGCCATCGTGGCAGCCACGCAGGCCGCCGGCGTGCACGAGATGATCGTCCGGCTGCCCGATGGATACGACACCCAGCTTGGCCCGATGGGTACGGCGCTGTCCGCGGGCCAGCGCCAGCGCATCGGCCTGGCACGTGCGCTCTACAAGGACCCGTTTATCGTCGTCATGGACGAACCCAATGCCTTCCTCGATGCCGAGGGAGAACTGGCGCTCAACCGCGCCATTGCGCAGATCCGACGCCGTGGTGGCATTGCGATCGTCGTGGCGCATCGCCCCAGCGTCCTGTCCGAAGTCGACATGGTCGCCGTGATCCAGAACGGGCGCCTCACCAGCTTCGGACCCAAGGACAAGGTCATCGCCCAGCAGAAGGATGGACCTGCCGCTGACAATGAGAGCCGGCCAAAGCGACCCAAACCTGTTCTGGCGGAGCAAGCGGGATGATCATCGAAGCCAAAAGCACGCGCGAGTCGTCCACGCCGCAGGATGGACGCAAGCGGTTCGAGTTCATGACACCGGAGCGGCTGTCGAGACTGCCGCTCTATGTCGCCGGCATAGCCGTCATGGTCGCGGCCTATCTCAAAAGCGCGATGGAAGGCCGCGCCTTGTCGCTGGCGCCGCAATCGACGCCCGAGGAGATGCCGCAGACCCTGCCGCCACCCGTGAACTGGTGCGTCCCCGGCGAGAGTGTGCTCGCAGCGGCGCTCGACGACCAGGGTGTCGACCCGACCGTGACCGGCAGCACTGATGGCGGCGGAGCGGGACCACGCAACCAGATTGGTGTCGGGCTTCCCTGGCCGGGCCGCTACATCCCCATGGATGCGCCCATCATACAATTTACCCGGCCGTTCGAGCCGATTACCCCATCGGTTCAGCCCTATTTTCCCGCGGCATTCGGGCTGTTTTCGTCCAACGACAATCCGGTGACCGTCCCACAGAGCCTTACCGAAAAGGCGGGCGGCTCTGATACCGGTCCGAGGAATGAGAGCCTGCCCGACCTGGACGACGAGGATACGAACGAGCCCGATGACGGGGATGACGTTCGCCTCAACCGGGCACCGAACGTTGCCGGACCGGTGCGGCTCAACGACGTGTTCGCGGGCCAGGTTATGCTTATCGGCCTCAGCCAGTTGCTGTTTGGCGCCCACGACCCCGACGGCGACCCGCTGACGATCATGAGCATGAGTGCCAGCGGCGTCGCCCTGGTGCGCAGCACCGACGGCTGGACCGTCAGTACGCAGCCGGGCATGCTTGGGGGCGTCACGCTGACCTATGCCATCAGCGATGGCGAAGCCGCCATATGGCAGACTGCCCATTTCGACATTGTCCGCAACACACAGACCCTGACCGAGGACGACGACCTGCATGTCGGAACGCCCTTTGATGACGATATCGATGCGCTCGGCGGCGATGACATCATCGATGCACGGGGCGGCAACGATCTGGTTGCCGGCGGCGATGGCGACGATCACATCAATGGTGGTGACGGCGATGATCACCTGTTCGGCGGGGCCGGCGACGACGTGATCTTTGGCGGCCGTGGCGACGACATCATCCATGGTGGCGATGGCGACGACCGTCTGTTCGGCGATGAGGGCAGTGACACCATCCATGGCGAGGCGGGTGACGACGTTCTGTTTGGCGGCGATGGCGACGACCTGCTGCTGGGCGGCGAGGGCGACGATGAACTCGACGGCGGCGCCGGCAACGATGTGCTGCTGGGAGACGCCGGCAATGACTACATCCAGGGCGGCGCGGGCGATGACGCGCTGATCGGCGGCGCCGGCAATGACACCTTGATGGGTGGCCAGGGCAATGACGTGCTCACCGGCGGGGATGGCTGCGACGTTATCGAGGGCGGGGAAGGCGATGACCGGATCGCCGGCGATGCCGGAAACGACCGCATCGATGGCGGCGCCGGCGACGATCTGCTGGACCTGTCGGCCGCCTGCGACGATCTCATTGTGGATTTCACCGGCGGAGAAAGTTTCAGCCAGGAGTTCGGCAACGACAGCTTCACTGGCATCGAGCGCGTGTTTGGCGGGGCCGGCGACGACATCTTCCTCATCGGTGCCAATGCCACGGTCACGATGGGTGGTCGCGGCCGGGACACCTTCATCTTCGAGATGACGGACGAAGACCCGTCGCTCAGCGAGGATGTCATGCATGACATCCTGGACTTCGTCGTGGGCGACCGCATTCGTGTCCTCGACTACGAGGTCGATCGCGAGGCCAGGAAGCTGGAGAAAGACCTGTTCAAGTCGGTCTACCAGGACGACGACGATGACGACTGGCTGCGATCCGACCTGCCGATCATCGTGCGCCACGAGCGCAGCGACGGCGTCGATCGCACCACGATCATGGCCGATGTGGATCATGACGATGTCTACGAAATCACCATCAACATTCACGGCATTCACCTGCCGGTCTCTTTTGAACCCGTCACTGCCTAGGGCAGTGCTGCAGTGGAGCTGATATGACCATGGATATTGCGGCCCCTTATGGACAGGCGATACCGGCTTTCCAGCCTCGGAAGGGCCATGATGACCCCTTCTCGATGCGCGGACGTGTGGTGTGGGGTGCCCTGTTCGGCCTTCTCCTGATCGGTGGCCTCGGCGGATGGGCGGCTACTGCCAAGCTGTCCGGGGCCGTCATCGGCGTGGGTACAGTGCTGGTGGATGAGGACCTGAAGGTCGTCCAGCACATCGATGGTGGCGTGCTGCGCGAGATCGCCGTCAAGGAAGGGGATGTCGTGGCCGCCGGCCAGGTGCTGTTGCGGCTCGATGATGTGCAGATCCGCGCGGAGCGCTCGATCATCATGGGACAACTCATGGAGCTGACGGCGCGGCAGGCCCGGCTCATCGCGGAACGTGACGGCGCGGCGTCGCTCGTCTTTCCTGACGGCTTCTTGGATCAGCACCCGGATGCGCCGCTGATCGCAGGCGGTGAGGAGCAGCTTTTCGAGGGGAACCTGCGCAATGTGCAGTCCCAGAAGGAGCAGTTGCTGCTCCAGGTGGGCCAGCTGCGCCAGGAGATCAACGGACTGCAGTTCCAGCACACCGCAGTTCTCGCCGAACTCGTTCTGGTGCTCGACGAGCGTGACCGGATGCGATCGCTGGCCGAAGACCGACTGGTCGAGGCCTCACGCGTCAGCACCATCGAGCGGGACGTGGCTCGCATGCAGGGCCAGCAGGGGGAGATTGAAGCCAACCTGGCGCGCGCCGAGTCGCGGATCAGCGAGATCGAGCTGCAGATACTGGAACTGGATGGCACCGTGCGTACGGAGGCATTGCGCGAGCTGCGCAATGTCGAAGCGCAAATTTCCGAGCTGGGTGAGCGCCTGGGTGCGGTCGTGGAGCGATTTGCCCGCACGGAGATTCGCTCTCCCGTCAGTGGCACCATCAACGAGCTGAACGTCACGACGCTCGGCGGGGTCATCTCTCCGGCGGAACGCCTGATGACAATCGTGCCGACCGATGCCGATCTTTCGATCGAGTTCCGGGTGGCCATCAGCGATATCGACCAGATTGCGGTTGGGCACGAAGCCACCCTGCGGTTCAGCGCCTTCAACCAGCGCCTGACGCCGGAAATGGAAGGGGTCATCACCCGCGTTTCGGCTGCGGCCCAGCACGACGCCCAGAGCGGAGAGAGCTATTACCTCGCCCAGGTGATGGCGAATGGGGACACCGACAGCCTGGGCGTCCGCGGACTGGTGCCCGGCATGCCGGTAGAAGTCTTCGTGCAGACCGAGGAGCAGGTGGCGCTGGCCTATTTCATGAAGCCCTTCACCGACCAGGTCACCCGCGCCTTCCGGGAGGAATGAGAGGGAATCGGTAGACGCGAAGCGTTTCGGCATCGAGACGACACTGCAAGGGATGTCCAGGGCCCAGTGACCGCTGCCCTCCAGGCGGCCGTTCAGGCCGTCCCGTTACCACTTCGCCAGTCAGATCGACCTGGCTCGGTCCATTAGCAGAGCATTCCACTGCCGCGCGGCGCCTTAGTGGGGTTTTCCATGAAAGGTTTGAACTTTGGCGCGCCATACGTCGCAAGCTGGGCCGCTTCAATCTAGAATCGTCCATCACTGTCAGGAGTTTACGTAATGCGTTTCGCACCGCTTCTCGCCGCTGCCGCCATGGTTGTCGCAGCCCCTGTCTTTGCCGTTGCGCAGGACATCACGTCGCTGGTGACCGCCGAGTGGCTCAAGGCGCATGCCGGTGACGAGAACCTCAAGATCATCGATATCCGCGACGACATCGAGGGCACCGACCTGGGCGAGCTGCCCTATATCGCCAATGCGGCAGTGGCGCCCTATGCTTCGGCCGGATGGCGCGTCGAGGTGGAAGGCGTTCCGGCACAGATCCCGCCGCCCGAGCAGATCGCCGAGCTGATCGGCGGCCTCGGCATCGATGGCGACGATCATGTCGTGATCGTTCCCTGGGGCACCGATTCCTCCGAATTCGGCGGCGCCACCCGCGTCTACTGGACCTTCAAGTATCTCGGCCATGACGCCGTCTCCATCCTCGACGGCGGCTGGCGCCAGTATGATGCCCTGGGCGGCGAGCGCGTTGCGACGCCACCCACGCCGGTGGCAGCCGAGTTCCCGGTCACGCTGCGTCCCGAACTGCGCGCCACCACGGCCGATGTCGAGGCCGCGCTGACGGCCGGCGTCGCGCTGGTCGATGGCCGTCCCGAAGAGCAGTATCTGGGCCAGTCCAAGAGCCCCGTCGTGCGCATCGAGGGCACCATTCCGGGCGCCGTCAACCTGCCCCATTCCAAGCTCTACAGCGGCGAATATGCCAGCTTCGCACAGCCCGAGACCGTGTCGGCGCTGACCGAGGCGCTGGGCATTGCGGCAGATGAAAAGAACATCGTGTTCTGCAATACCGGGCACTGGGCATCGATCGCCTGGTTTGCCCTCTATGAGGTCGGTGGCAACAAGAACACCACCATGTATGACGGCTCGATGGCCGAATGGACGGCCGATCCTGCCCGCCCGGTCCAGTAAGCCGACCCCACGAATCCTTTGAAACAGCTCCGGCTCTCGCGTTAACTGGCGCGACAGCCGGAGTTTCCCATTTGAGCCGCAGCGATCCATGACCGATATTTCCACTGCCGCCCCACCCACCTATCTGCCGCCGGCCATTGCCGACCGGGCGCCCCTAGTGGTGACTGCCGCCTTCCTGGTGCTGGGCTTTTTCGCCATCACCTGGCTGGTCGACCTGCGCCAGGGCGGGCTGTTCCTGATCGGCGGCGCGCTGGGCGCCACGCTCTATCACGGCTCGTTCGGCTTTACCGGCGGCTGGAAACGGATGGTGGTGGACAAGCGCGGCCGCGGCATGCGGGCGCAGATGCTGACCATCGGCGTCGCCGCGCTGGCGATGATCCCGTTGGTGGCCGCCGGTACGATCGGCGGGCAGTCCATGGTGGCGGCAGCCGGCCCGGTCGGCGTCTCGGTGCTGCTGGGCGCCGCCATGTTCGGGTTGGGCATGCAACTGGGCGGCGGCTGCGGCTCGGGCACGCTCTTCACCGTCGGTGGCGGCTCGGCCCGGATGCTGGTGACTCTGGCCTTTTTCATCATCGGCGCGCTGGTCGGCACGGCGCACCTGCCGTTCTGGCTGCTGCAGCCCAATATCGGCATCATCAGCATCGGCGCCGAACTGGGCGTTGGCTTTGCCATTGCGGTGACCATTGCCGGGCTGGCGCTGGTGGCGCTGGTGACGGCACTGATCGAAAAGCGCGTGCATGGCAATATCGAGCCCGAACCGGCCCCGGCGCGGCCGGGCTGGAGCTGGATCCTGCGCGGACCCTGGCCGCTGGTCGGGGCCGGGCTCATGCTGGCCCTGCTCAATGTCGCCACACTCCTGCTGGCCGGGCACCCGTGGTCGATCACCTATGGCTTCGGGCTATGGGGCGCCAAGATCGCCCAGGCGGTCGGCATCGACGTCGCCAGCTGGGAATTCTGGACCTGGCCGGCCCAGGCCCAGGCGCTCAATTCGAGCGTCCTGGCCGATACGGTATCGGTCATGGATTTCGGCCTCGTGCTGGGTGCCGCGCTGGCCGCGGCGGTGGCTGGAAAATTCGCGCCCAAGGCCAAGCTGCCGCTCGGCTCGCTGCTGGCGGCGGCAGTCGGCGGGCTGCTCATGGGCTATGGCGCGCGGCTGTCCTTTGGCTGCAATATCGGCGCGCTGTTTTCGGGCATTGCCACGGGCAGCCTGCATGGCTGGCTGTGGTTTGCGGCGGCCTTTGTCGGCTCGTTCGGCGGCATTGCGCTGCGCCCGCTCTTTGGTCTGGACGGGTTCAAGAAATGAGCCAGCGCAACACGCTCCTGTTCGGCGCGGCTTTGGCGGTGACCACCGCCGCCATCGCCTATGATACCGTGACCAATCCGGTGCCGCCACGGCCCGCCGCCCAGACCCAGGCTGCGGCCGGGAGTGGGGGCCCCTGCGCAGCCGGTGCCCCGTGTGCGGCCGGCGCGCCCTGCGCCGCCGGAGCGCCAACCCTGGCAGCCCCGCCGCCGCCACCCGCTGCCGCCCCCTGCGCGGCTGGCGCACCGCAATTGGCGGCGCCACCGCCGCCACCGGCGCAGCCGCCAGCGGCGTCAGGGCTGCGCGCCCCGCCACCACCTCCGGCCCAGCCGCCGGCAGTCGAGACCGCAGCTCCCGCGCTGCGGGCCCCGCCACCGCCGCCGGCCAGCAAGCCTGCGGGTCAGGAAGCGCCCGAGCTGGTGGTCGACAACTGATGCGCGATGAGGCCAGGGACCGGGCGCTGGCGGAAAAAGCCTTCTGCGAGGCGGTGCTGGCCAAGGGCGGGTTGACGGTACTCAGCGAGACGCTGCGGGGCGCCGAGACGATCGACGCCTGGGCGCATTATCCGCCTGGCGACGTGTTCGATCCGGCCAGCAATGCGCAATGGTACTATCACTGCCACCCGGCCGAGGATGGCAGCGCCGAGCACGGTCATTTCCACTGCTTCCTGCGACCGCAGGGTCCCACGGGGCCGATCCATCACCTGGCCGCGCTCGGCGTCGACGCCAACGGGCGACTGCTGCGGATCTTTACCGTCAATCAATGGGTGGTCGGCGACGACTGGGCCGATGCCGAGACGACGATTGCCGCGCTGGCCCGCTTCGACATGCAGATGCCGCAGCCATCCTACCTGGTCAATCGCTGGCTGACCGCGGTGCTCGTCGCCCATGAAGCCGAGATCGCCGAACTGATCCGCCAACGCGATCGTGTCCTGGCTGCCCACACCCCACCGGCGGGAGTGTCAACACGCGAGGATCGAGCGATCGAGGTGACGTCGGAGCTGCGCCTCGCCTAGCCAAGATGAGAGGGGATGGATCCGCGCCGGAACGAGGCGTCGCGGCGCTTGGCTCCTTCCTTGCCGGCCCATTTTCCCAACCAGCCGGCCTCATTTCCTTGAAGCATCGCAAGGAAGATGTGCAACGTCAGCGCGCCGGAGCCGTTGGACAGGCATCATGAAAGGGTATTGCGATGACTGACGACAATGCAAAAGCACCAGGCCTGCAGGATGTCGAAGCCGGCAGTGATGCCGACGCCAATCCGGTGCCGCCAAGAGATCCCAATAAAACCACGCCTGCTCCGCTCGAAACCGACGATGGTGAACAGGCCGACGACAACATCGACGACAACGGAAATAAATCTGGCGGTGGCAAGCTGGACCAGCCGACGTAGCGAAGTCTGACGAAAGACGCTTCGAAGCTGGACGCAACTCCCGGCAGCATCAGACTCCCGCAACCAAAAGGCCCAGTGGACCCAGCAGGTTCACTGGGCCTGTCCTTTTGGGCGATGGCCCTTTTCCTGCCAGCACGGCTCTGACACTATCGCGGGCACGACAGGGAGGACTGTCCGGCCAGTGAAGAGTCTTGTGATCAAGCGCGTGCATCTTGCCGCGGCGGGTATTCTCGCCGTTGCGGGCCTGCTGTCGGTTGCCGTCTGGTGGGCGGCGCTGGAGGGTGGCAAGGCCCGCGTTGCCGCGCAGCTGCAGGACCGGCTGACCATTACGCTGCGCTCGGTGGAGAGCGAGGTGGAGCGCTTCCGTTATCTGGCCGGGGTGGTCGGAGAAGACGCCCGTATCGCCGCGATGCTGACGGGGTCGGGGGCCGAGACCGAGCGACGCACCAACCTCTATCTGCAATCGGTGCGCGAACGCTCGGGCGCCGACGAAGTCTACCTGCTCGACCTGTCGGGCACGACGCTGGCGGCGAGCAACTGGGACGAGCCGGGCAGCTTTGTCGGCATCAACTACAGTTTCAGGCCCTATTTCAGCGATGCCATCGCCAGTGGCGAGGGGCGCTATTATGCGGTGGGCGTGACCACGGGCAAGCCGGGCTATTTCCTCTCCGCGCTTGTCGAGGGCAGCGCCGGTCCGCTCGGCGTGGTGGTGGTGAAGGTGGATATGTCGCCGCTCGAGGCGGCATGGATGCAGACCGCCGAATTGACGGGCCTGGCCGACCAGGCGGGCATCATCTTTCTCACCGGCCGCCCGGACTGGAAATACCGGCCGCTGCGCGCGCTGTCGCCCGAGGGGGCTGCTGCCATCATTGCCGAGCGGCGCTACGACAATATCGATGTCACCCAGCTCGACCCGCTGGTGCCGGCCGATACGCCGGCCATCGAAACGGCGGAGGGCCAGGTGGTGCTGGGCAGCGCCGCGGTGGAGCCGGATGGCTGGCAATTGTTCACCGGCCTGCCGATGCAGCCGGTGCATGACGAGGCGCGGCTGGTGGCGGGGCTGGCGGCGATGGCGTTCCTGCTGGCTTCGGCAGTTACCCTGTTTTTCTGGCAGCGCCGGCAGATCGTGCGGCTCAAGCTTGAGCAGAACGCAGTGCTGGAGCGGCGCGTGGCCGAGCGCACCGAGGCGCTGGCACGCGAGATCGATGAGCACAAGCGCACCGAGGTGGAGCTGCGCCATACCCATGAAAGCCTCATCCATGCTGCCAAGCTGGCGGCGCTGGGGCGCATGTCCGCGGCCATCGTGCATGAGGTCAGCCAGCCGTTATCGGCGCTGGACAATACGCTGGCCGCGGCCGGCATGCATGCCGAGCGCGACGCCAAGGCCCAGGTGAGCAAGAGCCTGGCCTCGGCGCGCGACCTGCTGCGGCGCATGCAGCGCACGGTCAAGCATCTCAAGACGTTTTCGTCGCGCCAGGATGCCAGTGCGCCCGAGCCGATCGATATCGCCTCGGTGGTCGAGGCGGCGCTGGAGATCGTCGAGCCGCGCGCCCGTGAATCCGCCGTGGTGGTGAGCAATGACGTGCCGGCCGGACTGCCCATGGTGTCGGGCAGCCAGCTGCGGCTCGAGCAGGTGCTGATCAACCTGCTGCTCAACGCCATCGACGCCACCGCCGCTGCCGGCAATAGCGAAATCAGCCTGCGCGCGGCGCAGGTTGCCGACCGCATCGAGCTCCGCATTGCCGATACGGGCGGCGGCATTCCCGATGACATCATGCGGCGCATGTTCGAGCCCTTCTTCACCACCAAGACGACCGGGGAGGGGCTGGGCCTGGGCCTGGCGATCAGCCGCACCATTCTCGAAGAGTTCGGTGGCGGCGTCAGCTTCGCGCCGGGCGCGGGGGGCGGGACGGTAACGCTGGTGCAATTGCCGCTGCACGTGGCCGGCCGGATGCGGGTGTCGGCGTGACAAGGGGCCGGATCGCCTTCATCGACGATGAGAAACAGCTCTGCGAGGCCGCCGAGGACTGGCTCAGTGTGTCCGGCTTCACCGTGGCGACCTATCAGAACCCGGCACAGGCCATGCGCGAGATCGATCCGCACGCGTTTGACTGCGTAGTGTCGGACCTGCGCATGCCGGGCGCGAGCGGCTTTGACGTGCTGACCCATTTCCGGGCCGCCGACCGCGACCTGCCGGTCATCCTGCTGACCGGGCATGGCGACGTGCCAGTGGCTGTCCGGGCGATCCAGGCCGGGGCCTATGACTTCATCGAGAAGCCCTATGATGCCGACATGCTGGTCACGGTGCTCGACCGGGCGGTGGAGCGCCGCCGGCTCAGGATCGAGATCGACCGGCTGCATGACGGGGCCGGAGCGCCGAGCATCGAGGACCGGCTGATCGGCATATCGCCGGCCATTGTTGCCCTGCGCGGCTCGGTGACCCAGCTGGCCAGCATCAATGTCGACATCCTCATCACCGGACAGACCGGGACGGGCAAGGAGGTGCTGGCGCGCGCGCTGCACGAATTCGGCGCCCGGTCGGCGGGCAATTTCGTTGCCATCAACTGCGCGGCGGTGCCGGAGTCGATCTTCGAGAGCGAGATCTTCGGGCATGAGAAGGGCGCGTTCAGCGGCGCAGTGGCCGAGCGGGCGGGCAAGTTCGAATATGGCCAGGGCGGCACGGTGTTTCTCGACGAGATCGAGTCCATGCCGCTGGCGCTGCAGGCCAAGGTGTTGCGGGCCATCCAGGAGCGGACGGTGGTGCGGCTGGGGTCCAATCGCGAGCGGCCGATCGATGTGCGTTTCATTGCCGCCACCAAGACCGACCTGCGGCGCGAAAGCGAGGCGGGCCGGTTCCGTTCCGACCTTTACTACCGCCTTGCCACGGTGGAGCTGGCCCTTCCGCCGCTGGCCGAGCGGCGGGAGGATATTCCGCTGCTCTATGGGGTATTCGCCCGGGCGGCGGCCGAACGGTTCGGCATGGCGCTGCCACAGGATATGGATCTGACAGGCCTCGGCGATCAGCCCTGGCCGGGCAATGTGCGCGAGCTCAAATCCGCGGCGGATCGCGCCGTGCTCGGCCTCGCCAGCCCGGCATCGCCCCGGAAGCCTCGCGGACAGGCAGGGACGCTGCCGGATCGTGTGGCGCGGTTTGAGGCGGAGGCGATCGCGCAGACCCTGCGCATGACCAATGGCTCGACGGCAGAGGCGGCCGAGCAGCTCGGCCTGCCGCGCCGCACGCTCAACGAGAAGATCGCGCGCTATGGCCTGCGGGGCGCCGACAGCGAGGCGGTGGAGGGCTGAGCGCTGGCGGAAATCCGCCAGGATCGCCTTGCGCTGGCGGATTTCCGCCAGGTTTTCCCGGGTGGGACTTACCAGTGGGCAGCATTGCCGGGGACGAGCCGGACAAACCTGCGCTGGCACGGCGCTTGCAAAGTGTCTGGCGTGCTGTCGTGGAGAAGGCGACAGCGCAACTATAATCATGCCAGGGAGGAAATCTGCATGACCATTCGTACCGCAAGCAAGCTTGCCGGTGTTGCCGTTGCCATTGCTGCGCTCAGCGCGCCAGCCGCGACGGGCCAGGAATTCATCAACATCCTGACCGGCGGAACCTCGGGTGTCTATTACCCGCTCGGCGTCGCGCTTTCGGAAATCTACGCCGAGGAAATCGACGGAGCACGGACCCAGGTGCAGGCAACCAAGGCCTCGGTGGAAAACCTCAACCTGCTGCAGCAGGGCAAGGGCGAACTGGCCTTTGCGCTGGGCGACTCGGTGAAGGCCGGCTGGGACGGGGTCGAGGAGGCGGGCTTCCCGCAGCCGCTGACCGAGCTGCGCGCCATTGCCGCGATCTATCCGAACTATGTGCAGATCGTCGCCACCGCCGAATCCGGCATCGAGACGCTGGAAGACCTCAAGGGCAAGTCGATCTCGGTCGGCGCACCGGCATCGGGCACCGAACTCAATGCCCGCGCCATCTTTGCCGCGGCCGGGATGAGCTACGAGGATCTGGGCAAGGTCGAATTCCTGCCCTATGCGGAATCCGCCGAGCTCATCAAGAACCGCCAGCTCGACGCCACCCTGCAGTCGTCCGGCCTGGGCGTGGCCTTCATCAAGGATCTGGGCGCCACGATGGATATCAACATCGTCTCGGTGCCCACGACCGTGGTCGAAACGGTGGGTGCGCCCTATGTGCCATCCTTCATTCCCGCCGGCACCTATGACGGCCAGGACGAGGATGTGACCACGGCGGCCATCGGCAATATCCTGGTGACCCATGCCGGGGTGAGCGATGAAACCGCTTACCAGATGACCAAGCTGATGTTCGAAAATCTCGAGCGCCTCAAGGCGTCGCATTCGGCAGCGGCCGGCATCAATCCGGAAGCGGCCGTATTGGGCCTGACCATCCCGCTGCATCCGGGCGCGGAGCGCTACTATCGCGAGGCCGGCCTGCTCTAGGTCGTCCGGTCCGGGGCGGGCGACCGCTCCGGACCGCTTCTGCCGGATTCTGGGAGGAAATCCATGACTACCATCACTGCGGCGCCCAGCGCCGAAGAGGCCGTCGAAGGCCTGCCCCCCGGCTTTGGCGCGGGCATTATGGGCCGGGTCGCCTTCGGGATCGCCATCGCCTTTGCCCTGTTCCAGCTGTGGAGCGCCGCCTATGGCACGCTGCCCAGCCAGGTGGTGCGGGCCATGCATGTGGCCTTCCTGCTGTTGCTGGGCTTCGGGCTGGTCGGCAACCTTGTCGCCAAGACCATGTGGGGCAAGACGCTTTTCTGGGGCCTGGGCGTGCTGGGCTTTCTCACCGGCGTCTATAACTGGGTGTTCTACGCCGACCTGCTCAAGCGCAGCAGTTTCCTCACGCCATTCGACCTGGCGGTGGGCACGGTGACGATCGTGCTGGTCTTCGAGGCGGCCCGCCGGCTGATGGGCCTGCCGCTGGCCGTCATCTCGGGTCTCTTCCTCGCCTACTGTTTCTTCGGCCAGTACATGCCCGGCCCCTTCGTGCATCGGGGCTATGACTTTGCCCAGATCGTCGAGCATTTCGGCTTTGGCACCGAGGGCATATACGGCACGCCGGTCTATGTCTCCTCCGCCTATATCTTCATCTTCGTGGTCTTCGCCGCCTTCCTCGAACGGGCGGGCATGCTGACCCTGTTCAACGATTTTGCCCTGGGGCTGGTCGGGCATTGGCGCGGCGGTCCGGCCCAGGTCTGCACGGTCTCGTCCGCGCTGATGGGCACGATTTCGGGCTCGGGCGTCGCCAATGTGGTGGCCAGCGGCCAGTTCACCATTCCGCTGATGAAACGGTTCGGCTTCCGTTCGGAATTTGCCGGGGGTGTCGAGGCGACGTCATCGATGGGCGGGCAGATCATGCCACCCATTATGGGGGCGGTCGCCTTCATCATGGCCGAGACGCTGGACGTGCCCTATAGCGCCATTGTCATGGCCGCGATCATTCCGGCGGCGATGTATTTCGCCACCTGCCTCTGGGTCGTGCATCTGGAATCGGGCAAGGCGGGGCTCAGCGGCATGAGCAAGGCCGAACTGCCCAATCCCTGGCATGCCGTGCGCGATCACTGGCCGCTGGTGCTGCCGCTGGCAGCGCTGATCTACCTGCTGTTCGCCGGCTATACGCCGATCTTTGCCGGCACGATGGGGTTGGCGCTGGTTGTCGTGCTGATCCTGGGAACGCCGCTGGCGGCGGCCATCGGGCCGCGGGCTTTCCGCTATGCGTTCTGGATCGCGCTGGGACTGGCTTCGGCCGCCTTCCTGCAGTTCGGCGTCAACCTGCTGATGCTGGTGATCGGCGCGCTGGTGGCAGCCTGCATCTTCGTCAAGGGCGGCATGCAGACGCTGGTCATCGTCCGTGATTCCCTCGCCGAGGGAGCGCGCAATGCGCTACCCGTGGGTATTGCCTGCGCGGTGGTCGGTATCGTCATCGGCACGCTGACGCTGACCGGCATTGCCTCCACCTTTATCGGGGCCATCATCCAGATCGGCGAGAACAACCTGTTCCTCTCGCTCGTGCTGACCATGCTGACCTGCCTCGTCCTGGGCATGGGCATTCCCACCATCCCCAACTATATCATCACCTCGTCGCTGGCCGGTCCGGCTTTGCTGGAGCTGGGCGTGCCGCTGCTGGTCAGCCACATGTTCGTCTTCTATTTCGGCATCATGGCCGACCTGACCCCACCAGTGGCTTTGGCCTGTTTTGCGGCCGCGCCCATGGCCAAGACGTCGGGGCTCAAGATCTCGCTGCAGGCCACCAAGCTGGCTGCTGCCGGCTTTATCGTGCCCTTCATGGCCGTCTATACGCCCTCCCTGATGCTGCAGGATGGCGGCGCCATCGCGGCCAGCTTCGGCTATCCGGTGGAGGTCGTCTATATCGTGCTCAAGACGAGCCTCGCCATCGGGCTGTGGGGCGTCGCGGTGGTGGGCTACCTCTTCGCGCCGGCCAATGTGCTTGAGCGCCTTGCCTGTTTCGGGGTTGGGGTGCTGCTGATGCTGGCGCTGCCATGGACGGATGAAGCGGGCTTCCTGCTGGCTGCCCTGCTGATCGGCCAGCACTGGTGGCGCGCGCGCCAGCCACGGCTGGACGCGGTGTCCTGATGCTGTGCATCGCCGCGGCAGGTCTGGTCACGGCGATGGCTACCACCAGCTTCACGCTGGGCTGGACGCATTCGGTCGAGCAGACGCAGTGGGAAGAGCGCTGGCGCATCGAGAATGGCCGGCTCACCATCGTCTCGGCCAGTGTCGAGGGATCGGGCGCGGGGATCGCCATTCCCGAGGATGCGGTGTGGGCGGATGGGGTCTGGACCTATAGGCCCGTCCTGCCGCCACTGCGCAGTCTCAACCTGGCGGCCTCCGGGGCGACGGGCGCGGGCTGGCGCCTCTGCGGCGGGGACGGGACGTGCCGCGAGCTTGGCGGCGAGGCCGGCATGCCGGTGCGGCTGTGGGTGGCTCCGGTCTGCGAGGCCCCGGCACCGTAGAGGCCTAGATCGCGCCGGGCGGGTCCTGCCGATTGTATGAGGCGGAGAACCAGGCGACCAGTTCGGCGGTGTTGCGCACGCCGATGCTGCGCATCATGCGCAGGCGATGCGCCTCGATGGTCCGCTTGCTGAGGCCGATTTCGGCAGCGATGGCGGCATTGGTCTTGCCTTGCGCCACCAGGGTCAGGATCTGTCGCTGCCGGCCGGTCACCGTTGCCTCGGTCACCGGACGGTTCATCGGCTCGAAGCAGTAGAGCGCCTCGGCAAAGGGGTCGACGCCATGGCGCGAGCGGCCATTGACCCGGCACCAGAAGCGGCGGCCGCCGGCGCCCTCCATGATGCGCTCGTCATAATAGACCTGGCCGCCCGGCAGATGGCTGCGCCACATCTGGCCGGTGCGCACGAAATCGGCGAGCGCGGGATAGAGGCGGGAGAAGCTCTGGTCGATCAGCTCCGCGCGCACGAAGCCGAACAGGGCGGCAAATTCCCCGTTGCAGTCGCGGATGATGCGATGGGTGGCAAACACCATGGGGACCGGAATGTCGGCCAGCGCGAAGCGCATGGCGGTGGCTTCCTTGCTTGGGGAGAGGGGTGTCGGCATAGCGTATAAATACGACTAACGGGCCGCTTCGGACAAGGCCTAACCTTGCCTGCAACGGGGTGCTGCGGGGAGCGGCATGGCCGATATCAAACAAGACAGGCGAGGAGGACGGGCTTTGCAAAAGGTCTATGCGGACGCAACGGCGGCCATGGCCGGCGTGCTGGCGGATGGAATGGTGATCATGTCGGGCGGCTTCGGGCTGTGCGGCATTCCCGAGGCGCTGATCGCGGCGATCAGGCAGTCGGGCGTCAAGGACCTGACGGTCATTTCCAACAATGCGGGCGTCGATGGCGTCGGTCTGGGCACGCTCCTGGAGACGCGGCAGATCCGCAAGATGATCTCGTCCTATGTGGGCGAGAACAAGCTCTTCGCCCAGCAGTTCCTCTCGGGTGAGCTGGAGCTGGAATTCACCCCGCAGGGCACGCTGGCCGAGCGCATCCGGGCCGGCGGCGCGGGCATTCCGGCCTTTTTCACCAAGACGGGCGTGGGCACGATCATTGCCGATGGCAAGGAAGTGCGCAGCTTTGACGGCGAGGATTTTGTGATGGAGCGTGGGCTGGTGGCCGATGTCGCCATCGTCCATGCCTGGAAGGGCGATGCGGAAGGCAATCTCGTCTATCGCAAGACGGCGCGAAACTTCAATCCGATGATGGCGACGGCCGGCAAGGTGACCATTGCCGAGGTCGAGCATCTGGTCGAGGTGGGCGAGATAGAGCCCGACCAGATCCACACACCAGGCATTTTCGTGTCGCGGCTCGTGCATGTGCCCAACCCGGTCAAGCATATCGAACAGCGCACGGTACGGCCCCGCGCCATGGCGGAGGTGAACTGATGGCCTGGACCCGCGAACAGATGGCCGAACGCGCGGCGCGCGAACTGCAGGACGGCTTTTACGTCAATCTCGGCATCGGCATTCCAACGCTGGTGGCCAATTACATTCCCACCGGCATCGACGTGCGGCTGCAGAGCGAGAATGGCATGCTGGGCATGGGGCCGTTTCCCTTCGAGGGCGAAGAGGATGCGGACCTGATCAACGCTGGCAAGCAGACCATTACCGAGCTGCCGATGACCAGCTTCTTTTCCAGCGCCGACAGCTTCGGCATGATCCGGGGCGGGCATATCGATCTTTCGATCCTCGGCGCCATGCAGGTGGCCGAGAATGGGGATCTCGCCAACTGGATGATCCCGGGCAAGATGGTCAAGGGCATGGGCGGGGCGATGGATCTCGTCGCCGGCGTCAAGCGCGTCGTGGTGGTGATGGAGCATGAGGCCAAGGGCGAGCCCAAGCTGCTCAAGGCCTGCACCCTGCCGCTGACCGGGCGGCGCGTCGCCGACATGGTGATCACCGATCTGGGTGTCTTCACGCTGGAGCGGCGGGGCGAACCGAGCATGGTGCTGATCGAACTGGCCAACGGGGTGAGCGTGGACGAAATCACCGCCAAGACCGAGGCGCATTTTACAGTTGGGCAGAGCCTCAAGGTGCCGGCATGAGCGACATCGTCATTGTCGGCGCGGCGCGGACGGCGGTTGGGGCCTTCATGGGCGGTCTCTCGACCCTGCCCGGACACGAATTGGGCGCCACGGCGATCGCCGCGGCGCTGCTGCGTGCCGGGGTGGAGGCCGGCGAGGTCGATGAGGTGATCCTGGGGCAGGTGCTGACGGCGGGGGCGGGGCAGAACCCGGCCCGGCAGGCGGCAATGCGCGCTGGCGTGCCGCAGGGCGCCACCGCCTGGAGCCTTAACCAGGTCTGCGGCTCGGGCCTGCGCGCGGTGGCGCTGGGCATGCAGCAGATTGCGGCCGGGGATGCGCGGATCATCGTCGCGGGCGGGCAGGAATCCATGTCGCTGGCGCCGCATTGCCAGCACTTGCGGACCCCGGCAAAGATGGGGCCGGTCACGCTGGTCGATACCATGATGGTCGATGGACTGATCGACGCCTTTGGCGGCTACCATATGGGCATCACGGCCGAGAATGTGGCCCGGCAGTTCGGCATCGACCGGGCGGCGCAGGACGGTTTTGCCCTCGCCTCGCAACAGAAGGCGGCCGCGGCGCAGCAAGGCGGGCGGTTCAAGGCCGAGATCGCGGCGGTGACGGTCAAGACGCGCAAGGGCGATGTGGTTGTCGACAACGACGAATATATCCGCGCCGATACCAGTGCCGAGGCGCTGGCCAAGCTCCGCCCGGCCTTCGACAAGGACGGGACGGTCACGGCCGGCAATGCCTCGGGCATCAATGACGGGGCGGCGGCCCTGGTGCTGATGCATGCCGACGAGGCGGCGCGGCGCGGTCTGGCGCCACTGGCGCGCATTGCCGGCTGGGCGACGGCGGGCGTCGATCCTGCAGTGATGGGGACGGGACCGATTCCGGCTTCGACCAGGGTACTGGCCAAGGCGGGCTGGAGCGTTGCCGATCTCGACCTGATCGAGGCCAATGAGGCTTTTGCCGCGCAGGCCTGCGCGGTCAACCAGGCGATGGGCTGGGACCCCGACAAGGTCAATGTCAATGGCGGCGCCATCGCCATTGGCCATCCGATCGGGGCCTCGGGCGCGCGGGTGCTGGTGACGCTGCTGCATGAACTGGCGCGGCGTGGCGGCAACAAGGGGCTGGCGACGCTGTGCATTGGCGGGGGCATGGGCGTTGCGCTCTGCGTCGAGCGGGTGTGATGCCGTTGCCCCGGCCATGAGCGGGGACTAGACTCGCCCATCCGAGCAAGGGAAACGAGACCGGCCATGGCGCCCATACCGACAACCGAACGCTGGCCGGCGGCCAATGGGCTGGCCAGCATCGAAGAGGCGGTGGGTGCCTTCAGCCTGCTGCGGGATTTCTTCGAAGGCGCCATCATCGTCGATGCGCAGACGCGCATCACTTGGATGGACAAGCGCTATCGCGAACTGCTCAAGCTGGCGCCCGATTTCGATCCGATCGGCCTGCCGGTGGAGGACATCCTGCCCCATTCGCTGCTTCGCCGCGTGGTGGAGACGGGGCGGCCGATCCTGCTCGACATCATGAATTTCGACGATCGCCAGTTCGTCGTCTGCCGCATTCCGCTCAAGGATGAAGCGGGGGCGGTGGAAGGGGCGATCGGCTTCGTCTTCTATGACAATGTCGACTATCTCGCGCCGATCCTCGACAAGTTCGAGGCGCTGCAGAAGCAGCTTACCAGGGCACAGGCGGCGCTGACGCGGGAGCGGCAGACCAAATATTCACTGTCGAGCTTTGTCGGCCAGAGCGAGGCGGTCAAGGAACTCAAGGCCATGGTGCGGCGCTTCGCCCTCAGAGATGGGGCGGCGCTCATCTTGGGGGAGACCGGCACCGGCAAGGAACTGCTGGCGCATGCCATCCACCAGCAGTCGGACCGGGCCGACGGACCCTTTGTGGCCGTCAACATGGCAGCCGTGCCCGAGGCCCTGCTGGAGGCCGAGTTCTTCGGCGTGTCGCCGGGCGCCTATACCGGCGCCGACAAGAAGGCGCGGCAGGGCAAGTTCGAACTGGCGCATGGTGGCACGCTGTTTCTCGACGAAATCGGCGACATGCCGCTGGGCATCCAGGCCAAGTTCCTGCGCGTGCTGCAGGAGGGCGAGATCGAGGCGCTGGGCTCCAATACGGTCAAGAAGATCGACGTCCGCATCATCGCGGCGACCTCGCAGGACCTCGAAGCCAAGATTGCCGACAAGAGCTTTCGCGCCGATCTCTATTATCGTGTCGCGGTGCTGACCGTGCACGTGCCGCCGCTGCGGGAGCGGCGCGAGGATATGGCGCTGCTCTGCGAAACACTGCTGGAGCAGACCATGCGGGCAGGGGACCAGCGCGGCTGGGAGATCACGCCCGAGGCGGTGGCCCTGCTGCAGGCCCATGCCTGGCCGGGCAATGTGCGTGAATTGCGCAATGTGCTGGAGCGGGCTGCCGCCCTGGCGCCGAGTGAAGTCATGGATGCCGGGGTCATCAGCCGGGCGCTGCCGCCGGGCGTGGTGCGGTCGGGCGCGCCGCGGCAGGGGCTGGCCAATGCCGTGGCGGATACCGAGCGGCAGGCAATCCTTGATGCGCTCGAGGCCACCGGCGGCCAGAAATCGGCCGCCGCCCTGCGGCTCGGCGTGTCGCGCTCGCAATTCTACGAAAAGCTCAAGCGCCACAATATCACCCTCTGATCTGTCCGGACTTCCGGACAGTGTCGTGTCCGCCGTACATGTCCTGCCGTCTGCTCTGCCGGAAAACGCCCGGATTGCTGGCTTTCCGCGCTTGGCACGGAACTTGATAGGTAGTTGGCAAAACACCGGGCCCATTGAAGGCCCGCTACAGGGTGGAGCATGACGACAAAGCGCGTGGCACTGGTCACAGGCTCGACGAGCGGCATTGGCCTCTCGATCGCCAGCAAGTTTGCGGCGATGGGTTATGACGTGGCGATCAACAGCTTCGAGGCGGAAGCCGAGGTCGTGGACGCGTTGCGTTCGGTGGCCGGCAATGGCGCCAATGTGCGCTACTTCCAGTCCGACCTCGCCGCCAATGGCGGTGGTTATGACCTGGTGGGCGAGGTGGTCTCCGCCTTCGGGCAGCTCGATGTGCTGGTCAACAATGCCGGCGTGCAGAAGGTGGCGCCGATCGAGGACCTGCCGCCCGCCGATTGGGACCGCATCGTCGCGGTGAGCCTCGATTCGGCGTTTCACACCATCCGCGCCGCCTTACCGGGCATGACCGGCCGCGGCTGGGGCCGCATCATCAATATCGCCTCGGCGCATGGCCTGCGCGCCTCCCCGTTCAAGTCGGCCTATGTGGCAACCAAGCATGCCGTGGTCGGGTTGACCAAGGCGGTGGCGCTGGAAACGGCGGAGAAGGGCATTACCGTCAATGCCATCTGCCCGGGCTATGTCTGGACGCCGCTGGTCGCTGCCCAGGTGGCCGACCAGGCGCGGGTGCATGCCATGAGCGAGGAGCAGGTGATGCGCGAGGTGATCCTGGCGCCGCAGCCGACGCGGCAATTCGTGCAGCCCGAGGAAATCGCCGAACTGGCAGCCTATCTCTGCGGCGACCTGGCCCGCTCGATCACCGGCTCGGCCATTTCCATAGATGGCGGATGGACAGCCCGATGAGCGCAGCCATGACACAACAGAATGCACCGAAAGCCGACGTGATCCTTTCCGCGCGCGGTCTGACCAAACGCTTTGCCGGCTTCGTTGCAGTCAACGATGTCGATCTCGATGTGCAGCGTGGCTCGATCCATGCGCTGATCGGGCCCAATGGCGCGGGCAAGACCACCTGTTTCAACCTGCTCACCAAGTTCCTGCAGCCCAGCGCCGGCACCATCACACTGAATGGCCGGGACATTACCCGCATGCCCTCCGCCGATATTGCGCGGCTGGGCCTTGTGCGCTCGTTCCAGATTTCGGCGGTGTTTCCCAAGCTCAGCGTGCTGGAAAATGTGCGCATCGCGCTGCAGCGGCGGCGCGGCGACAGCTTCGACTTCTGGCGCTCCCAGAAGGTGCTGCATGAACTCGATGCCGAGGCGATGGAGCGCGTCGACGAGGTGGGGCTGTCGAGCTTTACCCATGAGACGGCGGGCGAATTGAGCTATGGCCGCAAGCGGGCGCTGGAGATCGCGACCACGCTGGCGCTGGAGCCGGAAATGCTGCTGCTGGACGAGCCTATGGCCGGCATGGCGCAGGAAGACGTGGCGCGCATTTCGGCGCTGATCCGCAAGATCGCGGCCAATCGCACCATCCTGATGGTGGAGCACAATCTTTCGGTCGTGGCCGACCTCTCCGACCGCATCACCGTGCTGGCCCGGGGGCAGGTTCTGGCCGAGGGGCCCTATGAGGCGGTCTCGAAGGACCCGCGCGTCATCGACGCCTATATCGGAGCGGGCCATGAGTGAGGCACTGGCGATGACCGACGCGATCACCGACAGCCTGCTCGCCGTGCGCGACCTGAACGGCTGGTACGACGAGAGCCATGTGCTGCATGGCATCAATTTCGATGTGCGCCCCGGCGAAGTTGTGACGCTGCTCGGCCGCAATGGCGCGGGCAAGACCACGACGCTGCGCGCCATCATGGGCATACTTGGCAAGCGGCAGGGCTCGGTGCAATTCGAGGGCCGCGAGCTGATCGGCCTTGATCCGCGCCATATCGCTAGGGCCGGCATCGCCTTCTGCCCGGAAGAGCGCGGCATTTTTTCCAGCCTCTCGGTCGATGAGAACCTCATGCTGCCGCCGCAGGTCAAGCCGGGCGGGCTGACGCGCGAGGCGGTGCTCGAGATGTTCCCCAATCTGCGCGAGCGGCTCGGCAGCCAGGGCACCAAGCTGTCGGGGGGCGAGCAGCAGATGCTGGCCATCGCCCGCATCCTGCGCACCGGCGCCAAATTCCTGCTGCTGGACGAACCCACCGAGGGCCTGGCCCCGGTGATCGTGCAGCAGATCGGCCGCACGCTGAGCCAGCTCAAGAGCCAGGGCTTCACCATCGTGCTGGTCGAACAGAACTTCCGCTTCGCGGCCTCGGTCGCGGACCGGCACTACGTGGTCGAACAGGGGCGGGTGATCGACACCATCCCCAATGAAGACCTCGCCGCCAACATGAACAAGCTGCACGCCTATCTGGGCGTCTAGCACCAAGCCGAAAATCGGCACCACTCGGAGGAGACGCAATAATGAACTTCAAGACCTTCATCCTGGCCACGGCCACCAGCCTGTTGCTGGCGGGCACGGCCATGGCCCAGACCGCCGTCAAGATCGGCGTGCTCAACGATCGCTCCGGCGTCTATGCCGACCTGTCGGGCGAAGGCTCGGTGATCGCAGCCCGCATGGCCGTCGAGGATTTCGACGCTGCCGGCAAGGGCATCACCGTCGAGATCGTTTCGGCCGACCACCAGAACAAGCCCGACGTCGCCTCCAACATTGCCCGCCAGTGGTATGACCAGGACGGCGTCGATCTGATCGTGGACGTGCCGACCTCGTCGGCCGCCTTTGCGGTCAACGAGATCACCCGCGAGAAGAACAAGATCTTCATGAATTCGGGTGCCGGCTCGGCCGACCTGACCGGCGCGCAGTGCTCGCCCAATACCGTCCACTGGACCTATGACACCTGGGCACTCGCCAAGGGCACCGGCACCGCCATGGTGGAGCAGGGCAATGACAAGTGGTTCTTCATCACCGCTGACTATGCCTTCGGCCATGCGCTTGAGCGTGACACCATGGCCATTGTCGAGGCCTCGGGTGGCGAAGTGGTGGGCACCGTCCGCCATCCGTTCCCCGGCACCGACTTCTCGTCCTACCTGCTGCAGGCCCAGGCTTCGGGCGCCCAGGTGATCGGCCTCGCCAATGCCGGTGGCGACACCGTCAATACCATCAAGCAGGCATCCGAATTCGGCATCACCCAGGCCGGCCAGGCCCTGGCCGGGCTGCTGATCTTCATCACCGACATCCATGCGCTCGGCCTTGAAACCGCGCAGGGCCTGGTGCTGACCGAGAGCTTCTACTGGGATCTCAACGACGAGACCCGCGCCTGGTCCGAGCGCTTCGCTGCCGAGAATGACGGCAAGAAGCCGACCATGGTGCATGCCGGCGTCTATGCCAGCGTGCTGCATTACCTCAAGGCAGTGGAAGCCACTGGCGGCAAGGAAACCGAGGCCCTGATGGCCGAGATGAAGTCGACCCCGACCAGCGATCCGCTGTTTGGTGAAGGCATGGTGCGTGAAGACGGTCGCAAGATCCACGACATGTACCTGTTCAAGGTCAAGGCTCCGGCCGACTCGACCGGCGCCTGGGACTATTACGAACTGCTGGCCACCATCCCGGCTGACCAGGCCTTCCGTCCGATCGAAGACGGCGGCTGCGCCTTCCTCGCCGAGTAATTCGCCCAGGGCGCTCCGGCCCGGCCGGGGCGCCTCCCTTTCTTTCCACCAGGATTTGCTTGTCATGTTCGAGCTTTTGGGCATTCCGCCACAGGCGCTTTTCGGCCAGTTGCTGCTGGGGCTGATCAACGGCTCGTTCTATGCGCTGCTGAGCCTGGGGCTGGCAGTCATCTTCGGCCTGCTCAACATCATCAATTTCAGCCATGGCGCGCAGTATATGATGGGCGCCTTCGTCGCCTGGATGCTGCTGACCTATACCGGCATCAACTATTGGTGGGCCCTGCTCATCGTGCCGCTGGTGGTGGGCGCCTCAGGCGTGGTCATCGAGCGACTGATGATCAGCCGGCTCTACCATCTCGACCACCTTTATGGCCTGCTGCTGACCTTCGGGCTGGCGCTGATCATCCAGGGCCTGTTCCGCAACCAGTATGGCGTGTCGGGCTTGCCCTATTCCATTCCCGCCGAACTCTCGGGCGGCACCAATCTGGGTTTCATGTTCCTGCCCAATTATCGCGGCTGGGTGATCGTCGCCTCGGTCGTGGTGTGCTTTGCCACCTGGTTTGCCATCGAGAAGACCCGGCTGGGCGCCTATCTGCGCGCCGCCACGGAAAATCCCACGCTGGTGGGCGCCTTCGGCATCAATGTGCCGCGCATGATCACCCTGACCTATGGCTTTGGCGTGGCGCTGGCAGCGCTGGCCGGCGTGCTGGCCGCACCGATCTATTCGGTCAATCCCAATATGGGCGCCGACCTCATCATCGTGGTGTTTGCCGTCGTCGTCATCGGCGGCATGGGCTCGATCCTGGGCGCCATTCTCACCGGTTTCGGCCTCGGCATCGTCGAGGGCCTGACGCGGGTGTTCTATCCTGAAGGCTCGGCCGTGGTGATCTTCGTGATCATGGCCATCGTGCTGCTGGTCAAGCCTGCCGGGCTGTTTGGAAGGACGCAGTGATGACGACCCAATCGGAAACCGGCTATCGTTCCGAGGCCGCGGCCCTGCCGATCGGCACGCCGCGCCATCACATGGTGATCTTCGCCGTGCTGTTCGGCCTGCTGCTGGTGGCGCCCAGCGTGCTCTATCCCGTCTTCCTGATGAAGGTGCTGTGCTTTGCGCTGTTCGCCAGTGCGCTCAACCTGCTGCTCGGCTTTGGCGGGCTGCTGTCCTTCGGCCATGCCGCCTTCTTCGGCTCCTCGAGCTATGTCGCGGCCTATGCGGCCAAGGCCTGGGGCTTCAATCCCGAATTCGCCATCCTGCTCGGCGTGCTGGCCGCGGCGGTGCTGGGGCTGGGCATCGGGGCGCTGGCGATCCGCCGTCAGGGCATCTATTTCGCCATGGTCACGCTGGCCTTTGCCCAGATGGTGTTCTTCTTTGCCCTGCAGGCGCCGTTTACCGGAGGCGAGGACGGCATCCAGGCCGTGCCGCGCGGCAGGCTGTTCGGCCTGATCGATCTCAGCTCCGACCTCACGCTCTATTTCGTGGTGCTGGCCATCGTGTTCGGGGCGCTGCTGCTGATCTACCGCATCATCCACTCGCCCTTCGGCCAGGTGCTCAAGGCGATCCGCGACAACGAGCCCCGCTCGGTCTCGCTGGGCTACAAGGTCAACCGCTACAAGCTCGCCGTCTTCGTCATGTCGGCGGCGCTGGCGGGGCTGGCCGGCGCCACCAAGGCCATCGTGTTCCAGCTCGCCTCGCTCACCGACGTCTATTGGACCATGTCGGGCGAAGTGGTGCTGATGACGCTGCTGGGCGGCATGGGCACGGTGTTCGGCCCGCTGATCGGCGCGGCGGTGATCGTCACCATGCAGAACTACTTCGCCGGCTTCGGCGCCTGGGTGACGGTGCTGCAGGGCGCGATCTTCGTGGTCAGCGTGCTGCTGTTCCGCGAGGGCATTGTCGGCGTGCTGGCGCGCTGGCTGAAAAAGCCGTTGTAACACCCGCGCCTGCACGAGATCCGCGAAACTCCAGGCCGGCAGCCAGTCTGCCGGCCTGACCTATTGAACCATGGTCGCGGCTGGCTCGGCTTGAAAAATGTATACAACTAGTATTTCATAAGGGGGAGATTGATCGCAGGGAGAGGAGCCCGGTGATGAGCACCCAAACATTTCCGATGAATGCCTGGTACGCCGCCGCTTGGGATACCGAGGTCAAGCGCGCGCTGCTGCCGCGCAAGATCTGCGGAAAACCGGTGGTTATGTACCGAAAACAGGATGGAACGCCGGTGGCGCTGGCCGATGCCTGCTGGCACAGGCTGCTGCCGCTCTCGATGGGCGAGCTCTATGGCGACAATGTCATCTGCGGCTATCACGGTCTGGAATTCGACGATAGCGGCCGTTGTGTATACATGCCCTCGCAGGACACGATCAATCCGTCGGCCTGCGTCGTGTCCTATCCGCTGGTCGAGCGGCACCGCTTCATCTGGCTGTGGATGGGCGATCCGGCCCTGGCCGACCCCGCCAGGATCCCCGACCTGCACTGGAATGACGATCCCGCCTGGGCGGCGGATGGCAAGCTGATCCATGCCAAATGCGACTATCGCCTCGTGATCGACAACCTGATGGACCTGACGCACGAGACCTATGTGCATGGCTCGTCCATCGGCAATCGCGCCGTCGCCGAGGCGCCATTCACCGCGACCCATTCGGACAAGACCGCCACCATCACGCGTTGGATGAAGGATATCGATGCGCCGCCGTTCTGGCGCGGCCAGCTGGGCAAGCCAGGCAATGTCGACCGCTGGCAGATCATCAATTTCGAGGCGCCGGCCACCATAGCCATCGATGTGGGCGTAGCCCCGGCCGGCACCGGCGCGCCCGAAGGCGACCGCAGTCAGGGCGTCAATGGCTTCGTGCTCAACACGATCACGCCCGAGACCGACAAGACCTGCCACTATTTCTGGGCCTTTGCCCGCAACTACAAGATTTCCGAGCAGCGCCGCACGCATGAACTGCGCGAAGGCGTGGCCGGGATTTTCCGCGAGGATGAGCGGATCCTCGAGGCCCAGCAGCAGGCGATCGACGCCAATCCCGACCATGTCATCTACAATCTCAATATCGATGCCGGCTCGATGTGGGCGCGCAAGCTGATCGACGCGATGATTGCCGAAGAGCAGCGACCCGCCATGGCGGCGGAATAGGCCATGGCCGTCGCTCCCCAGACGCGGCAGCAGCCGCAATCGCTCAAGGCGCTGATGGGCGTGCGCGACCTGATCCTGGGCGGCAGTGTCCGCCCGGGCGAACGCCTCTCGGAAGTGGCCATTGCCGAAAGGCTGGGCATTTCGCGCACGCCGATCCGCGCCGCTCTGGCGCGGCTGGAGCAGGAGGGCCTGCTCGAGCTCATTCCCTCGGGCGGCTATGCGGTGCGCAGCTTTGCCCGTGAGGAGGTGGTCGACGCCATCGAGCTGCGCGGGGTGCTCGAAGGCACCGCGGCGCGGCTGGCGGCGGAGCGCGGCGTGCCGCCGGGCCGCCTGCGCGCCATCAAGGAGCTGTTGCGCGCGCTGGACGAGACGGTGCGCGACCGGCCCGAGGAGATGGCATTCGACCGCTATGTCGAGCTCAATGCCGCCTTCCACGAGACGCTGGCCGGGCTCTCCGGCAGCGAGACGATCCGGCGCGAGATCGAGCGGGTGACGCGGCTGCCCTTTGCCTCGCCCAGCGCCTTTCTCGACCAGCAGGCCGATGTGCCCGCCTTCCGGCAGTCGCTGCTGGTGGGGCAGGCGCAGCACAGGGCCATCGTCAATGCGATCGAGATGCGCGAGGGCGGCCGGGCCGAGGCCCTGGCGCGCGAACATGCGCGGCTGGCGCGGCAGAATCTCGAATATGTCATCGAGCAAGACCGCAGCCTGCTGCGTCGCGTGCCGGCGCTGGCCCTGGTCGGCGAATAGGAGGAGGCCATGCGCAACAGACTGGAATGGCGTCGGGGTGTCGTTGTCCGCGCCGAGACGATTGCCGCCGATGTCCGGCTGCTCGACTTTGCCGTCGATGGCGCGCTGCCGCGGTTCGATCCGGGCTCGCACAGCAATTTCAAGGTCAGCCTTGGCGAGGGTCAGGCCATCCGCACCTATAGCTGCCTGCCGGCACCGGCGGGCCATATCCGCGTGGCGGTCAAGCAGCACGAGCACAGCCGGGGCGGCTCGCGCTTCATGTGGGGCCTCGAATCCGGCACGGCGATCGAGCTCAGCGTCCCGGAAAACCGCTTCGAGCTGGCCTGGCGTGCGCCCTATTACCTGCTGATGGCGGGGGGCATCGGCATCACGCCGATCTATGGCATGGCTCTGGCGCTGCAGCGGCGCGGCATCCCGTTCCGCCTCGTCTATGGCGGTCGCAGCCGTGCGGTGATGGCCTTTTCCGATACGCTGGAAGCCGAACTGGGCGACCGGGTTGCCGTTCACGCCGGCGATGCCGGTGGGCGCATCGATGTGGCAGGTGAGATTGCGGCGCTGCCCGACAATGGCGAGCTCTATGTCTGCGGCCCCATCGACATGCTCAATGCGGTCAAGGCGGCCTGGGCCGCCGCCGGACGCCCCATGGGACGGCTGCGTTACGAGGTGTTCGGCGATAGCGGGCTGTTTGCCGAGGGCCCGTTCAGCGTCGAGGTCAAGGGGCTGGGGCGTTCGGTCGCCGTGCGGCCCGACCAGACCCTGCTCGAAGCCTTGCTCGGGGCCGGTGTCGACATGATCTACGATTGCCAGCGCGGTGAATGCGGGCTGTGCGCCGTTGACATCATCGAGCATGATGGCCCGATCGATCATCGCGACGTGTTCTTCAGCGATGAGGAAAAGCATGAGGGGACGCGCATGTGTGCCTGCGTGTCGCGGCTGGCCAGCGGCCGGGCGGTGATCGACGTCGGCTATCGCGGCTGATTGAGCACAAAAAGAAGGGCGCCGCGGCGCCCTTCAAGTCTTCGGGAGATCGGTGCGGCTACTGGGCCGCCTCGGCGGCCACGAGCGCGGTGGCCTCTTCGTAGAGCGCCTTGCCGTCAACGCCGAGCGCTTCCATGTCGGTGAACCACTGGTCGATGGTGGGCTGGGCCGCGGCCTTCCAGCGCGCGGTTTCGGCCTCGTCGAGCGTCACGATATTGTTGCCCAGATCGGTCGCGATCTTGAGGCCGCCAACATCGCCGGCATCCATGGCCTGGCCGAAGGCGCGGGCCACCTCGACGCCGGAATTGGCATCGATCACCGCCTTGAGGTCGTCGGGCAGGGCGTCGTAGCTCGCCTGGTTCATCACGAAGGCGAAGGTCTGGGTATAGAGGCCGTTGGCGCCGGTGAAGCCGGTATGGTTCTTGACCAGCTCGGCCACCTTGAGCGAGGGCGTGACTTCCCATGGGATGGTGGTGCCGTTGATGACGCCCTTGGACAGGGCCTCGGTCACCTGCGGCACCGGCATGCCGATCGGTTCGGCGCCGAGGCGGCCGAGCATGTCCGAAATCACGCGCGAGCCGCCGCGGATCTTCATGCCGGCCAGGTCTTCGAGCTTGGTGACGGGGTTCTGGGTGTGGAACAGGCCCGGGCCGTGGGTGTGCACGGCGATCAGGTGCACGCCTTCGAACTCATCCATGGCATTGGCTTCGACATATTTCTGGAATGCCACCGAGGTTGCCTCGGCAGAGGTGACCAGGAAGGGCATTTCGAACACTTCCGACTTGGGGAAGCGGCCGGGCGTATAGCCGAGCACGGTCCAGATCACGTCGACCACGCCATCCTTGGCCTGGTCGAACAGGGCTGCCGGCGCGCCACCCAGCTGCATGGCGGGGTAGAGTTCGAACTTGATGCGCCCGCCCGATTGCTCCTCGACGGCCTTGGCCCAGGGCTCGATGGCCGAGGCCGGAATGGTGGCCTGGGCCGGCAGCATCTGGTGGATGCGCATGGTCACGTCCTGGGCCAGCGCGCTGCCACACATCAATGTCGCGGCGATAGCGCCGGTCACGACAGTCTTCAGCATGTTCATGATGTTCACTCCCTTGTTGCGCCTTGAGGCGCGTTTCAGTTTCACGATTGCCCACGCCCGCCTCCACGGGTGTGGGCGGCAGCTTCAGTAGAGCAATCGCACCAGCGACAGCGTGATGACCGGGAATGCGGCCAGGATGGCTGTTCGGACGAGATCGCTCGCGACGAAGGGCAGGACGCCCTTGTAGGTCTGGCCAAGCGAGGTGGTCTTGGCCATGGAATTGATGACGAAGAGGTTCATGCCCACCGGCGGCGTGATGAGGCCCACCTCCACCACGATCAGGATGAGAATGCCGAACCAGATGGCGAATTCTTCGGGCGACAGGCCGAAATCGAGCGCGCTCATCATGGGGAAGACGATCGGCACCGTGAGCAGGATCATGGACAGCGAATCCATGACGCAGCCCAGCACCAAATAGAGGACGAGCACGGCCACCAGCACGATCCAGGGGTTGAAGCCCTGGGCGGTGACCCATTCGGCCGAGACCTGGGGGAGCTGGGACATGGCCAGGAACCCGTTGAGCGCGGCGGCGCCCAGCACGATCAGGAAGATCATCGCGGTAGACGATGCTGTCGCCAGGATCGCCTCGATGAAGTTCTTGCCGTTGAGACTGCGGTTGAACAGCGAGATCAGCGCCGTGCCGGCGGCGCCGATCGCTGCCGCTTCGGTGGGGGTGAAGAGGCCGCTATAGATGCCGCCGATGACGACGATGAAGACGAGCAGTACTGGCCAGACCCCGGCCAGCGCCGCAAAGCGCTCGCGATAGGGCGCCCGTTCGGCCGAGCCGGCTGCTTCGGGATTGACGCGGACATAGATGGCGATGGTGATGATATAGCCGAGCGCGGCCAGGATGCCCGGCACGAAGGCGGCCATGAAGAGCTTGGAAATATTCTGCTCGGTCAGGATGGCATAGATGACCAGGATGACCGAGGGCGGAATGAGAATGCCCAGCGTTCCGCCAGCGGCCAGTGTGCCGGTCGCCAGCGCGCCGGAATAGCCGTATTTCTTGAGTTCGGGCAGGGCGACCTGGCCCATGGTGGCAGCGGTGGCCAGCGAGGAACCGCAGATGGCGCCGAAGCCGGCACAGGCACCGATGGCGGCCATGGCGACGCCGCCCTTGCGATGACCCAGCCAGGTCGCGGCGGCCTTGAACAGCGCAGCCGACATGCCCCCGAGCGTCGCGAACTGGCCCATCAGCAGGAAGAGGGGCACGACCGACAGCGAATAGCTCGAAAAGGTGCTGTGGGTCAGGCTCTTGAACTGGGCCATGACCGGGTTGAAGGAGCCGGTGATCAGATAGGAGCCGCCCACGCCCACGGCCAGCATGGCGAGGCCGATCGGAATGCGCAGAAAGATGAGCAGCAGGATGACCGGAAAGGACCAGAGCCCGAGTTCGACATTGCTCAATGGGCCGCTCCCTGGCTGGCGGTTGGGACCCTGCCGGTCGCGGCATCGGAAAGGCTGCGGATCAGGAGATAGGCTGCCACGACGATGAGCACGCAGGCGCCGAATAGGCCTGCGGCATAGGACCACCAGAGCGGCATGCGCAGCAGCAGGGTGGTTTCGCCGTAGTTGAACTTGTCGATGGTGCCCAGGGCATGGCGCCAGGCGAGAAAGGCGGCCAGCACCAGCATCAGGGCGTCGCAGACGACGAGCAGCCAGGCATTGAAACGCGGCCCGGCGAGATCGGTGAAGATCGCCACGACGGCGTGTCCGCGCGTCAGATGGGCCCAGGGCATGAAGGCAAAGATGGCAAAGCCGACCCCGGCCTCGACCAGTTCGTAATCGCCCAGGATGGGGCCGAGGCCAGCCCAGATCATGGCCCGGCCGATGACGCTGGCCACGATCAGCACGACGAGGGCGGTGAGCACCAGCCCGCCGGCAATCGCGGTCAGTCGGGCGAGCCCGGCCACACCGCGACCGATGAGTGTTTCATCCATTTCCAAAGGCTCCTCCCTTCGTCAATGATTGCCGCCATCTTGCGTGGGGCAAAGCGATTTTCTGCGTAGTTTGTATAACCCCGAAATTATATCCCCATCGGCGCGCAGCCTCTGGTCAGGCGAAGTTCGGCTTCCGCTTCTCCAGGAAGGCGCGCAGCCCCTCATCCGCGTCGGCGCCGGTCTGGCTGAGCGCTGCGGCGAGGCTTTCTGCATAGAGCCCATCCTCCGCCGACATCTTGGCGATGCGCGCGATGGACTGGATGATCAGATAATTGATGGTCGCCGAATTCTGGGCGATCTGTCCGGCCAGTTCCTGCGCCCTGGCCAGCCCGCCGCCGGCCGGCGCCAGGTAATGGGCCAGGCCGATGCGCTCACCCTCCTCGGCCGAATAGGTGCGGCCGGTGAGCATCATTTCGGTCAGCCGGTCGGCGCCGATAATGGCGGCCAGCCGCACCGTGGCGCCGCCGCCGGCAAAGATGCCGCGCTGGCCTTCGGGCATGCGGAACAGCGTACCGGGCTCGGCGACGCGAACATGGCATGCGGCCGCGATCTCGAGACCGCCCCCCATTACCGCGCCCGACATGGCGGCAACCACCGGCACGCCGCTGAACTGCACCAGCCCCATCACCGCATGCCAGTTGCGGGAGTGGCGCATCACCTCCTGGGGATCGCGCCTGACCTGTTCGCTGAGGTCGAGCCCGGCGGAAAAATGTCCACCCGCGCCCGACAGCACGACGGCGCGCACGCCCTTGGGGATGGCGCCAAAGAAGCTCTGCAGCTCGGAAATGGTCTGGTCGTTGACCGCATTGCGCTTGGCCGGCCGGTTGAACTGCACATGGGCAATGGTGCCCTCGATCCGCACGTCCACAACGGACTTTTCCTCGATCATGCTCGACCCCGACGTGATGCTGCAGGCGACCGGTTGGCCCGGTATGACTGCCTTGATAATTGTTCTACTATATAACAATTCGGAGTACCAGTAGGTGATGAGCCGGGCGGCGATTTTTGGTGGCGAGGTCTCTTGCCCGGCGCCGTCGCCTTGCCGATAAGGAACCAGCGGCCGAGCCGCCAATGGGGATGATGGATGGACGAACAGCACCCTGCGCCGCGCGCAAAGCCGGCCCGCCGCCGGTTCCACACCGATGTCGTGACCGACATTGTCGGCTATCGGCTGCGCCGGGCCCAGATCCAGGTGTTCCAGCAGTTCATTGCCCGCTTCGCCACGCATGACCTTCGGCCGGCGGACTATTCGACGCTGGCGCTGATCGAGGCCAATCCGGGCAGCAAGCAGATCGAGATCGCCAGGGCGCTGGGCATCAAGCGCGCCAATTTCGTGGCGCTGATCAATGGCCTCGAGGGCCGGGGCCTGGTCGAGCGGCGCCAGCCGGCCAATGACCGGCGCTCGCAGGCCCTCTATCTGACGCCGCATGGCATCGAGCAGATCGCGGTGTTCAACAAGGTGCAGGCCGATTTCGAGGCCCATTGCATCGAGCGGCTGGGCGGGCCGGCGGCGCGTGACCAGCTGATGGAATTGCTGGGGCGGCTGCTCGACGAAGAGTAGTCGGCTAGCGCGACAGCGCCTCGACCACTTCGGGCGGCAGTGCCCGCGACTTGATGCGGTCGGGATTGTCCGGGTCCTTGCCGGCCCAGACCCGGATTTCGTGGGCTTCCACGGCAAGCGCATCGCCATTGAAAAGCTGGTGGCCGACCACGAAGCTCGAGCGCCGCAATTCGGTGACCGTTGTTTCGATGCGCACCACGTCGCCAAAGGCCGAGGGCCGCAGGAACCTGGCGCCGGTATCGACCATGGGGATGCCGACAATGCCGAAATGGCGGATCCAGGCGATCTTCTTCATGCCCAAGGCTGCCTCGAAGAGGTGGGCGGTCGAGGCGTCGAACATGCGGAAATAGTTGGGGTAGTAGACGATGCCGGCCGGGTCGCAATCGCCGAATTCGATCTCGACGCTGCGGGTGTTCACAAGCATGGCTGGCTCCTATTTCGGCTGCATGCGCAGGGCGCCATCGAGCCGGACGATCTCGCCATTGAGATAGTCGTTCTCGACCATGGCGGTGACGAGCTGGGCGAATTCGGCCGGTTCGCCGAGGCGCGAGGGATAGGGGATCGCCGCGCCCAGAGCATCCTGGGCCTCCTGCGGCAGCTCGGCCAGCAGGGGCGTCTTGAACAGGCCCGGCGCGATGGTCAGCACGCGGATGCCGAAGCGCGCCAGTTCGCGCGCCACGGGCAGGGTCAGCGCCGCGATGCCACCCTTTGAGGCGGCATAGGCTGCCTGGCCGATCTGGCCCTCGAAGGCAGCGACCGAAGCGGTCGAGATGATTACGCCACGCGAACCGTCCACCGGCTCGGCCACCGACATGTCCGCCGCGGCCAGCCGCATCATGTTGAAGGTGCCGATGAGATTGACGCGGATGATGCGCTCGAAGGCATCGAGCGGCAGCGGGCCATCCCGGCCGACGACGCGGCCGGCGCCGCCAATGCCGGCGCAGTTGACGAGAATGCGCGGAACGCCGAACGCCGCCCGGCTGGCGGCCAGGGCTGCTGTCGCGCTTGCGGCATCGGCCACATCACATGGCGCGAAGAAGCCGCCGATCTCGGCGGCCACGGTCGTGCCAGCCTCGACATTGCGGTCAAGGATGGTGACGCGCGCGCCCCTGGCCGCCAGTGCCCGGGCCGTGGCAGCGCCGAGGCCCGAGCCGCCGCCGGTGACGAGGGCCGTTGCGCCCTGGATCCTCATGATGCCGCCTCCACGTTCTCGATCAGCATGGCAATGCCCTGGCCGCCGCCGATGCAGGCCGAGGCAATGCCATAGCGCAGCCCGCTGCGCTGCAGTTCGCGCGCCAGGGTCAGCGTGATGCGCACGCCGGTGGCGCCCAGCGGATGGCCGATGGCGATGGCGCCACCATTGACGTTGACCTTGTCCTCATCCAGCCCGAGCTCGGCAATGCAGGCCAGGATCTGCGCGCCGAAGGCCTCGTTGATCTCGATGCGGTCGATCCGGTCGAGGCTGAGGCCGCTGGCATCGAGCAGGGCGCGAATGGCCGGGGCCGGGCCGATGCCCATGATATGGGGTGGTACGCCGACGGCAGCGCTGGCGAGGATGCGCGCCAGCGGCTTGAGCCCCTTGGCCGAAATATAGTCCGACGATCCCACCAGCGCCGCGGCCGCGCCATCGACGATGGCCGAGGAATTGCCGCCGGTCTGCACGCCGCCAAAGGCGGGTCGCAGGCGAGCCAGCACGTCATAGGGCGAGGGGCGGATATGGCTGTCGACCGCGACGCTGTCGACGCCCTTGCCCAGCTTGATGCCACGGGTTTCGAGACCTTCAATCGTGAAGTCCTCGGTCACGACCGGCGCGATCTCGCCGGCGAGGAAGCCACTGTCGCGGGCGGCAATGGCCCGCTCGAAGCTGCGCGCCGCGAAGCGGTCGACGGTTTCGCGGGATATGCCATATTGCCTGGCCAGGTTCTCGGCGGTGTCGCCCATATTGCAGAGCACTGAGGGGTCCATCAGCGCTTCCCACAGGAAGTCCTTGAACTCGACCTGGCCCATGGCAAAGCCGTTGCGGTGGTTATAGGCGGCGATGGGGTTGCGGCTCATCGACTCGGTGCCCACGCCCAGCGCCAGGTCGACACGGCCCAGGGAAACGGCATCGGCCGCCTGGCTCAGCACCTCGATGCCGGTGCCGCAGATGCGCTGCACCAGATGGGCCGGCCGTTCGACCGGTGCGCCGGCATAAAGGCCGATATGGCGCGGCGTCACATAGGCGTCGAACGAGGCCTGCGCCATCGAGCCGGCAATGGTGGTGCCGATATCGGTCGGGTCCACGCCCGCCTTGGCAATGGCGGCACGGGCGGCCTTGATGCCGAGATCAATGGGCGAAATAGCCGAGAGGGCGCCCCGATAGTCGACGAAGGGGGTGCGCATGCCGTCGATCAGATAGGCATCGGCGAAAGTGGCCGCGAGGCCGGCTGGCTTGCTCATTTCATCAGGCCTTTCGGGCGAAGGTCAGCACATGGCTCGGGGCAGGCTCGGCGTAGAGGTCGGCGAAATCCTGCGCCCGCGCGGCGATCACCGCCCGCTGGTTGATCGAGCCTTTGTCGGTGATTTCCCCGGCATCGATCGAGGGCGGGGTGGCCAGGAGAATGGCGCGGGCAATATGGCTGGCGCTGCCGGTTGCCTTGGCGGCGAGGGCATCGAAGCGCGCCTGGAACGCGGCGCGCACCGCCGGGTGGGCCACGATGTCCGCATGGGTTGCGGCGCGATCCAGGTCAGCCAATTGCCGGCAGGCTTCAAGATCGGGGAAGATCAGCGCGGCGATGAAGTTGCGGTCGAGCCCGGTCAGCGCCAGGTCGCGCAGCAGGGGCGCGCCGGCCGCGATGGCGCCGAGGCGCACCCCGCCCATATTCACCCAGGTGCCGGTTGCCAGCTTGAAGTCCTCGGTAACGCGGCCGTCAAAGGCGAAGCCCTTGCTCAGGTCATTGGCATCGGCGAATCTGAGGGCATCGCCGATCTTGTAATAGCCCTCTTCGTCAAAGGCCTCCGCGGTCTTTTCGGGCTGTTTCCAGTAGCCGGGCGTCACATTGGGGCCGCGCAGGCGCAGTTCGAGCTTGGCCTCGTTCGGCACCAGCTTGATTTCCATGCCCGCAGCCGGCAGGCCGACGAGGCCGGCGCTTTCGACCGTCCAGGTGGTGGTGAAGGCAAAGGGCGCGGTTTCGGTCGAGCCGTAACCGGTGATGATGCGGATGCGCTGGCCGGTCGCCGTATAGGCCGCGTGGTCGAGGCCGTCCCAGACATGCTGGGCGAGGCTGGCGCCCGCATATTGCATGACCAGCAGGCGCTTGAAAAAGCCCTCGCGCAGGGCCGCGTCCACGGCCAGATGCTCGACCAGGAATTCATAGCCCTTGGGCACGTTGAAATAGAGCGTCGGGGAGATTTCGGTGAGGTTGCGCACCGTGCGCTTCATGCCCTCGGGCGTGGCCGCGCCGTCATCGACATAGAAGCTGCCGCCATTGTAGAGTGCGATGCCCAGGTTGTGGCTGCCGCCGGCGACGTGGTTCCAGGGCATCCAGTCGACCAGCACGGGCGGCTCATCGGCGAGGAAGGCCAGCGCGGTGCGGATCATCTCCTGGTTGCAGGTCAGCATGCGCTGGGTGGTGATCACCGCCTTGGGCATGCCCGTCGAGCCCGAGGTGAACAGCAGCTTGGCCACCGTGTCCGGGGTGACACGGGCTGCGGCTTCGGCGACGGCGGGGGTTACAGGTGTCTTCGCCAGATCATCCCAGAGCAGGGATTGTTGGCCCGGCACGGGATTGGCGCGCACCACCACGGGAATGCTGGCATCCAGCGCGGCGGCGATGGCGGGTGCGAAGCGCTCCCCGTCGCTGGCATAGGCCATGCCCGGCGCGATCAGGCCGACAATGTGCCTGAGCTTGGCAAAGTCCTTGGAGACCAGCGAATAGGCCGGGGAAAGCGGCGCATGCGGAATGCCGACCAGCATGGCGGCATAGCCGAGCAGCGCATGTTCGATCTCGTTGCCCGACAGGATCAGCAGGGGTTTTTCGGCATGAAGGCCGGCATCGAGCAGCGCCTGGGCCAGCGACTGCACGGTGCGCCAGGCTTCTGCATAGCTCACCTTGCGCCAGTCGCCGTCCGGTCCCCGATCGGCGAGAAAGACATGGTCGGGCCGTTCGGCAGCCCAGCGGGCCAGCAGGTCGGTCATGGCGCGCGGATAGGGGCCGAGCGTTTCGCTCGAACGGACATAGACAATGCCGTCCGCACCCTCCGTCAGTGTGGCGCGCATCTTTCCCATACGCACCGGTCGATACACAGCCTCGCCCTGCATGACTGAGCCTCTCTCCCTTATTGTTATATTATATAACAATATGCGAAGCCGGATTCAAGTGCCTCCTGTCGGGCCTTCCGCCCGTTGCCAGGTGGGCCAGTAAGGTGGGTCTGAGCAACTGGTGCCGCGAAAAGAATTTCATTCGCTCGGGAAAATAGTGGCTAATTTCCGCTAAGAAATTGCCATCATCGGGTGACTCTGCAATGAAAGTGTTTCATCAAAAGCGAGGCGCGCGACCAGCGCGACGGAAGTTATGAGCCCCTTTCTTGCCATTGACGTGCTGCTGACCGAACTGGGCAAGCGCATTTTTACGCCGTCCGGTGTGACGGTGCCACTGCGGTTTCGCCCGGCGCACCACAATGACCGGGCCCAGGTCGTGGCGGAGAATCGCGAGGGGTGGACGCCAGTCGACCGCGATCTGATCTGGGGCGAGCCGGATGGCTATTACTGGTTTGCCGGCGATGTGACCATTCCCGAAGCGCTCGACGGCGCGGCGGTGCATCTCAGGGTCGATGCCCAGTTCGGCAGCGTCATGGGGCGGTCCGATCCGCAATGCCTCGTGCGGATCAATGGCCGTATTGCTCAAGGGGTCGATGGCAATCACCGGACGGTGCTGCTCACCGAGAGGGCACGGGCCGGCGAACACTTCGAAATTCTCTTTGAGGTCGGCACTATCGAGGACCGGCGGCAACTGGGCTTTGCCTGCGAACTGGTGGTGCATGATGGGCTGGCCGAGACGGTGTATTATGACCTCAAGGTGCCCGGCGAAGTCGCGCGCCTCCTGCCCGAGGATGACGGGCGGCGCCACGCCATTGTCGGGCACATCGAGGCCGGGCTTGCTGTGCTCGACCTGCGGCCGGGCGATGCGGAGCGGTTCCGCCAGAGCCTGCTCGCCGCCCAGGGTCATGCCGACGCGATCTATGCGTTGGCCGACGCTGTATCCATGCCCAGGATCGTCGCGACGGGGCACACCCATATCGACGTCGCCTGGCTCTGGCGGGTGCGCGAGACGCGCCAGAAGATGGCGCGGTCGATGGCGACGGCGCTGGCCCTGATGGAGGCCTATCCGGACTATCGCTTCATGTACAACCAGTGCGTGCTGCTGGATTATCTGGCCGAGGATTATCCCGAGCTGTTCGAGCGCATCGGGCAGAAGGTCGAAAGCGGCCAGTTCGAAATCGAAGGCGCGCTCTGGCTCGAGCCCGACGTCAATGTCTCGAGCGGGGAGTCGCTGGTTCGCCATATCCTCTATGGCGTGCGCTACCATGAAAAAACCTATGGCGTGCGGCCGCGCATGCTGTGGCTGCCCGATACGTTCGGCTATTCGGCTGCGCTGCCGCAGCTGATGGAGCGGTCGGGCCTCGATACGTTCGTGACCCATAAGCTGAGCTGGAACGACACCAACCGCATGCCCTACGAGACCTTCCGCTGGCAGGGCATCGACGGCACCAAGGTGGCGGCCTATTTCCTCACCACCCAGCCCTATACCTCGACCAGCATCGGCACCACCTACTGCCCCGATCTGAAGCCCACTCATGTGATGGGCGCCTGGAAGCGGTATGGGCAGAAGCCGGTCAATGATGAGCTGTTTCTGGTCTATGGGCATGGGGATGGGGGCGGAGGACCGACGCGGGAAATGCTGGAGAATGTGCGGCGCATGGAGCGCGGCATTCCCGGCTGTCCCAAGGTCAGCCACGAGCCGATGCGGCCGTTTTTCGAGCGCTTGCTCGACAGGATGGCGGCCGAGCCGGAGCGTTTTCCGACCTGGGTTGGCGAGCTTTATCTCGAATTCCATCGCGGCACGCTGACCTCGGTCGCCAAGAACAAGGCCAATAATCGCAAGGCTGAGAATGCCTTACGCGAGATCGAGGCGCTGGCTGCCATGGCCTCGATGGCCGGCCATGCCTATCCGCGGGCGGAACTGTGGGCGCTCTGGCAGATCGTCATGCTCAACCAGTTCCACGATATCCTGCCGGGCTCTTCGATCGGTGCGGTGTTCGATGACAGCGACGCGGATTATGCGCGGTTCTTCACCCAGGCCGAGGCAATCAAGCGCCAGCTTGCCGACGTTTTGCTGCCAGCAAACTTGCAGTTTGCCTGCAATGTCCTGGGGCGGAGCCGGGGCGGGCTGGTCGAGACCGATAAGGTCGTCGGCCAGGCCATCGAGCGGGCCGATGGACGGCTGACCTCGGTGGTCAGGGTCGATGCCGTGCCGGCGCTCGGCATGGCGCCGATCGCGGCTTCAGCGCCGGAGGGGACGCTGTCGGTGTCGACCGGGCATCTGGCCAATGAGCGGATCGAGGTGCGCTTCGATGCCGTGGGGCGGATGACCTCGATCCTGGACCGGGTGACCGGACGGCAGGTTCTGACCGAGGGCGGGCTGGGCAATCGCCTCCAGGCCTATCGCGACCGGCCGGCGCAATATGATGCCTGGGATATCGATCGCTCCTTCGAGGACCAGGTCTGGGAGATCGACGCGCTGGAATCGGTGCGCGTGACCGAGACCGGGCCGCTGCGGGCCGCCATTCGCTTTGAATGGCGCTATGAGAGCTCGCGCATCGTGCAGGTCGTGTCGCTGGAGGCCGATGCACGGCAGGTGGAGGTGGAGACCTTCATCGACTGGCATGAGCACAATACGCTGCTCAAGGCGGCCTTCCCGATCGCGGTCAATGCCAGCGCGGTTCGGGCCGAAATCCAGTTCGGGCATGTGCAGCGAGCGACCCACGCCAATACGAGCTGGGACGAGGCGCGCTACGAATGCTCGATGCAGCGCTGGGTCGATGTGTCCGAGCCCGATTTCGGCGTCGCCCTGCTCAATGACTGCAAATATGGCTATGACGCCAAGGGCACGACGATCCGGCTGACCCTGTTGCGCTCGCCCACCTATCCCTGGCCCGAGGCCGACCAGGGCGAGCACCGCATGCGCTATTCATTGATGGTTCATAGTGGTGACGTTTCTGTGGTCAACCAGGCCGCCGAAGACTTCAACATGCCCCTCCTGCTGCTCGAAGGCGGCAGTGCCACGGCCGCTCCAACGGGCGGCCTGCTGGGGCTGGAGGGCAAGGGCATCGCGCTCGAAACGCTCAAGCTGGCCGAGGACAGCGACGACCTCATCCTGCGCCTGTGGGAGACGGGCGGCATGCGCCAGACCGCGCAGCTGACCCTGCGGGCGGGCTTTGCCGTGGCGGCGGAAACCGACCTGCTGGAGCGCCAGCCGGCGGCACTGCCGGTGGCCGATGGGGTGGTCGAACTTGCCTTCAAGCCCTTTGAAATCAAGACCATAAGCCTGGGGAGGGCGCCATGAGCAGCCACCAGATCTCAGCCACCATCATGGATTTTCCCGGTGGCGAAAAGTCCTTTGTCGAGGTGCCATTCCAGGCCGGTCCCAATACCGAACGCATCGAGGTCAGCTACCTGTTTCCGGCCGGCAGCGGGGGCAGCGTCATCGATCTGGGCGTGGCGCATGAAGGCCGCATGCGCGGCTGGAGCGGCGCCGAGCGGGCCCATATCACCATCGAAGCCGACCGCGCCACGCCCAGCTATGATGCCGGTCCCCTGGCCGGCAACTGGGCCGTGGTGCTGGGCATCGTCACCGTCGGGCCCAACTGCCGCGTCGACGTCACCATAAGGGTGGTGGAAAAGCAGGCGCGCTGGCTGGTGGGGGACATCCACAGCCATACCGAGCATTCCGATGGCGGGGTGACTGTGGTCGACGCCATCCAGCGCGCCCGGGCCTCGCGGCTCGACTTCGTGGCGCTGACCGATCACAATACGATTTCGCAGAACTTCATCCGGCCCGACGATCCGGGCATCCTGGTCATGCCCGGCATGGAGCTGACCAGCTATTACGGGCACACCAATTTTTTGGGCGTGCACAAGCCCGTGGAAGACTGGCGCTGCACCAGCCCCGGGGACGTGGCCGACAAGATGGCGGAAGCGCGGGCCAATGGCGCGACCATCGTCATCAACCACCCCTTCCAGCGCTCGGCGGGCGGCAAGTGGCAGTCCGGCTATGACGTGGCCTTCGATGCCATGGAGATCTGGAACGGCCACTGGTCGCCGCTCAATGCGGACGCGCTGGCCTTCTGGCAGGAGCGGCTGGTGGCGGGGCACGTCGCGCCGGTGACGGGGGGTAGCGACTTTCACCTCAAGAACCGGCGGCGCCACGGGCGGCCCTCCAACCGGGTGCATGCGGCGGGCCATTCGATCGCCGATATCCTGGCGGCAATCCGGGCCGGGCGGAACGTGGTGTGCTTTTCACCGGAGGACACAATGGCCCGCCCGGTTGACGGCGCGCCCATGTTCGGAGACACGATTGTGGCGGGCTCGCCCATCGAGGTCGAGTTCACCGCGCTGCTGGCCGGCGACGAGCTGCGGGTGGTCGATGAAACCGGCACCAGCGGGGTCGTTGCTGCCGATGGCGATCGCCTTACCTGGGGGGGCAGGCTGGATGGCCGCTTCCTGCGGTTCGAGATCTGGCATGGAAACGAGCCGCGGCTCTTTACCAATCCCTTCTACGCCGGCTAGCGGGGCGGCGGGGGCATGGTGACGGGCAGGCAGAGACTACGGGGACTGGGCATGGCCAAGGACACCGCCGGAGACAAGCGCGATCGCAAGGTCGGCATCAAGGACGTCTCCCGCGAGGCCGATGTCTCGATCTCGACCGTCTCGCATGTACTCAATGGCACAGCGTCGATCTCCCCGGCGGTGCGGTCGCGCGTGCTCGATGCGGCGCGGCGCCTGGGCTACTTGGCCCAGCGGCAGGCCAAGGCGACGATTTCGTCGCTGGAGACAGTGCTGCTGGCCGTGCCGCCCGATACGCTGGCCCAGAGCAATATCAACCTGGTGTCCTGGACGGTGCTGGGGGCGCTGGGGCGGGAATGCGAGCGGCGGGGCATCAAGCTCGTGCCGCTACGGCTCGAGGGCGAGACCAATTCGGCACGGGCCATTGTCGATGCGGCGCGTTCGGCGGGCGCCGATGGCATATTGCTGCTCAATGTAGACCGGCCCGAGCTGATCCAGGGGATTGCCGGATCGGGCCTGGCGGCGGTGCTGATCAATGGCGAGGACAGCTCGATGCGCCTCGACAGCGTGACTCCGGGCAACCGGTTCGCCTCGGCGCTGGCGACCAACTGGCTGATCAGCCAGGGCCACCGCAGTATCCTGCATGTGACCTGGAAGGGGCGCGCGACGATCCGGCGCCGTGGCGACGGCTTTCTTGATGCCTTTGCCGAGAACAACCTGCCCACGGAAGGTGCCCGCTTCTGCTTTGCCGAAGGCTGGGAGCCGCATCTGGGCGAGAAGGCCATCGGCGCGTGGCTGACCCAGCATGACGGGCTGGACGGCGTCACGGCGATCTTCTGTGCGGCGGACAACCTGGCGCTGGGCGTGATGCGGGGGCTCGAAGCCAGGGGCTTCCAGATACCCCGGGACATATCGGTGATGGGGTTCGACGGCGTGGCGCCGGGCGAGTTTACCTCGCCAAGCCTGACCACCATCAATGTGCCGCTCGACCAGATGGGGCCAGATGCCCTGCACCTGCTGGAGCAGCGTGTCTCCAGCGACCAGCCGGCGCGCGCCTCCCACCGGCTCGAGCTGGGTTGCCAGTTGATCATCCGCGACAGCGTCGCCTCGCTGATCGCCGCCAAGCGGTCTGTCTGACCGTCCATCCCCCCGCCTTCACGACTTTTTTCATCGCCCTTTGTCGCGATCCTGTGGATTGCGCTAAGGCGCTGCAAACATTCCATTTTAATCGCGTTTCGGCACGTTCATTCCATCCTGCTATGTAACCAGCTGGTGAAAAAACGCATCGTGAAAGAATTTTCTGATTGAATTGGAGATTTTTTGGCGCAATTGTTCTGTTGCTACGACCGGCACAGGCAGGAAAAATAGGCACTTATTCGCCAGAAGGCCCCAGTGTCGCTCAACCAGAATGCAACACAGTCATGAAAGTATTTTCATGATGGTTTTTCAGAGGTTTGCTCACATCCCGTGCGGGGTGGGCGGATAACGGAACCGGGGAGGGTTCAAACCATGCTCAGCAAACGCCTACTCACGTCTATTGCGGCCGGCCTTGTCGCATCCACCTGCCTCGCCACGGCGGCTTGGGCCTTCCAGGAATCGCCGATCCTGGCCGAACAGGTTGCCGCCGGTGCGCTGCCGCCGGTCGAAGAGCGCCTGCCGGTCAAGCCCACTGTCATCAATGCGGTCGAGGTCGGCCAGTATGGCGGCACCTGGCAGCGCGGCTACAAGGGCCCGGGCGACCGCTGGGGCCCGACCAAGCTGATGGAAGAACGCGTGCTCAAGTGGACGCCCAGCGCCGACGGCTCCATGGAGCTGACGCCGGGCTATATCGAGTCCTACAGCGTCAACGAGACCTCTACCGAGTTCACCTTTACCCTGCTCGAGGGCCTCAAGTGGTCCGACGGCCACCCGGTGACGACCGAGGATGTGAAATTCTGGTATGAGGATATCTTCCTCAACCCCGCCATCACGCCCACCATCGATCCGACCTTCTCGCCGGGCGGCAAGCCGCTGACGCTCGAAGTGGTGGACGAGCGCACCTTCATCATCAAGTTCGAGCGGCCGTATGTGTATTTCCTGACCATCCTGGCCAAGGACTCGACGGGCGAGCCGAGCCTTGACCGCCCGAGCTTCCTGTTCCCCAAGCATTATCTCAGCCAGTTCAACGACAAGTATGCCACGCCCGAAGAGCTGGCAGCCCATGCGGCCAAGTATAACCTCGAGAAGTGGCAGGACCTGTGGGGCTCCTCGAGCCCGGTGACCGGCTGGTGGGCCAATCCGGACCTGCCGGTGATCACCGCCTGGAAGATCGAGAGCCCGGCTCCGGCCGATGTCGTCTCGATGGTGCGCAATCCCTACTATTATGCCGTCGACCAGGAGGGCAACCAGCTGCCCTATATCGACCGCATCGAGCACAAGCTGTTCGAGCAGCAGGAAACCTTCAACCTGATGATCGTGCAGGGCCAGATCGACATGCAGAGCCGCTATGTCAGCCTCGCCGACTACACGTTCTACAAGGAGAACGAGGCGCGCGGCGACTACTCGGTGGTCAACTGGATCGGCGCCACCACCTGGTCGCTGCTGCCCAACTACAATACGACCGACGAGGTGCTCCGCACCCTGTTCGAGACGGCGGACTTCCGCCAGGCGCTCAGCATTGCGATCGACCGTGAACTGGTCAACGAGCTGGCCTTTTCCGGCCTTGCCGAAGGGCGCCAGGCGTCCCCGATCACCGGTTCGCCCTATTACAATGCCGACCTGGAAATGCACTGGGCCGAATACGACCCCGATACGGCCAATGACCTGCTCGACAGCGTCGGGCTGACCGAGATGGATGCTGATGGCTATCGCCTGCGTCCGGATGGCCAGCGGCTGTCGCTGGTCGTCGAGGCCAATGACGCAGCGCACGGCCCCAAGCTGGAACTGCTGGCCGACAACCTGGCCGATGTGGGCATCGAGGTGTTGCCGCGTATCATCGACCGCACCCAGTGGGACGACAATCGCGACAACAACAACTTCCAGGTGCAGTGGTATCCGTTCGACCGCATGTCGGTCGTGCCGGCCGATCCGCGCAATATCATGGGCAATGACAGCTACGCTGCCCAGTACTACGTCTGGTACAGCACCGATGGCGAATCCGGCACCGAACCGCCGGCCGACCACCCGATCCGCTCGATCTGGGCGGCGTGGGACAAGGCCTCCACTGCCAGCGATATCGCCACTGCCGATGCGGCGGTCAACGAGATGATCGAGACCTTCGTGACCAGCGGCTTTGTCATCGGCGTGGTCGGCGAGGAGACCGTGCCGACCATCGTCAGCAACAATTTCCACAACCTGCGCTCTGGCCTGGTGATGGACGACGTCGCCCGCGGCATCGGCCTTGGCCAGACCCAGCAGATGTGGATGTCGGAGTAAAGTTCTCCCGAGCGGCGGCAAGGTGGGCACACGCACTCACCTTGCCCGTATCGCCCACTGGTGTTGGGACCGGGCTCCCCGGCAGTGCCGACTGCCCGGTTCCAACACCTTTTTCGGGCCAATTGCTCCGCCTTGCGGCGGCTAAGGAGACGCCATGGTCGGCTTCATCTTGCACAGGGCATTCTGGGCAATCCCCACGCTCATCTTCGTCTCCCTGATCTCGTTCTTCATCATCCAGCTGCCGCCCGGCGACTATGTCACGGCCTATGTGGCGCAACTGCGCAATGGCGGCGAGTATGTGACGCTGGCCCAGGAAGAGGCGCTGCGCCAGAGCATGGGGCTCAACGACCCGATCATCGTGCAATACTGGCGCTGGATTTCCGACATCGTGTTCCGCGGCGATTTCGGCCAGTCGCTGGAATGGAATGCGCCGGTGGGCACGCTGATCTGGGACCGGCTCGGGCTGACGCTGGCCATTTCCACACTCAGCATGCTGTTCACCTGGGCCATCGCCATTCCGGTGGGGGTCTATTCGGCGACGCGGCAATATTCGGTCTTCGACTACCTTTTCACGGTCTTCGGCTTTCTGGGCAAGGGCATCCCCGATTTCCTGCTCGCCCTGGTGCTGATGTGGATCGGCTTTGCCTATATGCAGATCGATGTCGGCGGGCTGTTCTCGCCCGAATACCAGACGGCGCCATGGAGCTTTGACAAGGTCATCAACCTCTTGTCGCATCTGTGGATTCCCATCGTCGTGCTGGCCACGGGTGGCGCGGCGGGGCTGATCCGCGTGATGCGCGCCAATATGCTGGACGAGCTGGGCAAGCCCTATGTCGAGACGGCCTATGCGCAGGGGCTGAGCGAGCGGCAGGTGGTGTGGAACTACCCGGTGCGCGTGGCGCTCAACCCGTTCATTTCCACGGTTGGCTGGGCGCTGCCAGCACTGTTTTCGGGCGATGTCATCACCGCCGTGGTGCTCAACCTGCCGACCACCGGGCCGCTGCTGCTCAAGGCGCTGCAGATGCAGGACATGTATCTGGCCGGCAGCTTCATCCTCATCCTGAGCGTGTTCACCGTCATCGGCACGCTGGTCTCCGACGTGCTGCTGGCATGGTCGGACCCCCGTATCCGTTACGCCTAGGAGGGACCGGCCATGACCGATCAGGCAATCAATGCTCCCGCAGCGGCGGCGCCCGCCGCCAAGGAAAACCTCTATACCGCCAAGCCCTGGACGCTGATCTGGTGGCGCTTCCGCAAGCATGTGCTGGCCATGGTGTCGCTGTGGTTCCTGGCCATCCTGTCGCTGATGGCGGTGTTTGCCGAAACCGTGGCGCCCTATGACCCATTCGGCATCGAGCGGCTCCTGACCTTCTCGCCGCCCACGGCGGTGCGCATCATCCATGACGGGCAGCTGCACTGGCCCTTCGTCTATGGCCTGGCGCGCGAGCGGGACCCGGAGACGGCGCGGGTCACCTATGTCGACGACTACGACAAGGTGCTGCCGATCAAGCTCTTCATCTCGGGCGATGACTATTCGTTCTTCGGCCTGTTCAAGACCGACATTCACCTGTTCGGCGTCGACAGCCGGCGCGACAAGATCAACCTGCTGGGTACCGACTCGCTGGGGCGCGACGTGTTCTCGCGGCTGGTGCATGGGGCCAGGGTGACGCTGTCGGCGGGGCTGATCGGGGTGGCCTTCGCCTTCGTGCTCGGGCTGACGCTGGGTTCGATCTCGGGCTATTTCGGCGGCTGGATCGATGCCTCGATCCAGCGGCTGATGGAGTTCATCCGCTCGGTGCCGACCATTCCGCTGTGGATGGGGCTGGCGGCGGCGCTGCCGGTGGCCTGGGACCCGATCTTTGTCTATGTGCTGATCACGCTGATCTTGGCGCTGATCGGCTGGACGCATCTGGCGCGGGTGGTGCGCGGGCAGTTCTTTGCCATCCGCAACGAGGATTTCGTGCTGGCGGCGCGGCTGGCGGGGGCGTCGGAATTCCGCATCATCACCAAGCATATGCTGCCCTCGATGACCTCCTACATCATCGCGGCGCTGACCCTGGCGGTGCCCGAGATGATCCTGGGGGAGACGGCGCTGAGCTTTCTCGGCCTCGGGCTGCGGCCTCCGGTGGTGAGCTGGGGCGTGCTGCTGCAGGATGCGCAGAACCTGCGGTCGATCTCTCTGGCGCCGTGGCTGCTGTCGCCGGGCCTGGCGGTGGTGTTCACCGTGCTGGCCTTCAACTTCCTCGGCGATGGCCTGCGCGACGCCGCCGATCCATACGGACAGTGACCATGCTCAAGATCAACCCACAGCTGTCCATGCCGGCCGAGCGCCTGCTCGATCTCGACGACGTCAAGGTGCATTTCCCCACTCGCGAAGGCGTGGTCAAGGCGGTGAACGGGGTGTCCTACCATGTCGATCGCGGCGAGGTGCTCGGCATTGTCGGGGAGAGCGGCTCGGGCAAATCCATCACCGCCCGCGCCATCATGCGCCTCTTGCCGCGCAATGCGCGGGAGGAGGGCGGCCACATCCAGTTCCGGCCGCGCACGGGCGAGTTGCATGACCTGTCGGCGCTGGGCCGCGACAGCCGCGCCGTGCGGCAGATCCGTGGCCAGCATGTCGGCATGATCTTCCAGGAGCCGATGACCGCGCTCTCGCCGGTGCATTCGATCGGCGACCAGATCATCCGCACCATCCAGCTGCATATGCGGCTCGACCGGCATGCTGCCCGCAGGCGGGCCGCGGACCTGCTGAGCAAAGTCGGCATGCCGCGGCCCGAGCAGATGCTGGACAATTATCCGCACCAGCTGTCGGGCGGCATGCGGCAGCGCGCCATGATCGCGCTGGCCATCTCGTGCGATCCGAGCCTCTTGATCGCCGACGAGCCGACCACGGCGCTGGACGTGACCACCGAAGCGCAGATCCTCGAACTGCTCAAGCATCTGCAGGCCGAGCTGGGCATGGCCATCGTCTTCATCACCCACAATTTCGGCGTGGTGGCCGATATCGCCGACCGGGTGGCGGTGATGTATCTGGGGCGGATCGTCGAGACCGCCTCGGTCGACGACATCTTCTATGCGCCCAAGCATCCCTATACGAGGGCGTTGCTCAACTCGATCCCGCGGCTGGGTGTCGACCAGGGGCGGCGGCTGCCCACCATTCCGGGCATGGTGCCCGACCCCTATAGCGTGCCGACTGGCTGCTCGTTCCATCCGCGCTGCGGCTACAGCGTGGCCGGCACCTGCGACGTGCGCGCACCCCAGCAGCACATATTCCCCAATGGCCAGGCAGCCCGCTGCCACTTCGCCGAACAGCTCGCGGAGGCTGATGCCCATGTCTGACGTAAACCTGTCTGGCGCAGACCTGGCCGCGGCCATGCCCGATGACGTGCTGATCTCGGTCCGCAATCTCAAGAAATACTTCCCGATCACGGCCGGCTGGCTGCGCAAGGAGGTGGGGACCGTCAAGGCCATCGACGATGTGTCGCTCGATATCCGCAAGGGCGAAACCTTCGGGCTGGTGGGCGAAAGCGGCTCGGGCAAATCCACCGTCGCCCGGCTGATGCTGCGCGCCTATACGCTGACCGACGGCTCGATCCTGTTCCGTCGCGACAGTGGCGAGGTGGTCGACATCTCCAGCCTCAACGAGCGGCAGATGCGCGAGATGCGGCGCGAGATGCAGATGATCTTCCAGGATCCCTATTCCTCGCTCAATCCGCGCATGAACCTGCTCGAACTGGTGGGCGAACCGCTGGTGATCCATGGCGTCGGCAGCCAGAGCGAGATCCGCGACCGCGTGGCCGACCTGCTCAAGGTGGTGGGCCTGCGCCCCGAATTCCTGCTGCGCTATCCGCATGCCTTTTCGGGAGGCCAGCGCCAGCGCATCGGCATCGCAAGGGCCCTGGCGCTCAATCCCAGCTTCATTGCCGCCGACGAGGCTGTCTCGGCACTCGACGTGTCGGTGGCAGCGCAGAATATCAACCTGCTGCAGGATCTGCAGGAGCAGTTCGGGCTGACCTATCTGTTCATCACGCATGACCTGGGCATGGTCGAGCATATCGCCGATCGCATCGGGGTGATGTATCTCGGCCGGCTGATGGAAATCGCCAATACGGATGATCTCTTTGCCCGGCCGCTCCACCCCTATACCGAGGCGCTGATGGCCTCGGTGCCGCAGCCCGACCCACGCGGCAACCGCACCCGCAAGCGCGTGCCGCTCAAGGGCGAGATTGCCAATCCGGCCAATCCGCCGACCGGGTGCACCTTCCATCCGCGCTGCCCCTATGCGCAAGAACGCTGCCGTACCGATGTTCCGGCCCTGCGCGAAGTGGCGGCCGGCCGGCAGGTGCGCTGCCACTTTGCCGGGGAGCTTGACCTGACCGGAGTGGCGGCATGAGCGGTCTGGCGACCATAGCTGATCGTGACCTGGCGGACCGATACCGGCCCGTGCTGCAGTTCGACCGACGCGAACCTTATTTGCCGGTGCGTATCGGCTATACGGTGTTCCGTGCGCCGGGCCAGTCGCCATCGAGCAAGTTCGCCATTGCGCCCCGCGGCGGCGCGACGATCGAATATGCCATCTACTACGACTGGGACATCGGCCACCTCTATGACCTCGAGCATGTCTGGGTGCATGTGGACGGGAACGGCCTGGTAGTGGAAGTGGAGGCCTCGGCGCATGGCCGGCGCGAGCCGATGGTGCGCGAGGCCGGGCTGCCGCTGATGGACGGGGTGCGCCCGGTACTCTTTGCCGAACCGGGCAAGCATGCGCATTGGGCCGATCCCGATGCCATGCGCGCCGAAGCGGGTGAGCGGCTGCGGCTGTGTTGCGATGCGCTTGCCGGGCACGAGGCCGTGCATCGCGGCAATTTCTTCTACGAGGCCGGCGCCTATGGGGTGCAGCCGCAGCAGGACAGGCTGGCGCGGCTCAAGATGCAGGGCGACCGGTTCGAGCCGAGTTTCGAGTTTTCGACACCGAAGGGCGAGGCGCCGCTCGTGCCGTGGGATGATCTCGAACGGTTCGTGCCACAGCGTGTGGCGGCCGTCATGGCGGGGCTGGAGGCCGAGGTCCCGCATCTGAGGGCCATCTTTCTCGACTGTGGCGATACGCTTGTCGATGAAGGCACCGAGATCAAGCGGCCGGGCACCGACGTGGTCCTGACGGCCGAGCTGATCGAGGGTGCGACGGCAACCCTGGCCGCCCTGCGTGATGCGGGGCACCGGTTGATCCTCGTGGCAGACGGCCCGCGCGAAACCTTCAGCAATATCCTGGTCCAGCACGGGCTGTGGGACCACTTCGACGCCCATGTGATCTCCGAAGATGTCGGCGCGCTGAAGCCTTCGGCACTGATGTTCGACACGGCCCTGCGGCAGGCGGGGCTGACGCGTGACGACGCCCGCCACGTGGTCATGGTCGGCAACAATCTCGAGCGCGACATTGCCGGCGCCAATGGCGTGGGCATAGGCTCGATCTTCTTTTCGTGGTCCGACCGGCGCAGCAGGGTGCCCGCCGCGCCGCTGCAACGGCCCGACCATGTGATTACCGCGCTGTCGCAACTGCCGGGCCTGCTCGAGAGCATCGAGCTGGCCCTGCCGCCCCTGACGCAAGCGGGCCAGGCCCGACAAGAGGCATGATGAAACAGGATTCCCCGATGCTGGATGGCGCTACCTTTGCCGTCGCCCGCGGCGACAGCATTACGGCCTGGGCGCTGTCGCCCGTCAGCGAGCGCTATTATCCCGGCGAGCCATCCCTGGCCGAGGACCGGATCAACTATCGCTTCATCAACGGTTTCGTCGATGTCGGCACGCTGCCCTGCCGGGTGGCGCTGTTCCGCGAACTGGCAACGCGCCGGCCGGTGCTGGAGAGCGACTGGCCGGTCGAGAGCCTGCACCTGCCCGGCGCCAACCGGCGCGTTGCCTTCAGCCGGTTCCGGCACCGGCCGACGCGCCTCGCGCGCTGGTGCCGCACCATCCTGGTGCCGCCCGCCGATGGCGACTACCGCTTCGATATCGTGACCTGTGGCGGCGTGCATGTCTGGGTGGACGGGCAATTGCTGGCGGCGTTCGAGCCCTATACCCGCAATGTCGAGCAGCGCCGCGAGATCTCGCTGCCGCTGCGCGAGGCGGGGAGCGAAGTCACCATCCTGACCGAGGAAATGGCCGAGCGGGATACCAACTGGTATTTCGAGCTGAGCCTGGTGAGCGCGGTTACCCTGCAGGTGATGCTGCCGGGCGCTGTCGCGCCCGCCGACGGCGCAGCGCTCAAGACCCTGGCCGACAGTGTCTGCCCGGCCGGCGAGTTTGTCGGTGCCGATGGGCTTACGCTGGTGTTCGACCGGCCGGTCGCCGAACCCGTAGCGGTGCGCGTCACCGTGCAGCCGACCTCGCATGCCGAGGGGGCCATTCTGCAAAGCACGCTGGAGCTGCCGGCGGGCGCCACGAAACTGCCAGTCTGCGCCGGCGGCGTGTTGCCCGATGGCTATCACCAGGTCGACCTGGTCTTTTCGGCCGGTGCTGCCCGGGTAACGCGGAAGATCGGTTGCGCCGTACTGGCGCAAACCACGCCGACAGTGCTGGGCGCCGATCTCGACCAGCGCAAGCGGCTGGCGCTGGAGCATGTGGCCAGCCATGGCGAGATGCGCATGGGTACGGCGCTGGCCCTGCTCGCGACCGGGCAGCAGGATGAGGCGCGGCTGCGCCCGATCATCGAGCTGACGCTCGAGGCCATCGAGGAACGGCGCGACTGCTCGGATTTCGTCATGGTGCCGCTGCTCTGGGCGCTGATGCGCCATGGTGAGCGGATGCCGGCTGACCTGGCCGCGCGGGCGCGACGGGCCGTGCTCGACTATCGCTACTGGGTGGACGAGCCGGGCAATGACGTCATGTGGTTCTGGAGCGAGAACCATGTGCTGTGTTTCCATGTGTCCCAGCTGCTGGCCGGGCAATGGCTGGGCGCAGAACGCTTCTCGACCTCGGGACGGCTGGGCGCCGAACAGGCCGAGCTGGCGCGAATGCGACTGGGCAAATGGTTCGACGCCGTCGAGCATGATGGCCTCGCCGAATGGAATTCGGCGGCCTATTACCCGATCGACTTCATCGGGCTGCTGGCGCTGGCCGAACTGAGCGACGGCGCGGTGGCGGATCGGGCCCGTGCCCTGCTCGACCGGCTCTTCACCATGATTGCCCTGCATACGCTGGGCGGCGTGCCGGCCGGCAGCATGGGCCGGGCCTATGACAAGGAATTGCGGGCCGGGCCGCTGACGGAGCTGGCGCCCTTTGCCGCCGTGGCCTTTGGCCGGGGATGGCTCAATGCCGGCGTCGCCGCGTTGCCGCAGTTCCTGCTGGCGACCTATGCCCCACCCGCCGATCTCTTGCGCTATGCCGAGCCGGCCGCCGATGCGGCCTTCGAGGCGCATTACGTGCAGGGCCATGACGAGGCGGCACGGCTGGCGCTCTACAAGAGCGCCCATGTGCAACTGTCGGCCACCGTCGATGGACGGCCGGGCGCCAGCGGGCACCAGCAGCACATCATGGATGTGCGCTTTGCCAGCCACCCCTTTGCCCGGGCCTGGATCAACCATCCCGGCGAAGACGATCCTTGGGGGCAGAACCGGCCGTCCTACTGGGCGGGCAATGGTGTGCTGCCGCGGGTCGGGCAGGCGGGCAATGCGACGCTGATGCTCTACGATCTGGGCGAGACGGCGCGGATTCCGTTCACCCATGCCTACCTCTCGAGCGAAGGCATGGACGAGACGCTGGTCGATGGACACTGGCTGATTGCCCGATCGGGCGACGGACTGGTGGCGCTGGGCGCGTCGGGGCCGATTGCGGCGGTGACGCAGGGGCCGGGGGCGGGTCGCGAATATCGGGTGGCGGGGACGCGCAGTGCCTGGGTCGCCATTGTGGCAGATGGTACGGGGCCGGACGCCTTCGCGGCGTTCCGGCGCTATCTGGCGGGGGTCGAGCTCAGTTTCAATGCTGTGGCGGTGGCGGTCACTCTGCGGCTTCCGGACCAGCCGGTGCTGACGCTGGACTGGCATGGCGGTCTCGCCGTGGACGGGGTTGTTGCCGAATTCCCCAACAGGACAGTGGTGCCTAGGGTGGTGGGGACCAGGCCGTTCCGCATCTAACCGCGGTCTAGTCGAGCACGATCCAGGTGGGCGCGTGATCGCTGGCGCCGGGCAGGCCGCGGACGTCCCGGTCGACGCCGCCGGCTGCCAGCTGCTTTGACAGGTCCTGGCTCAGCAGCAGATGGTCGAGCCGCAGGCCCGCGTTGCGGGGCCAGCGGTTCCGCATGTAGTCCCAGAAGGTATAGACAGTCTCGGTCGGATAGAGGGTTCGGATGGCGTCGGTCCAGCCCTGCTCGAGCAACTGGCCGAACAAGGCGCGGCTGGCCGGCTGGACCAGAGCATTGTCGCGATAGGATGTGGTCTCATACATGTCGCGCGGCTCGGGCACGATGTTGTAGTCCCCCGCCAGCACCACGGGCAGGCCGGTCTCGAACAGTTCGGCGGCATGGCTGAGCAGGCGCTCGGTCCAAGCGAGCTTGTAGGCGAATTTCGGCCCCGGCTGCGGATTGCCATTGGGCGCATAGAGCGAGGCGATCAGCACGCCATTGACGGCCGCCTCGATGTAGCGGGCCTGCTTGTCGGCGCTGTCGCCCGGCAGTTCATTGCGCGTCAGCACCGGCTCGGCGCCCCGCGCCAGGATGGCCACGCCATTCCAGATCGATTCACCCAGCCAGACCGCGCCATAGCCGGCATCGGCGAGGGCGGTGGCGGGAAACTGCTTCTGGGTGGCCTTGAGTTCCTGCAGGCACACCACGTCGGGCGCGGCATCGGCCAGCCAATCCATCAGGTTGGGCAGGCGGCGGTTGATGCCATTGATATTGTAGGTGGCAATCTTCACGGCGCAATGCGCTTGACCCAGGCATCGATGCTGGTTGCCACGGTCTTGAGATGGTCGGCCGTGGAAAAGCCCGAGACCGACTTGCGCGGCTTAAGATCATGGTCGCCATCTTCGAGCCACAGCACTTCTATGGCGTCGGACAGCCCGAATTCGCCAACCTCGTAGCGGTCCCCGAATTCGTCGCGCGTGCCCTGGCAGATCAGGGTCGGCGTCCGAAGGTTGATGAGATGGGCGGTGCGCAACTGCTGTGGCCGCCCCGGCGGATGGAAGGGATAGCCGAGGCAGACCAGTCCGGCGATCCGGCCGGCATCGAACAGGGCATCGGCCACCATGCTGGCGACGCGGCCGCCCATCGACTTCCCGCCGATGAGCAAAGGCCCATTGGTCGGCCCCAGATCGTCAATGGCGGCGACATATTCCGGCATCACGGTTTCGGCCTTTGGCGGCGGCTTCTTGCCGGCTGCGGTGCGGCGGCTGGCCATATAGCCGAATTCGAAGCGCGCGACGCGGAAGCCCTGCTCGGCCAGGGCCTTGGTGACGGCGTTCATCGAGGCCGAATCCATCGGCGCGCCGGCGCCGTGGGCCAGGAGGATGGTGATACGGGCGTCTTCGGGGCCGTCGAAGAGAAAGTCGGTTGTCATCAGCTGGCTGTCCTGCGCGAGACCTGGTCGGCCAGCCTTATGCCGGCGCGGGCACGGCGCGCCCAGTCCGAGCTGTCATCGAGGCCGAGATACTGCGTCCACCAGTGGCGCGCGGCGCCGAGGTCGCCGGCATCATATTCGAGCGCGCCGAGGTTATAGATGGCGTCGGCAAAGCCGGGGTCGAGCTCGGCTGCGCGCGCCAGGTGCTGCCGGGCGGCGGCGATGCGGCCCATGTCGCGCAGCAGGCCGCCATAGTTGAACCAGGCCTCGATGAAGTGCGGGTCGCGCTTGAGGGCTGTGGCATAGGCCAGGGCCGCGCCATCGAGGTCGTCCAGCTTGCGCAGGCAATTGCCGAGGTTGAAGGGCGCGGTGGCGTCGCTGCCGTCGATGGCTGCGCAATGGGCGTAGAGCGTGGCGGCTTCGGCGAAGAGCTCGGCCGCCTCGGCACTTTCGGCCAGGCCGAAATAATCTTCGGCCTCGTCCGCGGTGTCGAGCAGCGGCAGCAGGCGCTGGCCGTCGAGTTCGGCGAGCGAATGGGCGTCGCTGGTGAGGATCTTGTCGGCCCCGGTCTGCAGCGTCAGCGCGGTGAGCGAGCCGACCGGCCCGATCTGGTGGATGGAGCGCGCTATGGCGCTCCAGCTGGCGCCGGTGGCGACAAGGCCGGCATATTTTCTGGCGAGCAGCATGTCGCGAAAGGAATAGGGCGGGCCGTGGTGCTCGAAGGCGTCGAACAGGGTCAGCAGGTCGAGCGTGTCGCCGCTGAGGCCGGACTGGTCGAGCATGGATTGCCGGCCGAGATCGGCGGGCGGGCTGGCGGGGAGGCTGCCCAAAGTGCGCAGGAAGGCGTTCTCGCTGAGCAGGGGCGCGCCGCTGTCGCGTGCGGCCGCGATGCGCTGCTCGATCTCGCCTTCGCCCAGGCGCGACAGCAGGGTGCGGCCGATGACGATCCGCGTGGTGCCGCGGGTGATGCTGCGGTGCAGCCGACCGCCACGCGAGGCGACCAGCCTGGCGGCAAGGCGGAGCGGGAAGGCCTTGAGCGCCCCCACGACGCCATAGCTTTGCCCGCTTGCCGGCATGCGATCAGGCCTTCTTCTTGGACGCCGCTTTCGGTGCCGTTGCCTTGCTGGCTTCGAGCGCTGCCTTGAGTGAGACCTTGGCGGCCGATTCCTTGGCGGGCGCAGGCGCCTTGGCCTTGCTCCTGGCGGCGGGCTTGGCCTCGCCCAGGCTGGCCTTGAGCGCGTCCATCAGGTTGATGACATTGCCGCGTTCCGGCGCCGCGGCGATGATCGGATTGTGGCCCTTGAGCTTCTCGCGGATCATGGCCATCAGCGCCAGCTCGTAGCGGTCCTCGTAGTCCTTGGGATTGAAGGTGGTGACCTTCTGCTCGATGAGCTTCTGGGCGAGGTCGAGCATTTCCTGCTCCGGCTTGCCCACCGGGATATTGTCGAAATACTCGGCCGTTCCGCGCACCTCGTTGGGGTTGCGCAAGGTGGTGACGAACATGCCGTTTTCGCGCGCGCCGATGGTGACGACGCGCTCGCGATTGGTCAGGACCAGGCGGGCAATGGCGACCTTGCCGCTCTTGCGCAGGGCTTCACGCAGCACGACGAAGGTCTCTTCGGCCATGGCGCCGTCGGGCGCCAGGTAATAGGGGGCGTCCTGGTAGAGCACGTCGACTTCGCCGGCATCGACGAAGGCTTCAATATTCATCGTGTGGTTGGATTCGATGCGCACGGCTTCGAGATCGGCATCATCGATGATGATATATTGCTTGGGCTCGTATTCGTAGCCGCGCACCAGATCGCTGCGCTCGACCAGGCCCAGTTCGGGATCGACCGCCTTCATGTTGATGCGGTTATGCGTGTCCTTGTGCAGCTGATTGAAGCTGATGCGCTCCGAGGCGCTGGTCGCCGGAAACAGTTTGACCGGACAGCTGACCAGGCTCAGCCTCAGTTGACCCTTCCAGCTTGCTCTTGGAGCCATCGCCGCCTCCTACGCGTACGCAGTTCACCACAGTAATTCATGGCGCCAAATCCCGTGCTGACTCGTTAATGTCGGCCCAGGGGTCGCCCGATGTGGTTAACAAACCCGGAAGCGAAGAGTAATTCAGGTCCGTGGGAGAGTCGATGGACTCAAGATCGCGCCAATCGATTGGCGTCGATGCCGGCAGGTGCGGGCGGGCGCGCAGCGAATAAGCCGCGACTGCTGTCGCGCTGCGCGCATTGCGGTGGTAGTCGATGAAGATGCGGCCCTTGCGGTTCTGCTCGCCCATGGTGGTGGTGAAGGTGTCCCTGCCGGTGGCGGCCAGCCTCGTCGCGATGCTGGCGCAGGCCGCGTGCGTCTGTTTCCAGGTCAGTTTCGGGGTGGTCGGCACCACGATATGGACGCCCTTGCCCCCAGAGGTCTTGACGAAGGGCACGAGGTTCATGGCCTCGAGCTCGCCGCGCAGGTGTACCGCCGCATTGACCACGTCGCGCCAGGCAACGCCCTCGCCGGGGTCGAGGTCGAAGATTACCCGGTCGGGTCTGTCGAGATGGCTCTGATGCGTGCCCCAGGCATGGAATTCGACCACGCCGAACTGCGCCAGCGCCAGATAGGCCTTGGCGTCCTCGACCGCGATATAGGTCTGTTTCTCGCCATCGGAATTCTCGGTGACGAAGCTCTTGATCGTTCCCGGCATGCCGGTGAAGGGGTGGCGCTGGAAGAAGCAGTCCTGCGGCTTGCCGGTCGGGCAGCGGAACAGCGAGACCGGGCGGTCGAACAGATGGGGCAGCATGTAGTCGCCCACCGCCGCGTAATAGACGGCGATCTCCAGCTTGGTCGGGCCGGACTTGCCGAACAGGCGGCGGGTGGGATTGGTCACCCAGATGCCGGCGAGGTCCGCATCGGAGACGATGCGCTTGCGCGGCGCCGTCACGGCGGTGGTCAATTCCGCTTCGCGTAGGCCCTTGAACACCGCGTGGCGCAGCATGCCGTCGCTGGTGATGGTGGCATATTGCACCCGCGCCTTGAGCGTCGGCCTGACCGGGAGGATGTCCTTGGGGGCGCCGTCCAGCCTGTCGTCGATGCGCAGGGCTTCGAGCCGGCGCACCAGGTCCTTCATGGTGGCGGCATCAAAGCCGGTGCCGACCTTGCCGCGATAGACCAGGTCCTCGCCGACCCATTCGGCCATGGCCAGGGCGCCGATGCCGCCATTGGCCTCGCTCACGCTATAGCCGCCGATGACGAAGTCGCCGGTCTTGAGCGCCTTGATCTTGAGCCAGGTGCTGCCGCGGCCGCCGATATATCTGCCATCGGAGCGCTTGGAGACGATGCCCTCCAGCCCCAGCTCTGAGGCATGGTCATAAAGCGGACGGCCGTCGCCTTCGACATGGTCGCTGAACTGGATGGCCGATCGCCCGCTGACATGGCCGGCCAGCAGTTGCGCCAATAGCGCCTTGCGCTTGACGAGCGGCACAGCTCGCAGGTCCCAGCCGTCGAGATGCAGCAGGTCGAAGGCATAGAAGACCAGTCTGTTACCGGCGCCGGTCGAGAGCGCATCCTGCAGCCTGCCGAAGCGGCTGATACCCTTGTCGTCGAGCACGACAATCTCGCCATCGATGACGGCCTCCCGACAGTTGAGCGCGGCGAAGGCCGCGGGCAGGTCGCCATAGCGCCTGGTCCAGTCGAGCCCGCCGCGGGTGATGAGCCGCGCCGCGCCGCCATCGAGGAAGGCCAGGGTGCGATAGCCGTCGAACTTGATCTCGTGCAGCCAGGGGCCTTCCCTGGGCGGCGCCGCGGCGGGGCTGGCCAGCTGCATTTCGGCTGTCGCGGGCATTGGCGCCTTCGCCGCCCCGGCGACCTTGCCGGGCTGCGGCTTGGTGCGCTTGACCGGGACAGGGGCTGGCGCCACCAGCTCCTCGATCTGCCTGCCGGATTTGACGCTTTCGGGGCGCTCGAGGAGAATGTCGATCTCGGTGCTCATGGCCGGGTCGCGTTCCTTGAACAGCAGCCAGGCCTCCTTGCCCTTGTCTTCCGGCTTGCCCTTGAGCCGGGTCAGCATCCAGCCACCGCGCAGCTTCTGCCCCACGAGGCGGAATTTGAAGGCCCCCTTTGCGAGATCGGCAACAGGGTCGCCCATCGGCGCCCAGGTGCCGGTATCCCAGACGATCATGGGGCCGCCGCCATATTCGCCTTCCGGGATCACTCCCTCAAAATCGATATATTCGATCGGGTGATCCTCGGTCGCCGCGGCGAAGCGCTTGTCGGCGGGATTGAGCGAGGGGCCCTTGGGCACGGCCCAGCTTTTCAGCACGCCGCCCAGTTCGAGCCGCAGGTCGTAGTGGTCGGCACTGGCGGAATGCTTGTGCACGACAAAGCGGCTGTCCCCGTCGGCCACCGTGCCGACAGGTTCCGTTGTCCTCGCGAAATTGCGCTTGCCCCGATAGTTTTCGAGCTTCTTGTCGACCATGGGCGAAATCTACATGGGATTTGCCCGGGAGCCAGCGACTTGTGCGACAATTCCCCGCGCCGGTTCACACCGCCAGAGAATGCCGCGCTGCCCCGGTCGCCAGGTAGGTGTCGAACCTGGCCGCGATGGCGCGCACGAAGGGGCGGCCGCGTTCGGTGACGCTGAAGCAGTCGGCGTCGGCGCGGGTCAGGCCGTCGGGATCGGTTGCGGCGATGATGCCGGCAGCGTCGAACAGGGTCTCGCCCGCGGCGCCGAACTGGCGCAATTCGTCGCGCCGCACCGCGAAGCGGCAGAGCAGGGCCTCGATGGCAAAGCCATGCAGCCGGTCCGCCGGGCTCAGGGCAAAGCCGCGCGTCGTCGCGCCGCCACCGCCCAATACGGATTTCTGATAGTCGCCGGTGGGCGTGATGTTCTGCACATAGCCCTGCGGCAATTGCCCGATGGCCGAGGCACCCAGGCCGATCAGCATATCGGCGCGATCATCGGTATAGCCCTGGAAATTGCGGCGCAGGCGGCCGGCGGCGGCGGCGAGGGCCAGGCTGTCGGTTGGGCGGGCAAAATGGTCGAAGCCGATCGATTGCAGGCCGCCGGCATTGAGCAGGCCGGCGGCCAGCTGGGACTGGGCGAAGCGCGCATGAATGTCGGGCAGGGCTTCATCGGGGATCATCTGCTGGTGCTTCTTCATCCAGGGCACATGGGCATAGCCAAACAGCGCGGTGCGGTCCGGCCCCAGCGACAGCACCTGACCAATGGTGGCCTCGATGCTGTCCAGCGTCTGATACGGCAGGCCATAGAGAACATCGACATTAACCGAATGGACGCCGCGCGCCCGCACGGAATCGATGACATGCCTGGTCTGTTCGAAACTCTGCAGCCGGTTGATGGCGCGCTGCACGCGCTCGTCGAAATACTGCACGCCGACGCTGGCTCGGGTCAGCCCGAAGGCCGCCATGGCGTCGAAGCGGTCTTCGCCCAGATCGTTGGGGTCGATCTCGATGCTGATCTCGGCATGGGGAGCGATGGTGAAGCGCGCGGCGAGCCGGGCCTTGAGGATCGCCATATCGTCCGCTGTCAGCATGGTGGGCGAGCCGCCGCCAAGATGGATCGCGGTCACCACGCCCCGGCCGCCCAGCTGGTCGGCCACCCAGTCGATCTCGGCATGGAGTGCTTCGAGATAATGGGCGATGGGTTCATAGCGCAGCGTGTGCTTGGTGTGGCAGCCGCAAAACCAGCAGAGACGATCGCAATAGGGAATGTGAAGATAGAGCGAGATCGTCGCGTCATCGGCCACCTCCCCCAGCCAGCGCGCATAGGTCTGGGCGCTGATGCCGGCGTGGAAATGCGGCGCGGTAGGGTAGCTGGTATAGCGCGGCACCGGCGCTGAATAGCGTTCGATCAGGTCGGATTGCATGGGGAACTCCATCTAGGCGGCGGCCAGCGCCAGCGGATCGGCGCCGAACAGCAGTGTATGCCCGCCCAGCAGCAGCCAGGCGGTCAGGGCGGCGCTGGTCAACAGGCCGATGATGATCGATCCATCCACCCGCAGCCGCGTCCTGCCCGCCAGCGCGGCGGCAAAGGGCAGAATTGAGGTGCTGTCGGCGATGGACGGCCACTGCGCAGCCAGGCGGCGCCCGGCGCGTCGGTCGGTGATGACCATGCCCAGAAGGGCAAAGGCAAAGAGCGATCCGAACAGCAGCAGGCTGCGCATGTCGCCATTGGGCACGAGGTGGCTGCCGGCCCAGAGGGCAAAGCCCCACAGCACCGGATGGCGCGTCACGGTGGTGATGGCACCGGGCGCCAGGCCGGGCCGGCGCAGGGTGATCGAGGCGGGGTTGGGGCTCAGCAGCCCTGCCACGAGGAAGACCAGCCCGATGGGGGTCAGCACCAGCGGTATCCAGGCCTGCCAGGCCGCTGCATCCCAGAGCGGCACGAAATCGAGGCGCATGGTGGCGTGGAACAGCCAGGCCAAGGCGAGGAGGGACACCAGCGAATAGGTGATCAGGTAGGGGCGGCGACCGAGGGCTCCGACCAGCCCGGCGCGCAGCGGCGGAATGGCCGGCACCATGTGCAAGGCGAAAAAGACGACCAGCGCCGCGACAAACTCGGTCAACTGATGGGCCCCTCGCTGCGGCCGGGAACAAAGAGCTGGATCAGCTCGAGCTCGCCATAGACGTGCCGCCGCATGCTGTCGAAAAACGAGCGCAGCAGGTAACCCACCGCATCGGGAGACAGGGGCGAGCTGCTGCTCGCGACCCCGCGCAGGGCGTCGGTGACTTCGCCGGCCGTGGCCATGTCGGAGAGGTGCTCCCGGCGCAGCCGCGCCACGGTCTGGTTCAGTTCGGGCCGGCTGGATGCAGCCAGGATGGGGAAGAGCACGTCTTCTTCCTGCCTGTGCGTTAGCTCGACCAGCGGCTCGAGCGCATCGGCCGTGGAGAGGCAAAGGCCCGCATCGGGATGGGGCAGGCTGTCGGCGATGGCCTCGAGCACGTCGCAGAGGTCGAGCAATTGCTGATAGCTTTTCTCAAGCGGCTCCGTCCGGCGATTTGGCGACATTTCGAGCACCCCCCGGGAGGTCCCGTTGTGGCTTGCAGCATAGCAAGGGCAAAGTGCCGGGCGTTTGACCGGGATCAAGCTGACCGGCATTTGATCGGCCTAGATTGCGCGCGTCCTCGAACGCAGGTTGCCATGCCGTTTCCACCCTTTGCGCCCTCGGTGTTTTTCGACGAGGCGGATATCGATACGCTGGCTGCCGAGTTCAGCGAGCGGGTGCGTCGCAGCCCCTTGCTGCGGCCGGCCATGGACGGGCTGGTCGGCAATCGCTGGGAGGATGCCGAGGCGGCCATGGGCGGCTTCTTGCGTGCCACGCTGTTCCTGCAAGAGCGCCCGGCGGTCGATGGCGACTGGCTGGCGCGGGCCGTTCGCATGCTGGATGATGCGGCGATCGACCTGCTGGCCGACATCCTGCTCGATTGCGCGCTGGTGGCCCTGCCGCTGCATAGCGCGGCGGTTGTCGCCGAGATCAGCGAACAGCTGGCCCGCCTGCTCAAGAGCGTCGCGGCCGAGGATGGGGTGGCACAGCAGCGCCTGCTGCTCAGGGCCCGCGCACGGCTATCGGCCGGGGCGCTGATGAACCGGTTCTAGTCCGGGTCGGGGCGTGGCTTGTCCTCTTCGTAGAGGATGCGCTGGGAGGCGCCGTCGAGGTCATCATACTGCCCGTCGCGCAGCGTCCAGAGAAAGATCGCCAGCCCCGCGGCGCCGAGGATGACCGAGATCGGGATCAGGTAGAAGAAGTCGCTCATGGGCGCACCGGCACGGTCCGGGGCGTGGCGCGCAGCGGCCAGCGATAGCCCCGATAGCCGCCCCAGCCCAGGCGCAGCGCGTTCAGCACCACGACAAGCGAGGACAGCGACATGGCGATGGCCGCCATGAACGGATTGACGTAGCCGGCAATGGCGATCGGCAGCGCGATGGCGTTGTAGAGCACGGAGAGCGCCAGGTTCTGCCGGACCAGCCGGCCGGCGTCGCGCGCCACCGCCAGCGCCAGCGGCACGGCCGTCAGATCGTCGTGCAGGAACACGAAATCGGCGGCACTGCGCCCGACATCGGCGGCGCTGGAGGGCGCCATGGAGACATGCGCGGCCATGAGAGCCGGCGCGTCGTTGAGCCCGTCGCCGACCATGAGGGTCTTGTGGCCCGCGCTGCGCAAAGCGGCGATGCGATCGGCCTTGCCGCCCGGCAGGACGCTACCCGAGCGGGCTGCGATCTGCAGGTCGTCCGCAATGGTGGCGACGGCGTCGCCGGTATCGCCCGAGACGATCTCGACATCCAATCCGGCGGCCTTGAGGGCCTTGACCGCGCCATGCGCGCCCGGCCGCAGCCTGTCGTGGAAGGCAAAGCGCAGCAGTTCGGTGCCGTTGCGACTCAGGACCGTGCCGCTCGCAACATCATTGGCAGACAGCGCCCAGTCCGCGCGGCCAAGCCGATAGCGGTCGCCATCCAGCATGGCCTCGACGCCAAAGCCGGGAAGTTCGCTGGCTGTGGTGAAGCCGGGGGCCGCGGGCAGGCCGGCGCCGGCCGTGGTGATGGCCCGTGAAAAGGGGTGGCGCGAATAGGCCGCGAGCGCGGCGGCCAGCGCGAGGAGCCGCGGTTCGACATCGCCCTGGTCCAGCAGCTGCGGCGTGCCCAGCGTCAGCGTGCCGGTCTTGTCGAAGACCACGCTGTCGATCTCGGCCAGCCGTTCCAGCGCCGAGCCGTCCTTGACCATGATGCCGGCGTCAAACAGGCGGCGCGCCGCGACCACCTGCACCATGGGGACAGCGAGGCCCAGCGCGCAGGGGCAGGTGATGATGAGAACGGCAATGGCCACGGTGACGGCATTGTGCAGATCGCCATTGACGAGCATCCAGCCCGCGAAGGCGGCAAAGGCGGCCAGGTGCACGATGGGCGAATAGAGTTCGGCGGCGCGGTCGGCGATGCGGCGGTAGCGGTTGCGTCCGCTCTCGGCCACTTCCATCAGCCGCAACATCTGGGCCAGGGTGGAATCCTGCTCGCCCGCTTCGGCGCGAATGGTCAGCGGGCCGGTGAGGTTGAGCGTGCCGGCCTCGAGCCGGGTGCCCGGCCCCGCGGCGACCGGCATGCTTTCGCCGCTGATGAGGCTGCGGTCGAGGTCCGATGCGCCGGTCAGTACCATGGCGTCGACCGGCACGCGCTCGCCCGCGGCCAGCAGGATGGTCATGCCCGGCACGATCTCGCGCAAAGGCAGATATTCCGGGCTCCCATCGGCATGCAGCACCAGCGCGCCACGCGGTGCGAGCCGGGCCAGGCTCTTGACGGCGGTGCGGGCGCGCTCGCGCATGACATGGTCGAGCGTGCGCCCTATTAGCAGAAAGAAGATCAGCGAGACCGTTGCGTCGTAATAGACCTGCTCGCCCGAATGGATGGTGTCGTAAAGACTCAGCGCGAAGGCCAGGGCAATGCCGATGGTGATCGGCACATCCATATTGGTGCGGCGATGGCGAATGGCGTTCCAGGCCGAGAGATAGAAGACCCGGCCGGAATAGAGCAAAGCCGGCAGGGTCAGCCCGGCGCAGATCCAGTGCAGGATGTCGCGGGTCGCGCCATCGGCGCCGGACCAGACCGAGCCCGACAGCATCATGATGTTCATCGAGGCAAAGGCCGCCACGGCCAGGGCGCGGATCAGCGCCGGCAGTGTCCTGTCCTGCTGGCTGTCCTCGGTCTCGTAGAGATGGGGCTCATAGCCCAGCCCGGTCAGCGTCTCGACCATGGCGGGCGGCGCACCGGTGTCGCGCCAGCGCACGGCGACGCGCCTGGTCGAGAGGTTGACCCGGGCCGATTGCACGCTTTCGAGCCTGCCCAGCGCCTTTTCGATGGTCTGGATGCAGCCGCCGCAATGGATGGCAGGCACGGACAGATCGGTCTGGCGCAGGCCATTGCCGATGTCGCGGCTGGCCAGCCGCACTTCGTCGGCAGCCGGCCCGCGCTGGATCGGGCCGGCGACGGCCTCGACGAATTCGGGCGGGGGCAGGCAGCAGCTCATGGTCTATGGCCGGACCGCGGCATAGGCGTGCCAGGTGGCATGGCCGAGCAGCGGGAAAATCAGGATGAGACCGATCAGCGCGGTGCCCAGGCTGAAGACGGTCAGTCCCAAGACGATGGCGCCCCAGAGCAGGGCGGCGGGCAGGTTGTTCCACACCAGCGACATGGAGAGACCCATGGCCGAAAAGGCATCGAGCCGCCGGTCGAGCATCATGGGGATGGAGAAGGCGCTGATGGCGAAGGCAAAGGCGGCAAACAGTCCGCCGACCGCCGTGCCCACCGCCAGCATGAGCAGGCCCGTGGGGGTGGTGAACAGCATGTTGACCACGGAGTCGAAGCCGGGAAACGGCCGCCAGCCGAGAAAGAGCGCGTAGAGCAAGACGGCGGCACGCATCCAGACCAGCATCAGCGTCAGCAGGACAGCGCCGACAAAGAACAGGTGGGCTCCACCGCCACGGCCCGGAAAGATCATGTGCCACAGGGTGACGGGCTCGCCCGCCTCCAGCCGCCGGCTCTTTTCGTAAAGCCCGGTCGCCAGCAGTGGCCCGACCACAAGGAAACCCGCCAGCGCCGGAAACAGGATCTGGGCCCAGCCGAAGGCGACCATGGCCGCGATGACCAGCAAGGACAGGAGAGCAATGCCCAGTCCGTAGAGCAGGCTCGGCATCGGCCGGTTCCACAGGTCGCGCCACCCCAGGGCCAGCCACTGGAAGGCGGCGGTCGCAGGCAGGTGGCGGTTATGGTCGATCGCCTTGGGCAAAGCGGGGACGGTATCGGGGATGATATCGGCGGTGGGATGCAGCGTCTTGGCCATGGGGGCGATCCGTTGGGTTGGTGGTCAGCAGGCCGACTTGGCGGCGCGGAACGTGCCGGGCTCGCCCCCGCCCTTGAGGTGGGTGACGCAGTCAGGCTGCGAGGAAAAGGCGACATAGACCAGGTGGGCATTGGCGACGAGCAGCACGCCTACGATCACCACGGCGGCGCCAATCAGCAGCCGGCGCGTGCCGGACCGCCGCGTGGTTCTGTCATGGGTGACCGAGGGCGCGCTCATTGGCTGGCCCGCAGGTCGAGGACATAGAGCGTCAGAAGCTTGATGTCGGTGGGGGTCAGGCGCCCCTCCCAGGAGGGCATGGTGCCGATGCGCCCATTATAGACCGAGCTGCGGATGCTGGAATGGTCGCCACCATAAATCCAGTGCTCGTCGGTCAGGTTCGGCGCGCCGGTCTCGATCATGCCCTGGGCATTCTCGCCGTGGCAGGCTGCGCAATTGGCGGCAAAGAGCTCGGCGCCGGTTGCCAGCATTGCCGGGTCGGCTGTGGCGACCAGATCGGGCTGCGACAGGGTTTCGACATAGGCAACGACAGCGTCGATATCGGCGCGCTCGAGCATCTGGTCGCGGCCAAAGGCCAGCATCTGGGCAAAGCGCGTTTCGGGGCTCGTGCCGTTGATGCCCACGCGAATGGTCTCGGCCACGATCTCGGGATCGTCGCCCCACATGATCGGCGCTGCGGCAAGGTTGGGGAAGCCGGGTCCGCCCTGGGCATTGGTGCCGTGGCAGGCCGCGCAATTGTCGCCGAACAGGGCGGCGCCGGTCTGGCGCACGATGGTCATCAGCTCTTCGTCGGCCTGGATGGCGGCGAAGTCTTCGCTGTCGATGCGGCTGGTCCAGCTGGCGCGCTCGGCCTGCGCCTGCTCGACGCTCTGGATGACGGCGGCATGCTGGTCCGCGCCCAATAGGCCGCGGAAATAGCCGTTGATCCCGGGCCAGCTCGGCATCAGCACCGTCCACAGGATGGCAAAGCCGCCCATGGCGATGAGGAAAAAATAGACGATGCGCGGGACGGGCGTGTTGAGTTCCTTGATGCCGTTCCACTCATGCCCGGTCGTCATCTGCCCGGTAATCTTGTCGCGTTCGCCTAGCGCCATGGCCGGTCCTCCTCTTCACGCACGGGAAGCCTGGCGGCCTCGTCAAAGCCCTTCTTGTTGGAGGGCCAATAGGTCCAGGCCAGCGCAATGACGCTGAGGGTAACCAGGTAGAACAGGCCGAACGACTTGGAGAAGCCGACGACGGTATCGTGGTCGAAGGGCATCTATTCTGCCTCCGGCTGATTGGGTTGATGGGCGGCGTCGGTCAGGTTGCCGAGCACCTGCAGGTAGGCAACCAGCGCGTCCATGTCGGTCAGGCGGGTCGAAACGCCGTCGAACATGCGGATATTGGTTGCGCTGCCATAGCGCTCGGCGACACCGTCGGCGGCTGCGGTTTCCGGATTGGCCTGCCCATAGGCATCGAGCGCGGCATTGGCGACCTGCTCATCGGTATAGGGCACGCCGACCGCCCGCAGGGCCGACAGGTGATTGCCCAGATCGTCGGTGCGCAGCGGATCGCGCAGCAGCCAGCGATAGGCCGGCATCTTGGATTCGGGCACCACGTCGCGCGGATTGAACAGGTGCACGGTGTGCCAGGCGTCCGAATATTTGTTGCCCAGCCGGGCCAGGTCCGGCCCGGTGCGCTTGGAGCCCCAGAGCTGGGGATGGTCGTAGCTGCTTTCCACGGCCAGCGAATAGGGGCCGTAGCGCTCCACCTCGTCGCGCAGGGTGCGGATCATCTGGCTGTGGCAGGCGTAGCAACCTTCACGGATATAGATGTTGCGCCCGGCCACTTCGAGCGGGGTATAGACGCGCATGTCGGGCGCCTGTTCCACGGTTTCGTCGATGGTGAAGAGCGGCGCGATCTCGATGAGGCCGCCGATCGAAGCGACCAGCACAATGAAGGTGACGAGGCCGATCGCGCTGCGCTCGATTTTGTAGTGTAGGCCGAACATAGTTCTTATTCTCCGGCTTGCAGGGCGGGCTGAACGGGAATGTCGAGCGCGGCGTCTTCCGTCGCCGGGGCAGCCATGCGGATGGTCATGACGACATTGTAGAGGGCTATGAGCGCGCCGAGCAGGAACAGCAGGCCGCCAAAGGCGCGCGCGATATAGTAGGGATGCATGGCCACGAGGCTGTCGATGAACGAGTAGCTGAGGGTGCCGCTCTCGGTATAGGTGCGCCACATCAGGCCCTGGATGACGCCCGAATTCCACATGGCGAAGACGTAGACGACGGTCCCCGACAGGGCGAGCCAGAAGTGGACTTCCACCAGCTTGGCCGAATAGAGGCTCGGGCGCTTCCACATCGACGGCACGATCGAATAGAGCGAGCCGAAGGTGATCATGGCGACCCAGCCCAGGGCGCCGGCATGGACGTGGCCGATGGTCCAGTCGGTATAGTGGCTGAGCGAGTTCACGGCACGGATGGCCATGAACGAGCCTTCAAAGGTGGTGATGCCGTAAAAGATCGCGGCCAGGGCCATGAAGCGCAGCACGGCATCGTCGCGCACCTTGTGCCAGGCGCCGTTCAGCGTCAGCAGGGCATTGCCGGCCGAGGCCCAACTGGGCACCAGCAGCACGACCGAGAAGGCCATGCCCAGCGTCTGCACCCAATGGGGCAGGGCAGTGTAGTGCAGGTGGTGCGAACCGGCCCACATATACATGAAGGTGATGCCCCAGAAGCTGATGATCGACATCCGGTAGGAGAAGATTGGCCGGCCGGCGCGCTTGGGCAGGTAATAGTACATCATGCCGAGGAAGCCGGCGGTGAGGAAGAAGGCCACGGCGTTGTGGCCATACCACCACTGGGTCATGGCATCCTGGACGCCCGAGAACAGCGAATAGGATTTGGCGCTGCCGAAGGAGACGGGCACGGCCAGGTTGTTGACGATATGCAGGATGGCCACGACCAGGATGAAGGCCATGTAGTACCAGTTGGCTACGTAGATATGAGGTTCCTTGCGGCGGGCCAGGGTGCGCATGTAGATGGCGAAATAGACCACCCAGACCACGACCAGCCAGATATCGGCATACCATTCGGGCTCGGCATATTCCTTGGACTGGGTCAGGCCCATCAGATAGCCGCTGGCGGCGATAACGCAGAACAGGTTGTAGCCCAGCAGCACGAACCAGGGGCTGATCTGGTCGGGCAGGCGGGCGCGTGTGGTGCGCTGCAGCACATGGAATGAGGTGGCGATCAGCGCATTGCCGCCAAAGCCGAAGATGACCCCGCTGGTATGGACCGGGCGCAGGCGCCCGAAGCTGGCCCAGGCCGCGTCGAAGGTCAGTTCCGGCCACGCCAGGAGCGACGCGACCCAGAGACCGGCGCCCATGCCGACCACGCCCCAGAGCAGGGTGAGGATGATGCCCAGCCGGGTGGGCGCATCATAATATTCGTTGAGCCGGTCATCGCTGGGCTCGGGGGCATCCTTGCCGCGCATGAAGACGATGAACCCGCCGAGCCCTGCCGCCAGCACGATCCAGCCATGGATGCCCAGCAGGTCGTTGCGGCCGGCAACCGCCATGGCCAGTCCGACAATGCCCAGCGCCCCCAGGATCATCATGGCCCATTGCCGTTCGGCCCGCGTCAGGTCTGCAATCATGTTGGTCGTCCCGTTTCAGCCCGCGGGTGCAAGCCCGCTTCCCCGTGAGCCGTAGCGCAAAAAGCCACCCGGTCTTTGATCCAGCGCAAAGACGTGCCGCTATGGCGATCGCCTGTGCACAGGGGGCCGCAATCTGGGTGCGGATTTGTTTGTCAGGCGACAAAGTGGCGCGGCTGGCCATAGCCTAGGCTTGGTTCGGTCTCGCCTGCTTCGAGGAAGCGCCATGAACGATCTTGAACTCGATATCCGTCCGATCCTGCGCAATGGCGGTGAGCCGTTCGGTGCGATCATGGGAGCCGTGGACCAACTTGCCCGGGGCCAGCGGCTCAGGCTCTATGCCACGTTCAGGCCCGAACCGCTGTTTCAGGTCATGGCCAATCGTGGCTTTGCCAGTGACGCCAGCAGACTCGAGGATGGCGACTGGATGGTCGTTTTCACGCCGGCTGCCGCCGCGCCCATCGACATGGTCGAATCCCGTGCCGAAGCGCCCGAGACCTGGGCAGACCCCGCCTATTATCTCGATTGTTCCGAGCTTGTGCCCCCCGAGCCCATGACGCGTATTCTGGGCCGGCTGGACACCATGGCGGAGGGCGAGGTGCTGTTCGCCTTGCTGGGCCGCGAGCCGGTATTCCTCTATCCAGAACTCCAGGCGCGCGGGCATGCCTTTGTCGGCGATCATGATGAGACCGGCACGGCCTATCGCCTGATGATCAGGGCCGGGCGAAAGGCATAGACCTTTTCGGTCAGTCGCTTCGCTCGCGGCGGCGCTGCACCAGCACCGGGCCATATTCGATGACATAGAGCGCGAAAGCCAGGATCCAGCAGAGGCCCGTGGCCGACAGCAGTTCGGTGGCATGGTCCGGCCAGACGCTGGCCAGCGGGCGCAACAGGGCGGCGGCGATCAGTGCGGCATAGCTGGCCGTCGTCATGGCGGAGGCGGCGAGCGGCAGGCCGGTATGTCCGCGGGTGGCCCGGCTCATGATCGCCAGGGTCATCACCCCGATCGTGCCGACGGTGAAGACATGCAGCGCCGCGACCGACTCGACCCAGCCCAGCTGGGCGAGGGCTATCGCCAGAAAACCCGCTGGCACGAAGGCATAGCCAAGGTGCAGCACCAGGACCAGCTTCTCGTCCCAGGTCTGCCAGCCGCGCCAGCGCCAGAGCCGCACCAGGTGCAGGCCTGCGGCCACGAGGCAGGCCAGCGCTGTGAGGATTGTGTCCGGCAGGATGACCCAAAGGAGCAGCGCGGCCAGTCCGGTGAGCAGGGCGATGGTGTCGAAGCGGTCAAAGGGCGCCGGCAGGGCGATGCTATGGCGCCGGGCCAGCCAGTTGCGGGTGAAGCTGGGCACGACGCGCCCGCCCATGATGGTGACCAGCATGACGAAGGCGCCTACGCCCAGCCGGTTGGCCAGGGCCGCATCCCCGCCTGCCGTGACCAGCAGGTGAAAGCCTGTATTGGCGAGGGCCAAGGCAAGGATGCCGGCCAGGACCTTGAGGTCCTTCCATTTGCGGCCGGCGATGATTTCCCGGGCGCAGATGGCCAGCAGTGCCGGCAGGAAAGTCGCGTCGATGGTGATGGCCAGGGGCAGGCCGATGCTGTCAGGCGCCAGCAGCACCAGCCGTCCCGCGCACCACAGCGCAAAGAGTGCAATCAGTGGCATGCCCGATACGGGCAGGCGCCCGGTCCAGTTTGGCACGGCGGTCAACAGGAACCCGGCCAGGGCAGCGGAACTGTAGCCGAACAGCATTTCATGGGCGTGCCAATGGGCGCCGCCATAGCTGCCGCCGATCTCCCAGCCGGCGGCCAGGGCCCCGACCCACAGGGCCATTGCCGCAATGGCCCACAGTCCGGCCGCCAGGAAGAAGGGGCGGAATCCATAGGAAAAGAGCACCGGCCCGCTGCGCGCAATGCCGCGTGGCACGGGCTGTCGCTTGGTGGCGGCGGGTGGGGCTTGGGTCATGGGGGCTCCGGCCGAGCGGCTTTGCTCAGCGGGCGGTCTATCCCCGGAGAGGGTGAGGGTCTTTGTCCTGGCGCAACGAATGCGCCAGTCTAGTCGGCCCGGCCTTCCGCCAGTACCTGCAGTCCGACAGTGTCACGCACCAGCAGCTTCTGCCGTCCGCCCTCCACCAGGCCCTTGGCCTCCCAGGCGCTCAGGATGCGCGAGACGGTGTGCAGCGTGGTCCCCGTCATCTCGGCAATGTCCTGGCGGGAGATCTGGAAGTCGATGCGGATGCCGGTGCCTTCGGTCTTGCCGGCCTGCTCGACCAGTCGCAGCACGGCATGGGCCACACGGCGCTCGACCTCCTCGGTGGCCATTTCGCGGATTCGGGTATGGGCTTCCTGCAGGCGCTGGCCGATGGTCTGCATGGCGTTGACGGCGAGATGGGGATTCTGCTCGACGAAGAGACCCCAGACTTCGGTGGGCCAGCAGATGACGACGCTTTCGGCCGAGGCGGTGGGCGTGCCGGGATAGTCGTCCCGCTGCAGCGCCTTGGCGAAGCCGAAGATGTCGCCGGGATGAACCATGCGGACGATGATCTGCTGGCCGTCGGCCGTGACCTGGGTCACCTTGAGCCGCCCATGCAGCAGCAGGAAGAAGCGGTCGGCCTTCTGCCCCTGCTCGAATACCGCCTCGCCCATGGCGACCCGGCGCATGGTGGCGCTGGCCAGGAGGCGATCCAGCTCGGCGTCGCTCAGCTTGTTGAACAGCGGCAAGGCGCGCACAAGGCTGCGGTCGATGTCTGCCAAAGGAGCTGTCCTATCGTGTTGTCGGCTGTGCCTTACACGATAGTCCCGCATGCCGGTATTCGGCAATCGGCCGCAGCGTTCACCGGCCGATCAGGGCGAACAGGCGCTCATGCCATGCCGGCTGCCGCACCAGGCGGAAGCCGAGATTGTCGGGCGGAACGCCCACCGAGCAGCCGCCGCTCCTGGCGTCGCGAATGAAAAAGCTCATCGGCGTGCGGTGCTGTCCCTCGAGGATCTTGATGGTGCAGGCCGGGGTCTCGCTCAGCACGGCGCCGGCGGCATCGACATGGACGCGGCGATGGCAGGTCTGCGTCCATTCCCAGACATTGCCGCCCATGTCGGCAATGCCGTTTTCATTGCTGCCAAAGCTGCCCAAAGGCAGGGGAACGCGGCCGCCATCGCTTTCGCGCGCGGCTTCCTTTTCGTAATTGGCCAGCCAGCGGGCCGCCGGATTGGCATTGTCCTCGGCCAGGCCCAGGGCATCGTCGACAAAGCCCGCACCGGCCGCAAAGGCCCATTGCCGGTCGGTCGGCAAGGCCCAGTCCTGGCCGGTGCGGTCCGACAGCCAAGCCGCATAGGCAGTGGCATCGTCGAAATTGACGCCGGTGACCGGCACATTGCCCTGCCCGATATTGCGGGGCTCGGCTGGTGCGCAGGCGCCCTCGGCAACACAGGCGGTGTAGTCGGCGACGCTGACCTGATATTTCATCATCACGAGGGGGGCATCGAGCCGCCGCTGGACCATTGGCGCATCAACCGGATTGCCGTCGCGCAGGAAGTGGCCCTCGACGCGATAGGTGAAATCGGCGGGGGTGAGGGTAACCGTCTCGGGCCCGGCAATGCCGCCCATGCCCAGGCTGAGATTGGGCAGGCCCAGTTGCAGTGCAATCAATGCGGTGCCGACAACCAGCAGGGCCCCGGGCAGGGCCAGCGAAGTCAGGACGTCATGCACGGGGCGGGCCAGGGTGGTCATTTTGCATCTCTGCTGGAGCTATGCGCGGCGCCGGAGGGCGCCGCGCATGAAGGTCGTTGCCGTCAGATCGGGCTGGGGGCCAGCACGCTGGTCATCAGGTCGTCATTCCAGTCCCCGCTCACCACGAAATGGCCGGCGGCACCCAGTTCGAAGGCCTCGATCAGATTGTGGTTCACATAGGCGTAGACGCCCGGCTGCAGGAAGGTGTAGAGCGCCGCGCCGGCGGCACCGCCGGGGATGAACCAGGTCTCGAGATCCACCTCGGGCGCGTTGTGGAACTTGCCGCTCTGCCAGACATAGTCGCCATGGCCGCCGATCAGGTGGGGCCGCGTATCGCGGTTGGCCTGCGAGTGGACTACGAGCACGCGCTCGCCGACGGCCGCGGTCAGGGCATTCTCGCCGGTCAGGGCGCCCACCTTGCCGTTGAACACGACATGGCTCGGCAGCAGCGTGCGCATCACCTCGAGCGTATCGGCATAACCGTCGCCGATGCTCTCATAGGCCATGTAGTTGCCCTCGGCATCCTTGGGCACGTAGAAGTCCTGCTCGCCGACATAGTAGACGCGGTCATAGGCCAGGGCATTGCCCTTGCCGTCGGTCAGGCCGTCGCGCGGCAGCACCATGATGGCGCCATTCATGCCGGCGGTGACATGCCAGGGCACCATGCCTTCAGGCGCGCAGTGATAGACGAACACGCCGGCCTTGGTGGCCTTGAAGCGCAGGATCGCCTTCTCGCCCGGGTTGACGATGGTGAGGCCCGCGCCGCCCAGGGCGCCGGTGGCCGAGTGGAAGTCGATATTGTGCTGCATCAGGTTGGTGTCGGGGTTGATCAGCGTCAGTTCGACATAGTCGCCTTCATGCACCACCATCAGCGGGCCCGGCACCGAACCATTGAAGGTCATGGCCCAGACGGTCGTGCCTTCGGCGTCCACTTCATGCAGCTTTTCCTCGATGGTCAGCGTGAATTCGACGATCTTGGGCGCGCCGGTCGCGACCTGCTCATGCGCATGCACAAAGGGGGGCGGCACCAGTTCGACCTTGACGCGTTCCAGCGTGCTCAGGTCGATGGCGGCGGTTGCGGCAGCTTCCTGAGCGGCAGCGGGCAATACTGCTGCCAACTGTGCCGCTGCTCCAATTGCCGTAGCGCCAGCAAGCAATGCGCGACGCGAAATTCCTGGAAGATTTGCCATTTCAGTATCCTGTTTTTGGGCTCGACTTCTTCTTTGCCCGTATGATCTTGAGTATTGGCTCTTCAGTCCATTTTCTTTGATCAAGCGCAAATATCCGCCCGAATTCGGGGCGTTCGAAATGCGAGAAAAATTTGATGCCGGTCAAAGAGCGCGGTGCCCGCAATGCGTAGAGAGAGGCGAACGGGCCCGCTACAGGACCCCACTTTAAGGAGATCCACCATGCGCAACGCCCTCAAGACTGCGATCGCCGCAATTGCCCTTGCCGGGTTTGCCGTCGCCCCCGCGTTCGCCGCTGACTACGAAGTTCACATGCTCAACAAGGGCGTGGCCGGCACCATGGTGTTCGAGCCGGCCTTCGTGCAGGCGCAGCCCGGCGACACGGTGACGTTCATTCCCACCGACAAGGGCCACAATGTCGAGGCGATCAAGGACATGCTGCCCGAAGGCGTCGAGGTCTTCAAAAGCAAGATCAACGAGACCTATGTGCTCACCGTCGACGTCCCCGGCGTCTATGGCGTCAAGTGCACTCCGCATTTTGCCATGGGCATGGTTGGCCTGATCGTGGTCGGCGAAGACACCAGCAATCTCGAGGCCATCAAGGCCATCAAGGTTCCCAAGAAGGTCGGCGAGCGCTTCGAAGCCATCTATACCGAACTGGCCCTCTGAGGTTTCGGCAGTCCGACAAGACCCCGCAGGCTTGCCTGCGGGGTTTTTGTTTGTGCCGGCCCGCGCGGCTCGTTACGATTCACCGAGCATAGCAAGAGAGCGAGCCGCCCGGTGACGGACCAAGACGAACCCAATTCCTCGCTGCTGGGCCAGGCCCGCAAGCTCCAGGCCATCCTGGAATCCGCCGTCGACGCGATCATCACCATCGATGGGCAGGGGACCATCACCACGGTCAATCCGGCCGCCGCGCGCCTGTTTGGCTATGATCAGGCCGAGTTTCTCGGGCGCAACGTGCACTTTCTCATGCCCGAGCCCTACCATTCCGAGCATGACGGCTACATTCACAACTACCGCTCCACCGGACGGCGCAAGATCATCGGCATCGGCCGCGAGGTCACCGGCCGCCGGCGCGACGGCTCGCTGTTTCCCATGCATCTGGCGGTCAGTGAATTCGAGACGGATGGGCGGACGCACTTTACCGGCATCATTCACGACCTGTCGGATCGCAAGGCCACCGAACTGGCCCTGCGCCAGGCCCAGAAGATGGAAGCCATGGGCCAGCTCACCGGCGGCATTGCGCATGATTTCAACAATCTGCTGACCGTCATCATCGGCAATCTGGAAATGCTTGAGGGCAAGCTCACGACGCCCTTGCAGCGCGAGCTGACCAACGAGGCACTGGAGGCAGCCGATCTGGGCGCCCGCCTGACCGCGCGGTTGCTGGCCTTCGCCCGCCGGTCGCATCTCGAGCCGGAAACCGTCAATCTCAACAGCTTCGTCGTCGGCCTCACCGATATGCTGCACCGCACGCTGGGGGCCACCATCTATCTGTCCAACGCGCTCACCCCGCATCTGTGGTCGGCCCGGGTCGATGCGTCTCAGGTGGAAAGCGCCATCGTCAATCTTGCCGTCAACGCGCGGGATGCCATGCCCGATGGGGGGCGCCTGCTGATCGAAACCGGTAATGCCGCGGTCGATGCCGACATGTCGAGCCGGCTCGATGGCCTGCCGCCGGGCGACTATGTGCGCCTCTCGGTCTCCGATACCGGCGCGGGCATGAGCCAGGCGGTGCGCGAGCGCGCCTTCGAGCCGTTCTTCACCACCAAGGAGCAGGGGCGTGGCACGGGGCTCGGCCTCTCCATGATCTATGGTTTTGCCAAGCAGTCGGGCGGGCTTGCCACCATTGACAGCACGGTCGGCAAGGGCACCACGGTGACCATCTATCTCCCCAGGCATCGCGTCGAGCCGTTGCAGGCGACCGCGATCGGCGACGCTGACGCCCCCGCATCGGGCACGGGGCAGGTCATCCTGGCCGTGGAGGATGATGACCGCCTGCGCAAGCTCACCGTCTCGCGCCTGACGCAGCTGGGCTATGTGGTGCTGGCGGCCGCCAGCGGCGCCGAGGCGCTGGAGCTGCTTGCGAGCAATCCGGGGATCGACCTGCTGTTCACCGACGTGGTGATGCCGGGCGGCATGTCAGGCTATCAGCTGCGCCAGCAGGCGCGCGCGCTCTACCCGCATATGCCGGTCCTGCTGACATCGGGCTATGCCGAGGAACTGGCCGGCAACCGCACGGCCGAAGAGGATATCCGGGTCCTGCGCAAGCCCTATCGCATGGCGGACCTAGCCGCCGCCATCGAAGACGCCCTCAAGGCATAGTCTCAGGCGCTGAGCTCTTTCGGGGTAAAGCTGTAGCCGGCGCCGCGCACGGTCTTGAGCAGTCGCGGCTGCTGGCTATCGGCCTCGATGAGCTTGCGCAGCCGGGCGATCTGGTTGTCGATGCTGCGGTCATTGGGCGCCCAGTCGTGACCCTTGAGCATGTCCATGATCTGGTCGCGACTCAGCACGCGATGGGGATGCTGCGCGAACAGGGCCAGGAGATCGAATTCCCCGCTGGTGATGCGGACGTCCTGCCCGTCGGGGCCGCGCAATTCGCGTCGGCCCAGGTCGAGCACGAAGCCGTCAAAGCCGATCTGCGCCTTGGCAGCCGGACGGGCGGGGGCGGGCTGGGCGGTCGACCCGGCGCGGCGCAGCACCGAGCGGACGCGCGCCAGCACTTCGCGCAGGTGAAACGGCTTGGCGATATAGTCATCGGCGCCGATTTCGAGGCCCACGATGCGGTCGATCATGTCGCCCTTGCCGGTGATCATGATGATGGGCAGGTCCCAGTTCTGCCGCACTATCCGCGCGATGGAAAGCCCGTCGGTGCCGCCCAGATTGAGGTCGAGCGTGATGAGGTCGAGGCCGGTCGCCAGGGCCGCTTCCACGCCGGTCTGGTCGGTGGCTTCGCTGACGCGGTAGCCTTCATCCTCGAAGCATCGCCGCAGCATGCGCCGCACCTGATCGTCGTCGTCCACGACGAGAATGTGATGCTGCCCCCCTGCCATCAGTGCGATCCGCTCCTGCTTTGTCCCCGGGCGCCGCCGCCCGATACATTGCGTTACAATTCAGTACGTAGCGCCGGAACGCCGCTTACATAGGCGATCTATGTTTTCCCCAGACGACAACACTTTACTCGGTCCGGGGACGTATCATGCAGCTATCCACTATCGCATCGACGGTTGATACTCAAACGCCCTGGATGGGCGGCGCGGTCAGCACCAGCGGCGTCCGTCTGCTGGGCGCCTACGATGCGCTGTTCCGTGAGGGCGATGAAACCACGGGCTTCTACGAGATCCTGAGTGGCGCCGTGCGCGCCTACAAGATTTTCCCCGATGGCCGCCGCCAGATTGTCGCCTTTGGCTTTGCCGGCGACATTGTCGGCTTCGGCCATGGCGAAACCTATCGCTTCGACTGCGATGCGCTGACCATGACCCGTGTCCGCGCCATCCACAAATCCTCGCTGCTGCGCGCCATGCGCGAGCGGCCCGAACTGGCCGAGAAGCTGCTCAAGGTGGCCGGCGACGAAGTGGCCAGCATGCAGGATCTGTCGATCCTGCTCTGCCGCAAGACTGCGATCGAGCGCATGGCCAGCTTCCTGCTCTCCATGGCCGGCCGGACCACGAGTGACATGGTGCCGCTGCCCATGTGCCGCGCCGACATTGCCGATTATCTCGGCCTCACCATCGAGACAGTCAGCCGCAACATGACCCGGCTGCGGGCCATGCGGGTGATCGACCTGCCCAATCGCGGCAATTTCGTCGTGCGCGACATGGACCGGCTGCGGCTGCTCGCGCAGTGCGACGGCAACATGCACTGATCGGGTGGAGACCGCCATGGCCCCAATCCGTCGGCGAATGGCCATCGGCATCTTTGCCAGCGTCAAGGATGCACAAAACGCCATCTCGCGGCTCGATGCGCTCGGCATTCGACGCCATGAGTGCTTTGCCCTGCCGGCCGATCAGGCACCGGCGGGCCTCGTGCCGCATGGCCCCGATCAGGAACCCGTCGACCTGAGGAACCCTGACCTGCCTGTCGCGGGGCACATCATGCTGCGCGTCTATCTCGAGACGGTGCGGGACGAACAGCTCGTCGCGGGCGCCCTGCTGGAAAGCCCCGCCGAGAGCGTCCAGCTGCACGATGTCAATCCGCCCAGGACCGCGCTGCACTGAGCGCGCCGTTCAGCAGGCCACCACGTTGACAGCCAGCCCCGCCAGGCTGGTTTCCTTGTATTTTTCGCTCATGTCCAAGCCCGTCTGGCGCATCGTCTCGATGCAGGCGTCCAGCGGCACGGCATGGGTGCCATCGCCCTTGAGCGCGAGCGAGGCCGCGGTAACGGCCTTGACGGCGCCAAAGGCATTGCGCTCGATGCACGGGATCTGCACCAGCCCGCCCACCGGATCGCAGGTCATGCCGAGATGGTGTTCCAGTGCGATTTCGGCGGCGTTTTCCACCTGGGCCGGCGTGCCGCCCATGATGGCGCAGAGGCCGGCTGCGGCCATGGCAGAGGCGGAGCCGACTTCACCCTGGCAGCCCACTTCGGCGCCCGAGATCGAGGCATTGTGCTTGACGATGCCGCCGATCGCGGCCGCGGTCAGCAGGTAGTCGCGAATGTCCTGCGGACCGGCCGCGGCATTGAACTTGAGATAATAGCGCATCACCGCCGGAATGACGCCGGCCGCACCATTGGTGGGTGCGGTCACCACGCGGCCGCCGCCGGCATTCTCCTCGTTGACCGCCATGGCGTAGAGGCTCAGCCAGTCATTGGCCATCAGCGGGGTCAGCTCGTTGCGCTGCCACTGCGCATCGAGCTGCAGGAAGATGCCGCGCGCCCGGCGCTTGACGTTGAGCCCGCCGGGCATGATGCCCTCCTGGGCGATGCCGCGGTCGATGCAGGTACTCATCACCGACCAGATTTCGTCGATGCCGCGGTCGAGCGCGATGCGGCTGCGCGTGGCCTCTTCATTGGCGCGCTTCATGCCTGCAATGGACAGGCCCGAGGCGGCCGCCATGTCCAGCATGTCGCGGGCATGGGCGAAGGGATAGGGCACGTCGGCCTGGGCTGGTGAGGCATGCTTGAGGGCCTCGAGCTCCTCGGCGCTGACCACGAAGCCACCGCCGATCGAATAGTAAGCGCGCCGCAACAGCAGCTGGCCATCGGTATCGAAGGCGGAAAACTGCAGGCCATTGGGATGGAGCGGCAGGGGATTGCGCTTGTCGAGGACAAGGTCCACCGCCGGTCGGAAGCGATAGGCCGCGTGGCCGGGGGGATGGACGATGCCCTTCGCCTCGACCGCGGCAACCAAGCCATCCATTGCATCGGGGTCGACGGTTCTTGGATCCTCGCCGCAGAGGCCGAGGATGACGGCGCGGCCGCTGCCATGGCCGATGCCGGTGAAAGCCAGTGAGCCGTGCAGGCTGGCCGTCAGCGCCGCGGGGCGGGCGCTGGCGGCACGCGGCCAGTTGCCGTCGGCCAGTTCGTCGAGAAAGCGCCTGGCAGCGGTCATCGGCCCCATCGTGTGGGAGCTGGATGGCCCGATGCCGATCTTGAAGACGTCGAAGATGGAAAGGAACATGGGCGGCATTGTGCATGAATGCGGGCGGCCAGCAATCGAGTGCACGCGATTGTTCCGCAAATGGCAACAGTGCGTGGTCGTCGGCGATGGTTGCCCGAAAGGCCGAGCCGGCCGATATATCGGTTCAATATCAGTTCAGGAGACGGACCATGGCCGACTACCACTATCGCGAAGGCAAGGGTGCCGACGCCGTCGCGCCGCTCTTTGTGGTCTTTCACGGCACGGGGGGTGACGAAAACCAGTTCTTCGATCTGGCCGGTGAGCTGCTGCCCGGAGCGCGGATCATCGCGCCGCGCGGCGATGTCAGCGAGGGCGGGGCGCTGCGCTACTTCCGCCGCACCGGCGAGGGCGTCTATGACATGGACGACCTGGCGCTGCGCACGCAGCAGATGATCGCCTTTGTCAAAGCGCGGCAAGCCGAGGGCGCACCGCGCCAGGTGATCGGGCTGGGCTATTCCAACGGCGCCAATATCCTGGCATCGATGCAGTTCGCAGCGCCCAGCCTGTTCGACGCGACCGTGCTCATGCATCCTCTGATCCCGTTTGCGCCGCCCAGCGCCGACTTTGCCGGCCGGCGCGTGCTGATCACTGCCGGCCAGCGCGACCCCATCGGGCCCGCCGCCATGACGCAGGCGCTGAGCGATTATTTCGCCGGCAATGGCGCCAGCGCGTCGCTGTTCTGGCATCCGGGCGGCCACGAGTTGCGGCCCGAGGAACTGCGCGAGGCGCAGGCCTTCCTCGCCCGCGGCTAGACCTTCGCACCCGCTAGACCAGACCGTGCTCCTGCATGGCCTGGTCCTCGTCCGGCGTCATATAGGCAAAGATCCTGGGCGTGCCGCCGGCAATGGTGACGCAGTAGAAATTGGTGAAGGTCACCTGGCCCGTCTTGCCGGCCTTGTTCACATAGTCGAACTGCCAGTCGACATCGGCGACCGCATGCAGGCGATCGAGTTCGATCACCCGGATTCCCTTGATGGTCATGTGCTTGCCTCCGACCCGGCGGTAGCGGGCAAAGCCGGTCGGGATGACCTGGCGGAACCTGTCGTCATTGGCGCCGCCGATCACCCCCTTGGGGCTGGATTCGACGAAGAAGGACGCAAAGGAAGCGATCATGCCCTCGACATCCTCGCGGGGCGGGTTCTGCAATGCGTCGTCGCTGCGCTTGCCATAGGCGTCGAACAAAGCGCGGACCTTGGTTTCGAGCGGGCTCATGGCTGTCTCCTCAGTTGCCACAGGGACAACGTATCGCGGGCACGGGGGTTCAGGCGAGCGCAAAGGCTTAACGGACTCTAAACGCCTGCTGCCTAAATTGATGAAGTGGCCGGAACGGCCGCAATCCCAGAGCGGGCGAGGGCGTCCAAATCTTCGGACTTCGAGACAGCATTGCCGGCAGCCTGCGTATCCGACTGTTGATCCTGGTCCTGGTCGGCATCCTGGTCGTTGCCGTCCCGGCCTATGTCGCCTTCAACTGGGTGGTGGCATCCACGGTCATCCAGCTGGGTACGCTGTTTGCCGAAAAACAGGTGCTCTACGACCGGCATCGCGGGCTCGATGCCTTGATGCGCGAAGTCTCGCTGGCCGACACGCTGGCCGGATCGCAGTCGATCCGCGACTGGGCCAATGACGAGAGCAACGAAACGCTCAAGCGCCGCGGCATTGCCGAGCTCGAGCATTTCCGCCAGTCCTTCTCGGACAAAAGCTACTTCTTCGTCGTCAATTCCTCCGGCAACTACTATTTCAACGACGCGTCCAATTCCTATGCCGGCGACCAGTACCGCTATACCGTCAACCGCGATAACCCGCGCGACGCGTGGTATTTCGCCACCTCGGCCCTGGGCGAGGGCTGCCACCTCAATGTCGACAACGATGCCAATCTGCGGGTCACCAAGGTCTGGATGAACTGCGTCATCCGCGAGGGAAGGCGGGTGCTGGGCGTGTTGGGCACGGGCATCGACCTCACCAGCTTCATCCAGGAAGTGGTCAATATCCCCCAGGTCGGCGTCAGTTCGATGTTTGTCGACCGGTGGGGCGCGGTGCAGGCGCATCGCGACGAGAACATGGTCGACCTGCGCAGCCTCACGGCCGAGATGAGCGCCAAGCGCACGGTGTTTTCCCTGCTCGACAAGCCGGAAGACCAGGTGGCGCTGCGCGCGCTGATGGACCAGGTCGCGGCCGGCGATGCTGGTGTCAGCTCGCGCTTCATGACGGTCGGCGGCAAGGAAACGCTGGTGGGCATCGGCTATCTGGATCGGCTGGGCTGGTTCAATGTCACGCTGATGGATATCGACGCCATCATCGACAAGCGGCTGTTCCTGCCCATCGGCCTGCTGCTGGCGGCGGTGGCGGGACTGGTGGCTGCCATGCTGCTGCTGCTGTTCAAGCGGCAGGTGCTGGATCGTCTCAAGCGCCTCGAAGGGGCGGTCTGGGCAGCGCGCGCCGGCGATTACGCCCCGGCGCTCGCCATGGGCACGGATTCGCAGGACGAGGTGGGCCGCCTGTCGACGGCCTTTGCCGATATGGCGCTGGCGGTGAGCGACAATACGCGACAGCTCGAAGCGCGGATACGCGAGCGCACCGAGGAGCTGGAAGTGCTGGCCTTCCGGGACGGTCAGACGGGCCTGGCCAACCGGCGCAGCTTCATCGCGCGTTTTGCCGATGCGGCGGCAAGCGGCCAGCGCGGGCTGCTGCTGATCGATATCGATCACTTCAAGACCATCAACGATACCTATGGCCATGCCGCGGGCGACGCGGTGATCCTGGCGATGGCACAGCGCATTTCCGACAGTATCGGGGCGGGCGGCGATTGTGCGCGCTGGGGTGGCGACGAGTTCATCGTCCTGCTGCAGGACAGTGCGCCGCACCTGCTGCGGGCGGCCACCTATGGCCTGATGGCGGCCATCGTCGATCAGCCCATTGCGCTTCCCGATGGCCGCTCGGTCAGCGTCACCGTCAGCGTCGGCGCGTGTCTCATCATGCCCGGCGACAGCATGGACGACGTTATCGAAATGGCCGATGCCGCGCTTTACGTGGCCAAGAATGAGGGGCGCAACCGCGCCAGCATCATGGAGCCAGACGCGACGGATGTACGTCACGCTCCGACGACGGGCGCGCTTTAGCGCGCATGGCGGTTGACGCAATGGCGGTCGCCTGCCAGCGTCATGCCATCGAGCCGAGGGGCGTCACCCTTGGTGATCAAGTGGCGGCCGTCAGGGCCGCCGTATCACAGGGCGGCGCTACGGTTTCCGATGCAGTTCAAGGTCACCTATGCACGCTACTGGCCCAAGCGGCGACGGCTTGAATTTGCCGCGACCGGCGAGCGCAATGGCTGCGTCTTCACCGTGGTGACCGAGGTCACCTGCCTCAAGGAGCCGACCACGCCCGAACATATCCATTTGGTGGCGCTGGCCCGGCTGACCGAAATCTTCCGCCAGCGCAGCGCCTCGGGACATTGAGATTCAGGCGCGCAGGTCGGCCCATTCGGGATGGCGGCGGAACTGGGCGACGACATAGGAGCAGATGGGCACGATCTTGAAGCCCTGCTCGCGTGCGTCGGCAACGGCCTTCTGAACCAGGCGGGCAGCTATGCCGCGGCCCTCATATTCGGGCGGCACGCCGGTATGGTCGATGGTGATGGTGCGGTTTTCGCCAATGCGGAAGGTCATCTCCGCTTCAAAGCCCGAAGCCAGGTGGATGACATAGCGGCCACGGGTTGCCCCATCTTCACGGAGCACGGTCAGGTCGGTGTCGGTCATGAAACGTCTTTCGTTGCGGAGGGCCTGATGTGGGAACAACAGAGCCGGGCCGCAAGACGCGGTCAATGGTTCAGATGAACTTGGGTTCAGATGAACTTGATGTCCTCGAGTTCGGGGAACAGGGCCCGCTCGACGAGATAGGGGTGGATGGCCAGCGCGGCAATCATGTCGGCGCGCGCCAGATCGTCCTTGCCCTGGTTCTTGTAGATCACCGCGCGACCCACCAGGGCGCCGAAATGGCGGGGCTCGAATTCCAGCACCTTCTCGATGTCGGCCAGGGACTGATCGTAGTTGCGCAGCAGATAGTAGACCGTCGCGCGCTGGTTCCAGGCCTCGGCATAGGTGGGATAATCGACGACGATCTCATCGAGCAGGGCAATGACGCCGGGGAAATCGGCACGCTGGCGCAGGCTCAGCACGTCCTGCATGCGCGCCGCCAGGATCGGGTCCCGCGGGGTGATCCAATAGGTCCAGATCTGGCTGGTAATGGCCTGCGCCGCTGCCTGGTCGGGCGCCAGGCGGAGCTGGTCGAACAGGGCATCGAGCGCGGCATTCTCGCGTTCGGACTGGGCGGTGGCCAATGGGATGGCGGGGGTCAAAATGATGACGGGCCCGAAAAGGGCGGCAAGAACGAACCGGTGACGGGCGATCCAGCTGCGCATGATGCAGAAACAGTGATCCGCTTTTGCTCGCGCCGCAAGACAGCAATTCGTGATCGGGCGATCACGCAAGATCATCGGTGCGCAATGCAAGCCAGGCGTTGACTTATGGCTGCCCAGACGGTGAGGCTCAGGCGCAAAGGAGTGTCCGCATGAGCCAGCTACTGCATCACATGATCGCCTCGGGTCCGCGGCCGGTGGCGCCGTTTTCCCACGCGGTGGAGGCCGATGGCTGGGTGTTCGTGACCGGCCAGATGCCCACCGACCCGGCCGCGCCCGATGCGCCGCTTCCGGCCGGCGTCGAGGCGCAGACCAGGCGGGTGATGGACAATCTCAAGCTGGTCCTGGGCGGGATCGGCCTGGGGCTCGAGCATGTCACCATGGTGCGCATCTACCTCTCGGCCTTCGAGCGCGACTATGCCGCGCTCAACGCGCTGTGGCCGAGCTTTTTCGAAGCCGGAAAGCTGCCGGCGCGGACCACGATCGGCGTGACCGCACTGGCAGTGGGGGCATTGGTCGAGATCGACCTCGTCGCCCGGCGGCCTTAGCCCTCTCACCTTTCCCCGAGGGAGAGGTGAAGACGCTAGGCGCTGTAGGCCTTCACATTCTGCTGCTGCTCGCCGAGGCCTTCAATGCCCAGGCGCATGACATTGCCGGGCTTGAGCCAGACCGGCTCGGGCTTGATGCCCATGCCGACGCCGGGCGGGGTGCCGGTCGAGATGATGTCGCCCGGCTGCAGGCTCATGAACTGGCTGACATAGCTCACGACATGGGCGACGCCGAAGATCATCGTCCGGGTCGAGCCGTTCTGGTAGCGCTTGCCGTCGACGTCGAGCCACATGCCCAGCTGCTGGGGATCGGCCACTTCGTCGCGCGTCACCAGCCAGGGGCCGATGGGGCCGAAGGTGTCGCTGCCCTTGCCCTTGTCCCAGGTGCCGCCGCGCTCGGTCTGGAAGTGGCGCTCGGAGACGTCGTTGATGACGCAATAGCCGGCGACATGGTCCATGGCATCGGCCTCGTCGACGTAGCGGGCCTCCTTGCCGATGACCACGCCCAGCTCGACTTCCCAGTCCGGCTTGATGGCGTTCTTGGGGATGATCACATCATCATTGGGGCCGATAATGGCGCTGGTGGCCTTCATGAAGATGATGGGTTCGGCCGGGATCGGCGCGCCGGTCTCGGCGGCGTGGTCGGCATAGTTGAGCCCGATGCAGATGAACTTGCCGACATTGGCAACACAGGGCCCGATGCGCTGGCCGGCATCGAGCCGGGGCAGCACGCCGATATCGAGGGCGCGGATCTTGGCCAGGCCCTCGGGCGTCAGGGTCTGGCCGCCGATGTCGCCGACAATGCCGGAGAGGTCGCGGATCGAGCCGTCTTCGGCCAGGATTGCGGGCTTTTCCGCGCCCTTGGCGCCAATGCGGAGCAGTTTCATGGTGGAGTATCCCTGTTGCCGTTTGACTAGGCCTTAGCCGCTAACATGTTAGTCTGTCGAGGGCGACCTTGGCCCGATCGGTTCGGTCGCGGCATTTTCAGCCGTCGGGGCGGACAATGCCCTTCTTGAGCACGATATTGCCATAGAGCCGGCGCTCGCCGGTCTGGACCACGGCATAGCCGGTCTTCACCCGGTCATAGAAGGCAAAGCGTTCGAGCGAGGCGAGGCCCATCTTGGGCTCGTGCCGGCGGATGATGGTCTCGAATTCGTCCATGATCGGCTCGCGCCGGCCGGCATCGCCCACCACCTGCATGCAGAGGGCGGGCTCGGCCACGAAGTCATCCAGCGGCATCAGGGTCAGGATGGCGTCGAGCACGTCGGTGGCGCTGATGCCGTCGAGCCGTACCAGCACCGGGCCGGCCGCATCCGCCGGGTAATTGGCATCGACGATGGCGATTTCGTCGCCATGCCCCATGGCGCGCAGGATGGCGAGCAGGTCGGGGCCGAGGATAGGCGGAATGTTCTTGAGCATGATGTGTCCTAGCCGAAGGGGAAACTGTCGCTGTCGGTGCCCAGGCTCTCGCCATCGGCGAAGAGGCCTGGATGCTCGCGGGCAAAGGCGAAGAGCTCCACCATGACCGCGTCGATGTGGGCGCGGATGGCGCGGGTGGCCTGGGCGGCGTCGGCGGCGAGGATGCCGTCGAAGATGGCCTGGTGCTCGGCAATGGTCAGCGCCAGCCGGCGCGGGGTGATGATCAGCCGGCGCGCCCGGTCGAGATTGGCGCGGGCGGAATCGATGATGGTCTTGACCTTGGTCAGCCGCATCGAGCGGTAGATGATGTCGTGGAACTCGACGTCGATCTGGTGGAAGGTCTCGGCGTCGTCGCGCTCGGCCGCCTCGCGCTGGGCGGCCATATTGGCATGCAAGGCGTCGATCAGGCTGGGGTCGTGGCTGCCGATCAGCACACGCAGGGCTTCCGATTCCAGCCCCTTGCGGATCAGCATGTATTCGCGGACATCGGCGATGCGCACCAGCGAGACGGTGGAGCCGCGCTGCGGGGCGATATCGACCAGTCCCTCGATCTGCAGCCGCGCCAGCGCCTCGCTCACCGGAAAGCGCGAGACGCCGAGCTCGGCGCAGATCAGCGATTTGTCGATGGTGCTGCCGGGGGGCAAGGCGAGGGTGACGATGGCAGTGCGGATGGCATGGGTCACGTCCGCGGTGACGCTGCCGCGGGTGAGGGTGGTCGGGCGCGCCAGAAAAGAATAGGGACTTGCTGCGGTTGTCATGCTAACATGTTAGTTAGTGAAGTGGTGCTTTACAACGCCCGTCGCTGCCGAATGCGCGCGCAATCTGGCGGCAAACGGGGCCGGCGTAAAGCGCAGTTGAGACCAGACCCCGCGAAAGTCCCCTGATGTCCGAAACGATGACCCGTCCCCAGTCCCGCACGCTGGTGCTCAATGCGGCCGACAATATTGCGGTGGCGCTGGCCAATCTCGATGTCGGCAGCGATACGCCGCAGGGCGTGCGCATTGTCAGGCGCGTGCCCAAGGGGCACAAATTCGCCAGCCGGGCCATCGCGGCCGGCGAGGCCGTGATCAAGTTCGGGCAGATCATCGGCTTTGCCAGCGAGGCCATCGTGCCGGGCGACTGGGTGCATGAGCACAATTGCGGCATGGGCGGCGCCGACGGCACGCTGACGCATGACTATGCCTTTGCCGAAGGGGCCATCGCGCCCGAGATGATCCCTCTCGGCCAGCGCGCCACCTTCGAGGGCTATCGCCGGGCCAATGGCAAGGTGGGCACCCGCAACTATATCGGCATCCTCACCTCGGTGAACTGTTCGGCCACGGTCGCCAAGTTCGTCGCCGAGGCGATCAACCGCTCCGGCTTGCTCGAGGATTATCCCGAGATCGACGGCGTGGTGCCCTTCGTGCATGGCACGGGCTGCGGCATGGAGAGCCGTGGCGAGGGCTTTGACATCCTCAAGCGTACGCAGTGGGGCTATGCGTCCAATCCCAATCTGGGGGCGGCGCTGCTCATCGGCCTGGGCTGCGAGGTGTTCCAGATCGGCCGCATGAAGGAAATGTACGGCATTGCCGAGGGCGAGACCTTCCAGACCATGACCATCCAGGAGCGTGGCGGCACCAAAAAGATGATCGAGTGGGGCGTCGAGAAGGTCAAGGAAATGCTGCCCATCGCCGCCGCGGCGCGCCGCCAGACGGTCGATGCCAGCCACCTGAGCCTGGCGCTGCAATGCGGTGGGTCGGACGGCTATTCGGGCATTACTGCCAATCCGGCGCTGGGCTATGCGGCCGATATACTGGTGCGCAATGGCGGCACCGCCATCCTCAGCGAGACGCCGGAAATCTACGGCGCCGAACACCTGCTCACCCGCCGTGCCGTCAGCCGCGAGGTGGGCGAAAAGCTCATCAGCCGGATTCACTGGTGGGAAGACTATACCCGTCGCAACCATGGCGAGATGAACAACAATCCCTCGCCCGGCAACAAGCTGGGTGGCCTCACCACCATTCTCGAAAAGTCGCTCGGCGCGGCGGCCAAGGGCGGCACGACGCCGCTGACGGCGGTCTATGAATATGCCGAGCTGGTGACCGAGAAGGGCTTTGTCTTCATGGATACGCCCGGCTTTGATCCCGTCTCGGCGACGGGGCAGGTGGCCGGCGGCGCCAATATCCTGGCCTTCACCACCGGGCGCGGATCGGCCTATGGCTGCAAGCCGGTGCCTTCGATGAAGCTGGCGACCAATTCGGACATGTATGCCCGCATGACCGACGACATGGACATCAATTGCGGCGATATCGTCGAGGGTGTTTCCATCGAGGACAAGGGGCAGCAGATTTTCGACATGCTGCTCGACATTGCCTCGGGCAAGCGCACCAAGTCCGAAGAGCTCGGCTATGGCGACAATGAATTCGTACCCTGGCAGGTCGGGGCGGTGATGTGAGCACCCAGCAGAAGACGGTCGACTATATCGTCGAGCAAAGCGCCGGCGCCGGCACGATCACGACCAGGAAAATGTTCGGCGAATACGGCATGTATTGCGACGGCAAGGTCATGGCCTTCATCTGCGACGACCAGCTGTTCATCAAGCCCACCGCGGCGGGTCGCGCCTATCTGGGCACGGTGACGGAAGCCGAGGCCTATCCGGGCTCCAAGCCCTATTTCCTGATCGATGGCGACCGCTGGGACGATGCCGACTGGCTGGCGGGACTGGTCAAGACCACGACAGACGACTTGCCGGCGCCCAAGCCGAAGAAGCCGAAGGGCAGCAAGTAGGCTGCTGCCAAACCACTCGGCTCCAGCCCCTATCGCAGGTGATAGACACTCCCCACCCGCCCGGCATCGTCCCGGCCATCCCCGACATCGCCCACGGCATAGGACGCCACGCGTTCCAGCCGATGCATGGGGAGGTCCCGCCGGTCCGGGTCGCCGATCAGCACGTCGATCCCGGCCGTGCGGCAGCGCAGCAGGAAGGGCAGCATGATTGCCGCCACCTCGGCATTGTAGAATACATCGCCCGCGGCGATCAGCTCGACATCGGCAGGCGGCGGCCCCGTCACATCCATGTCGGTCAGGTCGACCGCAACCCCGTTTGCCGCCGCATTGAGCGCAATCGCGGCCCGTCCATGCGGGTCGATTTCCGCCGCACTGACCACGGCCCCCGCCCTGGCGGCGGCGATGGCCACAAGCCCCGATCCCGCGCCCAGATCGAGCACGCGCCTGTTGGCAATGGTCTGAGGATGGGCCGCGAAATGCTGCGCCAGAGCCAGTCCGCCGGCCCAGGGGAAGGCCCAATAGGGCGGCGGCGGATCGGCATCATCCGGATCGGCCAGCCGCGACAGGCGGCTCCTGGGGTGGGAGAGGTAGAGGCTGATCGCGGGCAGCGTCGGTAGCGGACGCAGCTCCAGGTTGTCCTGGATGAAGCGGGTAATCGCGGTCGCCATGCCGTCTCAGGTCGCTTCGGGCTCTGGTTCGGGCTCGGCATTGGCCCGGGCGAAGAAGATCGAGACGGTGTGCCCGGCCCCCGGCGTGGAATCGATGGTGACCCGCGCCTTGGCATTCTGCCCCAGCGAATGCACGATGAGCGCGCTGAGCTTGCCCGGCTTGGGCCAGTTTGTGCCCTCGGCCAGGCCGATGCCGTCGTCGGAAACGGTAACGCGGCAGCCGGTCTCGTTGACCAGCGACTGCAGCGTGATCGTGCCGCCTTCGCGGCCGACAAAGGCATATTTCAGCGCATTGATCATCAGCTCGTTGACCACCAGCCCGGTGGGCATGGCGACATTGACCGAGACCGGCCAGGTATCGACCTGCAGGTTGAGCCTTATGCCCTCGATGGCATGGGCGGCCATCACCGCCGAGGCAACCTGGCTGAGATAGACGCCGAGATCGACGCTTTCCGATTGCCCGTCCTCGGACAGCGACTGGTAGAGCAGCGCCAGCGAGCTGATCCGCCCGGCTAGGCGCTGGAAGGCCTGGCTGGAGGTATCGTCTGGCATGTTGCGCGCTTCGAGCCGGATCAGCGCGGTGATCATCTGCAGGTTGTTCTTCACCCGGTGCTGCAATTCGCGCAGCAGGGTGTCTTTTTCCTGGATCTGGGCCTTGAGGTCGGCGGCGTGCTCCGGCGTGCGGTTGGCGGTTTCGGCCAGCGCGACGAGGCGGAAGGTCGGCTTGCCGTCATCGTCCTCGATGATGTTGGACCAGGCATCGACGGTGATCTCGCCCTCGTCGCGCCTGATCACGAAGGTGCCGATATAGTCGTCGCGCAGGGCCACGGCCTGGCTCAGCAGTTCGCCATCGTCGCGGGCCACGGCATTGGGGGGCAATACGGCCCAGGGCTTGCCCTCGAGCTGCCCGCCCGAAGTGCCGATCAGCCGCTCGAATTCCAGGTTGGCGTAGGACAGCCGCTCCTGCGGATGCAGTTCGGAAACCGCAATGCCGAAGGGCACATGATCGAGAAACTGCTTGAACCGGTCGCTTTCCAGCGCATCCGCCAGATGGGGCGTCTCGAGCAACTCCTCGGCGGGAGCGGCTTCATGGTCGTTGGCTGTCAATACGATGTTCCGATGTGCAAGTAAGTCGCCCCGCATCCTTCCTAGCATGAATGGGCCGGTTCATGTCAGGTCCATTGCTAGGGATGCTGCAAGCCCGTGGCGCTGACATAGGTGGCCATCACGAACTGGCTACAGGTAATAAACAGCCGGTTGCGGCGCGGTCCGCCAAAGGTGACGTTTGAGGTCTTGGCCCCCGTCTTGATGCGGCCCAGCAGGGCGCCGGCGGAATTGTAGACATTCACGCCCAGCCCGGCGCTGGTCCAGACATTGCCCTCGGTATCGAGCCGGAACCCGTCGGGCAGGCCCGAATCGATATCGGCAAAGACCTTTGGATTGGTGAGCCTCGCGCCGTTGACGTCGAACTGGCGGATATGGGCGGGCCAGTCGGGGTCGTGGCTCTGGCCGGTATCGGAGACATAGAGCACCGACTCGTCGGGCGAGAAGGCCAGCCCATTGGGCTTGGCGAAATCGTCGGCAACCACGGTCAGCGAGGCATCGGCCGGGTCGAAGCGATAGACAAAGCAGCCGGCCTGTTCCTGGTCCGACTTGTAGCCCTCATAGTCGCTGAGAATGCCATAGGGCGGGTCGGTGAACCAGATCGTGCCATCCGACTTGACCACGACGTCATTGGGCGAATTGAGCCTTTTGCCCTCAAAGCGGTCAACCAGCGTCGTCACCGTGCCGTCCCACTCGGTGCGCAGCACGGCGCGGGCCCCATGCGAGCAGGAGATCAGCCGCCCCTGCCGGTCACGGGTATTGCCGTTGACATAGTTGGACGGGGTGCGGAACGGGGTGACGCCGAGGCCCGGCACCCATTTGAGCATGCGGTTGTTGGGAATGTCGCTCCAGACGAGGAAGTTGCCATCGGCGAACCAGACCGGCCCCTCGGCCCAGCGGCAGCCGTCATAGAGCACTTCGAGCGCGGCAATGCCGATGGCCAGATCGTAAAACTTCCTGTCGATGAATTCGAGCGCGTCGCCGCCGATAGCCATGCCGTTCCTCCCGGGTCCCGCGCGCATTTGAAGGGAAGGGAGGGCGGGTGGCAAGGGGGCCGCGGATCGAGGTATGCGCGCATGGCTAGCCGCGGTCTTCCGGCGCTGGGGCCGCACGCTCAAAACGCGGCCTTCCCACAATCCGGATCAGCTAACCCTCCATCCCCGCTCACCTTTCAGCCGCCACCACAAACTTATCCCCCTCCCCAAGACCTCCTGCATACTCTCCCCATCTACCCGCCAGAGCGCGATCATGACGAGTGATGAGCGGGCTAGACTGCCGGGGAGCATGGGTCGCCAGGCTCCCGCATGTATGCTGACCACCGGCCTCGCGCCGTCCCGCAGGGCAAGGCCATGCGAGCTACGCTCGAATGGCCCGAACCCAGAGCGGGAACGGAAGCGATAAAATCCGAAAGGGCGGCCGCTCGATGCGTGTGTGAAAAATCCCGGCGTGATGGCGAGGCGTCAGTCTCACTATCTAAACCAACCTTCGAGGCAGTCGCCTCGCCATCACGGCTCACTCGGTGAGCAAAGCGAACCACACGACAACCGCGTTGCAGGCGGCGCTTCGGCACGCCCCTACGGCATCGGCACGTTCACCCGCCGGTCGATGCTCAGCGTCACCGCGATGACCACGAAGGCAAAGACCACCATGCCCAGGGCAATGACATGCGCCTCCTGCCATTGCAGGCGCTCGACATGGTCGTAAAGCGCGATGGCGATGACCTTGGTCTGGCCCGGAATATTGCCGCCGATCATCAGCACGACGCCGAATTCGCCCACCGTATGGGCAAAGGTCATCACCGCGCCGGTAATATAGCCCGGGCGCGCCAGCGGCAGGGCGATGCGCCAGAAGCGCTGCCAGCCCGAAGCGCCCAGCGTCGCGGCCGCCTCGAGCGGCTCCTCGCCGATCGCCGCAAAGCCGTTGCGCAGCGGCTGCACCATGAAGGGAAGCGAATAGAAGAACGAGCCGATGACGAGGCCGGTGAAGGAAAAGGCCAGCGTGCGCCCGCCCCACAGCGCGGCAATCCAGCCGCCCGGTCCGTTGGGACCCAGCGCGATCAGCAGGTAAAAGCCGAGCACGGTTGGCGGCAGGACCAGCGGCATGGCCACCAGCGCGCCCACCAGGTCGCGATAGCGGCTCCGGCTGCGCGCCAGCCACCAGGCGATGGGCGTGCCGAGCACCAGCAGCACGAGCGTGTTGATGGTGGCCAGGCTCAGCGTCAGGCTGACCGGCGTCCAGATGTCTGCAAGGCTCATTGCGGGATCCGTTCAGTCGACGCGATAGCCTGCCGATTCTATCACGGCGATGGCTGTCTCGCTCCTCAGGAAATCGAGGAAGGCCGTGGCCGCCGGATTGGCCTCCCCCGCCTTGAGCAGCACGGCATCCTGGCGGATCGGCGCATGAAGATCGGCCGGTACGATCCAGACGCCTGTCTTGCCGGTCACCTGGCTGGCGGCGACGAATCCGAGTTCGGCATTGCCGGTCTCGATGAATTGCAGCGTCTGGGTAATGTTCTCGCCGGTCACCAGCCGGGGCATGATGGTTTCGGAGAGGCCCAGCGCCGCGATGGTCTCGATGGCGGCCCTGCCGTAAGGCGCCGATTGTGGATCGGCGATGGCGAGCTTGTCGAAACCGGCGCCGCCGAGCACCGCCGCGCCATCGCTGACATCGAGCGCAGTGCTGTAGAGCGCCAGTGCGCCAATGGCATAGGTGAAGACGCTGCCCGCGACGCCAAGACCCTCGGCAACCGCCCGGGCGGGCCGCTCGTCATCGGCGGCGAGCAGGATCTCGAACGGCGCGCCCTGGCTGATCTGGGTATAGAGCAGGCCCGTCGCGCCAAAACTGTAGGTCACGCCATGGCCGGTCTTGGCCGTGAACAGCGGCGCCAGTTGTTCGGCAACCGCGGTGAAATTGGCGGCAACGGCGACATGGACGGTTTCGGCATGGGCGGGGGCACCGATCAGCCCGACCAGCACCAGAGCCGCCCCAAGCCGCCGCATCAGCCGCGCAGTGCGCTGGCCTCGCGCGCCAGGGCCTCGATGCGGCTCCAGTCATTGGCGGCCAGGGCGTCGGCCGGCATGATCCAGCTGCCGCCCACGCAGATGACATTGGGGAGGCCGAGATAGACCTTGGCCTTGGCCGGATCGATGCCGCCCGTCGGGCAGAAGGTGATGTCGGGCAGGGGCGAGGCAAAGGCCTTGAGCACCGGGGCGCCGCCATTGGCCTCGGCCGGGAAGAATTTGAGGAAGCCATAGCCGCGCTCGGCCGCAGTCATCGCCTCGCTGGGCGTGGCAATGCCGGGCAGCAGCGGAATGCCGATATCGTCGGCGGCGTCGAGGATGCGCGGGGAAATGCCGGGCGAGACCATGAAGCGGCAGCCGGCATCGACCGACTGCTTCATGTGCAGCGCCGTGCGCACCGTGCCCGAGCCGACAATGGCGCCGGTGACCTTGGCCATTTCTTCCATCACCCTGAGCGCGTTGGGCGTGCGCAGGGTAACCTCGAGGATAGGCAGTCCGCCGGCGACCAGCGCCTCGGCCAGCGGCCGCGCCTGGCTCACATCGTCGAGGATGATCACCGGGACAACCGGAGCGAGCGAGAGGATGGAGCGGATGGCGGCGGTGTCTTGCGGCATGGTCAGTCCTCATCGGTGCTGTTGGGGAACGGTTAGGAGCTTGGCAAAATTGACGCAACCCCGTTCATTGAAAAGCCCGGAAAAAATCCCTAGGTTCCGCCACGACTTCGGGAGGGATAGTCCAATGGTGCAGACGATCAACGCGATTACGCCTCTCGACGAGGCGCGCGCCATCCTGTCCCAGCATTTCGACCTCAAATTCTCCAAGGCCGTCGAGCGGGCCACCGAGAAGGTGTTCGACCGCGTGCGCGACAAGATCCCCGAGATCGAATGGCCCTTCTATGCGCCGCTGATCTTCCAGATCAACCAGCTCAAGCGCGAGAAGGACGCGGTCATCCTCGCCCACAATTACCAGACGCCGCAGATCTATCATGGCGTCGCCGATATCGTCGGCGACAGCCTGCAGCTGGCCGTCGAGGCCACCAAGGTGCGCCAGCAGGTGATCGTGCAATGCGGCGTGCATTTCATGGCCGAGACCTCCAAGCTGCTCAATCCGGACAAGACCGTCCTCATCCCGGACAGCCGCGCCGGCTGCTCGCTGGCCGAAAGCATCACGGCCGATGACGTGCTGGTGATGAAGGAAAAATATCCGGGCGTACCGGTCGTGACCTATGTCAACACCTCGGCGGCCGTGAAGGCGGTGACCGATGTCTGCTGCACCTCGTCCAATGCGCTCGACATCGTCAATCGCGTTGATGGCGACACGGTCATCATGATCCCCGACCAGTATCTGGCGCAGAATACCGCCAAGAAGACGGCCAAGAAGGTCATCACCTGGGCCGGCGCCTGCGAGGTGCACGAAACCTTCACGGCCGAGGACATTTCCGAGCTGCGCCACGCTTATCCGACAGCCAAGATCATCGCCCATCCCGAATGCCCGCCCGAGGTGATCGATGCGGTGGATTTTGCCGGCTCGACCGCTGCCATGATCGACTGGGTCAAGACCAACAAGCCACCCCGGGTGGTCATGGTCACCGAGTGCTCGATGTCGGACAATGTGGCGTCGGAGACCACGGGCGTCGATTTCCTGCGCGGCTGCAACATCTGCCCGCATATGAAGCGCATCAACCTCGAAAACGTGCTGTGGAGCCTGCACACCATGACCGAGGAAGTGCTGGTCGATCCCGCGATCATTCCGGCGGCGCGGCTGGCCGTGGAACGCATGATCGAGATGAGCCGGAAGGGCGACTAGCGGCCCAGGACAAAGCGCCGATGATAGGCGAGATAGGCCGCGCCGGGCCTGAGCAGGTGCTCGGCCGGCACATGCAGGGCCGAGCGCAGGCGGATGCGGTGCGCGGGGTCCAGCAGTTCGGTATTGGGCACGACGATGCGGTAGTCGTCCTCGACGAGGATGGTGCCATGCTCAAAGGCGTCGACGAGTTCGCCCACCATGGGCAGGTAGTTGGCGATGGAGAGCGGTCCGCCATGGATGCGCGGGCGGATGGCGACCACCTCGAGCCGGGGATGCAACAGGCCGCTGACTGGCGCAAAGCCTTCCCCGGTCAGCGCGCAGCGATAGCCATAGCTGGTCAGCACCAGCCGCTGCAGGCTTTCATAGCTGTCCAGCGTCTCGCCCGCCGCAAAGCCCGGCTGGCGCGCCTCCTCGAAGCCGTCGTCGCCCGCACCGCCCAATTGCCGCCTCCGAAATGTTCCGTGCGGGAACGATCATACGGATTACTGCGTAGCTTGAAAACCATGCGAGCCAGACCATGACCCCCTTCGACAATACCCTCAATGCCGATGGCGCCCTGATCGTCGGGGCGGGGCTGGCGGGGCTGTTCACCGCCCTCAAGCTCGCGCCCCGTCCGGTCACGGTGCTGTCGCCCAAGCCATTGGGTACCGGCGCCTCCTCGGCCTGGGCCCAGGGCGGGGTCGCCGCCGCCGTGGGGCAGGGCGACAGCAGCCATGCCCATGCGGTCGATACCGAAATGGCCGGTGCCGGCATTGTCGATCACGGCACGGCCGAAAGCGTCACCGCCGAGGCCGCCGCCCGCATCGAGGATCTCGCCCGCTGGGGCACGCCCTTCGACCGCGACGATTTCGGCAATTACGAACTGGGCAAGGAGGCCGCCCATTCGGCCAACCGCATCGTCAAGGTCGAGGGCGACCGGGCGGGCTGGGCCATCATGCAGGCCATCATCGCCGAAGTGCGCCGCACCCCGTCCATCCGCGTCGTCGAGGGCATTACCGCGCTGAGCCTCGCCCGTGACAATGGCCGCATTGTCGGCGTGTTCTGCCGCCGGCTGGGCGATCGCTACTCCGAGCCGGTCTTCATCCGCGCCCGCGCCACCGTGCTGGCCGCGGGGGGCTTGGGCGGGCTCTATGCGGTCACCACCAACCCGCCCGGCGTGCGGGGCCATGCCATGGGCATGGCGGCGCGGGCCGGTGCACTGATCGCCGATGCGGAATTCGTGCAGTTCCACCCCACCGCCATTGCCACTGGCGCCGATCCGGCGCCCCTCGCGACCGAGGCATTGCGGGGCGAAGGCGCCATCCTCGTCAACGATCTGGGCGAGCGCTTCATGCCCGCCATCCATCCCGATGCCGAACTGGCGCCGCGCGACGTGGTGGCGCGGGCCAATTTCCGGCAGATCCAGGCCGGCCGAAAGGTGTTCCTCGATACGCGGCAGGTGCTGGGCGAGAGCATTCTCACCCGCTTCCCCACCGTGGCCAAATACTGTCTCGATGCGGGCATCGATCCGGTGCATGGCATGATCCCGGTGACCCCGGCGGCGCATTTCCACATGGGTGGCGTGCAGGTCGACGAGCGCGGTCGCTCATCGCTGCCGGGGCTATGGGTGTGCGGCGAAGCCAGCTGCACCGGCCTGCATGGCGCCAACCGGCTGGCGTCCAATTCGCTGCTCGAGGCAACGGTCTATGGCGCCCGCATTGCCGAGGATATTGGCGGGCTGGAGCCGGCGCGGGAGCTGGCGCCGTTCAAGGGCATCGAGTGGGACGAGGCGGAGGGGCAGCGGGCGGAGGATGTGCTGCGGGGCACCGTTGCCGTGCAGGAGTTGCGGCAGGTCATGACCGACCTGGTGGGTGTGGAACGCGATGCCGAGGGGCTGCGGAAGGCCTTGCGCCGCATCGCCCATCTCGAAGCCACCGCTGAACAGGTGACCAGCGCCTATCTCAACATGACCACTTCGGCCACCCTGGTCGCCGCGGCGGCGCTCAAGCGCACCGAGAGCCGGGGCGGCCACTTCCGCATCGACTATCCCCAGACCGACGAGCGCTGGGAGCACCACACGACAATGACGCTGGAGGAGGCCCTGACGATCCGCGCCGGAGCCTGATGGGCGCGGCGTCACTCGGCCAGCAGATACTCGGCGATGGCAACGCGGTCGGCCTCGGTCCATTGCGAGGTGCCATCCTTGATCACCTCGCCCATGGCCCCGCCCAGTACGTCGAAGCCGGGCGTGAACCCGTCGAGCAGCGTCTGGGCCAGCGTCGCGGCGTCATAGCCCTCGTCGAGCAGCGCTTCGCGCGTGATGTCAGGGGCCCGGCCACCCGTGCCGCCAGGCGATCCGGTCAGGGCGGCATTCCAGTCCAGCGCCCCCAGCAGGTTGCGTGGCGTATGGCAGGCCACGCAATGGGCCGGTCCATAGGCCAGGTATTTGCCGCGATTATAGGTCTCGGACCGGTCGGGATCCGGCTCGAAGCGGGCCGGCGCGAAGAACAGATTTTTCCACCCTGCCATCAGCAGGCGGATATTGAACGGGAAGGTGATCTGGCTTTCGGCAGCCGGCGTGCTCACCGGCTCGGTGGCCAGTAGCGCCGCGTAGAGATCGGCGATCTCCTGATCGCTCATCAGGGTATAGTTTTCATAGGGAAAGGCCGGATAGAGATGGCCCTGCGGCCCCATGCCATTGCTCATGGCGTCCGAAAACTCGGCCAGCGTCCAGGCACCGATCCCGGCATCGGGATCAGAGGTGATGTTTGGCGGCACGAAGGTGCCGAACTGGGTCTCCAGCCCGAAGCCACCGGCCAGGAAACCTGTGCCGGCCGCGTTATTGGTGTGGCAGGCCACGCAGCCGGCCAGCCGGATCAGGTAATTGCCCCGTTCGACATCGCCGACCAGCGTCAGATCGCGTGCCGGACCATTGACCGGCTTGAGCAGATAGACCGCCGCGCCAATGCCAACCACGGCCAGTATGCCCAGAACCCAAAGCCCACGCCGCATGCCGATGCCCCACCGATAATTCGGCGATAGAACCAGAGCCCGCGGCGCAGCGCAACCGCGCCTGGTTCAACTGGCTGCGAGATCGAGCAGGCCGGCAATGGCGTCCCGCCGCGTATCGGCGACCAGGCGGCCGAGTTCGGTCGTCCCGCGCATCATCACCAGGGTCGAGCGGCGGGGAATTGCCATCTGTCGCACCAGATCGCCCCGGCTGTGCTCGTCCCAATCGACGCGGACGATGGGAATGGCGGCATAGGCGGGGTTCTCCCCGGCAAGTCCATTGAGGACCCGCTCCTGCGCCGCGCAGGTGGAACACCAGGTGGCGAAGAAGTCGATGAGATAGGGCTGGTCACTGGCGGCCAGCTCGGCGAGCGATGCCTCACTGTAGTCGACAAACTTTGCGGCGGCGCTGGCGGGGCGGGTGACTGCCAATGCGGCAAGGCCGGTCATCAGGGCGAGTGTGGTTCGGCGGGAGAGGAGCATGGGACGTCCTTTGCTAGATGCTCACGGAAATGTCGGTGAACCAGGCGGGCAGTACGGCGAGGGCCCAGCCCTCGGCCAGTCGATCGAGCTGGAAGACGATGGCGAGGCCCACGACGATCAGCCCCCAGCCCAGAATAGTCTTGGCATGTGGGGTGAGGCGCGCCAGCAAGGCCCGGCGGCTCGAGATGAGCGATCGCGTGCCATAGGCCAGCGCCAGCATGATGGTGGCGGCCCCGGCCGAGAACATGACCATGATGGCAAGCGCGAAACCCAGATTCTCGCCCTGCGCCGCGAGGCCGATCGCTGCGCCAAGCGTGGGGCCGATACAGGGCGACCAGGCCAGGCCCAGTAGCGCGCCGCCGAGCGCCTCGCCCATCAGACCCCTGCCCTCCACATGGCCGATAAGCCTTGTGCCGCCGCCTGCGGCGGCACCTGCCAGGCGGCCGAAACCGGCCTGCGCCTGCGGAATGAGCTGGATCAGTCCGAAGATGATCATCATCCAGCCCGCCGCGACAGTAATGTCCTCCTGGGCAAGTCCGGTCGCGCGGGTCAAGGCGAAAGCGCCCATGCCGGCCAAAGTGAAGCTGACCGCCATGCCCCCGGCCATGGCCAGCGGACCCAGAGGGTGGCGGGCCACTGCGCCAGCAGCGATCAGGGGCAGCAGGGGCAATACGCAGGGGTTGAGCAGCGTCAGCAGGCCTGCGGCGTAGGCGAAGAGGAGATCGAGCACGGCAACCCCGCAGCAACGAGCGAACCAGTCGGTTACGCTCTATTCGTGCAGGGAGGCCAGATGGTTTCCGGTCCGCCGTTCAACTCGGCGTGACTGTCAGACGCCGAGTACCGCGTCCACTTCGGCGCGGGTAGGCGGCTTGCAGCCCTTGCGGCCGCAATTGATGCCGGCAACGACGGCGCCGAAACGCAGCATGTCGCTGAGCGCGCCATCGCCCAGGCCTTCGAGCTTGCCCGGCTTGAGGAGCCCGCGTTCGGCCAGCCAGGACAGGATGCCAGCCATCAGGCTGTCGCCGGCACCAACGGTGTCGCCGAAGACCGGCGGCGAATAGATGGCTGCCTTGGCGTTGCCGCTTGCGGTGAAGGCCCGCGAGCCCTTGTCGCCCAGCGTCACCACAACAAGCTGGCAATTGGGCCGTGCCAGAAGATCGGCGGCGTGCTGCTCGATGCTCTTGCTGGGGTCGAGCGCCTCGAGGTCCTCCTCGGAGACCTTCACCACATGGGCCAGATCGAGGAAGGTCGAAAGCCGTGCCTTGTAGCCAGTGAAATCATCGACCAGGCTTGGCCGTACATTGGGGTCGATCGAGATGGTGGCGCCCCTGCCGATGGCCGCCTTGACGATTTCGAGCCAGATGGCCGCCTCGTCCGGCTTGATCGGGCAGAAGCCGCCAATCTGGTAGAGATCGAGCTTCGCCGGCAGGGCGGCAATTGCCGTGGCGGCATCGATGGCGCCATCTGCCGAGCGGTAGAAGCCGTAGCGGGCATTGTGATTGGCGTCGAAATTGACCACGGCCAGCGTGGTATATTCCTTGACGCGCTCGGTCAGCAGCGACTTGACGCCGGCCTCTGCCAGCGGTTGCAGCAGATAGTCGCCGAAGGCATCGGCGGAGATCGGGCAGAGGAATCCCGTATCATTGCCCAGCTTGGCCAGCGCGATGGCGCAGTTATAGGGCGAGCCGCCCGGATGCGCCGTCATCACGATCTGGCCTTCGCCGTCCCGGCCGATCAGCGTGCCGTCGGGCATCGCCACCTCGGCCTTGAGATCGATCAGGCTTTCCCCACCAACGACAAACATGCAGTGCCCTCCCAGCGCGGTCGGCAGCGACATAGCATTTTTGCAGAGACTGTCACCAGCCCAGTGAGCATTCGCCCAAGCGGAGGGCGCATTGCGGGCGGGCTACCCACTACTACGGGTACCGCACAACTTCGATGCCGCCCGGCGTTGTGACAGGAGCAGGTTTCCCCTATCGGTGCGGCTGCAGATGCCAGAGCATCTTGCGGCGGCCAACCAACCGTGTTGACGTGACTGCAACCTGCCGATCAATCGGCAAGAATGCCGGGAACCATCCCGGCGGGGAGAGGGGAGGATAGATTGCAAGCTCTCGCTTTGCTTGTCCGCACGATCAGCGGCTTGAACCGCGTTGTCGGCGAGGTTCTGTCGTGGCTCGCGCTGGGTTGCGTGCTGGCCTGCTTCGCAGTCGTCGTGCAGCGCTATGCGTTCAGTACGTCGACCCTGTGGATGCAGGATCTCTATGTCTGGCTGGGCGGGGCCATGTTCACGGGCGTGGCCGGCTTTGCCCTGATGCGCGACGATCATGTGCGGGTCGACATTTTCTACCGCCCCGCTTCGATCCGGCGGAAGGCGATAGCCGACCTGTTCGGCGTCGTGCTGTTCCTGCTCCCCTTCATCTACGTCGTCTACACCTATACCTCCCCCGCCGTGCTGCGCTCCTGGAGCTACTACGAAGGGTCGGGCAATATTGGCGGCATGCCGGGCCTGTTTGTGCTCAAGAGCTTCATCATCGTGTTCTGCGTGCTGGTGGGCCTGCAGGGCCTGGCCATGGCGGCCCGGTCCATACTGGTGCTGGCCGGCCGCGACGACCTCTTGCCCGATGACCTGCGCTACGGCGCCCGTGACGCCAAGGAAGCGCATTGATGGATCCCATTCTGATTGGCGAAATCCTCGCCGGCTTCATGTTCCTGGGCGTTATCGGCGTGCTCATGCTGGGCTTCCCGGTGGCCTTCTCCCTCGCCGGCACAGCCCTGATCTTCGGCCTCGTCGGGTGGTGGCTCGGCGTCTATGACCCGTCCAACTACGGTTCGCTGGCCGGGCGCTACATTGGCCTGATGACCAATGAGGTGCTGGTCGCCGTGCCGCTCTTCATCTTCATGGGCGTCATGCTGGAACGCAGCGGCATTGCCGAGCAGTTGCTGCTCACCATGGGCAAGCTCTTCGGCAACCTGCGTGGCGGCCTCGGCCTCTCGGTCATCCTGGTGGGTGCCCTGCTCGCCGCTTCGACCGGTGTGGTCGGCGCCACCGTGGTGACCATGGGTCTTATCTCGCTGCCGGCCATGCTGCGGGCCGGATATGATCCCAAGCTGGCCACGGGCGTCATCTGCGCGTCGGGCACGCTGGGGCAGATCATTCCGCCATCCACCGTCCTGATCTTCATGGGCGACATGCTCTCGGGCATCAATGCCCAGGTGCAGATGGAGAAGGGCAATTTTGCGCCCGAGCCGGTCTCGGTGGGCGCGCTGTTTGCCGGCGCCATCATTCCGGGCCTGCTGCTGGTGGGGCTCTATGCCACCTGGGTGGTCTTCAAGGCGGTCACCGACCCCAAATCCTGCCCGGCGACGCCGGTGCCGGAGGCCGAGAAGGCTGGACTCTGGAAGGAAGTGGTCGTGGCACTTCTGCCGCCGCTGCTGCTGATCCTGGCCGTGCTCGGTTCGATCCTGGCCGGCATCGCCACCCCGACGGAAGCCGCCTCGGTGGGTTCGGTGGGCGCCATCATCCTCACCGCCCTGCGCTGGAAGCTGACCTTCTCCATCCTGCGCCAGGCCGTGATCTCGACGGCGACCATCACCTCCATGGTGTTCATCATCCTGTTCGGTGCGGCGGTGTTCTCCATCGTGTTCCGCATGATGGGCGGCGACAACCTGGTGCACGAATTCCTCTCGTCCATGCCGGGCGGCGCGATCGGCGCCACCATCATCGTCATGCTGATCATGTTCCTGCTGGGCTTCATCCTCGATACGTTCGAGATCATCTTCATCGTGATCCCGATCACCGCACCGGTGCTGCTGGCGCTGGGCGTCGACCCGATCTGGCTGGGCGTGATGGTTGGCGTCAACCTGCAGACCAGCTTCCTCACCCCGCCCTTCGGCTTTGCCCTGTTCTATCTGCGCGGCGTGGCCCCACCGCGGGTGAGTACCGGCATGATCTACAAGGGCGTGGTGCCCTTCGTGATCCTGCAGGTGGTGGGGCTGATGATCCTCTTTGCCTTCCCGCAGTTGATCACCTGGCTGCCCAGGATGATCTACAACTGAGGCGACGCGCGTCAGACAAACCAGGGGCCCGGATGGCATTGCCATCCGGGCCCTTCTCTTTGTGCGGGCAGTAAAAAGCCCCACCGCCGAGGCGATGGGGCCGGGATGGCTGGCGTTATGCCGAGGCGCTTAGCTCAGCGTGAAGTACTTCTGGCGCGCTGCAAGGAACAGCGAGTCGGTGCCTTCGGTCTTCTGACGCACGATATTGAGGCTGGAGATGAAGCTCTCGGCCGTCTTCTTGGTCAGAGCATCACCGCTTTCGCGGATCTCGGTCAGGAGTTCGGAAGCAGCCTTGGCGCCGGCCTCGAGGATTTCCTCGGGGAACTGCCTGATCTGCACGCCGTGCTCGCTGACGAGCGACTGCAGGGCACGCGGATCGTTGGCAGCGAAGTCAGCCGCGACGTTGTCGTATTCGGCCTGGCAGACATCCTTGACCAGCGCCTGCAGGTCGGCTGGCAGCGCCGCGAACTTGGCCTTGTCCACCACCAGTTCGGTAGCGAGGCCCGGTTCGATGAAGCTCGGGAAGTAGTAGTTCTTGGCGATCTGGTAGAAGCCGAGCGCCAGGTCGTTATAGGGACCGACGAATTCGGCAGCATCCAGCGTGCCGGACTGCAGCGCAGCGAAGATTTCACCCGCGGCAAGGTTGGTCACCGAGGCGCCAAGCTTGGCCCAGACCTGACCGCCCAGACCCGGGGTACGGAAGCGCAGGCCCTGGACATCGCCGAGGCCGGTGATTTCGTTCTTGAACCAGCCGCCCGCCTGGGTGCCGGTATCGCCCGACAGGAAGCCCTGCAGGCCGAACTGGTCATAGATCTCGTCCCAGATTTCCTGGCCGCCCATGTGGCGTACCCAGCCGGTCATTTCGCGGCTGGTCATGCCGAAGGGCACGCCGGTGAAGAAGGAGAGGGCCTGGCTCTTGTTCTGCCAGTAATAGGCAGCGCCATGACTCATTTCTGCCGAACCGTCGATGACGGCATCGAGGGCCTGCAGGCCCGGCACCATTTCGCCGGCAGCGAAGACCTGAACGGTCAGGCGGCCGCCCGAAGCGGCGGTGATGCGGTCAGCAAGACGCTGCGCGCCCACGCCGAGGCCGGGGAAATTCTTGGGCCAGGTGGTGACCATGCGCCAGTTGATGTTGCCCTGGGCAATGGCCGGGGTGGCCAGTGTGGCGGCGGCGGCAGCGCCGATCGTGGCGACCGAAGCCGACTTGAAAAACTCACGTCTTTTCATAGTTCCTCCCGAGGATGGGCGGCATTGGCGCCGCCGGATTGACTTGCCGCCTTCTCAAATGAGGGCGGGCTCGTGTCGGCGACAGAGTTACCGCCTGCAGTGCCCGTGTCCAGAGCAGGCGGTTCCGCGCGCCACGATCTCGCCGCCGGACTACCCACTAATACGCAGATCGAACCTGCCCAGACATGCTAGAATATTGACATCGGGTGGAGGAGCCTGAAGGCGACGATGAATCTCAGACAGAAAATCCTGGCCCTGTCGGTCCTGCCGCTGATGCTGGCGATCCTCGCCATCACCGCGCTGGTGACCTCGCAGTCGACCCAATTGGCACGTGCCAGCATCGCGACCTTCGAGCGCAACCTGCTCAAGGCCAAGGAAAGCGAGTTGCTCAACCTGACCAATATGGCCGTCTCGGCCATTGCCGAAATCTATCAGGCCGCCGATGCCGATGACGAGGATGCCAAGCGGCAGGTGCAGGCCATTTTGTCCGAACTCGACTATGGCCCGGATGGCTATTTCTTCGCCTATGACTATGACGGGGTGAATATCGTCCATCCGCGACAGACCTTCCGCCATGGCCAGAACTGGCTGGGGCTGACCGATCCGGACGGCAACCGCGTCATCTACAACCTGATCGAGCGCGCCAAGGAGGGGGGCGGGCTGCATCAATACAAGTGGGAGAAACCCTCGACCGGGGAAATTGCCGACAAGCTCTCCTGGGCCGTCGGGCTCGACAAGTGGCGCTGGATGCTGGGGACGGGCGTTTATCTCGATGATGTCTTCGCCCAGACGGCGGCAGCGGAGGCGGACCTTCGCAGCCATATCGACACGACCTTCATCATCGTGGCCGCCATTACCGTCCCCATCGTCTTTGCGGTGTTCCTCGCCAGTTTCCTCATCACCCTGCGCGAGCGCCGCCTGGCCGACAGCAAGCTCAAGGAGCTGGCGCAGCGCGTGGTCGACACGCAGGAAGAAGAGCGCGCCCGCATTGCCCGCGAGCTGCATGACGGCATTTCCCAGACCATGGTGGCTGCGCGCTACATGCTCGACCTCGCCGCCTCCAAGGTAAGGGCCGGATCGAGCGACGCCGCCGATGTCATCGAGCGGGGGCGCCAGGGGCTCAACAATGCCATCAAGGAAATCCGCCGCATCTCGCATGACCTGCGGCCCGGCGTGCTGGACGATCTTGGACTCACGGCGGCCCTCGAGGCGCTCACCGACAGCTTTGCCGAGCGCACGGGCGTAGCGGTCGAACTCAAGTCGGTCGCCTTCAAGAACATGATCCTGCCCGAAGCCCGTACCGCACTCTATCGGGTGGCGCAGGAGGCGCTGACCAATATCGAACGCCATGCCAATGCCACCAAGGTGCGCGTGGTCATCACCAGTGCAGGGCATGGCCCGCAAATGCTGATCGAGGACGATGGCCAGGGCTTCGTCCACCCGCCTGCCGGCCGCAGCAGCCGGGGGCTCGGCCTGCGCAATATGCAGGAACGAATGGAGCATTTCGGCGGCTCGCTTGAAGTCCGCACCACCTCCAAGGGCACCACGCTCAAGGCCCGCCTGCCCAAATCCACCTATATCACCCAGCATGTCGACCCGGTGCCCGCATGAGTGCTGCCGCAGCTCCCATCAAGGTCCTGATCTGCGACGATCATCCGCTGGTGCTGGAAGGCATCCGTTCGGTGGTCGAGACCTTCGACCATATCAAGGTGGTAGGCGCTGTGCGTTCGGCCCATGCGGCGCTGGCGCTGGCGGAGCTGGAAAACCCGGACGTGGTGATGATGGACATCAACATGCCCGAGTTGAGCGGGCTCGACGCCATCGAGCTGTTCCGCGAACGCTTGCCGCGAGCGCGGCTGCTGATGCTCTCGATGCATGACAGCCGGGAATATATCTCGACCGCAGTGATGTATGGCGCGGCCGGCTATATCCTCAAGGATGTCTCGCCGGTGGAAATCATTTCCGCCATCGAAGCTGTGGCGGCCAACGGGACATATTTTTCGACGGGCGTGGCCGAAGCCATACTGCACAAGGGCAGCAAGCAGAGCGCCGTGGTGCCGCTGACCACGCGGGAACAGTCGGTGCTGCTGCTGGTGGCGCGTGGTCGCTCGAACAAGGATGTGGCGGGCGAGCTCGATATTTCGGTGCGCACGGTCGAGACGCATCGCAAGAACATCAAGAAGAAGCTCGGCATCGGCACCACGGCGGGCCTGACGCGCTATGTGATCGACCATGGCCTGATGGCGACAGACGACTGAGATCTGAAAATAATCGTCGCGCGGCCGGATTAAACCGACGGCAGGGATGTTGACAGGTTGAGGGCCGCGATGACGGTCCCGCAACATGGAGGGAAACATCCCATGAAACTCCGTTCGATCCTCGCCGGCGCCGCTGCTCTTGCGCTGTTCGCCATGCCTGCCTTCGCCACCGACTATCTGGGCGGTGCCGTCAAATCGACCGATATCGGCGGCAAGATGGTGCTGACCGATGCCAATGGCATGACGCTCTACATCTTCGACAAGGATGAGCCCGGCGTCACCAATTGCTACGAGCAGTGCGCCATCAACTGGCCGCCGCTGATGGCCGATGCCTCGGCCGCCGCGGAAGGCGATTTCACGGTCGTCGATCGCACCGATGGCACCAAGATGTGGGCCTACAAGAGCATGCCGCTGTATTACTGGAAGGATGACAAGGCCCCTGGCGACATCACCGGTGACGGCGTCGGCGGTGTCTGGCATCTTGCCATCGAATAATCCCGACGGGACCGATCCTTGAGCGACTTCCTCGACCAGGTCGAAGCCTGCGTGCCGGCACTGCGGCGCTATGCCCGCGCGCTGACGCGCAATATCGACCTGGCCGACGATCTCGTGCAGGACTGTCTCGAACGCGCCATTGCCAGGCGCGGCCTGTTCCGGCCAACCGGTCCGGTTCGCGCCTGGCTGTTCACCATCCTGCTGAACCATTATCGCAACACGCTCCGGACATCGCGGCGGCGGGGGGAGCAGGTGGATATAGACACGGTTCCCGAGCTGGCCATGCCGGCGCCGCAGCCGGGCCACATCGCGCTGGCCGAACTGGCCCGCGCCATTGAAACGCTGCCATTGGAGCAGAAGGAGGCTTTGCTGCTGGTTACCCTGGAAGGCCTGCCGTACCAGGAGGCTGCCGATATCCTGCATATTCCCATCGGTACATTGATGAGCCGGCTGGGCCGGGCGCGCGCCGCGCTGCGCCTGCTGACCGGCACGCCTGCCGAACCGCATTTGAGGACCGTCAAATGACGCAGATCACCCGCGACATGCTGATGGCCTATTGCGACGGACAATTGCCCGAGAGCGATCGGCTTGCCGTCGAAGCCCATCTTGCCGCCAATCCGGAAGCTGCTGCCGAGGTGGCGCTGATCCAGCGGCAGAATGATGCGATCCGCACCATGTTCGGACCGGCCGGGGCCGAGCCGGTATCGGCCCGTCTCAAGCCGCGCCGCCTTGCCGCCGAGATTGGCCGTCGCCGGACCCGTCGCTGGGGTTGGGCGGTGGCGGCCGTGCTGCTGGTCGGGGTCGGGCTGGGGGCCGGCTGGTTCGTCCGGCCGCTGCTGGAGACGCGTCCGCCCAGCGCCACGCTGATTGCCGATGCCGTCAATGCGCACACGGTCTATGTCGCCGAGAACCGCCACGCCGTCGAGGTGGGGAGCGATGACAGCGAGCACCTGACGAGTTGGCTGTCCAACCGGCTCGACACGACGCTGGGCATGCCTGACCTCCAGGCGCAGGGTTTTGCGCTGGTGGGCGGCCGCCTGCTGCCGGGCGCGCCCAATGCCGGCGGGCGTGCGGCGCAGCTGATGTATGAAAACCCCGACAAGCAGCGCGTCACCATCTATGTCACCGCCGCCTTGCCCGATGGCCAGCCGGCCTATCAGTTCGCCTCCCATGAGGGCGCCGAAGCCTTTTACTGGGCCAATGCCCGCATCACCTGCACCGTGGTGGGCACGCTGCCCGAGGCGCAGATGAAGGCGGTGGCCGAGGCGGTCTATTCCCAGCTCACCGAAGGCGATGTTAGCACCGGACGGCCCTACCGGGGATAAGTGCTATTTGGCGACGGGCGCGTTTCGCGGCGGGATGTCGTTGGAATAGATATTGTGCAGGCCGACATTGAGGATGTCGCGCTCGCCGCACAGGGCCATGGTGGTATCGAGTTCCTTGCGGATGATGTCGAGAACCCGCGTCACGCCCGCCTCGCCACCGGCGCCCAGGCCATAGAGCATGGGCCGGCCGATGAAGGTGGCCTTGGCGCCATAGGCCAGGGCCTTGAGCACGTCCTGGCCCGAGCGGATGCCGCTGTCGAGATAGACCTCGGTCTTGTGGCCAACGCGGTCGACGATCTCGGGCAGGACGCGGATGGTGGAGGGCGCGCCATCGAGCTGGCGGCCGCCATGGTTGGAGACCACGATGGCGTCGGCGCCATTGTCGATCGCCGCCTGTGCGTCATCGGGATCAAGAACGCCCTTTACGATGACCGGACCGCCGAAGCGCTGCTTGACCCAGGCGATATCGGCCCAATTCAGGGTCGGGTCGAACTGGCTGGCCGTCCAGGCCGAGAGCGACGCCAGGTCATGGTCGCCGCTGACATGGCCGACAATGTTGCGGAAGGTGTGCCGCCGGGTGCCCAGCATGCGCGCGCACCAGATGGGGTGCTGCATCATCTGCCAGAGCGAATAGGCATTGAACTTGGGCGGGGTGGACAGACCGTTGTGAATGTCCTTGTGGCGCTGGCCCAGGATCTGCAGGTCCATGGTCAGGACCAGGGCGGAGCATTTTGCCGCCTTGGCCCGGTCGATCAGCCGCTCGATGAAGCCGCGGTCGCGCATCACATAGAGCTGGAACCAGAAGGGGGCGGTGGTGTTCTCGGCGATGTCCTCGATGGAGCAGACCGACATGGTCGAGAGCGTGAAGGGGATGCCGAATTTTTCGGCCGCCCTGGCGGCCTTGATCTCGCCATCGGCGATCTGCATGCCGCCGGTCGCGGCCGGGGCGATGGCCACCGGCATGGTGATGGCCTTGCCCAGCATTTCGGTGGAGAGGTTGCGCCCCTCGAGATTGACCGCGACCTTCTGCTTGAGCTTGATCCTGTTGAAGTCGCTCTCGTTGTCGCGATAGGTGCCCTCGGTATAGCTGCCGCTATCGGCATATTCGAAGAACATCTTGGGCACGCTGCGGCGCGCGCGGGTCTTCATCTCGTCCACGGTGAGAATGCTGTCGAGTGCGGCCATGCCTGAGCTCCGGATTTGCCCTGCCCTAGCAACTAACATGTTAGTCGTCAATGCGACGTGCGGAAGCGCCGCCTGCAGCGCGGTTATCGAGATGGACGGGCCCCGAGGCGGTTATCGCCTCTGGAAATTAAAAAATGAGACGACAACCGCCTCGGGGCGCCGGTTTTTGGAACAGTCCCGGTTATCGCGCAGCATGATCGCTCGCCATGCTGCGGCCAGGTCTCGAACCTGCGCGAGAGGCAAAACCCGCGCCCGGCTCACCCCGCCACTGTTCGCCTGCAGGCCGCCCATGCGGAGTGATGGGGAGATAATGGCATGGGTTTTGGGAAGGGGGATAAGTGGGGGATGATGCTGCAGTCGACACCCTCAAGGGTGGGGGTGGTTTGGCTCCGATATCGGGGCTCCCACACCCCTCCCATCCTCCTCACCTCAAATCGCTCCACTGGAGCGATTTGCCCTTCGGGACGGATCGGGGCCCATCAAGGGGGAGGTGCCGTCCTGTGGGTGTGGTGGGATTGCGCCACAACCGCGTCGACCTCGCTCCCGATACGCCGCTTCCTGCGACCGCCTAGCCCTTCGGCCCGTCCACGGCGCTCCACATGGCCTTGGTGATGGACTGGGTGGTGGAGAAATAGCCTTTCCAGGGGTCGGGCTGGCTGGCGCGGGCGGCGGCGTCGGCGAGGGTGAACTGGTTGGCGGATTTGATGGTGTCGAGTTCCGTCCAGGCCACCGGGACAGCGACAGGGGCGCCTTCGCGCGAGCGGGTGGACCAGGGGGCGATGGCGGTGGAGCCGCGCTCGTTGCGCAGGTAGTCGATGAAGAGCTTGCCCTTGCGCTTGGCCTTGCTCATGGTGGCGACGAAGAGATCGGGATGCTTGTCGGCAAGGCGCTGTGCGAAGGTCTTGCAGAAGCCCTTTACCTGAGGCCATTCGGTGGTGGGGCGAAGCGGGGCGATGACGTGCACGCCCTTGCCGCCGCTGACCAAGGCATAGCTCTCAAGGCCCCAGGCCTGCAATTCCTCGCGGATATCGATGGCGGCGCTGCGCACATGCTCGAAGCCCAGGCCCTCATCGGGGTCGATATCGAAGATGATGCGCTCGGGCTTTTCGACATCCTTGATCAGCGACCCCCAGAGGTGCCATTCGAGCACGTTCATCTGCGTGCCGGCGATAAGGCCGGCCAGGTCGTCGATGTAGAAATAGTCTTCCTTGCTGCCGTCTTTCTCGGTGATCAGGACCGACTTCATGGCGTCGGGAAAGCCGCCGGTATCGTGCTTCTGGAAGAAGCAGTATTTGGCACGGCCCTGCGGGCAGCGGAGCAGGCTCAACGGACGGTTTTCGATATAGGGCAGCATGCGCTCGGCCACGGCGGCGTAATAGGCGACGAGGTCTGCCTTGGTGACGCCCTGGCCGGGATAGACGACGCGATCGGGACTGGTGAGCTTGATGCCGGCGGCCTCGGCGGCGTTGATGCCCGCCTGGGCGCTGAGGCCCACGGCGACGCCGAGGGCCGGAGTGGGCTGTTCAAGGGTAATGTCGCCTGCCGGCTTGTCCTCGCGCAAAGCAAGGAAAGAGGGGTGCCGCAGGATGCCATCGGGGGTGAATTCGGCATAGCCGATCTCGGCCACCAGTTCGGGCGCGACCCAATGGGCGTTGCGGGCAATGGGCCTGGGGACATTGGCAAAGGGATTGGTCTTGCGGGCCCGCCTGTCGAGCTGCTGCTGCAACGTGGTGGCGAGTTCGGCTGAAAAGCCGGTGCCGACGCGGCCGCGATAGACCAGCTTGCCGTCGTCCCAGGTGCCGAGCAGCAGGGAGGCGAAGCTCTTCTTCCTGGTGGAAGGAGACCAGCCGGCGATGACGAATTCCTGGCGCCGGTTGGCCTTGATCTTGAGCCAGCTGCGGGTGCGCTCGCTGCGATAGGGGGCGTTCGATTCCTTGGCGATGATGCCCTCGTGGCCTTCACGCGAAACGGCGTCGAACACCTTCTGGCCATTACCGGTGACATGGGTGGAGAACTGCACCAGCGAGGAGGATTCAATTGTGCCCAGCAGCTTTTCGAGCCGCGCCTTGCGCTCGAGCAGAGGCAGCCCGGTCAGGTCCTCGCCGTCCAGTTCGAGCAGGTCGAAGGCAAAGAAGGTCAGCGGGCCGCCATTGGAGAGATGATCCTTGAGGGTGGAAAAATCGGTGCGGCCCTTGCTGTCGAAGGCGCAGAGTTCGCCATCGATGAGGGCGCTGCCGCTGGTGATGCGGGAGAGGGGCGGCACGATGGCGGCGAACTGGGTGGTCCAGTCCTTGCCGGTGCGGGTATAGAGCCGCACCTGGTCGCCGGCGATCGCGGCCTGGCAGCGATAGCCGTCATATTTCATCTCGAAGACCCAGTCGCCGCCCTGGGGCACGTCGTTGACCAGGGTCGCCAGCTGGGGCGGGCGGAAATCGGGCAGGGCGGCGGCCTTGCCCTTGCGCCTGGTCCTGGCGGGCAGGGGGTTGTCGACAGCCTTGTCTTCGTCGGAATGCCAGACGGCGGAGGCCGCAGTGGTGGTCTGCTTCTTGGGCTTGAGGCCCTTGGCAATGCCGTCAAGATCGCGGCCGGTCGACACGGATTTGGTGAAGCGGCTAACCAGGGTTTCCTTGTCCCTGGCGTAATCGTCCTTGTGCTTGATCAGCAGCCAGTTCTCGCGGGCGGGGCCGGACTTGCGCGTGGTATCGCGCCCCTTCATGTGGACCAGGACCCACTCGCCCTTCATGCGCTGGCCGTTGAGCTTCATCTTGAGGTCGCCGTCCGCCAGAGCCTGATGTGGATCGCCGATCGGCTCCCAGGTGCCCTCGTCCCAGAGCATGACGGTGCCGCCGCCATATTCGCCCTCGGGAATGGTGCCTTCGAAGCTGCCATAGTCGAGCGGATGATCCTCGACCCGCACGGCGAGGCGCTTGTCGGCCGGATTGTTGGAGGGCCCCTTGGTCACGGCCCAGCTCTTGAGCACGCCGTCGAGTTCGATGCGGAAATCGTAGTGGAGGCGAGTGGCGTCGTGCTTCTGCACCACGAAGCGAAAGCCTGTCGGCTTGGCCTTGCCGCCTGCCGTGCCGGACGGCTCCTGCGTCTTGGTGAAGTCGCGCTTGGCCTGATATTCCTTGAGCAGCGTCTCGGCCCGGGTCGCCATGGTCTAGCTCGCCTTCTTTCGCGGGGCAGCCTTGGCGGCTGGTTTCTTCGCCGCCGGTTTCTTGGCTGGAGCCTTTGCCGATTCCGCCTTGCCGCCTTCGAGCGAGGATTTGAGAGCGGCCATCAGGTCGACCACATTGGAGCCGCTGGGCCGGCTTTCGGCGGGCTCGTCCCTGGTCGAAACGGTCTTGCCCTTGGACTTGAGCTTGCGGCCGATCAGTTCGCGCAGGGCGGCCTGGTAGTGATCCTTGAAAACACCGGCATCGAATTTGGCGGTCTTCTTGTCGATCAGGGCGGTGGCGACCTCCAGCAGGTCGGCATCGGCGGTCTTGGTGGGAATCTCGGTGAAATAGGGATCGGCCTTGCGCAGCTCTTCCTCGTAATGGAGCGTCTCGAGCAGAATGCCCTTGCCCGAGGGTTTGATGGCCACGAGATATTCCTTGCCGCGCAGGGCCAGCTGGCCGAGGCCCACCTTGTTGGATTTGCGCAGGGCATCGCGGATGACGACGAAGGCATCTTCGGCCAGATCATCGGCAGGCACCATGTAATAGGGCTTGTCGAAATAGATCGGGTCGATCTCGCAGGCGCCGACGAACTGGGTCAGCTCCAGCGTCTTGCGGGTCTCGAGCTTGACGGCGTCGATCTCCTTGTCGGTGAGCAGGACATAGTCGCCCTTCTCATATTCGAAGCCCTTCATGATCTCGTCCTTGTCGACGGGTCCCACCCCAGCCACCACCTTTTCGTAGTTGATGGGCTTGCCGGTCGGCTCGTGGATCTGGCGGAAGCTGGGCTTGGCGCTGGACTTGGTCGCCGTAAAGAGCTCGACCGCGATCGAGACGAGGGAGAGGCGCAACTGGCCTTTCCAGATGGGACGGGAAGCAGGCATGGTGGCACTCTGGGGCTGACTGATCGTGCCATCCCAACGAGTCCCGGCGGGGCTTCGTTCCGATCGGGACGGCGTTGCGCCAAGGCGGGCGCAACCATAAGGTCGCGGCAATGAAGACCAAGGGAGAATCAGCGATGGAAATCGTGAACGGCTTTGCGCTCGACGGGCTCAGCATCACGCTGATCGGCCTTGGCATACTGGCGTTGCTGGTGTTGTTTGCCGGCGCCAAGACGGTGCCGCAGGGCTACAATTACACGATCGAGCGGTTCGGCAAGTATACCCGCACACTCAAGCCTGGCCTCAACCTGATCGTGCCCTTCATCGACAGCGTGGGGCACAAGATCAATGTCATGGAGCAGGTGCTGGACGTGCCGCACCAGGAGGTGATCACCCGCGACAATGCCTCGATCACCGCCAATGGCGTGACTTTCTACCAGGTGCTGGATGCCGCGGCGGCGGCCTATGAGATTTCGGGGCTCGAAAACGCCATTCTCAACCTGACCATGACCAATATCCGCACGGTGATGGGCTCGATGGACCTCGACGAGCTGCTGAGCCATCGCGACGAGATCAACGAACGGCTGCTGCGGGTGGTGGATACGGCGGTGTCGCCCTGGGGCATCAAGATCACCCGTATCGAGATCAAGGATATCGACCCGCCCAAGGACCTGGTGGAATCGATGGGACGGCAGATGAAGGCCGAGCGCGAGAAGCGCGCCGCTATTCTCGAGGCCGAGGGCCGCCGGCAGTCGGCAATCCTGCAGGCGGAAGGCGCCAAGCAGGCGCAGGTGCTGGAGGCCGAGGGCCGCAAGGAAGCGGCTTTCCGCGATGCCGAGGCGCGCGAGCGGTCGGCGGAAGCAGAGGCCAAGGCGACGCAGATGGTGAGCGACGCCATTGGTGCGGGAAGCGTGCAGGCGATCAACTATTTCGTCGCCAACAATTACATCAAGGCGCTGGAGGCCATTGCCACCTCGCCCAACCAGAAGATCCTGATGCTGCCGGTCGAGGCAGCCAGCGTGATCGGATCGATCGGCGGCATTGCCGAAATCGCGCGCGAGACGTTTGGCGGCGCCGCGCCGTCGGCGCCCGTGCGGTCGGGGCGTCCCCCTACGGCGGGCCAGTCGTAACAGGAGGCCAGGATGCAGGTCATCGAATTCATCGGCAGCAACGGGCCTTGGGCCTGGATCGTGGCCGGGCTGATCCTGCTGGGCCTCGAACTGGTGGTGCCGGGCGGGTTCCTGCTGTGGATGGGCATTTCGGGGATTGTCACGGGGCTGGTGGTGTTGTTCCAGCCCATCGAGTGGCCGCTGCAATGGCTGATCTTCGGCCTCTTGTCGCTGGTCAGCATAGCGCTCTGGGTGCGCTGGAGCCGCAATCGACCCACCCCGACGGACCGGCCCTATCTCAACCGGCGGGCCGACCAGTTCGTCGGGCAGGAGGCGGTGCTGGAACAGGCCATCGCGCAGGGCTTTGGCCGGATCGTGCTGGGCGACACGGTGTGGCGGGTATCGGGCGCCGATATGCCGGTGGGTACGCCGGTACGCATTGTCGGCCATGACGGGGCGGTGCTCAAGGTCGAGGCCGTGGCGGGCAGTTAACGCCGGGACGACAAGGTTTCGTTAACCATAAGGTGGAAGGATCGCGCCGAGCCCGGAGCGTCATGCTGCGGGCCATTTCCAGTTCGGCGGAGCTTATCTTGCCCTTGCGGTGGCGGCAGACAATCGGACGGGCGAGCGCGACAGCCTTGTGCGCCCTCTGGCTCGCCATGCCGGCGTTGGCCGCCTCTGACCATTCGCTGGGCGAGGGCTCGGACGCCGACAATGAGCGGCTGCTGCCCGATGTTTATCCCACCGACCCGGTGCTGGCCAATGGCGACTGGCTGCGCGAGCCCTATGATCCGTTCTTCGATGTCGACTGGTCGGTGGCGTTGCGCGGCACCTATAGCAGGGCGACGGCGGGCGAGCGGTTCGACGTGCGGCTGGTGCCGAGCGTGGGCCTTGAACATATCGGCACGCGGTCGGCGATCAATTTTGATGGCACGGCCGAGCTGGTGCGGCCCAGCGGAGGCAACAGCGTCGAGATCGAGGCGCTGCGGCTGGGGCTGAAGACGGGCTATGACCTCGACAGCGTCACCAGGCTGACTGGCAATGCCAACCTGTCGCTGAGCAAGCCGATACCGGGTACGCCGGGACTTGCCAACAATGTGGCCATCGCCTCGCAGGTCACCAGCGGGGGCGTCGATGTGGGGCTGACGCGGCAGTTCGGCAAGTTCAATGTCGCCGTGACGGGCGCTGCGCAGCGCAATCTCTATGGCCCGACCACGCGGACCGACGGCAGCGTCTATGACAACTCGGAAGAGAATTACTGGGCGCTCGATGCCGGACTGCGTGTCGGCTTCCAGGTGACGCCGATCTTCGAGGTGTTCGGGCAGGCGGGGCTGGGACGCGACGTTTTCGACCTGCCGTCTTCGGCGCTGCTGGTGCGGGCCGACGCAACCGATACGTCGCTGCGCGGCGGGGTCACCGGCCGCTGGAACGACACGCTCGAGGCGACGGCCTCGGCCGGCCTGCAGCTGCGCCGGTTCGATGCGACGAGCCTGGGCGAAGTGGTAACCCAGCTTTACGACGCGCGGCTAACCTATACGCCCGACCCGACCTGGCGCATGACGGCGGGCTTTGCCACCGTGGTGGCGCCGCCCGGCCCCAATGCCAATGGCATAGCGCGGGTCAATTACACGGCGAGTGCCGAGGTGGGCTACACGGTCAATTCCTGGCTGGCGCTGCGGGCCCTGGCCGACTGGTACACGGCGCGCTTCGAGGGCAGTGCCAATGTCGAAAGCGGCTACGGGTTTGGCGCAGGCGCCGACTACAAGGTCAACGCCCATACCGCGCTGACGGCGGACTACGACTATGACCGCACCGACAGCACCTCGGACGGCATCCAGGATGCACACAGGGTGACGCTGGGCGTCACGATCTCGCGCTAGGCCGGTCGCCTGAACCCGGTCCTGCTCCCGCCACAAGCGGTGCGCATGGTGGGTTGGCAGGGAGAGCCATCTCACCCTATAGATTGTCGTGCGGGCGCATAAGCGTTTGAAATATGGAGTTTATCCAATGGCCGTTCTGGTGACCGGGGGCGCGGGATATATCGGCAGCCATATGGTGCTGAACCTGGCGGATGCGGGCGAAAAGGTCGTCGTCATCGACAATCTGGTGACCGGCTTTGACTGGGCCATTGACGGCCGCGCCATCTACGAGCCGGGCAATGCCGGCGATATCGAGCTGGTGCGCAGCCTGATCGCCAAGCATGGCATTACCGAGATCGTGCATTTCGCCGGCTCGATCGTGGTGCCGGAATCGGTCACCAACCCGCTCAAATATTACGGCAATAATACCGCGACGTCGCGCAACCTGATCGAAGCGGCCATCCTGGGCGGGGTGAAGCATTTCATCTTTTCCTCGACGGCCGCCGTCTATGGCATGACGGGGCTGGCCCCGGTGGTAGAGAGCACGCCGCTCAACCCGATGTCGCCCTATGGCCGCTCCAAGCTGATGACCGAATGGATGCTGGCCGATGTGGCGGCGGCCCATCCCATGACCTATGGCGTCCTGCGCTATTTCAACGTGGCGGGCGCCGATCCGGGCAAGCGCAGCGGGCAATCGACGCCGGCAGCGACGCATCTGATCAAGGTGGCCTGCCAGGTGGCGCTCGGCCAGCGCGAGAAGATGGACATCTTCGGCACAGATTTCGAGACGCCGGACGGCACCGGCATCCGCGACTATATCCACGTGACCGACCTGATCGCGGCGCATGCCCTGCTGCTCAAGCATCTGCGCGGCGGCGGCGAGAGCACGACGCTCAACTGTGCCTATGGCAAGGGCTATTCGGTGCGGCAGGTGGTCGAGACGGTGCGGGACGTGTCCGGTGTCAACCTGCGGGCCGATGAAGGTCCACGCCGGGCCGGCGATCCGGCCTCGATCACGGCGACGGGCGAGAAAGTGCGAAAGCTGCTGGGCTGGGTGCCGCAGCATGACGACCTGACGGAAATCGTCGAATCCGCCTATTGGTGGGAGCGGCACCTGATGACGCGCAATCGCTAGGGGAGGGTGCGCCAACGCCCTTCCCAAACTCAATCGTCACCCTCGGGCCTGACCCGAGGGATCTTTATTCGACGAATGCATTTCAAGTGCAGTGCCCTCGGGTCACGCCCGAGGGTGACGAGCGGTGGTTGTGAAACAGTGTGGACCCCATCTGATGCGCTTATCGATTTCGTTGCTCATTCTTTTGCTGTCCACGCCTGCCTTCGCGCAGCCGGTGGAGAGCTTTGACAGTTTCATTGCCGGCTTCCGCGCCAAGGCGCTGGCGGCGGGGGTGAGCGCTTCGACCTATGACGCGGCGATGGGCGGGCTGACGCCCGATCCGCGCGTGCCGGACCTGGTGACCAGCCAGCCCGAATTCACCACGCCGATGTGGGACTATATCGAGGGGCGGGTCACACAGGGCCGCATCGAGCGCGGCAAGGCGGCCATCGCCCGGCATTCGGCGCTGTTCGCCTCTGTGGGGCAGGCCTATGGCGTTGATCCCTATATCCTGGGCGCGATCTGGGGCATGGAGACCGACTACGGCACCGTGCTGGGCAATGACGGGCTGATCCGGCCGATCGTGCGATCCCTCGCCACGCTGGTGCACCAGCGGCGCACCCGACTGGTGGAGGACGAGGCCGACCTGATCGCGGCGCTGCAGCTGGTGCAGCGCGGGCCGCGCGACGCGCAGACGCTGGTGGGGTCCTGGGCGGGAGCAATCGGGCACCTGCAGGTCAACCCGTCCAATGTGGTGGCGCATGGCACGGACGGGGATGGCGACGGGCTGGTGGACCTGCACAATTCGCTGGCCGATGCGCTGGTGACCAGCGCGCGGTTCCTACGTGGCCTGGGCTACCATCCAGGCGTGGATTGGGGCATGGAAGTGGTGGTGCCGGAAGGGTTCGACTACCTGCTGGCGACGCGGACCGAATTGCGGCCCATCTCGTTCTTTGCCGAACGGGGCGTGGCGCGAGTGGCGGGACGGCAGTTTGCCGATCCCAACCTGCCGGTGTTTCTCTATGTGCCGGCCGGCAAGGACGGCCCGAAATTCCTGATGACGCAGAATTACCTGGTTCTCAAGGGCTACAATTTCTCCGACAGCTACGCGATGAGCGTGGCGCATATGACGGACCGGCTGAAGGGCGGGAGTGCCTTCGTCGATGACTGGCCGCGCAGGACGGACTTCCCCAATCTCAGCCAGCGCAAGGCGATTCAGGAGGCGCTGCTGCGGCTCGGCCTCTACCAGGGGGCCGTCGATGGCCGGCTGGGGCCGATCAGCCAGGAGGCCTATGCCCGCTTCCAGGCGGCGCGGGGCGAGGTGGCGGACGGGTTCATTACAAGGGCATCCTACGAGGCGCTTGCCGCGGCCGCGCGGTAACATCGTGGAGACCTAGGTGGCTTTGAGACCGCGATCTTGCTAGGGATGAAGCCTTGTTGCGCGGGATAATCATGATCCGTTTCGCCATTGCCCTGCTGGTCGGCATGCTCGTCTTCATCGACGTGGCGCCTGCCCTTGCGCAGAGCGATGCGCGGATCGAAGTGGCGCAGGAAACGCGGCGGCGCACGCTGTTCGACCTGCTGTTCGGCGAGCCAGAAGCGGCGCCGCCCCCGCCGGTGCAGCAGCGGCAACAACCGCGCCAGCGGGCGCCCGCGGCGACGGCCAGCCTGCCGCCGCCCAAGCCGGAAGTGGAGAAGGCGTCCGACGCCACGCGCCTCGCCGTATTCGGGGATTCCCTGGCGATCGATCTCAGCAAGGCGCTGGAGCGCTTTTATGCCGAGGACCCAAACCTGGTGGTGATCAACCAGGGCGTCAGTTCCTCAGGCTTTGTGCGGGACGACTATTTCGACTGGGACAAGGCGATCACCGAGCAGATCGCGGCCGACAGTTTCGACGTCGCGGTGGTGATCATCGGCATCAATGACCGTCAGGAAATCACGGTCGATGGCAATCGCTATGCGCCGCTGACCGAGCCATGGAACGTCGCCTACCAGGCGCGGATTGCAGAATTTCTCGGCAAGCTGCGCGCGGCGCGCAAGCCGGTGGTGTGGATCGGGCTGCCGCCCATGTCCAAGACCGAATATTCGGCCGCGATCAGCCAGATCAGCAATATCCAGCGGCTGGCGAGCTTCTCAGGCGGGGCCGAATATCTCGACATCTATGAGCGTTTCGTGGGCGAGGACGGCAAGTATTCCTCGCATGGGCCGGATGTGAACGGGCAGAATGCCCGGATGCGCAAGGATGACGGCATCCATTTTTCATCGGCCGGTTCGGACAAGCTCGCCTTCTATCTCAGCCAGACCATTCGCACCTTCTACCGGGGGAGCGGGGTTTCCATTGCCGTGGCCGACCCGCTGCTGGGCACCGATGCCGCGGCGATGCTGCGCCCGCCCTATCAGGGGCTGGGGCAGATTCGCCTGCTCGAGGTGGCCGGCGCCGTCATTCCGATCAGCCGCGTGCCGGCGCGGGCAGGGGACCTGTTGACCGCGGCCGGCATGCCAGCCACTGCGCCACCCTTCACGCTCGAGCAATTGGTGACTGCGCCGCTGGGCCGGGTTGATGCCTTCGGGCTGGGTGTCGATGCCGATGCGGACGGCGGCGCGGCCAATGCCAATGGGCGGTGAGGCAGGCCTCACCGCCGCCTGACGTCGCTCAGGCGGTGACGCGCTGGGCGATGGCGGCCAGCAGGGCCAGGGCGTCGGGGTCAGGCTTTTTCTCGATACGGCGATAAAGCTTGCCGTCCGGCGTACGGGCCAGCATCCGGGCATCGACCAGCGAGCGGCGCAGGATGGCGTGGTCGCCGAACAGATGCGCGTCGATGATGAACTGGTTGATCTCGCGCTCGCTGAAGCGTTGATCGGCGGGAATGCGTGACCAGATGACCCAGAGGCAGAGCGCCTGGTGATTGGTCTTGCCCGGCCAGCGCACCATGCGGCCCTGGGCATCGAAGTGGCGCAGCACTTTTTCGAGGCGCGCATGGTCGATGGGCGGCTCGGCGGAGGCCTCGGCGGCAAGCCTTCCCTGGGCCTGGGCATCGGCGCGCAGCTGCTGGAAATTGGCGTGGCCATTGGCCTTGGCCAGCAGATTGAGCATTTCGACATGGGTCGGGGAGTGCTCAAGCCGGGCCAGCTGCTGGCGCAGCGAACGGGCCAGGGTGGAGATATCGGGCGTGGCGAAGGGGATCAGGAGTTTCGACATGACAATCCTCAGGGGTGCCATTGGCGAAGAATCGCTCGTCGGTCGCCGGCTTACGAATGGGCACCCGGGGATGGGGTCATCGTCAGGTAGTGCTGAGCAGGTTTAGCTTCCCTGACGGGACGGCAACGCCTCGGTGAACTGCAGACCGTGGGGTGGTTTTTACTCAAGCTTCGTAAGCAGAGCAAGTCCCCGGCCGGGCCATTCGGGCATAGCCCTCATGGCCTTCTTCGCTCAAATCGCTCCACTGGAGCGATTTGTCCCTGCGGGTTGCTCAGAAGCCGGTAAAGCGCACGGCGCCGATATGGGGCAGGTTGCGGTTGCGCTGGGCGTAGTCGATGCCGTAGCCGACGACGAACTTGTCCGGAATATCGAAGCCGATCCACTTCGCCACGACATCGGTTTCGCGCCGGCTGGGCTTGTTGAGCAGGGCGCAGACTTCCATGCGGCGGGGATGACGCGTGCCGAGGATTTCGAGCACATGCTTGAGCGTGTAGCCGGTGTCGACAATGTCTTCGACCACCAGCACATCGCGGCCGGCGATCTCGCCGCGCAGATCCTTGAGGATGCGGACTTCGCGGCTGGATTCGGTGGAATTGCCGTAGGAGGAGGCCTCCATGAAATCGACCTCGACGGGCAGGTCGAGCTCGCGCACCAGGTCGGCGATGAAGATGAAGGAGCCACGCAACAGGCCGACGACGACCAGCTTGTCGGTGTCGGCGAAGTGGGTGGAGATCTCCTTGGCCAGCGCCTCGACGCGGGCGGCGATAGCCTTGGCGGAGATCAGTTCGTCGACGGTGTAGGGCTTGGTGGTCATGGCGATTCCGAGTCACATGGCGGGCTGCCGATCGGGCGGAACTGTTAGCAGAGTGCGTGTCGGGACGGTAGCGGGGAGGAATGGTCGGTCTTCGGCTTGAATGCCACGGAACCTTTAGTCGACACCCTCCCCCTTGTGGGGAGGGATCAAGGGTGGGGGTCGGTTGGCCTCAAGCTTCGGGGCCAGCCCTCACCCCCTCCCGGCCTCCCCGATCAAGGTGGAGGCGCCCGGCGGTGGATGCGGAAGGATTGTGCCATCCATACCCCCACCTAACCTCCCCCTGATAGGGGGAGGGACAGATCGCGTTTGCGGCTCATCTGGGCCATTCGGGCATAGCCCTTATGGCCTCCTTACCCAAAATCGCACCACTGGTGCGATTTTGCCTTCGGCCGGTTCGGAGTTACCTCGGCAGGTCGGTCTTGCCCATCAGGTCGAAGTCGATGGACCGTGCGGCCTGGCGGCCTTCGCGGATGGCCCAGACGACGAGGGACTGGCCGCGGCGCATGTCGCCGGCGGCGTAGACCTTGGGCACGGTGGTCTTGTAGCTCAGCGTGTCGGCAAACAGGTTGCCGCGCTTGTCGAGCTGGGCGCCCAGCTCGGTCAGCATGCCCTCATGGATGGGGTGGGCAAAGCCGATGGCCAGGAGGACCAGGTCAGCCTTGATGACGAATTCGGTGCCGGGAATGGGCTGGCGCTTGCGGTCGACGCGGGCGCATTCGACGCCGGTGACCTGGCCCTTGGCATTGCCGATGATCTTCATCGTGCCGGCGGCGAATTCGCGGATGGCGCCTTCGGCCTGGCTGGAGGAGGTGCGCATCTTGACCGCCCAGTTGGGCCAGTTGGTCAGCTTGTTCTCGAGCTCGGGCGGCATGGGACGCACGTCGAGCTGGGTCACGGCGATGGCGCCCTGGCGGAAGCTGGTGCCGACGCAGTCCGACGCGGTATCGCCGCCGCCGACCACGACGACATGCTTGCCGGCAGCGGTGAGCTGGACTTCGCCGGACACGTCCTCGTCGCCCAGGCGACGGTTCTGCTGCACGAGGAAGGGCATGGCATAGTGGACGCCGTTGAAGCCGGTGCCTTCGGCATCGACATCGCGCGGCTTTTCCGAGCCGCCGGCCAGCAGCACGGCGTCGTGCCGGGCCTGCAGGTCCGAGAGCGGACGGGTAACGCCGATATTCTCGCCATAGTGGAAGGTGACGCCCTCGGCCTGCATTTGCCCGACGCGGAAATCGATATGCTGCTTTTCCATCTTGAAGTCGGGAATGCCGTAGCGCATCAGGCCGCCGGCCTTGGGCTCGCGCTCATAGACATGGACGTCGTGGCCGGCACGGGCCAACTGCTGGGCTGCGGCGAGGCCCGCCGGGCCTGAGCCGACAATGGCGACGGACTTGCCGGTCTTGTGCGCGGGCACCTGCGGCTTGATCCAGCCGCTCTTGATGGCCCGGTCGGCAATGGCCTGCTCGACGGTCTTGATGGCGACGGGGACGTCTTCAAGATTGAGCGTGCAGGCCTCCTCGCAGGGCGCGGGGCAGATGCGGCCGGTGAATTCGGGGAAGTTGTTGGTGGAGTGCAGGTTGCGCGCCGCCTCTTCCCAGTCGCCGTTGTAGACGAGGTCATTCCAGTCCGGAATCTGGTTGTTGACCGGGCAGCCGGTATCGCCGTGGCAGAAGGGCACGCCGCAATCCATGCAGCGCGCCGCCTGATCGACAATGCGGCCTTCACTCATCGGAATGGTGAACTCGCCGAAATGCCGGATGCGATCGGAGGCCGGTTCGTACCGGGGCTCTTCGCGCTCGATCTCGAGAAAGCCAGTTACCTTACCCATTTTGCTTTCTCCTTATTCCGCCGCCACGCCGAGGCTGCCGCTGGCGCGCTTCTTTTCCATCTCGCGGATGGCACGGCGATATTCGACCGGCATGACCTTCACGAACTTGGGCCGCATCTCGACCCAGTTGTCGAGTATGTGCTTGGCGCGGGTCGAGCCGGTATAGTGCAGGTGGTTGGAAATGAGCTGGTGCAGGCGCTCGTCGTCATGGCGGGTCATGTCGCCGGAAATGTCGACGCGACCATGCCATTCGAGATCCCCACCATGATGGTGGATCTGCTGCATCAGGGCTTCTTCCTCCGGCACGGGCTCGAGTTCGACCATGGCCAGGTTGCAGCGCTCGCGGAAGGTCTCGTCCTCGTCGAGCACATAGGCCACGCCGCCACTCATGCCGGCAGCGAAGTTGCGACCGGTCTGGCCGATGACGACGACGACGCCGCCGGTCATGTATTCGCAGCCGTGATCGCCGGTGCCTTCGACCACCGCGATGGCGCCGGAATTGCGGACGGCGAAGCGTTCGCCGGCGACGCCGCGGAAGTAGCATTCGCCCGCGATGGCGCCGTAGAGCACGGTGTTGCCGACGATGATCGAGTTTTCGGGCTTGAAGGTCACCTTGTCGGAGGGACGCACGACGATGCGGCCGCCGGAGAGACCCTTGCCCACATAGTCATTGGCGTCGCCCACCATGTCGATGGAGATGCCACGGGCGAGGAAGGCGCCGAAGGCCTGGCCGGCCGTGCCGGTCAGCTTGATCGAGATGGTGTCGTCGGGCAGGCCCTCATGGCCATACTTGCGGGCGACGGCGCCCGAGAGCATGGCGCCGGCCGAGCGGTCGCGGCTGCGGATGGGCAGCTCGATCTGCACGGCTTCGCCGCGGGCCAGAGCGGGCTCGGCCAGCTCGATCAGCTTGCGATCGAGCACGGCTTCGAGGTGATGGTTCTGCAGCTCGGAATGATAGAGCGTGTCGCCACCCAGCGGTTCAGGCTTGTAGAACAGCTTGGTGAAATCGACGCCTTCGCTCTTCCAGTAATCGACCATCTTGCGCTGATCGAGCAGGTCCGAGCGGCCGATGAGTTCGCGCAGGGTGCGGGCACCCATGGCGGCCATCAGCCCGCGCAGCTCTTCGGCGATGAAGAAGAAGTAGTTGATGACGTGCTCGGGCGTGCCCTTGAAGCGCTTGCGCAAGACCGGGTCCTGGGTGGCGACGCCAACCGGGCAGGTGTTGAGATGGCACTTGCGCATCATGATGCAGCCGGCCGCGATCAGAGGCGCGGTCGAAAAGCCGAACTCGTCGGCACCAAGCAGGGCGCCGATGAGGACGTCACGGCCGGTCTTGAGGCCGCCATCAACCTGGAGGACGACGCGGCTGCGCAGGCGGTTGAGCACCAGTGTCTGGTGGGTTTCGGCCAGGCCGATTTCCCATGGACCGCCGGCATGCTTGAGCGAGGTCAGGGGCGAAGCGCCGGTGCCGCCATCATAGCCGGAGACGGTGATATGATCGGCGCGCGCCTTTGCGACGCCTGCCGCAACAGTGCCGACGCCGACTTCGGAGACCAGCTTGACCGAAATATCGGCCTCTTCATTGACGTTCTTGAGGTCGTAAATGAGCTGGGCGAGATCTTCGATGGAATAGATGTCGTGGTGCGGCGGCGGGCTGATGAGGCCCACGCCGGGCGTGGAATGGCGGGTCTTGGCGACGATCCAGTCGACCTTGTGGCCGGGCAACTGGCCGCCCTCGCCGGGCTTGGCGCCCTGCGCGACCTTGATCTGGAGCTGGTCGGCATTGACCAGGTATTCGGTGGTGACGCCAAAGCGGCCGGAAGCGACCTGCTTGATGGCGCTGCGCATGGGATTGCGCGAGCCATCGGGCAGGGGCTTGTAGCGATCGGGCTCTTCGCCGCCTTCACCCGTGTTGGATTTGCCGCCAATGCGGTTCATCGCCTGGGCGAGGGTGGTGTGGGCCTCGCGCGAGATGGAGCCAAAGCTCATGGCGCCGGTGACGAAGCGCTTGACGATGTCGACAGCCGGCTCGACTTCATCGAGCGGCACGGCGGCGCCGAGCGGGTTGATGTCGAAGAGGTTGCGGATGGCGAGATAGCCGTTTTCGCCCGAGTTCACGCGCTGGGCAAAGCTGTTGTAGCGGTCCTGCGCGGTTTCGGGAGAATCATCCTTGGTGCGGACGGCATGCTGCAGGTCGGCCACCACATCGGGGCTCCAGGCATGCTTTTCGCCGCGGATGCGGTACATGTATTCGCCACCCACATCGAGCGCCTTGCGCAGCACGATGTCGTCGCCGAAAGCATCGCGATGGCGGCGCACGGTTTCCTCGGCGACTTCAGCGAGGCCCACGCCCTCGATCGAGGTCGCGGTGCCGAAGAAGAAGCGCTTGACGAAATCTGAGTGCAGGCCGACGGCGTCGAAGATCTGGGCGCCGCAATAGGACTGGTAGGTGGAAATGCCCATCTTGGACATGACCTTGAGCAGGCCCTTACCGACGGACTTGATGTAGCGATACACCACTTCGTGGGCATCGACCTCGGCCGGGAATTCGCCTTCGGCATGCAGCGCCGAGAGCGTCTCGAAGGCGAGATAGGGGTTGATGGCTTCGGCGCCGTAGCCGGCCAGCATGGCGAAATGGTGCATTTCGCGGGCTTCGCCGGTTTCGATCACGAGACCCGACGAGGTGCGCAGACCCTTGCGGATCAGGTGGTGATGCACGGCAGCCGTCGCCAGCAGCGCCGGAATGGCGATGCGGTCGGATGCGACCAGCCGATCGGAGAGCACGATGATGTTGTACTCGCCGGCAATGGCGGCCTCGGCCTGTTCGCAGATCGCCTCGATGGCCGATTCCATGCCCACCGCGCCCATGTCGGCGGGGTAGGTGATGTCGATGGTCTTGGTCTTGAACTGGTTGTCGGCCATGTCACCGATGGCGCGGATCTTTTCGAGATCCTCGTTGGTGAGAATGGGCTGACGCACTTCGAGACGCTTCTCCTTGGAGACGCCTTCGAGATCGAAGATGTTGGGACGCGGGCCGATGAAGGAGACGAGGCTCATCACCGATTCCTCGCGGATCGGATCGATGGGCGGGTTCGTCACTTGGGCGAAGTTCTGCTTGAAGTAGGTGTAAAGCAGCTTGGACTTCTGGCTCAGCGCTGAAATCGGCGTGTCGGTGCCCATCGAGCCCACGGCTTCCTGGCCGGTGGTGGCCATGGGCGCCATGAGGATCTTGATGTCTTCCTGCGTGTAGCCGAAGGCCTGCATGCGGTCGAGCAGGGACTCCGAGGTGACCGGGGCCTTGGGCTCGGTCTCGGGCAGGTCCTCGAGCACGATCTGGCTGCGGGCCAGCCATTCGGCATAGGGGTTCTTGGTGGCGAGCGTGCGCTTGATCTCGTCGTCGGAGATGATGCGACCTTCCTCGAGATCGATCAGCAGCATGCGGCCGGGTTGCAGCCGCCAGCGCTCAACGATGTCCTCATCGGGAATGTCGAGCACGCCGGATTCCGAGGCGAGCACGACATGGCCCTCGCGGGTGACGAGATAGCGGGCGGGACGCAGGCCGTTGCGGTCGAGGGTGGCGACGACATAGCGACCATCGCTGAGCGACATGGCGGCCGGGCCGTCCCATGGCTCCATGAGGGCGGCGTGATATTCATAGAAGGCGCGCCGCGTCTCGTCCATCAGCGGGTTGCCGGCCCAGGCCTCGGGGATGAGCATCATCGCCGCGTGGGGCAGGGAATAGCCGCCGCGCACGAGGAATTCGAGCGCGTTGTCAAAGCAGGCCGTGTCGGACTGGCCCTCATAGGAGATCGGCCAGATCTTGGTGATGTCATCGCCGAACTTGGGCGAGGAGACCGAGGCCTGGCGGGCGGCCATCCAGTTGACGTTGCCACGGATGGTGTTGATCTCACCATTGTGGGTGGTCATGCGGTAGGGATGAGCCAGCTTCCAGGACGGGAAGGTGTTGGTCGAGAAGCGCTGATGCACCAGGGCAATGGCGCTCTCGAAATCGGCGTCATGCAGATCGGTATAGAAGGCGCCCAGCTGGTAGGCGAGGAACATGCCCTTGTAGACAATGGTCCGCGCCGACATGGAGACGACGTAAAAGCCGTTGTCGCTGTTGCTCTCGGGTACGGCGGCATAGACCGTGTTGGAAATGACCTTGCGCACGATCAGGAGCTTGCGCTCGAACTCGTCGAGGGTCAGCCCTTCGGGGCGGGCAATGACCATCTGCTCGATGACCGGCTGGGTGGCGATGACGCCCTGGCTCAGCCTGGAATTGTCGGTCGGCACGACGCGCTCGCCGAGCAGCGTCAGGCCCTCGCCGGCAAGGCAGCCATGGACGACCACGGCCACGCGATCGCGCAGGCCGGGCGTGTTGGGATAGAACAGCATGGCCACGGCGTAGTGGTGCTTTTCGGGCAGCGCGAAGGGCATGACCTTCTTGAAGAAGGTATGCGGCGTCTGCACCAGAATGCCGGCGCCGTCGCCCATCAGCGGATCGGCACCCACGGCACCACGGTGTTCGAGGTTCTCGAGGATTTCGAGACCCTTCTCGACCACTTCGTGGCTGGGCTTGTTCTTGATATTGGCAATCATGCCGATGCCGCAGGCATCGTGCTCGTTAGCCGGGTCATAGAGACCCTGTGCCTCGGGGCGGCCCGTCGGCGTGACGCGGCGACCGTTCTCGATCAAGGTTTTGACGGTGGCGGTGCTCGTCGTGACGGGAGTCTGGGATCCGTTCCGCGCGTGTGCCATGTCATTTTCCTCGTTCGTTGATCGCGCCCGTTACCGGGCTCTTGTCGCTATGTCGTGTGCATCCTGGTGGTGCCGGTGTCCGGCGGGCTGGATGCGTCCTCGTCCTCTGGTGGGCAAGTTGCTCAGGCGGGTCGTACTACGGTACGGCTCGAAAGAGCAAACTCATCCATGCGTGGGGAGTGGCGCTGCATCCAAATGGCCACTCAATTCGGGCTTCGAACCTTGTCCTTCGGTTGATGCCGGCCTCTAGGGCAATGTCCTGCGCAACCGGCCTTCACGTACCCAATGTACGCTGCGTGCCGGTTCTCGCAAACACTGCCTTTCGGCGCGGCCTGAACCGAAGTCCTGCCGTTCGACTTATCCCCGCCTGTCCGTTTCCGCTAATGGCATAGCGGGCCAGCCGGACCAGCGTGCGCGCTGGCCGCGGAGAGCGGGGCGACGCGTCAGATAGGACAGGCGTGCTGCCCTAACCTCTGCACATTTGCATAATTCCAAACTGTGGGCAAGCGCCTTTGCCCCGCTTGGCGGAGGAAAAATAGGACTTTGCCAATTTTTGTGTAGGACTGCGTAGGAATTGCGCGACGAAAAAGGGCGCATTCGCCGAGGAATGCGCCCTGAACGGTCGGTTGGGCAGAAAATGTCCTATTCGAGATGGGACTTGATGAACCAGAGGTCCTTATCCAGCTCCCGCGAAAAGGCGGTCAGGATATCGGCCGCATCGGCATCGCCGGCTTCATCGGTGGCGTCGATATCTTCGCGGACCTGATTGGCCAGGGCGGCAAAGCGCTCGGCCAGGGCTGCGAGATGGTCGGGCACCTTGCGGATATCGGTGGGATAGGCGTCGAGCGTGGTGGCCTTGGACACGACCTGGCTGGTGCCCAGGGCAATGCCGTCGAGCTGGGCGATGCGCTCGGCGATGACATCGACATGGAGATCGATGGCGGCGCGCATCGGATCGAGCATTTCATGCACGGCGATGAAATTGGGACCCTTGAGGTTCCAGTGCGCCTGCTTGGTGATCAGCGCCAGATCGATAGCATCGGCGAGCCGAGCATTGAGAATCTCGATGACGGCGGATTTGGCGTTGGCCTTGAGGGCGATGGAGGGGGTTTTCATCCGGGGAGTCCTTTGACGCTGGAGGTGGAACTCAACAGGCGGAATAGGGTGGGAGTTCCCGAGCGGGGGAAATAATGGGCAGGACCATTCCTCGAAAAAACACCCCCGGCAGAGCCGAGGGTGCAGTACGATCTTGCTAGTGGAAAGTCCGGGCCGGCGTCTAGTTGACCGACTTATCCTCGATGGTCGTGGTGCCGCCATTGATCTGGATCGACCGCGGCTTCTTGCTCTCGGGCAGTTCGCGCTTCAGTTCCAGATGGAGGAGGCCGTTTTCGAGCGAGGCGCCCTGGACTTCGACGTAGTCGGCGAGCTGGAAGCGCAGTTCGAAGGCGCGCTCGGCGATGCCGCGATGGAGGAATTCGCGGGTCTTGTCCTCGGTCTCGACCGGCTTGGCGCCCTTGACGACAAGGCTGTTTTCCTTGGTCTCGATGGCGATGTCGCCATTGGAGAAGCCGGCGACGGCGATGGAGATGCGATAGGCATCCTCGCCGGTGCGCTCGATATTATAGGGAGGGTAGGTCTTGGCTTCCTGGCCGACCAGATTGTCCAAGCGGTTGAAAACGCGGTCAAATCCGATGGTCGAGCGGTAGAAGGGGGAAAAGTCGATGGTCTGCATGGTCACATTCTCCGTAAAGCAACGTGGATATCCCGGTGGTCTGCTGCGTCGTGCTCCCAGCAATAGGCGAGCGGCTGACTGGCAGGTCGGGGTTCCCGGATAATCCGGCGAACGACTGAAATATGGGAGGCGATTTTGGCTGTTCAAGAGGGGGGATATCGCGGGTGGCCAGCCGGCCCGGATCGCCCCGAGGCCGGGCCCTGCCCCAGTCCGGCCGCAAGCCTGACTGTTCAATGAACGGAATATGAACGGCCCAGTCCGCTCGAGTTCATCGGCGGGGCGCTAGAAGGGTGCATGTGTTGAGGGAGACCTCGTCACAACCCCAAAGCGGTCCATCACCCGCCCCCCGCATGGGCCGCCCAAAAGGAAGCCGGTAACTCGCAAGAGTTGCCGGTTTTCCTTTTTCTGCATCGATGTTCGCGGTCCGCCGGCCTGCAAAAGGCCGGGTCTTGCGCTTCCGGTGCTCACGTACTCATGTACGCTGCGCCATAGCCCTTCGAGCGTAGCTCTACGGGCGTTCTTCGCTTGAAAATGTCCACCGGACATTTTCCAAGTAAGCTGCGAACTTCTCAGACCCGGCCATTTTCGACTCGGCGGGCCCGCGAATCTCGATACAGAAAACCGTGCCCACCTAACGAAGGCCCGCCCATGAATAGCGTCGATCCGAACGGACCGAGCCTGGTCAGTATTCCGTCCAATCCGGTTCCGGAGGGCGCGCGGGTGGGGTATTTCAAGACCAGCGACAATGTGCGGCTGCGCTATGCGACCTGGCCCAAGGGCGAGGGCGTGCATCGGGGCACGATATGCCTCGTGCAGGGGCGGACCGAATTCATCGAGAAATATTTCGAGACCGTCGCCGACTTCCGGCGGCGCGGCTTTGCGGTGGCGACCTTTGACTGGCGCGGGCAGGGCGGGTCGGAGCGGCTGATCGGCAATGGCAAGCTGGGCTATGTCGACCGGTTCGAAGACTATTGGTGCGACCTCAAGAGCTTTCACGGCGAGATCCTGCTGCCCGACTGCCCGCCGCCCTATTATCTGGTCGGCCACTCGATGGGCGGGCTGGTGTCGCTGTTTGCCGGCATCCATGACCGGCTGATGTTCGACCGCATTTTCCTCTCCGCCCCCATGGTGGCGCTGGACCGCCAGCCGCTCAGCATGGCGGGCATGGCCCGGGCGACCGAGACGCTGAGCTTTCTCGGGCTGGGGCGCATGCCGGTGGGGCGCAAGCAGGACAAGCCGATGTCGGAGACGACCTTTCCGGGCAATCCGCTGACCGGCGACCTGATCCGCTATATGCGCTCGGTCGAGGTGATGCGGGCCCGGCCGGAGCTCGAGATCGGCACGCCGACGGTGCGCTGGGCCGCCGCGGCCTTCGGCGCCATGGCGGAGGCGGGGGAAGACAGGTTTCCCGGGCGGATCAAGATTCCGCTGCTGATGCTGGCGGCGGCGCGGGACGAGGTGGTGTCCACGGCCGCGATCGAGCAGCTGGGACTGCGCATGCGCACCGGGCGGCATGTCGTGCTGGCCGGCGCGCGCCATGAGCTGTTCATGGAGACGGACGCCATCCGCAGCCAGGTGTTCGCGGCATTCGATGCCTTCATTACCGAGCAGAGCGACTAGAGGCGAGCATCGGCGTGCCGCGAGGCAGCCGATGCGTCTTGCCTAGAGGTCCCGCAGCAGCCGGGCCGGCCTTGCCGACGCCGCACGCAGGATGGTGAGGGCGCCGAGCATGGCGGTAATGGCGATGGCGACTGCCAGCACGACGCCCAGGGCGTCGAGGTTGAAGGTGAAATCGACATTGAGCATGACCAGGGTGACCAGCCAGCCCAGGCCTGTGCCCAGCAGCAGTGCCGGCAGGGCCGCGAGGGCAGCCAGGATCAGGTACTGGATGAAGGATGCGGCCATGAGCTCGAAGCGCGTGGCGCCCAGCACCTTGGTGATGACGGTATCGGCCTCGCGCTGACGCCGCCCGGTCGACAGGCTGCCGATCAGCACCAGCAGGCCATTGCCAACGGCGAGACCCCCGACCAGCGTTGCGGCAAAGGAGAGCTGGCTGAGGGCATCGGTGATCTGCTTGAGCGTATCGCCGATAGCAATGAAGCGCACGTCGGGGAGTTCGGTGGCGAAGAGACGCTCGACCGCTTCCTCGCGCCCCGGTGCCGCGGTTGCGGCGGCAAAGAGGGTGGTGGGGTATTCGTCGATGACGCCGGGCGAGAAGGTGGCAAGGAAGTCGATGCCGCCCTGCCAGGAATAGTCGCGGAAGCTGGCGATCTCGACGGTCACCGGCTCGCCGAAAATGGTGAAGGTGAGGGTGTCGCCGAGATTGACTCCGAGGCCCGAGCGCAGGCTCTGGTGCAGGGAGACGAGCCCCGGGCCGGCATAGTCGGCGGGCCACCATTCGCCGGCGGTGACGCGGGAGGATTCGGGCAGCTGGCTGCGGAAGGTGAGGGGCACTTCGCCGGCCAGCAGGAACGTGGCCTCGGGTCCGCGGGTGCGGACGCTGGCGGCGGGCGTGCCGGCGATTTCGGTCAGCGCGCCGCGCAGCATGGGCGTGGCGACGAAGCGGGGAATGTCGGTGCCGGGGCCGGCCATGCTGGCGAGCATGTCCACTTCATCGGAGAAGAGGTCCGAGGCCACCAGGGTCGGGGCGTCGAAGGCGGAGGCGCCGAGGAATTCCTGACGCAGATTGGCCTGCAGCACCAGGACCACGATGAGCATGGCCAGGGCCATGCCGGCGGACACGACGACCGAGGCGGCATTCTGTGCCGAGCCGGAAATGGCGCGCAGGGCGTGGCGCAGGATCATCCATTTGGGTTCGCGCAGGTGGCGCAGGCCGACCTGAATGGCGCGGATGAAGAGGCGGAAGACGATGGCGGATGCAATACTGGCTAGGCCGAAGGCGGCGACCAAGGCCACATCGCCCGTCATCAGCCAGGCCAGGATGAAGAAGGCAAGGGCGGCGGCCACCATGGGCAGGACCTGCCAGGAGAGTAGCAAAGCCCGCCAGTCGATGGGGGGCGCGGCCAGGCCCTTGGAGCGGAACAGCAGCACCGGGCGGATGGTCTGGGCCTGCTGCAGGGGCAGATAGGAGAAGGCAAAGGCGGTCACGAGCCCGGCGCCGGCCGCCACCAGCAGGGGCTGGAGATGCAGCGCGGGGACGAGATCGATGCCGACCGCGCCGCCAATGGTGGGCAGCACGAGGAAGGCGATGCCGCCGCCGACGAGCAGGCCAATGCCGACACCAATGGCAGCGAGCGTGGCGACCTGGGCAAAGAAGTGGATGAAGATGCGCGCGCGGGTGGCGCCCATTGAACGCAGGATGGCGATGACGCCGGCGCGCTCGGCGATATAGGACTGCATGCCCGTCCAGACGCTGACGCCACCGATGAGCAGCGAGCCCAGGCCGACAATGATGAGGAAGCGCATGAAGAGGTCGTAGTAGCGCACCATCTGCCCCAGGCCGTCGCGGGCGGTGCGGATGGTCCAGCCGCTATCGGCAAAGGCCGCTTCGAGCTCGGCCTGGCGCGACTCCGGCTCACCGTCGGTCAGCAGGATCTTGTAGCGGGTCCAGGTGCCCAGGCCCGGCAGAGGCGAGCTGCGATCGGAGACGGCGACGAGGCCCTCGGCGGTGATGAGCGTGGTGAGGCCGAGGCGGAAGCCGCGAACCGGGCCGTCCGGCAGCTTGGTCAGGGTGCCGCGCGCCTCGAATATGGTGCCGCCCAGGGTGAAGCTGTCGCCCACGGCAATGCCGAGCTGATCGAGCAGCAGGGGATCGACCAGGGCGCCATGCACATCATCGGCGGGGGCGAGCAGGGTGGCGAGCGAGGCACCCTCGGGCAGTTGCGGGCTGAGCACGCGGCCCAGCAGGGGATAGGTCGGGCCAACGGCCGTGAGATCGACAAAGGCATCGCCGGTGGACGATTCGGCGCGCACATTGGTGTCGATGATGCTGGATATGGTGCCGAAGCCGGCCATGGTGGCGAGCTCTTCGGCAGTGGCGATGCGATCGGCACGCGAGAGTTCGACATCACCGCCCATCAGCTCGGCGGCACCGGCATCGATGGCGCGGGTGATGCTGGCGCCAACCGAATTGACGCCAGCGATGAGCGCGGTGCCGACGGCAAGGCAGACCACCAGGAGCAGAAAGCGCCGCATATCGCCGCGCATGTCCAACAGGCCAATGCGGATGGCGGCCCAGATCTGGTGCATCAACGGACCACCGGGGTTTCGACGAGTTCGCCCACGGTCATGGTCAGCACCCGGTCAGCGCGGGCCGCAAGGGCGGGATCATGGGTGATGAGGACGACGGCGGTGCCCTGCTTGCGGGCAAGGTCAAACATCAGGTCGACCACGAGGGCGCCGGTGCGCTGGTCGAGATTGCCGGTCGGCTCGTCGGCCAGGAGCAGGGGCGGATTGGCGACCATGGCGCGCGCCAGGCCGACGCGTTGCTGCTCGCCGCCCGACAAAGCGGAGGGGCGATGATCGAGCCGGTCGCCCAGACCGACCGCAACCAGGGCAGCGGCCGCCTTCTCGCGAATTTGTGACATGGAGAGTTCGGGGGCAGCAATCTCGAGTGCCAGGCCGACATTGTCATGGGCCGAGAGCGATGGAATGAGGTGAAAACTCTGAAACACAATGCCCAAAGTCTTGCGCCGGAAACGGGCCAGATCGTCTTCGCCGAGGCCGCCAAGTTCGGCGCCATTGACGGTGACAGTGCCGGAAGTGGCGCGTTCCAGCCCGGCAAGCAGCATCAGCAGCGAAGTCTTGCCGCTGCCCGAAGGGCCCACAATGGCTACGACTTCGGCCGGCGCGACGCGCAGCGAGACCTTCTTGAGGATGTGGAGGGGGCGACCGGCAATTTCGAGACTGTAGTTTACGTCCCGGGCATCAATGATCGGTGCGTCAGAAGTGTTCACCAGAACCGTTTCCATCTTCGTGCGTTGGGTGACGGCATGCCTGCGCATACCGGCGCCGTCATTTCTAACGCATCGCTTGCTAGCGAATTCGTAACAACGCCGACAGATGTGTCAGATTTTAGCTAGCGCCGATATCTTCGGACTGGCAGACATAAACAGAATCTGATGTCTCGAAGTGACGGGGGGCCTTCCTGATGAAAATGTGGTCTAAGATTATCGCCGTGCTGCTGGCCATGCAGTTTGTTCCTTTGGGCGCCGCGGCAGCCCAGGCCGGGCAGGCCGAGCTGGACCTGCTCACCTCCTATATCGGCAACTGGCGCGGCGAGGGCGCCCTGGTGGGTGGCGACCAGCCCGAACCCTTCCGCTGCCGGCTGGCCATTGCCAAGGGCAACCAGCAAAAGGTGAACTATACCGGCCGCTGCACGCTGGTGGATGCGACGCTGTCGATCAGCGGCACCATTGCCTATAACGACGCGACGCGCCGCTATGAGGCGGCGATGAGCTCCAATGCGGGCTTTACCGGCATTGCCATCGGCCAGGAAAGCCAGGGTCGGATCAGCTTCGACCTCAAGGAGCGCCAGAAGGATCGTGGCGGCAGCGATGTGCGCATCGGTTCGCGGATCGTGCTGATCGGCAATAACAGCATCACGGTGGACTTCGAAGTCGAGTTCAATGATTCGGGCGAAGTGCTGACCGCCTCGGTGCCGTTCAGCCAGTAGGGTTTCACCTCTCCCTTGGGGAGAGGCTGACCTTTCCCAAAACAAAAGGCCCCATCACCCGTCGGCTTTGCCGCCGACCTCTCCCCCGAAGGGAGAGGTGGTGTGGTGGTTGTGGTGCGGCTGGGCCATTCGGGCGTAGCCCTCATGGCTTTCCGAGCTCAAATCGCCCCACCGGGGCGATTTGCCCTAGAGGGACGCTCGGAAATCTTGTATGGAAGATGTAACCGGCCGGTTCGGCCCTTCCTGTTTGCAAGACTCCAGTAGCCAATATGACCAAGAAGAAGTTCGCCATCGTCGGCACGGGTGGCCGCCACCAGATGTTCCGCGAGGCCGTTGCCCAGACCCATGCAGAGAGCGCCGAACTGGTCGCGCTGTGCGACGTGAACCAGAGCCGGCTGGCCCTGTCGGCCAACAAGGTGCCGCATAGGGGCGGCAATGGCATTGCCACCTACCTGGCCGAAGATTTCGACCGGATGCTCACCGAGCAGGATCCGGACACGGTGATCGTCACGACGCCGGACTACCTGCATGACGAATATATCGTGCGGGCGCTCAAGGCCGGCCGCAACGTGATGACCGAAAAGCCGATGACCATCGACGTCGCCCGGCTCAAGCGCATTCTCGATGCGCAGCGCGAGAGCGGCAAATCGGTGACGGTGACCTTCAACTACCGCTATTCGCCGGCGCGCACCCAGCTCAAGGAAATCCTGATGAACGGGGTGATCGGGGAGATCACGGCCATCGACTTCCGCTGGTATCTCGACCGGGTGCATGGCGCCGACTATTTCCGCCGCTGGCACCGCTACAAGGACAAGTCCGGCGGGCTGCTGGTGCATAAGTCCACGCACCATTTCGACCTGCTCAACTGGTGGGCCGGCTCGACGCCCAAGAGCATCAGCGCCACGGGCAAGCGCGATTTCTATACGCCGGAAATGGCGATCAAGCTGGGTCTGGAAGGCCATGGCCCGCGCTGCCATGCCTGCCCGGTGGCCCATAAATGCGACTTCTACATGGACCTCGAGGCGGATGAGCCGCTCAAGGAACTCTATCTCGATGCCGAGAATGACGACGGCTACTGGCGCGACAAATGCGTCTTTGCCGACGACATCACCATCGAGGACACGATGCAGGTTCAGGCGCAATATGCCTCGGGCGTTTCGCTGAACTATACGCTGGTGGCCTATTCGCCCTGGGAAGGGCTGGAGGTGAAGTTCCACGGCACCAAGGGCGAGCTGACGCACAAGCATATCGAAGTGCATGGCGTGTTTGCCGGCGGACACCGCGAGCGGGGCGGGGACGAAGCGGTCGAGGCGATGTCGACCGAGCTGCACCTGGCGGGCGGACTGCCGCAGAAGCTCGATGTGTGGACCGGCAAGGGCAGCCATGGCGGGGCGGACCCCATCATGCTGGGCTATTTGTTCGATCCGCAGAACATGGAGGCGGACAAATATGGCCGCGCCTCGGACCAGGTGGCCGGCGCCTGGTCGATCCTGACCGGGATTGCGGCAAACCAGTCGATCGCGCGGAACGGGGAGCGGATCTTCGTCGACGCCATGCTGGCAGAGGCGGGGATTACGCTCTAGGGCGGCCCGCCGGCCAGAAAACTGTGGATGTCGGCCATTCCGGGGGCGCCTTGCGGGGCGCATCCGGCCCATGGTCGGGGAGGAGAATCAGCAGAAGTGGCCGCCAGCGTGCTCAATACGAGTGAGGAAACCATGGCGATGCGCGTTGTCGGCGCGCTGCGCGACGACATCGTGACCATGGCGCTGAAGCCCGGCGACGTGATTTCCGAGAGCGATATTGCCGGCCGCTATGGCGTGTCGCGGCAGCCGGTGCGCGAGGCCTTCATCCGCCTGGCGCAGCAGGGGCTGCTGCTGATCCGGCCCAAGCGGGCCACGGTGGTCAAGAAAATCTCGCCCGAGGGCGTACGGCAGAGCCGGTTCATCCGCGAGAGCATCGAGGTCGAGATCATCCGGCGGCTGGCGGCCAATCCGGGCGATGCGCAGGCGGTGCTGGGCGAGTTGATCGCCGAGCAGGAGGCCGCTTCGGCCGCCGAGGACAGCCGGCGCTTCCATACGCTGGACGAGCTGTTCCATCGCACTTTGGCGCGGCTGGCCGGGGTGGAATATGCCTGGCAGCTGATCGACGACCACAAGATGCAGCTCGACCGGGTGCGCTACCTGACGCTGGGGGCATCCTCGTCGCGGGTGGCGATCGACGAGCACAAGATCATCGCCAGGGCGGTGGGCAAGGGCGATCCAACCGCGGCCGAGGCGGCGATGCGGGCGCATCTGGCGCGGGCCGAGGTGCTGCTGGGCCAGACCATCAACGATCATCCGGACTATTTCGAATAGCCGAGCGTTACCCCGGGGTGACGATATGTGCGGCCGCGCCTACAAGGGCGTGGCTGCGAAGGCGGCAAGCCATGGAGAGACCATCATGAAGACGAGACGGCTGGGCAAGACGGGCTATGAGGTCTCCGAAATCGGGCTGGGCTGCTGGCAGCTGGGCGGAGATTTCGGGCCGGTGGGCGACGATACGGCCAAGGCCATCCTCGATGCGGCCAATGATGCAGGCGTGACCTTCTGGGACACGGCCGATGTCTATGGCGGGGGGCTGAGCGAGAGCCGGATCGGCAGCCATGGCAAGGGGCCGGGCGTGCATGTGGCGACCAAGCTGGGGCGCGGCGGCGGGCTGTTTCCGGACAATTACTCCAAGGACGGCATCCGGGCGAGCCTCATGGGCTCGGCGCAGCGGCTGGGCGTTACCAGCCTCGACCTGGCGCAGCTGCATTGCGTGCCGCGGCCGGTGCTGGAAGACGGGGCGATCTTTGGCTGGATGGACGAGCTCAAGGCCGAGGGCCTGGTGCGGCACTGGGGCGCCAGCGTCGAGACGATCGAGGAGGGGCTGATCTGCCTCGAGCAGCCCGGCTGCGCGAGCTTGCAGATCATCTTCAACCTGTTCCGGCAGGACGCGGCGAAAGAGCTGCTGCCCAAGGCGGCGGAAAAGGATGTCGGCATCATCGTGCGGCTGCCGCTGGCGAGCGGGCTGCTGAGCGGCAAGTATGACAAGACCACCCGGTTCGATGCCAGCGACCATCGCAACTACAATGCCGACGGCAAGGCGTTTTCGGTGGGCGAGACCTTTGCCGGCATTCCCTTCGAGCGCGGAGTGGAGCTGGTGGCCGAGCTGCGCGGGCTGGCGCCCGAGGGCATGCCGATGAGCCAGTTTGCGCTGCGCTGGATCCTCGACCATCCACAGGTGTCGACGATCATTGCCGGGGTGAGCAAGCCCGAGCAGCTGGCCGACAATGTCGCCGCCAGCGAGCAGAAGAGCCTGTTCCCGGCGCTGATGGGAAGATTGGGCGAATGGTACGAGCGTGATGTGAAGCCCGAGATCCGTGGCGGGGTCTAGGCTCTTCCTTTCTGCCCCATGAGGGAGAAGGTGCCCTAAGAGCGGACGAGGGGTCTCGCCTCGCGTCTGGCATGGGAGCACCCCTCACCCTGACACTTCAGCTGAACGCAGAAGTGTCGTCCCTCTCCTCAAGGGGAGGGGGGGGGGCTCAGAGTTTGGTGAAGCCCTAGCGGATCGCGGCTCGCGTCCCTACGTTGTGAGCCAACAACAATAATCCTGCCGAGTAGTCTCATGTCCCATCACCAAGCCTTTGAACTGATCCGCGACGAGCATATTGCGGAGGTCAATTCGCAGGCGCAGCTGTTCCGGCACAAGAAGACGGGGGCAGAGGTGCTCAGTCTCGTCAATGACGACGAGAACAAGGTGTTCGGCATCACCTTCAAGACGCCGCCCGAGGATTCGACGGGCATTGCGCATATCCTCGAGCATTCGGTGCTGTGCGGGAGCCGGAAATATCCGGTCAAGAAGCCGTTCGTGGAACTGATCAAGGGGAGCCTCAACACCTTCCTCAATGCCATGACCTTTCCGGACAAGACGGCCTATCCGGTGGCGAGCCAGAACCTCAAGGACTTCTACAACCTGGTGGATGTCTATCTCGACGCGGTGTTCTTCCCGCTGATCACCGAGGACACGTTCCGCCAGGAGGGCTGGCATTACGAGCTCGAGGATACGGCGAGCCCGCTGGTCTACAAGGGCGTGGTGTTCAACGAGATGAAGGGCGTGTTCTCCTCGCCCGACGCGGTGATGCGCGATATCGCGCAGCGCTCGCTCTATCCCGACACCACCTATGGCAAGAGCTCGGGTGGCGACCCCAAGGCCATTCCCGAGCTGACCTATGCGCAGTTCAAGCGCTTCCACCAGACATTCTATCACCCGTCCAATACGCGGGCCTTCTTTTCGGGCGATGACGATGCCGCGGCGCGACTGGATATTCTGGACGCCTATTTCAGCCAGTTCGAGCCGGCGCCGGTGGATGCCGAAGTGAAGCTGCAACCGCGGTTCAATGCACCTCGGCAGATCGTGGCGAGCTATGCCGGCACCAAGGATGCGGGCAAGGCACGCGATGGCATGGTCTCGGTCAACTGGATGATCGATCCGCCGGCCGACCGCACGGAATCGCTCAGCCATGGCATGCTGAGCTACCTGCTGGCGGGCAATCCGGCGGCACCATTGCGCAAGGCGCTGACCGAAAGCGGGCTGGGCGAGGGCATGACCGGCGGCGGCATCGGCAGCGGGCTGCGCCAGCCGATGGCGAGCTTCGGCATGAAGGGGATCGACCCGGCCGATGCCGGCAAGGTCGAGGCGCTGATCCTTTCGACGCTGGGCGAGATCGCCCAAACCGGCTTTGCGGCAGACCAGCTGGAAGCGGCGGCCAATACGTTCGAATTCAGCCTGCGCGAGAACAATACCGGCTCCTATCCGCGTGGCATGACCTATATGTTCAACGCGCTGGGGACCTGGCTGCATGGCGGCGACCCGCTGGCGCAGCTGCATTTCGAGGATGCGCTGACGTCGCTGAAGGACAAGGCAGGCAAGGGCCATTTCGAGGCGGAAATCCGCCGGCTGTTCCTCGACAATATGCATCGCACCACGGTGACGCTGAGTGCCGACCCCGAGCAGGGGGCGCGCGAGGCGGCGCGGGAGGCCGAGATACTGGCCGAGGTGCGCCAGGGCCTCGATGCGCGGGCGCTGGAAGCGACCGTCGCCGAGACCGAAAAGCTCAAGGCCCTGCAGGAGGAAGTGGACGACCCGGCGCTGCTGGCGAAAATTCCGACGCTGACCCTGGCGGACCTGCCGCGCGAAAGCCGGACCGTGCCGATCGAGATCGGTACGCTGGCCGATGCAAGGCTGTTCTACCATGACCTGCCGACTCTGGGGATCCTGTACCTCGATTTCGGTTTCGACCTGCATGTGCTCGACAAGGAATTGCTGCCCTATCTGCCGCTGTTCGGGCGGGCGCTGCTGCAGACCGGAACCAGCAAGGAAGACTTCGTTTCGCTGACGCAGCGCATCGGCCGCTCGACGGGCGGCATTGCGCAGCATCGGGGCCTGTCCTCCCGGCAGGGCAGCGACGGCAGTGCGGCGTGGTTCTTCCTCTCGGGCAAGGCCGTGCCGGACAAAATCGAGGAAATGCTGGCCATCATGGGCGATGTGCTGCTCGATGCTCGGCTCGACAACCGGGCGCGCTTCAAGCAGATGGCGCTCGAGGAAAAAGCGGGCTTTGAGGCGCGGCTGGTGCCGAGCGGCAATGCCATCGTCGACACGCGGCTGAAATCGGGGCTGACCGAGGCGAGCTGGATCGCCGAGCAGCTGGGTGGCGTGAGCTATCTGCAGTTCCTGCGCGAGCTGGTGGGCCGCATCGAGAGCGACTGGGACGGGGTCGAGGCGGTGTTAAAGCGCATCCGCGACACGCTGTTCAACCGCGGGCGCATGGTGGTCAATGTCACGGCGGACGGATCGCTGTGGGAGCGCGCCAGGGGCGAGATCGAGAGCTTTCTCGGGCGGCTGCCCAACCAGGATTTTGCCCTGGCCGACTGGAGCGTGGATTTCCGGCCCAGGTCGGAAGGTCTGATCATTCCGGCGCAGGTCAATTATGTGGGCAAGGGCGCCAATCTGAGGGCGCTCGGCTTCGAGTTGACCGGGGCGTCCAGCGTGGTGCTGAAATTCCTCAACACCACCTATCTCTGGGACAAGGTGCGCGTGCAGGGCGGGGCCTATGGCGGATCGAGCCGGTTCGACCTGACCTCGGGCAATTTCAGCTTCCTGTCCTATCGCGACCCCAACCTGCTCAAGACGCTGGACGCCTATGACGGAGCGAGCAAGGCGCTCAATGCCGGGATCGGCGAGAATGACCTGACGCGCTCGATCATCGGGGTGATCGGGGATGTGGACGGCTATGAATTCCCGGACGCCAAGGGCTATTCGTCGATGTGGCGGCAGCTGACCGGCACGACGGACGCCATTCGGCAGCAGCGGCGGGACGAAATCCTCGGGACCACGGCGGCTGACTTCAAGCGACTGGCCGAGGCGGTGGATGCGGTGGCCAAGCATGGACATGTGGTGGTGCTGGGCGGCGAGGCGGCGATCACCGCGGCCAATGACAAGCGGCCGGGGCTGATGGACGTGACGAAGGTGATGTGACGGCTCTCGCCTTCTTGCTGGGAAACTAGATAGCGCTATGGCGACACGCGCCTAGATCATCTCCAGCGTCTGCTTGCGCCGGGGCGGTGGAAAGGCCCTGTCGAGCTTCGCCAGGTCGGCCTCGGTGAGTTCGATGTCGAGAGCGCCGAGGTTTTCGCTCACCCGCTCGGCCCGGCCGGTCTTTGGGATGGCAATGACGCCGGGCCGACGCATCACCCAGGCCAGGGCAATCTGGGCGGGCGTCGCCCCGTGCCCGTCGGCGATGTCTGCAAGCGTGGCGTCATTGAGCAGGGCGCCCTGCTCGATGGGGGAGTATGCCATCACCGGCATGGCGCGGCGCTGCGCCTGGGGCAGCAGGTCGAACTCGATGCCGCGCCGGGTCAGGTTATAGAGCACCTGATTGGCGGCACAGTTGCGGGAGATCGCATCGAGTTCGGCAAGATCGGATGGATCGAAGTTGGAGACGCCCCAGCGCAGGATCTTGCCAGCCCTGACCAGATCCTCGAAGGCGCGCACGGTTTCGGCCAGTGGCACCGAGCCGCGCCAATGCAGCAGATAGAGGTCGAGCCGATCGGTCCCGAGGCGCTTGAGGCTCGCTTCGCAGGCGGCGATCGCCCTGACGCGACCGGCATTTGACGGCAACACCTTGCTGACCAGAAATGTAGCGTCACGTCTGCCGGCAATGGCTTCGCCCAACACCTGTTCGGCGCCGCCCGCGCCGTACATTTCGGCGGTGTCGAACAGGGTTACGCCCTGATCGAGCCCGGCTCTCAGGGTAGCGACTTCGCCGGCTATGTCGGCGTTGCGCTCGCCCATTTTCCAGGTGCCGAGGCCAAAAATCGGGATTGGCGTGCCGTCTGGCAGAGCGGTGGTTGGAATATCGCGCATGTGCGTTCACCTTGATTGTCTGCTGGAGCAACCTGATGCGACTATGGCTCGTTCCATTGCGCAAGCGAGAAAGTAAGCGATGCTGCTGGACCGAAACCTCCATATCCGCGCTATCGAGGCCTTCATCGATCCGTCCACGCCCAAGGAGCGGGCGATCATCACGCATGGCCATGCCGATCATGCGCGGAGCGGGCATGGCTCGGTGCTGGCGACGCCGGATACGATCGCCATCATGAAAGTGCGCTATGGCGAGGACTGCGCCGGGCGGTTCGAGGCACTGGATTTCGGTGTGCCGCTCGCCATCGACGATCTGACGATCACGTTTTTCCCCGCCGGACATGTGCTTGGATCGGCGCAGGTGCTGATCGAGAAGGACGGGCAGCGGGTGGTGGTGACCGGCGACTACAAGCGCCTGCCGGACCGGACTTCGCAGCCCTATGAGCTGGTGGAATGCGACCTGCTGGTGACCGAGGCGACATTCGGGCTGCCGGTGTTCCAGCATCCGCATCCGAGTGTCGAGATCGGGCGGCTGCTGAAGTCGGTGGCCGACCAGCCGGAACGCTGCCACATGGTGGGATGCTATGCCCTGGGCAAGGCGCAGAGAGTGATCGGCCTGTTGCGCGATGCCGGCTGGGAGCAGCCGATCTATCTGCATGGCGCGATGATCCGGCTGTGTGAGCTCTATGAGGAAAGGGGCGTGCCGCTCGGGACGCTGATCCCGGCCACCGGCATGCCCAAGGCGGCGATGGCAGGACAGATCGTCATCGCGCCTCCGGCAGCCATCCGCGACCGCTGGAGCCGGCGCTTTCCCGACCCGGTGACGTGCCAGGCTTCGGGCTGGATGAGCGTCAAGCAGCGGGCGCGGCAGGCGCTGGTGGAACTGCCGCTGGTGATTTCGGACCACTGCGACTGGGGCGAATTGCAGCAGACCATCCACGAGACCAAGGCCGAGACCGTGTGGGTGACGCATGGGCGGGAGGATGCGCTGGTCTACTGGTGCCGGACGCAGGGGCTGCAAGCCGAGCCGCTCAATATCCAGGGCTTCGAAGACGATGGCGGGGAGGGCGCGGAGGAATGAAGCGCTTTGCCCAATTGCTCGAACTGCTGGCGCTGACGCCGTCGCGGACGCGCAAGCTGACGGCGCTGACGCAGTATTTCCGCGAGGTGCCGGATCCGGACCGGGGCTTTGCGCTGGCGGTGCTGACCGGGGCGCTGACCTTCCGCAATGTGAAGCCGGCCTTGCTCAAGGAAACGGTGCTGCGCGAGGTGGACGAGACGCTGTTCGCCATGAGCTATGACTATGTGGGGGACCTGGGCGAGACCATTGCGCTGATCTGGCCGCATCATGGGGCGGAGGGCGACCTGCCCTCGCTGACGGACCTGATCGAGCTGTTCAATACGACCTCGAAGTCGGACCTGCCCAAACTGATCGCGGCGCTGCTGACGCAGGCGGGGATCAATGAGCGCTGGGCGCTGGTGAAGCTGGCGACGGGGGCGCTGCGCATCGGGGTTTCGGCGCGGCTGGCCAAGACAGCGCTGGCGGAGATGAGCGGCGTGCCGGTGCAGGAGATCGAGGAGGTCTGGCACGGGCTCAAGGTGCCCTATACCGAGCTGTTTGCCTGGCTGGATGGCAAGGCGGAGCGGCCCGATATCGATCAATCGGCGCGGTTCCACCCGCTGATGCTGAGCAATCCGATCGACGAGGAAAAGGACCTGGGCAAGCTCGATCCGAAGGATTTTGCGGCCGAGTGGAAATGGGACGGCATCAGGGTGCAGCTGGTGCTCGGCGGGGGGACGGTGTCGCTGTTTTCGCGCACGGGCGACGATATCGCGCCGGCCTTTCCCGACATCGTGGAGAATGTGCAGGGCATGGCGGTGCTGGACGGGGAATTGCTGGTGGGCAAGAATTTCGACCCCGGCAGCTTCAACGACCTGCAGCAGCGGCTGAACAAGAAGGTGGCGAGCCCCAAGCATCTCAAGGAGAGCCCGGCCTTCATCCGGGTCTATGATATCCTGTTTGACGGGGGCGAGGACGTGCGGGTGCTGGACTGGACCGCGCGGCGGGCGCGGCTGGAGGCATGGTTCAAGGCCAATCCGCAGACGCGGCTGGACCTGTCTGAAGTGCTGCCCTTTGCCGACTGGGACGACCTGGCGGCGCAGCGGCGGCAGGGGGCGGATGAACACGGCCATGAGGGCGTGATGATCAAGCTTCGGAGCAGCCCTTATGTGCCAGGGCGGCCCAAGGGCTACTGGTTCAAATGGAAGCGCGACCCCAATGTGGTGGATGCCGTGCTGATGTATGCGCAGCGCGGGCATGGCAAGCGGAGTTCGTTCTATTCGGACTATACGTTTGGCGTGTGGAAGGGCAACGAGATCGTGCCGATCGGCAAGGCCTATTTCGGCTTCACCGACGAGGAGCTGAAGCTGCTCGACAAGTGGATCCGGGCCAATACGCTGCAGGCCTTCGGGCCGGTGCGCGAGGTGAAGAAGGAACTGGTGTTCGAGGTGGCGTTCGACTCGGCGCAGGAGAGTACGCGGCACAAATCGGGCGTGGCGCTGCGGTTTCCGCGCATCAGCCGGATCCGCTGGGACAAGCCGGCCAGCGAGGCGGCGACGCTGGCGGATATGGCCGTGTTCGTGGCGGCCAGCTAGGAGGATGTGATGTCATCGCGATCCATAAACGAGCGCCTGGTGGCGCTGGAAAAACAGATGCAGGCGGCAGCCGAGGCGATGGATTTCGAGACGGCGACCAGCTTGCGCAACGAGATGGCGCGGATCAAGGGCGAGGCGCCGCTGCAGCCGGGCGATGCCGATACGGTGACCGTCGGCCAGCCGCCGCCGGGGGCGATGGGGCTGGGCACGCAGGTGCCGGTGCGCCAGCCACCCAAGGGCTGGGTCAAGCCGAAGAAGCCGGATCTGATGACGAAGAATGTGAAGGGGCGGAAGTAGGACCACTCATCCGCCCTTCGGGCACCTTCTCCCGCAAGGGGAGAGGGGAAGGTAGGTCAGCCCGTCTTGTCCAGCCGTTCGCCGGCCAGTTTCCGGATTTCGCGCAGCTCGGCGATGGTGGTCTGGAGGTCCTGGAGTTGGGCTTCGAGGGAGGCGAGGCGTTCGTCGACCTTGGCGGTCAGCAGGTGGACCTGCTGGCTGCGGTTGGCGTCGTAGAGGCTGAGATAGTCGGAGATGTCGCGCAGCGAAAAGCCCAGCCGCTTGCCGCGCAGGATGAGGATCAGCCGGGCGCGGTCGCGGCGGCGGAAGACGCGGGTGGCGCCGACGCGTTCGGGCGAGAGCAGGCCCTTGGCTTCGTAGAAGCGGATGGCGCGGGTCGAGATGCCGAACTCCTTGGCGAGTTCGGCTATGGCGAAGAGGTCGCGCGTTTCGGGGGTGGCGCGGGTCACTTGTGGGCCTTCCGCTCGGCATATTCGGCGCGCAGCTCTTTCTTGCTGAGCTTGCCGATCAGGGTCTTGGGCAAGGCGTCCTTGAAGATGATCTGCCTGGGCATCTCGATCTTGTTGAGACGCTCGGCGAGGAAATGCTTGAGGGCTTCCTCGGTGATGGTCTGGCCGGCCTTGAGCTTGACATAGGCGACGGGGGCTTCGCCGCGATATTCGTCGGGCACGCCGATGACGTTGGTCTCCTCCACCGCTTCATGAGTCATCAGTGCTTCCTCGATGGTGCGGGGATAGACGTTGAAGCCCGAGCAGATGATCAGGTCCTTGATGCGGTCGACGAGGAAGACATAGCCGTCCTCGTCCATGTGACCGACATCGCCGGTGCGCAGCCAGCCATCCATGAAGGCATCCCGGGTGGCGTCGGGATTGTCGTAATAGCCGGCCATGACCTGGGCGCCCTTGACCTGCAATTCGCCATCCTCGCCGATGCCGACGGGCTGGCTGGTGTCGATATTGACGAAGCGGATATCGGTGGCGGGCAGGGGCAGGCCGATCGACATGGGCTTGGAGGCGACGCGCAGGGCGGCGCAGCAGACCACGGGGGAGGCTTCGGTGAGGCCATAGCCTTCGGCCAGGATCGCCTTGGACTTCTTGGCAAAGGCGTGGCGCACCTCGTCGGCCAGGGCGGCGCCGCCGGAAATGCAGACTTCAAGGCTGGCCAGGTGTTCGGGCGTGACGCTGTCGGCGCGGGCGATGGCATTGAGCAGGGTGGGCACGGCGGGCAGGACATTGGCCTTGGTGCGGGCCAGCAGGTTGAGCAGCGCCTTGAGCTCGAAGCGCGGCAGCATCACCACCTGGGTGCCGTTGCAGAGCGGCACGTTCATGCAGACGGTCATGGCGAAGATGTGGAAGAAGGGCAGGACGGCGACGACCTTGCTGGGCGGGTAGAACAGGCCACAGCCCCATTTGTCGATCTGGCTCATATTGGCCGCGATATTGGCATGGGTGAGCAGGGCGCCCTTGGGAATGCCCGTGGTGCCGCCGGTATATTGCTGAACGGCGATGTCGTTTTTCGGATCGATGACGACAGCGTCGGGCGTCTCGTTGCGGCCGATCATGTCGTGGAAATGCACGATGCGGTCGGCGACGGGCGAAGCGCCGAGCTTTGCCAGATCCTTGCGCTTGACCACCGAGAACAGGATCTTCTTGACCAGCGGCAGGGCATCGGGGAAGTGGCAGACGACCAGCGACTTGACGTGACCCGCCTCGACCAGCTTTTCGGCCTTCTCGAAAATCTGCTGCAGATCGAGCGTCACCATGATGTCGGCGCCGGCATTGGCCGTGATGTGGCTGAGCTCGTGCACCGTGTAGAGCGGGTTGCAGTTGACCACGGTGCCGCCGGCACGCAGCACCGCATAATAGGCGATGGGATAGAAGGGCGTGTTGGGCAGCATCAGCGCGACCCTGGAGCCCTTGGTGACGCCGAACTGGTGCTGGAGGGCGCCGGCAAAGGCGATGATCTTCTTGGCCAGATCGCCAAAGGTCGTGGTGCCGCCAAGGAAATCGAGGGCCACGGCGGAGGGATTCCTGGCGCAGGCGGCGAGCACCTGCTCATGGACGGGCCTGGTGTCGAGCTCGACATCCCAGGCGATGCCGTCGGGATAGCTGGCGATCCAGGGGCGCAGGGGGGCAGCAGTATCGAGCTTGGTGTCCATGGCTTCCTCCATATGCCGTTTTCGGCAGTTGGGCTTGTCGCCCTTGTGAGACGAATATTTCATGGCTTTACGTTAGCGTCAAACGGCTGTCCGAACTTGTGGAGGGGTTTGGCGTTGACGTGCAGGGCAGGTTTCGTGGGATGCCCTATGGAATGTGGGCGGAAAGGCCCCCCTCACTTGACCCGAAGGCGGTCTAGCTCCCCCAAAAGGGAAGAGGTGATGAGGGGCAGTAAACGGCGATTGGTTGACGTATACGTAAACCTTGCTAAACTAGCCTCAACAACAGGGTCCGCCCGCGTTATGATCCCGGCGCGGCAGGCCCAACGACCAAGCCGAACGATTCGGCGACTGGTCTGACGTTCTGGGATTGAGTTGCTCCGCCCGTGCTGGCGTGAGTGGCGCCATGGAGGGCATGCCGTGACCTTTGCGCTTATTGCGATCAGCCTCATCGTCTTCGCTGTTCTGGCCATGCGGGAAAGTCCCCTGTGGCAATGGGGCGTCGCCGTGGTGGTGATCGGCCTACTGGCAGGCCTCGATTTCCCCGATAGCGGCATCAGCTATGGCCTGGGGGCCGGCAGCTGGGTGCTGCTGGTGATCGGCGCGCTTCTGCTGGTGCTCAGCGTGGAGGCGATCCGCAAGCCGGTGCTGATCAAGCCGATCTATGGCGCGGTCAAATCCATCCTTCCTCGGGTCAGCCGGACGGAGCAGGAAGCGCTCGATGCCGGTACGGTCGGCTGGGATGCGGAGCTGTTTTCGGGTCGCCCCAACTGGGACAAGCTCACTGCCATCCGCCCGCTGACGCTGACCGCCGAAGAGCAGGCCTTCATCGATGGTCCGACCAATGTGGTCTGCTCGATGATCGACGACTGGGACACGCGCAACAATCGCGCGGACCTGTCGCCGGAAGTCTGGCAATTCCTCAAGGATAACGGGTTCCTGGGCATGCTGATCGCCAAGGAGCATGGCGGGCTGGGCTTCGGCGCGCAGGCGCAGTCGATGATCGTTTCCAAGATCTCCAGCCGCTCGGTGGCGGCGGGCATCACGGTGATGGTGCCCAACTCGCTCGGGCCCGGCGAATTGCTCGAAAAATACGGCACGCATGAGCAGAAAGAGAAGTATCTGGGCCGGCTGGCCAAGGGGCTGGAAGTGCCGTGCTTTGCGCTGACCGGGGTGCATTCAGGCTCGGATGCCGGCGGCATGCGCGATATCGGCGTGGTCACCAAGGGCACGTATCAGGGCAAGGAAATGCTGGGCGTCAAGCTCAGCTTCGACAAGCGCTACATCACGCTGGCGCCGATCGCGACGCTGGTGGGCCTGGCCTTCATTCTCAAGGACCCGGACAACCTCCTGGGGCGCGGCACCGAGATCGGCATCACGCTGGCGCTGGTGCCGCATGACCATCCGGGCGTCGAAATCGGCCGCCGGCATTTCCCCGCGCGGCAGGCCTTCATGAATGGCCCGGTGCGCGGCACGGATGTGTTCATCCCCATGGATTTCCTGATCGGCGGCACGGACTATGCCGGGCAGGGCTGGCGCATGCTGATGGAATGCCTGTCGACCGGGCGTGCCATCTCGTTGCCGGCGATCGGCACGACCTCGATCAAGCAGGCCCTGCGGGTCACCTCGGCCTATGCGCGGGTGCGGCGGCAGTTCGGCATTCCGGTCGGCATCATGGAAGGCGTGGCCGAGCCGCTCGGCGAGATGGTCAAGCGCGCCTATACCTATGAGGCGAGCCGCCGGCTGACGGCGTCGATGGTGGACGAGGGGCAGCGCCCTGCGGTGATCTCGGCCCTGCTGAAATACCGCACCACCGAAGCCATGCGCGACAGCGTCGATGACAGCTTCGACATTCACGGTGGCCGCGCCATCCAGGACGGGCCGGGCAATTATCTGTTCGGCGGCTATATGGCGACGCCGGTGGCCATCACGGTGGAGGGCGCCAATATCCTGACGCGCACGCTGATGACCTTTGCCCAGGGCGTGCTGCGGGCGCATCCTTTCCTCTACAAGGAAATCGAGGCGGTGCAGAACAAGGACAAGAAGGCGGGACTCGACCAGTTCGATCGCGCTTTCGGGGGGCATACGAAATTCATGCTGCGCAATATCGCAGCGAGCTTTCTGCACGGCATTTCCAACGGCGCCTTTGCCTCGACGCCGAACCAGGGGCCGATGGCGCATTGGTATCGCCGGCTGCATCGCTACAGCCAGGCCTTCGCGCTCACCGCCGACTGGACGACGGTGTTCCTGGGCGGGGCGCTCAAGCGCAAGCAGAAGATTTCCGGCCGCATGGCCGATATCCTGGGCGAGCTCTACCTGATGTCCGCCACGCTGCGCCGCTTCGAGGACGAAGGGCGGATTGCCGAGGACCGGGAACTGGTCGAGGCGATCATGGCCGATCGGGTTGCCGCGATGGAAAAGAGCTTCGGCGAAATCTTCGCCAATTTCCCCAATCCGGCCTTTGCCTGGGCAATGCGCGTGCTCTGCTTCCCGCTGGGCCGTCATGCCAAGCCGGCCAGCGACCGGGTGAACTATCGCTTCGTGCGCGCCGTGCTGCGGCCGGGGGCGTTCCGCGACCGTCTGACGACGGGAACCTATGTCTCGATGGACCCCAATGACGTGACGGGCGTTCTGGAAGATGCGCTGATCAAGGTGACCGAGGCCGAGGAAATCGAGGCCAAGTTCGTCAAGGCGGCGCGCAAGGGCGTCATCGAACGGCGGCTGGATCGCGATGCGATCGACGATGCCGTTGCGGCAGGCGTGCTGAGCGGCAACGAGGCCGGCATCATGCGGGCGGCCGATGAGGCGACCGACCGGGTGGTCAAGGTGGATGACTTTGCGCCCGATGAACTGGCGGCAGAGGGCAAGGACCGCGTCGCAGCGGAGTAATTTGCGGCTGCGTTTGCAGTCGATTCCCTCCCCACAAGGGGAGGATCAAGGGTGGGGGGGGATCCGCTACGGCGGAGTGCGTGGCTCACCCCCACCCTCATTCCCTCCCCACAAGGGGGAGGGAGGCCCGTCCGGCGGGTGGGCGGAAAATGGCGCAAAGCCGAGGACTTGAGGAGACAAGATGATCCAGCCGCAAATGCCGGAGACCAAGCATTGGAGCTTCCACCGCGATGTGGAAAACCTGGGCTGGCTCACCATCAATACGCCGGGCGCGCCGGTCAACACGCTGAGCCGCGAGGCGATCACCGAGCTCGAACAGCTGGTGAGCCGCTTCGAAGCGCTGGCGCAGACGGGCGAGCTGGCGGGCGTGATCCTGCTGTCGGGCAAGGATAGCGGCTTCATTGCCGGGGCGGACGTTTCCGAATTCGATGCGATGAGCGACTTCTCGGTATTGCCCGAAGCGCTGCGGCGCACGCATGCGCTGTTCGCGCGCATCGAGGCACTCAAGATTCCCGTGGTTGCCGGCATTCACGGCTTCTGCCTGGGGGGTGGGCTCGAACTGGCGCTGGCCTGCCACTATCGCGTGGCAGTCAATGACGACAAGACGCGCATCGGCTTTCCGGAAGTGAACCTGGGCATCTTTCCGGGCTTTGGCGGCACGGGACGATCGATCCGCCAGGCGGGGCCGGTCGACGCGATGCAGATCATGCTGACCGGGCGCATGCTCAAGGCTGGCGCGGCGCGGGGCATGAACCTGGTCGACAAGCTGGTGCGTCACCGTGACATGCTGCGCTGGGAAGCGCGCAAGGCGGTGCTGCAGAAGCGGAGATCGAGCGAGGCGGGCCTCACCAAGAAAGTCATGGCCATGGGGCCGCTGCGCGGCTATGTGGCCGGCAAGATGCGCGAGCAGGCGGGCAAGAAGGCGCGGGTGGAGCACTACGCGGCGCCCTTCGCGCTGATCGACCTGTTCGAAAAGCATGGCGACGACTGGAAGGCGATGATCGCCGGCGAGGTGGATGCCTTCGTGCCGCTGATGGGCAGCGACACGGCGACCAATCTGCGCCGAGTGTTCTTTGCTTCGGAAGCGCTCAAGAAGCAGGGCACCAAGGGCGCCAGGTTCGCGCGCGTGCATGTGATCGGCGCCGGGGTGATGGGTGGCGACATTGCCGCCTGGTGCGCGCTGCGCGGCATGAGCGTTACGCTGCAGGATCTCGACATGGAGCGCATCAAGCCGGCGCTCGACCGCGGCAAGAAGCTGTTCAAGAAGCGGCTCAAGAAAAAGCACGAGGTCGATGCGGCAGTGCTGCGGCTCGAGGCCGACCCCGCCGGAAAGGGCGTCAGCCGGGCCGATGTGATCATTGAGGCGGTGGTGGAAAAGCTCGAGGTCAAGCAGGCCATTTTCGGCGGGCTGGAAGACAGGCTCAAGCCGGGGGCGATCCTGGCCACCAATACATCCTCGATTGAGCTCGAACGCATTGCGGAAAAGCTCAAGCGGCCGGAGCGCCTGATCGGGCTGCATTTCTTCAATCCGGTGGCGCAGCTGCCGCTGGTGGAAGTGATCCGCTCGACCTTCAATACCGATGCCGAGATCGGCATGGGCGCGGCCTTTGCGCTGGCCATCGGCAAATCGCCGGTGGTGGTCAAGTCGGCGCCGGGCTTCCTCGTGAACCGGGTGCTGATGCCCTATATGCTGGGCGCGGTCGAACGGGTGGAGCGCGGCGAGAGCAAGGAACTGCTCGATGCGGCAGCGGTGGCCTTCGGCATGCCGATGGGGCCGATCGAGCTGATGGATACCGTCGGGCTCGACGTCGGCAAGTCGGTCGCGACCGAGCTGGGCCACGCAGTGCCAGAGGGAAGCAATTTCGATACGCTGGTCAAGGCCGGAAAACTCGGCCGCAAGACGGGCGAGGGCTTCTACAAATGGGTCGACGGCAAGGCGCAGAAGGGCGAGGTGCCGGCGCATGCCGACCTTGCCGGGCTGGGCCGCGAACTGGTCAAGCCGCTGGTCGACATGACCGAGGTGGTGGTGGCCGAGGGCGTCGTCGCCAATGACGGGCTGGCCGATATCGGGGTGATCATGGGGACCGGTTTCGCACCGTTCCTGGGCGGTCCGCTCAAAGCAAGAAAAGACGGGAAGGCGTAAGATGGCTGAACTTCGGAAAGTCGCGATTGTCGGTTCGGCGCGCATCCCGTTTGCCCGCGGCAACACTGCCTATGTGGAGGAGACCAACCTCTCCATGCTCGGCACGGTCCTGGCCGGGCTGGCGGACAAGTATGGGCTCAAGGGCGAGAAGATCGACGAGGTCGTGGCCGGGGCGGTGATCGGGCATAGCCGCGATTTCAACCTGGCGCGCGAGGCGACGCTGGATGCCGGCTACTCGCCGCGCACCCCGGGCACGACGATGCAGATTGCCTGCGGCACGAGCCTGCAGGCGGCGCTGGTGCTGGCGGCCAAGATTGCATCAGGCGAGATCGACAGCGGCATTGCCGCCGGCTCGGACACGGTGAGCGACAGCCCGATCGTCTTCGGCAACAAGTTCCAGCACCGGCTGCTGGAGGTGAACAAGGCGCGCTCGACGGGCGAGAAGTTCAAGGCGTTCAAGGGCTTTTCCTTCGGCGAGCTGACGCCGGTGGCGCCATCGGTTAACGAGCCGCGCACGGGCCTTTCCATGGGGCAGCATTGCGAGCTGATGGCACGCGAATGGGGCATTACCCGGGAGGCGCAGGACGCGCTAGCGGTGGCGAGCCACCGCAATGCGGCCAAGGCCTATGACGAGGGCTTTCACGATGACCTGCTGGTGCCCTGTGCCGGCCTGGTGCGGGACAACAATGTGCGGGCGGACGCCAATATCGAGAAGATGGCCACGCTGAAGCCGGCCTTCGACAAGACGAGCGGAAATGGGACGCTAACGGCGGGCAATTCGACGCCGCTGACCGATGGCGCCTCCGCCGTGCTGCTGGCGAGCGAGGAGTGGGCCAAGGCCCGCGGGCTGCCGATCCTGGCCTATCTCACCACCGGTCGGGTGGCGGGCAATGACTTCGCCCATGGCGAGGGCCTGCTGATGGCGCCGACCATTGCGGTCAGTGAAATGCTGGCGCGGGCAGGGCTGAGCTTTGCCGATATCGACTATTTCGAGCTGCATGAGGCCTTTGCCGCGCAGGTGCTGTCGACGCTCAAGGCCTGGGAGGATGCGGACTATTGCAAGACCGTGCTGGGCCGTGACACGGTGCTCGGGCCGGTGGATCCGGCCAAGATCAACGTCAAGGGATCGAGCCTGGCCTATGGGCATCCCTTTGCCGCGACCGGCGCGCGTATCCTGGGCCTGACCGCCAAGCTGCTCTCCACCGAGCCGGGCAAGCGGGCGCTGATCAGCGTTTGCACGGCGGGTGGGCAGGGCGTGACCGCAATCGTCGAGAGCGCAGCATGAACGAGAATGTCGTCAAATTCCGCCGCCCGGAAAAGAAGCCGGAACCGCCGGTGAAGAAGCCGCGCGGCCCCATGCCGGGCTGGGTGCCGTTCGCGGCGCTGGTGGCTGTGGCCGTGGCGATCTACGGCGTGCAGCAGTCGGGCCTGCTGGGCGGCTAGCATGTCGTTTCCCGCAGCGGGGGCGTGACGCAAAGCCGTTCCCGGTTTGGCCTCGTACACAGTATGTTAATAATTCCGCCAGCCTTGACGCTTAGGTCAATCTTTTGCTTGTCAGTGGACGGAAATGCGTAATACCGTCCAGCAATCTTGACCGCCGGGTCAAATCCGGCGGCCGCAAGACTATTGAACTCCGCAGCGACACGATTGCGGGAACAAGACGATTTCGGGAATTCCACAAGGAGATGGGACGACAATGAAATTCACGCAAACCCTGACCGCGGTAGCGACCGCCGGCGCCATGGCGCTGCTGATGAGCAGCGCTGCCTCGGCCGTGACGCTCAACATGATGAACGGCTCCGAACCCGGCTCGATCGACCCGCATCAGGCGTCGGGCGACTGGGAAAACCGCATCATCGGCGACTATATCGAAGGGCTGATGACGGAAGACGCCAACGCCGAGGCCATTCCGGGCCAGGCCGAGAGCTACACCGTTTCCGACGATGGCCTGGTTTATACCTTCACGCTGCGTGACGGCATCCAGTGGTCCGACGGAACCCCGGTGACGGCCGGCGATTTCGTGTTTGCCTTCCAGCGCCTGTTCAATCCGGCGACCGCCTCGGACTATGCCTATCTGCAGTTCCCGATCCTGAACGGTTCGGAAATCGCCGAAGGCACCGTGACCGATTTCAACGAGCTCGGCGTCAAGGCGATCGACGACAAGACGCTCGAAATCACCCTTGAGGGCCCGACGCCCTTCTTCCTGCAGGCGCTGACCCACTACACCGCCTATCCGGTGCCGAAGCATGTGATCGACGAGGTCGGCGACGACTGGACCAAGGTCGAGAACATCGTCTCGAACGGCCCCTATACCCCCACCGAGTGGGTTCCGGGCAGCTACATCAAGTCGGTCAAGTCCGAGACCTACTGGGACGCCGCCAATGTCCAGATCGACGAAGTGAACTACTTCGTGCAGGACGACCTGGCTGCCGCCCTGTCGCGCTACCGCGCCGGCGAATATGACATCCTGACCGACATTCCGTCGGACCAGGCAGAGTGGATCAAGACCAACCTGCCCGGCCAGGATTATTTCGCCCCGTTCCTGGGCGTCTACTACTACGTCATCAACCAGGAAAAGCCGCCATTCGACAATGCCGACGTGCGCAAGGCGCTGTCGATGACCATCAACCGTGACGTGATCGGTCCGGACGTGCTGGGCACCGGCGAAGTGCCGGCCTATGGCTGGGTCCCGCCGGGCACTGCCAACTATGAAGGCGTCGAGCCCTACCAGCCCGAATGGATCGGCCTGTCCTACGAAGAGCGCGTGGCGGAAGCCAAGACGATCATGGAAGGCCTGGGCTATACGGCCGAGACGCCGCTGGCCGTCCAGCTCAAGTACAATACCAACGACAACCACCAGCGCATCGCCGTGGCGATCAGCTCGATGTGGGAACAGATCGGCGTCAAGACCGAGCTGTTCAACTCGGAAACCGCCGTGCACTACGACAGCCTGCGTGCCGGTGACTTCGAGATCGGTCGTGCCGGCTGGCTGCTCGACTACTCGGATCCGTCCAACACGCTCGACCTGCTCCGCCAGGGCATCGAGCAGGAAGGCACCACCAACTGGGGCAACAACTATGGCCGCTATTCGAACGACGAGTTCGAAGCGCTGATGGATCAGGCCACCACCGAGCAGGACCTGGCCGCCCGCGCCAAGATGCTCGGCGATGCCGAAAAGATCGCCATGGATGAGACCGGCGCAATGCCGATCTACTGGTACATCGCCCAGAACGTCGTGTCGCCGAAGGTCACCGGGTTCGTCAGCAACGCATCGGATATCCACCGTACGCGTTGGCTCTCGAAGTCCGAGTAATCTCGTAAAACCCTGCGGCGTCGCCCCTTGGGAGGGGCGGCGCCGTCGTTTTATCCGCACGAGAGCGCCCTTTGCAGTGGCCCGGCGGATGTGAAAGGTCGTAAATCCATGTTTGGATATGTGACGCGGCGCGTGCTGTCGGCCATCCCGATAGCACTGATTGCCGTTACCGCCTGTTTCTTCATCCTGCGGCTGGCGCCCGGCGGTCCCTTTGACGGGGAACGCGCGCTGCCTCCGGTGACGCTGGCCAACCTGCGCGCGCATTACAATCTCGATCTGCCGCTGATCCAGCAGTACTTCATCTATGTCGGCCGCCTGCTGCAGGGCGATTTCGGCCCGTCCATGGTCTACAATGACTTCACGGTTGCCGAGATGCTGTGGATCGGCCTGCCCTTCACCCTGATGCTGGGCTTTTCGGCGTTCATCATCGGCACGATCGTCGGCCTCGTGGCCGGTGCCTTTTCCGCCGTCAACCAGAACAAGTGGCCGGACTATGTGCTGGTCATGCTGGTCATGGTGGGGCTCGTCATCCCCAATTTCCTGATGGCGGCCGTGCTGCAGCTGGTGTTTGGCGTCTATCTCGACTGGTTTCCGGCCGGCGGCTGGCAGGCGGGGTCCATTCCGCATCTGGTGCTGCCGATCACCGTGCTGGTGCTGCCCCATGCCGGGCGCACGGCGCGGCTGATGCGCGGCTCGATGATCGAAGTGCTGGGCACCAATTATGTGCGTACAGCGCGATCCAAGGGGCTCGGCCAGCGGCTGATCCTGGCGCGTCATGCCATCAAGCCGGCTTTGCTGCCAGTGGTGTCCTACCTCGGGCCGGGGCTGTCGTATTTGCTGACGGGTTCGCTCGTGGTGGAGCAGGTGTTCGCCCTGCCGGGCATCGGCAAGTACTTCATCAGCGCCGCGCTCAACCGTGACTACGGCCTCGTGCTGGGAACGACCATTTTGTACATGTTCATCATCCTGGCGGTGAACCTGATCGTGGACGTGATCTATGCCTGGCTCGACCCGAAGGTGAGGTACCACTGATGGCCGGCATTACTGGCAAGGACGCGGTACTCACCGAGTATGCGCGACGCCTCGAAACGCTCGATGCGCCCAAGGGGCGGTCGCTGACGCAGGACGCGATACGGCGCCTGGTGCGCAACACGGCAGCGGTGATCTCGGTCTTCGTGGTGGCCGCCATCGTGCTGTTCGCCTTCGTGGGCCCCTACCTGCTGCCCTGGACCTATGGCGAAATCGACTGGAGCAATATCCGCAAGCCGCCCAATTTCGAGGCCGGGCATTTTGCCGGTACCGACCAGAACGGCCGCGACATGCTGGCCCGCATCATGCAGGGCACGCAGATGAGCCTGATCGTGGCGGGCGTCGCCACGCTGGTCTCGGTGATCATCGGGGTGATCTATGGCGCGGTCGCCGGCTATTTCGGCGGCAAGGTCGATGCGGTGATGATGCGCTTCGTCGACATCATGTATGCGCTGCCCTACATCCTGTTCGTCATCATCCTGGTGGTGATCTTCGGGCGCAATCCGGTGCTGCTGTTCGTCGGCATCGGGTGCCTGGAATGGCTGACCATGGCGCGCATCGTGCGCGGGCAGACGCTGTCGATCAAGGAACGCGAATTCGTCGAGGCCGCCAAGGCCGGCGGGGCCAAGCCCTGGACGATCATCATGCGCCACATCGTGCCCAACCTGACCGGGCCGGTGGTGATCTACGCAACGCTGACGGTGCCGGAAATCATCCTAACCGAGAGCTTCCTCTCCTATCTCGGGCTGGGTGTGCAGGAGCCGCAGACCTCGCTGGGTACGCTGATCTCGTTCGGTTCGCCCGTGGCCGAGACGCTGCCCTGGATGCTGATCGGGCCGGCCGTGGTGCTGGTGAGCCTGCTGCTGTGCCTGACCTATATCGGGGACGGGCTGCGCGACGCCCTCGACCCCAAGGATCGATAAATGAAACAAGTCCTCAAAGTCGAAGACATGTCGGTCACGTTCGAGCTGCACCAGAGCGAAGTGCAGGCGGTGCGTGAGATGAACTTTACCCTCTCGGAAGGCGAAACGCTCGCCGTGGTGGGGGAATCGGGTTCGGGCAAGAGCCAGGCGTTCCTCGCCATCATGGGCCTGCTCGCCAAGAATGGCCGGGCCGGCGGACGCGCCATGATGGGGGATATCAACCTCATCGGCATGCCGCCCCGGCAGCTGGACACGCATCGCGGCAAGGATATCGCGATGATCTTCCAGGACCCGATGACGAGCCTCAATCCCACGCTCAAGGTGCGCACGCAGCTGGCCGAAGTGCTGGTCAAGCATCGCGACTACGACCAGCAGAAGGCGACGATGGCCGCCATCGAAATGCTGGAGCGGGTGGGCATTCCCGAACCCGTCAAGCGCGCCAATGCCTATCCGCACGAACTCTCGGGCGGGATGCGGCAGCGCGTCATGATTGCCATGGCGCTGCTGTGCCAACCCAAGATCCTGATCGCCGACGAGCCGACCACGGCGCTCGACGTGACGGTGCAGGCGCAGATGCTCGACCTGTTCAAGACGCTGACCGAGGATTTCGGCACCTCGCTGGTGCTGATCACGCATGACCTGGGCGTGGTGGCAGGCGTCGCCGACCGCATGATGGTGATGTATGGCGGGCGGGCGGTGGAAAAGGGGACGGTGGACGACCTGTTCTACGATCCGCGCCACCCCTATACGCTGGGCCTGCTGCATTCGACGCCGCACATTGCCAAGCGCGCGGCGCGGCTCGACCCGATCCAGGGCCTGCCGCCCAGCCTTGAGCACCTGCCCAAGGGCTGTTCGTTCAATCCGCGCTGCGCCTTTGCCTTCGACCGGTGCCTCGTCGAGCGGCCGCCGCTGACCGATACCGGCAATGGCCGGGAAAAGGCCTGCTTCTACGAAGGCCCGATGGCCTATGGAAAGGTCGCCTGATGAACCAGACCCCGATCAACCTGCTGGAAATCAAGGATCTCAAGAAGACCTTCTCGATCTCTGGAGGTCTGTTCAGCCGCCGCCTGACGCTGACGGCGCTGGAAGACATCAACTTCACCATCCGCAAGGGCGAGACACTCGGCATCGTGGGCGAGAGCGGCTGTGGCAAATCCACGCTGGGCCGCTGCATCCTGCAATTGCTGGCACCCGATGAGGGACAGGTGCTGTGGCTGGGGCAGGACCTGACGCGGCTGCCGGCCGAAGAGATGCGCATGCGCCGGCAGGACCTGCAGATCATCTTCCAGGACCCGCTGGCCTCGCTCAACCCGCGCATGACGGTGGGCGAGATCATTGCCGATCCGCTGCGGGCGCTGCGGCCGGAACTGAACAAGGACGAGCGGCGGGCGCGCGTGCTCAAGATCATGGAAGCGGTGGGCCTGCTGCCGGAAATGATCAACCGCTATCCGCACGAGTTTTCGGGCGGCCAGGCGCAGCGCATCGGCATTGCCCGGGCGCTGATCACCGAGCCCAAGCTCATCGTCTGCGACGAGCCGGTCTCGGCGCTCGACGTGTCGATCCAGGCGCAGATCCTCAACCTCCTGGCCGAGCTCAAGGACGAGTTCGGACTGACGCTGATCTTCATCTCGCACAATCTGAGCGTGGTGCGGCATGTGTCGGACCGCATCCTGGTGCTGTATCTGGGGCGGATCGTCGAGCTGGCGACGGGCGACGAGATCTATGAGGATCCCAAGCATCCCTATACGCGGGCGCTGCTGACGGCGGTGCCGATTCCGGACCCAAAGCTGGCGCGGCTGCGCAATATCGATGCGCTCAAGGGTGAGATACCCTCGCCGATCAATCCGCCTTCGGGCTGCACGTTCCGTACGCGCTGCCGCTTTGCCAAGCCCTATTGTGCCGAAAAGCGACCGCCGCTGGAACGGATCGAAGACGACCGGCTGGTCGCCTGCCATCGCTGGCGTGAGATCGAGGTACCGGTCGAAGCTGTGCTGGGGGCCTGAAGCCCCCTGCACCAACCATCCCCTGATGGGGAGGCCGCTGCAGTTCCTATCCCGCCTTGGGGACGTCGGCGGCGGCGCGGCGTTCGTGATCGCCGATTTCCACGATCTTGCGGCGGCGATCGGGGCCCTTGTACTTTGCCGCCTCGATGAAGGTGCGCGGATGGGTCTCGATGCTGGTGAGGCGGGTCTGCAGGTGGTTGGCCGCGAAAGGCTTGCGCAGGAATTCGGTGACACCGGCGTCGCGCGCGTCGGCAATGCGCTTGGCGTCAGGGGCGGCGCTCATCATGATGATCGGAATGTAGCGATTCTGGCAGTCGACGCAGGCGCGCAGCTTCTTGGTGAAGACCACGCCATCCATGCCCTGCAGATCGTCATCGATGATGAGGACATCGAAAATGCGGCGCCGCAGCTCGATCATGGCCTTGCTGGCGTCATAGGCTTCGCGGATGTCCCGCCGGCCCAAGCTGCGCAGCATGACCGAAATCAGCGCGGCCATATGGGGGGAATGATCGGCGACCAGAACGCCGTGCTTGGTGATTTCTTCGTTCGCCATCGTATTCCGCCTGTATGCTGCTGACGAAGGCATATAGTAGCGCAGCTTTGCGTATGACGCGTTAATTGCCGCGCCGCAAAGGTGGTGCGGAAAAGCGCGGTGGAAGGGCAAATTCCATGGGTGTTGCGCGTTGACAGGCCAAAGTGTTTTCCCTATGTATGCCCCCAAGTTTCCGGGCGGCGCTTAGAGAAATCTCTTGGGCGCCTCTTTTGTTTGACCTGAGGATAGACCGATGAAGATCCGCAACTCGCTGAAGGCGCTGATGACTCGCCACCGCGCGAACAAGCTCGTCCGCCGTCGCGGCCGGGTTTACATCATCAACAAGGTGGACAAGCGCTACAAGGCCCGCCAGGGCTGAGCCACGCTCACCGACGTCATGATTGAAAAGGCCCGCGCAAGCGGGCCTTTTCTGTTTCCGGACAGCGGCCAGGCCCCATAACCGGTTTCCAGTTACCTTCCATGGCTGTGACAGTTTGCCTGAAGCGGGAATGGCGGCGTTAACCCATGCTCCAAATGCCCCGGCCAGGGCGCTTGATAAGCGACCTGCCGTGCGCGAATTAGCGGCCGCTGACATGAAAGGTGCATTTCGTGCTCAAGGCGCAAACGCTGACGGTCCACATTGCGCGGCCGGTTGCCGAAGTTTACGAGTTTCTCTCCGATCCCGCCAATCTGGGGCGGTGGACCTTTGCCCGAAATGGCCGGCACGAGCCGAGGGCGGGCCTGCTGGTATGGTCATTCGACGGATCCGAAGGGCGGCGGGTGGAGCTGCATTTCACCCGGCCCAACCCGTTCTTCGTGCTGGACTACAAGCTGGCGCAGAATGGTGAGATTAGCCATGCGGGCTATGCCCGGCTCATTCCTGCGGGTGATGGCACGGTGTTGACCCATACCGCCGTGCAGCAGCCGGGGGCGTCGGATGCGCAGTTTGACTCGGAAGCAGAATGGGTCATGGCGGACCTAATGGTTCTCAAAACATTAATGGAAGCAAAGTAACGGGCTCTTAAGGATAACAAGACACTAATGCCTCCATTAGTAGTTTGGGGGTTCAGTTGAGTAAATTTGTCCTGATGGCCGCGGCGTTTGCCGCATTTGCAGCACCGGTGGCTGCTGCCGACCTGATTATCGATGAACCGATTGCCTATACCGATGCCGGTTTCGACTGGAGCGGTTTCTATGCCGGCCTGGCGGGTGGCTATGGCAGCGGCACGGCCCGCTCCGTGGGTGACGTCTCCGGCTCGATCACCGATACGCCGCTCAATGGCGGGTTGCTGGGCGTGACGCTGGGCGGGAATGTCCAGTATGACGCCTTCGTGCTGGGTCTTGAGGGCGACATATTGTGGTCGGGCATGGGCGGGTCGACGACCTGTACAGCGGCGCCGGCCTATAGCTGCAACGCCAATGTGGACTGGCTGGGCAGCCTGCGCGGCCGGGTCGGCTATGCCATGGACAGTGTGCTGCTGTTTGCCACTGGCGGCCTTGCGGCCGGCGGCGGGCGTGGCACCATCACCCCGGATTTCCCCGGCCTGACCAACCAGTTCAGCGACACCTTCATCGGCTGGACGGCCGGCGCCGGCGTCGAGGTGGCCGTGTCCGATGCCATGTCGGTCAAGGCAGAGTACAGCTACTACAACCTGGGCAGCCGCACGGCGCCGGCGGGCACGATCGCTACGGGCAGCTCTACCGTGTCGCCCATCGTGCATGCCGTCAAAGTGGGCGTGAACTTCCGCTTCTGAGATTGCAGCGACGAACAAAAAGGCCCGGCAGTGATGCCGGGCCTTTTTGTGTTTAGTGACTGAGATGGCCGGCTCTGCCTTTCGAGCGCAGCTCTCAAGGCCTTCTCGCCTAAAATCACGCCACCGGCGTGATTTTGCCTTTGGCACGGCTCGAAGTCAGCTTGATCCGGCGCCGTCCTGGCGGACGAAGGCGATGCGGAGCATGTTGGTGGCGCCGGGCGTGCCCAGGGGAATGCCCGCGGTGATGGCGATGCGGTCGCCAGGGCGGGCAAAGCCCTCCTGATAGGCGATGACGCAGGCGCGATCGACCATGTCCTCGAGCGAGACGGCGTCCTCGGTCTGCACGCAATGGACGCCCCAGACCACCGACATGCGGCGGATGGTTCGCATATTGGGCGAGAGCACGATGATGGGCTTGCTCGGCCGCTCGCGGGCGGCGCGGATGCCGGTGGAGCCCGAGGCGGTGTAGGTGACGATGGCCGCCAGATCGAGGGTCTCGGCGACCTGACGGGTCGCGGCCGAGATGGCGTCGGCGGCGGTGGCCTCCGGCTCGGTCTGGGCGGCGCGGATGATGCCGCGATAATTGGCATCGCTCTCGACGGCCACGGCCACCTTGTTCATGGTGGCAACAGCCTCGACCGGGTACTGGCCGGAGGCGGACTCGGCGGACAGCATGATGGCATCGGCGCCCTCGAACACGGCGATCGACACGTCCGAGACTTCGGCGCGGGTCGGCACCGGGGCGGTGATCATGGATTCGAGCATCTGGGTGGCGACGACCACCGGCTTGCCGTAGCGACGAGCCATGCGGATCATGCGCTTCTGCAGGCCCGGCACGGTTTCGAGCGGGAGCTCGACGCCGAGATCGCCACGCGCCACCATGATGGCGTCGCAAAGCTTGATGATCTCTTCGAGCCGATCGATGGCCTGCGGCTTTTCGATCTTGGCCATAACGCCGGCGCGACCCTGCACGATCTTGCGGACATCGATGATGTCTTCGGGGCGCTGCACGAAGGAGAGGGCGATCCAGTCGGCATCGGCGGCAAGGCCGGCGAGCAGGTCGGCATGGTCCTTTTCCGTCAGCGCGCCGGTGGGCAGCAGCGTATCGGGCAGGGAGACGCCCTTCTTGTCGGAGAGCTTGCCGCCATAGATCACTTCGGTCTCGATGGCGCCATTGCCCACCTTGGTGGCCTTGAGCGCGATCTTGCCGTCGTCGAGCAGCAGGCGATCGCCGACCGACACGCTTTCGATGATTTCGGGATGGGGCAGGTAGACGCGCTCGGCATTGCCGTTGTCGTCATTGTGGCTGTCGAGGGTAAACTTCTGCCCGGCGACCAGGTTGACGGCGCCGCTGGCAAATTTCCAGACGCGCAGCTTGGGGCCCTGCAGATCGACCAGGATGCCGAGCGGGTGGTTGAGGCGCTTTTCGACGTTGCGAATGCGCTCAACGGTCTGGCGGAGCACGTCGTGGCTGGCATGGCTCATGTTGATGCGGAACACGTCCGCGCCGGCCTTTGCCAGTTCCTCGATCATCTTTTCCTCGTGGCTTGCAGGCCCGAGGGTGGCGACGATCTTCGCGCGTCTCATGCGTCTCATTGCGTGTCCGTTTCTTGCGTATTTATGTCGTCCTGCGGTGCGTCTGTGACGTCGTCGGGATCGACAAGGAATGCGGGGTCTTCGAGGTCTTCGCCGCCTTCCGGACCCACTATTGCGGGGCCGGCGGTGTTCTCGGTCAGTTGCAGCGTCCAGTCAGTGCGGTTCTGGGTATCGATTTCAAAGAAACCGGTGCGCTCATAGCCCCGTGCGAGGCAATCCTCAACCCCGAATATTGTGAAGGTTTCGTCACGCGTGCACATGAATACCGAACCATCCCACGCGCCGCCGCCAATATCGTCTACGGCGAAGATGTAATAGAAGCGCCGTTCGAGGTCGCCCTGGTAGAGGACGCGGCAATCGCCGGGCGGCGTCTGCCACCAGCCTTCGCTCATCCAGCCGCGCTCGGCGCGGTAGCCCAGGGCCACGGAAACCAGATTGGTCGTTTCGTTGCAGATGCGCAGGTCGGCATGTGCCGGCGTGGCGAAAAAGGCGAAGCTTGCGAACATCGCGCCGATCAGGGTCATGCCGAGACGGGTGTTGTGCAATCTGGTGCCAGCAAACATGGGAAAACGTGCCTTCTTTGAGCCCATGGGGGAGCGTTGGTCAATGGCTAATGGCGCGATTTGACGGAATTGCGGGTATGCGACTTCGCGGCCATGTGGATTGGATCACAAAGGGGTTGAACGGCGCGCCCTTGTGGGGTTGAACGAGGCCACGAAACGAAAGGAAGCTCCCATGGCCGTCGAAGACAGCGTAGCCCAGGATCAGTTGCGGGCGTTCATCGAGCGCATCGAGCGGATGGAAGAAGAAAAGGCCGCGATCGCCGCCGACATCAAGGAAATCTACGCCGAGGCCAAGGGCAACGGCTTCGATACCAAGATCCTGCGCAAGATCGTGGCTATCCGCAAGCAGGACGCCAACGAGCGCATGGAGCAGGAAGCCATTCTCGAGCTGTACATGGCTGCCCTGGGCATGGTCGCCGCGCCGCCGGAAGACTAGGCCGGCCTGGCCACCACAAAATCGCTGAATACCATATTGTCCCGCCCGGCCGTCATCACGCAGCCGGGCGGAATTGTCTGCCAGGTATCGCCCGTATCACCAAAGGGTTCGGAGGCGATGGCGATGCCCGACTGCAGGCGGCGCCAATAGAGCGAGGGCGGACGCTCGTCGCTGGCCCAGCGAAAGGCGCGCAGGGTCTGGCCATCGGCGAGGACGGCCGTGAAGCGCAGGGCCTGCTCGATGCCGCTGGCCTGCATGATGTGAAGACAGTTGGCGAGGGTGCGCGCCAGGGCGGGCACCGGTTCGGCGTCCAGGCCCTGGCCGAGCGCGGCGAGGAAGATGGCTTCGCTGTCGCCATTACCGCGGCGGCGGGCATAGAGATTGTCGGGGATCATTGCTTCAATGGAGCGGCGAACCCGGTCATAGCCGCCGATCTGGCCATTGTGCATGAACAGGTGCCGGCCGGCGGCGAAGGGATGGCAATTGGCCACTGAGACTTCGCCCGAGGTGGCCGAGCGCACATGGGCCAGGAACATCGGGGCGCTGACCTGGTGGCACAGCGAGGCCAGATTGGCATCCGACCAGGCGGGCAGGGTGCCGCGATAGCAGCCGGGCTCGGGCCGGGCGCCATACCAGCCGAGGCCGCAACCATCGCCATTGACCACGGTCTTGGCTTCGCGGGCTGCGAAGGACTGGCTGACCAGCGAGGAGGCTGGCTCGATCAGCAGCGTATCGAGGAAGACGGGTTCGCCGGAATAGGCCAGGAAGCGGCACATTTCAGGCTGCCTGCGCCATGACGTCGGCGAGGGCGAAGCGCACCGCGGCGTCGGCGTGAATGGCGGTGGAGTCGTAGCCGGGGAGGGGGAGGGTTGCCGGGTCGATGAGGAGCGAAATTTCGGTGCATCCCAGGATGACGGAGTCGATGCCCTGGGCGTGCGCGGCCTCGATGATGCCCAGATAGCGGCCGCGGGAGGCGTCGCGGACCTGGCCCTGGCAGAGTTCGTCGAAGATGATGTCGTGCACGGCGCCGCGATCCTGGGCGTCGGGGACCACCAGATCGATGCCGTGGCGGGCCATGCGCTGGGCGTAAAAGCCATGCTCCATGGTGTAGCGGGTAGCCAGCAGCAGGGGCCGCTGGCGGCCATCGCCGCGCAGGGCCAACGCGGTTTCGTCAATGATATCAATGAGCGGAACGCCACTCATGGCGGCGACTGGCGCGGCCACCAGGTGCATGGTGTTGGTGCAGATCAGCACGCAGGCAGCGCCGGAACGGGCAAGGCCGGCGCCGGCTTCACCGAGCAAAATGCCGGCATCGTCCCAGCGACCGGCCTTTTGCAGGTCGACGACGCGAGTGAAATCGAGCGAGCGCAGGGCGATCTCGGCGGAATGCAGCCCGCCGCGCTGGCGGCGGACGGCCTCGTTGATCAGGCGGTAATAGACCGCGGTGGATTCCCAACTCATGCCGCCAATCAGGCCGATGGTTTTCATGCAGCTTGCTCCCTCTTTGCTGCCAGCATGCTTGAGGTTTGCTGCAAGCGGGATGCAATGTGGCAGGTCCCGACAGGGTCGTGTGCACGTCTGGGGCGAGATTTCGTCGATCCAGGCGTTTCAGTTGCGTCAATGCGGAAAATCGTGCACGATCTGGTCATGCTGGATGATCGTGACCGCCGAATTCTCGACCTGCTGCAGGCCAATGCCGAAATGGCGGTGAGCGAGATCGCCGACGCGGTGTCGCTGTCGGCCTCGGCCTGCTCGCGGCGCATCACGCGGCTGCGCGAGGAGGGCTATATCAGCCGCAGCGTGGCCATGCTGGATCGGCAGAAGCTGGGCCTGCCGACGACTGTATTCGTCATCGTGCGGACGGGCCGGCATGAGGCGGGGTGGCTGGAGCAGTTCCACGCGGCGGTGAGCACCATTCCCGAGATCGTGGAAGTGCACCGGCTGACCGGCAATTTCGACTATATCCTCAAGCTCGTCCTGCCCAATGTGGAGCATTACGACGTGATCTACCGCCAGCTGGTCGGGCGGGTCGAGCTGTTCGACATGTCCGCCTATATCTCGATGGAGACGGTCAAGCTCTCGACGGGCCTGCCGACCAACTACGTTGAGAACCGCTAGCTGCTCTTGCCGAGGGCGGCGACCATGGCGGCTTCGTCATAGCCCAGGGTGGTGAGCGCGGTGGCGACGATGCCGGCGCGGTCGAGACCGGCATCGGCATACATGTCGGCCTGGGAGGCATGCTCGACGAAGCGATCCGGGATCATCAGCGGGCGGAAGCGCAGCTTGCCGTCGAGCAGCCCATTGCGGGCAAGGAAGGTGGCGACATGGCTGCCGAAGCCGCCGATGGAGCCTTCCTCGGTGGTGAGCAGCACATCGTGGGTGGTCGCGAGACGGGCGATCAGTTCCTCGTCGAGGGGCTTGAGGAAGCGCGCGTCGGCGACGGTGGGATTGAGGCCGAGCGCAGCGAGACGGTCAGCGGCGGCGAGCACTTCGCCAAGGCGAGTGCCGTAACTGAGGATGGCGATCGTGGCGCCTTCGCGCACGATGCGGCCCTTGCCGATGGCAAGCTTTTGCCCGCGCGCCGGCATGTCGACGCCCAGGCCTTCGCCGCGCGGATAGCGGAAGGCGATGGGGCCGTCATCATAGGCGGCAGCTGTCGCCACCATGTGACGCAGTTCGGCTTCGTCGGCGGCGGCCATCTGCACGAGGCCGGGAATGGCGCCCAGATAGGCGGCGTCATAATTGCCGGCATGGGTGGGGCCGTCGGCGCCGACATAGCCGGCACGATCGATGGCGAAGCGCACCGGCAGGTGCTGGATGGCCACGTCATGCACGACCTGGTCATAGGCGCGCTGCAGGAAGGTGGAATAGATGGCGCAGAAGGGACGCATGCCCTCGCTGGCAAGGCCCGCCGCGAAGGTCACGGCATGCTGCTCGGCAATGCCGACATCGAAGACGCGGGTGGGGTGGACCTCGCCGAAGCGATCAAGGCCGGTACCCGAGGGCATGGCGGCATTGATGGCGACGATGCGCGGATCGTCATTGGCTTCCTGGATCAGGCTTTCGGCAAAGACCGACGTATAGGACGGCGCGTTGGAGACGGCCTTGGCCTGGGCGCCGGTAATGACGTTGAACTTGGAGACGCCGTGATACTTGTCGGCGGAGTCCTCGGCTGGGCCATAGCCCTTGCCCTTCTTGGTGACGACATGGACCAGGATCGGGCCCTCGGCGGCGTCGCGCACATTGTCGAGAATGGGCAGGAGGTGATCGAGATTGTGCCCGTCGATGGGGCCGACATAGTAGAAGCCCAGCTCTTCGAACAGGGTGCCGCCGGTGAAGAAGGAGCGGGCGAATTCCTCGGTGCGGCGGGCCGGCTCATGCAGGAAGGGCGGCAGCTTGCTGACGAGGTTCTTGGCGGCCTCGCGGGTGCCGCGATAGACCGGGCCGGAGACCAGCCGCGCCAGATAGGCGCTGAGCGCGCCGGTGGGCGGGGCGATCGACATGTCATTGTCGTTGAGCACGACGATGAGGCGCGCATCCATGGCGCCGGCATTGTTCATGGCCTCATAGGCCATGCCGGCCGACATGGCGCCATCGCCGATGACGGCGACGACATTGCGCGGCTTGCCCAGCAGATCGCTGGCAACGGCCATGCCAAGGCCTGCTGAAATCGAGGTGGAGGAATGGCCGGCGCCGAAGGGATCGTATTCGCTCTCGGCGCGGCGGGTGAAGCCGGACAGGCCATCCTTCTGGCGCAGGGTGCGCATGCGGTCGCGGCGCCCGGTCAGGATCTTGTGCGGATAGGCCTGGTGGCCGACATCCCAGATGATGCGATCATGCGGGGTATCGAAGACGGCATGCAGCGCCACGGTCAGCTCGACCACGCCCAAACCGGCGCCCAGATGGCCGCCGGTGACCGATACGGCATCGATCATCTCGGCGCGCAGTTCATCGGCCAGCTGGCGCAGGTCCTCGCGCGGCATGGCCCGCAGATCTGTGGGCGAATGGACGGTATCGAGCAGCGGGGTGGAGGGCTTGTCGGCCAAGCGGGCGGTCCTTTGCCAAAGCGGCATCTGAGCGGCGGCCCGCTCCATCCTTCGTTATCGCGCTGCCAAGCCGGAAAGCGGCGGGGCCTTCCCTGTGCAGCGCCTCGTGCCAATTCTTTAGGCCCGGGGCGAGAGCTTTGCAACAGAGCGACGCCCGCCGGTTGGCGGGCGGGAATTGCTAGGGCGGGAACATGCCTGAATTAGGGCAGGGTCAGTTCGAGGCGAGTGCCACCGGCCGCGCGGCGACGAAGCGCGTATGTGGCAGGCCCGTGGGGAAATCGCCAACGCCCATGACGGTGACATAGCGGCCCATTTCGGCGGTCGGGTCAAAATCGGCTTCGTCATGATCCCAGATGATGGCGAAGTGGTCCGAGGTGATGGCGGCGGGCGCGGTGAAGACCTCGGCAATGTGCTCGAGATCGGGCGCGACCATGTCGGGGCTGCGCATCGCGCCGGCCACGGGACGCTTGGCGATATGCTCGGCCAGGGCCGCAGCAACCGGCTCGTTCTGCTGGGCAGCGCCAAAGGTGCCGCTGAAGAGGTTGCCGAGGGCGCCGGCGACCGGCTGGCCGCCCAGCGAAGCGGTACGCAGGCCCGTGGCTGCCGTCAGCGGCGGCACGATGGGCAGGCGTGAAGCGGGAGCGGGCGGAACGGCGGCCGTGGTTTCTCGGGCAATGATCATCTCGAGCGCGCGCTGGGCGTCGGGCGCCTGCGGCATGGGGGCGAGATAGGCAGTCATGACATCGGGCTGAGGCTGCTCGGTCATGATGAGGCGCGGCTGCGGGAAGGGCGCGGTCAGGGCGGCAAGGGCCGTGACGGCATCACCCGAAGGCAGGGCGCTGGCAGTGGCGACCTGGAGGGCCTGCGACTTCATCGCGGGAACAGGCGCCAGAGACGTGGTGGCCAGTTCAGCGGGGTCGAGCGGCGCACTGCCGGTGGTGGCGAAGGGCAGCGGCACGGCGGTTTCGGCGGCTGCCGCGGCAACCGGCGCAATGGCGCCGAGCGCGGCCGGACGGGGTGCGGGAATGGGCGCGGAGCGCGGCGTCGCGGCCTGCGGCGCGAGGGCCGCCACCTGGACGGGCGCCGATGCGGCGGCATTGACGCCGGCGGGCTGGCTGCCGCCAAAGAAGAGGTCCATCAGCGTACGGCCACCGCCGCCTTCAGCCACCTGGGTGCCCGAAGAGCTGCTGCCGCCATTGCAGGGATAGGCATGGCAGCGCTTCCACTCGGCCATGGCGACCTGGTAGCCCTCCTGCGAGAGGGGCTTGCCATCGGAGGGCAGATGCATGGTGCGGCCGTCAGGGAAGATGTCCTTGAGCTGGGCGCGGGTCATGCGCGGCCAGGCGCGGACCGAACCGGTATCGAGATGGACAAAGGGGCTGCCGGAGGTGGGGTAGTAGCCGACGCCGCCCACCTGCTTGCGCATGGCGGCCGCGCGCAGCTTGGCCAGGGGTACGCCAGGAATGAAGAAATCCATGGCGGTGCCGCGCATATGCTGGGAATTGTCGGCGACGCCGGAGGACTTGCCGGCGAGCATGGCATTGGTGGCAGGCGAGCGATAGGCCGAGACGATGTTCACCGGCTGGGTGCCACCGACATCCTGATAGACTTCCCACACCAGATCGAACAGGCGCGGATCCATCTTGGTGGGCTCGTTGCGGCGCCAGTCACGCAGGAACTGGTTGAGCTCGTTGAGCCCGGATTGGACATATTGCCCATTGCGCTTGAAGACGATGCGAGCCGTCTCCTTGGTATGGGTGTAATAGAGGTAGAGCGCGCGTTCGGACGCGGCCGCCGCAGGCAAAACTGCCTGAGGGAGGATGACGGTGATGCTCATAAGGGCGGCGAACACGAGCCGCGCGATATGGTGCCGTTGCAAAAAAGAAGTCCCCGCCACGCTATACTCTGCCCGGTTATTTCCAGTTGTCATCGCATTTTAGCGCAAACAATCATCGATTTTATTAACGCTAGCAAGAATGATGACAGCCGGTTCCGGGCCCTCACCCTCATTTCAATAAGGGCAAAAACGGGCGCAACCAAGGCGAAATTGTAAAGCAGAGGTTAAGGGGGGATGTGTACGACGCCACTTCCCCCGACGGTCAGAATTGGGGTCTTAACCTGCCTTTGACGCCCGCCGCCTCATGCCCGCTGCCAAGCTTCTAAGAGATGCGGGAGGTTTGCTGCGCACTGGTTTCGGCGGAGCTTTAACTTCCTCCTCCTCCTCATCGTCCCGCACGAGGAGGCCAGTGTCATCAATGTCATCTAGATCGAAGGAACCAACTTCATTCGCTCGAATGATCAGCGCCTGCCATTTCCTCTCCTGCACTTTGCCCGCTAGAAATGCGCGCTTCACCACATGGTAAGGGTTGTAAAATATCGCGTACGAAAGATCGCCGACCGGGCCAGGCTTGATGCCGATGAACCCTAGGTCGGCCAGTCTTTGCACCCGATCCTTCCAAGTCCTCAACGCTCGCTGTCCCTCGAATCCTGCGTGAAAAGCCATCTCCTCTGGCCTGTTTAGGGTCAAGAACTGCTCCTCCCGCAACCTCGCCCATAGCTCGAAATAGGTCTTGCTAACGGGAAACCCCTTTCCGGAGAGGTCATCCATGATGCTCATCATTAGCGGCATCAGGCGTGGAACTGCTATCCAGCCGTCATTGTCCATATTCCAAAGCTCAGCCTCATCGAGGCTCGGCCAAAGCTTCGAGCGTGCCTCAATTTGCTTTTTTTGGATGTCTCTGTGCCTGCGACCGACCATCTTAGTTCCTTCGAAATAGGCGGGTCCGGGTTTGGACCCCGGACCCTTCGCTACTCGACCTCACACGGGACCCCGTATGACCCGTCGCTTTAACGATTCCGCCGGGTTTGGACCCACGGCTACGTCGTTTGGCCTTAGCGATGAAGCCAATATGGCACCAAGTGTTAGCAGAGTCGAATGCCAAGTTAATGAATCTGAGCCCGAGTAACGCCTATATCTGTCAAACTCAGAGTATGAGTTGGTTTGGACATGACTTATTTGGGATTGTAGATGGATTTTTCATGCGCCTGGGGTCGCGTAAGCATCTAAAGAATAATCAAGAATCAGGGACCCAACGGTGTCGGGGTGTCCTGTATGCCCGTATCACGGTATCGCGGGTATCGCGGTAGAGGGGAGCCCGAGGGGGAGCTACGGCGCCAAGTCGGTTGTGACCGGCGCTGCCTCGGCGATGATCTCGGGGGCAAAGGCTGGCTTGTCGAGGCCCATGGCGGCGATCAGGCTGGCATTGTGGCCATAGACGTCGCCGAAGGACTTGAGCGCGCCATCGGCATCCACCCGCAGGGTGAAATAGGCGATGTGCACGGGGATCTGCTGCTCCGGATTCACCCAGCGCTCGGAGGCGCCGAACATCGCTTCGAGCGAGGCGCGGCTGATATTGGGCTCATTGGCCATCAGCGCATCGGCGAATTCCATCGGATTGTGCACGCGAACACAGCCATGGCTGAAGGCGCGGACCGAGCGGGCGAACAGCGACTTGGACGGGGTGTCGTGCAGATAGACGTCATGCTTGTTGGGGAAGAGAAACTTGATCTGGCCCAGGGCATTGCCGGGGCCGGGGCGCTGGCGCACGCGGAAGGGGAAATTGGTGGTGCTGACCTGGGACCAATCGACCTGCCAGGGGCTGACGGCCGTGCCGTTATAGAGCAGGTCCATGTTCTGGTTGTCGATATAGCCCGGATTGCGCAAGACGGCCGGCGCCACCTCGCCACGGATGATCGAGCTGGGTACGTTCCAATAGGGGTTCACCACGATGTGGCGGATATTGTCCGAGAAGACGGGCGTCTGGTTCTTCACCGTGCCGACGACGACGCGGGTCGTATAGGCCTCCTGGCCGTCACGATTGATGGCGAGCCGGAATTCGGGAATGTTGACCAGAACGTTGAAGGCGCCCAGGTCGCGCGGCATCCAGCGCCAGCGCTCCATATTGGCGACGATATCGGCGCGCGTCACCGGCACGCCACCATTGAGTGCGGCCAGGGTTGCAGGCCCCATGACGCCATCGACCTCGAGATCCTGACTGCCCTGGAAGGCCTTCATGGCCTCCACCAGCGCATCGTCATAGTCGAGGCCGTCGACCGGGGAGAGGCCGAGGCGGGCGCGCAGCGCGGGAACGCGCGGATCGCTCATGCCGGGCTTGAGGGTGGGACCTTCGCCAATGGGTGTGGGGCGGTCGAGATCGGTCTCCTCGAAGGTCGCGAGGGCAGCCTTGAGGGCAAGGAATTCGGGGTGGGTCGGCTCCAGCGCGCTCAGGACGGCAACCGGATCGGGGCCGGTGGCCAGCTGCACCAGGAGCGAGGCCTCGTCGAGCTTCTTGGGCGCGACATCGAGGTTGGCGCTGATCGACTGCGGATCGATGCGGCCGGAATAGAGGTGGTTGGCATAGCGCAGGGCGGCGGCGGAGAAGGCGGTCTCGAGCGCGGCGAGCTTGAGCGGATCGCCCTTGGCGCCGGCCGGGTTGAGGTCGGGCGTCAGATAATCCTGGGGGCGCAGGCCCTCGGCCTCGGCGGCTTCAAAGAGCTTGAGGATCTTCTGGGCCGGCTCGGAGAAGATGACGTCGCCATTGGGCGCGGCGTCGAGCCAGATCGGTTCGAAATGGCGGCTGCCATAGAAGAAATACAGCTTCTGCGCCTCGCCATAGGCAGCGCCGTCCTTGGAGGCGCCGTAATAGGCGGTGGAGAGCCCGGCCTTGATGGTCTGGCCGAGGGCTGTCTGGGGTGGCGCGATGATGATCGGGCTGGCGGCAAGACCGGCCATTTCCTGGCCGGAAACAGGCAGGACACTACCGGAGCCGAGCAGAGCGGCAAGCAGGCAGACCAGGATCTTGTTCATCAAAGCTCCATGCACGGCATCAGCGCCAAACGGCCGCTCCACCTCGCCCTGCACCGGACTCAGCGGGCCATTCCGCGCGAAAAATCAATACTCTGCAAACCTTAACGGGAGCAATCACTCGCAAAGTTGTGAGCATGATTTGTGGTGCGAATGCCACGCACGCATTCTGCTGGTCCATTTTCGAGACCAAGCACAGGTCAAACCGGTCAGCTGCTGTGCAGCGCTTCGAGGAGGCCGTGCCCGACCGGGAGCCGATGGCGCGCTCCTCGGCTAGACCGCGGGGTGCTCGTTTCGGGGCTCGCTGCGGAAGACCAGCGCGCAGTCGCCGGGCAGGATCCAGAACTGTGTCGGGTCGAGCGGGCGGCGGCCGGCCCCGTCATAGTCGGGATGCTCGCTCGACCAGGCGGGTGTCCAGCGGTGGCCATCGGCGGGGGCCAGCAATGGCTCTGCCAGGGCGCCGAACTGGAGATCCCGGCCCAGGTTGAGCAGAAGCAGGCGGTGTCCGGCCGGATCTGGGGTTGTATAGCGGATGAGCAGGGCCTGTTCGCCGATGACGGCGCCATCGATCCAGCGCTTGCTGGTCTGGGAGAAGGTCGGGTCCTGCCGCCGCATAAGCAGCAGATCACGATGCAGCGCGAGGAGGCCCGCGTGGTGCGTTGCCTCGGACCAGTCGAGCTTGCTCTGCGCAAATGTCGCCGGATCGGATGGATCGGGCAGCCTGGCCTGCATGTCGGGGTCGAGGACGCTGGGAAAATTGGCCAGCGAGGCGCGGCGGCCATTGGCGACAGCGCGAGCGTCTTCGCCCTCGACGCCGAAGAAGTAGAGAAACGGGTTGGTGGCGCCGAATTCCTGCCCCTGAAACAGGCAGGGCGTTTGCGGCCCCAGCAGCAGGAGGCTCGTCACAGCGCGGAGCCGGGCCGGCGACATGAGGCTCGGGAGACGAAAGCCGCGCGCGGAATTGGCGACCTGGTCGTGGTTTTCCAGGAAGTGCACGAAATGCTCGGGCGGTGTGGACAGATTGTAGGTGCCGTAGGCCTTGTCGCGCATGTCCGAACGCTGCCCCTGGTAGAGGAAGCCGTATTTGAGCGCCGAGACCAGTTCTTGGGGTGTGCCGAGATAGTCGCGGTAGTAGAAATCGTTATGGCCGGTGACCGCCACCCGGACGGCGTGCTGGAAATCATCGCTGACCATGGCATCGACGCCATAGCCGCCGCGATCGGGCGGGTCGATCATCAGGTGTTCCTGGGGCTGGTTCTCCACCACGATATAGAGCTTGCGCGACCCTGCGGCGGCGCGAATGGCGCGGGTGATCTCGGCGATGATGTGGTCGTCGCTGGCATCGAACATGGCCTGTGCGGCGTCGATGCGGAGCCCGTCGATGTGGAAGTCCTCGATCCAGTAGACGGCGTTGCCCACGATGAAATCGCGCACCGGTCGGGCGTGCTCGCCATCATAGTTGAAGCTGGCACCCCATTCATTGTCGTAGCGCGTCGTGAAATAGTGTTCGCAATAGGCGCGGTAATGGTCGCCGATGCCCACATGGTTGTAGACCACGTCGAGGATGACCCCGATGCCATGGGCATGCGCCTGGTCCACAAAGCGCCGCATGTCGTCGGGTGAGCCATAGGCTGCAAAGGGCGCGTAGGGCAGGGTGGTGTCATAGCCCCAGCCGAAGCGGCCCTTGAAGGTGCCGACCGGCATGACCTGGATGACGGTCACCCCCGTCTGGCGCAGCGCTTCGAGCCGGGTTGCCGCGGCCTGCCAGGTGCCTTCGGCCGTGAATGTGCCGATATGCAGTTCGTAGAGGACCTGGTCGCACCGCTCGACGCCCGGCCAGGTAGCATCGGTCCAGGAAAAGTCGTTGGCGACCACCATGGAGGGGCCGTCATTGCCATCCGGCTGGCAGCGGGAGGCCAGGTCGGGAAGGCGCGTGCCGCCATCGATGCGGAACCAGTAGCGCGCGCCCGGCCCGATGCCAGGGAGTGCGGCGCTGAAATAGCCGTCGCCGACGGGCTCCAGCGGGAATTTGCCATGCCCCTCGACCTCCACCACGGCAGAGTGGTGTCCAAGCGCCCAGAGCGTAAAGCGTGTGCCGCCAGGGAAAGGCACGGCGCCAAGGGAGTCGGGACGAAACATCTCTGGTGTGCCAATCGTTGGGAAGCCCCGGGAGAACGGAGCACCATTCGCTTTGTTCCGGCCGACCCGCGGCGGAGCCAGTGCGTGCCGGCCCGTGATAGAGGCCACATAGGGCAGTTAAGGTCTCAATGCTTGCCATTGATGTGCTAGACTGAGTGCGACGCGCGCCGTCCCTTCCACTACGACAGACATCGGCATCCCGGCAGCCCCTGCGCCGGTGGTTGTGCGTCCGCCATACCGTCATTGACCTGGAGATTTCTCACCATGCTTCCACAAGGCACTGCAATCGTCCAACGGGTCAGATCAGGCACGCTTGCGGGGGTCGCCGCCCTGTTGCTCGGCGCGATGAGTCCTGGCCTTGCCGTGGCCCAGGATGACCAGGTGGCGGAGGGGCGCGCGCTGGTGCAGATGTACTGCACCGACTGCCACGCGACCGAATTGACGGGCGAGAGTCCGCATGCCACCGCACCGCGGTTTCGCGATCTGCATCTCCGCTACGATGTCGAGCACCTGGCCGAAGCGCTGGTCGAGGGTATCGTGACGGCGCATCCGGAAATGCCGCAGTTCGAGTTCGACCCCGATCAGGCAATGGCCATCATTGCCTATCTGAAGTCGCTCGAGCCGGCACAGCCTGCCGGCCAATAGTCAGGTCAAGCGGATATCCGCGTTTTCGCCGAAGGACCGGATTGTGCGGGATGAGGCGAAGCCCGGCCAGCCGGGATTGCCGCTGCGGATATAGGTCAGCAGCGACTGGCTCATCAGGGCGGCCAGATCGGGAGCGGTCCTGTCGCCTTCGGCCAGCGGTATGCGTGCAAGGTCGCCGAAGACGAAGGCTTCGTCAAAGCCATGCGCGGCTCCCAGGCGCCCGCCTTCAAAGCCTGGAACCCAGGCGAACTCGTAGGCAAAGCCGGCGCCGCCCGCCGCCGCGTGCGCCTCGAGGGTCCTGAGCGCCGGATCGCGATAGATGGCGCGGGAGAGGAATATCTCCTCGTATTGGGTGAAGCTCAGTCCGGGCTGCTCGGCCTCAAGTGCGGCGAGGCATGCCTCGGCCGCTGCTGCATCAAAGCGCGCAATGGAGGCCAGGAGGGTCGCGCGGGTCTCGACCGGCGGCATCATGCCGAAGGCATACCACATGCGGGCTTCGTCCCGCGCCCAGCCGGTGACGACCTGATGGTGGCGGAAGCCTCCGGTGGCGAGGCCGTCGAGCGGATGTCGCTGCAGGCTTGTGCCATCGAGGACGATGCCGAAGGTGCGGCCGCCCGGGGCATTGCGCTCGCCAAGATGGGTCGCCAGCACCTGTTCCTGTACCGAGAGGATGGTTTCGACGGGCAGGGCGCGCAGCGCGTTCTCGTCGCCCGGCGCCACCCCGGTGCGGTCGAGGAAGTCACCGGCCAGGGCGGTGGCCGTTTCCGGCGCGATGATGCGGCTGGCCGGCCCGCTCATCAGCCAGACGCGGCGATAGAGATGGGCCAAGCCGTCGACGCCGAACAGGGCCGCGATGGTGAAGGCGCCCGAGGACATGCCGACCAGCGTGACGTTGTCGGGATCGCCGCCAAAGGCCGCGATATTGTCGTGGACCCAGCGGAGCGCGGCGATGAAATCAAGCATGCCGCGATTGGCGGCGGCGTATTCCGGCCCGAAGGCCGCGCCCAGAGAGAGGAAACCCAGCGCGCCGACCCGCATATTGGGCCGGACCAGCACGACATCGCCCCGGCGTGCGCATGCTGCCTCGTCGAGGTAACCGCCATGGGCTGCCCCGCCCTGGAAGCCACCGCCAAAGGCATGAATGATGACCGGGCGCCGCGCGTCGTCGGCCGCCGGCGTATAGAGGTTGAGATTGAGGCAATCCTCGCCGGTTTCAAATCCGTCACCCTTGGGTGCCCAATCCGGAGCGCGGCGAAGGTTCTGCGGCGGCGCCGGGCGGTAGCGCGTAGCATCGACCAGGCCGGCATTGTCCCGTGGCACCGGGGGCTTGAAGCGGCGCTGACCCAGAGGCGGCTCCGCATACGAGATGCCGAGAAAGCGGTTGCCCCTCTCGTCGCGCAGCCCGCGATAGGTCGCCTGCCTGCTGTCTCTATCGACAATGGTGGCGCCAATCATGCGGCAGGCGTCCCATCGAGCAGGTGGCAGGCGGCCTTCTGTCCGCCGCCCATGTCCCGCATGACCGGCTTTTCCGTCGTGCAGCGGGCGAAGGCATGGGGGCAGCGGGTGCGGAAGGCGCAGCCGCTGGGCACGGCATGGGCGCTGGGAATTTCACCCTTGAGCCGTGCCCGTTGGCCGCTTCCCTTGCCTGGGGCAGAGGCAAGCAAGGCCTGAGTGTAGGGATGGGCCGGCGCACCGTAGATGCGATCGCGCGGGCCCTGCTCGACGATCTCGCCCAGATACATGACGCCGATCTCGTCGCACATGAACTGCACAACGCGCAGATCATGGGAGATGAACAGCATGGTGGTGCCGTGCCGGTCCTGCAGGTCGCGCATCAGGTTGAGCACCTGGGCCTGCACGGACACATCGAGCGCGCTGACCGGCTCGTCGGCGACGATCATTTCCGGATTGGTGGCGAGGGCCCGGGCGATGGCGATGCGCTGGCGCTGGCCGCCGGAGAATTCGTGCGGGTAGCGGTCGAGCGCAGTGCGCGGCATGCTGACCTCGGCCAGCAGGCGTTCGGCCGTCCGGAGCTGTTCGGTCGGGGTGCCGATGCCATGCACGAGCTGGGGTTCGACCAAGGTGTCGCGCACGCTCATGCGCGGATTGAGCGAGCCGAACGGGTCCTGAAAGATCATCTGCATGTGCCGCCGTTCGGCGCGCAGATCGCGCGCCGACAGGCCGGCAAGATTGCGACCGCGGAAGCTGATGGCTCCGCTGGTGGGTTCGACGAGGCGCAGCACCAGCCGTGCAGTGGTGGACTTGCCCGACCCGGATTCCCCCACAAGGCCGAAGGTCTTGCCCTTGGGGATAGTGAAGCTGACATCGCGCACGGCCTTGACGGCGCGAAACGACTTGGAGAGGCCCTCGACGGACAGGACGGTCTGGGTGGTCATTGGTTGCCCTCCAAGGGGTGCCAGCACCGGGCATCGGTCTGGCCGTGCCGTTCAAGCGCAGGACGGGTCTGGCATTGCGCATCGGCGCGGGTGCAGCGCGGGGCAAAGCGGCACCCCTCGGGCCATTGCCCGACCGGCGGCACGGTGCCAAGGATCGGGGTCAGCCTGGTGCGGCCATCATCATGGGCCGGCACGGCGTCGATCAGGCCGCGCGCATAGGGGTGAGTGGGGGCGTTGACCACATCGGCGCTCAGGCCGCGCTCGACCACGTCACCGGCATACATGACCACCGCCTTCTCGCAGAAGTCCCCGACCACTTCGAGGTCATGGGTGATGAAGAGCATGGCGAGGTTGAACTCGCGGCGCATGTCCTCAAGCAGGTCGAGCACCTGCGCCTGGATGGTGACGTCGAGCGCGGTGGTCGGTTCGTCGGCGATGATCAGCGAGGGACCACAGGAAATGGCCAGCGCGATCATCACGCGCTGCCGCATGCCGCCGGACAGTTCGTGCACATAGCCCTTGAGGATGTCGCGGGCGCGGGGAATGCCGACGCGATCGAGCAGTTCGGCGGCGCGGTTGGTCGCCTCGGCGTGGCTCAGCCCCAGATTGTGGCGGAGCGTATCGGTCATCTGCCGGCCGATGGAGAGCGTGGGATGCAGCGCAGTCATCGGCTCCTGGAAGATGAAACCCATATGCCGGCCGCAAAGGCGGCGACGATCCCGGGGTGAGAGCGAGGAGATCACCTTGCCGTTGAGCGTGATCGTGCCGCCGATAACCGCATTTTCCGGGGCGATGCCCATGATGGCCGAGGCGGTGATGGACTTGCCGCAGCCGCTCTCGCCCACCAGCGCCACGGCCTCGCCCTGGCGGATGGAAAAGGAGACATCGGTGACAATCGGCAGAAGGCCATCGGCATTGCGCAACGAGAGGCTGAGATTGTCGACGTCCAGCACCGTCGGAGCCTGGGGAACCGGCGAGAGGTGATCGGCCGGCAGCGGGGTGAGGTGCGCGGTCATTGATAGCGGATCCGGGGGTCTAGAATGGCGTAGATGAGGTCGATGGCGAGGTTGAGCACCGCCAGGACCAGCGAAATGGTCAGCACGCCGCCTTCGACCAGCGGATAGTCGCGCCGGCCTACGGCTTCGACCAGCATGCGGCCCAGACCCGGAAGGGCAAAGATGATCTCGATGGCGACGGCGCCGCCCAGCATGTAGCCGGCGGACAGGCCGGCCACGGTGACCACCGGCATGGCGGCGGTGCGCATGGCATATTGGCCGATCACCTTGCTTTCCGGCAGGCCCTGGGCCCGGGCGGTGGTGATATAGGGTTCGTTGAGCACGTCGAGCATGGACGAGCGCATCATGCGCGTCATCAGGGCGGACTGCCGCACGCCCAGTGCCAGCGCCGGCAGGAAGATGGTCGAAGCGAAGGCGACCAGCCCGGCCGATGGCGGATTGTAGCCGGCCACGGGAAACCAGCGCAGCGTCACCGCAAAGACGAAGATCAGCAGCAGGGCGAACCAGAATTCGGGGAGGGATATGCCCAGCACCGCGGTGGTCACCACGCCGCGGTCGATCGGCTTGTTGCGGTTCATAGCCGAGAGCAGGCCCATGGTGATGCCGATGACCACGGCCAGGGTCAGCCCCACCAGGGTGAGCATGATGGTGACCCCGGCATAGCGCGGGATGATCTGCATGACCGGCTCGCGGAAGAAGATGGAATTGCCCAGATCGAGCGTCACGATGCCCTTGAGCCAGAGCAGGAACTGCACCCAGATCGGCTGATCGAGGCCGAGCTGGGTGCGCAGAGCCGCGATCTGTTCGGCGGTGGCCTGATCGCCCAGCATCATGCCGGCCGGGTCGCCCGGGGACAGGCGCAGCAGCAGGAAGACCAGGATCAGCGGCACGAAGATGGTGGGCAGGATGAGAAGGAAGCGTTTTCCGAGGTAGCGCAGCATGTCAGCGCCTCCGTGCCAGGCGCGGGTCGAGAATGTCGCGCAGACTGTCGCCCAGGAGATTGAGGGCAAGAATGGTGAGCATCAGCGCCAGGCCGGGAAAGATGACGATCCAGGGCGCCTGGGCGATGTAGTTGCGCGCTTCGGTCAGCGCATTGCCCCAGCTGAGTTCCTTGGGGCCGATGCCTACGCCGATGAAGCTCAGGCCCGCTTCGCCGAGCACGGCGGCGGAGAAGATGAAGGAGGCCTGCACCAGAATGGGGGAGCTGACGGCCGGCAGGATATAGCGGGTGAAGAGCCGCAAGGTGGGAACACCCACGGCGCGCGCCGCCTCGATCATCTGCAGTTCGCGCACCACCAGCACCTGTCCGCGCACGATGCGCAAGGACGGGGCGATGAGCACGATGGACAGAGCGGTGATCACGGTGGTCATCGAGGGGCCCATGATGCCGGCGGCGGCGGTGGCGAGGACGATGCCGGGAAAGGCCATGAGCCCATCCACCAGACGCATCAGGACCACATCGACCTGGCGATAGAAGCCGGAAATGGCGCCAAGCACGACAGCGATGGACATGGAAATGACCGTCACCACCAATCCGACGAAGAGCGAGGTGCGGCCGCCATGCAGCACCATCCGGAACATGTCGCGCCCGAGATTGTCGGTGCCGAACAGATGCTCGGCGCCGGGCGGAATGAAACGGTCGGCAGGACTGACCTTGAGCGGGTTGCCCGGCGCCAGAAGCGGTGCAAGCACCGCGCTGAGCGCCAGGATTGCCAGCATGATCATCGACGCCATGGCCGTGGGATTGGCCAGGAGCCGCTGCCAGACCGTCTTGTTGGTGGTGACGAAGGCTTCTTCGTCACCACCGGGCAGGCGGTCGGGAGATGTCGCCTGGATCAGGGTCATGGATCAGCTCTGCGGGGGCGGCGCGACATTGTAGAAGTCGCCGGCGCGCGAGGGAATGCGGGCCGGGTTTCCGACGCCCTTGCGGATGCCATACATGTTGGACTCGGTCCCGAACTTGATGAACGGGAACTGGTCATAGGCCAGAACGTGGATCTTCTCGAAGATGGCCTTGCGGGCTTCCGGATCGAGCGTGGTTGCGATTTCCTGCATCAGCGCCATCTTTTCGGGATCTTCCCAGAAGCCGGGATAGCTGGCGTTGAGATAGGCGATCGAGGTCGGATCGACATAGGTGGGCAGGAAGCTCGAGAAGGCGTCCATCTGCGCCGCGTCGGCACGGGCCTGGATGTAATTGGCCATGGGCGATTCAACGATCTCGACGTTGATGCCGTATTCCTCCAGTTGCTGGGAGGCGGTGATCGCGGTCAGGAAATGCTTCTGGTACTGCTCGGAGGCGACCAGCCAGCGGATGGGTTCGCCATTGTAGTCCGAGGCAGCGAGATACTCGGTGACCTTGTCCGGATTGGGCGTACCGAAGCCCTCGGGCACGCCGGCGGTGGTGTACCAGAACGAGTTGGGATCGGGGATCCAGCTCGGGTCGAGCGTGTAGAATTCGGGATTGCCCACCGAAGCCAGCATGATCGGCTCCATCTCCAGCGCATGGTAGATGGCCCGGCGCAGATTGACGTCGGCGGCCACGCCCTCCTTGGTGTTGAACACCACGGTCAGCGACTGGTTGTTGGCAACCACGACCGCCTCGGTATTGGGGTCGTTCTGCAACGCGTCATAGAAGTCGCTCGGCAGCTCGTTGGCGATGTCGATTTCGCCGGTGATCAGCGAGTCGCGGCGCACCGACGCCTCGGGCATCAGGCGGAAGATGATCTGGTCGGCATAGGCGTGCTTCATGCCCGAGGCGCTGGAGCTGGGTTCGCTGCGCGAGGCGTATTCGTCCCAGCGGGTCATGGTGACGCCCTGGTCGGGCTGATATTCGGTGAGCATATAGGGGCCGGTGCAATCGAGGCCGCGCGTGGCTTCGGTCGGAGAAGCGCCCTCGAGCGAGGCCGAGGACATGATCACGGACTGGGTCCCGGCCAGCAGGCCCGGGACAATTGGCGAGGGCGAGGCCAGCGCGAAGACCACGGTCTTGTCGTCGGGGGCGGTGATGGCGGAGACAGCGCCCTTGAAGGCTGCGCCAATGCCCGCCGATTCCCGGAAGCGTTCGAGCGACGCCACGACATCGGCAGCGGTGAGGGCGGCGCCGGAATGGAATTTCAGGCCGTCGCGCAGCGTCACGGTTAGGCTGGTGCCATCCTCGCTATATTCGAAGCTGTCGGCCAGCATGGGCTGGGGGGTCCAGCTCTCGTCGAGACCGAACAGGCCCTCGCAGATCACCCCCGCCGTGGCCCAGTTGACGCCGAAGGTGGTGACCACCGGGTCGGGTGACGGCGCCATCTGGGAGATGCCGATGCGCAGCGTGCCGCCCTGCGGGAATTCCTGGGCCAGTACCGGCTGGGCGACGACCAGCGCCAGGGATGATCCGGCCAGCAGGGCCCCTCGCATGACTTTGTACAATTTCATTTCCATTCCTCCCTTTGCCCTTAGCGGGCGGTTTGCAGAACAGGCGACGCCAGCGGCGTTTCGCCCGGTTCGTTTGGCACAAGGATCTCCAGTCCAAGCACCAGATAGCTCAGGCACTTGCCGTGGGTATCCACGCCAAGGCTGGAATTGACGCCGCCTTCGAGTGCGTCCTCGATGACGAAGTTGAGCGCCCCGAGCCGGGGCAGCTCATAGCGGGTGACCCGCGTGACACCGCGATGGGCGAAGAGCGCCGCGACGCGCTCGGTCGTGACCTCGGCCAGCAGAACCGGCCAGTGGCGCGGCTCGTAGGCGATGACGTTGACGTTGAGCCGATTGCCCTTGTCGCCCGAGCGGCCGTGGGCAATCTGGTGCAAGGCGATGCGGCGCGAGGGCTCGCTCATGGCTCGCCCCCGGCAAAGTGGAAGCCCATTTCGACGAGGTCACGCGGCACCATGTGGGAGAGGGTCCGCACACGCGGCCGCACGCTCTGGCGCACGCCGCCGCCGCCGGCAGGGCCGCAGCAATAGAGGGCATTCACCTCTTGCACCGCCCGTTCGACCTCGCGCTGCGAATTGCCGCCAAAGGCAAAGCGCACGCGATAGTCGCCGGCCGGCACACTGCCAAACGCGGCAAGAAGATCACCGTCGTCGCTGTCGAAAGCGCTGACCGTGCCGATGATGTCGGAGCGGTGTCGCACCGGCAGACTGCGCCGGCGCAGCCGCTCATCGATGGTGGTGATGGCCAGCCGCGCCCGGGCGAGCGCATTGGGGCCGGCATAGGAAATCTCGGCCTCGCCCAGCCAGTCGCCATAGACGCTGACGGTTGCCTTGAGCTTGTGGGGCGCCTGATGTCCGCGCGCGCCGGTGACCCGCACGCGGTCGGGGCCGACCTGCTGCAGTTCAACGCCGGTGATGTCGAGGGTCACATCGGGGGTGAGATAGGCCGCCGGGTCGTGAATTTCGTACAGCAACTGTTCCTTGACGGTCCGCAGGTCGACCAGCCCGCCCGTCCCCTCCGCCTTGGTGATGACGAAGCTGCCATCGGCGTCTACCTCGGCGATGGGAAAGCCGATATCGGCGGTGTCCGGCACATCCTTGAAACCGGGATCGGCGAAGAAGCCGCCCGACACCTGCGAGCCGCATTCGAGCAGGTGCCCGACCAGCGTTCCTGCCGCGATCCGGTCGAGATCGGTCCAGGACCAGTTGAAATGCGCCACCAGCGGGCCGAGCGCCAGTGCCGGATCGGCGACGCGACCGGTCACCACGACCTGTGCGCCGGAGCGGATGGCGTCGGCGATGGCCCCGGCACCCAGATAGGCATTGATGGCAATGACGTCGCCGTCGAGGCCTGGAAGGCGTCCATCGCCATCCCAGCGTTCCGTCTGGGTCAGGTCCACCCTGCCCACCAGATCGTCTCCGGTGACGATGGCGATCCGCACCGTCCCGAGGCCGAGCCGGGTGGCCAGGTCCTGGATGGCCCGGGCGGCCGCCGGCGGATTGGCCTGGCCGAAATTGCCGACGATCACGATGCCCGCGGCGATGCACTGGGCCAGGATCGGTTCGAGAATGTCGTCGAGGAGGGGTTCATAGCCGCGCAGCGGATCCTGACGCTTGGCAATCTGCCCCAGTGCCAGGGTGCGCTCGCCCAGGGTCTCAAAGATCACGGCACCGCCCTCGCCGGCAGCGGCGATTGCGCGCACTACCGATTGCGGAGCGTCGATGCGGTCGCCCGAAAAGCCAGCACCACTGCCAATGCGATACACGATGATCCTCCCTGATCGTCATTATCATCGGTATGATTATCGATAATGTCAACGATGATTGTGTGGCTGTGGAGAATTGACTAGATTGAGCCGGTCGGAAGCATGGATTCGAGGTCTGGATGCGGGTTGCCAAGTCGTTGCCGGAACAGGCCAAAAGCTGGGACTCGGTCTATCGCGACCTGCAGCGGCAGATCATTGCCGGACAGCTCCGCCCACGCGAACGCCTGGTGGAAGACGAGATCATCGAACGTACGGGCGCCACCCGCCACGCCGTGCGCCGCGCTTTTGACGAACTGGAACGCGTGGGCCTGGTGGTCCGGCAGCCCAACAAGGGCGTGCAGGTGCGCGACTATTCCATTTCCGAGGTTGAGGAACTCTACGAGATCCGCGAGTGCCTCGAGACCCGGGCGGCCACCCATTTCGATCGTCCTGCGGGGCCCGAACTGGTCGCCCAGCTCACCGATATCGCCACGCGTCACCGGGAGGCCTCGCGCAGCCAGCGCTATGCCGAGGTCTTTTCACTCAACAACGACTTCCACGAAGTGCTCTATCGGGCTGCGGGCAACCAGCAACTGGCAGACGCCATCCTTCACTATACCTTTGCCACCCATCCGATCCGCACCCGGGCCTTTCCCAGCGAGGAACTGCGCGAAATCGCCATCGGCCAGCATTTCGACATGATCGACACGATCGCTCGCGGTGCGCCCGAGGAGCTGGCGGAGATCATCCGCAAGCATATCCAGGGGCCGAAGGAATTCTATCTCAAGGCGACCTATATCCAGGGCGCAATCTAGCGCTCACACGCCTATCGGGCGCACGAACTCGTCCCCACCCGCTCTCCCGGCAGGCGTATCGGCGCGCTCCAGAATGCGCCGCGCACCAGGGACATTTGCGCGGCGAAATGGGCGTTCTGTCGCCCTCCCGACCCCTCCCGAATTTTCCTGCGAGACGACTAGACGCATAAAGCGGAAACACCTATAGGTCATAAAAGTAGCTTATTATGTTTTAGCTGGGAGGAACAGCATGACGTTCAAGAAACTGGTCACTGTCGGAAGCTTATTGGCGATGTCGGCCCTGCTCGCTTCGGCATCGGTTCAGGCGCAGGATTATCCCAGCCAGCCGATCCGGCTGGTGGTGCCATATCCGGCTGGCGGCACTGCCGACGCGGTTGGCCGCGTCCTGAGTGAAGCCCTGACCAAGGTCACCGGCGCCACTATCGTTGTCGACAATCAGGGGGGAGCGTCCGGCACGATTGGAGCCGGGCAGGTGGCGCGCGCTGCGCCGGATGGCTACACGCTGCTGCTCGGTGCCAACAGCATCTTTGCCGTCGTCCCGCATCTGCGCGAACTCGACTTCGATCCCAATGCCGATCTGGTGCCGGTGGCCAAGATCGCGGATTCGACACGCCTGCTGGCTGTGCACCCATCGGTGCCTGCCGAGACGATGGAAGAGTTCATCGCCTATGCCAAGGCCAATCCCGGCACCCTCAACTATGCATCGTCCGGCAACGGCTCGACCCCGCAGATCCTCACGGAAATCTTCAAGTCGGCAGCGGGGTTGGATATCCAGCATATCCCCTATGGCGGGGCTGGTCCGGCGATGAACGGACTGCTGTCGGGCACGGTGCAGATGATGATCGACACGGTCGTGATCTCGCAGGCGGAAAGCGGTGCCCTGCGCGGTCTCGCCGTCTTCGGCAATGCCCGCATTCCCGGATTGCCGGACGTGCCCACCATGGTGGAGGCCGGCTTCACGGATTTGCGCAGTGCCGGCTGGACCGGCCTGTTTGCGCCAAAGGACACGCCGCCCGAGATTGTCGAGATGCTGAGCATGGCCATCAGCGGGCTTTATGCCGACCAGGCCTTCATCGACCGGCTGACTTCGGTTGGTGTGGACCCCGATTTTCAGGATCCGCGCATATTCGCGGACAGTCTGGCGGTTGATTTCGCGTATTTTGGCGACGTCATCAAAGCTGCCGGCATCACGGAAGAATAAAAGTGTTCGACGTCACGACAGCGAAGGAGCGGGGGACAACCCTGCTCCTCGCACCTTCGCTGGGTCGCGGAGCCGAGGATTTCACGACGGTTGCGGCGGGTTTGCGGGCTCTCGGCCATCGGGTCGTCGCGCCAGAGCCCTTCGGCCTGGCGGCGGGTGAAGATGTCGCTTCGGCCAATCTCGAGACGCTCGCTTCGCACCTTCTGAGTGCCGCACCGCAGGATAGTGGGCCGCTGGTTGTGGTCGGTCATGCCTTCGGAAACTGGGTGGCGCGCATGGCCGCAGTCATGAGTCCGCAGCGCGTCGTTGCCGTCGTCCTGCTGGCGGCAGCGCGGCGGGTGATTCCCGCGGACATCAGGCCGTCCATCGACGGGAGTTTCGATCCCCGGCTGAGCGAAACCGAACGGCTCGGGCATCTGCAACGGGCCTATTTCGCATCGGGCCAGGACGCGCGGCCATGGCTGGCGGGCTGGCATCCTGAGCTGGCCGCCGCACAGCGCCTGGCGGCGGCGCGGAGCGACCGGGCAAGGTGGTGGCATGCGGGGGGCGTCGTGCCGATCCTGGATATCCAGGCCGCACAGGATGCGATTGCCCCCGCCAGCCAGGCCATGGAACTGCGCGACGAGCTTGGCGATCGGGTCACCGTCGTCACCATAGACAATGCCGGGCATGCGCTGCTGCCCGAGCAGCCCGTTGAGGTCGCCGAGGCCATCGATGCCTTTGTGCGCCAACTTCATATTCCGGAGATTGCCAGATGAGCGCCTTGAGCAAATTGCGGGACAAGGATGTCCTGTCCGGAGCGATCTTCTCCGGAGTGGGCGTCTGGTTCACGGCACAGTCGCTCAACCTGTCCATGGGATCGTTGCGATCCATGGGACCCGGCTATCTGCCAGTGGCGCTTTCGCTGCTGCTGCTGGGTTTTGGGGTCGCGGTGCTGCTGCGCGGCGTGCTGCGTGGCGCCGGTGGCATCGCCGGCATACCGCTGCGCGGGCTGGCGGCCGTGATCGGGGCGCTGCTGATCTTTGCCTTCTGCGTGCGCGGCGCGGGCCTCGGACCCACTGTGTTCGTCATGGTGCTGGTGACCTGCCTCGGCAGCACAAAAGCCCGGCCGATTCCCAGCGTCATTCTTGCCGCGGGTCTCGCCGTTTTCAGCTGGGCGGCGTTCATCTGGGGGCTCGGACTGCCGCTCAGCATGATCGGCCCATGGCTGGGAGGGTATTGAGCCATGAGCATTGACCTGTTTGCCAATCTCTCCGTCGGACTGTCCGCGGCCTTTTCGCTGGACAACCTGTTCTACTGTTTCGCCGGCGTGCTGCTGGGGACCCTGATCGGCGTGCTGCCGGGCATCGGCACGGTGGCGACCATTGCCATGCTGTTGCCGGTGACCTTCGGCCTGCCGCCGGTCGGCGCGCTCATCATGTTGTCCGGCATCTATTATGGCGCCCAGTATGGTGGCTCGACCACGGCCATCCTGATCAACCTGCCGGGGGAAAGTTCCTCGGTGGTGACGGCCGTCGATGGCTACCAGATGGCGCGCAATGGCCGGGCAGGGGTGGCGCTGGCCACGGCGGCCATTGGCTCGTTCTTTGCCGGTACGGTGGCGACAATCCTGCTGGCGCTGTTTGCTCCGCCGCTGGCGGCGGTGGCGCTGACCTTCGGGCCGGCCGAATATACCTCGCTGATGGTGCTTGGCCTGTTCGCCTCGATCGCGCTGGCATCGGGGTCATTGCTCAAGGCCTTTGCCATGATGCTGATGGGGCTGCTGCTCGGACTGGGTGGGCAGGACATCTATACGGGCGCACAGCGCTTCACCCTCAACATGATCGAGCTGATCGACGGCTATGAATTCATCGCCATCGTCATGGGCATGTTCGGCATCGCCGAGGTGATCCGCAATCTCGAGGACGAAAGCAGCCGTTCGGTGCTGTCGACCAAGATCAAGAACCTTTTCCCCAGCCGGGCGGACCTGCGCGAGATGGCCGCCCCCGTGCTGCGCGGCACCGCGCTCGGGTCTATCCTGGGCATTCTTCCCGGTGGCGGGGCGATGCTGTCGTCATTTGCCTCCTATGCGCTGGAGAAGAAGCTCTCCCGCAAGCCGGAAACCTTCGGCAAGGGGGCGCTGGCCGGGGTTGCCGGGCCGGAAAGCGCCAACAATGCCGGGGCACAGACCTCGTTCATCCCCATGCTCACCCTGGGCATTCCATCCAATCCGGTCATGGCGCTGATGATCGGTGCGCTGATCATCCAGGGCATCACGCCCGGCCCCAATGTGGTGACCGAGCAGCCGGTGCTGTTCTGGGGGCTGATCGTCTCGATGTGGCTGGGCAACCTGATGCTGGTGGTGCTGAACCTGCCCCTGGTCGGCATCTGGGTGAAGCTGCTGAGCGTACCCTATCACTTCCTGTTCCCGGCGATTGTCGTGTTCTGCTCGGTGGGTGTGTTCAGCGTCAACAATGCCAGTTTCGACGTGACCCTGATGGCCGTTTTTGCAGTCATTGGCTATGTGCTGGTCAAGCTCGATTGCGAGCCCGCGCCGCTGCTGCTCGGCTTTGTGGTCGGCCCGATGCTCGAGGAGAATATCCGGCGTGCCATGCTGGTCTCGCGCGGCGACCCGATGATCTTCATCGAGCGGCCGATTTCCGCAGGCCTGCTGATCATCGCCGCCATCGCCATTGCCGCGGTGACGCTCCCCGCCATCCGCAAGGGCCGCGAACAGGCCTTCAAGGAGGAGTGACACTGCTCGTGGCTAAGCCTCTAAAGCCAGTCTATTGGTTGTAACTGACTTGCCGGCATCGTAGATTGAGGCGGTCGAGACGAACCCGGGACATTTCAGTGAATACCAAGCCAGCGACGGCCACAGTCGATTTTGGGAAGAGCGCCGTTTCTCGCTACATCCAGCTGGCGACCCTGTTCAAGCGGCGCATCGAATCCGGGCAGTGGCCGGTCGGCAGCCAGATCCCCACGGTGGATGAGCTGGCGATCGAATGCGGCGTGGCGCGGGCCACGATCCGGCAGGCGCTGGACCAGTTGGAGAAGGAAAACCTGATCGAGCGGTTCCGCGCCAAGGGCACCTTCGTGCGCAGCCGGCCGCAGGAAGCGCTGTGGTGTGCGGTGGCGACCGACTGGTCGGGCCTGCTGCGACCAAGCCACGACGCCCGCATCGAAATCCTGACCGATCAGCGTGATCGCGACTTGCCTGACCTGCCCTATATGATCGGCAATGCGGCACCCAAATACCGGCACCTCAACCGCCGCCACTGGCGCGAGGGCAAGCCATTCCTGCTCACCGAGCTCTACATTGATGAGCGGCTTTCGGACCGGATCACGCAGAACGACCTGGAAACCAAGACGGCCCTGCGTCTGGTGGCGGATGTGCCGGGCGTCGAGATCGTCGATGCGCAGCAGACGCTGACGATCCGGAGCGCGGACATGGACATGGCCAAGGCGCTCGACATTGCCATCAACGCGCCGGTCGCCTTCGTCTATCGCCGTGCGGTGGACCAGTCGGGCACGGCGGTGCTGGTCGCCGAGGGCGTCTATCGCGGCGATGTGGTGCGCTTCGACGTCAAGTTGCGCTAGCCGGCGCGGCGAAAGCCGAAGCCGGTCGCCCTTTCGACCTCATCAAGGGCCTTGGCGGTTTCCTGACGCTCCTGCCTGGCATCCCAATAGAGCGGACCGCCTTCCCAGGCCGGAAAGCCATAGCCGTGGACCAGGGCGACATCGATGTCGCCGGCCCGCTGGGCCACGCCATCCTGCAGGACGAGCTTTGCCTCATTGACGATGGCCGCCATGGCGCGGCGCTGAATTTCTTCGGCATGGAAGGCGCGCCGGACGGCAACTGCTGAATTCGCGTCGATCAATGTTGCGACGGCGGGGTCGACATGGCGCTGCCCGCGCTCGTCGTAGCGATACCAACCGGCGCCTGCCTTGCGGCCCAGCCGGCCGGCTTCGCAGAGGCGGTCGGGGATCGTGACATAGCGTTCGCGCGGATCGCGCGTGGCCGCCAGGCGCTGGCGCGTCTTCCAGGCGATATCCAGCCCGGACAGGTCCGAGACTGCGAATGGTCCCATGGCGAATCCGAAGGCTTCCAGGGCAGCATCGACCTGTTGCGGGCTGGTGCCTTCCTCAACCATGAACTCGCATTGCCGGCGATAGGCGGAATAGATGCGGTTGCCGATGAAGCCCTCGCCCAAGGCAGAGACCACGGCAATCTTGCCGATCTGCCGCGCCAGTTTGAGCCCGGTGAGCAGCGCCTGATCCGATGTCTGGGGCGTGCGTACGACCTCCAGCAGCTTCATCACATTGGCCGGGCTGAAGAAATGCAGGCCAATGACCGATGCGGGCCGCTGCGTCGCGGCGGCGATGGCGGCAATGTCGAGGTAGGAGGTGTTGGTGGCAAGGACCGCGTCAGGCCGCGCAACGGCGTCGAGCCGGGCGAAGATATCCTGCTTGATGGCAAGATCCTCGAAGGCTGCCTCGATGATGAGATCGCAATCGCGCAGGTCGGCCAGTTCGATGCTGCCGGTGAGGGCCGCGCGCCGGCTGGCGCTTTGGCTAATGTTGCATCGCCCGCTCGCGACGTCGGCCGCCAGCGTCTGCTCGATGCGCTCGATGCCGCGCGAGAGGGCGGCCTCGTCCTGTTCGATGAGCCGAACGGTCAGGCCGGCATTGAGCAGGCAGACGGCAATGCCCGCGCCCATGGTTCCGGCGCCGACCACGCCAACGGTGTGGATGGGGAGAGGGGCGACGCCCGCAAGGCCATCCACCCGACCGGCCTCGCGTTCGGCAAAGAACAGGTGGCGGAGCGCGGCGGCTTCGTCGCTGGAGCGCAACTGCTGGAACGCGGCGCGCTCGCGTGCCAGCATGGTGGCAAATGGCGCGCTGTTGGCATCGCGCAACAGCGTGATCGCTTCGACCACATTGGGCCGCAGGCGACCGCGGCGCATCGCGGTCTTGGCGGCTGCGGCGATCTCGGTTTCGCTGGATGACAGCACGGGTGCTTCGCCCAGGCGGCGCTTGGTGTTTCCCAGTGACCGGGCATGAGCGAGGGCGGCGGTAAGCAGGTCGCCATCGGCGAGCACATCAATCAGCCCCAGCGCCAGGGCCTCTGGTGCCGGAACACGCTGGTCGCTGCAGACGAGATCTATCGCCTTGGCTACATTGACGAGGCGGACGAGGCGCTGTGTGCCGCCGGCGCCCGGCACCATACCGAGCTTGACCTCCGGCAGCCCGACGACCGCATCGGCTGATGCCACCCGGGCGTCGCAGCCCAGCGCCAGCTCGAAGCCACCGCCCAAGGCCGCGCCATGGATGGCAGCGACGACGGGGAGGGGCAGAGCCTCGATCGCGGCGATCACGGCCGGCAGTTGCGGCTCTTCCAGCGGCGCGCCGAATTCACGGATATCAGACCCGGCCACGAAGGTCCTGCCGGCGCCGATGATGACGACGCCCGTGGCGGCGCTGCCGACCAGGTCGCCGAGCCTAGCCAGCAAGGCCTCCCGAACTGCCCGCGAACCGGCATTGACGGGGGGATTGTCGATGACGATGACCGCGATATCATCCTCGAAGCGCAGCCGGACCGGACTGTCCGTCATTGCCCGCTCCAGGCCGGGGCACGCTTTTCAACGACGGCGCGGGTGGCCTCGCGCGCGTCGGCGGTGCGCATCAGGCGGGTGCTGAAAACCTGTTCGCCGGCATAGCCTTCCTCCACCGGGAGGAATTCTGCGGCGTTCATGGATTGCTTGCCTAGGCGCTGGCCGAGCGGCGCCTTGCTGGCAATCAGGGTCGCCAGTTCCATGGCCCGGGTCATCAGCGTTTCGGCGTCCACGATCTCCTGCACGAAACCGAAGCGCCAGGCGTCATCGACGCTCAGTGGCAGACCGGTGAACACCATGTGGCGCAGCACGCCCTGCGGCAGGTGACGCCCCAGATGGGCCGTGCCGCCGCAGCGACCCACATTGATCTCGGGCAGGCTGAAGCGGGCATTGGCGCTGGCCAGGCGAATATCGGCCACGGAGGCCAGAACGCAGCCGGCTCCCAGGGCCGGACCATTGACGGCTGCAATGACCGGAACATCGCAATGGCGGACCGCTGCAAAGCACCGGCGCACGATGGCGGCACGCTCGGCGTCATTGTCGGGCGTTGCCGCCAGAAATTCGTGCAGGTCCAGTCCGGCACAGAAGGCCTTGGTGCCCGCGGCCGTCAGCACGACGCAGCGCACGTCGAGCCGCTCGGCGAAGCTCTCGAACAGCGCGGCGATCTCGCCATAAAGCGCCATGGTGAGGGCGTTGACAGGTGGACGGTCAAGGGTGACGACGGCGATGCCGTCGGCGATGGTGAACTGGAGAGCCGTCATTGGCCAAGTCCTTGCGTCTGGCGAGAAGGGGAGTCGAACCCGTAGAGGTCAGCGGGGTTGTGCACGAGAATGCGCTGGGCCAGCGCTGCGTCGTGCCCGGTCCACTCGGCAAACAGATCGAGCAGGTGACCGACATCGGGGCGGGCCTCATCGAGACGCACATGCGGCCAGTCAGATGCCCAGAGCAGGCGTTGGGGATTGGCGGCGACCAGGGCATCGTGGAAGAGCCGTATATCGGGGTAGTCGGGCACCTGCTGCGATGCGCGGCAGAGCGCCAGCTTGACCCAGACCTCGCCCTCGGCAAGCGCGGCGAGCACGACCTCAAAGGCAGTGCCGGTGACGCTCGCGGCGGTGTCGAACCGCGCCATATGCTCGAGCACGATGGGCAGGCCAAGCTGTGCGAGCGCCGGCCTGTGTTCCGCAAATGTCGCCGCATCGCACCAGAGCTGCGCATGCAGGCCGATCTCTGCCATGGCAGGGGCGAGATCATGCAGGTCCTCAAGGCCGGCTGCACCGGGAAAGCGGTTCGTTCCGCCTGGCAGGTCCAGATGGACGAAGCGCAGACCCACGATACCGGCTGCCTTGAGTGCTGCCAGGTGGTCCTGACCGGTGCCGGCAAAGGCCGTGCCGATGCCCCGCAGCGCCGCCTGCGCCTCTGCGATGGCCTCGATGATGGCGCCACAATCGTCTCCGTAAGGCGCGGGCTGGACGAGGACGGCGCGGGATAGCCCGGTTTCGTCCAGCATCTGGCGATGCCGCATCGCATCGGCATCGGGAAGCAGATAGTGGGGCGGGTGGGCGACCGGATAGGCCGAGGGCTGGCCGAATATATGGGTGTGACAATCGCAGGCGCCTGCCGGCGGCGGACTGGCGGGCGAACGGCTCGACGGGATGGAGACCCGTTCCATCAGGCCCGCGCCTCAAGCGGTGGTGCGATTCCATCGGGCAGCGGGAGCTCATGGGCGTTGAGCGTCATCGCGACCATGGAATAGTAGCCGATGATCGCCGCCAGCTCGACCACGCCAACCACGTCCCATCGCGCCAGCACCAGTTGGTAGGTCGGCTCGGAGACGAAGCGGTCGCGCAGCAATTCGGTGGCAAAGTCATGCACGGCGGCGGTCTCTGCCTCCATGTCGGCCGGGCGTTGACCCAGTCTGATGGCATCGATGATCGGTGTTTCCAGACTGGCCCGGATCGCGTCGCGCTCGTGCAGGTGCCACTCGACCTGGCAGTCCCAATGGCGGGCCGTCACCAGGATTGCCAGCTCGCTCAGCCGGGCGGGCAGGCTGGTGCGGTAGCGCAGCAATTCACCGAACTGCTGCCATTTGTCGGCGAGCTCCGGCCGGTGGATGGCCGCGCGCAGGGGGCCCACCAGCATGCCTCGGGGGCCGGACACGACGGCATCGTGGATGCGCTTCTGGTCCACTGTCATGAGGTCGGGGGTGAGGATTGGAATACGCGACATGGGCGCTGCTCCGGTCAAGAGTGAGGGGAGCCACCGGCATCGGCTGGCGCTTGGATGGCGAATTCGGCGAGAATTTCGGCAGTATGCTCGCCGAGCAATGGTGGATGTCGATCGCGCCGCAACCGGGCATTGCGAAACCGCATGGGGCTCGCAATCAGATCGACCGTCCCGGCCAGGGGATGGGGCATCTGCATCTTCATGGCGCGATGCTGGATCTGCTCGTCGGCGAGCACGGCCGGTATCGTGTTGATGGGACCGCAGGGCACGCCGGCGGCATCGAGGCGAGCGAGCCAATCGGCCATGTCCGCCTCGGCAAAGGCGGCGCGGATGATGTCGGCCAGATCCAGGCGGTTGCGCACGCGGCCGGCATTGGTGGCAAAGCGGCTGTCCTTCGCGAGGTCAGGCTGCCCAATCACCTCGCAGAACTTGGCGAACTGGCCGTCATTGCCAACGACGAGCACCAGGTGCCCGTCGCGGCAGGGGAAGACATCCTGCGGCTGAATGTTGGGATGGGCGTTGCCGGCGCGCCTGGGCGGCGTGCCCGAGACCAGGTAGTTCATGGCCTGGTTGGCCAGAAAACCGACCTGGACATCCAGCATGGCGATATCGATGTGGTCGCCCGCGCCGGTGACGCTGCGATGCGCCAGGGCGCCGAGGGTGGCTATGGCGGCATACATGCCGGTCATGATGTCGACGATGGGCACGCCGACCTTCTCCGGGCCGCCGCCCGGCACGCCGTCGGGTTCCCCGGTAACGCTCATCAGGCCACCCATGGCCTGGATCATGAAGTCATAGGCGGGCTGGTCGCGACGCGGGCCGGTCTGGCCGAAACCGGTGACCGAGCAGTAGATGATGTCGGGCTTGATCGCCTTGAGGTCGTCATAGCCCAGGCCGTAGCGGTCCAGGGTATCGACCTTGAAGTTCTCGATGACGATATCGCAATGCCTGACCAGCTCGCGCACCACGCGCTGCCCCTCGGCCGTGGCAATGTCGAGGGTGATCGAGCGTTTGCCCCGGTTGACGGCCAGGAAATAGCCGGCATCGGTCGTGTCCTTGCCGTCCGCATCCTTGAGAAAGGGTGGGCCCCAGCTGCGGGTATCGTCGCCGCGTCCCTGCCGCTCGATCTTGATGACGTCAGCGCCCAGATCGGCAAAAATCTGGCTGGCCCAAGGCCCCGCCATGATGCGACTGAGATCGAGAACGCGAATATGGGACAGTGGAGACTGGCTCATGCGGCGGACTCATCGCCAGGCATGGTCGCCAAAGCGGAGGCGCGCGCCTCGAACCTGGCATGCCACCCGGCCAGTGCCGGATGGGCGCCGCGCCAGTCGCGATCGGTGAAGCGGAAATCGAGATAGCCCAGCGCACAGCCGATGGCGATATGGCCGATACCAAAGGCACTGTCGTCGAGAGCGGGTGCCTCCGTTTCGAGTGCAGCCAGGGCGGCAACAATCTTCTGCTCGAAGCCGGCGAGATAGGTGGGTGATGGCGTGCCGTCAGGCCGTCCAGCCTCATTGCGCAGCAAAAGCAGTATGTCGAGCAGTCCATCGCCCAGCGCCTGTCGGCGGAGGGCGACAAGGCGCTCGACGGAGTCGGCGGGAAAAAGTCGCGCACCGTTGTGCAGGCTATCGAGGTATTCGCAGATGACGGGCGAATCGTAGATTGCACCCTGATCCGCCGTCAGCAGGACGGGGATCTTGCCGAGCGGATTGTGCTGCAGGATGTCCGGGTTGACCTTGGCCATCGACGCCACGGCGCGGATTGTCTCGACGCGGTCGGTCAGTCCGGTCTCATGGAGCAGGATCATGACCTTGCGAACGAATGGAGATCGTGGCGACCATAGAAGCTGCAAGGGGTCCTCCGACATCCGCTTAAACTAAAAAACCAGTTATATAGCCTTAGTGTCGAATGGGAGTCGGGTCAAGGGTCACGAGGCCCGTCAAGGCGGGGTCTTGGAAGCTGCGAATGGCGGGCTTTCAATGCGCCGAAGAGCGAATTTGCCAAAGCGGGAAGGCAAGCGGGTGCCCTTCGGCGCAAACCGGTGCTAGCGCTTCGGCATGGAAGAAGGTGCGATTGCCCGCTTCTGCGCGGCAATGCGGAATGGCGCGTTGACGGCACCATAGCCGGCGTAGCCGCCACGCCGTTCGACGATCTCGAAGAAGAAGCCTTCACCGAAATTGGGCGTGTAGAGCTGGAAGAACTCGCCGTTCGCATCGCGATCGTAGAGGATGTGGTTGTCGGCGAGGCGCTTGAGCATTGCGCCATCAAGGCCGAGGCGGGCCTGCAGGTCGTCATAGTAGTTCTGGGAGATTTCCAGCGGCGCCAATCCGCTTTTGCGCAGGAAGGCCGCCGTTGTGAAAATGTCGGACGAGGCAAAGGCGATGTGCTGCACGCTCGAGCCAAAGGTTTCGGCAATGAAGCGCCCCGCCAGGGTGCGGTGGCTTTCGGCGCCGTTGAGCGTCAGGCGCATGGCGCCGCCGGGGCTTTCGATCACCTGGCTGCGTACCAGCCCGGAGGGGTCGATGACATCGACCATGGGACCCTTGTCCACCACGAAGATCGAGCGGTAGAACAATATCCAGGTCAGCATTTCTTCGTAATTCATGGTCTGGGCGATGTGGTCAAACCCGACCAGCCCGGCATCGGCGCCGGGCGGCTCGGACCCGAATTCTATATCCCAGACCCGCGCCAGATCGGTCCGCTCATCCAGGAAATAGATGACCCCGCCGCCGACCCCGCGAATGGCAGGAATCGACAGCTCGCCCGGGGCCACGCGCTGGGCGAAGGGCTGGGCATGGAGTGCCTTTGCACGCGCCAGGGTGGCGTCCGCATCCTCGACGAGCAGGCCCATGGCATAGGCCGATGTGCCATGGGTGAGGTAGGCGGCATGGGCCAGGCCTTCGCGTTCGGTATTGACCACGATATTGATGCTGCCCTGGCTGAAGCGCTCCACGCTCTTGCTCTTGTGTGTGCCCGTGCGGGAAAAGCCCAACTGCCCCAGCATGGTCCGGAGCGTGTCGGCCTCGGTCTCGTCGGCCGTGAACTCGACGAACGAGACGCCCTTGACCGGCACGCGCGGCGGCAGCGTTGCGCCCGCCGGGACCACTTCCGGTTCCGCCTCGCGCACCTGGTCCATGAGGAATATCAGGGAGCGATGACCGTCCAGCGCGATGGTGCGCGGGGAGCCCGAGCGGAACTGGTCGTTGAAGATCTCGAGGGAAAGCGGGCCTGAATAGCCCGTCGCCGCCACCGCACGGGCGAACTCCACCACGGTGAGGTCGCCTTCGCCCGGCATATTGCGGAAGTGGCGGCTCCAATAGAGCAGGTCCATATCCAGCGCAGGGGCGTCGGCCAGCTGCACGATGAAGATCTTGTCGCCGGGGATGGAGCGGATGGTGTTGGAGTCGATGCGGCGCGACAGGCTGTGGAAGCTATCGAGAATGATGCCGACATTGGGATGATCGGCGCGGCGCACGATTTCCCAGGCGTCGCGATGGTCGTTGACATGCCGCCCCCAGGCCAGCGCCTCATATCCCACCCGGAGCCCGCGCCCGGCGGCGCGTTCCCCCAGTTCGCGGAAGTCGGCGGCGGCGCGGTCGATGCCGCCAAGCGCCGCGGGGGCGACGCTGGAGCAGACCAGCATCAATGGCGCGCCCAGTTCCGCCATCAGGTCAAACTTGCGTTCGGCACGATCAAAGGCCTGGCTGCGCTGTGGCTCGGGCAGGCCCTCGAAATCGCGAAACGGCTGGAACAGGGTGATTTCCAAGCCCAGGTCAGCGACCATGCGGCGAACGTCCGCAGGACTGCGGTCATAGGCAAGGAAATCATTCTCGAAGATCTCGACGCCATCGAATCCCGCTGCTGCGATGGCCTCCAGTTTCTCGCGCAGGTCACCGCTGATGGAAACGGTGGCAATCGATGTCCTCATCACGCAGCGCCTTTGTACGAACCAGTTCGTACAAAATATGCGCGATGCAAGTCTGGGTCAATGGCGCGGGCCGGCCAGGCCATGGTTGTGGGTGTGCGTCTCGGCGATGTGTTGGGTGCTCCCGGTCCATCGCTAGGCGACGGACGCATATCGGGGCGGCGTCAGCTCTCGACAAATATCTCGGGCTTGGCCACGTAGCGCAGCACCATTTCGACCGTGTTCTGCTTGAGCCGGACCAGCATGTCGGGCGCCCCGAAATCGCGGGAAAAGAGCTGGGAGAAGGTGGCACGGTTGGAAACGTTGAAGAAGCACAGGGCGCTGATCTGCCAGTGGATCTCAAGGGGGTCGAGGTCGGGGCGGAACAGGCCCTCGCTGAGACCCCGTTCGTAGAGTTCGCCAATGCGGGCGATGGCGGTGACGTTGAGGTCGCGTACGACGCTGGAACGCTGAAGATATTGGCCGTGGTGGATGTTCTCGATCATCACCATGCGGATGAAATCCTCATGCTGGTGATGGTGCTCGAAGGTGAATTCGACCAGGCGTTTCAGGCCATCCAGCGGGGACAGGCCGGCAATGTCCAGCTTGGCCTCCCCCTCGCGCACCTGGCGGTAGGCATTTTCCAGCGCGCTGAGATAGAGCCCTTCCTTGTCGCCGAAGTAATAGTAAATCATGCGCTTGGAGGAGCGCGTCTTGGCGGCGATCTCGTCGATGCGGGCTCCCGAAAGCCCGTTCAGAGCGAATTCCTGGGAAGCAACCTCGATGATGTTCTGCCGCGTGCCTTCGGGATCCTGCTGGCGCCCCGGTGCCTTGCGTGCAGCTTTGGTTACCTCAGACGCGCTGTCCGACATGGGGCCTTTGCCTTTCCTTATTCTCCCCACGATTGACTAAACTAACCAGTTCGTACATTGTGGGGCAAATCGCCTGTCGCAGTTGTACTGGCGAGACGGCGACGAAAACAAGGGCGCATGGCCCAATGCCATGACGTTCCGGGGAGTTGGTTTGGTGTCCAGTCAGAGTGACCGCGTGCGCCGCGCCTTTGCGGTGATCGCTGACGAACGCTCAATGCCCGCTGCCGGTGCCGATGGGACCGTGCGCATCGGTCTGCTCGGCCGCGGCATCGGGTCGTCTCTTACCCCCATCATGCATGAGGCTGAAGGGCGTCGGCTGGGCCTGGCCTATCGCTACGACCTCATTGATTTCGACCGGCTCGGGCTGGATGACATTGATCTGGGTGCGGTGCTCGAGACAGCGCGGGACCTGGGCTATCGAGGGCTCAACGTTACCTATCCCTTCAAGCAGGCAATCATCCCCCTGCTCGACAGCCTGGCGCCGGAGACGGCGGCAATCGGCGCGGTCAATACTGTGGTGCTCGGCAACGGCAAGAGGGTTGGCCACAATACCGACTGCTGGGGGTTCGCCCAGAGTGTTCGCAAGGGGCTGGGGGCTGTGCCGATCGACCATGTCGTGCAGATTGGCGCCGGCGGGGCAGGGGCCGCGGTGGCGCATGCCCTGGTGCAGTTGGGCGCTGGACGCATCGACATCATCGACGCCGATGTCGGCAAGGCGCAGGCCCTTGCGCGCAAGGTTGAGGATACGAGCGGGACCCTGGCCCAGGGCCTTGCACCATCGCAACTCGCCGAAGTGGTCGAACGGGCCGTTGGCGTGGTGAACGCGACACCGGTGGGCATGGAGAAGTATCCCGGGACGCCAATTGACCCTGGCCTGCTGCGCCGCCGGCAATGGGTGGCGGACATCATCTATTTCCCGCGGGAAACCGAATTGCTGCGTCGGGCCCAAGCGCTTGGATGCCGTGTGCTGCCCGGCGGCGGCATGGCGATATATCAAGCGGTGCGGGCGTTCCACCTGTTCAGCGGCGTGGAACCCGACGCAGCCGAGATGGGGCGCACCTTCGCCGCGCATGCCTAACTGGCAAGCTTGCCTGTCGAAAGCACGTGTTCGACGCCACGATTGACGTGGCTGGATAGCATGGCCAATGCCCCATCGACATCGCGCTGCAGGGCCATGTTGAACATGGCCCGGTGATCGTCCACCACGCCGCGGCCGCGAAAGCTGGCCGCCAGCATGTGATAGCGCAGAAACCGGTCGAATATGGCCGCATGCAGGTCGAGCAGCACGCTGGAGCCGCAGGCAGAAATCAGCGCGTTGTGGAAAGCAAAGTCGTAGCGGACCCAGTTGACCGTGTGACGCTCATGCCCTGCGAGCAGGCGGTCTTCGGTTGCGGCCAGCTTGTGATGCGCGGCCACTACGCGGCCTTCCCACTCAAGGTCACCATGCGCGAAGGACAGGCGCAGGGCGTGGCTTTCAAGCAGCAGTCGCAGGTCGGCGATTTCCCGCAGATCCTGCGCGGTGGCCGGGGTGACGGCAAAGCCCTTCTGGCCCTCGGCGATCACCAGGGACTCGCTGGCGAGACGATTGAGAATCTCGCGCAATGTGCTGATGCCGACTCCGTACTGCTGCCGCAGGGCATCCAGTCGCAGTTTCTGTCGCGGCGCCAGCCGGCCGGCAATGATGTCCGCTCGCAGCCGCAGGTAGGTTGCGTCGCCAACGGACGTCACGGCGGCATCTGAGGGATCAGGCATCACAAATCATCTGACAAATTTGATTTCATCTGCTATATAAACATATACGTGAGAAAAAGAAAGCATGCCGATCTTTCGGCGTCGCCTACCGTTGACATGAACGAACTATTTCGTACAAAGTGACGTCAAGCCGATGACGGGAGGTCATTGGCAGCAGGCCGGAACAGGCCGGAACAGGGGTTTCGGCCCTTCAGGGAGGATCATTGATGACCATTTCACTTTCGCGCCGCGCACTCATGGTGGGTGGCTTGCTGCTGGCAGCCGCCTTTCCTGCCATGGCGCAGGACAAGCCAGTGCTGCGTTTTTCGGCGGTGTTCTCCGAGCAGGACATTCGCGCCGAAATGATGAACCTGCTCACGTCGCAGGTCGCCGAGACCGCGACGATCGAGACCTATCTTGGTGGCAACCTGTTCAAGCAGGGCACCGAGCTGGTGGCCCTTCAGCGTGGCAATCTCGAGATGGGCAATATCGCCCCGCAGGACGTTTCCAACCAGATCCCGGCCTGGTCGGTCCTGACTTCGGCCTATCTGTTCCGCGACGCGGCACATCTGCGCGCGTTCTTTGACAGCGAGGTCGGCGCCGAGTTCAAGCAGATGGCCGAAGACCAGCTTGGCATCCACATCCTGGGGCCGACCTATTTTGGTGCCCGCCAGGTGGGCCTGCGCGGCGACAAGAAGATCAGCACGCCAGCCGATATGGCCGGCATCAAGCTGCGCATGCCCGGCGGCGACGCCTGGCAGTTCCTGGGCACGGCGCTGGGCGCCAACCCGACGCCAATGGCCTATGCCGAAGTCTATACGGGCCTGCAGACCGGCGCTATCGACGGCCAGGACAACCCGCTGCCCAATGTCGAGAACATGAAGTTCTACGAAGTCATGGATCAGATCGTGCTGACGTCGCACTTGGTGGGCTATGACCTGCTGGTCATCAGCAAGACCGCCTGGGATGCGATGAGCCCCGAGCAGCAGGAAGCCTTCCAGGCTGCCGCCGACGTGGCGATCGATTTCAGCCAGGAAGAGCACCTCAAGCGTGAGGCCGAACTGGTCGAGCGTTTCAAGAGCGCGGGTCTCGACGTCTATGAGCCGGACCTGGAAGCCTTCCGCAGCCACGCCCAGCAGATGTATCTCGACTCCGACCTTGCCAGCGACTGGCCTGAAGGTGTCGTCGACAGGATCAACGGCCTCTAGGTCTTCGCAGTCGGACGGCGCCACTCTGGCGCCGTCCTTCACTCCAAGGCATTTTCGGTCGACCCGGCCGACATAGCGGAGTCCCCGTCATGCCCTCGTCTCTCACCCGCATCGGCGGCTGGCTTCACGCCAGGGCAGAAAATCTGCTGGCACTGATGCTGGCCATCATGTTTGCAGTCTTCATCCTGCAGATCGTCTTTCGCTATCTCCTGAACCTGCCCATCGGCTGGACGCATGAAGTCAGCGTAATGATGTGGCTCTGGCTGGTGTTATTCGGCACGGCTTTCGTGGTGCGCGACAGCGAGGAGATCCGCTTCGACATCCTCTACGGCGCGGCGCGGGGCAGGTTGAAGCGGGGCATGGTGTTGGTCACCGGTCTGACGCTGGTGGCGCTGTTCGCCATCTCGCTGCCGGCGGTGATCGACTACATCCTGTTCATGAAGGTCGAGCGGACCGCCTATCTCAAGATCCGCTTCGACTATCTCTATTCCATATACGGCATCTTCGCCGTCGCCATGATCGCGCGCCAGCTCTGGCTGTGTGGACGCGCCGTGTGGGGCCGGGAAGAAGACGATTTCGATCCGACCAAGGCGGGTTCTGGCGTATGACGGTTTCCCTGGCCTTCCTGCTTGCCCTCGGGCTCATCACCTTTCTTGCCTTTTTCGGCCTGCCCATGGGGCTTGCCATGATCTGTGGGTCGATCCTCTACCTGCTCATGCGCGGGCAGGACATGGGGATCGTGGCCGAGCAGTTCCTCAACGGCATGTATTCCAATTATATCATGCTGGCTGTGCCGCTCTTCATCCTGGCCGCCGAGATCATGAACTCGGGCTCGCTGTCGGATCGCCTTCTCAAATGGTGCGACGCGCTGGTCGGACGTTTCCGCGGCGGGCTGGCCCAGGTCAACGTGCTGCAATCGATCGTCTTTGCCGGCATGAGCGGCTCGGCCGTGGCCGATGCCGCCGGATCGGGCAAGATGATGCAGCACATGATGACCAAGGATGGCAAATACACGGCCTCCTATGCCGCAGCGCTGACTGCCGCCACGGCGGTGATCGGGCCGATCATCCCGCCCTCTATTCCCATGGTGCTCTACGCCCTGGTGGCCGACACCTCGATTGGCTACCTGTTCCTGGGCGGACTGGTGCCAGGTCTTCTGATGTCCCTGTTCCTGATGGTGCAGATCGGCATAACGGCGCGGATCAAGAATTTCCCGATTGAGCCGCCGGTGCCGGTTCGGCAATTGCCGCGCATGACCTGGGAAGCCCTCCCGGTGCTGATGATGCCAGTGGTGCTGATGTGGGGCATCTATGGCGGGGTCACCACGCCCACCGAAGCCGCTGCGGTCGCCGCAGCCTACGCCCTGATCGTCTCCGTGGTGATCTATCGCAGCGTAACGGCGCGGGAATTCTACAGCTCGCTGCTGCTCAGCGCCAAGACAACGGCCTCGATCGGCATGCTGATCGCCGGGGCTCTGGTCTTCAACTACGTGGTGACCATCGAGAACATCCCGCGCAGCCTTTCCCTGCTGCTGCTCTCCTGGGATCTCGATCCGCTGATGTTCCTGATCATCGTGAACATCATCCTGCTGATCCTCGGATGCGTGCTGGAAGGGACGACGATCCTGCTCGTCATCGTGCCGGTGCTGATCCCCACGGCCCAGGCCCTGGGTATCGACATGGTGCATTTCGGGGTCGTGGTGGTGGTCAACATCATGCTTGGCCTGATCACGCCACCCTATGGGCTGCTGCTGTTCATCATGACGCGTATCTCGGGCTCATCCATGCGGTCGCTGATCGCCGATGTCATGCCCTTCCTGTTGGGGCTGCTGGTCGCCCTGGGCGTCTTCACCTTTGTCCCCGAGACCGTGCTCTGGCTGCCAAAACTGTTCGGGTATCAGGGAGCCGTGCCGTGAAGCCCATCTACATTCTCAATGGTCCCAACCTCAACCGGCTGGGCAAGCGCGAGCCGCATATCTACGGCACGACCACGCTGGCGGAGGTGGAAGCCAATTGTCGTGCTGCTGCGGGCGAACATTCGGTGGTGTTTCGCCAGACCAATAGCGAGGAAACCCTGATCAACCTCGTGCATGAGGCGATCGACGAGGGCTCCGGGATCATCATCAACCCGGCGGCCTTCACCTTCACCTCGCTGGCGCTGCTCGACGCGCTCAAGATGTTCGAAGGCCCGGTGATCGAAATCCACATCTCCAATATCCACAAGCGCGAGCCGATCTATCACCGCTCCTATGTGTCGATGCGCGCCGATGCGGTGATCGCCGGCCTGGGCGTCTATGGTTATGAAGCCGCGGTCCTGTCCCTGCTGAGACTGCTGAGGGCGTAGCGGCAGTCAGGCTGCGCGCGCGACAGTGTTGGAGCTTTGCGCTCCGGGCCCGGCAACGCTGTCGACGATGATCTGCAGATGGCCGCGCGAGCATGGCTCGATGCGGGCATCGATCCGGTAAACGTCGCGCAGCAGCTGGGCGGTGATGACCTCGTTGGTCGGTCCCACGCCCTTGAGGCTGCCATGCTCGATGACAATGGCCTTGTCGGCAAAGCGCATGGCCTGGTTGAGATCGTGGATGGCGATGAAGACGATCATGCCGCGGTCGCGCGCCACCTGCTGCATGAAAGCCAGCACTTCCATCTGCCGGTGCAGATCAAGGGCACTGGTGGGCTCGTCCATGAGCAGGATGTCCGGCTCGCGCACCAGCGTCTGGGCAATGCCCACCAGCTGGCGTTGGCCGCCGCTCAGTTCCCCGAGATTGCGGAAGGCGATGTCGACAATGTCGATGGCCTGCATCACGCCGTCGATCAGGACGAGATCCTCGTTGCTGACGGACCAGCCTGTTCCCTGCTTGCGGGCGAGGAGGATGGACTCGTATACCGTGAGCACCGCATTGGCCGAGGTATCCTGCGGCATGTAGCTGATGGCGCGCTTGCCCTTGCCCGACCCTTCGACCTGCACTGTGCCGGGGCCGGGAAGCAGGCCCGCCATCCGCTTGAACAGGGTCGACTTGCCGGCCGCATTGGGGCCGATCACCGCAACGATTTCACCCGAGGAGAAACGAGGCGTGGTGACGCCGGTGACCGTCAGGCGTCGCCCGTAATAGGCACCGATATCGTCCAGAGCTATGGTTACCATGACCGCCTCACATTGGAGAGAATGAGCGAGAAGAAGAAGGGGACACCTACCAGGGCCGTGATGATGCCGATGGGAAAGACCACGCCGGGCAGGATGGATTTGGAGACCACGGACGTGGCTGAGAGCAGCAGCGCGCCGGCCAGAATTGAGGTGGGCAGGAAGAAGCGCTGGTCCTCACCCACCAGCATGCGCGCGACATGGGGCCCGACCAGGCCGACAAAGCCGATCGTGCCCACGAAGCTGACCGGGACCGCCGCGAGCAAGGCCACGATCAGCATGGATTCAAGCCGGATGGCGCGGACATTGACCCCGAAACTGGCGGCCTTGTCCTCGCCCAGCCGGATGGCGGTGAGCGCCCAGGCGTGACGGGCGAACATGGGAATGGCAAAGACCAGGACGGCCAGGGTGATCCAGATCTTCTCCCAGGTGGCTTTGGTGAGGCTCCCCATGGTCCAGAATACGACGCTTTGCAGCGCCTGCTCGGAGGCCAGATATTGCAGGAAGGCCAGCAGGGCATTGAAGGTGAAGACGAGGGCGATGCCCAGCAGGATCACGGTCTGCACGGTGACGCCGCGGGCCTGGGAAATGAAGTGGATGACCAGGGTGGCGATCAGGGCCATGACGAAGGCGTTGAGCGGCACCATGAAGTTGGTGGCGAAGGGGACGATGGAGACACCCATCACGATGGCCAGGGCGGCGCCGAAGCTGGCTGCCGCGGATATGCCCAAGGTGAAGGGACTGGCTAGCGGATTGGCGAGGATGGTCTGCATCTGCGCGCCGGCCAGGGAGAGCGCCGCGCCGGTAATGACGGCCATCAGCGCCATGGGCATGCGGATGTCCCAGACCACCACCCTGACCTGGTCGGTGACGCTGGCTGGAGCGAAGATTGCAGCAATGACGTCCCCCACGGCGTAGCGGGCGGGGCCCCAGGCGATATCGATGGTGAAGCTGAGCGCCAGTGCGAGGGTAAAGCCGAGAATGATGAGGATGCGCCGCCAGGCCAGGGCGCGGTAGAGACCGCGCCCCTCATTGGCAACAGCATCGGCGGTTGCCGTTGCCATCAGCTATTCCTCGTTCAATGCCAGCCAGTAGCCGGACTGGTAGGGCACCGGCAGGAAGCGCTCGTGGAACTCGCGGAAGGTGGCTTCCGGATCGAGATCGGCAAAGAGCTCGGGGTGGAACCACTTGGCCAGTTGCTGGATCGGGGCAAACTGGTAGGGGCTGGCATAGAACTGGTGCCAGATGGCATAGACCTTGCCATCGGTCACGGCCTGCACGTCGGTAAAGGCCGGTTGCTCCATCAGTGCGCCCAAGGCCTCACGGCTCTGATCGGCGGTGCTGGCGGCATTGGGGCCGACATTGACATAGGCGGGGCCATCACCACTGGCGGAGGGTGAATTGGTCCAGTCCGAACCGGTCACCACGATGATTTCAGGATTGGAGGCAATGACCTGTTCGGGATTGATCGTGCCGGTATAGCCGGGCAGGAACTCCGCGCCCAGGTTGATACCGCCGGCCATTTCGACCATCTTGCCGTAATTGTCGGTGCCGAAGCTGCCGCAGCAATCGCCCAGACCCGCTGCGCGATACATGAAGACAACCGGCTTTTCCGGGTTGGCCTTGGCCAGCACATCGGTGACGCGGGCAGTCTGCTCATCCCAGAAATCGATGATTTCCTCGGCGCGCTCGCTCTTGTCGAAGAGCTGGCCGAGCACGCGCAGGCTGGGCTCGGTATTGTCGATGATGTGCTCGCGGAAATCGACATAGACCAGCTTCACGCCGACCTGATCGAGCATTTCCTCGAGCTTGACCTCGTCGGCCGCCGCCTTTGAGCCGATGGTCAGGATCATCACGTCGGGCGCCAGATCCACCACCGTCTCGGTCTGCAAAGTGCCATCGGTGAGATTGCCCAGGAACGGGAGGTCGGCGGCCTCGGGGAAGGCGGCGATGTAGTTGTTGAAGCCGGTCAGATCGGTCGTGTTGAGATCGTTGCGCCAGGCGACGACATGGGCGAACGGGTTTTCCGTCTCAATGGCGGCCAGCGCATAGATAAGCCGACCTTCACCCAGAATGACCCGCTCCACCGGACCATCGAAAGCGACCTGGCGCCCCGCCACGTCGGTGACGGTGAAGGGATCGGCAAGGCTGGCGACAGGCAAGAAAAGGACGGTCCCGGCCAAGGCGGCCAGGGCAGTGTTGCGAATGGACATTGCCACGCACTCCGGTGTTGAAAGACACCCCGCACTATGAAATATGACAAACAGAATCAAGAATTATCTTTTAGAGCGATTCCAACAAGTTGGCGTCATCCCGGGGTATCCACATGAACGAGTTGAGCAATTATTCCATTCGCGACCAGATCCGCGAATTCTGGTCCGAGCGCGCCGCGACATTCGATCTGAGCGTGGGACATGAGGTGTTCAGCGAGGCCGAACGCCGGGGCTGGCATCGCCTCATCCGCAAACATCTGGGCGAAGGAGAGAAGCGGCCACTGCTCGACCTGGCCTGTGGCACGGCGGTGATCTCTCACCTGATGAACGATATGGGCTTTCAGGTAACCGGACTGGATTGGTCGGATGCCATGCTGGCGCAGGCGCGGGCCAAGGCAGCCAAGCGCGGCACCGATATCCGTTTCATTGTCCGCGACGCAGAAAATACCGGTGAGCCGGCCGACAGCTATGAGGCGATCACCAATCGCCATCTGGTCTGGACGCTGGTGGATGTGCCGGCCGCCTTTGCGGAATGGCACCGTGTGCTCAAGCCGGGTGGCAGGCTCTTGATTGTCGATGGCAATATGGGCCGACCCAGCTGGGTTTCGCGGCTGCATGGCGCCGTCAACAAGGCGCTGGGGCGTCTCCCGCCAACCAGGGGGCACAATATGGATCCGGCCCTTGTCGAACGGCATCGCCGCATTCGCGAGCAGGTGTATTTCAACGATGGCATGCCGGCGGAGACGGTTGTCGCTTTGCTGGAACAGGCCGGGTTCGTCGATATCGTCGTCGACCGCAATCTCTGGGACATTCACCTGGCGCAGGCGGGGAAAATGCCGTTCTGGCGCGCCGCCGAGCGGCTGGCGTCGGATCGCTTTGCCATTTGCGCGCGAAAGCCGGCGCACTGAATGTCTGCAATGGACCGCGGCAGGCGGCCGTGGCCGCCTGCCAGCCGCTGACCGATCAGCCGCGGAACGGCGACACCTGCTGCAGGGTGTCGGGATCGAACAGCCGCATGTCCGTACCGCCGGCACCATTCGGAACCCAGGCGCGGACATAGCTGCCCCATTCTTCCACGCGCTCGGTGGCAACGCCGCGGGCGTCGAGAGCGTATTCGAGCGAGGATTCCTCGTAGCCGTGGATGGTCGTATCGGCCATGGCGAGCGTGGGAAGGGCGGTGAAGCCGGCGACGGCGACCAGTGCAGCGATGGAGAGGCTTTTCATTGGATGTTCCTTTCTGTTTGAACAATCTCACTCTGCGCCCCTCGCATTGCCTCAACATTGCAAAGTCTTTTTATTTTCAAATAGTTATGGCCAATATGACAACGGCACCCCGCTCGAAAAGCGGGGTGCCGTGCTTGTCTGACGCCGTGGAGGTGGCGGCGTCAGGCGCCCGAGGACATGGGCTCGGTTTGCGTCGCGTGATGGTCTGGCGCCCGCGGCAGGAAGCGGCCGACGAAGCGCGACAGGGCATCGACATAGGTCAGCATGACCGGCACCACGACCAGCGTGAGCAGGGTCGAGCTGATCAGGCCGCCGATCACCGCATGGGCCATCGGCGCGCTCTGGTCGCTGCCCTCGTGAATGGCCAGGGCCAGTGGCAGCATGCCGAAGATCATGGCCAGCGTGGTCATGATGATGGGACGGAAGCGCGTGCCGCCGGCCTCGATCAGGGCATCAACCAGCGTCGCGCCTTCACGCCGATGCTGGTTGGCATTGTCGACGAGCAGGATGGCGTTCTTGACCACAAGACCCATCAGCATGACGAAGCCGATCATGGAATACATGTTCAGTGTCGAGCCACCGACCAGCAGACCCAGCATGACGCCGACCAGCGATAGCGGCAGCGCCATCATGATGGCGAGGGGCTGCAGGAAGCTGCCGAACTGGCTGGCCAGAACCAGGTAGATGAAGATCACAGCCAGCAGCAATGCCGAGACCATGCTGCCCACCGTGTCAGCCAGCATCTCGCTGTCGCCACCCTGGGCTATGCTGACGCCCGCGGGCAGATCGAGGGCGGCAACGGCGGCATCGATCTGCGTCGTGACATCGCCCAGCACGCTGCCCTCGATATTGGCACTGATCGTGACCTGGCGCGTGAGGTCTTCGCGGTGAATCTCGCTGGGGCCGAGCGTGGGTACGATTGTGGCGATCTGGTCGAGGCGGATGGCGGTGGACGTATCGCCCTGGCTCTGGGCGATGGGCAGGTCGCCAATGGCATCCACGCTCTGGCGCATGGCTTCGGGCAGGCGCACGACGACGTCGAGCTGGTCTCCGGCCGCGTTGGTCCATTCCGAAGCGGTCGAGCCGCCCAGCATGGCGCGCAGGGCCGAGCCGGTCGCCTGGACGCCAATGCCCATATCGCTGGCGGCCTGACGGTCCAGCATAATGTCGAGCATGGGCTGGGCCTGCTGCAGGCTCAGTTCCATATCGACAATGCCGGGAATGGCCAGCATGGCCTCATTCAACTGCGCTGCGGCAGTGGCCAGGCCGTCGAGGTTTTCTCCCAGCAGCTTGACCTGGATGGGACTGTCGCCGCCGCCAAGGCCGCCACCGGCAGTCACGACGAAGCTGGCGCCGGGAATCACGCGCAGCGCCTCGCGGATCGGAGCGGTCATCTCCAGGGACGAGCTGGTGCGCTCTGCAGGATCGACCAGGGCCACCGCAATGCTGGCGCGGTTTTCGCCAGAGGCGGTGCCGGCATTGACGCTGGTATAGGTGCTCTCGACCTCTGGCATGGTGGCCAGAATGGCCTCGACCTGATGCGCCTTGACGGCGGTATAGTCCGTGGACGAGCCGGCCGGGGTTTCGAGGTCGATCTGGATCTGGCTGTTATCGGCGGGCGGCAGGAACTCGACGCCGACCATCGGAAAGAGCAGGAAGCCGCTGCCGAAGGACATCAGGGCGACCAGCATGGTGATGATGCGGTGGCGCAGTGACCAGCGGAGCACGCCCCGATAGCCATGCGCCAGGCGCTCAAAGCCCTTGTCGAACAGGCCGATCAGCCGGCCGATGGGGCCCCGCTTGGCATCAGGCTGGGAGTCCGGATCGTACCAGACGCTCGACAGCATCGGATCGAGGGTGAAGCTGACGAAGAGTGAGATCAGCACGGCTACCGAAACGGTGACGCCGAACTGCATGAAAAAGCGGCCGACGATGCCATCCATGAAGGCAAGCGGCAGGAACACCGCGACGATTGAAAGCGTGGTGGCCAGAACGGCCAGGCCAATTTCCTTGGTGCCATCGAGCGCTGCCTGGATGTGGTTCTTGCCCATATGCAGGTGCCGGGTGATGTTTTCACGCACCACGATGGCGTCGTCGATCAGGATGCCGACCGACAGGGTCAGCGCCAGCATGGTCATCATGTTGAGAGTGAAGCCCAGCAGGCTCACCACGGTCAGGGTGCCGATGATCGAGATGGGCAGGGTGAGGCCGGTGATGATGGTCGAGCGCCAGGAGTTGAGGAACAGGAACACGATCACCACGGCGAGCAAAGCACCTTCGACCAGGGTGGCCTGAACGGTCTCGAAATTCTGCTCGATCGGCTCGGCCGAGTTCTGCAGCACGTCGATCGCTACGTCCTCAGGCAGGCTGCCATTCTCGTTGAGTGCGGCGACAGCCTCTTCGACGGCATGGGCAATGGCGACCGTATTGCCGCCCTCGATCTTGACCACGTCGATGGCAAGCGCCTGTTCGCCATCGCGGAAGGCGAGGCCATCCGTATCGGACGGACCCTGGGTGACCGTCGCGACATCGCCGACGGTCACGGTCTCGCCGCCATTGCTGGCAACCACGATATCGCGGAAGCCTTCAATGGTGGCCACTTCGGCATTGATCTGCACGGTCTGGACCAGCATGCCTTCGATGATCGAGCCGGAGGGCAGGGTCTGGTTGTCCTGCTGGAGGGCCGAGACGACATCGCCAATGCCGATGCCGAAGGCATTGAGCAGGTCAGGGTCGACGGCAATATTGACCTGGTTGTCGAGGCCGCCAACCACGGTGGCACTGCCCACGCCGGAAATGGCGGTGAGGGCGGGCGTGACCATGTCCTCCGCCAGCGATGTCAACTCCAGCACCGACCGGGTCGGGCTGCTGAGGGCCAGGGACAGCATGGGGCTGGCGGTGGGATTGTAGCGCAGCACCTGGGTCGTGTCGGCGGCGTCCGGCAGTTGATCGGCGATCGCCGCCAGCCGGTCCCGCACATCCTGGGCTGCCGCGGCGGCATCGGTCTCGAGGGTGAACTGCAGGACGACGGTCGAATGCCCGGCGCTCGAGGTCGAGGTGACCGACTCGATGCCGCTCAGGGTGTTGACGGCATCCTCGATGGGCTGGGTGATCTCGGTCTCGACTGCTTCGGGCGAGGCGCCCGTATAGGGCGTCAGCACCGCTACGATGGGGAAATCGACATCGGGATATTGTTCGATAGGCAGGCTGCGATAGGCGGAGATGCCAAAGACCATGATCGCCACCATGATCATGGTGGCAAAAACCGGGTGGCGGACGCTGATGGAGGTGAGGAACATGGCTCAGTTTTCCGCGATGACAACAGGGGTGCCGTCGGACAGACCGGACAGCGCGCTGCCGACGATCGTGTCGCCAGCTGCCAGGCCCGAACGCGCCTCGACCAGTGCCTTGGTCGGCCACTCGGCGCCGGTTTCCACGGAGCGCTCCTCTAGCACGCCATCGACCACCGCAAGCACGTAGCTGGTCTCGTCGCGCGTCTGGATGGCAGTTGTCGGCACGGCCAGTACGTCTTCTACCTGCTGGACCACGATATTGCCGGTGACGAACATGCCACCGCGCAGCACACCGTCAGGATTGTCGAGCGTGAGATAGACCTTGATCGAACGGGTGCCGGCTTCCGCGACGGGGCTGACCCGATCGACGGTGCCGGTAAAGGTATCCTCCTCCATGCCCTGCACAGTCAGCCGGACCGATTGTCCGGCTTCAATCCGCGCCGAGTCCTTGAGCGCAGCGATCACCTCGACGCGGACGGTGGAGAGATCGACGATGGAGAGCATGGTGGTGCCGGGGTTGACGATCTGGCCGGGTTCGATGGCGCGGGAGGACACGGTACCGGCAAAGGGCGCGACGACGCGAGCGCGGAGCAGGTTGGTTTCCGCCTGGGCAACCTGGCTCTGCTGGGTGGCGAGCGCCGCCGTCAACTGGTCGACCTGGGCCTGGGCGCTGTCGAGCGTGGTTTGCGCCGCAAGGCCCTTGTCGGATAGCGCCAGGGTGCGTTCCAGCGTGGTTTGGGCGGCGCGCAATTGGACCATGGTGGATGCCATAGTACTCCGCTGCTGGTCCACTTGCAGGCGCAGATCGGTGGTGCCCACCTCGACCAGCAGTTGACCGGCCTCGACGTGATCGCCGGGTCGCACCGCTACCGTCTCGGCCAGGCCGCTGACCTGGGACGCGATGGCGGCTTCCTGGCCGGGATGGATCGTGCCCGTCACCTTTACGAGGTCTTCGACGCGCTGGGGTTGCACCGCCACGACTTCCAGGGGATGCAACTGCATCACGCGGGGTGTTTCGGGCGCGGCCAGGGTTGCAGCGATGGGGGCAGGTGGCAGTCGATTGGCCAGCAACACGGTGACGCCACCGGTTGCCAGGGTCAGGACGACTGCCGGCCAGAACCACCTGCCGGCGCGGCGGGCAGGCGTGGGGTGGGTGGTGTTGGCGAGCTGATCGGACGGGTTCATTGCGGCCTCGCATGGCTTTGGGGGCCGAGCACCGGCCTGTGAACCCATCCAATGACGGCTCAGGATTGCGCCAACGTTGCGCCACGCAATGCAGCCGCAATGTCTGTCGCTAGACTGAGCAAAAGTGGATTAGGATTGTCGTATGCGTATTTTGCTGGTCGAAGACGAGATGAACATGGCCGCGGCACTGACCGCCGCCCTGAGCCGCCACGATATTGTGGTGGATCATGCCCGCACGCTCGAGATTGCTGAGGAGGCCTGCCGCAGCGGCGTGCATGATGCCGTGCTGCTCGACCGCAAGCTGCCAGATGGCGACGGTTTGTCGTTGATCCCCGTATTGCGGCGCGAGCAGGCTGGCTTGCCCATTATCGTGCTGTCGGCGCTGGGATCACCCGACCATCGCGTCGCCGGGCTCGACCATGGCGCCGACGACTATCTCGCCAAGCCGTTTTCGACGGATGAGCTGCTGGCACGGTTGCGGGCGGTGATGCGCCGTCCGGCACAGATTGGCGAGAGCATGGTCAATGTCGGCCAGTTGCGGTTCAACCTGACGGAGCGCCAGGCCGATGTGGCCGGCGAACCGCTGGATCTGACGCGCCGTGAATTGCTGGCGCTTGAAATCCTGGTGCGCCGCGCCGGCCGGACGGTGCCACGCAGCGCACTGGAAGAAGCCGTGTATGGCTATGACGACGAGATCGCGTCCAATTCGCTGGATGCGCACATCTCGCGTCTGCGGCGCAAGCTCAGTACGGCGGGGGTGGAAATCCATGCCATTCGTGGCCTGGGCTACCTGCTGCGGACCGCATCATGAGACCCTGGCTCGCGACATCGCTGCGGACCCGGCTGACCTGGCGCATGGTCCTGATGCAGGCCCTGGTGCTGATGGCCTTCACCACCGTGGCGGCCATTCCCATCCTCAAGCTGATCAGCGAGGAGCAGGGGCTGGACGAGGGGGTCATCGAGCACATCGCCGATTCTATCGAGCGCGACCCTGCCGGCGGGTTGGCGCTGGTTCCCGACGACGAGGTCCTCGAAGAAGCGGCGGAATATCCATATCTCTGGTTCTATGCCACCGATATTGACGGCAATGCGGTGCAGATGGGCAATATTCCCGAGCGCGCCGATGATCTGCTCGATTATCTGCCCCGGCTGAACTCGGCCAATATCGCCGATATTGGCCCGGCCGAAGCGCCGGCCGCCCTGGTGCGGCGCCACGACAGCGACGCGGGGCAGCTCTGGATCATGACCGGCGGCGGTCCGGAGATACGCTTCAAGATCATTTTCGGCGCCATTGCCAATCCGATCTTTCTGGGGCTGCTGTCACTGCTGACGATTGTCTCCTTCCTGGTCATCCCCACCATCGTGACGCGCGAGTTGCGCGGTGTGGAGCATGTTGCCGCCGAGGCGGACAGGATTGACGTGGACCAGCGCGGCATTCGCCTGTCATCCGAGCATGTGCCCGATGAGCTGCATTCGCTGGTGCGCGCAATCAACGCCGCGCTACAGCGGCTCGACGACGGCATCGAACGGCGACAGCGCTTCCTGGCCGACGCGGCGCATGAATTGCGAACTCCCATCGCCATTCTGCAGACCCGGATCGAGCTGCTGCCGGATGACGAGGAGCGCAGCCGGCTGATGCTTGACGTCGCGCGGCTGGCTAACCTGGCCAACCAGCTGCTCGACCTGCAGCGGCTGGATTCGGACGTCACCGTCTTCCAGCCGGTCAACCTGGTCGACCTGGCGGCGGAGGTAACGGCCGATATGGCGCCGCTGGCGATCGCTGCAGGAGACGATATCTCGTTCGATGCCGAGGCAGACAGCGTCACCGTTGCCGGCGACCGCGCCTCGCTCTCGCGCGCCATCGTCAACCTGATCCAGAACGCGATCATTCACGGCGGGCGGAAGACCGCGATCCGGGTCGCGGTGGGCCGGGATGGTTCGCTTCGCGTAGCGGATACAGGCCCCGGCATTGCAGCGACGTATCGGGAAGCCATTTTCGAGCCATTCAACCGCATCGTGCCGCTCGAGCAGGGCGCCGGCCTGGGGCTGAATCTGGTGAGGGATATCGTGGTTCGCCACAATGGCCAGATCACCGTGGGCGATGCTCCCGGCGGCGGGGCTCTGTTTGAGATATTCCTGCCGCTTGCGACCGCGCAGGCAAGCTGAGCGCAGTCGCCTCCCGCTCCAATTATGCTGTAGGATAGGCTCGCGAGGTGCCGCGGGCCTGTCCGGTGGCGCGAAAGGGAGACCGGTCATGCAAAGTTCGACGACACGCACCACCAAAGGCCGTGGCAGGCTGTTCGACAGCATTCTGGAGACGGTTGGCGATACGCCGGCCATCCGCATCAACAATCTGGGTGTGCCCGGCGTCACGCTCTATGTGAAGGCGGAGTTTTTCAATCCGGCCGGATCGGTCAAGGACAGGCTGGCCCTCAACATTATCGAGGCGGCGGAACGCAATGGCACGCTCAAGCCGGGCCAGACCGTGGTGGAAGCCACCAGCGGCAATACCGGCATCGGGCTGGCGATGGTCTGTGCGCAAAAGGGCTACCCGCTGGTCATCACCATGGCGGACAGTTTCTCCATCGAACGGCGCAGGCTGATGCGCATGTTTGGCGCCAAGGTGGTGCTGACGCCGCGCGCGGAAAAGGCGCTGGGCATGTACCGCAAGGCTGTGGAACTGGCGCAGGCCAATGGCTGGTTTCTCGCCAGCCAGTTCGAGACCAGCGCCAATGCGGATATCCACGAGGCGACCACGGCGCGGGAGATCATCAACGATTTTGCCGGATCCCGGCTCGACTATGTGGTGACCGGCTATGGCACCGGCGGGACTGTGTCCGGGCTGGCGCGGGTGTTGCGCAAGGAGCGTCCCGAGACGCGCATTGTCCTCAGTGAACCGGCCAATGCGCAATTGCTCGGAAGCGGCGAGCCGCAACAGCGTGGCGATCATGGTGCCCCGGCGGCGACCCATCCCGCCTTTACGCCACATCCCATCCAGGGCTGGACGCCCGACTTCATTCCCCTGGTGCTGCAGGAGGCCGTCGATACCAAGGGCTATGATGAACTGGTGCCCGTTGCCGGACCGGACGGCATGCATTGGGCACGACAATTGGCGCAGAAGGAGGGGATCCTGACCGGCATTTCCGGTGGCGCCACCTTCGCCGTCGCGCACCAGCTGGCCGAGCGGGCCGCGCCGGGCTCGGTCATCCTCTGCATGCTGCCCGACACCGGCGAGCGCTACATGACGACGCCGCTGTTCGAGTCGATCGAGGCAGAGATGGATGCAGAAGAGCTCGCCTTGTCGTGCTCGACACCCGGTTATCAATTGCCCGTCGCCTGATTCCTTGCGCTTGACGGTTCTGGCGCCCGTGTCGGCACCAGAACCGCTGTCGGGCGCAAATAATGCCACGGGCGCTATCTCGTCATTCGCCTGTCATCCACCGCATCTAGGTTCCGAACTCATCCGAATGAGTAACGAAGGCCTTTATGCGCAGCCGCGGACACACGTGGGAAGCCACGCGGGACAAGATCAGTGACGAGATTGCAGCGGGTCACCTGCCGCCGGACAGCCGCTTGCCGTCCGAGCCGGAGCTGTGCGTCCTCTACAATACCAGGCGCCATTCGCTGCGGCGCGCGCTGGCGGCGCTTGTAGCGGAAGGCAAGCTGCGGGTCGAGCATGGCCGGGGCACCTTTGTCGAGCGCGCGCCGCTGATCAACTACGTGATCGGCCCGCGCACCCGTTTCCGCGAAAACCTGCTGGCACAGGGCCTGACCGCCTCCGGCCAGGGCATTTCGGAAATGCGCATTCCAGCCAGTGCAAGGGTTGCAGCGGCGCTTGGACTGCCGGTGGGTGCACCGGTCTTTGCCATCTGCCGCCGCGGCTTTGCCAATGACCTGCCGATCAGCCTGGGCTGGTCATACCATGATGCAGAGCGCTTTCCGGACATGGCGGATGCGCGGCGGGCCGGGATTTCGGTCACCGAAACCTATCGCAAGCACGGCATTGCCGACTATCGGCGCCAGAGCACCACAATCTTCACCCGGCTCGCCACCGAGCACGAGGCGGCGCTGCTGATGCTGCGGCCCGGCCAATCGGTGCTGATCGTGCAGAAGACCGACGTCGATCTCGACGGCAAGCCCATCGGTTTTTCCGAGGCGGCCTGGGCCGGGGACCGGGTGCAATTCACCTTCGAAAATGCCCAGGCGGGCGAAGTGGTCAGCGAAAGGACCGACAATGTTCAATGAAGCCAGCGGCCCCGGGCCCGAGCGGCGCGGCCATGCCGATATCCTGGGCATTCTGGCGCGGGCCCGATCCACGCCGCTCAAGGTGCTTGCCGAAAACCTGCTCGACCAGCTGGGTGACATCACCGTCATCGCCAACCGGACCGGGCTGGTCATGGTGCCGATGCGCGACACGGTCGAGAATGTCGATTTTCACCTCGGCGAAGTGCTGGTGAGCGAGGCTCATATCGCCGATGCCGATGGCCGCATCGGCTACGGCATGATCACGGGCCGCGACCTGGAGCGCGCCATGGCCATGGCCGTGGTCGACCTGTCGCTGGCGGGTGATGCGCGGGCGGAGGCTGTGCTGCACTTCATCGAGACCGAACGGCTGCACCAGGCGGCGCTGGATGAGGCGCTGATGCGCCGGGTCGAGGCGACGCGCGTTGAAATGGAGACTTTCTGATGCTGACCGTCGCCCCTCCCGATGCCGCCGAAGCGCGCTGCAACGCCACGTTCGAAGCCCTGATGTGGTCGATGGCCCGGCCCGGCGACGTGCGCGAACTGCCCGAAGCCGGCATGGCGCCCATCGTCGAAGCGCTGATAGACCGCGAATGCGTGGCCTATGCCGACAGTCCGGCATTGAGCCGGCAGATTGCCGATACCGGCGCGGTTGTGGGTGATCCGGCCTCGGCAGACCATCTGTTCCTCGATCGTCTGGAGGGGGCCTCGGATGCGCTGGCCGCCATTCGGTGCGGCAGTGCGCTCTATCCGGACGATGGTGCCACGCTCGTCGCGCAGGTTGCCCATGGCTCCGGCCAGCGGCTGCGCCTGACCGGCCCCGGCATTGACGGCGCGCGCGAAATGGCGCTCGCCTTGCCGGCCGAATTCTGGGGCATGCGCGAACGGCTTTGCGCCTATCCCGAAGGCTTTGACCTGCTGCTTGTCGACGGCCGTTCGGTCATCGGCATTCCCCGCTCCACCCAGATAGAGGTGCTCTGAATGGCCTATGTCGCAACCCGCGGTGGCGAAAAGGCCATCGAGCAGGCCGAGCGCCTGTTCCGCCAGGACCTGGGCACGATCGACGCCGCCCGCGTCGAGGCGATCCGCCAGTCCATGCCCTATCTCGTCGATCGCGTGATGGGCGAAGCCTCGCTCTATGACGAGGACATGGCGGCCCTGGCGCTGGCGCAGACCGGCGGCGAACTCTCCGAGGCCGTGCTGGCGCTGCGCGCCTGGCGCACCACCCAGCCGCGCCTGGCGGTGGCCACGCCGCTGCGGCAGGAGGACTTGCTGACGGTTCGCCGCATCTCGGCGGCGTTCAAGGACATTCCGGGCGGACAGATCCTCGGGCCGACGCTCGACTATTCCCACCGCGTGCTGGCGACCGACGTGTTCGAGGGCAAGCCCTATGATCCACCTGCCGTCGATCCGGCGGCGACAGCGGCGCCGATGCGGCAGCCGTCGCTGGCCAACTGGCAGCGGCAGCAGGGCCTGGTGGCCCCGGCCAATGACAGCACTGTCGCGCCCGACGACATTCCCGACCTGACGCGCGAACCGCTGCTGTTTCCCGCATCGCGCGCGCATCGGCTGCAGAGCCTGGCGCGGGCCGAGACGGGTGGCGTGCTGGCGCTCGGTTATGCGGCGATGCGCGGCTATGGCAATGCCCATCCCACGGTCAATGAGCTGCGGCTGGCCGAAGCCGAGGTGGTGGTGCGCCATCCGAGCGGCGCCGAGTTTTCGGCGGGCCGGGTGCGGGTCTGCCAGGCCGAGGTGACGTCCAAGGAGAAGGGCGGCTTTCTTGAGCTCGGTTTTGCCGCCAGCTTTGGCTGGAACGAGGTCAAGGTGATCGCTGCGGCGACGCTTGATCTCAACTCGGCGGAGGCTCCGGTGGGTTCGCCGGTGCATGAGGAATTCTACCTCTACCATACCGAAAGCGTAGAAGCCTCGGGCTTCTGCATCCACTTCAAACTGCCGCACTACGTCACCTTCCAGTCGGTGCTGGACGCGATGCGCGATGCCAAGGCCAAGGCGGCCGCTGCCAAAGCCAATCAAGATGTGACGCTCGAGCGCCAGACGGAGCCCGCAGAATGACCCTTGCTGCACTCACCAAGCCCTGGGCTGCCACCAGCTATGGCTTTCTCGATGCCTCGGCCAAGCGCGAACTGCGCCGCAAGATGCTCAAGGCCATCGCCGTACCCGGCTGCCAGATGCCCTATGCAAGCCGCGAAGTGCCGATGGCGCGCGGCTGGGGCACGGGCGGCCTCCAGGTCACGCTGACGCTGGTCAACCCGAGCTCGACCATCAAAGTCATCGATCAGGGCGCTGACGATGGCGTCAACGCCGCCTCGATCCGACGCTTCATCAGCCGCGTCTCGGGCGCCGCCGAAACCTGGGACACGCTCGCCGCCTCAATTGTCCAGTCGCGGCATCGCGTGCCGGAAGAGACGATGCGCGAGGATCAGATTCTGGTCTTGCAGGTGCCCAATCCCGAGCCGCTGCGCGGGGTGGAGCCCAATATGTCCATCGCCCGGCAGATGCATGCCGATGCCGACTATGGCCGGCTGTGGCTGACGCTCTATGAGCAGCTCGTGCGCAAGGGGCGCATCATGCAGGGCGCCGCCTATCCGAGCCTGGTCAACGGACGGCATGTGATGACGCCATCGCCGATCCCGCGCTGGGATGTGCCCAAGCTCAACATGGCCAGGCACCTGACCTTCCTGTCGGCCGGGCGCGAGAAGCGGCTGCATGCCGTGCCGCCCTTTACCCGTGTCGAGCCGCTGGTGTTTTCGGACCGGCCCTATCGGGTCGAGGATCATGCCGATCTGGTGTGCCGCCGCTCGGGCATTGCCGGCTATTTCATGAACGAGATTCCGCAGGACAGTGGCGGGTCGGTGTTCGAAGTCTCCGACAGCAATCTGGGCATCAAGGCCATCCGCCGGGCCGAGGGCGAAGCGGTCGAGATCGGCGCCACCTGGTACGAAAACGGGGAGTATTCGGCATGAGCATGGACATGACCATGGCGCCGGCTCCGCTGCTGCCGCCGCAGCTGATGCAGACCGAGGCGCTGCTCAGCATGCGCGGCGTGACGCGCCACTATGGCGAGGTGCGGGCGCTGCGCAATGTCGACGTCACCGTCTATCCCGGTGAAGTGCTGGGCATTGTGGGCGAGAGCGGCTCGGGCAAGTCGACGCTGCTGCGCATGATGAACCTCGAGGACACGCCGGACCGGGGCGATTATCGCCTTCGGCTGCGGGGGCGCGACGACGGCAACCTGTTTGACCTCGGACGCTATGAGCGGCGCATGCTGTGCGCGCATCATATCGGCATCGTCTATCAGAACCCTCATCTGGGGCTGCTGATGCGGCATAGTTCGAGCGGCAATGTCGCCGAGCGGCTGCTGATCGCCGGCGAGCGCAGCTTTGAGGTGCTGCGCAGCAAGGCGCGCGATGCGCTCGATGCGTCGGAATTTCCGCTCTCGCGCATGGATGCGCGGCCGGCCGAGCTGTCGGGCGGCATGCAGCAGCGGGTGCAGCTGGCCAAGGCCATTGCGCTGGAGCCGGCGCTGCTACTGCTCGATGAGCCGACCACGGGGCTCGATGTGAGCGTCCAGGCGCTGGTGCTCGATACGCTGAAGCGCCTGCAGCGGGATCGGAATATCACCATGGTGCTGGTGAGCCACGACCTTGGCGTCATCCGCACCATGGCCGATCGGGTGCTGGTGATGCGGCATGGCGAGGTGGTGGAGCAGGGCCTGGCCGACCAGGTGTTCCAGGACCCCCAGCACCCCTATACCCAGCAACTCGTTCACGCCAAGCTCTAGGGGGCACCATGACACAGAACCAACATCCGCCCCTGTTGCGTGTCGAAGGCCTCGGCAAGACCTTTGCCATGTTCCACCTCGACAGCATGCTGCACGCCTTCGAGGGCATCAGCTTTGATCTGCATGAAGGTGAATTCCTGCTGCTCAAGGGCCGCAACGGCGCCGGCAAGTCGACTTTGCTGCGGACGCTGTGGCGCAGCTACCTGCCGGTGGCGGGCCATATCTGGTACCAGTCAAGGCTCGGCACGATCGATCTGGCGCGGGCTGCTGATGTCGACATAGCGCTGCTGCGGCGGCAGGAAATCGGCTTTGTGACGCAGTTTCTCAATGCCCGCCCCCGGGTGGCGGCGCAGGATATCGTGGCCGAACCGCTGCGGCTGGCCGGCTATGCGCCTGATGACGCCTTGGAGCAGGCGCGGCACTGGCTGGGTGAATTCGGCGTGCGGTCGGAGCTGTGGCCCGCCTATCCCAGCACCTTTTCGGGTGGCGAGCAGCAGAAGGTCAACCTGGCAAGGGCACTGATCCTGCCGCAGCGGCTGCTGCTGCTGGATGAGCCGACAGCCTCGCTCGATGTCGGCGCGCGCCGGGCACTGGTGCGCCGGCTGGGCGATCTCAAGGCCGCGGGCGTTGCCATTGTCGGGGTGTTTCATCACCCCGGCGACGTTGCCGATCTCATCGATCGCGAGATTGATCTCGCGACCCATCCCGTTCCTGCTGCAAGCGAGCTGACCCATGTGGCTGTCTGATTTCCGTATCGTCCTGGCCGACCGCGTCATCGAGCGGGGAGCCCTGCGCATCGAGGGTGGGCAGATCGCCGAAATCGGCGAGGCGCCGGTAGCCAATGCCGATATCGAGGGCAATGGCCTGATTCTGATGGCGGGGATGATCGACATGCATGGCGACATGATCGAGCGCGAGGTGGAGCCCCGCCCCAATGTGCGCATGCCGATGGAACTGGGTCTGCGCGACCTCGATCGCCGGCTGGCCAATTCGGGCATCACCACGGCCTATGCCGCCGTGTCGTTCAGTCCCGGCTCCACCTATGGGCACATGCGGTCCTATGACTTCACCAGTCAGATGATCCGCGCGTTGCGCACCTATGCGCAGGACCTGCTGGTCGATCATCGCGTGCATGCCCGTTTTGAAGTGACCTTTCCGGCCGCCCTGTCGGTGGTCAAGGAACTGATCGCGGAGGGATCGGTGGATCTCATCTCGCTGTGCGATCACACGCCGGGACAGGGGCAATATCGCGATCTCGCCAAGCAGGCGGAAATGGCGTCCAAGGCCAAGGGCATATCGCTCGAACAGGCTGCCGAAAACCTGCAGCAGCGCATTCGCGAGCGGCGGGAATCGGCGGGAGACCTGACCGAGACGCTGCGCGCCATTGCGCAATATTGCGCGTTGCATGGCGTGCCGCTGGCAAGCCACGACGACGATACGGTGGAAAAGGTGGCGCTGATGCAGGGCCTGGGCGCCAATATCAGTGAATTTCCTGTGACGATCGAGGCGGCACAGGAGGCCCGGCGTCGCGGCATGCTCAATGCCATGGGCGCGCCCAATGCGCTGCGCGGCACGTCCTATTCCGGCAACCTGTCGGCCCGCGACGTGCATGCCGCGGGTCTGCTTGATCTGCTGGCGGCAGACTACCATCCCTCCGCCATGCTGCCGGCCGTGCTGGTGCTGGCCAAGACCGATCCGATGGGACTGGCGGGGGCGGCTCGATTGGTCACCCTCAATCCGGCGCGGTCGCTGGGCCTTGAGGATCGCGGGGAAATCCGCGCCGGGCTTCGCGCCGACCTCATCATTGCCGACGATAGCGGGGTGGGCCATGTGCGCAGCGTGCTGAGCAAGGGCCGGGTGATCTACTCCGACGGCTCCATTGCCGCGCACCGGGCCGCAAGCGTCACGAGCATGTCATTCGGATGAGTTAACGCTGTCATGTGAGGTCGCTAGAACCGGGTCATGGACTGGTCCAGTCCGGGGAACGATCAACGGGTGGAGGATAAGCGGTGCTAGAGCTTCGCAAGATCACCAAGGCCTTCGGCGAAACCATCGCCGTCAACAATGTGTCGCTGAGCTTCGAACCCGGCCAGATGGTGGGGATTATCGGACGGTCGGGGGCAGGCAAATCCACCCTGCTTCGCCTGATCAACCGCCTGGCCACTTCAGGCAGTGGCGACATTGTCTTCGAGGGCGCCAATGTCACCGCGCTTTCGGGCAAGGCCCTGCGCGAATGGCGTGCCCGCTGTGCGATGATCTTCCAGCAGTTCAACCTGGTGAACCGGCTTGACGTGCTCACCAATGTCCTGATCGGCCGCATCGGCTATCTCGGCACCATGCCGGTCATGTTCAAGCACTTTTCTGCCGCCGACCGTGCCGCCGCGGCGCTGGCCCTCGACCGCCTGGACCTGCTGCCGCAGGCGCTGCAAAGGGCCGATACGCTGTCCGGCGGGCAGCAGCAGCGCGTGGCCATTGCCCGTGCCCTGATCCAGAATCCCAAGCTGATACTCGCCGATGAGCCCATCGCATCGCTTGATCCGCGCAATGCGCGGCTGGTCATGGAGGCCCTGCGCACCATCAACCAGCAGGACAAGATGACCATTATCTGCAACCTGCATACGCTGGATGCGGCCCGCGCCTATTGTGACCGCATCGTCGGCATGGCCCAGGGGCATGTCGTCTTCGATGGTCCTCCCGCCCAACTCACATCCCGCGTGATCCAGCAGATCTATGGCGGGGATGCGGAAAGCGCCGTGGACGAGAGCCTGACCTCGACCATGGGCGCCGTCTACGCGCCGGCAAAACCCGTCGTGCAACCCGAAATGGCCGACGCGATCTAGCGTCGACCAAACCCAGTCCCAACACCGGAGCCATCGCTATGTTTACCCTCGTGCGCCGCAGCATTGCGGCCGTACTGATCTCGGCCGCCCTCGTTTCCGTCGCCGTCGCCCAGGATTGGCGCGAGCAGTTCCCCGAGCTGACCATCGGTATCTCCTCCAGCGAGAACGAAACCGACGCCATCGCCCGCACCCAGCCCTATGCCGACTACCTGAGCGCCGAGCTCGGCGTACCGGTCAAGATCGTGCGCGGTACCGACTATGCCGCCGTCATCGAGGCCATGCGTTCGGGCCATGTCCAGTTCGCCTCGGTCGGTCCGGCCGCCTATGCACTGGCCCGCAAGGTGATGGGCGAGGACATCGCTCCCGTCGCCGTCACGCTCGATAACGAAGGCAACCTGGGCTATCACTCGGTGATCGCCGTGCGCGCCGACAGCGACTACCAGACGCTCGAAGACATCAAGGGCAAGTCCTTTGCCTTTGCTGATCCGAACTCGACCTCGGGCTATGCCGTTCCGTCCTACTACCTGGCGACCGAACTCAATGTCAGCGCCGACGAATATTTCAGCGAAGTCGCCTTCTCGGGTGGCCATGAGCAGAGCGTCATGGCGCTCGTCAACGGCACGTTCGAGGCCGTCGCCACCCATTGGCGCAATGAAGAAGCCGGTAATATCCAGAACATGGAAAAGAAGGGCCTGATCCCCGCCGGCTCGACCCGCATCATCTGGACCTCGCCCATCATCCCCAACACTCCGGTGATGATGCTGACCACCCTGCCACAGGAATTGCAGGACGCCTTCAAGACGGCGCTGCTCGCCTTCCCGGAAAAGAACCCGGAGGGTTTCGCCACCTACACCAATGGCACCTCCAGCGGCTATGTCGAAGCCAAGCACGAAGACTACCTCGACGTGGTCGCCATCACCGAGTTCAACGCGCAGGAACGTCGTCGCACCGGCGGCAACTGATCGGACGCGCACCCTTCGGCGCGCGGCATCCGCGCGCCGGTTCCTCAGGCGACAAGGACAGTCCGACATGACCACGATAGGACATTCAGAGAGTGGCTTTGCCGCCGGCCGGCCGCAGCGGCTGATCGCATTCGAGCAGCGCTTCGCTGCGGAACGCCGCCGCAAGCGGCTGTGGACCTTGCTGCAGCTGGGCCTGTTTGCCATTGCCCTGGCCGGCTCGATCGCCGTCAGCGATTTCAACCTGAACGGCTTGATGAACGGCCTGCCAAAGGCCTGGAACTACATTGTCGGAACCTTGCCGACCCTCTCGATCGAGACGCTCGGCGCCGATCTTGCCGACTGGTATTGGGGGCTGCGCTTCTGGCTGCGCCTTCTGGTCGAAACCATCCTGATGGGCTTTGTCGGTACCGTGCTGGGTGGCCTGGTCGCCCTGCTGCTGTGTTTCCCGGCCTCGCGCAATCTGGTGGAGAATACGGGCATCTATTTTGCGGCACGGCGAAGCCTTGAATTCCTGCGCACCGTGCCGGAGCTGGTTTTCGCCCTCATCTTCGTCTTCGCCTTCGGGCTCGGCCCCTTTGCCGGCGTTCTGGCGATTGCGGTGCACACGGCTGGTTCGCTGGGCAAGCTGTTTGCCGAAGTGAACGAGAATGTCGATCCCCGCCCGATCGAGGGTGTCCGTGCCGCCGGCGGCAACTGGCCCATGCTGATGCGGCTCGGCGTAGTGCCCCAGGCATTGCCCAATTATGCCAGCTACCTGCTGCTGCGCTTCGAAATCAATGTGCGCGGCGCCTCCGCTCTCGGCATTGTCGGCGCCGGTGGCATCGGGCAGGAGCTCTATGTCGCCATCCGGCAGTTCGAATATACCGACATCTCGGCCATCATGCTTTTGCTGATCGCCACCACTTCCATCATCGACATCACCTGCGAGACGATCCGCCACCGGCTGATCGGGCAGGACATGCAGGCGGGGCACTGACATGAACACCATTACCCATGGCGAAATTGCACGCCTGCGCCGCACCAATCCGGAACTGTTTACGAGCCCGCTGATCGCGAGGGTCAGGACCTGGGCTCTCTGGATCGCCTTCGTGGGCACTCTGGCCTTCGGACTTTGGTGGGTCGATGCCAATCCCATGCGGATCGTCAACGGCCTCAACAAGCTGGGGCTGCTGGTTAGCCTGATGATCCCGCCCCATCCTGGCGACGGCTTCTGGGACTATGTCCACGCCATGCTCGAAACGCTTGGCATGGCATTCCTCGGCACGATCATCGCCGCCGTGCTGGCCGTCCCGCTGGGCTTTCTCGGTGCCAAGAACGTCATGCCGAACTGGTTGTTCCATTTCGGGCTGCGCCGCATCTATGACGGTTTCCGCGGCATTGACGGGCTGGTCTGGGCGCTGATCTTCGTTTCCGCCGTCGGGCTGGGGCCGTTTGCCGGCGTGCTGGCCATTGCCGTCGGCGACTTGATGATCTTCGCCAAGCTCTTTGCCGAGGCGATTGAGAATGTCGAAACCAAGCAGGTGGAGGGCGTTCGCGCCGCTGGCGGCAATGACACCCATGTCATGCGGCTGGGCGTGTTTCCGCAGGTCCTGCCGGTGATGATGAGCCACGTGCTCTACTTCTTTGAGTCCAATGTCCGGTCGGCCACGATCCTGGGCATTGTGGGGGCAGGCGGCATCGGGCTGCAGCTGTCGGACCGCATGCGCATCAACAACTGGCAGGAAGCGGCCTTCATCATCCTGATGATCCTGGTCACCGTTGCGATCATCGACAACATCTCGCGCCGGATCCGGGCCAGGCTGATCGACGCGGCGCCGCAGGCGTGATCAGGCCGGAGCCACGCGGCTGAAGCGGTGCCAGATGGACCCGAAGCAGAGCGCGCTCATTGCACCGGCGCCGGCCACCATCCACAGCGTGGCCGGCGTCGTTATGGCGCCGGCCACCACGGCGAAGACGACCGGGGCGAAGGATGACACGATCAATCGCGCCGAACTGATCGTCCCCAGGCGGCGGCCGTAGCCGACGCGCCCGAACAGGGCCAGCGGCAGGGTGCCGCTGACAATGCTGGACAGGCCCGAGCCCAGGCCGAACAGCAGGGCGAAAACCGCAGCACCAGGCAGCAGAGGGGCGGTGGTCACGAGGACAACCAAAGCCAGCGGCATGAGGCTTGCTGCCACGACGCCCAGGGCCGGCTGTGACAGGCCCCTGCCGAATTGCATGTTGATGAGGCGGCTCACCACCTGGGCCGGGCCGAACAGCGTGGTGACGAAGACGCCGGCGGCCCCCAGGCCCAGCGAGGCGAGCATCGGGATCATGTGGACCAGCACGGCCGAGGACATGAATCCCAGCAAGGCGAATCCCAGCAGCATGACGATCTGCGCCCATTGCTCCTGTCCGGGCGGTACCAGGGGTGCATCCTCGACCGCCATGGTCGTGCCGGTGGCGCGCGCACCCGTGTCCTGGCGCGCCAGCCAGGCATGCACGGGCACGCAGACGATAAGGGTCAGCGCGGCAAAGGCGAGGTAGATGTCGCGCCAGGAAAGGTATTCATGCAGCGTGGTGGTGAGCGGCCAGAAGATGGTCGAGGCGAAGCCGGCGATCAGCGTCAGATGGGTGATGCTGCGCTGGGCGCCCTGTCCGGCGATCTGCGCCAGCGCGGCAAAGGCGGTGGTATAGAGCACGAAGCCGGAAGCCACTTCCATTGCGACAAGCCCGGCGACAAAGGCGATGCCAGTTGGGGCCAGGGCGCAGGCCACCAGTGAAAGGGCGGCCGCCACGGAGCCCCAGACCATGACGCGGGCGGCGCCGAAGCGGTCGGCCCAGCTGCCTGAAATGGGCGCCATGAGGCCCCCAATCAGCAGCGAGCCGGACAGCACGCCATAGACCCATTCTTCCGACCAGCCGAAGTCCCGCGCCATGGCCGGGGCCAGCGCGCTGAAGCTATAGTAAAGCGTGCCATAGCCAATGATCTGGGTCAGCCCCAGCGCCCAGATCACCAGGGCGGGCGCGCGCGGAATTGCATATGCGGACATGGCGTTTCCGGTCAGGCGGGTTCGTGGCGGCGTGCCGGACTGGCTGTGGATGAGCCGCAGCCGCAGCCGGCCTCGCCTTCCGCCTTGGCAGCCTCGTCGGCGGCGCAGCAGGACGAGGCCGTGCTCGCCGGGCCGCCGCAACAGCTCGATGTCGCCTCGGCCGCGGGGACGCTGCAGACACCCGTCTCGGGCAGGACAAGGTGGACCTGTCTAGCGGCGACAGGGTCGCCGGCCAGTTCGGCGACCACCGACCGCGCCTGCTCGTAGCCGGTTGCCATCAGGAAGGTCGGGGCCCTTCCATAGGATTTGGAGCCGACAATGAAAAAGCCGGGTTCGGGCTGGGTCAGCTCGACAACACCATGCGGGGGCACGGTGCCGCAGGAATGGAAATTGGGATCGATCAGCGGCGACAGCGCCGGGGGCGCTTCGGTTGCCGGATCAATGGCAACCCGGAGTTCGGACAGCATGGCGAGGTCGGGGCGGAACCCGGTGGCGACGACAATGCGGTCAACCTGCAGGGTTACGGGTGTCTCTCCCAGCGTCCCAGTCACCGCCACGCCATCGCCGGATCCGCCGAGGCGTGTTGCCGCAAAGGGCGCCAGGATCTGCAGGAGCCCGGCGTCGATGGCTCGCTTGGCCGCGAGGCCGAGGGCGCCGCGCTCGGGCAGTTGATCGTTGAGGCCGCCGCCAAGCAGTTTTTCCAGGCGATTGCGGCGGAGGGCCCAGAGGACCTTCGTGGCTGGGTGCTGGTCCTGCAGGGTGAGCAGGGCGAGCGCCGTGTTGATGGCCGAATGGCCGCTGCCGACGACGAGCACGGTCCTGCCGGCATAGGCGTCGCGGTCGGCGCCCGCAACATCGGGAATGCCATAGGCGATGCGGTCGCGCAACTTGCCTTCGCCGGGCACAGGCAGGCCATCCACGCCCATGGGGTTGGGCTGGGTCCAGGTGCCGGAAGCGTCGATCACGGCGCGGGCCAGCGTTGCCTGTTCCTGACCCAAGGTGTCGGTCCAGCGCAGTTCGAAGGGCGCTGTTTCGCGGCCGGCATTGGATACCTTGTCGAGACCCTGCCGGGTGATCGCGGTCACCGTGGCGCCAAGATGGAGATGGGCGGCGATGGCCGGCAGGTCGGCCAGGGGCTGCAGGTAGCGGGCGACGATTTCGCCGCCGGTGGGCAGATCGGTGGCCGGAGGTGCAATCCAGCCGGAGGCCTCGAGCAGGTCGCGGGCGGCCGCATCGATGTTGTATTCCCAGGGCGAGAAGACCCGGACATGGGACCACTCCTGCAGCGATGCGCCAACGCTGGGACCACGCTCGAAGACGATGGGCGTGAGGCCCCTGGCGACGAGCTGTGCTGTGGCGGCGAGGCCAACCGGGCCGGCGCCGATGACGGCGATGGGCAGGTCGCGTTCGATCATGGTTTCGATCCTTCTAGAATTTTCGAACAATAAGAGAAATAGCAGAGGTTCAGGCGGCTGCGTCGCTGGGCGCGCAGCCTGACATATCGGCACAGCACTCATCGGCCAGATAGCCGATCAGGCCATTCATGCTGGCATAGTTGGCGCGGCAGATCAGCGTGGTGGCCTGCCGCTCCTGGCTGATCAGGTCGACCTCCACCAGCTTGCGAATGTGGTGGGAGAGCGTGGAGCCGGCAATGTCCAGCTTGAGCTGCAGCTTGCCGACAGCAAGGCCGCCTTCGCCCGCGCGGACCAGCGTGCGGTAGATGGTGAGTCGGGTCGTGTTGCCCAGCGCTTCCAACTGGGCGGCTGCTGTTTCGATGTTCATGGAAATAGCATAGCGGTCGCGCGCGACCTGTCAATGCTATTTCGATATTTGTCGAAACTAGGAGGTGATGTCGGTTGGCGGGACGACGATGTCCTGCCCGACGGAGGGCGGCACGGTGCCGTTCCGCTCCGCACGGTCGCGGTAGAGCGCAGCCCGGGCCAGCAGCATCAGGGTCACCGGCGTGGTGACTGAAACAAAGACCAGCAGCAGGACTTCATGCACAGCGGGACGCTGGCCGGTCACCGAGAAATAGAGGATCGACGCGAGCAGCACGGCCACCGTGCCAAAGCTCGTGCCCAGGGTCGGCGCGTGGATGCGCTCGTAGAAGCTCTCGAAGCGGGCAAGGCCGATGCAACCGACCAGGGTCAGCAGCGCGCCGGCCAGGGACAGCAGGCCGACCACTATGGCGAGCCAGACCGGAATGTCCGTCATTCGATCACCTCGCCGCGCATGAGGAATTTGGCCAGGGCAACCGTGCTGACAAAGCCCAGGATGCCGATGACCAGCGCCACCTCGAAATAGACTGCCGTGCCGACGCGGATGCCGAACAGCACCAGCATGAGCATGGCTGCGACATAGAAGGCATCGAGCGCAAGGATGCGGTCCTGCGCGCGCGGACCACGGATCATGCGCGAGGCGGCGGCAATCATGGCCAGCGCCAGCAGCACCTGCGACAGCAGCAGCGACCAATGCAGAATGGCAGCGCTCATTGGAAGATCTCCAGCAACAGGCGCTCGTAGCGGTTCTTGATGGTGTCGATCCAGGCTTGTTCATCCACAAGGTCGAGCACGTGGATAAGCACCACGCCGCGCAGCGAGTCATATTCCAGCCAGGCACTGCCGGGGGTGGCGGTGATGATGCAGGAAAGGATCGCCAGGGCAGTGCGATCGCGCAGGTCGAGGGGCACGGTCAGGAAGCCGGCGGTCTGTTCGTGGCGCCTGCCTTCGAGGACAATGCGGGCCACGGCGACGTTGGAGCGAAACACGTCGACGGTCACGAAGTAGATCAGCTTGATGATGCTGGCGGGATTGCGGATGCGGGGGCGCTCGGGCTGCAGCGCGGCGAGGCCCCGGCTGGCGAAGATGGCGATGATGCTGCCCAGGATGATCTGGCCGGGCGCGAGCGACTGCTGCAGCAGGAGCCACATGGCGAGCAGGGCAAGCGTGAGCACGGGGAACGGCAGGACGCGCCTCATGGCGTGACCTCCCCCGGCCCGACGATGAGGGGCGTCGCCAGGACGTCACCGATATGGCCGGCCGGCGCATAGAGCGACGCGGCCATCGCCTGCATGTAGTCCATGGCCGGGCCAGCCATGACGGTAAGCGCTATGGTCAGCGCCAGCAGCAGCAGGACCGGCGCGATCTCGATGACCCGGACAGGCGCCGGCGTGTCCGACATGGTCACCCAGAAAGTATTGATGCCGGTGCGGGTCAGGGCGACCAGCGCGGCAAAGCCGGAGAAGATCAGCAGGCCCGAGAGCCACCAGGCCGAGGCGGTAATCGGAGCAGTGTTCTCAAGTCCGGCGGGGTTGAACATGGCCGAGATCATCGCGAATTTTGCGAGGAATCCGGCCAGCGGCGGCAGGCCGGCGAGCAGCAGCATGCAGAGCCCGAAGCTGATGCCCAGCACGGCCAGAGCGCCGGGAATAGCCAGCCCGACTTCTTCGTGCTCGGCCTCGTCATCATCGTCGCCATAGGCTTCGAGCGTGATCGCCAGGACATGCGCGCCTTCGATGCGAACCCGATCCAGCAATTCGACGAGCAGGAAGAAGGCGCTGATCGCCAGGGTCGAGACGAGGAGGTAGTAGAGCGCGCCACCGGTGACCGCGGCATTGCCCAGGCCGATGGCGGCCAGCAGCGTGCCGGATGAGACGAGGACGCAATAGCCTGCCAGGCGCGCCGTGGTCTGGGCCGCAAGGACGCCGATGGCGCCAAAGGCGATGGTGGCCATGCCCCCGAACAGCAACAGGGTCTGGCCAAAGCCTGCCGACGCGCCGGCCTCGGCGCCGAAGGCGAGCGTCGACACCCGCAGCACGGCATAGACCCCGACCTTGGTCATGATGGCAAAGACGGCTGCCACAGGCGCCGTTGCCGCCGCATAGGTCGTCGGCAGCCAGAAGCCGAGCGGCCACATGCCGGCCTTGAGCAGGAAGGCGACGCCCAGAATGGCCGCGCCCGCTTCGAGCAGGCCGCGATCCATTTCCGGGATGGTGGCGACCCGGGCGGCCAGGTCGGCCATGTTCAGCGTCCCGGTGACGCCATAGATCAGCGCCGCGCCGATGAGGAAGAGGAATGAGGCGCCCAGGTTGACCGCGATATAGTGCAGCCCGGCCTTGACCCGCGCGACGCCGACGCCGTGCAGCGCCAACCCGTAGGAGGCAGCCAGCATGACCTCGAAAAACACGAAGAGGTTGAAGATGTCGCCGGTGAGGAAGGCGCCGTTGAGTCCCATGAGCAGGAACTGGAACAGGCTGTGAAAGCTCGGGCCTGCCGCGTGCCAGCGCGCCAGCGAATAGACCAGCGCCGAAGCACCCAGGATTGCCGTCAGCAGGACCATCATGGCGGACAGGCGATCGGCCACCAGGACGATGCCGAAGGGCACCGGCCAGTTGCCGATGGGGTAGGTGGCGACAGGCATGGCAGCAACGCCTTGCCCGGACGCCTCGGCCACGAGCAGAAATCCGACCATGACAAGAAGCAGGGTCGACAAGACGCTGATGAAGGCCTTGGTGGCGCGCCGCCGATCATTGAGCATCAGCAGCATGGCGCCGGTGGCCAGCGGCAGCAGAATGGGGAGGACGATCAGATGGTCGAATAGCGCTGCCATGTCAGGGTTGCTCGCGTCCATCGACATGGTCGGTGCCGGTCAGGCCCCGGGCGGCCAGCAGCACGACGAGAAACAGCGCCGTCATGGCAAAGCCGATGACGATGGCGGTCAGCACCAGGGCCTGGGGCACCGGGTCGGCATAAAGGCCGGGGTCTACCGGATCGTGGCCGATGACGGGGGCGCCGTCCACGGTGAGACGTCCCATTGAGAAGATGAAGAGATTGACCGCGTAGGACAGCAGCGACAGCCCGATGATCACCTGAAAGGTGCGGGGACGCAGCATCAGATAGACGCCGCTTCCGCCCAGCACGCCGATACCAATGGCAAGGATGAGTTCCATCAGCGCAGCTCCACCGGTGCATCGGGCGACACTTCGGGTTCCTTGATCGGCGCCTGGCGGCGTCCGGCCTTGGGCGAGCGCACCGATTGGTGGGCCAGGGCGATCAGGATCAGCACCGTGGCGCCAACAACCAGGCCGAAGACGCCGAGGTCGAACAGCAGGGCGCTGGCCAGCGGCACGCGGCCGATATAGGGCAGCTCGGCATATTGGAAGGCCGTGGTCATGAAGGGGTAGCCCAGCAGCTGGGAGGCGACGCCGACCACGAGCGCCAGCAGCAGGCCGGAGCCGATCCAGCGCAGGGGCAGGATGCGCAGGCGATCCTCCACCCAGCGGGTGCCGCCGGCCATATATTGCAGGATGAAGCCGATGGACATGACGATGCCAGCGGCAAAGCCGCCGCCCGGCTGGTCGTGCCCGCGCAGGAAGAGGTACATCGCCAGCACGATGATGACCGGGAACATCCACTGCATGATCACGGCGGGGATCAGCAGATATTCGTTGACGGTGTCGCCCGGGTGGCGCTCCGGCGCGTGGGTGTCGAAGGCGTTATGGATGCGCTGCTGCTCGGGCTTGGGGATCGACTCGCTGGCCGGCCGGAAGCGGCGCAGCACGGCGAAGACGGTCAGCGCCACGATCCCGAGTACGGTGATTTCGCCCAGCGTGTCGAAGGCGCGGAAATCCACCAGCATGACATTGACCACATTGGTGCCGCCGCCCAGCGCATAGGCGTTTTCGAGGAAGAATTCCGAGATGCCTTCGGGAATGCCGCGCGTCATCACGGCATAGGACGCGATGCCCATGCCCAGGCCCGCGGCGCTGGCCAGCGCTACGTCGCGATAGCGACGGAAGCGGGCGCGCCGCACCAGCACCTGGTCGCGCAGGTCTTCTACGCGCTTGGGCAGCCAGCGCAGACCGAGCAGGATCAGTACGGTGGTGACGATCTCGACCAGCAATTGGGTGATGGCAAGATCAGGGGCGGAGAACCAGACGAAAGTGATGCAGGAGACGATGCCGGTACCACCGAGCAGCACCAGCGCTACGAGCCGGTGGAACTTGGCCTGGTGAGCGGCTGCTACGGCGCAGACGATGCCGACGCTCCAGAGCAGGGCGAAGGCCGGGTCGAAACCGGCAAATGAGAGCTCGATACGGCCCAGCCGCCCGATCATGACCGTGGCGGCGGTGCCTACTGCGAAGAGAAACAGCAGGAAGAGCTGCGGTTGCAGGCCGCGCGTGCCGAGCCTGGATTCGAGCCGCCGCGCCCATTTCGAGGTGACGATCAGCATGATGCGCTCGAAGATGCGCTGGCCTTTGAGCCGGCGCAGGATCGGCGGCCCTTCGATGCCCTTGGCCAGGTAGCCATGCAGCGCCCAGTAGAGCAGCACGCCGCCCACCAGGGCGGTGATGCTCATGGCCAGCGCGTAGTTGAAGCCGTGCCAGACCGAGAGGCTGTAATAGGGCGTATCGGGGCCGGTTACCGCCACGACCGCGGCGGCCAGATAGGGGCCGACGGTGATGCCCGGAATGATGCCGACGATCAGGCACAGCAGCACCAGGATTTCGATGGGCCGGCGCATCAGGGCCGGCGGTTCGTGTGGCACCTTGCTCAGGCCCTGCGGCCGCGGGCCGAAGAAGACGCCATACACGAAGCGCAGCGAATAGACGACGGCGAACATGCTGCCCAGGGTTGCGCCAAGCGGCAGGGCGATGTTGACGAAGGGATTGGCATCGCGCTCGGCCGTTTCGGCGAAGAACATTTCCTTGGAGAGGAAGCCGTTGAGCAGCGGCACGCCCGCCATGGCGGCACTGGCCACCATGGCCAGGGTGGCGGTGAAGGGCATGAAGCGGAACAGGCCGCTCAGCTTGCGGATGTCACGCGTACCGGTCTCGTGGTCGATGATGCCGGCGGCCATGAACAGCGAGGCCTTGAAGGTGGCGTGGTTGGCGATGTGGAAGATCGCCGCCACCGTGGCGAGCGGGCTCGACATGCCCAAGAGGGTGGTGATCAGTCCGAGATGGCTGATGGTCGAATAGGCCAGCAGCCCCTTCATGTCGGTCTGGAAGATGGCGGCATAGGCGCCAAAGATCAGCGTGGCGAGCCCGGCAAAGGTGACGATCCAGAACCACTCGTCGGTGCCCGCCATGACCGGCCAGAAGCGCACCAGCAGAAAGACGCCGGCCTTCACCATGGTGGCAGAGTGCAGATAAGCCGAAACCGGGGTAGGCGCCGCCATGGCGTGGGGCAGCCAGAAATGGAAGGGGAACTGCGCGCTCTTGGTGAGGGCGCCGAGCAGGATCAGCAGCAGCGCGGGCAGATAGAGCGCGTGTTCGCGGATCGTATCGCCGGAGGTCAGCACCACGTCGAGGTCGTAGCTGCCCACGATGTGGCCGATGATCAGCATGCCGATGAGCAGGCCGAGCCCGCCCAGGCCGGTCACGGTGAGCGCCATGCGCGCGCCATCGCGCGCCTGCGCCAGGTGAAACCAGTAGCCGATCAGCAGGAAGGAGGTGATCGAGGTCAGTTCCCAGAACACCACTAGCTGGATGATGTTGCCGGACATGACCAGGCCCAGCATCGAGCCCATGAAGGCCAGGAAGAAGGCAAAGAAGCGCGGCACCGGGTCCTTGGGCGACATGTAGTAGCGCGCATAGAGCACGACCAGAAAGCCGACACCCGTCACCAGCACGCCAAACAGCCAGGAAAAGCCATCGAGCCGCAGAACGAGGTTCAGCCCGAGCGCTGGGATCCAGGCAATCTCCTGCCGCACGATGCCGCCATTGGCGATATGGGGAAACAGCCACATCATGGCTGCAAAGCCCGTCACGGCGGTCGATCCGGCCAACCAGGCTTCCGCATTGCGTGCATTCGAGGGCAGTACGGCGGCCAGCAGGCTGGCTACGAACGGCAAGAGCAAAACAAGCGTGAGCAAGACGGGTGGCGTCATTATCGCGGCGGTGACCTTCCGATGATGGATTGTGGGCAGCGCGACCCTGGGAGAGGGCGGCTACCCGTTTTCATCTGTGCCACTGCTTTGCGCAACCCCGAATATCGCCGCGCGGCCCGAAAAGTTGAGCCCGCGTGCCGGGTTAAGCCATGGCGCGGACCGTCTCGAGGAATTCGGCGTGTCCCAGGGCCTGCTGGGCCGCTGCCCGATACTCTCGGGCGAGGCTGTCATAGGCCTCACGGGCGAATTGGCGCAGCTTGGGATCGCGGTCCATTTCCTTGCGGGCCAAAGCCGGGTCGAGCAGGCCAAGCCCGGCCAGCACCGGGTAATGCAACTGGGTCTGGATATGGGGGAGGCCGAACAGGGTGTCGGGAAAATGCTCATGCCGGGGCATGTGGTTTTTCCAATAGGCCAGGCGCTCCTTGGTCTCGGGATGGATGCGGTTGGCGCGCACTTCGCGCCAGAAGGGCGTGTCGTCGCGCTCGACCAGATAGTGCGTGTTGACGAAGGTGCGGAAGTCGTCGACCTGGCGGCCGACGCGGGTGTTGTAGTCGGCGCGGTCGGCTTGCGTCATATCGGCGGGGTGCTTGAGATGACGGTCGGCGAACAGCATCATCTGCACGATGGTGCCATGGATCGAGGTGGATTCCAGCGGTTCGAGAAAGCTCGAACTCAGGCCCACTGCCAGCACATTGCCGACCCAGGCGTTTTCCAGCCGGCCGATCTGGAAGCGGATGTCGCTGCGCACCTCGATCTCGCGGCCCAGCACCCGCTCGACCTCGGCCTTGGCTTGTTCGGGCGTGCAGAATTCGTCGGAATAGACATAGCCGCAGCCATAGCGGGTCTGGGTCGGGATCTGCCACATCCAGCCGGCATCCTGCGCCCAGGCGCGAGTGTAGTTGGCGATTTCCTCGCCCGGCTTGATATCGAGCCAGAACGGCAGCGCCCGATTGACCGGCAGTTCATGGGCATAGGAAATCCAGGGCGCCTGCATTTCCTTGACGATCAGCTGTTTGCGAAAGCCGGTGGCGTCGATGAAGAAATCGGCTTCCAGCGTCTGGCCATTGTCGAGTTCGAGCGCGGTGATGTCGCCGGTCTCGTGACTGCGATGCACGCCCGAGACGACGGCGTCGATGATGTCGACGCCCTTTGATTTGCTCGCGAAGAAGCGGCCGACCTTGGCCTGGTCGAAATGGTAGGCGTGGTGGAAGGGGCCGAGCGGGATCAGCGAGCCATCCGCCTTGCGGGCATAGGGCGCCTTCTTCTGCTCGAGCAGCGGCCCGAACAGGTGCATGTCGGTGATCGGCCGGCCGGCGGCGATGGCGTAGACGTTGAGATAATCCGACGGCGCGCCGGGCGGGGGCTGGATGACCTGGTGCGGATCGTCGATCGGGCCGTAATAGGTATAGCCCTTGCGGCGCCAGTCCTCGTGGCGGATGCCCAGCTTGAACGTCGCCTCGGTCTTGCGGAAGAATTCGAATTCGTCGATGCCGAAATGCTTGAGCAGGACGCGAAACGCGGCGGTAGTCGCCTCGCCCACGCCGACTGTGGGGATGCTGGATGGCTCGATGACGCTGATGCGGGCATTGATGCCCTTGCGGCGTGCCGAATCCTGAATGATGAAAGCCGCGATCCAGCCGGCGGTGCCCCCGCCGACGACCACGAAATGGGATTGCCGGGTCATGCGTCGTCTCCTCCGCGCAGGAGGCTAGTGGGCCGTCCGGAGGCGGGCAAGGGGCGGATGCACAATCTTAGGAAACCGAAAATCTCCGTGGCGATCCCGGTCAGCCGCCGGCGCCCTGATAGCGGCTGAGGGCATAGCGCCAATGGGCGATGGCGAGCAGCACCAGCATCGGCCCTGCCAGCAGGGCGGCCGGCGCTGCAAGGTCGCCGAGCAGGGGCACGGGCTTGCCGAGCAGCACGGCCACCGGCACGGCGCTGATATAGGCCAGCGGCACCACGGTGAGCATCACCACCTGAATGCCGCCGGGGAAGATGTTGAGCGGATAGCGCGTCAGCTCCCAGAAGCCGAAGAAGATCGAAAACAGGTGATTGGAGCGGACCCAGATCAGCGCCGTGGCGCCGATCATGGTGATCACCGCGCCGGTCACCAGGGTGGCACTGAGCAGGCTGCCGGCAAAGAACAGGGCATTGCCGATGGACCATTCCACCTGCGCAGCCAGCAGGGCCCAGACCAGCACTGGAACGGCGAGGATGATGTGGCCGGCATAGCCGATGTTGAGGCCGGAAAAGATCAGATAGGCCCAGGTATTGACCGGCTTGGTGAGCAGGGCATCGAGCGTGCCCAGGCGCACCAGTTCCTCGAGATCGCGCAACTGGGTGAAGCTCACCGAAGCGCCCAGGGCATAGGCGAGCAACTGGAAGGAAAACAGCAGCGCGAGCTGCGGCCAGTTCCACCCCCCGAGCAATTCGAACTTCTGCAGCAATATCCACATGCCGAGCAGAACCGCGCCATAGGAAATGATCTGCGCCAGCCGATCGAGCCAGAAGGCGCCGCGATATTCCATCTGCGACTTGATGAACATCTTGACCAGCAGCGGCAGGATGCCGAGGCGATGCAGCATAGTTCACCCTCCCTGCACGGTGATGCGCGAGGAGGCGTGATGCCAGAGCAGGGCCAGCACGGTGGCCAGCAGGCCGGCCCATGCCAGCCCGATGCCGAAATAGAGCAGCGTCGCACCCATATCCAGGCGACCCAGCCACACTGCCGATGGGTAGTAGACCAGCCAGGCGAGGGGCTGGTGGCTGGCAATGGTGCCGAAGGGCTCGGGGAAGAACCAGAAGGGTATGAGCAGGCCCGACAGCAGCGAGATCAGGCTCTGGAGCAGCCATTCCAGCGAAAAGACCGTCATCAGCCAGAAGGCCAATACGCCGAAGATCGCGGCGCAGAGAAAGTGGATCATGAAACTCAGCGCGCAGAAGCCGACAAACATGACGCCATGCAACAGGCTGGCCGGCGGCTGCATGCCGTAGATCAGCGCGACGATGGTGATGGTGGGCACGACGGCCAGCAGGAAGGTATAGGCGGACATGCCGGCCTCGATAGCCAGCAGGTAGAGCGGGTAATGCACCGGCTTGAGCAGCCAGATCGCCACATCGCCGGTCTTGAGCGCGTTGCCGACCTGGCGGACGATGCGGTCATAGCGCGTGGCGCCCATGACCACGCCGCCGAGCAGGGCATAGGTGATCATGTCGCTGATGCTGATGCCGTCGACGGCGGTGACGCCGGCATAGACCGCCAGCCAGATGGCGACACGGGCAAAGACCTGCACCAGCTTGCCGAAAATATTGGCCCAGACCTCGTTGCGATAGGCGAGGCTGGTGAGGAAGCCGCTGCGGGCAAAGGCGGCATAGGCGGTCATTGGGCGGCCGCGGCCGCGTTGCGGCGCTGGTAGAAGGTGCGGATGACCTCTTCGATATCGGGCTCGTGCAGCGCCACGTCCTTGAGGCCGCGCTCGCTGCCGACCTCGCTCAGCACCTGCACGAGCGACACATCCTCTCGTTCGAGCAGATAGTGCTTGAGGAGGCCTTCATCGCTGGTGAGCGTCGCGGTGCCGAGCGGCAGCGGGCCTGGATCGGTGGCAAATTCCAGCGTCAGCCGGCGGGCAGAGCCCAGCGCGGCGCGCAGCCGCCCAAGCTCGCCGTCAAAGATCAGCTTGCTGTGATCCACCATGATCAGGCGGGGGCAGATGGTCTCGATATCCTGCAGGTCATGGGTCGTGAGGATGATGGTGACGCCGCGTTCGCGGTTGATCTCGGCTAGAAAGCGCCGCACCGCATCCTTGGCGACCACGTCCAGCCCAATGGTGGGTTCGTCGAGAAACAGGATCTTGGGATCATGCAGCAGGGACATGACGATTTCGGCGCGCATGCGCTGGCCCAGGCTGAGCTGGCGCACGGCGCGATCGAGGAACGGCGTCAGGTCGAGCAGGTCGCTGAAGCGCTTGAGATTGTCGGCATAGCGCGCGGCGGGAATGTCGTAGATGCGCTGGTGCAGGGTGAAGCTGTCGACCACCGGCAGGTCCCACCAGAGCTGGCTGCGCTGGCCAAAGACCACGCCGATCTGGCGCGCATTGGCCATGCGCTCCTGATGCGGCGTGCGGCCAAGCACAGAAAGCGTGCCGGCGCTGGGCACCAGGATGCCGGTCATCATCTTGATCATGGTGGATTTGCCGGCGCCATTGGGGCCGAGATAGCCGACGGCCTCGCCGGCCGCGATGTCGAAGCTGACATCGGAGACGGCGGCGACTTCGGTATATTCGGTGGTCACCAGCGTCTTGAGGGCGCCCAGCAGGCCGGGAAACCTCTTGTGCTGCCGGAAGCGCTTGGAAACGCCCCGTGCCTCGATCAGCGCCGTCATGTCATGTCCCCCTGGCGGGGAACATTAGCCGATTCTCCGGCGCCGTCAGATGGATGCTACGGTCTCAGGCGGCGTCGTTGATCAGCTCGTCGGCGAGGCCATATTCGTGCAGTTTGCGGTAGAGCGTCGAGCGGCCGATCTTGAGCGCGCGGGCAACGCGCGACATGCGGCCGCCATGATGCTCGATCGCGAAGACGATTGCGGCGCGTTCGATGTCGGATAGCGCCGCGATTTCCCCGGTCGGCGCGAGGAAGCGGTCGGGCGCCGGGGCGGGCATGTCGAAGATGGCGCGCTGGCGGGCGGAGGCGATGTCGATATGGGTCGGGGCAGCCGGCACCGGCACGGCCTCGATGGCCCTGACCGCCTGGTCGCGGCCGGCAGTCTGGGAGAAGATCTGCGGGAAGTCGACGGTTTCGAGGAAGGCGCCATCGGTCAGCACGATGGCGCGGTAGACCGCGTTTTCCAGCTGGCGGATATTGCCCGGCCAGTCATAGGACAGCAGCAGGTCGAGGGCGGGCGGGGAAATGCCCAGGATGCGCTTGCCCGCCTCCGCGCTGAACCGCGCGATGAACATGGCGACCAGCGCCGGAACATCTTCCATGCGCTCGCGCAGCGGCGGCACGTAGATGGGAAAGACGTTGAGCCGGTAGTAGAGGTCTTCGCGGAATTCGCCGGATTTGGCCAGGTTCAGCAGGCGCCGATTGGTCGCCGAGATGACGCGGACATTGACGCGCTCGGGGCGGGTCGCGCCGATGGGCTCGATCTCGCCCTCCTGCAGCACGCGGAGCAGCTTGACCTGGGTGTCGAGCGGCAGCTCGCCCACTTCGTCGAGAAACAGCGTGCCGCCATGGGCATCGGCAAACTTGCCCTGCTGGTCCGCCACGGCGCCGGTAAAAGCGCCCTTCTTGTGGCCGAACAGCACCGACTCGACCAGGTTGGGCGGGATGGCGCCGCAGTTGACGGTGATGAAGGGCTTGCCGGCGCGGTCGCCGCTGCCCTGGATGATGCGGGCGATCAGCTCCTTGCCGACGCCGGTCTCGCCCTCGACCAGCACCGGGATATTGGACTTGCCGGCCTTGGCGCAGAGCGTCAGGACGCGCGCCATGGGCGGCGCCTTGGCGATCATGTCGGCGCTGGTAAAGGTGCCGCTCTTGCGGGCGCGCTCGGAGCGGATGGCGGCCTCGAGCGCGTCGAGCTTCATGGCGTTGCGCAGCGAGATGACCAGCCGCTCGGGTGCCACGGGCTTGACGAAATAGTCGGCGGCGCCATTGCGCATGGCCGAGATGACCGTTTCGAGCGAGGCATTGGCCGTCTGGATGATGACCGGCGTGGTCAGCCCTTCGCGGCGCATGGCGTCCATCACGCCCATGCCGTCGAGGTCTGGCATGACGAGGTCGAGGATCATGGCGCCGATATTGCGGTCATCGCGCAAAATGGCGAGCGCCTGCTCGCCGCCGGTCGCGGTCAGCGGCTTGAAGCCGGCCCGGTTGGCGACCTCGGCCGTGAGGCGCAGCTGAACCGGATCATCATCAACTACGAGAACACGCGTCATCCAGGCTCCAGTCTTCTTGATGCGGCATCGAATCGTGTGCCGTTTTGGGAACAAGATGGGCGGAGGGAGTTAAGGGGCGATTAAGCATGGGCATTTGGATGGTGGGGCGACAGCGTCAATGCCGCCGCCGCTCGTCGCGTCAATCTGGAATACGGACCACCATCTCGATCTCGATCTGCAGGTCGGGCGCGGCAAGGTTGACGACGCCGACGCCGGTGAGGCTGGGCAGGGTACCATCCAGAAATGCCGCAAGCTTGCCCATGACGATGTCCTGCGTCTCGGTGCGCAGGTCCGTCACGTAGATGCGCAGCTGGACAATGTCGCTGGGGCGGGCGGCCAGGGCCGCAAGAGCGGCGGACAGGTTTTCGATCACGGTATCGGTCTGCTCGGACAGGGTGCCGGGCTTTGCGCCCCCCATGCGCCGCCATGCCACCTGTCCGGATACGAATGCCAGCGGTCCGGGCGGGACCACCGATATCTGGGCGTAGCCGGCACTGGCGGCATCGGGCAAGGTTGTGGGGTTGATGCGGGTTATCGGGTTCATGGTTCTGTCCTCTGGTTGCATCGGCGGCGCCACTGGGCGTCGCCACCTGAGTCCATGTATTGATTTCTTGGGCGAACAGGCGTCCCGTTAGAGGCGACTAAAATTCGTCAATCGGGACCATGAACAGCTCCGACGTCAACGACATCCTGATCTTCATGTCTGTTCTGGACAGCGGCAGTTTCGTCGCCGGGGGCAGGGCGCTGGGCCTCTCGCGCTCGGCCGCCGGCAAGGCGGTCGCAAGGCTCGAGACGCGGTTCGCCACCCGCCTGTTGAACAGGACGACACGCGCATTGAGCCTGACCGATGACGGTCGCAGCCTTTATGCAGCAGGGCAGGGCATTCGGGAGGCGATGGACGCAGCGGAGCGGAGCATTGGACCGGCGTCCGGGCAGCCGCGTGGCGTGCTGCGTGTCACGGTAGCCGATGCCTTCGGACGCCGGCTGGTATTGCCCGTCGTGCGCCAATATCTCGAGGCATGGCCCGATATGCAGGTCGAGATGAGTTTTTCCGACCATGTCGCTGGCATTGTCGAGGACGGGTTTGACCTGGCCATCCGCATCGGCGTCACCGATCCGAGTCCGGGCCTGATTTCGCGCGTCGTCCTGCGCGACCCGGTTCGGCTATGTGCCTCCCCTGCCTATCTGGAACGGCGCGGCCAGCCTGCCTCGACCGAACACCTGACCAGACATGATCTGCTCTTCCATGCCAGAAGCAACGAGCGGATGACATGGCACCTGCAGGAGGCGGATGGCACCAGCGTGGTTGCGCAGGGACGCAGCCGACTTCGGCTCGATAGCGGCGAGGCCTTGCGGGATGCGGCGCTGGCCGGCATGGGAATCGGTCTGTTGCCGGGCTTTCTGGTCGATGACGATGTGCAGGCGGGTCGCCTGCGCCTGCTGCTGCCATCGGTCAATGCGGGCACGGTATCGATCGTAGCGCTCTATCCCCATCGACGGCATCTGGAGGGCAAGGTCCGCCACTTCATCGACATGCTGGTCGCCGCACTGGCCGGGGCGGCGCGGCGAGACTGAGCCAGGCAACCGAAATGCCCGATCCGGTGTTGCTGTGGCAGGAGGATGCCATGGAACATCGCGGTTATACTGGACTGGAATTCATGGAGGGCTTTTCGCTGCTGGCGGGGGCCCTCTGGATCATTGGTGCCCTGGCTGTGGGCACGCTGGTGATGATGGGCAGCGCGCGCATGGGATCGGTGACCCCGGCCGCCAACCAGACGCCGGTGGCGGAGATGCCGACGCAATAAAGCCCCAGGCGGCTTGTCGCAGCGCGATGGAATTGTCGGGCCCGCCCTTCACAGCGCGGGTCCCGCTGGCTAAGGTCCGCCCGCAATTGGACCAGCCGGAGAACCGCCATGACCGCCGCCGCCCAGAAAGGCCACAACCAGCTCGGCAACCTGCCGGTATGGGACCTGTCCGATCTCTACCCCGGTCGTGACAGCGCCGAGTTCAAGGCGGACCTTGAAAAGGCCAAGGCCGACGCCGCGACGTTCGAGGCGACCTACAAGGGCAAGCTGGTCGAGCTGACCAAGGCCGGCAAGCTGATCGCGGCGATCAAGGACAGTGAGGCGCTGGGCGATCTCAGCGGCCGTATCGGCTCGTTTGCCTTCCTGCAATATGCGCAGAAATCGACCGATCCGGACCGCGCCAAGTTCATGGGCGATACCAATGAGGCGCTGACCAACCTCTCGACCCGAACCCTGTTTTTCGAACTGGAACTGAACCGCATCGAGGATGCCGATCTCGAAGCAGCCTTTGCCGGCGATGCGGAACTGGCGCGCTATCGCACCTGGTTTGCCGAGCTGCGCAAGGCCAAGCCCTATCAGCTCGATGACAAGCTTGAAGAGTTGTTCCACGACAAGTCGACCACGGCCTATTCGGCCTGGAACAGGCTGTTCGACGAGACGCTCAGCAGCCTCGAATTCGAGGTTGATGGCGAGACGCTCAACATGGAGTCCACGCTGCATCTGCTGTCCGAGAAGGACGAGACCAAGCGCGAAGCAGCGTTCAAGGCGCTGGGCAAGACGCTCAAGGCCAATAGCCGTCTTTTCACCCACATCACCAATGTGCTGGCCAAGGACAAGGAAATCTCCGACCGCTGGCGTGGCTATCAGGACATTGCCGACAGCCGCCACATGGCCAATTCGATCGAGCGCGAAGTGGTCGATGCGCTGCAGGAGGCGGTACAGGAAGCCTATCCGCGGCTCAGCCACCGCTACTACCGGATGAAGGCCAAGTGGTTCGGCAAGGACAAGCTCAATGCCTGGGACCGCAATGCGCCGCTGCCGACCAGCGACGAGCGGACCTGGGACTGGGAGAGCGCCAAGTCGACCGTGATGGAGGCCTATGGCAAGTTCTCGCCGCAACTGGCGGAAGTGGCCGCGCCCTTCTTCGACAGCGGCTGGATCGATGCGCCGACCGGCGACGGCAAGCTGTCAGGCGCCTTTGCCCATCCTACCGTGCCGAGCGCGCATCCCTATCTCATGCTCAACTATCTCGGGCGCTCGCGCGATATCATGACGCTGGCGCATGAGCTGGGCCATGGCGTGCATCAGCGGCTGGCGGCGGCGCAGGGGCCGATCCTGGCCAACACGCCGCTTACGCTGGCCGAGACGGCATCGGTCTTCGGCGAGATGCTGACCTTCCGGCACCTGCTCAACAATACCACCGATCCCCGGCAGCGCTTTGCCCTGCTGTCGAGCAAGGTCGAGGACATGCTCAATACAGTGGTGCGGCAGATCGCGTTCTACACCTTCGAGCGGCGGGTCCACACGGCGCGTCGGCAGGGCGAACTCAAGACCGAAGAGATCAACCAGATCTGGCTCGATGTGCAGCAGGAATCGCTGGGTGACGCGATCATCGCCAATGAAGGCTATGACATCTTCTGGGCCTATATCCCGCACTTCATCCACTCGCCCTTCTATGTCTATGCCTATGCCTTCGGCGACTGTCTTGTGAACTCGCTCTACGCACAGTATGAGAAAGCCAATGAGGGCTTTGCGGAGCGCTATTTCGAGCTGCTCAAGGCCGGGGGAAGCAAGCACCATTCCGAGCTGTTGGCGCCGTTCGGACTGGACGCCAAGGACCCCCAATTCTGGTCGCTTGGCCTTTCCATGATCGAGGGGCTGATCGACGAGCTGGAAGCGACCTCACCCTGAGGGGCGCGACTTTCGGCTCTCAGACTTTATGACGACTGGACTAACGAGGACGACATGGCCACTAAGCACCGCCCCGAACACCACGCCGAATTGCAGGTTGAATCGCCGATGGATTATGCCCAGCACGAAGCCACCTACAACGGCTTCCTCACTGCCGTGAAGTGGAGCATCATCGCTCTGGCTGTCTCCGTGGTCATCCTCTATTTTCTGATCAATCCCTGATCATCCAGCGCATACAGGCATTTGAACCGAGCCTGTCCGTCGGGCAGGCGGGCAGGAGACATTCATGAAAATTGCGATCGTCCGCGAACGTGTCGAGGGAGAAAACCGCGTTGCGGCCACCCCCGAAACGGTCGGCAAGCTGATTGCGCTCGGCGCCAGCGTTGCGGTGGAAAAAGGTGCCGGGCTCGGCTCGCGCATCCTCGACAAGGAATATACGGCGGCCGGCGCCACCATTGCGGCCAGCGCCGATGCGGCGCTCAAGGGTGCCGAGGTCGTCTTGACCGTGCGGCGGCCGACGGCGGCTTCGCTCGGTGGTGTCGCCAAGGGCGCTCTGGTGATCGGTGCGCTGGATCCCTATGGCAATGACAAGGATGTGGCGGCGCTCGCCAAGGCCGGTGTCACCGCTGTCAGCATGGAATTCATGCCGCGCATCACCCGCGCGCAGGTGATGGATATCCTCTCCAGCCAGGCCAATCTTGCCGGCTATCAGGGGGTCATCGAGGCGGCGGCGGAATTCGACCGCGCCCTGCCGATGATGATGACGGCCGCCGGCACGGTGCGTCCGGCCAAGGCCTTCGTCATGGGCGCGGGCGTTGCGGGCCTCCAGGCCATTGCCACCGCCAAGCGCCTCGGCGCCGTGGTGTCGGCGACCGACGTGCGTCCTGCTGCCAAGGAACAGGTCGAGTCATTGGGCGGCAAGTTCATTGCCGTCGAGGACGACGAGTTCAAGCAGGCCGAAACGGCCGGCGGCTATGCCAAGCAGATGAGCGCCGAATACCAGGCCAAGCAGGCCGAGCTCACCGCAACCCATATCGCCAAGCAGGACATTGTCATCACCACCGCGCTGATCCCGGGGCGTCCGGCGCCGCGGCTGATCACCAAAGCGATGGTCGAGTCGATGGCGCCGGGTTCGGTGATCGTCGATCTGGCAGCCGAGCGCGGCGGCAATGTCGAGCTCACGGTGCCCGGCAAGGTCATCGAGCATAACGGCGTCAAGATCATCGGCTACACCAATGTGCAGGGTCGCATCCCGACCACGGCCAGCCAGCTCTATGCGCGCAACCTCCTTGCCTTCGTGACGACGCTGATCGACGCCAAGGAAAAGAAGCTCGCCATCAACTGGGATGACGAGCTGGTCAAGGCGACCGTGCTGACGCGCGACGGCCAGGTGGTGCATCCGAATTTCGCGGCTCCGGCCGTCGAGGCCAAGCCGGTTGCCGTTGCCAAGGCGGCGCCGAAGGCTGCGGCCAAGACTGTCGAAGCCAAGGCCGCGCCGGCCAAGACGGGTGCGACCAAGGCCGCCCCCGCCAAGAAGGCAGCCGCGGCCAAGCCGGCCGTCGTCGCCGCCATGGCCGACACGCCCAACAAGGCCGCTGCGGGCGTGGAACAGTCCATTCCGGCTGCCGCCGAAGCCCCTGCGACGCCTGCCAAGCGCGCTGCCACCAAGAAAGCGACCGCGGTGATGGACACGGCAGCCAAGGCCGCGTCCGCCCCGGTCAAGAAGCCGGCAGCGGTGAAGAAGCCCGCCGCCGTCAAACCGGCAGCAACCGCCAAGCCTGAAGCCAGCAAAGCGCCAGCAGAAGCCAAGCCTGCTGCCAGCAAACCGGCAGCAGAAAAGAAGCCTGCCGCCGCCAAAAAGCCTGCAGCACCCAAGGGAGCCAAGTAGATGGAAGCGACGGCAGAACAGACCGCCGATGTGATCGCCGCGGCGGCACATGCGGCCATTGGCGGGGCGATCGACCCCTTCACCTTCCGCCTGGCCATCTTCGTGCTGGCCATTTTCGTGGGCTATTTCGTGGTGTGGTCGGTGACCCCGGCGCTGCATACCCCGCTGATGAGCGTCACCAATGCGATCTCCTCGGTGATCGTGGTGGGTGCCCTGCTCGCCGTGGGCGTGCAGCTGGCGGCCGACGGCAACTGGGTTTCCAAGGCCTTCGGCTTCATCGCCCTGGTCTTTGCCAGCGTGAACATCTTTGGCGGGTTCCTCGTCACCCAGCGCATGCTGGCCATGTACAAGAAGAAGGGTTGAGCCGATGATCTCTGCAGATATTGCAGCCCTTCTCTATCTCGTCTCGGGCGTGCTGTTCATTCTCGCCCTGCGCGGCCTCTCCAGCCCCAGATCCTCCCGCCAGGGTAATACGTTCGGCATGGTGGGCATGGGTATCGCCATCGTCACCACGCTGGCGGTCGCGGCGCCGTCGGACTGGGTCAGCTGGGTGCTGATCATCGGCGGCATCGGCCTTGGTGGCGGCATCGGCGCCTATATGGCCCGCACGGTCAAGATGACCGACATGCCCCAGCTCGTTGCGGCTTTCCACTCGCTGGTCGGCCTTGCGGCAGTGTTCGTGGCCGCGGCGGCGCTCTATGCCCCCGAGGCCTTCGGCATTGGCATTCCGGGCGACATCCATGCCCAGGCGCTGATCGAGATGAGCATTGGTACGGCCATTGGTGCCTTCACCTTCACCGGCTCGGTCATCGCCTTTGCCAAGCTGAACGGCAATATGAGCGGCAAGCCGATCCTGCTGCCGGCGCGCCATGCCATCCATATCGTGATGGGCGTGGCCATCGTGCTGCTGGTCTGGGCCTTCACGGTCTCGGCCGACCCCTGGCTGTTCTGGGCCATCACCCTGCTGGCGCTGGCGCTGGGCGGGCTGATGATCATCCCGATCGGCGGCGCTGACATGCCGGTGGTTGTCTCCATGCTCAATTCCTATTCGGGCTGGGCGGCGGCGGGCATCGGCTTCACGCTGGGCAATACGGCGCTGATCATCACCGGTGCGCTGGTGGGCTCGTCGGGCGCGATCCTCAGCTACATCATGTGCAAGGCCATGAACCGCAGCTTCATCTCGGTGATCCTGGGCGGCTTTGGCGGCGACAGCGCTTCGGCGGCTGCAGCTGGCGAGGACGATCGTCCGGTCAAGCAGGGTGCGGCCGATGATGCGGCCTTCCTGATGAAGAATGCGAGCAAGGTCATCATCGTGCCCGGTTATGGCATGGCAGTGGCGCAGGCCCAGCACGCCCTGCGTGAAATGGCCGACCTGCTCAAGGCGGAAGGTGTCACGGTCAAATATGCCATCCATCCGGTGGCGGGTCGCATGCCGGGCCACATGAACGTCCTGCTGGCGGAAGCCAACGTTCCCTATGACGAAGTGTTCGAGCTCGAGGACATCAACTCGGAATTCGCCCAGTCCGACGTTGCCTTCGTCATCGGCGCCAATGACGTGACCAACCCATCGGCCAAGACCGACAAGACCTCGCCCATCTATGGCATGCCCGTGCTCAATGTCGAAGATGCGGGCACGGTCCTGTTCATCAAGCGCGGCATGGCGGCCGGCTATGCCGGCGTGCAGAACGAGCTATTCTACCGCGACAACACGATGATGCTGTTCGGCGATGCCAAAAAGATGACCGAGGAGATCGTCAAGGCGCTGGGGCACTAGGCCCGGCAAGACTTCGAAAGGCCCGCTTCGGCGGGCCTTTCTTGTTTCAGTAGTGCGGCGGTGGCGGTTCCGTGCTGGGATCGGCGATATGCACGCCGCTGCGCACCTGCTGCTCGACCGTTTCGAGTTTACGGGTCAGCAGGTCGATCTGCCGCCACTGCGCGGTGATGGTGGCATTGAGTTCCTCGATGGTCTGATCCTGGAAGGCAATGCGGGTTTCCAGCGCCTCGAGGCGTTCGGCAAAGTCGGTCATGGTGGGCATCCTTTGGCGCGGTTCTAGCCCAGAACACGCCGCCCGCACAGCAGAGCGTGATTGACGCTAACGGAACCCTTTTCCGCCCAGGCCATTGATTTGCCAGTCAATGGCAAGAGCGGGAGCCGGTAATGGCCACCAGCAGGGCAATATCGAAGCAGTATCTTTCGGTTCTCGACGCGGACCGGCACAATGCTCTTGGTCTCGTTCTGAGCGCTGCGCTGCCACTGGCTGTATTCGTCATTGCCAATGGCATTGCCGAACTCAATGGTGTCCTGCCACTGTTCTTTTCGCCGCTGGGCCTGCCCGGCTGGGTCGGGGCGGCTTTACATCTGGCGGCGCTGCCGCTGTTCGGTATTTCCCGCTGGATGGTGGCATCGCGCGGGGCCACGGGCCGGGTCGCCGGCTGGTGGCTGGTCGCATTGATGGCCTGTACTATTGCCTTCCCCTTCCTCGTCATGCCGCTCGATGCGCTGATGCTGGCGCTGGTCGCCTTTGCACTGCTGGTGGTGGCCCTGGGAACCATGGTTCGCGTGGCCGCCGTGGATGCCAAGGCGGCCCTGGTCATGGCGCCGGGCCTTGCCTGGATGGGCTTTAGTGCCTTTGTCGGCCTGAGCTTTGCTGCGGCCTGGTCGCCGCCCTTTGCGGTAACCAATAGCCAGGCTGCGGCCTAGTTACCTCGCGGTGCGTTCTTGCAGGCTGGGCCTTTCCGAGCCATGTGAGGGACAAACAGGATTGTCCCATGACCAAAGTTCTCAAGATCGACGTATTTACAGACGTGGTGTGCCCCTGGTGCCTGGTGGGCTCTGCGCGCCTCGACAAGGCCATTGCGGCGCTGCCTGAGGATGTCGACGTCGTCGTCGAAAACCACCCCTTCTATCTCGATCCCAATACGCCCGAGGAGGGCGTTGTGGTCGCAGATATGCTGCGCGAGAAATATGGCCGCGATCCCAAGGAAATGTGGGAGCGCGTCGAGAGCGAGGCGAAGAAGGCCGGCATAGATCTCGATCTCAGCCAGCAGCCGCGCATGTTCCCGACCAAGAAGGTTCACACCATCACCCGGCTGGCCAAGCCCCTGGGTATCCAGCATGAACTGGCCAATGCCATCGCAGATGCCTATTTCCTCGAGCATCGGCAGGTCAACGACGACAATGTGCTGGCCGATATCGCGGTCGAATACGGCTTTGATCGCGGTGATGCGCTTGACGCGATGAATGACGAGAACGAGCTGGCGATTACCGAGCAGCTGGCCAATGACGCGGCCGCGCAGGGCATTCGCGGCGTGCCGTTCTTCGTCTTCGGGGAGAAGTATGCCCTGTCCGGCGCGCAACCGGATGAAGTATTCGAGCGCGCGCTGCGCCAGACGATCGACGAACTCTAGGGCTCTAGCCCCTCAACGGGGGGACGAAAAGCCATTCATCTCGTGTAGGCTTTGTGCCGAATCTGTCCCGAGGTCCCCGTCGTGAAGCTGCTGCGCCGTATCCTTGTCAGTGCCGTCATTCTGGTTGCCGTGCTCTATTTCGGGGTGGTGACCTATATGTATGTCAACCAGCGCAACCTGCAGTATGACGCCCAGGGGCCGATCACGGCTCTGGCCGACACCGCGCTGGGCAATGCCGAGGAGATTGCCATTCCTGTTGGGGATGGGGCGGTCTATGGCTGGTATCAGGCGCCGCGGGCAGGCAAGCCGCTGATCGTCTACTACAAGGGCAATTCGGGCAGCTTCAGCGCGGAGCATATCCGCTACGAGCAGTTCGTCGCTGACGGCTATGGCTTTGTGGCCTTCGACTATCGCGGCTTTCCCGCTTCACCCGGCACCATCACCCAGGATGGCATGCTCGAAGACGCTATCGCCGTTTATGACTGGGCGGCGGCGAAGGGCTTTCCCCTGGTGATCTGGGGGCGTTCGCTGGGGTCGGGTCCGTCGAGCTTTGTGGCGAGCACGCGCGACGCCAGCGCATTGCTGCTGGAGACGCCGTTTCTCTCTGCCGTCACGGTGGCGGCGGAGCGCTATCCCTATCTGCCGGTCCATTGGGTGATGCAGGACCAGTTTCCGGTCAATGAGTGGATCGTCGACGTGGCCGAGCCGGTGCTGGTGGCGCATGGCACGGGCGACGTGACCATCGGCGTCAGCAATGGCGAGCGCGTGCATGCCCTGGCGCCCAACAAGGATGAGCTGTGGATCGAGCCCGGGGCCGGCCATGGCGACCTGTGGCGGCGCGGCATCTGGGGCCATGCAAGGCCGTTCTTCGAGCGCGTGATGGCGGACTAGGCCACCAGAGATCCGACAAGCAAAAACGCCGCCCCGAAGGACGGCGTTCTCAAAGCTGCTGTTCCAGCGCTTAGGTGCGCGGCATTGCTGCGGGCGGACGACCGGGCTGGCCGGGACGCGCCGTGGCGGTCGGGGCAGGCAGGCCACCCTCGCGCTGCAGACGCTTGCGCGCCAGCTTGCGGGCACGACGAACGGCCTCGGCCTTCTGACGGGCCTTCTTCTCAGAGGGCTTCTCGTAGTAGTTGCGCAGCTTCATCTCACGGAAGACGCCTTCGCGCTGCAACTTCTTCTTGAGCGCGCGCAGCGCCTGATCAACGTTATTATCGCGAACGACTACTTGCAAAGGTCAACCGCCCTTTCGAAGCTTAGACATGTGGGTTTGGATATGAGCTCCGGAGCCATAAGACCCCATCGCCGACCAGCAGAGCCAGTCACCGTGGGCCGCTCTATAGCCCAGCTATCCGGGCTTGTCCACTGTGCCGACGAGAAAAACCGCGGATTTGGTCTGTCCGGGCTTGCCCTGACGGCACTCCAGCGAAACAGTCGAGCCCGGTGATTTTGCCAAGGGAGGGCCGGAATGGCAAGCGATCTGCTGCTGCTGCCGGGATTGATCTGTGACGAACGGCTGTGGCGCGACGTCATTGCCGGGCTCGATGCCCGCTCTGTCGTGGCCGACCTGACGCAGGACGACTCGATCGGCGCCATGGCGCAACGGGCGCTGGCAGCGGCGCCGGCCCGATTCGCCCTGGCGGGTCTTTCCATGGGCGGCTATGTGGCATTCGAGATCATGCGGCAGGCGCCAGAGCGGGTAACGCATCTGGCATTGTTGGATACTTCAGCACGGGCCGATGACGATGCGCGCAAGGAGACGCGGCGCAAGGGCATCGAAATGGTGGGGCAGGGAAAGTTCATCGGCGTATCGCGAGGGCTGCTTGGCAGCCTCGTCGCGCCCCAGCATATGGGGACCCCTGTCGCCGGCGACGTGCAGGCCATGTCCGAGCGGGTGGGGCAGGCGGCCTATATGCGCCAGCAGGTGGCGATCATGAACCGCGTGGATTCCCGGCCGACGCTGGGGGACATCCAGGTGCCGACGCTGGTGGGCGTGGGCGAGAGCGACAAGCTGACCCCGCCCGAACTGGCCGAGGAGATGGCGGCGGGAATAGCTGGAGCGGAACTGGTGCGCTTTCCCGACAGCGCACATCTGCCGACGATGGAGAACCCCTCGGCCGTCGTTGAGGCGATGAAGGCCTGGCTGGCGCGGTAGCTTCCCGCTTCAGCGCCAATGAGAGAGGTGAAGTCGTGCCTCAACCGCGCCGAACGATGCGGTTGACGTGCCCCATCTTGCGCCCGGCCCGCACTGCCGTCTTGCCATAGAGATGGGGCTGGGTGTTGCCGTCGAGGCCCTTGGGGACGGTGAGCACTTCGTCACCCACGAGGTTTTCCATCACCACGTCGGCCATGCGGGCCGGGTCCCCCAGCGGCCAGCCCAGCACGGCGCGGATATGCTGTTCGAACTGGTCGGTGAGACAGACCGCCTCCGTCCAGTGGCCGGAATTGTGCACGCGCGGGGCAATCTCGTTGACCAAGAGGGTCGGACGCTCGCCGGGGACGACGAAGAACTCGACGCCAAGCACGCCGACATAGTCCAGCGCCACGACGATGACCTTGGCCAGCATGGCGGCGTGTTTTTCGAGGCCCGGCGCGATATCGGCGGGCACGGTGCTGGTGAAGAGGATGTGGTGGCGATGCACATTCTCGGCGGCATCGAAGGCGCGCACTTCGCCGGCGGCATTGCGAGCGACGACAACCGAGATTTCCTTGTCGAAGGGAATGAAGGCTTCGAGCACCAGCGGCTTGGGCGATAGCTCTGCGAAGGCGGCAGCGGCGTCGGCGCGCTCGCGGATCACGCGCTGGCCCTTGCCGTCATAGCCCAGCCGGGTGGTCTTGAGCACGGCAGGCAGGCCGAGCGCGTCCATGGCGGCGTCGAGGTCGGCCAGCGTCTCTACCGCGCGATAGGGGGCGACCGGAATGTTCTTGGAGGCGAGAAAGCCCTTCTCCGCCAGTCGGTCCTGCGAAACGGCCAGCGCGTTGGCGCCGGGGCGCAGCGGCTTGCGGGCGGCCAGGAATTCGGCGGTGGCGGCCGGCACGTTCTCGAATTCATAGGTGATGACATCGACGGCGTCGGCAAAGGCTGCCAGCGCGGCTACGTCGTCATAGGCGGCGACGGTCTTGTGCGGAGTGACCTCGAAGGCGGGGCTATCGGGGTCGGGGCAGAAGATATGGGTGCGCATGCCCAGCCTGCTGGCCGCCAGAGACAGCATGCGGCCCAGCTGGCCACCACCGAGAATGCCGATAGTGCTGCCGGCCGGCAGCGGAGAAATGTCGTCAGCCAAGGTCTACTCGGTATCTGCGGGAAAAAGCGGGACGGAGGCGGTCTGGCGGGCGCGGTAGGAGTCGAGCCGATCGGCCAGGTCGTCGTCGGAGAGGGCAAGGACGGCCGCGGCGATCAGGGCGGCATTGATGGCGCCAGGCTCGCCGATGGCCAGCGTGCCGACCGGAATGCCGCCGGGCATCTGCACGATGGAGAGCAGGCTATCCTGCCCGTTGAGCGCCTTGGATTTGACCGGCACGCCGAAGACCGGCAGCGGCGTCATGGCGGCGATCATGCCGGGCAGATGCGCTGCGCCGCCGGCGCCGGCAATGATGACCTTGAAGCCGTCGGCGCGAGCGCTGGTGGCAAATTCGACGAGGCGCTCGGGCGTGCGGTGGGCGGAGACGATGCGCGCCTCATATTCGACTTCGAGCGCTTCGAGCGTCTCGGCGGCGAGGCGCATGGTCGGCCAGTCCGACTGGCTGCCCATGACGATGGCGACTTGCGGTTTGGTCAGCATAGAGCCTTGGTCCCTCAAGCTCCACAAAGCGCGCATTTAGCCCAGATTTCGCCACAACTCAAGGTGGCGAACCCCATCAGGCGATGATATCGGGCAGCAGAATATTCTCGAGTTGGACGATGCGATCCTTGAGCGCCAGCTTGCGCTTCTTGAGGCGCTGAATCAGCATGCGGTCAGCCACATGGGACTCGGTCAGCGTGTCGATCGCGGCGTTGAGATCGCTGTGTTCCTGGCGTTTTGTTGCCAGTTCCAGACCCAGGCTGGCTTCCTGTTCCTTGGTGAGCGAAAGCATCTCTACCCGCGTACCTTTCACGCTCCGGCCGTCATCCTTGGTTAACCGATCACGGGAAGTTTTGCACCCGATTTCAAGCGGGTCCGGGAAGGCAGTCGACAAGTCGTGAATTATTTGTGACGATCAGAGTCGTCCACTAGGCTTTCAAGGAGTTGTCATGACGACTGAAGGGCATATCGCGGCGCTCGAACGGCGCCATCAGGAGTTGGACCGCCAGATCCAGACCGAGATGCAGAGTTCCCGGTACGACGATCTCACGGTAGCGGCGCTGAAGCGCAAGAAGCTCGAAGTGAAGGACGAAATCTACAAGTTTACGACGACGACCCAATAAAAGCGGCGCAGAATTCCCCAATCGGGACGAAAGGGTCACAGCATGTGCTGCGGCCCTTTTTTATTGTCCATCATTCGGCGTGGGCCTGACGGCTCAAAGCCCCCAGAATACACCCCTGGCGCCGTCCCAGATCAGCTTGAGGGCCAGCAGGAAAACCAGCCAGTAGGCGATGCGGTAGAACAGCGCCATCGAGATGCGGCGGACCATGAAGATGCCGATCAGCACGCCGAGGATGCCGACGGGGATCAGCGCAGCCGACAGGGTCAGGTTGGCGACGCTGAGCTGCCCCAGGAAGAAATAGGGGATCAGCTTGGCCGAGTTGACGATGGCAAAGAAGAAGGCCGAGGTCCCCGAATAGTGGGCCGGCGGCAGGCGCTGGGGCAGCACATAGATCTGGAAGGGCGGGCCGCCGGTATGGCTGATGAAGCTGGTAAAGCCGGCAAAGCCACCCCAGAACGCGCCCCACGGCCGGGACGGCGGCAGGCCCTCGAGCTTCTTGCGCAGCGGCAGCAGGGCATCGAGGATGAACAGCAGCGTCACCACGCCCACGAAGAGCAGCACGGCGGCATCGGAGACGAAGGCCCAGAGGACCCAGCCGATAAGGGTGCCAATGGCGGCGCCCGGCAGCATGATCCACAGGATCTTCCAGTTCACCTCCTTGCGATAGGCATAGATGGCGATGGCATCCATGGCCAGCAGCACCGGCAGCATCATGCCGGCAGCGTCGCGGGCGGGCATGACCAGGGTCAGCAGTGGGACGCCGACCATGCCGAGGCTGCCGAGCAGGCCGGCCTTGCTGAGGCCAACGATAAGCACGGCGATCACGGCAACCGTGACGAAATAGGGATCGATAAGGGGCATGGGGCAGTCCGGGGAGGGTCGTACTACTCGGTACGCTTCGGGACTGTAATGTCAACTGGAATGGTAGGCTTGTCGCCGCGCATGGCGTCGTCGAGCAGCCCCATGGAATCGCGCACCATGCCCAGATAGGCGGCATCGTCGTTGCGCACGGCAAAGCTCTCCTCGAGCAGCTTGTTGTCGTGGCGCTCGAAGGCTTGGGCCATGTGCATAGCGTCGATAGGCGCGATGCCGAGTTGGGTCAGCACCTTGGCGCCCAGGCTCACTGCCGACAGGAAGGTCTCGCGCTCGAAGATCTCGACGCCCAGCGCCATCAGCTCATGGGCATGGCCCCGGTCGATGGCGCGCGAGGCGACCGGGACATCGGGGAAATGCCTGCGCAAGGTGCGGGCAATGTCGAGAATGCGCGAATGGCCGCCCACGGCGATGACGACGAGATCGGCCCGTGCCACGCCGGCAGCATGCAGCAGGCCCAGCCGGGATGCGTCGCCATAGAAGACCTTGACGCCGAATTTGCGCACCAGCTCGATCTGGGCCGGATCATCGTCGATCAGCGTCATCTCGAAGCCCTGGCTGCGCAACATGCGGGTGATGATCTGGCCGAAGCGGCCATAACCGAGCACGACGATATTACGGTGCTCGTCGATCGGGTCATGCGCCTTGGCCTGCTTGCGGGCATCGATACGCGGTGCCACCAGCCGGTCGAAGGCCAGCAGCAGAAGCGGCGTCGTGGCCATCGACAGCGCTACCGCCACGGCCAGCAGGGCATGGTCCTGGCTGGTCATGGCGCCGGCGCGCTCGGCGAACTGGAAGATGACAAAGGCGAATTCGCCGGCCTGGCTCAGCAGGATGGCGACCAGCAGCCGATCGGCCAGATGCATGCGGAAGATGCTGGTGAGGGTGAAGAGCACCGCGATCTTGATGCCGACGAAGCCGATGACCAGCGCCACGAGCCGCACCGGCTCGGACCACAGCACGTCGAAGGCGATCGACATGCCCACCGAAATGAAGAACAGCCCGAGCAGGAGGCCCTTGAAGGGCTCCAGATTGCTCTCGATTTCGTGCCGATATTCGCTGTCGGCCAGCAGTACCCCGCCGATAAAGGCGCCCAGGGCCGGCGAGAAGCCCTGTGCCTGGGCCAGCAGCGCCGCCCCGGCCACCATGGCCAGGCCCAGCGCCGTGAAGGCCTCGCGCACGCCCGTGCGGGCGACGAAGCCCAGCAGCGGCCGCACCAGGTAGCGGCCCGCCACCACGGCGGCGATGAAGGCGCCGATGATGATCAGCGGGGTGATCCAGTCGAGCGGATTGGCCATGGCCTCGACGGCTTCGGCCACTTCGATGTCGAGCGCGACGATCGACATGGCTAGCAGGGGTACGGCTGCCAGGATGGGGATGACCGATACATCCTGCACCAGCAGCACGGCGAGGCTGGCGCGCCCCGCATCGGTGCGGGTGATGTCGCGTTGCTGGGCCGACTGCATGGCAATGGCGGTGGAAGACATGGACAGGGCCATGCCGATGATCACGGCGACGCCGGGTGCAAAGCCGGTGGCCAGCAGCGCCAGTGCGATGATGGTCGAGGTGGCCAGCATCTGGGTCACGCCCAGGCCCAGCACCTTGTTGCGCATGCGCCAGAGTTCGGTGGGCTGCAGGTCTAGGCCGATGAGAAACAGCATCATGACGATGCCGAAATCGGCGATCTGGTGGATCAGCTCGCTGTCGGAAACCAGGCCCAGCCCATAGGGGCCGATCAGCACGCCCGCGGCGAGATAGCCCAGCACGGTGCCAAGGCCGGCGGCCTTGGCCAGCGGCACCAGCGCGACGCTGGCTGCCAGAAGAACGAAAATAGCCAGCAGGAGGTTGTTTTCCAACGATTGCTCCTGCTGGCGCCGTTTCTAGTTGTCGGTATCGCTCTTGACGGACTTGAGCTTGGCGAAGACCGAGTCCGCGTCGAAATCGTCCTGTGCCTGCTCGGGGCGGTGGTCATTGGCGGCGAATTCGTTCTCTTCGCCTTCGGCATGGCCGCGGCCACCGGAGCGGGCCAGGGCTTCCTCCGCCGTCATCAGCATGGTGCCTTCTTCGGCCTCATCGGGACCGGTCGAGCCCTTGGAGGCGCGCTTGACCTCGAGGTCGAGGTCGATCTGGCTGCAGAGGCCCAGCGTCACCGGGTCCATGGCGGCCAGGTTTGCCGAGTTCCAGTGGGTCGATTCACGCACCGAATCGATGGTCGACTTGGTGGTGCCGACCAGGCGCATGATCTGGGCGTCCTTGAGTTCGGGATGGTTGCGCACCAGCCACTTGATGGCATTGGGGCGCTCGTTGCGGCGCGAAATGGGGGTGTAGCGCGGGCCTTTGCGCTTGGCCGCGGCGACGCGAACCTTGGGCTCGCTCAGCTTCATGCGGTATTCGGGATCGGCCTCGGCCTTTTCGATCTCCTCGCGGGTCAGTTGCCCGTTCTGGATCGGATTGGCGCCCATAATGCCGCCGGCGACATCGCCATCGGCGATACCCTGGACTTCAAGGGGGTGCAGCGTGCAAAAGGCGGCGATCTGCTCGAACGACAGCGCAGTGTTGTCGACGAGCCAGACAGCGGTCGCCTTGGGCATCAACAGGGGCTGGGTCATGGTAAATCTCTCCTGCAGGCGCGGCCGGTTTTCCACCGGGCCGCTCCGCCTCTTTGCTTCATGCTGAGGGGGAACAGTCTGTAATATATGGCTTTGAGGGCCGATCCGCAATGACAATGTGGGTGGTTGCTCACCGCGTATCCGTTATCGCTCCGCCCCGAACGCGGTCTCCAGCACGATCTTGCCGACATGGCTGCGCGCCTCCATGGCGCGGTGGGCCTCCACTGCTGCCTCCAGCGGAAAGCTGGTTACGGCCGGTTTGACGAAGCCGGGCCGCGACAGGGCGGGCAGCAGGTCGGCGCGGATGCGGTCGGCGATGGCGGCCTTGGTGGCCGGCGTCTGCGGTCGCAGCGTCGAGCCCGAAAGTGTCAGCTGCTTTGCCATGATGGCGCGCAGCGAGATGCTGGCAGAGGCGCCATCGAGCGTCGAGACCTGCACGATGTGGCCGCCCCGCGCAGAGGCGGCAAAATTGCGCTCGGCCATGGGCCCGCCGATGATGTCGAGGACGCGGTCCACGCCGGTGCCGCCCGTCAGCGCAAGGACGCCGGCGACGATATCCTCACTATTATGGTCGATGGTGGCGATGGCGCCGAGACGGCGGGCATAGTCCGCCTTGGCGGGGGACGAGACCACGGCGATGGCCCTGGCTCCCAATATGGTCGCGATCTGGATGGCCGCGCCGCCGATGCCACCAGCTGCGCCATGGACCAGAACCGTCATGCCCGGCTCGAGCCCGGCGCGCATCACCAGGGTCTGGGTGACGGTGAACCAGGTTTCCGGCAGGGCCGCCGCTTCCCGCAATGTCCAGTTGTCGGGCACCGGCAGGACCTGCCCCGCCGGCACGGCGACATATTCGGCATAGCCACCGCCATTGGCCAGCGCCATGACCTGGTCGCCCACTTGCCAGCCGGATACACCATGGCCGAGCGCGGCGATTTCACCGGCCACTTCCAGCCCCAGCAGGGGCGAGGCGTCAGGCGGGGGATCGTAATGCCCGCGGCGCTGCGCCAGGTCGGGGCCGTTGACGCCGGCGGCGGCAATGCGGATCAGCACCTCGCCATCGCGGCAGGCGGGCAGGGGGTAGCGCTGGAGTTCCAGCTCCTCCGGGCCGCCTGGGCGGGCGATGACAATGGCATTCATGTCTGCGGGCAGGGTCATGCCGCCATGCTGGCTGATGCCGATTTGCTCCGCAAGCCTTTGCGGCTAAGCTGGTGCGCAAAGCTGGCGAAGGAGGCTTTCCATGTTCGACGAGGAAATCAAAAAGCCCAAAGGCCATGAAGTGGGCATGTCCATCGACACCATGTCGGTGGAGGAACTGGCCGAGCGCATTGGCATGCTGGAGGCCGAGATCGTGCGGCTCAAGGCTGCCATCGCGGCGCGGGACGCGACGCGCAAGGCCGCCGAATCGGCCTTCAAGCTCTAGCGCTGAGCAGGTGCTTCGACGGGCGGATCAGGCTGGGGATTGAAGCCGCGCGCCTCTCCGGGGTGCAGAAGGCGATCAGCCTTTCTGGCGGCGGGCATGGGACCGCCCTCGTGGCCGTCAGTGGTGGATATCACCATGAGCGCGACAAGCAGGCCGGCGGCGGCTCCAGCAGACAGTGTGGTCATCGTTCCCTCTCCCGTTTGGCATGCTGCCATGGCGGGATGAGACACCACGGCATCTGCATGAGATTGGAACGACGCATTCATGTTTCATTCACCGGGTGCCGCAGGATCATTCAAGCTGGTTTGCGGTGAACCGGGCGGTCCTTGCAGTCAACGATTCGGCAATCGGCAGGGTTAAGAAATCGAGTCCTGTTAACGTGCAATTAATCTGTTCCCGGTAACCTTGGATTATTCAGATTGTTCTGGATTTTGCAGAGTGGTTTCTCCCTCTGTTTGACGCCTCCCTGTTAACTTCGAGAGCGGTTTCGTGCCGCTCTTTTTTCTTTTTGGGCGTCTGCTGCCATCGTACGGCCCTGTTCTTAAAGCTCTTTTCAGCTTGATTGACCCCGAGGGATGACGCCCCACCGGTTTGCGCCTACCATGGCGCGCATGAGAGGAGCCACGGCTTGAGCGATGTGAAAGAAACGGGACCGGCGATTGCCATCGGGCCGCGCATCGTGGCGTCGGGGGGCTTTGACGTGCTCTATCGCGAGGGCATGGGCCTGATTGAGGAGGTCGCGACCTATCTCGATGCCGAGGGCCGCGCCGATAGCCGCATCCTGTCGCGCGAAGCGTCGTTTCTCTACGCGACCGAATCCATGCGCCTGACCACACGCCTGATGCAGCTGGCTTCCTGGCTGCTGCTGCAGCGCGCGGTCAATGAAGGCGAGATTACCAAGGAAAATGCCCGCTCCGAGAAGGAGAAGGTCAAGTTCTCGGCCACGCCATCGGAACGTGGCGGGCCGGGCTATGACCAGCTTCCCGAGACGCTGCGTCGCTATATCGACAAGGGCGACCGGCTGTTCGACCGGGTGTTGCAGTTCGACACGCTGGAACGCGGCAAGATGCCCGAGCTCGACCCCGGCACGGCCAATGGCATTGCCGACCAGCTGGCGCGGCTCAAGGCGGCCTTCGGGCGCTAGGGCATTCGTGGTTTGACCACACCCTACTCAACCCCCAGTAGCCCCTCATCCTGAGCCTGTTGACGGACGAGGTCGTGGCAATTTGCTGAGGCGCGACAACAAAAAGCCCGGCTCGATGGCCGGGCTCTTCGAATTCCGATCAGGACTGGTCCTAGAGACCGAGGCCCTTGAAGCGCTCCTTGAAGCGCGAGACGCGGCCGCCGCGGTCGAGCAGCTGGCCCGTGCCGCCGGTCCAGGCCGGGTGCGTGTTGGGATCGATGTCGAGCTGCAGCGTATCGCCGGCCTTGCCGTAGGTCGAACGGGTCTCGTACTTGGTGCCGTCGGTCATTACCACGGTGATCATGTGGTAGTCCGGATGGGTATCTGCCTTCATCGGTGTCGCCTCAAATCAAACGGGCGCCGTGGCGCCCGGAGAGCATCTAAACTGGTGTTGGCGGCTTCATACAGAAAGGCCGGGCATTCCGCAAGGGCGCGGGCGCGGCAATTTCACGCCAGACAAAGCGGTTGCCGCTCCAGCGCCTAGTGCCTATATCGAAGCCTCAACGCGGTCCAGCCCCGTCGCGGACCCAAAGCACAATGGCGTAACCGAGCGATGACAGACCAGGCCGTCCCGGTTGAGGCTGATCCCGAAACAATCGCGCTGACCCCGGTGGTCAACCCGCGCAAGCTGCAGCCCCTGCGCAAGCTTGTTCCCTTCATGCTGCGCTATCCATGGCGGCTGGGCCTCACCGTGGCCTTCATGCTGATTTCGACCGTGTCGTCGTTGGCCATTCCGGCGCTGCTGGGCGGTGCCATCGACCAGGGTTTCGTCGCGCAGAATCTGGAAAATGTCGGTCACTATGGCTGGATCATCATCGCTGTCGCAGCCGTCATGGCAGTGGCAAGCGGGGCGCGGTTCTATTTCATCTCGGTGGTGGGCGAGCGCGTGCTCGCCGATCTGCGCCAGGCGGTGTTCGCGCATCTGCTGAGCCTCGACGCGCGCTATTTCGATACCCATCGCGTGGGCGAGCTGACCAGTCGGCTCAATGGCGACGTGGCGATGATCCGCGGCGCGGTGGGATCGAGCTTCTCGCTGGCCCTGCGCTCCATGGTCACCATCATCGGCGCGCTGACCATGATGCTGCTGACCAGCCCGGTGCTGACCCTGGCCGTGGTCATCGCGGCGCCGGCAATCCTCTTTCCCGTCATTACCTTTGCGCGCCGCCTGCGCGGCATGTCGCGCAAGACCCAGGATGCGCTGGCCGACCTCTCCGCCATGGCGACCGAGATGCTGGGCGCCACGCGCACGGTCAAGTCCTTTACCCAGGAGCCCATCCAGGCTGCCCAGTATGACGAGCGCAGCGAGGCGAGCTACCGGGCCGAGGTCAAGCGGCTGCTGGCCCGCTCGGTGCTGGTCGGCATGGTGATCTTCCTGGGCACGGCGGCGCTGGTTTTCCTCGTCTGGTGGGGTGCGCGCTCGGTGTTCGAGGGCACGGTCACCGCCGGGCAGCTGGCGCAGTTCCTCGTCTATGCGCTGATGGCTTCGGGGGCATTGACCAATGTCAGCGAAGTGCTGGGCACGCTGCAATCGGTGGCCGGCGCGACCGAGCGGCTGACGGAAATCCTCGATACCGAGACGACCATCCGCGAGGCCGCGCAGCCCAAGGCCCTGCCGGTGCCGGCGCTGGGTACAGTCACCTTCGACAATGTGGATTTTTCCTATAACGGTACCGAGCCCGTGCTGCACGGGCTCGATTTCACCGTGGGGCGCGGCGAGACGGTTGCCCTCGTCGGGGCCTCGGGATCGGGCAAGTCGACGACCCTGTCGCTGCTGCAGCGCTTCTATGATGTCACGGCCGGCGCCATCCTGGTCGACGGCATCGATATCCGCGATGTCCGGCTCAGCGATCTGCGCCAGCGTTTCGCCTATGTCGAGCAGGAGCCGATCATCTTTGCCGGCACCATTGCCGAGAATATCCGCTTCGGCAAACCCGAGGCGAGCGATGCCGAGGTCGAGGCGGCAGCCAAGGCAGCGCTGGTGCATGACTTCGTGCTCGACCTGCCGTTGGGCTACCAGTCGCTGGTCGGCGAGCGCGGCGTGATGCTGTCCGGCGGGCAGAAGCAGCGTCTCGCCATTGCCCGCGCCATCCTCAAGAACGCCCCGATCCTGCTGCTCGACGAGGCGACCAGTGCGCTCGACGCGCAGAGCGAGCGGCTGGTGCAGGTGGCGCTGGAGCATCTGATGGAGGGGCGCACCACGCTGGTGATTGCACATCGCCTCGCGACCATCCGCGATGCCGACAAGATCCTGGTGCTGGACGGCGGCCGCATCATCGACCAGGGCACCCATGAGCAGCTGGTCGCCAAGGGCGGGCGCTATGCCGAACTAGCCAAGCTGCAGTTCCGGCTGGATGACCTACCGGGCTAGTGCTTGCCTTACCTCTCCCTTTGGGGGAGAGGTCGGCGCGCAGCGCCGGGTGAGGGGGCCTTTATTGGGTGAGGTGCGTGGGGAAGGCCCCCTCACCCGCCCCCAAGAGGGGTCCCCAAGGGAGAGGTGTGAGCCGATCAGCCTTCCGTCAGCTTGAACTCGATGCGGCGGTTGCGCCGGTAGGCGTCGTCATTCTCGGCCGGGTCGAGGGGGGTGAACTCGCCGAAGCCGGCTGCCACCAGACGATTGGGAGACACGCCCTTGGTGACGAGATAGCGCGCGACCGAGATGGCGCGGGCCGCCGAGAGCTCCCAGTTGGAGGGGAAGCGCTCGTTGGAGATCGGGCGGATATCGGTGTGGCCGTCGATCCGCAGCACCCAGTTGATATCCGGCGGAATCTCGGTTTCGAGCTGCAATATGGCGGCGGCCAGGGCGTCGAGATCGGGCGTGCCCTCGGGCGAAATGTCGGCCTGGCCCGGATCGAACAGGACCTCGGACTGGAAGACGAAACGGTCGCCCACCACGCGCACATCGGCGCGGCCCTCGAGGATCTGGCGCAGGCGGCCGAAGAAGTCGGAGCGATAGCGCGTCAGGTCCTGCACGCGCTGCGCCAGGGCCAGGTTGAGGCGACGGCCGAGATCGGCAATCTGGGTGCGGCTCTCGGTGTCGCGCGCCTCGGAGGCTTCTAGCGCCGCTTCGAGGGCGCCGATCTGGGTGCGCAACGCCGCAAGCTGCTGGTTGAGCAGCGCGACCTGGGCATTGGCCTCGTCGGACAGCTCCTGGGCCGACAGCAGGTCATCCTGCAGGCCGGCAATGGTCGCGTCCTTGTCGCCAAGGCCGGCGCCGACCCCGGCCAGCTGGCTGGAGAGGCTCGCATTGTCGGCCTGGGCGCTGCTGAGCGTGGCGGTCAAAGTAGCAATCTGGCTGGACAGGTCGTCCGAGTTGGCGCGCTCAAGCTGCAGCAGGTCGGTCAGTTCGGCAATCTGGCTGTTGAGTCGGGCAAGCGCGGTGTCGCGGCCCTGGATTTCCTGCCCCAGGAAGAACTGGGTCAGCATGAAGAGGCTGAGCATGAAGATGATGACGAGCAGCAGGCTCGACAGGGCGTCGACGAAGCCGGGCCAGTAATTGGCCTCGATACGCCGGCGGGAACGGGCTCCCGGCATGGATCAGTTCCGCCGCTCGGTATCGGCCTGCGTCAGCACGGCGTCGATCAGTTCGCGCAGCTTCTGGTTGGTCTCGCCCTGCTCGTTGATATGGCGGCGCAGATCGTCCTGCTCGGTGCGGATATGCTTGACCAGCCCGTCGATGCCGCGCGCCAGTTCGGCCATGGCGCGGATGGCGTTCTGGCTCGAATTCTGGTTCTGCATGCTGTCGCCCAGCTTGTCGAACATGGCCTGCATGTCGGGGCCGCCGGCATTGACCTGCATGGCGGTGACCGGGTGGTCGAGCTCGGTCATCGAGGTCATCCAGTCTTCCAAGTCCGTGTAGAAGGCGTTCTGCGCCTGGCTGGTCTGGAGATCGAGAAAGCCCAGCACCAGCGAGCCGGCGAGGCCGAACAGCGATGACGAGAAGGCCGTGCCCATGCCGGCCAGTGGCGCGGCGAGGCCTTCCTTGAGGTTGGAAAACAGCGCGGTGGTGTCGGCCGAGGTGACGTCCAGCGCATTGATCACGCCCGCGACCGAGCTCACGGTTTCCAGCAGGCCGTAGAAGGTGCCCATGAGGCCCAGAAACACCAGCAGGCCGGTCAGATAGCGGGAAGTGTCCTTGGCCTCGTCGAGACGGTTGCCCACCGAATCGAGGATCGAGCGCATGGACGAGGGCGTAATGACTGCCTCGCCGATCCGCTCGCGCAGGATGCCGGCGACCGGGGCCAGCAGGATGGGCGGACGCACATTGGTGGTGGTGCCTTCCTGCAGGGAATTGACCCACTTTACCTCGGGAAACAGCCGGATAACCTGGCGGAAGCTGAGGAAAATGCCGATGAACAGGGCCAGGAAGATCATCGAATTGATGAACGGATTGGCCCAGAAGAAGGTGACGATATTGGCGAAGAGAATCGCCCCGACGAGGGCCACCAACACCAGAAAAATCACGATCTTGACGAGGTAAACGGTAGGACTGGCGAGGTGGTAGGGATCGTAGCCTTGCGTCATCTGTGCCTCAAACCTCGCCCCTCACGCGCAAATCACAAGGCTGCAGACTAGTCAGCGCGGACGACGGGGGCAATGCAAAAGGTTAACGGGAACAGCATGCACGCGCCAGCTTGCTACAGGCATGCCGCAAGCATGCCTGCGCTTTTCTTGCGCTTTGCCGGCAAAACCGCTCTGGCTAGGCGATCGGCTTGAGCTGCTTGAGCAGGGCGGCCTGCAATGTCTCGTTGCCGGCGACGACCTGGCCGTTCCAGACCGAGCCGGGGCTGCCGGCAAAGTCGGAGACGAAGCCACCGGCTTCCTTGACCATCAGCAGGCCGGGGGCCACGTCCCAGGGGGCGAGGCCGGCTTCCCAGATGGCGTCGTAGCGGCCCGAGGCCAGCCATGCCATGTCCACCGAGATCGAGCCCGAGCGGCGGATGCCGGCGACGGCGGGGTTGATATGGGCCAGCTGGCGCAGCTGCAGGCCGTCATTGGCCGTGCCCTGGGTCTTGATGCCGGTGCAGACCACGGCATCGGCCAGCGACTTGCGGCCGGCCACGCGCAGGCGCTTGCGGTCGTTCAGCCAGGTGCCACCGCCCTTTTCGGCGGTATAGAGCTCGTCCATCACGGGATTGTAGATCACCGAGGCGACGATCTCGTTGGCGCGTTCGAGAGCAATCGCCACGGCAAAGAGCGGGATCGAGTGCAGGAAATTGGTGGTGCCGTCGAGCGGATCGATGATCCAGCGGTGCTGTCCATCGGTGCCGGCGACTTCGCCGCCCTCTTCCATCAGGAAGGCATAGGTCGGGCGGGCCTTGAGCAGTTCGTCATAAACGATCTGTTCGGCGCGCAGGTCGGCCTTGGAGACAAAGTCGGCGGGACCCTTGCGGGAGACCTGCAGGTTTTCGACTTCGTTGAAGTCCTTGGTCAGCGACTTGCCGGCCTTGATGGCGGCGTTGACCATGACATTGAGGATTGCAGAACGTGCCATGGTCAGTCGGCCCGGCGCATATAGGTGGCTTCAGTGGTGTCGACGACGATGCGTTCGCCCACGGCAATGAAGGGCGGCACCATGACCTTGAGGCCATTGGCCAGGATTGCCGGCTTGAACTGGCTGGAGACGCTCTGGCCCTTCTGCACGGGATCGACCTCGGTAACTTCAAGGATCACGTTGGGCGGGAACTTGATGCCGAGCGGGGTTTCCTCGTGCATTTCGAGGGTGATCTTCATGCCGTCCTGCAGGAATGCGGCGCGCTCGCCGACAAAGTCCTTGGCCAGTTCGACCTGCTCGTAGCTGTCCTGATCCATGAAGACCAGACTGTCGCCCTGCTCGTAGAGATAGGTGAAGTCGCGGAATTCGAGCTCGACGGTCTCGACCGTCTCTGCGGAGCGGAAGCGCTCATTGAGCTTGGTGCCGCCAAGGATGGCCTTGAGTTCGACCTGGGCATAGGCGCCGCCCTTGCCGGGCTTGACGTGATCGACCTTGACCGCGACCCAGAGCCGGTCCTGGTGGTTGACGACATTGCCGGGGCGGATTTCGTTGCCGTTGATCTTGGCCATGCGGGTGATGCTTTCGGGTGCGCGAAATTGTCGGTTCGGGCCACGCGCGCCGGATGCGGCTGGCCGAAGGTTGATTGGGCTTGAGGGCGTGGCGGGCTTATTGCCTCAGAACGCCCTTGGGTTCAAGGGTCTTGCGCTTCGACGGGCGCGGTGGCGGGTGCCTCGCCCGCGTCGGTGGGGGCAGGCAAAGCAGGGCTGTCGCTGGCTGGCGCATCGACGCTGGGGATCTCCAGCACCGTTTCGATCTGCGGCGGAGTGGAGGGCCAGAAGCGGGCGCGCTCCTCGGCGCTGGCGAGGTCTGCCTGTGGGATGGAGACCAGCAGCCGGTCGAGCGCAGGGTCGGACAGGCCCTGGCGCCGCGACAGCGCCCGCCACATCGCGGCTTCCTCGAGATCGAGCGGCACACCTTCGCCCACGGCCAGCAGCTTGGCGTAGCGGTTCTGCGCCACGGCATTGCCGGCCTCGGCCGCAATGCCATACCAGCGCGCGGCTTCCTCCACATTCCTGTCCACGCCCTGGCCGAGATAGAGCAGGGTCGCATAGTCGATCTGGGCGGCGATCAGGTTCTGTTCGGCGGCCAGCGCAATATAGCGGGCGCCTTCCTCCGGATTGGGGGCAACGCCGGCACCCTCGATCAGCATGCTGCCATAGTCATACTGCGCCTCGGGCAGCTCGGCATCGGCGGCTTCCTTCATCAGGGTTGCGGCGGTGACCAGGCTTGGCGCGGCATGGACGCCTTCGACATGGAGCAGCGCCATGTTGTACTTGGCCGGGATATAGCCCGCCTCGGCGGCCTGGCGGAACAGGTCGGCGGCGCGGGCGCGGTTCTTGGGCACGCCGATGCCGTCCTGGTAATAGAGCGCGAGTTCGAACATTGCGAGGCGATCGCCGCCATTGGCGGCAAGCTGGTACCAGCCGGCGGCGCGCTGGTCATTCTGGGCCACGCCCAGGCCCTTGGCATAGAGCTCGGCAATCAGCGTCTGGGCGGCCGGGTCGCCCTGTTCGGCGCGCGGCAGTGCCAGTTCGAGCGCCGTCAGGAAATAGCCGCGCTGGAAGGCGCCGAAGGCATAGTCGGTCGGTACGCGCGGCCCGAAGATCTCGTCGGAAATGGCGTCGGCGGGGCTCTCGGTGGCCTCCGGACTATCGGTGGCATCCTGCGCCACGGCCGCCAGGGAGGTCAGCGCCAGGAGCGCCGCGAGCAAGAGGCGCGCGATCATGCGGAAACTCCCAGGCCGTCGGCGATGGCGCGCATCGCCGCTGCGGGCGAGGCGGCGGTCCACAGGCTCTGCGACAGCGCCAGGAATTCGGCACCACGCGCATCGGCCGCGCCGGGAGCGGCGTCGGGCAGGCTCAGCACGCCGGGCACTTCGAAGGTTTCCGCCCACCACTGGGCGAGGTCGGCATCCTGCGGGTCGGTGGCGCCCTCGAGCGGCCCGAAGAAGACATAGTCGATGTCCATCTCGCCCGCCGTCATGGCGTCGTGGCGGGAATGCACATTGCCGGCACCCACGATCATGGCCGGCTTGAGGGCGGCCACGGCATCGGCAATGGCCTCGGGTCCAGCCGTCACATGCACGCCATCCGCGCCGAGGCGCTTTGCCAGCGCGATATCGTCCTCAAGCAGCACGGCACAGCCGGCGCCCTGGCCGACATTGATGATGGCCGCGGCGAGCCGGGCATAGGCAGCGTCATCGAGCGTGCCGCGGCTGACCAGCAGCGCGGAAAACGCGGCGGCATTGAGCACGGCCATCAGCGTGGCGGGGAACGTCTCCGGATCGGCGGTGGCAGGGGTGATCAGATAAAGCTGGGGGGCCATGGCTTCCGGGTACTCGACGCGAGACGTCTTCTTGTCTGGCCATTTTGGCGACAAAGAGGTCGCCTTCCAATAGGCGAAGCCCCCAGCAGGCGCAAAGAAAAATGCGCATCCCCGGGAGGAGGATGCGCATCAGTGGTGACGTTGGGACGTCAGGTAGATCGGTGTCAGGCGGCGCGGTCGAGCTCGCCGGTCCAGGTGCCCAGGGCGGCCAGCGAGTTCATGTGGGCGCGGTGGGTGAAGGCGGCCTGGGCTTGGGGGAAGTTCTCGCGACGGCCGGCCCAGGTGCGCAGGGCGACGTTTTGCAGCGCGCGGCCATAGGAGAAGGTCAGCGGCCAGGGCTTGCCGGCAATCTGGTTCATGGCCGACAGATGCGCGGTGGCTTCCTCATCGGTCTGGCCGCCGGAAAGGAAGGCGATGCCGGGCACGGCGGCCGGGACATGCTCGCGCAGCACTTCGACGGTGCGGCGGGCGACGTCCTCGAAGGAGGGGCGCTCGCGCGAATTGATGCCGGGCAGGACCATATTGGGCTTGAGCAGCATGCCCGAGAGTTCGACGCCCGCGAGGCGCAGTTCCTTGAAGGTGTTTTCCAGCACGTCGCCCGTCACCTGGGCGCAGCGCTCCATTGAATGGTTGCCCGGATCGCCATCGCCGACCACTTCGGGCTCGACGACGGGCACAATGCCGGCTTCCTGGCAGAGGATGGCGTAGCGGGCCAGCGCATGGGCATTGGCGCGGATATTGTTGCGGGTGGGGGCAACGTCATTGATGGTGATGACGGCGCGCCACTTGGCAAAGCCGGCGCCGAGGCTGGCATAGCGCTCGAGGCGCTGGCGCAGGCCATCGAGGCCCTCGGTGATCTTCTCGCCATTGTCGCCGGGCATGGGGAAGGCGCCACGGTCGACCTTGATGCCCGGAATGACATCGGCATCGGCCAGGATGGACCGGAAGGCCGTGCCGTCGGCGGCATGCTGCTCCAGCGTTTCCTCGGTGAGGATGACGCCGGAGATATAGTTGGTCATCGCCTCGGTGGAGCGGAACAGCATTTCGCGATAGTCGCGGCGCAGATCGAGCGAGTTGGGCAGGTTGATCTTGGCAAAGCGCTTGGCAATGGTGCCTTCGGATTCGTCGGCTGCCAGGATCCCCTTTCCCGGCTCCATAAGCTTCTTGGCAATGGCATTGAGCGACTTCGTCATGGTCCAACCTCGGTATCAGGGATTGGTCCCAGATTAGACTTTCGTTACGGCGACGGCGATTAGACCTGCGTTTATGCGACGAAAGGCTAATCTTGTATGGAAGATCGGTCGGCAGGCCCAAAGGTCACGGCGCGAGCTATTGCAGCACTGCCACGTCACGCTCGACCGCGGTCACGAGGCGGTCAAAACCGTCGTCGGTTCCCTGGCGGCGCAGCTCCGGGTCGCCACTCAGCATGGCGAGCTGCTCGACATAGACCATCCGCGTCCCGCCTTGCCCGGGCAGGAGTTCGATGGTGACCAGCGAGGCAGACAGAGGCTGGTGGTCCAGATGCATCGAATAGGCATAGACGATGCGCTGGCCTTCGAGCAGGTCGAGGTAGCGGATATCGACCGTCTGGACGCTGCCACCGGGGGGACGCATGCGCGTCAGATGCTGTCCGCCGATCCGGAAATCGATCGTCTCTTCGAGCAGCGACCAATCGGGATGGCAACTGGTCCAGCGCTCCCTCAGCGCCGGGTCGGCCCAGAAGCGGTAGGCATGCTGGGGGCGGGCAGGAAGCAGGCGCTCGATGGTAAAGCTCGAATGCTGCACTGTGTTCATTCCGATGTCTCCTCGGGCGTGGCGCGCATCGCTGCCTCGAGCCGGTCAAAGCCAGCATTAAGTTCGCGCTGATGGTCCGCCAGCCAGGTTTGGATGGTGCGCAGGCCATCCTGCCGAATGGCAAAAGTGCGCACTCGGCCAGTCTTGCTGGAGGTAACGATTCCCCCGATCTCAAGCGCCTGCAGGTGCTTGAGCGCCGATGGCAGTGCCAGGCTCAGTGGCGTGGCCAGTTCTTTCATCGAGGCCGGTCCCTGCACGAGACGCGACACCATGGCCCGCCGATGTGGGTCGGCAAGCGCATGGAAGAGACGATCAAGCTGGGCCGGCTCTTGTTGCAGCGGCGGTCTCCGTCAGTCGGCCAGGAATCGCCGGGGCATCGCCTCGCGATAGGGGAACATAGCAAAGAATGGTCGCGCCTCGGCAAGTGTCCTTGCGACGCTGGGGCGTACCAGCAGGCGCTCAAAGTACGCGTCGAGAAAGGTGTGCTCGGCGGGGAAGGGCTCGACTATGCTTGCATAGAACAAGGCCGGGGCTGCTGAGCAGTCGGCCAGGGTGAAGGCGTCACCCGTCGCCCAAGGCCGGTCCGCGAGCTGGCCATCGATCATCGCATAGGCGGTGCGCAGGGTGCTGCGGGCTTCGGCCACACCGTGCGGGTCGGTGGCACCAGCGGGGCGGATGCGGTCGCCGACGATCTTCTGCATCGGGACCTGCACATAGTTGTCGAAGAACCTGTCCCAAAGCCGCGCCTCGCGTGCTGCTTCGGCGTCGGTGGGTACAAGCGGGTTGGGACCGGGATAGTGCTGGTCCAGGTATTCGATCTGGATCGTGGTCTCGGGGATCACGCGATTACCGGTGCTGTCATGCAGCAGCGGAATCTTGCCCACGGGCCAGCGGTCGGTCACCTGCCGCGCGGAGTTGGGGTCGGCGAGGTCGACTGTCACTGGCGTGAATGGCGTCTCACTCTCGTAGAGCGCAATAAGGACCTTGTGGCAAAACGAGGCCAATGGATGCAGGTAGAGGGTCAGCGACACGAAAGTGCTCCAATAGTTTCCGATATCGGAAACTATCTCCCCACCGCCCGTCCTGCAAGACAAAGTTTCAGAACTTTGAAACTATCTACTTCTTCAGCGCTTCCACACCCGGCAAAGGCTTGCCTTCCATCCATTCGAGGAAGGCGCCGCCGGCGGTCGAGACATAGGTGAAGTCGTCCTTGACCCCGGCATGGGCGAGGGCGGAGACGGTGTCGCCGCCGCCTGCCACCGAGACCAGCTTGCCGTCATGGGTGCGCTTGGCGACATGCTTGGCGATGGCCACGGTGCCGGCATCGAAGGGGTTCATCTCGAAGGCGCCCATGGGGCCGTTCCAGACCACGGTATGGGCGTCGTCGATGGCGCCGGTGATGCGCTCGATGGAGGAGGGGCCGATATCGAGGATCATGCCGTCATTGTCGATGGCGTCGACGCCATAGAGGCGGGTCGGCGTGTCGGCCTTGAAGTGCCAGGCGACGACCGCGTCGATGGGCAGGATGATGGCGCAGCCGCTGTCGATGGCCTTGTCCATGATGCGCCGGGCGGTATCGGCCAGGTCCTTTTCGCAGAGCGACTTGCCGACGCCATAGCCCTGGGCATGCAGGAAAGTATTGGCCATGCCGCCGCCGATGACGAGGCCATCGACGCGGGTCACGAGGTTTTCCAGCAGGTCGATCTTGGACGAGACCTTGGCGCCGCCAACAATGGCAACCACGGGCTTTTTGGGCTTGCCCAGGCCGGATTCGAGCGCTTCGAGTTCAGCCTGCATGGCCAGGCCCGCCGCCGCCGGCAGCAGGTGGGCGAGCGCCTCGGTCGAGGCATGGGCACGGTGGGCGGCCGAGAAGGCGTCGTTGACATAGACATCGCCCAGGCTCGCCATGCGCTTGGCGAGCTCGAGGTCATTGGTCTCTTCGCCCGGGTGGAAGCGGGTGTTTTCGAGGATCAGCACCGAGCCGGGGGGAGCGGACTCGATGGCTTTCTGGGCGTCGGTCATATCGACCCAGTCGGTGGCGACGAAGCCGACCGGATGGCCGGTCTGGTTGGCGACGGCCTCGCAGACCTGTTCGAGCGAAAATTGCGGATCGACCTTGCCCTTGGGACGGCCGAAATGGCTGAGCAGGATGACCTTGCTGTCATATTTGACGATCTCGCGGATGGTGGGCACCAGCCGTTCGATGCGGGTGGCGTCCGTGACCTTGCCATCGGCGACCGGAACGTTGAGATCGGCCCGGAGCAGCACGCGCTTGTTCTTGAGGTCGAGCTCGTCGAGGGTCTTGAAGGTCGCGGACATGAAGGTCTCCCGGGTCTAGGTCGTCGCCCGTGGCGTAGCAGAGCAGGGCGAAGGGGGGAAGCGGGAGCGGGAAGAATCTCTGGCGGTCAGGCCGTTCAGCGCTCCTCCGCGCGCTCGAACAGGCCCGGATAGGTCACCACCAGCCGGTCGGCATCGACGTCCAGCACGCGCTCGAAGTCGGCCGACTGGAAGCGGAAATGGGTGGCATCGAGCTGGGTATAGACCTGCTCGCTGCGCTTGACCGTCATGGCATCGGCGTCGATCCAGGCCATGGCGAAGCGCTGGGCTTCGCCGATCTGCCATTGGCAGCGCCAGAGCGGCAGGGAATTGGTCAGGGGCGTTGGCCAGATGTCGATATCGATGCAGCCCCCGAGGGCGGGCAGGGGCTCGGCGCGATCATCGGACCAGTTGCCGGCGCCATCGGAGAAGAGTTCGAGCGTGGCCCCATCGGTGCGTTCGATCCGCACGGTCCGGACATGTTCGCTGTCGTCCAGCTTGATGCGGTAGAAGAGGCCGTAGGCCGGCGTGATGATCGTGCCGCGAATGCGGGTGTCGCGCGGGGTCGAGATGACATGGCAGTGTTCGAGCGTGGCGGGTTCGAGGCCGCGCCAGCGGATGGATCGATCAAGACTCATATGCGCTCGCCGTTGCTGGTCCGGCAAACCATTGCCTGTGCAGGGTGATCTGACAAGACAGTGCCGATGGATGAGTTTCCGGGGCAAGACAAAGGCCCCGCCGCGGAGCGACGGGGCCTTTGCCAGGCAATGGTTGGCTAGAGCGTCTTGCCCAGCGCAACGGCCGTGTCGGCCATGCGGTTGGAGAAGCCCCATTCATTGTCGTACCAGCTCAGGATCGAGGCGAAGTTGCCGCCCATCACCTTGGTCTGGTCGAAGGCCAGGGTCGAGGAGTGGCTGTCGTGGTTGAAGTCGATCGAGACATTGGGCTGGGTCGTATAGCCAAGGATGCCCTTGAGCTCGCCATCGGCGTACTTCTTGATCGCCTGGTTGATCTCGTCGGCGGTCACATCGCGGCTGGTGATGAACTTGAAATCGACGCAGGAGACGTTCGGGGTCGGCACGCGGATGGAGACGCCGTCCAGCTTGCCCTTGAGCTCGGGCAGCACGAGGCCAATGGCCTTGGCGGCGCCGGTCGAGGTCGGGATCTGGCTGAGCGCAGCCGCGCGGCCGCGATAGAGATCCTTGTGCATGGTGTCGAGCGTCGGCTGGTCACCGGTATAGGAATGGATGGTGGTCATCAGTCCCTTCTCGATGCCGAATTCCTTGTGCAGCACATAGGCCACCGGCGCCAGGCAATTGGTGGTGCAGGAGGCGTTGGAGACCACGATGTGGTCCTTGGAAAGCTGCGCGTGGTTGATGCCGTAGACGACCGTGAGGTCGGCGCCATCGCCGGGGGCGGAAATCAGCACCTTCTTGGCGCCGGCCTTGAGATGGGCGCTGGCCTTTTCCTTGCTGGTGAAAATGCCGGTGCATTCGAACGCGATGTCGACGCCCATGGCGGCATGCGGCAGCTCGGCCGGATCGCGCACGGCGGTCACCTTGATCGGGCCGCGGCCCACGTCGATGGTGTCGCCGTCGACGGTCACGGTGCCGTTGAAGCGGCCATGCACGCTGTCGAAGCGGAACAGGTGGGCATTGGTCTCGACCGGGCCGAGATCGTTGATGGCCACGACTTCGATGTCGGTGCGGCCGGATTCCATGATGGCGCGCAGGACGTTGCGGCCGATGCGGCCAAATCCGTTGATGGCGACGCGAACTGCCATATTAGACGCTCCTAGAGGGGAGTTGGGGGAGGGAGGGCGGGGCTGTCTTACAACTGTGCTGTGACAGCTTCAACCACGGCCTTGGCCGTAATACCAAAGTGCTCGTAGAGCGCATCGATCGGGCCGGAAGCGCCGAAGCTGTTCATCCCGACAAAGCGGCCCTTGTCGCCCAGCAGCTTGCTCCAGCTCATCTCGATGCCCGCCTCGATGGCGACGCGTGCCTTGGCATTGCCGTAGAGCTCGGCCTTGTAGGCGTCGGACTGCCTGGCCAGCAGTTCCATGGACGGCACCGACACGACCTTGGCGGCAATGCCCTGTTCGGCCAGCTGCTTGAGGCCCTCGACGGCGATGGCCACTTCCGAGCCCGTCGCGAAGATCACGACGTCGGCATTCTTGTCGCCGGCGATGACATAGGCGCCCTTGGCGCAGAGGTTTTCGGCCTGGTATTCGGTGCGCAGGGCCGGCAGGTTCTGGCGCGACAGGGCCAGGATGGACGGCGCGGTAGTGGATTCCAGCGCCAGCTGCCAGCATTCGAGGGCTTCCACGGCATCGGCCGGGCGGAAGACCAGCAGGTTCGGAATGGCGCGCAGCGCGGTCAGGTGTTCCACGGGCTGGTGCGTCGGGCCGTCTTCGCCCAGGCCGATCGAGTCATGGGTCATGACATAGATCGCGCGCTGTTCCATCAGCGCGGCGAGGCGGATGGCGGGGCGGGCATAGTCGGTAAAGACCATGAAGGTGCCGCCATAGGGAATGAGGCCGCCATGCAGGGCGACGCCGTTCATGGCCGCGGCCATTTCGTGCTCGCGGATGCCATACATCATGTAGCGCCCGAGGCGGTTGTCAGCCTGGAAGGGCACCATTTCCTTGGTATTGGTCAGGTTCGAATGGGTCAGGTCGGCCGAGCCGCCCAGCGTTTCGGGCAGGGCGGCATTGATGACGTCGAGCGCCATCTGGCTGGACTTGCGGGTCGCGACCTTGGGCTTGTCCTCGACCAGCTTCTTCTTGAAGGCGTCGATGGCGGACTTGAAGTCGGCCGGCAGGTCGCCCTTGATGCGGCGCTCGAACTCGGCCTTGTGGGGCGAGGCGGCGAGACGGGACTGCCATTCGCCGCGGATATTCTGCGAGCGTGTGCCGGCGGCGCGCCAGGTGTTGAGGATTTCGGTCGGGATTTCGAAGGCGGGATAGGTGATGCCCAACGCGGCCTTGGCGCCGGCCAGTTCCTCGGCGCCGAGCGGGGCGCCATGCACCTTTTCAGTGCCGGCCTTCTTGGGCGCGCCGAAGCCGATCGTGGTCTTGGCGGCGATCAGGGTCGGCTTGTCACTCTTCTTGGCGGCCAGCAGGGCGGCTTCGATGGCGTCCTGGTCGTGGCCATCGATCTCGATGGTGTTCCACTGCACGGCCTTGAAGCGGGCGATCTGGTCGGTGCTGTCCGAGTTGGAGACGGCGCCATCGATGGTGATCGAGTTATTGTCCCAGATCACCGTCAGCTTGTTGAGCCTGAGGTGGCCGGCCAGCGCGATGGCTTCCTGGGAAATGCCTTCCATCAGGCAGCCGTCACCGGCCAGGACCCAGGTGTGGTGATCCACGAGGTCCGCGCCGAATTCGGCGGCAAGCTTGGCTTCGGCGACGGCAAAGCCCACCGAATTGGCGAGGCCCTGGCCGAGCGGGCCGGTCGTGGTCTCGATGCCCTGGGCGAAATGGTATTCCGGGTGGCCGGCGGTCTTGGAGCCAAGCTGGCGGAAATTCTTGACCTGGTCGATGGTCATGTCCTCGTAGCCCAGGAGGTAGAGCGAGGAATAGAGCAGCATCGAGCCGTGGCCGGCCGAGAGGATGAAGCGGTCGCGGTCAGCCCATTTGCTGTCGGCGGGATCGAACTTCATCACCTTGGTGAACAGCACCGTCGCAATGTCGGCGCAGCCCATGGGCAGGCCGGGATGGCCGGAATTGGCTTTTTCGACCGCGTCCATGGAGAGGGAACGGATCGCATTGGCCAAGTCGTTCTGCTGGGCGGTGTTCGTCATCGGGCTCGCGCTTTCGTCAGGGCTGAAATCTGGGGAGAAGAGGCGCCAGAAGCCTCCTCCCAAAGGCGGGTTCGAGGCATAACAGGTTCGCCTATCGTGTCAATGACAAGGCCCACCGCTTCGCGTGGCGTGCCGGTTGCAATACGGCCGGTGCTGGGGCACGCTGCAAGCGCTGGAATCGTCGCACGCTGAGGACCGTAGTAGCAATGAGTGAGACGGAACTTGAGGACGGGCTGACCGCCGCCACCGCGCGGTTCGATCGCGCCATGGCGCGGCTGGACCAGAGCGTGAAAAATCTCGGCACGCGCATGCGCCAGCAGAACCGCATCGAAGTCGATACGCAGCGACTGGTGCAGGAGCGCGCCCGGCTGGCTACCGAACTCGACAAGACCGCGGCGCGGGCCAAGCGGCTCGACGACAGCGCGCATGACGTGTCGCGCCGGCTGGTCGAGGCGATGGAAACCGTCCGCGAAGTTTTGGCCAAGGCGGAGTAGCGCGGTGCCCGAAGTCAATGTCGAGATCAATGGCCGCAAGTACCGCATGGCCTGCGAGGAGGGGCAGCAGCAGCACCTGATCGGGCTGGCCGAGCGGTTCAACACCCATGTCGAACAGCTCAAGGGCGCGGTCGGCGAGATTGGCGACAACCGCCTGACGGTGATGGCCGGCATTGCCGTGGTGGACGAGCTGGCAGAGGCCGAACGCAAGATCAAGGCGCTGGAAAATGACGTTCTGGTGCTGACGCGGGCCGGCCAGGAAGTCGCGGCCGAGATCGAGGCGCTGGAAGGCCAGTTTGCCGCGAGGCTAAGCGAAGCCGCCAGGACACTGGAAGGCGTGGCGAGCGTGCTGGATGAGGCTGCGCCGGTGCCGCAGGGCTAACTCGGCATTGTTGGCAAAGTTTGCCAATTTTGCTAGTCTCCAACCAAAGGAGACCCGCCATGGCCACGATGAACGTTTCCCTGCCCGCCGCGATGAAAGCCTGGGTGGAAGAACAGGTCCAGACCGGACGCTACGGCAATAGCAGCGACTATGTGCGTGATCTGGTGCGCAGGGATCAGGAGCGAGCGGCGAAGTTGGCCGAATTTGAACGTCTTGTTCAAGAGGGCATTGACAGTGGCATTAGTCCGCTGACGCCAGAAGAAGTCTTCGCTAACGCTCGTCGGAAGGCAGGCGTCAAGACTTCGGACGCTGCCTGATGGGGTATCGCTTTTCGGAGCGGGCCATTCTCGATACCGAAGCGCTATATGAAGCCAGCCTGATTCAGTTTGGTCAGCGCGCTGCAGACCGCTACTTCGCCATCATGCTGAACGCAGCGCAGTTCGCGGCTGATCATCCGCTTGCTTCACCGGAACGAACCGAAATTTCTATTCCGCTGCGTGTGCGCTACTTCGGCGCCCATCTTCTTGTCTATCAGCTGATTGATGACGAGGTCGTTATCATGCGCGTTTTCCACCAGAGCCAAGACTGGTTGGAACTCCTCTAACACACCCTTTGCATGGCCAGCCAAAGCGCCTATATCTCATTGGCTGCCCGGCGCGTGATGGATACCTATATCCCCGGGGCCTTAACGATCCTAAGGGAGCTGTCCCTGACTGGGCTCCTGGGCTCAGACATACGGCGCCCACCTACGTAAAGTAGGTTCCCGGGATCGTGTATCACACGGCCAGGGCGGCACCTTATTGTTGAAGCAGGTTTGCAGTACGCCCCATGGTTGACGAGACGATCGAGCAAGCCAAGGCGGCGCTGCGCATCAGGGCCCATGCGGCCCGGGCTGCGCTGGACCATCAGGAGCGCGCCGAAGCGGCGCGCGCGGCGGCCAACCATTTCTTCGACGGCATTGCCCTCAGGCCATCCGATGTGGTCGCCGCCTATTGGCGTATCCGCGACGAACTCGACTGCCAGCCCATCCTGGTCAGGCTGATGGACAGCAACCAGACCGTGGTGCTGCCCGTGGTGCTCGGCCCCGAGGCGCCGCTCGACCTGCGGGTCTGGGAGCAGGGCGCCTCGCTCTACGAGGCCGGCTTCGGCACCCTGGCGCCGGCCGAGCTGGCGCCCAAGGCCGAGCCCGACATCGTCATCATGCCGCTGCTCGGCTTTGACAGCCAGGGGACGCGCCTGGGCTATGGTGGCGGCTATTATGATCGCACACTCGCCAGGATGAAGAAGAAGCCCCGGCTGGTGGGCCTGGCCTTTGCCGCCCAGGAGCTGGAGCATATTCCGCGCGACGCGCATGACGTGCCGCTCGATACCATCGTCACCGAAGCCGGTGTGCGCCATTTCGGCGCTGCGGCATGAGGTTTCTGTTTCTGGGCGATGTGGTGGGCCGGTCCGGCCGGGATGCGGTTGCCGAGCGCCTGCCGGGCATCATCGATCGCTACAAATTTGATTTCGTGGTCGTCAATGGCGAGAATGCCAGCCATGGCCGCGGCCTGACCGAGCCGCATTTCAAGGGCCTGCGCGACGCGGGCGCCGATATCGTGACGCTGGGCGACCACGCCTTTGACCAGCGTGACACGCTTTCCTTCATCGAGCGGGAAACCACGCTGATCCGTCCCCTCAACATGGCGCCCGGCACGCCGGGGCGTGGCGCCATGTTCGTCGAGGGACGCAATGGGCACCGCGTGCTGGTCATCAATGCGCTGGGCCGCGTGTTCATGGGGCCGGCCGACGATCCCTTCCGCGCCGTCGAGGCGGCGGTGGCGGCCTGTCCGCTGGGCGAGCAGGCCGACGCCATCATTGTCGACTTCCATACCGAGGCGACTTCGGAAATCCAGGGCATGGGCTTCTTCATGGATGGGCGGGTGAGCCTCGTCGTGGGCACGCATACCCATATTCCCACGGCCGATCATCGCATCCTCAAGGGCGGCACGGCGCTGATGGCCGATGCCGGCATGTGCGGGGATTTCGATTCCATCATCGGCGTCGACGCCGAAGAGCCGCTCAACCGGTTCCTCACCGGCATTGCCAATGGACGGTTCACGCCCGCCGAGGGCGAGGCGACCCTGTGCGGGGTGGCCGTGGAAACCGATCCGCGCAGCGGGCTCGCCGTCAAGGTGCTGCCGGTCCGCCTCGGCGGCACGCTGGCGCAGGCCGAACCGGTATTCGACTAGCGTTCGGCGGGCGGCACGGCGCGCAATTTGTCACTGAGGCCTGCGACTTCTTCTGCGGTGAACCGCAGCTGGCGCCGCCTCGTTCCTGCCGGGTGATGGCCAAGGCCCTCCCCGGGACGCCACTCACCTGCTGGCCTGATCGGGCGTGGCACGAAACCGCCACCGCAATTGGGACAGACATTGTGGAGGACGTTGTCCACACAGTCGGCGCAGAAGGTGCATTCATAGCTGCAGATGCGCGCATTTGCAGAGGCGGGCGGCAGGTCCGCGTCGCAGCATTCGCAATTGGGTCTGAGTTCGAGCATTTGGGCCTCCGGTGATACCAAAGCTTGTGGCATGGCGCCGGCTTGGCTAAATCCGGATAATGTCCGGCGCGGGCCGGATGTTTTCCGGAGGAGCCAGCCATGGCCGATGCCAAGGATGCTGCCATTGTCGATGCCCTCAGCGCCGACAGCCGGGCACCGCTAAAGCAGATCGCCGCTTTGGTGGGCCTGTCGGCATCCAGTGTGCAGGAGCGCATCGCCCGGCTGGTCGCCAACGGCACGATAGAAGGGTTCTCCATCCGACGCGGCGCCGTGGAGACGACGGCTCGTGCCTATATGCTGGTCACCACCTCCGGCGCCCAATGCGCGTCTGTCGCCCCGCGCCTGCTCGACATTGCCCAGATCGTCCGTTGTGACTCTGTGGCGGGAGAAACCGATATGGTGCTGACTGTCGAGGGACGCGACGCGGCTGCATTGCAGGCGGTGCGCGATCGGGTTGCGGCCACCGAGGGCGTCACCGGCGTCGTGACCATGCCCGTGATGGTGCAGCGGTTTGCCCGCTAGCCCCGCTTCACTTTTTTGCCGCGCTTGCCTATAACGCGCCACCAATCCAAAATTCCAGCTACGAGGGGAGTGACCGATGGCCGGCCATTCACACGCCAAAAACATCATGCACCGCAAAGGCAAGTCCGACGCGGTGCGCTCCAAGATCTTCTCCAAGCTGGCGCGCGAAATCACCGTCGCGGCCAAGATGGGCATGCCCGATCCGGCCTTCAATTCCCGGCTGCGCCTGGCGGTGACCAATGCCCGCGCACTCTCCATGCCCAAGGACAATATCGACCGCGCCATCAAGAAGGCCATCGGCTCGGACGGCGATAACTATGACGAGATCCGCTACGAGGGCTATGGCCCGGGCGGGGTGGCGCTGATCGTCGAGACGCTGACCGACAACCGCAATCGTACCGCCTCCAATGTTCGCTCCTACTTTTCCAAGCATGGCGGGGCCATGGGCGAAACCAACTCGGTCGGCTTCATGTTCGACAAGGTGGGCGAGATCACCTATCCGCTGAGCGCCGGCTCGGAAGACAAGGTCATGGAAGCCGCCATCGAGGCGGGCGCCGACGACGTCGAAAGCGATGAGGAAGGACACTATATCACCACCTCGTTCGAAGCGATGGTGGAGGTGGCAGCGGCGCTGGAAAAGGTGCTGGGCGAAGCCGAATCGGTCAAGGCCGTGTGGAAGCCGCAGACCAATACGCCGATCGATGCCGAAAAGGGCGCGACCCTGATGAAGCTGATCGCCACGCTCGAGGAAGACGATGACGTGCAGAACGTCTATTCGAATTTCGAGATGAGCGACGAAGACGCGGCCAAGCTCGAAGCCTGAGACGGCCTTACTTTAGCTGGTTTGAGGGCGGTGCCGCGGCGCCGCCCTTTTTCATGCGCTGCGCTTGAGGACGATTGCCGGATGATCGTCCGCATGGACCATGGCAACGCGGTTGCGACCGGCCTGCTTGGCCCCATAGAGCCGCTGGTCGGCGATGCGGAACAATTCGGCAAAGCTCGCCTCGCCCTCGAACACCACGCCGCCAATGCTGACGGAGAGGGGGCGCTGCTGCCCTTCAGGCGCGAAGACGGCCAGGTTCACCGAGCGGCGGATGCGCTCGGCAATGGCTTCGGCGTTCTTCTGGTCGACATCGGGCAGGTAGACGCCGAATTCCTCCCCGCCCATGCGCCCAACGAGATCGCCGGCGCGCAGGATGGTGCGGATCGAGCGCGCGATGACGGTCAGCGCCTCGTCGCCGGCATTGTGTCCGAACTGGTCGTTGATGGCCTTGAAGTTGTCGGCGTCGATCATCAGCAGCGCGCCGCCCGTTGAGCCCGGGTTCTGGGCGAGGATCGTGCTGACCTTGCTGGTAAAGGCGCCGCGGTTGAGGCAGGCCGTCAGGCTGTCGGTCCGTGCGACGAGGCCCAGCCGCAGATTGGTGATCGCCAGGCCGCGCATGCGCAGGCTCATGTAGAGAAACAGCGGCGCGCCGAGCAGGATGGGCAGGACCACGGCGCTGACAATCGAGCGGCGGAGCGCCGCTTCGCCCAGATCGCCGAATATGGTGGCGTTGAACGCTACGGAGACCGCCACGCAGGCCAGGGTGCCGAAGAGCGTCCAGCGGCGGACGCTGGACCAGCTGTGCAAACCAGTCAAAGTCTTGGACGGCAACATCGCGCGGCTCTCGCGGCTGGAGTGACGGATCGTTTCCCTGCCACCGGCAGGGAAGGCGGATGCCTGGCGGGTCCAGGGCGATGCGGCTGGCGTGGGGCGGTTGGTCACGCCGCGATCAGGCGGCATGCATCATGGCCGCGCGATCCGGTATTGGTTTGCCTTGCGGTAAAGCCCGCGCAGAAATTCACATATTCAAACTGCTCAAAAATCATCGACGGATGAGGCGGCCAATGCGCCGCCATGCTCGCCTGGGTAATTCCGTGCGAAGTTCCGTCATTGTTTGCCCCTGCCATCCCACGGGTGAGGCTAAGCAGGGGGCGTGAAGACGATCTTTGCGTGTCGGCCGCAATTTTATCGATCCCCGACTTTTCCACCGGGCTTGTTGCCTTTTTGTTCACATCGGGCTTGGTAGGCTGCGGCGGCTTCATTAAGGATGGGCGCATGAGTGCTGCTACCCGAATCATTGGCATCGATCCCGGCCTGCGCCGCTGCGGCTGGGGGGTGATCGAGACCCTGGGCAACCGGCTGACCTTCGTGGCGGCCGGCACGGTGACGCCGCCGGTCGATGGCTCGCTGGCCGAGCGGCTGGCGATCCTGTTTGCCGGGCTGGGCGAAGTGCTCGATCGGTTCGCGCCGCAGGAGGCTGCGGTCGAGGAAACCTTCATCAATGCCGGCGCCCGCTCGGCGCTGATCCTGGGCCAGGCGCGCGGCGTGGCGCTGCTCACCCCGGCGGCGCGCGGCCTGCCGGTTGCCGAATATGCCGCCAACCTCGTCAAGAAATCGGTGGTGGGTACCGGCCATGCCGAAAAGGGGCAGGTGGCGCTGATGGTCAAGACACTGATGCCATTGGCCGATTTCAAGGGCGCCGACGCCGCCGATGCGCTGGCCATCGCCATCTGCCATGCGCATCACCGCGTCGCCAATCAACGGCTGAGGGCCATGGCATGATCGGCAAGCTCAAGGGGCTGGTGGACAGTTTCGGCGACGATTACGTGCTGATCGACTGTGGCGGGGTCTGCTACGAGGCCTTCTGCTCCAGCCGTACATTGCAGGCCCTGCCGCAGGTGGGCCATGCCGCCGTGGTGTTCATCGAGACCATCGTGCGCGAGGACATGATCCGGCTCTATGGTTTTGCCAGCGAGAGCGAAAAGGCCTGGTTCAACCTGCTGATGACGGTGCAGGGCGTGGGCGCCCGCGTGGCGCTGGGCCTGCTCTCGGCGCTGTCGCCGTCCGAACTGTCGAGCGCCATTGCGCTGCAGGACAAGGCCATGGTCGGGCGCGCCAATGGCGTTGGCCCGAAGCTGGCGCTGCGGCTGGTCACTGAACTCAAGGGCAAGGTGCCGACCGGCGGGGGCATTGATGCCGGCACGCTGGGACTGCAGGCGGCCCTGGGCGAAGGCGTCGCGCCCACCGCCATTGCCGATGCCGTCTCGGCCCTCACCAATCTGGGCTATTCCAGCGCCCAGGCCTCGGCGGCTCTTGCGCGCATCGTCGCCCGCGAGGGGGATGGGGTGAAGACCGAAACGCTGATCCGGATGGGCCTGCGGGAGTTGAGTAGTTGACTGACCTGACCTCCCCCGCGGCCGGCCGTGACGATCCGCTCGACGTCTCCCTCCGCCCCTCGGGCTTTTCCGAGTTTGTCGGCCAGGCCGATGCGCGCGCCAACCTCGAAGTCTTCATCAAGGCCGCCCGGCAGCGCGGCACGGCGCTGGACCATGTGCTGTTTGTCGGCCCGCCGGGCCTGGGCAAGACCACCCTGGCGCAGATCATCTCGCGTGAGCTGGGCGTCGGCTTCCGCGCCACGTCGGGTCCGGTCATTTCCAAGGCGGGGGACCTGGCGGCCCTCCTGACCAATCTCGAAGAGCGCGACGTGCTGTTCATCGACGAGATCCACCGGCTCAATCCGGCGATCGAGGAAATCCTCTATCCGGCGATGGAGGATTTCCAGCTCGACCTGATCATCGGCGAAGGGCCGGCCGCCCGTTCGGTGCGGATCGACCTGGCGCGCTTTACCCTCGTTGGCGCGACCACGCGCGCGGGGCTGCTGACCACGCCGCTGCGGGACCGTTTCGGCATTCCGGTGCGACTCAATTTCTATACGCCCGAGGAACTGGTGCAGATCGTGCAACGCGGCGCGCGGCTCCTGGGCATGCCGATGGCGCCCGACGGGGCCATGGAAATCGCGCGTCGTTCCCGCGGTACCCCACGTATTGCCGGGCGCCTCCTGCGCCGCGTCACCGATTTTGCGCTGGTCGATGGCTCGGGCGAGATCACCCGCGCCATTGCCGACAAGGCGCTGCTGCGGCTCGATGTCGATGCGCGCGGGCTCGACCAGCTCGACCGGCGCTATCTCACCACCATTGCGGAATTCTACAGTGGCGGCCCGGTGGGCATCGAGACCATCGCGGCGGCCCTTTCCGAACCGCGCGACGCCATCGAGGAAATCGTCGAGCCCTATCTGCTGCAGCAGGGCTTCATCCAGCGCACCTCGCGCGGCCGCATGCTGACCGGCGCCGCCTTCCAGCATCTGGGCAAGACGGTGCCGCAGGGTTTTGTCGGCATGCAGCAGAGCCTGTTCGAGGAGCCCGAGGAATGAGCGTGGAACGCGTGGTTCTCAGTTTTCCAGGTGGCGGCATGCGCTTCAACCACCGGGTTGCGGGCGCTGCCATTCGCGACGGCCATGTGCTGGTCTGCCGCGAGGACGATGACGACTATTGCATGCTGCCGGGTGGCCGGGTGGAAATGGGCGAGGCCACGGACCTCGCACTGCTGCGCGAAATGGCCGAAGAGCTGGCCATGCCTGTCAGCATGGGTGAGTTGCTCTTCACCTATGAGAGTTTCTACGGCCGGGCGGGCGACCGCTATCATGAGCTCGGTTTTATCTATGCAATCGAACTGCCCGACGACATTCGCCCCGGCGGGGCACAGCCGTTTCTGGTTCGCGAGGACGAGGGGCACCTGCTGCAGTTTTCCTGGCTGCCGCTGGAGGGGCCAGCCCTGACCGAGGCCAGTTTGCAGCCGCCATGGATTCCGCAGCGGCTGCTTTCGGCGACCGGGCTGCGGCAGCATGTGATCTTCCGCGCGCCGGAGCCGGCCGCGTGAGCCGGCACCACTTTCCCGTCCGCATCTATTACGAAGACACCGACTTTTCCGGCAATGTCTATCACGCCGCCTATCTCAAATTCTTCGAACGCGGGCGGACCGAGTTCCTGCGCGCCGAGGGCATCCATCATGCCGAACTGGCAGGGCAGGGTATCGCCTTCGCGGTGCGCTCGATGGAGATCGCCTTCGATGGCGCGGCCCATATCGATGACCTGCTGACCGTCACCACGGAGGTGGCGGCCGTCACCGGCGCGCGGCTGACGCTCACCCAGACGATCCTGCGGGGCGAGACGGTGCTGACCCGCGCCAGCGTCGTGGTGGCGGCAATCAAGACCTCGGGCGGCCCGGCGCGCCTGCCCAAGGCCGTGCTTGAGCGGTTCGCGCCGGCCCGCTGACCGGCGCTATTTCGGCTGGGTCTGCTCGTCGAGCTTGATGGCCTTGAGTTTGTCGATCCCCAGTACCTGCAGGGCGAGCTTTTCGTAGAAGGTCTCAGATGTGCCCGAGCGGATCTTGTGCAGGAAATACTTCTCGAAGGCCGCCTTGGCGGTATGGACCCACTTGCCAGAGCTAGCCCAGTTGACGTTGCGGGGCGGGATTTGCGGCTGGGCCACGAAGGCTACGCCGCCATCGCCGAAATCGGCCAGGCAGATGGCATTCCAGGTTGCCTCTGCCTCGGGCGGCTTGCCGGCCACCAGGTTGGCGATGTTATGCGCGGTGGCCGTCACCATGGATTCGATCATGAAGCCGGTCTTGGGCACGCCGACCGGAACGGGCGTCTTGCCGATGGGTGGAATGGCCACGCAGACGCCGATGGAGAAGACATCGGGGAAAGCGGGGTTGCGCTGATACTTGTCCGCCAGGATGAAACCGCGCGGATTGGTCAGGCCCTCGATGTCGCGGACGGCTGCGACGCCGCGGAAGGCCGGCAGCATCATGGCATAGGAGAAGGGCACTTCATGCTGGCGCAGGGCGGTGCCGTCCTCGCCGATCTCGGCCGCGAACACCTTGCCATCGGCGAATTTTTCCACCTTGGCATTGCAGACCCACTTGATGTGCCGCTGGCGCATCTCGCTTTCGAGCAGGCCCTTGGTGTCGCCCACGCCATCGAGCCCGAGATGGCCGATATAGGGTTCGGAGGTGATGAAGGTGATCGGCACGCGATCGCGCACCTTGGCGTCGCGCAGGGCCTTGTCGAGAATGAAGACAAACTCATAGGCCGGGCCGAAGCAGGAGGCGCCTTGCACGGCGCCGACGACCACGGGGCCCGGATTGGCGATCAGCCGGTCGAAGGCGCCCTTGGCCGAGACGGCGTGGTCGACGAAGCAGACCGACTGCGTCTCGTGCGCGGGACCAAAGCCCTCAATTTCGTCAAAGGCCAGTTCGGGGCCGGTGGCGATCACCAGGTAGTCATAGTCCACGACGCTGTCGTCGAGCAGTTCAATGCGCTTGGCGCTGGGGTCGAGCCGCCTGGCACCCTGCGGGTGAAAGTCGATCTGCCGCTTGGCAAAGACCGGGGCGAGATCGATCTCGACATCCTGCCGCTCGCGCCAGCCCACGGCGACCCAGGGGTTGGACGGGACGAAGGAATAGGTTGGCCCCTTGTTGATGACGGAGATCTTGTGCTCGAGGCCGAGCCGGTCGCGCAATTCATAGGCCATGATCGTGCCGCCCAGGCCGGCACCAAGTACAACAATATGTGACACTGCAGTCCACTCCCTTGTCGCGCGAGGCCCGCTTGCGAGCCACTGCCATGTCGGCAGCCTGGCAAAAGCCCCGGCGAACTTCGTTGATCTGGCGCAACGCAACTCACAAATCGCGCAGCCAAAACATTAGTACATTAGAATATAACTACTTTTTGCATGGGTGCAATGCGTCAGTTGCGGACCGGGATGAGAGCCTTTGTTAACCAGTCCTTGACCATAATTGCGGCAAAGCGAACACGTGTCCGGCACCACCCTGCCAAAGGGCCGGTTTGCCGGGCATTTCTCTTAATTTTGACAGATTTCGACCCCATCGCCTGATGCTTGAGGGTCGGGTGCGTGAACCGGGCCGAAAAGGATCACTACATGGAAGCCATGGATGCTGTAGGGGCGGCCGCCCCGCATGCCGACTTGTCCATCTGGGGCCTGTTCTGGGCCGCCGACTGGATCGTGAAGTCGGTCATGCTCGGGCTGCTGGGCGCCTCGATCTGGTGCTGGGCCATCATCATCGACAAGACCATCACCTATCGGCGCACCGATGCCGAAATGAACCGCTTCGAGCGGACCTTCTGGTCGGGCCAGTCGCTGGAAGAGCTCTATCAGCAGCAGGCCGAGAAGCCGTCAGGCGGGCTCGGCGCGGTGTTTGTCGCGGCCATGAAGGAATGGAAGCGCAGCCACGAGCAAAATGCGGCGAGCTTTGTGGGCATGCAGCAGCGCCTCGACAAGGTGCTGGACGTTGCCATTGCGCGCGAGAGCGAGCATCTCGAAAAGCGCCTGGGGTTCCTGGCCACCATCGGTTCGGCCGGGCCGTTCATCGGTCTCTTCGGCACGGTCTGGGGCATCATGAATGCCTTTACCGCCATCGCCGCCTCGTCCAATACCAGCCTTGCCGTCGTGGCCGGCCCGATCGCCGAGGCGCTGTTTGCGACCGCCATTGGCCTGGTCGCGGCCATTCCCGCGGTTATCGCCTATAACAAGCTTTCTTCGGACGCCGCCAAGATGATCGGCCGGCTCGAGGGCTTTGCCGACGAATTCTCCACCATTCTCAGCCGCCAGCTCGAAGCGCGGAGCCGCTGATATGGGGATGGGTGTTTCAGCCGGTGGCGGGGGCGGCGGACGTCGCCGCCGCGGCCGCAAGAAAGCAATCATGAGCGAAATCAACATCACGCCCATGGTGGACGTGATGCTGGTGCTGCTGATCATCTTCATGGTGGCGGCGCCGATGATGACGGCCGGCGTGCCGATCGACCTGCCCAATTCGGCCGCTGCGGCAATGCCCAACCAGGCTGATCCGGTGACGGTGGGCGTGACGCCGGAAGGCGCCATCTTCATCGACGAGACGCCGGTCGCCGAGACCGAACTTGTTGCCCAGCTCAATACGATGGGCGTCAACGGTGCCGAGGACCGCATCTTCCTGCGTGGCGACACCAGCGCCAATTATGGCGCCGTCATGCGGGTCATGGGCCTGTTGTCGGCCGGAGGCTTTTCGAAAATCGGCCTCATCACGCAGCCGGATCCATAGTCCAGCCCGATGCGTACCGGCGTAACCGTCTCGATCCTGGCCCATATCGCGGTGCTTGCCATCGGCCTCATCAATCTGGGGCTGGCGGAGCCGTTGACACCGGCGGTCGAGTCGATCTCGGTCGATCTGGTGCCGATCGAGGAATATTCCAACATCCGCGCCGGCCAGCTCGACAGCGAAATCGTCGAGACCGAAACGCCCTCCATCGTCGAGGATGACCAGGTTGCCGAACTGGCGCAGCCCACCGGCAATACCGAAGAAGACCAGGTGACCCCGTCGCCGGCCGATATCCCGACCCCGGCCCCTGTCACCAATACCGCGCCCGCCCCCGAGGCTGCGCCCGAGCCGGAACCCGAGCCGGAGCCGGAACCCGAGCCCATTCCTGAACCCACCCCGGCCCCCGAGCCCGAGCCGACCCCCGAGCCGGTCCCGGCACCCGTGCCCGCGCCGCGTCCGGAACCGGTTCCCGCCCCCGAGCCGGAGCCGACACCCGAGCCTGAGCCTACCCCCGAGCCGGAGCCGACGCCAGAGCCCACGCCGGCCCCCGAGCCCGAGCCGACACCGGAGCCGGTGACCCCGGCCGTCGCCGCGCCGGTACCGGCGTCTCGCCCGAGCAACCTCACACAATTGCGCGAGCGCTTTGCCGCAGCCGAGGCCGAACGCGAGCGGCGCGAAGAGGAAGAGCGCCAGCGCCAGGCCGCTGCAGCCGCCGCGGCAGCCCAGCAACCGGCACCCGCGCAGCTCGACGCATCGCTGGCCGATGATATTTCTGCCATCATCAACACCGATACCACCACGGGCGGCACGACCGGGCAGGGCGGTACGCCCACGCTGGGCGATACCGACGGCACCTCGGCGCGGCTCAGCCAGTCGGCGATCGACGGGCTGGTGGCGCGGATCAAGACCTGTTGGAACCTGCTGCCCAGCGACATCAACAGCGGCTTGAATGTGACGCTGCGCGTGTCCATGAATGCCGATCGCACCGTGGCCAATACCCAGGTGGTCTCGGCCGATCCGTCGCCAGCGGGCGGGGCGGTGGCCCGGGCGGCGCAGCGCGCGGTGACGGCCTGCGGGCCCTATGAGATGCTGTCGGCAGATGCCTATGACGAATGGCGGCAGATCGAAGTGGAACTGCGGCCATGATTTTGAATTTGGGCTGTTCGGCGCGCACACTGGCGGCCAACGGCGAGAACGGAGACCTGATATGACCCTTATGACCCGGCGCAATGCGCTCAAGCTCGGCCTGGCTGGCGGGGCACTGCTCGCCGGCTCTTCGCTGGCGATGGCGCAGTTGCGCATCGTGGTGGAGGGCGCCAACTTCCAGCCGCTGCCGATCGCCATCCCCGATTTTGCCTCGTCCGACCCGACCTTCGGCAAGGAGATCGCCGATATCGTGCGCGCCAATCTGCGCCGCTCGGGCCTGTTCCTGCCGCTCGATCCGGCCTCGCTGCCGGTGCAGGTGGGCGATGTCAACAATGCGCCCGATTTCACCATCTGGCGCACGGCCAATGTCGATGCGCTGGTAATGGGTGGCGTCGAGCGCGGCGGCACGATCTCCTCGTCGGTCCGCGTCTGGGATACCCAGCAGGCGGCCCAGGTGGTCGGCAAGAGCTACAATACCGATCCCAATTCGTCTCGCCGCGTCGCCCATATCATCTCGGACGCGATCTATGAATCGCTGGCCGGCGGCACGGGCTACTTCGATACCCGCGTCATCTACACCGCCGAAAGCGGCCCCAAGGCCAATCGCGTGCGGCGCCTCGCCATCATGGATCAGGACGGCGCCAATGTGCAGTATCTGACCGATGGCAGCACCATGGCCATGACGCCGCGCTTTGCGCCCAATGGCGACATGGTCACCTATATGAACTTTGCCGAGGGCAATCCGCAGGTCTATCTGCTGCAGCTGTCGACCGGCCAGCAGCAGAAGCTGGCCAATGTCGGCGCCATGACCTTCGCGCCGCGCTTTTCGCCCGATGGCGGCACCGTGGTCTTCTCGGTCGAGCAGGCCGGCGCCACCAATATCTATTCGGTCGGCACGGGTGGCGGCACGCCGATGCAGCTCACCTCCGGCGCGGCCATTGATACCGGTCCGTCCTTCTCCCCCGATGGCAGTCGCATCGTCTTCGAGAGCGATCGTGGCGGCTCGCCGCAGATCTACATGATGGGCGCCGGCGGCGGCAATGCGCAGCGCATCAGCTTCGGCCAGGGCAGCTATTCCACCCCGGTCTGGGCACCCAAGGGCGATCTCATCGCCTTTACCCGCCAGTCCGGCGGCCAGTTCAATATCGGCATCATGAACCCCGACGGCTCGGGCGAGCGCATGCTCTATTCGAGCTTCCATGCCGAGGGTCCGACCTGGGCCCCCAATGGCCGTGTCATCATGTTCTTCCAGGATCCGGGCGGCAATGACGGCCCCAAGCTGATGAGCGTCGATATCTGGGGCCGCAACCTCATCACCATCCCCACCGAGAGCTATGCGAGCGATCCGGCCTGGTCAGGCCTGCGGGCCTAGTCGCTTCCCGCCGCTGCGCCATTGAGGGCGTCATTCCCGCCGGAATGACGCCCTTGTCATGCCCGAAGGCGCGCCATGGCGAGCGAGTCGACATAGGCGCCCTCGCGATAGGCATAGCCGACGAAGACGCCCTCGCGCCGGAAGCCGAACTTCTCGTAGAGACGGATAGCGACACTGTTGTCGGTATAGACATTGAGCTCCAGCCGCCGGATATCGAGCCAGTTGTCTGCCATATCGACCAGTTCGCTGACCAGCGCCGTGCCGATGCCCCGGCCAACACTGCACTGGTCAGTGGGGGCAAGGTCTTGAACAGGCCCACGGCGCTCGTCGTCGTGCCTGGCGAGGTGGCGGGTGGTGACCTCGCTCGAATTAGGTTCGGGGCCCACGACTGGCTGCGATGATAACAGCAATGATGATTGTGCCTGTCAGCAGCAGTCTGATGCCGGCAGCGGCCCCATAGGTGTTGAGCATCGACACGACCAGAAACAGAAACAGCGAAGCGCCCCAGATGCCAGGGACGTTGGCGAAACCGCCGGCCACGGCTGTACCGCCGATCACCACTACCGCAATCGATGTGAGGAGATATTCTGCTCCCATGTTGAGTGCCGCGCCTCCCGAAAAGCAGCTCAGCAGCAGGCCGGCCAGCGCAGCCAGCACAGCGCAGAGCAGGTAGGTTGCGGCCCGGACGCCGTCCACCGGCACGCCGGCCATCCGCGCGGCCCGCATGTTCTGACCGACGGCCGAAACCCAGCGGCCATAGATGCCCTTTTCGAGCGCGACCCAGGCCGCCACCGACACCGCCAGCGCCAGATAGGCCAGGTTGGGAATGCCCAGAGTCGTCGCGGTGGTGAACTCGGCCAGGGCGGAAGGCGGCTTGATGCGCAGCCCCCTGTTGTAAGAGATTGCCGCAGACTGGATAATGAAGCTTGATGAGAGCGTGGCGATGATCGGCGGTATCCGCAACAGCTTGATCAGCGCGTAATTGATGATGCCGATCGCAAGCCCGATCAGCAGGGTGACCAGGAGTCCCACCAGGATAAGGCCATTGCTGGAATCCATGATCTTGAGGGCGACCGTACCGGCAAGCGTCATGGTTGCGGGGATGGAGAGATCGACATTGCCCGGACCAAGGGTGATGACGAACATCTGGCCGATGCCGACAATAATGGAAAAGGCGGCAAAGGTCAGCGCTGCCTGCGACAGGCCGGCCGCGGAGGCGCCGCCGGTAAAGCCGATGGTAACCAGCCAGACGCCGGCCGCCGCCAGAAAGGACCAGATCCAGGGTTTGGCGAACAGGGTTCGAAGGGACATCATTTGCCCGCCCCGCCTTCGCGGCGATTGAGGACCAGTCGCAGCGCAAGGACTATAATGAGGATGGCCCCCTGTGCGCCGATCTGCCAATCGGGCGAAATCTTGAGGAAGGACAGGAACGAGGCGGCCAGCGTCAGCGTCAGCGCACCAATGACGGCTCCGATGGGAGACACGCGCCCGCCGACAAACTCACCACCGCCCAGGATTACCCCCGCAATCGAGAGCAGCGTATAGCGCAGGGCGATATTGGCATCAGCCGAAGTGGTGAGCCCCACCAGGCACATGCCAGCGAGAACCGCGAAGACTGCGGCCAGAGCATAGGCGGCCGCACGGGCCCGCAGAACCGACCAGCCGGCCCTGGTCACCGAACGTTCATTGCCGCCAACGCCGCGAATGACCACGCCGAATGCCGAGCGGATGACGATCCAATGGGCGACCGCCGCGATCAGGACGCTGGCGATGATTGCCATGGGCACGAGCGGAGGCTTGCTCACCATCACGGCGCGGATCCAGTCAGGCGCGACGCCACCGGGCGCCGGCAGCAGCAGCACGGCCAATCCGCCCCAGACGAAGCTCATGCCCAGGGTGACCACGATGGATGGCAGGTTCCGCAGGTAAATGACCATGCCTAGAACCACATAGACGCCAACACATCCGACAAGAATGAGCACGCCCACCACCGGATTGGACTGCAGGAAGGTCGCCGTGACGCAGGCGACGAAGCTGACGAATGTGCCCATAGAGAGATCGAGGTCGTTGACCGTCATGATCAGCATCTGGGCAATGGTCGCCAGCGCTATCGGCACGGCAAGATTGAACAGCAGGTTGAGGCCGGTATAGCTCATGGCGCGCGGCTGCACCCAGAAGACGGCGGCGAGCAGCACCGCCAGCGACAGAGCGGGCACCAGCAGTCGAAGACGGTCGGCGGTGAACCAGGTCATGCGGCCTCGGTCGAGAAAGAAGCGGCAAGCACCCTGTCCTCGCGAATGTCGTCGCCGGCAAGTTCTTCGACGATCCGGCCTTCACGAAACACATAGACGCGGTCGCATTGGCAGATTTCGTCGATTTCGGTGGAGTACCAGACGAAGGTCCGGCCCTGGTCGGCCTCGGCGCGCAACAGCGAATAAACCTCCTGCTTGGTGCCGATATCGACGCCTCGCATGGGGTCGTCCATCAGCACGATGGGCGCCCGCGTCGCCAGCGCCCGGGAGAACAGCACCTTCTGCTGGTTGCCGCCAGAAAGCGACAGTATCGGATTGTCGAGGCTGTCGGTGCGGATGCCAATGCGCTCGCGCCAGCTTTGGGCAATGGCACGTTCATTCCGCTCGCGGACAATTCCGGCCCGGGTCAGGTCGGTCAAAAGGGTGATCGAGATGTTGCGCAGGATGCTCCACATCGGCAGGTTGCCATCAACGTGGCGGTCCCCCGCCACGAAGGCTGCCCTGATATTGGTCCGCGCCTTCCAGTCGCCGCCGAAGCCACGAAACAGTTCGACCAGCGTCTCGGTCTGGCCGTGGCCCCCCAATCCGGCCAGGCCGACGATTTCGCCGGCATAGGCGCGGAATTCGGGAGCACTGTCGCTGCCGCGCCTGGATAGTATGGGCTTTGTATCGGTGCGATCACGCGGGGGAGCGGCGGCGTCGCGAGGGCGAACCACGCTCCCCATGGCACCCACGAGGGTGTCGAGCGTGAAACCACTGGATGGTCCATTGGCCACCACGCTGCCGTCCTTCATCACGACGATGCGGTCGGCGGTGGTCAGGATTTCGTTCAGGATATGGGAGATGAGGACGACCGAGCCCCCCGCGGCCACGAATTTGCGGATATAGGCGAGCATCTGGCGCGCAATACTGGCGTCGAGCGAGGATGTCGGCTCATCGAGAATCACGATGCGCGCCGGGCCATCGCTCTCGGAAAACGCCATGGCGATTTCCACCATCTGGCGCTGGGCGATGCCCAGCATGCCCACGGACTGGCCGCAATCGATGCCATGATCGGGGAAGATCTCGTCCAGCTTGCTGCGAACCACGCGTTCGGCGCGGCGGCGCCAGGCGAAGCCGCGGATGGAGGCATGCGCAATGCGGGCATTCTCGGTGACAGTCAGGTTCGGGCAGAGCGACAGTTCCTGGAAAACGCAGCGCACACCGTGCTTTCGCGCCACCGCGACGGAATAGCGTCCGGTCCCTTCGTTCCCCTCGATACGGATCGTCCCTGTATCTGGGCGGGTGCCCCCATTCATGATGCCCACGAGCGTGGATTTGCCTGCGCCGTTATGCCCGACAAGGCCAACGCATTCGCCAGCAGCAAGTACAAAGCTCAGCCCATTGAGGGCACGGACGGCGCCAAAGCTCTTGCTGGCGCCGTCCACGGTCAAGACCGGGTTGTCTTTCTGGAAAGTCATGGTCTTGGGGATTGATAGCCCTACTTGGCTGCCGCAATGACTGCCTGGGCGTCCTCAAGGCTGTATTCCACATTGGCCACGCCGCCGGCAGGAGTGGTTTCGAGGCTCGCCTCGAGGCCATCCTGGTCGATCCGGAGGAAGGGCACGACAAGTTCCTTGGGAACGTCCTGGCCGTCCAGAATCTGCTGTGCCACCCAGAAGGCAAGCGTGGAGACGCCCGGTGCGATGGAAACGGACATGGTCTCGTAGCCATTGGCGTCCTTCTGTTCCTTCCACCAGGCAAGTTCGTCCTGACGGTTGCCCATGATGATGAGCGGCATCTCGCGACCCGCCGCGGCAAATGCCTGGGCGGCACCGTAACCGTCGCCACCCTGGGTGACCACGCCTACTATGTCTTCGGGCAGGCTCGGCAGGATGCCGGCAACGGCCTTCTGCGCCACGTCCTGCGCCCAGTCGCCATGCACCGAGCCGACGATCTCGAACTGCGGATTTTCGGCGACGCCTTCATGGATACCGGCGGAAATCTCGTCATCGACGAAGACGCCGGCAAGGCCGCGGATTTCCAGCAGCTTGCCGCCCTCAGGAAGCTTTTCGGCCAGATAGGTCAGCTGGTCCTTGCCCATCTGCTTGAAGTCCACCGCGATGCGCCAGGCGCAGGGTTCGGTGACGATGCCGTCGAACGACACGACGGTAATGCCGGCGTCGCAGGCTTCCTTGACTGCGCCATTGAGGGCCGTGGGCGAGGCGGCATTGACCACGATCGCGTCATAGCCCTCCAGGATCATGTTCTGGATCTGGGCAGCCTGCTCGGTGGCCTGATTTTCGGCGGTGGTGAAAGCATCTGCAGCGGCTACGATGCCTGCCTCAACAGCCGGTTTGGTGATCGTCTCCCAGCTCTGTAACATGGCTTGGCGCCACGAATTGCCGGCATAGTTATTGGATAGCGCGATGCGCTTGGCCGAGGTCTCAGCCAGGGCGGTCGACGTCAACAGAACGGTAAGACCCGTCATAACGACAAAGTGCTTCATGTTGTCCTCCCTAGGGCCCTTTTTCAACCGCCGGCCCGTGGCGGCCCGCGAGAGTGCGTCGATCTTTAACGTCGAGCGTGCAACTCGCATTTGCATGCAATCAGGGGCAATGACTGCAGTCAATTGTCTCTCATAGATAAAGCTCGCGAAAGGTCGGCGCCAACTGAACGGGGCAACAGCTTTATCAAGATTGATCGACACGGAATCGCAGACGTTTTCAATTGACGTCTTGAGACGGATGTAACGCAGGCAGATCTGCTGCCACAGCATTTCGCCGAGCCTAAACTGCCATCGACAAACGCGTGACGCGACATTGGGAGCCTCAATGCCAGCTTCGGGCCCAGTGCGGTCCCGAACGAGGAGACGTCTGAGTGTTTGCGCGGACGCGTCGTCTTTGCCTCACAATTGAGGAAATCGTCCCGGGCTGGGTGTGACCTTTGGCTCCAGGCGACTATGGTCGCGCCAGCCGAACCAAGAAGTAGCTTCATGTCCCAACTAGACACCCGCATTGCCACTCAGATCGCCACCGAAGTCTCCGCCCGCCCCGATCAGGTGCGGGCTGCTGTGGAACTGCTCGATGGCGGGGCAACGGTGCCGTTCATCGCGCGCTACCGCAAGGAAGCAACCGGCGGGCTGGATGATACGCAGTTGCGGCTACTGGCCGAGCGGCTGACTTATCTGCGCGAGCTGGAATCCCGCCGCGCTGCGATCCTCAAGTCCATCGAGGAGCAGGGCAAGCTCACCAGCGCGCTGACCGCCACCATCATCGGCGCCGCCACCAAGGCCGAGCTTGAAGACCTCTATCTGCCGTTCAAGCCCAAGCGCCGCACCAAGGCCGAAATCGCCCGCGAGCGCGGTCTGGGTCCACTGGCTGAGGCCATCCTTGCCAATCGCGGCGCCGATCCCGTGCTGCTGGCCGAAGGCTACATCACTGAAGAGGTGCTCGGCAGCAAGGAAGCGCTCGAAGGCGCGCGCGACATCGTCGTCGAGGGTCTATCGGAAAACGCAGCCCTGCTTGGCCAACTCCGCAGCTATATGCGCGACAAGGCCATGCTCAGCGCCAAGGTGCTGAAGGGCAAGGAAGACGCGGGCGCCAAATTCTCCGACTACTTCGCCCATTCCGAACGCTGGAACAAGGTCGCCGGCCACCGCGCCCTCGCCATGATGCGCGGCCGTGACGAGGGTTTCCTCGGCCTCGATATCGAGGTGGACGCTGCCGTCACCGATCCGATCAAACCCGCCGAGCGCTTCGTCGCTGCCGCACTCAATGCGCAGCAGGGCAATGGCGCGGGCGACAGATGGCTCCGCGACGTGGCTGGCTGGGCATGGCGGACGCGCCTGCGCATCACGCTCTCCATCGACCTGATGGTGGAACTGCGCGAGCGCGCCGAGGTCGAGGCCATAGGAGTCTTCGCCCGCAATCTCAGGGACCTGCTGCTGGCCGCCCCCGCTGGCGCCCGCGCCACGATGGGGCTCGATCCCGGCATCCGCACCGGCGTCAAGGTCGCGGTCATCGACGCCACCGGCAAAGTGCTCGATACCGAGACCATCTACCCCTTCCCGCCGCGCAACGACGTGATGGGTTCACAGGCTGCCATCCAGGCGCTGATCAAGAAGCACGGCGTCGAGCTCATCGCCATCGGCAATGGCACCGGCAGCCGCGAGACCGAAAAGCTGGTCGCTGACCTCATCGAGCGTCTGCCCGCGCCCAAGCCGACCAAGGTCATCGTCTCCGAGGCCGGCGCCTCGGTCTATTCCGCGTCTGCGCTGGCCGCGGCCGAGTTTCCCAATCTCGACGTGTCACTGCGCGGCGCTGTCTCCATCGCCCGCCGTCTGCAGGATCCTCTGGCCGAACTGGTCAAGATCGAGCCCAAGGCGATCGGCGTTGGCCAGTATCAGCACGACCTCGACCAATACCGCCTCGACCGCTCGCTCGACGCTGTGGTCGAAGACGCGGTGAACGCCGTGGGCGTGGACCTCAACACCGCTTCGGCCCCGCTCTTGGCACGTGTCTCTGGCCTTGGCCCCTCCGTCGCCGAAGCCATTGTCACGCACCGCGACGCCCATGGCCCATTCCGCTCCCGCAAGGCACTGCTCGACGTGCCGCGGCTCGGCCAGCGCACCTTCGAACAGAGCGCCGGCTTCCTGCGCATCACCGGCGGCGCCGAGCCGCTCGATGCGTCGTCGGTTCACCCCGAGGCCTATGGACTCGCCCGCCGGATCGTCGCCGCCTGCGGCCGTGACCTTCGCACCATCATGGGGGACAAATCGGCCCTGTCCGGCCTCGATCCAAAAAACTTCGTTGACGACCGCTTCGGCCTGCCGACCGTGCGCGACATTCTCGCGGAACTGGAAAAGCCCGGCCGCGATCCTCGTCCCGTCTTCAAGACCGCGACCTTTGCCGACGGGGTGGACGACATCAAACACCTCGTGCCGGGCATGATGCTGGAAGGCACCGTCACCAATGTTGCCGCCTTTGGTGCCTTCGTCGATATCGGCGTGCATCAAGACGGGCTGGTGCACGTCTCCCAACTGGCCGACAAGTTCGTCAAGGATCCCCACGAGGTCGTCAAGGCGGGCGACGTGGTGCAGGTCCGGGTGGTGGAAGTCGACGTGCCGCGCAAGCGTATCGGCCTCACCATGCGCAAGGAAAGCGACAACACCGCCCCGCGTGAACGCCCCCGCGACCCACCCGTCCGGGCCAACCAGCGCCCAGCTCAGTTGGCCCCCGGCAGTACCGGTTCCTTGGGCGAGATGCTCAACGCCGCCATGCGCAAGAAGAAGTAGCGCACAATGATAGTCCCGCGAGGGACCGGCAACCTGGCATGGTTTGCGGGGCAACGTTGGAGCAGGCCAATACCGGCTGCCTTCGAGAAGCTATGCACGCAACCTGAGTGTCCGGCATGAGGCGCGTTGCCGATCGGCGGGTTTCCGATCCGTTTGGTCATTTGCCCCCGGTGCCAATTCTAGTTGCCTGAGAACTCACCCGGGAAGGCAGACGTGGTTATAACCGCAGTAAAACGAACGAGACCCATCAAGGCGTCCGGGTGAGCCACTTCTTTTCGAGCCGGCAAGCCATGGTATAGGCGGGGTCATAGACGTTGCCGACGTCATATCGCACCACTTGGCCGAGCAGGTGGCTCGCGGCAATGGTATCGAGGCCAAAGTCGCTGGCCAGCCAGGCCAGCATTTCGGTCGTGGCGTGCTGCAGCGCTTGGTCGAGCGGGCGAGCGTTGCCAATAGTAAAGATGTCCGTTTCTGTTTCCCCACGTGGCCAGACGATGGGACTGCGCTTTTCGACCGACAGCCGAATGGTGACTTCGAACGTGGTCTCTATGCCAGTGCCAACAATCTCACCGTCGCCCTGGGCTGCATGACAGTCGCCAAGGAAGAACAGCGCGCCGGGCGCGGCGACCGGGAGCCAGACCGTGGTCCCCGGCCCAAACAGGCGATAGTCCATATTGCCGCCAAATTCGGCGCTGGTCGCCGTAGAGATGGCCTGGCCCAGTTTTGGCGCAACGCCGAAGCAACCGATCATCGGCGCCAAGGGCAAAACAAAGTCCTCGAGACCTTTGACCGGCTCTGCAAGGCGAACGGTCAGCGCCTCACGATCGATGGTCCAGGTCGTTGTCGCCCGCGGTGGCAGCGCTCGCACCGTTTCCGGATCGACCACGCCGGCAGACACGACATTGCCAGTCCAGCCGGTGTCGCGGGTCGGCGTCATGTCGATAATCTCCACCCTGAGTGCATCGCCGGGTTCGGCGCCTTCGACATAGATCGGGCCGTTCATCGGGTTTGGGCCGTGCTTGCGCTGTACGCCCTCGGCATCGAACCCGCGGGCATCAATGGTTTGCGTAATGACGCTGTCGCCATTGGCAATGGTTAGTGCTGGTGGAAACGTGCCGATGACGTTGTAATAATCGGTGGGAACAAAGCGATGCAGGGTCATGCGGCGATCCTGCTGGAATGGTGTCAGCAAGTCCAGAGCGATGTCGGCGCCGCGACCAAGGCAGCGCCGCCGCGACGGCAAGGTTGAAACGGGAGGCATGGCGATCTCCTGATGGAGGAAAGGCGAGCGGCGGTCGGGCCGCTCGCCAGATAGGCCTAGCCGGTGACGGCCTGGCTGAGGTCGCAGGCGACGTCGGCGGAGGCCTTGCGCGGGAACCAGAGGGCGAAGCCGAGCCAGATGAAGGCGAGGCCGACCGGGATCGCGGCGTAGCGCTGGAACTCGTGCGGCAAGAGGGCGGCGGCGGGCGTTACCAGCGCGGCGACGGCCAGCAGGGCCGAGGGTCTCCGCGGCAGGACGCCGGCGCGGAGGGTGCCGATGCCGAGCAGGATGCCGCCCAGCAGATAGAGCACGCCGAGCACGCCGTAGGTCGGCACGATGGGGCCGATGTCCATCGTGCCCGGGTGCTGGTTCACGATGCCGAGGAAGCTGTCGATGAACTGCGGGGCGACCGTGGCAAGCGGCGGCAGGATGAAGAGCTCGGCGAAGATGAAGCCGGTCTGCAGCCACCAGGCGAGACCGAACAGGACGAAGCCTGCGAGGGCCGTCCAGCCTGACCTTCCGACCTGCCGGACATAGAGGCCGGTGATGGCAATGATAAAGAACAGGCACATCGCGAGCTTGAGCGACATGAAGATTGTCCAGCTCGGGGTCGTGACCGAGGCGAGAAAGTCGGGCGGATGGATCGGCTGGATGCCGGCGTAGATCAGGCCGGCAAGGATGGCAAAGGGCCCGGTACTGCGGATGAGCGTGTCGGAGGTGAGCAGGCGGTTGGCGGTCGTGGTCATGGCGGTCTCCTCAAGTCGATTGGTCAATTGCTCGTTGGGGGGCGGGACGTGAGTCACGGAGATCAGAGACACTCCGAGATCGCGGATGCGCTGAAGCAGGCCGTGCAGCGCCGCCTGATCGGCGGCTACGCCGCGAAGAAGCGTGGTGCCGTCCGGTTCGTGGATCAGTTCGGGGACGCCGAGCCGTTCGGCCCAGTGACGGTCGAGCTGGCCGCGCAGGCGGATGTCATAGGTCCCGGCATGCTCGGGGTGCGGATTGCGCGTGGTCATGGTGTTCCTCAGCGTTCGTGCTGGCGCGAACCGGGTTCGCTGAGGAGGACTATGTCGGAGGACATGGTGAGCCCGGCTCACCAGATGTGGTGAGCAGACATGGTGATTTTTGCTTTTTCTGCCGCTAGTCGCGGGCGTCCCGGGCGAAGAGCTGCATTTCTTCGGCGCGGCGCACCGCGGCCCGACGGCTGTTCACGCCCAGCTTTTCAAAGATGTTCTTGGTGTGGGTGCGCAGGGTGTTGAGTGAAACCGCGAGCTCGTCGGCGATCTCGGGGCCGCTGAGATCGGAGCGCAGCAGGCGGAGGACGTCTCTCTCGCGGTCGCTGAGAGGCTCAATGAGATCGTGGTGGAGGGGTGGGGCGGGTTCGGCAACTGCCGCGCCTGCCGAGACGATGCTGCGGGCGAAGACCGATGTGACCTCGCGCTTGCTCAGCAACTTGAACAGTGGGGCAAGGGCGTCGCCTTCGTCGAGGAAGGGGCGGCGGAGGCTCTCGGGCTCGGCCAGCGCGATCGCCCGGCGCAGCGCCTCGATGGCAGCGGGGAGCTCATGGCGAGCGCGGTGTGCGAGTGCGGCTAGGATGTAGAGGTTAACGAGGCTCCGCCCGCGCCCACCTTCCGACGCCGCATGGGCCAGACGGTCGATGAGGCGCAGCGCGGTGTCGAGCGAGTGGCTGTCGCCGTGCGCGACGAGCAGGCGGGTAAGGGTAACGTGTTCGAACTCGCGCGGGTAGGCCGGTGGATCGTCGGCGCCGATTGCAGCTTCCTTCACCCACCGCTCGGCCGCATCGAGCTGGCCCAGCCGGATGTGGACATTGGCAATGAGCGCCGGCACGGGCCGCACGTTGGGGAAGAAGTCGCTGACATAGCGGCGCTCGGCTTCGCGCAGATGTTCGAGGGCATCGGCCGCCCTGCCCACGGCCAGGTCGAGACGCGCCTGGGCGACCCGGGAGCGGTAGGGGAATTGGGGCAGGCCCCAGACCTCGCCGAGCTCGCGACAGCGGTCCAGGTGCTCGCGGGCGCTGGTGAGCTCGTTGCGCTCAAGGTGGAGATAAGCGAGGCTGGCGTGGGTGTCGGCAACGCCGCGCGCCATCGGGCGGCCGTTGTCGGTGGCGAGGGATAGGGCCGCCTCGCACAGATGCATTGCTTCGGTCAGCCGGCCTTGGGTATTCCTTATGTCGGCGAGGGCGATCGTGGTGCCCTGGACGTCGGCGACGTGCCCCTCTTCGCGCATGCCGTCCCGGCACTCGGTCCAGAAGCGCGCGGCGTCGTTGAGGTCGCCTTTGGTCCACGACACGATCCCCAGGAAGCCCGCAGCGCCGGCCCGGGTCAGATGGTCACTTTTCGGGGCAAGGTCCAGCACCCGATGAGCATGCTCGGCGGCTGCCACGACATCGCCCTGCACCTGAGCGAGGGCTGTCCGGTAGAGTTCGACGTGGGCGAGGAATGGGTCCGGATCCGCGAGGTTCGCGATCTCGGCCTCGGCCGTGCGCAGCCGGTCCTCAATGCCGTCGAAGGCACCGAGCGACACCAACACACCGGCATAGGCAACGCCGAGGACCGGGCGCTTCTTGACGATGGCGTCGGGTATCGGCTGCATCCAGCCTCGAAACAGCGCTTCCTGCCGGTGCTTGCGCATACTGGGGATCGCGCGCTCGATCAGCTCGGCGGCCCACTCGTAGTCCTGCGCTTCGAGCGCATGATGGATCGCCTCGGCCCGCTCGCCATGGGATTCGTTCCATTCACTAGCCCGGCGATGGAGTGCGGGGAACGCCTCGGTCTGCGTGTCGGTGAGGTGGGCGCGCAGGACATCGGCGAACAGGTGGTGGTAGCGAAACCACTGTCGGTGGGCGTCGAGCGGAACCAGGAAGAGGTTCTGGCGCTCGAGACGGTCGAGCATGTTCCGGCCGCTGCCCGGCTCGTCCGTGACGGCGTCGCAGAGGGGCGCACTCATGCGGCGCAGGACCGATGTCGTCAGGAGGAAGTCGCGAAGATCGTCTGGGAGACGCGCGAGTACCTCATCAATGAGGTAGTCGAAGACGTAGCGTCCGCTGCCGGCAAAATCCTCGATGAACGCCGCCGCGTCGTCACGGCCTTCAAGGGAGAGCACAGCAAGCTGTAGCGCCGCAATCCAGCCTTCGGTCTTCCGCTCCAGCGTCGCCGCGTCGGCGGGGGAAAGGCCGAGGTGCATGACATCGTTGAGGTATGCCGCAGCTTCCTCGGCGGTGAAGCGCAGATCGGCCGAGCGTATCTCGACCAGGTCGCCGCGCACCCTGAGCCGGGCGAGGGGCAGGCCGGGGTCGGCCCGCGTGCCGATGATGACATGGACGTGGGGCGGCAGGTGATCGATGAAGAATCCGAGCTGCTCGTGGATGTCCCGCCTGTCGATCAGGTGGAGGTCGTCCAGGATCAGGACGAGGGGTATCTCGCCAGTGGTGAGCTGGTTGAGAAGGATCGCCACGAAGCCCTGGTCCGGTTGCATCGCCGAGGGCAGATCGGGAAACGCCGCGCCAGCCCTGGCAGAGGCCGCCTGCAGTGCGGCGACGACGTGGGACCAGAACGCAGAGGGCTCGCTGTCGCTTTCATCGAGCGAGAGCCAGGCGACCGCCAGACCTGGCGGCGCCGAGTTGGCCAACCAATCGGCGAGCAACGTCGTCTTGCCAAAGCCCGCCGGCGCCGAGATCAGGGTGAGCCTGGTCTCGAGGCCGCGGTCGAGCAGCGCGCGAAGCCGCGGTCGCGCCACGACACGGGGTCGCAGGAGGGGCAAGTTCAGTTTGGTGGTAACGAGTGGCAAGGCCATGTCACCGCCATTTCTGGGCCTGGCCGGGTGCCGAAGCAAGTGGCAGGCAAACGAGAGGGAAGGCCCGGGCCCTCCCTCTCCAGTCGTGAGATCGGCGATGTCCCGCTACGACGAGACGCGACATCGCTGGCCGTCGGAGGTTGGATGTCGGTTCGGCAGACCTCACGACTGATCGGTGTCCAGTGCAGCAAGGGCCGCGGGATTGAAGCCACGCACCAGCAGCCAGATGCCAAGCAGCAGTTCCCAGAAGAACTCGGGGGCAACGGATAGGCTGTGGATGGTCGAGCCAAACTCGAAGTGGCCGAACAACACGCCACAGCTGCCGAGGAGGAGGGCCGGGCCACCGATGAGACCGAGTATCGAGAGGAAGCGCGGCAGCAGCCGGGTCTTCCACATCATGTACCCGAGGATCAGGCCATTGCCGACGCCGACCACGACACCGGGCCCCATCTTGAACGTCCAGTCATGGACGGCGACCAGAGCCTGTCCAACCACGGCTAGCGCGGCTGGGTCGGCGTCGCCGGCAGTCGCCCGCAGAGTGACAAGGGCGAGAACCGAGATGATGCCAATCGCAATGAACGCGCTCTCCATCACACGCGCGGTGACGAAGCCGAGGCTCAGCACGGGAAAGCGCCGCCTGAGCACCGGATAGAGCGTGAGGGCCGAGGCGATGTTGGCGGCGATGAGCAGGAGCTCGAGGACGACGCCCCACGTCACGCCGGCGTTGAATGGCCCACCAAGGACGAAGGCCGGATCGCTCAGCGCCGGAACATAGAGTGTCAGGACCGGCGGAATGGATGTGGCGTAGGTGATGAGGAAGAATAGGCCGGTGAGGCGGCCAAGAAGCTGAGAGTCCTTGTGGCGCTCGGCAGCACCGTGAGTCGGGCGCCGGTCTGAAGTCGTTGCGTTTCGGTGGAAGTTGTCGACGGCGGGGGCCGTCGTAGTGATCGTAGTCATCTAGTGCCCTCATGGGTTGGTGGTGAAGTGAACACCACCTTCCTAAGACACACTCCGGCCGTGCGGAACGCGCACCGTTTGCACCTTATTCGTGCACGGGACGCCATGTATTGGCGGATCGCGAGACGCAGATGTCAGCGGCTCTTGCCAGGAGAACATACGCTGCGCAGGCATGAGCGCAGCCACCTATGGGCCAGGTCCCCGTCCATTCGTGGGTGCCACAGCAGGGAAATGGTGAACCCGGCGATCTCGAAGGGTAGCGCGAAGGTACTGACCCCGCGACGCAGTCCCTCGGTGTGCCGCTCGGGCACAGTGGCGACGAGGTCGGTATCGCGGCATAGGCTAATGGCGGCCGCAAAGCCATTGACGACAACGCCGATGCGCCGCCGGGCCCCAGCCGCCAGAGCTGCCTCTTCGACCTCGGAGCTGTGCAGGCCTCTGCGAAGAATCTGCACGTGTTCGGCTGCCCCGTAGCCCTTCAGTGAGTCCAGGGCACCCAAGGCGGGGTGCCCATCCCGCGCCACGCCGACCCACCGGTCCTCGAACAGGGGCAAGGCGCGCATCTCTGGCGCCGTGGTCGCGTCGATCACGCCGGTTTCGATGTCGACTTCTCCCTCGCGAAGTGGGGCGCTTTCCTTGTCGGGCTTGGCCACGAACTGCAGGGTTACTCCCGGTGCCTCGTCACGCATCCGGGCGATGAGACGCGGGCCGAAGGTCTCGACGAAGCCCTCGCTCGTACGCGCGACGAAGCGACGCTCCAGCCTGGTGAGGTCGAGCTTCTCGGCGGGACGCAGGATCGCTCGCGCCCCATCCACCACTGCGCCGACCTGGGCACGAAGTTCCAGCGCCCTCGGCGTTGGAACCAGGCTGCGGCCAGCGCGGACCAGCAGAGGATCCCCTGTCACCTCGCGCAGTCTCGCCAAGGCCCGGCTCATCGCGGATGGGCTCAGGCGCAGCCGCCTAGCTGCGCCTGCAACACTGCCCTCGGCAAGCAGGACGTCCAGCGTTACCAGCAGGTTGAAGTCGGGCATCAGCTTCCTCGGATATGGCGTCTGGTGCACGAATATGATGCGAACGGTGCGCGTTCCGCAATAGCTGCGGCAGGCGTATCTCGTTGGCATCCACTTTCAGGAATCTGCAAATGCCAGCTCGTTATGTCCCAACCCTCTTCGGCTTTGTCCTCTCGGCGCTGATGTCGTTCCCGATCGCCCGGCGCCTGGTCGGTGTGCTCGTCAAGGCGCCAGTGCCGGTCTCGCGCTAGCTCGATGATGCGTTCCTCCTCCAAACAAGAGGCCAGAAGCCTCGCCTCGCTGTCGCTGGCGATGCTGCTGCCGTCGCTGGGCATCAGCGTCGCCAACATTGCCCTTCCGAGCCTGCGGGTCGCCTTCAATGCGACCAATCAGCAGGCGCAGTGGGTCGTCATCGCCTATCTGGTAGTCGTCACCTCGACCCTGGTCACGGCCGGCCGACTGGGCGACCTGCTCGGCCGCAAGCCGCTTCTCCTCGCCGGCATCGGCATCTTCTCGGTGGCATCAATGGCCGCCATGGTTGCGCCCACCATCTGGGTGGTCGTTTTGGCCAGAGCCGTTCAGGGGGTCGGTGCCGCGATGATGATGTCGCTCACCGTCGCGGCGGTCGGCGACGCGATTCCGCCGGAGCGCTCGGGCACTGCAATGGGACTGCTCGGCACCGTTTCCGCAATCGGCACGGCGGCCGGTCCTTCGCTGGGTGGGCTGTTGATCAATGCGTTCGGCTGGCCCTCGATCTTCGTGCTGATGGCGGGTGCCGGACTGGTTGCTGCGCTCTTTGTGGGCACACAACTGCCTGATGCCCCCTCCGGCAATCGCCGGCCGACCTTCGACTTGCCCGGCGCATTCACTCTCATGCTGACCGTTGCAGCCTTCGCGCTGGCGACAACGCTGAGCCCTTTTACCTTCGTCAATGCAATCCTCGCCGGCGTTGCTTTGCTGGGTGCGGGAGCTTTCGTTTCCATCGAGCGTCGGGCCTCCGCGCCCCTGGTGCAGCTTGACGTTCTGAAGCGGCCAGTCATCGCCGCCGGGCTGCTTTCGATCGGCCTCGTCTCGGCGATCGTCATGACGACTCTCGTGGTGGGGCCCTTCTACCTCACCGGCGTGCTCGGACTGGACACCGTGACCACCGGTCTTGTGATGACGGTAGGGCCCACGGTTTCCGCCATCGTCGGTCTTCCGGCCGGGCGGATCGTCGATCACAACGGCTCGACTGTTGCCAGCCATGTCGGGCTGTTCGCGCTTCTGGCCGGCACCGTTGCCATGATGTCCCTTCCAGGCCAGGTCGGGCTGGCCGGATATGTTCTCAGCTTGATCCTCATCACTTCGGGCTATGCCCTGTTCCAGACTGCCAACAATACCGCGCTCATGGCTGGCGCGGAAAAGGACCAGCGTGGCGTGACTTCGGCTTTGCTGGCTCTCGGCAGGAATTCGGGGCTGATCACCGGCGCCTCGGCCATGGGAGCGCTGTTCGCCCTTGGCTCGGGCACCACCGATCATGGCGGCGGGTTCGGCCTTCAACTTGTCTTCGCGGCTGCCACCGCATTCGTTGCCCTTGCGCTCGGCCTGTCGATCTGGGCAACACGCAAGTCGGCCTCCAGATAGCGGCCCGGGAGCAGGCACAGCTCTCCCGCGGTCGGCATTGCTGGGCTACACTTCCTGTCGGCCAAGGCCGGCGGGAGGTTGTCATGGTGGGCGCGCAGATCAGATTTGGCGATGGCGCCAGTTACGAACTTCTGATGGGCGAATGGAGCAGGAATGCCGGCGCCGACTTTCTGGACTGGCTGAAACCGCCCCCCGGACTGGCGTGGCTGGACGTCGGGTGTGGCAGCGGTGCTTTTTCTGGCCTCGTAGTTGAACGCTGCGCTCCCCTCTCGCTGCTAGGCATCGATCCTTCGGAAGGACAGCTGAACTTCGCTCGCGGTCGCGGACTCGGGCCTGCGCCTACGTTCAAGACAGGCGATGCGATGCAGATCGATCTGCCCGATAACTCTGTCGACGTAGCTATCGCCGCGCTTGTTCTGCACTTCATGCCGGAACCACTGCGCGGGGTGAGCGAGATGGCCCGCATAGTCCGCCCCGGAGGCTTCGTTGCCGCTTATACCTGGGATCTCGAAGGGGGCGGCTTTCCTTATGAGGCGATGCATCGCGCAATGCTGGCGATGGACTTCGAGACGCCAAGTCCACCACATCCCGAGGCTGGCAATGCCGACGAAATGCATCGCCTATGGACGGACGCCGGCCTGGAGAATATTCGGCAACGTCAGATTTCCGTGTCGCGTACCTTTCGCGATTTCGACCACTATTGGCAGGTCGGTGCTCTGTCTCCCCGCCTCGCATCAGTCCTGGGCGACCTTGCACCGGATCAACTCGCTTTACTGAAGGACACCACGCGGAGCTTGGTGCCCGAGCCTGTAGTCCTTCGTGCAAGCGCCAACGCGATCAGCGGAAGAGTGAGGGGTTGAACTGCGAACGTCAGTCTTTCGCCAGATGGCCCTGCAACCTGCGATCCTAGGCTGCCTGACCGTAACCTGCGCCAATTGGCTCCCAAGCGCTGTCAAATGAAGCGGTAGCGTCGGCAATCGGCCTACGCCGGACAGCATCGGAGCCGAGGCGGTGATCGTGGCATTCGGGTGTGCCTACCCGCTGCCCCAAGAGTGCCCGCCACTTAACCTTAACGTGATCCCTCGCCACGCCTGTGACGGATATGCATCATCACAGAAAAGCCAGGATTCCTGCCACATTCGCGCCGCGATAGGCAAAGATTAACCACGTCGGCAAACCCGGCCTTAAGACTAAGCGCGGTAAATGCCGTGCTTAAGATTTTCGCCTTTCAGGAGCTTTCCGTGGTCATCACCGCACCCCTCAACACCGCATTGCGTGCTGCCGCAATGCTGCTTTTCGTCGTGGTCATCGCGGCCTGTTCGCGCACGCCCAATACCATGCCGACCGGTGTCGGCAATCTGGGGCCGGGCGGCGGCGCACCGGGCAGCCAGCAGGAATTCCTGGTGTCGGTCGGCGATCGCGTGTTCTTCGAAACCGATTCCAGCTCGCTGACCGCCGAGGCTTCTGCCACGCTCGACAAGCAGGCGGCCTGGCTTAACCAGTACCAGAACTACCGCATCATGATCGAAGGCCATGCCGATGAGCGCGGCACCCGCGAATACAATATCGCCCTGGGCGCCCGTCGCGCCTCGGTGGTGGTGAACTACCTCGTGTCGCGCGGTGTCAACCAGCAGCGCATCACGTCGCAGTCCTTCGGCAAGGAACGCCCGGTGGCGATCTGCAACGACATTTCCTGCTGGAGCCAGAACCGCCGCGCGGTCACGGTCGTCCAGTAGCCAAGACAAGCGGCTCTTCCCCACGGGGAGAGGCCCACACCGATCCAGTGCAAACTGGAGGCAAGAGCGCCCGGAGCCACAATTTGGCCCGGGCGCTTTCTTTTGACCAAAATTGCCCTTTATCGGCAGCCCCTCAGGCACCATGTTGGGTGTCACTTGGGTCCAGCATTTTGGAGGCGTCGTTTGAAGTTATCGGCAATCGCAAGAAGGGGACGGGTGGCGCTGTGCACGGTCGCGGTCGCGTTCGGGTTTACCGGCGCCAGCATGTCGGCCCAGTCGACGAGCCTGCCACCGGCCGAGCTGGGTGGACTGACCTTCACCAATGCCCCACAGGCCCCACGCATCCATGTCGCCCAGGCGCAGGATACCGCGCAGCTGATGGTGCGCCTGCAGCAGCTCGAAGAGCAGAATCGCCTGCTCAACGGGCAGATCGAGGGCCTGACCTTCCAGCTCACGCAGCTGCAGGAAATCGTCAACCGGATGGCCGAAGACAATGAGTTCCGCTTCCAGGCGCTCGAAGGCGGTGCGCCGGGAAAAACTGATGCGGCAACCCAACCGGGCGGCGTGACGCAGCCCGAGGCGTTGCCGCAGGACCCCGGTGCCGCGCCCGAAGTGGCGCCCGATGCCGTGCCGATGACCGACATTCCCGAGCAGGGCGTGCAGCCGCTGCCCGGCGAGGTCGAGTTCGACCCGACCTTTGACGATGGCAGTGCGGCGCCCGCCGATACGCTCGGAGAATCCGGCGATCCGCTGGTGGGCACCGGCGCCACGGGCGGGGTGGATCTGGCCACCGGCCAGCCGCTGAACCTGAGCTTTGATCCGGCCGCCGCCGCGACCGGCAATGCCGACGCCGATGCCCAGTTCGCAGCGGGCTATGATGCCCTGGTCAAGGGCGACTATGCCTTTGCCGAGGATCAGTTCAGCCAGTTCATCGCGCTCTATCCGGACAATCCGCAGGCAACCGACGCTGCCAACTGGCTCGGCGATGCGCTGATCCACCGGTCGGCCTATGACGAGGCGGCCGAAGTGCTGCTGACCGCCTTCCAGAAGGCGCCGGACAATCCGCGGGCGCCGGACCTGCTACTCAAGCTGGGCATGTCGCTGTCGGGCGCCGGCGAGCGCGAGACCGCCTGCCGCACCTTTGCCGAGATCGACAAGCGCTACACCACGTTGACGCCGGCCTTCCTGACCCGGCTGGGCGAGGAAAAGTCCCGGGCCGAATGCCCGCCCGCATGACGCCCGGGCTCGAGACGCCAGCAGAGCTGCAGGCTCTGTTTGCCGCGGTGGCGGGGCAACCCGCCATCGCGCTCGCCGTCTCGGGTGGCGCCGACAGCCTGGCGCTGATGCTGCTGACGCAGCGCTGGGCCTCGAGCCTGGCCGATCCGCCGGTCCTCCACGTGTATTCGGTCGATCATGGCCTGCGCCCCGAAGCGGCCGGCGAGGTCGCGAATGTGCTGGCGGCCGCGCAGGCGCTCGGCCTGCCGGCCCGGGGGCTCGTCTGGGCAGGCGCCAAGCCGGCCAGCGGAGTGCAGGAAGCCGCCCGCATCGCCCGATATCGCCTTATGGGTGCTGCCATGGCCGAAGACGGCGCCAGTGTGCTGCTCACCGCCCATCACCGGCATGACCAGGCCGAGACGGTGCTGATGCGCATGGCGCATGGCAGCGGTATCGAGGGTCTCAGGGGCATGAGTGCCGTGGCAGAGATCGAGGGCGTGCCGGTGCATCGCCCGCTGCTCGGCGTCGATCCGGCCGCCCTGCGCGCCGTTGTCGATGCGGCAGGGCTGGTCCCGGCCGAGGACCCATCCAACAAAGATCCGCATTATGAGCGGGTGCGCTGGCGCCAGGTGCTGCCACAGCTGGCCTCGCTCGGGCTCGACAGCGCCGCCCTCTCGGTCTTTGCCGAGCGCATGGCCGAGGCCGATGCTGCCATTGCCCAGATCGCCGATGGCTGTTTCAGCGAGATCGTGCGTCTCGATGGCTTTGGCGCCGCGCGTATCGAGCTGGCGCCGTTCATCGGGCTCAGTCCCGCCATTTCGACGCGCCTGCTGGGGCGCACGCTCAACATTGTGGGCGGACGCCAGAAGCCCCGCGCCCTGGGCCAGGTCGAGCGCCTGCGCCAGGCCATTGCCGAGGGTGCGCTGGCCAAGTCCATGACCGTGCTCGGCTGCGTCGTCCGCCTCAAGGATGGCGCCATTGCCGTGGCCCGCGAGCCAGGCCGCGCGTTGCCGCCCGATGCGCAGCTGGCCCCGCATGGCGAGCTGGTCTGGGACGAGCGCTTCCGCATAATCAATGCCTCGGAAGAGGGCGGTCTCACCGCCAGCGTCGCCGACTACCTGCCGCGCCACCGCCTCGAGGATTTTCTCGGCTTCAAGGTCACCGCCCCCGCCGAAGCCATCCGCACCGCCCCGATCGTGCGCGACGCGGCCGGCGGCGTGCTGTCCCTGGGCGGCTGGTCGTTCGACGACCGCATCAAGGTGCAGTTGCTGATCGATTGAGGGTGGACCGGTGTCCCACGGGCTTCAGCACAGGCGGCTCCCACCCCCACCTAACCTCCCCCTGAAGGGGGAGGAACAGATTGCGTGTGTGGCACCATCTCCCCTATCCACCGGCCAGATCCCTCCCCCTTCAGGGGGAGGTTAGGTGGGGGTGGGTCACACGTTCGGAAACGAGGGACGTGCCAAACTACTCCCCACACGCAAACCGCACGCATAATCCCCCTATCACTCCGCATGGGCGGCCTGCAGGCGAACAGTGGCGGGGTGAGCCGGGTGGGGGCTTTGCCTCTCCCACAGGTTCGAGTACCGGCCGCACGTGGAGAGCGTCCATCGTGCGCGATACCGGAACTGTTCCAAAACCGGCGACCCGAGGCGAACGTCGCCTCGATTTTATTTACTAGAGGCGATGGCCGCCTCGGGGTTCGTCCGTTCATGAAAACCGCGATCCAGCCAGCGCTTGCACGCCTCCGCGGAACCTTCCCGATCCCCACGGCGTATTAACCCAATCGCGACAATATGACTGGACGGAGCGCGCAAAGGGCCGCAGGTCTGGCCCTTGTAACGCCCCAATGCCGGACATACATTCGGCTCACGCGCCGCGCTTGCTTGGCGCCGCTTCTCCGGGACAGGATTGATGAACGGAAATTTCCGCAACTTCGCCATCTGGCTGGTCATTCTCTTTATGCTGATGGGCCTGTTCCAGGTCTTCCAGTCTTCGACCCGCTCGATTTCCGTGGCCGACAAGAGCTACAGCCAGTTCGTCACCGATGTGGAAGCCGGCAGCGTGACCAGCGTCACCATTACCGACGATATCGTGTCGGGTACCCTGCGCGACGGCACGCGGTTCGAAACCGTGCTGCCTGCCGGCGCGGACGTGATTTCGCGGCTCGAGGACAAGGGCGTGTCGATCACCGCCCAGGCGCCGGAATCCAGCCCGTTCTGGTCGATCCTGCTCTCCTCCTGGCTCCCCTTCATCGTCATCATCGGCGTGTGGTTCTTCTTCATACGCCAGATGCAGGGCGGGGGCCGCGGCGGCGCGATGGGCTTTGGCAAGTCGCGCGCCAAGCTGCTGACCGAAAGCCACGGCAAGGTGACGTTCGAGGACGTGGCCGGCGTGGACGAGGCCAAGCAGGATCTGGAGGAAATCGTCGAATTCCTGCGCGATCCGGGCAAGTTCCAGCGCCTGGGTGGCCGCATTCCGCGCGGCGTGCTGCTGGTTGGCCCTCCGGGTACCGGTAAGACACTACTGGCCCGTTCGGTCGCCGGCGAAGCCAATGTGCCCTTCTTCACCATTTCAGGTTCGGACTTCGTTGAAATGTTCGTCGGTGTCGGCGCGTCCCGCGTCCGCGACATGTTCGAGCAGGCCAAGAAGAACGCACCCTGCATCATCTTCATCGACGAAATCGACGCCGTCGGCCGCCAGCGTGGCGCCGGTCTGGGTGGCGGCAATGACGAGCGCGAACAGACGCTCAACCAGCTGCTGGTCGAGATGGATGGCTTCGAGGCAAATGAAGGCATCATCCTGATCGCCGCGACCAACCGTCCCGACGTGCTGGATCCCGCGCTTCTGCGTCCCGGCCGCTTCGACCGCCAGGTCGTGGTGCCGAACCCCGACGTTGCCGGCCGCGAGAAAGTGCTCAAGGTCCATGTGCGCAAGGTGCCGCTGGCTCCCGATGTGGACCTCAAGGTGCTGGCCCGCGGTACGCCCGGCTTCTCCGGCGCTGACCTCATGAACCTCGTCAACGAGGCGGCCCTGATGGCGGCGCGGCGCAACAAGCGCTTCGTCACCCATGCCGAGTTCGAAGACGCCAAGGACAAGATCATGATGGGCGCCGAGCGCCGCACCATGGCTATGTCTCAGGACGAAAAGAAGCTCACCGCCTATCACGAGGCCGGTCACGCCATCATCGCGCTCAAGGTTGCGGGCATCGACCCCATCCACAAGGCGACGATCATTCCGCGCGGCCGGGCCCTGGGCATGGTGATGACCCTGCCGGAAAGCGACAGCTATTCGTTCAGCCGCGAGAAGGCCCTGGCCCGCCTCACCATGCTGTTCGGTGGCCGCGAGGCCGAGATCATCAAGTTCGGTCCTGAAAAGGTGACGAGCGGCGCTTCCGGCGACATCCAGATGGCTACCAACCTGGCCCGCTCGATGGTCATGGAATGGGGCATGAGCGAGAAGCTCGGCCGCGTGCGCTACAAGTCGAACGACCAGGAAGTGTTCCTGGGCCACTCGGTGACGCAGAGCCAGCATATGTCGGATGACACGGCCCGCATCATCGACCAGGAAGTGCGCAAGCTGATCGAGGATGGCGAGGCTTCGGCCCGCGAAATCCTCACCACCCACCACGACCAGTGGGAAGCGATTGCCCAGGCCCTGCTCGAATACGAGACGCTGACCGGCGATGAACTGCGCGCCCTGATGGATGGGCAGCAGCCCGTCCGTCCGGACGATAGCGGTCCTGCCGCCCCCAAGGCGAGCGGCGTGCCGTCGGCCGGCAAGGCGGGCAAGAAGCGCCCCGACGCGCCGCCCGAAAGCGGGCTTGAGCCACAGCCGGGCAGCTAGCCGGTGCAGATTTGATGGGGCCGCCGCAAGGCGGCCCTTTTTCCTGCGCGCATTTTCCGCTATTCCGCCCGAAAGTGGTATTATCCGAAGCGACCGGCAGAGCCGGGCCGGGCGAGGGGACAGACAGATGGTACGCAAGTATTTCGGCACGGACGGGATCCGCGGGCTCGCCAATGGCGACAAGCTGACCCCCGAACTGGCACTGCGCGTCGGCATGGCTGCCGGGCAGAAATTCGTGCGGGGCGACCATCGCAACCGTGTCGTCATCGGCAAGGATACCAGGCGCTCGGGCTATATGCTGGAACAGGCGCTCACGGCCGGCTTCACCGCCGTGGGCATGGACGTCTACCTGCTCGGGCCGATGCCCACGCCCGCCGTCGCCATGCTGACGCGTTCGCTGCGCGCCGATCTGGGCGTCATGATCTCGGCGTCGCACAATCCGTATGACGACAATGGCATCAAGCTGTTCCGTCCCGATGGCTACAAGCTCAGCGACGATGTCGAAAAAGAGATCGAGCGGCTGATGGACAGCGACATGACGGGCCTGTTGGCGCATGGCCGCGACATCGGTCGCGCCTATCGCGACGAGGAAGCCCGCACCCGCTATATCGAATATGCCAAGCGCACGCTGCCGCGGGGCGCGGACCTGGCGGGCCTGCGCGTGGTGCTCGATTGCGCCAACGGCGCGGCCTACAAGGTCGCCCCGATCGCGCTGTGGGAACTGGGCGCCGAGGTCTTCACCATCGGTGACAAGCCCGATGGCTTCAACATCAACGACAAGGTGGGCTCCACCGCCCCCGAGGCCGTGTCGGCCAAGGTCAAGGAAGTGCGGGCCGATATCGGCATTGCGCTGGATGGCGATGCCGACCGCGTCATCATCATCGACGAAAAGGGCGAAGTGGTCGATGGCGACCAGTTCATGGCCGTGATCGCCCAGAGCTGGCTGGAGCGCCAGATGCTGATGGGCGGCGGCATCGTCGCCACCGTCATGTCCAATCTGGGCCTTGAGCGTTATCTCACCTCGCTCGGCCTGACGCTCGAGCGCACCCAGGTGGGCGACCGCTATGTGCTCGAAGCGATGCGCGCCAAGGGCTTCAACGTCGGCGGCGAGCAATCGGGCCACATCATCCTGTCCGACTTCACCACGACGGGCGATGGCCTGGTGGCGGCGCTGCAGCTGCTCTCCGTGCTCAAGCAGCAGGAGCGCAGCGTGTCCGAGATCTGCGCGCGCTTTACCAAGGTGCCGCAGCTGCTGCGCAGCGTGAAGTTCAAGTCCGGCAAGCCGCTGGAGCACAAGCTGGTCATCCAGGCCATTGCCGATGGTCAGGCCATGCTGGGCACGGGCGGCCGGCTGGTGGTGCGCGCTTCGGGCACCGAGCCGGTGATCCGCGTCATGGGCGAGGCCGACGATGCCTCGCTGGTCACCACCGTGGTGTCGCAGATCGAGGCGGCCATCCGCGAAGTCGCCTGATCTGCGTTTACTTTGCGTTAACTACCATTGGCCGGTTCCAATATTGTTAGGGTTAAATCTTTAGGTTAAGCGGCTTTTAAGAAAATTGTCCGATATTGGGCGCAATCGACTGGTGTCGTGGCAACCCAAGGACGTTTCACATGCGTAAACTCATTGCAGCGATCATGGTGGCAGGAGCCACCCTCGTTGCCGGCTCGGCAGTCGCCGCCGACTTCCCCGAATATCCCCCGATCATCGAAATCCCCGATGTGGATTATGGTGTTCAGGGCTCGTTCTACCTGCGCGGCAGCGCCAGCCTGAACGGCATGTGGGCCAAGGAAGTTGTCCACACCACGCTAGCAACAGGCAATGTTCACGCCATCGACGCTTGGGGCTACGGCTACTCGGTCGGTGCGGGGTTGGGCTACGAAACTGGCACCGGGCTGCGAGTCGACGCGACACTGGATTACCTGGCCAACGAAGGAATGCAGGCGACCATTCAGCCTTCGGCAAATCCGGCCCTGACTCGGGGGCCACATAAGCTGTCCCTGCGTTCCACGGTCCTATTGGCCAATGCCTATTACGACTTCGGTTTCGGCGATGGCGGCTACGGTGCAGCCGGCGGTGCTTTCGGCTATGTCGGCGCCGGTGCCGGTGTCGCCTTCAACGACGTGATCACCACCGGTTCGGCGTTGCCTGATACGCGCGGCGGAAATACCAGCTTCGCCGCCGCCGGTATGCTTGGCGTGGGCTATGACTTCGGCCAGGTGGTCGCCGATGTGGGCTATCGCGGCCTCTACATCAACCAGATTGCCAATACCTCCAGCACCTACCCCTACCGTATCGACCATGCCTGGGTGCATGAAGTGCGCGGCACCGTCCGCTACCGCTTCAACTGAGATCAGACGTGGCGGGATAGCCACGACCCGCTATGCGACAGATCGGCGTCCAGAAGGGCGCCGATTTTCTTTTGTCCCCGACTCCGGCGAACGCGCTAAGCTGGCGCAAAACACGCGGGGGATGACATGAAGGTCTTGGTAATCGGCGCAGCCGGCATGGTCGGGCGCAAGCTGGTGGCAGCGCTGCTGGCAAGCGGCCGTGTCGGAGAGCAGGCCATCACCGGCCTCGCCCTGGCCGATGTGATCGCACCCAGCGCGCCGGCTTCGACCATTGAGATCACGACCAGCGCGGCGGATCTTTCGGTACCCGAGGTGGCGGAGCGTCTGGTGCAGGACCGGCCCGACCTGATCTTTCATCTCGCCGCCATCGTCTCGGGCGAGGCCGAGGCCGATTTCGAGAAGGGCTATCGCATCAATCTCGATGGGACGCGGCACCTGCTGGAGGCCATCCGCCTCGCCGGTCAGGCGGCACCCTACCGGCCCCGGCTGATCTTCACCTCGTCGATCGCCGTCTTCGGCGAGCCCTTGCCCGCCGTGATCGGGGACACGCAGGAGCATACCCCGCTCACCAGCTACGGCACGCAGAAGGCGATCTGCGAATTGCTGCTGGCCGATTATTCGCGGCGCGGCTTTGTCGATGGCGTCGGCATCCGCCTGCCCACCATCGTGGTGCGGCCGGGCAAGCCCAACAAGGCGGCGTCCGGCTTTTTCTCCGGCATCATCCGCGAGCCCCTGGCGGGGCAGGAGGCGCTGTTGCCGGTTGCCGATACGGTGCGGCACTGGTTTGCCAGCCCGCGCGCGGCTGTCGGTTTCCTGCTGCACGCCGCGGGCATGGATACCGGCCTCCTCGGCCAGCAGCGCAATCTCACCATGCCCGGCCTTGCCGCCACCGTTGCCGATGAGATCGCGGCGCTGGAGCGGGTTGCCGGCCCCCGGGCCACGGCCCTGATCCGCCGCCAGCCGGACGAAACCATTGCCCGCATCGTCGCCGGCTGGCCGCAGGCCTTCGAGGCCGGGCGCGCCCGGGCGCTGGGCTTTACCGCTGACAGCAGCTTCGACGAGATCATTCGCATCCATATCGAGGATGAGCTGGGCGGCCGCCTCGGCTGATACGATTGGCCGGGACGCTGACTGCGTCCCGGCCAGGTTTCGGTCTAGCCCCAGCGGACACCGGCATGCGGTGTTGGTTCACCCGGGCGGGCCAGAGCCCCGACGGCCAGGCGATAGAGCCGCCGCGCCTTGTGCAGATGCCAGCGCAGGGTCGTGGTCAGGATCGCGCGCGTGCTCATCGCGATGCTTCCCAGAGGGCGACGGCGTCGGGACCGGCGGGGAAGCGCTGCTGGCCGGACGTGTCATTGGCGGCCCGCCAGACCGCTTCGGCCACGTCGATCTCGCGGGTCGTCACGGAGGGGGTGGCGAAGGCCTCAAAGATCGGCCGGGCGAAATCGGCATAGGCCGGGGGTATCAGGTCTTCGATCGGCAGTTCGGTATTGGCCCCAAACCGGGTGGTCGGCGCGTAGCCAGGCTCGACGAGCTTGATGCCGATGTCGAAGGCCACAAGTTCCCTGGCCAGCGCCCGGGAAAAGCCTTCGATGGCGGTCTTGGTCGCGGTATAGGCCGCAGCGAAGGGCGATGGCGCCAGGACGACGCTCGAGGTGACATTGACGATCACCCCGCCGCGCTGCTGCCGCATCAGCGGCAGGACGGCCTGCGTCATCGCCATCACGGCAAGCGTATTGGTCTCGAACAGCCGGCGAACCTGCGCCATGGGCGAGGCCTCGAAGGCCCCGACCATGCCGATGCCGGCATTGTTGACCAGCACATCGATGGGGCCGGCCGCCGCCAGGCACGTCTCGATACTGTCGGGATCGGTGACATCGAGCGGCAGCACGGTGAGGCGCTCGGACTGCGGCAGCAGGTCGGGCTGCGGACGGCGCATGGTCGCGATCACCTTCCAGCCCTGGGCATGGAAGTAGCGGGCGGTTTCGAGGCCATAGCCTGAGGAGGTGCCGGTGATGAGAACAGTCTTCATGGTGCGTTTCCTTTGAGTTCGAAGTGGAGGAGGAGGGATCAGGCGATGGCGTTGAGTACGCGGCTCAGCCACGCGCTGCGGGCCGAGCGGGCTGCGGTGGAGACGTCGGCCTGGGGGAACATGGCGTCGAAGCCGTGGAAGCCGCCGGCCCAGACATGCAATTCGGCCTGGCCGCCTGCGGCCCAGATGCCGCTGGCATAGGCGACGTCCTCATCGCGGAACAGTTCGGCGCTGCCGGCGTCGATATAGGTGGTCGGCAAGCCGGCCAGGTTGCGCTCGAGGGCCGGAGAGACGCTGCTCGGGACCGCGCCCGCGTGGCCCGCCAGGACCGATTGCCAGGCAAAGATATTCTTCTCCCGCGTCCAGACGCCGGGGTCCCCGGCATATTGCTGGCTGGATACCGTCACATTGCGATGGTCGAGCATCGGGCAAATGAGGATTTGCGCGGCGATGGCCGGACCATTGCGGTCCCGTGCCAGCAAGGTCGTCCCGGCCGCCAGGCCACCACCGGCGCTGGCTCCGGCAATGATGATGCGGCCGGGGTCGATGCCGAGTTCGCCGGCATGCGCGGCGATCCACAGCAGGCCCTGGTAGCAGTCCTCGACAAGCGTGGTGCCGCCGACTTCGGGGGCCAGGCGATAGTCGATGGTGACGACCACCGCGCCATGCTGGGCCAGCCATTCAAGCGGAATGTCGAGATTGGCAAAGCGGTCGCCCATCACCATCCCGCCGCCATGCAGCCAGTAGATGCAGGGTGCATTGGCGACGGGCGCGACCGGCCGGAACACCGAGACTGGCAGCGCGGCGCCGTCGGTCGAGGGCACCTGAAAGTCCTTCCGGTCCACGGCGCGGCCTTCGAGATAGGTTTCGGCCGGCACCAGATACTGGCGCATCTGCGCCAGGATTTCGGGATTGAGATCGACCCCGAGCGGGAAGGCGACGAGCTGGTCGCGCAATTCCGGGTCGAGGGCAGGGCGAGGCAGGGATATGGTGATTTCCTTGAATGGGCGTGCAGAGGCCAGCGCCTCGACGGGGGCGTGAGCGATCGGCGATGAGGTGAGGCGTGATGGACTAGCCGAGGACAGCCTTGCCGCCGGTGGGAACGGCGTCGGTGTAGATGGAATCAGCCATGACCAGTGGGGCCAGCCGGGCGATGAAGGCCTGCGCCGCGGGGCTCGCAAAGAACTGGCCGTGGGATTGCTGGCTGCGCCAGCCTTCGGCGACGCTCACCACGTCCGGGTCGCTGGCCGAACGGCTGACGAGAAAGACCAGGCAGTCGTCATTGGTGAGCGACGGGGCGGAAAGCAGCAGATCGACAAGGGCGCCGCCCTGGCCGGGATGGGCGGTAATGGTGGCGTGAAAGCCATGCTCAATGGACATCGGAGTTCCTTCTCATTGCGGGGCGGCTGCTGTCGCAAGCCGATGAGGCAATGAACCACCATCCCGGTCCGCATGGTTATGACCATCCTATCAGGCTCTTGCACAATCCTACCAAAACAGAGAAAATCAAGCATGGCGGCAATGGGCTGTGCTATCAGCGTGTCAGACACAAGCGAGGTGAGCGATGCCCCTTGAAGAACTGCGCATCCTGATCGGCCGCCATGCGAGCGCTGATATGACAACGCCGATCGAGGGGGTGCTGATCGCCCGACAGGACGTCTCGGTGCTCGAACCCTCGATGTCCGGCTCGGTCATGGCCCTGATCGTGCAAGGCGTGAAGCGCCTCGCGCTCAACGACCGGGTCTATGAGTATGGCGCCGGAGAATATCTGGTGTCGTCGCTCGATCTGCCAGTCACCGGTCAGTTCATCGATGCAAGCCCCGATCGTCCCGCCCTCGGCATCGGCCTCATGCTGCACCCCGCCAGCATTGCCGAATTGCTGCTGCAGGCCGGCGCGGCCGATTTTCGTGACGGCCGCGGCAGTCCGCCTGGCAGCATGGCCGTCTGCACGGCGTCAGCGAAGTTGCTCGATGCGGTACTGCGCCTGCTCCGCTTGCTCGATTCCCCACGCGACATTGCCGTGCTCGCGCCGCTGATCAAGCGCGAAATCCTCTGGCTGCTGATTACGGGAGAGCAGGGGGCCGCCGTTCGGCAATTGGGTCTGGCCGACAGCAATCTCAGCCACATTGCCCGGGCCGTGCGCTGGATACGCGAGCACTATGCGCGCGCCTTTCGCGTCGAAGACGTCGCCGAGATTTGCGGCATGAGCGCCTCGGCCTTCTACCGCAATTTCCATGCGGCCACGGCCATGAGCCCGATCCAGTTTCAAAAGCAGATCAGGCTGCAGGAGGCGCGCCTGATGCTGGCGGCCCAGCCGGAGGACGTGGCCTCCATCGGCTATCGCGTCGGCTATGACAGCCCATCCCAGTTCAGCCGGGAATACCGGCGCCAGTTCGGCTGTCCGCCCAGCCAGGACGCGCTCAGGTTGCGCAGCGTCATTACCTTCCCAGCCGCGGGGGCGGTCTAGCTCTACCCGACAGCTGCCGAAGGGCCGCTACAAAGGGGTTGCAGGACGCTCGCGTGGCTGTGTTTTCGTTGTGCGCACAGGGTGCTTGACGATCGTCGCAAAGTTGATAACGTTTCAACTTACTTGATCGAACCAGCCAAAAATGGCGGTTGATCCAAGGGAGGAGAAGTCAATGACCACCATCTTTAACGGCCCGTCCGTGGGACGGCGCCTCGTGCTTGCGGCTGCAAGCCTTGCATTGATGACCGGCACCGCGCCGTTGGCGTTCGGGCAGGATCTGAGCGGCGAGCTCGTGATCCTGAACTGGCAGGGCGGCGTGGATGGCGAAATGTGGGACGTGCTCGAAGCCGCCTTCACCGAGGCCAATCCCGGCGTGACGATCCGTGAACTCGAGATCACCGCGCAGGGCGATGCGCGCGGCGGCATTCGGACCGCACTGCTGGGTGGCGAAACCGTCGATATCATCATCAACACCTGGCCTGCCTTCCGCGCCGAGCTGATGCAGGCGGGCATTCTGCGCCCCATCGAAGAGCAATGGGCGAGTTTTGGCTGGGACGAGCAGCTCTCCCAGTCCTGGCGCGACCTTGGCTCGATCGATGGCGTGCCCTATGGGCTGACCTATACCTATGGCGACCGCTCCGGCATCTGGTACAAGACGGAGCATATGGAAAAGGCCGGTATCGCGGCCCCGCCTGCGACCTGGGAAGAGTTCCTGGCCAGCTTCGACGCGCTCAAGGCGGCCGGCTACCAGTATCCGGTGGCCATGCCCGGCAAATACTGGGCCCATGCGGAATGGTTCGAGACGCTGCTGCTGCGCACGGCGGGCGTCGAAGTGGCCGCCCAGCTTGCGGCTCACGAAATTCCCTGGACCGACCCGGCGGTCAAGGCCGCGCTGATGAAATATGCCGAGATGCTCAATGCCGGCTGCTGCGGCGATCCTGCCGTGATGTTCGCCAATGACTGGGATGGCGAGGCCGACCAGATCTTCCAGGCCGACGCCAAGAACTATCTGCTCATCGGCATGTGGATGAATGCGCGCGCCCTGGGCGATTATGACCTGACGGAAGGGGAGGATTATTCCTTCTTCCAGTTCCCCGCGCTGGGCATGGGCCATGACGATACGTCATCGGTCGATGCCAAAGAACTCAACGTCACGACCAATGGCGCCAACCCGGAAGTGGCCGACGCCTTCCTCGACTTCATCGTGTCCAAGACGGCTGCCGATATCCTGGCGGACTATGGCTATGCATCGCCCAGCAGCGAGGCCGATACCAGCAAGCTGGGGCCGGTGCAGCAGACCGCAACGGCAGCGGTCGCCAGTTCCAAGGTGCAGTTCGTGCTGGGTGACCTGTTGCCCGGCGACCTGGGCGATGAATATCGCGTCCAGCTGCAGCGCTTCCTGCAGGACCCGTCTGAAAGCAATATCGACACCGTGCTTGCGGCCATCGAGGCCAAGGCCGCGAGCCTCTACTGATGGCCCGGCCCACTGCACCCGTTGCGGTGGGCCGCGGCCCCTCCCTGATCTCCCAGGCGGGCGACGGGCGCGATATCGCGCTTGCCGCCCGCGGCTGGAGGCTCAAGGACACGCCTGCGGCCTGGCTGCTCATTGCCCCGGTCATCGTGCTGTTCACGATCTCCGTGCTGTATCCGCTCATCGAGACAATCAGGCTCAGCTTCTTCAACATTGTCGGCCTGGCGCCACCGAGCTTTGTGGGCCCGGCCAATTATATCAACCTGTTCGCCGATCCGGCCTTCCGCAATACGCTGGTCACGACATTGATCTTCACGCTGGCCACGACGACCATTTCGGTGGGGCTGGGCTGGACGCTGGCCATGCTGTGCGCCTTCGCGCCCCAGCAGACCTTGCCCTTCCGCGTCATGATCTTCGCCGCCTTCGGCATTTCCGAAGCCGTCAGCGGCTATATGTGGATCGGCATCCTCCGCCCCGATACCGGCGGCCTGCTCAATACGGTCATTGGCCTGTTCTCACCCGGCTTTGCCCATCCCTGGCTCGGCGACACCAATACGGCGCTGTGGGCGATCATCGTGGCTGCCTGCTGGAGCGGGGTCGGGTTGCCGCTGATGCTGTGCTTTGCCGCGGTGCAGTCGATCCCCAAAAGCGTGCTTGAGGCCGCCTATATGGATGGCGCGCGCCCCTTCTCGATCATGCGCCACATCATGGTGCCGCTGTCGCTGCCCGGGGTCCGCGTGGCGATCTTCATCAACCTGCTCGGCGCCCTGCGCGCCTTCGACATCATCTATGTGCTGACGGGGGGCGGGCCGGTGCGCTCGACGGAAACCGTCGGCTATTTCATGTACCGGGAGTCCATGACGCAGTTCAAGCTCGGCTATGGCGCGGCCGCGACCGTCGTGCTGCTCGTGGCCGTGCTGGTCATCTCGATCCCCGCCATCATCCAGCGCACGGCAGGTGCCAGATGATCGGCCGCGCACCCTTCTGGACCACCGCCCTGGTTGGCATTGTTGCCCTGATCTGGATCGTGCCTATCCTGGGCATTGTCGTCACCTCCATCCGGCCGCCCAGCGAAGTGACGCTGGGCTGGTGGCGGCTGGACCAGGTCAGCTTCACCCTCAGTGCCTGGCAGCGCGTATGGGAGGCCTATCCGCTGGCCAATGCCTTCTGGGTCACCGCGCAGCTGGCCGGCATGGCGACGATCGCCACCATGCTGCTGACCCCGGCGGCCGCCTACGCCTTCCATTTCCTCAAATTCCCGTTCCGGCGCCTGCTGCTGATCATCATCATCAATGCCTTCGTGCTGCCCCAGCAGGTGGTGATCATCCCGCTGTTCCAGCTCTGGCGCGAGCTGGGCCTGATCGACAATTTCCTGTCCGTGCTCATTCCCTATGTCGGGATGAGCTTTGCCTGGTCGATCTTTCTCGTGAAGAATTTCCTCGAAGATTTTCCGCGCGAGTTGATCGAGGCGGCCAAGATCGATGGCTGCGGCGCATTGTCGACCTTCCGGCATGTGGTGCTGCCCAATACGCTCAGCCCGGTCTTTGCGGTCGGCATCCTGCAGTTCCTCTGGACCTGGAATGCGCTGCTGCTGCCCATGCTCTACCTGCGCAGCAATGTGCCGCTGCCGGTGCTGCTGACGCGGGTTTCGGGCACCTATGACGTCAACTGGGACCTGCGCTCGGTCGCCGCGATCGTTACGACCATCGTCCCCCTCGTCATCTTTCTCGTGTTTCAACGCCAGTTCGCCTCGGGCTCCCAGACCCGGACCGGCGCCAAGGAGTAGTCATGGACACCCGTCCCAACAAGCCGCTGCGCTACCGCCAGATCCACCTCGACTTCCATACGTCCGAGCATATTCCCGGCATTGGCGCTGCCTTCGATCCCGAGGCCTTCGTGCAGACCTTCAAGGCTGCCCATGTCGACAGCGTGACCATCTTTGCCAAGTGCCACCATGGCTGGTCTTACTACCCCACCGAAGTTGGCGCGCCCCATCCCCAGCTGGCCCGGCCCGACCTGCTGGGCGAAATGGTGACGGCGCTCAATGCGGCCGATATCGAATGCCCGATCTACATCTCGGTACAGTGGGACGAACGCAATGCGCGCATCCATCCCGAATGGCGCGCCCGCAGCGCCACGGAGAACCGGTTCGATCCCAGCCAGCTGACCGCGGGCTGGCACACGCTGTGCCTCAATCACCAGGCCTATCGCGCCGAGCTGCTCGAGCAGGCGCGCGAAGTGGCGCGCCGCTACGAGACGCCGGGCATCTTCTTTGACATCGTGCTGACTCCCGACTGCGTCTGCGCCGAGTGCCTGGCCAGCATGGAAGAGCATGGGCTCGACCCGGAAGATCCGGCGGACCGGCTGGCCAATGACGAATGGGTCAATGAGCGTTTCCGGCGCGAGACCACCGAGGCGCTGCGGGCCGAGTTTCCCGGGCTGCGCATCTTCTACAATTGCGGGCACATCCATAAGCAGGGCCCCAAGCGCTTTGCCACCTATAGCCATCTCGAGCTCGAAAGCCTGCCCACCGGCGGCTGGGGTTATGACCATTTCCCCTCGAGCGCCCGCTATGCCGCGACGCTCGGGCTCGACTTCGTTGCCCATACCGGCAAATTCCACACCAGCTGGGGCGAGTTCGGCGGTTTCAAGCATCCCGACGCGCTCGAATATGAAGCCGCCCAGATGGTCGCCCTGGGGTCGAAATGCCTCGTGGGAGACCAGTTGCATCCCAATGGCGCGATCAATCCGGATACCTATGCCTCGATCGGCCCGGCCTATGCGCGCGTCGAAAAGCTGGAGCCGTTCCTCGAGGGAGCGCGGCAGGTTTCCGAAGTGGCGATCCTGTCGGCGGAATATTTCCACCCGGTCGGCGCCCGCAACAATGACAGCGACGATGGCGCCGCGCAGATGCTGCTCGAGCTCAAGGTGCCGTTCGATGTCATCGATCCCTCGGCGGAGTTCTCGACCTATCGCCTCATCATCCTGCCCGATGACATCACGCTGGATGCCGATCTCGCCGCCCGCTTCCGCCGCTATCTCGATGGCGGCGGCAAGCTGATCCTGAGCGGCACGTCGGGGCAGGATGCAGCGGGCGCCTTTGCGGTGCCGGCGGGCCTGACAGCCACCGGATCAACCGTGGCCTTCACGCCGTCCTACATGCTGGCAGGAACAGCGCTCGATCCCGCAATGACGACGACACCCTTTGTCGTCTACGGCACGGCCCAGCAGGTGGAAGCAGCCGGTGCCGAGGTGCTGGCGCAGATCGTCCGGCCCTATTTCAACCGGTCCTACAAGCATTTCTCGTCGCATGCCCATACGCCGGACGATCCCGATGCGCCCCCGCTCGGGCCGGCCGTCACCCTTGCGGGCAATGTGGGCTATATCGCCTATCCGATCTTTGCCATCTACCACGCCATGGGACAGCCGCTTTACAAGTATGTCCTGCGTGGCCTGCTGGCCCGCATGCTGCCGGAAAGGGCGCTGGAGACCGATCTGCCGTCCGCCGGGCGCGCGACGCTGGTCCGGCAGGATGCACAGGGGCGGCACGTGCTCCATCTGCTCTATGGACCGCCCCAGGTGCGCGGCAAGGGCGTGCCCAATGGCGACGGTGTCCGCGTCATGGAAATGATCGAGGATATTCCCGCCATCGGTCCCGTCACGGCCACGCTCCGGCTGCCCCGGAGGCCGAGCCGCGTCTTCGATGCGCTGACCAATGCCGACGTCGCCTGGCAGGAACTGTCCGACGGCCGTATCGCGGTTTCCCTGCCCGGCCTGCGCATCCATTCCGCCATCGTTCTCGACGGCTCTCTCTAATGACTGGGGGCGCGGCGCCACAAAGGGTGACATCGACGCCGCGCCCCCGCTATCTATGCGGTTCACATCCGGCCAGGGGCCGGAGAAGTCCCTGCAGGAACGCCAGAATTATGCATGCCAGCCCGCTCGACACCGCCATATTGCGCAAACGCAACCCCACCATCATCGATGTGGCGGCGGTGGCCGGCGTGGCCATCGGTACGGTATCGCGCCATCTCAATGGCCTTCCCGTGCGCGCATCCAACCGCGACCAGATCGAGCGGGCCATTGCCGAGCTGGGATACCGGCGCAATTCGATCGCCGTCTCGATGAAGACCGACACGACCCATATCGTCGGTCTCATGATGCCGGCGATCAGCGAGTTCCATGCCAGCCTGCTCGACCAGCTGTCCCGCAAGATGCGCCAGTCGGGCCGGGCCGTGCTGACCTTCTGCCACGACCAGCAGTTGCGCACGATCCAGGAGGGGCTCGAATTCTTCGCCTCACATCGGGTCGACGCGGTGGTGATGGATGGCGAGCCGCATCTGCGCCAGGCCGTGCTCAAGCATATCGAGGACGGGCTGGTCGTCGTGCTCTACGACAACGACATCGAGGACCTGCCGGTCGACCGGGTGTTCTCGGCCAACCGGGCGGCCAGCGCGCGGGCGGTCGATCACCTGATCGACCTGGGGCACAAGCGCATCGCCACTATCCACGGCCATCTGCGCGACAGCGCGGCACGCGAGCGCCTGGCCGGCTTCGTCGAGGCCCACGAGCACAATGGGCTGGAGATCATTCCCGAGCTTGTGGTCGATGCCGGCTGGCAGCAGTCGAAAGGCTACGATGCCCTGCGCACGCTGATGGCGCTCGAGGCGCCGCCGACAGCGCTGTTTTCGGCGAACTACAACATGACCATCGGTGCGCTGATCGCGGCGCGCGAACTCGGCTTGCGCATACCCGAGGACCTGTCCGTCGTCAGCTTCGACGATGTGCCGGCCTTCTCGGTGCACAATCCGGGCATTACCTGCGTCGGGCAGCCCATTGAACGGCTGGCCGAGAGCATCACTACCGTCCTGTCCCAGCGGCTGGCCGATCCGGCCGGCCTGGGCCGGCGGCTCGTCACCATCGATTGCGACATCATCTTGAGAGGCTCGACCAGGCGCCTCAGAACCTGAGCGCCGGTCACTGAAAGGATCCGTCATGGCCCATGTGGAACTCGCAGGCATCAGCAAGGCATACGGCGCCGTCGAGGTCATTCGAGACCTCGACCTGGCGATCGAGGATGGCAGTTTCACCGTCTTTGTCGGGCCCTCAGGCTGCGGGAAGTCGACGCTACTGCGCATGATTGCCGGGCTCGAGCCCATTACCGGCGGGGAGGTGCGGATCAATGCGCGCCGGGTCAACGAAGCCGAGCCGATCGAGCGCGGCGTGGCCATGGTGTTCCAGAATTATGCGCTCTATCCGCATATGACGGTCGAGCAGAATATCGGATTCTCCCTGCGCATGGCCGGCCTCTCGAAATCGGCCATCAGCCAGCATGTGGCGGAGGCGGCGCGGAGCCTGCAGATCGAGCCGCTGCTCAAGCGCCGGCCGGCCGAACTGTCCGGCGGCCAGCGGCAGCGCGTTGCCATCGGGCGCGCCATCGTCCGCCAGCCGGAGGTGTTCCTGTTCGACGAGCCGCTGTCCAACCTCGATGCCGAACTGCGCGTTTCGATGCGCGTCGAGATCGCCCGGCTGCACCAGCGGCTCGGCTCGACCATGATCTATGTCACCCACGACCAGACCGAAGCCATGACGCTGGCCGACAAGATCGTGGTGATGCGGGCTGGCCGCATTGAACAGGCCGGCTCGCCGGACGACCTCTATGAGGACCCCGCCAATAGTTTCGTGGCCGGCTTCATCGGCTCGCCGCGCATGAATTTCATTCCCGCCCAGCTCCGGGCCGGCCGGCTCGAAGTCGCTGGCAGTCCGTTCACCGCGGCACTGCCCGGCGCCGACGGCCCCATCCAGCTCGGCATCCGTCCGGAACATTTCACCGTCGGCGAAGGCGCAGCGGGCTTCTCGCTCACCGTCGATGTTGTCGAGAATCTGGGGGGAACACGCTTTCTCTACGGCACCCTGGCCGATGGCACGACGCTGGTGGTTGAGGCGCGCGACCGCCCCGGGCTCAAGGCCGGTGATGTGGTGCCGATCGGCTTTGCGCCGGAGCGGGCCTATTATTTCGATGCTGATGGCGCACGGATCCGGAAGGCACATTGAGCATGGACGACACGACCCATTGCCTCTGGTACCGCTCGCCCGCGGCCGAGTGGACCGACGCCCTGCCGCTGGGCAATGGGCGGCTCGGCGCCATGGTGTTTGGCGGCGTGACACGCGACGAATTCGCGCTGAACGAGGATACGCTGTGGTCCGGCGGACCCTACCAGCCCGCCAATCCCGACGCCCCCGGGCATCTCGATGCAGTGCGCCAGCGGCTCTTTGCCGGTGACTATGCAGGCGCGCAGACCCTGGCCAACCAGACCCTGATGGGGCGGCCCTATCTGCAGACCTCCTATCAACCCGCCGGCCGGCTGCTGCTCGACTGCAACCACGCGACGCTGTTCTCGAACTACCGGCGCAGCCTCGATCTCGCCTCGGCCATCGCCACAACCCGCTACAGCGTTGCCGGCACGGGCTTTGTCCGGGAGAGTTTCATTTCGGCCGCCGATGGCGTCCTCGTCATCGCATTGACCGCCGACCAGCCGGCCGCGATCAGCCTTGGTGTCGATTTCGTCTCCGAACAGCCCGGCACGGCCGCCCTTCATCCGGATGGTCTTGGCTATATCGGTCGCAACCGGTCCGAAAACGGCATTGCCGCGCGGCTCAACTGGGCTTTCCGCGCAAAGGTTCTGAATACCGGTGGAGCGCTGACGGCCGAGGATGGCCGCATCCTTGTCAGCCAGGCCGATGCCGTGACGATCCTGATCGACATCGCAACCAGCTATCGGCGCTTTGACGACGTCACCGGCGATCCGCAGACGCTGATCAACGAGCGTCTTGAGCGGGCGGCGGCAAAATCGCTGTCAGCGCTCCGGGCGGATCATGTCGCGGCCCATAAGGCGCTTTATGACCGGTTCGAGATCGACCTGGGCCAGACCGCAAATGCGGCGCTCCCGACCGATGAGCGGATTGCCGCCTTCGCCGAGGGCAACGACCCCGACATGGCCGCGCTCTATGTGCGCTACGGGCGCTACCTGGCCATTGCCTCGAGCCGTCCCGGCACGCAGCCGGCCAATCTGCAGGGCATCTGGAACAAGGAAATCCGGCCGCCCTGGGGCTCCAAGTACACCACCAATATCAATCTGCAGATGAATTACTGGCTGGCCGATGCCGCCAATCTGGCAGACTGCTTTGAGCCGCTGATCGGACTGGTCGAAGACCTGGCGGTGACCGGCGCGGAGATGGCGCGGATCCACTATGGCGCGCGCGGCTGGGTGCTGCATCACAATACCGACCTGTGGCGGGCGACGGGTCCCATCGATGGCGCGCAATGGGGGCTGTGGCCCATGGGTGGCGCATGGCTCTGCGCACAGCTGTGGGATCACGCGCGTTTCGCCGGCTTCCCGGATGCGCTGGTCGAGCGGCTCCATCCCCTGCTGGCTGGCGCCGCGCGGTTCTGTCTCGATATTCTAGTGCCTCTGCTGGGCAGTGACCTGCTGGTGACGGCGCCTTCGGTTTCGCCGGAAAATTGTCATCCGCATGGGGCAACGCTGTGCTTTGGCCCGGCCATGGATAGCCAGATCCTGCGCGATCTGTTTGCGGCCACGCGCGCGGCTGCCCAGCGGTTGAACCGCGACACAGCCCTGGTCAGCGAGATCGACGCCGCCCGGGCGCGCCTGCCTGCCGACCGGATCGGCAGGCAGGGTCAGCTTCAGGAATGGCTGGAGGACTGGGACGCCGATGTTCCCGAAATCCATCACCGCCACGTATCCCATCTCTATGCGCTTTACCCCTCGCTGCAGATTGCCCCGCACACGACGCCCGAGCTCGCCGAAGCGGCGCGCCGGACGCTCGACATCCGCGGTGACGATGCAACAGGCTGGGGGATCGGGTGGCGCATCAATCTCTGGGCGCGACTGGGCGATGGCAACCGCGCCTTTTCCGTCGTCCGTCGGCTGATCCACCCCGAGCGCAGCTACCGCAACCTGTTCGACGCCCACCCTCCGTTTCAGATCGACGGCAATTTCGGCGGTGCTGCCGGCATTCTCGAAATGCTGGTTCAGTCCGACGAGGCCGGCATTACCCTGTTGCCCGCCTTGCCCGATGCCTGGCCCTCCGGTCGCATTCGCGGGCTCCGGGCGCGCGGGGGCATCAGCGTCAACCTGGAATGGGCCGATGGCCGGGTCACTGCCTATGACATCGAGGGGGCAGTGCCCTATCGCGGCACAGTCCGTTTCGGTCCGGGCCGGGAAATGCGAATTCCGGTGGGCGCCTGAGGGCGCTGAACCGCTCCGGTGCTGACGCTAAAGGCTTTCTTCGAGGATGCGACGGAAGTCCGGAGCGCCGATGGGGCGGGGATTGGAGGCCGTCGAGTGATCCTTGACCGCGTGCTCGGCGATCTGGTCGAAGCAGTCTGCGGTTAGGCCCATCGCGCCGAGTGTCGCCGGCAGGCCAAGCCGCTGGGCAAGGGCGGCGATCTCCGCGCCCAGGTCGGCCTGTGCCGCAAGGCCCAGTGCGGCACGAAGGCGGGCATATTTGTCTTCATTGCCCACGGCGTTGTAGCGCAGCACTGCCGGCAGCAGCACGGCATTGAGCGTGCCGTGATGAAGCCTCAGCGACTTTAATCCCCCCAGCGGATGGGACAGCGAGTGCACAGCGCCCAGTCCCTTCTGGAAGGTCAGGCCGCCTTGCAGGGCGGCCATCATCATTTCCTGCCGCGCCACCGGGTCACTGCCGTTGCGCGTGGCGGGCTCGATCCAGCGTGCCGCGCGCGTCAGTCCATCGAGGGCGATTGCGTCGGCCACCGGGTTGAACCTGGGGCTGAGGAAGGTCTCAATACAATGGGTGACGGCATCCATGCCGGTTGCCGCCGTGAGATAGGGCGGCAGGCCCAGGGTAAGGTCGGGATCGCACAGGGCCACGTTCGGGATCATGTGGGGAGAAATGAAGCCGAGCTTACGGCCATCCTCCAGGGTCAGCAGCGCGGCCCGTCCCACCTCGCTGCCGGTACCCGCAGTGGTCGGCACTGCAACGACCGGCGGCTTGTCTGCGGTGATCCGGCCCATTCCGCCCAGGATGGCAGCATAGTGTTCCAGCGGTCCCTCGTGGGTGGCCAGCAGCGAGACGGCCTTTCCCAGGTCGATCGCCGAGCCGCCGCCGAGCGCCACGATGCTGTCGCAGCCGGCTGCCCTGAACAGCTCGACGGCACGCAGTGCGGCGGCCTCGGTGGGGTTTTCGGGGGTGTCGTCAAACACGGACGTGTCTTGCGGAAGCCCGGATTTGGCCAGCGCGGTCGCCAGCAGGCCGGCGGCGACGATTCCCTTGTCCGTCACGATCAGGGGACGGGACACACCGAGCAGCTTCAGCTCCTCGGCGAGCAGGGCGATGGCGCCGGCTTCGAACTGAATGCGTGTCAGATACTGGATCAGGGCCAATGGGTTTGTCCTATTCTGTCGCCAAACGGCCCGGTGCAACAAAGACCCGGCTCGACAATTGCTAGCAAAGGTCGCGGCCGACGGCCATGCCCCATGGTCGGGTCGAGCCGCTGGATGGCCCCGCATCGCAAATGGATGCGAGGCCGGTATCGCTAGAGCGACTTGATCGGCTTGAGGCCGTTCCTGGAGGGGACCAGGGAGATGGCGTTGCTCAGGGGGCGGCCGAATTCGGGGATGCTGATCTCGAAGACATCGCCGACCTGGGTCTTGATGCCGTCACCGAATGAGGCGACCGAGGTGCCCATGAACTGCACATGCACATCGCCCGGGCGCAGGAACTGGTCATATTTGAAGTGGTGATATTCGAGGTTGGCCAGCGAGTGGCACATATTGTCCTCGCCGGTGGGGAATGACTTTTCCCACAGCGTTGCGCCGTCGCGCAGGATACGGACCAGGCCGACCAGGTTTGGCGGCAGGTCGCCGATGAACAGCTCCGGGCCATAGGCGCAGAAGCGCAGCTTGGCATGGGCCAGGTAGAGGTAGTTCTTCTTTTCGGTGACGTGGTCGGTGGTCTCGTTGCCCACCGCAAAGCCGACGCGCCAGGGGGTGCCGTCGGGCGCAATGACATAGAGCCCCACCACTTCGGGCTCCTCGCCCGAGTCCTCGGCGAAGTCGGGCATGGGCAGGGGCTGGCCCGGGCGCGAGACGATCGAGCCGTCCCCCTTGTAGAACCATTCCGGCTGGACGCCGGCCTGGCCGGCCGCGGGCTTGCCGCCTTCGACACCCCATTTGAAGATGCGCATGGAGTCGTTGAGCTCGGCCTCTGCGCCGGCAATCTTGGCATGCATCTGGCTGCGCGCCGCGGCACTGCCGGTATGGGTCAGGCCGGTGCCTGCGATCACGGTATGGGCGGGGTCTTCGTGGTCGAGCGGCGGCAGGACGCGGCCTTCGGCCATCAGCGCGTCATAGTCATGCGCCTTGCCCGTGCCGCGGACCTTGACCTCTTCGGTCAGCGAGCGGCCGGCGACAATGGCGTCCAGCGCCAGCTGGCGGACCGTGGTCGTGCCGTTGAGGGTGAGAATGCTATTGCCATCAACCACGCCCACAGCGCGTGCGCCATCGGTGGGCTCGAACTGAATCAGCCGCATGAAAATACTCCGCTATCCTTGAAAAAGGGACGACCCCATGGGGCCGTCCAGGTGGGGAGGCGGTCAGCCGCCTCCCGCCGGGTCCGCCTTAGTTGGCGGTACCCATGTCCTCGCGTGCCTGCTGGATCAGGTCGGCGCCGATGGTTTCGGTGAATTCCGCGACGACGGGCGCAACGGTCTCGCGCATGCGGGCCATTTCTTCGTCCGACAGACGGGTCACTTCCATGCCCTCTTCTTCGAGCAGGCCGATCAGCCGGTCCGCGTCATTGCGCGACAGGTCGCGCTGATAGACCGCAGATTCATGGGCAGCCTCCATGACGAGCGCCTGGTCCTCGGCCGAAAGGCCATCGAACCAGGCCTTGCTGGCGAGCAGCAGGTAGGGCGTGTAGACGTGGCCGGTCAGGGCCAGATGGTCCTGCACTTCATAGAAGCGGCTGGAATGGATGAGGCCGACCGGGGTCTCCTGGGCATCGACGGCACGCGTCTCGAGCGCGGTGAACAGCTCGGGATAGGGCAGCGGCACCGGATTGGCGCCGAGCGCGGTGAAGGTCGAGATGAACAGCGGGTTTGGAATGACGCGGATGTTGAGCCCGGCGACATCGTCGACCGAATTGATCGGGCGGACCGCATTGGTCATGTGGCGGAAGCCGTTGTCCCAATAGGCCAGGCCCACCATGTTGAGCGCGTCGAGCTTCTCGAACAGCGCATCGCCGACGCGGCCGTCCATGACCTTATCGACCGCCGCGAAATCGGGATAGAAGAAGGGCAGGTCGAAGATCAGGAATTCGGGGATCGAGCCGACGAGGTTGGAGGTCGGGCCGACCATGACCTCGAGGATGCCGCCCTGGATGGACGACTGCATCTGCGGCTCGTTGCCCAGCGTGCCATTGCCGAACTTCTGCAGCTCGATGCGCCCGCCGGTCTTTTCGGCGACCAGTTCGGCGAACTTGTTGACGCCCTGGCCGACCGGGTGTTCCTCGACCGGTACATAGCCGATGCGGGCGGTCTGGGCCGCGGCGGGCAGGCTGGCCGTGGCCAGTACCAGGGCGGTGGCTGCAAGCAGTTGGGACAGTTTCATGGGTTTCCTCCGGTGTGTTGTTCGGTTCAGTAGAAGAGGTCGAGCGGGCCAGTGATGATGCCTGGAAACAGGATCAGCAGGACCAGCACGGCAATTTCGGCGAGCAGGAAGGGCATGACCCCGACCACGGCCTTTTCGAGCGGGATGCGGGCGACGCCGCTCACCGTGTTGAGCACGGCGCCGACCGGCGGGGTGATCATCCCGATGGCGGCGCAGATGATGAACACGACGCCGAAATAGATCGGATCGATGCCGGCCGCCTTGACCACCGGCATCAGCACCGGCACCAGGATGGTGATGGCCGGCGTGAAATCGAGCACGCTGCCGATGATGAAGACGCCCAGCATCATCAGCGCCATGAGCAGGATGGGCTGCTCGATGAAGGGGCCAAGGAACCCGATCACCTGGGCCGGCACATTGGCGACGGTGATGAGGAAGGCCGTGACGCTGGAGGCGGCGACCAGCAGCATGATGATGGCCGTCAGCTTCGATGACGCCAGCAGGCACCCGTAGAGATCCTTGAGGGTCAGCTCGCGATAGATGACCATGCTGACAAACAGCGCATAGGCGGCCGCCACGATGCCCGCCTCGGTGGGCGTGAAGACGCCCATGCGCAGGCCGACAATGATGATGACGGGCAGGAACAGCGCCCAGACGGCGTCGCGCAGCGCGCGCAGCACGTCCTTGAGGCTCTTGCGCGGCAGGGTGGGCGTCTTGTCGTGGCGCGAGACGATGAACCAGGCCACCACGAGGCTGCTGGCCATGAGCAGGCCCGGCACGATGCCGGCCAGGAACAGCTGGACGATCGACAGATTGGCGGTCACCCCCAGCACGACGAAGCCGATGGAGGGCGGGATGACCGGGGCGATGATGCCCGTTGCGGCCATCAGGCCCGTGGAGCGGCCGACCGGATAGCCGGCCTTGAGCATGATGGGCAGCAGCATGATGGCGAGCGTGGCCGTATCGGCGATGGCCGAGCCCGACAGCGTCGCGAGCACCACGCCAGTGCCGATCACCACATAGCCCAGGCCTCCGCGCAGGTGGCCGAACAGGGCCATGGCCACGTCGACGATGCGGCGCGACAGGCCGCCGGCCGTCATCAGTTCGCCGGCCAGCATGAAGAAGGGAATGGCCATCAGCGGATAGCTGTCGGCGCCGTCGATCATCTTCTGGGCGAGAATCTGGGCGTCCATCATGCCCAGCATCCACATCATGGCGATGGCACAGACCATGAGGGCAAAGGCAACGGGAACGCCAATGGCCATGGCGGCGCCAAGCGAGCCGAGGAAGATCAGGGCACTCATGGCGTGGTCACCTCGACAGGCAGGGCATTGGGCTGCAGCTGGCTGTGATCGCCGCGCAGGGAGCGGTAGAGGTTGAAGAGCAGGATGGCCGCCCAGAACACGGCAGCGGCGATGCCTGCGGCATACATCCAGCCCACCGAGACGCCCGACAGCGGCATGTGGTTGCTCCAGTTGACCTGGGCCTGGCGCAGGCTGCCCTGGAACACCAGCCAGCAGCACCACAGCATCAGCAGATGCGCCAGCCACAGCGACAGCACCCGCAGGCGCGGCGACAGCCGGTTGATCACGGCGTCGACGGAAATATGCATGCCTTCACGCAGGGCGACGACGCTGCCCAGCATGATGATCCAGACAAAGATCAGCCGCGACAGTTCCACCGAAATGGGAATGCCCGAGCGCAGGCCGTAGCGCAGCACCACGTTCCAGAATACCAGCAGGCACATCATGGTCATGCCCAGGACGAGCAGGTGCTCCATCCAGCGAAAAACGAAGAATTTGGGCTTCTCCACCAGCAGTCTCCTCATGCACGATCGGGTTCGCCTTACTATGGCGGTTCTCGGCTTTCGCGCATGACGGTTTTTCTAGCGGCCCGCAGACGGCCTGTATAATGATGGGTTCTGATAGAGGTATGAGGAGGAGTTATACCCATGTTGCCGACCCTCGATTCCATGGCCGCCCGCCTGCGGCTGCGCCACTTCCGCCTGCTCATCGCCATTGACGATCATGGTTCGGTGCAAAAGGCCGCCGAGGCGGTGGCGCTAACCCAGCCGGGGGCCACCAAGGCGCTGCAGGAAATCGAGTCCGCCATGGGCGAGCAGCTGTTCATCCGCAATCATCGCGGCCTCGAGCCGAACGAGCTGGGCCATTGCGTGATCCGCTATGCGCGGCTGGTGATGACCGACATGCAGCACCTGCGCGAAGAGATGAAGGGGGTGCTCGAAGGCGTGGGCGGCAGGCTGTCGATCGGCATGATCATGGGTGCGGTGCCGCTGGCCATGGAAAGCCTGTCGCGCCTCTTGCAGAAGCAGCCCCAGCTTTCGGTCCAGGTGCATGAGGATACCAGCGCCCGGCTGCTCCACCTCATCGACGACGGGCGGCTCGACATCGCCATTTGCCGCACCAGCGTCAGCCATCGCCCGGAGCAATACCGCACGGTCAAGGTCAAGGACGAGCAGCTGTGCATCGCGGTCAGCGTGCAGCATCCCTGCGCCAAGCTGAGTGCCGTGACCCTCGAGGATGTGGCCGATTACCCCTGGGTGGTCTGCTCGGCCAATATGCCGATGCGACGCCTCCTGGAGCGCGAATTCAACGAATATGGCCTGCAGTTCCCTACCAACCTGGTGGAAACCACCTCGGCCTTCGCCACCATGTCGCTGATGCGGCATAGCCACCAGATGGTCGCGCTGCTCTCCACCGATGTCGGCAATTTCTTCTCGCAGTCGGCCGCCGTCCGCGTGCTCCCCGTGACCCTGCGCACCCGGTCGGAGCCCTATATGCTGGTCACGCGCTGGGACCGGACGGAATCGCCGGTGATGCGGATGTTCATCGAGCAGCTCGTCGGCGCCGATGCGGTGCCCGAAGCGCAGGCGGGGGTGGCGGAGTTGGTTCCGGCGTGATTGGGGGCCGGCAAGCGCTCCACGGAGCGCATGTCACGGGACGTCATGCGCGAAACTCTTGCATAGCTGACAACCTTGTTGGACGCCTGCAGTATGCAACATTGGAGGAGGAAGCTCATGCAGACTTCAACGATCGAGATCAGAAATGTGGCAGGCACGGAAGCCGCACTGGGATGGGCAGACGGCCACACCATTGTCATCGACAGGCCTCAAGGGCGAGCGGGCGGTCTTGGGCTGGGTTTCAACGGCGCCCAGTTGCTGGGCCTGACAATTGGCGGGTGCTTTGCCAATGATCTGCGCTACGTCGCTGCCAATGCTGGCCTCAAGATAAAGGATATTGGCATTGCGGTAGAGGTGACCTTGCAGGGTGAGCCCCTCATAGCCACCAATGCGACAATGCGTGTTTCGATACAGATGGAAGATGGCTCCGACGCGGCTGACTTGATCCGGCGAACAAGTGAGATATCGATGGCCATGAATTCACTGAATAGGGGCATATCGGTTACGCTGAACGACTAGGCGCCCGACGATCACAGATTAGTCCCCGATGTCCTTATCGGCCGCGGCAGCCGAGCCGTTTCGACCCATCCTGAATTGGCCGGCCCGCGCGCGTTGCCACATCGTCGCATGATGGTAGAGTGGCCGCAGTGCCCCCTGCAAAGTCCACATCAATGCCAGATCATGATCATGTGATTGGTTGGCTTTCCGATACCGATCCGGCGCTTCGATGGCAGGTCATGCGCGACCTCCTGGACGCCCCGGAAACCGCGTGGCGCGCCGAGCGCGGAAAGGTGGAAACCGAGGGCTGGGGCGCCCGTCTTCTGGCCTTGCAGGACGACGATGGCCAGTGGGCGGGTGGCGCCTTCGCCCCAAGCGATTTCGACTGGTCCAGGTGGAAGACGCTGGGACAACCGTGGACGGCGACCTGCTTTGCACTGACGCAGCTTCGCGAATTCGGTCTCGACCCGGCATCGGACCGGGCGCGGCGTACCGTCGAGCTGATCGGCAGGCATTCTCGCTGGGAGGAAGGCAGTCAGCCTTACTGGGAGGGGGAGGTCGAGGAGTGCATCAACGGTCGAACTGTCGCCGATGGTGCCTATTTCGGTGTCGATGTGACACCCATCGTTGAAAGGCTGGTCGGGGAGGTTCAGCCGGACGGCGGCTGGAACTGTGAGCGCTGCAATGGGTCGCACCGGTCTTCCTTTGCAACGACGATCAACGTGCTCGAGGGACTGCTTGAATACGAGATCGCCACCGGCGGAACGGAAGCGTCGAGGGCTGCCCGCAAGTCGGGGGAAGAGTACCTCCTCAAGCGAGGCCTGTTCCGGCGCGCCGCCACGGGAGAAAATGCGGATGAGGCCTTCCTTGCTCTCCTCTATCCCAACCGTTGGCGCTACGACATCCTGCGAGGGCTGCACTATTTTCGCGCAAGCAGCATGCAGTCCCCCGGCGCCCAGCCCGACGAACGCCTCGGCGAAGCGATAGGGATCCTCCGGTCCAAGCGGGACGAAAGCGGCGTCTGGTTTCTGGACTGGCAGACCCCCGGGCAGGTCTGGTTTCACATGGACGCTGGGCCTGGCAAACCTTCGCCATGGATCACGCTCAGAGGGCTCAGAGTGCTGCGATGGTGGGACGGCTTGCATGCCGAAAGAAGATCGGGCTGAAGGTCGGCCTTCGCGACCGGCCGCAAGCTGTCGAACCGCTCCGCACCCGTTGCCAACCTCATTGGCTGACACGCTGAGTTCCACAACAACAGACACCCTCCAAATGCGCTATTGACGGCGCCCCGGCATCGGGCGTATCTCCCGCCTCAGGACATCTCGCCCTAACGCGAGACGCATAGACCTGGGAGGGTCGCTGAAGATGGCTGCAATGCCCCTGACCGCGCCGGCGGTGAAACCGGCTAATCCGAATTTTTCGTCGGGCCCATGTGCCAAGCGTCCTGGCTGGACGGTTGAAGCGCTGGCCAATGCGCTGGTCGGTCGGTCGCACCGCAGTAAGCCGGGCAAGGCCCGCATCCAGCGGGCCATCGACCTGACGCGCGACCTGCTCGAAGTTCCCGCCGATTACCGCATCGGCATTGTCCCGGCATCCGATACCGGCGCCGTCGAAATGGCGCTGTGGTCGATGCTCGGCGCCCGTGGCGTCGACATGCTGGCCTGGGAGAGCTTCGGCGAGGGCTGGGTCACCGATGTGTCCAAGCAGCTCAAGCTGGACGACGTGCGCATCCTCAAGGCGCCCTATGGCGAATTGCCGGACCTCACCCAGGTCGATTTCGACCGCGACGTGGTCTTCACCTGGAATGGCACCACTTCGGGCGTGCGCGTCGAGAATGGCGACTGGATCGCCGCCGACCGCAAGGGCCTGACCATCTGCGACGCGACGTCGGCGGCCTTTGCGCAGAATCTCGATTTCGCCAAGCTCGATGTCGTTACCTTCTCCTGGCAGAAGGCATTGGGTGGCGAGGCCGCCCATGGCGTGCTGATCCTGTCGCCCCGCGCCGTCGAGCGGCTCGAGACCTTCAAGCCCGATCGCCCGCTGCCCAAGATTTTCCGCCTTACCAAGGGTGGCAAGCTGCTCGAGGAAGTGTTCGAGGCCGCGACCATCAACACGCCGTCGATGATCTGCATCGAAGACGCCATCGACGCCATGGAATGGGGCAAGTCGCTGGGTGGCCTTTCGGCCATGCAGGCGCGCGCCGATGCCAATTTCAAGGTGCTGGCCGATTGGGTGGCCAAGACCGACTGGGTCGACTTCCTGGCCAAAAATCCGGCCAACCGGTCCAACACCTCGGTGTGTTTCTCCATCGTCGATCCGGCGGTGACGGCGCTCGATGCCGACAAGCAGGCAGCCTTTGCCAAGGCCATCGTGTCGCGCCTCGACAAGGCGGGCGTCGCCTATGATATCGGCGCCTACAAGGACGCGCCCTCGGGCCTGCGCATCTGGGCCGGCTCGACCATCGAGACGTCCGATCTCGCCGCTTTGGTGCCGTGGCTGGACTTTGCCTTTGCCGAGGAAAAGGCCGCGCTGGGTCAGGCTGCCGCCTGAGCCATTGTATTCCCCCGATCGATACATTCATTCACCGTTCACAGATGTGACGGAATCAAGGAGGGCGTCATGCCCAAGGTTCTCGTTTCCGACAAGCTCAGCCCCACCGCGGTCCAGATTTTCAAGGACAATGGCGTCGAGGTCGACTACCTGCCCGATCTGGGCAAGGACAAGGAAAAGCTGCTCGAAGTCATTGGAAACTATGACGGTTTGGCGATCCGCTCGGCCACCAAGGTGACCGAAAAGGTCATCGCCGCGGCCACCAATCTCAAGGTGATCGGCCGTGCCGGCATCGGCGTCGACAATGTCGATATTCCGGCCGCCACCAAGAAGGGCATCATCGTGATGAACACCCCCTTCGGCAATTCCATCACCACCGCCGAACACGCCATCGCCATGATGTTCGCGCTGGCCCGCCAGCTGCCGGAGGCTGATGCCTCGACCCGCGCCAGCAAGTGGGAGAAGAACCGCTTCATGGGCGTCGAGGTCACCAACAAGACGCTGGGCCTGATCGGCGCGGGCAATATCGGCTCGATCGTGGCCGACCGCGCCATCGGCCTCAAGATGAAGGTCGTCGCCTTCGATCCGTTCCTGACGCCGGAACGTGCCCAGACCATGGGCGTCGAAAAAGTCGAGCTGGATGAACTGCTTAGCCGTGCAGACTTCATCACGCTGCATACGCCGCTGATCGATGCGACGCGCAACATCATCAATGCCGAAGCCCTGGCCAAGACCAAGAAGGGCGTGCGCATCATCAACTGCGCCCGCGGCGGCCTGATCGATGAAGCGGCGCTCTATGAGGCGCTCAAGTCTGGCCAGGTCGCCGGCGCGGCGCTGGATGTGTTTCTTGAGGAGCCGGCCGCGAATAATCCGCTGTTCGAACTGCCCAACGTGATCTGCACGCCTCACCTGGGCGCGTCGACCACCGAGGCGCAGGAGAATGTGGCGCTGCAGGTGGCCGAGCAGATTTCGGCTTATCTGATGACTGGCGAGATCACCAACGCGCTCAACTTCCCGTCCATCTCGGCCGAGGAAGCCCCGATCCTCACCCCCTGGGTGAAGCTGGCCGAAACGCTCGGCCTGTTTGCCGGCCAGCTGACCGAAACGGCGATCAGCGGCGTCAAGATCGAGTTCGAGGGCAATGTGGCCCAGCTCAATATCAAGCCGATGATTGCGGCCGCCATCAATGGTGTGCTCAAGCCATCGCTGGGCGACATCAACATGGTCTCGGCGCCCCAGATCGCCAAGGATCGCGGCATCACGGTGGAAACCACCACGCGTGACCGTCAGGGCGCCTATGAGGGCTATATCCGGCTGACCGTCACCACCGAGCGCCAGGTGCGCGGCGTGGCGGGTACGCTGTTTGCCAATGGCAAGCCGCGCATCATCCAGGTCAAGGATATCAACATGGAAGCCGAACTCTCGCCGTCCATGCTCTATGTCACCAACGAGGACAAGCCGGGCCATATCGGCCGCCTCGGCACGCTGCTGGGCAAGCTTGGCATCAACATCGCCAACTTCAATCTCGGACGCGTCGAGGTGGGGTCGGACGCCATTGCGCTCGTCTCCATCGACGGCACGCTGACCGAGGCCCAGCTGGCCGAGATCGCGTCGCTCGAAGGCGTCAAGCAGGCCAAGTCCCTGCGGTTCTAGAGGTCAAATGCGTCTATCGCTTGGAAGGCCGGCGCTTGCGCCGGCCTTCTGCTTTCTTACCGTCGCCGCCGGGCGGCCCATTCGGCAAGGACGATGCCGCCGATGATGATCACCGCGGCGAGGTAATGGTAGAGTTCCAGGCGCTCCCCGAGGATCAGCACGGAGCCAATTGCGCCGAATACCGGGATCAGGTTGTGGCTTGGGGCGGCGCGGTTGGGGCCGACCAGGTCGACGCCGCGGGCGTAGAAGACCTGACTGAACATGGACGGAAAGATCATCACATAGGCCAGGACAGCCCAGACGGTGGGCGACATGGCTGGAATGGTGGAAAAGGACCCGATGCCTGGGCCGAACAGCTGCAGCATCACGAGGCCGGTGATGGCGGCACCCATAAATGCGACGCCCATGAAGCTCATCATGTGGATGGCCGGGCGAAAGCGCAGGGCCAGCGTGTAGGCCGTGTAGGTGAGACAGGCGAGGAGCACGAAGCCGTCGCCAACGTTGATGTCGAGGGTCAGGAGACGGGTGAGATCGCCGTGGGTTGCGGTGAGCATGACGCCGGTGATCGCGATCAGGACGCCGACGATCTGCAGCCAGGTGGCCCGCACCCGGAAGACGATGAAGTTTGCCGCCAGAATCATCATGGGCAGCGCGCCCGTTTCGATCGACGAATTGACCGCCGTCGTTGTCGTCAGGCCGACATAGAGCAGCACGTTGTAGAGCGCATAGCCCAAGGCGCCAAAGCTCATGACCAGCGGCCAGGTGCGGCGGATCACGGGCCAGTCTGCCTTGAGGTAGGGCCAGGCGAAGGGCAGGATGAACAGCGTTGCACCCACGCAGCGCGCCGCCAGCAGCAGAAATGGGTCGATTTCGCCCACGACCAGCTTGGCGGCCACGACATTGCCGCCCCAGAACAGTGGTGCCAGAATCAGCAGGAGGTAGGGCTGGTCGAGCAGGCGGGCCGAAATGCCGCGATTTTCGTGGTCTAGCGGCTTTGTCATCGTCGCCCGGGTGATGTAAGGACAATCGGACTTAGCAGTTATTCGGCCACGATCAAAATCACACCCAAGGTGGCCGGGAGGACAGACGTCCAAAGGGAGAAGGGTGCGGCGATTGCGCCACGCTCTTTGTGTCACGCCTATCCTGGAGAAGGTATTTCTATGGCTAATGTGGTTGTCGTCGGCTCGCAGTGGGGCGACGAGGGCAAGGGCAAGATTGTTGACTGGCTCAGTGAGCGCGCCGACGTGGTGGTGCGCTATCATGGCGGCCACAATGCCGGCCACACACTGGTCATCGACGGGGTCAGCTACAAGCTGGCACTGCTGCCTTCCGGTCTCGTGCAGGGCAAGCTCTCGGTCATCGGCAATGGCGTGGTGGTGGATCCGCACCATTTCGTTCAGGAGATGGCCAAGCTGCGCGGGCAGGGGGTCAAGATCACCCCGGAGATCCTGCGCATTGCCGACAATGCGCCGCTGATCCTGTCGCTCCACCGCGAGCTGGACGCGATCCGGGAAGACTCCAATTCCGGTCTCAAGATCGGCACGACCAAGCGCGGCATCGGCCCGGCCTATGAAGACAAGGTCGGCCGCCGCGCCATCCGCCTGATCGATCTTTCCGAGCCCGATACGCTGATGGTCAAGATCGAGCGCCTGCTCGGCCACCACAATGCGCTGCGCCGCGGCATGGGCCTCGTCGAGATCGAGGCGCAGAAGATCTACGATGAGCTGACCAGCGTTGCCGCAGAAATCCTGCCCTTCATGGACCAGGTCTGGAAGGTGCTGGACGACAAGCGCAAGGCCGGCGCGCGCATCCTGTTCGAGGGCGCCCAGGGTGCGCTGCTGGACAATGATCATGGCACCTATCCATTCGTGACCTCATCCAACACCGTCGCCGGCCAGGCCGCGGCTGGTTCGGGCCTGGGGCCGACGGCGATCGGCTATGTGCTCGGCATCACCAAGGCCTATACGACCCGCGTCGGCGAGGGCCCGTTCCCCTGCGAGCTCGACGACGATATCGGCCGGCACCTGGCTACCGTCGGCCGCGAAGTCGGCGTCAATACCGGCCGGCCTCGTCGCTGTGGCTGGTTCGACGCGGTGCTGGTGCGGCAGACGGTCAAGACCTCCGGCATTTCGGGCATCGCGCTGACCAAGCTCGACGTGCTCGACGGCCTCAAGGAGATCAAGGTCTGCGTCGGCTACGAGCTGGACGGATCACGGATTGATTATTTGCCTGCCTCAATGGGGGCACAAGCGCGGGTTAAGCCGATTTACGAGACCCTAGAAGGATGGTCCGAGACGACTGCCGGCGCCCGCAGCTGGGCCGATCTACCGGCGCAGGCAGTCAAATATGTCCGGTATATCGAGGAACAAATCGGGGCGCCGGTGGCCATGCTGTCGACGAGCCCCGAGCGGCTCGATACCATCCTTGTCGTTGACCCATTCCAAGACTGATTTTTTTTGCTACAAGACGTCGCTGCAATTGTGAGTACCAAGTAACCAATGGCGGACTACAAGGAGCTGTTGCGCCGGGCCATCTCGGCGCTTCCGGAGAACAATGGGGCCGCCCGCCGGGCTGTCTATGAGAAGGCGCGTTCCGCCCTTGTGGGGCAATTGCGCGCCATCACGCCCCCATTGCCGGCGCGCGATATTACCCAGCATCGCCTGCAGCTCGAAGATTGCATCCGCCAGGTCGAGCAGGAAGCCAGTGAAGCCGTCATAACGCTGGGTCGTGAGAACGTGCTGGGTTCGCGGCATGCGGCAGCGCCGGCCGACCCGGCGCCGATTGCTCCCGAGCCGACTCCGGCGCCGGTCGCTGCACAGCCCAAGCCTGTCGATACTCCCAAGCCCGCTGACACACCGGTGTCTGCTGATGCTTCCCTGCCGGCGGGCCCTGCAGCGCCCGTCGATGTGCCCAAGTCCGAGGACAAAGCCGCGCCTGCCAAAGAGAACATGTCCATCGAGGACATCATCTCGCAGGCAGCCGAGACGACCGGAGCACCGGTCAAGCTGGTCAAGGACGAAGAAAAGCCGTCCGAAAAGCCCGAGCTGAAGTCCGATTTGCGGTCGATGCCCTCGATCGTTGCCCGCGCCGAGGCGTCCAAGACGGGGCCAAGCTCGCCGCTGCAGCCGGCGTCCAATGTCCGGTCCATGGAAGCCCCGCTCAAGGGACCAAGTTTCGAGCTGCGCCGGGATCCCCCGCCGCTGGCTGCTAATTCGACCAGCGAAATTGTGCGGTCTCCTGTCCGCGTCGAGCCGGCCATGGGCAATCACGCCGTGGCGCGGCAACAGGTGACAGCGCCTATTGCCGTGCTGGAAGCGCCGCCGGTCGAAAAGGCCCTGTCGAGCGTCCGCGAAGTCGAGGTCGAGCCCGATCCGAGTGAAGCGCAAGGGGCGATCGAACGCGCCATAGAGGCCCTCGACCGTGAAGCGCGCGGCGAGACGGCTACACCAGTGCCCGACTCCATGGCTGGTGCGCCTGCCGCGATGCAGGCCGCCGATGATGCCGACGATTCGGGCTTTGCCGATGCACCTCTGCAGCAGAACAACGGCTCCGGGCTGACCATATTCCTCGTCGTGTTTGCCATTCTGCTGGCCGGCGCCGGCGGCGCGGGCTTCTGGGCCTGGCGCGAGGGCTATGTCGATCTCGACCAGATGTTCGGCCAGGTTGCGGTGACCGAGACAGCCGATACGACGACCACGACACCAACGCTGGACCCGGTTCAGCCGGCCAATACAGGTACTGATGCAGCGGTCGGCCCGGGCAACACCTCGCCAACCACGACCAATGGCCTGGCCGGTACCGAACTGGACGGCGTGCAGCTTGAGGATCGCCTCGAGCCGACGCCAGAGCCCGTGCAGCCGACAGGCACAGAGTCCGTACTTCCCGATGTGAATGCTGGCGAGGACAAGGGCGAGGAACGCCTGCCGGGCGAGGATGCTACAGCACTCGAGGCAAACGACCCGGCCGCTTCGGTCGATCCGGCCGTGCTGGCGGGCAGCCAGTCCCTGCTGCTGGAAGCCAGCCAGGATGGTGCCACTGGCGCCGTGCCCTTCTCGGGCACAGTGGAATGGAGCGAAGGGGTCGACGAGCTCGGCCTGCCGACGCTGAAGGCGACGGCCAGCATCCCGGCGCGCAATCTGGGTGTGGACATCACCATTCGCAAGAATTCCGATCCAAGCCTGCCGGCAAGCCATCTGATGGAAGTCGACTTCCGGGTGAGCGACACCTTTATCGGTGGCACAATCGCCAACCTGCCGGGCGTGCTGCTGAAGAATGAGGAACTGGTGCCCGGCACCGCCCTGGTCGGCGCGTCCGCACGGGTGGTGGGCAATTCGTTCCTGTTCGCGTTGAGCGCCACGCCGGCCGATGCGACCACCAATGCAGAGCTTCTGGAAAACCGCCGCTGGATGGACCTTGCTGTGGTCTATGGCACGGGGCGCAACGCCATCATCACCCTGGAAAAAGATGAGACGGCGCAGGCACTGTTCGACAAGGTCTTTGCCACCTGGGCTGAATAACTCGCTCATGGCGACAATCTAGATCCCCGGACCTGGTCCGGGGATTACTTTTTGGTCTCGCCACTTGGTGACAGCCGGCCGCTCTCAAGGACGTAGCGCCGATTGGCCAGGGCTTCGACATCATCGGCGTGGTGGCTGACCAGAATCGTGTGCCAGCCATGGCGCGTGGTGAGAGTGCGTACGAGATCACGGATCACCGACCGGGTCTCGTCGTCCAGGGCCGAGAAGGGCTCATCAAGCAGCAGGATCGGCCGGGCGCGCAGCAGGGTGCGGGCGAGGGCGACACGCTGCTTCTGCCCACCCGACAGCGTCGCGGCCTGCTGATCGCCAATGCCTTCAAGACCGACTTCGGCGAGCGCATCGGCCACGCGGTGACGGGCCGGTGCCTTTTCAGTGCGCGAAGGCAGACCCAAGGCAATGTTCCGGGCGGCGCTCAAATGATCGAACAGGCTTTCCGACTGCAGCAGAAGGGAGACCGGCCGCGCCTCGGGCGGCAATGGCAGCAGGTCCCGACCGTCCAATGCCACGGTTCCGCCGGTGGGCTCGAGGAAGCCGGCCAAAAGGTCGAGCAGGGTGGACTTGCCGGAACCGCTGACGCCTGAAATGGCGGTGATCTCGCCGGCATCAGCCACGAACGAGAAGACATAGGGCGTCGCCTGGCCGGGATGGGCGAAGGTCAGGTTGTCAACGCGCAGCATTGGCGATCCTTTCAACGAGCCGGGGCAGGCCGACAAAGGCGATGATGGTGCCGATCAGCAGGATGGCGGCAATGGCGGAGGCATCATTGCTGCGGTAGGAGCCCAGGGCACGAAACATCATCAGCGGCAGGGTCTGGAAATCCTGGGTGCCGAATAGCGCGATGACGCCCAGATCACCCAGCGAGAAACAGAATGCCAGCGCCAGCATGACGCCGATATCGCGACCCAGAAGAGGATATTCAACGGCAGCGAACTGACGCCACCCGGACAGGCCAAGCGAGCGGATCAGCTTGCCCCGACTGCGGGCAATGGCTTCGAGCGGCGGGCCAAGCGTGGCCATGGCAAAGGGCAGGGCGAGGAGGCTGTTGGCCAGGATAACGACGAAGGGGGCGGCCGTGGCGGGGGCGATGCCGAGTTGGCGCACCAGAAGGAAGAAGCCGAGCGAGAGGACGACGGCAGGCACGGCCAGATAGGCATAGGCCGGCATGCCCAGCAGGGTGCGCAGCGGACCGTTGGCGGTGGCGCCACGGCCCATTGCGAGCAGCATTGCCAGCACGAGTGTCAGTATGGCGGAGGCAGCGCCAATCAACAGGCTGCTCGCGGCAGCCCACCAGAAGGCCGGCCGGGCGAGCAGGCTGCCCAGGCCAGAAGCCAGGCCATCGAACAGTACCGACAGCAGCGGCAGCGCGAAGCCGAGGATGCAAAGCGCCAGCACAAGTGCCTGGAGCAGGCGGGCAGGGGCAGCATCGCGCCAGCGCGGCGCGGCCGAAGTGCCCAGGCTGGTGGGAATGGGACCCATGGCGGACGCTGCCAGAATGACTGCCGAGCAGACGGCGATCTGGGTGGCTGCCAGACGCACCGCGCCGGCGAGGTCGAAATCCTGCCGCACGGCGGCATAGATGGCCACTTCAAGCGTCTGGTTGGCCGGGCCGCCGCCCAGCAGCAGCACGATGGGGAAGCTGGTGAAGGCCAGGAGGAAGATGATGGCGGCAAGGCCGGGCATGGTGCCCCGCAGGGTAGGCCAATCGATGATGGCGAAGCGGTGCCAGGCCGTGAGGCCGAGCGACTGGCCGGTCTTGAGACGGGCGGCGGGAATGGCGTCGAGCCGGGCCAGCAGGATGCGGGCGGCGAAGGCGCCATCGAGGATCACATGGGCGAAGAGGATGCCCGAGAGGCCGAAGGCCGGATTGCCGATGGAGACGCCGAACAGGGCCTCGCTCAACTGGTTGATCCAGCCATTGCGGCCCCAGATGGAGAGAAGGCCGAAGGCGACGACCATGCCGGGGGTGACAATGGCCGAGGCGAAGAGGCCGACCACGAGGTCCCGACCGGGAAAGCGCAGTCGATTGAGCGACCAGGCGAGCGCGGTGCCGACCGAGAGGGAAAGTACGGTGGTCAGGCCAGCCTGGATCGAGGTCATGCGCAGCAGATGCGGGATGTCGATGCGCGAGGCGCTGCTGCCGCTGCCGGTGGCGGCGGCAAGGATAGCCCACAGCACGAGGGCAATGAGCGCGGCGATGGCGGCGGCCAGGGTGATGGCAGCTGCGATGCGCAAGGGCCGGAGGGGTAGGGTCAGCATTGATCTCGACCGATCCACGGGAGGGGCCAAGCCAAGGCATCGTGCCTGGCCGTCACCCCCTCCCTGCCTCCTCTCCTCAAATCGCTCCACTGGAGCGATTTGCCCTGCGGGACGGGTCGGAGCCCATCAAGGGGGAGGTGCTGCCCCGTGCTTGTGGTCACTTCGGTCCCTTACTGCACCGCTGTCAGCATTTCGTCGATCCAGGCCTGGCCGTTGGCTTCGATTTCGGCGTCGGTCAGCGTCAGGGTCCTGGCTGGCTGCGGCAGGGTGGCGAAGGCCGGGTCGAGGTCGGCGCCCAGGTCGATGACGGGGAACATCCAGTTGGTGGTGGGGATCACCTTCTGGCCCTCGGCGGAGGCGAGGTAGGCGAGGAACTCCCTGGCCAGTTCCTGCTTGTCGGAGGATTTGAGAATGCCGGCCACTTCGGTCTGGGCCAGATGACCCTCTTCGAACAGGGCAGCGTGGATGGTGTCATCGCCTTCGGCGCTGATGTGGTAGGCGGGCGAGGTCGAATAGCTCAGCGCCATGTCGGCTTCGCCTTCGAGGAAGAGGTTGTAGCTCTCGCTCCATTCGCGGGTGACGGTGAGGATATGCGGCTTGAGGCCGGCCCAGATTTCGGGGGCGCGGTCGCCATAGGCGGCGCGGATCCACAGAACGAGGCCGAGGCCCGGCGTGGCCGAGCGTGGGTCCTGCACCACGATCTTGAAGTCGTCGGGCAGGGCGATGAGCTCTTCGAAGGATTTGGGCGGCGTGGTGACGCTGTCGGTGTCGTAGACGAAGGCGAAATGGGCGTAGTCGAAGGGCACGAACTGCGCGTCGGTCCATGGCTCGGGAAGGGTGAGCGCGGCAAGGTCGAGGCTGTGGTCGGCGAAGAGGCCGGTGGCGCGAGCCTCGCCGGCAATGGCTGTATCGAGGCCGACGATGAGGTCGGCTTCGGTGGTTTCGCCCTCGAGCTGGACGCGACGCAGGGCGCCGATGGAGCTGTCGGTGGCGACCCACTCGACGATGCAGCCCCCGCAGATGGCTTCGAAGCCGGCCTTGAGACCGGGGCCGGGGGCCCATTCGGCGGCGAAGCTGTCATAGGTGTAGATCTTGAGGATCGGCACCTCTTCGGCGAGCGTGGGCGTGGCGAACAGTCCGGTGAGGACCGCAAGCGCCAGACGGGTGAATTTGACCATGGGTCATTCCCTTCAATGGTGTCACGGCCATGAGTGAAGGGGGTGTCAATGGTGAGGGCGGCGAGATGCCCTTGCCATCTCGAGCTTCCTCCGCCAGCATGACCTGGTTCAGGTTCAATGGGTAATTCTCAGCTCCGGAGACTTCCGGAACACCCCAGCGAGACGCCTCACACTTAATGAGAGCTTTGTGACAGTGCAAGACACTTCCGTGCCGGCTGCGGATGCGCCGATGGTCGTATTCGATCGCCCCATGGCCATTGTCGGGGGCGGCGCCGTGGACCCCGCCCTGCTGGTGGAGCTGGCGGCGCGGGGGATAGCCCTGGTGGGCGCCGACGGCGGTGCCGATGCGATCGGCGATGCGGGCCTGCTGCCGGCCGCCATCATCGGGGACCTCGATTCGCTTGCCGACCGCTCGGAATGGGAGGCGCGGAGCCGGGTCATCCATATTGCCGAGCAGCTCACCACCGATTTCCAGAAGTCGCTCTATTCGACCCGGGCGCCGGTGACGCTGGCGCTGGGCATGACCGGCAAGCGGCTCGACCATACGCTGGCGGCGCTGAGCGCGGTGCTCGAATATGCGCCGACCCGCAAGCTGCTGCTGGTGGACGAGGTGGATGTGGCCTTGGCCGTGGTGGGGCCGATCGCCTTCGACGCAGCGGCGCGGGAGCGGGTATCGATCCATCCGCTGCTGCCAATCCGCTTCATGCGATCGAGGGGGCTGTTCTATCCGATGGATGGGCTGATGCTGGAGCCCGGCGGGCTGATCGGGACCTCCAATGAGGGGACAGGTGGGCGCATCGAGATCGTGCCGGAGGATGAGACGCCCTGGCTGCTGATCCTGGGCAAGGAACGGCTCTGGGACATGATCGAGGCGTGCCAAAGCGCCGCCTGAACGCGGTTATCATTGAAGAGACGGACCCCGAGGCGGCTATCGCCTCTGGAAATTTAAAAAACGAGACGTTAGCCGCCTCGGGGCGCCGGTTTTTGGAACAGTCCCGGTTATCGCGCAGCATGATCGCTCGCCATGCTGCGGCCGGATCTCGAACCTGCGCGGGAGGCAAAACCCGCGCCCGGCTCACCCCGCCACTGTTCGCCTGCAGGCCGCCCATGCGGAGTGATGGGGAGATTATGGCATGGGTTTTGGGAAGGGGGATAAGTTGGTGCCGGCCGCCGCACACCCCAGCAATCACGGTCGTCACCCTCGGGCCTGACCCGAGGGGACTGCACTTAACGACGTTCGGCAAGTGAAGAGCCCTCGGGTCAAGCCCGAGGGTGACGATCTGTGGGTGGGGGCCAGAGTGGAGCCAAGCCCCTCCCCTCAAAGGGGAGGGAAGGACGACTGAGGCAGGCGTTGTCCGTTAGACAGACAAAACAAAAAGGCGGGCATTGCTGCCCGCCTTTGTACATTCCTTGCCTGGCTCAGTGGGCCGCGGCGGCTTCCTTGACGGCGTCCTGGACCTTTTCGAAGGCGCGGACCTCGATCTGGCGGATGCGTTCGCGGCTGACGTCATATTGCTGGGCCAGCTCTTCGAGCGTCGCGGGATTATCCTGCAGGCGGCGGGCCTGGAAGATGGCGCGTTCGCGCTCGTTGAGCACGTCCATGGCATTGTTGAGCAGCCCCATGCGCTCGGAAAATTCCTGGCTTTCGCCCAGGCTGGTTTCCTGGCTGGGGGTGTCGTCGACCAGCCAATCCTGCCATTCGGACGAGCCTTCGTCGGCTCGCATCGGCGAGTTCAGCGAGGCGTCACCCGACAGACGGGCATTCATCGACACCACGTCGTCCTCGGTGACCTTGAGGGTGGTGGCGATCTGCTTGATCTGGTCGGGATGCAGCGCACCGTCTTCCAGCGCGGCGATCTGACCCTTTACCTTGCGCAGGTTGAAGAACAGACGCTTCTGGGCGGCGGTGGTGCCGATCTTGACCAGGCTCCAGCTGCGCAGGACATATTCCTGAATGGCGGCGCGGATCCACCACATGGCGTAGGTGGCCAGGCGGAAGCCCTTTTCGGGCTCGAAGCGCTTGACGGCATGCATCAGGCCGACATTGCCTTCCGAAATCACCTCGGAGATGGGCAGGCCATAGCCGCGATAGCCCATGGCGATCTTGGCCACGAGACGCAGGTGGCTGGTAATCAGCTTCTGTGCGGCACCGGGATCTGCGTGTTCCTTGTAGCGCTTGGCCAGCATGTATTCTTCATCCGGCTCCAGCATGGGGAACTTGCGGATCTCCTGAAGATAGCGGCTCAAGCCCCCTTCGGTGGAGAGGACGGGAAGATTTGTCTGGGCCATATGCGCACCCCTTTCTGGCTCCCCCGCATGACGCGGGCGGACATGAGTCCGCGATGCCCTTTCGGACCATCGTCAGACTACGATGGATATATAGGCGACATTTTGTCTTTTGTAAGAGGTCAACCCTTGCAAACGTCGCTGTCGCCCATGGGTTGCACTATGGGCGACCAACCTTGCGCGAAGATTGCAGTTTGCCCTTAATCTCTTCTAGCGCGCAAAGGCCTTGTCATAGTCCTGCAGGACATCGTCCAGCGCCTGCAGATCGGGCGGGAGCGGCGCCTCGAAGAACAATTCTTCCTTGGTCACCGGATGCTCGAAGCCCAGTTCGGCGGCGTGCAGGGCCTGCCGGCCGAGCGCCTGGATGGGCGCCGCAACGTCGGGTGGCAGCTTGTTGATCTTGGTGGCATAGCCCGAGGCATAGACGCTGTCGGCCACCAGCGGATGGCCGATATGGGCCATGTGGACGCGGATCTGGTGGGTGCGGCCGGTTTCGAGGTGGCATTGCACGCGGGTAATGTCCCAGCCGGGGTCGCCAAAACGCGCCTCGACGAAATAGTGGGTGATCGCTTCGCGGCCATCCTGGCGCACGGTCTGCTTGAGGCGATTGTTCTGGTCGCGGCCGAGCGGAGCGTCAATCGTGCCCTTGGCGGTTTCGGTCGAGCCCCAGACATAGGCGATATAGGCCCGGTGCAGCGGCCCGGTGCGGCCGTGGTCGGCGAACTGGTCGGACAGGTGCCGATGCGCCCGCTCGGTCTTGGCCGCCACCATGACGCCGGACGTGTCACGGTCGAGCCGGTGCACGATGCCGGGGCGCTTGACGCCGCCGATGCCCTGCAGGCTATCGCCGCAATGGAAGAGCAGAGCATTGACCAGCGTGCCATCCGGTGAGCCGGGAGCGGGGTGGACCACCATGCCGACGGGCTTGTTGATGACGATGAGCTGGTCATCCTCGTAAAGGATGTCGAGCGGGATATTCTCCGGATGCGGTTCGGCGTCTTCTGGGGGTGGGGCAAGAAGGACGATTGTCTCGCCCGCGTTAAGCCGGTATTTGGGCTCGCTGACGGTTGCCCCGTTTATCGTGACGGCGCCGCCTAGGATCAGATCCTTGATGCGGTTGCGGCTGAGCACGGTGTGCACCTTGGCCAGCGAGGCATCGAGCCTGCCGCCGGCCATGTCGGCATCGACAACGACCTCGACTTCGTCGCCCTCGAACTCTTCAGCGGTATTTTCGGCCATGAGCGATCCTAACGAGACTGGGCCAGACGGCCCCAAGGCGGATGCCCCGCTGTCCCCCGAGGCGCTGGCCATGTTCAGCAAGGCGCGCCGGTCGTTCGGGATATCGATCGGCATCCTGTTGCTGGGCTTTATGGCGATTGGCATCGCCCTTGTCTATCGCGTGATGCGCGACGCCCCGCCGCCAGTGGTGGCAGAGGCGGTTGCGCTGCCCGCCGGGGCCGAAGTGGTCTCGGCGCAGCTCAGCGAGGGGGCGATCAATGTCACCTATGTGCTGGACGGCGTTACCACGCTGGCGCTGTTCGACCAGACGACGGGCGAGATGACGCGGCAAGTGGTGATCGGGGAGTAGCTCAACCCGCCTCCTCTACTGGGAGGGCTAGCGGCTCTGAATCTCGCGCAGGGCCGTCATGCGGTCAGAAACCGAGGCGCGGCGGTCGCGGGGTGGCGGATCGATGGGGAGGGCGTCGCTGGCCTCATCATCGGCGGCGAAGCGTTGCACGCGATCAAAGAGGCTTTCCGGCTCGGCGCTGGGCGCCGGGGTTTCGGTATCGACCGCGTAGACGAGCCGGCTGACATTGGCGGCAATGTCGTTGAGCTTTTCGCGCAGCGCGGTTTCGTCGACCCGCTCGGTGTCCCAATCGGACAGGATGGTATTTTCGACGTCCAGCACCTGCTTGCGGAGCGTCTCGACGTCGTCTTCCAGGTTGAGACGATCGGCCAGGGACTGGTCGGCTGCGTCCACTACAGGGCTGGTTTCGGCCAGCAGGGCATTGAGGCGGTTCTCTGCGCTGGCAATGCGGGCCTCGGCAATGACCAGGTTTTCGGCATCCGCCACCTTCTCGTCGGTGCGACCAGCCAGGGCATCGCGGAGCTTTTCGAGCTCCTCATTGCGAGCCTCGAATTCGCGGTCGCGCATGCGTAGCCGCTGCGCCAGATCGGTGCCCTCGCGCTCGAGTTCGGCCAGGCGGGTACGCAGCTCGGCCTCGCGCGCCTCGAGCTCGCTGATGATGGCCGCGTTCTTCTCGCGCTCGGCCTTGAGCAGGCCGAGATCGCTGCGCGCCTGATTGACCTCGCCAAGCTGTTCGGCAAGGCGCTGGCGCAGGGTCTCGACATGGACCTCCAGCCGGCGGGTCGACAGCGCGAATTCGGCGCGGAGCTGATCCTTGTCAGCGCGGAACTCGGCCATTGTGATGGGGGTGGCAGCCTCTATGCGGCGCTTGGTGAGACGCACGGCGCGCTTCCACACCGCAGGCAGGATGATCAGCGAGACCAGGCCGGCCACGAGCAGGCCCAGCGCGAAATAAAGGATGTTCTCGATGACCATCGGCCAAACTCCGGCACCGCATCAGCACGCGATACGAGCAATTGCATTCTGACAGCTCAGCGCGGCTGATGCCACATTTGCCAGTGACTAACCCTAACGGGTCGCGAGCGTTCCGTCACGGGCCAGACTATGGCGCTTGCACAAGCGTGATCAGGCCTGCTGCCAGCTGCCGCCGCGCGTTTGCGGCTGGATCAGAAGGGGTTCCAGGTGGGTTCGTTGGTGAACTTGAGATAGCCGATATTGAGGCCGAGGCGGGCGCCGACGCCGGAGCGGATGGGGACCATGACGACGTTGGAGCGCTTGAGCACCGTCATGCCGAAGCCGCCCAGCACATAGGCCGAGCCATCGACGCCGGCAAAGCGACCCAGCACGTCCTGGATCTGGTTGAGATTATAGACCAGGACCATGACCTTGGAGCCGTCGCCGCCAATATCGAAGCCGATCGAGGGGCCCTGCCAGAAGACGCTGAACTCGCCCGCATTGCGGGTATAGAGCACGCCCTCGCCATAGCGGGCGCCGGCAAAGAGGGCGCCGCCGGCATCTTCGCCGAGAATATAGCCATTGGGCAGGCCGAACTGGCTGACGGCCCGCTCGACCAGCGAGGCGAGGCCCTGCGAGGTCGAGCCGAAGAAGGCCTTGCCGTTATCGACCAGGTCGTCGCCGGAATAGGTGTCGCTGAGCGATCCCTGGGCGAATGCCGCCGGTGCGGGCGCCGCCATTGCGATCACGAGAGCGAGGAGAAGGGCAAGGCGCTTGAACATCGAAGTCTCCCAGGGAGGGCAGGCCGGCGGTTACGAAGTCGTTAAGGCTTCAACCGTACCTTTGTGGCGGACATTTGGTCGCCAGCGTGCCGATCATTGGGTCGATGATGAAGCAAACCTCTAAACAAATCTTAACCATGCTTGCCTTTGTTTTGCCGCTATTGGGCATGGTTTCGCTTGCCATTCCGGGGGTGCGCGCACAGTCGGTGGTGACGCTGATCGTGACCGATCCGCTGACCGGGGTGGGCATCTATGGCTGGGATCCGGTGAGCTATTTCACCGAGGCCGAGCCGCTGCCGGGGCGGGCCGATTTCGAATATATCTGGAACAAGGTGCCCTGGCATTTTGCCACCGCGGCCAATCGCGACATCTTCGAGGGTGCGCCGGAAATCTATGCGCCGCAGTTTGGGGGCCACGGGGCGATGGGGATTGCGCGGGGCTATGTCTCGGACAGCAATCCCACCATCTACACCGTGTTCAAGCAGCGGCTCTACCTCTTCTATTCGGCTGCCAACCGGGAGGCCTTCCTGCTGGCCCCGGACGAGGCGGCGCGGGAGGCCGAGGCGCGCTGGCCCGAACTCTCCAAGGGCCTGTCCATCAACTGAAATCCACCCGCAACGCCGATCGGGGGCGCAAAACATCTGTCCACTTTGGCGGATCACCCTCTAATGTCGGCAAAACTGATTCTTACGGAGACTGCCCAGATGGACATCATCGAGCTCAAGGCAACCGACCTGGCGGCCATGCTGTGCAGCCGCGTCTGCCATGACCTGATCAACCCCATCGGCGCGATCGGCAACGGGCTCGAAGTGCTGGCCGACCCCAACCAGACCGAAATGGCGGAGGGCGCGCGCGACCTTATCGCCAGCGCTGCCAAGCAGAGCCGCGCCAAGCTGGAATTCGCGCGCCTGGCCTATGGCGCATCCTCGACCTCGGGCACCGATATCGACACGCGCGAATGCGAGCGGGTGGCGCGGATCCTGTTCGAGATCGAAAAGGCCGACCTGGAATGGAACGTGCCGCTGATCCTTCTGCCCAAGCACAAGGCCAAGCTGTTCATGAACATGCTGCTGATCGCCGCCATGTCGGTGCCGCGCGGCGGGCAGGTGACGGCCGCGATCCTGGGTGATGCAGGCAATGAGCGGTTCGAATTCTCCTCCAAGAGCGATCCGGAAAAGCGGCAGAAGACGCTGGTGCCATCGGGCTGCGCGGGCCTGCTGGCGGGCACGCCCGACGAGGGGTTTGTCGATGCGCGGGGCATCCAGCCGTTCTATACGGGCATCCTGGCGCGCATGACCGACATGGACATCAAGATCGGGCTGGAGGACGACAAGTTCTTTTTCACCGCCACGCCCAAGAGCGAGCAGCCCGCGGCAGAATAGTCAGGACTTTGCTAACCAATCTGTAGGATGTGACATTCATAATCGACGGCAGCGTTAGCCTCTGCGGAGCCCCCCGGCATGAAGTCCTGCCTGATCGTCGATGACTCGAGCGTCGTGCGCAAAGTGGCGCGACGTATACTCGAGGACATGGACTATATCGTCGAGGAAGCCGAGGACGGGCAGGACGCTTTTGACAAGTGCCGCCAGGAGATGCCGGATGCCATCCTGCTCGACTGGAACATGCCGATCATGAGCGGGCTCGAATTTCTCAAGCTGCTGCGGGCCTATGTCGGCGGCGACAAGCCGCATATCGTCTATTGCACGGTCGAGAATGACATCGGCGCCATCGCCATGGCGCTCAAGGCCGGCGCCAGCGACTATATGATGAAGCCGTTCGACCGCAGCGTGCTCGAATCCAAGTTCGAGATGCGCAGCGAGGCTGCATAGCCATTTGCGGCTATGCGCTTGTGCTGGAAGCCAAGGTCACATGCACAAGAAGCCCACCCTCCCCAGCAAGATCTGCGCCACCTGTGGGCGCCCCTTTGACTGGCGCAAGAAGTGGGCGCGGGCCTGGGATGAGATCAAATATTGCTCCGAGCGGTGCCGCCGGGCCGCCAAGGAAAAGTCCTAGGGCTCGCCGCCGTTGAGGCCGGCCCGCCCCAGCAGGTAGGCCTTCTCTCGGGTGTTGCGGGTGAGGTCGGCGGCTTTGCGGAATTCCAGAGTGGCCTCGGTGTGGCGGCCCAGCTTGCTCAGCATGTCGCCGCGCACGCCATAGAGCAGGTGGTAGCTCTTGAGCGCCGGACTGTCCTTGATGGTATCGATCAGCTGCAATGCCGCGGCGGGACCCTCGGCCATGGAAATGGCCACGGCCCGGTTGAGCTCGATCACCGGCGACGGGGTCAGCCGGGCGAGGATGGCATAGAGGGCGGCGATGCGGGCCCAGTCGGTATCGGCCGCCTTGCGGGCACGGGCATGGCAGGCGGCGATGGATGCCTGCAGCGCATAGGGGGCGTTGGCGCCACCCAGATCGATGGCTCGATCCAGCGCGGCAAGGCCCCGGCGGATCAGCAACTGATCCCAGCGGGAGCGGTCCTGATCGAGGAGGAGCACCGGCTCGCCCTGCCCATCGGTGCGGGCATCGGTGCGCGAGGCCTGGATCTCCATCAGCGCCACCAGCGCGTGGACCTCGGAATCGTCGGGCGAGAGCCGGGCGAGGATGCGGCCGAGCCGCATGGCCTCGGCACAGAGCTGGGGCCGCATCCAGTCCTCGCCCGCAGTGGCCGAATAGCCCTCGTTGAAGATGAGGTAGAGCACACCCAGCACGGAGCCGAGGCGTTCGGCGCGCTCCTCGCCGCGCGGCACCTCGAAGGGAATGCCGGCTTCGGCAATGGTCTTTTTGGCGCGCACGATGCGCTGGCCGATGGTGGGCTCGGCGGCGAGGAAGGCGCGGGCGATTTCCTCGGTGGTGAGGCCACCCAGCAGGCGAAGGGTCAGGGCCACGCGGGACTCGGCGGGCAGGATGGGGTGGCAGGAGGTAAAGATGAGGCGCAGCAGGTCATCGCCGACATCGTCGTCCAGCGCCTCGACCAGTTCGGCCTCATGGTCGGGAGCGTCATCCTCGATGATGCGGCCGACTTCCTCGAGCTTGGTCGCGGCCATCTTGCGATGGCGGAAATAATCGATGGCGCGGCGCTTGGCGGTCTGCATCAGCCAGGCGCCGGGATTGTTGGGCACGCCCGATTGCGGCCAGGCCTTGAGGGCGACCAGGAGGGCATCCTGCGCCAGTTCCTCGGCCAGGGAAATGTCGCGGACCATGCGGGTCAGGCTGGCGATCAGGCGGGGCTGCTCGATCTTCCAGACCGTGTTGATGGCGCGGTGTGTGTCGGACTCGGTCTGCATGGTTGCGGATGAAACCAGTATCGGCGTCCACCCGCAACCGCTTCGTGAAGGGCGGCTAGAGGACACGCCGACCTTCGCCGACACCCTATTGGCCCATGAAGCCGGCAGGGGTTTCGCCCTGCAGGAACGGTTCGATGAAGCCGTAAAGCAGGTCGGTCTGGTTGATGACGGCGGTGTGCGAGGTCGCCGGCAGCACGGCCAGGCGCGAAGCAGGCAGTGGCGCGCCCATGTCGCCCATGCCGCCACCGCCGAGCAGGCGGAACAGCGCGACATTATGCTCGAGCGTGGTGACGTCGGCATCACCGGCGATGATGAGGACGGGCGTCTTGAGCTGCCTGACCTCCTCTTCCCAGGCCATGGGTTCGTGCTCGAGGGCGATGAGCTTTTCCACCACACCGCGGAAGCCGTCCGGATTGGGCGCCAGCTTCTTCCATTCCTCTTCCATGGGCGTGCCGATGAAGAGCTCGGGCACCATCTGGGGGATGAATTCGACGAAAGCGGGCTGCCAGCCCGACGCATCATAGGACACGGAAGCGGCCACCAGCTGGTCGACCTTTTCGGGGTGGTCGATGGCCAGACGCAGACCGGCGGCGGCGCCCATGGAATAGCCGAAGATATCGGCCTTTTCGATGCCGATCGTGTCCATGAAGGCAGCCACGTCATTGGCAAGGGCGGGATAGGTGATGGGGCGGTCGATGTCGGTGGTGCGGCCGTGCCCCTGGAATTCCAGCGCATAGACGGTGTGGGTCTCGGCCAGCTTCGGGATGATCTCGCCCATGGTGGGGATGTTCATGTAGGCGCCGTGCAGCACGATCAGCGGATCGCCCTGGCCTGAAATCTCATAATATAGCTGCATGCCGTTGACCTCGACCGTGGCGCCTGTGGGCGCGGGCTGGGCGAAGGCGGTGGTGGCCAGCAGTGTGGCGGCGACGGTGATGGCGGTACGGAACATTGAGCGTCTCCCTGTTGGTGCGCCAGCAGTGGCGCTTCTGCAGGGACGACGAGCGGGTGGGGGCCGTTTCGACAGGCGCCCGTCATTTTGCCGCGTCGCGCACTCTTCCTGTTGATGGCGCAAACAAAAAAGCCCCGCGCGACGGGTGTCGCACGGGGCAGGAGGGAGGAGAATTGTCTTAAGCGACGTTCTCGGAGTAGCCTTCGACGTCATCGGGCTCGCGCAGCACATAGCCGCGGCCCCAGACGGTCTCGATGTAGTTCTTGCCGCCGGTCGCAACGGAAAGCTTCTTGCGCAGCTTGCAGATGAACACGTCGATGATCTTGAGTTCGGGTTCGTCCATGCCGCCATAGAGGTGGTTGAGGAACATTTCCTTGGTGAGCGTGGTCCCCTTGCGGAGGGAGAGCAGCTCGAGCATCTGGTATTCCTTGCCCGTCAGGTGGACGCGCTGGGTCATCACTTCGACCGTCTTGGTGTCGAGGTTGACCGTCAGGTCGCCGGTCTGGATGACCGACTGGGCGTGGCCCTTGGAGCGGCGGACGATGGCGTGGATGCGGGCCACGAGTTCGTCCTTGTGGAAGGGCTTGGTCATGTAGTCGTCGGCGCCGAAGCCCAGACCACGAACCTTGTCTTCGATGCCGGCCAGGCCGGACAGGATCAGAATTGGCGTCTGCACCTTGGCGACGCGCAATGTCCGCAAGACTTCGTAACCGCTCATATCGGGCAGGTTCAAGTCCAGCAGAATAATGTCGTAGTCATAAAGCTTGCCGAGATCGACGCCTTCTTCACCGAGATCGGTGGTGTAGACGTTGAAACTTTCGGACTTCAGCATCAGTTCGATGCTCTGCGCCGTAGCGCTGTCGTCCTCAATAAGGAGTACCCGCATTATATTCCCCTTGCCATTTCGTTCCTGCTGGAACCCGTGAGGCAGAGCGACCAGGACGCCGCCTCACTCCAACCCTACTGGATATGACTGAACCCTAACCCCCAATAGTTAACAAAGTTTAATTCGGTTGGGCAATACGCAAACGACGTTAGGATAAATTAAGTCTAACTCATTGAAATATAAGGGTTAATCTTATCCATTTTTCTTAAGAAAATGGTTTAAGTAGCCGTTCTAAGCGACTCACTTGACTCGTGCAATCAGGACTGTGACGGGGGTTTGGCCAAGGTCGGTGCCGGAGCACGGACGGAGCGGTCCAACGCTTGAAATAGCGCCATTTGCTTAATGTTCGGTTACTGTCTGATTCGAGGTTAGTCACGATTCGACGGGCGCGGAAACCATAATTCGGTCACCGCTATGAACGGGTAATGAACGAGCATGAAGGCGCTGATCTCTGCCATAGAGGCGATCGACGACATCGAGGTGTTCGGCCGCGTCAAATCGGTGCAGGGCCTGCTTATCGAAATCGTCGGGCCGGTGCGCGAATTGCGCGTGGGCGGCCGCGTGCAGATCGAAACGGTCAATGGCGAATTCCTGGCGGCGGAAATCATCGGTTTCAAGGACGGCCATGCGCTCTGCCTGCCGTTCGGGCAGCTGAGCGGGGTGCGGCTGGGCTGCAAGGCGGTATTCCAGCGCCATGACGGGGCGGTGTTCCCCTCGGAGGGCTGGCTCGGCCGGGTGGTCAATGCCAATGGCGAGCCGATCGACGGCAAGGGCCCGCTGCCGCGCGGCGCCAAGGCCTTTCCGCTGCGGCAGGACCCGCTGCTGGCGCATGATCGCGTGCGCGTGGGCGATCCGCTGAATCTGGGGGTGCGTTGCCTCAATACGTTCACGACGCTTTGCGAAGGCCAGCGCATGGGCATCTTTGCCGGCTCGGGCGTTGGCAAGTCGGTGCTGATGTCGATGCTGGCACGCAATACCGATGTCGACGTGTCGGTGATCGGGCTGATCGGCGAGCGTGGCCGCGAGGTGCACGAGTTCATCCAGGAATATCTGGGTGAAGAGGGCCTGGCGCGCGCCGTCGTGGTGGTGGCCACCAGCGACGAGGCGGCGCTGATGCGGCGGCAGGCGGCCTATATGAGCCTGGCGCTGAGCGAATATTTCCGCGACCAGGGCAAGCGCGTGCTGTGCATGATGGACAGCCTCACCCGCTTTGCCATGGCGCAGCGCGAGATCGGGCTGGCGGTGGGCGAGCCGCCGACGGCCAAGGGTTATCCACCGACGGTTTTCACCGAATTGCCCCGCCTGCTGGAACGCGCGGGGCCGGGTACGCCGACAACGGGCTCCGTTACCGGTCTATTTACCGTTTTAGTTGAAGGTGATGATCACAATGAGCCCATTGCGGATGCCGTGCGCGGCATTCTTGATGGGCACATCGTAATGGAGCGCGGAATTGCCGAGCGGGGACGATACCCGGCGGTGAACGTGCTCCGGTCCATATCGCGCACCATGCCAGGGTGTGTCCCGGTCGATTTCAGACCGGTTCTGGCCAAGGCGCGCGAGCTCATGTCGATCTATTCCGACATGGAGGAACTGATCCGGCTTGGGGCATACCGGAAAGGGTCAGATCCGAAAGTGGACCGCGCGATCGCCATCTATCCCGCGCTGGAGGCTTTTCTGAGCCAGGAGCGGGAAGAGACGACGACGATTGCCGAGGGCTATAAAATGCTCAAGGCGGTGGTGGACGAGGCGGGCGCGGCAGGCTGATGGGGCGCTGTTCAGGCCCCGGAACTGACTTGGTGTGTAAGGAGTACAGGTCTTGAAATCGCGCAGCGAGAGCCTCATTCGGCTCAAGAAGTTCCAGGTGGACGAGAAGCGCCGTCAGGTCGCGCAGATCGAGATGATGATCAGCGATTTCGAGCGCATGGCGTCCGAACTCGATCAGCAGATCGAAATCGAGCAGACCAAGACCGGCATTTCCGATGTGGCCCACTTCGCCTATTCGACCTTTGCCAAGGCGGCGATGACCCGCCGCGACAACCTGCTCAATTCAGCCAATGACATGAAGGGCAAGCTCGAAGCGGCCCAGGATGGACTGGCCGAGGCCATCGAAGACCTCAAGAAGGTCGAGCTGCTGGACCAGCGCGAGCATCAGCGCGAAGCCGCCGAACAGCTCAAGGTGGAACAGAGCGAATATGACGAAATCGGCCGGCTGCGGTTCCGCGGGCAGTAAGATCAAGCGTCAGCCGAGATGAAAAGGGCTCGCCTTGGCGGGCCTTTTTGTTTGTGCGGATTCGGCCTGCCCTCTGGTCAGGGCGTGATCACCATGCGCTGGGCTTCGCGTTCGGCGTTGTAGGTGGCCGGGTCATAGGCGGGCTGGTTTTCGAGTTGTTCGCGGCTGGCGTTGAGGAACAGGTAGCGGTTGCCGAGGGTGTCGGTGGAGAAGATCAGGTTGTCGTAGCCGACGGCGACCGGCTTGGCGCCAAGGCCCAGGAAGCCGCCGACATCGACGATCACCGCGTCGAAGCTGCCATCGGGGGTGATGACGATGTCGCCGATCGTGCCGATCTGCTCGTCATTGATGCCATAGACGCCGATGCCGCGCAGTTCGTCGGCGGCCAGGCCCGTTTCGTCGAATTCGGTGAAGCCGGAGCGATCGACCGGAGTGCTGATGGTCTGGCGGCCAGGCTGGTCGGTGGTGAGGTCGGGATCGACCGGGGCGGCATTGGGATCGAACTCGACCAGCTGGTCTTCTTCCTGCTGGGTGGTGAGGGCCGGGTCGCCGGTAACCAGTTCGCTGTCGGACCAGATGAAGGCCGGCGCATCGGTCAGGGTCTCGACGGTGGTTTCGAGCACCCAGCGGCGCGAGCCGTCATCGCGGCGCAGCCAGGAGAGCTGCGCGAAATCGACGGCAACATCCTTTTCGCCGACGCCGAGAAAGCCGCCAACACTGATGACCACGGCGGATATGCCCTGGCCGGAGGTCACGACCATATCGGTGATGGTGCCGATTTCCTCGGCCGTATCGTCGAGCGCGGAGAAAACCGTCTCGCCCAGGAGCTGGGTGACCAGCACATCCTCGCCGCCGGTGGCATAGCCTTCGGAGAGGACGGTGGGCGGGGTCAGGCCGCTTTGCTCCAACTCACTTGGCGCGCTGGCGGCCGGGGCCTGGCCCAAGGCCGGTGCGGCCAGAAGCAAAGCAAGGGCAGAGGCGGTGATGAGCGGGCGCAGCATGGCAGTCTCCTATGACGCAAAAGGGCCGGCCCGAGGGCCGGCCCTTCGTGGATAATCCGCGAGGGATCAGTTGGTTGCCGACATGGCAACCGACCAGATTACATGTCGTTGGCGCGCTGGGTCGCCGGATCGGCGGCATAGGCGGCTTCGTCATATTCCGGAGCGGCTTCGAGCTGCTCGCGGGTGAAGTCGCTATAGACCAGCAGGTCGCCATTTTCATTGGCAGCGAATTCGAGGTTTTCCATGCCAACGGCAACGGTCTTCTGGCCGAGGCCAAGGAAGCCACCGAAGTCAACCAGCATGGCGTCGATCTGGCCATCCTGGGTCAGCAGGATGTCTTCAACCTCGGCAATGTCATTGCCGTCCGGGCCGACCACGGTCGCGCCGGTGACGTTATCGGCGGTCAGAGCTTCCATTTCGAGGGGCTCGTAGCCTTCACGCGGCATGGCCATGGGAGCCGGGGCTGCATCGGTGGTGGCGGCAGGAGCCGCAGCATCGGTGGCAGGGGCCATGGCATTGTCAGCGGCCGGAGCCATCGCATCATCGGTGGCCGGAGCCATTGCCGGATCGGTGGTCACAGCGGCGCCGTCAACAGGTTCCATGGCCTCGTCGCCATCAACCGGCTCATCTTCTTCCCAGACGAAGTCGGGAGCGGCCGTCAGGGCATCAGCCGAGGTGGGGAGAACCCAGCGTTCGGTATTGTCGGCAGCCAGGGTGAATTCGAGGTCCTGGAAGTCAACAGCGACGGCCTTTTCGCCAATGCCGAGGAAGCCGCCAACGCCGATCACAACAGCGGTGATCTGGCCGCTTTCGTCAAAGACCAGGTCAGTGATGTTGCCGATTTCTTCGGCGTCATCGCCAGCGGACGAATAGACGGGCTGATCGATCAGGCGCGAACCGAGATTATCGGTGTCAGCGGCAACATAGCCGGCCGACATGTCCCAGGGCTCGTTGATGTCAGTTTCTTCCATGGCGCCGGATTCGACGTCGCCGCCGGTGGCAGCATCCGTAGCAGCGGGAGCTGCCGGATCAGCGGGGGCCTCGGTCGTGGCTGGGGCAGCAGCCGGATCAACCGGGGCTGCATCCTGGGCAATGGCGCCAGAGGTCAGCAGGGCTGCAAGGGCCGTAGTGGCCAGAAGGGTGCGGATCATAGTAAGCTCCGATGGTTCATCGTTGAGGTGAACGGGCCGCGCGGTGCAAAACTTGCCGGTAGAGTACCGTGCGGCCCATGATGTCTCGACAACGCAACGACCTGCGCAGACGTTCCGATCCGATTTGTCGCTGAATTGAAAAGGCCGGCACTCGCAAGCGAGACCGGCCTCCTCCGCCTCCCTGGCGGTTGTTGTTCCAGATGCCGCGCAGCACTTGGTGCGCAGGCCTCCCGACATCGCAGACAATAGCGCAAAGGGCGGGGCAGGGCATGCCCTCATGGCAAAGAGGCTTAAGGGGTCGCTAACTGGTTAACGCGGCGCGCCGTTCACCAGGCATAGGTCCGCATGGCGCGGTGGGGCATGCCGGCATCGTCGAATTCGGGGCCGAAGGCGGTGAAGCCGAGCCGCTCGTAAAAGCCCAGCTTGTCGGTCTGCGCGGTGAGAAAGAAGCGGTCGCGGCCCATGGCGCGGGCGTGGTCCATGGCGGCCAGCATCATCTGGCGGGCAATGCCCTGGCCGCGAAAGGCCTGGCGCACGGCGACGCGGCCGATCTTGATATGCTCGGGCTTGTCGATGAGACGCAGGGTGCCCACCACCTCGCCCTCAAGGATGGCGACGAAGTGGGTGGCGGTCATGTCGTCGGCGTCATGCTCTTCCGCCTCCGGCACTTTCTGTTCCCAGACAAAGACCTCGCGGCGCAGCGCGAAGGCGGCATTGCACAGGGTGGAAAAGGGCGGGACGGTGAGGATGGTGGCGGGCATGGCAGGCAGGATAGCCGAGGTCGGGCGCGGCTGCTACTGCGTCCTGCCATGCACCAGATCATGCACGAAGCCGAGCTTTTCGATCACCTGGGGGGTGAGAATGAAGGGATAGGCATCGGGGTGGCCCATGGCGCGGTTGAGATTGTTGAGCATGCTGGCCAGCGGCACCCAGTTGTCGACGATAGTCTGCACATTGGCGGCCGCGTAGGGGTCGAAATCGACGCGGACGGCCAGGTTGGCATCCTCGGTGCGGGGGCGGGCGCGCACGCCGAAGGCCGAGGCCATTTCCACCGTATCGGTGATATGCAGGTAGTGGGCGAAGGTTTCGGCGAAATCTTCCCAGGGATGGGCGGTGGCATAAGCGCTGATATGGGTCTGCGGCCAGCCGGCGGGGGCGCCATTGGCGTAATAGGCCTGCAGCGCCATGTTGTAGTCTGCGGTTTCATCGCCGAAGAGGGCGCGGAAGCGCTCGAGGGCGGGCAGGCCGGCGACCAGCAGATCCCAATAGTGGTGGCCGATCTCGTGGCGGAAGTGGCCCAGCAGGGTGCGATAGGGCTCGCCCATGCGGGTGCGGCGGGATTCGCGCTCGGCGTCATCGGCTTCAGCCAGGGCGATGGTGATGATGCCCTCCTCATGCCCGGTGAGGACCGGGCCGGCGGCGATGGGCATATCGGCAAGGAAGCGGAAGGAGAGGCCGTGGCCCGGATTTTCGTTGCGCGTCTCCAGGGGGAGGTGCAGGCGCAGCAGGGAATAGAACAGGCGCTTCTTGGCGCGCTCGATGACCTGCCAGCGGCGCAGGTTGAGGGCATCTTCGATGGCGGGGATGGTCTCGTTGTGACGGCAGGCCGCGCAATAGATGTCGCCACCCTCGCGGGCCGGGATCAGCCAGTTGCAGGCGCCATGGCGGGCATTTTCGCAGAAGACATAGCTTTCGCCGGCAAAGGCAGGCGTCGACCACTGGCCATCGCTCTGCACCAGCGACACCAGTGCGTTCTTGTCGGGCAGGTAGCCGAGCTGATGGCCGCAGCGCTCGCATCGGGCATTTTCGAAATAGACGGTGTTGCCGCAATGGTCGCAGGCGAAGAGTTTCATGAGGGGCCCCGGGGTTGGCTGGGCAGTAATGCGCGAGAATGTGGCACGTTCCGTGGCCAAGATGCAGGAGAGGGATGCGGCGAGCGCGGCGCAAATTCAACAAAGCGTCGCGTGCCAGTCGCATTGGACAGGCAACTTGTGCGCCTGACTCCGCATTGAGAGTTGAGCAGAAAGGGAGAGTGACATGCACACGCACAAGGAAGCCGAAATCCGCGACCGCGCCTATGCCCTGTGGCAGGAGGAAGGCTCGCCCGAAGGCCGCGAGCAGGAATTCTGGCACCGCGCCGAGCGGGAACTGGCCGAACAGGCCGATGTCGACAGCTCGGAACAGGCCGCGGAGCTGACCCAGCCGACGCCGCCGGCGGGGCTGCCGACGCACTAACAGACTGAGGCCAAGGCCCAGCCGGACTAGATGCTGCCGACCGTCTTGAGGCGGATGCGGGGATGCACCTCGTTCTGGCTCATGACGACGGTCTGCGGGCGGAAGCGCTCGATGATCGAGCGGACATGCGGGCGGATCGAGGGCGAGGTGATGAGCACGGGCAACTCGCCCTGCTGGGCGGCGCGCTCATAGGCCTGCTGCACGCCGGCGATGAACTGCTGCAGGCGGCTGGGGGCCATGGCGAGGTGGCGGTTGTCGCCGTCGCCGACCATGGCCTCGGCAAAGTCGCGCTCCCATTGCGGGCCCAGGGTCAGCAGCGGCAGGTTGCCGTCGGGGCCCAGATGGGCCGCGCAGATCTGGCGGGCGAGGCGGCTGCGGGCATGCTCGGCAATGACCTGGACCGAGCGGCCGGGACCGGCGATCTCGGCAATGCCCTCGAGGATGGTCGACAGATCGCGGATCGAGATGCGCTCGTTGAGCAGGGTCTGCAGCACGCGCTGCACGCCCGAGACCGAGATGAGGCCGGGGACGATATCCTCGACGAGCTTCTGCTGTTCCTTGGGCAGGCCCGAGAGCAGGGTCTGGACGTTGGCGTAGCTCAGCAGGTCGGCGACATTGGCCTTGAGCACTTCGGTGAGGTGCGTCGAGATGACGGTCGAGGGATCGATGATGGAGAGGCCGCGCAGTTCAGCCTCGTCGCGCAGCGCGGGCTCGATCCAGGTGGCGGGCAGACCGAAGGTGGGCTCGGTCGTATGGGTGCCCGGCAGGTCGATCTGGTTGCCATAGGGGTCCATGACCATCAGCTGGTTGGCATAGATCTCGCCGGCGCCGGCTTCGACTTCCTTGATGCGGACCTTATAGGCATTGGGCTCGAGCTGCATGTTGTCGAGGATGCGGACCGGGGGCATGACGAAGCCGAGTTCCATGGCCAGCTGGCGGCGCAGCGCCTTGATCTGCTCGGTGAGACGGTCGGAGCCGTTCTCATCTTCCTTGACGAGGCTGAGCAGGCCATAGCCGAGTTCGAGCTTGAGTTCGTCGATCTTGAGGCTTTCAGAAATCGGTGCGTCGGACGCGCTGCCGCCGCCACCACCGGCCGGATTGGCGGGGGCGTCGAGCGCCGTTTTGGCGAGGGCGTCCTCGGCCTTTTCGTCCTTGGTGCGGGCGGCGCGCCAGGCGACATAGCCGACGCCGCCGGCCAGCGCCAGGAAGGGCAGGACCGGCATGCCCGGCAGCAGGGCCAGCAGGGCCATGACCGCCGAGGACATGCCCAGGGCGCGCGGATAGCCGGTGAACTGGGCCGAAAGGGCCTTGTCGGCCGAGCCGGTGACGCCGGACTTGGAGACAAGGATACCGGCGGCGGTGGAGACGATCAGCGCTGGGATCTGGGAGACAAGGCCATCGCCGATGGTGAGCAGGGTATAGACGTTGCCGGCTTCCTGGAAGCTCAGCCCCTCCTGCATCATGCCGATCAGCACGCCGGCCGAGACGTTGATGAAGGTGATGATGAGGCCGGCAATGGCGTCGCCGCGCACGAATTTGGATGCGCCGTCCATGTTGCCGAAAAAGGCGCTTTCGCCTTCGAGTTCGGCGCGGCGGCGCTTTGCGGTGTCTTCATCGATCAGGCCGGCGCTGAGATCGGCGTCGATGGCCATCTGCTTGCCGGGCATGGCATCGAGGCTGAAGCGGGCGGCCACTTCGGCGATACGGCCGGAGCCCTTGGTGATGACGATGAAATTGACGATCACCAGGATGATGAAGACGACGATACCAATGACGAAATTGCCGCGCGTGACGAAATTGCCGAAGGCCTCGATGACGTGGCCGGCGGCATGGGTGCCTTCATGGCCATCGGAGAGGATCAGGCGCGTGGTGGCCAGGTTCAGGCCCAGCCGCAGCATGGTGGCGATCAGCAGCACGGTGGGGAAGGACGAGAATTCGAGCGGCTTCTGGATGAACAGGGCCGTCATCAGGATCATCACCGAAAAGACGATGGAGATGGCCAGCAGCAGATCGACCAGCAGGGCCGGCATCGGCACGATGAGGATGACGATGAGGCCCATGACGCCGGCGGCCAGGGCGATATCGCCCGAGCGCAGCATGTCGATGACCGAGGTGGCGGTCGGGATCTTGAACGGGGCGCGGACGCGGCCGGTGGGGAGGTCGCTCATGGGCTACGCCGAATTCCCGCAGGACGGATAAGGGGGGTCTTACCTCTCCCTTTGGGGGAGAGGTCGGCCAAAGGCCGGGTGAGGGGGCCTTGTGCGGTGCAGGGGAGAGGCCCCCTCACCCGCCGCTTCGCGTCGACCTCTCCCCCAAAGGGAGAGGTGGGTGCGCTGCTGTTGGCCCAGTGTGCCATCAAGCCACGCTGCGGCGTTCGCCGGGGTCGGGCACGTGGGTGCCTTCGTCGGCGTATTGGTTGAGCTTGTTGCGCAGCGTGCGGATGGAGATGCCCAGGATATTGGCGGCGTGGGTGCGGTTGCCCAGGGTGTGATCGAGCGTGTCGAGGATCAGGTCGCGCTCGACGTCGGCCACGGTGCGGCCGACCATGGCGCGGCTCATGGTTTCGGCGGTCTGGGCGAGCTGGGCGGAGAGCGAGCTGGTCGAGGCGGCCTCGGTCAGGCCCATGCCGTCGGGCAGGACGATGGCGTCGGGGCCGATAATATCGCCCGAGGAGAGCAGCACGGCGCGGTGGAGGGTGTTTTCCAGCTCGCGCACATTGCCCGGCCAGGGGGCCTTGAGCAGGGCAGAGCGGGCCTCCGGGGAAAGCTCGCGCGGCGGCAGTCCATTGGCCTTGGCGTATTTGGCGACGAAGTGCTCGGAAAGGGCGGCGATATCGCCCGGGCGATCGCGCAGGGCCGGCAGCTTGAGATTGACCACGTTGAGGCGGAACAGCAGGTCCTCGCGGAAGCTGCCTTCGCGGACGGCCTCGTTGAGATTGCGGTTGGAGGTGGCGAGGATGCGGATATCGACCGGTACCGGCTTGCCGCCGCCGACTCGGTCGATCAGCCGCTCCTGGATGGCGCGCAGCAGCTTGGCTTGGAGGCGCACATCCATTTCGCTGATTTCGTCGAGCAGCAGGGTGCCGCCGGAAGCCTCTTCGAACTTGCCAATGCGACGGGCGACGGCGCCGGTAAAGGCACCCTTCTCGTGGCCGAAAAGCTCGGATTCCAGCAGGGCCTCGGGAATGGCGGCGCAGTTGACCGAAATGAAGGGCTTGTTGGCGCGCTTGGACTTGGCATGCACGTATTTGGCGATGACTTCCTTGCCGGTGCCGCTTTCGCCGGTGATCAGGATGGAGGCGTCGGAGCCGGCAATCTGGTCGGCCATCCTGACGACGCGTTCCATGGCGGGATCGCGGAACAGGAATTCGGAACTGTCGCGGGCCACAGCCGCGATGACGGCGGCAATCAGCTCGGCATCGGGCGGCAGGGGGATATATTCCTTGGCGCCGGCCCGGATGGCGTTGACCGCCGCGGCGGCATTGGCTTCGACGCCGCAGGCGACGACCGGAATGGCGATGCGCTCGGCTTCGAGCCCGGCGATGAGCCCGGCAATGTCCATGGCCACATCGACGAGCAGCAGGTCGGCGCCGCGCCCGGCGCGCAGGGCGGCCAAGGCGATTTCGACGGATGGGGCATGGGCCACCTTGGCACCGCCGTCCATCGCCATCTTGGTGGCGGTGCTGAGTTGGCCCTCGAGGGCTCCGATGATGAGCAGACGCATCCAGGCCTCCCTTATTGTGGTTTGATGATTTCGGTCATGGTGACGCCGAGCTTGCTCTCGACCAGCACGATTTCGCCGCGGGCGACGAGCCGGTCGTTGACGAAGATCTCGACGGCTTCACCGACCTGACGGTCGAGCTCGATGACCGTGCCGGTATCGAGCTTGAGCAGTTCGCTGACCGCCATCTTGGTGCGGCCGAGCACGACCGAAATGCGGACGGGGACGTCGAACACCGCCTCAAGGTCGGCCGCGTTGCGCTCGACATGGGATTCGGGGCCTTCGGGCTTGCCGGGGGCCAGCATCTCCTCGAAGGAGATTTCCTCGGTGGTGGTGATGTCGTCGGGATCGGAAGCGCTCAATGGTCGCTCTCCTCTGGTTTGGCCTGGCCGCTGCGGGCGGCGAGATAGGCCGAAATCTTGCTGTCGATATCCTTGGAGACGGCGCCGATGTCGCGGACCAGGCCGCCATCGACCCATTCGAGGCGTCCGTCGCCCAGGCGCTGGTCGGGGTCGCCCATCACGATCAGGCGGCCGGCAAAGCCGGAGGTCTGCATATGCGCGGTGGCGACGTCACGAATGCCATCGGCGATGGAGGGGTGGCAGCGCACCACCAGGTGCGGCACGCCGCCGAGATTCTGCATGCATTCAGCGATCAGCGCATCGAGCTCGACCGTCGGGTAGCGGGCCAGAAGATGCAGCGCCAGCTTGCGGCCGATGCTGGCGGCCAGCTCGACGGCTTCGCGGCGGGCGAGGGCAGAGGCATCATCGAGGGCGGCCGTCATTTCGGCGGTCTGGGTGGCCAGGGTGGCGGCAGCGGCGGCCATGGTCTGGGCGGCCATACTGGTGGCATTGCGCTCGCCGGCTGCCAGACCCTCGGCATAGGCCTCTTCGCGGGCCTGGGCGATGAGCTGGGCGACCAGATCCTCGGGCACGGTCGGGACCGGCGGCGGCGCTGGCTTGGCCGAGGCAACGCGTTGGGACAGATCCAGATCGAAGGTGAAGCGGGCAGGGGATGCCATGGGTTACGCCACCATCTGGTCGTCGACCTTGGACTTCATGATGAGGATTTCGCCCTTGGCGGCGAGATCCTTGGCGGTGGAGACCATGCGGCCCTGCGCCTCGTCGACATCCTTGAGGCGGACTGGGCCCATGACTTCCATATCGTCCCTGAGCAGCTTGGCGGTGCGGCCGGACATGTTCTTGAAGAAGGTTTCCTTGACCTGCTCGTTGGCGCCCTTGAGGGCCATGGCGAGGTCCTTCTTGTCCATCTTGGTGAGCAGGGTCTGGATGGCCGAGGATTCGAGCTTGGCCAGGTCCTCGAAGGTGAACATCAGGGCCTTGATGCGCTCGGCGTCGTCGCGGCTGTGCTCTTCCAGCGTGGTGATGAAGCGCGCCTCGGTCTGGCGGTCGAAGCTGTTGAAGATCTCGGCCATCTGCTCGTGGCTGTCGCGGCGCTTGGAGTGATTGAGCGTCGACATGAATTCGGTGCGCAGGGTGGTCTCGATCTTTTCGAGGATTTCCTTCTGCACCGGGTCGAGCCCGAGCATGCGCTGCACCACGTCCATGGCGAGTTCCTCGGGCAGGACCGCGAGGACCTTGGAGGCGTGGTCGGTGGCGATCTTGGACAGCACCACGGCGATGGTCTGGGGATATTCGTTCTTGAGATAGGCGGCGAGCACGTCGGCCTGCACGTTGGACAGCTTTTCCCACATGTTGCGGCCCGCGGGGCCGCGGATCTCTTCCATGATGGAATCGACCTTGTCGGGCGGCAGGAAGCTGAGCAGCAGGCGCTCGGTGGAATCGGTATTGCCGGAGAGCGAACCGTTGGACGAGACGGTGGTGACGAACTCGATCATCAGGTCGTCGAGCATTTCCTGGGTGATCGGCCCGAGGCGCACCATGGCCCGGCTGAGCTGCTTGACCTCGAGCTCGTCGAGTTCGTCGAAGATGGGCTTGCCATAGTCGGGACCCAGCGCCAGCAGCAAGGCGGCCGCCTTTTCGTCGCCCTTGAGGACGCGCGTGGTGGTGGCATCGCTGACGACCAGCTGGCTGGCTGCCTTGTTGGCTTCGGTCTGATCGGATTGGGAAACCAGGGCCATGGCGGTTACGCTGCACTACCCAGCCAGTCGCGCACGATCAGTGCGGCCTGACGGGGATTTTCTTCGACGAGATTGCCGACCATCTTGAGGGTCTGGAGCTGGGTTTCGCCCATGGACTTGGCATTGGCGACCCAAGCGGGGGTCTTGTCGCGCTGCTCCTCGGCGGCGTCGGGAATGACCTGGCCATCGGCGCTCAGCACGCCATGGTGGCCGAGCTCGGCAGCGGACGGCAGAGCCAGGGGCTGGGATTCGGGGGTCATGACTTTCTTGAGCAGCGGGCGCATGACGAAGAAGACCAGGGCAAGGGCGATGAGCAGGGTGACGGCCATCTCGGCGCCGTTCATCAGGTCGTCGCGGGTGAAGTCGAGCAGGCCGCCACTGGCATCGGTGCCCGGCACGGCCAGTTCGGGGCGCTCGGCGAACTGCATGTTGACCACTTCGACGCTGTCGCCACGCTCGGCGGAATAGCCGACAGCGGAGCGGACCAGGGTCAGGATCTGGGCGATTTCATCGGCGGAGCGCGGCGTATAGGTGTCGGTGCCGACCGCAGGATCGGCGGCATAGACGCCATCGACAACCACGGCGACGGAGAGGCGCTTGACCGAGCCGGCCTCGGTGACGGCGGTCTGGGTGGTCTTGGAAATCTCGTAATTGGTGACTTCCTCGGTCGAGGTGCCCTGTTCGGTGGCGCCGGCCCCGCCATTGTTCTGGCTGGCGCCGGGCAGTTCGTTGGCGACGGTGACCTGGCCATTGGCACCGGCGGTGAGGTTTTCGGTCTCGCGGAGCTGGCTGGAGCGGACGACCTGGCTTTCGGGGTCGAAGCGTTCCTCGGTGGTGGTGGAGCGGTTGAAGTCGATCTCGGCGCTGACTTCGACGCGCGCCCGGCCGGGGCCCACGACATTGGCCAGCATGTCCTCGACGCGGGTGCGCAGGCGGTTTTCGTAGCTGAGGGTGCGCTCGGCGGCGTCGCCGGCCATGGCGCCCTCGGCCTCGTCGCCGCTGCCCGAGGCCAGCAGGTTGCCCTGATCGTCGACGATGGAGACGCGGGCCGGGGTGAGACCCTCGATGGCGGAGGCCACCATGTGCTGGATGGCGCGGATTTCGCTGTTGGACAGCTCGCCGCGCACGGCCAGCACGATGGAGGCGGACGGATCGCTGCGCTCGCGACGGAACAGTTCGCGCTCGGGCAGGACGAGATGAACCCGGGCGGTCTTGATTCGGGTCAGCGAGGTGATGGTGCGTGCCAGTTCGCCCTCGAGGGCGCGGACATTGTTGAGGTTCTGGACGAAGCTCGTGGCGCCCAGGGTCGACTGCTGGTCGAAGATCTCGTAGCCGACCTGGCCACGCTGGGGCAGGCCCGAGCCGGCCAGGGTCATGCGGACAGTGGTGATCTGATCGCGCGGGATCAGGATGGTGTCGCCTTCGCCGCGCAGCTCGTAGGGTACGTTCAGCGTCTGCAGCTCGGTGACGATGGCCGAGGAGTCCTCGAGGCTCAAACCGGTATAGAGCGGGGCGAGGTTGGGCGTCTGCGCCCGCATGATGAGGAAGCCGAAGAAGCCCAGCATAAGCACGGCCACAACCGCCATCGCTGCCAGACGCGGCAGGCCTATGCGGTTGATCAACTGGGAGAGGTTATCCACGCCGGCACTCGGTTAGAAGGGGTGACCATGGCTACGCAGATACACGTGCCGGCCGCTGGGCAAAAATTACCTAGCTGATGGTAAACATTGTCTTAACTCTCGGTTGCAGTTTGCGAATTCCGGCACAAAATGCCGATTGACGTTGAAAAAGGATGAATGCGGATGCTGAAGATTCTCGGTCGGGTGACCTCGATCAATGTGCGCAAAGTGCTCTGGGCGCTGGACGAACTGGGCCTGGACTTTAGTCGGGAAGATTGGGGCCTGCCGCTGCGCGATCCGAAGGTGCCCGAATTCCTGGCGCTCAATCCGAACGGGCAGGTGCCCGTGCTGGTCGAGAACGGCTTCGTGCTGTGGGAAAGCAATGCGATTCTGATCTACCTGGCCGAGCGCGAGGGCCGGCTGCTGCCCGGGCAGCTGGAGGCGCGGGCGCAGGCGCTGCAATGGCTGATCTGGCAGACCAGCGAACTCAATCCGCCCTGGGGCTATGCCGTCAATGCGCTGATCCGCAAGACACCGGGCTATGACGATCCGGCCAAGATCGCGGACTCCATGACCCGGTGGGGCGCCAAGATGGACCTGCTGGAGGCACAATTGGCCAAGAGCGAAACGGGCTTTGTGGCGGGCGAGTTCAGCATTGCCGATATCGCGCTGGGCCTGTCGGTGCACCGCTGGATGTCGATCGCGGCGGACAAGCCCGTGCTGCCGGCCGTGGCGGAGTATTACGAGCGGCTGAAGGGCCGGGAAGCGGGGGCGCGGTGGATGGGGAAGGAGACGCCGTAGGGGTGGTGGCGAGCGGGCTCCCGCAAGGTGCTAGGCGCGCATCGAGGCTTCGTACGCCGCCTGCATTTTTGCCAGGGCGGAAGAGACTGGTGCTGGTGATCCCAAGTGGATATGGCGCAGCTCATCCATGAACTCGGCCCAGAGCACCGGACCGCCCTCTTCGAGAACCTGCGCGCGCGCTGACAGCTCGATGGATGGTCGTGCGTGTCGCACCCCCCAGCTGCCCATGACGGCCATCAGGGGAACAAGCTCGATGGCGCTTTCGCTCAGGCTGTAGACAATCCTCTGCTTGTGGCCAGGATCGGAAGCCCGCGTGAGCAGACCGCTTGCGGTCAATCGCTGCAGGCGGTCGGCCAGGATGTTGGACGCGATACCTTCAAGGCTCTCTGTCAGAAACGATCGAAAGCAGCGACGACGCCCTCCGAACATTGCGTCACGCAGGATGACCAGGCTCCACCGATCGCCAAAGGTTTCAAGGGTGAGGTTGATCGGGCATCCTGACCGTCTAGCTCTCATGTGTCGTCCCAAACCAGTTGCAAAATAGGGGTGGTTTTCGCGTCAGGCTGACTGCTACCACAGCCTTGCGAACAACTGAACGTGGCGTGACGCGGTGTCTGCCAACAGTGAGGGGCAAAGATGGCCAAGCTGTTCTTTGGAATGAACCAGTCGTTGGATGGCTACGTCGACCATATGGCCATGCAGCCCCCGAGCCCGAAGCTTTTTCGTCATTTTGTCGAACAGACGGACGGGCTTGCAGGTAGCCTTTATGGCCGCCATCTCTATGAGCTTATGCGCTATTGGGACCACGACCAACCCGACTGGGATGCCGACCATCACGCCTTTGCCGTGGCCTGGCGCAAGTCGCCTAAGTGGGTGGTCTCAAGCACGCTGAATGCAGTCGGGCCCAATGCAAAGCTGGTGCAGGGTGACCTTGCGGGGGAAGTCCGCCGGCTGAAGGCCGAGGTGCATGGTGAGATCGAAGTTGGCGGCCCCAAGCTCGCGCACAGCCTGACCGAGCTCGGCCTCATCGATGAATATCGCATATATCTGCACCCGGAAGTGCTCGGCAAAGGAACGCCGTTCTTTGCCGCGGCGCGACCGCCTCTACGTCTGGCCGGCAGCGAGCAGATCGACGACAACGTCATGCGGCTCAGCTACGTGCCAACGTGATCTGCCAATCCAAAAACACAAAGCCCGCCGAGTTTCCCCGGCGGGCTTTGAAATTTGGTGGCTCTCCACCTTCGGCCCGGCCCTTCGCAAGGCTCAGGGCGTTCGCGGCTCAAATCGCTCCACCGGAGCGATTTGACGGGCTATGCCCGTCGCCCCTCACCCCTCGCGGTAGTGCTGGATCCAGGTGGTGCGCAGACCGGCGAGGCCATGTTTGTCGATGGCGGCCTGCCAGTTCAGGAATTCATCGACGCTCAATGTGTAGCGGTCGCAGGCCTCTTCGAGGCTGAGCAGCCCGCCGCGCACGGCAGCGACGACTTCGGCTTTACGGCGGATGACCCACCTCCGCGTATTGGCGGGGGGAAGGTCTGCAATCGTAAGCGGACTTCCGTCCGGTCCGATAACGTACTTAACGCGAGGACGCATTTGTACGGTCATTTTACTCTCTACTCAACCTGACCATATGAGGAAGAGAGTAGGCCAACGGCCTTAAAATTCGACTAAGGGGAAACTTACAACAGGTTAAGAATGGTCGGGACTATCGGACACTGTATTGACGTCTTGCCGGATGGCAAAACACCCCCGGAATGACCCGGGGGTGCTGGTCTCAGGCGCTGACGGCAAGTCTTATGCGGCGGTGTCGGTATCGTCGTCTTCCACAGGCGCCGTCACATCGGGGATGCGCACGTCGGTGACGTCGGTGATGGTGACGCGGCGGCTGCCGACGGTGAGGACAGGCACGTCGCCGGTAAAGTCGACGGCGGTCACGATGCCGATGGAGGCCGTGCTGATCTTGACATCCTTGCCGTTGGCGTCCTTGCCCTTGATGTCGATGGTGTAGATGCCATTGGGCTTCATGTTGCCGTCGCTGCCCTTGCCGTCCCAGCGGAAGGTGCCGGGGCCGGACTGGAGCGGGCCGGTCTGGTTGTAGACCGTCTGGCCGCTGGCATCCTTGATGGTGATGGTGGCGTTGGCGGCGTTGGCCTCGGCGCTATAGGCCCAGAAGGCGGCATTGCTGCCGGTTAATTCACCCGTCTTGCCCGATGAGGTCACTTCCTTGCCGATATAGGACACGGCGTCGGACTTGGCGGTGTTCTGGCCCGACAGCATCAGGGTTTCGAGGAATTCGTTGGTCTTGAGCTGCTGCTCGACGCCCGTGAACTGCACCAGCTGCTGGGTGAACTGGTTGGTATCCATCGGATCGAGCGGATTCTGGTTCTTGAGCTGGGTGGTCAGGATGGACAGGAAGGTGTCGAAATTGTCGGCGATGGTCGCCCGCGAGGACGACATCTGACTGGTGGATGTACCGGATACGCCGTCGACTGCCATGGCACCTACTCCTTACGCAATAATGTTGACGCCGCTGGCACTGAGGCTGGCGCGATAAAGATTGACTGTGGGCGGCACGTCTTCTTCCTCGACGGCTTCATCGCCAAAGAAGGGGCGGCCATTGCCGTCGCGGCCCTGCTCGCCGCCGCTGAACGGGTTCTGCTTGAGCGAAAATTCGAGATTGGTCTTGGCGCCATCGAGGCCGGCCTGCTGCAGGGCGCGTTCCAGGCCGCGCTGGTCGCGCTGCATCAGGTCGAGCGTTTCGGCCTTTTCCACCGTCAGGCGGGCATTGACCTGGCCGGAGGCGTCGATGTCGAGCTTGACGTCGATCTTGCCCAGTTCGGGCGGATCGAGGCGGATCTGGAAGCGGGTGTTGCCGTCATTGACCTGGCGCACCAGTTCGAAGGCGAGCTGGGGCAGGTTGAGCTGCTGCTGGCTGGTCTGGTAGCCGGCCTGGACCACCCGGGGCGCGGCAACGATATCGACGCGTGCCGCCGGGGCCTGCTGCAGGGCGGCCTGCGGTTCGCCGGGCTGGTCAATGGCGGCCGCCGGTGCGGGCGCGGTCCGGTTTTCGGCCTTGCGCTCATCGGAACGGGCATCGGCGCTGTCATCGCCGGTCTCGGCATTGGCGGCGGCGGTGGCGGGAGCGGCGTCGGGCGTGTCGCCGGTCTGCTCGATGGCCGCAGCCGCGTCGGCATTGGCCTTGCCGGTCAGGACCGGCTCGGTGAGCTTGAGCTCGGGCGTGGCGAGGACTGGCGCTGCGGCACTGGCATCGACCCTGGGCGCGGGGTTGAGCAGCCGGGCGATTGCGGCATCGAGCTCGGCGTCGGGCGCGGCATCGGCATCAAGCCCCAGCTGGGCCAGTTGCTCGGCGTCGATTTCGCCGGTGTTGAGCGCCTGCAGCAGGGCGGCGAGCTTGTCGCCCATGGCCTTGAGCTGGGCCGAGAGATCGACAGCCGCATCGGTGCCGGACGCGGCCGAGCCGTCCAGCAGGGTCTTGGCGAGTGGCGCCAGCGCGGCGGTCAGCTGGGCCAGGGGGCTGGTATCATCGGGCAGGATGCCGGCGGCCAGGGCTGCCAGCTCCTCGAAGGTCGGCTGGGTTTCAAGATCGATATCCAGCGTCTCGGCCAGATCGGCCAAGGCGGCCTCGAGATCGGCCAGGGATTTGGGATCGAGCAGTTCGCCGGCATCGAGCCTGTCCTTCAGATCGGCAAGGCCCTCGATGATGGCGGTCAGGTCCGCAGCCGGGTCAGCCGGCGTCTCGACGGGAATGACGGCGTCGATTGCCGCGGCGACAGCTTCGGGGTCTTCGCTCTGCTCGGCGCCATCGCCGCCAAAGCCCAGGGACATGTTGATGGCGTTGGCCAGGTTGATGCCGGCCTCGGCGGCGGCGAGGGCCGTCGCTGGTGTCGCTTGGCCGGAAATGCCCAGCAGGGCCGCAAAAATGTCGGAGCCGCCCTCGGCTTCGGCGCCTGCGCCAAAGGGTTTGGTGGAGGTGACGCCGGCGGTGCTGGTCGTAACGGTCAGGTGTGATGCCACGAAAGCGGCCCTACATATGAGACTAATCCGCTGAAGACGATGCAAGCCGGATGCCAAGTGCCGCGGCTTGGGAAAAACGTTGTGCTGCAATGGCTTGGACGGGCGGCGCTAGGAGAGATGGCGTGGCTGGCGGTGCAGAGCGGCAAAAGCTGCCGGGCAAATGTTGCGGGCACTGCGGGAAAGTCGTATTAGCCCGAACTCGAATTCGTCCGCTGGCCCTTGAACCCAACCGGATACCAGAAAGATGCTGAACTCGCTTGATATTGCCAAGCGTCCCGAAGACACGCGCGTCGTCGTCGCGATGTCGGGGGGCGTGGATTCCTCGGTCGTGGCGGGCCTGCTGGCCCGGCAGGGCTATGACGTGGTCGGCGTTACGCTGCAGCTCTACGACCATGGCGAAGCCACCCATCGCAAGGGGGCGTGCTGTGCCGGGCAGGATATCCATGACGCGCGCCGCGTGGCGGCGACGCTCAACATTCCCCACTATGTGCTGGACTATGAAGAGCGCTTCAAAAAGAGCGTGATGCAGCCTTTCGCCAATGCCTATCAGCAGGGCGAGACGCCCGTGCCGTGCATTGCCTGCAACCAGTCGGTCAAGTTCGTCGACCTGATGGAGGTGGCGCGGGACCTGGGCGCCGACGTGCTGGCGACGGGGCATTATGTGCAGTCGCGGCTTGGCGCGGATGGACGGCGGCAGCTGTTCCGGCCGGTCGATGCCGAGCGCGACCAGACCTATTTCCTCTTCGCCACGACGCAGGACCAGCTCGACTATCTCCGATTCCCGCTGGGCGGCATGGGCAAGACCGAGGTGCGCGAACTGGCGCGGGAGATGGGTCTCGAAATCGCCGAGAAGCACGACAGCCAGGACATCTGCTTCGTGCCGCAGGGCAAGTATGCCGATATCATCCGCAAGATGCATCCCGAGGCGGTAGCGACGGGCGAGATCGTGCATCTGGACGGCCGCGTGCTGGGCACGCATGAGGGGATCGTCAACTACACGGTGGGCCAGCGCAAGGGCCTGGGCGTGGCAGCGGGCGAGCCACTCTATGTGATCAAGCTCGAGCACAAGACCGGGCGGGTCATCGTGGGGCCGCGCGAGGCGCTCAAGACCCACACGGTGCGCCTGCGCGACGTGAACTGGCTGGGCGCGCGTCCCTTGGCAGAGCTGAGCGCCGGCAATGGCGCGCCGGTCGAGGTCAAGGTGCGCTCGACGCGCGGGCCGCAGCCGGCAGTGATCCAGGAGCGGGATGGCGCGGTGTTCGTGACGCTGGTCAGCGGCGAATACGGCATTTCACCCGGCCAGGCCTGCGTGTTCTATGCCGATGACACGCCGACTTCGGAAGTCTGGGGCGGCGGGTTCATCGCCGAGGCCGTGCCGCAGGTGCTGGTGGCCTGATCTTTACCCTCTCCCTCAAGGGGAGAGGGTAGGCTCCACCGTCGGTTGCTCCTGTGTTGCTGACGTCGCCGCGGCATTGGCCTCGCGCAATTGCTGGTAGGCGTTGATGCCGCCCATCGAGGTGGAAATGGCGATGAGCACCAGGAAGGCGCCCAGGATCAGCAGCACGATGCGGCCGCGATTGAGGGCGAAAGGACTGAGCTTGGGTTCGTCCATGGGACCGGCCTTCAAATAAATCTGCAAAACCACCCAAGGAATTCCCGGGCAGGGGCGTCTTACCACTACAATCGTGCCGGAGGTAAGGCGCAGGTGCATGGGTTGATGGAGCGCGATGCCGCATCCCAGGGTGATATGGCGAACGCGGTGACGCGGGCGCTGGTCGTGCGCGCGCAGAATGGTGATGCCCAGGCGTTCGGCGAGCTGATCGCGGATCACTACGACCTCATCCATCGCACGGCGTGGAAATGGTGCGGCAACCGGACCGATGCGGAGGACATTGCGCAGGATGTCTGCGTCAAGCTGGGCCAGGCCATTGCCCAGTTCGACGGACGTTCGGCGTTTTCGAGCTGGGTCTATCGCATCACGCTCAATGCGGTGCGGGACCTGCAGCGATCCACGGTGCGGCGGGCGCGGCATGCCGATGCCTATGCCGAGGTGGCGCCCGAGGAGCAGGCGGCCGAGCAGGAGGAAGCTGCCACGAGCGGGCAGCTGTGGCAGGCGGTGCGGCGGCTGCCGGAGAAGCAGCGCGACGCAGTGCTGCTGGTTTATGCGGAGGACCTTTCCCACGCGGCGGCGGCCGAGATCATGGGCATCAAGGAAGCCACGGTTTCCTTCCATGTGCACGAGGCACGCAAGACCCTGAGGGGGCTGCTATGAGCGACGACAAGCACGACCCATTCGAGAGCCTCAAGGGCGCCGCAGCGCCGGACCCGCGCGCGGAGGCCAAACAGCGGGCGCTGGCGGCCGGCATGGCCGCATTCGAGGCCAGCCAGAAAAAAACCGTGGCGGCACCCCAAGGAAATCCATGGGGGCAGCGTCTCACGTCCATCATCGCTTCCTTGAAAGGGAAAAAGATCATGGACATGCGTCTCCCCCTCGGCACTGCCGCCATTGTGCTGCTGGTGCTGCCCCTGGGCTACCAGCTTTATACGACGACCTCGATGACGCCAGCGGATGTGGCGGTGCGCCAGCAGCCGGCACCCGAGCCGGTGCCGGTCGAGGCGGCGACGGAAGAGCGGCAGGAATTGACCGTGGCCAGCGACGCGGTCGCGGCGGCGCCGCCCGTAGTGGCTCCGGAACCGCAACCGGTCGAGATGGACAGCGCCCTGGCCGATGCCGAGATGGCCAGCGAGATCGCGCCGCAGCGCGGCGTCGTGGCTCCGGCGCCGATGGCGACCATGGCGCCCGCCGGCAAGATGGCGGAAAGCGCTGCCATGCCCGGGCCGATGGCGACCGAGCCGAGCGGCGACCAGTTCACCAGCTTTGACGAGCAGCGGCTCAAGGCCGTGGCGGACGAGCCGGTCTCGACCTTTTCGATCGACGTGGATACGGCCAGCTATGCCTATGTCCGGCGGCAGCTGGAAGACGGTTTCGTGCCGGAGCCCGATGCCGTGCGCATCGAGGAGCTGATCAACTATTTCCCCTATGGCTATGCGCCGGCCGACAGCGCCGAGGTGCCGTTCAAGCCAACGATCGGGGTCTATCCGACGCCGTGGAACCCCAGGACGCAGCTGCTGCAGATCGGCATCAAGGGCTATGTGCCGCCGGCGGGCGAAGACAGGCCGAGCAACCTGGTGTTCCTGATCGACACGTCGGGATCGATGGACGAGGCGGACAAGCTGCCGCTGCTCAAGCGCGCCTTTGGCCTCCTGGTCGACCAGCTTTCCGCGAATGACACGGTCTCCATCGCGGTCTATGCCGGCTCGGCCGGTGTGGTGCTGGAGCCGACGGTGGCGACCGAGAAGGCGAAAATTCTCGGCGCGCTGGACAATCTGGCGGCGGGCGGCAGTACGGCCGGGGCCGCGGGGATCGAACTGGCCTATCGGCTGGCCGAGCAGGCCAAGGTGGATGGCGGCACCAACCGCGTGATCCTGGCCACCGATGGCGATTTCAATGTCGGGATCGATGATCCCGACGCGCTGGAGGACTTCATCAAGGCCAAGCGCGAGAGCGGCACGACGCTGTCGGTGCTCGGCTTCGGGCGCGGAAATCTCGACGATGCGACGATGCAGGCGCTGGCGCAGAACGGCAATGGCAATGCCAGCTACATTTCCAGCTTCCGCGAGGCACAGAAAGTGCTGGTTGAGGAAATGGGCGGCACGCTCGACATGATCGCCAAGGACGTCAAGATCCAGGTCGAGTTCAACCCGGCCGTGGTGAGCGAATACCGGCTGATCGGCTACGAAACCCGTGCGCTCAACCGCGAGGATTTCAACAATGATGCGGTGGATGCCGGCGATATCGGCGCGGGGCACACGGTGACGGCGCTCTACGAGATCACGCCGGTGGGCTCGGGGGCAGAGCTGATCGAGCCGCTGCGCTATGGGCAGGTGACCGAGACGCCGGTGGCGGGCGGGGAGATTGCATTCCTGCGCATGCGCTACAAGCTGCCGGACAGCGATATCAGCCAGCTGATCGAGCAGCCGGTGACGCCCGATGTGGTCTATGGCGACATTGCCGAGGCCAGCGAGGACATGCGGTTTGCCGCGGCGGTGGCGGCATTCGGGCAGAAGCTCAAGGGGAGCAATTATGGCTCGGCGATGGGCTGGGACGATGTCGAGGCGCTGGCCCGCTCGGGCCGGGGCGCGGACGAGAGCGGATATCGGGCGGAGTTTATCCAGCTGGTGGAGGCGGCGAGCCTGCTGAAGCCGGATACGGATGCATGTGATGCGAGTGTGAGTGGGGAAGTGTGCGAGTAAGCACGCTGAGATTACAGGGGACACCCCCGGGCCTGGCCCGAGGGTGCTTCATTTTGTGGCGCCGCGCCGTCCGGATGCATTGAAGCATGGGATGACGCAGCGCCCCTCACCCTGGTGCCTAAACCAGCGGCTTCAGGCCTGCTTCGATGCTGGCGCGGCGGCCTTCGAGGAAGGGGGGCAGGGCCAGGCTTTCGCCGAGGGTTTCCATCGGCTCGTCGGCGGCAAAGCCGGGGACGTCGGTGGCGATCTCGAACAGGATGCCGTTGGGCTCGCGGAAGTAGAGCGAGGTGAAGTAGAAGCGCTCGACTTCGCCGCTATTGCGCAGGCCGGCCTTGCCCACCCGTTCGATCCACTGGCGCAGGCCATCCTGGTCGGGCGTACGGAAGGCGACGTGATGTACGCCACCGGCACCGGGACGGGCAGGCGGCAGGGTGGGGTCGACGACGACATGCAGTTCCGCGCCGGGGCCACCGGGGCCCATTTCGAAGACATGGGTTTCGGGCGTGTGGCTGGTCATGGCGTATTCGCGGACCTTGCGCATGTTCATCACCTGGGTCAGCACCGCCTCGGTGCGGTCGAGCCGCGGCACGGCCATGCTGATGGGGCCGAGGCCAATGATCTGGCGTTCGGCCGGCACGGGCGACTTGGCCCAGGGCACGACCTTGTTGGCGGCATCGATCACCATGCGGAAACGCTGGCCCTCGAAATCCTCGAAATCGAGCGAGAGCTGGCCATTGCGCTCCTTGATGGCGCTGGTGCCGACATTGTGGCTCTGCAGATGGTTCTTCCACCAGGTGAGACTGTCCTCGCTATCGACGCGCAGGCCGGTGCGGCTGACGGTGTGATTGCCGCGGCTTTCGCGCGGGGCATCGAAATCGAAGAAGGTGAGGTCGGCGCCGGGCGAGGCCACGCCGTCACCATAGAACAGGTGATAGGCGGTGGTGTCGTCCTGGTTGACGGTCTTCTTAATCAGCCGCATGCCCAGGGTCTGGGTGTAGAAGGCGAGGTTCTTCTTGGCCTCGGCGGTGACCGCCGTGAGGTGATGGATGCCTCCGAGTTCGAGCGTCATTTTCTGTCTCCTGATGGACGCGGCGTCGCGCCGCTGTTGGGGTAGATGTAGTGGACAGCGGGCGGTTTGGGCAGCCGGACAATGCCAACACACTGGTGTCGATCGTTGAACGATGTCCCATGCCTGCGAAAGGCCCCCCTCACCTCTCCCCCAGAGGCAGAGGTGAGGACGAGTGATCACAAAATCGCGTCACCTGTCTTTTTGACATGCGCCGACCCCTCGCCATGCGGTATCCCTATGAGTGAACATAAAGGGAACGAACATGGCCGCGCTCACGCTGCGTCGCAAGCTGGCAATCCTCTCCGACGCTGCCAAATATGATGCGTCCTGCGCCTCTTCGGGCACGGAGAAGCGCAGCAGCGCCGGCACGGGCGGGATCGGATCGACCGAGGGAAGCGGGATCTGCCACTCCTATGCGCCGGACGGGCGCTGCATCAGCCTGCTCAAGATCCTGCTGACCAATTTCTGCGTCTATGACTGCATCTATTGCGTGAACCGCTCATCGTCCAATGTGGCGCGGGCGCGGTTCAGCGTCGCCGAAGTGGTGCGGCTGACGCTCGACTTCTACAAGCGCAACTATATCGAGGGGCTGTTCCTGTCCTCCGGGATCATCCGCTCACCGGATTATACGATGGAGGAACTGGTGCGGGTGGCGCGGAGCCTGCGCGAGGAGCACCTCTTTGGCGGCTATATCCATCTCAAGGTCATTCCAAATGCGGCGCCGGAACTGCTGGCGGAAGCCGGGCGCTGGGCCGACCGGCTATCGACCAATATCGAGATGCCGACCGATATCGGGCTCGAGGCGCTTGCGCCGGAGAAAAAGCCCAGCGAGATCCGCACCGCCATGGCGCGGGTGCGCGGCAAGCTGGACGAGGCCAGGCCGGACAGCAAGGCCAGGGCCAAGCCGCAGAAATTTGCCCCGGCGGGGCAATCGACGCAGATGATCGTGGGCGCCGATGCGGCCGATGACGGGGCCATCCTCAACCGGGCGGCGGGGCTCTATTCCGGCTACAAGCTGCGGCGGGTGTATTATTCGGCCTTTTCACCCATCCCCGATGCCAGTTCGCGGCTGCCGCTCAAGCCGCCGCCGCTGATGCGGGAGCATCGGCTATACCAGGCGGACTGGCTGATCCGCTTCTATGGCTTTGACGTGCCGGAAATCATCTCGGGCGGACAGGATGGGTTGCTGGACTTGGCCATCGACCCCAAGCTGGCCTGGGCGCTGCGCAACCGGGCACGCTTTCCGGTGAATGTGAATCGGGCGGACCGGGAAATGCTGCTGCGGGTGCCGGGGCTGGGGACGCGGAGCGTGGACCGGATGCTGGCGACGCGCCGGCATCACAGCCTGCGGCTGGATGACGTGGCGCGCATTGCCGGCGCGATCGACAAGGTGCGGCCCTTCATCGAAGCGGCGGACTGGACGCCGGGCGGGCTGACCGACCATGCTGGGCTGCGCGCCCGGCTGACGCCGGCGCCCGAGCAATTGAGCCTGTTCTGATGCAAGTGGTCCAGCTGCAGGCGCTCAATGACTTTGGCGAGTGGCGCGACAAGGCGCGCGCGATGCTGGCGGCCGGTGTGGGGCCGGAGGCCGTGTCGTGGCGTGAACCCGGCGGGGCGGTGGGGCTGTTCGAGGATGCAATGCAGCTGCATGGCAATCGACCGGTCGGCGCGGTGCCACCGGCCTTTATCGAGCTGGCGCAGCAGGCCATCCTGCATGCCGACCCTGAGCGGTTCGCGCTGCTCTACCGGTTCCTGTGGCGATTGCTGGCCGACCGGGGGCTGATCGAAACGGCGTCGGATCCGGAGCTGTCGCGGCTGACGCGCATGGCCAGCGCGGTGCGCCGCGACAGCCACAAGATGAAGGCCTTCGTGCGCTTCAAGGCGATTGCGGACGATAGCGGGCTCGAGCGGTTTGCCGCCTGGTTCGAGCCGGAGCACTATACGCTCGAGGCCACGGCCCCGTTCTTTGCGCGGCGGTTCGACGGCATGATCTGGGCCATCGTGACGCCCTATCGCAGCGCCTATTGGGACGGGGAGAGCCTGGCCTTCGGGCCGGGCGGGCAGAAATCGGACGTGCCGCAGGACGATGCCGTCGAAGGCGACTGGAAGACCTATTTCGGATCGATCTTCAACCCGGCGCGGCTCAAGGTGGCGATGATGAAATCGGAGATGCCGGTCAAATACTGGCGCAACCTGCCCGAGGCGGAACTCATTGCGCCATTGATCCGGGGCGCGCGGGAGATGGAGGCGGCGATGATCGAACGCGCCACGACACAGCCACCCTCGCGCCATGTCCGGCACAGGGAGCGCGCGGCGCCGGCCGCCGCAGATGAGCGCGCAATGGCGAGCCTGGGCGATCTGCGCGCGGCGGTCGAGGGTTGCCAGCGCTGTCCGCTTTACGAGCAGGCGACGCAAGCGGTGTTCGGGGAGGGGCCGGAGACGGCCGAGGTCATGTTCGTGGGCGAGCAGCCGGGGGACCAGGAGGACCTGGCGGGCAAGCCCTTCATCGGGCCGGCCGGGCAGGTATTCGACGCCGCCCTGGCAAAGTCCGGCATCGATCGCGGCCGGGTCTATGTCACCAATGCGGTCAAGCATTTCAAGTTCGAGCCGCGCGGCAAGCGCCGCATCCACCAGCGGCCCGATGGCGGGGAGATCCAGGCCTGCAAATTCTGGCTCGAGCATGAGATCGGCCTGATCAAGCCCAAAGTCATCGTGGCCCTGGGGGCGACGGCGGCACAAAGCCTGCTGGGCCGCGCGGTGACCATAAGCAAGGCGCGGGGCGCGCCGATCCCGCTCGATGATGGCACGCTGCTGTTTGTCACCAACCACCCGTCCTACCTGTTGCGCATTCCCGATGCCGCCGGAAAAGCCCGCGAGCAGGCAAAGTTCGAGGCCGACCTGATGCAGGTCCGCGCGGCGATGGCGGGCGGAAGCGGCGGAGGCCGAAAGAGGCTGACTGATGTCTTGACAGCGCGGCATGCTAAACCTAGTTAGGGCATATCGCCGGGGAAACCCGCGCGCCCCTTGGGGCGGAGTAGCTCAGTTGGTTAGAGCAGCGGAATCATAATCCGTGTGTCCCCAGTTCAAATCTGGGCTTCGCTACCATTTCAAACCCCCGGGAAACCGGGGGTTTTTTGTTTTCTGGCGCTGTCCTATGGGTTGCGACGCGGGGGCTGCGCGGGGTGCCTTTGCCTGTTGCGGCGGGAGACTATCGGGGAGACACTGCCAAGTTGGGGCACCAGACGGCGGCGACGCGCCGGCGGAGTTCATTCCGGGGAGCAGTGCATGGCCGATGGGAATGGCGGTTTCGTCCTCACGCTCAATGGCGGCTCTTCGAGCCTGAAGTTCGCACTCTATGCGGCCGGACAGGCGGCGCCGGACATGCGCGGGCAGTTTGACCGGCTGGGCCGCGCCGGTACCACATTCCGGGTGCGGCGGGCGGAGGGGCGGCAGGAGGAATTGCCTGTCGAGGCCAAGGATCATGCCGGCGCGCTCGCCTATCTGTTCGACTGGCTCGACACGACGATGGCGCATGCCCGGCTCGTCGCAATTGGCCATCGCATCGTCCATGGCGGGCCGCGATACCGCAGCCATAGTGTGGTGGATGATGCGCTGGTCGAGGAACTTGGGCGCATCGTGGACTATGCACCCGAACACCTGCCAGCCGAGATCGCGATGCTGGAATTCTGCCGCGGGCGGCATACGGGCGTGCTCCAGGTCGCCTGCTTCGACACTGCGTTTCACCGCGACATGCCGGCCGTTGCGCGGCTGTTGCCGCTGCCGCGGCGCTTTGCCGGGGTGGAGCGCTACGGCTTTCACGGCCTCTCCTACAGTTTCCTGCTGCAGGAACTCGAACGCTCATTCGGCCAGGACGCGGCCCGGGGCAGGCTGATCCTGGCGCATCTGGGCAATGGGGCCAGCCTGGCGGCGGTGCATGGGGGGCGCAGCGTCGATACGTCCATGTCGTTCACGCCCGCCGCGGGCATTCCGATGGGGACGCGGACCGGCGATATCGATCCTGGCCTCGTTCGCTACCTGGCCAAGACCGAGGGGATGGATGCGGAGGCATTCGACCGCATGGTCAACCATGAGTCGGGCCTGCTCGGGGTTTCCGGGACAAGTTCGGACCTGCGCGAGTTGCTGGCTGCGAAGGGGAGCGATCATCGTGCGGCCGAGGCGGTCGACCTGTTCTGCTATCGCGTCAGGCAGGCGATAGGCGGGTTTGCGGCGGTGCTCGGCGGTGTCGACCGGCTCGTCTTCACCGGCGGGATCGGGGAAAATGCGCCGGTGATCCGCGAACGGGTCTGTGCCGGGCTCGAATTTCTCGGAATTGCGCTCGATCAAGGTTTCAACGCGCAAGGCCGTGCAATCATCTCCACGCCTTCCAGCGCGGTGCCTGTCCATGTGATGGCAACGGACGAGGAGGCGATCATCGCCGAAGCCGTCACTGCCCATCTGCAGCAGGAGAACCTTGCGTCATGACGCCCCTCAATCCCGAGCTTCTGAGCCGGATCGACGCCTATTGGCGCGCCGCCAACTACCTGTCCGTCGGGCAGATCTACCTGCGGGACAATCCACTGCTGCGCGAGAAACTGACGCTGGCGCATGTCAAGCCGCGCCTGCTCGGGCACTGGGGCACAACGCCCGGGCTCAACTTCATCTATGTGCATCTCAATCGCATCATCCGGGAGCTGGATCTCAATGCGATCTATGTCACCGGACCGGGGCATGGCGGCCCGGGCCTGGTGGCCAATACCTATCTCGAGGGCACCTACAGCGAATTCTACCCCGAAGTCAGTCAAGACCTGGCGGGCCTCAAGCGGCTGTTCACCCAGTTCTCCTGGCCGGGCGGCATACCCAGCCATGTGGCTGCCGAAGTTCCCGGTTCGATCAACGAGGGGGGTGAGCTGGGCTATTGCCTGATGCATGCCTATGGCGCGGCGTTCGATAATCCGGACCTGGTGGTCGCCTGCGTGGTGGGTGACGGCGAGGCCGAGACGGGGGCCCTGGCCACGAGCTGGCACTCCAACAAGTTCCTCAACCCGGCGCGCGACGGCGCGGTCCTGCCGATCCTGCACCTCAACGGCTACAAGATTGCCAGCCCGACCATCCTGTCGCGGATCAGCCATGAGGAAATCGAGGCGCTGTTTCGCGGCTATGGCTATGCGCCCCATTTCGTCGAGGGCAGCGACCCCGAGGAGATGCACCAGAAGATGGCGGCGACGCTCGATGTCGTCATGGCCGATATTCGGGCGATCCAGGCGGAGGCGCGCGCCAATGGCTTTTCCCGCCGGCCGGCCTGGCCGATGATCGTGCTCCGCTCGCCCAAGGGCTGGACGGGGCCCGCCGAGGTGGATGGCAAACCGACCGAGGGGTCCTGGCGATCACACCAGGTGCCGCTGGCCAAGCTTGCCGAGGATCCGAGCCATCTCGCGGTGCTCGAAACCTGGCTGCGCAGCTACCGGCCGGAAGAGCTGTTCGACGCGGGCGGGCGACTCGTCGCCGAACTGGCCGACCTGCCGCCGCGCGGAACGCGCCGCATGGGCGCCAACCCGCATGCCAATGGCGGCCTGCTGCTCAAGGACCTCAAGCTGCCGGACTTTCGCGACTATGCCGTTGCCGTGCCGGCGCCGGGGGCGGTGGTGGCCGAGGCCACGCGCCATGCCGGGCAATTCCTGCGCGATGTCCTGCGGCTCAATGACGAAGCGCAGAATTTCCGCGTCTTCGGACCCGACGAAACCGAGTCAAACCGGCTGGGGGCGGTGTTCGAGGCCACCGATCGCGTGTTCACGGGGGAACTGATCGCCAGCGACAGCCAGATATCGCCGAATGGACGGGTCATGGAGGTGCTGAGCGAGCATCTCTGCCAGGGCTGGCTTGAGGGCTACCTGCTGACCGGCCGGCACGGGTTTTTCTCGTGCTACGAAGCCTTTATCCACATCGTGGATTCCATGTTCAACCAGCATGCCAAATGGCTCAACGTCTCGCGCGAGATACCCTGGCGCAAGCCGATCGCCTCGCTCACCTACCTGCTGACCTCCCATGTCTGGCGGCAGGACCACAATGGCTTCAGCCATCAGGATCCCGGCTTCATCGATCACGTGATGAACAAGAAGGCGGATATCGTCCGGGTCTATCTGCCGCCGGACGCCAATACCCTGCTGTCGGTGGTCGATCATTGCCTGCGCAGCCGCGACTACATCAATGTGATCGTGGCGGGCAAGCAGCCGGCGCCGCAATGGCTGGATCGCGACGCGGCGGTGCAGCACTGCACGGACGGTGTCGGCGTGTGGGACTGGGCCTCGACCTGCGGCGAGGCGGAGCCGGATGCCGTGATCGCCGCGGCCGGCGATGTGCCCACGATGGAAGCGCTGGCGGCGACCATGCTGCTGCGGGAGCATTTTCCCGAGCTGAAGCTGCGCTTCGTCAACGTGGTCGACCTCATGACCCTGCAGGCGCCCAGCCAGCACCCGCATGGCATCGACGATGCGTCGTTCGACGCCATGTTTTCCAAGGCGGCGCCGGTGGTCTTTGCCTATCACGGCTATCCGGCGCTGATTCACCGGCTGACCTATCGGCGCACCAACCACCAGAACTTCCACGTGCACGGCTTCCAGGAAGAGGGGACCACCACGACGCCCTTCGACATGGCTGTGCTGAACCAGATCGACCGCTTTCACCTGGCGCGAGCGGTGGTCGATCGCGTGCCGGGGCTGGGGGCCCGGCGGGCCGAATTCTCGGCCTGGGTCGAGGCGAAGCTGGCGGCGCATAACAGCTACATTCGCGAAAATGGCGAGGACATGCCGGAGATCCGCGGCTGGGTGTGGCGATCCTAGGGGCTAGCGACCCTCGCGGGCGCGCCAGTCGGCAAAGGCCAAAGCGTGCTCTTCTTTGGTGCCGGGATAGAGGCCGATGATCGGCACGCCGGCCTTGACCTGTTCGACCACGAAATCCTCATAGACCGTCATTTCGACGGCCTCATCGGCGACCTCGGCGGCGATATGCTGGGGAATGACGATGACGCAGTCGGCGTCGCCGACGATGATGTCCCCGGGAAAGACCGCGACATCACCGCAGGCCACAGGGATGTTGAGGTCGAGCGCCTCATGCAGGGTGAGATTGGTGGGGCTCGAAGGGCGGTTGTGGTAGGCGGGGATATCGAGATCGCCAATCGTCGACGCGTCGCGGAAGCCGCCATCGGTGACCACGCCGGCGACGCCACGCACCATCAGGCGGGTGACCAGGATATCGCCGGCTGAAGCGGCGCGCGGGTCCTTGCGGCTATCCATGACCAGCACATGGCCGGCGGGGCAGGTCTCGATGGCCACGCGCTGGGGATGCGCGGGATTGCGGAATTCGGACAGCTGATTGCGGTCCTCGCGCGCCGGGATATAGCGCAGGGTGAAGGCCGGGCCGACCATGTTGCGCCCCTTCGGCCTGATCGGGCGAACATCCTGGATGACCTGGTTGCGCAGGCCGCGCTTGAACAAGGCCGTCGCCAGGGTGGCGACCGAGACCTGCATCAGCTTCTGGCGGGTGGTTTCGTCCACGGCGGTCTCCTTGTGCGCCTCAGGTGAGGGCGTTGTCGGCGATGAAGGCGTCGAGCTTGGCCTGTTGCGGGGTGGTGAGCGGCCAGGCGGAGGGTGGCCGCGTGGGGCCACAATCGCGGCCCAGGGCCAGCAGGGCGGCCTTGACCCCGGTCACGTTGGTGCCGTTCATTTCCTCGGCCCGGATGTCCTCGAAGGCCTTCATGCCGGCGATCAGGCGATTGGCACCGGCATAGTCGCCGGCCTCGAGGGCGGCGTGGATCGCCACCGAGCGCTCCGGCCAGACATTGATCAGGCCGGAGGTGAAGCCGCGGGCGCCCACGGCGTAGAAGCTCGGCGCCCAGATTTCGGCGAGGCCCCCCACCCAGACAATGGAGGGGTCGCAGGCGGCCTTGGCCTCGGCCAGTTTCATCGGATTGGGCGTGGCCCATTTGACGCCCTTGACGCCGGGCACGGCGCAGAGGTCGGCAATGGCGCGGGTGCCGATAGTGTCGTTGCGCAGATAGATCATCATCGGCAGGCCGCCCGATGCATCGGCCACGGCTTGGAGATAGGCGACGATGCCGCGCGGGGAGACGAAGGGATCGGGCGGCTGGTGCACCATGAGTGCGGTGGCGCCAGCCCTGGCCGATTCCCGCGCCAGCAGGCAGGCGTCGCGAATGCCCCGACCGACTCCCGCCAGCACCGGGGCGCGACCGGCCACGAGGTCCACGACGGCGCGGACCATGGTGCAGGCTTCCTCGGTGGTCAGGGCGTAGAACTCGCCGGTATTGCCGTTGACGACCGGCATGTGGAGGCCGGCGGCGAGGGCGCGGTCGAGGATGGGGGCGAGGCGCGCCGGGGCGACGTCGCCATCTCCATCATAGGGGGTCACCAGGATTCCGGAGATGCCGGTCAGCGCCTGGTCCAGCGTTTGCGTCATGGATATCGCCTCAGTAAATGTCAGGTTCGCCAGCAGGGCGGCCGAAGTCGCGCTCGAGGAAATCGAAGTCGCAGCCCTTGTCGGCCTGGGTCACGTGGCGCGAATACATCCAGCCCCAGCCGCGCTCGTAATGGGGTGGCGGTGGCGTCCATGCGGCACGGCGGCGCTCGATCTCGTCGGCCTCGACGAGCATGTCGAGGCGGCGATTGGGCAGAGCCAGCCGCACGATATCGCCGGTGCGCAGCAGCGCGAGCGGCCCGCCAATGTAGGATTCGGGCGCCACATGCAGCACGCAGGCGCCGTAGGAAGTGCCGGACATGCGGGCATCGGAAATCCGCAGCATGTCGCGATGGCCCTGCTTGATCAGCGCCTTGGGGATGGGGAGCATGCCCCATTCGGGAAAGCCGGGACCGCCCTGCGGGCCGGCATTGCGCAGCACCAGGACATGATCGGGCGTGATGGCGAGGTCTTCGTCATCAATGGCCTTTTTCATCTCCGGATAGCTGTCGAAGACCAGGGCCGGGCCCTGGTGGTTGTGGAAGCGGGCGTCGCAGGCAGCCGGCTTGATGACGGCGCCGTCGGGGCAGAGATTGCCGCGCAGCACGGCAAGCGAGCCTTCGTGATAGACCGGGTTGGATAGCGGGCGGATGACATCGTCATTGTGGACCTGCGCGTCCTTGATGCCCTCGCCCAGAGTCTGTCCGGTCACGGTGAGGCAGGAGGTGTCCAGGCGATCGGCGATCTGTTTCATGAGGCCCAGCAGGCCGCCGGCATAGTAGAAATCCTCCATCAGATAGTCCTTGCCCGAGGGGCGGACATTGGCGAGGAGGGGCGTGACACGGCCCAGCGCATCCAGGTCATCGAGGGTCAGATTCACCCCGGCGCGGCGCGCCATGGCGATCAGGTGGACCACGGCATTGGTCGAGCAGCCGGTGGCCATGGCGACGATGGCGGCGTTGCGGATCGAGGCGTCGGTGACGATGCGGTCGGGCGTCAAATCCTCCCAGACCATGTCGACGATGCGGCGGCCGCAGGCGGCGGACATGCGCATGTGGCTGGAATCGACGGCGGGAATGGAGGAGGCGCCGGGCAGGGTCAGCCCCATGGCGTCGGTGATGGCGGTCATGGTCGAAGCCGTGCCCATGGTCATGCAGACCCCGGCCGAGCGGGCAATGCCGCTCTGCAGCCCGCGCCACTGCTCATCGGACACGTTGCCGGCGCGGCGCTCGTCCCAGTATTTCCAGGCATCGGAGCCCGAGCCGAGGGTGGTGCCGGCATAGTGGCCGCGCAACATGGGGCCAGCGGGCAGGTAGATCATCGGCACGCCGGCGGTGATGCCGCCCATGACCAGCCCCGGCGTGGTCTTGTCGCAGCCACCCATCAGCACGACGCCATCGAGAGGGTGAGAGCGGATCATCTCCTCCACTTCCATGGCCAGCATGTTGCGATAGAGCATGGAGGTGGGCTTGGTGAAGCTCTCGTCCACCGACAAGGCCGGCATCGCGAGGGCGAAGCCCCCGGCCTGCGCGACGCCGCGCTTGACGTCCTGCAGGCGCTCGGGGAAATGCCCATGGCAGGCATTGATCTCGGACCAGGTGGTCAGAATGCCGATCACCGGCTTTCCGGCATAGTCAGCCTCGTCATAACCCAGCTGGGCCAGGCGGGAGCGATGGCCGAAGGTGCGCAGGTCGTCGGGCGCAAACCAGCGTGCGGAACGGAGCTCATCGGGGGATTTGCGCCTGGTCGTGGTCATGGAGCGCCTCGGGTTGGTGAAGCTATGTATGCGCTAACATTTGGGCCTGTCAACGCGGGCACACAGTTCTTCATGCGGTAAAGCACAAGGCTTGTTGACGAAGCGGCGGCAGCCAGCGAAGGATGCTGGATACGCATTCATGGATGAGGGAGCATGATCGAGGCATGAAGAGCCGCGCCAGAAAGCCGGGGGACGGTCGTCGCGCTGCGGGCGGCAATGTCACCATGGCCGATATCGGCCGCCTGGCCGGGGTGTCGCAGGTGACGGTGTCGCGGGCGCTGTCGGCTCCGGCCAAGGTATCGCCGGAGACGCTCGAACGCATTCGGGACGCGATCAGGGTGACCGGGTTTGTGCCCAATGCGGTGGCCGGGGCGCTGGCATCGAGCAAGAGCCGGCTGATCTCGGCCCTGGTCCCCTCGGTCACCAACATTGTCTATGCCAGCATGCTGCACGCCTTCTCCAACATCATGCTGGGGCATGGCTATCAGCTCATGCTCTCCGAAACCGGCTTCGACCCGGAGCGGGAAGAGGCGGCTATCACTGCGCATCTGTCCAGGCGTCCTGACGCCCTGCTGCTCACCGGGATCCATCACAGCGCGGGTGCCCGGCGCATGCTGCTGGCAGCGGGGATTCCCGTGGTGGAGGTCTGGGACGTCACCGAGACACCCATCGACTGCTGCGTCGGCTTCTCGCATGGCGCAGCGGGCGTGGCGGCAGCCGAGTTCGCGCATGCCGCCGGCTATCGGCAAGCCGTGACCGTTACGGCGGGGGACGAACGAGCGATCCGCCGGCGCAATGCCTTTGTCGACCGCTTCCGCCAGCTCAGCGGCGGTGACGTCGTGGGGGTCGACTTTGACAGTACGGCTACGCTGGGGGCAGGGCGGCAGGCACTCGTCGACCTGTTGGACCGAGGCATGTCGCACGGCTGCCTCGTTTTCTGCAGCTCCGACCAGTTTGCGCAGGGCGTGCTGGTCGAGGCCCGCGCAAGAGACCTGTCGGTGCCCGGCGACCTAGCGGTGATCGGGTTCGGTGACCAGGAGTTTGCCGCCCATCTCGATCCTGCATTGACCAGCATCCGGGTGGACCGCGACGTGCTGGGGCGCGTCGCGGCCAATGCATTGCTCGCCCGGTTCGAACGCCGCGCCGATGTCGAAGCGGTGCATGATGTGGGCTTCGAGATCATCCGGCGCGCCTCGGCCTGAACTTGTGACGGCATAATTGCCGCCTCCGGCCGCGGTATTGACGTCGAATGAGAAAAGGTTTTACCTGAATGAGAAAACCTTTTCTCTTGGATGAGTAGTGACCGTTCTCAACCCCAGCCGGATCCGCATCTACGACGTGGCGACGGCCGCGGGCGTCAGCATTGCGACGGCGTCCAAGGCGCTGAACGATACGGGGCGCATGACGGGAGAGACCCGCGAACGCGTCAAGCGCGTGGCTGCGGAAATGGGCTTCCGACCCAATGCCATGGCGCGGGCGCTGCTCAGCCAGCGCAGCTTCACCGTGGGCCTTTTGACCAACGATACCTATGGCCGCTTTACGCTGCCATTGATGGCGGGAGTGTCCGAAGCGCTGGTCGACCAGGGCGTGTCGGTTTTCCTCTGCACCGTCGAGGACGATCCGGCGCTGGCCAAGGTGCATGTCGATGCCATGCTCGACAAGCAGGTGGATGGTATCATCGCCTCGGGCAAGCGAATTGACGGACGGCTGCCGGTCGATCTGTCCAACCTGCCGATCCCGGTGGTCTATGCCTTCAGCAGCGGGCCTGACGATGCGGTGACGCTGGTTTCGGACGATGCGCAGGGCTCGCGGGAGGCGGTGCGCTGGCTGGTCGGGCTGGGGCGTCGCCGGGTGGCGCATGTCACGGGCCCCGAGAGCTTCGCCTCGGTACGCGAGCGCGCCGAGGCCTATCGCGCGGTCGTGGGCGGCGGAGAGGTGCTGTACGGCGACTGGTCGGAGGCCTGGGGGCGAGAAGCGGTCGACCGGCTATGGAGCGGTCCGGACGCGGCGCCCGATGCGGTGTTCTGCGGCAATGACCAGATCGCCCGCGGGGTGGTCGATGCCCTGCGCGAGCGCGGCCTGCGCGTGCCCGAAGATGTCTCGGTGGTCGGTTTCGACAATTGGGAAATCGTCGCCGCGGCAACGCGTCCACCGCTCACCACGGTGGACATGAATCTCAAACAACTGGGCCGGGAGGCCGGTCGCCTGATCCTGGCGCTGGCGGGTGGACAAGCTGTCGAGCCCGGAATCCGCAAGCTGCCCTGCCAGCTGGTGGTGCGACAATCCTGCGGGGGCATTGCCCCGCGATAATGCAGCCGGGCCGATGGAGGATCGGCCCGCGATTGCGACGCTATGCCTTGGCCGATGCGGCCTTTCAACCTGGGACCAAATCCAATGGCGACTCTGCAAAACCGTCAATTCCGTCCGCTGCCTGTGCCGTCCGTCACCATTGGTGGCTATTGGGGCGCGTGGCAGGACGCTGTGTGCGACCATACGGCGGCGACACTGCTCGACCGTTGTGTCGAGGCGCGCATGCTCGAACAGGTCAATCCGGACGTGCCCAGCCCGGGCATCGTGATCCCCATCATCCACTGGCTGGGCACGCCGCAGATGTTCTGGGACAGCGACATCGGCAAGTCGATCGAGACCATTGCCTATTCGCTCTACCGCAAGCCCAATCCGGCGCTCGAGGCGCGGGCCGACGCGATCATCGACATGTATGAGAAGCTGCAGGACTCCGATGGCTATCTCAGCTCCTTCTTCCAGCGCATCAAGCCGGAATGGAAATGGACCAATCTGCGCGATTTCCATGAGCTCTACTGCGCGGGGCACATGATGGAAGGCGCGGTGGCCTATTACCAGGCGACCGGCAAGCGCAAATTCCTCGATGTCATGTGCCGCATGGCGGACTATCTGGTGAAGCGGTTCGGGCGTGGCCCGGGCCAGGTGCGCGGCTATTGCGGGCATGAAGAGGTGGAGCTGGCGCTGGTCAAGCTGGCCCGGGTCACGGGCAGGCAAGACTATCTGGATCTGGCCAGGTTTTTTGTCGACGAGCGTGGCCAGGAGCCGAACTTCTTCATCGAGGAAGCGATCGCGCAGGGGCGTGACCCCAAGGGCGTGCAGAAGAAGACACTTGAATACAACCAGTCGCACCTGCCGGTGCGCGAGCAGACCAAGGTGGTCGGCCATGCGGTGCGGGCCATGTATCTCTATTCCGCCATGGCCGATGTCGCGACTGAATATCACGACGACAGCCTGACCCAGGCGCTCGAGACGCTGTGGGCGGACCTGACGCAGAAGCAGATGTATATTACCGGCGGTATCGGCCCGGCGGAATCCAATGAGGGCTTCACCGACTATTACGATCTGCCCAATGACACGGCCTATGCCGAAACCTGCGCTTCGGTGGGCCTGGTCTTCTGGGCATCGCGCATGCTGGGACGCGGGCCGAACCGGCGCTATGCCGACACGATGGAACAGGCGCTCTACAACGGCGCCATTACCGGGCTGTCGACCGACGGCAAGACCTTTTTCTACGACAATCCGCTGGAAAGCACCGGCAACCACCACCGCTGGACCTGGCATGCCTGTCCGTGCTGCCCGCCCAATATTGCGCGGCTGGTGACGTCGCTGGGGTCCTATGCCTATGCGGTGGCCGATGATGAAATCGCCGTGCACCTCTTTTGCGCGAGCGAGGCGCGGGTGGAGCTGGCGAATGGGGCCAAGTTCACCCTGACCCAGGACACGGACTATCCGTGGTCGGGTGATATCAAGGTGACGGTCAATCCCGACGTTCCGGCGCGCTTTGCGGTGTCGCTGCGCATTCCGGGCTGGGCGCGGGGCGCGACGTTGGCCGTCAACGGCCAGCCTGTGGCGCTGGAAGACCTGACGAAGGATGGCTATGCCCGGATCGAGCGGGAGTGGCATGCTGGCGACATGCTGGCGCTGACCCTGCCGCTGGAGCCGCGGGCGCTGCGCGCCCATCCATCGGTGCGGCAGGATGCAGGGCGCGTCGCCATCATGCGCGGGCCGCTAGTCTATTGCCTCGAGGGCGTCGACAATGGCGGGGCGCTGAACTCGATCCTGCTCAGCAACGGCCTGGGCAAGGCGCAGACCGCGGTCATTGCCGACCTGCGTGGCGCCATCGCGATCGACGTGCCGGTCTTGCGCGAGCGGGCGGAAAGCTGGGGCGATGCGCTCTATGCCGAAAAAGCGCCCGACACCGCCCCGGACATGGCGCGCCTCGTGCCCTATCACCTGTGGGACAACCGGGAGCCGGGCGAGATGCTGGTCTGGCTCCGCCAGCGCGGGGAATAGGCCGCCCATATGCGGGCCCTCGCCTCAGGCGAGGGGCCGCCGTGCCTTCGATCAGAGGCGCAGGCCGGTCTCGGGGTCGAAGACGTGGACATGGATTTCGGGGATGGCCAGCGAGACGCGGTCGCCCGCGGCTATGGATGTCCGGTCGGCCTGCACCAGGGTAATGAGATCATCGGCCGATGAAATGAAGGTCGTGGACCCGGTCGACTCGATGGCGCCGACGGTGATCTGGAAGGTGCCCTGGTGCTCGACGACGCGCAGATGCTCGGGCCGCAAACCGACCACGATGGACCGACCCGGCTCAAGGCGGGAGGGCAGAGGCACCGTGCCGCCATCGGTGTTTTGAAGCACGGCCGTGCGCCCATCCTCGGCGACCACGGCATCGATGAAATTCATTGCCGGCGAGCCGATGAAGCCGGCCACGAAACGGCTGACCGGGCGGTCATAGAGTTCGAGTGGCGCACCCTGCTGCTCGATGCAGCCATCCCGCATCACCACGACATGGTCGGCCATGGTCATGGCCTCGACCTGGTCATGCGTCACATAGACCGAGGTGGCTCCCAGCCGATCATGCAGGGCGCGGATCTCCTTGCGCATATGCACGCGCAGCGCGGCGTCGAGGTTGGACAGCGGCTCGTCGAAGAGGAAGGCCTTGGGATTGCGGATGATGGCGCGGCCCATGGCGACGCGCTGGCGTTGCCCGCCCGACAGTTCGCGCGGGTAGCGGTGCAGCAGCGCCGAGAGGCCGGTGGTCGCTGCCACCTCCGCCGCCCGGGCCTTGGCCTCGGGCTTGCGGACGCCGTGCAGGCGCAAGGAATAGGTGAGGTTTTCCTCCACTGTCATATGCGGATAGAGCGCGTAGCTCTGGAACACCATGGCGACGTCGCGCTTGCGCGGCGGCACGCCGGTCATCGTCTCGCCAGCGATCCTGAGCGAGCCCGAGGTTATGCTTTCGAGCCCGGCAATGGAGCGCAGCAGCGTCGATTTCCCGCAGCCCGAGGGGCCGACCAGGGCCACGAAGCTGCCCTTCTCGATGGCGAGGCTGACGCCCTTGAGGGCATGGAATATGCCGTAGTGCTTGTCGATATTGTTCAGTTCGATCTGGACAGTCACTTGAGGGCTCCCGAGGTGAGGCCGGAGACGATGCGGCGCTGCAGAAGGACGAAGACGGCCAGGATCGGCGTCACATAGATCGCCGAATAGGCCATGATGGCGTTCCAGTCTGACGAGTTGGGTCCAAGGAAGCCCGAAAGCCCGACGCTGGCCGGCTGCAGGTTCTTTTCCTGGATGATCGACTTGGAATAGATGAATTCGCCAAACGCACTCATGAAGGTGAGGATGGCACAGACCAGGATGCCGTTGCGCGCCAGCGGCAGCACGATTGAGAAGAACGCACCCACCCGCGAATTACCGTCGACCAGCGCGGCCTCTTCCAGCTCGCGCGGCACGCTCATGAATGTTGCCCGCACCAGCACCACGAAGAACGGCATCGCCTTGGCCGCTGCCGCCAGCACCACCGCCGTGCGCGGATAGTTCAGCAACCCGACCTGGTTGAAGCCGACAAAGAGCGGCGTGATCATCACCGACGCCGGCAGCACCTGCAGCATCAGGATCAGGAACAGTCCGACATCGACCCAGACGCTGCGATAGCGTGCCAGCACATAGGCGCAGCCGGTGCCAAGGATCACCGTGATGGCGGTGACTCCGGAGGCGATGACCACCGAGTTCCACAGGAAGGTCGACATGGTCCGCCCGAACCACACCTGAGGATAGATGCTGGTATCGGGCGCGAGGGGCCAGAAGGTCGGCGGATTGAAGTAGATTTCCGAGGCCGACTTGAGGCTGGTGACATACATCCAGTAGAGCGGAAACAGGTAGAGTGCCGCCAGGGTCAGCGCCAGCGCCAGCAGCAGCCATGGAGTATAGGGCCGGGTCATCCGCGCACCTCATGACGCGTCGAACGGACGTAGATCACCGAGGCGAACAGAACGAGCAGGAACATCATCACCGAAATCGTTGCGCCCTTGGCAAAGTCGTAAAGCTGGAAACTCATCTGCCACGACCAGTAGCCCGCCACGCTCGATGTATTGGCCGGGCCGCCCTCAGTAATGGCTGGAAAGAGGTCGAACTGCTGCAGCGTGCCGATCAGCCCCAGCGACAGCACGGCGCCAATCGTCGACCGCATCATCGGCAGCGTGATCGTCCAGAAGCGCTGGAAGGCGTTGGCGCCATCGAGTTCTGCCGCCTCGTAGAGGTCGCGCGGAATGGCGGCCAGGCCCACGGCCAGCAGCAGCATGTTGAACGCCGTGCCCAGCCAGATATTGGCGATCACGACCGCCCAGATGGAGTAGTTCGGGTCCGATTTCCAGAACACTGTTTCCTGGATAATCCCGAGCGACTTGAGGATCGTGTTGAGCACGCCGAAATCGCCCGCCAGGATCCAGCTCCAGATCGCGCCCACCACCAGCCCCGGCATCACCCACGACACCAGGAACAGCCCGCGAATGGTCGCGGCACCCGGAAATTTCTGCGCGAAGAACAGGGCCAGGCTGAAGCCGATCACGAACTGCCCGGCCATTGAGGCAAACACGAAGATCAGCGTATTCCTAGCTACCAGCCAGAATTCGGGCTGCCGCACTACGTCGACGTAATTGGTGAAGCCCGCCCATGGCCGGATCAGAGTACCCAGGGTGAACATGTCCACCTGCTGGAAGCTCATCAGCACGTTATAGAGCAGCGGCAGACCTGCCAGCGCCAGCAGGAACAGCAGGGCCGCACCCACCAGGACCAGGTCGAACCCGACGCCATCGCGCAGGCTGTTGAAGAACCGGGACATCACCCCTCCGCAGAAAAGTCGATATGACCGGCCGGATTGCTCCGACCGGCCCAGTCAGGGAGGAAGTGTCAGCCCACAATGCCCGAGATGGTGGCCTGCGCCTGGTCGAGCGCGTCCTTGGCCGACATCTGGCCGGTCATTGCCGCCTGGAAGGCATCGTAGATCGCCTTGGAGATCTTCTGCCATTCAGGGTGCGGACCCCGCGGCTGGGCGTATTGCAGCTGCTCCTGGAACACCTTGAGCGCCGCGTCGGTGCGGGCATCCCCGGTAGCCGGCAACGGAACGTCGCTGCGCGGCGGAATGTTGGAGAATTCGGGGAAGAGGCGATCGCTCTGCGAAGCGAAATATTCAATGACTTTGAAGGCTTCGTCCGGGTGCTGCGAGTTGGCGAAGATGCCCAGGTTGAAGTCGCCCATGGCCGATGAGCGCGGACCGCCCTGGGTTTCAGTGGGCAGCAGGGCAACGCCCCAGTCGAACTTGGCATCGGCAGCCATGCGGCCCAGCTCCCACGGGCCGGAAATGGCCATGGCAGCGTTGCCGGCGTTGAAGGTACCGGTGGAATCCCACTGGCCCTGGCTCAATACGTCCTGCGAGGCGAGCTTTTCGTCGATCAGGGTCTTCCAGATCTCGAGCGCCTTGACCGCACCGGGCGTGTTCACTTCCTTGAACGAGCCGCCGCCCATCTGGACCCATGGCAGGAACTGGAACGTGCCTTCTTCGCCGGCGCGTGCCGAGAAGGTGATGCCGTAGACGTTGTTGGCCGGGTCGTTGAGTTTGCGCGCGTCTTCAAGCAGTTCGTCCCAGGTCTGGGGTGGCTCGGTGATGCCGGCCTTGGCGAAAAGGTCCTTGTTGTAGAACAGCGCGATGGTGTTGGTCGCCTTGGGCAGGCCATACAGCTTGCCGTCCCACATCGCCGAAGCCAGCGGGCCTTCGTAGTAGACGCTGGTGTCGATCACGTCGGAGTTCGCGACGCGGTCGGTGATGTCGAGCATTGCCCCGCGTGACGAGAACAGCGCAAAATCCGGGTTGTCGAGCGAGATGATGTCAGGCGCCTGACCGGTGGCGAAGGCCTTGAGGGCCTCGTTCACCAGATCGTCGAATGCCAACAGCCGGCTCTCGATGACGATCTCGCTCTGGGAGGCGTTGAAGTCCTCCGCGAGCTTTGTGTAGAGCCCGTTATCGCCGTCGATCGACCACATCTTGACTGTGACCTGGGCAGCGGCGGGAAGTGTGAACATCGAAACGCTGGACAGTGCCAGCGTCGCGAGGAAGGCAAGTCTGGATAGGCTCATTTTGGTTTCCTCCCAACAGTGCGGACGATCCGCAAAACCATCGGCCTGCCCTCCCGGCGGGCCGTGGAATTCAGCTTAGTTCTCGCCGCGGGCGTGACTGCTCGCGGCGCCTGGTCAGTTGCGCGCCAGCGACGGGTCGCCGCCCGCGTAGAGTGAGTTGTGATCGACATAGTCGCCGCCCCGGCAGGTCTTCAGATAGTCGAGCGCGCGGACCTGGCCGGTCATTTCGAGATCGCCGCGATAGACCGGGTCGTGCCAGCCTTCGATGTCGATGGAGCCGCTATAGCCGGCCAGCCGGAGCTCGGAAATCACATCGGTCCAGTTGCTGTCGCCGAAGCCGGGCGTGCGCATCCAGACGAAGGGCTCGCGGCCGAAAATGCCGTGTTCCTTGATGACTTCCCAGCGGATGGTCGCATCCTTGCCATGCACGTGGAAGAATTTGTGCGCCCATTTGCGGATCTGCGGCAGCGGATCAATCAGGTAGACGAGCTGGTGGCAGGGTTCCCATTCAAGGCCGATATTGTCCTGCGGCGTCTCGTTGAACATCAGCTCCCAGGCGTCGGGATTGTGGGCAATGTTCCAGTCGCCGGTCTGCCAGTTGCCATCCATGGCGCAGTTTTCAAAGGCGATGCGGACGCCCTTGTCAGCAGCGCGCTTGGCGAGGTCGGTCCAGACGTGCTTATAGCGGGGCAGGCTGTCGGTCAGCGGCTTGTTGCGGACACGGCCGGTAAAGCCGGCGACGCAGGTCGCGCCGAAATGGTGCGCATTGTCGATGCAGTCCTTCCAGCCCTGCAAGGTCTGGCGGTCCATCTCCTGGTCTTCCAGCGGATTGCCGAACATGCCGATGGTCGAGATGGTGATGTCGCGATCGCCTATGGCGTCGAGGCTGCGCTTGCCCAGTTCGGCCAGATCCTGCCCGTTGGTGGTCTGCCAGAAAAAGGGCTCGAAACTCTCGAAGCCCAGATCGGCGATGGCGGCGATATTCTCGGCGGCCTGGCCGGCGGTGGCCTGGATCATGGTGCCGATACGGATGGATTTGGCTGGGTTGCTCACGGGCAAATTCCTAGACTGCAATGAGGACGCGCTGGCGGGTCCGGGCGCTTTCGATCGCCGCGAACACCATGGCAAGGCTCTTGATATTGTCGTTGCTGGCCGTCTCGGGCGACCGGCCCTCCTCGATGGCGTCGAGGAATTCTGCGATGACGCTGGCATGACCATGGGTCTGGTCGATATCGGCAGGGGCCGGGACCTCGATGGCCTGCAGGTCCCGGAAGAAGCCCGTATCGCCGACCACGGTGCGGGCCTCGAAAGCGTCTGCGCCATCCCAGGTCAGCGTGCCTTTGGTGCCGATGACGCGCCAGGCGCTTTCCCAGCTGGTATTGGCGCCTTCGGCACACCAGGAGCCGCGATAGTTGAACACGATACCGTCGTCGAACTCGAAGATCGCATTGGCGGCGGCGCCATGCGCGTACCATGAGCCGCGCGGATTGGTTTCGAGGCAGTAGACTGCCCGGGGCGCCACTCCGGCCATGAAGCGCGCCGCGTCGAGCGTATGGATGGCCATATCAAGCAGCAGCACGTGTTCCATCTCATCGCGGAAGCCGCCGAAATGGGCGCCGATGAAGAAGTCGCAATGCAGGGCCGTGATCTCGCCCAGCGCGCCGCTCTCGATCAGCCGACGGATGCGGCGAATTCCGGAAATGAAGCGCCGATTCTGCACCACGGCATGGACGCGTCCGGCGGCCCTGGCCTGGGCGATCAGGGCTTGCCCGGCCGCAAGGGTGGCGGCCATCGGCTTTTCGCTCAGCACATGGCAACCGTGCCGCAAGCCGGTCGTGACCACGTCCTCTCGGGCTGACGGCACGACAACGTCAAACAGCAGGTCGGGCCTGGTGGTGGCCAGCACATCATCGAGGTCCGTACCGATAGCGATCTCGCTTAGCCCGAATTCGGCGGCGCGCGCCTGGGCTGTCGGCAGGTGTAGGTCCACCAGCCCGACAATGTCGATGCGGCCCTTGAGCAATGGATGCTCGGCAATCGCCGACAACCAGCCCTTGGACATGCTTCCGCAACCCGCGAGTACGGCCCTGAATGCCAAAACGAATACCTCCCTGAGCAGGGCGCGGCGGCTTCATCTTTCGTGAAACCTGTCTGCGCTTGCTCCGTAAACGTTTACGAAATTAGGTGCGGAAACGGGGTGGAGTCAATAGTCTCCGTAAACGTTTCTGGAAGCGGCTGTTGCTTGTGGACAAGTCCGCTTGCAATGGCGGCGATCGGAGTCCATTGAATGAGCAAGAACTGGCCCCAAAGGGGTGTCGCGAAGGGTGGCGGAATGTCGGTAACATGAAGGGCATTCGGCGCCTTGCCCAAGAGCTCGACATCTCGATCGGCACCGTGTCCCGCGCGCTTAACGGCAAGCCCGACGTCAACGAGCAGACCCGCCAGCGGGTGCTGGAAGCGGCCGCGGCGATGGGCTATGTGCCCAACCAGGCTGGCCGTGCCCTGCGCAAGGGATCGACTGGCGTCGTCGGCTTCATGATGCAGTCGGGCTCGCAGATCACCGGGCAGGGCGACGTGTTCTTCATGAGCGTGTTCGATGGCGTGCAGACGGTGTGCGCCCGCCATCAGCTGGATCTGGTGGTGCTGCTCTGCTCGTCGGAGGAAGATCCGGACGCCTATCTGCAGCGTGTCGTGGCGCGTGGCTTTGCCGATGCGCTGATCATTTCAGCCACCAAGCGGCATGATCATCGCATCGAGTTTCTCGCCAAGCGGAAAATCCCTTTCATCGCGCTGGGGCGGAGCCTGACCGATGTCGGCCATCCCTGGCTGGACCTCGATTTCGAGGGCATGGCGCAAACGGGTGTCGATCGGCTGGTGGCGCGGGGGCATAGCCGGATCGGGGTATTCGCGCCGAACGACGATACCAATCTTGGCTATGTCTTCATCGACAGCTATCGCGATGCCCTGCAGCGGCACGGCATCGCCTTCGACCCGGACCTGATCTTCCGCACCTATCCCAATGATCGCGGCGGGCACGAAATGGGCGAGCGGATCGCCGCCATGCCGGCAGGCCGCCGGCCGACCGGCTTCATCCTGACCAATGAAATGCTGACGGTGGGGCTTTATCGCGGGCTCTACGATTGCGGCATCCGGCCGGGCGCCGATTTTGCGGTGATCGGCCGGCACAGCACCCATGCACAGTATCTCAACCCCAAGCTGACCTGTTTTTACCTGTCGCTGCGCGATCTTGGCATTCAGCTGGCGGAATCCCTGCTGGCCACCATGCCCGCCTATGCGGAGCAGTATCCGCTGGGCGTGGTGCGCAAGGTGCTGCCGCTCGAGCTGATCGAGGGCGACAGCGACGGGCCGGCGCCACGCTAGCGCCGTTGCGGGCAGGGACGTCCCGCGGTGTCCCGGCAATTCAATTCAACTGCAAGAGATAATGTTGTCAGTGACAGCAGGACCCGACAGCGATGGTGATCGTGGCAAGAATCCGTGGATAAACCGGCTGTTAAGGTAAACTGACCGATAATGCCCACCTGGAAACGGTGTCGTCCCCAAGGTGAGTTTCAGGTCTAATGCGTCTTATTATCGGCATCGTTCTGGTCTTTCTCAGCGTCTTCGGCGGTTATGCGGCGATGGGGGGGCATCTCGAGGTGCTGTGGCAGCCCTTCGAGTTCGTCATCATTCTGGGCGCTGCCATCGGCGCCTATGTCATCGCCAATTCGGGCGCGGTGCTGAAGCAGACAATTGCCATGTTCGGCACGCTGTTCAAGGGATCGCGCTACAACAAGGCTGCCTATGTCGAGCTGCTGGGCATGCAGTTCAGCCTCTACAAGCTGGTGCAGTCCAAGGGCATCCTGGCGCTGGAGCAGCATATCGAAAACCCAAGCGAATCGACGTTGTTCGCGCGGTTCCCGACCTTTGCCAACAACCACCACGCGGTCGAATTCGTCTGCGACTACCTGCGCATGGTGACGCTGGGTTCCAACAACGTCCATGAAATGGAAGCGTTGATGGATGAGGAGCTGGAAACCCACCACCAGGAAAACGAGCGCATCGTCAGCGCCATGCAGGCGCTGGCCGACGGCACGCCCGCGCTGGGCATCGTGGCCGCCGTGCTGGGCGTGATCAAGACCATGGGCGCGATCAGCGAGCCGCCCGAAGTGCTCGGCCACCTGATCGGTGGCGCATTGGTGGGTACGTTCTTCGGCGTGTTCGTGGCCTATGGCTTCTTCGGCCCCTTCGCGCAGTCGCTGCGCAGCACCTATGAGGCCGAGGCGAAGTATTTCCTGTCGCTCAAGGTGGGCCTGCTGGCCCATATTTCCGGCCAGGTGCCGGTGATGGCGATCGAATTTGCCCGCAAGGCGCTGTTGTCCGAGGACCGCCCCAGCTTTGCCGAGATCGACGAGGCCACGGCAAACCTGCCGGCCGCGACGTAGTTCGAGCCCGCTCTTAAGACCCAGGAAGCCAGAATGGCGAACTACGACCAGCCGATCATCATCAAGAAAATCAGGAAGAACAAGCATGCCCACCATGGTGGCGCCTGGAAGATCGCCTATGCCGACTTCGTGACCGCCATGATGGCCTTCTTCCTGCTGCTCTGGCTGATCAGCATGACGACGCCCGAGCAGAAGGAAGGCCTGGCCTCCTATTTCGCGCCGCCCAATATTGCGCCGACCACCAGCGGTTCGGGCGGGCTGATGGGGGGCACGGCGTTGGACAATTCGACCGATGCGCTGATGGCGGGCTCGTCGCCTGACGTGACGGTGGATGCCTCGGTGACGCCCAAGGGCAAGGAATTCGGCACCGTGGAGGGCGCGCTCAGCGGCCGCGACGAGAAGTCGGGCAGCGAGTTCGATGCCGCCAAGGCCTCGCAATATGACCTCAAGGCCACTGACGACCAGGGCTTCCACAGCGCGGCGGCCAGCATCCGCCAGGCATGGCAGGCCATGCCGGACATCACCGAGATCGCCGACAACCTCCTGGTCGAGGAGACCAGCGAGGGCCTCAATATCCGTATCATCGACCAGGAAGGCCGGCCGATGTTCCCCGAGGGGTCCAAATACCCCAATGAGGTGACGCGGCAGGCCATCGCGGCGATCGCGCCCATCCTGCAGCGGCTGTCGAGCCCGGTGCGCATTGCCGGCCACACGGCGGCAGGCGGCGTTTATGCCAATCCGCGGTATGGCTCGTGGGAGCTGTCGGCTGACCGCGCCAATACGGTCCGGCAGATCCTGGGCGAGTTCGGCCTCAGTGATGACCGGGTCGACTCCGTGGTGGGGCGCTCGACCGTCCAGCCCTTCTTCCCCAACGACCCCTATATGGCTGCCAATGAGCGGATCGAGATCACGCTGCTCTATGAGACCCCCCCGGTCCCGGCGGATCTCAAGCCCTAGCCAGGGCCTCGCGTCTCACCTCTCCCGGCGCGGGAGAGGTTTGCTGTGGCCAAGCTGCTCGATGCATCTGGTATGGCAGGCGATGGCGGTGCATGGTCGGCAGCGAAAATGCTGTCCGGAGTGTTGCCGTGCCCTTTCCCGATCTCATCCAGCCCGAACTTGGTGCCTATCAGAGCGCGGTGAAGACGCCCGGGGATTTCGCGGCGTTCTGGGAGTCGAGTCTTGCCGAGGCGAGATCGGTGGGTGGGGCCGTCAGCATCGTGCCGGCCGAGACCACGTTGCGGGCCGTCGAGGCCTTCGACGTGACATTTCCCGGCTTTGGCGGGCATCCGATCAAGGGCTGGCTGGTGCTGCCGGTGCATCGGAGCGGGCGGCTGCCGCTGGTGGTGCAGTATCTCGGCTATGGCGGCGGCCGCGGTTTCCCGCATGAGCAGTTGCATTGGGCGGCTTCGGGCTATGCCTATTTCCGCATGGATACGCGCGGGCAGGGCAGCGGCTGGGCCATGGGCGCGACAGCGGACCCGGTGGGGACGACGCCGTCCATCCCCGGCGTGATGACCAAGGGCGTGCTGGACAAGAACGACTACTATTACCGGCGGCTGTTCATCGATGCGGTGCGGGCCGTGGACATGCTGGTGGCGCAGGATTTCGTGGATGCGGACAGGATCGCGGTCTGTGGCGGCAGCCAGGGCGGCGGCATTGCGCTGGCGGTGGCGGGCATCGACCCGCGCGTCAAGGCAGTGATGACCGATGTGCCCTTTCTCTGCGACTATCCGCGTGCCGTGCAGAAGGCCAGCCGCGACCCCTATCTCGAGATCGTGCGCTTCCTGGCGCAACACCGGGACAAGAAGGCCATGGTCTTCGATACGCTGAACTATTTCGACGGCGTCAATTTCGCACGGCAGGCGAGGGCATCGGCCCTGTTCTCGGTCGCGGTGATGGACGAGACCTGCCCGCCATCCACCGTCTATGGCGCGTTCAACGCCTATGCAGGTGGCGACAAGACCATGGTTGAATACGAGTTCAACAACCACGAAGGCGGCGGGGCCTTCCAGGACCGCGCGCAGATGCAATGGCTGGCTGAACGCTTCTGGTAAGGGGATAAGGCACCTCACCTATTGCTTTGCTCAAAAAACGCAAATATTGCGTAGATAGCAAAGCGAGGACTTCGTGGTCATCCAGAGACGTGCAAGCCAGTCCGACATTGCGGAACGCCTGGGGGTTTCCGTGAGTACGGTGTCACGCGCGCTGGCCAATGAAATCGGCATCAGCGACGCCGTACGGCGCGATGTACAGCGTATGGCGCGGACGCTGGGCTACAAATCCAAGCACAGCACGGCAGCGGTCAGTGGGGACAAGCGGGCCGTGGCGCTGGTGCCGCTGGGGAGTGCCACGAGCGGGTTGTCGGGCTTCTATTTCGGCATTCTCGAGGGCATCAAGGCGCAGGCGGCCGAGGCGGGCATGGTGCTCGATGTGCGCCTCGTCAACGAGGCCGTGGTGACGCTGGACATGATCCGCAAGCAGATCGCCCAGGCCGATGCCGGCGGGGTGCTGCTGGCGGGAATCGATGCCTGGGACGAGCTGGCGCAGTGGTGTGCGGCAGAGGAAATCCCGGCCGTGCTGGTCAATGGCAGCGACCCCAGGATGCGGATCAGCTCGGTATCGCCGGCCAATTTCTATGGCGCCTACCAGGCGACGCAGCGGCTGCTGGATGCCGGGCATCGCCGTATCCTGCACTATACGCACCGCTACCGGCCGACAATTTTGCAACGGCAGCGGGGGTTTGAGGCGGCCATTGCCGCGACACCCGGCGCGACGGGCGTCATCGTCAACACGGCGGAGCGGGCGACCGGGGAATTGCTGGCCGACCTGCTGGCCGGCAAGCATGACGTGACGGCCATGTTCAGCTGGAACGACATTGCGGCGGTGGAGATGCTGGAAGGGCTCTATGGCCCGGAAAGCCCGCTGCCGCCTAGCTTTTCGATGATCGGCTTTGACGATCTGCCGATCGCCGGCATGGCGACGCCGCGGCTGAGCACAATCCGGGTGGATCGCGAGGCGATCGGGCGCGGGGCGGTGCGGCTGCTGGCGCAGCACATGGATGGCGAAATGGCGGTGCAGCAGCTGGAAATCGGCGTGGCCATGGTCGAGGGCGAGACCATATTTGCCGCGAAATCGTCACAAGCCTGAACGGTGAATGAATGGGCCCCGCCGCCTGTTTCCCCGGCCTAGTTCCTTGTTCTCACGACGCAATATGAACAAATTTGCGTAATTTGCGTAACTTGCGCAAAATACTTGCGATTGCGCAAAATGTGAACTAGCTTTCCTTCCACTGGCGAAGATCAAGAGACTGTCCCTGAGACAGCATGATCGACTGGCCCGGGAGGAACATTTGGAACTGCGGCGGTGGAATGTCCGGCATGTGCGCCAGGTGCTCGAAGCAGCACCGCACTTCGTGCCCTTCGCCCGCGGCGGGGATGCCGGCCTTGAGGCCATTCGCGCGCAGATAGGACCCGCCAGCATCGCCGATCTGCTGGACCGGGCCCGCGCCGATGCCCTGGCGCCGATCCCGGCGCTGCCGGCCAGCCTCTATCTCGAATTTGCCCGGACCGGACGGCGCGAAGGCTATGAAGATGCCCAGCGCGCGCGCCGCAACATGCTGTACCGGCTGACGCTGGTGGAGTGGCTCGAAGGGCAGGGCACTTTTGTCGATGCCATCGAGAACCTGGCCTTCGCCCGGCTGGAGGAGACCAACTGGGCCTGGCCCGCCCATGCCCGCATGCTCGACATGCCCGATCATCCGACGGTCGACCTGGCAGCCGCCATGACGGCGCTCGACCTGGCCGAGATGGATTACCTGATCGGCGACGCGCTTTCACCCTCGCTGCGGGCACGACTGCGCAGCGAGATCGACCGGCGGACCGTGGCGCCGTTCCTCGAGCGCAATGACCATTGGTGGCTGCATTCGACGCCGGACCGGCAGGTGAACAACTGGACTGCGGTCTGCGTTGCCGGGGTGGTGGGCGCGGCCTGCTATCTCGAAACCGATCCCGACCGGCTGGCCAATATCATCACGCGCGGGCTGCACAGCCTTGCCGACTATCTCGAAACCTTCGACAGCCAGGGCGGCTCGTCGGAAGGGCCGGACTACTGGTCCTATGGCTTTGGAAATTATGTCGTGCTGGCGCAGCTGCTGCACGCTCGCACCGGCGGGCAGATCGACCTGCTGGACGATCCGCAGATCCGCGAAATCGCGCAGTTCCCGGTGCGGACCGTCCTGACGCAGGGACTGTGGGCCAGCTTTTCGGATTCCGACAGCAATCCCACATTCCATCCGGGCCTGCTGACCCATCTGGCCGAGCGGCTGGAGCTGCCGGCGCTGACCGAGCTGGGCATGCAGAATGACTTCCGCGTCGAGGTCTTCAACCAGTTTGCCTGGCCGCTGCGCCAGTTTGCCTGGCCGCTGCCGGAGCGCAATGTCGCCTTTGGCGGCACGCCGCACGACTGGTTTGCCGACATGGCCTGGATGATCAGCCGGCTCGATCCGGGTGATCCCAATTCGCTGCGGCTCGCCATCAAGGGCGGGCACAATGACGAGATGCACAACCAGAATGATGTCGGTTCGCTGATCGTGGTCAGCAAGGGCAAGGTCGTGCTGACCGATCCGGGGCGCGGGCGCTATTCCAAGGCCTATTTCGGACCCGAGCGCTACAGCAACATCATGGCCTCCTCGCGGGGGCATTCCGTGCCGGTGGTCAATGGCCAGGAACAGGCCGAGGGCCCGCAGCATGCGGCAACGGTGCTGGGCCACAGCCACGGCGAGGGCGCAGACCGGCTGACACTGGCGATGGCGGCGGCCTATCCCGCCGCGGCAGGCATCGAGATGCTGGAGCGCGATGTGGTGTTCGACCGCAGCTTACCGGGCGGGCGCGTAACGCTCAGCGACAGTTTCAGCTTCGCCGACAGTGAGGGCGCGTTCCAGTCCGTGCTGGTGACGCCGCTGGCGGTCGAGGCCGGGCCGGAAACGGTGCGCATCGGCGACGCCGCAGGCGGGGTGTCGGTGCGGTTCGATCCGCGCTCGGTATCGGTCAGCACCGAGCGCCATGACGGCGTCGAGAAGCAATATGCCCCATCGGTGGACCTGACCCGCGTGCTGTTCACGGCCGTGACGCGGGCCGCCAAGGGGCAGGTGGATTTGGAAATCTCGCCGCTCTGAAGGAGCGGGAGCGCCGGCCGCAATGGCCGGCACAGTGAGGGGCGCGGCGCCAGATCGGCATCCGCCAGAAATCAACCCCGGGCAGGGAGCGCCCGGAAAAGGGAGGACGACAATGAAGCATTCAAGTTTCGGTCTGAGCAGGGGCCAGGGTGGCCTCAGGCTCGCCGGCGCCGTGGCGGTGGCTGCCCTGATGGCGGCCGGGCAGGCGCTGGCAGCGGGCCAGGCGCCCATGCTCGACGCCTTGGTGGAAAGCGGCGAACTGCCGCCGCTGGAAGAGCGCCTGCCGGTCAATCCGATGGTGGTGGAAGCCGATGCCATCGGCACCTATGGCGGCACCTGGCGCATGGGCATGAATGGCGGCGGCGACAACGGGCTGATCGTCAAGACGGTCGCCTATGACAGCCTGGTTCGCTACGACCACGAATGGAAGTCCGTGGTGCCGAACCTGGCCGAAAGCTGGGAGGCCAGCGAAGACGCCACGGAATATACCTTCAAGCTGCGCGAAGGCGTGAAGTGGAGCGACGGCACGCCGTTCACCACGGCTGATATCGCCTTCGCCGTCGAAATGTACCAGGACCCCGACTACGCGGCCGGCAGCTGGATCGACAACAAGAACAACCCGGTGACGCTCGAGGTCATCGACGACTACAACTTCAAGTTCATCTTCGGCACGCCCAACGGCATGTTCATGGAGACGCTGGCCGGCGTTGACGGCATCCACATCACGTCGCTGCAAAAGCAGTATTGCAGCCAGTTCCACCCCACCTACAACGAGAATGCCGCTGCTGAAGCGGAAGCCGCAGGCTTCTCCAGCTGGGCGCTCTACCTGCAGGATCGTTGCGCCTGGGGCTGGGAAACCATCCGCTTTGCCAATCCGGACCTGCCGTCCATCTATGCCTGGGTGATCGAAACGCCGCTGACGGCCAATGCCCAGCGCGTCACCTGGAAGCGCAATCCCTATTACTGGAAGACCGACGCCGAGGGGAACCAGCTGCCCTATATCGACGCCCTGGACATGCGCGTGAGCCAGGGCGGCGTCGAAGAGCTGACCCTTGCCGCGCTCAATGGCGAGATCGACTTCCAGGAACGCCATATCGCGACGACCACCAACAAGCCCCTGTTCTTCGACGGGCAGGAAGCGGGCGGCTACCACCTGGGTGAAGTGATCCCGTCGGCATCCAATACCCTGGTGCTGCAGCTCAACCTCAACCACCTCGACCCGGTCAAGCGCGAGCTCTACCAGAACAAGGACTTCCGCATCGGCATTTCCCACGCCATCGACCGGCAGGAAATCATCGACGTAGTGTTTACCGGCCAGGGCGAACCCTTCCAGGTCGCGCCGCGCCCCGAGTCCAACTTCTATGACGAGGAGCTGGCTAAGCAATATACCGAGTTCAACCCCGACCTCGCCGCCGAGCACTTTGCGGCCGCGGGCCTGACTGAGAAGAATGGCGACGGCATCTACCTCGCCAGCGACGGCAACCCGGTCAAGATTACCGTGGACGTGATTTCGGCGCTGCGTCCCGAGTGGATCGACATGCTCGAAATCATGCAGCTGCAGCTGGGCGCTGCCGGTGTCGAGATCGAGCTCAACAATATCGACCGCACGCTGTTCTACGAAAAGCGTCCGGCCGGTGAGTTCGACGCCCAGGTCTGGGCCGGCGACGGTGGCATCGAGGCCCTGCAGGAGCCGCGCTACTACTTCCCGTTCAGTGATGAATCGGTCTGGGCCTACCGCTGGGCACAGTGGTTCAACGGCACCCGTCCGGAAATCGCCGAAGAGCCGGCCGACTGGGCCAAGAAGCAGATGGACCTCTACAACCAGGTGCGTGCCGCCGGCAGCCCGGAAGCGCGTGCCGACCTGTTCAACCAGGTGCTTGCCATCACCAAGGAAGAGTTCCCGGTGATTGGGGTGAGCCTGATGCCGAATTCCTATTCGATCATCCGGGACAACCTCAAGAACGCTCCGGCGACCATGTTCAACGCCTGGCTCTTCCCGACCCCGGCCTCCATGGATCCGACGGTCTGGTATTTCGAATAAGCGGGAACCCTCCCCCCGCTTCGTCCCTCCGCGGCGCTTCAGCGCTGCGGGGGGAACCTAACCTCCCACGGGAACAGGCACCATGGTCGGCTATATCATCCAACGCTTCATCGCCATGCTCCTGACGCTGGTGGCTGTCTCGGTCGTGGCCTTCGCCATCATCCAGTTGCCGCCGGGCGATTATCTGACGAGCTATATCGCAGCCCTGTCCTCCACCGGGGACCAGGTCGACCCGCGCGTCATCGAGAACCTCCGCATCCAGTATGGCCTGGGTGAGCCCTTCTATGTGCAATACTGGAAGTGGATCACCGGGATCCTGCAGGGCAATTTCGGCCACAGCTTCGAGTGGAAGCGGCCCGTGTCCGAGCTGATCTGGGGCAGGCTGGGCAATTCGGTCATGCTCGAGGGCCTTGCGGTGATCGTCATGTGGCTGATCGCGGTGCCGATCGGCATCTATGCGGCCGTGCGCAAATATTCGCTGGGTGATTATCTCGCCACCGTGGTGGGCTTCATCGGCCTCGCCGTACCCAATTTCTTCTTCGCGCTTATCGTCATGTACCTGGCCTTCATCTGGTTCGGCACGACGCTGGGCGGGCTGTTTTCACCCGAGTTCGAGAATGCGCGCTGGAGCCTGGCGCGGATCTGGGACTTCCTGACCCATGCCTGGATCCCGGTCCTGGTGCTGGCCACGGCCGGCACGGCCGAGCTGATCCGCATCCTGCGCGCCAACCTGCTCGACGAGCTCAAGAAGCCCTATGTGACCACGGCGCGGGCCAAGGGCCTCACCGAGTTCCGTACCATCATGAAGTATCCGGTGCGGCTGGCGCTCAATCCGCTGATTTCGACCATCGGCTGGCTGCTGCCGGCGCTGGTTTCAGGCTCGGTCATCGTCTCGGTGGTGATGAACCTGCCGACGGCCGGGCCGATGCTGCTGCGCTCGCTGACCACCCAGGACATGTATCTGGCGGGCGCGATCATCCTGCTGCTCAGCGTGCTGACCGTGGTGGGAACACTGATTTCGGACATCCTGCTTGCCTGGATCGATCCGCGCATTCGTTACGGGGGCAAGTAATGGCCGTGGATACGATGACACCCATTCGAGCAACGGCCGGTGCCATTGTGCCGGCCAAGCGGGAGAGCCAGTTCGGGCTGATGTGGCGCCGGTTCAGGCGGCACCGGCTGGCGCTGGTGAGCCTGTGGATCGTGGCTGCCTTCTACCTGGTGGCGATCCTGGCCGAGTTCCTGGCGCCCACCGATCCGTCGGCCTATAGCGCGCGCTATACCTATGCGCCGCCGCAGGGCATCCAGCTGATCGCCACCGAGCCGGACGGGTCGTGGTCGTTCCAGCTGCATGTGAATGGCTACAAGACCGAGATCGACCCGGTGGCGCTGCGCCGGACCTTCGTGATCGACCCCGAGGAACGCATTCCCGTGCAGTTCTTCGTGCCGAGCGAGCCGTATTTGCTGGCCGGGTTCATTCCCATGTCGGTCAAGTTCATGGGCGTGGCCGAGCCGCGGGCACCATTCTATGTGCTGGGGGCCGACCGGCTAGGACGCGACCTGCTGAGCCGCCTGATCCATGGCACGCGGATTTCGCTCTCCATTGGCCTTGCGGGCGTGACGCTCAGCCTGTTCTTCGGCATCATCATTGGCGGCTTTGCCGGCTATTATGGCGGCACGTTCGACTCTGCGGTGATGCGGGTGGTGGAATTCATCCGCTCCATGCCGACCATCCCCCTCTGGCTGGGGCTGGCGGCAGCCATGCCCAAGGACTGGACGGCGCTGCAGACCTATTTCGCCATCACCGTCATCCTCAGCCTCATCGGCTGGACCGAGCTGGCGCGCGTGGTGCGGGGACGGTTCCTGTCGCTGCGGACCGAGGATTTCGTGACGGCCGCGCAGCTCGATGGTGCCAGCGACTGGCGCATCATCACGCGGCACATGGTGCCCAGCTTCATGAGCCACATCATCGCCGCGGCGACGCTGGCCATTCCCGGCATGATCCTCGCCGAAACCGCTCTGTCCTTCCTCGGGCTTGGCCTGCAGGCGCCGATCGTCAGCTGGGGCACGCTGCTGCAGGACGCGCAGAATATCCGGACCCTGGCCACGGCGCCCTGGCTGCTGACGCCGGGCATCTGCGTGGTGATCATCATTCTTGCCATGAACTTTTTTGGCGACGGGCTGCGCGATGCGGCTGATCCCCATGGGCGGTGAGATGATGATGCAGTGCTTGAAGATCCCCTCATCCGCCCTTCGGGCACCTTCTCCCACGAGGGGAGAAGGGGGGCGTCGTGCCTCCCGAAACGCGGTGCTCCCCCTCTCCCCTCGTGGGAGAGGGTGGATCGGCCGCAGGCCGAGACGGGTGAGGGGGCTCTTTCTCCTTGGACATAGTGGAGTCACCCAATGACCCAACCCATCCTTACCATTTCCGACATGTCCATCGTGTTCTCGTCGCCCGACGAGGCCGATATCGAGGCGGTGCGGCAGGTCGATCTCACCATGACGCCGGGCAAGACGCTGGCGTTGGTGGGCGAGAGCGGCTGTGGCAAGTCGGTGACCGCGCGCGCCATCCTGCGGCTGCTGGACCGCAATGCCAAGATTCCGAGGGGCCGCATCCTGTTCGAGGCGCCGGGGGAGGCACCGACCGATATCGCACAGCTCAAGCATGACAGCCTGGCGCTGCGGAAGATCCGCGGCAACCAGATCGCGATGATCTTCCAGGAGCCGATGAGCTCGCTGTCGCCCGTGCATACGATCGGCGACCAGATCGACGAGATGATGACCACCCATGAGGGGCTGAGCGCCAAGGCGGCGCGCGAGCGCACCGTGGCCCTGCTCGACCAGGTGGGCATTCCCGGCGCGCGGGAGCGGGCGGATGCCTATCCGTTCCAGCTATCCGGCGGGCTGCGGCAGCGCGCGATGATCGCCATGGCGCTGGCCTGCACGCCGCAATTGCTGATTGCGGACGAGCCGACCACGGCGCTGGACGTGACGACGCAGGCGCAGATCCTCGACCTGCTGCGGCAGCTGCAGGCCGATTTCGGCATGGCGATGCTGTTCATCACCCATGACCTGGGCGTGGTGGCCGAAATCGCCGATGAGGTGGCGGTGATGTATCTGGGCGATGTGGTGGAGCAGGGCAGCGTCTATGACGTGTTCCGGGCGCCCAAGCACCCCTATACGCAGGCGCTGATGAGCTCCATTCCCAAGATGGCGCGCAAGGCGGACCGGGTGCGGCTGTCGCCGATCAAGGGCACGGTGCCGGCGCCCAAGGACCGGCCGGTCGGCTGTGCCTTTACCAGCCGCTGCCCCCATGCCTTCGAGCCCTGCGCGACCGTGCGGCCGGAGCGGACCGATGTCGGCAATGGGCACCATGCGCGATGCCACCTGCTGACGCGCGTGGCCGTGGGAGAACCGGCATGAGCACGCTGCTGACGGTCAAAAACCTTTCCAAGCACTATTCGCTGAGCGGCGGCTGGTTCGGGCCGGAGCGGCGGCTCGATGCGCTGACCGACATCAACCTGAGCGTGGAAGCGGGCGAGACGCTGGCCATCGTGGGCGAGAGCGGCTGCGGCAAGACCACGCTGGGGCGCTGCATCATCCAGGCGCAGCCGGTGAGCGAGGGGACGGTGACCTACCATCCCAAGTCGGGTGGCGAGGTGGAGCTGACCTCGCTCAACAAGCGGCAGATCAAGCCATGGCGGCAGGATATCCGCATGATCTTCCAGGACCCGATGAGTTCGCTGAACCCCAATATGCGGGTGTTCGACATTGTCGCCGAGCCGCTGCGCATCCACAAGATATGCAAGGGCAAGGCACTGGAAGAGCGGGTCATCTCGACGCTGGAAAAGGTCGGCATTCCGGCCGAGGCCGTGGGGCGCTATCCGCATGCCTTTTCGGGCGGCCAGCGCCAGCGCATCGGCATTGCCCGCGCGCTGGTGCTCGATCCCAAGCTGGTGATTGCCGACGAGGCGGTCTCGGCGCTGGACGTGTCGATCCAGGCGCAGGTGCTCAACCTGCTCGAGGACCTCAAGGCCGAGTTCGGGCTGACCTATATCTTCATCAGCCACGATCTGGGCGTGGTGAACTACATCGCCGACCGGGTGGTGGTGATGTATCTCGGGCATGTGGTGGAGAATGCGCCCACCGAGATGCTGTTTGAGCGGCCGCGCCATCCCTATACCGAGCTGCTGCTGGAAGCGCTGCCGATCGCCGATCCGCTGCGGCGCAAGGGGCGCAAGACGGAAGTGCGGGGGGAAATCCCCTATCTGGGCAATCGCCCGGTGGGCTGCCCATTCCACACCCGCTGCAAATATGCCGAGGACCGCTGCCGGACCGACCGGCCCGAACTGCGACCGATCAACGGAACGGCGCAGCAGGCGGCGTGCCACTTTGCCGAAAAACTCGATTTGAAGGGCGCCTATGAAGATGCGCCTGCGAAGGAATTTGCCTAGATGACCTATGATCCGGTGAGCGCCAATCCCCTATCGGGCAATCCGCTCAACACCCGCGCCGATGTGGAAAAGGCGCTGCATGACCTGTTCAATCCGCTGCTGCCCTTCTTCTCGGAAGGCGGGGCACGGGTGCGGCTCGATGCAGCGGCGGCACATTTCGACCGGGCCGCGGCCGACCTAGAAGGCTTTGCGCGTCCCCTCTGGGGGCTGACGCCACTGGCTGCGGGTGGCGGGACGTTCGACCACTGGGAGCTCTACCGGCAGGGGCTCGCCAATGGCACCGACCCCGAGCATCCGGAATATTGGGGGCAGGTGAACTCTACCGACCAGCGCATGGTCGAGCTGGCGGCGATCGGCTTCACCATGCGGATGGTGCCGCAGCTGGTCTGGGAGCCATTGTCGCAGCAAGCCAAGAGCAACCTGGCAACATATCTCAAGCATGCTCGCAGCTTCGACTATGCCGACAACAACTGGAAGTTCTTCCGCATCCTGGTCGATCTGGGGCTGGAGGAATGCGGCGTCGAATTCGACCGTTCGCTCACCGAGAGGTATCTCGAGGAACTGGACGGCTTCTATCTGGGCGATGGCTGGTATCGCGACGGCAATATCAGGCGGATCGACCACTACATCCCCTTCGCCATGCATTTTTATGGCCTGATCTACGCCAAGCTGGCGCGGGGCGACGAGAAAAGGGTCGCGGCCTACAAGGAGCGGGCGAGGCTGTTCGCCAAGGATATCCGCCACTGGTTCGACGAGGACGGCGGCACGCTGGCCTTCGGGCGAAGCCTCACCTATCGTTTTGCCTGCGGCGGCTTCTGGGGCGCGCTGGCCTTTGCCGATGTCGAGGCGCTGCCCTGGGGCGAGATCAAGGGGCAGTTCATGCGCCACCTGCGCTGGTGGGCGGACAAGCCGATGGCCAATCGCGACGGCATTCTCAGCATTGGCTACGGCTATCCGAACCTGTTCATGAGCGAGAGCTACAACTCGGCCGGATCACCCTATTGGGCGCTCAAGGCCTTCCTGCCGCTGGCGCTGCCGGACGACCATCCATTCTGGACGGCGGAGGAAACGCCGGCCGTAACCAGCAAGAAGCCGATACCCCTCAAGCATCCGGGCATGGTGATGATGCATACGCCAGGCAATGTGGTGGCGCTGTCGAGCGGCCAGCAGAACTGGCAGATGCGCCATGGCGCCGAGAAATACGCCAAGTTTGCCTATGCCAGCCGCTATGGCTTTTCGGTCGAGGTGGACGAGCGGGCCTACACGATGGGCGCCTTCGACGGGGCGCTGGCCTTTTCCGATGACGGGCGGCACTACCGGGTGCGCGAGACCAACGAGGTGGCGCAGATCGCGGAGAACACGCTGTTTGCCCGCTGGAAGCCCTGGAGCGATTTGACGGTGGAGACATGGCTGATCCCGGCCAATCTCTGGCATATCCGGGTTCACCGGATCACCACGCCGCGGGCACTGCATGCGACCGAGGGCGGGTTTGCGATTGGCCGCGCCGACCTCAATGCCGATACCTATATCGACGAGGCGGGCCGGGCCGTGGCCAAGAGCCAGACGGATGTGAGCGCCATTGTCGACCTTGCCGGCAAGCGCGAGGGGCGGGCGCACCGTGCCTATCCCAATAGCAACCTCATCGTCGCCAAGACCATCGTGCCGCAATTGCGCGGCGAGATTCCGGTTGGGACGACGCTGCTGGTGACGGCCGCGATGGCGCTGCCGGCGGGAGCAGAGGCCGAGGCGGCACTGGGGCAGGTGCCCCACGCCCCCGACATGGCGGCGCTCGAGGCCCTGTTTGCCCGCGAGGGCGTTGATGTCAGCGCCATTCTGGTGCCGGAGCGGTTCTGATGCGACCCAAACTCGCCTTTGCCATGGCCGCAGACAAGACCAGGCACGTGTTCGACGCCGAGGCGCTGGCACGGCTGGCGCGCGGTTGCGATATCGTTCGCGCCGAGCCACTGGAAGAACTTTCCAGCCCCGAGGCCCGGGCGATACTGGGGCAGATCGACATTCTCGTCACCGGCTGGGGCTGCCCGATGGTGAGCGAGGAGGTGATCCGCTCGGCGCCGAACCTCAAGCTCATCGCGCATGCGGCCGGGACGGTGAAGTTCACGGTGGCGCCGGCGGTCTATGAGGCCGGAGTGCGCGTGACCCATGCTGCCGATGCCAATGCGGTGCCGGTGGCCGAGTTCACGCTGGCCTCGATCATCTTTGCCAACAAGCGCGTGTTCGAGCTGCGCGACCGCTATCGTGCCGACCCGGCGCGGCGCTCAAGCTACGCCTTGATGGATGAGCCGATCGGCAATTATCATCGGACCATCGGCCTGGTCGGAGCCTCGCGCATTGGCCGCAAGGTGGCGCGGATGCTGGAGGGCTTCGACTTCACCGTGCTGGTCAGCGACCCCTTCGTGCAGAAGGGCGATCCGATCACCGCCAATGCCGAACTGGTCGATCTTGACAGCCTGATGGCGCGCTCGGACGTGGTGTCGATCCATGCACCATCGCTCCCGTCGACGCGGGGGATGATCGGGGCAAGGCAATTGCGGCTGATGAAGGATGGTGCGGCCCTGATCAATACGGCGCGCGGCGCGCTGGTCGACGAGGCGGCCCTGATCGCAGAGCTGATGACGGGCCGCATCCACGCGGTGATCGACGTGACCGACCCCGAAATTCCCGCCAGCGGTTCGCCGCTCTACAGTCTGCCCAATGTGTTCCTGACGCCCCATGTCGCCGGGGCCGTGGGGGCAGAGCGGCTCAGGCTGGGGCAGATGGCGATCGAAGAAATCGAGCGGTTTGTCGCCGGGGAGAAGCTGGAATTCGAGATCGAGCCGGCATTGCTGGAGCGGTTGGCGTGATGAAAGGACATTCGCCGAACCGCCCTTCTCCCCTTGAGGGAGAAGGTGCCCCCCCGGGTCGCGTCGCGCCCGAGGGCAGGCTCCGGGCGGATGAGGGGTCTGTTCCCCAAATGCTGAAGCATGGGACGGCGCAGCACCCCTCACCCGGTTTTCCGCTGGACGCGGAAAACCACCCTCTCCCTCAAGGGGCGAGGGTGGGCACCGAGAGCGTTGCCGCTACAGACGCCGACCACGAAGCGCGACTGCAGTTCCTCACGTGGGACCGTACGCAGGCAGATATCGATGCGCCCGAACATCGGGCGCGGCAGGCGCATTGGGCGTGCGTGGCCGGAGCGAGCTTTCACCCCACCGCCTATGTGGCGGCGGAAGCGGCGATCTTTACCAGCCACCTGGTGCTGGGCGAAGCGAGCTGGATTGCCGGGCATGCGCTGGTTCGCGGCGACGTGGAGTTTGGCGCCCATACCACGGTCAATCCCTATGCGATGATTTCGGGCAGGGTGCGCTGCGGCGACGGCGTTCGGATTGCCAGCCATGTATCGATCGTGGGGTTCAACCACGGCTTCGACGACCCCAGTGTCCCGATCCACCAGCAAAAGCATGAGAGCCTGGGCATCACCATCGCGGACGATGTGTGGATCGGGGCCAATGCGGTGGTGCTGGACGGGGTCACGGTGGGCAAGGGCGCAGTGATCGCGGCTGGGGCGGTGGTCAGCAAGGATGTGCCACCGCTGGCCATTGTCGGCGGCGTGCCCGCCAAGGTGGTTCGCTATCGTGGGCAATCAGCGACGCGGGACGCGGCAGCGGTGCTGGGTCGGCTGGGCGGCGCGGCGCAGTCGCAATTGCCGGACGTGCTGGCGGCCTATCGCGACGGCGCGGACTATGTGTCGCGCGAGGCGGACGGGCAGGTGCGGCGCAGCGCGCGGCATCGCAATGATGCCATCGAGCTGGCGGCGGGCTTCAATACTTTACCGGAGGGGCTGGACGCGGCGGAAACGCTCAGGCATCTCCGAGACCTGCAGGATCCGGAGACCGGGCTGTTTCCCGATCCGTACCGGCCCCCAGGGCCGGGCCGGGCCATGCGGGATGACGGGTTGGCGCTCTATAATGTGCTGTCGGTTGGCTATGCCATCGAGGTGCTGGGCGGGCAGCCGAAATATCCGGTTGCGGCCGTGGAGCTGGGGGCGGGGGCGCTGTGTGACTGGCTGGAAAGCCTCACCTGGCGCGAGCGGGCCTGGGGCGCGGGTGCCGCGGTCGACAGCATCGGCACGGCGCTCTATTTCAATGCGCGCTATTTTGCGACGGGGCGGACGCGGGAGACGCTGTTCGGCTGGCTGGCGATGAAGCAGGACCGGTCGAGCGGACTATGGGGTTCGACCACGGCGGATGAAGGTTTGCTGCAACCGGTCAACGGGTTCTATCGGCTGACGCGCGGAACCTATGCCCAGTTTGGCCTGCCGGTGCCCAATGCGGAGCGAGCAATCGACTCGGTGCTGCTCAACTACCGGAATTATGGCGGGTTCTCGGGGCCGACCTATACGGCGTGCAACCTGCTCGACACGATCCATCCGCTCATGCTGTGCCTGCGGCAGACTGACTATCGGCGTCCTGAGGCCGAGGCCATCGCCCGTGCGGTGATCGCGCGGGCGGGGGAGCGCTGGGTGGACGGCAAGGGGTTTGCCTTTGCCGATGGCCAGGCGCCGAGCCTGCAGGGCACCGAGATGTGGCTTTCGGTGGTGCATCTGGCAGCGGAACTGCTGGGGATTGCCGGGGCGTTTGCGTTTGTGCCCAAGGGCGTGCATCGGACACGGGCGGTGGGACTGGGGTTGTGAGCATGACCGGCAAGAGGGCCCTGGTCGTCTGGGGCGGGATGGAACTGCATACGCCCGAGCGGGGGGCGCATGTGGTGCGCGAACTGCTGGAGGCGGAGGGCTTCGCCGTCACCGTAACACCGGACTATGACGCGCTGGGCGCCGAGGACGTGGGCAGCAATGACCTGGTCGTGCCGGTGATCACCGACGGCACGCTCGCCCCCGAGAAGATGGCGAACCTGATTGCGGCGATCCGCGCCGGTACGGGGCTCGCAGGGTATCATATGGGACTGGCGACCAGCTTTCGCAGCTCGGTGCCGTTCCGCTATGCGGCGAGCTGCTACTGGGTGCAGCATCCGGGCAATATCATACCCTACAGGGTGGATGTGACGCGCAGAGACCACCCGATCATGGCAGGGATCGAGAGCTTCGAGCACACCTCCGAGCAATACTACCTCAACTACGATCCCGCCGTTGAGGTGCTGGCGACCACCGTGTTTTCAGGGGAATTCCACCCCTGGCGCAAGGATGTGGTGATGCCGGTGGTGTTCACCACGATGCATGACCAGGGGCGGGTGTTCTATTCGTCGCTGGGGCATACCGCCGATGAATTGGCAGGGGGGCCGGTGCGGGAGATCCTGCGGCGCGGCCTGGTCTGGGCCGCGCGATAAGTCTGGCGGTTGGCGCGTGTGGTCCCACCCCCTCCTACCTCCCCCATCGAGGGGGAGGTTTCTCTCCACTCATGGGGCACGATCCGGACAACCCACCGGACAGCAGCTCCCCTTGATGGGGGCGGTGGAAGTGGTGTGGGGAGCCGCGATGCCAGCGCCTATTGTTGCTGCGCGGCTTCGGCCTGCCGTCGCAGGACTTCCGATTCCGGCAGGGCGTTGGCGTATCTGAGTTCGCGGTTGGCGCGATCCCAGAATGCGGGGTGGACGCGATCCAGCAGAGCCGGATCGGTGGCGGCGAGGCCAAGGCTGGCGGCGGTTTGGGCGTCGAGATAGAGCACGACATTCTGCCGATACCAGGCGGGGATGGCCTCGTCGGTCCAGATTTGCGGGCGGATGACATCATGGACGCCATAGCCGTGCGCGGCAAAGCGGGCGGCCCACCAGCTCTGCCATTGTTCGTTCAGATGCCCGACGCCGCCCTGGCCGGGAATGGCGGCGCTGAACAGGATGGCGGGCGCCAAGGCGACGAGGTCGGCGACGAAGCTCTCGGCGCGGCCGGGGGAGAGGTGTTCGGCGACCTCGAGTGACAAGGCGAGATCGACGCGGGGGCCGGCGAAGCGCTGTTCGAGGTCCTGCGGAGAAAAAGTGATCGCCTTGTGGTCGAGCATGGCGGGGGTGACCCAATCACCCTCGATGCCGAAAGCGGTGTGGGCGCCGGCCTCGAGCGCGGCGGCCAGCCAGGTACCGGTGCCGCAGCCGATATCGGCGACGGCGCGGCGGGAGAGGCCTGAGGGCAGGGCGCCAAGGATGCGCCGCGCCGCATGGGCGGTGTGGGCGCGGCGGTTTTCATAGAAGCCGGCGGGGTAGAGCGGGGCGGTCATGACGGGGCCGATCGGTGGATTCGCTTGGAGCCTATGCTGGCTACGCAGCGGTGGCCATATGGATCATTCGGCACGGAACCATGCGAGAGTGGAGCCGTTCTTCGGACAGCGTCACCAAACACCCGGAGACAAAATCATGGCTAGCGAAAAGACCCTCGACGACCTGTTCCTCGATACCCTCAAGGACATCTACTATGCTGAACGCCAGATCCTGAAGGCCCTGCCCAAGATGGCCAAGGCCGCGACTTCGGCAGAGCTGAAGGCTGGTTTCGAGCAGCACCTTGCCGAGACCGAAGTTCAGGTCGAACGTCTCGAGCAGATCTTCGAACTGCTGGGCAAGGCGGCCCGCGGCAAGACCTGCGACGCGATCCTCGGCATTCTCGAGGAAGGCAAGTCGATCATTGAAGACTACAAGGACACCGTGGCGCTGGATGCCGGCCTCGTCGCCGCAGCCCAGGCGGTGGAACACTACGAGATCGCCCGTTATGGCACTCTGAAGACCTGGGCCGCCCAGCTCGGCATGAAGGACGCCGTGGCGTTGCTCGATGCGACGCTGCAGGAAGAAATGGCGACCGACAAGAAGCTCAGCCAGGTTGCCACCGCCAATGTGAACAAGAAGGCGGCCTGATCCGGTCGGCGCGGGCCCAGCCCCGCGCCTTTTCCCACGGTAACGGCAATGCGGAAGAATTCTGAACTGGCCGAGCGCATTCGGCAGACGGCCTATTTCCTCTGGGATCAGGATGGGCGGCCAGATGGTCGTTCATTTGATTACTGGCTCAGGGCCAAGGATATGCACCTGCGCGAGCTGGCCTATGACAAATGGCTGGCCGAAGGGGCGCCGATGGGCCGTGCTGAACTGCACTGGCGCGACGCTGCCGGTGAAATCGAGGGAAAATGAGAACGGGCCCGAAAGGGCCCGTTTTTTGTTGTGCGCGATGAGAGCCCGGGCGGCCGGCGATCAGTCCTTGGCGCGTTCGACGTAGGAGTTGTCGTCGGTCAGGATGACGATGCGGGTGCCGGCGCCGATATGGGGCGGCACCATGACGCGCAGGCCATTGGTCAGCAAAGCGGGCTTATAGGAGGAGGAGGCCGTCTGGCCCTTGACCACCGGCTCGGTCTCGACGATTTCGACGGTGACGCGCTGCGGCAGTTCCATGGAGAGCGCCGTGCCCTCGAAGGTCTTGAGATGCACCTTCATGCCGTCGGTGAGGTAGGCCTTCTGCTCGCCGATCACGTCATCGGCCACAGTGATCTGCTCGTAGCTGACCGGCTCCATGAAGTGGTGACCTTCGCCGTCGGAATAGAGGTAGTCATATTCGCGATCATCGACGTCGGCCTTTTCGACCATCTCGACAGTGCGCCAGCGGCCGACGACCTTCACGCCGTCGGAAATGCGGCGCATGTTGACGTTGGTGATGGAATTGCCCTTGCCGGGATGGACGTTTTCCGCCGTCAGGACGACATGCAGATTGCCGTCCTGTTCGACGACGTTGCCCTTGCGCAGCGAAGAGGCGATGACCTTGACCATTATTCTTCCTTGTTCAATCAGAAGGCGCGTCGTAGAGGCAGACCTTATGGATACCGCTTCCGGGCGCCGGAATAGACTTTCGTGCGCCAACTACCCTATCTCGGCGAAAATCGCCAGCCCGGCCGTTGTAAAGGTCACATGAGCCAGCTTTCCCAACCATCGCCGTGGTGGTCGCCGTCGGTGCATGCGGACCGGCGGCCGATCCTTTTGGCGCGCGGCCGGATCGAGGCACGGGTGCGGGGATATCTGGCGGATAACGACTTCCTGATGGTCGACCCGCCGGGGCTGCAGCGCTCGCCGGGCAATGAGACGCATCTGCATGCCTTCGGCACCACGATGATCGGCAATGACGGGGAAAGACAGCAGATGTACCTGCACACCTCCCCGGAATTCACCATGAAAAAGCTGCTGGCGGCGGGGGAGCGGCGGATTGCGAGCCTGGCCCATGTGTGGCGCAACCGCGAGCGCAGCGCACTGCATCACCCCGAATTCACCATGCTGGAATGGTATCGGGCGGGTGAACCATATGATGTGGTGATCGGGGATTGCGTGGCCATGCTGCGGCTCGCCGCGCAGGCGACGGGGGTGGACAAGCTGGTGTTTCGCGACCGCCGCTGCGACCCGTTTGCGGCGCCGGAAAGGGTCAGCGTCGTGCAAGCATTCTTGCAGCATGCTGGCATTAATCTGCTGGATTGCATGGACTTTGCCGGCGTTCCTGACGGCGAGGCGCTGGCCGCGCAGATGATCGCGGTGGGCCTCGATGTGCCGGAGGATCGCAGCTGGAGCTATCTGTTCAGCCGTGTGCTGGTGGAGAAGGTTGAGCCGCAGCTGGGCATGGGGCGGATCACGATTCTGGACCGCTATCCGGCGGCCGAGGCTGCGCTGGCGCGGCGGGCCGAGGATGACCGGCGCGTGGCGGAGCGGTTCGAGCTTTATGCCTGCGGGGTGGAACTGGCCAATGGCTTTGGCGAATTGACCGATGCCGACGAGCAGCGCCGCAGGTTCGCCGCCGAGATGAACGAAAAACAACGGCTCTATGGCGAGCGCTATCCGCTGGATGAGGATTTTCTCGCTGCGCTCAGGCTGATGCCGGAGGCGAGCGGGGTGGCGCTGGGATTCGACCGGCTGGTGATGCTGGCAACGGCGGCGCCCCGGATCGAGGCGGTGCTTTGGGCGCCGGTGGCGGAATGACCCAGCATCGGCCAATCAAGACTGTGGGCGAGCTGGTCGAGGCAGGGCTGGTTGTGGACGTTGCCGGGCTTGAGGCCGTGGCCGCGAAATACGCCATCGGGATCACCCCGGCCGTGGCCGAGCTGATCGATCGCGAGGATCCCAGTGATCCCATTGCGCGGCAGTTCGTGCCGCGGGTGGATGAGCTGGTAACGACGCCGGAGGAGCGGGCAGACCCGATCGGGGACATGGCGCATTCGCCGGTGACGGGCATCGTGCATCGCTATCCCGACCGGGTGCTGCTCAAGGCGGTGCATGTCTGCCCGGTCTATTGCCGGTTCTGCTTCCGGCGGGAAATGGTGGGTCCGGCCGGGCTGGGGACGCTGACCGGGCCGGAACTGGATGCGGCCATCGGCTATATCGCGGACCACCACGACATCTGGGAAGTGATCCTGACCGGGGGTGATCCGCTGGTGCTGTCGCCCCGGCGGCTGCGCGAGATCATGGCGCGGCTGGCGGGGATCGATCACGTCAAGATCGTGCGCTTTCACACGCGGGTGCCGGTGGTGGAGCCGGAGCGGGTGGACGACGAGATGGTTGCGGCGCTCAAGGCCAGCGGCAAGACGACCTATCTGGCCGTGCATGCCAACCATCCCCGCGAATTCACCGGCGCGGCGCGCGCGGCGCTGGCACGGCTGGCGGATGGGGGCATCGTGCTGATCAGCCAGTCGGTGCTGCTCAAGGGCGTCAATGACGATGTCGAGACGCTGGCGAGCCTGATGAAGACTTTCGTCGAGAACCGCGTCAAACCCTATTACCTGCACCACCCCGACCTCGCGCCGGGGACCGGCCATTTCCGGGTGAGCATCGACGAGGGGCAAAGGCTGGTGACGGCCCTGCGGGGACGGATCTCGGGGCTGGCGCAGCCGACCTATGTGCTGGATATCCCGGGTGGCCATGGCAAGGCCGATATCGGCGCCGCGTCGATTGCCGGTGGCGACGGGTGCTTTACCGTGCGGGACTGGCAGGGTGGCGAGCATCGCTATCCGCCATCCGGTGGAGGCGACTGAGGTGAAGCTGGGGCAGCGGCTCGGCGCCGGACTGGTGGCGGAGGTGTTCGAATGGGGCGCCGACGTCATCAAGCTCTATCAGCCCGGCCAGGGGAAAGAGCAGGTGTTTCGGGAGGCGGCGACGCTGGCCGTGCTGGAGCGGGGCCCGCTGCCCGTGCCCAGGGTGCGTGGCGTGCTGGAGACCGACGGCCGCTGGGGCGTGGTGATGAGCCGTGCGCCGGGCCGGCCGATCGCCGCGGCGATGCTGGAGCACCCCGGCCAAGCGCCGGCCATGCTGGATGACGTGGTCCGATTGCAGCTGCGCATGCATGCCGAGCCCGGCCAATTCCTGCCTCGGTTGCGGGATCGCCTGCGCGGCGCGATCGCCCGGGCGGGGCAATTGTCAGCTGACGAAACCAGCGCCACGTTGCAGCTTCTGGCAGGCCTGCCGGATGGCGACCGGCTCTGCCATGGCGACTTCCACCCCTTCAACGTGATGGGGACGGCGGCGGCGCCGATGATCATCGACTGGCTGGATGCGACGCAGGGCGCGCCGGAGGCGGATGCCTGCCGGAGCTACCTGCTCTTGCTGCACACCGTGCCGGATGTCGCCGCGACCTATCTGGATGCCTATGTGCGGCTCAGCGGGCGGCCGCGCGAGGCGATACTGGCCTGGCTGCCGGTATTGGCGGCGGCGCGGCTGGTGGAACAGGTGCCGAGCGAACATGAAAGGCTGGCCGCCCTGGTTCGCTCGGCTCTCTGAGCAGAGATCAGTTCACGACGCGCGGATCGACGTCCTGGCTGTAGTCGACGCCGCCCACCGCGAAGCCGAAGAGCTTGAGGAATTCCTCGCGATATTTGGGCAGGTCGGCGAGGGCCGGCAGGGTTTCGGTGGTGAGGGCGGCCCAGCGCTTCTTGAGCTCGGCCTGCATTGCTTCGGACAGTTCCCAATCGTCGACGCGGATGCGCTTTTCATCGTCGAGCTTGAGGTTGGTCAGCTTCTCGCGGAACAGGCGATCGATCTGCTGGATCGGGCCTTCGCCCAGGCCCAGCTCGTCCTCGACCTTGATCAGCAGCGTGCCATAGAGCGGCACGACGGGAATGGCCGAGCTGGCCTGCGTGACCACGGCCTTGAGCGCCACGACATGGGCGGCCTCGGCGCCATGGGCAGCGCGGATGGCGGCGGCGGCGCGATCGAGATCGGCCTTGGCCTTGCCCAGGGTGCCCTTATGGTAGATCGGCCAGGTCAGCTCACTGCCCAGATAGGTGTAGTTGAGGGTGGTGAAGCCATCGGCAAGCACGCCGGCCTCTGCCAGTGCCGCGATCCAGAGTTCCCAATCCTCGCCGCCCATCACCTTGACGGTGGCCGCGGCTTCTTCCTCGGTCGCCGGTTCGACGGAAATCTCGGAGACTTCGCCGGTGGCGGTATTGAGGGTCTTGGACGTGACCGGAGCGCCATAGGGCTTGATCACGGACCGATAGGTGACGCCGTCCCTGGGGTCGGTGCGGACCGGAGAGGCGAGGGAATAGACGATGAGATCGACCTGGCCCAGATTGGCCTTGATGGCCTCGATGGTCTCGGCCTTGACCGCATCGGAGAAAGCGTCGCCCTCGATGGTCACGGCCTTGGCGCCGGCCGCGCGGGCGCGGTTTTCGAAGGCGCGGTTATTGTACCAGCCAGCCGAGGCAGGCTTGGCCTCGCCCGGCTCGCGCTCGAAAGACACGCCCACGGTGTCGGCGCCGCTGCCAAAGGTGGTCACGATGCGCGAGGCAAGGCCATAGCCCGTGGAACAGCCGAGGACCAGGACGCGCTTGCGATCGGACGGGATGGGTCCCTTGATCACCACATGATCGACCTGCCGCTGCACATTGGTGGCACAGCCAGTGGGATGGGCGGTGGTGCAGATGAAGCCGCGAATCTTGGGTTCGATGATCATGGGCGAAAGACTCCTCGATTTTGGTCAAGGCAATAGCGGGATTGTGGGCGGAGGGCTAGGGGTTGGCAGGATTGCCAACCGCGAACTGTCGTGAGGGGGAGGTTCGCCCGGTCGTGCCGGGGCCCCGGGTCGGACCCGGGGCAGGTTCTCTGACTGAGGGGAAAGTGGGGCGGGGTCAGCTCATGCAGGCCCTTGTCGGGCAGGCGAGTGGCCGGGGCGACAGCCCCGGCCGTGACGCCAGTGCAGTCAGTGCATCGGGCTCTGGCCGTTGATGGGAATGCGCTTGAGCCGGGTCTCGGCTTCAGCGCTCCGCGGCAAGGTCACCGTGAGCAGGCCGTTCTTGAACTGGGCGTTGATCTTGTTCTGATCGACATCATAGCCCAGGGGAATGCGGCGCTCGAAACGGCCATAGTAGCGCTCGGAGAAGCGACGGTCCTTATCCTCGGTTTCGGAGCGCTTTTCGCCCCGCAGAACGAGGACGCCATCGTCGAACATCACCTCGACATCCTTCTCATCGAGGCCCGACATTTCCGCGGTTACCCGCATCTCGTTGCCCGTCTCGGTGATCTCGACGCTCGGCCAGCTGGTCATGGAAGACTGGCCAAGGCCCAGGGGCTGCCGGCCAAAATCGCGGAACACGTCGTCGAACAGCCGGTTCATCTCCCGGTGCAGCGACATGAAGGGGCTGTCGTCGCCACGGCCATAGGTCGCCGGGACATCGCCAGTGCTGCGACCACGAGGGATCAGATCACGAATACTCATTCATACGTCTCCTCTCATGCACTCGACCGGGCCGGTACAGAATTCCGGCGCGGCCGATGGTTTGATCCTGGCTCTCCAGGCTCGCGGCGAGGAAAACCAGTCCGATGCCGGACGGCAGGCGCATGGTTGAAAGGAGCCGAAGCGATGACGTCCGACGCCATTGATCTTGGTCTGCAATCGGGGCGCTTCAAGGGCCGCTGGAGGGTTTTTTCGTCTGCTACTCCGCCGCCCGACCTGCGGGGAAAATTCCCGACATGACCACGAAGCCGGGAATGCGGCGGACGCGGTCGGTCCAGCGGCGAAGGGCCGGATAATCCTGGCGGGAGATGCCGCCTTCCTCGCTCAGCATGACATAGGGGAAGCAGGCAATATCGGCCGTGGTCGGGTGGGCGGGTGAGCAGAGCCAGTCGCGGCCTTCGCGCTCGCCGAACCAGAGGTGTTCGTCCATGAGGCGGAAAATGCGGTGGGCGCCCTGCTGGGCCCTGGCGATGTCGAAATCGTAGAAGAAGCCAAGGGCGAGACGGGCGGCGGAACTGGTGGCGGTGATGTCATCGGCGACGGCATGCCAGCGGAGCACTTCGGCGGTGATGGCCGGATCGTCGGGGAACCAGAGGCCGGTCGCGTCGTACTTTTTGGCCAGGTAGGCGAGGATGGCGCCGGAATCGGAGAGGACGCGGTCATCGTCCTTGAGGACGGGGAGCTGACCGAAAGGACTGAGGCGCAGGAACCAGTCCGCCTTGTGCTGGCGGCCGGGATAGAAATCGACCGGGATGATGTCGTAGCGGAGCTTGAGGATGCTCATCAGCAGGCGGAGCTTGTAGCAGTTCCCGGAGAGCTCGAAGTCGTAGAGGGTGATGGCCATGGGTCAGATATCCAGCACGAGGCGGGCGCTCTTGGCGCGGGAGACACAGGTCATCATGCAGGTGTTGGAGCGCTTTTCGCTGTCGTTGAGATAGACGTCCTGGTGATCGACCTCGCCTTCCATCACGGTGGTGAGGCAGGTGCCGCAGGCGCCCTGTTCGCAGGAGCTGGGGACGGTGAGGCCGGCCTCGCGCATCACCTCCATAATGGTCTTGCCCGAGGGGATGTGGAGCGTCATGGCGGAGCGGGCGAGTTCGACGTCAAAGGCCGAGCTGTCGTCGATGACCTTGTCGTTCTTGAAATATTCGAAGTGGATGGCTTCGTCGGGCCAGCCCTGGGCGGCGGCGGTGGCGCGGACGGTTTCGAGCATGGTGCCGGGGCCGCAGACATAGACGTGCTGGGCGCGGGACCACTGGCCGAGGGAGGTGGCTATGGTCGTGCCGATTTCGGCGCGGGGCAGGCCGGTGTGGAACACCACCTTGCCGTGGAGCGCTTCGAGATCGCCGCGGAAGGCGACCTGTTCGCCGGCGCGGGTGAAGTAATGCAGTTCATAGGGCAGGCTCGACTTGTCGAGGAAGCGGGCCATGGAGAGCAGCGGCGTGATGCCGATGCCGCCGGCGATGAGCACGGTGCGGGTGGCGTCGCGGCGCAGCGGGAAGTTGTTGCGCGGCTCTGAAATGGCAAGGACGTCGCCCTCGCGTACCGTTTCGACCAGGACCTTGCTGCCGCCCTTGGAGGCGCTCTCCTGCTTGACGCCGATGATGTAGCTCATCAGCTCGCCGGGGCCATTGGTGATGGAATATTGGCGGATCAGGCCATTGGGCAGGTGCACATCGATATGGGCGCCGGGCTGGAAGGTGGGCAGATGCCCCTCGCGCGCGGCCAGCTCGAAGCCGATGACGCCATCGGCGCTGGTCCATTTGCGCCTGACCACGACAGGCAGGGTATTGCCGCGGGGGATCGGGATATCCGGCATGGTGGCGAGATCGGCCGAGACCTTGTCGAAGGCGGGCTGCAGCGGCTCGGGCGCCGGCTTGCGGGCGGCGGCGCGCTCGAGGCGGTCGCGGAGCTTGGTGAGGGTCTCGTTGTATTGGCGGAGCGTGGTGGTGTCGGGTTGGGCGGGCAGGAGGCCGCGGATCACGGCGCGGCCGGCATCGACGGGCTGGACGAAGTAGATGGTGCTGCCGGCGCGGATGGCGAGGCCGGGCAGCAGATCGGCGGGCTGGTCATCGGGCGCGAGGCCGGCAAGGGCGGCGCGCACGTCTTCCGGCGCGGCATTGACCGGCATGGGGCGGAGCGGAAACCAGTCGCCGGCCTCGGCGCCGGGGAAGGGCGCGAAGGGCAGGTCGTCATTGGCGGCGGACCAGACGAGGCCAAAGGCCTCCTGCACCGGATAGGTCCGGTTCTCGATGCGGCGGGCGGGCGCGTCGGCGGGGTGGGCCGGGATATAGGTGCAGCCGGCAGAGCGATTGGCATAGCGCCAGCCGTGATACTGGCACTTGAGCTCGCCGCCTTCATTGACGCCGATGGAGAGGCGCACGCCGCGATGGAGGCACCGGTTTTCCCAGACGTTGACATTGCCATCATCGGCGCGCCAGACGGCCAGTTCGCGGCCGAGCAGCTGGCCCTGATAGACGTGGCGGAAGGGGAGGTCTTCCGAGCTGGCGATGGGGTACCAGGTGGGGTCGGAAAGGGAGAGGGTCATGCGGTCATCCGAGGAGATTGGGATCGCGCCACGATCGGATGAGGTCGGGATTGGCGAGCCTTGGCGTACGAGGCTCGCTCCATGTCGCGTCAGCTTGCCATCGGAATGGTGCCGTAGGTGATGCCCTTCTGGCTCAGCCAGCGGCGATAGGCGATGGCGGATTTGTCGGCGCGGATGGGCGTTTCGGCGCGCGGGTCCAGAGGCAGGCGCTTGGGATACTGGTTTTCGAGGATGGGCTTGTCCTGGCCGAAAATGGTCTGCTGGAAGCGGCGCAGGTCGGTGATGGTGGATGTGCTGTCGATCATCGATTGCAGCAGGTGGGCGCGGCAGCGTTCCTCGGTCATCGGCTGGAGGAAGATGGCGATGACGTCGCGGCGGTCGGGGGCCTCGGGCGAGGATTTGTAGAGCACCGAGCAGAAGGGATGGGGGACGCGATAGACATATTCGACCTCCATGCCCTCGGTGGCCGAGAGGGCGGCGCGGGGCTGGAAGAAGCGGCAGCGGGTGGCGAGGACCTCGTCGCGCTCCTCGGAGACCTCGACGTCGTATTCCTTGACCTCGGTATGCGGTTCGGCGCCGAGAATGTCGGTGTGGACGTAGGGGAAGTGGCCCATGTCGAGGAAGTTTTCGACGGCACGGGGGGCCGAGACGTGGATGCCGATGGAGCCGCAGCTCATGTTGACGCGGTCGGGCTCGGCATATTCGGGGATGGGGAAAAGCTCTTTGGGCGGGGTGCCCAGGCTGGTCCAGATATAGCCGTAGCCCGTGATGGCGGGGAGGCGGTCGAGGATGGTTTCGGGGTCGATCTCGTCGCCCGGTTCCTCATTGGTGCGCAGCCAGACCACGGGATTGCCGGCGTCGTCGCGGGTGAGGGCGATGCGCCTGTCGAGCAGGATTGTGGTCTCGACCTGGCCGACGGGGATTTCGTCGGTGGCGGCGATGACGTGCCAGAGGTCGCGGGTGACGGGATCGATGGAGGGCATGGGCGGTCTCAACATTTGGGGTGAGCATAATCCGGCGCCGCGCGAGTGCCAGTGGAAAGTTGGCGCGGGGGATATGTGCCGCAGGCATTGCTGGCGGAATCTGGTATGGAAGGCGGCAACAGGCGCAGCTTGACCTGCCGGCTCATGGAGGAATTTGACGTGGAGAACATGGCTGAGCGGTTTGCGGCGGAGGTGCTGGAGGCAAAGGTGGCCGCGGCATTGCGCGAGGCGGGGGCGAGCGAGGCGTCGCTGCAGGCAGCAACGCGGGCCATGATGCATGCGTCGCTTCTGGGCGTCGACAGCCATGGCGTGCGACTGACCGAGCACTATTGCACCATGCTGGCGGGCGGGCGGCTCAACAGGGATCCGCAGCTCAAGGTGGATATTCGCGCTGCGGGCAGCGCCATGGTGGATGGCGATGACGGGCTGGGGCACTACGCGGCCTACAAGGCGGTCGAGGTGGGGATCGAGCTGGCGCAGCAGGCGGGCGTGGGGGCGGTTGGGATTGCCCATTCGTCCCATCTGGGCGCGGCGGGGGCCTATGCACTGGCCGGCGCCGAGCAGGGCTTTGTCACCTTTGCCACGACCAATACCGATTCCATGGTGACGCTGTTCGACGGGGCGCAGCGCTTTCATGGCACCAATCCGCTGGCCTTTGCGGCGCCGGTGCCCGACAGCGCGCCGTGGCTGCTGGACATGGCGACGTCGTCGATCCCGATGAACCGGGTGCTGCTGCACCGCTCGCTGGGCGTGGAGCTGCCCGAGGGCGTGGCGGCCGATGCGGATGGGCTGCCGGTCACCGACCCGGAGCAGGTGGACATGCTGCTGCCGCTGGGCGGGGCGCAATATGGCTATAAGGGCGCGGGGCTGGCCGGGGTGGCGACGCTGTTTTCGGCGCTGCTGACCGGGACCACGCTCGATACCGATTTCATCCCGATGTATGGCGGCGACGACATCTCGACGCCGCGCAATATGGGGCATTTCGTGCTGGTCATCGACCCGGACAAGTTCATCGGGCGCGAACTGTTCGGAGTCATGATCACGCGCTATCTGGCAGGCCTGCGCAGCGCGCCACTGCGCCCGGGCGCCGAGCGCGTGATGGCGCCGGGCGACCGGGAATGGACGGAGCGGGCACGACGCCAGGCCGAGGGCGTGCCGGTTGACCCCGATACGGTGCGGTTCCTGGGGCTCTAGTGAAGGCCGCTCATCCGCCCTTCGGGCCCCTTCTCCCACGAGGGGAGAAGGGGAGCGGTGGCCGGATCATTTCTCGCGATGGATGTCGAAGGGGCTGAAGGCCTGCGTGGTCGCCATCAGCTGCAGGCGGTTGACGTTGACATGGGCGGGCAGGGAGGTCGTCCAGAAGATGGACTCGGCGATATCGTCGGCATTCATCGCCTTGGTGCCTTCATAGGGCCTGGCGGCCTTGCCTTCGTCACCCTTGAAGCGGACCAGCGAAAACTCGGTTTCGGTGAGGCCCGGCTCGATATTGGTGACGCGCACATTCTTGCCCTGCACGTCGGAGCGCAGGTTGAGGGCGAACTGCTTCACGAAGGCCTTGGTGGCGCCATAGACCGAGCCGCCGGGATAGGGATAGTCGCCGGCGACCGAGCCCATGGTGACGACATGCCCGCCGCCGCGGGCGATGAGGCCGGGCAGCAAGGCGCGGACGGTATAGGCCAGGCCCGTGACATTGGTGGCGATCATCGTCTCCCAGTCGGTGATGTCGGTTTCGGCGGCGGGCTGCAGGCCCAGCGCCAGGCCGGCATTGGCGAGGACGATGTTGATGGCGTTGAAGGGTGGCGGCAGGTCGGCGATGGCGGCATCGATGGCGGCGCGGTCGCGGATGTCGAGCTCGATGATGTGGCAGTTTTCGGCCCCCAGCTCGATCTGCAGGTCGATCAGGCGATCCTTGCGACGGCCGGTGGCGATCACCTTGCCGCCCGCGCCCACATAGCGGCGCGCCGCCGCGGCGCCGAAGCCGGAGGTGGCGCCGGTGATGAAGACGACGAAGCGGCTGGGATCGAGCAGCTGATACATGGAAGAAATCCTGGGGGTCGCGGGAGTGCGGCAGGGTGGACCGGGGGTGATGCGGCGTCAACCGGTCGATCGGCAGGGATCTGCTGGATCGGGCAAGCATGGGATCGCCATTGGAGCTTAGCTCTCATGCCTTCCCGCCTCAAATCGCTCCACTGGAGCGATTTGCCCTGGGGGACGGCTCGAAGCTTTCCAAACTGTAACGTGATTACCAAGTCCTAACGTGAATGCGGTGACGCCGCGCCCTATGCTGGCGCGGATCAGAATCGGGATGTTGTGGCTTGAAGAGCTTGGCGAAGTGGCTGGCTGTGTTGGTGGTGCTGGGCGGCGCAGGGGGCGCGGCCTGGTGGTACTTCCTCGCGGCCCCGGAGGCCGCGGCGGTGCCCACTACGGTGGCGGTGGGGCGCGGCGATATCGAGCAGACCGTGCTCGCGTCGGGTGTGCTGGAGGCCAATTCGCTGGTGAGCGTGGGGGCCGAGGTCAGCGGGCGGATCGAGGCCGTGCATGTGGCGCTGGGGCAGGATGTGCAGAAAGGCGACCTGATCGTCGAGATCGACAGCCTCGACCAGGAGAATGCCGTCAAGACGGCGCAGGCCGTGCTGGCCGGCATAAGGGCGCAGAAGGCCAGCCAGGAGGCCGCGCTGGCGCAGGCCGAGGCGGCACTGGCGCGCAACCAGCAGCTGAGCGCCAATAGCCTGGTGTCGCAGACGGCGCTGGAAACGGCGCAATCGGCGGTGGATTCGGTGCGGGCGCAGATCGACCAGCTCGACGCGCAGATTGCGCAGGCGGAACTGAGCGTGGAATCGGCGGAACTGAACCTGGCGCGGACGCGGATCGTGGCGCCGAGCGATGGGACCATCGTGGCGCTGCTGGTGGAGGCGGGCCAGACGGTCAATGCCAACCAGACCATTCCCACCATCGTCAAGATTGCGGACCTCGACACGATGGTGATCAAGGCCGAGATCTCGGAAGCCGACGTGGTGCGGGTGGCCGCGGGGCAGCGGGTCTATTTCACCATCCTGGGCGAGCCGGATGTGCAGATCGACGCGACGCTGCGCGAGGTCGAGCCGGCGCCGACCTCGATCAGCTCGGATGCGGAGGCTACCGATGCCGCGGTCTATTACAACGGGCTGTTCGACGTGCCCAATCCGGACCACAAGCTGCGCATCTCGATGACGGCGCAGGTGACCATCGTGCTCGACGAGGTGGAAGATGCGCTGACGCTGCCGGCGGCACTGGTGACGCGCAAGGACCCGCAGGGCAATGTGATGGTGCCCGTCTATGACCCGGCGAGCCAGCAGGTGCAGCCGCGCCGGATCGAAGTCGGGCTGAACAACAATATCGTGGCGGAAATCCGCAGCGGGCTCAACGAAGGCGAGCAGGTGGTCAGCGGCGGCGCGGCGCTGGCGCGGCCGGCCGGCCAGCAAGGCGGGCCACGCCTGAGCGGACCTGGCGGCGCCGGCATGCTGATCAGGCCGTAACCAATGGCCGATCCGATCATTTCGCTGCGCGGGCTGACCCGGCAGTTCCAGACCGGCGCCGAGACGGTGACGGTGCTCAAGGATGTCGACCTCGACATTCACCAGGGCGAACTGGTGGCCATCATGGGGCAGTCTGGGTCGGGCAAATCGACGCTGATGAACATTCTCGGCTGTCTCGACCGGGCGACATCAGGCACCTACCAGTTCGCGGGGCGCGAGGTGGGCAAGCTGGGGCCCGATGCGCTGGCGGAACTGCGGCGCGAGCATTTCGGCTTCATCTTCCAGCGCTATCAGCTGCTGCCCGATCCCGATGCGGTCGAGAATGTGGAGATTCCGGCGATCTATGCCGGCGTGGATGGCGCGGCGCGGCGGAAGCGGGCGATTGCGCTGCTGACCCGGCTGGGGCTGGGCGAGCGGTTGACCCATCGGCCCAATGCCCTCTCGGGGGGGCAGCAGCAACGCGTCAGCGTGGCGCGGGCGCTGATGAATGGCGGCGAGGTGATCCTGGCGGACGAGCCGACCGGGGCGCTGGATTCGCGCAGCGGCAAGGAGCTGATGGCGCTCCTGGCCGAGCTGCATCGCGACGGACACACGATCATCATCGTGACGCATGACCCGCTGATTGCGGCGCAGACCGAGCGGGTGATCGAAATATCGGATGGCGTGATCATCGCCGACCGGCGGACGGGCGCCGATACAAGGGTCGACCGGAGCAAGGAAACCATCCGCCGGGTTGCCCGCTGGCGCGAGGGGATCGACCGCAGTCTCGAGGCGCTGCGCATGGCGCTGCGGGCGATGATCGCGCACAAGCTGCGCACCTTCCTCACCATGCTCGGCATCATCATCGGCATCGCCTCGGTGGTCAGCGTGGTGGCGCTGGGGCAGGGCAGCCAGGAGACGGTGCTGGCCAATATTTCCTCGATCGGCACCAATACGATCAATGTCTATCCCGGGATGGGATTTGGCGACCGGCGCTCGCAGCGCATCGAGACGCTGGTGCCATCCGATGCCGATGCGCTGGGGCAGCAGGCCTATGCCAACAGCGTCTCGCCCCAGGTCTCGAGCAATGAAACGGTGCTGTTCCGCAATACCTCGTCCAATGCCACGGTGACGGGGGTAGGCGAGGGCTATTTCCAGGTCAATGGCCGCACATTCGATGCCGGCGTGGGCTTCAGCGAGGCGAGCATCAGCCAGCGCACGCAGGAAGCGGTGATCGACGGCAATGCGCGCGACGCGTTCTTCGTCAATGGCGAGGACCCGATCGGGCAGGTGATCCTGCTCGACAAGGTGCCGGTGCGGGTGATCGGCGTGGTGGCCAATGTCACCGGTTTCGGCCCGGGCGGCAGTTCGGCCAATGTCTATGTGCCCTATACGACGGCGATGGACCGGATACTGGGCCAGTCCCATCTCAGCTCCATCGCCGTGCGGGTGAGCGACGACTATGACATGGACCAGGCCGAGGCCGAGATCACAGAGCTGCTGACACGGCTGCATGGCGGGGAGGCCGACTTTTTCCTGCAGAATACGGCGACCATTCGCGACACGATCGAATCGACGGCGGCGACGCTGACGCTGCTGATTTCGACCATTGCGGTGATCTCGCTGGTGGTTGGCGGCATCGGGGTGATGAACATCATGCTGGTGAGTGTCTCCGAGCGGACCAAGGAGATCGGCATCCGCATGGCCGTGGGCGCAAGGCGGGGGGATATCCTGCGGCAGTTCCTGATCGAGGCGGTGCTGGTGTGCTTTGTCGGCGGGGCGGCGGGCGTGGCGCTCAGCTTCGGCCTGGGGAGCCTGCTGACGGCCCTGGTGGCCGGGGCCAAGGTGAGCTACTCGCCGGAATCGATCGTGGTGGCGATTGCGTCTGCGAGCCTGATCGGGGTGGTGTTTGGCTTCATGCCGGCACGATCGGCGGCACGGCTGGACCCGGTCGAGGCGCTGGCGCGGGAGTAGCGTGCCCCGATTTCGGGCTGGCGCCGCGCCCATGACGGGGCGGCTGTCGACTGCAACGTCAGGCCAAGAGACGTTGCCCATCGGCCACCATGGTCACGACAATTCGCGGCAAATGTGCAGCAAAGGTTGTCCCTGCCCAGAGACGGCCCTAAACTGGCCACGAAATGGACGCCTGTTGGAAAACGCGCAGCGTCGGCGCGATGGGCCACAGGGTGCTTAACTGAATCTTGTTGCCCCGAGGGCAAACTGAGGCTTCTGCCTTCTGGTTGAAGCGTAACGGGCGGGAACTGGTCCACTGCATATCGCGCGTCTGGTAACGAGTTTTGGCGCCTTGTGTGTTGCCCTGGCCGGTTTCGGCATGACGGCGGCGCCTGTTGCTGCATTCGAAATCTTCGGCATGAAGTTTTTCGAGGATGAGAGCGACGCCGATGCGGTGATCGCCGATCCTCAGCCCTATACCGTTGTCATCACCGTCAATGCGACGGGGGGCGTCGAGAGCGCGGTGCGCAATGCTTCGGCGCTGGTGGCCGACCAGAACGAGCCGGCTTCGGGCGCTGCGGGCCTCCTGGCCAAGGCGCGGGGCGATTATCGGCGTATCGTCGCCGCACTCTACAACGAGGGCCATTACGGCGGCACGGTGAGCATTCGCGTGGGCGGGGCCGAGGCGGCCAACCTGGCGCCGGACGTCAACCTGCCCGATCCCGTGGATGTGGCCATTGTGGTCGATCCCGGTCCGCTGTTCCGGTTCAGCAGCGTCAACCTGGTCAATCAGGCCGCGCCGACGAGCGATCCGTTCGACTATGTGGAGCCGCCGCTGAGCGCCGGCTTCGGCACGGGAGAAATCGCCAAGTCATCGGTGATCCTGCGCGCGGAGCAACTGGCGCTCGAGGCGTGGCGGCAGCAGGGGCATGCCAAGGCGGTTATCGTCAGCCGCGACGTGGTGGCCGACCATGCGACGCAACTGGTGGATGTGACCATCACGGTCAATCCCGGAGCCAAGGCCGCGTTCGGCCCGGTGACGGTGAGCGGGACGGAGCGGATGGACCCCGAATTCGTGCGGCGGCAGACCGGGCTGACGGTGGGCGAAGAATATGATCCGGACGAGCTGGCACTGGCGCAGCGGCGGCTCGACCGGCTCGAAGTGTTCCGCGCGGCGCGGCTGGAGGCGGCCGAGGCCATCGGGGCCGACGGATTGCTGCCCTATAACCTGATCGTCCAGGAATTGCCGGGCCGCCGGTTTGGCGTGGGCGCGACCTATTCGACGATAGACGGACTTGGGCTCGAGGCATTCCACCTGTGGCGGAACCTGTTCGGGCAGGCCGAGCGGCTGCGGCTCGACGCACGGGTGGCCAGCATTGCCTGGCCGATCGACACGGCGCAGTTCGACTATTTCTTCGGCGGCACCTTTACCAAGCCAGGCATGTTTACGCCTGATACCGACCTTATCGCCGCCATTTCGGCGGAGCGAACGATCTATCCGACCTATAGCGAGACCTCGGCGGGCGGCCGGGTGGGGCTGACGCATGTGCTGTCGGACCAGATCACGCTGGAAGGCGGGACGCAGTTCGAGATCAACCGGTTCGACGACGTGTTCGGGACGCGCGATTTCAAGACGGTGGGGCTCTATGGCGGGGCCGTGCTGGATTTCCGCGATGACAGCGTGGACGCGACCAGCGGCTGGTATGGCGCGGTCAATGTCGAGCCATTCTACGAACTGAACTACGGCAATGCGGCGGCGCGGCTGACGGTCGAGGGGCGCACCTATTTCGGCTTTGGCGAGGATGATCCCTTCGTGCTGGCCGGGCGGCTGAAGGCCGGGGCACTGGTGGGGCCGAGCCTGGCGGAAATCCCGCCGGACAAGCTGTTCTTTGCCGGTGGCGGCGGCTCGGTGCGCGGCTATGGCTTCAAATCGATCGGCGTCGACAATGGCGCGGGCGTGATCACCGGCGGGCGCTATCTGCTGGAGGCCTCGATCGAGGCGCGGGCCAAGGTGACCGAGGATATCGGCGTCGTCGGCTTCGTCGATGGCGGCTACGTGGCGGCCGACGTGTTTCCGGCGCTGACCGACCTGCGGATCGGGGCGGGCGTGGGCGTGCGCTATTATACCGGGCTGGGGCCGCTGCGGCTGGACGTGGCCGTGCCGCTCAACAAGCGGGCGGGCGACCCCGACTATGCGCTTTATGTCGGCATCGGGCAGGCCTTCTGATGGCCCGGTTGCTGGCATGGCCGAAGCGGCTGATCGTTCTCCTCCTGGTCCTCGTCGGGCTGGCCGTGCCTGCTGCCATCGTGGCGCAGGACGTGCTGACGATGAACAATGAAGAGCAGAAGGACTGGCTGACCAGCTTCGTGCAGGACCGGCTGTCGACGCCGGAGCGGCAGATCAGGCTGTCCAATATCGACGGTGCCCTGGGTTCGGACGTCTCGGTGCGCGAGATCACCATTTCGGACACCGAAGGGGTCTGGCTGCGCGTCAACAATGCCATGCTCAACTGGAACCAGGCGGCGCTGCTCACAGGGCGGCTGGAAGTGCGCTCGATCAGGGCCGATTCCATCGACTATATCCGCAATGCGGTGCCGGCCGAGGGGGCAGTGGACCTGCCGCCGCCGGAAGCGGGCGGGCTTGCGGTGCCGGAATTTCCGGTGGCGATCATCCTTGAAGAGCTGAGCGTGCCCTCGGTGACGTTCGGCGAGAATGTGTTCGGGCTGGGCTCGGAGATTTCGCTGGCCGGGGCGCTGACGCTGGATGGCGGCAATCTCGATGCCAACCTGGATATCGTGCGGCTGGACGGGCCGGGCGGGACACTCGATCTCGATGTGGCCTATCAGCGGGCGGACAATGTCGTCGATGTCAGCCTGTCGCTGGTGGAGCCGGAAAACGGCGTCATCGCCAACCTGCTCAGCATCGAGAACCGGCCGGCGGTGACGCTGACGCTGGTGGGCAATGGGCCGGTGACCGAGTTGCGCGGCGAGATGGTGCTGCAGGCCAATGGGCAGACGGCGCTGTCCGGGCTGGCCACGGTGAGCCAGCAGGCGGAGGGCATTGCCATTGCCGCCGACCTGCGCGGGCCGCTGTCGACGCTGATCGCGGAGCCGTACCGGCCGTTCTTTGGCAGCGAGACGGCGTTGACGGCCAACGCGCTGGTGCGGACCGAAGGCGGGATTTCCGTCACCGGGCTGCGGCTGACGGGCGGGCAGCTGTCGCTCGAAGGCGCGGCGGAGACGACCCCGGACAATTTCCTGCGGTCACTGACGCTTGACGCCGTCGTGGCGGACGCGGCGGGTGGGCAGGTGATCCTGCCGGTGCCGGGCAGCGCCACGCGACTGGGCTCGGCGCAGCTGAGCATAGACTATGGCGGGGATGCCGGCGACAGCGCGACCAACTGGTCGGCCAACCTGGCGGTCAAGGATTTCGAGCAGCCGGGCTTTGCCGCGGAAACCGTGGCGCTGACGCTGGACGGGGTGGCATCAGCGCTGGACGATCCGGCGGCGCGAAGGCTGACCTTCAATGGCGATGGCGCGGTTTCGGGCATTGCGGGGTCCGACGAAGTGCGGGCGGCGCTGGGCGACAGCATTGGCATCGGCATTGCAGGACTGTGGAATGCGGGCGAGCCGGTGCAGCTGGCCGAATTCCGGGTGGCGGGCGCGGCCCTGACGGCGGCCCTGGCCGGACAGCTGGACGGGTTCGACTTCACCGGTGACATCAATATCGAGACGTCGAGCATTGCGCCGTTCTCCGGGCTTGCGGAACGCGAGCTCGATGGCGGGCTGGCGCTGCGGGCCAGTGGCTCGATCATGCCGCTGAGCGGCGGGTTCGACCTGACGCTGGATGGTACGGGCAACAATCTGGCGATCGATGACGAGATTGCCGACCGGCTCCTGGCCGGAACGGTGGCATTGAGCGGCCGGGTGGCGCGCACCGAGGCGGGGCTGACGGCGGAGAATTTCCGCATCGCCAAACAGCAGGTGCAAATCCTGGCGGATGGTACCTATGCCAGTGCGCTGGCCGACTTCACCTTCAACCTGGACCTGAGCGACCTGGCGCTGCTGTCGGACCAGGCGAGCGGCGCACTCGCCGTGGTGGGCACGGCTAAGGGCGCCGACGGCGTGATCGACCTCAATCTCGACGCACGCGTTGCGAGCGGAGAGCTTGCCGGGCGGGCCTTGCGCGATGGCCAGGTCGGCTTTGTAGGGCGCTACAATGTCGACAGTCTCGATGGCGACATTACCGGTGCCGGGTCGCTGGATGGGTTCCGCACCACGCTGGCCGCCGGTGTCAGCCTGACGCCGAGCCAGCAGGCGCTGGAGGGCATAGACTTCCAGGCAGCAGGGACGCGCATTACCGGCGATCTGACGCGGACCGTGGTGACCGGGCTGGTCAATGGCGGGCTGACCATGGTGTCGCCCGATGTGTCCGTGCCGGCGGCGCTGGCGCTGCTGGATGCCGAAGGCGCGGTCAATGCCGAGGTGACGCTGGCGCCGGCAGAAGGCAAGCAGGGTGCAACGATCCGCGGCGATGTGCGTGGCCTCGTGGTCAATGACATCCGCGTCGGGGCAGCCGATCTCAACGCGACGGTGGAGGATCTGTTTGGCGTGCCGGCGGTGGATGGCGCGGCCAATGCCAGCGACGTATCGGCGGCGGGTGTCGATATCGAGAGGCTGACGGCACGGGCGACGCAGAGTGGCGCCACGACGGCATTCGACGCACAGGCGGCGCTGGCGACGGGCACCGATGTGGCCATTGCCGGGTCGCTGACGCCAGTGGGTGACGGGTACAGTCTTGCGGTGGACCGGGCGGAGCTGCAGCAGGGCACGCTGTCGGCGCGGCTGGCACGACCGACCGTGCTGCAGGTGACCGGGTCCAGCGTGGCGCTGGATGCCGTCCGCTTCGATGTGGGCTCGGGCTCGATCACCGCGACCGGCTCGGCGGGCGAGACGCTGGGCATTGCGCTCGAGATCAATGCTCTGCCGCTGTCGATCGCCAATGCCGTGGTGCCTGACCTGCAACTGGCGGGCACGCTCAATGGCCGGGCCGATATATCGGGCACGGGCAGCGATCCGCAGGTGAGCTTCGAGGCGCGGGCCGAGGGCGTCAATGCGGCCGCGATCAGCGAATTCGGCATTGCGCCGCTGACGGCATCGGCCAATGGGACATTCCGCAACGGCACTGTGACACTGGCCGGGCTGAGCGCCAATGGTTCGGGCGGCCTGACGATCAGTGGCTCCGGCACGGTGCCGCTGGAGGGCAATGGGCTCAATCTGTCGCTGCAAGGCTCGGCGCCGCTGGCGCTGGGCAACCGCTTTGTTGCCGACCGCGGCGGGCAGTTGAGCGGCGTCCTGACGCTGGATGCGCGGGTGACGGGGAGCCTTGCGAGCCCGCAATTTGGCGGGCGGGTATCGACCAGTGGCGCTGGATATGTCGATCCGGAACTCAATCTGCGGCTGCAGGGCGTGAGCGGCTCGGCGAGCCTCAATGGCGACAACCTGGTGATCGACAGCCTGGCAGGGAGCCTGGCAACGGGCGGCTCTGTGTCGGCCTCGGGGCCGATCGGTCTGTCGGGTGGCTTTCCGGCCAACCTGCGCGTGGCGCTCAACTCGGCGCGCTATGCGGATGGCAATCTCTTCGTCGCGACGGTTTCGGGCAGTCTCGCGCTGACGGGCAACCTGACCGGCTCGCCTTTGCTGAGCGGCGACGTGTTCGTCGAGCAGGCCAATATCACCGTGCCGGAAAATTTCGGCGGCGGGGCACAATTGATCGATGTCGATCATGTGCGCACGCCGCCCGCGGTGGAGCAGACACTGGCGCGGGCGCGGATCGACGAGCGCAGCGGCGCGCCCATTCCGCAGTCCCGGCCGGCGGGTGTGGTGCTCGATATCAATCTCAGCGCGCCCAACCAGATTTTCATCCGCGGGCGTGGGCTGGATGCCGAAATGGGTGGCACGGTGCGGCTGACGGGTCCGCTCAACGATATCCAGCCAGTGGGCGGCTTCTCGCTCAATCGCGGCCGGCTGTCGATCCTGGGACAGCGGGTGACGTTCGAAAGCGGCACGGTGACGCTGGTGGGCGATCTCGATCCATTCCTGAACCTCGTCGCGCGCACCGAAGGCGAGGGGATCACCGTCTTCGTCACCGTCTCGGGACGCGCGTCGGACATCAATGTGACCTTCAGCTCGAGCCCCGCATTGCCGCAGGATGAAGTTTTGAGCCGGCTGATCTTCAACCGGTCGATGGGGGAGCTATCGCCCCTGCAACTGGCCCGGCTGGCCGGGGCTGCGGCGGAACTGGTGGGCGGCGGCGGCAATGGGCTGGTCGACAGCCTGCGCGGTGCGGCCGGGCTGGCCGATCTCGACATCGTCACTGATGACAGCGGTAATGTGGCGGTGCAGGCCGGGACCTATATCCAGGACAATGTCTATCTGGGTGTGCAGGCGGGCGCCGGCGGCCAGAACAAGGTGACGATCAACCTCGACGTGACCGATGACCTCAAGGTGACGGGTGCGGCCGGGCAGGACGGGAATTCGAGCCTCGGCGTGTTCTATGAGCGAGATTATTAGGGGCCGAACTACACGTTGCATGTGTGGCTCCATCCCCTCCTACCTCCCCCATCAAGGGGGCGGTTCTCTCCACTCGTGTGGCACGATCCAGTCCAATTCGCTGGGCAGCACCTCCCCCTTGATGGGGGAGGTTGGGAAGGGTGTGAGAGCCGCGATAACCGAGTGTCAGACTACTGGCTCGCCCCACCTGTCTTGGCCGCCTTTTCGGCGTCCCACCACCAGATGGTGGGAAATCCCGAGGAGAATTCGGGCAGGGTTTCGGGGTGGCTGAAGCGATCCCAGTGGGCGATGCGGGCGTTGCGCAGAGTGTAGCCGGGCACCACGAAATGGTGGTGCAGCAGGGTGCGGTCCAGCGCGGCGGTGATGGCCATCTGGGTCTCGCGGTCATCGGCGATGACCAGCTTGTCGATGAGCGCATCAATGCCCGGATCGGAGATGCCGGCATAGTTCTGGCTGCCTTCCTCATTGGCCGTCGAGGAGCCGAAGAAGAAGCGCTGCTCGTTGCCGGGCGAAAAGGACTGCCGCCACTGGGTATAGATCATGTCGTAGTCGAAGCTGCGCAAACGGTTGATATATTGCGGGGCGTCGACGAGACGGATGCTGGCGGCAACGCCGATCTGGCCGAGATTGTTGACCAGGTTCTGGAACATCGGCTCGAGCGAGGGCTGATTGCTGAGGATCTCTATGGTCAGCTGCTGGCCGTTGGCATCGACCAGCTGGGTGCCGTTGAGGGTGTAGCCGGCCTGGGTGAACAGATCGAGCGCGGTGCGCAGGTTGGTGCGCAGCTTTGCCGGATCGCCGCTGACGGGGTTGGTATAGGTTTCGGTGAAAACCGAGGGCGGCACCAGCTCCTTGACGGAATTGAGGACCTCGAGCTCCTCGCCCTCGGGCAGGCCGGTGGAGGCGAAGGGCAGGCCGAAGAAGTAGCTGTTTACGCGCTCGTACTGGCCATAGAACAGGGTCTGGTTGAGAGCCTCGAAGTCGAAGGCGTAGTTCAGTGCCTCGCGCACCAGCGGGTCCTGAAATTTCTCCCGGCGCAGATTGGGGATGAAACCGACCATCAGCCCATTGCCATTGTAGTCCTGTGGGAAGAGCTCCTGGATGACCCGACCCTGCTGGACGGCGGGAAAATCGAAGCCGGTGGCCCAGCGGCGGGCGGTGTATTCGTTCCACCAGTCGAACTGATCGCCCTTGAAGGCTTCGAACCAGACGGTTTCGTCGAGAAAATACTCGATGCGATACTCATCGAAATTGTTGGTGCCGATCTGGGTGGGGTGGTCGGCACCCCAATAGTCCTCGACGCGCTTATAGGTGATGGTGCGGCCGGGATCGAAGCTGTCGAGCAGGTAGGGGCCGGAACCGAGCGGCGGCTCGAGCGTGGATTCTGCAATGTCGCGCTGCTTGCCGCTGGCGTCAGTGCCTTCCCACCAGTGCCTGGGCATGACCAGAACCTGGCCGAGGATGTGGGGCAGTTCGCGGTTGCCGGTCTGGTCGAAGGTGAAGGTGACCTCGCCGGGCGCGGTGACTTCGGCCGTGGTGATGTTGGCGTAGTACTGGGCGTAGTTGGGGCTGAGCTCGCGGGTCTTGTCGAAGGACCAGACGACATCCTCGGCGGTGACCGGTTCGCCATCGTGCCACCTGGCGTCGGGATCCATTCGGAAGGTGACCGAGCCATAGTCGGGGGCGACCTTCATGGCCTCGGCCAGAAGGCCATAGGAAGTGTTGACCTCGTCCAGCGAAGGGGTGAGCAGCGTTTCGTAGAGCAGGCCGATGCCGCCGGCGACTTCGCCCTTTGGCAGGATGGGATTGAAGGTGTCAAAGCCTCCCATATCGCCCAGCCGCACCGTGCCGCCCTTAGGCGCATCGACATTGACATAGTCGAAATGAGGGAAGTCCTCAGGATATTTAGGGCTGTCGGTCAGCGAATCCGCATGGACCCAGACATCGGTCGGCGTCTGTGCCAGCGCCGGAACAGCGAGCGCGAGCAGCAGGCCGGCGGCGGCGAGGAGGGGTGCGAGTTTCATCGGACGGCTCCGGAATTGCGGTTTGATGACAGCAGACTAGGCGCAATCGTCACGGCGTGACAGGGGGCGCCGGATCAAGACTTTGCGGGCGAACCACGGCCAGATCGAAGGCGGCAGTCATGAGCGCACGGGTATAGTCGGACTGCGGCGCCGCGAAGATATCGGCAGCGGGTCCCTGTTCGACGATGCGGCCATTGCGCATGACGATGAGCTGGTTGGCCATGGCCCGCACGACCTTGAGATCGTGGGAGATGAACATGTAGGTGAGGCCCCGCCGCTGCTGGATATCGCGCAGCAGATCGACGACCTGGGCCTGGATGGAGACATCGAGCGCCGAGGTGGGTTCGTCGAGCACGACGAATTTGGGCTCGAGCACCATGGCGCGGGCAATGGCGATGCGCTGGCGCTGGCCGCCGGAGAATTCGTGGGGGTAGCGGAAGCGGGTTTCGGGGGCGAGGCCGACTTCTTCCAGCGACTTGACGACGCGGGCATCGCGTTCCCTGGCGCCGATCTGTGGCGCGTGGACGGCAAGGCCTTCGCCGATGATGCGATCGACCGAGAGGCGGGGGCTGAGCGAGCCGAACGGGTCCTGGAAGACGATCTGCATATCGGCGCGCAGCGGCCGCATGGCTTTCCAGGAGCGGGACTGAACCTCATTGCCGAGGACGACGATGCGGCCGTCCGAGGGCAGGAGGCGGAGGATGGCGTAGCCGAGCGTGGACTTGCCGGATCCGCTTTCGCCGACAACGCCCAGGGTCTCGCCGCGGCGGATGGAAAGATCGACGCCGTCCACCGCCTTGATGTGGCCGACGGTGCGCCTGAGGATGCCGCGCTTGACGGGAAACCAGACCTTCAAATCGGCGACGTCGACAATGGCGGGGGCGGTGGGGTCGCAGGCGGGCGGGGTGCCGCGGGGCTCGGCGGCCAGCAGGTGGCGCGTATAGGCGTGCTGCGGGGCGGCGAAAAGCGGCGCGACCGGGCCGGTCTCGACGATCTCGCCATCGGTCATGACGCAGACGCGGTCGGCGATGCGGCGGACAATGCCCAGATCGTGGGTGATGAACAGCATGGCCATGCCGTGGCGGCCCTGGAGCTCCTTGAGCAGGGTGAGGATCTGCGCCTGCACGGTGACGTCGAGGGCGGTGGTGGGTTCGTCAGCGATCAGCAGGTCGGGCTCGTTGGCGAGGGCCATGGCGATCATGACGCGCTGGCGCTGGCCACCCGAGAGCTGGTGCGGATAGGCGGAGAGGCGGCTGGCGGGATCGGGGATACCGACGGCATCGAGCAGTTCGAGCGTGCGCTTGCGGGCGGCGGTGGCGCGCAGGCCGCGATGAATGGCGAGGACTTCGCCGATTTGCTTTTCGACGGTGTGGACCGGATTGAGCGAGCTCATCGGCTCCTGGAAGATCATCGAGATGTCATTGCCGCGCACGGCGCGGAGTTCCTCAGGCGGTGCCGCAACGAGGTCCTGGCCCTTGAACAGGATCTGGCCGGTGACATGGGCCGTGGGCGGCAGGAGCCGCAGGATGGACAGGGCGGTGACCGACTTGCCGGAGCCGCTTTCGCCGACCAGGGCGACGGTCTCGCCGGGGGCGATATCGAAGGAGATGTTGCGGGTCGCGGGCTTGGCGCCGAAGGCGATGGTGAGGTCGCGGATGGAGAGGAGGGGGGCGGTCATGCGATCGACTTCCGCGGATCGAAGGCATCGCGGACAGCTTCGCCGACGAAGACCAGCAGGGTCATCATGATGGCGATGGTGAAAAAGCCGGTGAGGCCGAGCCAGGGAGCCTGAAGGTTGTTCTTGCCCTGGGCCAGCAATTCCCCAAGCGAGGGCGAGCCGGGCGGCAGGCCGAAGCCGAGCAGGTCGAGCGAAGTGAGGGTGACCACCGAACCGGAGAGAATGAAGGGCATGAAGGTGAGCGTTGCCACCATGGCATTGGGCAGGAGGTGGCGGAACATGATGGTGATGTTGGAGACGCCGAGGGCGCGGGCGGCGGCGATGTATTCGAAATTGCGACCGCGCAGGAATTCGGCGCGCACGATGCCGACCAGCGACACCCAGGAGAAGAGCAGCAGGATGCCAAGGAGGACCCAGAAATTGGGGGCGATGACCGAGGAGATGATCAGCAGCAGATAGAGCGCGGGGATCGAGGTCCAGATCTCGATGAAGCGCTGGAACAGCAGGTCGACCCAGCCGCCGAAATAGCCCTGCACGGCGCCCGCGACAACGCCGATCACCGAGGAGAGGATGGTCAGCGTCAGGCCGAACAGGATGGAGATGCGGAAGCCGTAGAGCAGGCGGGCGACGACGTCGCGGCCGCGATCGTCCGTGCCGAGCCAGTGGAAATTGCCCCAGTGACAATTGGGGTCGGCCGCCTGCAGCGGATAGCGGGCGCAGTTCTCGGCATGGGTCATGGTCCAGCTGGGTGCGACGGCGCCGGAATAGGGCAGGAAACCGTCGACGGTGCCATAGCTGAAGCGGATGGGTGGCCAGATGGCCCAGCCATTGGCCTCGATCTCGGCGGCGATGAAATCGTCGCGGTAATTGGTGATGGCGAGGAAGCCGCCGAACCTGGATTCGGGATAATCGACAAAGGCGGGAAACAGCAGTTCGCCCTGGTAGGAGGCGACGATGGGCCTGTCGTTGGCGATGAGTTCGGAGCCGAGGGTGGCGAGAAACAGCGCGAGGAAGATCCACAGCGACCAGTAGCCACGGCGATTGGCGCGGAAATTGGCAAGCCGGCGCGCATTGAGCGGGGAGAGGAAGCGGTTACGTGGCGCCTCGATGGCGGCGGCCTGGCCTGCCATCTCGCTCATACTTCCCGGCTTTCGAAATCGAGGCGGGGATCGACCCACATATAGGCGAGGTCGGAGATCAGCGAGATGACCAGTCCGAGCAGCGAGAAGATGTAGAGCGTGGCGAAGACCACCGGATAGTCGCGGCTGACCACGGACTGGAAGCCGAGCAGGCCCAGGCCATCGAGCGAGAAGATGGTTTCGATCAGCAGCGAGCCGCCGAAGAAGGCGCCGATGAAGGCGCCGGGAAAGCTGGCGATGATCAGCATCATGGCGTTGCGGAAGACGTGGCGGTAGAGCACCTGGTTTTCCGTCAGCCCCTTGGCGCGGGCGGTCGTGACATATTGCTTGCCGATTTCGTCGATGAAGGAATTCTTGGTGAGCAGTGTCGTCGTGGCGAAGGCGCCCAGACCCATGGAGATGATGGGCAGGGCAAGGTGCCAGAAATAGTCCAACACCTGGCGCCACCAGGGGAAGCTGTCAAAGCCGGGCGAGGTGAGGCCGCGCAAGGGAAAGATCGACCAGAAGCTGCCGCCGGCGAAGAGCACGATCAATGCGATGGCGACAAGGAAGCCCGGGATGGCGTAGCCGATGATGACCACGGTCGAGGTCCAGACGTCGAAGCGCGAGCCATCGGTGACGGCCTTCTTGATGCCAAGCGGAATGGAGATGCCATAGGCGATGAGCGTCATCCACAGGCCGAGCGAGATGGAGACCGGCATCTTTTCGAGCACCAGGTCGATGACGGAGATGTCGCGGTAGTAACTGTCGCCGAAATCGAAGCGGAGATAGTTCCACAGCATGAGGCCGAAGCGCTCGAGCGGCGGCTTGTCGAAGCCGAACTGCTTTTCGATCCGCTCGACCAGGTCGGGGGAGAGGCCCTGGCTGCCGCGATAGGTCGAGGTCGTGCCGCCCTGCTGGGTCTGGGGCGCCTGGCCGGCGAGGTCGCCCCCGCCACCGCCCGTGATGCGCTCGGCAATCGAGGAATTCTGGCCGGACAGGTTGGCGAGGGCCTGCTCGACCGGGCCGCCGGGGGCGAACTGGGTGATGAGAAACGAGATGGCCATGATGCCGAATACGGTCGGGATCATCAGCAACAGGCGGCGGAGGATGTAGGCGCCCATCGGGTCTCCGGGCAGTCAAGTTTGCGTGGAGCTAAGCGCTGGGTCGTTCCGCCAGCAAATCACCATGCGGTGAAACGACTTGCGCCAAGTGCAACACTTTGATGAAGGCTTGGCAAGCTTGGAAGCGGCCTCTGGGCAAGCACTGAGCAATAACCCCTTGCCCATCCAACCCGCTCCCTGCAGGATCAGGGCATTACGAGGAGCCTGCATGGCCTATCAGATCATTGCCCGAGCCAAGAATGCGTCCATGGCAAGAGCGCTCGAAGTGGCGCTGAGGGCCTATGGGTTTCATCCGCTGGAGCAGGGCGAGGGCGGCCTGCCGGGAGTGCCGAATTTGTTCGGCGCCGAGGGTGTGCCGGTGCAGGTGCCCGAGGAAGAGGCCGGCGATGCAACTGTTCTGGCCGCGGAGCTGTTGAAGGAAATGGCGGCACCGGGCCCATAATGGCCATATTGCTGTGCCTTTGCTCGGATGCGGACCGGGCGGTTGAACGCAGCGCAGGCTTTGGCTATAAGCCAGCCCAGCTGTTAACCTTTATTAAGCCTTAGGGCAGGAGCGAACCCATGACGGTTTGGATGCGCGGATCGTTGTCCGCGGTGGGCGTGGCGGCAATTGCCGTTGTGCTGGCGGCGTGCCAATCTACCGGTTCTAATACAGCCAATCTCAATACGATCGGGGCCCCGGCCCAGCTGCAGCCGGTGCAGACGTCGACTGTGCAGCAGGGTACGCTGCCGGCAATCGGCGCAACCGGCACCGCTGCGCCCGGCCTTTCCGGCCAGCCCGTGCTGGGCGGCGTCCCCGCCACGCAGACGGCAATGGCGACACCGACCGCGACGGCGAGCACAGGTGGCTCCATCGTGTCGCTCGACCCGCTGGCCCAGCCCGTTGCCGGCGGCATGAGCTCCGGCCCCGAAGGCGTGTGGAATGTGGCGGCGGGTGCCGCGACCTGCCGCATCAACCTGCCGATGACCGCCAAGACCGGCACCAGCTACTACCGTGCGTCGGCTCCGGGTTGCACCGTGCCGCAGATTGCTTCGGTCACCGGCTGGCAGCAGGTCGGCAGCCAGCTCCAGCTCTATGATGACAACGGCAATATCGCCGCTTTCCTCGCCCCGAGCGCTGGCCGCTATATCGGGACGATGGGTGGTGGCCAGGCCATCTCCATGTCGCGGTGATTGCCGTCGGGTGATGCCGGTCTGCAAACCGTGATCTTGTGCGCTTCCGGTGCTCACGTATCCTAAGATACGCTGCGCGCCGGTTCTCCAAGATCGCGGTTTTCGACTCGGCCTGACCCGACTACCGAGAGTTTTGGCGCTTGTCTGCCGCTCACTCCAAGCACAAGAATACCGGACCCGTCACCTCCGCCTATGCGGAGCTGGTGGGTCGTGGTGTTCTGATTGCCGACCCGGCGCAGCGCAAGGCGGCGGGGCTGCTCGATGGCGTGCTGGCGGGTCTGGAAGCAGACCGGCCCAAGGGGCTGTTCGGCAAGCTGTTCGACAAGGGCGAGCCAGTCCGTGGGCTCTATCTCTACGGCGAGGTGGGACGCGGCAAGACCATGCTGATGGACCTGTTCTTTGCCGCCGTGCCGACCAAGCACAAGCGGCGGGTGCACTTCCACGAGTTCATGGACGAGATCCATGCGGGAATGGCCAAATTCCGCAAGGGCGCCAAGGGCAAGGATGCCGATCCGGTCGAAGCGGTGGTCAAGCCGATCGTCAAATCGGGATTGAGGCTGCTTTGTCTTGACGAATTCCATGTGCACGACATCACCAATGCGATGTTGCTGTACCGGTTGTTCGACAAACTGTTCGCCCAGGGTGTGACGCTGGTGGCAACCTCGAATGTGGTGCCGGACGAGCTCTACAAGGACGGGCTCAATCGCCAGCTCTTCCTGCCCTTCATCGCGCTGCTCAAGCAGCATGCCGTTGTCGCTTCGCTCGAGGCGGAGCGGGATTATCGGCGGATGAAATTTGCCGGCCAGCATGTCTATGCGTTTGGCTCCGGGCCAGAGGCAAAGGCGGAGATGGACCGGCTGTGGCTGCGCATCACGGGGGGAGAGCCCGGCGCGCCGGGCGTAGTCGAAAGCACCGGGCGGAAGATCCATGTGCCGCTGGTGGCCATGGGTGCGGCGCGGTTCGGCTTTGCCGACCTCTGCGAGAAGCCGCTGGGCTCGCGCGACTTCGTACGGATTTCCCACCAGTTCGATTCGATCATCATCGACGGCGTGCCGCAGATGGACCGCAGCAAATCGGACGCGGCCAAGCGGTTCATCCTGCTCATCGACAACCTCTATGATCGAGGGGTCAAGCTCGGCGCAAGCTTTGCCGTGCCGCTGGAGCAACTGGGCAAGGACGACAAGACGGCGTTTGAATTCCAGCGCACGGTGTCTCGCCTGGTCGAGATGCAGTCCGAGGAATACCTGGCCAAGGCGCTGCGGGACGAACCGAGCGAGGGTGTGCAGGCCCCGGCAGAACCGGGCTGAAGCGAGAGGTGCCCATCCGGCACCACCCCTTCACCCATCAGCAAGGGCCAAAACGCCTTTACGACGAAGGGTTCACTTGCCCGTGCCGACCGACAGGGTTAAGACGTGCGCCAATTCAACGCAGTCTGGGATGAGGACTAATGGCGCGCAAGAAGATCGCTCTTATCGGCTCGGGTCAGATCGGCGGGACGCTCGCCCATCTGGCGGCTCTCAAGGACCTCGGCGACATCGTATTGTTCGATATCGTCGACGGCGTGCCGCAGGGCAAGGCGCTCGACATCTCCCAGTCGGCCCCGGTGGAAGGCTATGATGCCAAGATCACCGGCACATCCAAGTATGAAGACCTCAAGGGCGCTGACGTCGTCATCGTTACTGCCGGCGTGCCGCGCAAGCCGGGCATGAGCCGCGACGATCTGCTGGAAATCAACCTCAAGGTGATGGAGCAGGTGGGCGCGGGCATTGCAAAGTATGCACCCAAGGCCTTCGTCATCTGCATCACCAACCCGCTCGACGCCATGGTCTGGGCGCTACAGAAGTTCAGCGGCCTGCCCACCAACCAGGTGATCGGCATGGCCGGCGTGCTGGACAGCTCGCGCTTCGTCCATTTCATCGCCGATGAACTCAAGGTGTCGGTCGAAGACATCAATGCCTTCGTGCTGGGCGGCCATGGCGACACCATGGTGCCGCTGGCCCGCTATTCGACCGTTGCCGGCATTCCGCTGACCGACATCGTCAAGATGGGCTGGATGAGCAAGGAAAAGCTCGACGCCATCATCCAGCGTACCCGCGACGGCGGCGCCGAGATCGTCGGCCTGCTCAAGACCGGCTCGGCCTTCTACGCTCCGGCGACCTCGGCGATTGCGATGGCCGAGAGCTATCTCAAGGACAAGAAGCGCGTGCTGCCGGCCGCGGCCTATCTCGACGGCCAGTATGGCGTGAAGGGCACCTATGTGGGTGTCCCCGTGGTCATCGGCGCCGGTGGTGCCGAGAAGGTCATCGAGATTTCGCTCAATTCTGCCGAGCAAAAGGCGTTCGACAAATCGGTCGGCGCCGTCGAGGGGCTGATCGAGGCCTGCAAGAAGATCGCGCCGAAGCTGGCCTGATCGCGCTCTGAAAGGCCCCGCCGGCATCTGGCGGGGCTTTCTGCGCTTCCGGCTCCGGCTCTCGAAATCCACGCCATCCGCCGCGGCGGATGGCTCCCAGAGCACCACCAGGTGCCTCACAAAGGGTCAAGACAATGAATATCCATGAACACCAGGCCAAGGAACTGCTCAAGGGCTATGGCGCGCCGGTCGCTGCAGGCGTGGCGATCTTCTCGGCAGACGAAGCCGAGGCGGCCGCCAAGTCGCTGCCGGGGCCGCTCTATGTGGTCAAGAGCCAGATCCATGCCGGCGGACGCGGCAAGGGCAAGTTCAAGGAACTCGGGCCCGATGCCAAGGGCGGCGTGCGGCTGGCCAAGACCATCGACGACGTCGTGGCCTTCTCCAACGAAATGCTGGGCAATACGCTGGTGACCAAGCAGACCGGCGATGCCGGCAAGCAGGTCAACCGCCTCTATATCGAAGACGGCGCCGACATTGCCCGCGAGCTCTATTGCTCGCTGCTGGTCAATCGTGAAAGCGGCCGGGTGTCCTTCGTGGTTTCGACCGAGGGCGGCATGGATATCGAGGCGGTTGCAGAGCACACGCCCGAGAAGATCATCACCGTCGATATCGACCCGACCACCGGCGTGACCGAGGCCGATGTGGCCACCATCGTGTCGGCGCTCAAGCTCGAGGGCGATGCCAAGGCCGATGCGGCCAAGCTGTTCCCGATTCTCTACAAGGCGTTCACCGAAACCGACATGAGCCTGTTGGAAGTGAACCCGCTGATCGTGATGACCGATGGCCATCTGCGCGTTCTCGACGCCAAGGTGAGCTTCGACAACAATGCGGCGTTCCGCCACGAAGAGCTCAAGCCCCTGCGCGATCTCAGCGAAGAAGACGCCAAGGAAATCGAAGCGTCCAAGTATGACCTCGCCTATGTGGCGCTGGACGGCAATATCGGCTGCATGGTGAACGGCGCGGGCCTGGCCATGTCGACCATGGACATCATCAAGCTCTATGGCGCCGAGCCGGCGAACTTCCTCGATGTGGGCGGTGGCGCCTCCAAGGAGAAGGTCACGGCAGCGTTCAAGATCATCACGGCCGATCCGGCGGTGAAGGGGATCCTGGTCAACATCTTCGGCGGCATCATGCGCTGCGACGTGATCGCCGAGGGCGTGATTGCCGCGGTCAAGGAAGTGGGCCTGCAGGTGCCGCTGGTGGTTCGCCTCGAAGGTACCAATGTCAAGGAAGGCAAGGCCATCCTCGACCAGTCCGGCCTCAACGTGATTTCGGCCGACGACCTCGACGATGCCGCCCAGAAGATCGTCAAGGCCGTGCAGGGCTAGCGCCATGCGCGCCGGCTTCGCACTCATCGTCGGCCTGGCCCTGTGCACCACCCCGGTGGTGGCGCAGGGCAAGGTCAAGGCAGCTGCTACGCCGCAAAGCGTGCAGGTGCTCGAAATGTGCGAGACCTTTGCCGCCGGCGACGTGCTGGCCGTGGAAGCGGCCATTGCCAAGGGCTGGGATGCCTATGACCAGGAGAGCGAAAGCCCCTTCGTCAGATCCTATGCCGGCAGCAAGGACGTGCCGGGCCTGGGCTATGCGAACATGTTCGCGCTGGTGGAAAGCTATCCGCAGAATACGTTCGGCTATTGCCGGGTGGATGTGGCGGAGCCGGCCGGCGACGGGCAGAGCCTGATCCAGGCCATCCAGCAGCTCGATCGCTATGAAGGCGAAGCCATCCAGAACGGGGATGGCAGCTTTGCCAGCCTCACGGGCGCCGATGGCGCCACCGACCGGCTGCTGCTGGCGCATTGGAGCCAGGAGGCTTTCGTGGTGCAGCTGTCGATAAATACAATCAAGGCCGCAGCGGCCGAATGAGTTTAACGGCGCCTTGCTCCGGCAGGCGGAAGACGGCGCCGAGCGCCCAAACGACGGAAGAGAAGTAGATGTCCATCCTCGTCAACAAAGACACCCGCGTACTCGTACAGGGCCTGACCGGCAAGACCGGGACGTTCCATACCGAACAGGCGCTGGCCTATTACGGCACCAAGATGGTGGGTGGTACTCATCCCAAGAAGGGCGGCGAAACCTGGTCGTCGGGTGTCGATGGCACTGAATTGCCGATCTTCACCTCGGTGGCCGAGGGCAAGGAACGCACGGGCGCCAATGCCTCGGTGATCTATGTGCCGCCGGCTGGTGCCGCCGCGGCCATCGAGGAAGCCATCGATGCGGAAATCCCGCTGATCGTCTGCATCACCGAAGGCGTGCCGGTGCTCGACATGGTGCGGGTCAAGGCAAAGCTCGAAAAGTCCAAGTCGCGGCTGATCGGGCCGAACTGCCCGGGCGTGCTGACGCCGGAAGAATGCAAGATCGGCATCATGCCCGGTTCGATCTTCTCGAAGGGTTCGGTGGGCATTGTTTCCCGCTCGGGCACGCTTACCTATGAAGCGGTGTTCCAGACCACCAATGAAGGCCTTGGCCAGACCACTGCCGTGGGTATCGGTGGTGACCCGGTCAAGGGTACCGAGTTCATCGATATGCTCGAAATGTTCCTCGCCGACGAAGCGACCAAGTCGATCATCATGATCGGCGAAATCGGCGGTTCGGCCGAGGAAGACGCGGCGCAGTTCCTGATCGACGAAGCCAAGCGCGGCCGCAGCAAGCCGATGGCCGGCTTCATCGCGGGCCTGACGGCTCCCAAGGGCCGCACGATGGGCCATGCTGGCGCCGTAATTTCGGGTGGTAAGGGCGGCGCCGAAGACAAGATCGCGGCGATGGAAGCGGCAGGCATCCGCGTCTCGAAGTCGCCGGCCCGCATCGGGCGGACGCTGGCGGAAGTGCTGAAGGGCTGAGTAAGCCCAAAGTCGGTCGCGCTTCGGACACAGAACGGTGTTACGCCAAATGTGCCCGAAGCTTGTATGTTTTACATGAGCCACGGCCCTGCTCAGGGGCCGTTACACTTAACAGGATACTAAGGATAAGCGGTCAGTATCCGATCAAATCAGGGACCGCATGAGACTGGCCTTACCGCCGGTCCGTTCAGAAGGATGGCGGGGCGTGGGCCTCGCATGAAAACGCGATGACACGACAGGAAAAGAACGACACGTTCTTGCTGACCTCGTTCCTCTATGGTGGGAACGCCAACTACATCGAACAGCTCTATTCCCGGTACAAGACCGATCCGGCAAGCGTCGATGAGACGTGGAAAAGCTTCTTTTCCAAGCTCGATGACGCCGAGGGCGTCGCCCAGCAGAATGCCGAGGGCCCAAGCTGGGGCCGCACGGACTGGCCGCAGAGCGCCAATGGCGAGCTGGTCAGTGCGCTGGACGGCAACTGGGGCGAAATCGCCATCAAGACCGAAAAGGCCGTGTCCAAGAAGGCCGAGGCCCTGGGCGTGCCCAAGAGCAGCGTCGCCGACGTGCTGCAGGCCACGCGGGATTCCATCCGCGCCATCATGATGATCCGTGCCTACCGCATGCGCGGGCACCTGCACGCCGATCTCGACCCGCTCAAGATGAAGGCCGACGAACCGGCGCCCGAGCTCGATCCGAAGAGCTACGGCTTCACCGAGGCGGACTACGGCCGCAAGATCTTCATCGATAACTATCTCGGCCTTGAATACGCGACCATTCCCGAGATGCTGGCGATCCTCAAGCGCACCTATTGCGGTACGCTCGGCATCGAGTTCATGCATATCTCCGATCCTGAAGCCAAGCAGTGGATCCAGGAGCGCATCGAGGGGCCGGACAAGGAAATCACCTTCACCAAAGAAGGCAAGAAGGCGATCCTGAGCAAGCTGGTCGAAGCCGAGGGCTTCGAGAAGTTCATCGACGTCAAGTATACCGGCACCAAGCGCTTTGGCTTGGATGGCGGTGAATCGACCATTCCGGCGCTCGAGCAGATCATCAAGCGCGGTGGCGCGCTGGGCATCAAGGACATCGTCTTGGGCATGGCCCATCGCGGGCGCCTCAATGTGCTGACCCAGGTGATGGGCAAGCCGCATCGCGCGCTGTTCCACGAATTCAAGGGCGGGGCATTCTACCCCGAGGACGTCGAGGGCTCGGGCGACGTCAAGTACCACCTGGGTGCATCGTCGGACCGTGAGTTCGACGGCAACAAGGTGCATCTGTCGCTGACGGCCAATCCCAGCCATCTCGAGATCGTCGATCCCGTGGTGCTGGGCAAGTCGCGCGCCAAGCAGGACCAGCACATCTCGCCAGACGGCAAGCTGGTCAATATTGCGGTGGACGGTCGTCCGGATCGCTCCATGGTGCTGCCGCTGCTGATCCATGGCGATGCGGCCTTTGCCGGGCAGGGCGTGATCGCCGAATGCCTGGGCCTCAGCGGCCTCAAGGGGCACCGCACGGGTGGCTCGATCCACTTCGTCATCAACAACCAGATCGGCTTTACCACCAGCCCGATGTATTCGCGCTCGTCGCCATACCCGACGGACGTCGCCAAGATGATCGAGGCGCCGGTCCTGCACGTGAATGGTGACGATCCGGAAGCGGTGGTCTTCGCGGCCAAGGTGGCGGTGGAATATCGCCAGAAGTTCGCCAAGCCCGTCGTCATCGACATGTTCTGCTATCGCCGCTTCGGTCACAACGAAGGCGACGAGCCGAGCTTCACCCAGCCGCTGATGTACTCCAAGATCCGGTCGCACAAGTCGACGCTGGAGCTCTATTCGGAGAAGCTGGTGGCCGAGGGACACCTCACCGCTGCCGAGATCGACAAGCTCAAGGCCGACTGGCGTGCCAAGCTCGAGAGCGAGTTCGAGGCCGGACAGGACTATCGCCCGAACAAGGCCGACTGGCTGGATGGCGCCTGGAAGGACTTCAAGCCCGCCGACCAGGAAGGTCCGCGTCGCGGCGATACCGGCGTTGAAATCGAGCAGCTGGCCAAGATTGGCACGGCGCTGACGCGCATTCCGGAAGGCTTCAACGTCCACAAGACGGTCAAGCGTTTCATGGACAATCGCCTGGCAGCCATCGAATCGGGCGAGGGCATCGACTGGGCCACGGCCGAGGCCCTCGCCTTCGGCACGCTGGTGACCGACGGCCACCCCGTGCGCCTCAGTGGCCAGGATGTGGAACGCGGGACGTTCAGCCAGCGCCACTCGGTGCTGAATGACCAGCTCGTCGACAACAAGAGCTATACCCCGCTCAACAATCTCGCCGAGGACCAGAGCCGCTACGAGGTCATCAACTCGATGCTCTCGGAAGAAGCCGTGCTCGGGTTCGAATATGGCTACTCGCTGGCGGAGCCGAAGGCTTTGACCATCTGGGAAGCCCAGTTCGGCGACTTCGTGAACGGTGCCCAGGTGGTGATCGACCAGTTCATCAGCTCGGGCGAGCGCAAGTGGTTCCGCATGTCGGGCCTCGTGATGCTGTTGCCGCATGGCTATGAAGGGCAGGGGCCGGAGCATTCCTCGGCCCGTCCCGAGCGGTTCCTGCAGCTGTGCGCCGAAGACAATATGCAGGTTGCCAACTGCACCACGCCGGCCAACTATTTCCACGCCCTGCGCCGGCAGGTGACCCGCGACTTCCGCAAGCCGCTGATCCTGATGACGCCCAAGAGCCTGTTGCGCCACAAGCGCGCCGTCTCGGGCCTGGTCGAGATGGGCGTCGATTCCTGCTTCCATCGCCTGCTCTGGGACGATGCCGAAGCGCCGGGCGTGCCCAAGACCACGATCAAGCTGGCCAGCGACGACAAAATCCGTCGCGTCGTGCTGTGCACCGGCAAGGTCTATTATGACCTGCTGGAAGATCGCGAGAAGAAGGGCATCAACGATGTCTATCTGCTGCGCATCGAGCAGCTCTACCCGTTCCCGGCCAAGGCGCTGCTGGACGAGCTGAGCCGCTTCAAGAATGCCGAGATCATCTGGTGCCAGGAAGAGCCCAAGAATATGGGTGCCTGGGCTTTCATTCAGCCCTATGTTGAATGGGTGTTCGACCAGATGGGCCGGACCGGCCAGCGTGTCCGCTATACCGGGCGCCCGGCATCGGCCTCGACTGCCACGGGTCTGATGCGGACCCATCTCGCTCAACTGCAGGCCTTCCTCGACGAAGCGCTCGGCCAATAAAGGACAGAACAATGTCGACTGAAATCCGCGTCCCCACACTTGGCGAAAGCGTCACCGAGGCCACGATCGGCCAGTGGTTCAAGAAGGTGGGTGACACCGTTTCTGCCGATGAGCCCATCGTCGAGCTTGAAACCGACAAGGTGACCATCGAAGTCCCCGCTCCTGCTGCGGGCGTGCTCGAAGCCATCTCGGCCCAGCCGGGCGAGACCGTGGATGTGGGCGCACTGCTCGGCGCCATTGGTGGCGCCGGCGCTGCGGCTCCTGCGAAGCCGGCCGAGGTCAAGGAAGACGTGCCTGCCGCCAACGCCGCCGGCCCCGAGCCGGTAAAGCCGGAAGCCGCGCCGGCCGCTGCTGCGACCAGCATGGCGCCGGCGCCGTCGGCACAGAAGCTGATCAACGAGAGCGGTCTTGCTGCTTCGGAGATCGATGGGTCCGGCAAGCGTGGCCAGGTGCTCAAGGAAGACGTGCTGTCCGCCATGGCCAAGCCGGCTCCGGCCGTCGCCCAGGCAGCGCCTGCCGCGGCCCCGGCCGCCAAGCCCGCCGAAGCGCCCAAGGCGCCAGCCGCGCCGCGTGCGCCGGTTTCGGCGGACGATGCCAGCCGCGAAGAGCGGGTCAAGATGACCCGGCTGCGCCAGACCATTGCCCGCCGCCTCAAGGATGCGCAGAACACTGCCGCGATGCTGACCACCTTCAACGAGGTGGACATGGCTCCGGTGATGGAACTGCGGACCCAGTACAAGGAGCTGTTCGAGAAGAAGCACGGCGTCAAGCTGGGCTTCATGGGCTTCTTCACCAAGGCCGTGGTTCACGCGCTCAAGGAAATCCCCTCGATCAATGCTGAGATCGATGGCGACGACCTGGTCTACAAGCAGTACGCCCATATCGGTGTGGCAGTGGGTACCGACAAGGGCCTCGTCGTGCCGGTGATCCGCAATGCCGACCAGATGTCGATTGCCGAAATCGAGAAGGGCATCAACGCCATGGGCAAGAAGGCCCGTGACGGCCAGCTTTCCATGGCCGACATGCAGGGCGGCACCTTCACCATTTCCAATGGTGGCGTCTATGGCTCGCTGATGAGCACGCCCATTCTCAATGCCCCGCAGTCGGGCATTCTGGGCATGCACAAGATCCAGGAACGTCCCGTCGTCGTCGGCGGGCAGATCGTCATCCGCCCGATGATGTATCTGGCGCTGAGCTACGACCACCGGATCGTGGACGGCAAGGAAGCCGTGACCTTCCTGGTGCGCGTCAAGGAGAGCCTTGAAGCACCGGAACGCCTCGTGCTCGACCTCTAGATCGCCGCATTGTCCTGCCTATCTGGAAGGCCCGCTCCGGCGGGCCTTTCTTTTGGTCACGTTCGCGTGGACCGGGGGGCCGGTTAAGGATTTGGTAGGACGTTGGGCCGCTATGAAAGCGGCCTTGTAATGCGTGCCCGGGAGCGACTTGTTGAAGCGATTGATGGTACTGATGATGTGTCTGGTTTCTCCTGCCGCATGGGCGCAGGAGACGGGTGACGCCGAACTGATCGGCGAACTCATGGCCTTTCACGGCTCGCGTGCCATCGTCTCGGCCATGACGACGCATTGCTACGAGACCACCGGGCTGGATGCGGCCTATCAGAGCGCGAACGACAACTGGTATCTGCGCAATATCGGCTTTCTCGACCTCGCCGACCGGGTCATCGCCCGGCTGGGCGGGGGCGCGGAAGGGCAGAAGCAGAGCGCCGAGACCTATGGCGGCGAGCAGATCATGAGCGCCTATAACCAGGCGTCGGACAAGGACACCTTCTGCCGGGCCTTTCTTGAGCAGGTGGAAGGCGGGGCGCTCGATATCGACAAGCAGCTCCCGGCCACGCTGGAGAAGGCGCAGGCGATCGCTTCGGAATGATTTTCGGCGCGACGTGGCGAGCTGCGTTGCCGGGGGCGGCGCGCTGGTGTAACGGATTAGCCGCAATAGAGTAGCGGTGGCCCGATGGACTTTCCCTGGCTTGAATTTGCCGGACTTATGCTGGCCTTCGGCATCAATGCCGTCATTCCCGGCGCCGACTTTGGCATGGTGCTGCGCCAGTCCATTGCCCATGGGCGGCGGGCCGCATTGTTCACCTCGGCGGGTATCGCGACCTCGATCCTGGTCCATGGCAGCTACACCTTGCTGGGCCTTGGCGTGATCGTGGGGCAGTCGCTGCTGCTGTTCAACATTCTCAAGTGGGCCGGCGCGGCTTACCTGGTGTGGCTGGCCATTTCGGCGCTGCGCAGCCCGCCGCCGCAGCCACCGGCCGAGGGTGACCTGGCCGCGGCACGACGTGGCGACTTTGCCGCCTTTGCACTGGGTTTCCTGACCAACCTGCTCAATCCCAAGGCCGTGCTGTTCTTCCTGGCGCTGTTCACCACGCTGGTTTCGGTGCGGACCGGGGGCGACATCAAGGTGCTCTACGTAGCCTGCATGAGCATCATGCTTTTTGCCTGGTTCGCATTGGTCTCGGTTTTCTTTACGACACCCTCCGTGCGGCAAGGTTTTTTCCGCTTTGGCCGGTGGTTTAATCGCGTCACCGGCATTACGTTCATCGTGCTGGCGGTCCGCGTTGCGATCGCGCAGCAACACTAAACAGGTTTCGGGGCTCCTATCATGGCAGACGTTTTCGACCTCACCATCATCGGCTCGGGTCCGGGCGGCTATGTCGCGGCAATCCGCGCGGCACAGCTGGGGATGAAGGTAGCGGTCGTGGAGAAGTGGTCCACGCTGGGCGGCACCTGCCTCAATATCGGCTGCATCCCGTCCAAGGCGCTGCTGCATGCCTCCGAAATGTTCGAAGAGGCCGGGCACGGTTTCAAGGCGCTGGGCATCGATATTCCGGCGCCCGTGCTCAACCTGCCGCAGATGATGACCCACAAGACCGAGACGGTGGCGGCCAATGTCGGGGGCGTCGACTATCTGTTCAAGAAGAACAAGATCACGACGCTGCGTGGCATCGGCACGATTACCGCGCCGGGCAAGGTGCTGGTGACGCCGCAGAGCGGGGCGGCTACCGAGGTCGAGACCAAGAATATCGTCATCGCCACGGGTTCGGTTTCGGCCGGCCTGCCGGGGATCGAGATCGACGAGAAGACGGTGGTGACCTCGACCGGCGCGCTGCTGCTGGAGAAGGTTCCGGGCAAGCTCCTGGTGATCGGCGCCGGCGTGATCGGGCTCGAGCTCGGCTCGGTCTGGGCGCGGCTGGGTGCGCAGGTAACGGTGGTCGAATATCTCGACCGCATCCTGCCCGGCATGGACAGCGAAGTGGCGCGGCAGTTCCAGCGCATGCTGCAGAAGCAGGGCATGGAGTTCAAGCTGTCGAGCAAGGTTGCCGGCATCGACAAGCAGGACGATGGCTCGCTCAAGGTGCGGGTCGAGCCGGCCAAGGGCGGCGACATGGAAATGCTCGATGCCGACGTGGCGCTGGTGGCCATCGGCCGCAAGCCGTTCACCGAGGGGCTCGGGCTCGACATTGTCGGCGTGGCGCTGGATGAGCGCGGCCGCGTGCGGGTCGACCAGCACTACAAGACCTCGGTCGATGGCATCTATGCCATTGGCGACGTGATTGCCGGCCCGATGCTGGCGCACAAGGCCGAGGATGAGGGCATCGCGGTGGCCGAAATCCTCAATGGCCAGGCGGGCCACGTGAACTACGCGGCCATTCCGGCGGTGGTCTATACCAATCCGGAAATCGCCTCGGTCGGCAAGACCGAGGATGAGCTCAAGGCCGAGGGCATCGACTACAAGATCGGCAAGTTCCCCTTCACCGCCAATGGCCGGGCCAAGGCGATGCTGGCGACGCAGGGGTTCGTCAAGATCCTTGCCGATGTCGAGACCGACCGGGTGCTGGGCGCCCATATCGTGGGCAAGAATGCCGGCGAGATGATCCACGAGCTGGTGGTGCTGATGGAATTCTCCGGCGCCGCCGAAGACCTGGCGCGCTCGACCCATGCGCATCCGACGCTGTCGGAAGCCGTGCGCGAGGCGGCCCTGTCGCTGGGTGACGGCGCGATCCACATCTGAGGCGCAAGCCTTTGAAGACAGGAGGGCTCCGGCTTTGGCCGGGGCCCTTTTTCGTTTGCTCGGGGCAATCCGGTCGGCGCTCGACTGACCTCTGCCAACTCCTAGGCCAAAGTCATCATACAACATGACATTCATTGTATGTTGACTTATCACCTGCCCTTCCATACCAGTTTCATCACCAAGGCTGCCAAGAGTCCATAGGGATGGCGGGTGGACTTGAGCGGCGGGACGGAAGACCCCGACCGCACATCGAGGGCATGGGTAGCAACGGCACGAGGACGGGCCGGACCCAAGCCACCACATATTGGGAGGACACCAATGTTTCATCTGCCTAAGCTGGCAGCGACCGCGCTTGTCGCTGCATCCCTGATGGTTTCGACCGCCAGCGCCCAGACGGTGCTGCGCTCGTCGGACACCCATCCTGATGGCTATCCGACCGTCGAAGCGGTCAAGCATTTCGGCGAGCTGCTGAGCGAGAAGACGGATGGCCGCTATTCGGTCGAAGTATTCCACTCGGCCCAGCTTGGCCAGGAAGCCGACACGATCGAACAGACGCAGTTCGGCGTGATCGACCTCAACCGCATCTCGATCGGCGCCTTCGGCACGCAGGTGCCCGAAGCCACCGTGACCCAGCTGCCCTATATCTTCCGCTCGACCGACCACTTCCATGCCGTGCTGGATGGCCCGATCGGCGAGGAAATCCTGGCCGCGTTCGAAGCCGTGGATGTCGTCGCGCTGGCCTATTACGATGGCGGCGCCCGCTCGTTCTACAACAGCCAGAAGCCCATCACCACGCCGGCCGACATGGCCGGCATGAAGATGCGCGTGATGCAGTCGGACATCTTCGTGGACATGGTTGCGGCCTTTGGCGGCAATGCCACCCCGATGCCCTATGGCGAAGTCTATTCGGGTATCCAGACCGGCGTTATCGACGGCGCCGAAAACAACTATCCGAGCTTTGACACCGCCGGCCACGCCGAAGTTGCCAAGTACTACTCGCTGAACGAACACCTTATGGTTCCCGAAGTGCTGGTCATTTCCAAGATCGTATGGGATGGCCTGACCCCTGAGGACCAGGCGCTGTTCCGCGAAGCGGCCAAGGAATCGGTCGCCAAGCAGCGCGAGCTCTGGGCCGCCAAGGAAGTGGAATCCAAGGCTGCCGTTGAAGCGCTCGGCGCGGTGATCAACGAAGTCGACAAGGCCCCCTTCATCGAGGCCATGAAGCCGGTCTACGAGAAGTATGTGACCGACCCCAAGCTGCAGGACCTGGTTGCCCGCATCCAGGCGACCGAGGGCTAGTTGGCGCAAGCGAGGGCGAGGTCCAATCTCGCCCTCACACCGGACGGCTGGGAGGGGGTGGAAGAACCCCGATATCGGGGCCAAACCTCCCCCACCCTTGATCCCTCCCCACAAGGGGGAGGGTGTCGACTGAGAGTCATGCGCCACGGCCTCGTGGTCGACAGGCTCACCATGAGGTCTACCGAGAAATGAAAACTTGGCTTCTGCCCATCAGCCGCGTGCTGGGAAAGCTCTCCAATGCCATATTGTGGCTGGCCGGGATCGGCCTGGTGAGCATGACCGTGCTGGTCGCCTATCAGGTGTTCATGCGGTTCGTGATCAATGCATCGCCGTCCTGGACGGAAGCGGGCGCCATCATGCTGATGACCTGGTTCATCTTCCTGGGCGCCGCAGTGGGCGTGCGCGAGAATTTCCACATGGGGTTCGACGTGCTGCTCTATGTGCTGCCCCCGAACGCCAAGCCATGGCTGCGCGGGATCAGCGATGTCGCCATTTTCGGCTTTGCCTTCGGCATGGTCTGGTATGGCGGGGAACTGGCCATCCGGTTCTGGTCGACCCGCATTCCGGTGCTCGGGCTGCCGACATCCTTCACCTATTTTCCAATCGTGGTTTCGGGCGCGCTGATGTGCCTGTTCGCCCTCGAGCGCTTCCTGCTGCGCCTGGCCGGCGAACCGGTCGATGAAATCGCCGCCGACCCGACGATCACCGAGGCCTGACGCGCATGGAATACTGGATTCTCTTTGGCGTATTCACGGTGCTGATGCTGATCGGCACGCCGATCGCCTATTGCCTGGGCATTGCCAGCTTCGCCACCATTGTCTATCTCGGCCGCCCCGCCATCGTGGTGTTCCAGCAGCTCAATTCCGGCGTCTCGGCCTTTAGCCTGCTGGCCATTCCCTTCTTCATCTTTGCCGGCGACCTGATGATGCGCGGCGGCATTGCCAGCCGGATCATCTCATTTGCCGGATCGCTGATCGGGCATGTCCGGGGGGGCCTGGGGCAGGTCAACATCGCCGCCTCGACGCTGTTCGGCGGCATTTCCGGCTCGGCCGTGGCGGAAGCCGCGGCGGTGGGCGGCATCATGATCCCGCAGATGAAGGCGCGCGGCTATGGCGCCGACTATGCGGTGAACGTGACGTCGATGGCGGCGCTGATTGCGCTGCTGCTGCCGCCCAGCCACAACATGATCATCTATTCGCTGTCCGGCGGCGGCAATATCTCGATTGCGGACCTGTTCACGGCGGGCATCATCCCCGGCCTGTTGCTGGCGCTGGCGCTAAGCATCACGGCCTATCTCGTCGCCATCAAGCGCGGCTATCCGACCGAGCCGTTTCCGGGCTTCCGCAAGGCCGGCTATTTCTTTGTCGTAGCCATTCCGGGCCTGATGCTGATCGCCATCATCTTCGGCGGCGTGCGCTCGGGCATTTTCACGGCGACGGAAAGCTCCTGCATCGCGGTGTTCTATGCGCTGCTGGTGACACTGCTGGTCTATCGCTCGCTGAGCTGGGGCGAGTTCGTGCATTCGGTGCTGGGCGCGGTGCGGACGACTGCCATGGTGCTGTTCATCATCGGCGCCGCGGCCTCTTTCGGCTGGCTGATGGCCTATCTCAAGGTGGCGATCATTCTGACCGACGGCATTGCCGCGATCTCGAGCGATCCGCTGCTGGTGCTGCTGATGATCAACGTGCTGCTGCTGCTGCTCGGCACCTTCATGGACATGGGCCCGCTGATCATCATCACCACGCCGATCTTCCTGCCGATCGCCAAGTCATTCGGCATCGACCCGGTGCATTTCGGCGTCATCATGATCCTCAACCTGGGCATTGGTCTCAATACGCCACCGCTCGGGCCGGTGCAGTTCGTGGCTGCGGCCGTGGGTAAGATTTCGGTCTGGGAGGCGATGAAGAGCATCTGGCCATTCTATGGGGCCGGGTTGGTCGTGCTCGGGCTGGTGACCTATATCCCGGCGCTGTCCCTGTGGCTGCCGGCACTGTTCCGGGGCTGACGATGAGCCTCAGCGAAGAGTTTGTCGCGACCGGGCGGAAGCCCAAGCTGGCGGACCTGGTCATCGGCACGCTGCGCAAGCGCATCACTGCCGGCGAATACCGTGCCGGCGCCAAGCTGCCGACCGAAAGCCAGATGACGTCGATCTTCGGCGTGAGCCGCACGGTGGTGCGCGAGGCGATTGCCGCGCTCGCCGCCGACGGGCTGGTGCAGTCGCGCCAGGGTGCCGGCGTCTTTGTCGTCGCCAATGCGGCGGCGCCGTTCAATGCAATCGGGGCCGACCGGTCCAACAAGATCTCGGTGGCGATCAATGTGCTCGAAGTGCGCATGGGCATCGAGATCGAGTCGGCGGGGCTGGCCGCGCTGCGGCGCAGCGCCAGCCAGGAGGCAGCGATCCAGGAGGCGTGGAACGAGTTCGACCGGCTGATGAAGCTGGGCACGCCGACCGGCAAGACCGACTTCGCCTTTCACCGCGCCATCGCCGCGGCGACAAACAACCCATTCTATATCGAGGTGCTGGACGGGCTGGGCAGCCGCACCATTCCGTGTGACGTGGCTTCGCCATGGGGCACGGAAAGCGTGCTGACCTACGAATACCAGGCCGGACTGCAGCAAGAGCACCTCAGAATTCTGCAAGCCATTTCGGCGCAGGACGCGGACGCTGCGCGCGAGGCCATGCGCCAGCACCTGTCGCTGAGCCAGGAGCGCTATCGCCAGCGGCTGCGTGAACAATCGACGGCCAACCAGGAATGACCATGAGTACCGATTTCGACATCCGCTTCGCCATTGATCCGGTCAGCGCCTCGACAATGAATACCGAGGAACTGCGCGACCATTTCCTGATCAACGACCTGTTCGTGACCGGCGCGGTCAACTGGACCTATACCCACTATGACCGCATGGCCGTGGGCAGCGCTGCCCCGGGTGCCAAGTCCCTGGCGCTGGAAGCCATCAAACCAACGGGTACGGCCAATTTCCTCGATCGCCGCGAACTGATCGCTGCCAATATCGGCGAGGCTGGAACGATCACAGTTGATGGGACCGACTATGCGGTCGGTTCGCGCGACATGCTCTATGTCGGCATGGGCGCCAAGGATGTGCAGTTTGCCGGAGCGGGTGCAAAATTCTACCTGCTCAGCGCGCCGGCCCATGCCAGCCACCCGACGACACTGATCAAGCAGAGCGACGCCAAGCGGCTGGACCTGGGCAGCCAGGAGACCGCCAACGAGCGCAGCATCTTCCAGTTCGTCAATGCTGACAGCGTCAAGACCTGCCAGTTGGTGGTGGGGCTGACCAGCTTCGCGCCGGGCTCGGTGTGGAACACCATGCCGGCGCATGTGCATGACCGGCGCATGGAGGCCTATCTCTATTTCGACCTCAAGCCCGACGCCTTCGTGGTGCATCTGATGGGCGAGCCGGACGAAACGCGGCACCTGATCGTGCGCAACGAGGAGGCGGTGATCTCGCCGCCCTGGTCGATCCATTCGGGCGCCGGTACCGGCTCCTACACCTTCATCTGGGCCATGGCTGGCGATAATGTCGACTATACCGATGTCGAGAAGGTCGGGATGGACGAGCTGCTGTGACCGATCTCACCGCATTCAGCCTCAGTGGCAAGACTGTGATGGTCACCGGCGCCAATACCGGGATCGGGCAGGGCATTGCCCTCTCGATCGGACGGGCCGGCGGGCGGGTGATCGGGGTCGGGCGTTCGAGCATGGAAGTGACGGCGTCGCTGATGGCGGGGCAGGGGGCGGACTTCGTCGAGGTCCTTGCCGACCTGGGGTCGACCAGCGCTGCGCAGGCCATGTTTGACGAGGCCTGGGACGCGCATGGACCGATCGACGGGCTGGTCAACAATGCCGGCATCATCAAACGGGTCGACGCGGTGGACTTTACCGAAGCCGACTGGGACGCGGTGATGGACATCAATCTCAAGACGATGTTCTTCCTCTGCCAGTCGCTGGGCCGGCGTGCGCTGGCAGCGGGGCGGGCTGGCAACATCGTCAACATCTCGTCGATGCTGAGCTTCCAGGGCGGTATTCGCGTGGCCAGCTATACGGCGTCCAAGAGCGGCGTATTGGGCATTACGCGGCTCCTGGCCAATGAATGGGCGGCCAAGGGCATCAACGTCAATTCCATTGCGCCGGGCTATATCGAAACCAACAATACCGAGGCGCTGCGAGCCGATCCGGACCGCTCGGCCTCGATCCTGGGGCGTATTCCGGCGGGACGCTGGGGCATGCCCTCCGACATTGGCGACGCGGCAGTGTTCCTGCTGTCGGGCGCTTCCAACTACATGCATGGCGCTGTCATCCCCGTGGATGGCGGCTGGCTGGCGAGGTGAACCAGAATGACTGAACAGAAACTGTTTGCGCAGGCCGACGAGGGCGAGACCGTGGTGCTCGCGCCGGGCAATACGCGGCGGGTGCTGATCCATACGCCCGAGCTGATGCAGGTGGAATTCGGCTTCGACAAGGGCGCTGTGGGCGCGCTGCACAGCCATCCGCATGTGCAGGTGAGCTATGTGGCCGAGGGGAGCTTCGAGGTGACGATCGACGGCAAGACCGCGGTGGTCGGCACCGGCGGCAGTTTCATCGTTCCGAGCGGGCTGGTGCATGGCGTCGTGGCGCTGGAGAAGGGGCGGCTGGTGGATGTGTTCACGCCGCTGCGGGCGGACTTTCTGTAGACCGTTGTCTTTCAGGTGATGCCAATCTGCAAATGGCGGTCATCTGCGCTTCCGGTCCTCACGTACCGACGTACGCTCCGGTCCGGTTCTCGACGACCACCATTTTTCTCGGCCTGACCTCTACGCCCCGAGTTTGGTGAGCATCGCCGCATAGGCCAGTTCATGCTTTCCTGCCCAGTTGTCCATGCCCGGCTTTGTGAGCACGCCCCGTCGGGGCGGGATGAAGCTTTGGATGCGGCGGATGGGGTGTTCGCGCCATTGCAGGTTGAAGGCGGCCAGCCTGGGGAAGAATTCCATATCGGAATAGGGCAGGTGGTCGTGGATCCACCAGGCCATGGCCTCCCAGTCTCCGGTGCGCTCGTACCAGGGGACGAAGCGGTTGACGACGATGCAGGCGGTGGCGCCCATGCGGCCCTGGGCGTCGCGGCGGTCCCAGATATGGCCGGCATGGTTGGTTTCGTTGCGGCCGCAATTGAGCTTGTTGATATTGCCGAAGTGGTTGACCGCCGAGGAGCGATAGGCCGAGCGGATGGAAACCTTGCCGAAGCGGGCCTGCAGGGGTTCGAGCAGGTTCTGGCACAGCGCGCTGCCGGTGGCGATGGCCAGGTCCGGGTCGTCGGGGATGTTGGGGAAGCCGTGGATGACAGCGATTTCGGAATAGAGAAAGTCGCGCAGGAAGAAGTTTTCGCTGAGGCGGACGCGGCCGAGGTCTTCGAGGCTCTTGACGGATTTGGGCTGGCGCATGGCGGCTCTCGCTGGACGCGGCAATCTCGTGCGATAACGTCGGCGCCACAACCCCGTTTCGACGTCAGGACCTCAGCATGCTGGACGTGATCTTCTATATCGCTACCGCCGCCGAGGCGATGACGGCGGCGCTCGCGGCGGGGCGGCGCAAGATGGACTGGTTTGGCGTGTGCCTGCTGGCCTGCGTGACGGCGCTGGGCGGGGGCACGATCCGCGACCTGTTTCTCGACCACTATCCGCTCTACTGGGTCAGGAACCCCTATATCCTGCTGCTGGTCTGCGGCGCGGCGCTGGCGACTATCGCCATGGCGCGGGTGGTGGACAAGCTGCGCTGGCCCTTCCTGCTGCTCGACGGGCTGGGGCTGGTGGTGTTCACCATCATCGGCTGCCAGGTGGCGATCGAGATAGGCGCCCATCCGCTGATCGTCCTGGTCGCGGGCATGGTCACCGGCATTTTCGGCGGCATATTGCGCGACGTGCTGTGCAATGACGTGCCGCTGGTGTTCCGGGGCGAGCTCTATGCGACGGTCTCGCTGGTCACCGGGGCGATCTACTATTTCGGGCTGATGGCGGGCATCCCGTCCGACGTGGTGATCCTCGTGGCCATTGCGGTGGGCTTTCCGCTGCGCATGGTAGCGATCATCAGGAAGTGGGAAATGCCCAAGTTTGTCTATGACAGGGATTGGCGATGACGCTGGCGCGCATCGTATTGTCGCGTCGGGCGGGGTTTGACCTGCAGGCGGTTTCCCAGGCGCTGAACGGGCTGCCGGCGCAATCGGTGGCGCGGCCGGGGCCCTGGGGCAATCCCTTCACCATTGCCGAAGTGGGCGCCGAGCTGGGGCTGGAGAAAGACATGGCGCAGGCCGAGGCGGTGGCGCGCTACGGAGAGTGGATCAGCGGCGCCATCGAGGGGCCGAGACCGCCGCCGAGCAAGGAAACGATCCGCGCCGCGCTGGGCGGCAAGAACCTTGCCTGCTGGTGCCGCGCGGGCTCGCCCTGCCATGTCGATACCCTGCTCAGGCTGGCGAACGAATAGGGGAAGCCAAGAAAGGCTTTTCGCCCGACCAGTCCTGTGGCAGGACTACCATACAAGAACTGGAGTGCCTGATTTGCGACAGACGTGGCGATGGTTTGGTCCCAAGGACCAGTGCAGCATAGATGACATTACCCAGGTGGGTGCGGCAGGCGTGGTCAGTGCCCTGCATCACGTGCCCAATGGGGTCGTCTGGTCGCCCGAGGAGATCGCCAAGCGCCATGCCGAAGTGGCCACGCGCAAGGATGGCACGCCGTCCGGGCTGACCTGGGATGTGGTGGAAAGCCTGCCGGTGTCGGAAGACATCAAGAAGCAGAAGAATGACTGGCGCGAGCACATCGAGAACTACAAGATTTCCATGCGGAACCTTGCCGACAGCGGCATGGAAGTCATCTGCTACAATTTCATGCCGGTGTTGGACTGGACGCGGACCGACCTGCGCTGGACCGTGCCCAATGGCGGCTCGTGCATGCGGTTCGACATCAATGATTTCGCCGCCTTCGACATCCACGTGCTGGAACGGCAGGGGGCGGCAACCGACTACAGCAATGCCATTGCCGATGAGGCGGAGCGGCGCTTTTCGGGCATGGACGAGATGGCGCGCAAGCAGCTGGCCCGCAATGTGACGATGGGGCTGCCGGGCTCGACGGAGTCCATGTCGCTGGACGACGTGCGTGCGCATCTGGACGAATATGGCGCCATCAGCCGCGAGCGGCTGCGGGCCAATTTCGTGGACTTTCTCGATGCCGTGGTGCCGACTGCCGAGGACCTGGGGTTGAGGCTCTGCTGCCACCCGGACGATCCCCCGTTTGCACTGCTCGGCCTGCCGCGCGTGATGTCGACCGAGGCGGACTACAAGTACATCCTCGACGCGGTCGACAGCCCGGCCAATGGCATGACGCTGTGCTCGGGCTCGCTGGGCGCACGGCCTGACAATGACCTGCCGGGGATGATGGAGCGGCTGGGCGACAAGGTGCACTTCCTGCACCTGCGCAACGTCAAACGCGACAACGACGACATCGTCGGCTCGTTCTACGAGGCCGAACACCTGGCCGGCGACACCGACATGGTGGCGCTCATTGCGGCCATCGTGCGCGAGGAGACCAGGCGCAAGGCGGCGGGCCGCAAGGACCACACCATTCCCATGCGACCCGACCACGGTCAGGACATTCTCGACGACCTGGGCCGGCGCTCGCAGCCGGGCTATCCCACGATCGGGCGGATGAAGGGGCTGGCGGAACTGCGCGGGGTGATGACTGCGCTGGAACATGCGCAACTGGGCCTGGCCCGGTAAGAATCTGGGGGTAGCGGCGACGCTGCCCCCGTTGTCTCCACGTTTGGGCCATTAATTTACGACTCGTCAAAGTGTTGGGGCCAGTGTCGAACCTCGTTTGGTGCGAGGCGGTCGTGGTTGCTTTGACGTTTTTTCAGCGGGTGATGAGCCGGTTGGTGCCGGCGCTGGTCGATGAAGTCGAGCAGCAGCAGCGCACAATCGCCGAATTGACGCGGGCCAGGGACGAAGCCGAGCGCGCCAACGCCGCCAAGTCGGAATTCCTCGCCAGGATGAGCCATGAGTTGCGCACGCCGCTCAACGCCATCATGGGCTATTCGGAAATGCTGCTTGCCGACCCCGAGCTCAGGGGGCGCGACAAGCCGATGGCGGACCTGCAAAGGATCCATGCCGCCGGCCAGCACATGGCGGCCATGGTCGGCGATATTCTCGACATTTCCAAGATCGAGGCCGGCAAGATGACCCTCCATGTGGAGGAGGTGGATCTCGACTGGCTGATCGACGAGGTGGAAGAGGTCGCGGCGCCGATGGCGGCCAGGAACAATAACCGCTTCGTCGTGGAGCGCGGCGCTGACCTCGGCAGCCTGCGCGCGGATGTCGCCAAGCTGCGACAGGCCATTTCCAACCTGCTCTCAAATGCCGCCAAGTTCACCCATGACGGGACAATCACCCTTTCGGTGAAGCGGCGCGGCGACTGGATGGATATCGCCGTGGCCGACACGGGCATTGGCATATCTGCGGCGCAGCAGAAGCTGCTGTTCGCCGATTTTGCGCAGGCCAGCCCCGGAATTGCGGCGGTCTATGGCGGGACCGGCCTGGGACTTTCGCTCAGCCAGGATCTGTGCCGCCTGATGGGCGGGCAGATCGCCCTGGAGAGCGAGCCGGGCAAGGGCAGCCGCTTTACCATCAGCCTGCCGGCGCCGGCCGAGCGCCACGAGCATGGGGCTGCCCCCTCGGTGAGCGCTGATGAGCCGGAGGCCGAGGGTGACGGAGAGACCTTGCCATCCACGGCAGCGGAGCCGGCAGCTGTCGATGCGGATCAGCGCCCGCGCGTGCTGGTGGTGGACGACGACCAGAATTTCCTCGCACTCGCCGAGCAGATGTTCAGCAGGGAAGACTACGTGCCGATCTGTACCGATGCGCCGCAATCGGCGCTGCAGATCGCCCGCACCGTCAGGCTGGATGCGATCTTCCTCGACATCCTGATGCCGGGCTTTGACGGGTGGGATGTCCTGGCTGCGCTCAAGGCGGACCCGATGACGTCGGATATCCCGGTATTCATGATCTCGGTGCCCAGCGAGCGGAGCAGGGCTCTGGCGGCAGGCGCGGATGGCATTGTCGTGAAGCCATTCGATGCCGGCAGGATCAAGGCGGCGCTTGCGGGCCTGCGGGCCACGCGCGGCCCGACGCGCAAGATGGCCGGCAACCGATAGGACGGCAAAGGAAATGAGCGTCATTCCTGGCAGGGACCTGGTGTCTACGATCAACCGGATGTTCGATCGCAGCATTGGCGCTGCGGACCTGTCACCACATGTGCGTGGCAAGCTGCTGCGCCAGCAACTGGACTCGGTGGGCCGCATGATGCCCGCGCTGGTGGTGGCGTCGCTGGTGGTGATGGTGACCGTGCTGGCGCTGACGTGGCAAACGGCCATGTTCCTGCCGCTGCTGGCGGTGGGCGGTGTGATGGCCCTGATCGGTCTGCACAGCGTCTCGCTGACAGTGGACTGGCGCCGCAGACGGGTCTCGGTGCGGCCGCCTGCATCGGCAAGCCGCAGCGTGATCTATGCAGCGGTGCTGGGATCTTTGTGGGGCGTCGTGCTCACCGTGCTGCCGCTCGAACAGGACGGGACGATGCGGGGTGTCGCGGCCTTGGGTGTCAGCGGCCTGCTGTGTATCGCCATGATGGCGCTGGTCAACTATCCCCAAGCCCTGGCGGCCCTTGCCCTCCCCATGGTCCTTGGTGGGCTCGCCGCCATGTTGGGGTTGAGTTCGACGCTCGACACCTGGATGCATAGCGCATTGCTGATCGGCCTCGCGCTCGTCATGGCCGTGATTGCGCGCCACCATGCCGCGGCATTCGTGGCGCATCGCGGCGCCGAGGCGCTGGTGCGGGAAAAGGGCGAGATCATCGGCCTGCTGCTGCGGGAATTCGAGCAGGGGGCCACGGAATGGATCTGGGGCTTTGATGCGGGTGGCGCCATCAACAGCATGTCGGCCGGCTTCACCGCGGCGACCGGGGTATCCGAGGCGGCGCTGAAGGGTGCCGATTTCGTCGATTTCCTGCGCTGCATCACCCCGCCCAATGATCCCCTGCTGATCCATCTGGAGCGTGACATTGCGGGACGGCAGGCATTCCACAATGTGGAGCTGCGGGTGACGGCCGATGGACGGGAATGCTGGTGGAGCCTGACGGGCAAGCCGGCTTTCGACGAGGCGGGAAACTACACCGGCTATGTCGGCGCCGGCGCGGACGTAACCGAACGAAAGGCGGCCGAGCAGCGCATTGCCCTGCTGGCGCATCATGATGCCATGACGGGCCTGCTCAACCGCACCAAGTTCACCGAGCAGCTCAACAGCTGCGTGGCGCGGCTGGAGCGCTATGGCACCGCCTTTTCGGTGCTGTTCATCGACCTCGACCAGTTCCGCGCGGTCAATGACAAACGGGGCCATATCGCGGGCGACCGGCTGCTGGTGCAGGTGGCCAAGCGGATGCAGGCCATGGTGCGCGGCACCGATTTCGTGGCGCGGCTGGGCGGCGATGACTTTGCCATCATCCTGCCCAATGACGGCAATGTCGACAGCGCCAGCGGATTGGCGACGCGCCTGATCGAACAGATCGGCCACCCCTATCTGCTCGATGGCGAGCCGGTGAGCATCGGGGTCAGCATCGGCATAGCCATCGCGCCGCTCAACGGGAGCCGGCCAGACCAGATCCTGCGACATGCCGACATGGCGCTCAATCGGGCCAAGGCGGAGGGCGGCTCGGTCTTCCGCTTCTTCGAGAACCAGATGGATGCCGAGGCGCGGCAGCGCCGCGTGCTGGAAGTGGAATTGCGCGACGCGCTGCACAAGCATGAACTTGTGCTGTATTACCAGCCGGTGGTGTCTGCGAGCGATGAAAGCCCGATCGGCTTCGAGGCGCTGATCCGCTGGAACCACCCCAGCCGGGGGTTGGTGCCGCCGGCCGAGTTCATCCCGATAGCCGAGCAGTCCGGCCTTATCGTCGAGATTGGCGACTGGACGATCCAGCAGGCCTGCATGGCGGCTGCGAGCTGGCCCGAGCATCTCGGCGTGGCGGTCAATGTTTCCCCCAACCAGTTCCACCGCTCGGACATTGCCATCATCGTTCAAAGGGCGCTGGCGGTTTCAGGGCTCGCCCCCGAGCGGCTCGAAATCGAGATCACCGAGGGGCTGCTGCTGGAAAAGCCCGACGAAGTGATCGAGAAGCTGAGCGAGATCAGGGCGCTCGGCGTCGCCATTGCGATGGACGATTTTGGCACGGGCCAGGCAAGCCTGGCGCACCTGACGGCGTTCCCCTTTGACAAGATCAAGATCGATCGCGCCTTTGTCGGCGCTTCGGACGACGATGCCGTGACGCGGGATATTCTCAAGGCCATCGCGGCACTGGGCAAGACGCTGGGGCTCACCATCGCGGCGGAGGGCGTCGAGACCAAGGCGCAGGCGGACTTCCTTTCCGCCATTGCCTGCCAGCAGCTGCAGGGCTTCTACTTTTCCCGCCCGCTCGACAGCATGGACCTGCCGCATTACCTGCTGACCCATGTGCTGACGCAGGCGCCGGCGCTCAAGGCGGCTGCGGAAGCCAAGCTGGCGGGACTGGCCGGCTAGTCTTCCAGCAGGTAGGCGCCGGCGCGGGCCGGCAGGACATCTGTCCCGACGATCTTGGCGATGCTCGCCCCGCGAACCACGTATTTACCCGATACGCGCGACAGCACGAAGCCATCGGTGCCGGCCAGGATGGGGCGGCGGGCGATGAAGGCGTCGGGGCCATCCATGGCAATGAGATCGGCGATGGGCTGGCCCTTGCTGACGCGATCACCGAGTCCGACGTGGTAGGCGAGCAAGCCGGGTGCATCGGCCCGGAGGACTTCCGTGGCCTCGAAAGGTGTGGGCGCCGGAGCCGGCGACGGGCGCTGGCCCGGCTCGGCGGCGATGAGGCCGCGGCTGGCGAAGAAACCGTAGAGCCCCGCTGCATCCTCCTGGCCCATGGCGTCGAAACTGTCGGCACGGCCGCGATATTCGAGCGTCGCCGTTTCCGCGCCGGTCGGAATGGGGTGGCCGGGATGGGCGAGACGCGCCTTGCGGTAGAGCACGGGCAGGACTTCGTCGAAGGAGCCGCCGCCGCTGTCCTCGGCGGTGAGGGTGGCCGCGACACCCATCCAGTCGGCAAGGTCCTGCAGGCCGGGCATCAGCTCGGGCGAGGTAAAGATGTGCTTGAGGCTGTCATCGTCGCAGTGGAGGTCGAGCACGATATCGGCGGCCACAGCGGATCTGAGCACCAGGAGGCGGAGCTGCTGGATGGCGGTTGCCGGGCGCTGGGAGTCGATCCAGGCCAGGACGGCCGCGCGGATGGTGGCAAGATTGGCGGCAGGATCGGCGGTGAGCTTGCCGGCAATGGCAGCGGCGATGTGCGGATAGAGGTCGGGCCAGCGGCGGTTGTAGTTGACGCCGGTTTCGATGTCGTAGCGGCCGATGTGATGGCGCAGCGAGAAGTTGGCGAGGCCGAGCGGATTGACCGACGGGAAGATGGTGAAATGGGCCTTGAGCTGGCCGGCGGCATCGGCATCGCGCAAGCGGGGCAGCAGATGGTGCAGGGCCATGGTGCCGGGCTGTTCGTCGGCATGGAGTGCGGCCTGCAGGTGGACGCGCGTGGGCGCGTCGGCGGGGCCGGCAGTGTAGCAATAGAGCTCGGTCGCCGCGCCGGGCGTATCGCCGGCCAGCACCGTGCGGTGCAGTTGGAACGTCATGTCAGATCCTCAGCGCAGCCATTTGGGTGCGTAGCGCAGGCCCGGTGCCGCTGGCATATGGCGCATCAGTCGGCGATAGACCAGCCCGAACAGGAAAAAGATCACCAGTGAAACGACGAGGAAATAGAGCGCGGCGACGGAGAAATGCAGGAAGGCATTGTAGTCGCGCTCGAAGAGTTCCTTGGCGGTGATCATCAGGTCCTTCTGCATGCCGATGACCGGCAAGGCGAAATAGACGATGCAGGTGGCGTGGAACAGGAAGACGACTTCGTTGGTATAGGCCGGCCAGGCCAGGCGGATGAGATTGGGCCAGATGACGTGGCGGAACTGCTGCCGTCCGGACATGCCATAGGCGCGGGCGGCCTCTATTTCACCGCGCGGCACGGCGCGCAGGGCGCCGTAGAAGATTTCGGCGGTATAGGCGGCGGTGTTGAGGGTCAGCACCAGCGGGCCGATGAACAGCGGGTGCAGCACGAACCAGGATATGCCCCAGGGTTTCCACACGGCGACGTTGAAAGACAGCGCCAGCGAATAGAGCATGAAGAACTGGATGAAGAGCGGGGAGCCGCGGAAGGCGTAGACATAGCCGCGGCTGAGCCGGGAAATCAGCGGATTGGACGAGGCCTTGCCCAGCGCCAGCAGGACCGCAAAGACGAAGCCGAGCGGGATCGAGGCGGCGGCGAAGTAGATGTTGAACAGAACCGCCGGGGCGAAGAGCCCGAGTTCGTTGAGGAAGGTGTCCATCAGCGCGCCTCGCTCAATATGCCGCGGCCGGCGCGGCGCATGATGGCGTTGAAGGCCTTTTCGGAAAGCAGGGTTACGAGGATGTAGAAAACAAAGAGCACGAGGTAGTAGCGCCAGCGCCAGTCATCATGGACCAGGCCCACGGCAGGCAGGAAATTGGGGGCGCCGAGCCGATCGGCCCAGAGCACGATATCGGCGATCTGCAGCAGGGACAGCAGCGAGGTCGCCTTGACGATGAGCATCCAGACATTGGACAGGCCGGGCAGGGCATAGACCCACATCTGGCGGATATGGACGCGCCAGAGCACCTGGCTGGCGCTCATGCCATAGGCGCGGGCGGCCTCAAGCTGGCCCTTGGGCACAGAGCGCAGGGCGCCATGGATGACATTGGTGGCAAAGGCGCCATAGACCAGGCCCAGCGAGACGGACGCGAGGATGAGGTATTCGGGCGTGCCGAGGAACCAGTTGGCCTCCTTGCAGGGTGGCCAGGCGGCGGATTGGGCCGCAATGGTTTCGGGCGTGCAGACCTGGCTGGCGATGAACCATTCCACCGCCTGCTCGAAGGCGAGCGGGAAAAACAGGAAGAACAGCACGTCCGGCACGCCGCGCACGATGGACGAATAGATCGTGCCGATGAGGCGCAGGGGCAGGAAGCGGGAATTCTTGAGCGTCGCACCAGCAAGGCCGAAGATAACCGCCAGCATGCCGCCGGCAAGTGCTGCGAAGATGGTGAACTGGAAGCTCGCATACCAGGTGAGATGCTTGCCATTGGTGATGTAGCTCAGCCAGAAGGCGAGGTCTTCGCTCATGGGCTGAGGGCCTTGTCGGCGTGCATCAGGGCAAGTCCTTCGAACGGCATAGGGGCTCCCGTCACCCCCTCCCAACCTCCCCCATCAAGGGGGAGGTGCTGCATCGGGGATGTGGCACGATACTGCCGGGCCCACTGCTCCGACACCTCCCCCTTTCAAGGGGAGGTTGGGAGAGGGTGGGCGGCAGGCTCAATGCTTGCGGCTAGTCAGCGAAATACGGCCCGCGGCCTTCGAACCACTGGGCGATCAGCTTGTCGACGGTGCCGTCGGCCTTCAGAGCAGCCAGGGCGTCGTCGAACTTGGCCTTGAGCTCGGCTTCATCCTTGCGGAGACCGGCGCCAACGCCATTGCCGATCATCACGTCTTCGCCGACGAATTCCAGCGCGCCGCTGGAAGCACCGACGACGGGCTCAAGATAGGCGCCATCGGCGAGGATGGTGTCGAGATTGCCGGCAGCGAGGTCAGCCATGGCCTGATCGGCTGTGCCGAAGGAGACCACGGTGTTGGTGGCGCCGAGATTTTCTTCGGCATAGGCGGCCTGGATCGTGCCGCCCTGGACGCCGACGCGCTTGCCTTCGAGGGCGGACGGGTCAATGCCAGCGCCGGCAGCGGCGACGAACTTGGACGGATCGGGCGGGAAGTAGTTGTCGGAGAAGTCGATAGTCTCGAGGCGCTCCTCGGTGATCGACATGCCGGCCATGATCACGTCGTAGTTGCCGGCCAGCAGGTTGGGGATGATTGAATCCCAGTCATTGGTGATCCACTCGCAGGTGAGCGCGGCCTGGGCGCAGATGGCATTGCCCAGATCGATTTCGAAGCCGGCAGGTTCGCCCGCATCGTTGAGGAAGTTCCAGGGTGCATAGGCGCCTTCGGTGGCGATGCGCACCGTTTCCTGCGCCTGGGTGGCGGAACCGAGGGCCAGGATGGCCGCTGCCGCGATGATGAGCTTCTTCATCTGTTTCTCCGTTGCTTATTCTTGTCGTTGTGCCCATTGGCTGGGCCTGGTCATCAACGCTGCCTAGGTGTGGCTGGCCGCGTTGAGGAATTGCTTGAGGCGCGCCGACCTGGTGGCGCCGAATACCTGTTCTGGGGGGCCCTCTTCCTCGATGAGACCCTGATGGAGGAAGATGACCCGGTCACTCACCGAGCGGGCGAATTCCATGTCGTGGGTGACCAGAACCATGGTGCGGCCCTCGTCGGCCAGGACCTTGATCACGCGCAGCACTTCGACCTCGAGTTCGGGATCGAGGGCGGAAGTGGGCTCGTCAAAGAGCATGACGCGAGGATTGATGCAGAGGGCGCGGGCGATGGCGGCGCGCTGCTGCTGGCCGCCGGAAAGCTGGGCCGGATAGCTGTCGGCCTTTTCGCGAATGCCGACCTTGGCCAGCATGGCGAGAGCCTCTTCCTCCACTTCGTCCCTGGCCCGGCGCTGCACGACGAGTGGCGCTTCCATGACGTTTTCGAGGATGGTCATGTGGGCCCAGAGATTGAAGCTCTGAAACACCATGCCGAGTTCGGAGCGAATGCGGCGGATCTGGTTTTCGTCGGCAATCTGGCGATGGGGCGCCGTGCCGCGCAGCTTGATCTCCTCGCCGTCGATGGCGACGACCCCGCTGTCGGGCACTTCGAGCATGTTGATGCAACGCAGCAGGGTGGACTTGCCCGAACCGGACGAGCCGATCAGCGATACGACCTCGCCCTCACGGGCGGAAAAGGAAATACCCTTGAGCACATCGAGGGCGCCGAACGATTTGTGCAAGTCGCGAATTGCCACGACGGGCAATGTCTCCGCAATTGCAGGGGCAGCTTGCGCCATACTCACCATGGTCCGCCGAAGCGGGCACCTTCCTGAACGGCGACTGCCTTTTTTTGAGGCTGGCAGTCTTGACCGCCGTCAAGAAAAGCAAAAGCGCATCAGATAGCAAGCGGAAATGATGGTAGCCCACGGCCAAGCGCTGCGGTATCGAAGCGCAGTCGTCGGCGGGAGCGGGCATGTTCTATCTATTGGCCAAGCTGTTCTGGGTGGTTGCACAGCCACTGAGCATCATCGCGCTGCTGATGCTGATCGGCATTGTGCTGTTCGCTGTGGGGTGGCGGCGGCTGGGCTTTGCCGCGCATGCCGGGGCGCTCGCGGTGCTGGTCCTGTGCGGATTTACCTCGATCGGCGTACTGCTGATCCGGCCGCTGGAGGAGAGGTTCACCCGTCCATCACTCATGCCGGAATCGATCGACGCCATCATCGTGCTGGGTGGCTCGACACTGGCGCGCGTCAGCACCGCGCGCGGGGTGGCCGAACTCAATGATGCCGGGGATCGGCTGACCGACGCGGTCGTGCTGGCACGACGCTATCCGGAGGCGCGTATCGTTTTTTCGGGCGGGGCCGGCTTGCTGGAGCCCGGTGGGGAGCCCGAGGCGGCGACGGCCGAACGGCTATTGCTGGGCATGGGGATCGCCCCGGGCCGGCTGGTGCTGGAAGATCAGTCGCGCAATACGGATGAGAATGCCGACCTTACTGCAGCCCTTCTGGGCGATGATACCGGAACTGCGTTGCTGGTGACGTCGGCCTTCCACATGCCGCGGTCCGTGGGGCTGTTCCGGCGGGTCGGGCTCGAAGTCATCCCCTGGCCGACGGACTACCGCAGTTCGGGGCAGGAGCGATTCGGGTTCGATCTTGCCAATCCCGTGCACAACCTCAACACGGTCAGCATCGCGGTGAAGGAATGGATCGGGCTGGCCGTCTATCACTGGACGGGGCGGATCGATTCGATCCTGCCGGCTCAGACCTCGAACTGATCGGCGGGCACGACCAAACGATAGCGCACGCTGTCGGGTTCGATGCGGAATTCGGCAGTGCCGCCCACTGACAGAGGGACAATGCGCTCAAGCACCAGGGTGCCGAAGCGCGGCTCGAGGGCCGCCTTTTCGGCGTCGATGCCGGCTTCCTGCCACTCGATGACGAGGTCGGCTTCCTGGCCCTCATGGGCGACGATCTGCGCATCCACCCAGACATGCCCGGCTTTGCCGTCTGCCAGGGCACCATGCAGCACCGCATTGGCCCCGAGCTCGTGGATTGCCAGGCCAATATGCAGGGATGCATTGGGACCCAGCAACGGGTTGGCCCCGGTTATGCGCGCCTCGGCCAGAAGTGACGAGCCGACGCGGGTGAGCTGCGAGGTCACGAGGGTATGCAGGTAAGTGCCTCGCCAATTGCTGTCGGTAACAAGATCCTGCGTGCTGGACAGAGCATGCAGGCGGCCGCGAAACTTGTTGAGGAAATCCTGGATGCCGCCACTGTGATGGGCCGTCTGCATGGCCACGGACTGCACGATGGCCAGCAGATTCTTGGAGCGGTGGCTGACCTCGCGCAACAGGGAGGCGACTGCCAGTTCACGAGCCCGGGTCTCGCTGATATCGGCGATGACGGCGATGATCCCGTCGTCGTCGGGGATGAGACGCGCTTCGAAGATGCGGCGGCGCAGCCCATCCTCGAGGCTGAATTCAATCAGCTGTTCGGTGCGGCTGGTGCGCACGCGGTCATGGGCAGCGGCAAACTGGCTGGCGGTGTCAGGTGGAAATATATCGGCCTCGCGGCGGCCGACCAGGTCTTGCACCGGCCAGTCCGGGGGCAAATTTTCCACAAGGTCAAAGCGGTGCTCGTTGTCCTGGTGCAGGACGCACACACCTCTGCCCCGCAACCCTGCGGACAAGGCGCGCAACCTCATCGGCGATGGTGGTTCTGGAAGGGGCGGCATGAACAGTACTCGTTACATTTGGCTCGCGAGCCGGAAAAAACATGGCCCCGCCACTGGCGAGGCCACGGGTAGAAGCCCGATCGGCAAAGCTCCACTCAAGTCCGTCTGATGAAGCCAATAACCAGCGAGATAACCAGAAAGGCGAGAAACAGAAAGAACAGGATTTGCGCGATGCCGGCCGACGCACCGGCTATGCCGCCGAAGCCAAGCACGCCCGCAATCAGGGCAATCACGAGGAAGACCAATGCGTAGTAGAGCATGTCATTCTCCATGTTGAAAATCGCTGCCCGGACAACGGGCTGCACGGTGGCTGGTTCCTGTCCGGACAAGAAAAAGGCCGGGAAAACCCGGCCTTGGACGCGATGTGATTGAAGCGGCGGGCCCGATGTCAGGCGGCTGCGCGCGAACCTTCGTCGAAGAACAGCGCCTGGCTGATCAGCGCCTTGACCATGTCCGGGTTGAACGGCTTGGTGACAAGGAAAGTCGGCTCGGGGCGTTCGCCGGTCAGCAGGCGTTCAGGGAAAGCGGTGATGAAGATCACCGGCACCGAATGGCTGTTGAGAATGTCGTTGACCGCATCAATGCCCGAGCTGCCATCGGCAAGCTGGATATCGGCGAGAATCATGCGGGGCTGGGTCTGGGCGAACAGATGGACCGCTTCCTTATGGGTGCGGGCAACGCTGACTACCTTGTGGCCAAGGCTCTCGACCAGCTGCTCGATATCCATGGCGATGAGCGGCTCATCTTCGATGATCATGATCTCGGTCGCCACCTGGCGGGAAATCTCGATCGACGCCTCGTCGAGGAGGGAAGCGAATTCTGCTTCGGAAACCGAGAGGATCTCGGTGGCCTGGGCATGGGTGAAGCCTTCGACCGCTACAAGCAGAAATGCCTGACGGGGGCGGGGAGCGAGGTTGGCCAGATTGCTGGCGGCGCGCTTTTCCCATGCGAAGGACGACGTGGGCTGCGGCACCTTGACGGCCGAACTCGAAAAGAGTGCGGAAAACAGCTTGTAGAGCGCAATGCGATCATTGCTCGCCTCGGGAAACAGCGAGATGTCGGCTATGAGAGCTTCCAATGTGGCTGCCACGTAGGCATCGCCCGAGGTCTGGGACCCGGTTACAGCGCGAGAAAACCGCCGCAAATACGGCAGGTGCGGAGCAATCCGCGTGGACAAAGTCATTAGTATGAACTCCCAGTGACGCTTGAGGCTCGTGGATAGCACGAAACCACAAAACTCCGTTTCTCAAACAAAGTTCCTGACTGTGCGGAACTTTTTTTTAGGCTATGCATTCTCTCGGCCAATGTGGGCAATCTACAATTCGATGGTCTAGACACGGCATGATGAAGGACAAACTGGTGACCCAGCAACGTATGCGGACGCAGGCGGGGCGGGCAGATGATGGGCTGGGTCCGAATACGGATATCGGCGCACGACTGCGCGCGCTTTACGGGGCGGTTCAGGACGAAGGCGTACCGGAGCAGCTGCTCGACCTGCTGGAAAAGCTCGACAGTGCCGAGCAGGCGCAAAAATCGAAAAGTGCCTCGCGTGACGGAGAATAGCGGCATGAGTGCCGAATCGACTTCGTTCAAACGCGAAATGCTGGCAACGCTGCCAAGTCTGCGCGCCTTCGCAGTGTCGCTGACGGGCAAGCATGACAAGGCCGATGACCTGGTGCAGGACACGGTCATGAAGGCCTGGGCCAAGCAGTCCAGCTTCGAAATGGGCACCAATATCAAGGCGTGGCTGTTCACCATCCTGCGCAACGAGTTCTATAGCCAGATGCGCAAGCGCGGCCGCGAGGTGCAGGACAGCGACGGTGCATTTACCGAGCGTCTGTCGGTGCATCCCGCCCAATATGGCTCGATGGACATGCAGGACTTCAAGAAGGCCCTGTCGCAACTGCCCGACGACCAGCGCGAGGCAGTGATCCTGATCGGTGCATCCGGCTTTTCCTATGAAGAGGCTGCCGCGATCTGCGATTGCGCTGTCGGTACGATGAAGAGCCGCGTGAGCCGGGCGCGCACGCGCCTGCAGGACATCCTGCAGATCAGCGGCGAGGCCGACTATGGGCCGGACGCAGTGTCTGCCCAGGTGACCACGACCAACCATAGTTTCTAGCAACGGCTGGCGAGTGCCCTTTGTACGGCGCTCGCCAGATCCTCCTCCGGTATCGGCTTGGTGACGAAGACACCCGGCGCGGAGGAATGCAGGCTCAGGTCTGCGGTGGTCAGCACCACGGGTATGCCCGCGCCGACCAGCGTTTGGTGCAGCTGCTGGCCTAGCGGATCACCAGCGCGCAATTCCACGATTGCGAGTGCGATATCGGGCCAGCTGGCCTGCAACTGATGAGCTTCGGCGGCGTTGCGGACGAACAGAGTCTGCCCGGCGCCCAGCGTCTCCAGCATGCGCTGAATGTCGAGTGCGATCAGGAATTCGGCCTCGACGATGAGAGCGGGTCGTCCGTTGAGCATTGTGTTATCCGCAACCATGCGCGCACTCATGCTGCCAGCGGACGAGTCTGTCATTTAAGTTTGACATGTGCGGGAACGGGTTCTTCCCGGCTGCGTTGCGCAGTTTCCTGCCCTCCAGCGTCAAGCGGTGAATCTTGAGTCTCGTGCTGCCAAGTTCCGGGCGAAGGGTGCCATGCGAGCAGTGCCCGTTGCGGGCCATGCCCAGCTTCCGTGAGTTTGAACCGCAGGAACTGCGGTTTGTGTCCTCCTTCAAGACCGGTGAACTGGTGGCCGAAACCGGCACCACACTGCTTTCGGAAGGCAGCCATAGTGCGCATCTCTACACGCTGCTGTCGGGCTGGGCCTTCCGCTACAAGACGCTGCCGGACGGGCGGCGGCAAATCCTCAACTACATGCTGCCGGGAGACCTGGTGGGGCTGCAGGGGTCGGTGATCGGCGAGATGCAGCATTCGGTGGAAGCACTGTCTCCGCTGGTGCTCTGCGTGTTCCAGCGCGACCGGCTGAACGAGCTGTTCCGCAACCATCCCGGACTGGGCTTCGACATTACCTGGCTGGCAGCGCAGGAAGAGCGGATGCTCGATGATCACCTGCTCAGCCTGGGCCGGCGGAGCGCCGTGGAGCGGGCTGCCTACCTGATTGCATTTCTCTATCAGCGCGCGGCCGCAGTTGGTCTGTCGACCACGCGCGTGGTCTATCTGCCCATCACGCAGATGCATGTTGCCGACACGTTGGGGCTCTCCATCGTTCATACCAACAAGACGCTGCGCAAGCTGGCCGACCGGCAGCTCATCCGTTGGCTCGACCGCTCCTGCGAAGTGCTCGATGTCGAGGGGCTTATGGAGCTGGCGAAGTGGGACGGGCCACCGGAACGAAAGCGGCCGCTGATATGAGCCGGGCTGCAGCCTCAAATCTGCCACCGGCTTCGGCCATGTGGGGGACGCAAGTGCACAGCGTGCCGCGGGCGCCCAACAGATGACGGTGATGAATATTACAGGACCGATCAGCTACAGGCCGGACGTGACATCGAGGCGGCGTCTGCTGCATGGCCTTGCCGTGTTCGTTTCGCTCGCCCTGGTCATGCTGGCGGCTCTTGCTGCGTTGATCCTGGTGGAGGGTATCAACCGCCAGATCAACGACGTGCTGCACACCTATGAGGTGCGCAACCAGGCGCGCGAACTGACCATTGCGCTCAGTGAGGCGGAAAGCAGCGAACGTGGGTTTCTGCTGACGCGCGACCAGACCTATCTCGAGCCCTATCGGCGGTCTGCCGCCTCGATGGGCACGCGGCTCTTGTCGCTCACCAGCATCATCCAGGACGATCCCGCACAGGCGGCCCGGGTGCGCAGCATTGCCGCCGGCGTCGCGGCCCGGACCGAGGAAATGGCGCGCACGATCGAACTGGTCGAGGCGCAGCGCATGGGCGAGGCGCGCACGCTGATCGAGACAGGTGAGGGTGAGCGGCTGATGGACAGCCTGCGGTCGATGCTGGGGCAGTTCATCACCGAGGAAAACCAGAAGCTGTTCGAACGCAACCAGCAGATCGACGAGTCGCGGCGCTGGCTGGTCGGGGCGATCATAGCCGCCCTGGCAGGGGCGGTGCTGCTGGCCTACATGCTCTTCATCCGGGCGCAGCGGGAGATGCGCTCGCTGGCGCGCAGCAAGGATCAGCTGGCGAGCGAGAACGAAGTGCTGGAAGCCCATGTGCTGGACCGGACGCAGGCGCTGGAAGAAGCGCGCGCCCATGCCGAGCGGGAGCGGCAGCGCGTCGAGGCATTGCTGCAGGATGCCAACCACCGGATCGGCAACTCCCTGGCAACCGTGTCGTCGCTGCTGGGACTACAGCTGTTGCGCAGCAAGTCCGAGGAAGTGCGCGCGGCGCTCGAGGCGGCGCGCTCGCGCGTCCATGCCATCGCTTCGGCCCACCGCCGGCTGCGGCTGGGAGATGATCTCGAGACGGCCAGCGCGGACGAGTTTCTGGAGGCCGTGCTCGAGGACATCGCGTCGACCGCAACCGACGCCAAGGCGGTTTCGATGGTGGGGCGGTTCGAGCCCATCGTGGTCAGCGCCCGTGATGCCACGACCCTGGGCATCCTGGTGGGCGAACTGGTGACCAATGCACTCAAGCACGCGTTTCCCGACGGGCGCAGCGGCACGATCGAAGTGACACTCAACCGCGACGCGAGCGGTGTGCCGACGCTGAGCGTGGTGGATGACGGCGTCGGGCTGGCTGAAGCGCATGGGCTGGACGAGAGCGGCCTCGGGTCGGTGATCGTCAAGCAGCTGGCGAGCCAGTTCGGTGGCCAACCTCAATATGAGCGGCGTGCAAAGGGCGGGCTGAGCGTCAGCGTGCCGCTGCCCGGCATTGAAGCCGTTTCACACACAGCGGTCGAGTGACCCCGGAGGCCATATGCGCTTCATTGCCGTTCTCAACCGCGACGGTGGCACCTTGCGGACCATGGATCTCGACGCGTTCTGCGCCAGCGCCCGTGCCATTTTTGAGAGACATGGGCATGTGCTGGATTGCCAGGCCGTGCCGGGGAGCGAGGTAGAGGCGAGGCTGCGCGAGGCCGCAAATGCCGAGACTACGGATGCGGTGCTGGCGGGGGGAGGAGACGGGACCATCTCGACAGCCGCGGGCATTGCGTTCGAGAGCGGCAAGCCACTGGCGATATTGCCGGCCGGGACGATGAACCTCTTCGCGCGGGCCCTCAAGGTGCCACTGGAGCTGGACAACGCGCTTGAGGCGATAGCAGCGGGCCAGATCGGCAGCGTGGATGTTGCCACGGCCAATGACCGCGCCTTCGTGCATCAGTTCGGGGTGGGTATCCATGCCCGGCTGGTGCGTATCCGCGATAACATGAACTACCGCAGCCGCGTGGGCAAAATGCTGGCGAGCCTGCGGGCGATCGGCGCGGCTGCGATCAATCCGCCGCAGTTCGAAGCGGAGTTTCGCACGAGCAAGGGCGTTGAAAAACGACGCGTCTCCGGGATCGCTATTTCCAACAATCCGCTCGGCAACCGGCAGATTCACGCCGAGGGGCTCAATGCCGGGGTGCTGGGCATCTACGTTGCGGCGCCAATGTCCACCTGGGCATTGCTTCGCCTGACGCTGGATCTGTTCATGGGGACATGGCGGGACAGCCCCATGGTGTCCGAGCGGGAGGTCGAGGAGGTGACCTTGCACTTCCCCAAGCGAAAGCGCGGCGCGCAAGCCGTTATCGACGGCGAACTCATCAAACTGGATCGCTCGGTGACGCTCAGGGTGCATCCGGGCAAGCTGAAGGTGGTGCTGCCGAATGTTCTGGCTGCAGCAGAATAGGGGGGAACCAAGTGCGCATTGCAGCGTTACCGGCAATTAGCCGGCACGTTCAGTGTCGCCAGGACACTGTGTAGCGTCAGGACGAGAAGTGACAGACAAGAGCCACCCCCTCCCGGAACCGGTTCGGGAGATCGTGGATGACCCAGCGCGCCTGGAAGTGCTGGAGAGGTTGGACGTACTCGACAGCGGCCCCGATGCCGATTTCGAGCGCCTGAGCCGGATTGCCGCCCATATTTTCGATGCCGAAGTTTCCCTGGTCACGCTTGTCGACAAGGACAGGCAGTGGTTTCGCGCCTGTTTCGGCATTGAAGGCCTGACCGAGACTTCTACGCAGGTTTCGTTCTGCGCACACACGATCTCGCTACCCGGCGATGGCGAGACCATGGTCGTGCTGGATGCAAAGCAGGACCCCCGCTTTGCTGACAATTCCCTCGTCACAGGCTGGCCCTATATCCGCTTCTATGCCGGGGCGCCCATTGTGGTTGCCGGGCAGAAGCTGGGATCGCTCTGCGTCATCAGCGACAAGCCGCGTGAAGCCGTGGGCGCAGGGGAGCTCAAGCAATTGGTCGAGCTGGCGGGTCTGGCCTCGAGCCTGTTTGCCCTCAAGGACGAAGCGCGGGTGCGGGCCCGCACCGCCGCAGCCCTGGTGCGCGAGGAGTGGCGCCATGCGCTGACGCTCGAGGCGGGCAAGGTGGGCAGCTGGGTGTGGGATGTGCGGACGGGCGAGATCACCTGCAATGACACGTTCCGGCGCATGTACGCACTCTCCGATACCGACGCCATCCATGTCGGTGATGTGCTTGCGGCGACCCACCCGGCGGACCGCGCCGCGGTGCAGGCCGGCATCGATGCCAGTTTTGACGATGGCGTGGACTACAGTGCGGAGGCGCGGGTGGCGGCCTCCGGGCGCTGGCTGACCATGCGCGGCCGCGTCTATCAGCGCGACGCCGAGGGCAAGCCGCTCGTGATGATGGGCGCCAGTATCGACATTTCCGAGAGCAAGCAGACTGCCGAACATACGCGGCTCCTGCTGCGCGAACTCAATCACCGGGTGAAAAACACCCTGGCGATGATCCAGTCGGTGGCGCGCCAGACCATCCGGCAGAACCCTGACCCGCAGGACTTCATCGAGGCTTTCTCGGGCCGGCTGCGGACCATTTCTGACGCGCATGTGCTGCTGGCGGATCGCGACTGGTCGGGCGTGCAGCTCTATGAGGTGATCGCCTCGCAACTAGGCCCGCGTTTCCGGACGCATCCGGATCGGGCGGAGGTCCGTGGCGAAGACCTGACCTTGCCGGCCGACCATGCGCTGGGACTGGGGCTGATCCTGCATGAGCTGACCACCAATGCGCATCGGTATGGCGCCTGGTCCGACGAGAGAGGCACGGTCAATATCGCCTGGGAAGTGATGCGCGAGCCCATCCGCGGCCTGTCGCTGACATGGCGCGAGACCGGTGGACCCAAAGTGCTGCCACCAGAGGAATATGGCCTGGGCACGCGGCTGATCGAGCGGAGCCTTGCCAAGGTACTCGACAGCGAAGTCAAGCTGAGCTTCGACCCCGAAGGCGTGGCCGCCCGGGTGTGGATGCCGTTGCCATCAGAAGAGCAAGTGTGAGGCCGCCTTGCGGGCGGCCTCGCTTCAGTCGTCGGATTTGTCGCTGCCGCCCCGCATGAGCAGGTAAGCGGCTACCGCCGCCGCGGGCAATCCCAGCGTTCGGAGCATGGGCGAGCGCAGCAAAACGGGCAGGGCAGTGATCGCCGCGGTGGTGACGAAAGCGCTGGTCTCAGTCGACCGACGCTTTTCCGCCAACTCACGACGCCGCCTGCCTTCGCCGATCTGGCTGCCCAGATAGACAGCCAAGGCCAGTGCCAGGAAGGCTCCCGCCAGGATCAAAGCGGCATAGATCGGGCCAAGTGCCTGGGCCAGGGCAATGAAGCCCGCTGCCACCAGGAAGCTCACCCCGGCCAGCCCGAACACCACGATCAACGCATTAACGATGATGGTGTTGCGGACCCGTTCGGTGATCGAGTTGACCTCGATGCCCAAAAGGGCCGCGAGCGGAACCAGGAAATTCATGGCGCTTAGCGACGCGACAGCAATGCAAGGATGAAGCCGATGCCGATCGCGCTGGCCACCGCGGTCAAGGGCTTTTCGCGGATGGTGTCCTTGAGCTGCTTTTCCATGGCGCTTGCCTGGTCCTGGACGTCGTCGATGACGTGCTGACCCTGGCGCTGCAGGTGCCGGGCCTCGCTCCTGGCGACTTCGCGGACTTCGCTCACCTTGTCATTGCTGAGCCGGGCGAGGGTGGAAGCAATCGCCTTGAGATCATCCTGCAGCTGGGAAACCTGATCCTCGAGCTGGGCTTCGCGCGCCTTGCCGCTGGCACGGCTGGCGGCAGCGCGGACGCGCGGCGCGGCGGATGGTTTGCGGGTCGGGGCAAGATCGGGTGTGGTAGCCATGGAGACGCTCCTGTGAATGTGTGGGCTAAACGCCTAGAAAACATGGGGGTTCCCTAATCCCTGCAAGAAGACACCCCAATACGCGATCAGGCGTATTGGGGTGACAGGGGGCGGGCGAAAGGGGGGCGACTTTCAACCCGCGGGCGCTTCTCATGATGTGAGAACCAGGGGACTGGTTGCGCCCTTTTTGGTTACTGGATGGCTAGATGCGTCCCATCAATACGAGGATGAGAACGACGACCAGCACGACACCCAGGATGCCGGAGGGGAAGTAGCCGAAGCCGCGCGAGTAACCCCAATTGGGCAGCGCGCCGATCAGCAGCAGAATAAGGATGATGATGAGAATTGTACCCAAGCCCATGGTAGCTCTCCTTGTTGTTCTTGTGACGCTTAGTGGCCGCTAAAGCACGGCAACCAGGAGACCGGCGGCGGTAGCCAGGATGAACAGGGCAGGGGTGAGAGCCTTGAACACGTCGCCATAATGGGTCTGCCCATCATAACCTTCAGTCCACACCGCTGCGGTGGGGCCCTTGTTCGCCAGCGCCTTGATCTGCATGTTCGTCATGACGGTCTCCGCTTGGTCCGGCGCTATAGTGCGCGTGACCAAGAAACGGGCACCAATCAACTTGGTTCCCTTGTCGTCATTGATTCAGTTTGAAGATGTTATTCGACGCGCAGCACATCCACCGACTGGGTGGTCTCGTGCGAGCCGTGCGTCCTGAGGACACCGACGATGGGCGAGATATCGGCATAGTCGCGGCCATGGCCGATGGAGATGTGGTCGGGTCCGGCAATCATGGCATTGGTGGGGTCGAACTCGACCCAGCCGACATGCTGGCCGCACCAGGCGCGCACCCAGGCATGCATGGCATCGGCACCTTCGAGGCGGGGCTTGCCTTTGGGCGGGTTGGTGCGCAGGAAGCCGGAGACATAACCGGCGGGAATGCCTATGCCGCGCAGCCCTGCGATCATCACATGCGCGAAGTCCTGACAGACCCCCTTGCGCAGGGCGAAGGCTTCGGCGGGCTTGGTCTCGACGTCGGTGGCCTTGGGGTCGTAGGCGAAGTCGCGATGGATCGCCATGCAAAGGGCGGTTGCCGCCGCCATGACGGAGGGTGCATCGGCCGCGACAGCCTCGACATATTCGGTGATGGCAGGGACAAGCGGAACGCGGGGCGAGGCGGCGAGAAAGTGGTGCGGGCTATCGGGCTCGACCGACCAGTAGCGGGCGATCTCAAGTCGTAGCCCCTCGCGCGTCGGCGAAAGATCGGCCGGCGGGTGCAGATCCTCCATCTGGACGCGCGCCGTCAGGCGAATGGCCAGGTGATCATGGGGGGTGAGATAGGTGAGCGTGGTGACCGAATTGCCGAAGAAATCGGTGAAGGTGCTCTCCCGCTGCGGGCGGGGTTCGAAGGAGAGCCCGGCCGCGACGACCCGCTGAACACCGGGAATGGTGATGGGGGCGACGCGGATGAGGTGACGGCCGCCATGGACGGTGGCGTCATAGTCGTAGTGCAGTTCCAGGCGGACATCGTAGAGCATCACGTCACACGAAATAGGCTGCGGCCACGAGGCCGGCCAGCACGCCGATATCGGCCGCCAGCTTGTCGAGACGTTGCGGGGTCATGTCCGCGGGTTCGGCGATGCGCAGCTCGGTTTCGATCTCGAGCGCGGCCTTGGCAGCGGGCGAGAGCTGACCATCGTCAATGCCGCCGGGCAGCATTTCGATCTGGGCGCGCAGCTCGCTGAGCTGGAAAATGACCGAACGCGGGTTGAGGGGATCGAGCGCCAGCAGATCAATGGCGCTCTGGGTGCCGGCGCTGACCGAATAGCGCCGGCGATGCGACATGACGCTGTCGCCGATTTCGAGCAGCATTTCGAGCGAGCCATCGGGCGCGGTCTTGCTGGTGAGCCAGCTCAGGATGCGGGCGATCTGGATGGCGCGCTCCAGCCGGCGGCCCAATTCGAGGAAGCGCCAGCCGGCGAAGCGATACATGTTCTCGTGCACGAGGCCGGAAAAGCCGGCCAGCTTGCGCAGCAGCACAGTCATGGCGCGGGTGGCATCATCGCCCGGCCCGATGCGGGCGGCAAAGCGCTGCGCGGTCTTCTGCAGGTCGTTGAGCGCCAGCCAGCCGTCGGGCGAGAAGCGGTCGCGGATCTGGCCGGCGCTGTGAACGGCGCTGTCGATGGAAGCCAGCAAGCCCTGCGGCATCGCCTCGGAAGCGTCCACGTCGATGGTGTCGAGGAAGGCAGCGCAGTGGGTCAGGATCGGCAGATCGGCCTTGCTGAGTTCGGCCAGCCGCGCATTGTAGGCGCGCAGGATGCGCACGGTGGCTTCGCAGCGCTCGGCATAGCGGCCCAGCCAAATCAGATTGTCGGCGGCGCGGCTCGGCAGACTGCCGGGCGAATTGCGGACCAGCTTCTGGCCGTCGCGCGGGAGGAGGGAAACGCGCTCCACCGGCTTGGAGGACAGAACCCAGACGTCGGCGGCCTGGCCGCCGCGCTGCATGGCGATGGCGCTGGTGTCGAGGGTCGAGGCGACGCGGGCGAAGCCGCCGGGCATGATGGTCCAGCCTTCGGCGGTGCGGGCGGCATAGACGCGCAGGGTGATCGGGCGCGGTTCCAGCTTGCCGTTGACATAGACCGGCGCAGTGGAGAGCTGCACGGGCTCCTGGCCGACATAGTCGGCGCCGTTGGCCCGGATGCGCTCGAGCAGCGCCGCCTTCTGGTCGGGTGGAACGGTGGAGCCCAGCGCGGTGCCACGCAGGTCGTCAAAGGGCAGGGTGGTGGCGAAGGCCGGGCCGATTAGCAGATTATCGAAATTGGCGAGGACGTGGCGCTGCTCGCGAGGCTGGCCGCACCACCAAGTGGCGATTTCGGGAAGCAGCAGGTCGGCGCCGAGCAGCTTCTGGGCAAGGCGCGGCATGAAGGCGGCCAGCGCGCGGGTTTCGAGCAGGCCGGTGCCCAGGGCATTGATCATCGAGATGGAGCCGTGGCGCAAGGCATCGACCATGCCCGGCGTGCCGATGCGGCTGTCATAGCGCAGTTCGAGCGGATCGACGAAGGAGGCATCCATGCGGCGCCAGAGAACGCTGATCGGCTTGGGCCCGGCGACGGTGCGCACCATGACCTTGCCGTCCTCGACGATGAGGTCTTCGCCTTCAAGCAGCATCAGGCCGAGATAGCGGGCGATGTAGGCGTGTTCAAAATAGGTTTCGTTCAGCTGGCCGGGGGTGAGGATGCCGACACGGCCGCCATCCCGCTTGGCATCGGCAAACAGCGTATCGCGGAAACTGCGGAAGAAGCCGGCGAGGCGCTGGACATTCATGTCTGCGAAGACATCGGACAGGGCGCGCGTGGTGGCGACGCGGTTTTCCAGCGCGAAGCCAGCGCCGGAGGGGGCCTGTGCGCGGTCGCCCAGCACCCACCAGGCGCCATCGGGGCCGCGGCCCAGCTCGAAGGCGCAGAAGTGGAGATAGTTGCCGCTGACCGGCTTGACGCCCACCAGCGGGCGCAGGAATTCGCCGTTGCGCGCGACCAGTTCTGGCGGCAAAAAGCCCTGCTGCACCAAGGTATTGTCGCCATAGATATCGGCGATGACGGTCTCGAGCAGTTCGGCGCGCTGGATAAGGCCGGCGCTGATGCGCGACCAGTCGGCTTCGCCGATCAGCAGGGGCACATGGGCCAAGGGCCAGTCGCGTTCCTTACCTTCGGCGCCGTCATACTTGCGGTAGAACACGCCGGCATCCCGCAGATACTGGTCGGCCCGCTCGAAGCGGGCCGCCAACTCGTTGGGACCGAGCCTGTCGAAGGCGGACATCAACTGCGACCAGCCGGGACGGATATTGCCGTCCGCATCGATCATCTCGTCGGGAATGCCCGGCTGCAACCGATAGTCGGCAATAATGCTGGGTCCGGCCGGTGGCTTGCCCTTTGACTTCTGATTCCGCATTTCCATGCGTTACCAGAAGCGTGGGGGGCGTCGCAGGTCAAGCGTCAGCGGGAATTCGTCCGCAGGCTTTTCCTCGCGCAGCACGTAGCCGCCCGCCGTGTAGTTCTGCGGCACGAAGCGGGCGAGGCGGCGGGCCTCGGCTTCGTTGCCGTTGACCGGGAAGGTATCGTAGCTGCGGCCGCCGGGATGAGCGACGTGATAGACGCAGCCGCCGACCGGGCGCTGGGTCCAGCGATCGTAGATATCGAAGACCAGCGGGGTGTTGACCGGCAGGGTCGGGTGCAGGCCCGAGGCGGGTTGCCAGGCCTTGTAGCGCACGCCAGCGACGGAAATTCCCTTGGTTTCAGTTGCCCTTAGGGGCACGGGACGCTGGTTGCAGGTGACGGCGTAGCGCTCGGGATTTATGCCTTCGAGCTTGACCTGCAGGCGTTCGACCGAGGAGTCGACGAAGCGGACGGTGCCGCCGATGGCGCCCTGTTCACCCATGACATGCCAGGGCTCAAGGGCCTGGCGCAGCTCAAGTTTCATGCCTTCGTATTCGACTTCGCCGCAGAAGGGGAAGCGGAATTCGAGCTGGGCCTTGAACCAGGCGGGGTCGAGCTTGAAGCCGTGGCGTTCGAGGTCGGCGAGGATATCGAGGAAGTCCTGCCACACAAAAGCCGGCAGCATGAACCGATCATGAAGGGTGGTGCCCCAGCGCATGAAGGGGCCATCGAGCGGGTCGGTCCAGAAGCGGGCAATGAGGGCGCGGATCAGCACCTGCTGGGCCAGCGACATGCGCGCATTTGGCGGCATTTCAAAGCCGCGGAACTCGACGAGGCCGAGGCGGCCGGTCGGGCCATCGGGGGAATAGAGCTTGTCGATGCAGATTTCGGAGCGGTGGGTGTTGCCGGTGACGTCGACGAGCAGGTTGCGGAACAGGCGATCGACCAGCCAGGGCAGCGGTGCGGGCTCTAGCGAGGCCGGATGGGGCACCTGCGCCATGGCGATTTCGAGTTCGTAGAGGCTGTCGTGGCGCGCTTCGTCGAAGCGCGGCGCCTGACTGGTAGGGCCGATGAACAGGCCCGAGAACAGGTAGCTCATGGCCGGATGGCGCTGCCAATGCAGGACAAGCGACTTGAGCAGGTCCGGGCGGCGCAGGAAGGGGCTGTCATGCGGGGTGGCGCCGCCGACCACGACATGGTTGCCGCCGCCGGTACCGGTATGACGACCGTCGATCATGAACTTGTCGGCGCCGAGGCGCGACTGGCGTGCCTCTTCGTAGATGGCGGTGGTGGTCGCCACGCAATCATCCCAGTTCGAGGCGGGATGGATGTTGACCTCGATGACGCCCGGATCGGGCGCGACGCGGATCACGTTGAGACGCGGATCGTGGGGGGGTGCATAACCTTCGAGGTGGACCGGCTGGCCAACCACTTTGGCCGCGGCCTCGGCTGCTGCGATGAGCTCGAGATAGTCCTCGAGCTTTTCGACCGGCGGCAGGAAGACGCAGAGGCGGTGGTCGCGGATCTCGGCGGTGACGGCGGTGCGGACCTCGCCCTCGATCTCGCTGATTTCCTGCTCGACGCGGTCCTGCTGTTCGGTGGCAGCAGTGAAGTCGGCGGTGGCTTGGGCGCGCGGATCGGCCTCAAGGCCGGTCTTCTGGCGGGCCAGCAGCTCGACCGGATCGGGCAGGGCGCCGCGCGGCGCGCCGGGATCCTGGGCCACGACATGGGGATATTCGGTGGGCTTGAGATGCTTGAGCGAACTCAGCGGCAGGCGATAGCCTGCCGGGCTGTCGCCGGGGGCGAGGAAGAGCTTGCCGCGGCGGGTCTTCCACTTTTCGGTGAGCCAGGGGCTGGAGGCGGCGGCGTTCCAGCGCTGCACCGGCAAGACGTAGCCAGTGGGGGTGGTCAGGCCGCGTTCGAACACCTTGGCGATGCGCGAGCGAGCCTCGGGATCAGCCAGTTCGGAATTGGCGGGATCGACATTGGCCGGGAGGTTGGCTTCCTTGAGCAGCCACTCGCCCGGGTCCTCATAGGCCTCGTCGATGGTTTCGCCGGTGAGACCCAGATTGTGCGAGAAAACCTCAAGAAATCTGCGCGCATCGGCATGGGTTGCTGACGTCTTGACGCCTTCGCGGGCGATGAGGCTTTCATCGGTCCAGACTGGCTTGCCATCGAGACGCCAGTAAAGCGAGAAGGTCCAGCGCGGCAGGGTCTCGCCGGGATACCACTTGCCCTGGCCGTAATGCAGCATGCCGTTGGGGGCAAAGCGGCTGCGCAGGCGGCGGATCAGGTCATCGGCCAGCGTGCGCTTGGTGGGTCCGACAGCGCCGGTATTCCACTCGTCGGCCTCGAAATCATCAATGGAAACAAAGGTTGGCTCGCCGCCCATGGTCAGGCGGACATCATTCTCGACCAGCACCTTGTCGACCTGCTTGCCGAGCGCATCGAGCTCGTCCCAGCTCTCGTCAGAAAAAGGCTTGGTGATGCGCGGATGCTCGGCAACGCGGGTCACGCGCATGTCGAAGGCGAAATCGACCTCGGCATAGGAGGCAAAGCCGGAGATCGGCGCGGCATTGCGATAATGCGGCGTGGCCGCCAGCGGCACGTGGCTTTCGCCCGTCAGCAGGCCCGAAGTGGGGTCGAGCCCCACCCAGCCGGCGCCGGGCAGATAGACTTCGCACCAGGCATGCAGGTCGGTGAAATCATGATCGGTGCCAGCCGGCCCGTCGAGCGAGACCAGGTCGGGCTTGAGCTGGATCAGGTAGCCGGAGACGAAACGGGCGGCGAAGCCGAGATTGCGCAGGGTCTGGACCAGCAGCCAGCTGGAATCGCGGCAGCTGCCCCTGGCATTGCCCAGCGTTTCCTCGGGCGTCCAGACGCCGGTTTCCATGCGCACGATATAGGCGATGTGCTGCTGGATGGAGGCATTGATGGCGCTGACGAAGTTCACCGTATTCATCGGCGTCTTGTCGATGCCGTCGAGGAACTTCTGCAACAGGGGCCCCATGGGCTCGGGCTGCATATAGATGGAGAGATCGGCGCGGACATCTTCGCGATATTCGAAGGGCCAGATCTCGGCGCTCTCCTCCACGAAGAAGTCGAACGGATTGTAGACCGTCATGTCGGCAACGAGGTCGACTTCGATCTTGAGCTCGGTGACCGGCTCGGGAAAGACGAAGCGCGTCAGGAAATTGCCATAGGGATCCTGCTGCACATTGACGAAGTGCAGCGCGGGCGAAACCTTGAGCGAATAGCTCAGCACCTTGGTCTTGGAATGCGGCGCCGGTTGCAGCCGGATAATCTGGGGCTGCAGATAGACCGGGCGATCGTACTTATAGTGCGTCAGATGATAGACAGCGGCTTTGATCGACATGCGTTCCAGTCGCTCGCTTCAGACCACAAAATTCGGCTTCCCGGAAAAGAGCTTACCGGTGTTTGTCGGCCGGGGATAGGCGCATGGTGGATAGGGTGGGTTGCAAAGGCATATCGGGATGCCTCTCCTCAACGTATCCTCGTTCAGTGGTCCGCCATCATGCAGTCGACACCCCACACGGGCGGGGAGGGATCAAAGGTAGCCCGCATGTGTGGGCCAACCCGACAACCCCCTCCAGGCCTCCAGGCCTTCAGTCCATTCTACATTGCACCGAGAGGGAGGCGCGACGTGTCGGCTACACCATCTCGTCGATGACCTGACGCTGGCGCAGCATTTCGAGGAAGATGCGGTAGTCCTTGTCGAATTGCGGGCGCGCTGTGGCATCGGGCGCGCGTTCGCGGCCGCCTTGCTGCATGGCGACGCAAGCGGCCTGAAGGGTGGGATAGAGGCCGGCAGCGGTGGCGGCGACCATGGCCATGCCGAGCAGGGTGGCGTCCTTGGCCGAGGATTCGACCACGGTGCAGCCGGTGGCATCGGCATAGAGTTCCATCAGCACTGCGTTGCGGGTGTGCCCGCCGGTGACGTGCAGGGTATCGATGGCGTAGCCGCGGGTGTTGAGCGTTTCGAGGATGTGCCGGACGCCCAGGGCGATCGAGACGGCGGCGCGCCAGTAGAGGCGGCACAGGGAGTCGAAGTCGCTGTCGAGCGTCAGGCCGGAGATGACGCCCAGGGCAAAGGGATTGCCAAGGGGAGAGCGATTGCCATGGAAATCGGGCAGGACATGCAGCCGGTCGGCCAGTGCACGCCCTTCGCGCATGCGCAGCTCCATGATGCGCTGGGCAATGTCATAATGCATCTGCGGACCGGGTTCGCCTCCGGCGCTGTGCCAGCGAATGATGTGGTCGAGCAGGGCACCAGTGGCCGACTGGCCGCCTTCGTTGAGCCAGACGTCCGGCAGGACCGCTCCGAAATAGGGGCCCCAGACACCGGTGGTCGGACGATCCTCGGCCGACAGCGCCATGACGCAACTGGAGGTGCCGGCGGCGAGCGCCAGGTGATGATCGATGGTGTCGATATCGTGGGCAAAGGCGCCGAGAACCCCGAGCGCACCGGCATGGGCGTCGATCAGGCCGGCGCCTACGCGGCAGGCGGTGGTGAGGCCAAGCGCTTCCGCCGCCGTCTCTGTCAGCGGGCCGAGGTCTGTGCCGACCGGGCTGGCCTGCTGGGGCAGGGCAGCTTTGTCGATGAGGTCTTCGAGGCCAATGGTGGCAAGAAAATCGTGCTGCCAGCCCTGTTGCTCATGCGCCAGATAGGTCCACTTGCAGGTCAGGGTCGACTGCGAGCGGGCGAGGGACCCGGTGGCTTTCCAGGAGAGAAAGTCGGCCAGGTCGAACATCTGGCCGGCGCGGGCCCAGCTCTTGGGCATATGGCGCTTGAGCCACATGAGCTTGGGCGCTTCCATCTCCGGCGACATGACGCCGCCGGCATAGGCCAGCACCTTGTGGCCGGTCGAGGTGCATTCATCGGCTTCGGCCAGAGCGCGGTGATCGAGCCAGACAATGGTGTCCCAATTGTCCTCGCCATTGGTCGAGACGGTGACCGGCTGGCCGTGGGCATCGCGCACCACGAGCGAACAGGTGGCATCGAAACTGAGGCCGACGACATTGACGGGATCGGCGCCGGCGGTGGCCAGAGCCTCGCGTACCGCTGTGCACACGGCCAGCCAGATCTGCTCGCTATCATGCTCGGCATGATTGGCGTCAGTACGGTTCATGACAATGGGATGTTCGGCGCGGCTGACCAGCGATCCCCGGGCCGTCAGCACGCCTGCCCGGGCACTCCCCGTACCCACATCCACTGCTACCAGGAGGCTTTGCGTCAAAGATCGAGCGCCTTCTTCTCGGTTCGGGCGCGAAGGTAGCTGAAGGCAAGCGGGTTGGCTACATGGCTAGAGCTGGTCGGCAAGATAGCGCTGCAGGGTCGCTCTTGTGCCAATGGACCACAGCGTGGTCAGGGCATGGGAAAAGGCGGCGATGAAGGTCTGATTGCGGGCCAGGTCGCCATAGATGTCGGTCATGGCGAGCCAGGCCTTTGGATCGTCCTTGGCCAGTTTGGCCTGGGCGGTGAGGCGATCCCAGCTTGGATCATTTGGTTCGATGACGGCGCCAGATTCGGTGGTGCCGTGGCAATAGCGGCACCAGAGGGCCGATACGAGCGCCAGGCCATTGACCGAGTTGCCGGCACTGACGCGGTCAAGGGCCGAGGGAATGATGAATTTGGGCTGGCGGTTGGAGCCGTCCAGCGCCAGGCGGCGGGTGGTATCGCCGATCTTGGGATTGGCGAAGCGGCGCTGGCAGAGGGCGAAATAGTCGTCGAGATCGGTATCGGGGACCGGGGGGACGACAGGGATGATCTCGTCGTTCTCCACCTTGGCCAGGAAATCGCTGACCAGCCGGTTGTTCATGGCGTCATGCACGAAATGAATATCGAGCAGGGCCGCCGGATAGGCGATGGTGGCGTGACCGCCATTGAGGATGCGGATCTTCATATGCTCGTAGGGCGCAACATCCTTGACGAACTGCACGCCAACCTTTTCCAGCGCCGGACGACCAGCGGGGAAATTGTCTTCCAGCACCCATTGCTTGAAGCTCTCGCAAAAGACCGGCCAGTTGTCCTCGATACCGAAGTTTTCGGCGAGGAGCGCCTTTTCGCGGTCAGAGGTGGCGGGGGTGATGCGGTCGACCATGCCATTGGGGAAGGCGACATTGGCCCGCACCCATTGCGCCAAGCCCATATCGACCAGTTCGGCAAGGCCGACGACGGCATTCTCGGTGACATGGCCATTGCCCGGGATGTTGTCGCAGCTCATGACGGTGAAGGGCGCGATGCCGGCGCCGCGGCGGCGGAGCAGGCCAGCCAGGATCAGGCCGAAAGCTGTCTTGGGCGCGTCCATATGGGCTGCGTCCCAGGCGATATCGGGGTGAGCCGGATCGAATTTCTGGCTCGCCGGATCAATGTAATAGCCGCCCTCGGTGATGGTGAGCGAGACGATGCGAATGGCAGGGTCGGCGAGGCGGTCGATAACGGCGGCCGCGTCGCCGGGCTTGAGGTAATCGATCATCGCGCCGGTAATGCGGGCAGAGCTGGCATCGGCTTCCTGTTCGACCACGGTGGTGAGCCAATCCTGCGCCAGCAGCTTCTGGCGCATGGCTTCGTCCGCTTCGCGCACGCCGGCGCCGACCAGGGCCCAATCGTGGTCGGAACCGGTGGCGAAGAGATCATCGAGATAGACGGCCTGGTGGGCGCGGTGGAAGTTACCGACGCCGAAATGCACGATGCCGGCCTTAAGGGCACTCCGGTCATAGGCGGGGACTGACGCCGTGGTGATGGAGTCGAGAGCCTGAGCCGAGAGCTTGGTGGTCATGGTGGATCGTTCCTAGAGTGCGATGCCGGCGGCATCGAACCTGTAGATGCGGGTGGGGTCGGGCGTGAGGTAGACGTCGTCGCCATGGCTGAAGGTCTGGTCGCCATCGGTGCGAATGGTCATGAGGCCAAGGCCCTCGACATGGACGTGCAGGAACGTGTCGGAGCCGAGCTGCTCGGCGACGCCGACCTTGCCCTTCCAGGCATTGGCGAGCGGATCTCGGCTGAGCTTGAAATGCTCGGGGCGGACGCCGATGGAATGGGCGTTGTGCTTGGCGGCCTCCGGGCCATCGACGAAATTCATGCGGGGGCTGCCGATGAAGCCGGCGACGAAGCGGTTGGCGGGCTTTTTGTAGAGATCGAGCGGGGAGCCGAACTGCTCCACATTGCCGGCATTCAGCACGACGATGCGGTCGGCCATGGTCATGGCTTCGACCTGATCGTGGGTGACGTAGATCATCGTGGTCTTGAGCTGCTGGTGCAGTTCGGTGATTTCCAGCCGCATATTGACGCGCAGGGCGGCGTCCAGGTTGGACAGGGGCTCGTCGAAGAGGAAGGCCTTGGGTTCGCGCACGATGGCGCGGCCGATGGCGACGCGCTGGCGCTGGCCGCCGGACAGGGCGCGTGGGCGGCGGTCAAGGTAGGACGAGAGGTTGAGGGTGCGCGCGGCGTATTCGACCTTCTGGTCGATCACTTCCTTGGGCGCCTTGGCCATCTTGAGCGGGAAGGCGATGTTGTCGCGCACGGTCATGTGCGGATAGAGCGCATAGGACTGGAACACCATGGCGAGGCCGCGCCGGGCGGGCGGGGCCTTGGTCATGTCCTGGCCATCGAGCAGGATGGTGCCGCTGGTGGTGTCTTCAAGGCCGGCGATCAGGCGGAGCAGGGTTGACTTGCCGCAGCCGGAGGGGCCGACGAAGACGACGAATTCGCCATCCTTTATGTCGAGGGAGATGTCCGGGATGATCTGGACTTCGCCGAAGGACTTCTTGACGTGTTGCAGGGAGATAGAACCCATTTTGTAGTCCTTACTTAACAGCGCCGAAGGTGAGGCCGCGGACGAGTTGTTTCTGGCTGAACCAGCCCATGAGCAGGATCGGCGCAATGGCCAGCAGGGATGCCGCCGAGAGCTTGGCGAGGAAGAGGCCCTGCGGGCTCGAGAACGAAGAGATGAAGGCGGTCAGGGTGCCGGCGCGTCCCGAGGTCAGGGTGATTGACCAGAAGGCCTCGTTCCAGGCGAGGATGACGTTGAGCAGCAGCGTCGAGGCAATGCCGGGGACGGCCATGGGGACGAGGACGTGGACGATCTCGTTGTAGAGCTCGGCCCCATCCATGCGGGCGGCCTCGAGGATGTCGACCGGGATTTCCTTGAAGTAGGTATAGAGCATCCAGATGATGATCGGCAGGTTGATCAGGGTCATGATCAGCGTCAGGCCATGCACGGTGTCGAGCAGGCGCAGGTCGCGGAAGATCAGGTAGATCGGGATCAAGACGCCGACGGCAGGCATCATCTTGGTGGAGAGCATCCACATCAGGACGTCCTTGGTGCGCTTGGTGGGCGCGAAGGCCATGGCCCAGGCGGCGGGGATGCCGATGGCGAGGCCGAGCAGGGTCGAGCCGACCGAGACCAGGATCGAATTGGTGGCGTGCTTGACGTAGTCGGAGCGGTCCTGCACCGCGGAGAAATTCTCCAGGGTGAAATTCTGCGGCAGGAAGGTCGGGCTGTTGGCGATGGCCTCGGCCTCGGTCTTGAACGCCGTGAGCAGCACCCAGAGGATGGGCGAGAATAGCAGCAGGGCGATGGCCCAGGCGGCGAAGGTGAAGCCGATCTTGGTGCCGGTGGAAACGTTGCGTGCCATTGGTCTGCTCCCTACGCGTCGAGGTTCTTGCCGACAGCGCGCATCAGGAAGAATGCAACGATGTTGGCGATGACGACGGCGACCACGCCACCGGCGGAACCGGCGCCGATGTCGTTGGAGAGAATGCCGGTGCGGAAGACGAGGAAGGCAATGTTGGTGGAGGCATAGCCGGGGCCGCCGCCGGTGGTGACGCGAATCTCGGCGAAAATGCCGAGCAGGAAGATGGTCTGGATCAGGATCACGATGGTGATCGAGCGAGCCATGTGCGGCAGGATGATATGGTAGAAGCGGTTGATGGCATTGGCGCCATCCATCTCGGCGGCCTCGCGCTGCTCCTCGGAGAGCGACTGCAGGGCGGTGAGCAGGATCAGCGTGGCGAAGGGCAGCCATTGCCAGGCGACGATGATGACGACCGAGAAGAGCGGATACTGGTTGAACCAGTCGACCGGCTCAAGGCCGAAGAATTCGAACAGATGCGCCAGCACGCCATAGCCGGGATGCATGAAGCCATTTTTCCAGATCAACGCCGCCACGGGCGGCATGACGAAGAAGGGCGAGATGACGATGATGCGCAGGATGCCCTGGCCCCAGATGGGCTGATCGAGCAGCAGCGCCAGAAAGGTGCCGCCGATGACGGTGATGGCAAGCACGCCGCCGACCAGGATCAACGTATTGACCAGCGATTGGGTGAAGCTGGGATCGCCCAGGACATAGATGTAATTGGCCCAGCCGGCAAAGCCGGTCATCATCGGGTTGATGAGGCTGTAGTTCTGGAAGCTGAACCAGAGCGTCATGACCAGCGGCACGATCATCCAGATCAGCAGCACGATGACGGCGGGCGCCATCATGATGCGAGAGAGTGTACGGGTCTGTGCGGTGGCCATGCTGGTGATCCGTTCCTGAAACAGAACTTGGAGCCGTCTTCCTCAAGGGGAAGAAGGGAAGCCGCCCGGTCGCCAGAGGGGACCTTTGACCGGGCGGCTTGTCTCGGGAGGAGACCTACTTGATGTAACCGGCGCGGGTCATGTCGCGCGTGGTGGCATCCTGAGCCTGGGCCAGGGCATCGTCGGCCGACATCTGGCCGGCCAGGGCCGCGGAGAAGAGCTGGCCCACATTGGTAGCAATGCCGGCGAACTCGGGGATGGCCACAAACTGCACGCCGACATAGGGCACCGGCTGAACGGTCGGTTCACTCGGATTGGCGGCGTTGATGGAGTCCAGCGTCATCTTGGCGAAGGGCGCGGCAGCCTGGTACTCGGCATTCTCGTAGAGCGAGGTGCGGGTGCCCGGGGGGACGTTGGCCCAGCCTTCGGCTGCGGCGACGGTTGCCAGATATTCCTTGTTGGTCGCCCAATCGATGAACTGCTCGGCAGCTTCCTTGTTCTGCGAGGAGTTCGGGATGGCCAGGGACCAGGCCCAGAGCCAGTTGCCGCGCTTGCCCAGACCGTTGTCGGGCGCCAGGGCGAAGCCGACCTGATCGGCGACGGTAGAATCAGCGCCGGTCACGAAGGAAGCGGCGACGGTGGCGTCGATCCACATGCCGCACTTGCCCTGCTGAAACAGGGTCAGGTTTTCATTGAAGCCATTGGACGAGGCGCCGGACGGGCCGGCATCGGCCATCAGCGACAGATAGGTGTCGAGCGTATTCTTCCACTCGGGCGTGTTGAACTGGGGGGTCCAGGTCTCGTCGAACCAGCGGGCGCCAAAGGAGTTGGACATGGCGGTCAGGAAGGCCATGTTCTCGCCCCAGCCGGCCTTGCCGCGCAGGCAGATGCCGTTGATGTCGTTGTCGCGGTCGGTCATGGCACGAGCGGCTTCGCCGATGAATTCCCAGGTGGGGGCGTCGGGCATGGTCAGCCCGGCTTTTTCCATCAGGTCCTTGCGGTACATGACCATCGAGCTCTCGCCGTAGAAGGGCGCGGCATAGAGCTTGCCATCGACCGACAGGCCGTCGCGGATGGCGGGGAGCAGGTCGTCCACGTCGTATTCGGCATCGGCGGACAGGCCGTCGAGCGGGGCCAGCCAGCCCTGCTTGGCCCAGATCGGGGCCTCATAAGTGCCGATGGTCATCACGTCATACTGGCCACCATTGGTGGCGATGTCGGTGGTGACGTTCTGGCGCAGCGTATTTTCTTCGAGCACGACCCAGTTGAGTTCGATGCCGGTTTCTTCGGTGAATGCAGTGGACAGGCCCTGCATGCGGATCATGTCGCCGTTGTTCACGGTGGCAATGGTGAGCGTCTGCGCAGAGGCGGAAGCCGCCAGCGCAAGGCTAAACGCGCCCACGAGAATGGGTGTCAATTTCATCGATATACCTCCCAGAAACCGAAACGGGCATTTGTTCCGGCAATGGGCAAATACTCACAACTTATGCGGCAGAGTCAAGCGTGCCATGCGCTGGCGGTCTGACGTGCGTACGTCAGTACACGCTGGGGCGGCCGGAATTGATCTGATAATACAGGTGGTTACTAGAGGTTCAGCAGGCCTTCTGCGGTCCGCTCGTCAGTAATCAATCCGTTAACCAGCCGGCGGTTGAGCGTTGCCTTGATGCCGGGCAGTTTGCGCTTTCCCATGGCGATTGCCACGACAAGGGAGCGTTCGCGCGAGGGTAAGGGTGCCGATGCAACGCGATCGTTGATGATGCCATCGACCAGCTTGCCTTCGGCATCGAAGCTCCAGCCGCAGATTTCCCCTATGGCGCCGGCCTTCTGCAGGCCCTTGAGCTCGGCGTCGGTGATGAAGCCGTCGAGATAGAGCGGTGCATCGGGTCCGATATCGCCGACGCCGACAAAGGTGACGTCTGCCTTGGCGGCCAAAGCGAGGGTTTCGCGAATCATGGGCTGGGCATGCAGCAGCTCCCGCTCGCGGGCCGATGAGGCGATGACGGGCAGGGGCATGGGAAAGCTGCGGGCCTTGACGGTATCGGCCATGTTGAAGATGACGTTGTAATAAGCCGCCGAGCCGTCGGGGGCGATGTTGCCGGTGAGCGAGACCACCTTGTGGTGCGGGCACTCCATCGGCATGAGCTGCTCGACGGCCGCCTTGAGCGTGCGGCCTGTGCCGATGGCCATGACAATGGGATCAGGACGCTTGAGCCAGCGTTCGATTTCGGCCGCGCCCGCCTCGGCCACGCCGATGGTGGTGGATTCGCTGCTTGGATCGGACGGGACGACCTCGACAAGGTCGAGGGCGAAGCGCGCCTTGAGGCGGCTGGCCAGATCCATGCAATGGCCGATCGGATGATCCAGGCGAACCTTGATCAGGCCCTCGCTGACCGAGAGCGAAACCAGGCGCTGCGCGGACTGGCGGGAAATGCCCAGCTTGGCAGCGATTTCCTCCTGGGTATTGCCGGCGACATAATAGAGCCAGCCGGCGCGGGCGGCATCGTCCAGCCGGTTGATCGAGGTGTCTATTCGCTGCGCCATGGCCTGCCCTGCACGTTTGCGCGGATTATTCGGTCATGGCGCGCGCCGCCGCAAGGCGTTTATGCGTCAGGTGCCCGGGCCCTGCCGGGCCAGCTGCCGCATGGCGACGCGGATATCGCGCTCGGTATCCTTGAGATGGACACGCATGGCCTCGGCTGCGGTGCGGCCATTGCCGGCCTTGATGCAGTCGAGGATGCGCTGATGGGCCTCGATGGTGTCATGCAGGGAATGGCCGCGCTGCTCATGGCCGCGCCGGCTGATGAAAAATCCCTCGCGCAGGGGCCTTGCCATGGCCTCGAACAGAAAGCCCAGGACGCGGTTGCCACTGGCCAGGGCCACGGCCTCGTGGAAGCCGACATCATGGGTGTGGAAGCCGACCTCCTGCTCATGCGTCATGGGTTCGCCGGGAATGCCGACCGTATCGCGCATGCCCTGCAATTCGCTCTCGATGGCGGCGATTCCGGCGCGGGTGGCGCGCTTGGCGGCGAGGGTTGCCGACTGCACTTCAAGCGCGAGGCGCACCTCGACGAGATCGAACAGGCCCTTGGAATCATATCGGATGACCGAAGTGAGAAAATCGGCGAAAGCAGCGCCGTCAGGCTCGCGCACCACGGCCTTGCGACCGCGCGCGATGGCGAGCAGGCCGCGCCCCTCCAGAAGCTTGACGGCCTCGCGGATGGTCAGGCGGCTGACATCGTAGCGGGCGGCCAGTTCCGCCTCGCTGGGCAGGCTGACGCCCGGGCTCATCTCGCTCAGAATCTCGCGCGCCAGAGCATCGGCAATGGTCATCGCAGCGGTGGGTTGGTCGGTGCGCTGGTCACCTTCGGCAGTGGTCACGGCTCCTCCAAGGTATCTGATACCTTTGACATTCCGGGGTCGCTTTGCGATCTTCTCCGGGTACGTACCTCAACAATGTGAACATGATAGCGGCTGAGGGTGCGTGCCGCAATCGCCCCGAAAACAAGCAGTATCGTTAATATTCGATAGTCGAAAAAATTCGGCATCTGCGGGAAAGCGCCTTTACACCGATATCTGATTATCCTAGTTTCCGCGCCGTGGGCTTGGGAGGGCTCCAGGCAGCAACAGCAGCCATCATGCTGGAGGATTTCTTGCAGTACGGACTAGACGAGTGCCCTGCGCGCTCGATCGGTTTCCGTGGTCGGCCTGGGGCAGGTTTGTTTGCGAACCGCCCTTCGACAGCTGGACATGCTCGCCGGGGCCTCTCCCCTGAACACCATCCAAACTTCTGAACTCGAAGTACAAAAGGGAGTCGAGACGTGAAGATTTTCAAGACGCTTGCCACCGTGCTGGCCGTCGGCGCAATGGCGCTGACCGCTTCCACCGCAGCCTTCGCCCAGGACAAGGGCCAGATCGGCATCGCAATGCCGACGCAGTCGTCGCTGCGCTGGATCTCGGACGGCAATGAACTCAAGGCGGCTCTGGAAGCCAAGGGCTACACCGTCGACCTGCAGTTCGCAGAAGACGATATCCCGAACCAGCTCGCCCAGATCGAAAACATGGTCACCAAGGGCGTCAAGGCACTCGTGGTCGCTTCGATCGACGGCACCACGCTCAGCGCCGTGCTGCAGCAGGCCGCCGATGCCGGCATCAAGGTTGTCGCCTATGACCGCCTGATCCGCGACACCGCCAATGTCGACCTCTACACCACCTTCGACAACTTCCAGGTGGGCGTGCTCCAGGCCAACTCGCTGGTCAAGGGCCTCGAGGCCAACTTTGCCGACCAGAAGCCGTGGAATGTCGAGCTGTTCGGCGGTTCGCCGGACGATAACAACGCCTTCTTCTTCTACGATGGCGCCATGAGCGTGCTGCAGCCGATGATCGACGCCGGTGACGTCGTCGTGAAGTCGGGCCAGATGGGCATGGACACCGTCGGTACGCTGCGTTGGGACGGTGCTGTTGCACAGGCTCGCATGGACAACATCCTGTCGGCCAACTATTCCGACGGTACCCGCGTCCACGGCGTGCTGGCTCCCTATGACGGCCTGTCGCGCGGCATCATCTCGTCGCTCCGCGGCGTTGGTTATGGCTCGGCCGACCTGCCCTGGCCTGTGATCACCGGCCAGGATGCGGAAGCTCCCTCGGTCAAGGCGATCGTTGCCGGCGAGCAGTACTCGACCGTCTACAAGGACACCCGTGAACTGGCCAAGACCACTGCCGACCTCGTCGACACGCTGGTTTCGGGCGGTACGCCGGAAGGCCTCGACACCACCACCTATGACAATGGCGTCAAGGTTGTGCCGTCGATCCTGCTGACCCCGTATGAAGTCGACCTCAGCAACTACCAGGCTCTGGTCATCGACTCGGGCTACATCAAGGCCGAAGACATCCAGTAAGCTTCGGCTTCTGCAATCGGGGCCCCGCGGTGACGCGGGGCCCTTTCCCGTCACCGGGTCAGAGCGCTACAATGCGACGCTTGGTGAGTACGAGAAAGCGACGAATGAGCAATACCATTCTGGAGATGCGCGGCATCACCAAGACCTTCCCCGGCGTCAAGGCGCTGTCGGATGTGAACCTCGAGGTCCGGGAAGCGGAAATCCACGCCATCGTGGGTGAGAATGGCGCCGGCAAATCCACCCTGATGAAGGTGTTGAGCGGGGTCTACCCGTCTGGCAGCTATGACGGCCAGATCATCTACAAGGGCGAAGAGCAGCACTTCAAGTCGATCCGCGACAGCGAGCACAAGGGCATCGTCATCATCCACCAGGAGCTGGCGCTGGTGCCGCTGCTGTCGATCGCCGAGAACATCTTCCTCGGCAACGAGCAGGCGACGGCCGGGGTGATCGACTGGGACGAGACCCGTGACGGGGCGCGCAAGCTGCTCGGCATGGTGGGACTGACCGAAGATCCCGATACGCTGGTGACCAATATCGGCGTGGGCAAGCAGCAGCTGGTGGAAATCGCCAAGGCGCTCAGCAAGGAAGTCAAGCTCCTCATCCTCGACGAGCCGACGGCCAGCCTGTCGGAAAAGGACAGCGCGGCGCTGCTTGAGCTGCTGATGGAATTCCGCAAGCAGGGTATTACCTCGATCCTGATCAGCCACAAGCTGAACGAGATTTCCAAGGTCGCCGACCGGATCACGGTGATCCGCGACGGGCGCAGCATCGAGACGCTGAACAAGGAAGACATTACCGAGGACCGCATCATCACGCTGATGGTGGGGCGCTCGCTCGACGACCGCTATCCGGCGCGCGTGCCGCAGATCGGCGACGTGGTGTTCGAGGTCAAGAACTGGAATGTCTATCACCAGCTCCACCGCGACAGGCAGGTCATCAAGGATATCTCGCTCAATATCCGCAAGGGCGAAGTGGTGGGCATTGCCGGGCTGATGGGCTCGGGGCGCACCGAATTTGCCATGAGCGTCTTCGGCAAGTCCTATGGCCAGAAGATCACCGGCGAGGTGTTCATGCATGGCCAGAAGGTCGACACGTCGACCGTGGGCAAGGCCGTGGCCAGCGGGATTGCCTATGCTACCGAAGACCGCAAGACCTATGGCCTGAACCTGATCGACCATATCAAGCACAATACCACGATCGCCAATCTGGCGGGCATTTCCAAAGTGGGCGTGATCGACGACATGGCCGAGATGGACGTGGCCAATGAATATCGCAAGAAGACCAATATCCGCTCGTCCAGCGTCTTTCAGGTGACCGGCAATCTCAGCGGCGGCAACCAGCAGAAGGTCGTGCTCAGCAAGTGGCTGTTCTCGAATCCGGATGTGCTGATCCTCGACGAGCCAACGCGCGGCATCGATGTCGGCGCCAAATATGAAATCTACACGATCATCAACCAGCTCGTGGCGCAGGGCAAAGCCGTCCTCGTCATCTCCTCCGAGATGCCGGAACTGCTGGGCATTACCGACCGCGTCTATGTAATGAACGAAGGCCGCATCGTTGGCGAAATGCCGACCAGCGAAGCCAGCCAGGAAAAGATCATGCGCGCAATCGTCCGCGCTGAAGGGAAGGCATCATGACCACAGAAACCGCCCAGCCGGGCATTGCGCCGACCGGCGAACAGGCCACCAATCAGCAGCTCAGCGTCTGGGGTGCATTGCAGGCCAATCTGCGCGATTACGGCCTGCTGCTGGCCCTGATCCTGATCATGCTGTTCTTCCAGTGGTCCACCGGGGGCGTGCTGTTCAAGCCGCTGAACCTGACCAACATCATCCTGCAGAACAGCTATATCATCGTGATGGCGCTGGGCATGCTGCTGGTGATCGTGGCCGGTCATATCGACCTAAGCGTCGGCTCGGTCGCCGGCTTTGTCGGCGCCCTTGCCGCCATGCTGATGGTGGGCTGGCGCTTTCCCCCCGAGCTGGCTTTCCTGGCCCATCCGCTCGTGGCTGGCGCGATCTGTATCCTGGTTGGCGCTGCGATCGGCGCGGCGCAGGGCTATCTCATCGCCTATCACAAGATCCCCGCCTTCATCGTGACGCTGGCCGGCATGCTGATCTTCAAGGGCCTGTCGCTGGCGATCCTGGCCGGCAAGTCGGTCGGTCCGTTCCCCGCCGAGTTCCAGCTGCTGTCTGCCGGTTTCATCCCCGACATCATCGGGCCGACCACGCTGATCCCGGCCAGCGAAGGCGTGCAGCCGCTGGTGCTGCACACGACTACAATGGTTATCGGGCTGGTTGCCATCGTCGCCATGCTGTTCATGGCGATCCGCGGCCGCGCTCGGCGTCTCGCGCGCGGCTATGAGAACGAGCCCTTCGGCCTGTTCGTCGTCAAGAACCTGGTGATTGCGGCGCTGGTGCTGTTCTTCTGCTACATGCTGGCATCCTATCGCGGCCTGCCCAACGTGCTGGTGGTGATGGGGCTGCTCATCGCGCTTTTCGTGTTCGTCACCAAGCGCATGACCTTTGGCCGTCGCATCTATGCGCTGGGTGGCAACCTCAAGGCGGCGTCGCTGTCGGGCATCAAGACCGAACGGCTGACCTTTTATGTCTTCGCCATCATGGGTGCGCTGGCGGCTCTGGCCGGCATGATCTACGCGGCGCGGCTGAATTCGGCGACGCCGAAGGCCGGGCAGGGTCTCGAGCTCGACGTGATCGCGGCCGTGTTCATCGGCGGCGCCTCCGCGCTGGGCGGCGTGGGTGCGGTGGCCGGCGCGGTGATCGGCGCCTTCATCATGGGCGTGATGAACAACGGCATGTCGATCATGGGCATCAACATCGACCTGCAGCAGATGATCAAGGGCGTGGTGCTGCTCGCGGCCGTGTTCTTCGACCTCTACAACAAGAACCGCTCGGCCTGACAGCGCGTGGTTGAATGCTCAGGCCGCCGGGGTGACCCGGCGGCCTTTTTGTTTGTGAGAACGTCGGACGGGCTGCGCCGCGAAATGTCGGAATTCTTCAATCTCTCAGGGAGCCTTGGCCCTAGAGCTAGACATCAACCGCACACCTTCAAGGAGACGTTCGATGTCCATGTCCAAGCTTGCCGCCAAACCCGCCGTCACCGCGCTCGCCTTCACGCTGTTGGGTATCGCCGCCCTCGGCGCGGAAACGGTGGTCGACCTGCCCGGCGGTATAAAGGGTACTCTTGCACTTCCCGATAGCGGCGCGACTGGCGCGGCCGTTGTCATGCTGCATGGCTTTGGCAGTTCCCGGAACGAAGTCGGCGGGCTCTTTGCCATGCAGGCGGCAGATCTCTCGGAGAAGGGCATCGCCTCGCTGCGCATCGATTTTCGCGGCTATGGCGAGAGTTCTGGCGACATGGCTGATACCACGCTCGAAGGGCTGGTTGGCGACGCAAGTACCGCCCGCGGCTTCCTCGCCGGGATCGATGGTGTGGATGCGGCCCGGATCGGTGTGATCGGCTATAGCTTCGGCGCGGCCGTGGCGATGCTGGAACCCGATGAATTCGCGTCGGTCGTGGTCTGGGGGCAGATGGGCGACCTTCAGGCCGAATTCCTCGAATTCCTGGGGCAGGACTTCTATGACAAGGCGGCGGCCGAGGGGGTGGCCAGCGTCGACCTGGGATGGCGGACGATCTCGCTCAAACAGTCTTTCTTCGAGAGCCTCGCCCAGCACGATCTTGCGGATCGCTTCGCCGGCTATGCCAGGCCGTTCCTCACCATTGCCGGGGACGCCGACCCGGCCGCGAGTTACTTCGAACAATATCTGGGTCTTGCCATCGGCCCGACTGAAGCGGTGGTCATTCCCGGGGCAGACCACATGCTGGGCGTCTTCAGCGACCAGCCGGAGATCGGCCAGCAGGTCATCGACAAGACTACCGACTGGCTGCGCGAAAGGCTCTAGCCGCACTCGTTCAGTGAAGATGGGTCGAGATTGTTTCTCGGCCCATCTTTGCTTGCGGATTGCACAAATTCACAATCGTGTCAGAGTTGCCGCAGCGCATCTGGGCCAGCGGCATGCATCGCATTGTGAAACTGGAAGGGTGGACGTCTCCACTTGTGGAGTCGGTGACCCACACCACGTTCGGGGAGAATGGCAGCACACTGATGCAGCCCGATGGCTGCTGGGACTTCGTGATGATGAAGACAGCGGCTGGCGTCATGGTGCTGCGCACCGGGCTGACCACGACCGCCGTGACGCATGAATTCGCGGCCGGTGACGAAATCCTGGCCATAGCCTTCAAGCCGTCCAGCTATATGGCGCTGATGCCAGGAGAGCAGATGCGGGACGAAGGTGTTGTGCTCCCGGGGATCGGTCCGGACCGCTTCTGGCTAGGCACGGACGTGCTGGAGATACCGACGCTTGAGACTGTCGACCGCTTCGTCGACAAGCTCTCGAGAAACGGGCTTGTCGAGGACAACCGCGTGGTTGCCTCGGTCGTCTCCGGGCATCCGATGGCCATGTCGGAGCGGACGATGCAGCGGCACTTCCTCAAGACCACGGGGCTGACCTACAAGGCCTTCACGCAGATCGAACGGGCCCAGAAGGCAGCTGCGCTGCTCCGGCAGGGGCGCCCGGCCGCGGACGTCGCCTTTGCGCTTGGCTATGCCGACCAGCCGCATCTGATCCGATCGCTGAAGGCCATCATGGGGCAGACGCCAAGGCAGCTTGCCGCTCCCTAATCTGTCGGAAATCTTCAATCCCGCCGTTGGCCCGCTGGCTAGAAAGGAAGCACTTTCCAACCAGCGAGGACGCCGCAAATGACCACCATCACCCCCTTCAAGATCGCCATTCCCGAAGCCAAACTGGCCGACCTGCAGCGGCGACTGGCCAATACGATCCTGGCCAACGAAGTGCCAGGCGCGGGCTGGAGCCAGGGCCCGACGGTTGCCTTTGTCAGCCGCATGATCGATCGCCTGCAGAACGGGTTCGACTGGCGTGCACAGGAAGCCGCAATCAATCGGCATCCGCAATTCGTCACCGAGATCGACGGGCAAACCTTGCACTTTCTCCACGTCAAGTCTGGCCGGGCCGACGCCATGCCGCTTCTGCTGCTGCATGGCTGGCCGGGCTCGTTCGTGGAGTTCCTCGATGCCATTGCGCCACTGTCGGCGGCGGGGTTCGATCTCGTCATTCCCTCCCTGCCGGGCTTCGGCTTTTCCGGGCCGACCCGCGAGGCCGGCTGGAACGATGGCCGCATTGCCGGCGCCCTGCTCGAGCTGATGCAACGGCTTGGCTATGAACGGTTCGGCGTGCAGGGCGGGGATGCGGGCGCGGTAATCGCGCCGGCCATTGCCCGGGCCGCGCCCGGCCGGGTCATCGGCGTTCACGTCAATGCCGCGACCATGGGCTTTATTCCCATGGGCCCGATCGAACCAAGCGAGATTGCCAGCTTCAGCGATGCGGAGAAGACGCGTCTGCAGCGCCTGCAGCAGTTCATGGCGGAACGCTTTGGCTTCAACGCGATGCAGTCGAGCCGGCCGCAGACGGTCGCCTTCGGGATTGCCGATTCACCGGCCGGCCTGATCGCCTGGCTGGGGGACATGTTTGCCGGCTTTGGGGACAGCCCGGATGCCGTGGAGCAGGACAAGTTTCTGACCAATGTGCTGGTCTACTGGTTCACCGGCACTGCCGCTTCGTCGATCCGGCTGTATTACGAGAACGCGCACGACCCGGAGGCGTGGTCGCCAAAGCCCAATTCGGGCGTGCCGACGGGTGTGGCGGTGTTTGCTCGTGACGAGGTCGCCATCCGCCGGTTTGGCGAGACCGGCAACAACATCGTGCGCTGGACCGAGCTGGACAGTGGCGGCCACTTCGCGGCGATGGAAGTGCCGGCGGTTTGGGCAGCTGAGGTCGCCGGCTTCTTCTCAACGCTCAGGACATAACTGCGGGAGAGCCAAGCAAGGCACTTTCGGGGTCGGCGCCTTGCCGACCCTCTTTGCTAGTCCTCCGAACGACCGGCGGTGTCGCGATCCTGCTCGTAGTGGTGCTTGAGCGGGAAGGGCGGAAGCCAGGATTCGCGGCGGGTGGTCCAGAGTTCGTAGGTTGGTGCCAGCTGGTTCGGCGCATCGAGCGAGCCGAGGTTGACCTCGATTTCGTCGGCGCTGCGCGAGAAGACGGGCGAGCCGCAGCGCGGGCAGAAGAAGCGACCCAGATAGTCCCGGACCTCGCCCTCAATGGCGACTGCATGTTGCGGGAAAATGGCGGAGGCGTGGAAGAGGGCGCCGTGATGCTTGCGGCAGTCCAGGCAATGGCAGATGCCAACCCGGTAGGGTCGTCCTGTAGCGACAAACCGCACGCTGCCGCACAGGCAGCCACCGGTGTACTGGTTCATGCGGGTCTCCTTGCGCAAGCTATTCCGCGGGCTCGGGGGCGTCGTTGGCCGCATCGAGCTCGCGCTCCAGGCGGGCTTCCTCCTCTGCCTTTGGTTTGCTGAAGCGGGCCAACAGGAGATAGGCCACCGGCGTCAGGTAGAGCGTCGAGATGGCCGCAAAGCTGAGGCCGCCGACCATGACCCAGCCGAGGGCCGAGCGGGCTTCGGCGCCGGCGCCGCTGGCGAGGACCAGGGGCAGGCCGCCGAGAATGGTGGCGATCATGGTCATCATGACCGGACGCAGACGAATATTGGACGCTTCCTCGATGGCTTCGGCGACGCTGCGGCCCTGATCCCGCAGCTGGTTGGCGAATTCGACGATCAGAATGCCGTTCTTGGCCATGATGCCGACGACCAGCACCAGCCCGATCTGGCTGAAGATATTGAGACTGCCTCCTGTCACCAACAGCGCATAAAGCGCCGCCGCCACGCCGAAAGGCACGGTGGTCATGACGATGATGGCGCTCCAGAAACTCTCGAACTGGGCGGCCAGGACGAGCAGGATGATGACGAGGGCGAAGCCGAAGGTGATGAAGAGGCCGTTGCTGGCTTCCCCGATGGTCCGGGCTTCGGCCAGCGGGACGATCGACACGCCTTCAGGCAGGACCGGGCGGGCGATGTCGAGCATGCTGTAATAGGCGTCGCCGAGCGCCTGTGCGCCATCGAGACTGGCCGAAACCGGCACGGCCCGGCGCTGACCTTCGCGGCGCAGCGAGGGCGGTACCGCTGACTCGGTGATGCTGGCAATGGTCGACATGGGCACGTAGCGGCCGTCGCCGGTGCGCAGGAAGATGGATTCGAGGTCGCGCGGGTCGTTGACCGGATTGCTGGTCGAGACCATGCGCACGGTATAGCTGGTGTCGTTGATGAAAATGGTGCCGACGTCGCTGCCGTCGATCATGGCTTGCATGGTGGTGGCGAGGCCATTGATGTCGACACCCAGGGCATCAGCGCGGGCCCGGTCAACGGTGAGCGTGAGCTGGGGTTGAGTGGCGTCGAAGTTGACGCTGACATTGCCGAAGCGGCCATCGGCATCGAGCAGATCGGCGATGGACTGCGCGGTTTCGGCAAGGACGGCATAATCTGAACCGACAACGGCAAACTGCAGGCCCGAGCCGCCGCCGCGAATGCCGAGGCTGTTGCCCTGACCGACATTGGCGCGCACGCCCGGCACCTGCGCCATGAGGGCGGTAATGTCCGCCGCGATCTCCTGCTGGCCGCGCTCGCGTTCGCCCCAAGGTGCCAGTGTCAGGGTCAGCGCGCCGCCGCTGCCCCAGCCGGAGAGCACGAAGATGGACTGCACTTCGCCGTTCTCGACGAAGGGCTGCAGCATGGCTTCGATCTGGGTCATGCGGGTGCGCACGAAATCGAGGCTCACCGTATTGGGCGCGGAGACCCGCAGGAAAATCTGCGAGCGGTCTTCGGGCGGGGTGATTTCCTGCCGGAGGTTGCCATAGACGAAGTAGGAGGAGGCGGCGAACAGCAGGGCGATCAGCACGACGACGAAGGGGTTGTGCAGTGCGACGCGGAGGGTGACGCGATAGAGGGCGGCGAAGCGGCGCCCGAGCGCGGCGACCGGGCCGCCGTGGTGGCCGGGTTCATGCGCCTTGAGGAAGCGCGAGGCAATCATCGGACCCATGGAGAGGGCGACGACCGAGGAGAGGAGCACCGCAATGGCGAGGGTAAAGCCGAATTCGCGGAACAGCCGGCCGGTCTGGCCCTCGAGGAAGGACAGCGGGATGAAGACGGCGGCGAGGGTCAATGTGGTGGCGACGACGGCGAAGAAGACTTCCTGGGTGCCCAGCACCGCGGCGGCGCGAGGACCGGCGCCCATGGATTTGCGGCGGACGATGTTCTCCAGCACGACGATGGCGTCGTCGACCACGAGACCGGTGGCGAGGACAAGGGCGAGCAGGGTGATGATGTTGAGGGAGAAGCCGGCGAGATAGATGCCGGCGACGGCGCCGAGCAGGGCAATCGGCATGGCGATGGCGGGGACGATGGTGGCGCGCCAATCGAGCAGGAACAGGAAGATGATGGCGACGACGACGACCAGCGAGACCAGGAGGGCAATCTGCACCTCGTGCAGGGCGCCCTCGATGAATACGGCATCGTCGCTGGACACGCGGATGTCGACGCCTTCAGGCAAGGTCTGGTTGAGCGTCTCGACCGCGGCGTGAATGCCGTGGGAAATCTCGATGGTGTTGGACTGGGCCTGCCGGACAATGCCCAGGCCGATGCCCGGCTTGCCGTCGGAGCGCAGCGAGGAGGTGCTGGCGGCGGCGTCGAAGACGACTGTCGCCACATCGCCCAGCAGAGTGCGGCCATCAATGATGATGCTCTCGAAATCCTCGGGCGTGGTGACTTCCGAAATGGCGCGGACGGAAATGTTCTGGTTGGGTCCGTTGATCGAGCCGGCTGGCGTATCGAAGGCGATGGTGGAGAGCGCGTTGCGCACATCGGCCACGGTCAGGCCCAGGCTGGCGAGCTTGAGCGGATCGACGTCGATCTCGAAAGCGGTGTCCCTGGTGCCATAGACCTGCACTTCGGCCACGCCATCGACCGCGGCGAGACGCTCAACCACGATGTTCTCGACCAGCTCGCTGAGATCGGCAACGGACATGGCGTCGGCGGTGACCGCGAGCTGGATGACGGCTTGGGCATCGCTGTCGGCCTTGAAGATGGTAGGATCTTCGACGCCATCGGGCAGGTTGCGGTTGACCCGGCTCAGCGCGTCGCGGACGTCGGACGTGGCAGTGTCGAGATTGGTGCCGTCGGAGAATTCGAGGGTGACGCGGCTGCTGCCGACCGATGAACTGGCGGAGATGGAGGTGACGCCCTGGACGCGGGCCACGGCGCCCTCGACCACGGCGGTTACTTCGCGATCCACGGTTTCGGCGGCGGCGCCGGGAAAGCTGGTTGAGATCGACAGCACGGGCTGCTCGACGCTGGGCAGCTCGCGCACTTCGGCCCCGAGCAAGGCGGCAAGGCCCGCCACGACGATAAGCGCATTGATGACCACGGCCATGACCGGCCGACGCACGAAGAGCGCCGCCAGGGTGCCGCCACGTTCGTTCTTCTGGGCGATCGACATGGGCTCTACTCCGAGCTGGCGGCGGTTTCCGCGGCGGCCTGGCTGCCGTCGGGGCCATCGAGCAGGGTCACCGCGGCGCCATCGCTGAGCTGGAGGATGCCTTCGGTAATGATAGCGTCGCCGGGGGCAAGGTCGCCGCGGACGAGGACGCCATCGCTGTTGCGCTGGACGATCTCGGCCGGCACGCGGGCCGCCGTGCCGTCAGCGTATTTCCAGACATAGGAGCCTTCGGCCGACCACAGGATCGCCAGCGGATTGACGGTGGGATACTGCTCGCCCGGGAAGCGAAGGGCCACCGAAAAGGACATGCCGGCGCGCAGGTCGCCGTTCTCGTTGGGAATCTGGGCCTGGACCTGCAGCGTGCGGCTGGCCGGGTCGATGCGGTTGTCGATGGCGCTGACCTCGCCGGAAAAGCTGCGCCCGGACAGGGCAACCGAGGAGATCGTCACTGGTGCGCCCAGCTCGATGACGCCGACATAGCGCTCCGGCACCCAGAAATCGACGAGGATGGAGGAGGTGTCCTCAACCGTGGTGACCGTGGTCTGGGCGGCGACATAGTTGCCCGGGGTGACGCGGATCAGGCCGACGGTGCCGGCAATTGGGCTGGCAATGGTGCGGCGGGCGAGGGCAACGCCGGCATTGCGCAATTCGAGATCGGCATTGGCCGCGGCCAGCTGGGCTGCTGTCAGGGCGGTGGTGGCGACGACGCTGGAACTCGCGAGGCCCTCGGTGCGGGCCAATGTGGCCTGGGCGTCTTCCGCGGCCAGCCGGGCGCGGTCATAGGCGATCTGTTCGGCCTCGGCATCGAGCCGGGCGATGACGTCGCCCGCCGCAACCACCTGACCCGGCCGCACCAGAATTTCGGCAAGCGTACCGCCGGCAGGGGAGGTCACGGTGACGGAACTGGCCGCAGTACCCTCGCCGACCGCGGCGAGGGTGTCGTTGATGGTCGACAGGGTAACCGGTGTGGTCACGACATTGGTTTGCCGGCCGCCAAAGCCGCCCGGTCGTCGGCCGGCCTGGGCCTGCGGTTCAGGCGCCCCGGCGGCGAAGGGAAGGACTATGCCGGCACGGGCCAGAGTTTCGGTGGAACCGGGGACAAAAAAGACCCAGGCCGCTGCGGCGGCCGCAAGAATGAAGAGAGACGCGACGAGTTGCCGGACCAAGCGATGAATCCTGAAAATTGCGATGGGGTGGCCGAGGCCGCCGAATATGGAGCAAGACTAACAGTGCCCGCCCGGACCGCACATTACAAAACTGTAAGGTCAGTTCATCAAGACGCGATCTCGGCGTCAGGCCGTGCGCCCCATTCGGCCCATGAACCATCGTAGACCGCGACCTCGGCAGCACCCGCCAGTTGCAGCGCCAGCGCCAGCGTCGCGGCCGTGATGCCCGAGCCGCAGGAGGTGATGACCGGCTTGGTGAGGTCTATGCCGCGATCGGTGAAGAGCTGGGCCAGCTCAAGCTCGGGCCGCATCTGGCCATTGGCGGTGAGCAGGCTGACCGGGATGTTGAGGCTGTTGGGGATGTGGCCGCCCCGCAGGCCGGGGCGCGGCTCGGGTGCTTCGGCGTGAAAGCGCGGCGCTGGGCGGGCATCGGCAATCTGGGCGGCGCCATCGTGGCTGCGGTCGCGCACGGTTTCGAAGTCGGCGACCAGATCGGGATCGAAACTGGTGTGAAAGACCTGTGGCGGGCGGGCCACGAGGCCGGTTTCGGTAGCGCGACGCTCGGCCCGCCATTTGGGGCCACCGCCGGCCAGGATGCGGACATCGGCGGCGCCCATGGTGCGGAAGGTCCACCAGACGCGCGGCGCGGAGAACAGGCCAAGCTCGTCATAGATGACGATGGTCATGGTGTCGGAAATGCCCAGGGCGCCGACCATGCGCGCAAAGTCGTTGGGTGCGGGCAGCATGTGGGGCAGGTCGGTGCCGGTATCGGCAACGCCATCGATATCGAAGAAGACGGCGCCCGGGATATGGCCGGCGAGATATTCGGCCTGGGCGTTGCGCGCGGCATTGGGCATATGCCAGCTGCCATCGAGCACGACCAGGTTGGGGTCGCTCAGGTGGGCGGCAAGCCAGTCGGTGGTGACGAAGGGGGATTCCATCTGGGCGTCGCTCCGTCGGTTCGTGTCAGTCGTACCCTCCTGTCCGCCTCTCCCGCAAGGGGGAGTGCCATTGCATGTCCGCTATGTGGCTAGAGAATCAGCAAATTCTTGCTGGCAAGACTGATGGTGACCGGCTCGCCGCGAACCGGCGGGACGGTGCGCTGGTCGTTGAATGTGTCGAGGCTGATGACATTCTTGCCCAGCGAGACGCGCAGGCGAATGACCGAGCCGAGGAAGGTGACATCGGCAATGGTGCCGGTGAGCGTGACGTCATTGCCCTCACTGGCGCCGATAGCCACGACTTCGGGGCGCAAAGTCAGCTGCGTCAGGGCATTGGCTGCAGCGTCGGCGGGCAGGTGGGGGACGGTAACGATGTGGCCATCGATCGACACGGTCCTGGCCGCTGGGTCGACAATGGTCGCCTCGATGCTGTTGAGCTGGCCGACAAAGGTGGCGACGAAACGAGTGGCAGGCTTGTTGTAGATTTCGTGTGGCGCGCCGAGCTGTTCGATATTGCCGGCATGCATGACCACGACGCGATCGGAGATGGAGAGGGCCTCCTCCTGATCGTGGGTGACGAAAACGGTGGTGATGCCCAGATCGAGCTGAATGGCGCGGATTTCCTCGCGCAGCGAGACGCGGATCTTGGCGTCCAGCGCCGACAGTGGTTCGTCGAGCAACAGCATGCGGGGACGCGGGGCAATGGCGCGGGCGAGGGCGACGCGCTGCTGCTGGCCGCCGCTCATTTCATAGGGATAGCGCTTTTCGTAGCCGGGCAGGCCGATCAGCCTGAGCATTTCGTCGACACGGGCGCGGCGCTGTTCGGCGGGCATGCCGGCGATCTTGAGGCCGAAGCCGATATTGTCGCCGACATTGAGGTTAGGGAACAGCGCATAGGCCTGAAAGACCATGCCGAGCTGGCGCTGGTTGGGCTTGAGATGGGTGATGTCCTGCCCCTCGACCTGGATGGTGCCGGCTGTGACGCTTTCAAAGCCGGCAATCATGCGCAGGATCGTGGTCTTGCCGCAGCCGGAGGGGCCGAGCAGGGAGATGAACTCGCCCTTGTCGAAGGCGAAGCTGACGCCCTTGACCACGGTATTGCTGCCGAAGGACTTGGTGAGGTTCTGGACTTCGAGGAAGGCTGCCATGGGGTCAATCGGTCCGGGCGGAGGTGCGGGGGGCGAAGCGGCCGAGCACGTTGATCATGCCCATGGCACCCCAGGTGATGATGAAGGAGATGATGGCGAGCGCTGCCGGCTCATAGGCGCGGTTGGTGCCAATGCCGACAAGATAGGGGCCGAAGGCGGGCCGGTTGAGCAGGCTTGCAATGGTGAATTCGCCGATGACGATGGCGAAGGTCAGGAAGGCGCCTGAGAGAATGGCGACGAGGATATTGGGCAGGATGATCTGCCAGATGATCTGGACCTGATTGGCGCCCATGATCTGCGCGGCCTCGGTCAGCGTGCCGATATCGATGGTGCGCATGCCGGTATCCACGGCGCGGTACATATAGGGCAAAGCGAGGGTCACATAGGCGCCGGTCAGCAGGATGTCGGTGCCCAGGGCGCTGCCGGTGAAGGGGATGATGGAGCTCGAATTGTAGAGCCGGATATAGCCATAGACGAGGACCAGCGCCGGGATGACCAGCGGCAGCAGGGTGACAAACTCGACAAAGGGCCGGAGCCAGGGCATGCGCAGCCGCACGAAATAGACCGCCGGAACGATGACCAGGACCCCGACCACGATGGTGAACAGGCCGATGAGCGTCGAATAGCCGAAGGTCGCGTGAAAGCGCGGATCGGCGAAGACGGAAGCATAGGCATCGAAGCTGTATTCACCGCGCCGCATGCGCAGGGAAAATTCGAATGTGGCGATCAGCGGCACGATGAAATAGGCGGCGCCCAACAGGAAGACCAGCCAGGACCAGAAGCGGTTGGTCTTCATTTCATCCACCTCTCGGCGCGGTGGGCAATGACGAGGTAGATGATGTTGGCGCAGGAGGTGATGACGATCATCCCCAAGGCCAGGGCGGCGCCGAGACCGGGATTTTGCAGGGCATCGCCGCGGATCTGGTTGTAGAGCAGCACGGTGACGATGTTGAGATTGGAGCCGGTCAGGGCCCAGGCCGTGGCGATGGCGCCGAAGGCATTGGCAAAGAGCAGCGACAGGGTGCCGAGAAAGCTGGGCCACAGGATGGGCAGGCCGATATAGCGCCAGAACTGCCATTGGCTGGCCCCCAGCATCTGCGCGGCTTCGCTCCATTCCTTTTTCAGGCCGTCGACGGCGGGCGCGATGATGAGCACCATCAGCGGGATCTGGAAATAGAGATAGGTCAGCGTCAGGCCCCAGAAGCTGAGCAGGTTGAAGCCCGAGCGATAGAGATCGAAACCGAAGACGGTCTTGAGGACAATGGTGACGAGGCCGAGCCGGCCCAGCGTCGAGATGAAGGCGAAGGCCAGCGGGACGCCGGCGAAGTTGGAGGCGACGCCGGAAAAGGTCATGACAGCGGAACGCAGCCCGGCGGGCAGGCGACCGCGAATGATGGCGAGCGTGATGGCCAGGCCAATGATGGCGCCAAGAATGGCGGATGCGCCGGAAATACGGATGGAGATCCAGTAGGCGGCAACGATCTGGCCAGTGCCGAGATCCAAGATGTTCTGCAGGGTGAAGTTGCCGGCGCGGTCAGTGAAGGCGGCCACGACCAGCGACAGGGTCGGCAGGAAGAGGAACATCACGGCGAAGATCGCGAAGGGAGCGACGGCCAGGACGTCCCAGGGCAAGCGGCGGGTGGATGGAGGCGTGCTCATGGCGGCGTGGGAAGACCCCCTCCTGGCCTCCCCCTGGAAGGGGAGGGACCGCGCCCTGGATGCTGCGCGATACTACCTCAAACTCGATATGGCTCCTCCCCCTCTTGAGGGGGAGGATGGGTGGGGTGTCGCGCCCCATAGGCGCGACGTTGAGCAGGTTACTGAACCGAGGCGCCGACGGTGGTGTCCCAGCCGGTGGTGATGGTGGCCTTGTTGGCGTTCTGCTCTTCGATGCTCGGGAACACCGCCTTGGCATAGTTCTCGGCGGCGGGGAGCTTGGCCATCAGGTCGTCCGGCAGGACGCCGGCTTCGGCCATGGCGCTGAAGCGGATCGGGTGGCAGTAGCCGGCAAGCCAGCCGAGCTGGCCTTCGTCGGAATAGAGATATTCCATCCAGAGCTTGGCAGCGTTGGGATGCGGGGCGTGGGCCGAGATGGCCTGGACATAGACGCCGGCGACGACGCCGTCGGAGGGCACAACCACGTCGATCGGCGGGTTGCCGTTGAGGTTGTCGCGGGCCGCCAGCAGATTGTAGTCCCAGTTGATGGCGATGGGCGTGGTGCCCTGGGCGATGGCTGCCGCCTCGGCGTCGACGGGCACGAAATTGCCCTTGTCGTTGAGTGCCTTGAAGTAGTCGAGGCCTGCCTGGGCGGCCGTGGCGGCGTCGGCACCGGTCGACAGACCGGCGGCATAGACCGACATGATGGCATTGTTGGCGGTACGCGGATCGCCAGCCAGGGCGACGGAGTTGGCGAACTCGTCCTTCATCAGGTCAGCCCAGGAAGCCGGGTTGTCGCCAGTGATGATGTCCTTGTTGATGCCGAAGGCCAGCACGCCGTAATAGTCGCCATACCAGAAGCCTTCGGCATCCTTGGCGTCATCGGGGATTTCGTCCCAGGTGGAGACCTTGTAGGCCTGCAGCAGGCCCTCATCCTTGGCCTGCGGGCCGAAGGCGAGGCCGATATCGAGGACGTCCGGCGCCTGTGGGCCTGTATTGCCGATATTGGCGCGCACTGCCTCGAGTTCGTCGGCAGAGCCGGCGTCGGGGTTGAGTTCGTTGACGGTGATGCCCGGATACTTGGCCTTGAAGCCTTCGATCACGCCGCCATAGTTGCACCAGGAGTGGGGCAGGGCGATGGTGGTGAGCTGGCCCTCGGCCTTGGCCGCTTCGTAAAGCGCGTCGAGGTCAGTCTGGGCGAAGGCGGGGGCAGAAACGGCGAGCACCGCAAGCATCGATACCGATGCGGCGAGAGTCTTCTTGATGGACATGTTCAGTCTCCCTGAAAAGTCGTTCGCGAGTGCCTGACGACAGGCGACCCGGGCGAACTTCTGGTGGAATTAGAGAGACGGTGTGACAGTGCAATGACGGTGGGCGGAACGGCGTGTGACAGCCGCAATCGCCCTGATTTCAACCGTTTGCGCCATGCGCCCGTCGGTGCTGCTTCCTCCCAGTCGCAACCATGACAGTGCCCGTTTGTGACAGTTTCGTCCAGATGGTCAAAAATTGCTTTTGGGCTGCCGGCTACGGCGGTGGACGTGAGCTTTCGCGCAGGACCAGTTCCACGGGCCAGAGCTCGTGCACGTCCTCCAGCGGCTTGCCGCCCAGCATCTGCAGAACCAGCTCAGCGACGCGGCTGCCGGCCTGCCGGATGGAGGAGCGGGTAGTGGACATGGTTGGGTACATGTTGTCGGCGTTGAGATAGGGAAAGACGTCGTCATGGGCGATCATCGAGACGTCCTTGCCCAGGACGAGGCCGGCCTGGCGAATGGCGCGGAACACGCCCAGGGCCGTCATCATCGAGCCGGCCAGAAAGGCCGTGGGGCGGGGCCTGAGCTCAAGCATGGCCTGGGCCATGCGGAAGGCCACTTCGTCGGTGAAGACCGAATTGCCCATCAGCGCCGCGTCGAAGGGGACACCGCGGGCCGACAGGGCGGCCAGATAGCCGATCTCGCGGTGCTCGGCAAAAGTGCGGCCCTTGACCCCGTTGAGCAGGGCGATACGACGATGGCCCAGATCGAGCAGGTGGCTGGTGGCGCGTTCGACGGCGCTGGTATTGTCGATATCCATCCACGCCACGGGCTGGCCGATATTGGTGCGGCCATGCATGACGAAGGGAATGTTGAGGTCGAGCAACAGTTCGGCCCGTGCATCCTTGAGCGTGGGCGAATGGAGCACAAAGGCGTCGACCTTCTGGCTCGCCGCAAGCCGGCGGTAGGCCGCCATCTCGTCCTGGAAATTCTCCACCGTGATAAGCAGGATGTCGATTTCCTCGGTGCTCATGCGCCCACTCATGCCGGCCATGAACTCGCTCATATGCGGCCCCAGTTCGTCCGCGCCGCGCAACACAAGGCCGATCGCGCCAGCGCGGCCGGTGGCCAGGCGCAAGGCGCTGGCATTGGGGCGATAACCGAGGCGCGCCGCCGTCTCGGCCACGCGCAGACGTGTCGCCTCGTTGACTTCAGGATAGCCATTGAGCGCGCGGCTGACGGTGGTTTGCGACAGGCCCAGATGTTCGGCCAGATCCTTCAATCTCATCGCTGCAAACTGGCCCCAGGCACGGCATGACCAACGCTTTGTGGGCGGCGCATCCAAGGGGCGCGCGCCCGGTCTGCCTTGCCTTTAGGGCACACAGGCCGCCTTGAACAGCGGTTCCTGCCTACTCCTCCGGCGATCATTCAAAGCGATTTCAAATTTTGATGCAAGAGCCGAAATCGTTGTCAATATTCTGAGGTGCGTACCTCATGAAAAATGAAGATGGGTTTCGGTGCGGCGTCGTTGGCTTCATGTCAACCTTATGAAAAGATTGATGAATTCAGATCGCCTGGTGAAATTTACAAAGATTCCACCTGAGCCCCGCTTGACAGAAATTCGCAGCTCTGGTTCTTTTTGACCCAAAGCGCTTTGGAAATGTAGGCGGAACAGCCGCTGAAACGGGCGCTTTTACGGGGAGGAGAATTTGTTCAAGGCCGGCGCTTCAGCGCAGGCCGAACAGGTGTGCCCCCCGACGGTTGCTTCATTCGGGAGGATATCTAATGAAAATCAACAAGCTGCTCGTTGGACTTTTGACGAGCGTAACGCTGGTCGTGGGCTCAGCGCAGGCCGCGGAACTGTCGATCGTTTCGGGTGACACCGGCAATGGCCTGGCATTCCTGCGCAGCCAGCTCGACAAGTTCGAAGCTGACACCGGCCATACGGTCACCGTTGTGCCGATGCCATCCTCGACCTCCGACCAGTTCGGCCAGTATCGCCTGTGGCTCGCTGCCGGCAATACCGACATCGACGTGTACCAGACCGACGTGATCTGGGCGCCCCAGCTCGCCGACCAGTTCCTCGACCTGACCGAGGCCGCCAAAGACGTCGTGGGTGACCACTTCCCGTCCATCATCGAGTCGCAGACCGTTGACGGCAAGCTCGTTGCCCTGCCGGCCTTCACCGACGCGCCCGCCCTGTTCTACCGCACCGACCTGCTGGAAAAGTACAGCAAGCCCGTGCCGACCACCTGGGCCGAGATGGAAGCGACCGCCAAGGAAATCATGGATGCCGAGCGCGCTGCCGGCAATTCCGAGATGTGGGGCTTCGTGTTCCAGGGCAATGCCTATGAAGGCCTGACCTGCGATGCCCTCGAATGGGTCATGTCCAATGGCGGTGGCCAGATCATCGAAGCGGACGGCACGATCTCGATCAACAACGAGCAGGCCGCTGCTGCTATCGACCGCGCTGCCGGCTGGATCGGGACGATCTCTCCGGAAGGCAACCTGGCCTACCAGGAAGAAGAAAGCCGCGGCGTGTGGCAGCTCGGCAATGCCGTGTTCCACCGCAACTGGCCCTATGCCTATGCACTGGGCAATGGCGATGACTCGGCCGTGAAGGGCAAGTTCGACGTGGCTCCGCTTCCCGCCGGTGACGGCGAAGGTGCTCGCTCGGCGGCTACGCTGGGTGGCTGGAACGTCGCTGTGTCCAAGTACACACCCGATCCGGAAGCTGCCATCGAACTGGCACTCTTCCTGAGCTCGACCGAAGTGCAGAAGGAACGCGCGATCAACCAGTCGAACCTGCCCACCATCGAGTCGCTCTATGACGACGCCGATGTGCTGGCCGCTTCGCCGTTCATGGCAAACTGGAAGGAAATTTTCCAGAACGCCGTGCCGCGTCCGTCGGCACCGACCAAGGTGAAGTACAACGAGGTCTCCTCGATGTTCTGGAGCGCCGTCCACAATACCCTCTCGGGTAACGGGACTGCCGCCGAGAACCTCGAACTCCTCGAGGCCGATCTGGCCGATCTCAAGGGCGACGCCTGGTAAGTCCTCCCAGGGCCCATGCAGGGCGGACGGCCGGGCTATCCCGGCCGCCCGCTTTGCGCCAAGATGACGACAAAACGGGGAGGAGGCCGCAATGACGACCGAAACGCTGGCGCCGCCGATCACGGTGACCGCGCCTAAGATCAAATCGGAGCTGATGCAGCAGCGCGTGCGCGCCGCGCGATGGTTCCTGGTGCCCATGCTGCTCGCTCTTGCCGTGGTGGCAGGCTGGCCGCTCCTTCGCTCGATCTATTTCTCTTTCACCGATGCCTCCCTCAACGACCTTTATGGGGCCGAGTGGGTGGGTTTCGGCAATTATCTGCGCTGGCAGACGCTCGATAGCGGCGTGGTCCGCTATCGCGGACTGCTGGCGGATCCGGCCTGGTGGAACGCGGTGTGGAATACGCTCCGCTTTGCCTTCGTGTCGGTGAGCTTCGAGGCCGTGCTCGGCATGATCGTGGCCCTGGTGCTCAATGCCGAGTTCAAGGGCCGCGGCATCGTCCGCGCTGCCATTCTCATTCCCTGGGCCATCCCGACCATCGTGTCGGCCAAGATGTGGTCCTGGATGCTCAACGACCAGTTCGGCATCATCAATGACCTGGGCATGAAGCTGGGCCTGCTGAGCCAGAAGGTGGCCTGGACCGCGACGCCGGAGACGGCGATGACGGCCGTGCTGATCGTCGATATCTGGAAGACCACGCCGTTCATGGCGCTGCTGATCCTGGCCGGTCTGCAGATGGTGCCCAAGGACATCTATGAGGCCGCCGAGCTCGACGGCGTGCATCCGGTCAAGCAGTTCTTCAGGATCACGCTCCCGCTGGTGCGTCCCGCCCTCATGGTCGCGATCATCTTCCGGCTGCTCGATGCCCTGCGCATTTTCGACCTGATCTATGTGCTGACGCCCAACAGCGTTGCCACCAAGACCATGAGCGTGCTGGCCCGAGAGAACCTCTTCGACTTCGACAATTTCGCCTATGGCTCGGCGATGTCGACCATGTTGTTCCTGATCATCGCGCTGATGACCATTCTCTACATCTGGCTGGGCAAAGTTCGGTTCGACGGGGGAGACCGCTGATGGGCGCGACAATCGATCTCTGGAAAATCACCAAGACGGTACTGTTCTACGCGCTTGTGACGTTTATCGTCGTGGTGTCGGTATTCCCGTTCTACTATGCGATCCTGACCAGCTTCAAATCGGGCACGGATATCTTCCGCGTCACCTATTGGCCAGTATCGTTCAGCCTCGAAAACTATACCGCGGTGTTCAGCCAGGGCAGTTTCCCGCGCAACCTGCTCAATTCGGTCTTCGTCGCCTCGGTGACGGTGATCCTGGCACTGTTTCTCGCCGTGACCGCCGCGTTCGCTCTCAGCCGCGTGCGGTTCCGGGGCCGGGGCTTCCTGCTGATGGTCATTCTGGCCGTGTCCATGTTCCCGCAGATTGCGGTGCTGGCGGGCCTGTTCGAGGTCATCCGGTTCCTGGGCATCTACAACACGCCCTGGGCACTGATTTTCTCCTACACCATCTTCACGCTGCCCTTCACGGTGTGGGTGTTGACCACGTTCATGCGCGACCTGCCGATCGAGATTGAAGAGGCTGCGATTGTCGATGGGGCCTCGCCCTGGGTCATCATCACGCGGGTATTCATGCCGCTGATGTGGCCGGCGCTGGTGACGACAGGCCTGCTGGCCTTCATCGGAGCGTGGAACGAGTTCCTGTTCGCGCTGACCTTCACCTCATCGAACGACACGCGCACCGTGCCCGTTGCCATCGCGCTGCTGTCGGGTGGTTCGCAGTATGAAATTCCGTGGGGCATCATCATGGCGGCATCGGTGATCGTGACCGTGCCCCTGGTTTTCCTCGTGCTGGTCTTCCAGCGCAAGATCGTGTCCGGCCTCACCGCCGGCGGCGTCAAAGGTTAAGGAGCTACAGAAATGGCAAGCATCGAGCTTCGCAATATCCGCAAGGCCTTCGGCGCCGTCGAGGTGATCAAGGGGGTCGACCTCGAAGTCCGCAAGGGCGAGTTCATGGTGTTCGTCGGTCCGTCCGGCTGCGGGAAATCCACGCTGCTGCGGCTGATCTCGGGGCTTGAGGACATCACCTCGGGCGAGATGCTGTTTGACGGCAAGGTGGTCAATGCCCTGGCACCGTCCAAGCGCGGCATCGCCATGGTGTTCCAGTCCTATGCGCTCTACCCGCATATGACGGTCTACGAGAACATGGCCTTCGGCCTGACGCTCGAAAAGGGCCACGACAAGGACGAGATCCGCCAGCGCGTCGAAAAGGCCGCGGACATGCTGCAGATCCGACAGTATCTCGATCGGTTGCCCAAGCAGCTTTCGGGCGGCCAGCGCCAGCGCGTCGCCATTGGCCGCGCCATCACCCGTGATCCCAAGGTGTTCCTGTTCGACGAGCCGCTGTCGAACCTCGATGCCGCTTTGCGCGTGGCCACCCGTATCGAGATCGCCAAGCTGCATGAGAGCATGGACAATGTCACGATGGTCTATGTGACGCATGACCAGGTCGAGGCCATGACGCTGGCTGACCGCATCTGCGTGCTGCGCGACGGGCTGATCGAGCAGGTCGGGACGCCCATGGAGCTCTATGAGAAGCCCAATTCGGTCTTCGTTGCCGGTTTCATCGGGTCGCCCAAGATGAACTTCATCGGCGGCGAGCGGGCGGAGAAGTTCGGCGCACATACGCTGGGCATTCGCGGCGAACACATCACCATCACCCCCGATAACGGGCTGTGGAACGGCACGGTGATCCACACCGAGAATCTGGGCGCCGATTCCTACGTCTATCTGGAGATGGGGACCGAGGAGCCGGTCGTGGTGCGCCTCGATGGCTCGAACAATTACAAGAGCGGCGAGGTGGTCCACATTTCACCGATGGAAGACAAGATCCACCGCTTCGACGCAGCCGGCAAACCTGTCCGCTAAAATGACGGGCAGGGCCATGGCCCTGCCGCAATGCCTTTCTACCCCCGAATGCGCAAGCGGCGGTGGGTGGCAAAAGACGCGCCGGCAGCCAGCCGGCGCCAAAACAATGCGATAGCCGTGACGGACGGGCCTCCCTCCTGTGACTGCGCGGCAAGTTCCAGCACGTATTCCAAGGAGACTACCAATGCCGATCCGTACCCTGGTGTGGGGCGAAAACGTTCACGAGCAGAAGAACAAGATCGTGGCCGACAACTATCCCACCGGCATGCACAACCAGATTGCCAAGCTGCTATCCGCCGACAGCAATATCGTGACCAAGACCACGACCCTGCAGGACCCAGAGCATGGCTGCACCGTCGAGGCCCTGGCCGAGACGGATGTGCTGGTGTGGTGGGGCCATGCCGCGCATGGTCAGGTCGAGGACGAGATTGTCGAGCGCATCGCCAAGCGGGTGTGGGAGGGCATGGGCCTGATCGTGCTGCATTCCGGGCACTTCTCCAAGATCTTCAAGCGCCTGATGGGCTCGCCATGCGCGCTGCACTGGCGCGAGGCCGGCGAGCGCGAGCGGCTCTGGGTCACCAATCCGGGGCACCCCATTGCCAAGGGCCTGCCGGCCTATTTCGAGCTCGAAATGGAAGAGATGTATGGCGAGCCCTTCAGCGTGCCTGAGCCGCTGGAGACAGTCTTTGTCAGCTGGTTCCAGGGTGGCGAAGTGTTCCGGAGCGGCCTGACCTATCGTCGCGGCGCCGGCAATATCTTCTATTTCCGCCCGGGCCACGAAACCTATCCGACCTATCACGACGACACGGTCGGTCTTGTGCTGCGCAATGCGGTCAACTGGGCCTATAACGAGAACCAGTTCCCCCAGATTCTCGACGCACCGAATACCCCGGTGGAAGAGGCGCTGGAAAAGATCGAAGAGCGCGGCCCCAAGCTGCATCACGGGCGTGAAGAAGGCTTCCGGTAGGACCTGCAGGCGGGCGCCGATCCAAAGCCGCCCGCCCACTGCGCCATTCCCGCGAAAGCGGGATGCTCAGTTTGTCGGTGCCGTAAGAAGACAGGGGTTCCCGCTTTCGTGGGAATGACCCGGTGGAATGTTGACCAGCGGTCACTGCGGTGGCCCACAAGGAATATGAAATATGCGTATCCTCATTCTGGGTACCGGTGGCATGGCCAATCAGCATGCCAAGCATTTTGCCGCGATCGAGGGCGTGACCCTGGCCGGCGGCGTGGACGTCGATCCGGCACGCGTAGAGGCGTTCTGCACGACGCATAGCATCGAGCGGGGTTTCGGCTCGTTGGACGCCGCCCTGGCCTGGGGCGAGTTCGACGCGGTGGCCAATGTCACGCCCGACAGCGTGCATCATCCAACGACCATGGCCGCGCTCAAGGCGGGCAAGCATGTATTCTGCGAGAAGCCGCTGGCGACCGACCATGCCAAGGCCATGGAGATGACCGAGGAAGCCGAGCGGCTGGGCCTGATCAACATGGTCAACCTGACCTACCGCAATGTCAGCCAGCTGCAGAAGGCGCGCGAGATCGTGCAATCGGGCGCAGTGGGCAAGGTCAAGCATTTCGAGGCGAGCTATCTGCAGAGCTGGCTGGTGAGCAAGGCCTGGGGCGACTGGCGTACGGAATCGCAGTGGCTGTGGCGCCTTTCCAAGAAGCACGGCTCCAATGGCGTGCTGGGCGATATCGGCGTGCATATTCTCGACTTTGCCGCCTATGGGGCCGGCAGCGATTTTTCCAAGGTATTCTGCCGGCTGGAGACGTTCGAGAAGGCCGAGAACAATCGTATCGGCGAATATGATCTCGACGCCAATGACAGCTTTGCCATGACGGCGCAGCTGGAGAATGGCGCTCTGGGCGTTATCCATGCGACGCGCTGGGCCACCGGGCACTTCAATGAGCTGCGGCTGCGCGTCTATGGCGAATTGGGCTCGGTGGAAGTGCAGCATCGGCACGACTGGTCCAAGCTCTTCACCTGCCTGGGCGACGATGCCGAAACCGGTACCTGGACGGAAGTGGTGACCGAGACCGTGCCGACCAACTATATGCGCTTTGTCGAGGCGGTGCGGGCCGGCAAGAATGATGAGCCCAGCTTCCGTCACGCCACCAACATCCAGAAGGTGCTGGACCTGGCTACCGCGACAGACCGTGACAGGATGGAGCACCAAGTCTAGCCCGGCTTGCCGTTCAGAACAAAAAACCCCGGCCTCGCGGCCGGGGTTCGTCGTTCATACCGTCAGATTAAGCGCGGTCGTCAACAAAGACGATCACGGAACCATCGGCATTGCTCTTAACCGCGACAACGTCGCTGGAGGCATGGCCTTCGGCTTCAAGCTTGGCCTTGATGGCGGCATTGCCTTCCACATTGGTGTGGAGGGTCGTCATGGCATCGGCATTGGCCGAGAGCGCCTCATCAAGGGCCGCAGCCTCGGTGTCCGAATTGCCCTGCAGGGAGGACAGCAGGACGATCGTGACATTGGCTTCATCGGTCACAGCCGACAGGTCAATATCGGCAGAACCGGAGATGGAGGACATCACCGAGCCGAAGGTGTTGTCGGACATGCCGCCAGCATTCGCGCTAGCGTTCGCAGCATTGGCATTGGCATTGGCGTTTGCGTCAGCACCGGCTGCAGCGTCTACTGCAGGGGTATCAACGGTCACGCCGGCGCCGGCATCGACACCGACTGCAGCGTCCTGAGCCAGCGCGGGGAGAGCGCTGGTCGAAAGCAAGGCAGCAATGGTGGTGGCAATAATGGTCTTTTTCATTTTCTAGACTCCTCAGTGGGATTGTGCCCCCCACTTGAACAGCCTCCCAACGGCACCGTCGGCGAAGAGGTTGCACATTTATTGATCACATTTGACCACTCGCGGACGCCTCCTGGAGTCGATGTGTCCCCTCAAGCCTGCTGGTAACGCGGGGCCGGCGCACCATTCTGGGTGCCGCCAAACAGGCGGGCGCGGGCCTCGTCATAGGCGGTCCAGAGGGCGGCATCATGCACGGAGGGGAGGGTTACTTCTTCGCCGCGGTCCATGCCGACGAGGGCCGCGTCGACAAGCTGCTCCGCGGTCATGAAGGCGGACTGGTCAAAGGCCGCGAGGGGCACGCCGGCGGTGTCGTAGAAATCGGTGATGGTGCCAGCTGGCAGCACCGCCTGAACCAGGATGCCCTGGTCTTTGACCTCCTGCTGGATGGCGCGGCTATAGGTGAGTACGAAGGCCTTGGTTGCGCTGTAGAGCGAGGTGACCGGCATGGCATGAAAGGCCATGACCGAGCCGACATTGACGATAGTGCCCTGGCGGCGTGCACGCATGCCAGGAAGCGCGGCCCGTGTCAGGCGCATCAAGGCGGTGACATTGAGCGACAGGGTCGCGGCGGCATCGGCGTCGGATAGATCGGCGGTGGGCGTAATGGGCCCGATGCCGGCATTGTTGACGAGGATATCGATGGGTTCGCTGCGCAGCGCCTGCTCGACAAGGGCGATGTCCCCCTCGGCGGTGAGGTCGGCCGGCAAGGTGCGGACGGAGACGGCGTGATCACGCGTCAGCTCGTCAGCCAGCGCGTTCAGGCGGTCGGCACGGCGGGCCACCAGGATGAGGTCATGGCCGCGCGCGGCCAGCCGGCGCGCATAGACCGCACCAATGCCAGACGACGCGCCAGTAACGAGAGCGAGGGAGGACGCAGACATGGAATTCTCCTTTGGTTGAGTGCTCAACTATCTGTGTCGGGTCTTGCGCCTTGTCAATGGTAGAGTGCTCAACTATTTTATGTGCAGAGGTGTCAGGTGGCCAAAAAATTGCGTTCCGACGAAGCCGATGTGGAGCCCTATGACGCGTTGAGCTGCACGCATACGTCGTTGCGACGCGCCGCGCGGCAGTTCACCCAGCTCTATGACGATGCGCTGGCGCCGGCAGGGCTCAGCTCAGCCCAGGCCCTGCTGGTGGCGCAGATTGACCAGCTGGGTGGCGCGCCGGGCGGCAAGGGACCGTCGCTGCAGGCGCTGTCAAAGCGGCTGGCGATCCAGATCTCGGCCCTGACCCATGCGCTGCGTCCCCTGGTGCGCGATGGGTTGGTGAGCCTTCATACCGATGAGGAAGACCGCCGCATCAAGCGCGCCGTGCTGACCGAGCAGGGCATGATCCAAACCAGGCAGATGTATGTGTTGTGGCGTGAGGTGAACCAGCGGATCGAAACCGTGCTGGGGGATGGTGCAGCCGAGCAATTGCGCGGCCTTGCCAATCGCGTCGCCTCTCCGGATTTTCTTGCGGCCTTTGGCCAGACGACAAAATCAGCCGATTGACCCGCAGGGTTGCAACCACCTCGGCCGATGCGAATTGTGTTGCGAGATCAAACTGGAGCGTCAATTCATGGGAATTATCTGGGCCATCATCATCGGTTTTCTCGCCGGCCTTATCGCCAAGTGGGTCACCCCGGGTGATAACAAGCCGAGCGGCTTCATCCTCACGACGGTGCTGGGGGTTATCGGTTCAGTGCTGGCGACATGGCTGGGCCAGGCGGTCGGGCTCTACGGTCCGGGTGATGGCGCAGGCTTCATCGCGTCCATTATCGGCGCGGTGATCATCCTGCTGGCCTGGAACCAGATTGCGCGGCGGGCCTGAGGGCCGTCGCCCCGCGGAAAGAAAAAAGGGCGCCCACCGGGCGCCCTTCCTGCTTAGAGAGGCTTATTCGATGACCGTGATGCGGCCGTCGGTATAGGGGGTGTATTCCCCACCCTGCTTGGCGATGAAATCGGCCAGGACCTGCTCGAGCGGCGGGCCAAAGTCGTAGGGATTGTCGCCTTCGGCAAAGGTGCCGTAGCCGTCGCCGCCACCACGCATGTAGTTGTTGGTGACGATGGAGTAGGTGGCAGCCTCATCGATCGGGGCCCAGGTGTCGCCCGAGCCGACCATGACATCGCTGATGCGTTCGCCAGCCGGGCTAGCCAGGGTGTAGCTGTATTTGAGGCCCGCAACCTGCGGGAAGCGGCCGGCACCGTTCTCGATATCGCTGACGCCGTTTTCGAGCGCCTCGATCACATCGGCGCCCGAGAGGTCCACGGTAGCCAGGGTGTTGGAGAAGGGTAGCACGGTGATGACTTCACCGACGGTGATTTCACCAGCGTCGATGGAAGCGCGCAGACCGCCACCATTCTGGATGGCGATGGTCACACCCTGATCGGCAACGCGGTCGAGCATGGCATCGGCAACGAGATTGCCCATCTGGCACTCGACGACGCGGCAGGTTTCGCGCGAGCCGTCGATGTCAGCGGTGGTGGTACCGATGACCACGCCCATGGCTTCCTCGATCGGCGCGGCGAGTTCGGCGAGCTGGCCGGCGAAGTCCTCGTTGCCGACAACCGAGGCGTCGATCAGGTAGGGTTCGCCTTCGGCCTTGGTGACAACACCGTTGTCATCCCAGGTGATGGCGATGTCGCCGAGATATTTGCCATACTGGTTGGCCTGTACCACCGGCACTTCAACCCCGTCGGGGTTGGTGACCATTGTGGGATAGGGGCCGGCGGCGCCTTCGGCGGTGTTGGACAGCAAGGTGTGGCTGTGGCCACCCACAATCACGTCGACCAGCGGCAGGGCGGCGGCGACATCCATGTCCACGGTATAGCCGATGTGGCTGAGCAGGATGATCTTATTGACGCCGGCGGCGTCGAGCGCTTCGGAGGCGCCGCGGACATACTGGATCACGTCGGTGAATTCGACGTTCGGACCAGGCGATGCAATTTCCGGCGTATCTTCGGTGGTCGCACCGATGATGCCGATCTTCTCGCCGCCGATTTCGATGACGAAGGAGCCCTTGATCTTGCCACGCAGGTTTTCATCGCGCGTGACGTCGAAGTTGCCGCCGATAATCGGGAATTCGGCCGCTTCGATGAACTTCATGAATTCTTCCGGGCCGTCATCGAATTCGTGATTGCCGGTGGCGACCACGTCAAAGCCCATCTGATTGAAGAAGTCCGACACCACCTTGGATTTGTAAGTGGTGTAGTAGAGCGAGCCCTGGAAGTTGTCGCCGGCCGAGAGCAGCAGCGAATTGCCGCCTTCATATTTGGCACGGGTGTCGTCGATGATGGTCTTGAGGCGCGCAATGCCGCCGAAGCACTCACCGGCCGCATCATCTTCAGCATTGCAGTTGGAGTCGGTGCCAGTGATCGGATCGAAGCGGGAGTGGAAGTCGTTGATGTGCAGGATGTTGAGCGTGAAATCCGCATGGGCCGCGCTGGAAAATCCAGCGCAGAGGGTGAGCGCCGTAGCGCCGAGTAGTAGTCGTTTCATCCCTGTATCCTTTGGTTGCTTGACGGCAGTCCAGACCCCGCGGCCGTCGGGTGTTGTCGTTCGGCAGTCCCCAAAAGGGGAACGCGCGTTTCCAGCCACGGCGATAGGGGAGTTAACCAGTCTTTTGTGACAGTGAAAAGTGGACCTTTTGGTCAATTTTCACGTTCAACCCTCCACAGGCATGGGCGCCATGCGGTGATGTGGGGTTCAACAATCATCAACCATCCCGCAAGACAGCATCTGGCGGGGGCGTCGCATAAACCGGCGGGAAAGGCAGCGGGCGCATTGTGTCCCCTGGTAGACCCGCCAGCCACCACAAGGACGATACCGGCCATGAGTGCCTCGCTAGAAAGCCTGATGCGCGACGTGCCCCGAGCGAGCGCACCGCAATGGGGCGGGCTTTTGCTCTTCATCGCCATAGGCGGGGCGGGGGCTGCGGCCTTCGTGGTGCTGTCCACGCTCATCATCTGGCTCGATACCGGCATTGCCGACTGGATCGTCAACACGATCTGCAATGGCGTCCTGATCGTTCCAGTTTACCTGCTGCACCGGCTCTATTCGTTTCAGTCCGAGGCGTCGCACTGGCAGGCTTTGCCGCGCTACCTGGCCGTGCAGGGCATGGCACTGCTGCTGGCGGCGCTTTTTTCATTTGTGATTCACGGCGTCACGGCGCTGCCCAGCGTCGTCGTATCGATCCTGGTGATCGCGCTGACCTCGGGCGTCAACTTCATGGTCTTGCGCGGCTGGGCCTTCGCCCGAGCGCAATGGGGCGTTGCGGTTCCAGCATGATCGCACAGTCTGCCAAGGGCCTGCTCAATCGCGTGCACGATTCCGTGGTCTTCGGGCGACGGGTAAAGGTGTTGTCCCAGGCCCTTGCCGCGGCCATCCCCACTGGGGGAAGCGTGCTCGATCTGGGCTGCGGCGATGGGCAGGTGGCGTTGGGCCTGATGGCGCTGCGGCCCGATCTTGCCGTAGAGGGCGTGGATGTGCTGCTCCGACCGGTGACGCATATCCCGGTGACACTTTATGATGGGGCCAGCCTGCCTTTTGCCGATGGCAGCTTCGATTATGTGACCATTGTCGACGTGCTGCACCACACCGACGATCCAGCGGCGGTGCTGGCGGAAGCAAGCCGCGTTGCCCGCAGGGGTGTGGTGGTCAAGGACCATCTGCGCCAAGGCGTACTGGCCGGCCCGACACTGCGGCTGATGGACTGGGTGGGCAATCGCGGGCACGACGTGCGCCTGCCCTACAACTATCTCGATGCTGGCCAATGGGCCACCGCCTTCGAGCGTGCCGGGCTTGCGAAAGCAAGCTGGGCGGATGCGCTTGGGCTCTACGGCGCACCCCTGAACTGGCTGTTCGAACGCAAGCTGCATTTCGTGGCATTGCTGAAGCCCGTCGAGCGGGGTTCCTTTAGCCAGCCAGTCGGGTAATCTCCGCGCCGTTTGATTTGCGGGGAATTGCAGTATGAAAAGCGCATTGATCGTCTATGGCGGCTGGTCCGGGCATGATCCGGAAGAGTGCGCCGCCATCTATCGTCGATGGCTGCACGAAGACGGTTTCTCCGTGCGGACCGCTACCGAGACCAGCGCGTTTGCTGACCCGTCCATCCACGATCTGTCGCTGATCATTCCGATCTTCACCATGAGCAAGATCGAAAAGGCCGAGGTCGAGAACCTGACCAAGGCGGTCGAAGGTGGCGTGGGCCTGGCCGGCCACCATGGCGGCATGAGCGATGCCTTCCGCGATGCGGTGGACTACCAGTTCATGGTGGGCGGGCAGTGGGTGGCTCATCCCGGCAACATCATCGACTACACCGTCGACGTGGCCGATCCGCTTGATCCGGTGATGGCGGGGATCAAGTCATTCCCCTACACGTCCGAGCAATATTACATGCATGTCGACCCCTCCAACAAAGTGCTGGCGACGACCACATTTAGCGGCGAGCACGCGCCCTGGATTGCCGGGGTGAAGATGCCGGTGGTGTGGAAGCGGATGCATGGCAAGGGCAAGGTGTTCCACTCCACGCTGGGGCATCAGGCCAAGGAGTTCGACGTGCTCGAGATGGCCACCATCATGCGGCGCGGCATGAACTGGGCGGCGCGGGACGAATAGCCGCTACCAGCGCAGCAGGAAGCGACCCAGCACTGCGCCCAGCACGCCGACAATGAGAATGCCCAGCGTGTACCAGAGCGCCAGGAACATCATGCCGTTCTCGGCGCAGGCAAAGGAATAGACCCAGGCGCCGGCGCCACCGGCCATGATGCCGGCGGCGAAGCCGGCCAGGGTCGGGTTGGCGGGGGCCATGCGGCGCAGCGCGATGATGGAGGCCAGCAGCATGGGCAGGCCCAGGACGACGATGCGCCAGGGGCAGACCAGCGAGGTGCCGCCCATAACGAGCGGCATCATGTTGTCGGGTCCGGCGACGGCGAGCTGGATGAAGGCGCCGATGACCAGCAGGGCAAGCAGGCCGAGCGCTGCTATCCACGGCCAGCGAATACGACCGTCGGGCCGGGCCAGTGCCATTGTGGCCACGCCGCCCAGCACGGCCACGGACAGCGTATAGCCGAACTTGGTCCAGAAATTCATCGTGGACATGGCCGTATCCAGGTCCGGGCGCATGCCGAGCCACATATTCATCGCGACAATGGCCACGAGTGTACTGACCAGAGTCGCGCCGAACAGCAGGCGCTGCATGGCCATGGGGCGCACGGGCTTGAGATCGGCGGAAAGGCGGGCGATCAGGTCGTCGGTCATTTCGGCCCTCCCGCAAAGCGCGCGGCCAGCGACTTGAGCCCGCGGTGGATGGATACCTTGGCTGCGGTTTCGGAGATACCGTGAGCGGCGGCCGCCTCGGCAACCGAGGCGCCATCCACCTTGGTGCGACGGATCAGGTCGCTGGTGCGGGGCGGAACAGCCTCGAGCACCACGTCGAGATCGCGCCGGGCAATGGCGTCGGCGCTGTCGTCGTGGGCGAAGATGGGCGCGTCATCTTCCAGCGGCACGGTCAGCCGGATCGACTGGCGCCGGACATGGTCGACGAATTTGTGATGCGCCACGGCATGCAACCAGGCCGTGAAGGGCCGGTTGCGGTCATAGGTCATGCGGCGGGTATGAATGGCCAGCAGAGTGTCCTGCACGAGGTCCTCCGCGTGCGATGCGAAGGCGGGGGTGAGCCGCCGGGTGAAATACGGGCGCAGATGGCGGCCCAGTTCGGCCAGCAGCGACCGGTAGGCCGCGGCATCGCCGTCCAGCGAAGCAAGCATCAGCGCCCGCAGTCGCTTCTCGGTCGGATCGGTCTGCATTGCTCGTTCATTCGGCCCCATGGCCAGTATGGTTACATCGCGGACGGAAATCAGGAAATGGCCTTTTCCGCGATCACGACGGCGTGAGCACGTAACGGGCATCGTTGGCGCCGCGAATGGCGGGGCATGATCTCGCCGATGGGGCGAAGGTCGATCCAGGGAGACCATTCATGACAATTTCACTGCGCAGCCTTTCCTTCGCTGCAGTCGCGGCAATTGCTTTTGCCGGCACGCCTGCCAGCTTCGCCCAGGACGCAATGGCGACCGATGCCATGGCCACCGATGCGATGGCACCAGACGCCATGATGAGCGACGACGATCTCAAGCTGTGCCTCGAACAGGCGGCGATGATCAGCTTCCCGCATGTGATGGATGTGGCGTCGGCAGCCTGCCATGAGGCCCACAACAGCCCAATGGGCGGGGACGCCATGGCGACGGATGCGATGGCGCCTGATGCCATGGCCACCGATGCCATGGCGCCCGCTACCAAGTAACGAATACGTGTTATCTGTCATTTTGCCCCGCACCGAGCCGTTGCTCATAGTGTGGGGCAGTTTGGTCCCAGGACCGGCGGGGGAAATATGAGCGACGTATCCGGCATGCCATCGGCCAAGGGGCCGCTGATCTATCGTCAGTCGATCTGGACACGGGTGACGCACTGGATCTGGGCGATCTGCCTGTTCTTCCTGCTGCTGACAGGCCTGCAGATCTTCAATGCGCATCCGGCGCTCTATATCGGCCAGGAATCGGGCTTCGAATACGAAAACGCCATTCTTGAGATCGGCGCGTTCAATACCGAGGCCGGCCCGCGCGGGCGGACCACGATTTTCGGACAGACCTTCGACACCACCGGCGTTCTGGGCATGAGTGGCGCTACCGAGCGGCCGGTATTCACGGCCTTCCCAGGCGCGGTGACAATTCCCTCCTATCGCGACCTCGGCACCGGGCGCGTCGTCCACTTCTTCTTCGGATGGATTTTTGTCGCGACCATGCTGGTCTGGTTCGTCGCCAGCTTCATCAACGGCCATATCAGGCGCGACATCGTGCCTGGCCCCAGCGACATCAAGGGGGTGCCACGCGATGTGGCCGAGCATGCGACCCTGCGCTTCAAGCATGGACGCAGCTATGGTCCACTGCAGAAGCTGGCCTATTTCAGCGTGTTCTTCATCTTGTTTCCGCTGATCGTCGCCACGGGCCTCACCATGAGCCCGGGCATCAATGCCGCAGCGCCGTGGATGCTGGACCTGTTCGGCGGGCGGCAGACGGCGCGGACCATCCACTTCATCGTCATGGTCCTGCTGGTGGTATTCTTCATCATTCATATCGCCATGGTGCTGCTGGCGGGGCCTTTCAACGAACTGCGCTCGATGATCACCGGCTGGTATCGCGCCAGCCCGGGCACGCCGAGCGTCGAAGGAGACAAGCCATGAGCCGGCTGATCACACGCCGCAACTTCCTGCGCAGCTCGGCCATTGCAGGGTCCGGGCTGGTGCTGGCGGGCTGCAACCAGTTCGACTTTCTCGGGTCCAAGGAAAACCAGGTCCGCAAGGTCATGGAACAGGCCAATGTGCTGACCTATCAGGTGCAGCGACAGTTGATCGGGGCACAGACGCTGGCGCGCGAATATTCGGCCAGCGAGATCCGCCAGGGCATGAAGCCCAATGGCTCGGTGGAGCCGAGCACGCCGGAATACATGTTCCTGCAGGCGCAGAACTTCGCCGACTACAAGCTCACCGTCAAAGGCATGGTGGAGCGCGAGGTGAGCTTCTCGCTTGAGGAATTGCGCAATATGCCCGCGCGCAGCCAGATCACGCGGCATGACTGCGTCGAGGGTTGGAGCTGCATTGCCAAATGGACCGGCACACCACTGGGGCCGATCCTCGACATGGCCGGGGTGAAGCCGGAAGCGCGGTTCTGCGTCTATCACTGCTTCGACAATATCCAGAGGACGCTCAGCGGGGACATTCTCTACTATGAGAGCTCCGACCTGATCGACGCCTACCACCCCCAGACCCTCCTCAGCTATGGCCTCAACGACCAGGTGCTGCCGGTGTCCAATGGTGCGCCGATCCGCCTGCGCATCGAGCGGGCGCTGGGCTACAAGCAGCCCAAATACCTGCACACGATCGAGCTGGTCGATGACCTGTCGCCGTTCGGCCAGGGCAAGGGCGGCTATTGGCCGGACCAGGGTTATGACTGGTATGGGGGGATTTGAGGGGGAATCCGAAATCCCTGCAACCCCGTCATGCAGCGGCCCGCCCCGAATATCCTTGCTATTTCAGGCGCCTTCGCCCATATCAGCTGCATCGTCGCGGCTGAGGCTTGAGCCCAGCACATCATAATCGCGACGGACTTCTCTTCTTATCCCCTGCGGTGAGCGGCGAAGTCAGCCCGGAAACAGTTTGTCCGGGTTCGAGCCAGCACCCGCGCGATATCTCCCTTTTATCGCCCGATTGCACCTGTTGACCCGCCGACGCATTGCGTCCGGCGACATGCGCGCTTGCATGGTCCTGCGCGCGTTGCAGCGCCATATCGGCGCAGAAAGACGTGTCTTTTGAACGACTTTGTTTCTCTCGGCCTGCCGACCATACTCACCGACAGCCTGACTGCCGGCGGCTTTACCGAGCCCACCAAGATCCAGGCCCAGGCCATTCCCAAGCTGCTCGAAGGCCGGGACATGATGGGCATCGCCCAGACCGGTTCGGGCAAGACGGCGGCCTTCGGCCTGCCGATCCTAGCCGGCATCCTGACCCTCACCGGCCGTCCGCGGCCGCTGACCACCCGCGCCCTCATCCTTGCCCCGACACGTGAGCTGGCCGTCCAGATCGACGAAGCCATCCGCAAGTTTGCTGGCAGCAAGATGAAGCTTGATACCGTGCTGCTGCTGGGCGGCGTGTCGCGCTACCATCAGGTCAAGCGCCTCGAGCGCGGCGTCGACATTGTCGTCGCCACCCCGGGCCGCCTCAAGGACCTGATGGACGACGGCAAGATCAAGCTCAACGAAACCCGCTGGCTGGTGCTCGACGAAGCCGACCGGATGCTCGACATGGGCTTCATTGCCCCGGTTCGCGCCGTGGTCAAGGCGATCGGCATAAAGCGCCATACCATGATGTTCTCGGCCACCATGGCGCCGGAAGTTGCAGACCTGGCAAAGAGCCTGCTGCAGGATCCGGTGCGCGTCGATGCGTCGGTTGCCGGCTCTACCGTGGTCAAGATCGACCAGCGCGTGATCCTTTCCGGTGCCAAGGCCAAGCGCGGCGTGCTCAATGAGCTGCTGGCCAGCGAGACCGAGAACATGGAACGCGTGATCATCTTCTCGCGCACCAAGCATGGCGCCGACCGCGTCGCCAAGAACCTCGAGATCGATGGCCACAAGGCCGCGGCGATCCATGGCAACAAGAGCCAGAATGCACGCCAGGCCGCCCTCAAGGGCTTCACCACCGGCGACGTCCGCATTCTCGTGGCCACCGACATTGCCGCCCGCGGCATCGACGTGCCCGGCATCACCCATGTGGTGAACTACGAGCTGCCCGACGATCCGGAAAACTATGTCCACCGCATCGGCCGCACTGGCCGCAACGGCGCCTCGGGCATCGCCATCACCCTGTGTGACGGCACCGAGCGCGGCAAGCTGCGCGATGTGGAGCGCCTGATCCGTCGCACGCTGCCCTATACGGGCGACCTGCACCTGGCCAATGAAACCGGCGTCGTGGAAGCACCGCGCTCGGCCTACAAGAAGCCAAGCGGTGGCCGTCCCGGTCCGCGTTCTTCCAAGAATCCGCGTGCGCCGCAGGCTGACCGCCGCTCGCCCGCCGAGCGTCGTCCCTTCGCCGAATTCGCCAAGGATGTCGGTGGCCGCAGCCAGCCGCATCACCAGCCTTCGGACACCCCGCGTGCCCGTCCTGTCGATGCGACGCGCGCCCGTCCGGACAGCGCTCCGCGCACCCGCCCGGCAGAGGGCGGCGCCCCGGCGCGCGGCGTACGCCGCGACATGGAAACCGGCAAGCCGATGGCCAACAACAAGCCGGCTGGCGACAAGACCAAGCAGCGCTGGGGCAAGACGCAGAAGGAAGCGGCTCGCAGCAATGGCCGCTCCAATGCCGATCGCCAGCGCGGTCGCGCTTAGCGCCAAAATCGAATAGACGAAGGGCGGCCCTCGGGCCGCCCTTTTGTTTGGAGCTGAGCATGACGACAATCGCAGTCATCGGACCGGGCGCGATCGGCGGTACCGTCGCCGCATGGTTGGCGCAGGACCCAGCTCTTGCGATCACCATCTGCGCCCGCACGCCGCTGGATGATCTGAGGGTCGAGACGCCGAGCGGGGTGATCACCGCGCGCCCCAAGGTGCTGACGGACCCGGCCCTGGCGCGACCGGTCGATTGGGTGCTGGTTGCAACCAAGACCTATGATGTCGACTCGACCGAGCCTTGGCTGGGTCATCTGGTGGATACCCATACGCGGGTCGCCATCATCCAGAACGGGGTGGAGCATGTCCGGTTGTTTTCCCACCTCGTCCCGGCCGAGCGCCTGGTTCCCGTGATGATCAACCTGCCGGCCGCACGCAGCGCGCCGGGACGGATCGTGCAGAGCCGGCATGGCATCATCGCCGTGCCGGCGGGACAGAATGGCGACGATCTTGTGGCCTTGTTTGCCCATACCGAAATCGAAGCGAGGGCCCATGCCGATTTCCTGTCGCAGGCCTGGGTCAAGCTGTGCGGCAATTGCGCTGCCATTGTCCCGGCGCTGACGCTGCGGGCGACAGGTCCGGTCTGGAGTGCGGACCTCGAAGCCATCGTGCGGGGGCTGGCCGAAGAATGTGCGGCCGTGGGGCGGGCCGAAGGCGCCGATATTGCGGACAGCGTGGTCGAGTCCACGGTGGCCAATGCCCGCAACATGGCGGAAGGGTCGACAGGGGGTTCCATCCATGCCGACCGGCTGGCCGGCAACCGGATGGAAATCGATGCGCGCAATGGCGTGATCGTCCGGCTCGGCCACAAGCACGGCATCGCGACGCCAATGAACCAGCTGCTGGTCACCCTGCTGGCGGCGTCCGGCAGCCCCTGGGTGAAGTAGGCTTACAGTCCCTTCACCGCCGGAGTCATCGCGGTGCGATCTGCCGCTCCGGTCGGGCCGCCCTGGCCATCACCGGGTGGCTGACCGCCGGCGGGCCGATTGCCTCCACCCATGGAGAAGCCCACGGCCGAGCTGGCAGTCGGATCGACGCCGACGATCATGGCGACGAGATATTCCTCCTCCAGTTCCTTGATGAAAGCAAAGGCGGCGCGCGTCGACTGGGCGGCAATGCTGTCATTGGAATTGAGCGTATCGCGGGTTCCGGCCCGATCATTGTAGGGGGGCACGTTGAGGTAGATGTATTCGCTCAGCGCATCTGGGAAGAAGATCTGGCCGGTGAGGATATTGGTCTCGTCGAGGAAGATCTTGAAATGCACATGGGTCGTGCGCCCGCGATACCAGCTGGGATAGATGGTTTCGAACTCGACGATGCCATTGTCGTCGGCGAACTGGGTGCCGCGCATGAAGGTCTGGCCGGTCGTGTCGACCGAGCCGTCGTCACCCTGCCCGGCATAGCCTGAATAGACGCCAGTGGCGTCGCAATGCCAGATGTCGACGCGGGCGCCGGGCATTGGCGCGCAGGCGCCGTCGACCACCTGCAGGCGAATGCGGGTGGGAATGCCGGGGCGGCCCTCGGTGATGTCAACCCGCTCCATAGCCGGATCGAAATAATAGGGGCCTTCGGTCACTTCGGGGATGATGGCGCAGACATCGGCGCCCTGCAGCAGGGCCGCGGTCTGGGTAACTGTGGCGCCGGCCTCCTGCGCGAAGGCCTGCTGGCTCATCAGCAATCCACCCGAGGCGGTTATGGCAACGGCCTTGAAGGCGTCACGACGATTTATCCTGGTCATCTTGCATTCCCTTGCTGCACCGGATCGGGCCTTACCCTGCTCAACGCCGGCATCATGGGAATGTGATACTGCCCTGCAGCGCAAAAGAGGCGTTACAAGGCAGAGAGGTGGATGACGATTTGGTAAGGCGCCCATCAGGCGCCTCGGGCGTTAAGCGACCGACGCCAGATAGAGAATATCCCGCGTCGACGTACCGTCGCGTGCACTTGCCGGGGCCAGTCGTTCGAGGAAGCTCTGGCTCCAGTTGTCGATATTGTGCTTGCGCGCCGAGGCCATGAGCGACTGCCAGCGTTGCTTTCGTTCATCGAGAGACATGTCGAGCGCCATGCGCAGGGCCTCGGCCGTTTCATCGGTATCAAAGGGATTGACCAGAATGGCATCCTCGAAAATCTCGGCGGCGCCGGCAAAGCGGGACAGCACCAGCACGCCAGGGTCGTCGGGGTTCTGCGAGCCAACATATTCATGGGCGACAAGGTTCATCCCGTCGCGTAGGGGGGTCACCAGGCCGACCCGCGCCAGCCGGTAAAGTCCCGCCAGGCTCGCCTGGCCGTAGGCGCGCTTCACATAGGTCAGCGGCTGCCAGTCGGGCTCGGCAAAGCGCCCCATCACCCGGCCGCACATGGCGTCCAGCGTGTCGCTGGTTTCCTGGTATTCCTTGATGCTGTCGCGCGACGGCGGCGCCACCTGGAGCATATGCACCAGACGGCGGAAGCGGCTGTTGTTGGCGAGGAGCTTCTCATAGGCCTCGACACGTTGTGGCAGGCCCTTGGAATAGTCGAGCCGGTCGACGCCCAGAACGAGTTCCTGCTCGCCCATGACGCGCTCCATGCGCCTGATCATCTTGGTGGCGGCGGGGCTGACGGCAAGCCGGGCGAACGCGTCGGGGTCGGAACCGATGGGAAAGGCGGCGACCTCGGTGCGGCCGAAATCGACCGATTGCAGCGGCGAACCCGACAGCGTCGAGGGGGTCTGGTGTTCGGCAAATTCGGTAAAGGCGGCCACGTCGCGATTGGCCTGCATGCCGACCAGGTCGTAGCGCGACAGGTCCCGCATCAGCTCCTGGTGGTGCGGAATGGCATAGAGCGCGTCGGTGGTCGGGAATGGGATGTGCAGATAGAATCCGATGCGGTTGCGCACGCCCAAGTTGCGCAGCTCGCTGGCCAGCGGGATCAGGTGATAATCGTGCACCCAGATGATGTCGTCGGGCTTGAGTAGCGGCAGCAGCGCGCGGGCGAACTGCAGGTTGACCCGCCTGTAGCCCTCATACCAGTGCGCCTCAATGGTCGCGAGGTCGAGGCGAAGGTGAAAGCTCGGCCAAAGGATCGAGTTGGAGAAGCCTGCATAATAGGCGTGATGATCGTCGCGGGTCAGGTCAATCTGGGCGACGGAGAGGCCGTCGATATCTTCGATACGAGCGGTCGGAGCAGGAGTCTCCACCAGCTTTCCCGACCAGCCGAACCAGAAGCCCTCGCGCTCGGCCAAGACCTTGCGCAGGGCCACGGCCAAGCCGCCTGCCGCCGGACCCTTGCCCGGCGTACGGTTCGAAACAACGATAATTCGGCTCATGCAATGCCCCCAGTCAGTCCAGTTTAGTGTGTCAGTGCGGTTTCGCGATCGCGCGCGGCGATGTCTCCCAGTCCCCGGATCAGTGCATGCACGGAGGCGACATTGGGAATGCGCATGCGTGCCGCGGTTTCGCCGTCGCCCAGCTTGATGCCGACGCCGCCCAGGTCCTGGGCAGCGATGAAGCCATCTTCGTCTGTGACGTCATCGCCAATGAAGATAGGCGTGCGACCGATAAACGGTTCTTCCCGCATGAAGGCGCGCAGGGCCTCGCCCTTGCTGACGCCGAGCGGCCGTGCCTCGAGCACCATTTTGCCCGGCACCAGGCCGAAGCCCGCAGTGTCCCGGACGGCTTCTTCCATGGCGCTTCGCACGGCAGCCTCGAGCTCGGGCGCCTGGCGATAGTGCAGGGCGACAGCGCCCTCCTTCTTTTCCAGTAGCAAGCCCGGATTGGCAAGGATCAGCGGCTGCACGGACTGCGCAATGGCCTGGGCACCACGGATTGTCGCGGGGTCTATGGCTTCGAGCACGCCGTCGGCGCGCCGACGCTGTGTGCCATGGGCGCCGGCGACCGGGAGGTGCAGTGGCGCCAGATATTTGTCGATGTCGGCGATCTCGCGACCGGTCAAGACGGCAAAGGCGCTGTCCAGTTCGCGCATGGCGTGCCGCAGCTCTTCGAGCAGCGTGTCGGCAACTTCAATGGCATCGGGAGTTTCTGCGAGTTCAACCAGCGTGCCGTCGAAGTCGGTGAAAATGGCGAGCTGGGGTACTGCGCGGGAAACGGTGTCGATCTGCGACATCTTCTGGGCCTTCCAAGAATGGGTCGGAAGCAGAACGCGCCTTGGCAGGATTGGTTCGCTTCACATGGCTGACATGCGGGAACCGGTATTCTGAACAGAAGATTAATGCGCCATTGGTTCGGCGTTCAAACCCTTGGGGCTAACAGAAGAGTCATGCGTCACCTAATGCCCGGATTGAACAAGATGTCCCAGTTCCTCCTCACCGCGCTTTTTGCGATTGCGCTGAGCTTCCTGACCTTCGCCGCCTCGTTCGCCGAGGTGCCGCGCAGTGAACTCGTGTCGCTCGCGGTCACCCAGCAGTAGTTCAGGCCAGGGGGATGCCTTTGGCACCCTTGCCGTTCTGGTAGGTGGCCGATAGGTCACCATAGAGCCCATTCAGATCGTCGAAACGCCCGAGCAGGGCTTCCCGGTGGTCCCGGTCGAGGCCGGCGATCATCTGCACGATATTGTGGCTGGTCCAATAGCGATTGGTACGGTTGTAAAGTGGGCGGTCGGGTGGAACCGAATCCTGGCCGGGATCGGGCACGGCATAGACAGCCTTCAGGATCTGGATGTCGTAGGGGATGGCGAAAGCGTCCCGGCTGTCTTCGTGGCTGAACAGGTAGTAGAAATTGTCAAAGCCTGACCAGGTGATGCCCGAAAGGCAGAGCGAACAGGGTTCGTGCGTGGCGAGGAACAGGCAATCCTTGACGTCAGGCCTTTGATCCGCCGGCAGCTCGAAGAAACGCTTGATGGCATGCATTTCGCCGTGCCAGAGCGGATTTTCGATTTCGTTGTTGGTCTCTGCGACCACTACGGACAAATCGGATTTCCGCAGGATAGCCGCACCAAAGAGCTTGTTGCCCCGCGCGACGCCGTTGCGGGTCACTGGGGCGATGTCGCGTTCGATGACGTCGAGCAGGCGGGAGACGAGAAGAGCGGTATCCATGGTGGCCCCAATTGCGTGGCCCGAGCCTAGCCACACGGAGCCGGGTTGGAAAGCCTCAGTCTTGTCTGACGAGGCCGACCAGAGGCACGCCTGCAGCGTCGACCAGTTTGAGGGAGTTGCCCGAAAGCTCGTAACCCACGGTAGCGCCGAGCGCGGCGAAGAAGCGGGTCTCCTGGGCCATGATGTCAGGGGCGCAAGCCATGCGCGTACCGGCGATGGGGCCGAAGGCCAGGGGCGGTTCGGTGAAGCCGGCTTCGGTGAAGTAGTTGTTGCAGCCACTATTGCCGCCGGCGCGGTAGTCGGCCGCAATCGAGAATGTGACCTTGCTCCCCGGCAGGGTTGGTTCACCGCCGATGCTGGTGACGGTCCAGATGGTTTCGAGCAGGGGGTTGGGTGTCTCGACCGGTGGAAGGATGGTCTCTTTCTGCTCATGGGGAGGATCTGGCGAGAGGGTGACCAGGATAACGGTATGGGTGGGCGCCGCAGGATCGACCGGCACGGGTTGCTGGCTGCGGAAGAGCGTTCGGCCTTCGCTGCGGATTTCGGCGACAAGGCCATAATTACGGTCGGGCCTGACGACGTTGCTACGCATGTCGAGAGCAAATTGCAGCGGCGCACTGGCCCGACCGACAGTGTCTGCGGTGGCGCCGGCGACGGGTATCGCCCCCGGCAGGGCAACCAGCGTAATCCGGAGTTCCACGCCCGCCGGCAGGGCGATGCGCTCGCGATAGGTGACTTCTCCGGAAAAGGTGATGTCGTCGGCCGCTGCCGGCAGCACGAAAGCAAGCAGCGCAAACAGCGCCATGGCACAGCGAATGAGCCGCGTGGGCAACATGATGATCTCCATCCCTGGCCACCAAACTAGCGCAGGGGCGTTTCGGTTGCGAGGCTGGATGGATGGCAGGGTTTACGGCACTGCGATGGGCCCGCTAGCGCGTCACCGTCCAGGGCGGATCGAAGTGATGCTCTTCGAGATTGTTGCCCTCGCCGCCCCGGTCGACGACGATGAAGTCACTGACAGCCTCCAGCGGGGTCAGCACGCCGTGCCAGGTATTCATGGCTATATTGACGCCCTGGCCGGGGGCGGGCTGGAAGGCGCGAAGGCGGACGGGAACGCCACCCTCGTCCTCGGCGACGATGATCAGCCAGGGATGGGCTGAAAGCGGGTAAAAAGCCTGGCTGCCCAGGGGGTGTCGCTCAACGAGACGCAGCGTCAGAGGCAGAGCATAGGGCTGGCCGCGAAAGATCGAGATCAGCGGACGGGCATGGACCCCGCCCAGTTCGACCCGCGCCAGATCATGATAGCGCTCGGTCATGCCGTTGTTGATCTTGTAGTGCTGGGCGCCGTCGATCCCGATCACCTGCCCGAACGGCGCGAAGGCCACCGCGGTCAGGGGCTCGATGCGGATCGCGTTCATTTCGGCAGTCCCAGCTTCATGTGCCGGTTGACGTCCTTGTATAGCAGATAGCGGAAGCGGGCCGGTCCGGCATAGCAGGCCTGCGGGCAGAAGGCGCGCAGCCACATGAAATCGCCGGCTTCCACTTCCACCCAATCCCGGTTCAGCCGGTAGACGGCCTTGCCCTCCAGCACATAGAGACCATGCTCCATGACATGGGTTTCCTCGAAGGGGATGACGGCGCCGGGCTCGAGGGTGACGATATTGACATGCATGTCGTGGCGCAGGTCGGTGGGATCGACGAAGCGTGTGGTGCCCCAGGTATTGTTGGTGCCAGGCATCCAGATGATGGGCTCATCCTGCTCATTGGCAACGAAGGCGGTAGGCGATGCCACCCCTGCGACGGCCTCGTAGCGCTTGCGCACCCAGTGAAAGCGTGTGGGGGCGGTGCCCTTGTTGAAGAGCGACCAGCTGCAGCCGGGCGGCAAGAAGGCATAGCCGCCGGGCTTGAGCAGGTGGCTCTTGCCATCAACGACGAGGCTGGCTTGGCCCTCGACCACGAAGAGGACGCCTTCAGCCTCCGGTTCGGGCTCGGGCTGGGACGAGCCGCCGCCGGGCATGACCTCCATGATATATTGCGAGAAGGTCTCGGAAAAACCCGACATGGGTCGCGCAATCACCCAGGCACGGGTCTGGTCCCAATGGGGCAGATAGCTCGTAACGATGTCGCGCATCACGCCATGTGGGATAAGCGCATAGGCCTCGGTGAAGACGGCGCGGCCGGTGTGAAGCGCGGCTTGGGCCGGCAGGCCGCCGGGCGGCGAGGCATAGGTTGAATCGGCCATTATGGTCCTGGGCAGTGCGGGTTCGCGCGGCGCGAACTCAGGCGGTCTGTCGATAATCGGCGACGATGCGGCCGGCGGCAAGGGCTTCCTGCTCATAGGAGGTCCGCCGCCAGCTTTCTCTGAGCGCCGCCGCGTACCAATCCTGCATCGCGGGCAGGTCGAGCAGGCGCCGGGCATAGGCGGCGGCCGGTTCGCTCAGCTGCAGATTGTAGGTCTGCACGCGGAAAGCGACAGCAGTGAAGAAGGCATCGACGGCCGTGAAGCGTGCGCCGGCAAGGAACGGACCACCAAACCGGCTGAGGCCGGTGCTCCACAGCGCGTCAATGCGGGCAATGTCCTGCGCCAGGCCGGCAGGGATCGACGCGAGTTCGATGCGAAGGCCGACATTCATGCCGCAGATATTGCGCAGGTTGGGGAAGCCGGAATGCATTTCAGCGGCGGCGGAGCGGGCAAAGGCCCGGGCGGCGCGGTCCTCCGGCCAGACCTGCCTGTGGCTCTCGGCCAGATATTCGGTGATGGCGAGCGAGTCCCAGACCACTGTGTCGCCATCGATGAGGCAGGGGAAGCGACCGCTGGGCGAGACCCCGGCGAAAGTGAGGCCCGGTCCATCGTTGAACGGGCGCACCTGTTCGTCAAATTCAATGTCCAGCACGCGCATCAATACCCAGGGACGCAGCGACCAGGACGAGTAGTTCTTGTTGGCAACGTAGAGCGTGTACATGAGCGAGCCTCCCTGCATCGCGCATAGCGCCTTGGCAGCCGCGCTGCAAGCCAGGCCGCGCAAGGGGTGGTTAGGGTTACCAGATCTTCAACCTTTGGCGCGACAATGCCGGTTATGTACCAGCGTTCTGTCCATCCCGGGGTCGCGCCCCATTCCTGGCTGCAGCACTATCTGCCATGGCTGGGTCTCTTCGCGCTGATGCTGGGCCTGTCACGGGAAGAGCCCGATATCGGCTTCGACCCGGATGAGTTGAACGGGTAGCCTCGCTCCCGTAATCACCCCAGCAACGCCTGCAGCCGCAGCAGCGCAATCCGCTCGACCTGGGTGCAGGCGGTGGCAAATTCCAGCTCCGCGCTATTGTCGATCCGCCGCTCGAAGGCCGCCAGGATCGACGCCTTGGTATTGTCGCGCACCGCGATGATGAAGGGGAAACCGAATTTCTCCACATAGGCAGTGTTGAGCGCGGTGAAGCGCTCGCGCTCGGCGTCGGTCAATGCGTCCAGACCGGCCGAGGCCTGTTCGGCCGTCGAGGCTTCCGTAAGGCGCCTGGCGGCTGCCAGCTTGCCGGCGAGATCGGGATGGGCCCGCAGGACGGCGAGGCGTTCCTCCGGCGTTGCCAGGCGGAACTGCGTGCGCAGCGCGAAATGGAGCCCGATGGCGGTATCGTTGGCCGGGGCCAGTTCGCCCGCCCAGGCGCGTTCGGCGATCCAGGGTGAATGCTCGAAGATCGACCCGTAGCGGGAGACGAATTCGGCCTTGTCGAGCTGGGAAGGAATGACCTCCGGGGCGATATAGGGATGCTCCCTGGCCCAATGCTCGGCGATGGCGAGGCGCGTTGGCACCCAGACCTTGTCGAAGTTCTTGATGTAGTCGACAAACTTCTTGAGTCCCTGATAGCGGCCTGGCTGACCCACAAGGCGGCAATGCAGGCCGATCGACATCATCTTGGGTGAGCCGGCCTGGCCCTCGGCATAGAGGCAGTCGAAACTGTCTTTCAGAAACTGGAAATACTCTTCGCCGTTATCGAAGCCCGAAGCGGTGACGAAGCGCATGTCGTTGGCGCTCAGCGTATAGGGAATGATAAGCTGCGGGCGGCCGTGATGCACGCGCCAATAGGGCAGGTCGTCGTCATAGGTATCCGAGACATAGGCAAAGCCGCCTTCCTCCGAGACCAGGTCGACGGTGTTGAGCGAACACCGCCCGGTATACCAGCCGCGCGGCCGCTCCCCGGTGGCGATGGTGTGGATCCGGATCGCCTCGGCGATCTGCTGGCGCTCGATATCGGCCGGCATGTCCTTGTGCTCGACCCATTTATAGCCGTGGCTGGCGATTTCCCAGCCGGCCTCCTGCATGGCGGCCAGCTGGGCCGGCGCGCGCATCAAGGCTGTGGCGACGCCATAGATGGTGACGGGCAGTTGCGCTTGGGTAAACAGCCTGTGCAGCCGCCAGAAGCCGGCGCGGGCGCCGTATTCATACATGGATTCGATGTTCCAGTGGCGCAGGCCCGGCCAGGGCGCGGCGCCGACAACGTCAGCGAGGAAGGCTTCCGACCCGGCATCGCCGTGCAGGATATTGTTTTCCCCGCCCTCTTCGTAGTTGAGCACGAACTGCACCGCCACATGGGCCCCCCCGGGCCAATTGGCCTTGGGCGGATTGGGGCCGTAGCCATGCATGTCGCGGGGATAGCGCATCGGTCTGCTCGCGTCTGGTGTTTGCAGAATAGTATGAGTCTGGAACCGCAGAACAAGATGCACAAAAATGGACCAGATGGTAAAAAATGGGCATTGCGCAACGGCGGTGATGCGGTAGTCTTGCCCGGGGACGACGGACGGAGCAAACATGGCGGGTAGTGGACGCCTCACGACGCATGTACTGGACACCATGCACGGCAAGCCGGCGCGTGGCATGCGAATCGAACTGTTATTCGTCCATGGCGACCACACTCACCATATCGCCGACAGTTGTACCAATGCCGACGGGCGGGTGGATCAGCCTCTGCTCGACGAAGCGCAGTTCCAGCATGGCGAGTTCGAGCTTCACTTCCATGTCGGGCAGTATTTCGAGCGGCTTGGCGTCGAGCTCGAAACGCCCTTCCTCGATGTGGTGCCGATCCGCTTCACGATTTCCGAGGACAAGCACTATCACGTGCCCCTCCTGGTTAGCCCCTTTGCCTATTCCACCTATCGGGGGAGCTGAGGCATGACCGAGGTTTCGGGCGCCATCCGCTTCATCCTCAACGACGAGGAAATCAGCCTTTCCGACGTCAGGCCCGATGCCACGCTGCTTGACTGGCTACGGCTGGAGCGGCGCCTGCGCGGCTCCAAGGAAGGCTGCGCCGAGGGCGATTGCGGGGCCTGTACGGTGCTGGTCGGCCGGCTGATGGGCGACGAGATCATCTATGACTCGGTCACTGCCTGCATCCGTTTCGTAGGCAGCCTGCACGGCACCCATGTGGTGACTGTCGAGCATCTGCGCGGCAAGGAGGGGCACCTTCATCCCGTGCAACAGGCCATGGTGGACGAGCATGGCAGCCAGTGCGGCTTTTGCACGCCGGGCTTCGTGATGAGCCTTTATGGCCTCTGGATGCGCGATCCGGACCCCAGCCAGGCCGCGATCGAAAAGGCGTTGCAGGGCAATCTCTGCCGCTGCACGGGGTATGCGCCGATCATCCGTGCCGGCAAGGCGATGTCCAGCTATGGCCGGCCCGAGGGCGATCCGCTCTGGGCCGAGCGCATCGCGCTCAAGGGTAAGATCAAGGCGATCAATGACGGCAAGCGCGTCGAGATCGGGGAGGGCGCGGCGCGGATCATCGTGCCGGCGAGCCTCGACGACTTCGCTGCTGTCTATGAGGCCCATCCGGATGCCACCATCGTCAATGGCTCGACCGATGTCGGGCTGTGGGTCACCAAATTCATGCGCGCCATCGGGCCGGTGATCTTCATCGGCCATCTGCAGGAGCTCAAGCGCATTGCCGAGAATGACAGCGAAGTGCGCTTCTATGCCGGCGTGAGCTATTCGGAAGCGCTGCCGGTGATTGCGGCGACCTTCCCCGACATGGCCGAGCTCTGGAACCGCATTGCGGGCGAGCAGATCCGCAATATGGGCACGATTGGCGGCAATATCGCCAATGGCTCGCCTATCGGCGATACGCCGCCGCCCTTTATCGCGCTGGGGGCCAAGCTGCATTTGCGCCGCGGCGAGCACCGTCGCGAGATCAAGCTCGAGGATTATTTCCTCGCCTATGGCAAGCAGGACCGGCAGCCCGGCGAGTTCGTCGAGAGCGTCACCATCCCCCTGCTGCCAGCGGGCGAGAAATTCGCCTGCTACAAGATCTCCAAGCGCCGCGAGGAAGATATCTCGGCGCTGTGCGGCGCGTTCCGGGTGTTTGTCAGCGATGCCGGGATGGTGGGCATGGCCCGCATCGCCTTTGGCGGCATGGCAGCAACGCCCAAGCGGGCCAAGGCCGTCGAGGCCGCCCTGGTCGGCAAGGCCTGGACCATGGAGACGGTGGAGGCTGCAATAGCGGCCTTCGCCGAGGATTATCAGCCGATCTCGGACATGCGGGCCAGCGCCGAATATCGCCTGCTGACCGCGCAGAACCTGCTGCGGCGCTTTTTCCTTGAAACCACCGGCCAGGGGCAGCGGCTCAAGCGGGAGGTGGCATGAACAAGCACGAAGCGCCGATCAGCCTTGCCAGTCTTCATACCTCCACCCGCCATGACAGCGGGCCCAAGCATGTCACGGGCACGGCCGAATATATCGACGACATGATCGAGCCGGCCGGCACGATGCATGCCTATCTGGCGCTGTCGACACGGGCGCATGCGGAGATCGTCGCCATCGACTATGCGGCCGTTCGATCCGCGCCGGGCGTCATCGGCGTGCTGACGGCTGAGGATATTCCCGGCGAGAACGACGTCAGCCCCAGCCACAAGCATGACGAGCCGATCTTCGCCATCGGCAAGGTGCATTTCTGGGGGCAGCCGCTCTTCGCCGTTATTGCCGAGACGCGCGATCTGGCCCGCCGGGCGGCGCATCTGGCCAAGGTCGAATACCGGGATCTGCCTTACGTCACCGGTATTCGTGCCGCGCAGGCAGCAGGCGGACAGCTGGTCACCGAGCCGCTCAAGCTGGAACGCGGCGATATCGAGGCCGGCCTCACCGCTGCGCCACGCCGGGCCAAGGGCAGTTTCGAGATTGGCGGGCAGGACCATTTCTATCTCGAAGGCCAGATTTCCATGGCCGTCCCGGGGGAGGATGAGGACGTCACGATCTTTGCTTCCACCCAGCATCCGAGCGAAGTGCAACTGATGGTGGCGGCCGTGCTGGGCATTCGCCAGCACGCGGTGACGATCAATGTGCGCCGCATGGGTGGTGGCTTTGGCGGCAAGGAAACCCAGGGGAACCTGTTTGCCGCGGTGGCGGCGCTGGCCGCCAAGAAGTGGAACCGCACCTGCAAGATCCGGCCCGATCGCGACGACGACATGACTGCCACCGGCAAGCGGCACGATTTCGTGGTCGATTATGACGTGGGCTATGACGATACGGGCAAGATTCATGCGGTGGATGCGGTCTATGCCGCCCGTGCCGGCTTTTCGTCAGACCTGTCTGGCCCGGTGACCGACCGTGCGCTGTTCCACGCCGACAATGCCTATTGGTATCCGGCGGTGCGGGTGCGCAGCGAGCCGCTCTACACTAATACTGTTTCCAACACCGCCTTTCGCGGCTTTGGCGGGCCGCAGGGCATGCTGGCGGCCGAGCGGTGGATCGAGGATATCGCCTATGCCCTGGGCAAGGACCCGCTGGAGATCCGCAAGGCCAATTTCTATGGCACCCACACCGACAATGTGACGCCCTATCACCAGACGGTGGAAGACAATATCGTCCACCGCGTGGTCGATGAGCTGGAGGCCTCGTCGGACTACCAGGCGCGCCGCGCCGCCATCATCAAATACAATGCAGGCAGCCCGATCCTCAAAAAGGGCATCGCGCTGACGCCGGTCAAGTTCGGCATCTCCTTCACCGCCACCTGGTACAATCAGGCCGGCGCGCTGGTGCATGTCTACAAGGACGGCTCGATCCATCTCAGCCATGGCGGCACCGAGATGGGGCAGGGGCTCCATATCAAGGTGGCGCAGGTGCTGGCCGATGCCTTTGGCGTCGGGCTCGACAGCGTCAAGATCATGGCCACGTCGACAGGCAAGGTGCCCAACACTTCTGCCACCGCAGCCTCGTCCGGCTCCGACCTCAACGGCATGGCGGCGTGGGACGCGGCCGAACAGATCAAGACGCGGCTGCTGGCGCATGCGGCTCGCCTCTACAATGCCGATGCAGGCGACTGCCATTGGGTGCAGGGCGGCATGCAGGTCGGCCGCAAGTTCGTGCCGTTTGCCGAACTGGTCGCCTCGGCCTATCTCAATCGCGTGCAGCTTTCCGCCGCCGGCTTCTATGAGACGCCCAAGATCCACTGGGATCGCGCCACCGGCCGGGGGCGTCCATTCTACTATTTCGCCTATGGCGCCTCGGCCAGTGAAGTCACCATCGATACGCTGACCGGCGAATATGTCGTCGACCGCGTCGATATCCTGCATGACGTCGGCAAGTCGCTCAATCCGGCCATCGATATCGGCCAGATCGAGGGCGGCTTCATCCAGGGCATGGGCTGGCTCACCACCGAGGAACTGGTGTGGGACGACAAGGGCCAGCTGCGCACCAAGGCGCCCTCGACCTACAAGATCCCGCTGGCCAGCGACGTGCCGCCGATCTTCAACGTCAAACTGGCCGAATGGTCGATCAATGCCGAGCCGACCATCGGTCGCTCCAAGGCCGTCGGCGAGCCGCCTCTGATGCTGGCGATGAGCGTGGTCGAAGCGCTCTCGATGGCGGTGGCGAGTGTCGCCGACTACCGGGTAGCGCCGCGACTGGATACGCCGGTGACGCCGGAGCGGGTGCTGATGGGCTGTGAGCGGATGAAGCGGGAGGCGCGCGGGTGAGTTCGGTGGTCATCTCGATATCACCCTCTCCTAGCCTTCCCCATCAAGGGGGAGGAACTGCTCCACTCGTTTTGCAAGATATTGCCATTTACACAGGACTTCACTTCCCATTCGGGGTGACGTTTGGCCCCGATTCTGCCGGTGGGCGCCCATGACCACCCGCACCGCCCAACTCACCAATTTCCTCGCCGCCAATCCCCACGCCATCGCCTGCGAGCTCACCTCAGTTCGCGGCTCATCTCCCCGCGAGCAGGGCACGTTCATGCTGGTCGGCCCCGCCGACCTGTTCGGCACCATCGGTGGCGGCGCCCTCGAATACATGGTCATCGAGCATGCCCGCCGGCTGATCGCCAACGGCAAGGCCGAAGAGGCCATGGACGTGCCGCTTGGCCCCGAAATCGGCCAATGCTGTGGCGGCCGGGTCGAAGTGAGCCTCAATTATGCCGATGCCGATATCCGGTCGGCGCTTGCGGCGCGGATTGCCGCCGAGGATGCCGCGCTGCCGCATGTCTATGTGTTCGGTGCTGGCCATGTTGGCCGGGCGCTGGCGCAGATCCTGTCGCTGCTGCCGGTGCAGCTTGAGGTCATCGATACAAGGCGCGAGGAACTCGACCTGCTGCCGGCCGATATTGCGTCGCATGCCGTTGCCATGCCGGAAGCCGTGGTGCGTTCGGCCCCCGAGGGCAGCAGCTATGTGATCCTTACCCATGACCATGCGCTCGATTTCCTGATCGCCCAGGAAGCTCTGGCGCGGACCGACGCGCCCTATATCGGCATGGTCGGCAGTCGGACCAAGCGGGCGCGGTTTTCCAGCTGGTTCAAGACCGAAGGCGGGGACGCCAGGGCGCTCGAACAGCTGGTCCTGCCCATCGGACAACAGGGCCTTGGGGATAAACGGCCGGCGGTTATCGCGGCACTGGCGGCGGCAGAAATTATGGTTCACATTGGGCAACGGGAAGCTGAAATTGCGCGGGCACGCGCCCCCAGAACCAAGGGGGCGGTGATTGGACGCTAGTATGCCGTATCGGCTTGAATTGACCGGCATTACCAAGCGGTTTCCAGGCGTTCTCGCCAATGACAACGTGACATTTGCGGTCAAGCCGGGCGAGATTCATGCCCTCTTGGGCGAAAACGGCGCCGGCAAGTCCACCTTGGTCAAGATGATCTATGGCATCATGCAGCCCGATGCCGGCGAGATCCGCTGGGATGGACAGCCTGTCGTGGTGCCCAATCCCAAGGCGGCCCGCAAGCTCGGCATCGGCATGGTGTTCCAGCACTTTTCGCTGTTCGACGCGCTGACCGTTCTCGAAAATATCGCACTTGGCATGGATGCCAAGATCCCCTCGCGCGAGCTTGAGGCCCGCATCCGCGAGATCATGGGCCGCTATGGCCTGCTGCTCGATCCACATCGTACCGTGGCGACCCTGTCGGTGGGCGAGCGGCAGCGGATCGAGATCGTGCGCGCATTGCTGCTCGATCCAAAGCTGCTGATCATGGATGAGCCCACCTCGGTGCTGACGCCGCAGGAGGTGGAGCAACTGTTCGATGTCCTGCGCAAGCTGGCGGCGCAGGGTTGCTCCATCCTCTACATTTCGCACAAGCTGCATGAGATCAAAGCCCTGTGCGACACGGCGACCATCCTGCGCGGTGGCAAACTGGTCGATACCTGCGACCCCAGTCAGGAGACCAGCCGCTCGCTGGCCGAGAAGATGATCGGCGCCGGCCTCAAGGATATCGTGCGGGGCGAGGGCCGGACGCTGGGCCTGCCCAGGCTGGTCGTCTCGCGGCTTTCCACCGTCAAGACCGGGCATTTTGACGTGCCGGTCGACAATGTCAGCTTCACCGTTCGCGCCGGGGAGATCTTCGGCATAGCCGGGGTAGCCGGCAACGGGCAGAATGCCCTGCTCGATGCGATGAGTGGGGAAGTGCGCGGCGGCGACAAGGACGCGATTATCCTCGACGGGTTTCCGCTCGGTCTGCTGGATACGACGGGGCGCCGCAAGCGCGGCCTGTGTGCCGTGCCGGAAGAACGCAATGGCCATGCCGCCGTGGGTGATTTCACGCTGAGCGACAATTCCGTGCTCACGGCGCGCGACCGGCTGGGCATGGTGATGATGGGGCTGATCAGTTCAGGCGCCGCCCGGACCTATACCGGCAAGGTGATCGCCGACTTCGCCGTCAAGGCGCTGGGGCCGGGCTCTACCGCCGGATCGCTGTCCGGCGGGAACCTGCAGAAATACATCATGGGCCGCGAGATATTGCAGAAGCCCAGCGTGCTGGTGGTGAGCCAGCCCACCTGGGGCGTCGATGCCGGTGCTGCCGCGGCGATCCATCAGGCGCTGGTCGACCTGGCCGCGGCCGGTTCGGCCATCGTGGTCATCAGCCAGGACCTCGATGAGCTGCGCGCGCTTTGCGACACGCTGGCGGTGATCAATATGGGGCGCCTGTCGTCGGCTCGCCCGACCGAGGAGATGAGCGTTGAAGAAATCGGCCTGCTGATGGGCGGCGTGCATGGAGCGACGGAGGTGCATGATGCAGTTCCGGCTTGAAAAGCGCCGCGAGCCGTCCAAGGTCATGGTCTATGCGACCCCGGTCGCGGCCGTGGTGCTGACCATGGTGGTAGGCGCCATTATCTTCTCGCTGATCGGCTATGACGGCGTCGGCGCGGTGCGCGAGATCTTCCTCACCCCGCTGACCAATTCGTTCAAGTGGCAGGACCTCGGGGTCAAGGCGGCGCCGCTGATCATCATCGGCGTCGGTCTGTCGATTTCCTACCGGGCCAATGTGTGGAATATCGGGGCCGAGGGGCAGTATATCATCGGCGGGCTGGCGGCCACCTGGGTCGCGCTGGCCACCCATGGCATGACCGGGTGGTGGATCCTGCCGACCATGTTCGTCGCCGGCATGCTGGGCGGCGCGGCCTATGCGTCCATCCCGGCACTGCTCAAGACGCGCCTCAACGTCAATGAAATCCTGACCTCGCTGATGCTCACCTATGCGTCGGTGCAGCTGATCTATTACCTGGTGCGCGCGCCCTGGAAGGACCCCATGGGCATGGGCTTTCCGCAGACCCGCATTTTCTCCGAGGCCGCACGCCTGCCGACGCTCATTCCCGGCACGATCGTGCATCTGGGCGTGCCCATCGCCATCGTGGTGGCGCTGATTGCCTGGTTCATCATGTCCCGCTCGGTGTTCGGCTACCGCATGCGCGTGGTGGGGGCGGCGCCCCATGCGGCGCGCTATGGCGGGTTCAGCGAAAACAAGACGATCTGGCTGGCTTTGCTGGTCAGTGGCGGTCTAGCGGGCATGGCCGGCATGCTGGAAGTGGCAGGGCCCTTCCAGCGCATGGTGCCGGGCTTTCCGACCAATTACGGCTTCACCGCCATCATCGTCGCCTTCCTCGGGCGGCTCAATCCGCTGGGCGTGATCTTTGCCGGCATCGTCATGGCCATCACCTTTGTCGGTGGCGAGGTGGCGCAGACCACAATCGGGCTGTCCAGTTCGGCCACCGGGGTGTTCCAGGCTATGATGCTGTTCTTCCTGCTGGCGGGGGATATTCTCATCCGCTACCGCATCAAGCGCGTGGTCCCGGCGGCGGAGGTGCGCGCATGAGCCCGGAACTGATCATTGCCATCATTGTCACGGTGGTGGGCGCCTCGACCCCGATCCTGATCGCTGCCTTGGGCGAGCTGGTGGTGGAGCGGTCGGGCGTGCTCAACCTCGGTGTCGAGGGCATGATGCTGGTGGGCGCGATCACCGCCTTTGTGGTCGTCTTCCTCACCGGCAACCATTATCTCGCCATCCTGCTGGCGGCGGCGGCGGGGCTTGGCACGTCGCTGATCTTCGGCTTCCTGACGCTGAGCCTTTCCGCCAACCAGACCGCTACGGGCCTCGCACTGACCATTTTCGGCACCGGCTTTTCGGCGCTGGCCGGGCAGGGTTACAGCGCCAGGCCGGTCACGCTGCTGGGGCCGCTGTTCCCGTCGGAGCTGGCAACACATCCCGTCTGGCGTGTGCTGTTCGGCTATTCCGCACTGGTCTATTTCGCACTGATCATGGTGGTCGCCATCTGGTGGTTTCTCAAGAAGACCCGCGCTGGCCTCATCCTGCGCGCTGTGGGCGAGAATGACCTGTCGGCCCATTCGATCGGCTATTCGGTCATCGGCGTACGCTACATCGCGGTGATGTTCGGCGGCGCCATGGCGGGCATTGCCGGCGCGTGCTTTCCGCTGCTGCTCACCCCGCAATGGGCCGAGCGCATGACGGCCGGGCGCGGCTGGATCGCGGTGGCGCTCGTCGTGTTCGCTTCCTGGCGGCCGTTCCGCCTGCTGGCCGGGGCCTATCTCTTCGGCCTGGTCATGACCATGGAGCTTTATGCCAAGGCCGGAGGCGGCCCGCTTTCGGTCGTGCCCTCCGAGCTTTGGGCGGCTCTGCCCTATCTCGCCACCGTCGCCGTGCTTGTGCTGATCTCGATCCGGCGCGATGCTTCCACCAATGCTCCGGCCTGCCTCGGCAAGCCGTTCTTGCCTTCCAATTGAGGCGGCGGCAATGACCGCCTCGATCACCAACGAAAAGCAATCCTCAGGAGAAACGAAATGACCCTATCTCGTCGCAATGTCCTCAAGGCCGGTGCGGCCGCGGCTGCCCTGCCGCTGCTCGGCACCAAGGCATTCGCCCAGACCGAGCCGCTCAAGGTCGGCTTCATGCTGATCGGCACGCCCAATGACAATGGCTGGAACTATGGCCATGCCACCGGCGCCAAGTTCATGAAGGACACGCTGGGTGATCTGGTCGCCGAGCCCACCATCGTCGAAAACGTGCCGGAAGGCCCCGATTGCGAACGCGTGCTGCGCGAACTGGCCCAGTCCGGCCACAAGCTCATCTTCGCCACCAGCTTCGGCTATGGCGACTATGTCATCAAGGTTGCCCAGCAGTTCCCGGACGTAAAGTTCGAGCATGCCACCGGCTACCAGCGCTCGGACAATGTGGCGACCTACAATGCCCGCTTCCATGAAGGCCGCGCCGTCTGCGGCACCATTGCCGGCCATCTCTCCAAGACCGGCAAGGCGGGCTATATCGGCTCGTTCCCGATCCCGGAAGTGGTGATGGGCATCAATGCCTTCGTGCTGGCGGCCCGCAAGGTGAACCCGGAATTCACCATCACCCCGGTCTATATCTCGACCTGGAATGACCCGGCCAAGGAAGCCGACGCGGCCCGCGCCATGATCGACCAGGGCATCGACATCATTGCCCAGCATACCGATGGTCCTGCTGCGCTGCAGGTTGCCGAAGAGCGCGGCATTGTCGGCGGCTTCGGCCAGGGTGCCGACATGGCGGCCTTCGCCCCCAAGGCCCAGCTGACCTCGATCATCGACCATTGGGGTCCGACCTATGTGCAGTCGGCCCAGGCCGTGATCGATGGCACCTGGACCAGCGCCGACCGCTGGCCGGGCCTCAAGGAAGGCGAAGTGCAGATCGGGCCGTATAACGAGTCGATCCCGGCTGACATCGTGGCCGCCGCCGAAGCTGTCAAGAACGGCCAGATCGACGGCTCTTTCAACATCTTCACCGGCCCGATCAATGATCATACCGGTGCGGAAAAGGTCGCTGCCGGCGTGACGCTGACCGATGCCGAGCTGCTCAGCATGGATTGGTATGTCGAAGGCGTGAACCCGCCGGCATAAGCCGCGCCCAACGTGATTTGAGAGGGGCGGGTCTCGGCCCGCCTCTTTTTGCGACGACCATTCGGATTGTGGGTGGTGGTTGCCTTCTCCCCTTGAGGCAGAAGGTGCCCGAAGGGCGGATGAGGGGTGGCGAGCTATCGGCGCCGCCGGGCGGCGAATACCTAGACACCCCTCATCCGTCTCGCGCTGCGCGCGATCCGCCCTCTCCCTCAAGGGGAGAGGGGAAGAAGGAGAAGACGATGCCCGACTATGCGATTTTCTACGAATGGCTGAGCTTTGCGGTCCGCTGGCTGCATGTGATCACGGCCATCGCCTGGATCGGCTCGTCCTTCTATTTCATCGCGCTCGACCTGGGCCTGCGCAAGACGCCGAGCCTGCCGCCGCTGGCGCATGGCGAGGAGTGGCAGGTGCATGGGGGCGGTTTCTACCACATCCAGAAATACCTGGTGGCTCCGGAATTCCTGCCCGAACACCTGACCTGGTTCAAATGGGAAAGCTACTGGACCTGGTTTTCCGGCCTGATGCTGATGGCGCTGATCTATTATGTCGGGGCCGATCTCTATCTCATCGACCGCAATGTGCTCGACGTGCCGGCCTGGGTGGCCATCGGCCTGTCGATCGGCTCCATCGTATTGGGCTGGGTGCTTTATGACAGCCTCTGCAAGTCGCCCATCGGTAATTCGACGACCGGCCTGATGCTGGTGCTGTTCGCCATTCTCGTGGCCATGAGCTGGGGCTATACCCAGCTGTTCACGGGCCGTGCGGCCATGCTGCATATGGGCGCCTTCACCGCGACCATCATGGCGGCCAACGTGGCCATGATCATCATTCCAAACCAGAAGATCGTGGTGGGGGATCTCAAGGCCGGCCGGGTGCCTGATGCCAAGTATGGCAAGGTCGCCAAGCAGCGCTCGCTGCACAACAACTACCTGACGCTGCCCGTCATCTTCTTCATGCTCTCGTCCCACTATCCGCTGGCCTTTGCCACGCAGTGGAACTGGATCATTGCATCGCTGATCTTCCTCGTCGGGGTGGTCATCCGGCACTATTTCAATACGCGCCATGCCCGCAAGGGCAATCCGCACTGGACCTGGCCGGTGGCGGTCATCCTCTTCATCATCATCGCCTGGCTGTCGTCGGGGCCGAAACTTCCGGGCTCGGCAGGTGAGGAGGTGGCGTCTCGGGCGGCCGAACCCTTTCTCGCAGCAAGCCATTTTGCCGCTGCCAGCCTGACCGTGCAGACCCGCTGCGCGATGTGCCACACCGCCGAGCCAGCCTGGCCCGGCGTTTACCAAGCACCCAGGAATGTCGTCCTCGACAATGATATCGCCATCGCCAACCACGCCAAGGATATCGCGATCCAGGCCGGCTATGCCCATGCCATGCCGCCGGGCAATGTCAGCGAGATGACGCCTGACGAGCGGGCGTTGATCGTCGAATGGTTCCGCGAGGGCTCGGGGCAATGAGACGGACAATTCTGCGCGGCCGCGTGCTGACCTTCGTCAGCGAGCCGCAGGACATCGATGACACCGCGAGCTACCGCTATCTCGAGGATGGTGCGATCACCATCGAGGATGGCGAGATAATTGCGGTTGGCGATTTTGCTGCCGATGACAGTGCCGAGGTTATCGACCACCGCCCGCACCTGATCCTGCCCGGTTTCATCGACACGCATCTGCACTATGTGCAAAGCCAGATGATCGCCTCCTATGCGGGGTCGCTTCTCGAATGGCTCAATACCTACACCTTTGTGGAAGAGCAGAAGTTCAGCCAGCAGGGCCATGCCAGCACCGTCTCGGCCGCCTTCTTCGATGAGCTGATCCGCCACGGCACCACGACGGCCGTTGCCTATTGCTCCAGCCATCCTCGAAGCGTCGACGCCTATTTCGGCGAGGCGGCCAAGCGCAACATGCTGATGGTCGGCGGCAAGGTGATGATGGACCGCAACGCGCCCGAGGCGCTGTGCGACACCGCACAGTCCGGCTATGACGATACCAAGACGCTGATCTCGCGCTGGCACGGCAAGGGCAGGGGCCTCTACGCCATCTCGCCGCGCTTTGCCCTTACCTCGACCCCGGAGCAGCTGGACGCAACCCGGTCCCTGGTGGCCGAGTATCCCGATTGCTACGTCCAGACCCATCTCAGCGAGAATGCCGCCGAGATCACCTATGCGATGGAGCTCTATCCCGGCTCGCCGGATTATACGGGCATCTATGAGGATTTCGGTCTGCTGGGTCCCAGGACACTGCTCGGGCATTGCATTCATCTCAATCACCGCGAAACCCAGGTGCTGGCCGAGACCGGTGCGGTGGCGGTGTTCTGCCCGACGTCGAACCTGTTCCTGGGCTCGGGCCTGTTCGACCATGAGAGGCTCAGCAAGGCCGGGGTGCGCATCGGCGTGGCCACCGATATAGGCGGGGGCACCAGCTTTTCCATGCTGCGCACGCTCGACGAGGGCTACAAGGTGCTGCAGTTGCGCGGTCAGCGGCTGACGCCGCTCAACTCATTCTACATGATGACCCTTGGCAATGCGCGATCGCTCTCGCTGGAGGGCACGATCGGGGCCATCGCGCCGGGCAATGCCGCAGACCTCGTCGTGCTCGATGCCGGCGCCACGCCTGCCATGGCCTTGCGCCTTGCGACGGCAAGTTCGCTCGTTGAAGAGCTGTTCCTGCTACAGACTCTCGGCGATGACCGGGCCATTGCCGAAGTCTATGTTGCAGGCGCAAGGGCGAAGTCGACTTTAGGCGGGTTGTGAGGGCAATGGCCTTGCCCTAGTTTGCGCTCGGGTTTGCGGGTCTGGCGCCTCTTCACCTCTCCCTCTGGGGGAGAGGTCGACCGTCTTTGGTCGGGTGAGGGGGCCTTACCCAAGCACCGGGCAACGAGAAGGCCCCCTCACCCGGCGCGGTCGCGCCGACCTCTCCCCCAAGGGAGAGGTAAGAAAGAAGAAGGATCAAGAATGACCTCCTACCTCGCGAAGTCCGGCCTCTCCGTCCATCCGCTGCTGGTCGATTTCGTCGAGAAGGAAGCGCTTGCCGGTGTTGCCGTAACCGCCGAGCAGTTCTGGTCCGGCTTTGCCGCCCTGATTGCCGAGCATGGGCCGACCAATGCGGCTCTGCTGGCCAAGCGCGACCAGATCCAGAGCCAGGTCGATGACTGGCATCGCCGGTATGGTGCCGTCGCCGACAATCCGCAGGGCTATGAATTCTTCCTTCGGGAAATCGGCTATCTGGTGCCTGAGCCAGCCGACTTCACCATTGAGACGACCGGGCTCGATCCCGAAATCACCACGCTCTGCGGCCCACAGCTGGTGGTGCCGGTCTCCAATGCGCGCTATGCGCTGAACGCCGCCAATGCCCGCTGGGGCAGCCTCTACGACGCGCTCTATGGCACCGATGTCATCAGCCGCGACGGTGGATTGGCGCCGGGGCAGGGCTTCAATGCCGCGCGCGGCGCGGCGGTGGTCGACAAGGCTGCCAGCTTCCTCGACGAGAACTTCCCCCTTGCCAGCGGCCGCCATCGCGATGTCACGGGCTATCACGTCATCAAGGACGGCGAGACCCGTCACCTGCAGGTCGACACGGCCGCTGGTCGCACCGGCCTGCGCGATCCGGGTGCCTTTGTCGGCTATGGTGGCACCGAAGCCAAGGGCGAACTGGTGCTGCGCCATCATGGCCTGCATGTCATTCTCGTCATCGAGCCGGGCAGCGTGATCGGCGGCATGCACAAGGCGGGGCTGAGCGACGTCATCGTCGAGGCGGCGCTCACCACCATCCAGGACTGCGAAGACTCCGTCGCCGCGGTCGATGCCGAGGACAAGGTTGGCGTCTATCGCAACTGGCTCGGCCTGATGAATGGCACGCTGGAAGACACGTTCGAAAAGGGCGGCAAGACCGTTACCCGCAGGCTCAATGCCGACCGGACCTACAAGGACGTCAACGGCGCGCCGCTGGTGCTCAAGGGGCGCTCGCTGCTGCTGGTGCGCAATGTCGGCCACCTGATGACCACTGATGCCGTGTTGTTCGATGGCAAGCCGATCGGCGAGGGGTTGATGGACGCAGCTGTCACCGTGCTCTGCGCCATGCAAGACAAGGTCAACAGCACGACCGGCGCCATCTACATCGTCAAGCCCAAGATGCACGGCCCCGAAGAAGTTGCCTTTGCCTGCGCCATCTTCGCCTCGGTCGAAAAGATGCTGGGCCTCGCCCCACTCACCATCAAGATCGGCATCATGGATGAGGAGCGCCGGACCTCGGCCAATCTCAAGGCGGCGATCTACGAAGCCCGCCAGCGGGTATTTTTCATCAATACCGGCTTCCTCGACCGCACCGGCGACGAGATCCATACCTCGATGGAGGCGGGCGCTGTGCTGCGCAAGGACGAGATCAAGTCCGAACGCTGGATCGCCTCCTACGAGGACCGCAATGTGCTGATCGGCCTGGCCTGCGGGCTTTCTGGCCGGGCGCAGATCGGCAAGGGCATGTGGGCGCGGCCGGACGACATGGCGGCGATGATGGCGTCCAAGGCGGCCCATCCCAATGCGGGCGCCAATACCGCCTGGGTGCCGTCGCCCACCGCCGCCACGCTGCATGCTCTGCATTATCACGAGGTCGATGTGTTCGAGGCGCAGAAGCGCCGGCATAATCAGGCCGTGCCGACCCTGTCGGAACTCTTCTCCATGCCGGTGCAGGCACCGTTCTCATTGAGCCGCGAGGAGATCACCCGCGAGCTGGAAAACAACGCGCAGGGTATTCTGGGCTATGTCGTGCGCTGGGTGCAGCAGGGCGTGGGGTGCTCCAAGGTGCCCGACATCAACAATGTCGGGCTGATGGAAGACCGGGCCACCTGCCGCATATCGAGCCAGGCCGTCGCCAACTGGCTGCGCCATGGCCTGGTCAGCCGGGACGAACTGACCTCAACCTTCGAGCGCATGGCCGCCGTGGTGGACGAGCAGAATGCCGGCGATCCGCTCTATCGTCCGATGGCCGAGAACTTCCAGTCCATTGCCTTCCAGGCGGCACTCGACCTGGCGCTGCACGGCGCCGACCAGCCCAGTGGCTATACCGAGCCGCTGCTCCATGCCGCCCGGCGCAAGGTCAAGGCGCGCGACGGGCACTAGTCGACGAAGTCGAACTTGTCGACGTCGAACAGTCCGCGGTCGGTCATCTTGAGATGGGGGATGACGGGCAGCGCGAGGAAAGCAACCTGCAAGAAAGGTTCCGGCAAGCTGCAATCAAGTGCGTAAGCAGCTTGCCGCAAAGCGTGCAGGTCGTGCGTCACCTCCTCGAACGGCTTGGGGCTCATCAGCCCGGCAATCGGCAGCGCCAGCTCCGCCGTTACCCGGCCACCATCGGCGACGACGAAGCCGCCATGCAGCTCGATCAGCCGGTTAACGGCCACGGCCATGTCCTCGTCGGTGGCGCCGATGACCGTGATATTGTGGCTGTCATGGCCGACCGAAGACGCGATGGCGCCGCGCTTGAGGCCGAAGCCCTTGACGAAGCCGCGGCCGATATTGCCATTCTTGCCATGCCTCTCGATCACAGCAACCTTGAGCACATCGGCCTCAAGGTCGGGCATTGTGCCGCGATCGCCGCTCGGCAGCACCGCGGATTCGCGGAAGGTCAGGATCAGCCCTGGCTTGACCCCGATCACCGGCGTCTGGTTGCGGTCGGCGCGGACGGGCACGATGAAGTCGTCCGGCGCCACCGGCTTGGCCTTCATCGAGCTCAACCCCACAGCAGCGACCGGCCGGCGCGCCGCGAAGAGGTCCGGACCAACCAGTCGTCCCGCCGTCACTACATCGCTGACGCGGCAATCTTCCAGGCTATCGAGTAGCGCAATATCGGCGCGCCAGCCTGGGGCGACCAGACCGCGATCGCGCAGGCCGAAGATGCGGGCGGCCGAGTGGCTGGCCGCGCGATAGACGTGGTGCAGCGGCCGGCCCATGGCGATCAGGCGGCGGATGGAGCTATCGAGGTGCCCTTCCTCGGCAATGTCGAGCGGGTTGCGGTCATCGGTGCAGAGCGCAACGAATGACGAGGTGTTCTCATCCAGCACCTCGGCCAGGGCCTTGAGATCCTTGGAAACCGAGCCTTCGCGGATGAGGATGGCCATGCCCTTGGCCAGCTTTTCGCGCGCTTCCGCCGCGCTGGTGGCCTCATGGTCCGTCCGGATGGCGGCGGCCAGGTAGCCGTTGAGATCCATGCCGAGCACCAGCGGTGCATGTCCGTCGATATGGCCACCCTGGAAGGCGGCGAGCTTGGCGATGATGCCCGGATCGGCATGGAGCACGCCGGGGAAGTTCATCATTTCGGCGAGGCCGATCACCTTGGGATGGGAACGGAAAGGCTCCAGGTCCTCGATCTCCAGCGCGGCGCCGGCCGTTTCGAAGGCGGTCGCGGGGACACAGGATGAGAGGTTGACCCGCACATCCATCACGGTCTGTTCGGCGCAATCGAGGAAGTATCGGATACCCTCGGCGCCCAGCACATTGGCGATCTCATGGGGATCGCAGATGACCGTGGTGACGCCATGCGGCAGCACGCAGCGGTCGAACTCGAAGGGGGTGACCAGCGAGGATTCGATATGCAGATGCGTGTCGATGAAGCCGGGCACGGCAAAGCGGCCTTTGCCGTCAATTACAGCCCTGCCCTCGTAAGGCGCATGGGTGCCGACGATGCGGTCGTCGACAATGGCGATGTCGGTTTCGGTCACCGCGCCGGTGATCACGTCGAGCAGGCGCACATCCTTGATGACCAGGTCGGCCGGTTCCTTGCCCTGTCCGGCCATGATCATGCGGGTGAGGGCGGCGGCACTGGTCATGGAATTATCCTGGGTAAAGTCACGGGCAAGGGTCGGACGGCCTGCGGCCCGCGTCAAGGCCGGCGGAACCTGCATGGCACGCGGCACGTTTGCCATCAACCGACAGAGGAGAGCGTCATGGAAACCTACGATCCGAAAAAGAGCCAGACCGAAGTAAGGCAAGGCAGCCCACGCAAGATGAACCTGCGCGTGCTGATCATGTCGCTGAGTGCCGTCATCGTGCTCTTTGCCGTGGTTTTTCTGGTTTTCTCGCTCACCCAATCCAGCCCCGCCTGATGCGATGCGACTGATCAAGGTTGTCCGCGCTGATCTGACGCTTACCCGGCAAAAGCGGGGCAAGGGCTTCTGCTATCGCGACGCAACGGGCGCCCTGATCTGTGACGCTGCCGTTCGAGGCCGGATCAGGGCGCTCGGCATCCCCCCTGCCTGGCGCGAGGTGCGGATCGCCGAACGCGTCAATGCACATATCCAAGCATTGGGGATCGATGAGGCCGGGCGCGACCAGTATATCTATCATCCCGAATGGGAGTTGCGGCGGCATGGCAAGAAGCAGCTCCGGCTGGCGGCGCTGACGTCTGTGCTGCCCAAAGTGCGTCGCAAGGTCAGTGCGGCGCTGGCGGCGGAAACCGGCAGTCGCGAGCTGGCGCTGGCCATCGCGGTGGCGTTGATCGACAAGACGGCCATGCGCGTTGGCCGCGAGAAATACCTCAAGCAAAATGGCACCCGCGGCGCTGGTACGCTCTATACGCGTGATGTCCGGGTATCCGGCGACGAAGTCTGTATGACCTTTGATGCCAAGGGCGGACAGCGGGCGGAATATTGCGTGATCGATGCCCGCCTCGCCCAGGCGGTCGCTCGCATCAAGACCCTGCCGGGTAAGCGCCTACTGGTCTTCCGGGATGAAGCTGGCCAGGTGCGGCCGATCAAGACCGGCGCGATCAATGCCTATCTGCGCGAGCTGGCGGGCGTGGAAATCTCCGCCAAGGATTTCCGTACCCTGCATGCCAGTGCCCTCGCGGGAGAAGCGCTGGCACAGCTGGAGGTTGGCGGGTCGGACACGGCACGGCGGCGGCAGATGGCCCAGGTCGCGCGCGAGGTTTCCGAAATGCTCCGCAATACGCCGGCGATCTGCCGGAAATCCTATATTGCGCCCTGCCTGTTCAAGCTGTTTGACGACGGCCGGTTGAAGGCCATGTGGGACGGGGCCGGCAAAGGCCAGGCTGGGCTACTGGCGCGCGAAAAGCGGCTCGGGGTAGTGCTGGCCGCCATGGCCTAGGCCGATACGACCTCAGGGCTCTCTGGTTCGAACGCGTTCGCCCTGTCGGCAAACATGGTGGTGATCTGATCCGCCGGAACGCCGCCAGAAAACAGAAAGCCCTGCAGGGTATTGCAGCCCAATTGTCCCAGAATCGTTGCTTGCCCGTCCGTCTCCACACCCTCGGCGGTCACTGCGAGATCCATCGCATGGGCGAGGCTGACAATGGCCTGGGTGATTGCTACCGAGACGTGGCCATCGGCGAGCTGAGAAACAAAGGACCGGTCGATCTTGATGCGATCGACGGGGTAGAGCTTGAGATAGCTCAGCGAGGAATAGCCGGTGCCGAAGTCGTCCAGCGCAATGTGGATGCCGGCGGATCGGAAGGCGCGCAGGTTCTGTCCGGACAGATGTTCATTGTCGAGCAGGATCGATTCGGTGATCTCGAGCTCCAGATCGACGGGGCGCATGCCGGTTTGGCTGAGGATATCGAATACCTGGCTGGAGAAGCGCGGATTGCGCAGTTGGGTGGGGGAGATGTTTACGGCAATGGTCCGCCCCGGCGCCGTGGCGCCGAGCTCGCAGGCCCGGCGGAGGACAAACTCGCCCAGTGCTTCGATAAGGCCGGTATTCTCGGCCACGGGAATGAAGCGCGCGGGAGAAATCTGCCCATATTTCGGGTGGTGCCAGCGGGCGAGACACTCGGCGCCGATTACCTTGCGCGTTTGCTGATCGACCAGCGGCTGGAAGACCACCGAAAGTTGGTCATCGCGCTGCAGCGCCTCGCGCAGTTCGGCTTCGATCGTATGCTGGAGCTGCAGCAACTCGTTCATGTGCTCCTCATAGACAACGGCGCGGTTTCGTCCGCCCGCCTTGGCCTCGTAGAGCGCAATGTCGGCCTTGCGCATCAGCTCCTGGGCCTCGGCATTGCCGGCACCGGCGTGGACGATGCCGATGCTGGCGCCGACATGTGCCTTGAACCGATTTAGATCAAATGGCTGACCGATCGCCTCGATGATCCGGCTTGCCAATGCCGTGGCCATGCCGTGGTCACGTTCCACGATCAGCATCACGAATTCATCGCCACCAAGCCGGGCAATTGTCACGCCGGGGCCCACGATCGAGCGGATGCGCTGGCCAACGGCACGGATCAGCTCGTCGCCAGCCTGGTGACCAAGCGTGTCGTTGACCTGTTTGAAGCGGTCGACATCGAGCATTAACAGGGCAAGGCCGGCCGCCCTGCGCGGTTGGTCGGCGAGGGCGCGGGCCAGTTCGGCATCAAAGCTTGTCCGGTTGGGCAGGCCGGTCAACAGGTCATGAGCGGCCTGATATTCGGCCTCGCGCCGCTCGGCCTCGAGCGCGGCGGAAGAGTGGCGCAACTTGCGCAGCAGCAGGAAGACCAGTACTGCGGCCATTATGAATGCGGCAGCCAGAACCGGCCCGGTCTGGCGGAGAAGCATCAGGCCAGGCCTGTCACGGTTCCACTCGAAAAAGGCAATGAAGCGCCCGGCGGAGCTGAAGATCGGATATACGGCGCGATCCGGATCATCGGTCCGGCTCAGGCTGAACCGGCCCTGTTCGAAGAGATACTCCCGGGCCAGTTCGGCGGCAGCGGCATCGTCGAGATATTGCACGGCGGCAATTAGGGGTTCGGTGCCGGGCGGCTGGACGATTGCGCCTGTATCGGAGACCAGGGTCATTGCGGCGATGAGAGAGGGTATGCCGTCCACCACGGCATAATCGGCCAGGGCGAGCGGCTTGTGGGATGTCTCTGGGGTGGCCGGTGTGTGGGGCAGAGCGCGCAGCCGGTCGACAAGCAGTTGCACCGGCCCCGAGGGGCCCGCACCCGCTTCGACATCCTGGGAAATGCCGTCGCGCATGAGATAGAGCGGCTGGTTGGTGCCATCGAGCACAACGGTCTGGTCGTGTCCGAAAAACTCCTGCGGCCAGGCTCCGAGATTGGTGTTCACCCAGTTGAAGTTGAACATCAGCCGCGTATTGATCACGGAGTCGTCCCAGATGGCGACGCTGCCCAGTTCATGGATCAACTGATCCTGGCGGGCGTCCATGACCTCGTGGATCATGTTGGCCTGGCGTTCAAGGGCGCGCTGGTCGATGCCGGCAGTGGACCACAGGACAAAGCCGAAGGTCGCTGCGGCGGTTACGCCCAGCGCCAGGACAACGGGTAAGAGAATGGCGGCGGAAAAGTGCCAGCGCTCGAGCGTCGAGGTTTCAGACGGCATCTAGTGTCCGGATTGGCCATTGCAGATTTTGACTGTAGCAGCGGGTAATTGCGGACTGGTTACCAAGCCAAAACAGTGTTCGTCTGCAGCCTGTTAGCCATTTTCCTTGAACAGGACTTCCCGATCCTGCGTGAAATTGGCCAGCAGGGGCAGGCAGGCGCCGCCGATTTCGCGCGCGCCGAAGCCGATCGTGCCCTCGGCAATGGTGAAGGGGGCGAGCCCCTGCAGGTCGAAATTGACCAGGGCTGCCCGGGTCGCCCGCACCAGATCGGCGCGAACCGCCTCGGGGAAGGCGCCATCGATGACGATGGTGCGGAAATCAATGATGGAGACGGCGCTGACCGCGGCTATGGCAAGACTACGCGCGGCATCGTCGATCCAGGCCTGCAGGGGCGCGCCCAGTTCGCCCCACTGGCCCGGCTCGCGCCAGAGCACCTGCGGGTCCATGCCTGCGGCGGTGAGTCGGTCGGCCAGCACATAGATCGAGGCGCTGCGCAGGATCTGCTGGAAACCGCCATCGCCCGTGGGCACGGGCAGGGGGCCAATGGCGCCGCCATAACCGGTGCGTCCCGGAAACAGGTGCCCATTGAGCACGACGCCGCCGCCGATGAAGGAGCCAAGGAAGATATAGAGGAAGTCGTCGCCATGCTGGCCATGGCCCAGCACGAGTTCGGCGGCGCAGGCGGCAGTGCCATCATTATGGAAATAGACGGGCCAGGGGCTGATGGCGGCGATATCGCCGCGGATATCGGCCTGCCGCCAATCTTCCAGTACGTCCGGGGGCGCGCCAAGCTGGGATTCCCAGTTCCACAACTCGAATGGCGAAGCGATGCCGAAGCCGGCGATGCGCTGCCGCTCTGCGTCGTTCAGTGACGCGGTCAATTCTGCAATGCCGCGGCCGGCAAGAGCGCGGATGATCTGGGGCGTCGGATAGGGATGCGGCTCGTGGATCCGCCCAAGCACGGTGCCGGCAAAGTCCATGAGCACGATATCCGAACTACGGCGGCCGATCTTGAGGCCAAGGAAGAATGCGCCGCGTGGATTGAGGGCATAGGGCACCAGCGGCTGGCCAACCTTGCCGCGAAGCGGGTCGAGTCGAATGATGATTCCATCGGCCTCGAGGCTGTTGGCGATGGTGGATATGGTTTGCGGCGACAGCGCGGTGCGTCGCGCGATGTCGGCCTTGGGCAGGCTGCCATGGCGGCGGATCAGGGAGAGTACAAGGCGCTCATTGTAGAGCCGCACACCCGACTGGTTGGTGCCCCGGCTCAGATCGTCCAGGCCAGTGCGTCCCACGCCCCTTCTGACCATCAAGTCGCCCCTCCGTTAACCCGCATACGCTTTTCAGGATCAGCCATAGGCGGCATGAAACGCCAAATTGCAATCGATTTCATTGGGTTATTGCGTTTCCTCGCGCTAGCAAAGGGCAAGGACCGCCCTCTGTCAATTAATAAATCACTTGGATTAACTTATTGACAGCGGCGTGCCGATGCATTGTTATGACGGTTATTGGGACGGGCGAGGACGAGAGCGCGCCCGGCCTTTTTGGCGGATCGACGGCCCGGATAAGGGCTGCGGACGCCCATGTGAAATCCTCGGGAGGATATATTGATGGGTAAGTTTTTGAAGGTCGCGGCCGCCGGGGCCGTGATGCTCGGCCTCATGTGCGGAACGGCTGCCTATGCCCAGGAAGTCGTGGTGGGCCTTATCACCAAGACCGAAGGCAATCCGTTCTTTGTGAAGATGCGTGAAGGCGCCCAAGCCAAGGCCGACGAACTCGGGATCGAGTTGCGCACCTTTGCCGGCAAGTTCGACGGCGACAATGACAGCCAGATCGCGGCGATTGAAAACCTCATCGCTTCGGGCGCCAAGGGCTTCGCTATCGTGCCGTCCGACTCCAGCGCCATCGTGCCGACCATCCAGCAGGCGCGCGACGCCGGTCTGTTGGTGATCGTGCTCGATACCCCCCTCGATCCGATCGACGCGGCCGACGCGACGTTTGCCACTGATAACCGTAAGGCAGGCATGCTGATCGGCCAGTGGGCCGCCGGCACGCTTGGTGACGCGGCAGCGACTGCCAAAATCGCGCTGCTCGATCTGGCCGTAAATCAGCCGACTGTGGACTATCTGCGCAACCAGGGCTTCCTTGAAGGCTTCGGCATCGACGTGAAGGATCCGAACAGGATCGGCGATGAGGATGATCCGCGCATCTGCGGGTCCGAAGTGACGGCCGGCGCGCCCGACGGTGGCCGTACCGCCATGGAAACGCTGCTGCAGAAATGCCCGGATATCAACGTTGTCTATGCGATCAACGAGCCGGCTGCAGCCGGTGGCTACGAGGCCCTCAAGGCCGCGGGCCGCGATGACGGTTCGGTGCTGATCGTCGCCGTCGATGGCGGCTGCCCGGGTGTCGCCGACGTCAAGGCCGGCGTGATTGGCGCCACCAGCCAGCAGTATCCGCTGCTGATGGCCTCGATGGCCATGGAGGCCATCAAGAAGTTCGCCGATACCGGCGAGAAGCCCTCAGCCACCGAAGGCCTCGATTTCTTCGACACCGGTGCAACCCTGGTGACTGACAAGCCAGTCGACGGCGTTGAATCCATCGACACCACCAAGGGCACCGAGCTCTGCTGGGGCTGATCCCTCAGTAAAAAATCTGCGGGTCGCCCCCCGGGCGGCCCGTCTGTCGTTTCTGCGAGACCCTGGGAGGGGCGTTGATGAGTGATGATGCAACCGGTTCGGCGACAGCCGAAAAGGGATTGGCCGGGGCCACGCAAACCGTTGCCAGCTTCGAGGAGGATACGCCCAGCATGGTGCGGCGCATGCAGGCCTTCCTGCACAGCTATCCCACCGCTATTCCCTTCATCGTGCTGATTGTCGGCATTGCCTTCTTCTCCGTCGCCGCCGGTTCCAAGTTCTTCGCGCCGTTCAACCTGTCGCTGGTGCTGCAGCAGGTCACCATTATCGGCGTGCTGGGCATTGCCCAGACGCTGATCATTCTCACCGCCGGCATCGACCTGTCGGTCGGCGCCATCATGATCCTGTCCTCCATCGTGATGGGCCGGCTGTCGGTCGTTGCCGGTGTGCCGGTCGAGATCAGCTTCGTGCTCGGCCTCGCCACGGGCATCCTGTGCGGATTGATCAACGGCGTGCTGGTGGCGCTGGTCAAGCTGCCACCCTTCATCGTGACGCTGGGCACCTGGTCGATCTACGGCGCCATGATCATCTTCATCTCGAACTCCGAGACCATCCGCAGCCAGGATATCGCGGCCATAGCGCCCATGCTGCAATGGATGGGCGCGCGGGTGGCCCTGGGTGGCGGCGCCATCCTGACGGCGGGCTCCATGGTGATGATCCTGATCGCGGCGACCGTCTGGTATATTCTCAACCGCACTGCCTTCGGCCGCCACATCTACGCCACCGGCGACGATCCGGAGGCGGCACGCCTGGCCGGCATCAACACGAAGATGACGCTGATCGGCGTCTACACGCTGGCCGGGTTCATCTGTGCTTTGGCGAGCTGGGTGCTGATCGGCCGCGTTGGCGCGGTGTCCCCGCTCGGCAGCCAGACAGCAAACCTCGACTCCATCACTGCGGTGGTGATCGGCGGCACGTCGCTGTTCGGCGGGCGCGGCTCCATTGTCGGCACGCTGCTCGGCGCGCTGATCGTGGGCATGTTCCGCAACGGGCTGGCCCTGGCCGGCGTCGACGTGCTCTGGCAGGAATTTGCCGTGGGCGCCCTCATCATCATCGCTGTCACCACCGACCAGTGGATCAGGAAGATCTCCGCATGAGCCTCGATCAGACTGCAAGCCTTACCGCCACCCCGATTGCCGGACCGCAACCGATCCTCAGCGCCACCGGCCTGCAGAAGCGTTATGGCAAGGTTGTGGCGCTGGACCATGCCGACTTCGAGTTGATGCCGGGAGAAATCCTGGCGGTCATCGGCGACAATGGCGCGGGCAAATCTACCCTGATCAAGGCGCTCTGCGGCGCGGTGATTCCTGACGCCGGCACCGTGCGGCTGGACGGTTCACCGGTGCATTTCAAGTCACCGATGGAAGCGCGGCTCGCCGGTATCGAGACGGTGTATCAGAACCTGGCCTTGTCACCCGCCCTGTCGATCGCCGACAACCTGTTCCTGGGCCGCGAAATGCGCAAGGCGGGGCCGCTGGGCAACATCTTCCGGCTGCTCGACCGGTCACGGATGAACAAGCTTGCCCGCGAGAAGCTCAGCGAGCTCGGACTGATGACCATTCAGAACATCAATCAGTCGGTCGAGACGCTTTCCGGCGGCCAGCGCCAGGGCGTGGCCGTGGCCCGTGCTGCCGCCTTCGGCTCGAAAGTCGTGATCATGGACGAGCCAACCGCCGCTCTGGGTGTGAAGGAAAGCCGGCGCGTGCTGGAGCTGATGCTGGACGTCAAGCGGAGGGGCATGCCCATTGTGCTGATCAGCCACAACATGCCGCATGTCTTCGAAGTGGCCGACCGCATCCATATCCACCGCCTGGGCAAGCGGATCGCGGTGATCAATCCGAAGGACTATTCGATGTCCGATGCGGTGGCGATCATGACGGGCGCGATGCAGCCGCCGGGGGCATAGTCATCACCCCGGCCGTGGGTTAGAAATGCTCGTCCGCTGGGCGATTGCCCGGCCACTCGTTCACCTATGCCCGGGATTCCAGCATGACCCAAGTCCGCGCCCTCGTCCTTGAACGCCAGCACGAGCTGGCCCTGCGCGATATCGATCTGCCGCTTGATGTCGGACCGGGCATGGTCAAGATCGCCATCCATACCGTGGGGGTCTGCGGTTCGGACGTGCACTATTACACCCATGGCAAGATCGGCCCCTTCGTGGTCAATGCCCCCATGGTGCTGGGGCACGAGGCCGCCGGCACGGTGACCGAGGTCGGGGCCGGCGTGACCCATCTCAAGGTGGGCGACCGGGTCTGCATGGAGCCGGGCATTCCCGATCCCAATTCCCGCGCCAGCCGGCTGGGCATGTACAATGTCGATCCAGCGGTGAACTTCTGGGCGACGCCACCCGTGCATGGCGTGCTGACCCCCGAGGTCGTGCACCCGGCGAACTACACCTTCAAGCTGCCCGACAATGTCAGTTTTGCCGAAGGCGCCATGGTCGAGCCCTTTGCCGTGGGCATGCAGGCGGCCACCAAGGCCCGGATCACGCCCGGTGACACTGCCGTGGTGCTCGGCGCGGGTCCCATCGGCACCATGGTCGCCCTCGCCGCGCTGGCGGGCGGTTGTGCCCGGGTCATCGTGGCCGACCTGGCGCAGCCGAAGCTCGATATCGCAGCGCAGTATCAGGGCGTCATACCGGTCAATATCCGCGACAAGAATGTCGTCGAAGAAGTCGCGCGGCTCACCGAAGGCTGGGGCGCCGATGTGGTGTTTGAATGCTCGGGCTCGCCGCATGCCTGGAAAACCATCATGGACCTGCCGCGGCCCGGTGGTGCCATCGTCGTGGTCGGGCTGCCGGTGGACCCGGTGCCGGTGGATATTGCCGGCGCCTCGGTCAAGGAATTGCGGATCGAAAACGTCTTCCGCTATGCGCACCAGTATGACCGCGCCATCGCACTGATCGCCTCGGGCAAGGTCGACCTCAAGCCGCTGATTTCCGAAACTTTTGCCTTCGAGGTTTCCAAGAAGGCGTTCGACCGGGCAGTGGAAGCGCGGCCAAGTGATGTGAAGCTGCAGATCAGGGTAGCGGCTCAGGGAGACTGACCTATGGACCTCAATCTAAGCGACAAGGTTGCCGTCATCACCGGCGGGACGGTGGGTATCGGCCTGGCGGTTGCCGAGGGGCTGGCCGCCGAAGGCGCCAACCTAGTGCTGGTGGGGCGCAACAAGGATCGCGCGGATGACGAAGCGGCGCGCGTCGCCAGCACGTTCGGCATTATCGCCACCGCCATCGCCGCCGATGTCGCAACGGCCGAGGGCTGCGCCGCAGTCATCAAGGGGACGAGCAAGGCCTTTGGCGGTGCCGATATCCTGATCAACAATGCCGGGACCGGATCGAACGAGACCATTGCCGAGGCCGACGATGACAAGTGGCAGTATTACTGGGACCTGCATGTGATGGCCGCGGTGCGGCTGGCGCGCGGCATGCTGCCCGGCATGAAGGCGCGCGGCGGTGGGGTGATCCTGCACAATGCGTCGATCTGTGCCGTGCAGCCGCTGTGGTACGAGCCGATCTACAATACCACCAAGGCGGCGCTGATGATGTTTTCCAAGACCCTCGCCAACGAGGTGGTGGGCGACAATATTCGCGTCAACACCATCAATCCGGGCCTCGTCCTCACGCCCGACTGGGTCAAGACCGCCAAGCAGATCGCCGGTGAGGATGGCTGGCAGGCGCATCTGCAGGGCGTGGCCGACGAGGCCGGCGGCATGAAGCGCTTCGCGACGCCCCAGGAACTGGCCAACTTCTTTGTCTTCATGTGTTCGGACAAGGCCAGCTATTCCACCGGCTCCACCTACTTTGTCGATGGCGGCTGGCTCAAGACGGTCTGATGCTGCCGGAGTCAGGATCGGTCCTGGGAGTTGATGTCGGCTGGTCGACGCGGCAGAGGTCGAGTGCCGCCTGCCGCCTGGACTGGGACCGCGAGGGAGTGCGCTGGATCATCAGACGGTTCACGGCCGACGACGCAGACCGGCGCGCCGGCTTGCTGGCGGTGGCCGGGCCGCACCACCTTCTGGCTGGGGCCTTTGACGGCCCATTGCGCGGCGATCTGGAGCCAATCGACAGCTATCGCCTGGCCGAGCGGCGGCTCAGCGAGCGACCGATCCGCGATGCCATCGGAAAGCTGGCGCAGTCGAACAGCGGCAATGGGAGGCTGCTCAATGGGGCGACCAATGCCTGCGCGCGCATCATGCTGGAGCGCGGATCGTTTGCGCCGGCGGCGCATCAGCATGCTATCCATCGCTTCGCCATCGCCGAGGCATTTCCGAACAGTTTTCTGGGGCTGATGCTGGTCGATCCCGCGCCGTTCAAAGGCGGTCGCGGCAAGCGGTCGGATCGGTACTATCTGGCGCTTGCGGAGGATGGCACGCTGGCTCGTCTGCTGTCCCACCATCTGCCACACCGACTGATGGAGCAGAACTTCGGGTCGGTCACCAACCATGACGATCGCGCCGCACTGGTCTGTGCAATCACGGCTCTGGGCGTTGCCAGCAACGACTACACCGCCGTCGGCGACAGCGACGGCTGGATCATCCTGCCGCCGGCTGCCTTCATCGCCGATTGGGCGCGCCCGCTGGTCGCAAGCTGGAACCAGGCAACACCCCGCGCGGTTGTCACGTCAGCGTCATAAACCAGGAACACCGCCATGGATGTCGGCAACGAATTCGGTTTCGTGCAGACCTATCTGCCCCAGCACATCATTGCCATCCGCCTGCTTATCGCCGCGCTGCTCGGCGCGATGATCGGCTTCGAACGTGAGATCAACACCGCCGAGGCGGGGTTGCGAACCCATATCCTGGTGTCGGTGGCAGCGGCGCTCTTTACGATTCTGGCTTTCGAGATCTTCCACACGATAGAGACCGGGGATGGGGTCCAGGCCGATCCGATCCGCGCGGTCGAAGCGGTGACTGCGGGCATAGCCTTCCTTGGAGCAGGTGCCATCTTCCGGTCCGGCGGCGGCGTTCAGGGGCTGACGACAGGCGCCGGCATGTGGTTGGCCGGCGCAGTCGGCCTGGCGACCGCCTTGGGCTACTACATCATCGCGTTCGGCGTCGCCTTGCTCGCGGTGATCGTGCTGGCTGCGCTGCGCGCGCTGGCGCACAATATCATCCGGCACGACAGCGGCCTGAAGGACACTGAAGGGCCGACCTGATCGGCGGCCGTCATAACGGTGGTTGGGGTCTTGTCCGCGAACGGGCAGTGGGGAGAAGCAATGGACTTCGGCAGCTGCGCTGAGGGACCCGCGCGCTGCCAATTTGCCTCCCCCCAATACGGCCACGACCGGGAGGTGTCGCGACCGCGCCCCGCATCAGCCCCCTTGGAGTAGGGCTGGTGCTCCCTCAGCCGCGCGAAGCGCGAACAGAGAGGTAACGATGATCGGGGGGACGCTTGGGAATGCAGGAGCAGTCCGAAGACCATTCATGCAGCGTCCCGCCCGATCGTGGCATGCAACCTGTGGACGCAGGTGTTACATGCCAACCGCATCTAGGCGCTGACTGCGCGCCCAGAAACTGACAATGCTGGCCGCCTCGCGCCGATAGGCGTCGAGTTCGGCTTGCCGGACGAAGACCGCTGCCGCCCCGGCATTCTGCAGGGCGTTGCGTTGCGCAAGGTCGCCCGGCTGCACCATAGCCGCTACTGGCACGCCTTTCTGGCGCAGCAGGGGCCGAATGGAGGCGATGAATTCGAGGTTGGCGTTGCTGTGCGCCTTGAGGTCGACAATGACCAGGCTAGGCCAGTTGGTCGCCGGGTCCGCCAGGAGGGTCGTGAGGCAGCTGCGGCCCGCATTGGCGTCGCCATACCACTTGATGTCGGGCGACCCATGGGCAAGCAGCATGCGCGTCAGCAGATGCGCCGAGTGCTGGTCGTCATCGATAAGGGCCACGAAGGGCTGGTTTTCCGCCTGGTCGTTCAAATGCACACCCCATCGTCCCGACTGCGTTGGGACATGTCGTCATAACGAAACGCATGCCCGCGCACCGCTGGAGCAGTGGCAGGCGTTACTATTTCAAACTAGGTGGTCAAGCTTCGGTCGGGGCCTAGCCGAGCGAAGCAGCGCCGTACCGCAGATACGACAGCGACCGGCCTATGCAGCAGACATGAGCTGGGCGATAGGCAAGCTGAGGTAACTTCGACGTAACCCGGCCTTGCGTTTTACATGTAAAGTGCGACTATTGCGGCATCGGGGAGGTGGCTTTTTTTGACCGGGCCTGAGCCCAATCGCCAGGCGATCATGTTGGCCCTTGAGCGACTGCTCTCGTGGCCGGAAATCGCACGCTCGCCGCAGCTGGCCCGCTTCCTCGACTATATTGTACGGCGAAAGCTCGATGGCGAAGAGCAGTCGGTCAAAGCCTATTCCATTGCCGTGGACGTCTTTGGCCGGTCCACCGATTTTGATCCCCAGGCCGACCCGATCGTGCGGGTACAGGCGCGGCGGCTACGCCGGCTGCTCGACGAATACTATCAGGGACCCGGCCTGGGCGAGAGCGCGCAGATTCGGCTTCCGGTGGGACGCTACATTCCCGATTTCGTCGTACAGGCCGAAGGGGCGTTGGCTCCTGGTCCAGCCCCACTGCTGACCCCGCGGGTCGAACCGGTCCGCGGACGGACGGGCAGATTGCCGTCGTCCTGGTATGTTTTGGCGGTGCTGACCCTGGGAACGGCCCTCGGCGCATATGCACTTGGCGAGTGGGGGCGGGCGCGGGAAAATGTGGCGCAACCCTCCAACGCGCTGCAGCGGCCGACGGTCGGCATTGTGGAATTCCAGAATCTGTCGACGGATGCCCAGATGCGCCCGCAGGTGTCCGGGCTCGCCATCGAACTGGTGACCGATCTTGAGCAGTTTCGCACCATAGGGACACGCTATGCCGGCACGGGGGAGGCCAGCACCATCCCGGCCGATCAGCCGATCAGCGATTTCATGCTGAGCGGCATTGTGCGCCTTGATGGGGGTGTGGTGCAGTATAGCGCCATCCTCACCGAGATGGGCACCGGTGGCGTGGTGTGGAATCATACGCTGGCGATAGATCCAGACGCGGCGATGGCGCCCGGCGTGCTGGACGATGTGGCGAAGTCGTTCGCGTTGGTGCTCGGCAGCCCGCGTGGGCCGCTGCATGCTCCGGCCCGGTTGATGTTGGCGTCCAACGGCGCAGAGCAGGGGGCGGTCAGCCTGTACCTCTGTCGCGTCCTGTTCGATCTTTATCGCGAGACTGGTGGAGCAGCGGAAGCAGGGCGGGCCGATGTCTGCTTCTCTGCCCTGCCGGAGACCGACAAGCAGACCGCCGAGGCGCTGGCCGCGACAGCCAGCCTGGTGGTCGAGCAGGGTGGCCCGTCCATGGCGGTGGAGACAAGTCTCGCCGACCGGTTCCGCATTGCCGAAGCCAGTCTGCAGCGCGCCCTGAGCCTGGATCCGGTCAATGGCTTTGTGTGGGAGCAGCAGGCTCGGCTGCATCAGGCAGAGGGAGCATTTGATCTGGCGCGGGACGACTTCGCGTCCGCTGTCCAGCTCAATCCGGCCAATGCCGATGTGCTGGCCGGCTTTGCCCGCCTTCTGGCCCTTGGCGGCAGCTTGAGCGAGGCCGAGCCGATGGCGCTTGACGCCACGGAGGGCTCACCAAGTCCGCCGCCCTGGTATTTCGGAGTGCCGGCCCTGCTGGCGCTGCGGGATGGTGATCTGGCCAGGGCCATCGAGAGCGCAGAGCGCTATGCCGAGGCTGACCGCGAACTGGGGCCGATCCTGGCCATCATGGCAGCGCAACGCTCTGGCGACAGCGCTGTGGTGAACCGCTACCTGCCACAGATACTCGACGTTCCTGCCTTCCGGGCCAAGGGTGTCCTGCCGCGCCTGCGTGAGCGCATCAGCGACGGCGCGCTGCTGGCGGCGATCCGCAACACATTGGTTGCAGCGGGCGTGCCGCCGCAGGCCCTTGTTCGAAGCTTCTAGTGTGCCGAGGACTGTGAGAAGAGGTTGATCACCAGCACGCCAGCAAGGATCAGGCCGATGCCGATCAGGGCCGGCAGGTCCAGGGTCTGCCCATAGACGAAATAGGCGATGATCGAGACGAGAACAATGCCGACGCCGGACCATATGGCATAGCCAATGCCCACTGGAATGGTCTGCAGGGCCAGCGAGAAAAAATAGAAAGTCACCCCGTAGCCGACAATGACGACGGCGGTGGGCACCAGTTGGGTAAAGCCGGCCGACGCCCGCAGGAACGAAGTGGCAATGACCTCGCCGACAATGGCAATGCCGAGATAGATCAGGCCGGTCATGGCGCCTCCAGGGCTTTGGGTATCGATACCCCGTTTTATGCCCCGCACGGGGGCCCGCGAGAACTACCGATAGCCGCGCGGATTAGCCGAAGATGGCTTGCGCAAGCTCGACAAATCGGAGCCCACGCGCTTCGAAATTCTTGAACTGGTTATAGGAAGGCGCACCCGGCGACAGGATCAGCGCGTCGAAGTCATTGCGATGCTGGTACAGCGCCTGCATCGCTGCCTCGAGATCAAGTGCCGGGAGGACATTGATGTCCGGCGCTGCAATGCGGGTCGCCGCAGCCAGGCGCATCCCGGTGACCGGCAGGCAGGCGACCGTGGTCACGCCATAGCCCGCCAGCAATCCCGCCAGTTCGCCATAGTCCTGTTGGCGCTCGTGGCCGCCGCCGATCAGCGCCAGGCGATAGCCCTTGTAGGCCGCAAGCGCCGCCTTGGTGGCCTCGGGGGTGGTGGAGATCGAGTCGTTGACGAAGAGCTTTCCGCCGAACTTGTGCTCTTCAAGCCGGTGGGGCAGGGGCTTGAAGACTGCAATGCCACGCACCACGCCTTCGAGCGTCGCGCCGGCGGCGAGGGCGATGCGGGCGGCCAGCTGGGCATTGTCGAGATTATGGGCGCCCTTGAGACGCGAGCCGGCCACGGCCCGGTCGATGGCGACGGTTTCTTCCGGCGTCAGCTCGCGGATCAATCGGCGGTGGTCACGCACCGCCATGGCCACGAGCGCATTGCCCTTGGCCGCTGCGCCCAGTGCGACGGGGAAGCCGCCTTCGCGGTCGATCAGATGCAGCTTGTCGCGATAGTAGCGCTCGAGCGAACCGTGCCAGTCAACATGCTCGGGATAGAGGTTGGTCACCGCCGCGATATCGGGCAGGAAGCTCATGTCGGCGGTCTGATAGCTGGACAGCTCGAACACCACCACCTTGTGCCGGTCCGCGATATCGAGCGGGGCGAGGCCGACATTGCCGGCCAGCCCGGCGTCAATGCCGGACTGTGTCAGCATCAGGTGAACCAGCGTCGCCGTGGTCGACTTGCCCTTGGTGCCGGTGATGGCAATGACCGTGCGGTTGACGCGATAGGCAGCGCCCCAGAGATTGAGGTTCGAGGTGACCGGAATGCCGGCATCGCGGGCGATGTCGAACACATCCTTGTAGCGCGACACGCCGGGGCTTTTGACGATGTGGCCGAAGCGATGCGCCTTGATGGCCGCCGTCAGCTCCGCGGGGGCTATGACCTCGGTGTCGGGAATGTCGGCCTCGCCGCTGTCGACGGTGACGAAGACCTTGAGATCGGGCTGGCGCGCCTTGAGGAAGGCCCGGGTGGACAGCGCCTCGCGTCCGGCGCCATAGAGCAGGATAGGCTCTTCAAACCGCATAGGCGGCCACCTTGGCGGCGAGCGCGGGAGGGATGTGATGGTCGTGACTGTCGGTCAGGCATTCGGCCATGGCGGCCTGCAGCTTGGGCTCGCCATACTGGGAAAGAAGGTCGGCCTTGACTGCGCGAACCACGGCGGCCTGGTGCCAGTCGGCATGGCGCGTCAGCGTATAGAGGCAAGCCGCTGCCTCGAGGATTTCGCCGACGCATTCCCAGGGCTTCTGGCCGGCAAGGCCGGCCAATTCGCGGAACGAACCCTCGTTGGCCGGGTTGTCGAGCAGGTCCTTGCCGAAGATCGACAGGAGCCGGTCCTTGGCCATGAAGGGCGCGAAGATCAGGAAGACGAAGTGGCATTTGGGGCATTCGCCGCACCAGAGCGGGCCGTCGTGGCCCGCCAGGCGGAAATTGCGATTGCAGCTGGAAAAAACGTGGTCGAACTTGGTCTCGTGCGTGAACAGCGAGGCGATGCGGGCTTCCGAATAGGGGCGCAGCAATGAGAAATACTTGAGCGCGCCACCGGTGGCATCGCTCAGGATCGCCGCGATCAGCAATTCGAAGTCGAGCGACTTGGAATATTGGTGATTGGTCTCGCGCCCGTCGAACTCCACATTGCCCTCGCTAGCCGACCGCTCATTGGAGAGCACGATCTGGTTGTAGCCGTAGAGCAGGGCGCAGAGTGCCGCGATCATCGAGTTGATGGCGGTCGAGGGAACGTGGCCATTGTAATAACCGGGCTGCTGGCCGAGCCGGATCATTTCGGGGTCGAGCGTGCGGGTGACATAGACCGGGGGCGTTCCAATCTTGTCCACCGAGGTCAGGATCGGTCCCTTGGGATTGACTGCAAAGGGTGCAAACTCGACGCCGACATGGCTCAGCAGATCGACGCTCACCAGCGAATCCTTGCCGCCGCCGATGGGCAGCAGGGTTCGGTTGGGCAGGCTCACGGGCAACTTGGTCTGGTCGGCATCCAGCGGGGCCTCGATCGAGAGCTTGCCGAAGCGCATCAGATTGTTGCGGGCATAGAATTCGCCCAGGCCATTCTCATAGACGTCGATGGCAAAGGCGCGCTCCGCCTCGGTCAGGGCGATTTCGGGCGCTGCGAGCACGAAGGGCGCGCGGAGCTTGAAATAACTGACGCCCAGCACCACCGCGGTGAGATCGAGCAGCTTGCGGAAAGCCGGGCTCGCCGCTGCCGCCGCATCGGCGCCGGCTGGCAGGCCGAGGGTTTCGACGAAATGCAGGCCATCCAGCCCATAGCCGAAAACGGCCTTTCCCGTGGCGGGATCGAATTGCGGGCGCTCGATGTGGAAGTGTTCGGTCAAGGCTGGGAATACTCGCGGTTGGCTCATCATATAGGTGATTTGCCGGCATGGCGGGAGTGGGGCACTTTCGTGTTTGTCAAAATCGGGCCAGCCCGTTCGTCGTATGGTCATGGGGCCGATAGGGGCGCCCCGGCAAACGAGGAGATTGTCAGATGCGTGTCATGGTGATGGTCAAGGCAACTGCAGATAGCGAAGCGGGCATCATGCCGCCTTCGGGCCTGCTGGAGGCCATGGGCCGATTCAATGAAGAACTGGTCGATGCCGGCATCCTGCTGGCCGGCGACGGGCTGCAGCCATCAACGAAAGGCAAGCGCATCGGCTTTGACGGCGCCGAGCGCCTGGTCATCGACGGTCCCTTTGCCGAAACCAAGGAACTGGTGGCCGGCTATTGGCTCTGGGAGGTGCGCGACATGGATGAAGCCGTTGCCTGGGTCAAGCGCTGCCCCAACCCGATGCCCGGCTACAGCGAGATCGAAATCCGCCCGGTCTATGAGCTGAGCGACTTTGCCGAGATCATGACGCCCGAGGCGGAAGAGATACACAACCGGGTGGCGGAGAAGGAAAAGGCGGCGAGGCAGTGAGGCCGGCGGCGGCGGCCGCAGCGCCGGCGGCTAGATGATGCGCATCTGCAGGCGCATGACGATTTCGCTGCCCAGGCGCTGATAGCCATATTCGCGCATGGTGCAGGCCCAGCCGTCGCCCGCCCGCTCGATGCGGAACAGGTTGTAGCGAGCCGGGTCGTCAAGCGTGCCGCCCTGCGCCGCGCTGGCGGCGGCCACGCCGACTACCGGCACTTCATGCGTCTTGCCCGGAATGGAATGGATCGAGGCGCGATGGGTGTGGCCGTGCAGAACCAGTTCGGCGCCGTGCTGGGCGATGACCTGCCGGAACAATTTGTGCCCCTTGAGCCCGAATGAGGGATGCTGCAGTTCGGGATTGGGCGGGTGATGGATCAGCACCGTGCGGAAATAGCCGGCCTCGCCCATGACATGCAGGATGCGGCCCAGCCGCTCGGCCTGCGCTTCGTCAAAGCGACCGATCGCGAGGAAGGGGCGGGTGGGCACAGCACTGGAGCAGGAGATGATGGCCAGCTCGCCCATACGGCGTACGTAGGGAAAGACGGCGCTGTCGAGCGTCTCGCCGCGCATATAGTCGCCCCAGATGTCCTGGGCTGATTCCAGCGCGCCGGGCACATAGGCATCGTGGTTGCCGGGGCAGACGGCGATCTTGTCAGGGGCGCCGAGGGCCTGCAGCCACTGTCCGGCGCGATCGATCTCCGAGCGCATGGCCAGGTTGACCAGGTCGCCGGTGACGGCGGTGAAGTCGGCATTCTGGGCCTGCAAATGGGCGATCAGGCTCGCCAGCGTCTCGCTGTTGAGCTCGTCGTGGCGCTTGAGCTTCCAGTTTAGATAGCCGGTCAGGCGCTTGCCGAGAAGGTCACGCCAACCCACGTCGGGCATCGGGGACAGGTGGATGTCGGATATGTGGGCCAATGTAATCATTGTGGGCGTAATGCCAGAAGGGGGAGAGCAAGAAAACGGTCAATCGCTGCAGTGGTCGATTTTGTCACCATCAAGTCTCTGCTACCGGTTGGTTCCCAAGGAGGGTTTTGATGCAGATGAATCGCATGCAGCGGCTGGTCGCCAAGGTGTTCCTGACCACCAAGGGGCTGTGGCATCGCATGACCCTGGGCGCCCGCGTCATGGTCGTGGATGGCGACAAGGTGCTGCTGATCCGGCACAAGCACGTGCCGGGCTGGCAGTTTCCCGGCGGCGGAGTCGGTCCGGGTGAATCAATTGAACAGGCGGGCGCTCGCGAGACGCTGGAGGAAACCGGCTACCGCGTGATCGGTTCCATGGAGCTGTTCGGCATCTATCACAATACCAGCCCCGTCACGAACCGCGATCACGTGGCCTTCTATGTCGCCAAGGGCTTCGAGAAGGCCTTTGACCGCAAACCCGACAATGAAATCGCCGAGGTCGGCTGGTTCGACCGCCATGCCTTGCCCGAGAAAGTGACTCCGGCCACCTCCCAGCGGATCGACGAATATTTCGATCACGCGCCGAAGCGGGATGTGTGGGGGTATTAGCCCCCGACCTCTCCCTTGGGGGGAGAGGTCGTCGCGTAGCGCGAGGCGAGGTGGGTCTTCGGGCGGGTGCATGGGGAAGGCCCTTGCCCGACCTAGGAGGGTCGACCTCCCCCCGAAGTGAGAGGTAAGCAACCGCTACTTCAAAAACGGCAGTTCCGGCCCGATGGGGATGATCCGCGTCGGGTTGACGGTGGGGTGGCTCCAGTAATAGTGCGTGCGGATATGGTCGAGGTCGACCGTTTCCTTGATGCCGGGGACCTCGTAGAGCGCCTTGAGATAATGCGAGATATTCTTGTAGTCGGCGATGCGCTGCCGATTACACTTGAAGTGGCCTACATAGACCGCGTCGAACCGCACCAAAGTGGTGAACAGACGCCAGTCAGCTTCCGTGACAGTGTCACCGGTGAGATAGGCGGTTTCCCCGAGCAGGCCTTCGACCCAGTCGAGCGCCTCGAACAGCTTGGCCACGGCTTCGTCATAGGCGGCCTGCGTGGTGGCAAAACCGGCCTTGTAGACGCCGTTGTTGATCTCGTCATAGACGCGGGCATTGATCGGGTCGATCTTGGCGCGCAGGGCTTCGGGATAGAAGTCGTCGCCATTGCCGGTCAGCTCGTCGAAGGCCGAGTTGAACATGCGGATGATTTCCGAGCTCTCGTTGGACACGATGGTTCCGGTCTGCTTGTCCCAGAGTACCGGCACGGTGACGCGGCCTGTATAGTCCGGCACGGCCTGGGTATAGACCTGCCAGAGATAGTCCTTGCCGAACAGGTCGTCGCCGGTCGAGCCGGTGGTCTTGTCGAAGCTCCAGCCCGTTTCGTCGGGCATTTTGGGGGAGACGACGGAAACCGGGATCAGCTCTTCCAGATTCTTGAGCTTGCGGAAGATCAGGGTGCGGTGCGCCCAGGGGCAGGCCAGCGATACATAGAGGTGGTAGCGCCCGGCCTCGGCCTTGAAGCCTGGCGCACCGGATGGGCCGGCACTGCCGTCGGCGGTGACCCAGTTGCGGAAGCCGGCCTGGCTGCGCTCGAATTTGCCGCCGGTCTTCTTGGTGTCATACCACTGGCTGGACCATTTGCCGTCGATCAATTGTCCCACGATCGAACCCTTTCCGTCATGTTCTAGACTCGTTGTCCGGGTCAAATGCCCCGAACGTTCAATGCTGTGCCTGACACATAGCGTCGGGTGGGGCGAGCGATAAGGCGGCATGGCGGCAACTGACCGTTGTGCATTTTGAACACAGATGCCCTGCGCGTCTTGAATTTACCGGGTGCGGCCATGATTTTCATTTTACGCGGGGCACCCTTGGTGCTAATGCGATTTCAGGCGTGGAGGCGCCTAGGATGGTAAAGGTTTTGCTGGTGACACGACGACCGTAGCGGTCTCTAGAAGCGGTGCTTTTTCAAGCGCCGGGTTTGTCCTACGCATCCCTCATCCTGGATTATTGCCATGTCCCCCATTGCTGCGCCTTCGGCTGCGACCGCTGCTGTCTCTGCATCCCCCATTTCCGGCCCGACCGTACGCCCCGCGACCGAGCAGGACGATGCGTTTATTGATGAGCTGCAGTCCATTGCCTTTGGTCCCGGCCGGTTTGCGCGCACGGCGTTCCGCATCCGCGAGCGTTTTCCGATCGACAAGAGCCTGAGCCTCGTCGCCGAAGTCGACGGCACGGCGTGTGGCTCGGTGTGGATGACCCCGATCAGCATTGGCGGCATCAATGGCTGGATGCTAGGCCCGCTGGCGACCCACCCCAATTTCCGCAAGCTCGGCGCCGGCAAGCTCCTGGCGCGCGAAGTCACCAAGCGTGCCATGGCACGTGGCGACGGCCAGTTCGTAATGCTGGTGGGCGACCGCGATTATTACTGCCCGCTGGGCTGGGAGCCGACCACCCTGGGCAATATCGAGTTCCCCGGTCCGGTCGATCCGACCCGCGTGCTGGTCTTTGCCGAAGACCCGACCCTGGCACAGACCCTGTCGGGCGCGATTGCGGCCTGGCAGCAGGGCTAGATGCCTGCCTCTCCCTCTCGGGGGAGAGGTAAGGGCTGCCCTTAAGGCAAATCCTCGCTTAAGCTCCCGCTCCCGAAACGAAATCCGGTGCTTTCTTGTCGTCCGACGACATCATCATCGAGCGTCTGGCCAGCCGCCTGCTGGCCGCGCCACCGGCCCCGCCGGCAGAGCATATGCTGGTGCCCGATTGGGCGCCGACGCAGCCGTTCAGCCGTCCGCCGGTGCCGGCTGCAGTGCTGATTGCCCTCGTCCGACGGCCCGAGGGTCACACAGTGCTCTATACCGAGCGCTCGCCGGACCTTCGCGCCCATTCGGGGCAGGTGGCGTTTCCCGGCGGCAAGGTCGACGATGCCGATGCCGATGCCGCCGCGGCGGCCCTGCGCGAGGCTTTTGAGGAAGTGGGCATGGTGCGCACCGATGCGCGGGTCATCGGCTTCATGCCGACCTATTTTACCGGCACCAATTATCTCATCACGCCCGTGGTCGCCACGGTTGAGCCGAGCGGACCTTTTGTCCCCAATCCAGGTGAGGTGCATTCGGTATTCGAGGTGCCGTTGCAGCGTATTCTGAGCCCCCAGAGCTATGGCGAATTCCGCATCAAACGCGACGGCAAGGAGCACCGGACCTGGCAAATCGACCATGATGGCCACCGCATCTGGGGAATCACGGCCAATCTGACCCGCCGGTTTCGCGACCTGGCCATGGGCGAGGTCGTGTCATGAGTGGCGATCCGCTTGGTTCGGCGGAGTGGCTGTGGCGCGCCGAGACACAGGCAATCCTCATGGCGCTGGATGGCGGCAAGCGGCGAACGAGGGCGGTCGGCGGCGCTGTTCGCGATGCCATCATGGGGCGGCAGCGCGAAACGGCCGATATCGACATGGCCACCGAATTGCTCCCGGAGGACGTGATCGAGCGGGCCAGGGCGGCTGGCATCGCCTTTTATCCGACCGGTATCGAGCATGGCACGGTCACCCTCAAGCTTGGCGACACGCTGGCCGAGGTGACCACCCTGCGGCGCGATGTGGAAACCGACGGCCGCCGTGCCGTGGTCGCCTTCGGTACGGATTGGGTGGAGGATGCCCGCCGCCGGGATTTCACCCTCAATGCCCTCTATTGCGCTGCCGACGGCACGCTGTTCGACCCGCTTGGCGGCGCTGAGGATGCCCGCAATGGCATTGTCCGCTTCATCGGCGATGCCGCCCAGCGCATCGAGGAGGATGGTCTGCGCGTCTATCGCTTCTTCCGCCTGTCGGCGAGCCATGGCGGTGAGCAGTTTGATGCCACTAGCCTCGCTGCCTGCGCCGAGGCGGTGACGCAGCTGTCTCACCTCTCACGCGAGCGGGTGGGCGGGGAAATCCTGCGCATGCTGGACCTGTCCAGGATCGTCCGCACGCTTGGCCAAATGTCGGAAATCGGCCTGCTGCCGCTGCCTGCCGCCACACTCACAGCGCTCGCGGCCTATGAGAAGTTCGGTGGCCAGTCCGCCGCGACACGGCTCGCCCTGATTGCCGGCGACCGGCTGGACGCGGTGAAGGTGGAGTGGCGCCTTTCCAAGGATATGGTCAGCGCGGCCCGCAAGATTGCTGCCTCGGCTGAACTGTTGGCCGACGATCGGGTCGCCGAAGCGGCCTATCGATATGGCGAAGCGGCAGTGGAAGGTCTGGCCGCTGCGGCTGCATCGGGGAATTGGGGACAGGCAATGCTCGCCGAAACGGCGCGTGCGCTGGCGGCAATTGTCGTGCCGCCATTCCCTGTTTCGGGGCACGACCTCGCCGGCCTCGGCATTGCGCCGGGGCCAGCCATGGGTGAGGAACTGGCTCATCTGGAACAGGCCTGGATCGAAAGCGGGTTCGCCCTCGGCAAAGCAGAACTGCTCGGGCTCGTGCGCCCCTAGTGCTTGGTGGACTTGCCTGTGTGCTCGGCCGGCTTGCCTGACGCATCCTCGACGTCGACGATGCGCTCCTTGATGAGATCGATCATGTCGGGTCGAATCTCGGTTTCGCCGTGATAGGTCCTGAGGTTTTCGACAGCGCGGCGGACCACTTCCGCTTCGCTTTCGGCCTCGGCGTGCCAGGTGGCACCGGGGATCAGTGAGCCCGATTCAAATCGTTTCATTGTTATCTCCCGCGGTCATTGTGCCTTGGCACAACGTCCGGGCGGAGGACGGGGTTCCCAGATTGCGGGCATATCGCGCGGGCGCGATGAAACATCGCGTTCACGAGGGCAGGATCGAGTTCCCTTTGTCACCTTATCACCCTAAGATTGTCCCGAAAGTCGAGGTGCATGGCGTAGATGAGAGCAGGTTTGCTGAACAGAATCCGGGACTTGGCCTGGCCGCGCATGGGTTTGCGGCGCTATGGCACCTATCTGCGCAAGCGGGTGATGCGGCTGTCTGCCAGCCCGCATGCCATTGCCGCGGGAGTCGCGTCCGGGGCAGCCGTATCGATGTTTCCGCTGATCGGCCTGCACTTCTTTCTTGGCTTTGTGCTGGCCTTTGCCACGCGCGGCAACATGATAGCCGCCGCAATAGGCACAGCCTGGGGCAATCCTGTCACCTTCCCCTTTTTCTTCGCGGCGGCCTATGCGGTGGGCGACTGGCTGCGCGGCGGCGGGGGCGTCAGTGCCGCCGAATCCGAGCAGCTTGCCACGACCGGGGCCCAGCTCAGCGATGGCCTTTTCTCCGGCGGGTTTGAAGCCATCCTGCCCACCTTCACCACCATGATGCTGGGCGGGCTGCCCATCGCCGTAGTGGTCTATGGCGCCTTCTACATCGTGGTCCGGACCGTAGTGACCCGCTTCCGGGCAATGCGGCAGGCGCGCATGGCGGAACGCCGGGGCATGGCGCAGCAGTCCTGAAGCTCTGATCAGTCGTCGACGAAGGCGCCGATCTGGCTGAGACCTTCAAGCCAGGTGCCGCCATCGCGCCGCACGACGGCGCGCGGCAGGATGCCGGTTTCCGCCGCCAGCGCATCGGCAAGCACCTGCGAATGGGTCACGACCCAGACCTGCGTGCGCTGTGCCGCCTTGGCGATGATGCGCGCCAGCGCCGGCAGCAGGTCGGGGTGAAGACTGGCCTCGGGCTCGTTGAGCGCAATCAGCGGGGGCAGGCGATAGGCCAGCAGCGCGCCCATCAGTGCCAGAAACTGCAGCGTCCCGTCCGACAATTCATGCACGCCGAAGTCGCGCCTTGGCGTGTCGGCAAAGCGCATGGTGAAGCTGGCATGGGTTCCGGGCGGCGGCACACTCAGCCGTGCGCCCGGAAATGCATCTTCCACGGCTGTGTGCAGGTCCTGGGCATCTCCCCGGATATGGACCAGCGTCGCGAACACGGCTGCCAGATTGCCGCCATCGGCATCCAGCATGGGGGCGGTCACGGCCAGCGATGGCCGGCGCAGCAGGGCCTCCGTGTCGGTGCGAAAGCCATGGTAGAATCGCCAGGCCGCCAGAGCGTAGCGCACCGCGTCGATCTCCGGAACGGCACCGCGCAGGCCCGACAGGGCCGTCTCGCTGCCGAGCAGCGTTTCTTCCATCTGCCGCCTGTTGCCATCGTCATCGCGATACCAGGCCGCCACGCCCTTGCGTTCCAGCAGGGCTACGTTGCGCTTGCCATGGCGGATGGTCAGCGTTTCCCGCTTGATCTGTGGCTCAAGCTCGAACACGGCCTCGTATCGGGAGTCGCCAAAGCCGATTTCGACCTCATAGCTGGGCGCCAGGCCTCCCGTGTCATCGGCCAGCACGTCTTCGAGGCCCACGCGCAGCACCATGCGGGGCGGTTCGCCCGCCTTGCGCTCGCCAGCCCACATGGCAGATCCGAGCCCGCCTTCCCGCGCCAGGGCAAGGGCCAGGTCTCCCGTCGCGGCCGATCGAACCAGTTCAAGTGCCCGGTAAAGGTTGGTCTTGCCCACACCATTGGCGCCCACCAGCACCGAGAGCTGGCGCACGGGAAAATGGATGGAGCGGACGGACCGATAGCCGGCAATGTGGATATCGGTCAGTCCCATGCGCTAGGGCCAGATAACGGCGGGCGGCATGGAGGACAGAATCGAGTTCACATTGCCCCCGGTCTTGAGCCCGAATGTCGTGCCGCGGTCATAGAGCAGGTTGAATTCGACATAGCGGCCGCGGCGTACCAGTTGCTCGTGCCGGTCCGCGTCGGTCCACTCTGTCTCGAAATTGCGGCGCACCAAATCGGGATAAATCCCGAGGAAGGCCTCGCCCACCGCCCTGGTGAAATCGAAGTCGGCCGACCAGTCGCCGGAATTGTGGTGATCGTAGAAGATGCCGCCAATGCCGCGATGCTCGTTGCGGTGGGGCAGGAAGAAATAGTCGTCGCACCACTTGCGGTAGCGCTCATAGTCCACGCCCGGGCGCCCTTCACAGGCGGCGCGCATGGCGGCGTGGAAATCGAGGCTATCGCGGTCATCCTGTACGCGACGGCGGTCGAGCACCGGGGTCAGGTCGGCGCCGCCGCCAAACCACTGCTTGCCGGTGACGATCATGCGCGTGTTCATGTGCACGGCAGGGACGTGCGGGTTCCAGGGATGCACGATCAGCGAAATGCCGGCGCTCCAGAATTTGGCGCCAGCCTCGGTGCCTGGCATCTGCTTGGCAAAGTCCTCCGAAAACTCGCCATGCACCGTCGAAATATGCACCCCGGCCTTCTCGAACACGCGGCCATGCAGCATGCCCATTTCCCCGCCGCCCCCGGCCGGGCGATCCCAGGGGGAAATCTCGAACCGGCCTGCCGGCATCTGCGCATTGGGGCCGCGCACCGCGTCCTCAATGCTCTCGAATGCCGCGATGATCCGGTCGCGCAAGGCGCGGAACCAGGCCTGGGCGGTGGCTTTCTTGTCTTCGATGTCGTCGGGAAGTGTCATGGTATCCGTGAAATGAACCGTCATGCGAGCCCTGTAAACCCGTCCGTCTGCCTTTTTGCTTCGCCCAGGATAAGTGTCGCCGCCAGGGCGACATTGATCGAGCGCAAACCCTCGCGCATCGGAATGCGGATCCGCAGGTCTGCCGCATCGGCCACGGCGTCGGGCACGCCGGCGCTTTCCCGCCCAACCATCAGGATGTCGTCGGGCCGGTATTCCACCGAATAGGCAGAGGTCTCCGCCTTGGTCGTCAGCAGCACCAGCCGGCGCCCGGCTGCGCGCCGCCACGCGTCGAACTGGCTCCAGCTGGCATGTTCCTGGACGCTGGCATGGTCGACATAGTCGAGCCCGGCGCGGGCCAGGGCCTTGGCCGAATAGGGGAAGCCGGTGGGGTGGATGAGGTGTATCCTCGTGCCGAGGCACGCGCCGAGCCGAATGAGGGTTCCGGTATTGTTGGCGATGTCGGGCTGGTAGAGGGCGAGTTCGACCGGCATGGCGGATTCCATCGAATGTGAGGCATCTGGCGGTGGTTGCGGGGGCATGAGCGGCTGCCGGCCCGGGTATAGTGTCGCAGTTGAGCCGTGTCACTCGTAGGCGCTCTGGACAAGTTCCTATGACAGTGCAAAAAGAACCGCCACTGACGGGCCGCTTGAGGGCGGACGGCTGCTGATTCCGCCTAGGTGGGAAATGGTTTGCCTCGCCGGCCGCGTCTGATGTGATTGTACGGGGATACGGACCTTGGCCACGCAAGCTCAACATTCAACAACGCGGCGGGATTTCATCTTTGTCGCGACGGGTTCGGTGGCCGCTGTCGGCGCTGCCGCTACGGTCTGGCCATTGATCAACCAGATGAACCCCGATGCCTCGACGCTCGCCCTGGCCAGCATCGAATTCGACGTTTCTGCCATTCCCGAAGGTCAGTCGGTCACCATCATGTGGCGCGGCCTGCCGGTGTTCGTGCGTCATCGCACCCCGGCCGAGATCGAGGAAGCCAAGGCTGTGCCGCTGAGCGACCTCAAGGATCCCGCGACGGACGAGCAGCGCACCAAGGAAGGCCACGAACAGTGGCTGATCATGATTGCCAACTGCACCCATCTCGGCTGCGTGCCGGTGGGCGATGCTGGCGATTTCGATGGCTGGTTCTGTCCATGCCATGGCTCGCACTACGATACTGCCGGCCGTATCCGCAAAGGTCCCGCACCCACCAATCTGGTGCTGCCGCCTTATGAATTCCTCAGCGATACGCTGGTCCAGATCGGTTAGTGGGGGCTTTCCCGATGTCAGAACATTCAACTTACACACCCGGCAACGGCGTCGAGAAGTGGCTCGATGAACGCCTGCCGATCATCCGGTTCTCCAAAGAGCACCTGATGGACTTCCCCACGCCGAAGAACCTCAACTACTGGTGGACCTTCGGCGCGATTCTGGTGATGTGCCTGGGTATCCAGATCGTCACCGGCATCATCCTGGCGATGCACTATACGCCCCATGTCTCGATGGCATTCGACTCGGTCGAGCACATCCGCCGCGACGTCAATGGCGGCCGCATGATCCAGGCGTTCCACGCCGTGGGCGCCTCGATGTTCTTCGCCGCCGTCTATATCCACATCTTCCGCGGCATGTATTTCGGCTCCTACAAGGCGCCCCGCGAGATCCTGTGGATCCTGGGCGTGCTGATCTTCGTGCTGATGATGGCAACCGCCTTCATGGGCTATGTGCTGCCCTGGGGTCAGATGTCCGGCTGGGCCGCGACGGTTATCACCAACATCTTCGCAGCCATCCCTGTCATCGGTACGCCGCTGCTGGAATTGCTGCGTGGCGGCTTCTCGGTGGGCAATCCCACGCTGAACCGCTTCTTCTCGCTGCATTATCTGCTGCCCTTCGTCATCGCCGCCGTGGTTGCGCTGCATATCTGGGCGCTGCATGTGCCCGGCAACAACAATCCGACCGGCGTCGACGTCAAGGACAGCCGCGATACCTTGCCCTTCCATCCGTACTACACGATGAAGGACGCGTTCGGCATGGTGCTGTTCCTGATCCCGTTCGTCTGGTTCGCCTTCTTCGCGCCGGATATCCTGGGTCACCCGGATAACTACATCCAGTTCAGCAGCACCGTGACGCCGGCACATATCGTTCCGGAATGGTACTTCCTGCCGTTCTACGCGATCCTGCGGGCCATCGATTTCAACATCCTGTTCATCGACTCCAAGCTCGGCGGCGTGATCTTCTTTGGCGGCTCGATCGTCATCCTGTTCTTCCTGCCCTGGCTGGATACGTCCAAGGTTCGTTCGGGCAATTTCCGCCCGATGTTCAAGTGGTTCTACTGGCTGTTCGTGATCAACTTCGTGGCCCTGACCTATCTGGGTGCAGCGCCGGCCGAAGGCATCTACGTGGTTCTCGCCAAGATCTGCACCGCCTACTACTTCATCCACTTCCTCATCGTTCTGCCGCTCCTCAGCCGCATCGAAACGCCCCGGCCTCTGCCGACCAGCATTTCGGAAAGCGTGTTGAGCAAGTCGCACGCGTAAGGGAAGGGGAAGGAACCATGATGAATATCAAGACCATCCTCTCCGCGCTGATCCTCTCGTTCGGTATGGGCGCTGCCGCCCAGGCCGCCGAGGCAGGCGTTGCCATCGAAAAGCAGAGCTGGAGCTTTGCCGGCATTTTCGGCACCTATGACGAGAACCAGCTGCAGCGCGGCTTTCAGGTCTATCGCGAAGTCTGCGCCAGCTGCCACGGCGCCCGGCTCATCGCCTTCCGCAACCTGGCGGAAGCGGGCGGCCCGGGTTTCTCCGAGGAGCAGGTCAAGGCGCTGGCGGCCGAGTATGAAGTTGCCGATCCTGCCGCTGACGGCGGCTTCCGCACGGCCGTTCCGGCAGACCGCTGGCCGTCACCCTTTGCCACCGAGCAGGATGCCCGTGACGCCAATGGCGGCGCGCTGCCGCCCGATTTCTCGGTTCTGGCCAAGGCGCGCGGCGTCAGCGACCCGTTCCCGTTCTGGGTGTTCAACTACTTCACCGGCTATTCGGAAGGCGGTCCGGATTATATCCATGCCCTGCTGACCGGCTATCACGACGAAGTTCCGGAAACGGCGCCGCACAACTCCGACGGTACGCCCTTCGAGCTGGCCGAGGGCAAGTATTACAACGACTACTTCCCCGGCCACGCCATCGGCATGGCGCCCCCGCTGCAGGATGAGCTGGTCACCTATACGGTTGCCGAAGGCCAAGCCGAAGTGCCGCTGACGGTCGACCAGTATGCCACGGACGTTGCTGCCTTCATGATGTGGATGGCCGAGCCCCACCTGGCCGGCCGCAAGCAGACCGGTTTCGTCGTGCTGCTGTTCCTCGTCATCTTCGCTGGCTTGATGTACGCCACCAAGCGCAAGATCTGGGCCGGCATCGAGCACTAGTCACCGGCCGCCGTTGGCGGCGAAAACGCGCCAGTGGCGCGTTTTCAGGTGACTAGGCCCCGGAGAGCTATGCTCGCAGGGCGACCGGCGGACCAAATCCTCAAATACGAAAGGGCCCTGATGGGCCCTTTCTCTTTTGCATCACACACAGTTCAGCCTCTTGCCATTCGGGCCGCGCACCGCAATATTCGACGGGCGCAAATCAGTTGCCCAGGGAGCCGACATGTCCGCCATTCGCATTGCAGTGACTGTCGTAGGCGCCGCCATCACCGTGAGCCGTCATCCGGCGGTTCGGGCCGGCATCAATGCCGTGGCCACCAATCCCAAGGCGCGTGAGACGGCAATCGCCGTGACCCGCTCGGCCGCCTATAATGCCGGCGTGCTGGCGCGCCATCTCATCGGCCGCCGGACGCGCTGAACTCTTCTCCCCCCCTTGACACAGGTTTGCCATGCCGCTCGACCTCAAGGCCCTCGTGCGCACGATTCCGGACTATCCCAAGAAGGGAATCCTGTTTCGTGACATCACTACGCTGATCGAGCATCCCGAGGGGTTCAAGGAGAGCATCGAGCGGATCGCCCGGCAATTCCGCGGCCAGGGCATCACCCATGTCGCCGGTATCGAGGCACGTGGCTTCATCTTCGGAGCGGGCGTCGCCATCGCACTGGGCGTCGGCTTCCTGCCGATCCGCAAGAAGGGCAAGCTGCCGGGGGAAACCATCGGGCAGAATTATGCGCTCGAATATGGCGTCGACACGATCGAGATCCATGCCGACGTGATCGACAGCCGCCACAAGGTCCTGCTCGTCGATGATCTCATCGCCACGGGCGGCACGGCCATTGCGGCGGTCGGCCTGCTGCGCCGTACGGGCGCGACGATCGAAAAGGCGGCATTCGTCATCGACCTGCCAGACCTTGGCGGCGCCGCCAAGCTTGAGGCCGAAGGCGTCGATGTGATGTCACTGATCGCGTTCGAGGGACACTGAGCCGCCACTGGCTACCAGTTGTTCCGCCCGTCCATTTCCTCCACCTTGACCCCGGACCAGTCCAGGCCCTCCACCAGCCGCAGGTTCAGCCCGAAGCTGCGCGCGGTGGGAATGGCCGAGCCAGCGCCATCCTTGGGCGTGCCGTCAGCATTGTAGGCGCTCGACCAGTCGGGACTGTCGCCCCAGGTCTGCATGCCGCAGCGTCCGCAGAAATGGTGCTGATGTATCTCGGGCGCCGTCGAATAGCTGCGTTCGTCCTCGCGCGACAGGAAGGTCAGCTCGCCGGGCTTGTAATAGGCCCAGACCGCTCCGGTCCGCGCGCAATAGGTGCAGTTGCAGGTCTTGGCTTCGGTGGGCTGGCGGGGCAGCTCGATCCGGGTGGCGCCGCACTGGCATGAAGCGATGAGAGACATGTCGGGACTCCGTGCTGGTGTCTTTCAACCATCGCGGATCGTGCTGACAGGGCCTGTCAGCAAGCTCGAGCAGCTCCTGTCGCGTCAGGCGGCCATGGCCTCGCGGGCGTCGACCAGGCAGAACTGGTTGCCTTCGGGGTCGCGCATCACCGTATAGGTGGGCAGCACGCGCACGGTTTCGGCTCCGGCCTGCTTGAGCCGTTCGACGGTGCCATTGCGATCCCCGACCTCGACGTCGAAATGCACCCGATTGTTGTCGTAGCGGCGGCCTTCCACATTCTGGAAGCAGATGGATGGTCCCGGGCCATCGACCATGACGGTCGGATCGGTGTCGGGCGTCAGGCCCAGTGCCGCAAGGCGGGCGATCTCGGCCTCGTCATAGGCGCGCACTGCGTAGCCATCGAGAAGGCCAGCCCAGAACTGGGCCAGTCTGGCCGGCTTGTCGCAGTCGAATACGATCTCGTTGATCTTGCCCATAGGGTGGTCTCCTTCTTCTGAAGCTCAGTCCCGATAGCCCGCAAATGCGGCAAGACTGGGCACTGCTCGCAGAGGCGGCAGCGCCCGGTCCTGCCACCACCTGCTACTCGGCTGGCTGGCGCTTCAAATGCCCGCCTGCGACGCCCGGTTTGCCGGCCAGGGTCTTCTGGCCCACGAGGACGGTCAACAGCGCCAGGGCGCCTGCTACCACGGAGACAGTGAAGCCGTTGCTGGCGCCATAGGTGTCGACCACCCAGCCGGCGGCAAAGGAGCCCAGCGCCATGCCGATGCCGATGCCGGTCATCACCCAGGTGATGCCTTCGGTGAGCATGCTGGCCGGCAGCCGGCGCTCGATCAGGCCGAAGGCGGTGATGAATGTGGTGGAGATGGCGATGCCGCTGGCGAAGACTGCAATGGTCAACAGCGGTACGGTCGACACGAAGAGCAGCGGCACGGCGGTAACGGCGATGATTGCAACCGCGATGGCAAGCTGCTGCTGCAGCGGCAGCTTGAGCTTCACCGCCCCGAAGATCAGGCCGACCACGAAGGAGCCAATGGCATAGACCCCGATTACGAGGCTGGCTGCCTCGGGCTGGCCGAGGGCTTCCGTCATGGCAACCGCAGTCACTTCCGTGGTCGCAAACATGGAGCCGATGAAGATCAGGATCAGGGTGACGATCTGGACCGGCCGTTGCCAGATGGCGGAGTGCTGGGCTACGGCGGTCTCGAGGCTGACCCTCGGCTCAGTTGCCCGCTGGGCGATAAAGGCAATGGATCCCAGGGCGAGGAGGGCGGTGCTCACGGCCATGCCCGCCTCGGGGAACAGGGCCACACTAAGCCCGACCGACAGGGAGGCGCCGGCCACATAGACCAGCTCGTCCGCCGCCGATTCGAAGGCGAATGCGGTGTGGAGCTCCGGCCGGTCGCGGAACAGCTCGCTCCAGCGGGCGCGCAGCATGGCCGGATAGCTGGGCATGAATGCCGCCAGCAGGGCCGCGGCGAACAGGGTCCAGACGGGCCAGTGCTGGTTGGCGGCCAGGATCAGCGCCACGAATGCCAGGACTGAAACAATGGTGGTGGGGACCAGTATCCGTGACTGGCCGAGGCGATCCACCAGGCGTGAGATCTGTGGCGAGAGCAGGGCGTTGGCCAGCGCATAGGCGGCCGATACGGCGCCGGCCAGCCAGTATTCGCCGTGGGTTTGCGACAGCATGGCCACGATGCCAATGGGGGCCATGGCCATTGGCATGCGCGCAAAAAAGCCGGCGGCGGCGAAACCCTTTGCGCCGGGCGCGCGGAAAATAGCTCCGTAGGGGTTGGACATTTCTACGATTCCTCGACATTTGATGGAGCGCCACCTAAATGTAGAGACATACGTGGCGTATGCTAAATGCGTAATCTCATACGCATCGTATGTCAATTAACATACGATGCGTAGGTCAATCAGGTGTGCCGATGGCTCGCAAACCCCGCAGCGAAATGATCGCCGAGACCCGCGCCAAGCTGATTGCCGCTGGCCGTCAGGCGTTCGGAACCATTGGCTATGCGGATGCGTCGATGGATGATTTCACTGCTGCAGCCGGGCTGACCCGGGGCGCGCTCTACCATCACTTTGGTGACAAGAAGGGCTTGCTGCAGGCGGTCATCGCCGAGATCGATGCCGAAATGACCGCGCGGCTGAAGCTGCGGGCGGCCAAGGCGCCGAGCCCGTGGGAGGGATTCGTCGAGGAGGGCATTGGCTATATCGAGATGGCGCTGGAACCCGAAGTGCGGCGCATCGTGCTGCGCGATGGGCCTGCGGTGCTGGGCGATCCGGCCGCGTGGCCGACGGCCAATGGCTGCATCACCGCCATGACGAACAGTCTCGAAGCCCTGTTCGCGGCGGGGGTGATTGGCGCGGTGGATTTTGAGGCAACCGCCAGGTTGCTGACCGGGGCGTCCAGTTATGCGGCGCAGTGGATTGCCAATTCAGACGACCCCGAGAATGCCTCGAAGCGGGCCTCGGTGGCCTATCGCCAATTGGTCGAGGGCCTGTTGTGCGACCGGCCGGATATGGCCGCGGAGAGCCGGTAACGACATTGATTTGCCCGGCGCCGAAGCGCCGGGCTTTGCGGTCAGTTGCGTGGTGATTTCAGCAGGGCCTCCAGGGCGGGCAGGGGCATGGTGGCCTCCTGCCTGGGCTGGGCGACTTTCCTGGCTTCGATCTTGCGCATCGGAATGGGCGCGCCGTGGCGCGGCACATTGCGCGTATGGGCGACCTGTTGCGGGCGCTGGAAAATGTTCTTGGGCATCAGCAAAACCTTTCTCCTTCCCGTCCGGCCTGTTTCAGAGCGGCGGGATTGAAATGGACGCAGCGCAAGGCGCCGCGCGATGAAGCGTGGTTTGGCAAGACGCTGGGATATCGTCAGGGGGAGTGGATGGGTCAGCCGGCCGCTAAAGGCGGGCATGGACCGGGACCTGATCTCGCTCTGAACGGCATCCATACTCTTTCGGTCACGCGCTGGCGCGGAGCGGAAAAGTGTCGGGCGTCCGGGGCAAGTTTTCAGATCATTTCGGGTCGCAACCTCATCTTGGAACGAGGCGAACCATAAAAAAAACTGCGGGCACCCGTCAACCGGGTGCCCGCTGCTTGTTCGGTCAGGGCTCGAGACGTCCCGATTCCGGCACCTGCTCGGCGCCGATATCGGGCTCGTTGCGGGTCTTGTAAAGCGAGTAGATCACGCCGCCGGCCAGGATGGAGATGGTGACAATCAGCGAGAGCAGCGTGTCGATCTTGATGCCCATGGGCACGAGGAAGATCTTGATACCCACCAGCACGAGGATGATCGCCAGGGAAATCTGCAGGTAGCGGAAGCGGTTCATCGCCGCTGCCAGGGCGAAATACAGCGCGCGCAGGCCCAGGATGGCGAAGATGTTGGACGTATAGACGATGAAGGTGTCCTGCGTCACGGCGAACACGGCCGGGACAGAGTCGACCGCAAAGATCAGGTCGACGGTTTCAACCATGATCAGGGCCACGGCCAGCGGGGTCAGCCAGGTGACGATCTTGCCGGTCTTGGGGTCGGGCTGCTTGACCGTGAAATTGCGGCCATGCAGTTCCTTGGTGACGCGGAAGCGCTTGGTCAGGAAGCTGTAGACCGGGTTCTTCTCGATACTGGGTTCTTCATCCTGGTGCTTGAACATCCGGATGCCGGTGAAGACCAGGAAGGCGCCGAAGAGGTAGAGGATCCAGATATACTGGTAGACGAGCGCCGCCCCCAGGCCGATCAGGATGGCGCGGAAGAAGATGACGCCAAGGATGCCCCAGAACAGCACGCGGTGCTGGTAGATGCGGGGGATGGCCAGGAAACCAAATATCGTGGCGATGACGAACATGTTGTCCATCGCCAGGCTCTGCTCGATCAGGTAGCCGGTATAGAATTCGAGCCCGGCCTCGGCGCCGCGCTGCCACCAGACCCAGCCGCCGAAAGCCATCGCGATCGCGACGTAAAAGCCATAGAGCGTCAGGCTTTCCTTGGCGCCGATCTCGTGCTCGTCGCGGTGCAGGATGCCCAGGTCAAAGACCAGCAGGGCAATGACGATGGCGACGAACGCCACCCAGAAATAGACGGGAGTACCCAGAAATTCGCCCATAAGGGCGCTAAGAAGCGATTCCATCGCCGGACCTTTCTCCATGAAGTTTGGAGCGGCTCCGACATCACGAGAGCAATAGTCGCTCTCGCCAGAGGGGCCCGGCGCCGCAACAGCAAAATGCCTGATTGGGAGAAAAGTTCAACCCCATCGCGGCAGAATGTCGCTTTGGGGCTTGGCTAGCGCGGCGTGCAGAGCATGACGATGGCTTCGGCCGTTTCCAGCTGGATGGCCGTGCCATAGGTCGGGTCGGGGATGACGCGGCCGGCCGTCATGTTGCGGGCCGTCTTGAGGCCACCATCATTGAAGCCGACGCCGTCCTGATAGACGGTGATGGTCCCGGTGCCCGAGCTGGCATCGCCCACCACGGTCGACGCGAAGCCATAGACCTCGCCATAGATGGTCAGGATGCCCGCCTTGGCGGTGGTGGCGTCGCGACAGGCCCAGTTGCCCACAAAGTTCTGGGCCATGGCCGGCGCTGCGGACAAGACGGTGAGGGCGGCTATGAGGGCGATTCGGCGCATGGGGCAGAGAGTGCCGCCGCGCGGAAATGCTTTCAAGAGCCGCGTTTCAGCAAGGGGCCGATCAGTGGCAGTTTGGTGAGGGCAAGCAACAGTCTGAGCTTGAGCGGCATGCTGTAGTCGCGCAGCTTGGAGAAGCCGACGAGCTCGGCGCGATAGACCAGCTCGCCGTGCTGGTTGGTTGCTGTCAGGCGGTTGAACAGCAGGCCCCAGCCGGGAATGGAGTTGGAGGCGCGCTTGTCGGTCACCACAAGCTCATAGCTCACCGTGTCGCCGGGGCGCACCGGCACCTTGAAGACCATGGAATTGACTCCGGGGGAGGGGCCGGACACGCCGGGCCGCCTGCCCTCGGCCAGGAGGCGCTCTTCCTCGGCAAACAGGGCGTCCACCATCTTGCGGTGGCCGACGCTCACCGTGTGCCAGCCGCTGGCGACGAGCCCGCCAAACTGGCTGTGCTGTGCCGCCACGGCGTCGAGGTGGAAATATTGCGGATCATAGAGCGTGGCAAAGCGGACGATCTCGTCGGCGCCGAAGGTATGGCTGCCGAGCGGGAAGAGCTCGTCGATGACGATATCCTCGAACCAGCGGGTCATGCCGGCACTCCGGGCTCGCGGGTATCGATCAGGTTGGCCAGGCGCATGGTCAGCACCGGCTGGTCCTTCTGGTTCCGCATGTCGAAATCGAGGGTCATGATGCCCCATTGCGGATGGCTGGCCGAGCGGCGCAGCTCGGCAACGGTCACCGTGCCGCCAATGGTGTCGCCGACCATGACCGGGTTCTTCCATTTGAGATCGGAGAAGCCCAGCCCTCCGGCCGAGGCGACCTTGCTCAGAAAGGCGTCGACCAGCATGCGCAGGCTCAGGGCGCCGGTCTGCCAGCCGCTTGAGGCAAGGCCACCAAGCAGGCTCGCCTTGGCCGCCGCCTCGTCGAGATGGAAGGGAAACGGGTCGAATTCGCGGGCAAAGGTGATGATCATCTCCTTGCTCACGGTGATATGGCCCAGATCGGCGACTTCGCCGACCGTGAGGTCCTCGAAATGGCGGCGATCTTTGGTGACAGGATTGGTCATTGGCTTGCCCTATACGTCAACGGACGTTTTGCCCCTTTTGGCTGCGCAAGGCAACCCGGATTTGCCTCATGTGCCTGCCGCCAGCCGCGCGCTGGCGCGAAACTGCAGCGGTGCCACGCCCCGTTTGCGCCGGAAGGCCTTGGCGAGATAGTTGGCGTCGGCAAAGCCGGTGGCCTGGGCTATGGCGACGACGCTCATGTCGGTGGCCAGCAGCAGGCGTTCGATTCTCTCGATGCGCCGGTCCAGCACGAAGTCGGAGGGGGGCGTGCCGACCGCGGCGCTGAACTTGCGGACGAAGTGGCCCCGGCTCATTTCGGCGAGGCGTGCCAGCCTTTCCACCTGCAGCGGCTGGCCCAGATTGGTCTCGACATGGGCCATCACGCGGGCAATGGCGGGCGGCAGGCCTGGCTCGGGCACGGCGCTGACGCCGAAGACGCCATCATGCAGCGCCGCCATGGCGGCATAGGCAGTGGCTGAAACCTCGCCGGGGGTGATGTCGGGCTGCTCGATCAGTGTCAGGCAGGCCCTGGCTATGCGGTCCACCACGCCTGCGGGCGGGCGCATTACCGGCCCGGTGGCATCGATCAGTTCCCGCGCCAGTCGCAAGGCCTCGCGACCGTTCAGTACCATCCAGAAATATTCCCAGTGCCCGCCGCGCTCCAGCCAGTAGCGATGGGCGTGGGGCATCGAGAGCAGCATGGTCTGGCCGGGCACCAGCCGATGCTGCACGCCGGCAAAGTCGAGCCGCCCCTCACCGACGGTCGTGTGCTGGATGACCAGGAAGGGAGCTGTGCCACGCTGCAGACCGTCCCAGGAATAGACTTCGTTGCGGCGCTGTTCATAGCCGGCGCTGATCGCCATGCAGTGGAGCGGCACCGCGCTCTTGGGCAGCGTCAGGACGCGGACATCATAGCCGTGGTCGAGCAGTTGGGAGAGCACAATATTACCCTGATTGGCACAACCTTTCTCTAGCACTCTCCGGCGCCGAAAGGCTAGCAAAGTGCAAGCAAACCGCAAGCATGCCGGCAGAAGGTGCTGGTTGGAGGATCGCTATGTCGTTCAAAGTCACAGTCATCGGCGCCGGGTCGATCGGCTTCACCAAGACGCTGATCTCGGACCTGCTCAAGGTGCCGGAATTCGTCGGCTGCGAGTTCGCGCTCACCGACATCAACCCGCACAACCTCGACATGGTCAAACAGGTCATCGAGACCATCGTCTCGGTCAACAAGCTGCCGGCCAAGGTCACAGCCACCACCGACCGGCGTGCCGCCATCACCGGCGCGCGCTACATCATGTCTTGCGTGCGCGTCGGGGGGCTCGAGGCCTTTTCGACGGATATCTCGATCCCGCTCAAGTATGGCGTCGACCAGTGCGTGGGTGACACCATCTGCGCCGGCGGCATTCTCTATGGCCAGCGCAACATCCCGGTCATTCTCGATTTCTGCAAGGATATCAGGGAAGTAGCCGAGCCCGGCGCGCTGTTCCTCAACTATGCCAACCCCATGGCGATGAACACCTGGGCCGCCGAAATGTATGGTGGCGTCAATGTGGTTGGCCTGTGCCACGGCGTGCAGCATGGTGCGCACCAGATCGCCAATGTGCTCGGCGTCACCGATGACGAGCTGGACTATGTCTGCGCCGGCATCAACCACCAGACCTGGTATATCGATATCCGCGCCAAGGGCCGGAAGATCGAGGCCGACGAGCTGATCGCGGGTTTCGAGGCCCATCCGGTCTATTCCAGGCAGGAGAAGGTCCGCATCGACGTGCTGAAGCGCTTCGGCGTCTATTCCACAGAATCCAACGGCCACCTCAGCGAATACCTGCCATGGTATCGCAAGCGCCCCGAGGAGATCGGCCGCTGGATCGACATGAGCGACTGGATCCACGGCGAGACCGGCGGTTACCTGCGCTACTCGACCGAACGCCGCAACTGGTTCGAGACCGACTTCCCGATGTTCAAGGAGCAGGCCAACAAGCCGCTCAGCGAACACAAGCGGACCAGCGAGCATGCCAGCCACATCATCGAGGCCATGGAAACCGGCCGGGTCTATCGCGGCCATTTCAACCGCCGCAACAATGGCATCATCACCAACCTGCCGGACGACGCGATCATCGAAAGCCCCGGCTTTGTCGATCGTTTCGGCATCAACATGATCGAGGGCATCACCCTGCCGACGGCCTGCGCGGCCACCTGTTCGGTGTCAGTGTCGGTGCAGCGCCTCTCGGTGGAGGCGGCCATGACGGGCAATATCGATACGCTCAAGCTTGCCGTGCTGCATGATCCGCTGGTTGGCGCCATCTGTACGCCTGACGAAGTCTGGGCCATGGTGGACGAGATGGTCGTGGCGCAGGCCCAGTGGCTGCCGCAATTTGCCGACGCCGTGCCGGCGGCCAGGGAGCGCATGGCCAGGTCGACGGTCAAGACAAGCGACTGGGATGGCGCCGCGCGCAAGAAGGTTCGCTCGGTGGAAGAGCTGCGCGAGGTGGTCGGCGGCCACCACTAGGGTTCTGCAAACAGGACATGATCTTGGGCAGGCAGTGGTGCGCCTGCCCTTTTTCTTGCCCAGGCGAACCCGCCAGAGCGGCAGCCGCTAAGCCATGTCGTGCGGCAGGTTGGCTGGTATCGCCACACCGTGCTCGGCATATTCGCGCAGCTTGTTGCGCATGGTCCTGATGGAAATGCCCAATATGTTGGCTGCGTGCGTGCGGTTGCCGTCGGTATGGCGCAAGGTCGCCAGGATCAGGTCACGCTCAACTTCAGCCACGGGCAAGCCGACCAGTGCTTCGGTCGCCTGCGGGTCGGGCTCAAAGAAGTAGGTGTCGAGGTCGTACATAATGGTCGCTTTCTGAGCCCCCAAAGGCTTCGTTCAGCGCCCGGCCAGCGTGCGGCCGTATAGTTAACGACTGGTTAACAAGCCAGCGGGCAGCCGATCACATTTGAGGGGCCGCCCGCCGGTCGTGGGAGGGCGTATTTACGCCACGCGCTGCTTCCGCGAGCCGCGGGCCCATTCAGGCAGCATGCTGCCATGGGCTTCGGTCAGGTCGTCCACAAGGTTCCAGATCTGCTCCAGATCCAGCTCGGCGGCGGTGTGGGGATCCATCATCGCGGCGTGGTAGATGTGCTCGCGATTTTCGGTCATCAGCGCCGCGACCGTCAGTTCTTGCACATTGATATTGGTGCGGATCAGCGCCGTCAGCTGGGGCGGCAGGTCGCCGATAAAGGTCGGCTGCAGCCCGTTGTCGTCGACGAGGCATGGCACTTCGACGGCTGCGTTGTTGGGCAGGTTGGTGATCACGCCGTTATTGCGCAGGTTGCCGTAGATCACCGAAGGCTCGCCGGTCCATACCGAGTTGACGATGGAGCTGGCATATTCCTTGGATTGCTTGACCTCAATGCGGTCGGCCTTGCGATAGTCGTCGGAGGTCTGCTTCCAGCGGGCAATCTGCTCGACGCAGCGCTTGGGATATTCATCGAGCGGGATGCCGAACTTCTCGATGATGTCCTCGCGGCCCTCCTTGATGAAATAGGGCGTATATTCGGCGAAGTGCTCCGAGCTTTCGGTGACGAAATAGCCCAGGCGCGTCATCATCTCGTAGCGCACCTTGTTGGGGCAGCGCGGATTCCAGCCGGGCTTGGGCGCGCGGCCTTCGGCATAGGCGCGGTGCAGGGCCGGGTAGAGGTCCTTGTAGGACCCATCGGGCTGGCGGTGCTCGAACTTGAGGTAGAAGGCCATGTGGTTGATGCCGGCCGAGCGGTAGCGGATGTCCTCGTAGGGAATGTCGAGGTCATGCGCCAGTTCCATGGCCGTGCCCTGGACCGAGTGGCAGAGGCCCACCTGCTTGATGGTGGGGTATTTCTCGGAGATGGCCCAGGTGTTGATGGCCATCGGGTTGACATATTGCAGCATGATCGCCTCGGGCGCGACCTGCAGCATGTCCTCGCAGATGCTCCACAGATGCGGCACGGTGCGCAGCCCGCGCATGATGCCGCCGACGCCCAGCGTGTCTGCGATGGTCTGGCGCAGATTGTACTTCTTGGGCACGTCGAAATCGATCACCGTTGAAGGCTCGTAGCCGCCGATCTGGAAGCAGACCACCACGAAGTTGGTGCCATCGAGCGCCTGGCGCTGGTTGGAGAATGTCTCGACCCTTGCGGGCACCCCGAGCGTGGCGATCAGCTTCTTGGCGATGATCTCGCTCTCTTCCAGCCGCGTCGGGTTGATGTCCATCAGGCGGATGGTTGCGCCGGCCAATGCCGGGCGCTGCAGGATGTCGCCGACGATGTTCTTCATGAACACGGCCGAGCCGGCGCCGATAAAGGTGATTTTGGGATTTGCCATAAATGAATGCTCCAGCTAGGCGGCTATTTCGAATGCGGCGCGAACCAGTCGGGCCGTATATTCGGTTTGAGGATTGGTGAGGACTTCGGCCACGGGTCCCTGTTCGACAATCTTGCCATACTGCATCACCATCACGCGGTGGCAGAGGGCCCGAACGACTTTGAGATCGTGGCTGATGAAGAGGTAGGAGAGACCTTTTTCGTCCTGCAGCTTGCGCAGCAGGTCGATGATCTGGGCCTGCACCGACAGGTCGAGCGCCGAGGTCGGCTCGTCGAGCAGGATGAATTCGGGTTCCAGCGCGATGGCGCGGGCAATGGCGATGCGCTGGCGCTGACCGCCCGAGAATTCATGCGGGAAGCGGTTGAGGATGGTGTCGGGCATGCCGGCATCGCGCAGCGCCTGACGCACGCGGTCGCCGCGCTCGACGCGGTTGGCACCGATCTGGTTGACGATCAGCCCTTCCTCGATGATCTGGCGGATCGACATGCGTGGATTGAGGCTGGCAAACGGGTCCTGGAACACGATCTGCATGCGGCTGCGCAGCGGGCGCATGGCGGCGCGATCCTTGTTGTGGATCGGTTCGCCATCAAAGAAGATCTGCCCGCCCTGGTTGCCGATCAGCCGGATCAGCGCCTGCCCGAACGTCGTCTTGCCAGAGCCGGATTCCCCCACAATGCCAAGGGTTTCGTGGCGCATCAGCTTGATGTCGAGATTGTCGACGGCCTTGAGCTCGAAGAAGTCGGGCTTGAAGAAGCCGCCGCGCTTGAGGGTAAAGCTGACCTTGACTTCCTTGCCCTCAAGCACCGTTTCATGCGCGCCCTCGGCCAGTGGCAGCGCGGTGCCCTTGGGTTCGGAGGCCAGCAAATGCTTGGTATAGGCATGGGTCGGATTGGCGAACAAGGCCTCGGTGGCATTGTGCTCCTGCACCCGTCCATTCTGCATCACATAGACATATTCGCTGAACTGGCGGACCACGGTCAGGTCATGGGTGATCAGGATCACCGCCATGCCGTACTTGTCCTTGAGGTCCTTGATCAGGTTGAGGATCTGCGCCTGTACCGTCACGTCGAGCGCGGTGGTCGGCTCGTCGGCGATCAGCACGTCGGGCCGGTTGGCGAGCGCCATGGCGATCATCACGCGCTGGCGCTGGCCGCCCGAGAGCTGGTGCGGGTAGTTGTTCAGCCGCGCCCGGGGTTCGGGGATCTGCACTTCCTCGAGCAGCGCCTCGGCCTTGGCCATGGCCTCGCCGCGGCTCATGCGGTTGTGCAGGTGCAGCACCTCGCAGATCTGCTGGCCGATCGTATAGACCGGGTTCAGCGAGCTCATCGGCTCCTGGAAGATCATGGCGATATCATTGCCGCGCAGCTTGCGCATGTCGCGGTCGCCCATGGTCACGATGTTCTTGCCCGACAGCGTAATCCGCGTCTCCGGCAAAATCGTCGCCCGTTTTGTGAGCAATTTCATCAGCGTGCGGGCCGTCACGGATTTACCCGAACCGCTTTCGCCGACCAGGGCGATGGTCTCGCCCCGATGCAACTGGAAGGAGACATCACGCACGGCATTGACCGTGCCGCCCTCCACCTTGAAATCGACCCCGATATTGCGGGCGTCCAGGATCAGTTCACGGCCGTGGCTGCCGAGGTCGTGGCGTGTGTCGGAGACAGGCGTGTAGCTGGGTTCAGTCATGGCCTGGTCCTCAATACGGGTCGATGGCGTCGCGCAGACCGTCACCCAGCGCGTTGAAGGCGAAGACGGTGATCAGCACGAAGATGACGGGACTGAGGATCCAGGGGTAGGAGCCGATCACCGAGAAGGTGCCCGTATCCTGCAGCATCAGGCCCCAGGAGATCAGCGGCGGCTTAACGGCAAAGCCGAGGAAGCCGAGAAAGCTCTCCAGCAGCACGACGCTGGGAATAGCCAGGGTCACCGCCACGATGATGTGGCTCAGCACGTTGGGCAGGATGTGCCGCGTGATGATGCGGGCATCGGATGAGCCAACGGCGATGGCAGCGCGGACATATTCGATGCGCGCCAGGGACAGGGTCTTGGAGCGCACTTCGCGGCTCAATTGCGCCCAGCCCAGCACCGCCATGACAAAGATCACGAAGGACAGGAATACGTTGGACGGCGCCGTGACCGGGATCAGCGAGGTGAGTGCCAGATAGAGCGGCAGTTGCGGGAAGGCGAGAACGAAGTCGACGAAGCGCTGTACCCAGCTGTCGAGCCGCCCGCCGATATAGCCGGATGTGATGCCCACCAGGGTGCCGACAATGGTGGTGATGGAGACGACGGCCAGGGCAATCATCAGCGAGATGCGCGAACCGATAATGCCGCGCGAGAGGATATCACGCCCGAACTTGTCGGTGCCGAGCAGCTGGATCGGGCGGCCATCGGTCGAGCCGAAGAAGTGGATATTGGCCGGGATGAACCAGAGCAACTGATAGGGGTGGCCGGAGACGAAGAAGCCGGTCGGGGTCGGATTGTCCTTGACCAGGCCGGTGAGCGGCTGGAAGGTGATGGGATCGAACTCACCGGTGTCGCCTATGGGATAGACATAGGGGATCAGGCTGAAGTTGCCCTCGGGGTCCTCGAAGGCAATGACGTCGGGCGGCGCGAAGGGCAGGTTGGCCTGCTTGGGGTCCATCGGTGCGAAGAAATCGGCAAAGATCGAGACCACCAGCATCATCACGACCAGGACGAGGCCGATCATGCCCATGGGCGAGCGCTTGAAGCGGCGCCAGACCAGGGTGGCATAGGTTTCGTTGCCGCTGCCGAAGCGCGTAAGGACGGGGGAGGGTGCCACATCCGCCTCTTCGGCCGGCGTGGGCATCGGGCCGCCGCTGGCATCGGTGGGCAGGGGGATGGAGGCGTGGGTATCGATCTTGCTCATTCGTTGCTTCCCCCAAGGCGAACACGGGGATCGAGCGCCACCAGCAGAATGTCGGAAATGATGTTGCCGATGATCAGCGTGACGGCGAGGACCAGCATGAAGGTCGCGGTGACGAAGACGTCGCCGACGCCCATCGAGCCCACAATGGCGGGGCCGACCGTTGCCAGCCCGAAGACGATGGCAACCTCGATCTCGCCGGTCAGCATGTAAGGCAGTACAACGCCCTGGTAGGCGACCAGTGGATGCAGGGCATTGGGCACGGCGTGCTTCATGATGACCGCGCCTTCAGGCAGGCCCTTGGCCCGCGCTGTCTCGACATACTGGCTGTTGAGCACGTCGAGCAGGTTGGCCCGCATCACGCGCATATTGTACGCAAGACCGCCGAACGTCGCGATGAAGATCACCGGCCAGATATGCTGCATCAGGTTGACGAACTTGTCCCAGCTCCAGGGGGCGCCGCCATAGCGCGCGGAGAAGAACATGCCGACTTCCGAGACATTGAGCCGGAAGACGAGGAAATAGAGGATGATGATCGCCAGCAGGAAGCGCGGGATCGTCATGCCGAGGAAGGAGATGATGCCCAGGCCGGTATCGACCCAGGAATACTGGCGGGTCGCCGCGATGATGCCGAGGCCGATGCCCAGCACGGAGGCCAGGATATGGCAGGTCAGCGCCAGAAGGATAGTCGCTGGAAGCCGCTCGGCCACCACATTGCCGACGGGCTTGTTGTAATAGAGCGAATGCCCGAAATCGAAGCGCGTGACGATGCCGGTGATCCAGCGGAAATACTGCACGACGATCGGGTCGTTGAGGCCATTGGCCTCGCGATAGATTTCGGCCTGCGCCTCGGCAAGGTCGGGCTGGACGCCGCCCTGATTGATCAGCATGGATCGGATATAGTCGGCATAGTCGCCGGGCGGTGCCTGGATGATGGCGAAGGTCACCACGCTGAGCAAAATCAGCAGCGGGATCGCGCCCAGGACGCGCATGGTGAGAAATCGAAGCATGCCGCAAGCCTTTCCGTTGGAGGCAGGGGGAACGGATCCCCCTGCCGAGTTCGTGCGCTAGACTGCGATCACATCGGGCCGGCCGAGCCGGGTGCGCCCGGCAGGGTTTCGGGATGCAGTTCGTAGTCGCCCTGTGCGTCGGCCGGAACGAAGACACGCTCGCGGATGATGTTGTCTTCGGCCCAGTTGAACATGAAGATCGGGGCACCTGCCGGGATATTGGCAAAGCGCTTGTTGATGATCAGTGCACCGGGATATTGCGTCAAACCGACGGAATAGACGTTCTCGGTGAAGATGCGCTGATACTTCTTCATCAGTTCGGTCCGCTCCGCATTATCGCTGGTGGCGATGAATGCGTTGACGGTATCGACAAGCTCCTGCTCGAAGGGCAGCAGATCGAGGGTGCCGTCGGTGCCCGCACGGTGGAAGTAGTGCGTGCGCGGGCCGGTCGGGGCGAGTGCGGCAGTGCCCTGCACCACCGAGACCATTTCCGAGCCCTGGCGCTCGACATGCCAGTCGAACTGGCCAGCCTGGGCCATGTCGTCACGAGCCGTGCCGGACTGGAAGTTGGCGATCACGCGGATGCCAAGCGGTTCCATCTGGGCGATGACGCCTTCGGCAAGGTTGGTGTCCGTGCCGTAGTCGGTATTGGCCAGCAGGGTGATTTCCACGTCGCCACCGCCAGCGGTGCCTTCGGGGAAGTTGCGGATGCCATTGCCGTCGGTATCAACCAGGTTGAGGCCATCGAGCAGGGCATTGGCCGCTTCGATATTGTACGGGTAGTACACGGTCGAAGCCTTGTCGTAGTAGGTCGTGCCGGCATAGAGGCCGCCGGGATAGATGGCGGTGAACGGACCGCGGACCAGCGATTCACCCAGGCGCTGGCGATCGGTAGCGATCGAGATTGCCTTGCGGAAATCCAGCTCGCGGTTGAGTTCGCGAACGGCCTGAGCGCGTTCGTCGGGCTCACCCCAGCCATTGGCCGAAAGGTTCATGCGCAGAGCATAGCCGATGGTGCGGGCACCGAACTGCAGGCGGGCCGGAGCGCTTTCCTCGGCCGAGCGACGCAGCGCCTCGACATAGCTTTCAGCCTGTTCGAGGTTGGAGAAGTCGCCCGAACCGGCCACGGCCTGCACGTCGCGGTCAGCCCAGGTGCTGAGGCGATAATGCATTTCGTTGAGGTAAGGCAGCTGGTTGCCGGCCTCGTCGACCTTCCAGTAATAGGGGTTGCGGCGCATGACGACGATGTCGTCAGGACGGTACTCGACCGGCACCCAGGCGCCCATGACCGGAATGTTCATATATTCGGGCGGGAAAGCGTTCTTGTACTGCTCGTAGGTGTTCTCGGGCTTGTACTTGGGATGCTCGGCCTTGAGGATATGGCTCGGGCCCGGGCAGAACGTGCCATAGGCCATCGCATAGAGGTACTGGGTCGGGCGGACTTCCTTGAAGGTCCACTTGATGGTGTAGGGGTCGAGCGCTTCGAGCGTCGTGCCCACGCCAAACGTCTCGGGGGTGCCGCCGTTGAGCGGGGAGACGTTGGTATCCAGGATATGGTCTTCCCAGTAGAACATCACGTCTTCAGCGTCGAAGGGGTCGCCGTCGGACCACTTGGCGCCTTCGATGAGCTTCATGGTCAGCTCATGGCCGTCCTCGGACCATTCCCAGCTCCTGGCCAGGTTGGGCAAGGGCTCGAGTTCGTCGGCCTTGACCGTGAACAGCGGGCCGGTGCGCGTCAGGCATTCGGAAAGACCGATATCGATGCCGCCCCAGCCTTGGGACTGGCCGCCGATATAGTTCCAGCCTTCCGGGCGGCCGCCGATGACATGGCGCATGGTGTCGCCATAAACACCGACGCCGTCGGGCATGTTGGCGGTCTTGTAGACCATGGGTTCCTTGGGGAGACGCTCGGCGACGGGCGGCAGGGTGCCGGCCTCGACATATTTCGACGTGACCCAGTCGGGCTCGTGATATTCCGGCAGCGCCTTGAATTCCAGAATGTCGGAAACACTGACGAAAATGGGTTCGCTCTGGGCGGCGAATTCCGGCGGATCCGGAAGCTCGCCCGTCAGGTCCTGGGCTTGTACCGCTATTAGCGAGACGCCCAGCATCAGTCCGGCCCCTCCAAGGGCCATTGCGTGTTTTCTCATAAAACCTCCCATGGCAGCGGGTCGGCATTGATTGCCTGCGTCGGCCACTCCCTGCCGACTGGTCCCGTGCTCAGGCCAAAATCCTACGCCTTGCCATTGGTGAAGCAATCCGGGATGATAGAGACTTATTCCGGTTTTCTAAGAAATCGACGGATAAGTATGACTGTTGATAGCGTCGTCCAGCTGCGCCGCGCGCGCGAAAAAGCGCCCCGGCCGACCCCGCGGCCGGACCGCAGCTTCTATTCGTCGGGCAAGGCTTTCGGCCGCTTCGGCATGCGCTCCTTTGCGCCCCAGATCATGCCGCAGCCCCATGTCCACGGCCATATCGAATTCAACTGGCTGACACGCGGCAGCATGGATTATGTGTTCGACGGCGGGCCGGTCACCGTTGGCTCGGACCGGCTCGTCGCCTTCTGGGCCGGCATCCCGCACCAGACCATCGGCCTCAGCCCCGAGACGGCAGAGGGGCGTCAGCTCAACATCTACCTGCCGATGGATGCCTTTCTTGAAATGCCCCAGCTCGGCCGGCTGACCGAGACCTTGATGGGAGGCGGCGTCATCCAGCTCAATCCGGACTGCATCGGGCTCGAAACGCTCGATCGCTGGCACCAGGATTATCGCAGCGGCAATGCCCTGCGCACCGATATCGTACGTTCCGAGATCGGCACCATGTTCCGCCGCGCCGCCATCACCGGCTGGGACACCCTGCTGCCCGCCTGGGTGGAAACGACCGGTACGCGCACGCGCACCGGCTCGCCAGTGCGCTATGTGGTGCGCATGGTGCGACACATCGTGGAAAATATCACCGATCCGCTCAGCGCCGAGGACATCGCCAAAGTGGTGGGCCTGCACCCCAATTACGCCACCAACCTCTTCACCAAGGTGATGCATACCTCGGTGCAGAAGTTCGTCACCCGCATGCGCCTGATCCGCGCCCGCTCGCTGCTGTTCGACGGCAGCCTCTCGGTTGCCAATGTGGCCTTCCAGGCCGGCTTCGTCAGCCAGACCCAGTTCTATGAACACTTCCGCAAGGCCTATGGCATGACGCCGAGCCAGATGCGTCGGGATACGATCGAGGGCTAGGTGTGAAGGTGGGTCACAGACGGGCGGCTTTTGGCGACGATTTAGCCAAGGCTGCCATCGCAGCTGCGCAGCCGATGGGGTGTATCGCGATCCTGATCGTCTATTGGTCGCGCTGGTCCCGGCTAAGGCCTGGGACGGGTGAAATTGTCTTCGAAGTGCTCCACCAACGCTTCAAAACGTGGCTTCTCCCGTGCAGGGAAGGTGATCTCGAAGGCCGAGAAGGTCTGGTGATCTGACGAGAACAACACCTTGGTATAAAAGATCGTATCCTTCCTCTCCCCGCCATAGAAACCGGAAAGGACAAACCAAGAGTCACCCCCGGCCCTATAAGTTGTGGTGCTGAGCTGAGCACCGGTTTCTAGCCGGTCTTCCAGTGCCTCCCGGGTCATTCCTTGCGCGGGGCCACCGTAGAGGTTCACGGTGGCTTGCCCACCGATTTCCCGAAGAGCCATCCCAGGTGTCCCTTCCGCTTCGACGACCTCGAAGGCACCAAGTGGTAGTGCCGCCGAGAAGCCATAGGCGCTGTCCAGGTACGGTTGCCATCCGCCGCTGACCTGAGCCAACGCGACGGGCGTTATGCTCACGGATGAAGCGACAAACACCAGCGCAGCGAATCGGAACATGTCTTCCTCCAGGTCAGTGGGACGTCCCCTCAATGTCTGGGGTGCCGGTATGTTCCTCGAGGCATGTTACGTTTGATGATCCAAACTTGCCGTCTTGACCCTAGAGTGATGCCGACCCAAAGTTAGGCATGGCAACAAACATCTGATCAGCCGCGACCTATGGCATCGAGCCAAGTGCAGTCACGCAGAAGTGCGGGACGCAGCAACCGTCCATACCCTGATCAGAGATTTCCAATGCCCACACTCTATCTGACCTGCGGCCTGCCCGGCTCCGGCAAAACTTCCCTCGCTAAAATCATTGAGCATGAAGTACCTGCCCTCCGTCTGACCGGAGACGACTGGATGCACAGGCTTTACCCCGGAATCTCAACGCCGGAAGCCGAACTTGGACCTTGCCGAGGCCGAGTGGAGCAACTGCAATGGCAAGTCGCGCTGCAAGTGCTTCGCCTTGGCTGTAGCGTTGTCGTTGATTGGGGAGTGTGGTCACGGGCAGAGCGCGATACCTGCCGAGAAGAAGCTCGCGCCGCTGGTGCACGGGTCGTCATCTGCTTCCTTGATGTCCCGTTTCAGGAGCTCTGGGACAGGGTCGCAACCCGGAATGCCGCGCGTCCAGCCGATACCTTCGAAATCTCACGGACAGACTTGCTTAGGTGGTCAGAACTCTTCGAACCTCCCACGGAAGAGGAGTTGGCACTTTACGATCCGCCTGGCGACCCTGAGTTCCGATGACCTCACTCTGACATCGCTGGAGCGTGGGCTGTGCGTGGCAGGTTTTGGGTACGGTGCATCCCACGACAAGCGGCGGAAATGGGGTGGGACTCAGCCGCACCACGATGCCGTGCCGGCGAAGGCCGGAGTCCATCCTGAGGCCTAGAGACGAAAACGATGGTTGGGCTGGCTGAAGAGTCCGTGCTCGCGGTGCATCTGGGCCATTCGACCATAGGTCTCATGGCCTTAGGACCAATCGCTCCACTGGAGCGATTTTGCCGCGAAGCGGCCGGTCCTAAGTATTAAACTTGAACAGCATGACGTCGCCGTCCTTGACGACATATTCCTTGCCTTCGTCGCGGGCCTTGCCGGCTTCCTTGGCTGCGACTTCGCCGCCCAGGGTTATGAAGTCCTCGTAGCCGATGGTCTGGGCACGGATGAAGCCGCGCTCGAAATCGGAGTGGATGACGCCGGCCGCGGCCGGGGCCTTGTCGCCCTTGTGGATAGTCCAGGCGCGCGTTTCCTTGGGACCGACGGTGAAGTAGGTCTGCAGGCCGAGCAGGGCATAGGCCTCGCGGATCAGCCGGTTGAGGCCCGCTTCGTGCAGGCCCAGGCTTTCGAGATATTCAGCCTGCTCGGCATCGGGGAGCTGTGCCAGCTGGCTCTCGATTTCTGCCGAGATGATGACGACACCAGCGCCATTGGCATGGGCATAGGCTTCGACGGCCTTGCTCATCTCATTGCCGTGCTCGGCCGAGCCCTCGTCGACATTGCACACATAGAGCACGGGCTTGGACGTCAGCAGCTGCAGCTCCTGGAAGGCCTTCTCTTCTTCGGCTGAACGCTCGACGAAGCGGGCTGACTTGCCCTCGCGCAACAGCACGAGCGAGCGGTCGATCAGGTCGAGCGTGATCTTGGCGTCCTTGTCATTGCCCTTGGCTTTCTTCTCGACGCCGGTGCGGCGCTTCTCAAGGCTTTCCAGATCCGCCAGCATCAGCTCGGTCTCGACCACTTCGGCGTCGGCCAGCGGATCGACCTTGTTGGCGACATGGATGATGTTGCCGTCTTCAAAGCACCGCAGCACATAGGCGATGGCGTCGCATTCGCGAATATTGGCGAGGAACTGGTTGCCCAGGCCCTCACCCTTGGATGCGCCCTTCACCAACCCGGCAATGTCGACAAAGCTCATGCGGGCCGGCAGCACGTTCACCGACTTGCCGATTGCCGCGAGCTTTTGCAGCCGCGCGTCGGGCACGGGCACGTCGCCCACATTGGGTTCGATCGTGCAGAACGGAAAATTCGCTGCCGCTGCGGCGGCGGTGCGTGTGAGTGCATTGAAAAGGGTCGACTTGCCGACATTCGGCAGGCCGACAATGCCCATCTTGAAACCCATGGGGATGCTCCGGAAACTGTTGGTCACCACATCGGCGGTCGAGCCGCATAAGTCAATGCACTCGGTAGGCTTGTGTAGCAGGCCTTTCGCCGTTCAGGCCGGATAAGCGGAATAAACGGCCTTGCTTTGGTCAATGCCGTGCTGGATCGCAAAGGCCTCTGGGTCAAAGCCTGCGCCCTCATGGCTGACTCGTACGGCGGCGCCTGCGACTGGCAGGAATGAAGCATCCTCCCATTCGACAAGTGTCACGATGTTGAAGCGGCCCGTGCCCTCGATCCGCTCGAACCATTGGTCGCGCACGAAACCGGGCTGGCTGCGCAGCACGGCCAGGGAGCGTTGCGCGGCACTGCGGAACTGGGGCAGTGCTGCGGAGGAAACCTGAAAACTGTCGATACGAAAAACCGCGGCCATGGAATTTCCTATTTGTTGGTAGCGCCAACGTTTGTAATGCCAATCAATATCGGATCGTTGGTCCTGTCAACGAATATCGGCTATGATATGGGCCATGGATCCGACCGATATCGAAATTGCCCCGCTTCTCGACGCGCAGCCCTCGCGACTGCTGTCGCAGGTCGCATTGATGGTCACGCGCAGTACAGCGCAGGCGCTCGAACGGCTCGATGCTCATCGCAATCACTTTGCGGTACTGGCGACGCTTCAGGCCTTTGGCCCGCAGAGCCAGGCAGAGCTGTCGCGCCGCACAGGCGTCGATCGCAGCGATATTGTGGCGGCCATTGATCAGCTTGAGCGGGACAAGACGGTATCGCGCGCTGTTGATCCCACCGATCGGCGGCAGAACATCATCACGCTGACATCAGTCGGCGAGGCGAGGCTCGAGGAACTGGCGGGAGCGCTCGAGCGTGCACAGGCGGCGGCATTTGCACCGCTGAGCCAGACCGAAATGGCCGACTTGGTCTCGATGCTCGGCCGGCTGCGGGAGCACCACCGTCGCCGGGTCGGTGACGCAGCCGGGACGTCGTGACGTCTATTCGCTGCCGAAGAGTTTCTTGAGCATATTGGCCATCGGACCCGTCTCGGGCAGTTTGGCCTGCGGCTTGGCGGGACGCGCCTGCCTGATGTGGCTCTGTGCTTTGGGGGCCGGCTTTGCAGCTGGTTCGTCGGCGGCCCGGGTAGCCAGCGCCAGCTTGTTCATGAAGCCGCTGTCGTCGCCCTTGATCAGCATGTCGGCATGCTTGCCGATGCCCTCGAGCAGGGGCGCCAGCCAGTCCCGGTCAGCCTTGGCGAAGTCGCCCAGCACGTGGTGGGTCACATATTCCTTGCCGGGATGGCCGATGCCGAGCCGGACGCGCTTGTAGTCGAGGCCGATCTGCGGATCGATGGAGCGCAGGCCATTGTGCCCGCCATTGCCACCGCCGATCTTCACCCGCACCTTGCCCGGCGCAAGGTCGAGTTCGTCATAGAAGACGATGATGTCGGCTGGCTCGATCTTGTAGAACTTGGCGACCTGCTGGACGCTGTCGCCCGAGCGGTTCATGAAGGTCTGCGGCTTGAGGAGGATCACCTTCTCGCCGGCGATCGTCCCTTCGGCCAGACTGCCCGCATGCTTGGAGCGGAACTGGGTGATCCCGTTCTCGCGTGCAATGGCGTCGAGCGCCATGAAGCCGATATTGTGGCGATTGCCTTCATATTGGTTGCCGGGATTGCCCAGGCCGACAAGCAGCTTCATCGCGAACTCCAGAAACGAAAGAGGCGGCCCGAAGGCCGCCTCGAACTCTTAGCAGAAAGACGGCAGAAGGACGATTACTCGGCCTTGGGCTCGGCTTCGCCTGCTTCTTCAGCCTCATCCTCGGTGCCAGCCGACTTGAGAGCCGACGGGGCGACGATGGTGGCGATGGTCACGTCTTCTTCGTGGCTGTGGTCGACGGCGCCAGCCGGCAGCTTGATCGACGAGATGTGGACGGTGTCGCCGATATCGAGACCGGTCAGATCGACGGTCACTTCCTCGGGGATGTTGTCCGCATCGACGGTCAGGTCGAGCGTATGGTGCACGATGTTCAGGGTGCCGCCGCGCTTGAGGCCCGGGCTGGCTTCTTCATTGATGAAGTTGACATGCACCTGGACGTTGAGCTTGGAACCCTTGCCGACGCGGAGGAAGTCCACGTGCATCGGGAAGTCCTTGACCGGATCAAGCTGGTAGTCGCGCGGAATCACGCGATGCTTGGTGCCGTCCACATCGAGTTCGATGATGTGGCTCAGGAAACCGCCAGCATAGATGTACTTGTGCGCATCCTTGTAGGCGAGGGCGATAGTGACGGGGGCTTTCTTGTCACCGTAGATAACTGCAGGAACGAGTCCCTGACGGCGCAGTTCACGAGCGGCCCCCTTGCCCACTCCCTCACGCGCCTGTGCCTTGAGCACCTTTGTAGTCGCAGCCATGGAAATATCCATTCTGGTTGGTGTATGCGTCACTACAACAGCATACGCGCCCGTCCTCCAGGGGTGACGAGCGCTTCATGAGCGGGGCTATAGCCGAAAGGGGCGGGAGGGGCAAGCGGGAAGGGCCTAGCCGTCCTGCAGCTTGTTGCGCTGGGTCGCCAGATACTGGCGCACGGCCTCGTCGGTGGCCAGGCCCATGGCTAGGGTCAGCGCCTCATGCGCTTCCGCCTTGCGGCCGGCGCGCGCCGCCAGGTGGCCCCGTGCAGCCCAGTAGGGCTGGTAGTCCGCCATGCGCCTGTCGTGGGCGATCGTGTCGAGGCTGGCCAGAGCGGCCTCGGGACCTTCAACCTCCATCAGGGCGGCAGCCCGGTTGAGCACGACCACCGGCGATTGCGTCAGGCGCAGCAGCACGTCGTAGAGCGCCACCACGGCATCCCAGTTGGCACGCCCGCTGATCCGCCGGGCGACATGGGCCGATTGGATGGCCGCTTCGATCTGGTAGCGCCCGGTGGGGCCATTTGCATTGGCATCGCGCAGCAGCGCTTCGGCGCTCACGATCTGTGGCTCGTCCCACAGGGCAATGTCCTGGGCGTCGAGGGGCACATAGGCGCCGCTGCCATCGCGCCGGGCTTCCCGTCGCGCTTCGGCGTAGAGCATCAGGGCCAGCATGCCCTTGGCCTCCGGCTCTTCGGGCAGCAGTGACACCACTAGCCGCCCCAGCCAGATGGCCTCGTCGGCCAGCCGCTCGGCCGTCGCATCGCCGATCTCGGTCCAGCCCTTGGCATAGGCGGCATAGATGGCGCCCAGGACGGCGTCGAGCCGCTCGGCAAGGGCCTCCCGCCCGGGTATTTCGAAGGGGACGCCGGCTTCCTTGATGCGTGCTTTGGCGCGGACGAGGCGCTGGCCCATGGTGGCCGGCGGTATGAGGAAGGCCGTGGCGATATCGATGGCGGTGAGACCCAGGATGGTCTGCAGGATCAGCGGCGCGCGCATGCCGGCCTCGATTTCAGGGTGGGCGCAGGCGAACATCAGGGCCAGTCGCCGGTCCGGAATGGCGTCAGGGTTGGCAGCGGCTTCCGCAAGTTCTTCGGTCATGAGCTGGATATGTCCCTCTCCGGCGGTGCGGGTCTGCCGTCGTCTGACCGCGTCGGTCTGGCGGCGTCGGGCGACAGTCAGCAACCATGCATCGGGATTGGCCGGAACGCCGTGCTCCGGCCAGGTCTTGAGCGCGCTGGCGAAGGCCTCCGCCAGCGCATCTTCGGCGCCCGCCACGTCGCGGGTGCGGGCGGCGAGAAAGGCGAGCAGGCGCCCATAGCTCGCGCGGGCGACCTGCTCGGCAGTCTGGCGCGCCGCATCGCCCATCAGTTCTTGCCAGCGTCCACAACCTGGCGAATCTCGATGGTGCCGAAGCGGGAGCTGGGGCAGCGATTGGCCCATTCCACCGCCTCTTCCAGCGTCGCCACGTCGATGAAGAAGTAGCCGGCGAACTGCTCCTTGGTATCGGTATAGGGGCCATCGAGCACATCGGTCTTGCCGGCGCGGCTGCGCACGATGGTGCCGTCCTTGCCGGGCTGCAGCCGTTCGCCGCTGGTGAAACCAGCACCCGCCTTGGCCAGAGCCTGGTTGAAGGCGGCGTAGTCGGCCCAGAGCTGTTGCTGGTTGGCATTGGCCAGGGCTTCGTCGTCGTTGTGAATGACCATCATGTAGCGCATCGCGTTTTCCTTTCATGGTCGGCGCATCATGCTCCGATGCAGCAATGTCGGTGCGCCATGACGGCTTTCGACTTTTCGACTCAAAATTGTCAGTCGGGCCCGTAACCGGGGTGGAAGGGGCGGATTTCGATGGGACCCCAGGTCGCCGCCGGGCACAAGGCCGCCAGTTCGATCGCCTTGGCCATGTCGGGCGCCTCGATCATGAAATAGCCGCCAAGCTGCTCGCGCGTCTCCGCATAGGGGCCGTCATGCACCTTGAGCTCGCCGTCATACCTGGTGATGGTGCGGGCATCTTCAGTCATGCCAAGGGCGGCCGTCGATATAAAGGCGCCGGCCTTTTCCAAAGTGTGCTGGTAGGCCGACATCTGCTGCATCGCCTTGGCCATCTCGGCCTGGGGAATGGCGGCGCCGGCCTTTTCGTCTGCATACAGCATCAGCATGAACTTCATCGCGCGTCTCCTCGTTGCGGGCAGCATAGCCCTTCAGGGCAATGTCGCGCGAGGATCGGCGATTTCGACGGCGAGGGGGGAAATTAGTCGAACAGGCTCGACACGCTCTGCTCGCTGGCCGTCCGCGCAACGGCCTCGCCGATCAGCGGGGCAATGCTCATGCGGCGGATATTGCCGGCATTACGCTGGGCCTCGGTCTCTTCGATCGAGTCCGTCACCACCAGTTCCTTGAGCTTGGATGCGGCGATGCGTTCGGCGGCGCCCTCGGACAAGACGCCATGGGTCAGGTAGGCCGAAACTTCCTTGGCGCCGGCATTGAGCAGCGCTTCGGCAGCGTTGACCAGCGTGCCGCCACTGTCGACGATGTCGTCGATCATGATGCAGGTCTGGCCCTCGACATCGCCGATGATGTTCATCACTTCGCTGACGCCGGCGCGGGGACGGCGCTTGTCGACGATGGCCAGGTTGGCGCCGATGCGGCCGGCGACATTGCGCGCCCGGACCACGCCGCCAACGTCGGGCGAGACGATCATGACATTCTTGACGTCATAATTGTCCTGGATGTCGCGCACCATGACGGGGGCGGCAGTCAGGTTGTCGGTGGGGATATCGAAAAAGCCCTGGATCTGGGCGGCGTGCAGGTCGAGCGTCAGCACGCGGTTGGCGCCGGCTTCAGTGATGAGATTGGCCACCAGCTTGGCCGAGATCGGGGTGCGCGGCGCCGATTTGCGGTCCTGCCGGGCATAGCCGAAATAGGGGATGACCGCGGTGATGCGCCGGGCCGACGAGCGGCGCAGCGCATCGATCAGGATCAGCAGTTCCATCAGGTTGTCGTTGGCCGGAAAGCTGGTCGACTGCAGGATGAAGGCGTCTTCGCCGCGCACATTGTCATGCACCTCGACATAGACTTCCTTGTCCGCGAAGCGCTTGACCGTGCAATCTGTGAGGGGAAGCTCGAGGTAGCTGGCGACGGCCTGGGCAAGGGCACGGTTGGAGTTGCCGGTCACCAGCTTCATGGGGCGCGATCCTGTCTCAACTACGCCCCGGGCGGCGGGGGTATCCAGTTTCGCGGGCAGCTTTAGCGAGTCCCCTCCGGCCGCGCAACGCAACAAATGGATGAAGGGTAAAGAATTACGTCAGGCCGATGATGGCGATCTGGCGGCCGGTCTTGGTGCCCTGGTGGGTGGCGTAGCGATGGGAGAAATAGCGGTCGGGATGGGCATAGGTACAGCCACCGACCCGGTCCACCGTTCCGATTCCGGCGACCCGCAATTGCCCCTCGACGAAACCGGGCAGGTCGAAATGCGTGCGCTTGCCCGGGGGCACGTGAAAATAGCGCCAGCCATCGGGGTGTAGCGCCACGAACTCGGTCATGAATTGCGGGCCGACCTCGTAGTTGTCGCCACTGATGGTGGGACCAATGACGGCGACGATGCGCGCTGGAGCGGCGCCGAGCCCGGTCATCGCTGCGACGGTGTTTCCGATGATGCCGTCCACTGCGCCGCGCCAGCCGGCATGGACGGCCCCGATGACGCCGGCCTCTTCGTCGGCCAGCAGGATCGGTGTGCAGTCAGCGGTGAGGATGCCCAGCGCCAGTGTCGGCAGCCGGGTCACCATGGCGTCGGCTTCGACCGGCACGTCATTGTCCGGATAGTCGGTCAGCACGCGCACAATGGGGGAATGCACCTGCTTGAGCAGGTAGAGGTTCTGGCGCAGATAGCCCAGCTCCTGGGCCGCGCCGGTACGGTTGGCCTCGGCCAGGTGCGGCTTGTCGCCCAGTGCTATGGACATGTTGTTGGAGGCGAATTCGCCCTCCGAATGCCCGCCCTGGCGGCCGAAAAAGCCATGGCGCAGCGCTGGCATGGCCGCAAGCGCTTCGCTCTGTTCGAAAGGCACGGTCATGGCGCAAAGCCTGGCGGGAACAGGCCGGGGCTGTGGGCGCAGAAGGCCTTGAACAGCTCCCCCATCTGCCCGGGCTCCGCCAGCCGCGCCTTGGCGGCAGCGATGTCGGCAGATGAACCCGGATTGGCCGCGCTCAGTGCCTTGGCGCGTTCGTTGAGGCCCAGCCGCGTCAGGAAATCCCCCTGCGTCGCCAGCGGTTGCACAGCCAAACCTGCCTTGGCAGCGACATTGCCCAGCGCCTCGAAATCGACATGGGCGGAGAGATCGGTCTCACCCGGCGCATCCAGCACATCGGCATATTGATGCCGGCGCACGCCTTGCAGGGTTTCCCCGGTCTGGGTGCGGGCATAGCCATAGTCCACGGCAAGGATAGCCCCGCCCTGGGTCGAGACGATGCTGGCAAGCCGCTTCATCACCTCGCCATTGGCCAGCCCCACCTCGAATACGCTGTTGGGCGCGGCATCGGCAACGGCTTCGGGCATCGCTCCGGGCGGGATCGGCGTCGGGTTGAGCCCGAAGCTGCGGCGGCCCTCGCTCAGGCCCACCATGCGCTCGTGCCAGCCATCGTCCATGCGGACGAACTGGCGGATGGGCAGGGCGTCGAAGAACTCGTTGGCCACAACCAGGAGCGGGCCATCGCCGACTTTTTCGAAGGCATCGATCCATTTCGGACCATATGCTTCCAGTCGCGCATTCTGCTCGGCGATCAGCGCCGGATTGGTCTCGAACAGCCGCAGGTCGAGCGCATCGCGAAACCCTTCGGCGCGGCAGGCGACGCGCAGCATGTCGGCCATCAGCGTGCCGCGGCCCGGCCCGAGCTCGAGCAGGGTGAAGGCCTTGGGGCTGCCCATCTGCTGCCAGACGTTGACGCAGAAGAAGCCCAGCAGCTCTCCGAACATCTGGCTGATTTCCGGCGCGGTGACGAAATCGCCCTTGGCACCAAGGGGGTCCGCACTCTTGTAATAGCCCTTGGACGGATGGGTGAGGCAGAGCCCCATATAGCTGGCAATCGACATCGGGCCGCTGGTGCGGATCTGCATGTCGATCAGTTCGGGCAGGGTGGGGGCGTCGGTCATGCCGGAGCCCGCAGTGCGCTCTCTTTGCGGGTGGCCGCATAGGCGATCAGGCCCAGCCCGGCCAGCACGAGCGGAATCGAGAGCACCATGCCCATGGTCAGCCAGCCGCCAAAGAGATAGCCGATCTGGCTGTCGGGCAGGCGCACGAATTCCACCGCGATGCGCGACAGGCCGTATCCCACCCCGAATATGCCGGCGACCATGCCAGGTCGGCGCAGCGCATAGAAGACGTGGGTTGCCACGCGAATGAGCAGGAACAGCAGCAGGCCCTCAAGCGCGGCCTCATAAAGCTGGCTGGGGTGGCGCGGCAATTGTTCTGGATCGGTTGGGAAGACCACGCCCCAGGGCAGGGTGGTCGGCGCGCCATAGAGTTCGGCATTGATGAAGTTGGCGATGCGCACGAGGAAGATGCCGATGGTCGAGACGGAAGCGATGAGGTCGAGCCCGCTCAGCCAGTTGCCATTGCCTTTGAAGCGCGTGAACAGCACCACCGCCAGCATCAGCCCGAGCATGCCGCCGTGATAGGACATGCCGCCATCAAGCGTGTTGATGATCTGGCCCGGATTGGCGAGATAATAGGGCAGGTTGTAGAACAACACATAGCCGACGCGGCCGCCTAGCACGATGGCCAGCATGGTCCAGAAGGCGAAGTCCCAGATATCCTTGGCCGCAAAAGGCGGTTCGCCCTTGTGCCAGAGCCGGCTATTGGCCAGCAGCAGATAGCCATAGGCGGCGCCGAGACCGACGCCGAACAGGTAGCCCAGCGCATACCAGCGCACCGCAAAGGGGCCGATGGCAAAGGCGATGGGATCAATATTGGGGAAGGGCAATAGCGGCTCCTGCGGCAATCGGCCGGACCATTGCCGCTTCGGCCTCTCTGGTCAAGTCGGGCGGTGTGACCTAAGTAGTGGCTTACAGGGCCAAACCAAGTGGGTGTGTGCGATGAGCCAGAACAACAGGATCTTCGATGATCTGGGCCGATTGATGAACGAGGCGGCTGGCGTTGCCGACGGCGTCCGTCGTGAAGTCGAGACCGCGGTCAAGTCGCAGGCCCAGCGGCTGGTGGCCGATATGGACCTGGTCAAGCGCGAGGACTTCGACGCGCTGCGCGAACTGGTTCAGGTGCAGGGCGAGGAAATCGACGCGCTGCGCAAGGAACTGGCTGCGCTCCAAGGTGGCAAGGGCAAAGCCAGCTAATTGCGCGTCGCCGTTATCTCGGACATCCACGGCAATGCCCTGGCGCTTGACGCCGTGCTGGCCGACGTAGCGCGCCATGGCGTGGATACCGTCTTGAGCCTGGGTGACAATGTCAGTGGACCGGTCGATCCGGCCGGTACAGCCCAACGGCTGATGGCGCTGGGTGGCCTGTCCGTCCGGGGCAATCACGATCGTTGGACAGTCGACTTGTCCCTGCGCGGCTCGGGCGCCATCGACGCCTTTGCGCGGGCGCAGCTGAGCCCTTCCCAGCTTGACTGGCTGGCCGGCCTGCCGGCGACAACGGCCCATTCCGATGCGGTCTTTCTGTGTCACGGCACCCCGGCCGATGACGAGACGCCCTGGCTCGACACCTTCTATGCCGGTCGGACGACCACCGTCCCCGGCGAGGCGCAGGTCGCAGCGCTGGCCGACGGCTTCGACTACCCCGTGCTGCTGTGCGGCCATACCCATATTCCCCGCTCGCTGCGGCTGCTCGACGGGCGCCTGATCGTCAATCCGGGCTCGGTGGGGATGCAACTGGTGCACGGTTCGCCCGATGCGCGATATGCCATCATCGAGCGTCGGCCTTCGGGCTGGCACACCAACCTGCTTGCCGTGCCCTATGATCATGCCGAAGCGGCTCGGCTGGCGGCTGTAAATGGCTTCCCGCAATGGGCGCAGTCCCTCACCAATGGCTGGGTCGGGCCCGAAAGCCTCTCCTGATCGGGTGAATTGCCCTGTTTTGGGCCAGTTTTGCTGGTGGCAAAGCTGCTGCCGTTAACGCTCCGTTAACCCTGCCGGTCCGATCATCCACAAGAGAATGCCGTCCTAGGTCCGCGTCGCGTCCCCTGAATCAGTGGGGCGGTGTAGGGTCAAATCATCAGGACGATTCGTAAGCCCTTGTGCGTGCGGCCAGTTCTTGAGTACCCAACATTGCCGGCCCTTCGGGCCGCATGACTCGAATTCACGCGTTGCCAGGACGGAACCCGTCGATGTCACTTCTGCAAGTCGAGCCCGATCGCAATGTCCATCCGGTGGACATTATCGAGCATATCGCCTCGATCAACGACTGGTCCTTCGAGAGACAGGATGCCGACGAGATTTCGATCTCGGTGCGCGGCGGCTGGAGCGACTACCACGTCTCCTTCAACTGGATGGAGGACCTCGAAAGCCTCCACATCGCCTGCGCCTTTGATCTCAAGGTGCCGGAAGGCCGGCGCACGGAAATCAAGCAGTTGATCTCGCTGATCAATGAGCAGCTGTGGATCGGCCATTTCGACATCTGGAACAAGGAAGGCGTGGTGCTGTTCCGCAATTCGCACCTGCTGACCGGGGGCGCCGATGTGTCGCCGCAGCAATGCGAGGCCTTGCTGCGCTCGGCGACCGATAGCTGCGACCTCTATTACCAGGCCTTCCAGTTCGTGGTCTGGGCTGGCAAGACGGCGGCCGATGCGCTCAGCCATGTCATGTTCGAAACGGTGGGCGAGGCATGAGTGCGGCCCTGCGCAGCATCGGTCCGGTCATGCTGGTCGGCGCCGGCAAGATGGGGCTGGCGCTGGCCCGTGGATGGCTCGATGCCGGCCTGCCGCCCTCCAATCTGTTGCTGGTCGATCCCAATCCCGGCGATGCGGCCCGTGACCTGGCCGAGGATTATGGGCTTACGCTGAATAGCGAAGCGGTCGGTCTTCAGCCCAATGTCCTGGTGCTGGCGGTCAAGCCGCAGATCGCCGACACGGTCATGGCGACGCTCGCTCCGGTCGTGGGGCCGCAGACGCTGGCCATTTCCATTGCTGCCGGCATCGATATTGCGCGCCTGTCGCGTGGCTTGGGCATGGGGCGGGTGGTGCGCACCATGCCGAACACTCCGGCGCAGATCGGCAAAGGCATTACCGGCGCGGTGGCTGGTCCCGAGGCGAATGCGCAGGATCGTGACAATGCCGAGGCACTGCTGCGCGCGGCGGGTCCGGTGGTGTGGTTTGACGACGAGAGCCAGCTCGACGCCGTGACGGCTGTGTCCGGTTCCGGACCGGCCTATGTCTTCCATCTGGTCGAAGCGCTGGCCGCTGCGGGCAAGGCGCAGGGCCTGCCCGATGCCATTGCCGAGCAACTGGCGCGCCAGACCGTCATCGGCTCGGCTGCCTTGCTGGAAGCCGATCCGGCTACGCCGGCGGTGCTGCGGCAGAACGTGACGTCACCCAACGGGACCACGGCGGCCGGCCTTGCCGTGCTGATGGGCGACAACGGGTTGACGGAGCTTATCGATCGCACCGTGGCAGCGGCCCGGCAGCGCAGCGAGGAACTCGGGCGCGGCTGACCGTCAGCGGCGACGGGCGCGGCGGTCGCGCAATTCCAGCAAATGGTCCCGGATCGCAGAGACCCAGCCCACAAGGTCGGTCTCGCCGCGCTGTTTGAGCACCTCCTCGGTCCCATCCAGTGCCAGATGGGCGGCCAGAACGTCGTTCTCGTTCCGGGTCACCCCATAGCGGGCCATATAGACCAGAGCGAGATTGGCGCGGCAGGAAGCCCAATCCAGAGGGGCCGTCGTCTTGCGGCGATGCTTCAGGGCCGCTTTGAGCAGCTCCCGCGCCTGGTCGAGCTGGCTGAGCGCTCTATCCTTCGAGACATCGGGGAGCTGGGCGAGCGTGCACAGCGCCACGGCCAGGTTGGTCTCGACCTCACTGCGCAGGTCGGCGGGCAGATCGGTTTGCAGCAGGTCGGTATAAAGCCGCACGGCGGCGTCGAGATCCCGCTTTTCGATGAGGGTCTTGGCACGAGCCAGCTTGGCCGCAACGGTCTCGCCCGCAGCGCGGGATTTGCTCACCGCATTCACAGATATGACGCCATTGCTTCGGCCCGCCGCACATTGCCCCAGGCTTTAATAAACATTGATCCAATGGGCGGCAACAACCTGGCTGCCCGGTCAATGCATAGGCGGCCTGCCAAAGAAAAAGGGCGCGTCCCTCCAAGTTGGACGCGCCCTTTCGGGTCTATTCGACCGGGGCCTAGGCCGCGGTCAGATTGTCGGCGGCGGACTTGCCGGTCCGCTTGTCCTTGACGATCTCGTAGTTGACCTTCTGGCCCTCATCGAGACCATTCAGCCCCGAGCGCTGAACGGCGGAGATGTGGACGAATACGTCCGCCCCGCCTTCGTCGGGCTGAATGAAGCCATAACCTTTTTGACCGTTGAACCACTTTACGGTGCCAGTTGCCATGATGCGCGTTCCCTCGTGCAGTCGCTGCTGGTAGGCGGTCCGGGCCACTATTGGCCCAGGACTGGTTGATATCGAAATATCGGAAAGTGACGTCAGCAGGCGCGAATGGAATTCGCAGGATCAGATCGGTCGGCCGCAATATTCGATCAGGCGAAGGTAGCCCGAAAAAATGGCGTGTTCAATATCTGTTTAGACATGACAAATGGCCCGGCGAGAACACAGGTTCTGCCAGGGGAAAATACAGCTTCGTCAAGTATTTGCACCGGGCCGTGGTGGCCCGGCGCCGACGCGCGACCGGCAGACGGAACTTGTCGTTGCCGTGCTGCGCCGCGGGCGCCTTGTCGAAGCCGGGCACCAAGGTGTCCGTCCTGACATCGCTACAATACCGCAAATCGATGCGCAGGAAACCCGCCCTGTCGTCGCACCCCTGATTTTCTGGCCCCACGAGCCTGCTTGCTTTCCGACCGGATTTGCGGCAAACCCCGCCCGCTAGGCGAGCCGCCTGGTGACCTCCAGAGATCTCTTCGTCTTGACCAAGGCGTTTCATTCTTCCGGCGACGTGATCGCCGATCGTCGCGCGGCTTATGCCGGGATGCTGGCGGAGGGCGGCGACCACGCGGCCGCGGCCGACCTCATGCAGCAGGCTCTTGAGATCACGCCCGACTGGGCCGCGGGCTGGGACCTGCTCGGACAATATTGCGAAAAGATCGGCAATGTCGCGGGGGCCATCTCGGCCTGGCGGCACCTTGAGGCCCTGGACGATAACGGCGTATTCGGCGCCGGGCTGAAGCTGGCCGCGCATGGCGCCGGCGTCGCCTCGGACGGCACCGCCGTCAGCTATGTCGAAGCCCTGTTCGACCAGTATGCACCGCAATTCGAGCGGGCTCTCGTCGACCGGCTGGGCTATCGGGTTCCCGAATTGCTCAATGATCTGGTGCAGGCCGAAATGGCCCGGCTCGGCATCGAAAATTTCACCCGGGCACTGGATCTGGGATGCGGCACCGGGTTGATGGGTGAAAGGCTGCGCGCCAAGGCCACCTATCTCGAAGGTGTCGACATCTCGGCGGCCATGATCGCCGAAACGGCCCGCAAGGGCATTTATGACAGCCTGCAAAAGGCGGAACTGGTCGCGACCCTCAATGGGCGCCGCGCCGATGCCGACCTGGTGACCGCTGCCGACGTCTTCATCTATTGCGGTGCGCTACAGCCGATCCTGACCGCGCTCGTGCCGGCGCTCCAGCCGGGCGGGCTGGTCGCTTTTTCGCTCGAGGCGCATGACGGTCCCGAGCCGCTCTTCCTGCGCCCTTCTCTGCGCTACGCCCATGGCGTGGATGCAACACGTGATGCCCTGGTCCTGGCGGGCCTCGAAATCCTCCGCTTCGAGACTGCCGTGCTGCGCTTTGATCGTGGTGCACCGATCACCGGCATGCTGATCGTCGTGCGCAAACCGCCACTGGAGCTGACGGCCGCCAATGACGGGCAGAGCGATGGCGGCGACGTCGCCGCCTAAAAGCCTAGGCAAAGCAGCATGGTCTTGGCACAAGGGGGCTTCGGTCCAAGAGTGCTGCCCATGAATACCATCCGCTACGATTTCCGTTCCGATACCGTCACGCGTCCCCCTGCCGGCATGCGCGCTGCCATGGCCGAAGCCGAGGTGGGCGATGACGTCTTCGGCGATGATCCCACGGTCAACCGGCTCGAGCAGCGCATGGCGGCAATGCTCGGCAAGGATGCGGCGATCTTCGTGCCCTCGGGCACGCAGTCGAACCTGCTGGCGCTGATGAGCCATTGCGGCCGCGGCGACGAATTCATCGCCGGCCAGAAGGCCCATCTCTATGTCAACGAGGCCGGCGGCGCGGCCGTGCTGGGCTCCATCCAGCCGCAGCCCATTGCGCATCAGAGCGATGGCACGCTGGACCCGGGCGAGATCGAAGCCGCCATCAAGCCCGACGACAATCACTTTGCCCGCACACGGGTCATCGCGCTCGAGAACACATTCGGCGGCAAGGTGCTGCCGATGGACTATATGGCGCAGGTCGCCGGCATCGCGCAGCGGCATGGGCTGGGCCTGCATCTCGATGGCGCCCGTGCCTTCAATGCCTGCGTCGCGCTGGACGTCGATATCAGGACCTTCACGGCGCCCTTCGACAGCGTCTCGATCTGCCTCTCCAAGGGGCTCGGCGCCCCGGTCGGCTCGGTGCTGATCGGCCGGCAGGACCTTATCGACACCGCCCGGCGCCACCGCAAGATGCTCGGCGGGGGCATGCGACAGTCCGGTATCCTGGCCGCGGCCGGCCTCTATGCGCTCGACCACCATATCGACCGCCTGGCCGATGATCACCGCCGTGCCAAGCGGCTGGCCGAGGGCCTCGCCGCCCATTCGGCGCTCACGGTCACCATGCCTGATACCAATATCATCTTCGTGGACATGGAGGCCGAGACCGGCCAGCGCTTCACCGATTTCCTGGTGTCGCGCGGCGTCGGTCTCACCGGCCGCTATGGCCAGCAGCGCTGGGTCACCCATCTCGACGTGGACGACGCCATGGTCGATGGCGCGCTCGCCGAAGTGGCGACGTTTTTCCGGGCCGCTTGATCAGGGCGGGCGGGATTGTCTCCCGCCCGCCGCTTCCTCTACTGGCTGTCCAGCGCCACGCGAATGGCCAGCTCCACCGGCGAGTAATTGCCGTCGGCCCGGTCGACCTCCAGCGGCCCCCTTGGCAGTAGCGGCGGCTGGGCCATGAACTTGACCGTCTTGCCGCGATGCCCTTGCGCCGCGTGCACGAGGAAGGGATGGCAGAGATAGACTGTGCCCGCGGGCCCCGTCGCCAGGGCCTCGCGGCCCGTGCCGAACCAGTCCGGCCGGTCGGTGAGCATGTCGCGGAGCGATCGCCCCGCTTCGCCTGCCGGGGCCAGGTAGCGGGCGACTTCGAGATGCGAGCCCGGCCGGATGCGCGTCGGGGCGTCGTCCTCCTCCACATCGGAAAACAGGAACAGCATCAGCAATGCGCGGCCACGCGAATAGACATTGGCCCGCCAGTCGAGGAAATCCGGCGCCTCGTGGCCGAAGCTGACATCGATGTGCCAGCCCGTATCGCCGGCATCGACTGGCGAGGGGAAGCGCACCGGGAAGGTCCCGAGCCCACCGCGGGGCAGCCAGCGGCCTGCACCAACCAGCTGGTCATAGGCCGCCCGGAGCGCTGGCGAGTTGACCGCATCGCGGAAAGGCGGCTGGGAAAACTCCCCGAGCCGGACCACCGGCTGGGTCCAGGTGGCGGGATTGTCGGGGTCGCAGCCGGTGGCCGCCCAGAGGATGGCGCGGCCCTGGTCGGCCAGGTCGCGGGAGAAGGCATTGTCGATGCGGACAAAGCCATCGGTGATGAAAGCGTCGATCTGCGCTGCGGAGAGCGCGGGCAAAGTGCCAGGCATTGGAAAAGTCCATGAGTTCGCGTGACCGCGCATGGCGGCCGAATCGAGCGGTCAGCCGCTCAACGAGTGCCCGTCGGGGGCGCCAGTCAGGCGCCGAGGAACACTGCGAATTTGGTGGACTTGATCATCATCATGATGATCGCGATGATAGCCGGCGACCGCCGGCTGTCAACGGGGGCAGGTACACCCCTCCCATAGGGAGAGGCGCGAGACTTAGGCTGCGAAATAGCTCTGCAGCGGGCGGACCGTCAGGTTGCCATTCTGCAGCGCTACAATGCCCTCCACCGCGGCCAGGGCGCCGTCGATGGTGGTGTAGTAGGGGATGCGGCTGAGCAGGGCGGTGCGGCGGATGTCGCGGCTGTCGCTGATCGACTTCATGCCGTCGGTGGTGTTGATCACCAGCTGCACGCCGCCATTCTTCATCGAATCCACGATATGCGGGCGGCCTTCGAGCACCTTGTTGATCTTGGTGGCGGCAATGCCGTTCTCGACCAGGTATTTCTGCGTGCCGCCGGTGGCGAGGATGGTGAAGCCGCCCTCGACCAGGTGGCGGGCCATGTCGACGATATACTGCTTGTCCTCGTCGCGGACCGAGATGAAGGCCACCCCGGACTGCGGCACCTTGGAGCCGGCGCCCATCTGCGACTTGGCAAAGGCCATGGCGAAATCGGTATCGAGGCCGATGACTTCGCCGGTCGACTTCATTTCCGGCCCCAGCACGGTGTCGACGCCCGGGAAGCGGTTGAACGGGAACACGGCTTCCTTGACGGCGATATGCTTGAACTTGCGCTCGACCAGGTTGAAGCTGGCCAGGCTCTCGCCCGCCATGATGCGGCTGGCGATCTTGGCGATGGGCTGGCCGATCACCTTGGCGACGAAGGGCACGGTGCGCGAGGCGCGCGGATTGACCTCGAGCAGGTAGATCACGCCGTCCTTGAGCGCATATTGCACATTCATCAGCCCGCCGACCTTGAGCGCGAAGGCCAGCTCAGTGGTCTGCCGCTTGAGTTCGGCGATGATCTCGGGACCGAGATTCTGCGGCGGCAGCGAGCAGGCGCTGTCGCCCGAGTGAATGCCGGCCTCTTCGATATGCTCCATGATGCCAGCAACGAAGACGTCCTTGCCGTCGCAGAGCGCGTCGACGTCGATCTCGGTGGCGCCGGACAGATAGGCGTCGAACAGCAGCGGATTGTCGCTGAGCACCGAATTGATCTGGCCGGTCTTGTCATTGGGGTAGCGCTGCAGGATGTCGGGCGGCACGAGGCCCGTCAGCGTGTCCTGCACATAGCGCTCGAACTCGTTGGCCGAATGCACGATGGCCATGGCGCGGCCGCCCAGCACGTAGGAGGGACGGATCACCAGCGGATAGCCCAGGCGCTCGGCGACGAGGCGGGCCTGTTCCAGGCTATAGGCAATGCCGTTCTTGGGCTGGGTCAGCTCCAGCTTGTTGAGCAGCTTGCTGAACAGGTCGCGGTCTTCGGCCAGGTCGATGGCGTCGGGCTGCGTGCCCAGGATCGGCACGCCGGCCTTGAGCACGGCTTCGGCCAGGTTCAGCGGGGTCTGCCCGCCGAACTGCACGATCACGCCATGCAGCGTGCCGTTCTGCTTTTCAGTGTGGAGGATTTCGATGACGTCTTCCTCGGTCAGCGGCTCGAAATAGAGGCGATCGGAGGTGTCGTAGTCGGTCGAAACCGTCTCGGGGTTGCAGTTGACCATGATGGTTTCATAGCCCGCGTCGCTGAGGGCGAAGGCGGCATGGCAGCAGCAATAGTCGAACTCGATGCCCTGGCCGATGCGGTTCGGGCCGCCGCCCAGGATCACCACCTTCTTGCGGTCGCTCGGGCGCGCCTCGTCGGCCACGCCGCCGCCGGCAAAGGGCGTCTCGTAGGTCGAATACATGTAGGCGGTGGGCGAGGCGAACTCGGCCGCGCTGGTGTCGATGCGCTTGAAGACCGGCCGGACATTGAGGCTGTGCCGGAGCTTCAGCACGTCGGTTGGCTTGAGGTTGGCGAGCTGGGCCAGGCGCTTGTCGGAAAAGCCCATGGCCTTGAGCGAGCGCAGTGTCTCGGCTTCCTGCGGCAGGCCGAACTGCTTGACCTTGGCTTCGGTCTCGACAATCCCCAGCATCTGCTCGAGGAACCAGGGGTCGATCTTGCAGGCGTCGTGGATGTCCTCGACGCTCATGCCCAGGCGCATGGCTTCGGCGACATGCAACAGCCGGTCCGGCGTCGGGGTGCCGAGCGCCGCCTTGATGGCATTCTTGTCCTCGCCTTCGCCAAGGCCGGGAATGCCGATCTCGTTGAGGCCGGTCAGGCCCGTCTCGAGGCTGCGCAGGGCCTTTTGCAGGCTTTCCTGGAACGTGCGGCCGATGGCCATGGCCTCGCCCACCGATTTCATCGAGGTGGTCAGGCGGTTGTCGGAGCCGGGGAATTTCTCGAAGGCAAAGCGCGGGATCTTGACCACGACATAGTCGATGGTCGGCTCGAACGATGCCGGGGTCATGCCGCCGGTAATGTCATTGTCCAGCTCGTCGAGGGTGTAGCCGACGGCCAGGCGCGCGGCGACCTTGGCGATCGGGAAGCCGGTGGCCTTGCTGGCCAGGGCCGAGGAGCGCGACACGCGCGGGTTCATCTCGATGACCACCATGCGCCCGTCGGCCGGGTTGATGCCGAACTGCACATTGGAGCCGCCGGTCTCGACGCCGATCTCGCGCAGCACCGCCAGCGAGGCGTCGCGCATGATCTGGTATTCCTTGTCGGTCAGCGTCAGGGCCGGCGCGACGGTGATGGAATCGCCGGTATGGACGCCCATCGGGTCGATATTCTCGATCGAGCAGACGATGATGCAGTTGTCCTTCTTGTCGCGGACAACCTCCATTTCATACTCTTTCCAGCCCAGCACGCTTTCCTCGACCAGCACTTCATTGGTCGGGGACGCGTCGATGCCGCTTTCGCAGATGGCCAGGTATTCTTCACGGTTATAGGCAATGCCGCCGCCGGTGCCGCCCAGCGTGAAGCTGGGGCGGATGATGGCGGGCAGGCCGATGACCTCGAGCGCCTGCAGCGCCTCGATCGTGTTATGCGCCAGCATGGAGCGCGGGGTTTCGAGCCCGATCTTCTTCATGGCGTCGCGGAACAGTTCGCGATCTTCCGCCTTGTCGATGGCCTCGGCCGTGGCGCCGATCATCTCGACGCCGAATTTCTCCAGCACGCCCATCTTGCGCAGGCTGAGCGCACAGTTCAGCGCCGTCTGGCCGCCCATGGTGGGCAGCAGCGCATCGGGGCGTTCCTTTTCGATGATCTTGGCGACGACTTCGGGGGTGATGGGCTCCATATAGGTCGCATCGGCCAGGTCCGGATCGGTCATGATCGTCGCCGGGTTCGAATTCACCAGGATGATGCGGTAGCCCTCTTCCTTGAGCGCCTTGCAGGCCTGGGTGCCCGAATAGTCAAACTCGCAGGCCTGCCCGATGATGATCGGACCCGCACCGATGATGAGGATCGATTTGATGTCGGTACGTTTTGGCATGGTGCTCGCTCAACTGTGTCTATCACTGTCACGCTCCCGAACCGGAAAAGTGGTTGCCACTTTTCCTGGGAGTGCTCCGAGTCGCAGGCGAGGGAAAGAATCGCCCGGACAGCACCTGTCTCGCAGCGAACCGCGCAGCAACTGAGCGCTGCGGCGCGGTGGAAGGTCCAGACATGGTGGTTAGGTGGGCTGTCTAGCGGAAAGGGCCATGGAAGGGAAGGGGTCGATTGCCGCCAGGCCACAGGCAGCGAGGCCCATGCGAGCGTGGAGCGGCCATCGCCGCCGCATGGTTACTGAATCCTAAGCATTGCAGACTAAATTCCACGCCAACAACAAACCGCAGGCACACTGCGGGGGAGGCCGGTCGGTGCGCGAGCTCATTCCTGCGCTGGGTTTTTCTGCCGTGGCGGTCGCGCTATCGGTGGGAATAACCATGGCGGCTCCGGCTCGCGGTGAAATGGCCGTGGCCTTTTCACCCTTCACCAGCGAATCGACCGCCTGGGCCATCATTCACGAGGCCGGTGGTCTCATGGTGGCGCCCACGAGACTGCCCAATGTGGTGGTCGTTTATGCCGCCGACACCGAATTCCAGCAGCGGGCCCGCACTCTGGGCGCCCTGTTCTTTCTTAAAGCAACCGGACTTTGCGCGCCTGAAACCAGGCCGGAGACAACATGACCCTTGAGACTATTCGCAGCCGTGCCACCATTGCGGTTGCCGGATTATCGGCTCTGATGACCGCCATTGCGGTGCTGACAGAGTTCCTGTTCCAGGGCCAATTCGGCACCGGCAGCCTGCTGGCGGGCTTCGGTTTTGCCGCGCTTATCGCCACCTATGCCTTCAGCCGGCAGTCGGCAGCCTTCCGCTACATGGCTGTCGCCGTGATGATGGCCGAGGTCATGGCTCTCTTGGTCGCCGCGCGCGGCATGCCGCTGCAGACCGATATCCACATGGCATTCTTCGCGGGGCTGGCGGTTTGCGCGCTGCTTTATGATGCCAAGGCGATCCTGCTCGGGGCGGCGCTGGTCGCGGTGCACCATCTTGCCCTGGGCATGCTGCTGCCTGACCTGGTCTTTTATGGCGGCGGCGGTTTTCCGCGCGTGCTGATGCATGCTGTCATCCTGGTTATCGAAGCGGGCGGCCTCGTCTGGATGACCATCAATACCCGCCAGCTGCTGACCATTTCCGAATTGCGGTCCGAGCAGGCCCAGGTCAGCGCCCGTGAGGCAGAGTTACTGGCCGATGAAGTAGAGCATGCCACCGAGGCGCGCCGACAGGAACGCGCCCGGACAATGGAACAGCTCTCGGTCGACTTCAATCGCGCCGTCGATGCGGCAATTGACGGCGACTTCTCGGCCCGCATCGCGGCCAATTATGATGATCCGGCGCTGGTCAATCTTGCCCAGTCGATCAACCTGCTGATTGAGACAGTGGGCGAAAGCGTGGGCGATACGGCTCAGGTCATGGCTGGGCTCGCCAATTCTGATCTCAGCGTGCGCATGACGGGTCAATACCAGGGCGCCTTTGCCGCCCTCCAGCATGATACCAATGCTTTGGCCGACAAACTGGCCTCGGTCATGTCGTCGCTGGGGGTGGCTATTGACGGTCTGCGCACCGCCACTGGCGAAATTCTGGCTGGCGCGAATGATCTGTCCGAGCGCACCACCAAGCAGGCCGCCACCATCGAGCAGACTTCGGCGGCCATGGAGCAGCTTGCCACCACGGTCATGCAGAACGCCGACCGGGCTCGCGATGCCAATACCAATGCCGGCGCGGTCAGCCGGACCGCCGAAGAGGGCGGGCTGATCATGAGTCAGGCCACCGAGGCCATGGCCCGCATCACCCAGTCCTCGTCCAAGATCTCCAACATTATTGGCCTGATCGACGACATTGCCTTCCAGACCAACCTGCTCGCCCTCAACGCCTCGGTCGAGGCGGCGCGGGCTGGCGAGGCGGGAGCGGGCTTTGCTGTGGTCGCGGTGGAAGTGCGCCGCTTGGCTCAATCGGCCGCCCAGGCGTCCGCCGACGTCAAGCTCCTGGTCGACGCTTCGGCCGGCGAAGTGGGCTCAGGCACCAAGCTCGTGGCCGAGGCCGCTGCCAAGCTTAGCGCCATGCTTGATGCCGCCAGGGCCAATACCGGCCTGATGGAAGGCATAGCGCGCGACAGCCGCGAGCAGGCTGCTGCCATCGAAGAGGTCACCGTGGCCGTCCGGCTGATGGACGAGATGACCCAGCACAATGCGGCGCTGGTGGAACAAACCAACGCGGCCATCGAACAGACTGAGGCACAGGCCGGGGAACTCGATACCATCGTGCAGGGATTCAAGGTCGACGCCGGAACCCGGCCAGCACGCGCGCCCGTTCCGCTAACCAAATCCGCCAAGGACGTCCGCACCCTGCGCAATACCGCCAGCGCATACCTGAGCCACGGCAATGCAGCAGTGTCCAAAGACTGGTCGGAGTTCTAACGGGCGAAGGGGCCTGCAGCGACTGACGTTGAAGCCGTGGTCGAACGCGCCTGGCTGCCAATTACCCCTTATGCGCCGCCATCCGCTCGTAGAACGGCCGCGCCTCGTCGGCGATGGCCTGCAGATGTCCCGGCAGGGCCGGCGCTGTCTCCTCCGGCGGGGCAAATCCCGTTGTGTTCAAGATGGCGCCATACCAGTGCGGCGCCCAGACGCCGTCGTCGGGGTGCTGGCCCTGGGGCCAGCTCAGCATGGAATCGGTGAAGGGCAGGCCGACGGCGGTGCAGAGCGCGTTCAGCGCCCCGCGCGGGTCGCGGCGCACATCCTCGGCCTCGATCACCGGCGGGGCGTGGCCCAGCCGGTCGGCCACGCGGTCGAACAGGTCGGCCTGCTCGGCAAAGCCGATGTCGCGCAGCGTCACGTCCTCGCGCTTCTGCGCATAGGAGGCGAGCACGCGTTCGGGGCGGCGCAGCAGGAAGACATTGGTCACGCCATCCATCCAGTCGCGCGGAAAGCCCTCGATCATGTGATGGGCCATGTGTTTCTGGTACCAGACGGGCTTGCCGCCCGGCACCGGGCCGAGCATGTCGGCGGCGACGCGCTGCGGGTCCTGCGGTTGGCTCGCCAACACCGCCTCGTTCATCGGGTGGATGATGCCGGTGGCGGCCAGGTAGGCGGCGTAAAAGGGCTCGTCGCTGACGGCGCAATCGGGCCGCGAGGAGAAGGCGCGCATCATCGCGGTGGAGAGATTACGCGGGCCGGACCACATGGCGATGCGACGGATAGGGTCACTCATGGCCGGTAGATCTCCCGCTCGATCAGGTCGCGGTAGAGGTCCTGCAAGCGCAGCGTCAGCTCGCCGGGAATCGGCCCCGGCCCGGTCAGAGGGTGGCCCATGCGGCGCCCATCCACTTCGCGCACGGCAGTCAGCCCGGCAAAGGTGCCGGTGACGAAGGCCTCGTCGGCGCCATAGACATCGGTCAGCGAGAAGTTCTTCTGCCGCACGGTGATTCCCGCCGCCTCGGCGACCCGGATGATATTGCCGCGGGTAATGCCGCCCAGGCAGTAGTCGCCGGTCGAGGTCCAGAGCTCGCCACGCCGTACGATGAAGAAGTGGGTGGAGTTGCAGGTGGCGACGAAGCCCTGTGGATCGAGCATCAGCGCCTCGTCGGCGCCGGCCTTGGCCGCCTGGATGCAGGCCTGGATGCAGTTGAGCTTACTGTGGGAATTGAGCTTCTGGTCCTGCATGTCCGGCGCGGTGCGGCGGATGGTCGAGGTGAAGAGGCTGATGCCGTCCGGCTTGGGCGAGGGGGCCTTGTATTCGGGAATGATCACGATCGTGGCGTCGCCGATGGTGACGCGCGGGTCCTGATAGGGCGTCGCCTTGATGCCACGGGTCACCATCAGCCGGATATGGACGCCGTCGGTCATTCCATTGGCGGCCAGGCAATCAAAGATGCGCCTGACCAAGGCGTCGGGGGTGAGGCCGATGGAAAAGTCCAGCGCCTTGGCGCCTTCATAGAGCCGCTCCAGATGCGCCCAGAGGAAAGGGATCCCGCCCCGGTGCAGCCGCAGCCCTTCCCATACGCCGTCGCCCAGCACGAAGCCGGAGTCGAAGACGGAAACCACGGCCTTGTCGCGCGGCGCCAGCGTGTCGTTGACCGCGATCAGGATATCCGCATTGCGCGGATCATCCACATAGGCATGCACGCCGTAAGCCATTCCAGCACCATCACAAGTTGGGTGCGCCAATGTCGACCTTCGCGGCGGCGCGGGCAAGCCGTCCGGCGCATTTGTGCGGGCCGGCGCGCAAATTTTCGCGCATCATGTCGATCTGGCGGTGGCGCCACCGACTAGCCGCATAACCAGGAGGTCACTCTATGAAATATCTCTGCATCGTCTATGCCGGCGGCGGCGAGGGCACGCCTGGCCTCGATGAGGAAATCGCCATCAAGGACGGCTGCATCGAGCAGGACCATGCCCTGTTCCAGGCCGGCAAGCTCGTGCTGGCCAGCCCGCTGCAGGGGCCGGAAACCGCGATCAGCCTGCGCTATCGCAACGGCGTGGCCTCGCGGACCGACGGCCCCTATGTCGAGACCAAGGAGTGGATCGCGGGCTTCATGGTGATCGAGGCGGCCGATATCGAGGAGGCCGTCGCCATTGCCAGCGAGGGGTCGCTTGAGGGCATGGCGGATCTCGAAATCCGGCCCCTGCTGGATGAGCGGCACAGCCGCACTGGCATGGACCGGTCGTTCTTCTTCGCCCGAGGCGCCAGATGAGTGCGCTCCAGCTCTACTATACGCATAACCTCAATCCGCGCGTCGCCGTGTCGGTGGCCCGTCACCTCGACCTGCCGGTTGAGTTCGCCCGCTATTCGCCGATGGGTGACGACCGCGAGGCTTTCCTGCCACTCAATCCCAACTCGCTGGCGCCGCTGCTGGTCGAGGATGGGAAGCCACTCTGGGAGACGGACGCCATCGCCCTGCGCCTGTCGCGCCTCTCCGGCACCGATTTCTGGCTGGATACACATCCCGAAGAGATGATGCGCTGGGTGAGCTGGTCTGCCCACCATTTCACCCGGGCCGGCGGGACCATCGTCTTTGAGACCGTCACCGTGCCGCTCTATATGGGACGCGCGTCCGATCCGGCGGTGCTGGAGCCGGCGATGGCTGACTTCCGCCGCTTTGCCACCATCCTCGACGATGTCCTTGCCGGCCGTGACTGGCTGGTCGGAGGCAGGTTGAGCTACGCCGATTTCCGCGTTGCCACGGCGCTGCCCTTTGCCGGGCGGGCAGGCCTGCCGGTGGGCGACTATCGCCATATCGCCCGCTGGCATGACCGGCTCAATGCGATCGACGCCTGGCGCGAGCCGTTCGCAGGGATCGAATGATCGGGGAGTGGCGGAAAACCGGCAGGCTGGTGTAGCCTTACCCCCAAAGGAGTGATGCCATGTGCCGCAACATCAAGCCCTTGTTCAACTTCGAGCCGCCGGCCACGCGCAACGAGATGCTTGACGCGGCGCTGCAGTTCGTACGCAAGATTTCCGGCTACAACGCGCCGTCCAAGGCCAATGAGGCCGCGTTCCACGAGGCGGTGGTGGATATCGAAAAGGTCGTCCGCAAGCTGCTCAAGTCCATGGAGACCAATGCGCCGCCGAGGGATCGCGACGTCGAGGCCGCCAAGGCAAAGGAGCGCTCCCGTCTACGCTTTGGCACCTGAGCTACTCTTCCGGCTCGGTGCTGAACAGCAGCGGATAGCCGTGGTCGCGGGCGAATTCGGTTGCCCGCGTTGCCTTTTCCTCGGCCACTTCCTTGGTGAAGACGGCCACCACGCAGGCGCCCTTGGTATGAGCCGTCAGCATGATGGCATTGGCCTGCGCCTCGGGCACCCGGAACTCGGCCTTGAGCAGGCGCACGACAAATTCGCGCGGCGTGAAATCGTCGTTGAGCAGGATGACCTTGTGCAGCGGTGGGCGCGCCGGCTTCAGCACGGTCGCGGTGCGGCGCTTGGTATTGGTATCGGCCATCCTTGCCCCCAATCCCTGTGTGGCGGAACGGGCCTCTCCGCCATGCGTTAGCAAGCAAAACCTTCCAACTGGGGTCCGGTCATGCTTCAATTGCTCATCATACTCGTCCTCGTGGCTCTTGTCGCCGGGGGCCTCGGCTTCAGCGGCGTTGCCGCAGGCGCTGCCACGCTGGCCAAGATCATCTTTGCCATCATGCTCATCGGCATCGTGCTGCTGCTGATCCTGGCATTCATGGGCATTGCCATCCTGATCTAGCGCTGCCGATCGCCACCTGCCGGGAGACCGAAATGGCCCAAGTACCGAACATCACTCTCAATGATGGCAAGACCATTCCCCAGCTTGGCTTCGGCGTTTGGGAAATTCCCAATAGCAGCGTGGCAAAGACTGTCGTCACCGCCATCGAGGCCGGCTACCGCTCGATCGATACCGCGCAGGGGTATGGCAATGAGGAGGGCGTCGGGCAGGGCATCGTCGATTCCGGCTTGCCGCGCGAAGAGCTGTTCATCACCTCCAAATTGCGCACGAAGGACCAGGGCTACGACGCGACCCTCAAGTCCTTCATGGGCTCCCTGGATCGGCTGGGTCTCGATTATCTCGATCTCTTTCTGATCCACTGGCCGGTTCCCAAGCATGACCGGTATTCCGATACCTGGAAGGCCTTCGTCCAGTTGCAGCGCGACGGGCGCATCCGCTCCATCGGCGTCTCCAATTTCCTGCAGGATCACCTCGAGCGGATCATCGGCGATAGCGGCGTGGTGCCCGCGGTCAACCAGATCGAGCTTCATCCCGAATTCCAGCAACGCGACGTGCGCGCCTTCCACAGCCAGCACAATATCGCCATCGAGTGCTACAGCCCGCTGGGGCGCGGTCAGGTGCTGGGCAATGACATCATCGGCCGGATCGCTGCCCGGCATGGCACCTCGCCGGCCCAGGTCATCATCCGCTGGCATGTGCAGCAGGGGCTGGTCGCCATCCCCAAGTCCGTGCGGCCGGAGCGCATCAAGGCCAATATCGACGTGTTCGGCTTTGCCCTGGACGAAGACGACATGGCGGCCATCGCCACGCTCGACAAATCCGACGGCAAGATGGTCGGCGATCCGGCGACCAATAACAGCCTGTGGTAGGCTAGAGCCTGAGCTTGAAGCCTTCGTGGCTCTTGGCGAAGCCGAGCTTTTCATAGAAGCGATGGGCGTCGGTCCGGACCTTGTTTGAGGTCAGTTGCACCAGCCCGCAGCCGGCCTCCCGGCATAGCTCGACCGCCCAGAGCACCATCTGGCTGCCCAGGCCCGTGCCGCGCTGGTCGGCGCGGATATGGACGTTTTCCAGCAGGCCGCGCTTCATCCCGAAATTGGGCAGGCCGGGAATGAAGCTGATCTGTAGCGTGCCGACGACTTCGCCATCCTTCTCGGCGACGACGAGGCGGTGGCTGGCATCGGCCGTGATCTCGTCGAAGGCAGCGCGATAGCGCGGGTCGTCAAGCGTCGTCGGATCGAGCGGTGGCGTATCCTTGCCCCGCGCATCGCCGGCATGGCTCAGCCGGAGCATGGTGGCAATGTCGGCCGGAGTGGCATTGCGGAAGGTCAATTCGGCCATGTCGATCTCGCGTCGTGAGGGGGCAGTTCCGCCTTCGTGCAACTGCGCGTGCGTCGTGTCAACGTCGCCGCGGGCTGATCAGCTTTGCCAGTCCGACTACGAACAGCGCCACCATGGCCGGCCCCAAAGCCAGCCATGATTCTGCCGCGAGCAGGGCGCCGGTGCCGGCCCACATGATCGAGGCGAAGGCCTCGCTCAGCGTGGCCGCGCGGGAGGCGACCTGGCGACGGCGGAACATCGAGCGCTTGGCGACAACGCGGAACCACAGCTGGATGGCGGTGGCCGATCCAGCCGATAAGGCCGCGCATCCCGCGATGATCAGCGCCATGCGCGGGGAGGAAACAGCCATCAGCAGCAGCAGTGGCGACAGCACCACCGCAATGACGATCAGCACGGCTTCGATCTTGGCGATCAGCACGGTGCGCGGCGAAACCGGGGCGGTGACCACGAGGTCATGCGCGTCCTCGCCCGATATGGCGAGCCAGGCGAGGCCGCCGGCCAGTTGTCCCGCGGCCATGACCAGCACCGGCACGACCACGACGAAGGCGCCGCCACTGTCGCCGAAATTCATCCACAGCAGCAAGGCCGGCGGCACGAGATAGAGGATCTGCATCAGCGTCTGCGACAGCAGCCACGGGTCGCGCTGCAGCAGCCGCCATTCCTTGATGCGCAGCACCTGCCGCTGCGACGCCGGGCGGAAGGCGCGCATCGATGGCCGGCGCTGGCTGCGGATGTGGTTGAGGCCGGCGGCGGAAATGGCGTGGTGCCCATAGCTCGACGCGGTCACTGCGATGGTGAGGGTCAGCGCCCCAAGCCCAAGCGCCAGCATGATGACCGAAGCACCCAGGTCCCCCATGGCGGCACGGGCGGGAAGCCAGAGCAGGCTGCCGAGATCCGGCGCCGAGGCGACGATATCGGCGGACTGGAAGATCGCGAAGCGGGACATGTTGCCATAGTAGAGGATGGCCGCGGCCTGGATGCCGATGACAAAGCCGGCGCCGACAATGCCAGCGACGATCTGCGCCACCAGCCGCGTCTGCCTGGGCCCGACGAGACGAAACAGCGCCATGGTGATGGCTACGGCAATCGCCGTCGACAGTGCGCCCAGGGCGATCACCACGCCATAGGCGGCCAGCCAGTGCGGGCCATCGAGCACCGCCAGCATGTTGATCAGGGGGCTGGCCAGCAGCCCGGTCAGCACGATCGTCGACACGGCGACCGAGGCCGTGCGCACGGCAAAGAGCCGTTGCGACGAGGCGGGCGAGGAAAGGATCAGGTCGAGGTCGGAGCGCGCATAGTAGACGCGGGTGACCGATTCCAGCGCCTGCGACAGCATCACGGTCCAGAACAGGAGGCCGCTGCCGCTCAGCAACACCAGTGTCGCCTTGTCGGGCGCTATGCCCCGCGCCACCCAGGGTGCCACGAGGCCATAGGCCATGAGGTGCAGCAGCACCACGACCACACCGATAAAGATCGCCAGCCTGATGCCGCGCGCCCGGCGACCGCCGGTCATCATGGCGACCCATTCGCGCCAGGCGAGGTTGAACTCGTGGCGGGCGAACCAGGTCAGCGAGGCAGGCGCTGGGGTCATGCCGCTTCCGCCACCAGGTCGAGAAAGATGTCTTCGAGGCTCGATTCCCGGCCAATGCGGGCGCGCAATTCGGCCAGCGTGCCCTCGGCGATCAGCCGGCCCTGGCTGATGACGCCGATGCGCTCGGCCATGCGTTCGGCGACTTCGAGGATATGGGTGGTCATGATGACGGTGACGCCATCGCGCACCTTGCCCAGCAGCACGTCCTTGACCTGGCGGGCCGAGCCGGCGTCGAGCCCGGTCAGCGGTTCGTCGAGGATGATCAGCTTGGGCTCATGCACCAGCGCGCCGGCCAGCGCCACCTTCTGCAGCATGCCCTTGGAAAAGCCGCCGCAGAGTTCGTTGGCATGCGGGCGCAGGCCCAGCCAGTCGATCAGCTCGTTGGCCTTGGCCTGGGCGGCGCGGGCATCGATCTGCCACAGGCCGGCGACGAATTCGAGATATTCGAGCGGCGTCAGCCGGTCATAGACCATGGGCTCGTCCGACACCCAGGCGACAATGCGCTTGGCGGCGACCGGGTCGCGCCGCGCATCGATGCCGAAGATCGAGATGTCGCCCGCATCGGGCTGCAGCAGGCCGGCCACCATGCGCAGGATGGTGGTCTTGCCCGCGCCATTGGGGCCGAGCAAGGCATAGAATTCACCCGCCCGGATGGTGAGGTCGAGATCGGCGACCACCGGGCGGTCGAAGCTCTTGCTCAGGTGGGAAACGGCGAGGGCGGGGACAGTCATGGCGGCGCTCCGGCGGGATAGCGGCGCGAGCGTAAGCGGGATGCCTTTCCCAGGCGTGAAGCGGCAGCGTTAAGTTTTCGGCAAGGGGGCAACGGGCGCCGCCGGGGCGCCCGTCTGCCGGATCAGGCGACGGTCAGCTTGACGTCGGTATTGCCGCGCGTGGCGTTGGAATAGGGGCAGATCTGGTGTGCCTTTTCCACCAGCGTTTCCGCAACGGCGCGCTCGATGCCGGGCAGGGTGATGGTCAGCTCCGCCGCAATGGCAAAGCCGGGGCCATTGGCGTTCTCGCCAAACGACACGGCGGCGTCGATCGTGGCCTCATCGGGCACCTTGACCTTCTGGCCACGGGCGACGGCCTTGAGGGCGCCGAGAAAGCAGGCCGAGTAGCCGGCCGCAAACAGCTGTTCGGGATTGGTGCCCGCGCCGCCATTGCCGCCCATTTCCTTTGGCGTGTCGAGCGTGACCGACAGGCGACCGTCATCGGTCTTGCTGGTACCGGTGCGGCCACCGGTGGTGTGGGCATGGGCGGTGTAGACGGCTGACTTGATCGACATGACAGGCTCCTTGTGGTTCGTTGGTGCTGGATAGATAGTGCACAATTAAATTGTGCGCAATTGAAAAATGCATGCTAGATTGCCGCAGGTGTTCTCCGGAGGTGTCATGACGACCCAGGCTGATCCGCTCAGGCTCGACTCGATGCTGTGCTTTGCCGTCTATGCGGCCGGGCATGCCTTCACGCGCTTCTACAAGCCCCGGCTCGATGCGCTGGGCATCACCTATCCGCAATATCTGGTGTTCATGGTGCTGTGGGAGGTTGACGGCATTACCGTCAAGGCGCTGGGCGACCGGCTGTTCCTCGATTCCGGCACCATCACCCCGCTGGTCAAGCGGCTAGAGGCGCGCGGCCTGCTGCGCCGGCAGCGCGACGACGAGGATGAGCGGCAGGTCCGCATCTTCCTCACGCCCGAGGGCCGGGGGCTGCGGGCGAAGGCCCTTGCCGTGCCGCTGGCTGTGGGCGAAGCGCTGGGCGGGGAGGCTGCGGACGGGGACGCCTTGCGCGAAAGCCTGCACCTGCTGCGCCAGAGGCTCGATGCCGCTTCCTGACGGTCTTCAGTCCCCGGCGGAACTTTGTGGGTGGCGCGCCGTTCTCACCGCGACATAAATCGGAGACTTGAGAAAAATGGCGCCCACTGATCGTGAAACAGTCATCGTGGACCGCGGCGGCAGCGGCGCGGGCGGCGTGATCATCGGGATCATCGTCGCGCTCGCGCTGATCGTCGTGGCCTACTTCGTGTTCTTCAACAACAGCGGCGGCGGCAGCGGCACGGTCGATATCGACGTGCCCGCAGTCAGCGTCGATGTCGTGCCTGACGGGCAGTAAGCCCGGTCCGGCCAATGAAAAAGGGGCGCCCACCCGGTGGGCGCCCCTTTCGTTTGGCTAGAGCGCGATGCGATAGAGGCCGAAGCCCTCGGCATTGGTCTCGCCCGTGGCTTCGATTGCGACGGCCGTCACATCCGCCAGGTGCTCGGCGGCCTTGGGTCCCGTGGCGAACAGCACGGTGGTGTCCCCGATCGGAGCCAGCGACCAGTTGCTGTCGGCCGTGGGGTTGATCGTGCCGTTCTCGACGATGAACCGCACGATGAGATCGCGGTTGGTGTCGGGACCCTTGAAGATGATGTGGTCGGCCCCGGTGCCGGGGAACGAGCCGCCGCCGCCAGCGCGGTAATTGTTGCTGGCAACGACGAATTTGGCCGCCGGGTCGATTGGCGCGCCGTCAAACATCAGGTCGACGATGCGGTTGGCGTCGGGATTGGTCACTTCCTTGCCGTCGCTCGAATATTTCGAGGGCTGGGTGAGGTCGATCTTGTAGGTGACCCCGTCGATGATGTCGAAATTGTAGGACGGGAAGTCCGGGTTGATCAGGTCGGCGTCGACGGCGCCCTTTTCGACCTGGTTGAAGATGCCGGCCGAGCGCTCCAGCCAGTCCTTGACCTCGGCGCCGGTGACGACGAGGGCCTGGATGGTGTTGGGGTAGAGATAGAGATCGGCGACATTCTTGATCGCCACCGGACCCACCGGCACATCAGTGTAATAATCCGGGCCGCCGCGGCCGCCGGCCTTGAACGGGGCCGCCGCCGACAGGATCGGCAGCTCTTCCCACTCGGTGCCCTTCATCATCTGCGCGATATACCAGGTCTGGGCCTGGCTCACGATCTGCACCGACGGGTCATCGGCCACCAGCGCGAAATAGGAGTGCAGCGGCGCAGCGGTCTCGCCCACGGCGCGGCGGATATAGTCCAGCGTCTCCTCGTGGTCGGTCTGGGCCGCCGCGATCACCTCGGCGTCGTCGGTCACCAGCGCACTCACCTTGCCCTCGACGCGCTCGAAGATCGGGCGGGCTTCCGAGGTATGGGAGACCACGGTCCACTTGCCCTCGGCATCCTGCTCGATCAGCAGGTCGACCAGGCCCATATGGCTGCCCCAGAAGCCGGGCATCACGGCCGGCTTGCCGTTCAGCGTGCCATTGGCGACGTCCACGCCCTCGATGCCCTCATAGTCGGGGCCGGGGAAGACCAGGTGGTGGTGGCCGGTCAGCACCACGTCGATGCCGTCGACGCCGGCCAGCTGCAGCGAGGCATTCTCGGCGCCCGCGCCCTGGTCGGCGGCAATGCCGGAATGGGACAGCGCCACGATGATGTCGGCGCCTTCTTCCTTCATCTTCGGCACATAGGCCTGAGCGGTCTCGACGATGTCGCGCACCTCGACCTTGCCGGCCAGGTGGCTGGCATCCCAGGTCAGGATCTGTGGCGGCAGGAAGCCGATAATGCCGACCTTGATCGTGCGGGTGCCGCCGGCGCCGTCGGTCAGTTCCTTCTCGATGATGCGATAGGGCTCGATATAGGTCTCGTCCGACAGGGCATCGGCGCCCAGCGTGCCGCGCACCAGGTTGGCCGAGACGAAGGGGAAGTCCGCGCCTTCGAGCGCCCGGTCGAGATAGTCGAGGCCATAGTTGAATTCGTGGTTGCCCAGCGTGGCGCCTTCATAGCCCAGCGTGTTCATCGCCGCGACGATGGGGTGCACGTCGCCCTGGTTGAGGCCCTTTTCATAGGCGTAGTAGTCGCCCATCGGGTTGCCCTGGATCAGGTCGCCATTGTCGAGCAGCATGGCATTGCCGGCCTCGGCACGGATCGATTCGATGATCGAGGCGGTGCGGGCCAGGCCCATCGTGTCGTTGGGCGCATCGGCATAATAGTCATAGGCGAAGACCGCGACATGCAGGTCCGTGGTCTCCAGGATGCGCAGATGCGCCTGGTTCGACTGGGCCAGCACCGCAAAGGGGTGCATGGCCGCCATGGCGCCGACGCTCGCCGAACCGGCGAGGAAGGTGCGGCGGGAAATCTTGGGCAGGAAATTCATTGGTCGTCTCCCTGACGTGTCCACATCGATGAAACAGGGCGCGGGGGCGCCATGCTCCCGAACCATGGACCTTGCGATCCCGTGCGATGCTCTTGCCGTCAGCAGGTGACGCTGGGATGACGGCGGCGTGATGACGCTATGGAATTTTGACCGGGTGGTCAATTTATGACAGTCGGTCTGGCATATGGAGGAGCCGCCTCTGCTGCTGAGAGCTTGCCAATCTAACCCCACCCCACCGCGCGGCACCTCCCCATGACGAGGAAGGGTGGAGGGGTACGGAATCCCTGACGCGCTGGCCAGGTGTCCTCATGGCCAAATTTACCTCCCCACTTATCCCCCTCCCCGAAACCTGTGGCACACTTCTCCCCATCACTCCGCATGGGCGGCCTGCAGGCGAACAGTGGCGGGGTGAGCCGGGCGCGGGTTTTGCCTCTCGCGCAGGTTCGAAACCTGGCCGCAGCATGGCGAGCGATCATGCTGCGCGATAACCGGGACTGTTCCAAAAACCGGCGCCCCGAGGCGGTCGTCGTCTCGTTTTTTAATTTACCAGAGGCGGCATCCGCCTCGGGGTCCGCCCACCGTGTGGGCAAGATCGATCCGGTGGATGGATCTGAGGTGAGCAAGCCATGAGGGCAATGCGCCGAATGGCAAGTGACAACCGCGCTGCAGGCGGCGCTTGCGCATGCCTGCCGGAACCGATTGCTTTGAAGCGGCTTGTTGCTAGGCTGGGGCACAATCGGAGAAGAACCACCATGAAATGGCGCGGCAGGCAGCAGAGCTCGAACATCGAAGACCGGCGTGGTCAGGGCGGCGGCGGGCTCGGTGGATTGGGCGGCAGCTCTTTCGGTCGCGGCGGCGGATTTCGCCTGCCAACCGGCGGCGGGGGCGGGTCGCGTGGCGGCATCGGCAGCCTGATCGGCATTGTGGTGGTGCTGGGCATCATCTGGTTCGCCACGGGCCAGAACCCGATCGACATCCTTACCGGTGGCTCGAGCACCAGCGGCTCCTCGGCCAGTTCGTCAGGACAATTGCCGACCACCGGTGAAGAGGCGGAACTGCGCGATTTCGTCGGCGTCGTCGTCAAGGAGACCGAGGACCTGTGGACCGAAGTGTTCCAGGCCTCCGGCGAGGATTATCCCGAGCCGACCGTGGTGCTGTTCACCGGTGCTGTCGACACCGCCTGCGGCGCCGCCGATTCGAGCGCCGGGCCCTTCTATTGCCCGGGCGATTCCAGGGTCTATATCGACCTCAGCTTCTACGATCAGCTGCACCGGCAGTTCGGGGCACCGGGCGATTTCGCCCAAGCCTATGTGCTGGCCCATGAAGTGGGGCACCACATCCAGAACATTACCGGCGTGCTGCCCGAGTTCAACCAGCGCCGCGCCAGCATGAGCCAGGAAGAGGCCAATGCCTATTCGGTACGGGTCGAGCTGCAGGCCGATTGCTATGCGGGTGTCTGGGCCAATTATGCCGGGCAGGAGGATCTGCTGGACAGCGGCGATATCGAGGAGGCGCTCAACGCCGCCAGCCAGATCGGCGACGATACGCTGCAGAAGCGCATGCAGGGCTTTGCCGTGCCCAAGACCTTCAACCACGGTACCTCGGCGCAGCGAAAAACCTGGTTCGAACGCGGTTATACTTCTGGCAATCCTGGCGATTGTGATACGTTCTCGGGCAACGTGTAACGATATAATCGGTGGACTAGACAGTGCTGGGAATACCCGAAAGCGTCATGCCGCATGTGCGGCGGTTTGGCTTTTCCGGCGTCATCGCCGTTGCAGTGGTGGTGGTGATGATCTTCGGCATCAACCCCATCACCGTGCTCACCGGGCAAGTGGCTGAGCCGCTGCCGCATACGACGCTGACGGCGCTGGAAGCCATCGCCGCGGGTGAGGATGAGCCGGAGGCGCTGGTCGACGCCGTGAGCCGCGAGGCCAATGGCTTCTGGGAACGGGCCTTCCGCAGCGCCGCCGTGCACTATCCACCGGTCGCGCTCAAGATGGTGCCGACCAAGGCCGAGCTGGGCTGCGGCATGGCCGGCTCTGATGTCGGCACCTTCTATTGCCCCGATGACAGTACGGTCTATGTCGACATGGCCACCTATGCCGATCTGGTCGCCAGCTTTCCGGCAGAGGGTCACAAGGCGGAGGGCTATCTGATCGGGCTGGCCTATGGTCATCACGTGCAGGCCGCGCTCGATCAGTTCGAGGCGCTCGAGAGCCTTGATGCGGCGGAGAGGGCAGTGCGCGAGCAGCAGCTGGGCGCCCAGGCCGCCTGCTATAGCGGCGCCTGGACCAAGTGGGCGGGGCTCGAAATCCTGCTCGATGATCCGGCGATCGTACGGGCGATCGATTCGGTCAGCACCGGGCGGGATGTCACCACCGCGCCGTCCCGCGCCCCCATTCCCCGCGCCTTGACGCCGCCGAGCGCGGCCTTCCGCGCACACGGCTATGGCCTGGGCTATGCCATTCCCGCCGCGGGCAGCTGCCGCATGGAGAATATTGGCCAGCCGATCTGAAACATGGCTGCCGCCGCAGCGTTATCCCCGCACAGACGGAGGATGCTATGATCGGCAATATGAGCAGCGTGGTTTTTGAATATTTTGCCGATGACGGGCGGTTTCCCAACAACGTCCTGCCGGTCGTGATCTATCGGCGCGCGATTTCGCAGGCGGAAGCGTCGCCCGAGGCCATGGAGGCGCTGTTCGACGGCAATGGCTGGCCGAGCCAGTGGCGCTCCGGCATCTTCGATTATCACCACTATCATTCGACCGCCCATGAATGCCTGGGCATGGCCCGTGGCAGCGCTACGCTGCGGCTGGGCGGGCCGGAGGGCCGGGATGTAGCCGTGGCCGCAGGCGATGTCGTCTTGCTGCCCGCGGGCACGGCGCATCAACGCGTCAAGGCGAGCGCGGATTTCCTGGCCGTCGGCGCCTACCCGCCCGGGCAGGACTGGGACCTGCTGCGGGGCGATCCCAGTGATCGTCCCGAAGCCGACAAGCGCATTGCCGCGGTGCCCTCACCCAGCACCGATCCGGTCGGCGGGCAGGGCGGGCCGGTGCTGGAAATGTGGCGTTAGGCGGCGGGCGCTGCGTGTTCGGGGCGCTCTTCCATGCCCTTTTGGGCGCGGACATGGTTGAGGAAGCGCGTGAACAGGTAATGACTGTCGCGCGGGCCGGGGCTGGCTTCGGGGTGGTACTGCACCGAGAAGATCGGCTTGCCGTCGACGCGCAGGCCGGCATTGGAATTGTCGAACAGCGAGATATGCGTCTCGGTGACGCCGGAGGGCAGGCTCGCCTTGTCCACGGCAAAGCCGTGGTTCATCGAGGTGATCTCCACCTTGCCAGTGGTGAGGTCCTTGACCGGATGATTGGCGCCGTGATGGCCCTGATGCATCTTGGACGTGGTGCCGCCCAGCGCCAGGCCGAGCAGCTGGTGCCCCAGGCAGATGCCGAAGACCGGCTTGCCGGTTTCCATCAGCTTCTGGATCGTGGGCACGGCATATTTGCCGGTCGCCGCCGGATCGCCCGGGCCGTTGGAGAGGAAGATGCCGTCGGGATTGTGCGACAGCACATCCGCGGCAGTTGCCGTGGCGGGCACGACCGTCACCCTGGCGCCCTGGTCGGCGAGGCACCGCAGGATATTGCGCTTGGCGCCGTAGTCGATAGCCACGATGTGGAAGTCGGGATTCTCGAGCTTGCCGTAGCCCTTGTCCCACTGCCAGCCCGTCTGGTCCCAGTGATAGGTCTGGGCGGTCGTGACTTCCTTGGCCAGGTCCAGTCCCTCGAGGCCGGGAAAGGCCTTGAGCTCGGCATTGATCGAGCCGAGGTCGAAAATGCCGGTCGGGTCATGGGCGATGACGCCGTTGGGCATGCCGTTTTCGCGGATCAGCGCGGTCAGGGCCCGGGTGTCGATGCCGGTAATGCCGATGATGTTGCGCTTCTTGAGCCAGGCATCGAGCTTTTCGGCGGCACGGTAATTGGACGGGTTGGTGATGTCGGCCTTGAGCACGACGCCACGGACACCCGACAAGGCGGCCATGTTGACCGTCTCGATATCCTCGTCATTGGTGCCGACATTGCCGATATGGGGGAAGGTGAAGGTGATGATCTGGCCCGCATAGGAGGGGTCGGTCAGCACTTCCTGGTAGCCGGTCATGGCGGTGTTGAAGCACACTTCGCCGGCGGCATGCCCGATGGCGCCGATGCCGCGGCCTTCCAGGCGCGTACCGTCTGCAAGGATCAGAAGGGCGGTCGCGGGGGATTGCTGCCAGCCGGTCACGGTGGGCCTCCAAGAATTGGTTTCATATGGTCGCGCGGCCGAACCGGAATAGTCTGGGACTTTTCCTGCCACGCTCTGCGATGTCGATTGAGGCCTCGTATTAGAAGCCCGGGCGCGCCAGCGCAAGTGGCGCGACCGCCTTATTGTGCCTATATGGGTCCAGCAAAACGCATAGCAAGAGGACATAATCCCATGCGCGAACAGTTCAGCGAGGGGCTCAAGACCGCCCTCAAGGCCCGCGATACGCGGCGCACTGCCACGCTCCGGGCCATCACTGCGGCCATCAAGGACAAGGATATCGCCATCCGGCAGGAGAACCGCGGTCCGGCCACCAATGAGGAAATCCTCGCCATCGTGCAGAAGATGGTCAAGCAGCGCGAAGAGAGCTTTGCCATCTATGCGCAGGCCGGCCGCGCTGACCTCGCCACGGTGGAAAAGGAAGAGATCGATATCCTCAACGAGTTCCTGCCCAAGGCTTTGACCGATGACGAAGTCGAGGCCGCTATCCGGGCCGCCATCGCCTCGACCGGGGCCGAAGGCGCCAAGGACATGGGCAAGGTCATCGCCCAGCTCAAGGTCGACTATCCCGGTCGCATCGACTTCGGCAAGGCCAGCGGCAAGGTGCGTGCGGCGCTGGCCGGCTGATCAGGCAATGGCGCGGGGTGGGCCGGTAACCCGGTTGCGCCCGTGGCCCTTGGCCTTATAGAGCGCCGCATCGGCGCGGCTGAGTACCGACGAAAAGCCCTCGCCATGGCCACTGGTGGCGACGCCAACGCTGACCGTGGCCGGAATGATCTCTGCCCCGATCCGGGCCGGGGTCGCCTCGAAATCGGCGCGGATGCGCTCGGCAATGGCCTTGGCATGTTCGATCGGCACGGCCGGCAGGATGGCGCAGAATTCTTCGCCGCCGATGCGGGCCAGTGTATCGTCCTGGCGCATGCCCAGGCCCGCGATGACGCCGAATTGCTGGATCACCGCGTCGCCAGCGGCATGCCCCTGCCGGTCGTTGATCTGCTTGAAGTGGTCGATATCGAACATCAGCACCGCCGTTCCTGCGGGCAGGTCGGTATCACCAAAGCCGTCAAACAAGGCCCGCCGGTTCAGCAACCCGGTCAGCGAATCGGTCATCGCGTCCTGCTGGTGCCGCTTGGTGGCGCGGAACTGGTTGAGCGTCAGCGACAGCGCCCCCACCCCGGTGAGGCCGACAATGGCCATGATCGAGTTGAACTGTTCGGCCCAATTGCTGGGCGGCGCGGTGAGAACCAGTTCTCCGTCGAGAATCAGAAGAGCGGCGCAGGCCAGAAATGAGATGCTCGTCACGCCGTAGAGGCCCGCATTGGCCATCAGGTGCAGCGGCGCCTCGGCCCGGCCGGCCCAGTATTGATAGGCCGAAAGGGCCATGAACACGGCGCAGGACAGGTTGAGCATCACGGTGCCAACACCACTCAATCCGAGCACGAAAGGAATGTTGGTCGCGACAATGGCGGTGGTCCACAAGACAGCTGGCAGCACCCAGGAGGTGCTTCCCAACCGAAACTGGATGGCACCCAGATAGATGAGTGCCATGCCGGTGATGAGCAAGGTGAATGGCCCCACCTGCGTCAGCAGGTCATAGGCGCCGCTGCGCAGGCCAAGCAGGGCCAGGGCGACGACGATGAAGGCCATGCCGCCCGCCCAGCTGATGAGGTAGCTGTCGCGGCGCGCACCGAGCCAACTGATGAGCAATGTCACCATGAGGGCGCTGCCGGAAAAGGCGATGGCGACCATCAATGTGGCATTGTCGATCATGACGTGCTCCGCCCGCCTTCCGGCTCACCCGGTCATTCGGGTGCCATAGCGGAAAATGACCGGGCAATGAATACCGAGCCACGGCATGGTGAGGAAAGCATTAAGCCCGGCAGGATTGTCTGGCCGCTACTCGGCCGGTTGCGGCAGCGCCCCAGGGGAGCGGCGTTCCAGCCAATACGAGCCGATGGCGATAAGCACGGCCATCACCAGCGCCACGGTGCCGATCAGCGGCAGGTTGCGGTAGCCGAAGCCGCCATCGAGCAGCGTGGCCCCCAGGATGGCGCCTATGGCTATGCCGATATTGAAGCCGGTCGGTATCAGCGCAGAGGCAAGGTTCGGCGCGTCGCCGGCCCAGGCCAGCACGCGGGACTGGACGGGCGAGCCGAAGGCAAAATTGACGCCGCCCCAGAATACCACTGCGATGGCCATGATCATGGGGTAGGGGCTCACCACGTAGAGCAGTGCAAAGGAGAGCGCCTGGGTGGTCAGGATGACGATCAGGGAGGGCATCAGCTTCCAGTCGGCCAACCGGCCGCCCACGAAGACACCTATGGTCGCGCCGACGCCGTAGAGCAGCAATATCCAGGGCACGACGCCGGCATCCAGGCCGGTCACTTCAAGCAGCAGCGGCGCGATATAGGTAAAGAGGCTGTACTGCCCGATCATCACCAGGATGACGATGGCCAGGGAGGTCACGATCTGCTGGCGACCCAGCGCCTTGAACTCGCGCAGGAAGCTCCCGGTCGTGCTGGATCGACCGGTGGCCGCCGGCAGGAAGAGCGCGACGGAAAGCGTCGCCGCCAGGCCAAGCGCACCGACGGCCCAGAAGGTGGCGCGCCAGCCCAGTGCATTGCCTATGGCCGTCCCCGCGGGGACGCCCAGAATATTGGAGACAGTCAGGCCTGACAGGATCAGCGCTACGGCAAAGCCACGCTTGTCCGCGGGCACCAGATTGACCGCCACGATGGCCGCGATGCCGAAATAGGTGCCGTGGACAATGGAAACCAGCACCCGCGCGGCCATGAGCAGCTCGAAGCTGGGTGCCAGCGCACACAGGATCTGGCCGAGGGTGAAGGTGGCGCCGAGCAGCAGGATCAGCGTCTTGCGTGAGAGCTTCTTGGTCGCCACCGCCAGGAGTGGTCCGCCGATGGCAATGCCGATTGCATAGCCACTGACCAGATAGCCGGCGATGGGGATCGAGATGCCGAGGCCGGTCGCGACGTCGGGCAGCACGCCGGCGATGACGAATTCCGCCGTTCCGAAGGCGAAGGCGGCGAGGAAGAGCGCGAAAAGTGGAAGTGACATGAAATCAACCGCCCCAGGCGGACCTCGACTGAAGCAGCCTCAAATCATGGGCAGAGCGGGGTGGCAATCCACAAATAACCGGCGCGACTATAGAAAATCTCAAAGCCGCAGATGCTTGGCATTGCGGCGAACTGCGCTAAGGTGCTGGCGGGACAAGGCGGCCGCCGCCGCGCAGGAGGCTAGAAATGACGGTTTCGGCTACAACGAAAAGGCGCTTCGCGCTGGCAACGGCGTTGCGCGGGGCTTTGATGCTGCTGGCAGGGCTCTACGCCATCGTGTTCCCTGCGGAGGCGCTCACGGTTCTGGTCCTGGCCGGCGGCATCCTGCTCATCGTCGATGGCGTCTTGGGCCTATGGAGCCTCACTTTCGGCGGCGGCAAGAGCGGCAATTACTGGTTTGACGTGGTGTCCAACGTGCTGTCGCTGATCCTGGGCGTGCTATTCTTTCTCCAGCCCTTCATCGCGACGATATTCACGGTCACCCTGCTCTCCAGCCTGATCGGCATTGCCGCGCTGATCGTGGGCGTAATGCAGATTGTCGTCATCGTGCGCGAGCGCGAGCACTATGCGCGAATCTGGCCGGTCGTGCTCTCCGGTATATCCTATATCCTGCTCGGACTGGTCTTCCTGTTCTTCCCGCTGCTGTCGGCCTCGCTCGGCATGATCTTCGGCGGCGTCCTGCTGGTCTTCTTTGCCTTCGGCCTGTTCGGCTGGGCATGGCGGCTCTACCAGCGCAGCAAGACCGCCTAGGTCTGCGCGGCGCGTTCGGCTTCAGTCTCACGTTGCAGCTCGGCGTTTATCGTCGCGCCGAGCACAACAATGAGTGCGGAATTGTACATCCAGAGTAGCAGCACGATAGCCGTGGCCAGCGAGCCGAAGGTGGCTTCGAACTGGCCGAGGCGCTCGACGTAGAACGAGAAGATGGCGCAGACAAGCAGCCAGAGCACCGTGGCGATGATGGCGCCCGGCCAGATCCAGCGGGCCCGTTTTGAGCGGCGATCGGGCGCAAAGCGATAGAAGGCCGCTATGGCCAGCACGCCGAGACCAAGCAATATAGGCCAGCGTAGCCAGAGGACCAGTACCTGGCCCGAGCCCAGCCAGGGCAGGGTGGCGAAATAGGCAGGGATCAGCGCCACCAGGGTGAGCACCGTCATCATCACGATCCCGGCTATGAAGGTGACGCTGATCGACATGTAGATGGCCGCAAGGAAGCCACGCTTGTCGGGCTCCGCATGGGTCCGGGAGGTTGCGTACATCAAGGCCGCCACGCCCCGCGAACTGCTCCAGGCGGCGACAAGCAGAGAGATCGACAGGCCTATGCCCAGGCCGCTGCGGGGCTGCTCCAGCAGTGTGACCAGCTGGCTGGCCAGGGTCTGCCGCACGGTCTCGGGAATGAGACCCTCCAGGCGATCGATCATATCGGCCAGGAAGGTCGGCTTGGCAAAAAGCCCCAGAACCAGGACCATGCTGGCCACTGCCGGAAACAGGGACAGAAAGCCGAAATAGGCGACACCAGCGCAGCGCATGGCGGTATCCATGCGCGTCATCGCCCGGGCGGTGCGCCAGAGGACGCGTCGCCAGCGGCGCCGATAGTTCTTGCGTATGGGAGCGGCCGTGGCCCGGACGGTTGTGTCAGTCATCTCGATCAACGTCGACCGGTGAACGAAGTTGCCGCGCCCGCGGTGGCTGTGGAAAAGCTCCTTGCTGATGACTTCGCGAATGGGATTGCTTAGGTAACAGGCATGCGCTTTTCCGATCAGTTCCTCGACGAAATCCGCCAGCGCCTGCCGATTACGCAGGTGGTGGGCGAGCATGTCATCTGGGACAAGCGCAAAAGCCAGCCTGGCAAGGGCGACATGTGGGCCTGTTGCCCATTCCACGGCGAGAAGAGCCCGAGCTTTCACGCCGATGACCGACGCGGCATCTACCATTGCTTCGGTTGCGGCGTGTCTGGTGATCATTTTCGTTTCTTGACCGAAAAGGCCGGGATGAGTTTCCCCGAGGCGGTCGAGAAGCTGGCCGGCATGGCCGGCGTGCCGATGCCGGCACGCGATGAGCGGCAGGAAAAGCGCGAAGCCGAACGCAAGAGCCTGATCGACGTCATGGAGCTGGCGACGAAATATTTTGAGGCAGCCCTGCAGCACAATATCGGGGCGCGTGCGCGCGGATACCTCCTGGAACGCGGTGTGTCGGCGCAAAGCCAGACGCGCTTCCGCATCGGCTTTGCCCCGGACAGCCGCAACGGGCTCAAGGAGCATCTGGCGCAGAATGGCGTCTCGGCGCAGGACATGATCGATACGGGACTGGTCACCAACCGCGATGGCGACCCGCTGACTTATGATCGCTTCCGCAACCGGGTGATGTTCCCGATCATGGATTTCCGCGGCCGCGTGATCGCCTTTGGCGGCCGAGCCATGTCGGCGGATGTACCGGCAAAGTACCTCAACTCGCCCGAGACCGAGCTCTTCCACAAGCGCCAGACGCTCTATAACGGCCAGACCGCCCGGCAAGCCGCGCGCGATGGCAGCACGGTCATTGTCGTCGAGGGTTATCTCGACGTGATTGCTGCCGTGAGTGCGGGCTTTGAGGGCACGGTGGCCCCGCTGGGCACAGCCCTGACCGAGGAGCATCTGCAGCTGCTGTGGCGGATGAGCCCGGACCCTGTGCTGTGCTTTGACGGTGACAAAGCCGGTCTCAAGGCGGCCGAGCGGACGGCCGACCTGGTCATGCCCCATCTCAAGCCGGGCTTTACGGTCCGGATCGCCACGCTCCCGGAAGGGCAGGATCCAGACGATCTGATCAAGGCGCAGGGCAGGGCCGCCTTCGCCGATGTGATCGAGAGGGCGCGAAGCCTCTCCGATGTGATCTGGAGCATGGAAACCGGCGGCCTGGTGCCCGAGACCCCGGAGGCGCGGGCGGCCCTCCAGGCCAGATTGCGGGAGCGCTCCAATTCGATCCAGGACGGGTCGGTACGGTTCCACTATGCCCAGGCATTCGACGAGAAGCTGCGCGCCTTCCTCGCGCCGGTGCGGCAGAACCGGTTCGAGCCGCGTGGCGGGCAGCAGCGCTATGGCCAGAGCGGCGCCTATGGGTATCCGAGCCGGGGGACGCCGAGGCTTGTCGTATCCGACACGCTCCGCAATTCGCGCCTGCTGAAGCCCGGGTCGATGGCGGAGGCCACACCGCGAGAGGCGGCCATCATCCTGAGCCTCGTCAATCACCCGGCACTCGTCGAGGACAAGTTCGAGATGCTGGCGGCACTCGACTTCGACACGCCCAGCGCACAAAAAGTGATGAGCGAGATTCTGAGCCTCGTGGTGCGGCACCACGACATCTCGTCGGATGACCTGAAAGCCGCGCTGGGCGCCCGTGGGCATGGGGCTGCGCTGGACCGGATGAGCGATGTTCTGGCGCGACAGGGCGTATGGCAGGCCGCATCCGAGATCGCGCTGGTCGATGCCGAGACCGGATTGAGTCACGCCCTGGCCTTGCATAACAAGAAAGTTCAGCTAAATAGGGAACTCAAGGCAGCCGAAGCGGCGCTGGGCGAAGACCCGAGCGAAGAAACCTTTGAAAGGCTGCGGGACATCAAGAACCAGATTACCACTGTCGATGGCACAGAGGCATTGATCGAAGGATTTGGTTCGTTATCGGGACGCGCGACACGCAGCTTTTAGGGATTGTCTCTGAAAGCCGGCGAGTACGCGCGATTTTGCATATGGCTTGTGTGAAATTTATCCGAGGCGAACCCGGCAGCTCTTGAGGCGTTAACGCCTGAGTTACCGAACCTTTACCTTGCCTTGAGGTGTCACCACTTAAGCCTTTACCCGGACCCAGGCGCTATGGGTTCCGACGGAGTACCACATGGCCACCAAGGCAGCACCCAAGTCCACCAAGGAAACCGAGAAGCCGGAAGCCGGCGCCCCAGAGGCGACGAATGACAGCCCGCTGCTCGATCTTTCCGATGCCGCCGTAAAGAAGCTCATCAAGGTCGCCAAGAAGCGCGGCTATGTCACCTATGAAGAGCTCAATGCGGTGATGCCCTCGGACGAGGTCTCGTCCGAGCAGATCGAAGATTTCATGTCCATGTTCTCCGACATGGGCATCAATGTCGTCGACGAAGACGAGGTCGAAGAGACCGAAGTCGAGAAGGACGAGGAAGACCAGGGCCAGGAAGTGGCGCCGGCTACCGGCTCGGCCGTGTCCACCACGTCCAACACCAAGACGGGCGCAGACCGCACCGATGATCCGGTGCGCATGTATCTGCGCGAAATGGGCTCGGTCGAGCTGCTGAGCCGCGAGGGCGAAATCGCCATCGCCAAGCGCATCGAGGCCGGTCGCGAGACCATGATCGAAGGCTTGTGCGAAAGCCCGCTGACCTTCCAAGCCATCATCATCTGGCGCGACCAGCTCGCCCAGGGCGAAATCCTGCTGCGCGACATCATCGATTTGGAAGCCACCTATGCTGGCCCCGACGCCAAGCAGGCAGCTCCGTCACCGGACCTGGTCAATCTCAACGCCGCGCCCAAGATGGAAGCGGTAGTTGAAAAGCCCAAGGCGCCGGCGCCCAAGCGCGCCTCGGGCAATGACGAAGACGATTATGTTCCCGAAGAGCCGCAGGCTCCGCAGGATCCGGCGCCCGATGACGACGACGACGAATATGAGAACGCGCTGTCGCTTTCGGCCATGGAAGCCGAGCTGAAGCCGCAGGTGGTGGAAACCTTCGACCGCATCGCCGAAGCCTATGGCAAGATGCGAGAAATGCAGGACAAGCATGCCGAGGACCGCACGGCCTCGGTGTCGGATGCCGACCGCAAGAAGATCGATGCGTTCCGCGTCGAGGTCATCGCCGACGTCAAGTCGTTGTCGCTCAATGCCGGCCGTATCGAGAACCTCGTCGAGCAGCTCTACGACATCAACAAGCGTCTGGTGAAGCTGGAGGGCCGCCTGCTGCGCCTGGCCGAGAGCTATGGCGTCAAGCGCGAGAAGTTCCTCGAGAGCTATTATGGCCGCGAAGTCGATCCCACCTGGGAAGCCTCGCTCGAGAGCTTCGAGGGCAAGGGCTGGAGCGAATTCGCCAAGCGCGAAGCCGATACCATCCACGAAATCCGCGGTGACGTAGCGACGCTGGCGACCGAAGCCGGCCTCAACATCGCCGAATACCGCCGCATCGTGCACAAGGTGCAGAAGGGCGAGCGCGAAGCTGCTATCGCCAAGAAGGAAATGGTCGAGGCCAACCTGCGCCTCGTGATTTCCATCGCCAAGAAATACACCAATCGCGGCCTGCAGTTCCTGGATCTGATCCAGGAGGGCAATATCGGCCTGATGAAGGCCGTCGACAAGTTCGAGTATCGCCGCGGCTACAAGTTCTCGACCTATGCGACCTGGTGGATCCGCCAGGCGATCACGCGCTCGATCGCCGATCAGGCACGCACCATCCGTATCCCGGTGCACATGATCGAGACGATCAACAAGATCGTCCGTACCAGCCGCCAGATGCTGCACGAAATCGGCCGCGAACCGACTCCCGAGGAGCTCAGCGAAAAGCTGCAGATGCCTTTGGACAAGGTCCGCAAGGTGCTCAAGATCGCCAAGGAGCCGATCTCTCTTGAGACGCCGATTGGCGACGAGGAAGATTCCAACCTGGGCGATTTCATCCAGGACGTGAATGCGATCCAGCCGATCGACGCGGCGATCCAGAGCAACCTGCGGGAGACGACGACCCGGGTGCTGGCGTCGCTGACGCCGCGCGAGGAACGCGTGCTGCGCATGCGCTTCGGCATCGGCATGAACACCGATCACACGCTCGAAGAAGTCGGCCAGCAGTTCTCGGTGACGCGCGAGCGTATCCGGCAGATCGAAGCCAAGGCGCTGCGCAAGCTCAAGCATCCGAGCAGGAGCCGCAAGCTGCGGAGCTTCCTCGACAACTAGGAGCGGCTGGTGATGGCCGATCCGCGCCTCAAGGTTACAAGCATCAGGGCCATCGTGCCGTTCAAGCTGGTCGTGACCTTTTCGGATGGATCATCGGGTACGTTCAACGCGGCACCGATGATTGCGGAGCGCGGTGAAGGAACCGAGCCGTTGCGTGACCGGCGCTTCTTTGGCACGGTCGAGCTGGCCAACGGCAAGCCGATCTGGCCGAACCACTTCGATCTCTCGCCCGGCTGGTTGCGCGAGGAAATGGAAAAACGCGGCGAACTGCAATTGCCGCTGCCGGTCCGCCGCAAGCGCTGACTGGACGAAAAGAGGAGACGAGCCATGTCGTTTTGGAAGAATCTGTTCGGTGGCGGTGGTTCGTCGAGCAACGAGCCGGCTGGCGACAAGGTGCTCGGCGAGGAAGGCTATAAGGGCTTCCTGATCAAGGCGATCGAGATGAAGGCCGGCAGCGAGCTGCAGCTGGCCGGGACGATCGAGAAAGACATCGGTGGCGAGCTGAAGACGTATCGCTTCGTCCGCGCCGACCGTATGAGTTCTCGCGACGACCTGATCCCCCTGGCACTGGCCAAGGGCAGGCAGATCATCGACGAGCAGGGCGAACATATATTCCGCTAGCCCGGACTATCGCAATTTATGGCACTGCCGGTGATCGCGGACCTCAGGTCCTGCGAGACCGGCTTGCCGCACAGGAGAATGACCATGGCAAGAAAGCCAACCGCACGCAGCGAATTCGTAATGTTCGACGTCATCTATGAAGATGGCAGCCAGCGGTCCAACCGCAAGGTGGATTCGAGCCTGCTTGGCGGGCTGGACGGCGATGAGCCGGCCCGCACCGCCATCATGGATCAGGACCGCGCCATCTCGGAAAAATCCGGCATGCCGCCGCTGCAGATCAAGACGATCAAGCGGAGCGGGAAGTAGTCCCCAGCGCCTTGTCGACAGCCGGTTTCACCACTGTTCCATAGAGTTCGATGGCCCGCATGACCTTGTCGTGCGGTAACGTGCCGACGCTCAGTTGCAGGCCAAACCGGTCGTGCTTGAACCATTCATGCTGCATCAGGATCTTGTCGATGATCTCCTGCGGCGAGCCCATGAAATAGGCGCCCTGCGGGGTGGCTCCGGCATCGAACTGCGCACGAGTGGTCGGCGGCCAGCCGCGCTCCTTGCCGATCCGGCTCATGGCGGCGCTGTGGGCGGGGAAGGCGATATCACGCGCATCCTGGCTATCCGCGGCGATGAAGCCATGCGAGCTGATGCCGACCGGCAGTGACGTCGGATCGCGGCCGACCTTCTCGGCGGTCTCCCGGTAAAACTGGACCAGCGGGGCGAACTGCCTGGGCTGACCGCCGATGATGGCAATCATCAGGGGCAGGCCATAATAGGCGGCGCGGGCGACGGAGTTTGGCGTCCCGCCGACCGCGATCCAGACGGGCAGCGGGTCCTGCACGGGCTTCGGATAGAGCTCGATCCCCGGAATGGGCTTTGTGTGGGCACTGCCTGGCCAGTTGACCTTGCCGCCTTCCCGGATCTTGAGCAACAGTTCGAGTTTTTCCTCGAACAGGCTATCATAGTCGTTGAGATCAAGCCCGAAGAGCGGAAAGCTCTCGATGAAGGAGCCACGGCCCGCCATGATCTCGGCGCGGCCATTGCTGATCAGGTCGAGCGTGGCAAACTGCTGCCAGACGCGGATCGGATCCTCCGAGCTCAACACCGTGACTGCAGTCGACAGGCGGATGGTCTTGGTGCGGGCAGCCGCAGCCGCAAGGATCGTCACCGGCGCCGAGGCGACGAAATCGGGCCGATGATGCTCGCCCAGCCCGTAGAAGGCCAGGCCAAGCTGATCGGCCAGCTCGATCTCTTCGAGCAGATCCTTCAGCCGGTCAGACGGGCTTTGCAGCTCGTCCCCATTCAGCGGATCGGGCGTATTTTCGGCGAAGGAATAAAGGCCGAGTTCCATCTGGATACCTCATGTTTGGTTCACAGATGGCTTGCCCGGCGGGTGCGATCAAGAACGCACACGAGTGTAACCGCGCACCTCGTCGGTGCGCGGCGGGATGGATCAGACGTTGCTGCCAGACGGCGTATAGGCGAAGGGGGCAGGTGCTGGTGACGGCTGGGGCGCCTTCTCCCCAGCTGCCTTATGGATTTCGCTGACCAGCGCGGGATCGAGCTTGAGCTTGGTGGCCAGCGCATCGAGATAGGCGCGTTCTGCTGCCGTCTCGGCCGTAATAGCGACCAGGGAGGCTGCGTAGATTTCGGAGGCGTGTGCGGGCGTGTCAGCACGGGCAACGACGGCGTTGATATCGAGCGGGCTCGATAGTTCATCGAAGACCCATGCCTTCTCCTCCGACGACAGGTTCATCGTCTCCAGCTTGCCGAAGATCGCCTCCTTCTCCTCGGCATCGATGCGGCCATCGGCCTTGGCCGCGGCGATCATGGCGCGGACCAATGTCTTGCCCAGTTCCTCCTGGCCCTGCGTGTCGCTTGCGGGGGGGATGAAAGCATCCTGTGCTGGGGCGCTGGGGGCGCCGGCCTGCTGATTGTTCTGGTAGTTCTGCCAGGCATTGTAGGCAAGCCCGCCTACTGCGGCCACGGCTCCGAGCTTGACGGCATTGCCGGCGAGCTTGCCCAGTCCACCGCCACTCAGCAGCATGCCGGCCGCAAGTCCCGCGGCGCCGGTCATGGCCGTGCGCTGCGTATTCTTGTCGGTCTGTAGGGCTTTGACGATCTGATCGATATTGAACATGGGAGCTCCCTTTCTGGTCGTTGTCGGAGATGGGTAGCGATGGGGTACAGTGCAAGGCAGCGCTGTGCGGGTGCGACCCTTTGCACGTGCAGCGAACATAGAAAGACCCCGGCCGAAGCCGGGGTCTCGATGATGGCACCAGAGGGAGAACTGATGGCATCGGACGTCAGTTTTGACGTTACTGAGCGGCGGGGGCAGCCGGTTCAGCAACCGGGGCAGCTTCGGTAGCCGGAGCCTCAACCGCGGGAGCTTCCGTCGCCGGAGCGGCGTCAGTCGCAGGGGCAGCAGGGGCCTCAGTCATCGGGGCCGCGTCAGTGGCCGGAGCCGCCGGAGCTTCCGTCATCGGAGCCGGGGCAATGGCCGGATCGGCCGGAGCCTCAATAGCGGGGGTGGTGCTATTGACGTCAACCGTGGTCGACGGGCCGGAATTGGCCGAGAAGACCAGGTAGCCGATGGCCAGCAGGGCCAGGGCGACGATAATGCCGACAAACCAACCTGTGCCACTGCTTTCGCGGGTGTACACGGTCCGGTTGCCATCGTTCGTATAAACGGTATCGCGTTCAGGGATAGCCATGATTTCGCTCCTTTGTTTCACCGTATGGCAAAGAAACGCGGGCCTTTTATTTTCGTTCCCGAACGCGTGATCACGCTGCGTGCAGATTGTCGCAGCTAAAATTCAGTTATGGATTCAATGCATTGACGCAACACGGGTCGACGGCATGTGTCGCTCGGCGTGGACCCGAATGCGAAAAAATCAAATATCGGGACCCTTGGCGCTGCCCGGCTTCTTGGAGATTTTGTCGATCAGGGCCAGGAACAGGGCCGAGGCGATGAAGGTGACATGGAGGATCGTGTACCACATGATCTGGTTGTCGGTGTATTGCGGCACGTTGAGGAAGATCTGCAGAAGGTGGATCGAGGAGATCGCCACGATTGTCGAGGCTACCTTGATCTTGAGCGAGCCCGCATCGATCTGGCCCAGCCAGTGGACCTCGCCCTCATTGTCGAAGCGCGACACGAAGTTCTCGTAGCCCGAGATGATGACCATGACGACAAGGCTTGCGATCAGCGCCGCATCGATCAGGCCAAGCACCTTCAGAATGGTCTCGGTTTCGTCCATTCCCATCATGTGGCTGGCAAAATCCCACAGCTTGACGCCGAACGTGACGGCATAGAGCGCCAGCGCAATGCCCAGTCCGATGTAGAAGACCACCAGCAGCCAGCGGGACGCCAGGATGATGCTCTCGACGAAGATTTCCAGCCGCTTCATGGGATGCTCCAGGATCGATAGCGGCAGGGATAGCAATTTCTGCGAAACTGGCAAGACGTCTGGCGGGCAGGGCACATGACAAAAAGAAAGGCCGGGCGCTGGGCCCGGCCTTTCCGCTATTTGTGGCCGACGATCAGTTCGCTGCGGTCGTGATCAGCGGCGTGATGCGGCGGATGGTGACGCGACGGTTTTCGCGCTCCGCAGTCTCGGTGCGGATCTTGAGATAGCGCTCGCCATAGCCCTGGGTGGCCAGGTTTTCCGGCGGCACGTCGTAGAAGTCAGTCAGGATGCGGGCCACGGTGGCCGCGCGCAGATCCGACAGGCGCAGGTTCGAGATATCCGAGCCGACGGCGTCCGTATGCCCTTCGATCAGGAAGGTCTCGCTGGGGTTGCGCTCCAGCAGGGCCAGCATGGCGTTCGCCACGCTCGAGAGGGCACCGACCTGGTCGCGGCCGATCGTGGCAGCGCCGGTGTCGAAGGTCAGGCCGCCGACTTCGAGCTTGCGCACGCTGTCGCGAACACGGGCCGAACGCTTGACTTCGTCGATCGAGTAGAGGCGGGCAACCTGTTCAACCGGCGGCTGCTGGAAGAACACTTCGACCTCGTTCTCGTCGGCGAATTCGGCGTCGAGCACGTAGTCCTGCACCGGAATATTGAGGCGCAGCGGCGGCAGATCCTCGCCCGGGTCACGCCAGACGATCAGGTCGTCGCTATAGCGATCATCGAAATAGGCCAGGACGTATTCACGGCCATCGGGCGTGATGCGCGAACGGCGCAGGATATCGCCGTTGCGGTTGCGCACGGTGACAATCTGGGTGCCATCGGGCCGCGTGATGGTCTCACGGGTCCGGCCGTTGCTCAGGTTCTCATAGAAGATCTCGTCTTCCTGAGCGTTGTAGAAGCGATCGGTATCCTGACCGACCGAGTTCACCACCAGCTGGCTGCCAATCTGCAGGATGACCTGCGTAATGGCCTGGCCTGGATCGAGCGGCGTCACGTTGTTCTGCTGAACATTGTTCTGCTGGCCGATATTGGTGGTCGAATTGTCCACCGTGTTGTTCTGCGTGTTGTTGGTGACGTTGTTCGTGATGTTGTTCACGACATTGGTCTGTTCGATGATCGTCACGTTCTGAGGCACTTCGGGTTCAGCAAGAGCCTGGACGGCCATGGCTTCGCCCTGCTCCTCGGTGACCGAGATACGCGCCGTTTCTTCCGGAGCAATGTTTGCCTGGGCGGCGGCATCGCTCTCGGGCGGCGCTTCAGCAGGTGCCTCGGCAACAGGCTCGGCCTGAACTTCGGCTTCAGCTTCACCTTCAACGGCCGGGGCCGTCTCTTCATCTTTGGCGCTGTCGAGCACGGGAGCAACCTGCTCCTGAGTCACGCCCTCGGGAAGCTCCTCGACGATTTCGACCGGCTCTTCGGCAACGGGTGCGGCCGGGTCAACGGCAGGCTGCTCGGGAGCAACCGGCGCTTCTGGCATTTCCGGCACGGCAGGCAGAGACAGGCCATAATCGGCCAGGCAGGTGTTGGTATCTGGGAAGCCAGCTTCGGCGCAGAGTGCGTCGATCTCGGCCTGGGCCGCGGCCATCTGAGCCTGAGCGGCAGCTGCGTCGCCACCGGCCATCATGTCGGCAATGGCTGCATTGTAGAGATCGATCTGAGCCTGAAGGTCAGCCGAAATGTCGATCTGGGCCTCAACGGGTACTTCCGCAGCTGGCTGTTCGACAACCGGCTCTTCAGCCGGAGCGGCTTCTGCAGCGGGCTGTTCGGCAGGCGCAGCTTCAACGGGAGCTGCCTCTTCAACAGGCGCTGCTTCCTCAACCGGAGCGGCCTCTTCGACCACAGGCTCAGGGGTTGGCTCTTCAACCGGCGCAGGCTCTTCCATCACCTCGGGGGCGGGTTCAGGGGCCGGCTCGGCAACAGGCTCCTCGACAGGAGCGGGTTCTTCCACGACTTCTGGGGCGGGCTCTTCAACCGGAGCAGCTTCCTCTACGGGTGCTGCTTCGACGGGAGCGGCAGGCTCTGCTGCCGGCGCGGCGGAGATTGCGGCAATGCACTCGTCAATGCTGGCATAGCCAGCGACGATGCAGAGCTCGGTCAGGGTGCCTTGGGCCGCTTCAAGAGCGGCGGCGTCACCGGATGCCTGGGCGGCGGTATAGGCCTGGTAGGCGGCGACGAGATCGCCGTCCTGCGCGCGAACGGTCAGCGGCAGCAGGGCCATGAGACCGATGCTGGTGCCGGTCAGTAGCCAGTTTCTAAGGCGCATTGTTCTCTTCCTTTTATGTCGGTTGACACTTGAGCCAAGCATCGTGGTGTCAGTCTGAACGCAAACTGAATGGATTTTGCAGCCAGCTGAGTGATGCTTTCTCCCCGCAGGGCCCGCAACGCCTGGTATGTGCGATGGTTCCCTCCCGCGTCGGCGTGGACGGTGTCGGCGCGATAGTGGCGCCAATGCGGCGGCCGAGACGGATCGCGCCAGCGATGCGCTGGTCCGATGCGGGCGATCATGCTAGGGCCACTCTATGCAACAGGCCGTCGAAACGCTCATTATTTCCTCCGAGGGGCAAGGCCTCTACGAGTTCACCGGCGCCCTGCGCCAATTCGTGACCGCCGCCGACGTCGCCACCGGGATGGTGACGGCCTATGTGCGCCACACTTCCTGCTCCCTGCTGATCCAGGAAAACGCCGATGCCGACGTCAAAACCGACCTTGACGGCTTCTTTCGGCGGCTGGTGCCTGAGGGCATGGACTGGCTGGCCCATACGACTGAGGGGCCGGACGACATGCCTGCCCATATCAGGGCGGCGCTGACGCAGACATCAATCGGCATTCCGGTCCTCGATGGGGAGCCGGCATTCGGTACATGGCAGGGCATCTACCTGTACGAGCATCGTCGCCGCCCGCATCGGCGCGAGGTGATACTTCACATCATTGGAGACCGTTGATGGACTGGACGACGCTGATTGCCTATTGGCCCTTCGTGGTCGGGCTGATGGTAACGGGTGTCGTCTCAGGCATCGCTGCTGGTCTGCTGGGCATAGGTGGCGGAGCAATCATCGTTCCGGCACTCAGCAATGCCCTGCTGCTGCTGGGCTATGACGCCGATGTTGTGCAGCATGTGGCAGTGGGTACCTCACTGGCCATCATCATTCCCACCGGCATCATGAGCGCCCTCGCGCACCACAAGCGGGGCGCGCTGGACCTCAACGTCTTGCGGCTCTGGGTGCCATTTATCGTGACAGGCACCTTCATCGGCGGGCTCATGGCTGGGCTCTTTTCGGGCGATGTGCTGCGGATCGTGTTTGCGATCATGGCCTTCGTTATCGCGGCCAACATTATCTTTGCCTTTCAGACAAAGCTGATGGGGCACTTGCACGGATCGTCGCTGACGCACCGGATTTCGGCGTTCGTCGTCGGTTATATTTCGTCCCTGATGGGAATCGGGGGCGGCTCGCTCACTGTGCCGACCCTGGTTGCCTTTGGTGCCACCATGCATGCCGCCGTGGGCACGTCGGCGGCGGTGGGGGTGGCCATCGCAATTTCCGGCACGCTGGGTTTCATCATCTCGGGTTGGGGCGCCGGTGGCCTGCCGCCGCTCAGCCTGGGCTATATCAACCTGGTGGCGCTGGTGCTGGTGGCGGTGCTGGCGGCGCTGTTCGCTCCTCTGGGTGCTGCGCTGGCGCATCGGCTCGATCAGAAGACGCTCAAGTATGTCTTTGCGGCCTTCCTGATCGTGGTGGGCCTGAACATGCTGTGGAAGGTGCTGGCGGGATAGGCCGCAAAAAGCAAAGCCCCGCATGGGTGCGGGGCTTTGCGGCAATCGGTTGGTGGGGACGGGTGACTACGATGGACCGCCCCCACCGCCCAAGCCCCCTCAGAAGAGGGGTATGGGTTATTATTCGGAGTCGGTGTCCAGTTCCCACTGGACGTTGACATTGATGGCAAAGGCCAGTTCGCCTGCCTCGACCGGAACGGGCGCGCTCGCGGCCATGTCGGCCCGCGCATACATCGGGTAGGGCTGCGGGCCGTTGAAACCCTGCGCTTCGGAAATCGACACGATATCGTCGAGCGTGCCGCCGGCGGCGGTGGCATAAAGCTCGGCCTTGGCGCGCGCGTCAGCGAAGGCCGACTTGCGGGCCTCATCATAAAGTTCGGACGGATCGGCCACGGCAAAGCTGACGCCATTAACGGTATTGGCGCCGACGGTCACCGACTTGTCGAGGATGGACCCGAGTGCGTCGAGCTGGCGCACGGTAACGGTGACGGTGTTGCTGACCTGATAACCATTGATCCGTGGCGGCAGGGTATAGCCGTTGGCATCGCGCTCGTCGGAATAGACATAGTTCGGGTTGACCGAAAAGCCTGATGTCTGGATGTCGCGGGGCTCGATGCCGGCGGCCTTCAGCTCGGCAATCAGTTCTGCCATCGCGGCGGTGTTGGCGTCGAGCGCCTCGCGGGCGGTGGCGCCCTGCGTGGTGACGCCGGAATTGATCTGCGCCATGTCCGGGGCGGCCATCACTTCGCCCCGACCTTCAATGCTGATGGTGCCAGCATAGGCGGGCACGGCAAGGCCGGCGAAAACGGCAAGTGGAACAAGGGCAAAAAGGCGACGCATGGGAAACTCCATAAGCTAATGGATGGGACTACTCCTCATCCATTGCGTCAGTATTGCGGCACAGATGAACTGGAGTTGAACGAGCCTGTGGAGAGGAGGTTCCGCCAAAAGTATGACTTTTGAGGCTTGCGCGGCGGTGTGCCGGTGCGGTACTCACTGCACCAGCATTTAGGGGGCCGGACATGGGCGATAAGCACTATCCAGATGGCATTCTGCTGGGGCGTGCCCGCGTACCTGGTCTCGATCAGCCGCGCATCGTGACCGTCCGGGATGGCGATGTCGTGGATATCACCGCCAAGGGCATGGCCACGGTCCGCGACATTGCCGAGAGCGGAAGCGCCGCCGAACACGTGCGAAACGCGCCTGGAACAGCGCTGGGGCGGGCTGACACGATCCTGGCGAACAGCGTGGCGGGTCAGATCGACCTTTCGTTGCCGAGCCTGCTTTCGCCGATCGATCTGCAGGCCATCAAGGCATCAGGCGTCACGTTCGTGGTTTCCCTGCTGGAACGGGTCATCGAGGAACAGGCCAGAGGCGACAAATCCCGCGCGGATGCGTTGCGCGGCGAAATTCTCGACCTGATCGGTACCGATCTCAGCGAGCTGGTGCCAGGTTCCGAGACCGCCATGAAGGTCAAAGCGGCGCTGATCGAGAAAGGCGTGTGGAGCCAGTATCTTGAAGTCGGCATCGGCCCCGACGCCGAAATCTTTACCAAGGCCCAGCCGATGAGTTCGGTAGGCTATGGTGCCGAGGTTGGGTTGCATCCGTCGTCGAGCTGGAACAATCCGGAGCCGGAAGTGGCGCTGCTGGTGACCAGCGCGGGCGCCATTATCGGGGCGACGCTGGGCAATGACGTCAACCTGCGCGATGTCGAAGGGCGTTCGGCGCTGCTGCTGGGCAAGGCCAAGGACAACAATGCTTCCGCCTCGCTGGGCCCGTTCATCCGGCTGTTCGATGACGCGTTCACGCTCGAGACGGTCAAGCAGAGCGAGATCGCCCTGCGCGTCGAGGGCGAGGATGGCTTTGTGCTCGAGGGCCATTCCTCGATGAATCAGATCTCGCGGACGCCGGAATCGCTGGTGGCTGCCACCATTGGCGGACACCACCAATATCCGGATGGCCTCGTGCTCTATCTCGGCACCATGTTTGCGCCCGTGCAGGATCGCGGTGGCGCCGGCAAGGGCTTCACCCACAAGCTCGGCGATATCGTCTCGATATCGACATCCGAACTGGGCACCCTGACAAACAGGGTGAACCTCTCTACCAAATGTCCGCCCTGGACTTACGGTGCCAGCCATCTGCTGCGCGACCTGGCCAGGGCCGATCTCCTTTAAAGACCCATCCGAAAGGCATTCCAACATGGCTGAACTGCACAAGAACCTCATCAACGGGGAATGGGTGGGCTCGGACGGTATCGAGAACATCAATCCATCCAATATCTCGGAAGTTGTTGGGCTCTATGCTCGCGCCACGGCTGAAGAAACCATGCAGGCCATCGCTGCCGCCAAGGCGGCATTCCCGGCCTGGTCGCGCTCCGGCATCCTCGAGCGCCATGCCATTCTCAGCAAGACCAGCCAGGAAATCCTGGCGCGCAAGGCCGAACTGGGCGAGCTCTTGAGCCGTGAAGAGGGCAAGACCCTGCCTGAAGGCATTGGTGAAGTGACGCGCGCGGCGCAGATTTTCGACTTCTTTGCCGGTGAAGTCCTGCGCCTTGCCGGCGAAGTGCTGCCATCGGTGCGGCCCGGGGTGGGTGTGGAAATCACCCGCGAGCCGATCGGGGTGATCGGCATCATCACGCCCTGGAACTTTCCGATCGCCATCCCGGCCTGGAAGATCGCGCCGGCTTTGGCCTATGGCAACACCGTCGTGGTGAAGCCGGCCGACCTCGTCCCGGGCTCGACCTGGGCCATCGTCGACATCCTGGTGCGTGCCGGCCTGCCCAAGGGCGTGCTCAACCTGGTGATGGGCAAGGGCTCCGTGGTCGGGCAGACCATGCTCGACAGCAAAGATGTGACGGCGATCAGCTTCACCGGCTCTGTGGGCACCGGCAAGCGCGTCGCGGCAGCCTCGATCGAGCACAACCGCAAGTTCCAGCTCGAAATGGGCGGCAAGAACCCGACCGTGGTGCTGGACGATGCCGATATCAAGGTGGCGGTGGAAACCGTGGCGCAGTCGGCCTTCTTCTCGACTGGCCAGCGCTGCACGGCCAGCTCGCGCGTCATCGTGACCGAAGGTATCCACGACGCCTTCGTCGATGCCCTGTGCGAGCGCACCAAGAATCTGCGCGTCGGCGATGCCTTGGCAAAGGACACCGAGATCGGCCCGGTGGTCGATCCGAGCCAGCTCAAGCAGGACATGGACTATATCGGTATCGGCCAGGACGAAGGCGCCGAGTTGCGCGCGGGCGGCCAGCGGGTCAATGCGCCGACCGAGGGCTATTTCCTGCAGCCGGCGCTGTTTACCGGCGTCACCAACCAGATGCGCATTGCCCGCGAGGAAATCTTCGGGCCTGTCGCGGCGGTGATCAAGGTCAAGGATTACGAGGAAGCACTCGCCACGGCCAATGACACCGAGTTCGGCCTGTCGGCCGGCATCGTCACGACCTCGCTGAAGTATGCGACGCATTTCAAGCGCAATGCCGAGGCCGGCATGGTGATGGTCAATGTGCCGACGGCCGGCGTGGACTTCCACGTGCCGTTCGGTGGCCGCAAGGGTTCGAGCTATGGCTCGCGCGAGCAGGGCAAGTATGCGGCCGAGTTCTTCACCGTGGTGAAGACGGCCTATACCGCCGCCGGCTAGTCCGAGCAGCCGTTCGTTCTGCAACCCCGCGGACTCTGTCCGCGGGTTTTTCTATCGGCGCTGCGTCAGCGCCATGCCGGCAAGGATCAGGACGACGCCCAGGGCGCTGGCCCAAAGCGTGGTTGGTACGGCCCTTATGAGGTCGAGCGCGACACCGGAAACCATCTGGCCGCCGATGACGAGCAGGGCGGTGTTGACCGCGCCGATGCGCGCAATGAGCCAGCTGCCGGCGGCAACGAAGACGACGCCGATGGGGCCGCCCACATAGGCGTGCCATGGGGCATCGGCAGCTCCGGCGGGCACCAGTCCGCCCACCAGCAGGCCGAGCAGCGTCAGGATGGCGAAGCCGATGATATGGTTCCAGAACGAGGCGACGAGTGGTGTGGTCGAGATTGCCAGCCTGCCGTTGAGCTGGCGGCTGAGGCCAACCAGCAGGCCGGCCAGCAGGGCATAGGTGATGGCAAGGGTCATGCCGTACCGCCCATGCCGAAGAGAATGATCAGGGCGCTGCCGGCGATGATCAGAGCCAGGGCACCTATGTCGCGTAGCGAAAGCTTGCGCCGCGGCAGGCCGAACAGGCCCCAGCGATCGGCTGCCAGGCTGAAAACCACCTGCCCGGCGAGACCGAGCGCCAGCGTGCCGGCAAGGGCCAGCGGCGTGTTGACCGCGGTCGAGGTGAGCATGACGGTGGCGCCTCCGGACAACCCGCCAAGATAGGCCCAGAGTGGCGCACGGGGCTTTCCTGCAGCAATGGCGGGCCGCCGGCGCCACAGGATGGCGAGCAGGATGGCCGCAGCAATAGTCCCCGTGCCATGAGCGGCCCAGGAGGAAAACAGGGCGTTGCCGTAGCGGCCCAGTTCACCGTTGAAATAGACCATGAGGGTCAGCAGGCCGCCGGTGCCGAAGGCCGCCAGGAGATGCAGCGGGTTCAACCGCTCCGCACTGGACGTCATGACGTGAGTTCCGATTCGCAGGTGGGAAGCCAAGCCTAGCACGGCTCTGCGGCGTCAGTGGACGTTCACCACCCGGCCCATGGCCTGTTCGCCGATCAGGCTGCAAAGCTTGAATATGCCCACTTCGATCTGGGCTTCGTCGCACAGGGAGAAGCTCAGGCGCATGGTGTTGCGGCCCGACCCGTCAGGGTGGAAGGCGCCACCCGGGACGAAGGCGATATCCTGCCGGATGGCCTGTGGTAGCAGTGCTGCCGCATCAATATGGTCGGGCAATTCCAGCCAGAGGAACATGCCGCCATCGGGCTTCTGCCAGCGCATGCCGGGCGGTGCGTGGCGCTCCAGCGCCGCCAGCATGGCATCGCGGCGCACGCGGTAAACCGCGCGAATCCGGGCAATCTGGGTGTCGTAGCAGGCCAGGGCCACCTGGTGCATGACCATCTGGTTGGTGGTCGCGGTGTGCAGGTCCGCGCCTTGCTTGAGCAGCGTCAGGCGGCGGATGAGGGCGGTCGGTCCGCAGATCCAGCCGATGCGCAGGCCGGGCGAAAGGGTCTTGGAGAAGGTGCCGCAATAGAGGGTGCGGGTGCGTTCGATCGAGCCGGATGCGGCGGCGTCGAGCGCGGCGATGGACGGTAGGTCCTCGCCATCATAGCGCAGTGCCGAATAGGCGGCATCTTCAACGATGATTGCGTCGAGGTTGGCGGCCTGGTGAAGCGCCTGGTGCCGGGCGGCCTTGCTCATGGTGGCGCCGTTTGGATTGGCGAAATCGGGCACGAGATAGATCAGCCTTGGCGCATTGGCGCCGGTGGGCTGGGGCGCGTCGAGCGCGGAGAATAAAGGTTCGTAAGCGGAGAAGGACTGGAGCGCGCCCAGATAGGTGGGGCGGGCGGTGATGACTCCATTTCCCTTGTCCAGCAACAGCTTGCCGATGAGGTCGAGCGCCTGCTGGGAACCGCTTGTGACGAGGATATTGTCCGGGCCGGCCGGCACGCCAAGGCGGACCATATGGTCGGCGATCCACTCCCTGAGCGGCAGATAACCTTCGGTGGTGGAATATTGCAGGGCCTCCCGCGCGATGGAGGGGCCGCCGAAGACGTGGCGCCAGGCATCCTGGAACAGGCCTACATTGAACAAAGCCGGATCGGGAATGCCGCCGGCAAAGGAGATCATTGAGGGTTTGCCGACGAGCTTGAGGAGCTCGCGAATCTCGGAGGCCTTGATGGCCTGGGCGCGGGACGAGAGGCGGAATTCCGGTGCCGTCATTTGTATCACCACAAAAATGATATTAGTGATACAAACACCAGAAAATTGTTATGTCAATTATGTTGACCCTTTTAACGCGAAACGGCAGCATTTGCCGCAAAACCGTCACCAGTCTGAACGCGTCGACAAAGGGATCAGGATGGCGATACTATCGAATCAATGACCGATACAATTTCCGACGACAAAGAGGGCATGGCACTGCCCGACAATGCGCTGCCCATCCACGAGCGCGTGGCCACGGCCGTGGAAGCGGCGATTGCCGAGGGGCGCTATGGCCCGGGGCAGCGCCTGCCGACGCATCGGCAACTGGCGCAGCAGTTTTCGGTCTCGATCGGCAGCGTGACGCGCGCCATCGATGCGCTGAGTGCGCGTGGGGTGGTGCGCGGGGAAATCGGGCGCGGGACCTTCGTGCTGGACCGGCCCGACATCGGTGCTGATGATGGCGGCATTGTCGACCTGACGATCAATGCGCCGCCGCCGGTAATCGTGCCGCATCGCATGGCCGAGGCGAGCGAGATGGCGAACCGCTACGCCTTGGCGCTGCCGCATGGCGGCTATGGCGACCTGAGCGGCACCGAACGGCAGCGCGGGATCGTGGCGCGCTGGCTGAGCGAGATGCGGACGCCGCTGGCTGGCGATGACCTGCTGCTGTGCAACGGCGCGCAGCAGGGGCTGCACCTGGCCTTTGCGACGCTGCGCGAGAGTTCGACCACGGTGCTGACCGAGAGCGCGACGTTTCCCGGCGCCTTGGCTGCCGTGGCCAATCTGGGCATGGTGATGGCGCCGGTGGCGCATGATGGCGAGGGCATGGTGCCCGAGGCGTTGGGCGCGGCGCTGGAGGCGACCGGGTCGAAGATCATCTACACGACGCCGGTCTGCCAGAACCCGCTGGGCTTCGAGACCGGCCCGGAGCGACGGCGGGTCATCGCCAGGATCGCCACGCAGCATGATGCGGTGATCGTCGAGGACGATATCTATGGGCTCTATGCGGCCAAGGGAAAGCTGACCTATCGCGATCTGGTGCCGGAACGGGTGATCTATGTCACCAGCCTCTCCAAGAGCCTGACGCCGCTGATCCGCCTCGGGGTGATCGCGCCGCCGCCTGCGCTGATGGCGGCGGTGCGCAAAAGGCTGCGGGCCGAGAGCTGGGGCCTGCCGCCCTATGTGGCGGAGCTGGCGGCGGCGATGATCGAGATCGGCGTGGCTGACGAGGCTGCGGCGGCGCTGCAGACCGAAGGCTGGGGCCGGGTGGGGCTGACGCGGGCAATCTTGGCGATCGACACGGTGCCAATGCCGGGCGGTGCGCCGCATCTGTGGCTGCCGATGAGCCCGTTCAAGGCGGAACAGCTGGCCCGGCGCGCCGGCGAGGCGGGCGTGCGCATCACGCCGCCCTCGGCGACGCAGGTGGGATCGTCACCGGTGGCCGGCGTGCGGCTCTGCATCATGGCGCCCCGCACGCGGCGCGTGCTGGAGCGCGGGTTGAACGTGCTGGCGGGGCTGCTGGACAGCGAGGAAGATGTGGTGGTGTGAGCCACCCCGAAATCTAGGCTGGCAGGCCCACATAATTCTCCGCAAGGCTCTGCTGGGCGGCGCGTGAGCTGGTGAGATAGTCGAACTCCGCCCGCTGGATCCTGCGGCCGAAGGGGCCGGTTTCCGGGAAGGTGTGGAGCAGGCTCGTCATCCACCAGCTGAAGCGCTCGGCCTTCCAGATGCGCGACAGGACGTGGCTCGAATAGGCGTCGAGTGCTGCTGGGGAGCCTTCGCTGAAGTGCTCGATCAGGGCGTCGGCCAGGGCGGCGACGTCGCTCATGGCGAGGTTGAGGCCCTTGGCGCCGGTGGGCGGCACGATGTGGGCGGCGTCGCCGGCGAGAAAGAGCTGGCCGAAGCGCAGCGGCTCGGCAACGAAGCTGCGCAGCTGGGCCACGGATTTCTCGATGGAGGGGCCGGTCTGCATCGCCTCGGCCGTCTCGGGCGCAAGGCGCGCGCGCAATTCATCCCAGAAGCGGTCATCGGACCAGGCGCCGACCTGCTCGTCGGCGGGGACCTGGATATAATAGCGGCTGCGGGTACGCGAGCGCTGCGAGCAGAGCGCGAAGCCGCGCTCGTGATGGGCATAGATGAGCTCATCGGCCACGGGTGGACGATCGGTCAAGACACCAAGCCAGCCAAAGGGATAGACGCGCTCGAATGTGGTCAGGGACCGCTCGGGGACGCTGCGGCGGGAGACGCCGTGGAAGCCGTCACAGCCGGCAATGACGGCGCAATCGATGCGGTGCGTGGTGCCGTCCTTGCGGTAGCTGACCCAGGGCTGCTGGCCGTCGAAATCGTGCAGTTCGACGTCTTCGGCCTCGTAGATGGTGCGGGACTGCCGGATGGCCATCAGGTCGCGCGTGACCTCGGTCTGGCCGTAGACCATGACCTGGCTGCCGACCAGGGCGGAGAAATCGATGCGGTGGCGATCGCCGTCAAAACCCATTTCGATGCCGTGATGCACGAGGCCCTCGGCATGCATCCGGGCGCCGGCAAGGGCGCGGTCCATCAGGTCGACGCTGCCCTGTTCGAGAACGCCGGCGCGGATGCGGCCGAGCACGTAATCGGCGCTCTTGCGCTCGACGATGATGGCGTCGATGCCGGCGAGTTCGAGCAGGCGACCAAGCATGAGCCCGGACGGACCGGCGCCGATGATGGCAACCTGAACGCGCATGAATTCCTCCCTTTGCAGCCAGTATGCCGGCCTTTGCTGCCAGCATGCTGGTGGTTTTCTGGCGGTTTTCCAATGGACGGGCGGCGCAAACTATTGGATTATCCGAACATGAACTCCATCCCCAGCTATGCGCTTTACGGCGAGGCCGATTCCGACCGGGAGCAGGACTGGCTGCATTGGGAAACCATCCAGTCGCGCAGCCGGCTGCATGACTACCGGATTGCCCCGCACCGGCATGAGCAATTCCTGCAGATCCTGCACCTCACCGGGGGCAGCGCGCGGCTGACGGTGGACGGCGCGGCGTTTGCGCTGCGGCCATCGAGCGTGGTGGTGGTGCCGGCGCTGACGGTGCATGGCTATGTGTTCAGCCAGGATGTCGAGGGGATCGTGGTCACGCTGATGGAGCGGGACGTGCGCGATGCGGGGCTGGGCGATCTGGGTGCGGTGGTGCTGCGCGAGACTGCCGCGCTGAGCGGGGCGCTGGACCGGCTGATCGCGGAGGCGGACCGGCCGGGGCCGGGACATGGCGTGGCGATGCGGGCGCTGATCGCGCTGCTGGTGGTGGCCATTCAGCGCGCCGGGCTGGATGGGGCGCAGGCGGGGGCGGGGAGCAACGAGCGCAGCGTGGTGCATGCGCAGTCGTTCCGCTGGCTGGTGGACAGCCGGTTCCGGCAGACGCGGCGGATTGCCGACTATGCGGCCGAGATCGGCATCAGCCCGACCCATCTCAACCGGGTGAGCCGGGAGGTGCTGGGCGCCTCGGCGCTGGCGGTGATCGAGCGGCGGGTGGCGCTGGAGGCGCGCCGGATGCTGCTGTTTTCGACGCTGAGCATCAAGCAGATCGGGGCGGAGCTCGGCTATGAGGACCCGGCCTATTTTGCCCGGTTCATGAAGCGGGTGCTGGGGACAGCGCCGGGGGCGTATCGGAAGCGGGTGCTGGGTTAGCCCTACGAGTCCGAGCGTGGCCAGGCAGGTGAGCGTTGCGGGCGCGGTGCGTCCATCCCCTCCTAACCTCCCCTTGCAGAAGGGGGGAATCTCATCGCGTCGGCGACGCCAACTTTCCCGCCCACACCAAAGGCTGCATTGCCAAACCACGTGCGGCGGACCTAGACAGGTCAGGACTGAAAAGGAAGCATGATGTCTGATCGACCGCCCATGCTGGCGCCATTCCGGCATGAGACTTTCCGGCTGCTTTGGCTGGCGACGCTGGTGTCCAATCTGGGTGGGTTGGTGCAGTCGGTCGGTGCCGGCTGGATGATGACCACGCTGACCGACTCGCACAACATGATCGCGCTGGTGCAGGCCTCGACCACGCTGCCGATCATGGTCTTCTCGATCGCGGCCGGGGCGCTGGCCGACAATTTCGACCGGCGCGTCGTCATGCTGATCGCGCAGGGCGGCATGATGGTGGTGTCGCTGATGCTGGCGGCGCTGGCCTTCATGGGCCTGCTCAATCCCTGGCTGCTGCTGAGCTTTACCTTCCTGATCGGCTGCGGCACAGCGCTGTTCAATCCGTCGTGGCAAGCCTCGATGGGCGATATCGTGCCGCGCGCCGACCTGCCCGGGGCGGTGACGCTCAATGCGATGGGCTACAATATGATGCGCAGCGTCGGCCCGGCGGTGGGCGGGCTGATCGTGGCGCTGGCCGGCGCCGCGGCGGCCTTTGCGGTCAATGCCTTTTCCTATGTGCCACTGCTCTATGCGCTGCTGCGCTGGAAGCCGGAGCGACCGGCCAGCAAGCTGCCGCGCGAGAATTTCGGCAGCGCGATGTGGGCGGGCATCCGCTATGTGTCGCTGTCGCCGAACCTCACCACAGTGCTGTTCCGCGGCTTCCTGTTCGGCTTTGCGGCGGTGGCCATTCTGGCGCTGCTGCCATCGGTGACCAGCGACTATGTCGGCGGCGGCGCCATGGTCTATGGCACGCTGCTGGGCTGTTTCGGGCTGGGGGCGATCGGCGGCGCCTTCCTCAATGGCCGCGTGCGCGAGCGCTACAGCAACGAGACCATCGTGCGGGTGGCCTGCGTCGCTTTTGCCCTGAGCAGCGCGGCGCTGGGCTATAGCCGCGACCCGCTGCTGAGCCATCTGGCGCTGCTGCCGGCGGGCGCCTGCTGGGTGCTGTCGCTGTCGCTGTTCAATGTCTCGATCCAGCTGTCATCGCCGCGCTGGGTAGTGGGGCGGGCGCTGTCGCTCTACCAGACGGCGACCTTTGGCGGCATGGCCGCGGGCAGCTGGGTCTGGGGAATGAGCGCCGATGCGCTGGGGCCGGATTCGGCGCTGGCGCTGGCCGGCGTGGTGATGCTGGTCTGCGCGCTGGTGGGCTTCCGGCTGCCGCTGCCGCAATTCAATGCGCGCGATCTCAACCCGCTCAATACGTTCAACGAGCCGGTGCTGAAGCTGGACCTGCGGCCGCGCAGCGGCCCGATCATGGTGATGGTCGACTACCGCATCGACCAGGGGGACATTACGCGCTTCCTGGCGCTGATGGCGGACCGGCGCCGCATCCGCATTCGCGACGGGGCGCGGCAATGGTCGCTGCTGCGGGACCTGGAGCACCCCGAAGTGTGGACCGAGGCCTATCATGTGCCGACCTGGATCGATTACCTGCGGCACAACCTGCGCCGCACCAAGGCGGATGCCGAGAATATCGACCAGATCCGGGCGCTGCATCGCGGAGGCGAGCCGCCGGTGGTTCGAAGGATGATCGAGCGGCAGACCGTGCCGCTGCGGGATGATACCCCGATCCGGGATACGCCTGAGGTTTGAGACCGGTCGATATTCAGCTGATGCTGGTCTGCAAATGCCAGTTTTCTGCGCTTCCGGTGCTCACGTACCTGAAAGTACGTTGCGCTCCGGTTCTCGAAAACCGACATTTTCGGCTCAGCCTGAGCTGAATCTCGACCGGTCTCCTACCGCCGGGTGAGTGGGACTTTTGGGTGAGGAGCAAGAGGGAAGGCCCCCTCACCCGGCGCTGCGCGCCGACCTCTCCCCCGGAGGGAGAGGTGAAGGTCCGGGATAAGCCGGGTCCCAGGGGCTGAGCCGTTCAGGGCAGTCCGTCGGGGTGATGGTGATTGGTAATGTTGACCAGAGTCCAGGCGAGGCAGGCTTGTGCCCATTCGGCTCCGGCCACAAGCCCGCGCTGTTTCGCCCAATGCGCCCGCCCAGCCTGACGCCCGGGAAGACACGCGGCCACCAGATCCGGCGTGCATGAGGGATGGTCATAGGCCGCGACGAACAGGTCAAGGCGGCGCAGTTGATCCTGCGGGCTCCAGCGGTCCTCGCCGAGGCCGAGCCAAGTCCAGACACTGTAGGTGAGGTCCCACAGGCGGGTGCCGGGCATGATGGCATCGAAATCGATCATGCCGGCTGGTCTGTCATCGACAAAGACAGTGTTGGCAGGTGTCCAGTCGTTGTGACACATGACCTCGGCCCCGGCGGCAAGGACCGGAGGAAAATCGGTCGTGCAGTCGTGGAAGCGTCGCAGCAAGCGGGCCGCGTCGCTCAACTGCTCATCGCTGAAGTCGTCCTTGTCGAACAGGACTTCGCCAGGCAGGTAGGTGAGGATTTCGCGGCCCTGATCGTCATGGCCGAGGAAGCGTGGGGCGTGGCCGAAGCCCTTGCGTTGCAGGTGGGCCAGCAGGGCCTGCTGCATGCGCGTATCGTGCCGGGTGGCGCGGCGGACGGTGTCCCCGATACGCACAACGCCGTTGACCTGCCCGCCGGCGAGGGGAATTTCCTGTTCTGACAAGCGCGCCTCCAAATGGGGCACAATAGTGCGGCACGGGGCGGGAGCAAGAGGGGAGGGCCGCTCACCCGGCGCTGCGGGGCGGTGAAGAGGGGCGGGGCGGGATGGGCGTGTGTTCGAATATCTGGGCTCCCAACACCCCCTCCCATCCTCCCCCATCAAGGGGGAGGTGCCGTCCGGTGGATGGGCGAGATCATGCCACAGTCCATGTATGTCACGTACTCACAAGGGGGCCGCACCCCCACCTGGCCTCCCCCTGACAGGGGGAGGGACCGATCCAGTTTGTGGGTCGCGATGGGGCCAAGGTCGCCTTGCGGCTCCTCCCCCTGTCAGGGGGAGGCTGGGAGGGGGTGCCTTACGCGACCTGGGCGAATCTTTCGTCGAAGGCGTAGCCGGCGCCGCGGACGGTGCGGATGGGGTCGGTTTCGCGGCCGCGGTTGATGGCGCGGCGGAGGCGGCCGATATGGACGTCGACGGTGCGCTCGTCGACATAGACGTCATTGCCCCAGACGCCGTCGAGGAGCTGCTCGCGTGAGTACACTCGACCAGGATGGCGCATCAGGTATTCGAGCAGGCGATATTCGGTGGGGCCGAGATGGACGTCGCGATTGGCGCGGCGGACGCGGTGGGTGGTGCGGTCGAGCTCGAGATCGCCGACCTTGAGGGCGGCAGTGACGAGATTGGGATTGGCGCGGCGCAGCAGGGCGTGGATGCGGGCGATCAGCTCGGGCACCGAGAAGGGCTTGACCACATAGTCATCGGCCCCGGTGGCGAGGCCCCGGACGCGCTCTTCTTCCTCGCCGCGGGCGGTGAGCATGATGATCGGGATGCGGGCGGTTTCCTCGCGGGCGCGCAGGCGCCGGCAGAGTTCGATGCCGGAAATCTCGGGCAGCATCCAATCGAGCAGGATGAGATCGGGCAGCTTTTCCTGGATGGCGCTCTGGGCCTCGTCGCCGGTTTCCGCGGTGACGACGCGGAAGCCCTCGGCTTCGAGATTGTAGCGCAGCAGGATGGCGATATCGCCTTCGTCTTCGACAACGAGGATCGTGGCGGGCATGAGATGTGCTCCCGTCGGTTGCGGCACCATGGCCGGTGCTTGTGGCTCCACCCCCTCCCAGCCTCCCCCATCAAGGGGGAGGTACGGGCCGGTGGTTGGGAAGCGTCAGCGCTTGTACGCCTACGCCTTGATCTGGGTGCGGTGCAGTTCCTGGACGTCGTTGGTCAGGGGCTTGCCGGTCTGCAGGTAATAGGCGCGCTCGGCGATGTTGGTGGCGTGGTCGCCGATGCGTTCCAGGCTCTTGGCGCAGAACAGCAGGTGGGTGCAGGTGGTGATGTTGCGCGGATCTTCCATCATGTAGGTCAGCAGCTCGCGGAACAGGGAGGTATGCATGGCATCGACCTCGTCATCGCGGTTGCAGACCTCGATGGCGGCGGCGGCATCGCGGCTGGAATAGGCATCCAGCGCTTCCTTGATCTGGCGCAGCACCAGAGCCGTCATGTTCTTGACGCCATTGTAGAAGGTGGGCTGCAGGCTCATGCCTTCGAGCTTGAGCGAGCGGCGGGCCAGCTGCTTGGCCATGTCGCCGACGCGCTCCAGATCGGAGGCGACGTGGATGGCGGTGACGATGGCGCGCAGGTCGGAGGCCATGGGCTGGCGACGGGCGATCATGGAGACGGCCATTTCGTCGATCTTGCGCTGCATGTCGTCGATGCGCTGGTCGGCGATGATGGTCAGGTCGGCCAGTTCGCGGTCGAGCTTGAGCAAGGCCTTGGTGCCATTCTCGATGGCCACTTCGACCTGGCCGCCCATTTCGGCGATGGTCTGGGCGAGCGCGACCAGTTCGTCATTGTAGGACGAAACGATGTGTTCGGAGCCGGTATTGGGCATAGCGTAATCCTTGTTGTCCGAGCCCGGATCAGCCGATGCGGCCCATGATGTAGTCCTGGGTCTGCTTGTTGACCGGGTTGGTGAAGATGTCTTCGGTGACGCCTTCCTCGATCAGCTTGCCCAGGTGGAAGAAGGCGGTCTTCTGGCTGACGCGGGCCGCCTGCTGCATGGAGTGGGTGACGATGACGATGGTGAAGTTCTCGCGCAGCTCGTCGATCAGTTCTTCGATGATGGCGGTGGCGATGGGGTCCAGCGCCGAGCAGGGCTCGTCCATCAGGAGGACTTCCGGCTTGGTGGCGATGGCGCGGGCAATGCAGAGGCGCTGCTGCTGACCACCGGACAGGCCGGTGCCGGGCTCGTTGAGGCGATCCTTGACCTCTTCGAAGAGGCCGGCCTTGCGCAGCGAAGACACGACGATTTCCTCGGTCTCGGCCTTGGTCGAGACCATGCCGTGAATCTTGGGGCCGTAGGCGACGTTTTCGAAGATCGACTTGGGGAAGGGATTGGGCTTCTGGAACACCATGCCGACGCGGGCGCGCAGTTCCACCACGTCGAGGTTCTTGTCGTAGATATCCTCGCCATCGAGGGTGATCCTGCCGGTGACGCGGCAGATATCGATGGTGTCGTTCATGCGGTTGAGCGAGCGCAGGAAGGTGGACTTGCCGCAGCCGGAGGGGCCGATCAGCGAGGTGACGCGGTTGCGCTCGATCTCGAGGTTAACCCCGAACAGGGCCTGCTTGGCGCCGTAGAAAACGCTGACATCCTCGCCCTTCATGGCCACTGTGGGGGGAATTACCACCTGGTCGGGCTTGGCCACGAGCGTCGAACCCTTGTTTTCGGTCATCGCGTTCATCTCTCAGAATTCCGTCTTCTGGCGCGAGGCGCCGGTTGCATCTTGTCAGTGTTACCAGCGCCGTTCCAGCCGCTGCCGCAGGAAGATGGCGAGGGCGTTCATGATGAGCAGGAAGCCGAGCAGCACCATGATGCCCGCCGAGGTGCGCGCGACGAAACCGCGCTCGGGGCTGTCGGCCCAGATATAGATCTGGGTGGGCAGGGTCGTGGCCGCCTCCATGATGCCACCCGGAGGGCTGGTGATGAAGGCGTTCATGCCGATGAGCAGCAGGGGCGCGGTTTCCCCCAAGGCGGCGGCCATGCTGATGATGGTGCCGGTGAGGATGCCCGGCAGAGCCAGCGGCAGGACGTGGTGGAAGATTACCTGCTGGGGGGAGGCGCCCATGCCGTAGGCGGCCTCGCGGATCGAGGGCGGGACGGCCTTGAGGGCATTGCGGGTGACGATGATGAGGGTCGGCAGGGACATCAGCGCAATGACGAGGCCCCCGGCAAGCGGGGCCGAGCGAGGAATGCCGAAAATCTGGATGAAGACCGCAAGGCCGAGCAGACCGAAGACGATGGAGGGGACGGCCGCCAGATTGTTGATGTTGACCTCGATGATGTCGGTCCACCGGTTCTTGGGGGCAAATTCCTCAAGATAGATGGCCGCACCGATGCCCATGGGGAAGCTGACGACGAAGCAGATCAGGACGACATAGAGCGAGCCGACCATGCCGTTGAGCAGGCCAGCAATTTCCGGGAAGCGGCTGTCCGGATTGGTGAAGAGCGCCCAATTGAACGGGGCTGAAACGCGGCCGTCGGCGACCAGCTGGTCGAACCAGGCGATCTGGCGATCGCTGACGCGGCGGTTTGCCTCCGGCGTGTCGCGACGGACTGCGCCCTTGTTGAGCTGGTCGAACTCGTCCGAGGCCGGGACTTCCAGCGTCAGGGTCCGCCCGATCAGGTCCGGATTGGCGGCCACGGCATTGCGCACGAAGAACTGGGTATTGTTGGTGAGCAGCTGGCTGAGTTCGCGCAGCTCCGCGGGCTCGTCGACGCCCGGCAGCAGGCCATCCAAGCCATCGGCAACGACGGCGCGCCAGTTGGCGCTGGCGGGGTCTGCCGGATCAACATCCGCGGGAATGGCGAAATCGACCCGAATATGGGTCTGGATGAAGGCCGGGTAGCCGCCCAGCACGATGGTGAAGAGCAGGATGCCCAGCAGGCCAATGGCAGCCGAGATCGCGGCCACGCCATAGGCGCGCAGGCGGAAGTCGGCGGCATTGCGCCTGTTGCGCAGGCGGGCGCGGTTGATCGTGACAGTCTCGACCTGGGTCGGCAGCGATGCGTCGGTCATGATGGCCTCAGTCGTACTGTTCGCGATATTTGCGCACGATGTTCAGGGCGATGACGTTGAGCCCGAGCGTCACGAGGAACAGCACGAGGCCAAGTGCAAAGGCGGCAAGCGTCTTGGGATTGTCGAATTCCGTATCGCCGGTCAGCAGCGAGACGATCTGGACGGTCACCGTGGTGACCGAATCCATGGGATTGACGTTGAGGGACGCGATCAGGCCGGCAGCCATCACCACGATCATCGTTTCGCCGATGGCGCGCGACAGGGCCAGCAGGATACCGCCGACGATGCCGGGAAGGGCGGCCGGCAGCAGGACCTTGGTCATCGTTTCGGCACGGGTCGCCCCCATGGCCAGCGAGCCGTCGCGCATGGAGCGCGGCACGGCACGGATGGCATCGTCGGACAGGGACGAAATGAAGGGAATGATCATGATGCCCATGACGAGGCCGGCGGCCAGGGCACTATTGGGGGATGTCGCTATGCCGAGAAGGCTGCCGGCATTGCGCACCGCCGGGGCCACGGTCAACACGGCGAAAAAGCCGTAGACTACGGTGGGAACGCCGGCCAGCATCTCAAGGACGGGCTTGATGACGTTGCGGACGCCATCGCTGGCATATTCAACGAGGAATATGGCCGTGAACAGGCCGATCGGGATCGCCACGCACATAGCGATGGTGGAAATCACGATGGTGCCCAGGAAGACCGGCACGGCGCCGAACGCCCCCTGGCCGGCAACCTGATCGGCCCGGATGGCAATCTGCGGTTCCCAACGCAGACCGAACAGGAATTCGTGCACGGGGACCATGCTGAAGAAGGCCAGCGACTCCCAGATCAGGGACACGATGATGCCGACAGTGGTCAGGATGGCGACGACCGAGCACAGGATCATCGTGCTCATGACGAAAGTCTCAAAACCCGTGCGCGCCCGGAAGCGGGGGCTCAGGCGAGACACGGCAAAGAACAGGCCGAGCAGCATGGCGGCCATGGCCACCACGACCATGGCCCAGCCGGCAAGCTGCTGCCAACGCACCAGTGTCTCAGCGGCAGCCACAACGGCGGGGTCAGGCTCGCCGAACAAGACGCCGGCGGCGACATTCTTGATCTCGGAGAGCAGGAGCGACATCTGCGCCGGGCTGCGCCCCTCGACGAGCGAGGCGGGCAGCGTGCCGAGCAGCAGGTTGTCGATGACCGTCCCCTGCAAAACCAGCCAGAGGACGACCAGAACAAGGGCGGGTACGCCGACCCAGACAGCGACGAAGGCGCCGTGATAGCCGGGCAGCGAATGAACCTTGGCGCCATCCGCAGCCACAAAACGCTGACCTGACGTGCGGCCGATGAAGAAGGCTACGAGCGCAAATGCCAGAATGGCGAGAAGGAGATAGCCGACCACGTCAAAGCCCCCGGAAGAGATGGCGAAAGATGGAGGCCGGGATTTCTCCCGGCCTCCAGAGCGCTGATTACTGGTAGCGCGAGAAGTGAGCGTTGGATTCCACGGCGGCGCGGGTCGCATCACGATCAGCGGCCGGCAGCGGGATCAGGCCGCGTTCAGCAAGGTAACCACCTTCGCCGAAGGACTCTTCGGAAACGTATTCGTTGACGAACTCCTCGAGGCCGGGGATCACGCCCTTGTGGGCGTTCTTGACATAGAAGAAGAGCGGGCGCGACACGCCGTAGGAACCATCGGCGATGGTTTCCGGAGCCGGCAGGACGCCATCAACGGCGACGGCCTTGAGGGTGTCGCTGTTCTCGAACAGGAACGAATAGCCGAAGATGCCCAGGGCATTGGAGTCGGCGTTCAGGCGCTGCACGATCAGGTTGTCGTTTTCACCGGCTTCGATGAAAGGACCATCCTGGCGCATGCGCGAGCAGACCTGGTCCCAGGCATCCTCGTCGGATTCTTCGAGAGCAGCGATGGTCTCGAATTCGTTGCAGCCCTCATGCATGACGAGCTCAACAAAGGCGTCGCGCGTGCCCGAGGTCGGAGGGGGGCCGAACACGGTGATCGGCGCTTCCGGCAGGGATGCGTCGATGTCGGACCAGTTCTTGTAGGGGTTGTCGACGAGGGCGCCGTCAACTTCGACCTGGGCGGCCAGGGCCTGGAAGATCTGGGCCTTGGTGAGGTTCAGTTCCGGACCCTGCTGGGAATGGGCGATCGACAGGCCGTCATAGCCGATCAGCACTTCGGTGACCGAGTCGACGCCATTGGCGATGCAGAGGTCGTATTCGCTCTGGGTCATGGCACGCGAGGCGCCGGTGATGTCGGGGAAATCAGCGCCAACGCCTTCGCAGAAGATCTGCATGCCGCCGCCGGTGCCGGTCGATTCAACGACAGGAGCCGTGCCGCCGGTCATGGCAGCGAACTGCTCGGAGACTGCCTGGGTGTAGGGGAACACGGTGGACGAGCCAACGATGCGGATCTGGTCGCGCGACTGGGCGAAGGCGGCGGTGGTACCGAACGCGGCAAGCGCGATCACGGCAGCACTGGCGTAGAGTGCGGTCTTCATGGGATTTCCCTTTCGGAATTCGTTTTCGAACATGGCCGACCTTCCGGAACATCCCCCGGGCCGCCCTGTGACGCGGCAGACCATAGGGTGGCTAGGCGACAGTTTTATTGCTGTTGCGTGACGCGTTTGTGACAGTTTAATGCGTTGATTTTGCTGGGAAACGTCCGGAAGAACGCCATTCCGGCGTGGCTCTGTGACATTCGAATGTGACAGAGCGGCGTGAGTCCGCGCGGCGAGACCAGCGGCAGTCTAGCCGGGCTTTGTGACAGTGATGCCATGGCTGCGGGTGGTTCGCAGGGGGGTGGTTGGCCCTTGGCGAGGTCTGTCGCCGCGTGTCCGGGGCGCGGCGCACCCACCCCCTCCTACCTCCCCCATCAAGGGGGAGGTTTCTCTCCACTCCTGGGGCGCAATCGTGCCACGCCCACTAGCGCAGCAGGGGGCGGACCTCGGCCTGGATCTTGCGCATCAGGGGCAGGAAATTGGCGATCATGTGCGAGGTGGAGGCGCGGGCGGAATGGGCGCCGACATTGAGCGCGGCCACGGTCTGGCCCTGCGCATTGAAGAGCGGCACGGCGATGGAGCAGAGGCCCAGCTCGAGCTCCTCATCGATCACGGCAAAGCCCTGGGCGGCGACGACGGCCAGCTCGGTGGTGAGCGAGGGCAGGTCGGCCTTGGTCTTGGCCGTATAGGCGACCAGCTCGGAGCGGTTGAGGATGTCGCGCGCCGCATTGGGGGGAATGGCGGCGAGCAGGATGCGGCCCATCGAGGTGCAATAGGCCGGCAGGCGCGCACCGGCGCCCAGATTGATCGACATGACCCGGCGGTAGGAGGCGCGTGCGATATAGAGGATCTCGGTATTGTCGAGGATGGCGGCCGAGGAGCTCTCGTTGATCTGGGCCGAGAGGTCTTCGAGGAAAGGCTGGATCAGCCGGGGCAGCGGCGTGGCCGCCAGGTAGGAATGGCCCAGATTGAGCACGCGCGGGGTGAGGCGGAAGAACTTACCATCATAGGAGGCGTAGCCGAGATGGGTGAGGGTGAGCAGGCAGCGGCGGGCCGTGGCCCGCTCAAGGCCGGTGCGATTGGCCACATCGGTGATGGACTGGCTGGCATGTTCCTCATCGAAACACTCGATGACCGACAGGCCCTTGACCAGTCCATTGATGATGTCGCCTTCGCGCATGACCCGCTCCGCTGCAAGCGGCCGGGGGGCCGCAGGGCATAATGCCTCGTCACAGGCATGCTATATAGCGGAGCGGGCGATACTCGAACAAAAATCGCTGAGCGCACGAGGTCAGGCGGGGAAGGGCGAGCCCTTGGTTGCGGCATCGTCGTTGTGCTGGGGCGCAGCGCGGTTCCGGGCCCGTTTGGCGGCGACACTGGAAATGCCGAAGAAGGCCAGGATAGCGAGGGCATTGTTGGCGATAAGCAGGGCGCAGAACATGGCCCAGAGCTGGTCGGCGGGCAGGCTGTTGTTGAACTGGGGGATGGCACCCAGGGCAACCGGCACATACCAGCTGGTGACCGAGGTGGTGCCGCCGACGACCATCAGAATGCGCTGATAGGCGCTGAGGCCGCCAAACAAGGTGCGGGACACCTGCTGCTCGACAACGGGCAGGACCACCTTGTGCAGGAAGACGGCGTTGACGGTCAGTACGCCGACTACGCTGACCTTGGCCCAGATCTTGGGATTGGCGAGCTTTTCGGGGTCGAAGGCCCAGTAATATGCCAGGAAGGCCAGGCCGCTGATCCAGAGCATGACGAGGCCCGCCGTCACCACCTTGGTGCCGAATTCGAAGGCTTCGGCGTGGGACCGGCGGATCTTTGCCAGCACCATGAAGCGAAGCATCATGAGATCGAGAAAGGTTGCGGTGCCCAGGCCCAAGGCCAGGCCGATGAAGTGTACAATCCGAATGCCACCCTTGAGGAAGGTGGGTTCGGCAAGAAGAGATGTCAGGGTCATCTGTGTTTCCATGCGTGCAGGTGCGACGCGACCAAACAAATGGCAGCGGACTGTGAACATTGGTGGTTGATAACGCAAATATACAAACACCGGGCCCAAGAGATGACGAGGTGTTCTTCGTCACCAATGCGCAGCCTGGCGAGCCGTGATTATGTCTCACGGTGGAATGTGCAGATAATCGGGGAAACGCGGCCAATTTGTGAGGCGTGGCCGAGCTTGTGGATTTTGTCGGGCCCGGCGCAATCGGGCGCGGACTAAGCTGTTCACTTTCCCGCGAGATTCGGCGCCGGTGGGGTGGGATAAAAATGAGGATGCCCGGCCAGGGGCGGGCATAATAGCGGTGGAACAGGTCCAATCGTGGCAGAATGTGGCGCGATTCGATCACAATGGCCGGCCGCGGACGGACGGGCGAGGGGGCCCCAAGGGCTCCCATTGCGCGGTAGGCGCGCCGACCTGCATGGCAGTGGCCGGGACGAGGGGAAGCCACTTCTCTCTTGCCAGCCTGCGCCACCCTGCCTATGAGGCAGATGGGGGCCTATAGCTCAATGGTTAGAGCCGACCGCTCATAACGGTCTGGTTCCAGGTTCGAGTCCTGGTGGGCCCACCACCGCCTTTGCCCAGATCCGCCGCCGGCGGGCGGAAACCCGCAGCCGGCCTGGCTTTTCGGGTTGCGGCAGGGGCCCAAAGGCACGGAACATTTCGTGCACTTAGGTCCAGCCGGGCATCAGACCTTAGTACCTGCAGATAGTCAGACCTTGTGTGCTTACGCGCCAAGCGCCGCGGCGCGATGCTGTCCCCAGTTCTGAAACCCTGCCTGGCATCTGCCGGCTTTGGGAAACGGGGGGATACCAAAATGGCCTCGCTCAACCTGCACGACCTGACTTTTGTTCTCAAGCAAATCAAGATCGGGGAGGCCCATGCGAATGGCGCGGCGCTGACCGAGATCAGGATCAATCCGCTCACCGGCGAAGTGATCACCGACGGCGCCATGTATGACGACGAAGGCATGTTCACCGGCGATGCGACCTTTCCGCGGGCCATACCCGATGCGAAGACGCCGTTCGGCATCCGCACCGTGGATGGCAGCTACAACAACCTGATGGAAGGTCGCGAGCTGTGGGGCGCAGCCGACCAGACCATGCCGCGGTTCTTTGACGCCAACTATGCCGATGGCGGTCCCGAGGTTCCGTTCAACGGCATTTCCAACACCAATTACGGTAATGCCGGCAATGTGGTCGACAGCGATCCGCGGACGATCTCCAATCTCGTCGTCGACATGAGCCTCAACAACCCCGCAGCCATTTTTTCGGCGCTGGTCTTTGCCGGGTCTGAAGACCCTTATGCAGACCTGGCCGAACTGCTGGCGGTGCGGGCCAGCACGGGCCTGAGCGTGGCGGATGCTGAGGCCGCGCTCGATGCGGCTGAGGCCGCCTTCCAGGCGGCCGCGGCGCTGTTCAATCCGGCAGACTCGGCGACCTGGGACGCGATCCAGACCACGGCTGCGGCGCTGACCGTGGCTGAAGAGGCCCTCGCGGCCGCGCAGGCCAATAACGCCAATCCGGAAGCGGCTTTCGTGGCGCTGGCCAATGAGAAGGGCATTCTGGACGTCGCGGGCGACCTGATCATCCCGAATGTGGCGCCGGACGAAGGCATTTCCGCGCCGTTCAATGCCTGGATGACCTTCTTCGGCCAGTTCTTCGACCATGGCCTCGATCTCATCACCAAGGGCAATAATGGCACGATCTATGTGCCGCTCAAAGATGACGACCCGCTGGTGACCGGCGCGGACGGGATCCTGGGCGATGATCCCGACACGGTGGCGAATGAAGCGCTGGACGACTTGCCAGCGCAACTGCGGTTCATGGTGCTGACGCGTGCGACGCCCACCATGGTGGATGGGGTTGCCGAGCATACGAATACGACCACGCCCTTTGTCGACCAGAACCAGACCTATACTTCGCATGCCTCGCACCAGGTGTTCCTGCGCGAATATGCCATGGTTTTCGACGCCGACTACGGCTTCGAAGTGCCGAAAGCGACTGGCCGGCTGCTCGAAGGGGAGTTCGGTGGCCTCGCCACCTGGGCCGACGTCAAGGAGCAGGCAGCCACTGTGCTGGGCATTGCGCTCGATGACCGCGATGTTCTCAACGTTCCGCTGCTGCGCACCGACGCCTATGGCGAATTCATCCGTGGCGCCAATGGACTGCCGCTGATCGTTACCGGCCTTGGGCTGGACGATACACCCAATACGACGGATGACGCCGTTGTCGAAGGCAACCTGACGACGCCGGTTGCCACCTGGGATATCGCGGTGAAGACCGCGCACGCCTTCCTCGATGACATTGCACACAATGCGGCGCCGCAATTTGTCGATCCGGACCGCAATCCCGGCACGATTAACAGCGTATGGACCACGGCGGATGGCGACGGCGACACCGGCAACTCCGTGCTGGTCAACGCCCTGGGCGTCCGGCTCGAATATGACAATGAGCTGCTCGACCGCCACTTCATCACCGGTGACGGCCGCGGCAACGAGAATTTCGGCCTGACCGCTGTGCATCACGTGTTCCACTCCGAACACAACCGACAGACTGTCATCCAGAAGATGGTGATCCTGGAAGAAGGCAGCCTCAGCTTCGTCAATGAATGGCTGACCACCGATCTTGCTGACCAGGCGGCGCTGGACGCGCTGCGTGCCGACATGGATGCGGCGGTCGACAAGCATGCCTTCATCGAGGGTCTTGCCCTCAACTGGGATGGCGAACGCATCTTCCAGGCGGCGCGCTTTGCGACGGAAATGCAGTACCAGCACCTCGTCTTCGAGGAGTTCGGTCGCAAGATCCAGCCGGCGATCGATCCATTCGTGTTCAACTCGGTGACCGACATCAACCCGGCCATCTTCGCCGAGTTCGCCAATGTGGTGTATCGCTTCGGCCACTCCATGCTGACGGAGAGCATGCCGCGGTCTTTCCTGTCGGTGCTCAACACGCCTTCAGAAGACTTCCTGGCAACCGTCGATGAGGGGCTGATCGCGGCCTTCCTCAATCCAGTGGACTACGACCTCGATGGCCTGATCACCCATGAACAAGCCGCCGGTGCGGTGGTTCGTGGCCTGACCAATGTGCGCGGCAATGCCATCGACGAATTCGTCGTCGATGCGCTGCGCAACAACCTGTTGGGCCTGCCGCTCGACCTTGCCGCGATCAATATCGCCCGCGGACGGGATACCGGCATGCCGACCCTGAACCAGGCACGCGAACAGCTGTTTTCCGCCACAGGCCAGAGCTTCCTCAAGCCCTATGGCAACTGGACCGAATTTGCGGTTGGCCTGAAGAACCCCATCTCGGTGGTGAACTTCATCGCCGCCTATGGCACGCACAGCATGCTGACGGCCGCCACGACGCTGGAAGCCAAGCGTGACATTGCCTGGGAGCTGGTGTTTGGCGTCGAGGTCGATGGGGTTACGCCGTCCGATATTTTGGACCGGCTGGCCTTCATCAATGGCACGGGCATCTATGCCGCCAACAAGGGCGGTCTCGACAATGTCGACCTGTGGATCGGCGGCCTGGCCGAAAAGATCCTGCTGTTCGGCGGCATGCTGGGCTCGACCTTCTCGGCCGTGTTCGAAGCGCAGATGGAAGCGCTGCAGGATGCGGACCGGTTCTACTACCTGACGCGTACGCAGGGCCTCAACTTCCTCGATGGCCTGGAGAACAATGCCTTCTCCAAGATGATCATGGCCAATACCGACCTGACCGAACCCGGTCCGGACGGCATCCGCGGCACCGAAGACGACGTGATCAAGCATCACATCGGCATCGACTCCTTCGGCAAGTATGACCTGATCCTGGAAGCCAACATCCAGTACCAGCAGGACTATAACGGCGCCGATCCGGGCAAGGACCCCAACGACATCGATGCCGTGCTGGCCAGCCTTGGCCTCACCCAGGTCAACCGTGCCCTGCCGCCGGAATTCGCGGGCTACTACAATACCTACCTGCGCTATATCGGCGGCGAGCATGTCGTGCTGGGCGGTACGTCTGGCAATGACGTGCTGATCGGCGACCTGGGCGACGACGGCATCTGGGGTGACGCCGGCAATGACTATATCGAGGGCGGCCAGGGCGTCGACCTGATCATGGGCGGCTATGGCGACGACATCATCCTCGACGAAGGCGATGAGGGTGACTTCATCAAGGGCGACGAAGGCAATGACGTCATTGCCAGCTCGAACGGCCTCGACGTCCTGATGGGCGGCGGCGGCAAGGACGTGGTCTTTGCCGGCAAGGACGACACCGAAGTGTTCGGTGGCGAAGGTGACGACTTCATCATGGGTGGTGACGGCGTCGACTTCCTGCTGGGCAATGAGGGCGACGACTGGATGGAAGCCGGTGGCGGTTTCGACACCACGGCCGGCGACAATTCCGAGCTGTTCTTCAACTCCACCATTCTCGGCCATGACGTGATGTTCGCCGGCTCGGAAGAGCACGACTTCGACGCTGAATCGGGCGACGACATCATGGTCCAGGGCGAATCCGTCATGCGCAACGAGGGCATGTTCGGGTTTGACTGGGTCAGCTACCAGGGCGCCACTTTTGACGCCGATGCCGACATGCGCATCCGCATCTTCACCACCGAGGAAGCCGACATCCTGCGCAATCGCTTCGACAAGGTCGAGGCACTCTCGGGCGGGGATGGCAATGACACCCTGCGCGGCGACGATCGTGCCGATGGCGACGCTCCGGCGATCCCCACGACCAACAATACCGAAACCCTGTTCTTCAATGACGAACTGAGCGAAGCGGGCCTGGGCCGTATCGAAGGCCTGCGCGCGCTGCTCGGGAATCTCGTGGCGGGCGTGCCCGTCAGCGACAGTGAACTCGCGGTGGCCTTTACCGGCGGCAATATCCTGCTCGGCGGTGCCGGCAGCGACATGCTGCAGGGCAATGGCGGCGACGACTTCATCGACGGCAATGCGCGCCTCAATGTGCGGATCCGTCTCACGGCTCCTGACGCAGCCAATACTGCGGCCAACGAGCTTGGGACGATTTACACTCTCAAGCACGTGTTCACGGCCGCCGAGCTGACCGGGCTGAATCTTGACCCGACGCTGGCCGGCAAGTCGCTGTTCGAACTGCTGATCGTGCGGGCCATCGTGCCCAGCCAGATGCATATCGTACGCGAAATCATCGCGGATGATGGCTCGGCCAGCGACATCGACACGGCTGTGTTCAACGGCAACCTGCAGAACGCCGACGGTTCGTTCAACTACACCATCACCTCGAACAACGACGGTACGATCACGGTGGCACATGTGAATGTGCCGACCGAAGTCGATCCGGTCACTGGTCGCCAGCTGATCTCGGATGGCGTCGATACGTTGCGCAACGTGGAGCGCCTGCAATTCCGCGACCAGACGGTCGTTTTCACTCCGCCGGAACTGTTCCTGCAGCGCGAGAGCGGCGAATACGCGGACGACTTCAACAACAACAGTTTTGGCAATTCCGACGGGGCGACTCAGTGGGGGCCGGACTGGGTTGAATTCGGCGATAGTGGCGGCGTGACAACCGGGCAGATCCAGATCGATCCGGGTGGGGCAGGCAATAACATCATGCGGCTGAGCGGCACCGGGACCGGTGGCGGCACTCCCAATGACGGCGCCATGATCACCCGCACGATGGACCTGTCCACCGCGTCCACCGCCACGATCCGGTACATCATCACCGAATCCGGCCTGGAAGACGGGGAGTGGGTGCGAGTCTTCTTCGCCGCCAATGGCGTCGACTTCGTGCAGATCAATGAGATCACGGCGGCTCATCCGAACAGCCAGACGCATATCCATGACCTCACCGGGCCCTTCGCGGCAAATGCTGCGATAAGGTTCGAAGTCAGCGCCATGACCTCGAATGACGACATCGTCACCGTCAACGACCTTTCGATCAGCTTTGCTGCCGAGCCGTCGGTGAACTACACGGCGACGTTTACCGAAGGAAACGGGGCAGCGCAGGGAGCGGACGTTGCCATAGCGTCGAACCCGCTGATCGTCGAAAACGACCAGATCGTGTCGGCCCGCATCGTGCTGACCAACCCGCAGCTGGGCGACACCTTCGAGGTTCCCGGAAACCTGCCTGGCAATATCAACAGCACGGTCGCGACCGTCGGTGGGCAACTCGTTGTCACCCTGACTGGCAACGAACCCAATATCGCCAATTGGCAGGCAGCCATCCAGGCAGTCGAGTTCCGCAATACATCGCAGAACCCAGGCGTCGTGCCACGCGTGATTCAGGTAACCGTCAATGACGGCTTCCTCAACAGCGCCCCCGCGACGACAACGGTAAATGTCGTAGCGGTGGATGACCCGGTCGTGGCCAATGATGATGACATCATCACCAATGTGGTCCCTGGCACGGCGATCGTGGTGCCGAAGTGGGTGCTGCTCCTGAACGATACCGATCCGGACAACACGATCGACATCACTGCGGTTTCCGGCCAGACCGGGCTCACCGCGACCCTGGGCGCCAGCTCGATCACGCTGGTCGACACCGGCACGCTGGGTGGCGACTTTGACTACACCGCTACAGGTGGGTCAGCCACGAATGGCGCGACTGTGGATGTCGACACCGTGGTGAGCACCGGCGCGACCTTCGGCGAGACGTTTGGCAGCACCAGCTACACCGACAGCGACGGTGTAGGCGGCAATACCTGGACCGACGACTGGGTGGAATCCGGCGATACCGGCGATGGCAATACCAGCCCCGGTGCTGGCAATGACAACGGGCAGATCCGCATCAACGGCGGTCGCCTCGAGTTCGACAACGGCAACACTCCGGCGAACAGCGACGGCGCAACGATCCAGCGCAGTGTGTCTGGTCTTGCCGGGCAGCTGGGCGGGATGCTCACGTACAGTGCCAATCCCGACTCGATGGAAGCCGGCGAGTATGTGCGTGTCTACTTCTCGCCAGACGGTTCGGAAGGCGGGTTCGTCCTGCTCAACGAGATCACGGGCAATGGTGGCAACACCAATTACTCGCACGCGCTTGTCGGTCCGTTTACCGCCGCGGCTACCCTCCGCTTTGTGGTCAGCGCATTGAACGAAGCCAACGATATTGTCGGGATCGACGGTATCAGCGTCGCCGTCCTCAACCCGGTAACCGCGATGAGCGGCACCGCTGGCAACAACATCCTTATTGGCGATGCCACCAACACAACCTTCGATGCCGGCACAGGCAATGATACAATCCTGGCCGGAGACGGAAACGACACCGTCTTGTGGTTCGCAAACAACGCGTCCGCCGTCAACAACAATGGCAGCGATGGGCGTGACGTCGTCGACGGCGGCGATGGTGCCGACGACACCTTCGTGATCAACGGCAACACCAATAATGCTGTCGCTGAGGCCTACCGCATCTATTCGCGGGCAGCTGCCGATGCGGCTGGTCTCGTGGTGCTTAACCCCGATACGGAAATCGTGATCACCCGTGGCGGTACGACCAGCGCCTTCATCATTGCCGAGCTCGATAATATCGAGGAAATCGTCGTCAATACGGACAACGGCAATGACTCGGTCACGGTCATCGGCGACTTCTCGCCAACCAGCCTCGACATCAACACGATTACGATCAATGGCGGTTCTGGCGACGACACGGTCGATTTCTCGGCCCTTACTTCGGCACATCGCATCGTATTCCGCTCCAATGGTGGCAATGACACCATTGTCGGTACTGTTCGTGCCCAGGACGTTATCGAACTGGCGCCCGGGGAGAGCGTGTCGGGCTATGCCCTCGTCAACAACGGCAATGGCACCCATACCTACTCGAACGGGACGCACTCGGTCACCTTTACCGGCGCAGTGCCGCCGCAGTTCCAGAATGGCCCCCTCACTGGCGGCACCCAGCTGGACGAGGAGGACTTCGAAGACCTGCTCGACATGGTTCGCGATCCGGACTTTGACCGTGACTCTTCCGGTACGGGCAACAATGTCGCCAACCCCGGATGGGGCGCGGCCGGCCAGCAGTTCATCCGCCTGACCGAAGCGCACTATACCGACGGGGAGGCCGGCATCCGCCAGACGGCGCTGACGCCGCGGGAAATCTCCAACATCCTGTCCAGCCAGGACAATGACGGGGACGGGATCGAGGAAAGCATCGTCAATGCCTTCGGCGGCACGAGCCTGCTGACCTTCTTCGGCCAGTATTTCGACCATGGCCTCGACTTCGTGGCCAAGGGTGAACCGGGCTCGGTCTATATCGGCGATGTCGGCTCGACGCCGGTCAATGCGCCGCGCTCCAACATCGTCCCGGGCACCGGGGTGGACGGCATTCCGGCGGAGTACATCAACAATACCTCGCCCTATGTCGACCAGAACCAGGCCTATGGTTCGCATAATGCGGTCACCGACCTGCTGCGCAGGTGGGAAGTCGGGACGGGCGGGGAGGCTGTGCAGACCGCCTACCTGCTGACCGGGGACATCGACGCTTCGGGCCATGCCATGCTGCCGACGCTGACCCATATCCGCGACAACTACCGGGTGATGACGGGCGGCAATGAGCTGACCTCGGAGGATATCGGCAACTATGACGGCACCGGCAATGCCCTGCTGATCGACTTCATACCCAAGTTCGTCCTGCTCGAGGACGGCAGCCCGAGCGAAGAGCTCGATCTCGACCAGATCGGCCACTACTTCGTCTCCGGCGACGGCCGGGCCAATGAAAACGTGATGCTGACTTCGATCCACACGATCTGGGCCCGCAACCACAATTTCTGGGTCAACGAGATCAAGGCGAATACCAACAACGAGTGGACCGAGTCCGAATATTTCGAAGCGGCCCGCATGATGAATATCGCCGAATACCAGCGCGTGGTGTTCACCGAATTCACCACCGCGATGGCTGGCGGGTTCGACAATGAAGACCTCGAGCATGGCTTCGAGGGCTATGACGCCACGGTCGATGCCTCGATCTCGGTGGAGTTCTCCCAGGCTGCCTATCGCTTCGGGCACTCCATGCTCAACGAGACCGTCAGCTATGTCGACGACAATGGTGTGCTCCAGGAAATCTCCCTGGTGCAGGCCTTCCTCAGCCCGAACAAGCTGTCCGAACTGGGGATCGATGCGCTGATCAGCGGTGCCGTGCAGGCGCAGCATCAGGCGATCGACGAGGACGTGGTCAATGCCTTGCGCAACCAGCTGGTGGGACGGCCGCTCGACCTGGCCGCGCTCAACATCTTCCGCGGTCGTGACATGGGCGTTGCCCCGTTCAACTCGATCCGCACCCAGCTCTACGAGCAGACCAACCTCAGCGCGCTGCGGCCCTATACGGGCTGGGCTGACTTCGCCCTGCGCAACGGGATCTCCGCCGAGATGCTCGCCAAGCTGCAAACGGCCTATCCCGACGGGTTCGAAAGCATGGACCTGTGGATCGGCGGGCTGCTGGAGAAGCCAATGGCGGGCCAGCTCGGCTCGACCTTCGGCTACATCTTCCTCGAACAGCTCCACCGCCTGCAGCATGGCGATCGGCTCTACTACCTCGAAATCTTCGATGACTCGCTGTTCCGCGATGAAGGCAATGTCACCTTTGCCGACATCATCGAACGCAATACCGGGCTGACCGGCCTGCCGGAGAACGTGTTCGATCTCGACGGGTCCAATGCCCCCGCCGATGACGACGAGCATATCCTCACCAATGTCGACGAGGAGGACGACGACACCGCCGGCCAGGACGACGACGATGACGAGGATGACGACGATACTGTCGGCCAGGACGACGATGACGAAGACGACGACGACGATACCGTCGGCCAGGACGATGACGACGAGGACGAAGAAGAAGACGACGACGACGAGGATGACGACGACAGTGATGATGACGATGATGACGACGGTGCTCCGGCGCCGGGTCAGACGGGTCACGTTGTCGGTACGCCGCAGGATGACATGCTGTTCGGCAATTCCGGCGGGGACCTGGTGTTTGGCTTTGCCGGCGCCGATCACATCATAGCGGGTGGCGGGGCGGACGTGGTCCGGGCCGGCAGCGGCAATGACTTCGTGGATGGCGGCGCCGGGCGCGACGTGCTGTTCGGCGAGGACGGTGACGACGACATGTTCGGCGGCGATGACGACGACATGGTCTATGGCGGGGCCGGCGACGACCGCATGTTTGGCGGCGACGGCAATGACCTGCTCGATGCCGGCGACGGCGACGACGCGGTGTTCGGCGGCAATGGCAACGACATGATCGTGGCCTCGCTGAACGACGGCAACGACACCTACTATGGCGGCGACATATCCGGCGATACCGGCAATGACACGCTGGACATGGGTTTCCTCACCGTCGACACCGTCGTCGACCTGGGAACCGGGGTTGGCGGTCGGGGCAGCGCCGTCAGCAGCCAGAGCGGGACCGATACCCTGTGGGGCATCGAGAACGTGGTCACCGGCTCGGGCAACGATACGATCGTGATGAGCAATGCCGTCAATATCGTCGACGGCGGCCTGGGCGATGATGTCTTCGTCTTCGGCTCCGCCACGGCGGCCCATGGCGACACGATCCGCGGCTTCGAAACCGGCGACAAGATCGACCTGTCGGGCATCGATGCCAATACCGGGACGGCGGGCAATGACACCTTCGTTCTGGAAAGCGGCCAGGCAACGACCGCACCGGGGCAGATCGTGGTCACCCACGAGACCCGCGAGGATGGCGAGTACACCGTGGTTGTCGGCAATACGTCCGGCGACAATGCGCCCGAGTTCCGCATCAACATTGCGGGCAACCATGCGCTGACGGCGGACGACTTCAACCTCTAGCCTCCAACTTCACCCGGCCGGTGTCCTACCGGCCGGGTTTTTCAGTCATCCAATTCGGGGGCGAGAACCATGGCAACAAATGCGAAGGCAATGGCGGAACATCGCGGGGACGAGATGTTGCGCAAGGAATTCAAGGGTGTGTCGGTCTTCGTCTTCTGGATTTCCGGCATCATCAACGTGCTGGCACTGACCGGCTCGTTCTACATGCTGCAGATCTATGATCGCGCGCTGACCAGCGGCAGCATCCCGACCCTGCTGGCGCTCTCGGTGCTGGTCATCGGGCTCTATCTCTTCCAGGGTGTGTTCGACGTCATCCGGTCGCAGCTGCTGGTGCGCATGGGCGCACGGTTTGACCGCATGCTGGCCCCGATCGCCCACCGCGTCAGCGTGGACATGCCGCGCTTCGGCTTTTCGACAGGCGAGGCGCTGGAGCGTGGACGCGACGTCGACACGATCCGCACCTTCATGGGCAGCCAGGGGCCGGTGGCCCTGTTCGACCTGCCCTGGGTGCCGCTCTATATTCTGTTTGTCTATTTCCTGCACCCGGTGCTCGGGGCGGTCACCCTGGGTGGCGCCATCGTTCTGGCGCTGCTGACGGTGTGGACGGAACTGCGCTCGCGCAAGCTGGCCTCGGCGGCCCAGCAGGCGCAACTGGCGCGCAATGCGGTGGCGGACTCCAATGCCCGCAATGCCGACATCATCAAGGCCATGGGCATTTCCAGCCGGGCCGTCTCCCGTTTCAACACCGCCAACCAGGACCACCTGACCCTGCAGACCCGGGCCAGCGACGTGATCGGCACGTTCGGTGCCTTTTCCCGCGTGCTGCGCATGGTGCTGCAATCGGCCCTGCTCGGGCTGGGTGCCTATCTGACCATCCAGGGCCAGATGTCGGCGGGCGCCATCATCGCCGTGTCGGTTGCCGCTTCGCGGGCCCTGGCACCGATCGACATGGCCATTGCCAACTGGAAGGGCGTGGTGGCAGCACGCCAGGCGTTCAAGCGGTTGCGCGACACCATGATTGCCCTGTCCGGCATGGCGCGTCCGCTGGAGCTGCCCGCGCCGACCAAGTCGTTCAAGGTTGACAAGATCACCGTCGCGGCGCCGGCAACCGGCCGGGTGCTGCTGACCGAGGTGGCCTTCGAGCTCAAGGCCGGGCAGGCCCTGGGCGTCATCGGTCCCAGCGGTGGCGGCAAGACCACGCTGGTCCGCGCCCTGACCGGCATCTGGCCCGCCTTGCGCGGCTCGATCCGGCTGGACGACGCGGACCTGACGCAGTGGGATGAAGACAAGATCGGCGAATATGTCGGCTATCTGCCGCAGGACGTGGCCCTGCTCGACGGCACCATTGTCGAGAACATCACGCGGCTGGCGCCGCAGCGCGATGCCCGCGCCATCGTGGCGGCAACCAAGGCGGCCGGCGTGCACGAGATGATCGTGCGCCTGCCGGATGGCTACGACACCCAGCTCGGTCCCATGGGCACGGCCCTGTCGGCCGGCCAGCGCCAGCGCATCGGCCTGGCGCGGGCGCTCTATGGCGACCCCTTCGTGGTGATCATGGACGAGCCCAATGCCTTCCTCGACGCCGAGGGCGAGCAGGCCCTGAACCTGGCGATCCGGCAGGTTCGGGCCCGGGGCGGCATTGCCATCGTCGTTGCCCACCGGCCCTCGATCCTGGCCGAGGTGGATATGGTTGCCGTGATCCAGAATGGTCGCATGTCGGCATTCGGACCCAAGGACGAGATCGTGGCCGGCCAGCGCCAGGCCAATGTCAACGCCCCCAGGATCGTCGAGCCGCGTGCGGAAGCGGGAGAGCCGGCATGATCATCGAGGCCAAATCCAACCGACAGCCCGATGCGGGCGATCCGCGCAAGCCCTATGAGCTGGTGCCCGAAAAGGCATCGCGCATCCCGGTCTATTTCGCGCTGATCATCACGGGCATTGCTGCCTTTCTCAAGAGTGCCTTTCCGGCCCGGTCGGTCGAAGAGCAGGCGGGGCCCGATGGCAACCGGGAGGCGGCCCTGAAGGAAACGCCGCGCGGCCAGCGCACCGAGCCGGACATGCCAATGCTGGTGGACGACACGATCACCGGCTCGATCAGCAACGAGAAGCCGGGCTTCGGTGTCCTGAGGTCGAGCGGCAGCTGGGAGAGCGGCTTTACGCTGATCGAGCCGCTGTCGTTCAACTATACGGCGTCGTTCGAAATGCTGGGTCCGCAGGTTGCTTCGTTCTTTCCAGCGGCATTCAGCGTGCAGCCGCAGAATGACAACCTGCCCCCGCCCGCTGGCGGGCCGGCCAAACCGGTCAGTGCCGGGCCGCGGGACGAGGGCGTGCCCGACCCATCGGACGAGGAGCCGCTGGACGACGATCCCGAGGTTCCGGATGAGGATGATGAAGACGAGGACGACGACGACGATACGGAGCAGGCCAACCGTGCCCCGATCGCGATGGGGCCGGTGCGGCTCAATGACGTTTTTGCCGGCCAGGTCGTCCTGATCGGTTTGTCGCATCTGCTGATGGGAACCACCGACCCCGATGGCGACACGCTGAGTGTCAACGACATCACGGTGAGCGGCGGCATGCTGGTCCAGGTTGGGGGAGGCTGGTCGTTCATGACCGTCCCCGGCATGCTGGGCCTCATCACCTTTACCTACAATATCAGCGACGGGCTGCTCGAGATCGTGCAGACGGCCAGCCTTGAAGTGGTCCGCAATACCGTCCTGCTGACCCCGTGGGACGACGTCTTCGTGGGCACGCCCTGGGACGACGATATCGACGGCCTGGCGGGTGATGACATCATCGATTCACGCGCCGGCAATGACGTCGTGGTGGGCGGGCTCGGCGACGACAACATTAATGGTGGCGACGGCGACGACCAGCTGTTCGGTGGTGCCGGCAATGACATCATCTTCGGCGGCGCCGGCAACGACATTATCGGCGGCGGCGATGGCGACGACAGACTGTTCGGCGAGGCCGGCGATGACATCATCAATGGCGACGCGGGCAACGACACCCTGATGGGGGGAGACGGGGACGACATTCTCGACGGTGGAGACGGGGACGATTTCCTCGATGGCGAAGCGGGGAATGACACCCTGTTTGGCGGCGCCGGCAATGATGTGGCGCGCGGTGGCGCGGGGAGCGACGTCATTGAGGGCGGCGCCGGCAACGATACCCTGATGGGTGGCGACGGCGACGACATTGTCGACGGCGGAGAGGGCGACGACTTCCTCGATGGCGAAGCGGGGAATGACACCCTCTTCGGCGGCGCCGGCAATGATGTGGCGCATGGTGGCGAGGGTAACGACGTCATTGAAGGCGGCGACGGCGACGACGAGCTGATGGGCGAGGCCGGCGACGACATGCTGGACGGCGGCGACGGGCACGACCTGCTCGATGGCGGCGCTGGCGACGACCACGTGCTCGGCGGCGCGGGGGATGACACGGTGCTCGGGAGTGAAGGCGACGATCATATCGACGGCGGCGAAGGGCATGACACGCTTGACTACTCGGCCTTTACCGCTGCGATCACCGTCGATTTCGACGCCGGCACAGCCAGCAGCGACGAGATCAATAACGATCAATTCGAGAATATCGAAGCGGTCATTGGCGGCCAGGGCAACGACGTCTTCACGATCGGCGCCACCGCGGCGGTGATCACCGGCGGGCGCGGCGACGATGTCTTCATCTTCACCGTGACCGACAATGCACCCGCACTCAGCCGCCAGCTGGTGCACGAGATCCTGGATTTCGTGGTCGGCGACCGGATCTATGTCGCCAAGTATGAAATCTCCAGGGTCGATGAACGGCTCGAGGAGGAACGCTTCGAGCAATTCTACGATGACCTCGATGACGGGTTTGAATCCGCCCTGCCGATCCGGGTCACGCACGCCTTCTACGACGACATGGATCACACGATCATCGAGGCCGATACCAACCGCGACAACATCTATGACATCTCGATCATTCTGGAAGGCGTTCAGCCTGAGCTGATCGTCGGTAGCCATTTCGCCTGAGGGGCGAGCAGGGAGTAAGACTATGAGTACAATGGATATGGCGGCACCCTATGCGCGTTCCGAGGGGCTGTCCGCGGGCAGCGTCAAGCTTTCGGATTTCCCCCTCAAGGGCCGGGTCATCCTCGGCAGCATCATGGCCATGCTGCTGCTGGGCGGTGTCGGTGGCTGGGCGGCCACGGCGAAGCTCTCGGGTGCCATCATTTCGAGCGGCACCGTGCTGGTCGACGAGAATGTCAAAGTCATCCAGCACCTCGATGGCGGCGTGGTCCGGTCCATCGAGGTGCGCAAGGGGCAGACGGTGGCCGCCGGCGAGGTGCTGCTGCAGCTCGAAGACGTGCCGATCCGCAGCGAGCAATCCATTCTGCGTGGCCAGTTGGCCGAGCTCCTGGCGCGCCAGGCGAGGCTTGTCGCGGAACGCGACGCGGCCGCGGCGATCAGCTTTCCGGCGGATTACCTGACCAACTATCCCGGCTCGGACCTCATTCTGCAGGGCGAGCAGCAGCTGTTTGACAGCACGCGGCGCAACCGGCTGTCGCAGCGCGGGCAGCTGGAGTTGCAGGTGGCGCAGTTGCGCGAGGAAGTGGGCGGGCTGGGTTTCCAGGCCGCGGCACTCGAGGACGAGCTGGCGTTGGCGCGGGAAGAGCGCGCCCGCCTGGGCGAGCTGGCGCAAAAGGGACTGGTCGAGACCACGCGGCTCAACGCCGCCGACCGTGAACTGGCGCGCATGCTGGGCAGCCAGGGCGAGTTGCTGGCAAGCACGGCACGCGCCAATGCGCGGATCAGCGAAGTCGAGCTGCAAATCCTGGCGATCGACGAAATCGGCTATACCGAAGCGCAGCGGGAACTGCGGAGTGTCGAGGCCAGCATTGCCGAATTGCAGGACCGGCTGGCCGCCGTGGACGACCGGCTCGCACGCACCCAGATCCGGTCGCCGGTCGACGGCACCATCAACGAACTGTCAGTGACCACGCTGGGCGGCGTGATCAGCCCTGCCGAGCGCCTGATGACCATCGTTCCCGAGGATGCCAAGCTCAAGATCGAGTTCAATGTCGCGGTCAGCGATATCGACCAGGTCGAGCTGGGCCAGGACGTGAAGCTGCGGTTCAGCGCCTTCAACCAGCGCACGACGCCGGAAATCGAGGGCCTGGTGTCCCGTGTCTCGGCGGCAGCCACCAGCGATCCTGATAGCGGGATGAGCTTTTACGTCATGGAAGCCGAAGTCATCGGGGACCTGTCGGTGCTCGGTGAGCGCGGCCTCATCCCGGGCATGCCCGTGGAAGTGTTCGTGCAGACCGAACAGCAGGTGGCGCTGGCCTATTTCGTCAAGCCCTTCACCGACCAGATCACGCGGGCATTCCGGGAGGAATAGAGCTGCAGCGCCTGTCCTGACTAACCGCAGCAACGTCTGCCCAGATCACGGTCAGCGTCAGGGCCGCGTTGATCGGGCGGACGGTGCTGCGGCCAGGGCCTGAAGGACCTCGTCGTCTGCAACCTGCCGAAAATCGGCATAGTAGAGACCGATGGCGCCAAAGGGCTCATGCTGCTCCAGGCAGATGACGTCATCGGCCTCGCCCTTGAGCGTCACGAGAATGTCGGGGGCGGCGACGGGCACGGCGACGACGATCTTTCGCGGATGCATGGCGCGCAATGCGCGGATGGCGACGCGGATGGTGGCGCCGGTCGCAATGCCATCGTCGATCAGGATGACCGTGTGCCCGGCCAGCGGCGGAAAAGGGCGCTGCGTGAGATAGCGCTGCCGGCGGCGGTCGATTTCTGCCAGCTCTCTGTCTCTTACTGCGGCGAAACCGGCCTCCGAAATCCGGGCGGCGGCGATGACGGCCTCATTGCGGATCGTGACAGCCTCGGCACCACCGACAATCGCACCCATGGCCAGCTCCGGCTGCTGCGGCAGGCCGAGCTTGCGCACGATGAGCAGTTCCAGCGGCGCCTTGAGGGCACGCGCAACCCCGGCGGCCACGGGCACGCCGCCCCGGGGCAGGGCGACGATGACGGGGTGATCGGACTGGTAGTGCTGCAGCGCCCGAGCCAGCTGCTCGCCGGCGTCCCTGCGATCGTGGAATGGCATCGCAACTCCTTCATCGGAGTGTCAGATCGGCCGATAGTCGCCCTATGCGGGGCGGTCAGTGTTGCCAGACGACGAGGCCGGCGGCGGTGGCCATCATGGCGCCGGCCGTCTTGTTGAGGCGGCCCAGGGCACGGGGGCTCTTGAACATTTCGCGGGCGGCCGAGGCCAGCCAGGCATAGCCGCAGCCGATGAGCAGCAGAACCACGACCACGATGAAGGTCAGTTCGGCAAAGGCGATGGGGTTCATCTGGTCGAGCGGGATCACCGTGGGCAGGATGGCCAGGTAGAAAACGATGGTCTTGGGATTGCCCATGGTCAGCGAGAAACCGGCCAAGAAGGTGCGCCAGGCGTCTTCGCTCTTGGGCTTCATCTGCTCGGCGCCGGGCCGGGCTGTCCAGAATTTGTAAGCGATATAAAGCAGATAGGCGGCGCCGGCCCAGCGGACGACGACGAAGACCGGCCCGAAATAGGTGGCGATGGCGGCCAGGCCGAAGACGGCGAAGACGAAATAGACCAGATCGCCGGCCAGAATGCCCAGCACCATGGGGAAGGCGCCCCTGAAACCACCGCCCAGAGCGCGAGCCACCACGGCCGCAACGCCTGGCCCGGGGACCAGAACGGCGATGGCATAGGCGACGGTGAAGGTCAGGAGGGTGAAGACGTCCATGATGCGGTCTCGGTTTGGGAGCGCGACACTAATCCCGAGCCACTGAAAAGCAAAGGCCCCGCGCAAGCGCGGGGCCCTGGCCATCTGACAGGCGTTGTTTATTTGGGGAGCAGCACGTCATCGACGACGTGGATGACGCCGTTGGACTGGTTGACGTCGGCGATGGTTACGCGGGCGGCACCACCGGACTCGTCGTAGACGAAGATGGTATTGCCGCGGGCGATGGCAGTGAGGGTATCGCCGCTGACCGTGCGGAAACTGAACTGGCCGTTGTCGCTGGCGGAAATGCCGGCCATCAGGTCGGCGGCGGAAACCTTGCCGGCAACGACATGGGCCGTGAGCACCTTGACCAGTTGACTCTTGTTGGCGGGCATCAGGAGGGTATCGACGGTACCGGCAGGCAGCTTGGCGAATGCAGCGTTGACCGGGGCGAACACCGTGAAGGGACCTGCACTCTGCAGGGTATCGACGAGGCCGGCGGCAGTCACGGCGGCGACCAGCGTGGTGTGGTCGGCGGAGTTGACGGCGTTCTCGACGATGTTCTTGTCGGCGAACATTGCGGCACCACCCACCATCGGATTGCTCTGCGCAAAGGCGGCGGTGGTCGAAAGCAGTGCGAACGTGGCCACGGCGGCCAGCTTGGCGAAATGCATGATTGTCTCCCTGTTGAGCCGGCCGTCGGTCCATGCCTTCGGTTCGGTTGCAGGAAGCTACGGCCGCTGCTCAGGCGCAGTTGCAGCGGTTGCATCACGCTTCGGTGAAGGCCTCACGGCAGCAGGGCGAGCCGCTCGGTCAACAGCTTGAAGAAGCCGTCCGCATTGCCATTACGCAGATAGGTGACGTTTCGCACCTTGCCGGTGACATGCCAGTAATCGGCGACGGTCATGCCGACGGTGAGCTCGCTGGCAGTCTCGATGCTGACATTGCAGTGGCGGCCGTCGAAGAGGTCGGGCTGGAGCAGCCAGGCGATGACGGTGGGGTCATGCAGGGGGGCGCCGGCCCAGCCGTATTTCAGCAGATCGAAGGTTTCCGAGAAGGTCAGCATGGCGTGGACGGCTTCGCCGGTGCGGTTGCCGAGGTTGCGGATGGCCTCGAGGCGCTCGGGGGTGGACTGGATCTGGTGGGTGACGTCGAGCGGCAGCATGGTAATGGGCGCGCCGCAGCGCAAGACCACGTCGGCGGCTTCCGGATCGACATAGATGTTGAATTCGGCGGCCGGGGTGATGTTGCCGACCTCGAAATAGGCGCCGCCCATCATGACGATCTCGGCGATGCGGTCGGCGATGGCAGGCTGCTTGACCAGGGCCATGCCGATATTGGTCAGCGGCCCGAGCGTGCAGAGGGTGATGGTGCCGGGCTCGGCCGCCATCAGGGTATCGATGATGTAGTCGACGCCGTGCTGGGGCTGGAGGGGAATGGTGGGCTCGGGCAGGTCGGGGCCGTTGAGGCCGGTTTCGCCGTGGACATGCTCGGCGGTCACCAGGTGGCGGCGCATGGGGCGGGCGCAGCCGGCATAGACGGGGATGTCGGGGCGGCCGGCCAGCTCGACGATCTTGCGGGCATTGCTGGCATTGTGATGGAGGCCGACATTGCCGGCCACGGCCACGATGCCCAGCACCTCCAGCTCGGCGGGGGAGGCCAGCGCCAGCAATATGGCGACGGCGTCGTCCTGGCCGGGGTCGGTATCGATGATGATCTTGCGGGGCATGGTGGGGCCTTGAGGAGAATGCGAATCCGGGCGGCACACTAGCGAAGCGAAATGGGGCGGTCGACTGCCTGCGCGGGGCTTGCTCAACGGAACGTTTGCATGGAGGTGGCGTTACCAAAACGCGGGGGGTGTCAGATACGGAAACGATATGACACGCGCGGCCACCAAACGGGCAACACATACAGATTCAGACACCAGCCAGTTCGAGCGCATTGCGGCCAATGCCGCGCGCATGGCGCTGGTTTTCATCGGCTTTATCGTCCTGCTGGTTGCCCTGCAGGCGGGGCAGGTGATCCTTGCGCCGGTGACGCTGGCCATCGTCATCGGGCTGATGTTCGGGCCGGTGGCGGACCGGGTGGAGCGCTTCGGCGTGCCGCCGGCGCTGTCGGCCGCCGTCGTGGTGCTGATGTTCATCGGGGTGATCGCGACCGGGGTGGCGCTGTTCGCGGTGCCGCTGTCGGACTGGGTGGCGCGGGCGCCGCTGATCTGGGCCAAGCTGCAGCAGCAATTGGCCAATCTCGAAGGCTCGCTGCAATCGGTCAGCGCCTTCCAGGAACAGCTGACCTCGGTCTTTGGCAGCGACAATGCCATGACAGTGACGGTGGAGGATGGCGGGCAGATGATCGACGTCGCCATGCTGGCGCCGGCCATCCTGGCGCAGGTGCTGATCTTCCTCGCCAGCCTCTATTTCTTCGTCGCGACGCGCGACCATATCCGGATTTCGGTGCTGTCGCTGTGCGTGAGCCGCCGCATGCGCTGGCGCACGGCGCATGTGTTCCGCGATGTGGAGGCCAAGGTCAGCCGGTTCCTGCTCTCCATCACCTTCATCAACTTCTGCGTCGGCTGCGCGGTGTCACTGGTGATGTGGGCCATCGGCATGCCCTCGCCGATCCTGTGGGGCGCCATGGCGGCCGTGCTGAACTACATTCCCTATGTCGGGCAGGGCGTGATGGTGCTGGTGCTGCTGGCCGTGGGGCTGGGCACCCAGACGGAGCTGCAGGCCATCCTGCTGCCGGTGGGGTGCTACGTCGCCATCAACTTCGTCGAGGGCCAGATCGTGACGCCGCATTTCATCGGCCGGACGATGACGCTCAACCCGTTCATCATCTTCCTCTCGATCACGTTCTGGCTGTGGGCCTGGGGGCCGGTGGGGGGCCTGGTTGCGGTGCCATCGCTGCTGATCGCCACCTCGATCATGGCGCATGCGCTGCCGAGCAAGCCCATGGTGCCAAGCCGGCCGGTACGCCGGACGCGCAACATGACGCCGGAACAGGAACTGCTGGCCAATACGGCCAAGGCGATCCGCGAACAGGCCGAGCTGGAGGACAGCCCGGCCGAGAAGCGCCAGGAAGAGCGCATGCAGCCGCCCGAAGGCACGGCACCGAGCGGCATGGAGCCTTCCCGGTAGCGGCCTTCCCTCCCTTTCCCCTAAGGGCGCCTGGGCGTCACCCGCCGGCGTTGCCGTCGACCTCTCGCCCAAAGGGAGAGGTAAGGGAGCCTTGCATGGAGATGGCTTGACGGGTTGACGCCGGAGCGAAAGACTCTGTGCCTGAATGGGTATGGAGTTTCCTGTGGCGGGTGAAGTTGTTGGGCATGCTGCGGAAGCGGCGGGGCATGGTGTCGACCTGGTCCCCATTGTTGTGCTGCTGGGTGCGGCTGTCATCGCCGTGCCGCTGTTCAAGCGCATGGGGTTGGGGTCCGTGCTGGGCTATCTGGCCGCGGGACTGCTGCTCGGGCCCTCCGGCATCGGGCTGATCAGCGACCCGGAATCGGTGCTGACCACGGCCGAACTGGGCGTGGTGATGTTCCTGTTCATCATCGGGCTCGAAATGGAGCCCTCGAAGCTCTGGGCCCTGCGCAAGCAGATATTCGGGCTTGGCGTGATCCAGGTGGCCGGGAGCGGCGCGCTGCTGACCGGGGTCGGGCTGTTGCTGGGCTTTACGCCAGTCGTGGCCTTCATCTTCGGCGCGGGCTTCGTGCTGACCTCGACGGCCATCGTCATGCAGATCCTGGGCGAACGCGGCGAACTCTCCACAGATAGCGGGCAGCGCATGGTGTCGATCCTGCTGCTGGAGGACCTCGCCATCGTGCCGCTGCTGGCGCTGGTGGCAATCCTCGCACCATCGGGGACCGAAGATGTCGACATGATCACGCGGGTGATCGGCATTGCCGCGCCGATCGGCGCGGTGCTGCTGCTGATCTTCCTGGGACAGCGGATCATGAACCCGTTCTTTGCGCTGCTGGCTTCGAGCAAGCTGCGCGAGGTGATGACCGCTGCCGCCTTGCTGGTGGTGCTGGGGGCAGCGCTGCTGTTCCAGGCCAGCGGGCTCTCCATGGCCATGGGGGCGTTCCTGGCGGGCGTGCTGCTGTCGACCTCCACCTTCCGGCGGCAGATCGAGGCCGATGTGGAGCCGTTCCGCGGCATCCTGCTGGGCCTGTTCTTCCTGGCCGTGGGCATGTCGCTGGACATGGCGATCGTGGCGCAGAGCTGGCAGCTCATCGCGGTGAGCGTGGTGGCCTATATGCTGGTCAAGGCAGTGGCGATCTATGTCATCGCGCGGCTGCTACGAGCGGGACATGGCGAGGCGCTGGAGCGGGCCGTGCTGATGGGGCAGGGCGGGGAATTCGCCTTCGTGCTCTACACTACTGCCGCGGCGGCCGGCATTATCGACGGGCCGACCAATGCGATCTTTACCGCCACGGTCATCATCTCGATGGTGCTGACGCCATTCTTCATCGCGGGCCTGCGGTTCGTCATGCCCCGGGAGGCGGCGCAGTCGATGGATGGTGTCGAGGAGGTGAGCGAGCTTTCGGCCAAGGTGCTGATCATCGGCTTTGGCCGCTTCGGGCAGATTGCCAGCCAGCCGCTGCTGGCCATGCGGCACTCGGTTTCGATCATCGACAATGACACGGACATGATCCGGGCGGCCGCGCAGATCGGCTTCAAGGTTTACTATGGCGACGGGACGCGGCTCGATATTTTGCGGGCGGCGGGCGCTGGCACGGCCGATGTCATCCTGATCTGCACGGATCGGCGGGAGCAGACGACGCTTATCGCCGAAATGCTGCGAGACGAGTTTCCGCTGGTCAAGGTGATGGCGCGGGCCTTTGACCGCTCGCATGCCATCGAACTGGTTCGGGCGGGCGTCGAATTCCAGCAGCGCGAGGCGTTCGAATCGGCGCTGGTGCTGGGCGGCGCGGCGATCAGGTTGCTCGGCGCGGGCGATGAAGAGGCCGCCGAAGTGGTGGAGGGCGTGCGCGATCGCGACCGCCAGCGCTTCGACCGGCAACTGGCGGGCGAGGACTGGCGAAACCTGGGGCAGTTGCTGCTGAGCAATGCGCAGGACCAGGCCGAGGAAAGCGGCGTCAACGTGCCCGAGCAGGTGGCGGAAGACGCCGTAGAGAAAAGCACGCATCCAGCACGGCCGGCATAAGGGATCGCGCTTTGGGGGCTTCCGCCTGCCCAAATTAAGTGCAAGACTAAAGTCTCTAGAGGGGAATACATCGTCATGAAATCTGGATTGCGATATGCCGCAACAGCCGATCGTTTACGACGCCCCTACGCCGGAGCCACGCGCCACTACCGTTGAGGCCATTCAGGCTGAAATCCTGGAAAGGTTGATCTACTCCGTCGGCAAGGATCCTATCGTTGCCAGGCGGCATGACTGGCTGGCGGCGACAATCCTGACGGTGCGCGACCGTGTGATGGATCGCTGGATGGAGTCGTCCCGCGAAACGTGGCGGACGTCGAACAAGCGCGTCTATTATCTCAGCCTCGAATTCCTCATCGGGCGCCTGATGCGCGACGCGATGAGCAATGTCGGGCTGATCGAGCCGGTGCGCGACGCGCTCAAGAATCTCAATGTCGACCTGGGCGACCTGATCAATCTCGAGCCCGATGCGGCGCTGGGCAATGGCGGCCTCGGCCGCCTCGCAGCGTGCTTCCTTGAATCCATGTCGTCGGTGAAGATCCCGGCCTATGGCTATGGCATTCGCTATGTGCATGGCCTGTTCCGCCAGGAAATGAGCGAGGGCTGGCAGGTCGAGCTGCCCGAGGAATGGCTGGCACACGGCAATCCCTGGGAATTCGAGCGGCGTGAAAGCGCCTATGAGGTTGGTTTTGGCGGCCATGTCGAGCCGGTGACCGATCCGGACGGCACGGTGCGGCAGGAATGGCGCCCCAATGACCACGTGCTGGCCGTGGCCTATGACACGCCCATCGTGGGCTGGCGCGGCGCGCGCGTGAACACGCTGCGGCTGTGGAGCGCGCAGCCGATCGACCCGATCCTGCTCGACAAGTTCAACTCCGGCGACCATATCGGCGCGCTCGAGGAAAGCTCCCGGGCCGAAGCGATTACCCGCGTGCTCTATCCGGCGGATTCGACCGCGGCGGGGCAGGAATTGCGGCTGCGGCAGGAGTTCTTCTTCTCCTCGGCATCGCTGCAGGACATCGTGCGGCGCCACCTGCAGCAATATGGCGACCTGGGCTCGCTGCCCGACAAGGTTGCCATCCAGCTCAACGACACCCATCCGGCGATTTCGATCTGCGAGCTGATGCGCATCCTGGTCGACGATAACGGGCTCAAATGGGCCGAGGCCTGGAAGCTGACGCGCGGCACGTTCGGCTACACCAACCACACGCTGCTGCCCGAGGCGCTGGAAAGCTGGCCGGTGGCGCTGCTGGAGCGGTTGCTTCCGCGGCATATGCAGATCATCTACCAGATCAATGCCGATGTGCTGACCGATGCGCGCAGCCGCGCCAAGTTCAGCGACGCGCAGGTCGCCAATGTATCGCTGATCGACGAGAATGGCGGGCGCCGCGTGCGGATGGGGCAACTGGCCTTTGTCGGCTCGCACTCGATCAATGGCGTGTCGGCGCTGCATACCGAGCTGATGAAGCAGACCGTGTTTTCGGACCTGCACAAGCTCTATCCGGACCGCATCAACAACAAGACCAACGGCATCACGCCGCGACGCTGGCTGATGCAGTGCAATCCGGGGCTGACCAAGCTGATCAGCGAGCGGATCGGGCCGGAATTCCTCGACGATATCGACCTGCTGCGCGGGCTCGACGCGCATGCCGCCGACCCGACCTTCCAGGGGCAGTTCGTGGCGGTCAAGCAGGCCAACAAGCAGCGCCTGGCGCAGCTGATCAAGGACCGGCTCAACATCGTGGTGTCGCCCGACGCCATGTTCGATGTGCAGATCAAGCGCATCCACGAATACAAGCGACAGCTGCTCAACATCATCCAAGCGGTTGCACTATATGATGAAATTCGCGCGCATCCGGAACGGGAATGGGTTCCGCGCGTTAAAATCTTCGCGGGCAAGGCGGCTCCGGGATACTGGAACGCCAAACTCATCATCAAGCTGATCAACGACGTGGCCAAGGTCATCAACCATGACCCGGCGGTGCGCGGACTGCTCAAGGTGGTGTTCCTGCCCAATTACAATGTGAGCCTGGCCGAAGTGATCGTGCCGGCGGCCGATCTCAGCGAGCAGATTTCGACCGCGGGGATGGAAGCCTCGGGCACGGGCAACATGAAGTTCATGGCCAATGGCGCCATCACCATCGGTACGATGGATGGCGCGAATGTGGAAATGCACAAGGAAGCGGGGCCGGACAATATCGTGATTTTCGGCCTGACCGCAGACGAGGTGAACGAGAAGCGCGCCAAGGGCGAAGTGCCCCGGACGGCGATCGACAATTCACCGCGGCTCAAGGAAGCGCTGGAGGCCATTTCCTCGGGCGTGTTCTCGCCGGACGATCCCAACCGCTATCGCGACCTGATCGGGGGTCTCTACGACCACGACTGGTTCATGGTGGCGCGCGATTTCGACGCCTATACGGCGGCGCAGGCGGAAGTCGACGCCATCTGGAAGGACAAGAAGCGCTGGAATGCCATGGCCATCCGCAACACGGCACGGTGCGGCTTCTTCTCATCGGACCGGACGATCCGGCAGTATGCGCAGGATATCTGGGGCGTTTCGACTGCGGCGAAGTGACGGCGGACGGGGACGGCAACTGGCGCGGAAGACCGGCGCCGTCCGATATGTGTGGTTCAGGCGGGCCGGCAATGAGCCGGTTTTCGCCTCCGGGGGGACGTGCGTGTGACCAAGGAAGACTGGCAAGCTGATTCAAAGGACGTGGACGCGATCATCAATGGTCGCCACCACAACCCGTTTGCGCTGCTCGGCCTGCATGAGGTCAACGGGCAGTGGGTGCTGCGCGCATTCATCCCGCATGCCGAAACGCTGGCGGCATTCGGGCTGGACGGGACCGAGCTGGGACATCTGATCCCGCGCCATGCCGGCGGGTTCTTCGAAGGCAAGGTGGCGCTCAAGGGCCGCCAGCCGATCCGCTACCATGCCAGCAATGCCGGCGGGGAATGGGACGTCTATGACCCCTATTCCTTCGGGCCGGTGCTGGGGCCGATGGACGATTTCTATATCGGCGAAGGCAGCCATCTGCGGCTGTTCGACAAGCTCGGCGCCCATGAGATGGAATTCGAGGGCATCCACGGCACGCATTTTGCGGTGTGGGCGCCCAATGCGCAGCGCGTCAGCGTGGTGGGACCGTTCAACGAGTGGGACGGACGGCGCAACCCGATGCGCAATCGCCTCGAGACCGGTATCTGGGAAGTGTTCATTCCCGTGCTGGGGACTGGGACACTCTACAAGTATGAAATCGTGGGCCCGGACGGGGTGGTGCTGCCGCTCAAGGCCGATCCGTTTGCGCGGCAGTCTGAAATGCGGCCGCGGACCGCTTCGGTGGTGCCCGACCCGACCGAATTCACCTGGACGGACAGCCGGTATCTCGAAGAGCGGGCGACGCGCGACTGGCGCCGCACGCCGATGTCGATCTACGAGGTGCATCTGGGCAGCTGGCGCCGGCGGCCGGATGGCGGGTTCCTGAGCTATGACCAGCTTGCCGAGCAGCTGGTGCCCTATGCGGCGGATATGGGCTACACCCATATCGAACTGATGCCGATCAGCGAACATCCGTTCGATCCCAGCTGGGGCTACCAGCCCACCGGCATGTATGCGCCGACCGCGCGGCATGGCGACCCGGCGGCGTTTGCGCGCTTCGTCAATGGGGCGCATGAGGCGGGGCTGGGCATCATCCTCGACTGGGTGCCGGCGCATTTTCCTACCGATGCGCATGGCCTAGCCAATTTCGACGGCACGGCGCTCTATGAGCATGCCGATCCGCGGCAGGGCTACCACCCGGACTGGAACACCGCGATCTACAATTTCGGGCGCAAGGAAGTCGTGGCGTTCCTGCTCAACAACGCCCTCTACTGGCTCGAGAAATTCCATATCGACGGGCTGCGCGTCGATGCGGTGGCCTCGATGCTCTACCTCGACTACTCGCGCCAGCATGGCGAATGGGTGCCCAACAAGTTCGGTGGCAACCAGAACCTGGAGGCCGTCGAGTTCATCAAGCGGGTGAACACGGAAACCTATCGGCTGCATCCGGGCACGTTCATGATTGCCGAGGAATCCACCTCATGGCCGGGCGTCAGCCACCCCACCTTTACCGGCGGGCTGGGCTTCGGGTTCAAGTGGAATATGGGCTTCATGAACGACACCTTGCGCTTCATGAGCCGCGAGGCGGTGCACCGCAAATTCCATCACAACGACATGACCTTCGGCATGGTCTATGCGTTCAGCGAGAATTTCGTGCTGCCGCTCAGCCATGACGAAGTGGTGCATGGCAAGAAATCGCTGCTGGAAAAGATGCCGGGTGACGACTGGCAGAAGTTCGCCAATCTGCGGGCCTATCTCGCCTTCATGTGGGGGCATCCGGGCAAGAAGCTGCTGTTCATGGGGCAGGAATTTGCGCAGCGGGAGGAGTGGGCCGACGGCAAGTCGCTCGACTGGTACCTGCTCGATGCGGGCATGCATGAAGGCATGCGGCGGCTGGTGGCGGACCTCAACGTGGCCTACCGGCAGTTGCCGGCGCTGCACGAGCGCGACAACGAGCCGGACGGGTTCGAATGGGTGATCGGCAACGACCACGCCAATTCGGTCTTTGCCTGGCTGCGCAAGGCGCCGGGGAGCGACCCGATCCTGGTCGTGTCCAATTTCACGCCAGTGCCACGCAGCGGCTACAAGATACCGATGCCGCTGGCCGGCAAATGGGTGGAACGCATCAATACCGATGCCGGTTGGTATGCGGGCTCCAATACCGGCAACCAGGGCGCGGTCGAGGCTTATGCCGTCGAGGGTGAGCACTGGCCGGCAGAGGCGGAAATCTACCTGCCGCCGCTATCGACGCTGTTTCTCAAGTACGAACCGGCGTGAGCCGGATGGATGCATAGTCCCGGAAAACGGGCAGTAGTGGAGGGTTAGAAGAGAATGGCAGACTATAGAGTACCATCGCCGCTGGCCCGCGAGGCCATGGCCTATGTGCTGGCAGGTGGACGCGGCACGCGCCTGATGGAACTGACGGACCGGCGCGCCAAGCCGGCTGTGTATTTCGGCGGCAAGTCGCGCATTATCGACTTTGCCCTCTCCAACGCGATCAATTCGGGCATCCGCCGCATTTCGGTGGCGACGCAGTATCAGGCGCATAGCCTGATCCGCCACCTGTCGCGCGGCTGGAACTTCCTGCGGCCCGAGCGCAACGAAAGCTTCGACGTGCTGCCGGCCAGCCAGCGGGTGGCCGAGGACATGTGGTATGCCGGCACGGCTGACGCGGTGTACCAGAACATGGACATCATCGAGGATTACGGCGCGCGCTATATCGTCATCCTGGCGGGCGACCATATCTACAAGATGGACTACGAAATCATGCTGCGCCAGCATGTGGACACCGGGGCCGACGTGACCATCGGGTGCCTGGAAGTGCCGCGCATGGAAGCCACTGGCTTTGGCGTGATGCATGTGGACGGGCGCGACCGCGTGGTCGATTTCATCGAGAAGCCGAAGGACCCGCCCAGCATTCCGGACCGGCCCGATACGGCTCTCGCCTCGATGGGCATCTATGTGTTCGAGACGCGGTTCCTCATGGAACAGCTGCGGCGCGACGCGGCGACGGAAGGCTCCAGCCGCGATTTCGGCAAGGACATCATCCCCTATATCGTCAAGAACGGCACGGCCTGGGCGCATCGCTTCACGCGGTCCTGCGTGCGCTCGAGCAAGGAAGACGTGGCCTATTGGCGCGACGTCGGCACGATCGACGCCTATTGGAAGGCCTCGATCGACCTGACCGATATCGAGCCGCAGCTCGATCTCTACGATCGCGACTGGCCGATCTGGACCTATGCGGAGATCACCCCGCCGGCCAAGTTCGTTCATGACTTCGACGGGCGCCGCGGCTCGGCGGTCAATTCGCTGGTTTCGGGCGACTGTATCGTCTCGGGCGGGCACCTGCAGCGCACGCTGCTGTCGACCGGTTCGCGCGTGCATTCCTATTCGATGCTCAACGAGGCGGTGGTGCTGCCCTATTGCGATATCGGGCGGAATGCGCGGCTGACCAAGGTGGTGATCGACCGCGGCGTCAACATTCCCGAGGGACTGGTGGTGGGCGAGGATCCCGAATTCGACGCCAAGTGGTTCCGACGCACCGATGACGGCGTGACGCTCATCACCCAGGCGATGATCAACAAATATCTGGCTGGGCGATGATTGAAGTTCTCTCGGTTGCGTCCGAGGTTTATCCGCTGATCAAGACCGGGGGGCTCGCCGACGTGGCGGGCGCCTTGCCGGGGGCGCTGGGCAGCCATGGGGTGACCATGCGCACGCTGGTGCCAGGCTATCCGGCCGTCATGGCCAAGCTGAGCGGCGGCCGGGTCGTCAAGGAACTGGACGACCTGTTCGGCGTGCCGGCCAAGCTGATCGCTGCGCGGGTCGAGGGGATCGACGTCATCGTCATCGATGCGCCGGCGCTCTACAACCGGCCGGGCAACCCCTATGTGGGGCCGGATGGCTGGGACTGGCCGGACAACTGGAAGCGCTTTGCGGCGCTAGGCTGGGTCGCGGCGGAGCTGGGCCTGGGCCTGGTCGACGGCTATCACCCTCAGGTCATCCATGCGCATGACTGGCAGGCGGGGCTGGCGCCGGCCTATATCAAGTTCGGCCCGAGCATGAATGTGAAGACGGTGATGACCATTCACAACATCGCCTTCAAGGGCTTTTTCGGCCCGGAAATCTTCAGCCAGCTGCGCCTGCCGCCGCATGCCTTCGGGGTGGGCGGGGTCGAGTATCATGGCGGCATTTCCTACCTCAAGTCGGGCATGGAATGTGCCGACTATGTCACGACGGTCAGCCCCAACTATGCCGATGAGATCCGTACGCCGAACTTCGGCATGGGGCTTGAGGGGCTGCTGAACGGCCGGGCCGACACGCTGGTGGGCATTCTCAACGGCATCGACACCGATGCCTGGAACCCGGCGACCGACGGCGCGCTGGTGCGCAGCTTCACCGCCAACACCATCCAGGGCCGCCAGGCCAACAAGCAAGCCGTGGTGGACAAGTTCGAGCTGGATGGCACGGACGGACCGCTGTTCTGCGTGATCAGCCGGCTGACCGACCAAAAGGGCATGGACCTGCTGCTGCAGGCGGTCGATGGCCTGGTCGACCTTGGCGGGCGACTGGCGGTGCTGGGATCGGGAGAGGCCTATCTCGAAGACGGGTTCCGCCGCGCCATGCAGCGCCACAAGGGCAAGGTGGGGATCGTCACCGGCTATGACGAGGGGCTGAGCCACCTGATGCAGGGGGGGTGCGATGCCATCCTCATTCCATCGCGCTTCGAGCCCTGCGGGCTGACCCAGCTCTACGGGCTGCGCTATGGCTGCGTGCCGGTGGTCAGCCGGATCGGCGGGCTTGCCGATACGGTGATCGACGCCAACCCGGCCGCCATCGCGGCCGAGGTGGCAACGGGCATCGTGTTCGACCCCAACAGCGCGCATGCGCTCTACGAGGCGATCCGCAAGACCGTGCGCCTTTTTGCCGACGAGAAACTCTGGAAGAAGATTCAGCGGCGGGGAATGAAGTCGGAAGTCTCCTGGGAGACCAGCGCGGCGCGCTATGCCGACCTCTACGCCACCATTAGCGGGCTCAAGACCAATGACGATCCAGACAATTAACACCACCCCCTATGCCGACCAGAAGCCGGGCACGTCGGGCCTGCGCAAGCGGGTGACCGTCTATCAGCAGCCCAACTATGTCGAGAACTACATCCAGGCGATCTTCGACAGCCTCGAGGGCTTTGCCGGGCAGACGCTGGTGATGGGCGGGGACGGGCGCTTCTACAATGACGTGGCCATCCAGAAAGCCATCCGCATTGCAGCGGCCAATGGCTTTGGCCGGGTGCTGGTGGGGCGTGGCGGGATCCTGTCGACGCCTGCGGCCAGCCATGTGATCCGGCACTACAAGGCCTTTGGCGGGCTTGTGCTGTCGGCCAGCCATAATCCGGGCGGCCCGGATGGCGATTTCGGCATCAAGTACAATATCTCCAATGGCGGACCCGCGCCGGAGAAGATCACCGATGCGGTCTATGCCCGCAGCAAGGTGATCGACAGCTACAAGACCACGGATACGGCCGATATCGACCTGGGGCGGATCGGCACGCAGGCCGTGGGCGACATGACGGTCGAGGTGATCGACCCGGTGACCGACTATGCCGCGCTGATGGAGACGCTGTTTGACTTCGGGGCGATCCGCGCCATGTTCGCGTCGGGCTTCCGCATGACGTTCGACGCCATGAATGCCGTAACCGGCCCCTATGCCCATGCCATTCTGGAAGACAGGCTGGGCGCGCCCAAGGGGACGGTGATCAACGGTATGCCGTCGCCCGACTTCGGCGGCGGCCATCCCGATCCCAACCTGGTCTATTGCAAGGAGATGCACGACCTGCTGATGACGCCGGAAGGCCCCGACTTCGGGGCGGCGTCAGACGGCGACGGCGACCGCAACCTGATCATCGGCAAGAACCGCTTCGTGACCCCATCGGATTCGCTGGCACTGCTGGCGGCCAATGCGCATCTGGCGCCGGGCTACAAGGCGGGCATTGCCGGCATCGCCCGCTCCATGCCGACCAGCGCGGCGGCCGACCGGGTGGCGGAAAAGCTCGGCATCGAGATGCACGAGACGCCTACGGGCTGGAAATTCTTCGGCAACCTGCTCGACGCCGGGCGCGTCACCATCTGCGGTGAAGAGAGCGCGGGTACGGGTTCGGACCATGTGCGCGAGAAGGATGGCCTGTGGGCCGTGCTGCTCTGGCTCAACATCATCGCTGCCCGCAAGCAGAGCGTCGACGAGATCGTGCGCGCGCACTGGGCGACCTATGGGCGCAACTATTATACGCGGCACGACTATGAAGAGGTCGATGCCGCCATTGCCGGCAAGCTGGTGGACGATCTGCGGGCGCAATTGCCCGGCTTGCCAGGCCAAATCCTGGGCGACGACCTGCAGGTCGCCTATGCCGACGACTTTACCTATCACGACCCGGTGGATGGCTCGACCAGCGCCAAACAGGGGATCAGGATCGGGTTCACAGACGGTTCGCGAATAGTCCTCCGACTGTCGGGAACCGGCACGGTCGGCGCCACGTTGCGGCTCTATCTCGAGCGCTATGAGGCAGCCGATGGACGACACGATCTCGACACCCAATCCGCCCTTGAACCCCTCATCGAGCTGGCCGACCAGCTCGCCGGGATCAAGCAGCGCACCGGTCGCCAGGAACCCAGCGTCATCACCTAGCATCGGACATTCAATGAAACCCATGCTTGTCCCCAACGGGGGCAGTATCGACCATCTCGGCGCCACGCTGACCGAAGAGGGGGTCAATTTCGCGGTCTATTCGGAGAGCGCCACCAATATCTGGGTGTCGATCTATGACGAACAGGACCATGAAACGGACCGCTTCGAACTCGATGTCCACAAGGACCATATCAGGGCCGGGCTGATCGCCGGGCTGGGCGCCGGCACGCGCTATGGCCTGCGCGCCGATGGGCCCTATGACCCGGACCAAGGCTATTTCTTCGATCCGATGAAGCTGCTGGTCGATCCCTATGCCAAGCGGCTGGACCGGGTATTCGTGCGCTCGCCGCGCTTGCGGCTCGATCGCAGCGAGGCGGTGGATACCGCGCCCCTGATCCCCAAGGCCATCGTGGTCACCGGCAGCGGCGAAAATGCCGTGCCGCGCAAGAAGGGGCCGGGCCTGTTCTATGAAATGAACGTGCGTGGCTACACCATGCGCCACCCCAGCGTGCAGGGCCCGCTGCGGGGGACCATTGCCGCGCTGACCACGCAGCGGGTCATCGACCACCTCAAATATATCGGCGTCGATACGCTGCAGCTGATGCCGACGGCGGCCTGGATCGACGAGGGGCATCTGCCGGCACTCGGGCTGACCAATGCCTGGGGCTATAATCCGGTGGCCTATTCGGCGGTCGACCCGCGGCTGGCGCCGCGCGGCCCGCATGAACTGCGCAATATGACCGATCTCTATCGCAAGAACGGCATCTCGGTGATCCTGGACGTGGTCTATAACCACACCGGCGAGAGCGATGCGCAGGGGCCGATGCTGAGCCTGATGGGGCTGGATGCCCGGACCTATTACCGGTTCGTCGAAGTCGACGGCAAGCAGCACCTGGTCAACGATACCGGCACCGGCAATACGCTGCGCTGCGACCACCCCGCCACGCAGCGGCTGGTGATCGACAGCCTGCGCTACTGGGTCGAGGAAATGGGCGTCTCGGGCTTCCGCTTCGACCTGGCAACGGTGCTGGGGCGCGATCCGGGGTTCAATCCCAATGCGGTTATGCTGCAAAAGATCAAGGCCGATCCGGTGCTGAGCAAGTGCATCCTGGTGGCCGAGCCGTGGGATCCGGGTCCGGGCGGCTATGCGCTGGGCCAGTTCGGCAAGGAATTCAAGGAACACAACGACACCTATCGCGATGAAATTCGCGAATTCTGGCGCGGTGAGAACGGCAAGATCGGTGCGCTGGCGGGCAAGATTGCCGGCTCGGCCGAAATCTTCAACTTTGCCGGCCGCAAGCCCAGCCATGGCGTCAACATGCTGGCCGTGCATGACGGTTTCACGCTGCGTGACCTGGTCAGCTATCACGACAAGCACAATGAGGCGAATGGCGAAGGCAATCGCGACGGGCACAACCACAATGCCTCGTGGAATTGCGGCGCCGAGGGCGAGACGGATGACGAAGCCATCCAGGCGGCGCGCAAGCGCGACGTCCGGGCGCTGCTGGCGACGCTGTTCCTGTCGCGCGGCGTGCCGCTGCTGCAGCAGGGGGACGAGATGTTCCGCACCCAGCAGGGCAACAATAATGCCTATGCGCAGGACAACGAAATCACCTGGCTGGACTGGGAAAACGGCGATGGCGAACTCGTCGATTTCGTCGCCGCGGTGCACAAGTTCCGCAAGGCCCACTCTGCGCTGACGCATGACCATTTCCTGACCGGTCAGGAAAAGAATGGCGTGCGCGATGTGGTGTGGCTGCATCCGGACGGGCGCGAGATGAATGAGGGCGACTGGGGCGACTCCACTGCCTCGGTGCTCGGCATGCATCTGCGCAACAAGGATGACGAGGTGCTGGTCTGGTTCAACCGCCGTGCCGAGCCTGTCGTGGCGCGCTTGCCGGAGGGCGAATGGGTCGTGGGCGTCCAGTCGGACAATCTGGCCAGCGTTGCGATTTCGGAAGGAACCGCGACGTTGACGCTACGCTCCGTCGTCGCGCTGGTCCGGCCGACCGCCTAGGCGGGGAGGGGCTGCGCCTCTCCCCATTCGGGCGCCTATTCGGCGGCCCTGGTGTCGACGAAGCCGCCGGCGCGTTCGATATAGGCGATGATCTGGTCGAGGCTCTCGCGGCGCAGCAGGTCGGTGAAGATATAGGGCCGGCCTTCGCGCACCTTCTGGGTATCGCTTTCCATCACCTCGAGACTGGCGCCCACATAGGGGGCCAGGTCGGTGTGGGTGATGACCAGGAGATCCGAGCGGGAAATGGCCGGGCCGCCCTTGCGCGGGATCTTTTCGCCCTGGGCGACGGAGATCACATAGATGGTCAGGTCCGCCAGATCGGGCGAGAAGGTCGCGGCGAGGTTGTCGCCGCCGCTCTCGATCAGGATGATGTCGAGATCGGGAAACTTGCGGTTGAGATCGCCGATGGCGGCGAGGTTGAGCGAGGCGTCCTCGCGGATGGCGGTATGCGGGCAGCCGCCGGTCTCGACGCCGACAATGCGGTCTTCCGAAATGGCCTGGACCCGCGCCAGGATCAGCGCGTCCTCGCGGGTATAGATGTCATTGGTGACCACGGCCATGGAATAGCGGTCGCGCATCGCCTTGAGCAGCATTTCGCACAGCGTGGTCTTGCCGGAGCCGACGGGGCCGCCAATGCCGATGCGCAATGGACCATTCAAGGATTTCATATCAGCCTCATGATGACGAGTGCGAGAAAGCCGGCGCCGAGCAGCAGGCAAAGCGGGGAATAGACGCGGCGGTCGTTGAGCCGGAAATTGGGTTCGGGGGTCTTGTCGGCCCACCATGCGGTATAGCCGATGGCGCCGCGGGCGAGGAAAACGGCGGCCAGCGGCAGGCCGAGCAGGGTCAGGGCAGTCCCGCCGCCATCGTGGTCGGCGAGGGCCAGGGCGATGATGCCGGCGGCAAGCGTCGCCAAGGAGACGGCGAGGGAGGCCAGCCGAGGCGGCATGCGCTCGATGTCGCGAAAGCCCACGACGGTCTGGGCCAGCAGCTTTTCGGAGCGGATGGGCCAGGTCTGGCCAAGCGACCACAGCAGGTGGGCAACCGAGACGGACAGCAGGGCGACGAACATGAAAGCGGCGATGAGCATGCTCATGAGCGGAAGATTCTCGTGGTCAGGGTTTCATGGGCCATCTGGGCAATATCGGCGGCGTAGGCCACCGCGCCAATATCGTCCAGTGTGGCATGCTGGCACAGCGTGGCGAGGGACGCTATGGCCGGCTCCAAGGCGGCCATGATGGAAAGGCCATCGGACTGGCCGATCGGTACCAGGCGCACGGCGACCGAGACCTGGCTGTGGGTGGCGGCGGTTAGCCATGCCAGCAAGGCGGCGTCGAGGGCGATGGCGTGGCCCGCGGCGATGGCGCCGACAGCAATGGGATAGGGGCAGGGATCGGGCAGGTGAGCCAGGACGGGCGTGGGCCACGCTTTGGCGGCGCTCGCGAAGGCCGCGCCGGTGATGGTGGTTTCGTCGTGCCGCTCGCGGGCGGGCGTCAGGGCGAGGCAGAGATCGGCGAGATCGCGCAGGGCGGTGGGGTCCTGGGCGGAGCGGTGGGCATGGGCGAGCAGGATGGCGTCGGTGCGGAGGCTGCCATAATTGAGCACGCCCTCGACCCAGGCCTGGGTGGTCGTGCGATCATGCACAGTGCCGGCGGCTATGGCGGTTTCGAGGCCGGCCGACCACGCGAAGGCGCCGACCGGGAAGGCCGGCGATAGCCAGGTCAGCAGCTTCTGCAGGTCGGCATTGGCGCTCATCGGGCCAGCAGGGCGTGGCCGGCGTCGCCATGGCTGTGATAGGCGCCATGCTCGGCGAAGAAGGGCTCGGAAATATTGGTGATGCTGGCGCCCAGGCCTTCCAGCATGGTCTTGAGCACGTGGTCGCGCTTGATCAGGATGCGATCTTCCTCAAGCTGCGCCGAGGTGTGGCGATTGCCGATATGCCAGGCGAGGCGGACGAGATGGGCGACGTCGCGGCCGCGGATTTCATAGAGCAGTTCCTCGGCGGCGATGACTTCGACGAGGCGGCCGTCTTCGAGCTGCAGGGCGCTACCGTGTTCGAGGGTGATGGTCTGGGGGAAGTCCACCATGATTTCGTCGCCATGCACAAGGCGCAGCAGCTTGCGGCGCAGACGGCGCTCATCGTGTTCGAGGGTGACGATATCGAAGGGAATGCCCTGTCCGTGATCCGGGGGCAGGATAGAGGCGACACGCAGCATGGAACTCTGGAACTTGTCAGTGGTCGGTCAGGGTATCGTATAGAAAAACCGGCTGATCAAATAGGTCTGATAGACCAGATGCAGGAGCACGGCGGCGAGATGGACGCGGCGGTCGGCCCAGCGGATGGCGACGGCGCAGAGCAGCAGGCCGAACGGGATCTGGATGGCATAATCGATCTCGAAACGGGTCCAGTAACCGTCGCCCTTGATCATCGTGTCGATGGCGTCGAGCACGAAGGTGGCGCCGAAGAGGCCAAAGAACCAATGGCGGCGCTTGAGGAAGAAATCCTCGTAGCCGTCATATTCGGCGATGTTGTCCGGCGACAGCAGGGCGGCCAGCAGGAACAGGGTGACCGCATAGACGATGAGGAACAGCGTGATGGCGAAGCTCCACTGTTCCAGCCGGAACAGCGCGAATTCCCACCACCAGAACAGCACGAGTTCGAGCAGGATGGAGAACATCCACAGCAGGTGGATGGAGGACCGACGCAGGCGCTGCGGGTGCTGGATCAGGCCCGCCACGGTCATCAGCAGGCGGGTGATGCCAAGGCCGACGACCATGCCCATGACGATGCGGACATGGGGGAAGAGTTCAGCGGTGCCCAGTGGTTCCATGGTGCCCTGATTATGGGGTGTTGTTGATTTCCGTGCAGGTCAGCACGGGCTCCGCATCCTCGCCCAGCGTTGCGTCATAGAGGCTGGCGTCAGTGCCCTTGCTCCACCAGATCCACTGCCCGGCGGCGTAGCGGACGCCCGAGCCGGAAATGACCGCGGCAAAGACCAGTTCTTCGACTTCACCGGCGACGGGCACGAGGGCGAGGAAGTTTGGCGCGGCATTGAGATAGGTCACGACGAGGGGCGCTTCGGTTGCGCAGTCATAGGATACGATACGGCGCTCGAAATCGCCGCCACTGCCCAGTTCGATCTGGAGGGAGGATTGGGCCGCGCCGGCTGGCGCGGAGAGGAGGAGCAGGGCGGCGATGGCCGCGCCGATAGTGGGGTGATTCATGGCTTGGATCCTTTGATGGCGGCGCGGCCAGTGTGACGGCAATAGTGGCGATGATGCGGGGCATGCCGCCGCATCACAAGTGGCCGTGCGCCGTTCAGGCCAGATAGACGATCACGATGGCCGCGACGATCGCCACCACATCCTCGATCAGCGCGGCGGGCAGGTCACGGCCGAAGGCCCTGGCCAGGCGGGTGCGGGCTTCTGCGCCGAGCAGGGTGCCAATGACCGCGCCGACGGCGCCAAGAATGCCGCCGATGATCCAATCGGTCGGCATGAGCAGGGCGCCGGCAATGGCACCCAGCACGATGCGTGTGCCGAACTGCATGGGCACTTTGCGGCTCGGGGTGGCCGGGAGCTGGTCGGTCACCAGTTCGGCGATGGCGAGCAGGGTGACGATGATGACGGCGATGATGTTGCCCAGGAAGGCGGCGGGCGTGGCGCTGAGATCGATCCAGCCGAGCCAGGCGGCCCAGCTGATCGCGGCGATGGGCGTGGCAGCGCGCAGGCCCGCGACAACGCCGATCAGTATAGCCAGAAGGTAAAGCATGATGGTTGCCCCTGTTGTTGCGGCAGCGACACCGCAATGCAGTATTGACGCTTCCGTGATCGGCTAACAAGGCCGATCGGACAGGGTGATGGCAAATAATGGCGCCGGGTGTGGCTAGAACAGGAAGTAGCGCTGCGCCATGGGCAGTTCGGTGGCCGGCTCGCAGGTCAGCAGCTCGCCATTGGCGCGCACTTCGTAGGTTTCTGGATCGACCTCGATATCGGGCGTGGCCGAATTGTGGATCATCGCCGCCTTGCCGATGCCGCTGCGGGTATTGGTGACCGGCAGCAGCTGCTTGGCGACGCCCAGCTTGCCGCGCAGGCCATCGTCATAGGCGGCCTGGGAGATGAAGGTGACGGAGGAGTTGGTCAGCAGCTTGCCGAAGCTGGCGAACATGGGGCGGTAGTGCATGGGCTGGGGCGTGGGGATCGAGGCGTTGGGATCGCCCATGGGGGCGGCGGCGATGGAGCCGCCGAGCAGGATCATCTCGGGCTTAACGCCGAAAAAGGCCGGATTCCAGAGCACCAGGTCGGCCCGCTTGCCCACTTCGATGGAGCCGATGTGCTGGCTCATGCCATGGGCGATGGCGGGGTTGATGGTGTATTTGGCGATGTAGCGCTTGACCCGGAAATTGTCGTTGTCGCCAGTTTCTTCTGCCAGCTTGCCGCGCTGTTTCTTCATCTTGTCTGCCGTTTGCCAGCAGCGGATCAGCACTTCGCCGACGCGGCCCATGGCCTGGCTGTCGGAGGAGATGATGGAGAGCGCACCCATGTCGTGCAGGATATCCTCGGCGGCGATGGTCTCCTTGCGGATGCGCGATTCAGCGAAGGCGACATCCTCGGGGATGGAGGGCGAGAGGTGGTGGCAGACCATCAGCATGTCGAGATGCTCGGCGATGGTGTTGACTGTATAGGGGCGGGTCGGATTGGTGGAGGAGGGGATGACGTTGGGCAGGCCCGCGACGCGCAGGATATCGGGCGCGTGGCCGCCGCCGGCACCTTCGGTGTGGAAGGCGTGGATGGTGCGGCCCTTGAAGGCGGCGATGGTGTCTTCGACAAAACCCGACTCGTTGAGCGTGTCGGTGTGGATCATCACCTGGACGTCATAATCGTCGGCGACGGAGAGGCAGTTGTCGATGGCGGCGGGGGTCGTGCCCCAATCCTCATGCAGCTTGAGGCAGGAGGCGCCGGCCAGGATCATTTCGGCGAGCGGGGCCGGGCGGCTGGCATTGCCCTTGCCGGCCAGCGCCAGGTTCATCGGGAAGCCATCGAAGCTCTCGATCATGCGCTGTATGTGCCAGGCGCCGGTGCATGTGGTGGCCAGCGTGCCATGGGCCGGGCCGGAGCCGCCGCCGAGCATGGTGGTGACGCCGCTCATCAGCGCCTCTTCGATCTGCTGGGGGGCGATGAAGTGGATATGGGCGTCCATGCCGCCCGCGGTGAGGATGCGGCCCTCGCCGGCAATAGCCTCGGTGGACGGGCCGATGATGATATTGACCCCCGACTGGGTATCGGGATTGCCCGCCTTGCCGATGGCGGCGATCCGGCCGTCCTTGAGGCCGATGTCGGCCTTGTAGATGCCGGTGTGATCGACCACGAGCGCATTGGTGATCACCGTATCCACGGCGCCCTCGGCGCGGGTGCGCTGGGACTGGCCCATGCCATCACGGATCACCTTGCCGCCGCCGAACTTCACCTCCTCGCCATAGGTGGTGAAATCCTTCTCCACCTCGATGAAGAGCTCGGTATCGGCCAGGCGCACGCGGTCGCCGGTGGTGGGGCCATACATGTCGGCATAGGTGGCGCGGGATATGCGTGCGGGCATGGTGCCTCCGGCTAGTTGGGCGGTGCCGTCCTGGTCTGGACGTAGTTCCGGTAATTGGTGTGGGTGGTTTCGATGAGGTCATCGAGCAGGGACGCGCCCTGCAGCAATTGCGGATTGTCGCCGCCCGATGCGGCGAGCGACATGCCGACGATCTGGAGGGCATAGGCGAAGTTCACCTTGTCCTCGTCCAGCATGCGATTGCCTTCGGTATCGATCTCCTGGAGCAGCTGCAGGACGTCGGCCGGGGTCAGCACGGCCTTGAGGTCGCGCCAGGTCTCGCGCTTGCCCATATCCACGAGCCTGGCGGCGGCCGAGCCCAGCACGAACATGGCTTCGCCATTCTCCATGCCTTCGCGGCGCAGGTCCTCGAGGACGGCCGTGATCTTGCTCAGCAGTATGGTCTGGGTTTCCGGGGTCATGTTGGGCTCCTTTGGACAGTGCGGCGCTTGTAATGAAGTTCGCGCGCGCCGCACAGGCCTAGTCGAGGGCTCCCATGACCTGCTGGCGGAAGCCATGCACGATGCGGTCGCCCCCGAGCGGGATGAGCCGCACTTCACGCGCCTGGCCGGGCTCGAAGCGGACGGCCGTGCCGGCGGCGATGTCGAGGCGCATGCCGCGCGCCTTATCGCGGTCAAAGCTGAGGCCGGCATTGGCTTCGAAGAAATGGTAGTGCGAGCCGACCTGGATCGGGCGGTCGCCGGTATTGGCAACCTCCAGCGTCAGTTGCGGCGCGCCGGCATTGAGTTCGATCTCGCCGGGTCTGGTGATGACTTCGCCTGGGATCATGGTCTGCGCCTCCTCAGCGGATCGGTTCGTGGACGGTGACGAGCTTGGTGCCGTCGGGGAAGGTGGCCTCGACCTGGATATCGTGGATCATCTCCGCGATGCCCTCCATGACCTGCGCGCGGCTGACCACATGGGCGCCCGCTTCCATCAATTCGGCCACGGGGCGACCGTCGCGGGCGCCTTCGACCACGAAATCGGTGATCAGCGCGATGGCTTCGGGATGGTTGAGCTTGACGCCGCGCTCGAGGCGCTTGCGGGCGACGATGGCCGCCATGGCGATCAGCAGTTTGTCTTTTTCGCGCGGGGTGAGATTCATGAGCGGATCCTAGAGATGCCAGAGGCGTGGGAGCGAGCCCGCGCCGGAGAGTTCTGCAAGAATTGGAACGATCAGGCGGCGCAAGGCAAGCCCGGTTTGGGCCAGAGCGCGTATGACGAGACGCTCGCCATTGGCGCTGGCGGCGATGCGCCCGTCAGCGGGCAGGACATCGCGCAGCCGCGCGAGGCGGGCGGCGCAATGCTCGGCCGAGGGCGCGACATGGAGCAGGGTGGCAAAGGCCCGCCTGCCGGCGAGCAGGGAGAGGCCGTTGCGCTCGGCCAGGGTGCCGTCGAGTCTGGTGGCCTCGGCATGGATCAGCCGGCCATTGCGGCGGATGCGCCAGTTGTCACGCAGTTGTGCGTCGAGAGCGGTTTCCCCCATGGCGTCGCGCCCGAGCAGGATGGCCTCGACGGCAGTGAGGCTGGCGCCATCGGCCAGGTCAATCTCGATGCGGCGGTCGAGACGGCTGGCGGCGAAGAGGATGGTCTCCTGCGGGAGCCAGTCGAGATGGGCGCCGGCACCGACGGAGAGGCGGGTCTGGACGGTCGCGGCGCCGCCGATGGAGCGATAGACGCGCTCGCAGGCCTGAGTGGTCAGGACCATGCGGCCATTGGCGGCAAGATCGGCAGACCAGGCCATCCGATCGCCACCGGTCAGGCCGCCCGCGGTATTGATCAGCACGGCCTCGAGCGCCGTCGTGTGGGTATGGGGCAGGCGGATCTTGGCGCAGCCGTCCTGATAGAGCGTGGCCAGTCGCGTCGCACCATCGCGCTGCAGGGTGGAAATGCCGCCGACACCACGGGCACGCTGCAGCGCCATGATGGGCGCCGCGGCGTTAATTGTGATCGGTTTGTTGGCAACCATTGTCACTGAGAGGTGTTTCCCGGTGGAGCATGCGCTCCATAGTTGAGACATTACAGAAGGCTATTAAAATGCACATCAAATCCATTGTTTCCGCCGGCGCCCTTGCCATTGCACTCGGTTTCACCGGCGCTGTCTCTGCCCAGACCATGATCGGTGGCCAGGAGATTTCTGAAGCCGATATGGAGCGGGTGAAGGTTCACTGCGAAGACCTGCAGAACCAGGAAAATGCCGCTGTCGGCACCAGCTCCAATTCGGATGACGCAACCGCCGATGGCACCGAAGGCAGCACCGAGCAGGGCACCGAAGAAGGTACCGCTGGTCTCGTGCAGCTGGACGAAGTGACGCTCGAGCAGTGCCTCGAGGCCGGTCTGATCACCGAATAAGCCTCCATACTATTACAGTATCCTCGACGCCCGGCCGTGTGCCGGGCGTTGTTGTATCTAGACCATCAAATGACGGCGGACGTCGGGCAGATCGAGATCGCTCGCCGGACCGGCATGCTGAATCTCCCCGCGATCCATGACGTAGATGTCGTCGGCGATTTCCCGGCAGAAATCGAGAAATTGTTCGACCAACAGGATGGTCATGCCCTTCTCGTCGCGCAGGAATTGCAGCGCGCGGCCGATATCCTTGATGATGGAGGGTTGAATGCCCTCGGTGGGCTCGTCGAGCACCAGGACCTTGGGTCGGGTGACCAGCGCACGCCCGATGGCGAGCTGTTGCTGCTGGCCCCCCGAGAGGTCTCCGCCGCGCCGACCCAGCATGGATTTCAGCACGGGGAATAGTTCGAAGATGTAGGGCGGGATGTTGCGATCGGCCCGCGGCAGGCCGGCATAGCCCGTTTCCAGATTTTCCTTGACCGTCAGCAGCGGGAAGATCTCGCGGCCCTGGGGCACATAGCCGATGCCCATGCGGGCGCGCTTATAGGGCGGGGCCTTGCGCAGGACCTCGTCGCCGAAGGTGATTTCCCCGGCCGAGATGTTGTTGACGCCGGTGATGGCGCGCAGGGTGGAGGACTTGCCGACGCCATTGCGGCCGAGCACGGCGGTGATGCGGCCCGGCCTGCACTCGATGGACACGGATTTGAGCGCCTGGGCGGCGCCGTAATGCAGGTCGATGGCGTTGATGGAGAGGGCGGTGCTCATTGCTCTTCCTTCTCCCTCCCCCTTGTGGGGAGGGCCGGGGTGGGGGTGATGATGGGCCTGGTGCGTGAGGCCCACCCCCACCCTTGATCCCTCCCGACAAGGGGGAGGGAGTCGACTGCGAGTTCTGCCCTCATCGGCCCAGATACCTCTCGATCACCACCGGATTGGCGCTGACCTGGTCGAGGCTGCCTTCGGCAAGGACGGCGCCTTCGGCGAGGCAGGTGACGCGGGAGCCGAGTTCGCGGACGAAGCTCATGTCGTGTTCGACGACAACCACGGAGCGGGTTTTGGCGATGTCCTTGAGCAGCTTGGCGGTTTCGACGGTTTCAGCGTCTGTCATGCCGGCGACGGGTTCGTCGACCAGCAGCAGCTTGGGGTCCTGCGCCAGGAGCATGCCGATTTCGAGCCACTGCTTCTGGCCGTGGCTGAGATTGGCGGCATAGTCGTCCTTGCGGGCGATAAGGCGCACGGTTTCGAGGATTTCGGTAATGCGGGCGATGTCGGCATCGTCGGCGGTGTAGAACAGGGTGGCAAAGACGCCGCGCGGCTTTTTCAGCGCCATTTCGATATTGTCCCAGACCGTGTGGCTCTCGAATACCGTGGGCTTCTGGAACTTGCGGCCGATGCCGAGATTGGCGATGGCGGCTTCATCGAGCTTGGTGAGGTCTGTGCGGCCATCGAACAGGACCTGGCCGTCATCGGGCCGCGTCTTGCCGGTGATGATGTCCATCATGGTGGTCTTGCCGGCGCCATTGGGGCCGATAATGGCCAGCATTTCTGCCGGGTGGACGATGATGGAGAGGTTGTTGATGGCCTTGAACCCGTCGAAGGCGACCGAGACGCCATCGAGATAGAGCATGGTGCCAAGCTTTTCTGCGGCTTCGGACATGGCTTACTCCGCCGGCTTGGGTTGGGGATCGGCGCCGGCTTCCACCTGCATGGGGGTGGGCGCGTCGCGATCATGCTGCTCGCGCCTGGTGGTCGCGGCGCGGTACTGGCCGATGAGACCGACAATGCCCTTGGGCAGGAACAGCGTCGTCACCACGAAGAGCGCGCCGAGGGCGAAGAGCCAGTATTCGGGGAAGGCGCCGGTGAAGTAGGACTTGCCGACATTGACCAAGATGCCGCCGATGATCGGCCCTATAATGGTGCCGCGGCCGCCGACCGCAGTCCAGATCACCACCTCGATGGAATTGGCCGGGTCGAATTCGGACGGGTTGATGATGCCCACCTGGGGCACATAGAGCGCCCCGGCAATGCCGGCAATGATGGCGGAGACGACGAAGGCGAAGAGCTTCACATATTCGACGCGATAGCCGAGGAAGCGGGTGCGGCTTTCGGCGTCGCGCACGGCGACCATGACCTTGCCGAGCTTGGAATTGACGATCATCGAGCAGGCGAGCACCGCAATCGCCAGGGCAATGGCCGAGGCGGCAAAGAGCGCGGCGCGGGTGGTCGGCGCCGAGATGGACTGACCCAGGATATCCTTGAAGTCGGTCAGGCCGTTATTGCCGCCAAAGCCCATGTCATTGCGGAAGAAGGCCAGCAGCAGGGCATAGGTCATGGCCTGGGTGATGATGGAGAGATAGACGCCGGTGACGCGGCTGCGGAAGGCGAGGAAGCCGAAGACGAAGGCGAGCAGGCCCGGGACGAGGACCACCATCAGCATGGCGATCCAGAAATTGTCCATGCCGTACCAGTACCAGGGCAGTTCCTTCCAGTTCAGGAAGACCATGAAATCGGGCAGGATGGGATTGGCATAGACGCCGCGGGTGCCGATCTGGCGCATGAGATACATGCCCATGGCATAGCCGCCGATGGCGAAGAAGGCGCCGTGGCCGAGCGAGAGAATGCCGCAATAGCCCCAGACCAGATCGAGCGCCAAAGCGAGCATGGCGAAGGTGAGGTATTTGCCAAACAGCGGCACGGCATAGTTGGGCAGCCGCAGCGGGTGACCCTCGGGCAGCATGAGATTGGACATCGGCACCGCGATGGCGACGACCAGCAGGATGGCGACGATCCAGATGGCCTTCTTGTCGAGGGCGCGGAAGAGGGCCTGCGTAATCATGCTTCGATCGACCTTCCCTTGAGCGCGAAGAGGCCGCGGGGACGGCGCTGGATGAAGAGGATGATGAGGACGAGAATGATGATCTTGCCCAGCACGGCGCCGGCATAGGGCTCGATGAACTTGTTGGCGATGCCCAGGGTCAGCGCGCCGACCAGGGTGCCCCAGAGATTGCCCACGCCGCCGAAGACCACGACCATGAAGCTGTCGATAATGTAGCCTTGGCCAAGGTTGGGCGAGACGTTCCCGATCTGGCTGAGCGCCACGCCGGCGAGGCCGGCAATGCCCGAGCCGAGGCCGAAGGTCATGGCATCGACCAGCGGCGTGCGGATGCCCATGGCGGAGGCCATGCGGCGGTTCTGCGTGACGGCGCGCATGTGCAGACCAATGGCGGTGTATTTAAGCACCAGAAGCAGGGCGACGAAGACCATCAGCGCGAAGATGACGATGTAGAAGCGGTTCCAGGTGATGGCGAGGCCGCCCAGCTCGAACGAGCCGGACATCCATGTCGGATTGCCCACTTCGCGGATATTGGCGGTAAAGATGCGCTGGACGGCCTGCTGGATGATCAGCGACAGGCCCCAGGTGGCGAGGAGCGTTTCCAGCGGCCGGCCATAGAGGAAGCGGATGACGCCGCGCTCGATGGCGATGCCGATGAGGCCGGTGACGAGGAAGGCCAGGGGCAGGGCGATGGCCAGCGACCAGTCGAACAGGCCGGGGAAATTCTGGCGGATGACTTCCTGAACCACGAAGGTGGTGTAGGCGCCCAGCATGACCATTTCGCCATGGGCCATGTTGATGACGCCCATGACGCCGAAGGTGATGGCGAGGCCGATGGCGGCCAGCAACAGGACTGAACCAAGGGAAATCCCGAACCAGACATTCTGCGCCACATCCCAGACGGCGCGGTCGCGGGCGAGGCCATCTATGGCGGTCTGGATGGCGGGCTTGACTGCTTCGGGTGCGGTGTTGAGCGCGGTGGTCAGCGTATTGAGCGCATCGCGGCCGCCGATGGCCTGGACCACGGGAATGGCGGCCTGCCAGTCCTCGACCGATGCGTCCGGGGTCTTGAGGATAATTGCGGCGCGGGCCTGCTCCATGACGCGCCTGATGCTGGCGTCAGTCTCGGCGGCGATGGCGCTGTCGAGCAGTTCAAGCTGGGCCGGATCGGCATCGCGCAGGATGGACTGGGCGGCAAAGAGGCGGACGCCGGGGTCTTCGCTCAGCAGGGTCATCTGGCCGATGGCGGTGCGCAGCACGCGGCGCAGGCCGTTATTGACCTTGACCTTGTCGAGCCCGTCCTCGGTGAGATCGGGCAGTTCCGCGCCGGTGACCGGGTCGGAAATGGTGCCTTCGCCGCCGGCCTCCGACGTGAAGACGACCTTGCCGCTGGCCTCGTCGAAATAAAGTTCGCCCTCGAGCAGGACTTCGAGCACGGGCACGACGCGCGGATCGCCGGTTGCGACGAGAACGCCGATGGCGGCTTCGCGATCCTTGAAGTTGCCGGGAGCGAGAGCGTCGACCAGGGGCGTGAGCTCGGCGTCGGCCACCTGTGCCTGGGCGGGGGAGGCGAGGCCGAGAGTGAGAGCAAGGAAGAGCGCGATAGTGCGGAGAAGGCTGATTGCGTTCATCGTTGGCCTCATGCGTCGATCAGTCGGAAGACGAGGGCGGCAAGGCCGCCCTCGTCGGATGCAGCAGGCGGTTTAGCTGGCGCCGCCGCAGGTCTTGGTTTCGGTATTGTAGTTGCCGCAGGAGATCGGGGCGGTCCAATCGGCCTCGATCATCTTGGATTCGGGCAGGAAGTCGGACCAGGCATCGCCGGGGACGAGTTCGGATTCCGACACGACTTCGAACTGGCCGTCGGCCTGGATTTCACCGATCAGCACCGGCTTGGTGATGTGGTGGTTCGGGAGCATCTTGGCGACGCCGCCGGTCAGGTTCGGGGTTTCGAGGCCGATGATGGCGTCGAGCACGGCATCGGTGTCGGTGGTGCCGGCCTTTTCAACGGCCTGAACCCAGAGGTTAAAGCCGATGACGGTGGCTTCCATCGGGTCGTTGGTGACCTTGTCAGGGTTGCCCATGAAGGTCTGCCAGGACTCGATGAAGGCCGCGTTTTCCGGCACATCGACGGACTGGAAGTAGTTCCAGGCAGCCAGGTGACCGACCAGCGGGGTGGTGTCGAAGCCGGCGAGTTCTTCTTCACCGACCGAGAAGGCGACGACCGGGATGTCCTCGGCCTTGATGCCCTGGTTGGCGAGTTCCTTGTAGAACGGCACGTTGGCATCGCCGTTGATGGTCGAGACCACGGCGGTCTTCTTGCCGGTCGAGCCGAAGGTCTTGATGTCGGAGACGATGGTCTGCCAATCGGAATGGCCGAAGGGCGTGTAGTTGATCATGATGTCTTCGGCGGCAACGCCCTTGTCCATGAGATACTGCTCAAGGATCTTGTTGGTCGTCTGCGGATAGACATAGTCGGTGCCGGCGAGCACCCAGCGCTCGACGCCTTCGTTTTCCATCAGGTAGTCGACGGCCGGGATGGCCTGCTGGTTGGGAGCAGCGCCGGTGTAGAACACGTTGCGCTGGGATTCTTCACCCTCGTACTGCACGGGGTAGAAGAGGATCGAGTTCAGTTCCTCGAAAACCGGCAGAACCGACTTGCGCGAGGACGAGGTCCAGCAGCCGAACACGGCGGCAACGCCGTTGACTTCGATCAGCTCGCGAGCCTTTTCGGCAAAGAGCGGCCAGTCGGAGGCAGGGTCGACCACGACGGCTTCAAGCTGCTTGCCCAGGAGGCCGCCCTTCTTGTTCTGCTCGTCGATCAGGAACAGCATCGTGTCCTTGAGCGTGGTCTCGGAAATCGCCATCGTGCCCGACAGCGAATGCAGGACGCCGACCTTGATGGTCTCGTCCTGGGCGAATGCCGGAACGGCAATCGCGCCCATAGTCATAGCCACGCCCAGCCCCAGAGCCGCAAAGTTGCGGTTTACTACTGTCATGTTTTCCTCCGACAGATGTGTGTTTGCACCGCCGGACAAATTGCAAAGGCCGTGCCAGCACCTAGCATCGGTCCCTAAGGTGTTGATTCAATTCAGAACTAGTGGCGACTGAGCGGTGGCAAGCCGGTTTCATTGCATACACTTGCCCTAACAACTGCCAGTTCGGTGGGCAGGTGTCGCGGTGTCTGATCAATGTTTAGGCAGATGCCCGGCCTTGTGCTTTTTGAATGGGTAAACCGGAAGCGGCTGGCGTGACCTGTGCCACCGCCTGCGCTAAGCTGGCTTCACCGAAGGATTTACTTCGGCAGAGGTCGTTTGCACCGACAACCTCGGCCCCACGCCCCGGCGTGGGGCTTTTTGCTGCCGCCCGTCGGGCCGGCCAGCACGGCGCGCACCAAAACCTCGATCACAGATTGCCTTGTTGGGAACCCTTGTCGGATAGCCCCGTTAATGGACCGAACCGGATGGTCGCAATTGCCTCCGGACCCCGTTTTGGTGTTCGTTCCCTCCGCGAACGCCAAGCGATCGGTGGACTGCTGCAGAGGCTGACGCTCCTTTGTGGTGTCTCCGGTGGGGGCGCGAAGCTTCGGCTTCGCGCCCTTTTTCTTGTGCGCTATTCGTCATCATCAAATCTTGCGCATAATGCCTGCAATTTGTGCAGGCGCCGTATTTGACGTCTTAATGGGCGATTTTTCTTGCGTGCCGCGCTGGGCTGCGCTTGTTTTCCGGACATAACAATTTCCGGGGACGTGTTTCATGCTCAATCGCAGGCTGTTTACTGCATCCATAGCGGCTGTTGCCCTGGCTGGCCTTGCCCAGCCGGCCTTCGCCCAGACCGCCGTCAAACTCACCCTCGACTGGCGCTTCGAAGGGCCGGCGGCAGGCTTCCTGCTGGCGCAGGACAATGGCTATTTCGCGGCCGAAGGGCTCGACGTGACCATCGACACCGGCAATGGCTCGGTGGAAGCCATTCCGCGCGTGGCCACGGGGGCCTACCAGTTCGGCTTCGGCGACATCAATTCGCTGATCAAGTTTCTCGATGAAGATCCGGCCCAGCCGGTGACCTCGATCATGATGGTCTATGACAAGCCGGTGTTTTCGATCATCGGCCGCAAGTCGCTGGGCATTACCGACGATCCGAAATCGCTCGAAGGCAAGAAGCTCGGTGCGCCGCCGCCCGATGGTGCCTTCGCCCAGTGGCAGGCCTTCATTCCCGCCGCAGGGCTCGACGCTTCCACCATCACCATCGAGAATGTCGGCTTCCCGGTGCGTGAGCCGATGCTGGCATCGGGCGATGTCGATGGCGTGTTCGGCTTTGCCTTCTCGGTCATCCTCAACCTGATCGCCAATGGCGTGCCGGAAGATGACATCTCGACCATTCTCTTTGCCGATCATGGCCTCAATCTCTATGGCAATGCGATCCTGGTGAACGAGACTTTTGCAGCCGAGAACCCGGAGGCGGTCAAAGGCTTCCTGCGGGCTCTGAGCAAGGGCTTTGCCGATGCGGTGGCTGATCCGGCCGCCGGCGCCGCCGCCGTTCTGGCGCGCAACGAGACGCTCAATCTCGATACCGAGATTGCCCGCCTGACCATGGCCAACGAGATGAACATCAAGACGCCCTATGTGGTCGAGAATGGCTTTGGTGGGATCGACGAGGCGCGCCTCACCGCCTCGCTGGAAACGCTCAAGCTGTCCATGGGCCTCAAGGGCGCCGTGACCGCTGCCGACGTGTTCGATGCGCAGTACCTGCCGCCGGCTGCGGAACGCATGCTGCCGTAGAGGCTGCAGGGGCCGCCTCCGGCTCTGAGGGTGTGGCCCCACCCCCTCCCGGCCTCCCCCATCAAGGGGGAGGTGGGGTCTGGTGGTTGAGAACGGCTCGTGCCCGCCGACCCGGCGGGACGTTGGACAGTCAGGAGTATTCGATGCCCCTCGTTTCCATCGACAATGTCGACATGCGCTATGGCGGGCCCAATGGCACGCTGGCGGTCAGCGGGCTCGACCTGCATATCGACCGCGGCGAATTCGTCGCCGTGGTGGGGCCATCCGGATGTGGCAAGTCCACGCTGATGAAGCTGACAACCGGGCTGCATATTCCGCAAAGCGGCACGGTGATCGTGGCGGGGCAGGAGGTAACCAAGCCGGTTTCCATCGTCGGCATGGCGTTCCAGAACCCGACCATGCTGCCGTGGCGGACGACGCTGGAGAATATCCTGCTGCCGCTGGAAATCGTCGAGCGGCACCGCCACCGGCTGCGCAAGCACAAGCGCGAATATGTCGAGAAGGCCGAGGCGCTGCTGGAGACGGTGGGGCTGAAGGGTTTTGGCGACAAGTTTCCCTGGCAGCTCTCGGGGGGCATGCAGCAGCGGGCCAATCTCTGCCGGGCGCTGATCCATGAGCCGGAACTGCTGATGCTGGACGAGCCGTTCGGGGCGCTGGATGCGTTTACCCGCGAGGAGCTGTGGTGCGTCATCCGCGACCTGCATGCCAGCCAGGACGTCACCATCGTGCTGGTGACGCATGACCTGCGCGAGAGTGTGTTCCTGGCCGACAAGGTGGTGGTGATGAGCGCGCGGCCCGGCCGCGTGGTTTCCGAGCATGTCGTGCCATTCGAGCGGCCGCGGCAGCTCGATATCCTCTACCAGCCGGCGTTTAATGACATGGTGCAGGCGCTGCATGGTGAGATTGCCACGGCGAGGGCCGCAGCATGACCAGTCCTGAAACCGTCCTCGCCACCTCGACGCTGCCGCCGCCGCGCGACGCCTACAAGATCAACTGGATCCGCCTGGCGCCGTTTCTCTACACAGTCGGGCTGTTTGTCGCCTGGGAGATCGGGGTGCGGATCTCGGGGCTGCCGCATACGATATTGCCGACGCCGAGCCGCATCTTCGAAGCGATCGTGCAGTACTGGTCGCCGATCTGGAAGAATTCGCTGCAGACGCTCTACACCACCGTGCTGGGCTTTCTGATCGCCGTGGTGGCGGGCCTGGGGATCGGGCTGTTCATCGGCTGGTCAAAGACCATCTATGCCGGGCTCTACCCGATCATGATCGGGTTCAACGCCATTCCCAAGGTGGCGCTGGTGCCGATCCTGGTGATCTGGTTCGGCATCGGCACAGTGCCGGCGGTGCTGACGGCCTTCCTGATCTCGTTCTTTCCCATCGTGGTCAATGTCGCCACGGGCCTCGCGACGATCGAGCCGGAGACAGAGGACGTGCTGCGGGCGCTGGGGGCGAGGAAGCTCGACATCATGCTCAAGGTGGGCATTCCCCGCTCGATGCCGTATTTCTTCGGCTCGCTCAAGGTGGCCATTACGCTGGCCTTTGTCGGCTCGGTGGTCAGCGAGACGGTGGCCTCCAATAACGGGCTGGGCAATATGATGGCCTCGGCGCAATCGAACTTCAATGTGCCGCTGGTGTTTGCCGGGCTGCTGATGCTCGCGCTGGAGGGCATCGTCATGTATGCGCTGATGGCGTGGCTGGAGAAGCGCATGACCGGCTGGGCGCACCGCTCGACGATGAGCAACTAGCTCCTAGAGGCCCTTGGTGAGATTCAGCCGGTCGAGCACGATGCGGTCGGCGGGATCGACCATGCCGACGAGAAAGCGCGTCACGACACGGCGGGAGTCGGGCGGCAGGCTGGCGATGGCGGCATTGATGCGGCTGGCCTGGCTGGTCGAGAGCGTGCCGAAGAATTGCTTGCCCTTATCAGTGGCGTGCAGCAGGCGCTGGCGACGGTCGGCGTGACCGGTCTTCTGCTCGATATAGCCGTTGTCGATCAACTGCCGCAGTACGCGCGCCAGGCTCTGCTTGGTGATCTTGAGGATATCGAGCAGGTCGGCGACCGGCATGCCGGGGCGCAGATTGACGAAATAGAGCACCCGGTGATGGGCCCGGCCAAAACCCTGGCGCTCGAGCAGGGCGTCGGCGTCGCCGGTAAAGTCCCGATAGGCGAAGAAAAACAGGCCCATAATGTCGAGGGGCAGGGCCTCTCCGCCGGGCGGGGCGGAATTTATGTCAGCTATGTTGACATTTTTTTGGTGTGCTGCCATTGTCTTCCCATCAGGACGCCGCTGATGTCTTATCCCCCAGCCTTTGTGGTTTGCCAAGGCCTTGGGCCTGGGGCATGATTGGCGCCAAACAGGCGACGGTGCAAACGGCACCTCAACAAATGAGATTGCGGGAGAGGATCATGGCAGGCGTGCCCATGGACCAGCGTGAAGGCTGGATCTGGTTTGATGGCGAGTTCAAACCCTGGAAAGACGCAAAGATTCACGTGCTGACGCACGGGCTGCACTATGCCAGCTCGGTGTTCGAGGGCGAGCGCGCCTATGGCGGGGAAATCTTCAAGTCGCGCGAGCATACCGAACGGCTGATCCGATCGGGCAAGACGCTGGATTTCACCATTCCCTGGTCGGTCGAGCAGATCGAGGAAGCCAAGCGCGAAGTGCTGGCCAAGAACGGCCTGGTCGACGCCTATGTGCGTCCCGTGGCCTGGCGCGGCTCGGAAGAGCTGAGCGTTCCCGCCCGCAACAATACGGTGCATCTGGCGATCGCGGCCTGGGTGTGGCCGAGCTATTTCTCGGTCGAGGAAAAGCTCAAGGGCATAAGGCTCGAATGGAGCAAGTGGAAGCGGCCTTCTCCCGAGACCATTCCATCTTCGGCCAAGGCCGCCGGCCTCTACATGATCTGCACCCTGTCCAAGGATGCGGCCATGGCCAATGGCTATGCCGATTCCATGATGTTGGACTATCGGGGTTATGTGGCGGAAGCCACGGGCGCCAATGTGTTCTTCATCAAGGGCAAGGACATTACGACGCCGACGCCGGACTGCTTCCTCAATGGCATCACCCGGCAGACGCTGATCGAGCTGGCCAAGCGCAATGGCTATACGGTGACCGAGCGTCACATCATGCCTGAAGAGCTGAGCCAGTTCGACGAGTGCTTCCTGACTGGTACGGCAGCCGAGGTCACGCCAGTCAGCGAGATCGGCGATTACAAGTTTACCCCGGGCGAAGGGTGTCGCACGCTGATCGATGCGTATTCGGCAGAGGTTCAGCCCAAGCGAGTCGCGGCCGAATAGGCGGGCCGAAGTTCTTGAAGAAGCCGGGCCATGTGCCCGGCTTTTTTGTTGGGCACGAGGAAGGCCCCCTCACCCGGATCGCAAGTGCGATCCGACCTCTCCCCCAGAGGGAGAGGTGAAGAGGAGCCGGCGTTTGCCACCCACCTCTCCCTATGGGGGAGAGGCCGCCGCGAAGCGGCGGGCGAGGGGGCCTTTAACTATTCCCACCGTGCCTTTGCCACGTCGTCCTCGGCCTTGGCGTCGACCCAATGCGTTCCCCCAGGGCCGGTTTCCTGTTTCCAGAAGGGGGCGTCGGTCTTGAGGTAGTCCATGAGGAACTCGGCGCCCCGGAAGGCGGCTTCGCGGTGAGGCGAGAGGGTCATGACCTGGACGATGGGTTCGCCCGGCGACAGGGTGCCGTAGCGGTGGATCACCGTGGCGGCGAGGAGGCCGAAGCGGGTGGTGGCCTGCTCGACAATGGCGGTCAGCTGGTTGATGGCCAGCTCGGGATAGCATTCGAGGGTCAGCGCGGTGACCGGGTCATCGGGCAGGGAGCGCACCACGCCGGTGAAGGTTACGGCGGCGCCCGCGCCCTTGCCGGCGGCCAGGAAGGCGTTGGTCTCGGCGCCGGGATCGAAGCGGGCAGTCTCTACGCGGACGGTCATGTCAGCCGCCGGTCATGGGCGGGAAGAGCGCCACGACACTGGCTCCAGTGATGGGGGCATCTTGGTTTACCAGTCTGGCGTCGACCGCCGCCTTGATCAGGGCGCGCTTTTCGACGGCAAGGGCGAAGGCCTCGTCGCGGGCGGCGAGCCAGTCGATCAGATTGCCCACGGTGGCGACCTCGGCGGGGGGCGACACCTCTTCCTCGCCGCGATTGAGGCGTTCGCGCAGCCAGGCGAAATAGAGGATCTTCATTTCGCTTCGTCGACCAGATGCGGCCAGCTGGCGCGGAGATATTGCCAGCCCGTCCACAGAGTGAGTGCGCCGGCGACCCAGAGCACGATGTCGCTGGCGAGGCCGAAGCCCGGGACGATGCGCTCGAACAGCACGATGGCGAGAGCCACCAGTTGCAGGGTGGTCTTCCACTTGGCCAGCCAGCTGACCGGCAGCACGACCTGGGTATTGCCGAGGAACTCGCGCAGGCCGGGGATGAAGAATTCACGGAACAGGATGGCGCAGGCGGGGATCATGTCCCAGCCCGAAAAGCTGCCGTCCCAGGCAAGGGCGGCGATGAGAATGCCGACCAGCAGCTTGTCGGCTATGGGGTCCAGCATGCGCCCGAGCGGGGAATACTGGTTCCACGCACGGGCCAGATAGCCATCGAGCCAGTCGCTGGCGGCGGCGATGACATAGAAGATCAAGGCGACCAGGCGCAGGATGATATCGCCCTGCATGACCAGCCAGACGATGGGAATGATCGCCAGGATGCGGGCAATGGTGATCAGGTTTGGAACGAGGAGAAGCGGGTTTCTGGCCATGGGGGGAGAGAACAGGAATGGGGGTGGGGGGTCAAGGATTGAGTGGACTTGTGGGGCGGGCGCCTCCCTCCCCCTTGTGGGGAGGGATTGAGGGTGGGGGTGTCATACACGCCGTGTTCGTGAACGTCCCCCACCCGACCCCTTCGGGGCCACCCTCCCCACAAGGGGGAGGGAGGGTGTCGACTGCTAGCTTCGGCTCACGCCACGGCCTGGTTGGTCGCTGCGCGGCGTTCGGTGACGGCTTCGGCCAAAGCCTCAAGCGCAGTCACCGTCGTGTCCCAGTCGATGCAGCCGTCGGTGATGGACTGGCCGTAGACGAGGCTCCGGCCCTCGACGAGGTCCTGGCGGCCGGCGACCAGGTTGGATTCGACCATGACGCCGATGATGCGGCGGTCGCCCGCGGCCATCTGGGCGCCGATATCGGCGAGGACCAGGGGCTGGTTTTCCGGGTTCTTGGACGAATTGGCGTGGCTGGCGTCGATCATGATGACGGGCGGCAGGCCGGACTTCTCGGCGGCGGCTGCGGCGGCATCGATGCTGGCGGCGTCGTAGTTGGTGGTCTTGCCGCCGCGCAGGATGATGTGACAGTCCTCATTGCCGGTGGTGGCGGCGATGGCCGAGCGGCCGTCCTTGGTCACGGCCAGGAAATGGTGCGGCTGGCTGGCCGAACTCACCGCATCGAGCGCGATCTTCACATTGCCGTCGGTGCCGTTCTTGAAGCCGACCGGGCAGGAGAGGCCGGAAGCCAGCTCGCGATGGATCTGGCTTTCGGTGGTGCGGGCGCCGATGGCGGCCCAGCTGACGAGATCGGCAATGTATTGCGGCGTGGTCATGTCGAGGAATTCGCAGGCGGCGGGCAGGCCGAGATTGGCGATGTCGAGCAGCAGGGCGCGGGCGGTGTGGAGCCCGGTATCGATGTCGAAGCTGCCGTCGAGATTGGGGTCGTTGATCAGGCCCTTCCAGCCGACCGTGGTGCGCGGCTTTTCGAAATAGACGCGCATGATGATCTCAAGCCGGTCGCCCAGGGTTTCGCGCAGCGCCACGAGGCGTTTCGCGTAGTCCAGCGCCGCGGCGGGATCGTGAATGGAGCAGGGGCCGACGACGACGGCGAGGCGGTCGTCATTGCCGGCCAGGATATTGTGGAAGGCGTGGCGGGCGCTGAGCACGGTGCGGGTGGCGGCGTCGGTGCGCGGATGCTGGCGCATCACCTCGATCGGGGTGGTCAGCGGCTTGATGGCGGTGATACGAAGGTCGTCGGTGGATTTGAGCACTTGATGGTCTCCTCGGGAACTTGTCGAATTCTTGGGAGGCGGCCAACAAAAAAGCCGCCTCGGGTGGGGGCGGCTGGCTTCGGGTTTGGTCGTATCTTTGGAAGATCAGATCAAGCGCACGGTAGCCTCCGCCGGGAGCGGATAGCTAAACCAAAACGAAACGGTGGCGACGGAACGGATCATGGCGAGATGTGTAGCGCGGGATTCTCAGGTTGTCGACTCTGACTTTGGTAGGGGCGCGCGGAAGCGCCGCCTGGGGGGCGATCGAGTCACTTCCGCTGAACGGCGCCCCATCATGGAGGGACAGTTCAGCCGGGCATGCTGAAGGCGTGCAGTTGCTGGATGGTGATTTCGCCTTCCCATTGGGGCCAGTGCTGGCGGTGGAGGTCGGCGAAGCGTTGGGTCCAGGAGACGATGTCGGCCTGGCTGGGCAGGTCGTAGATGGCGTAGCCGCCGACCAGTTCCTTGGCCTCGGTGAAGGGACCGTCGGTGATGAGCTGGCTGCTGCGCACCTTGATGGTGGCGGTGTCGGACATGCCGCCAGATTCAACCAGGCCTGCGCCGGCCTCCATGCCGAGGGCGATGATGGCCTGCATCAGGGCCGGCGGTGGCGGGCCGGCTTCGGCTGGATTGGTGGTGGTGACGAAGGTGATGAACTTCATGGCTCTGCTCCGGTGTGTTCAACCTGGCGACGAATGGGCGGGGTGAATTTCGACAGTCTGCCAAGCACCCAGCGAAAAATACCAGCGATCTATCACGCGCAGGCGGATTATCGGGGCCCTTGGGCAAGCGGCTCCCCCCTCCACCGCCTATTGGCGGTCCCCCTCCCCCGCAAGGCGGGGGAGGTTGGGCCCCGAGCGCGGGGGCTCAGGCCCGGTTGAAGTGGTCGTAGACCAGTTGGGCCATGGCTTTGGAGATGGTGGGGACGGCCTCGAGGTCGGCGAGGGAGGCCCGGCCGACGGCCTTTGCGGAGCCGAAGTGGTTGAGCAGGGCGCGCTTGCGAGTGGGGCCGATGCCCTCGATCTCGTCGAGCGGGTTCTTGATCTGGTCCTTCTTGCGCTTGGCGCGGTGGGTGCCGATGGCGAAGCGGTGGGCCTCGTCGCGCAGGCGCTGGACGTAATAGAGGACGGGGTCGCGATGGGGCAGCATGAAGGGCTCACGGCCCTCCATGTGGAATTTTTCGCGGCCGGCATCGCGCTCCTCGCCCTTGGCGATGCCGATGAAGGTCACTTCCTTGGGCAGGTTGAGCTCGGCGATGACTTCGCGGACGGCATTGAGCTGGCCGGCGCCGCCGTCAATGAAGACCACGTCGGGCCAGTCGGGCATGCCGGTGGCTTCGTCTTCGGCGTCATCATCGCTTTCACTGGCGAGGCGGGTGAAGCGGCGGGTCAGCACTTCGCGCATCATGCCGAAATCGTCGCCGGCGGCGATGTCGGACTTGATGTTGAAGGTGCGGTAGAACTTCTTGGCGAAGCCTTCCTCGCCGGCCACGACCATGGCGCCGACCATGTTGGTGCCCGAGATGTGGGAATTGTCGTAGGTCTCGATGCGGCGCGGTACGGAATCGAGGCCGAAGGTCTCGGCGACGCCTTCGAGCAGAGTGCGGTTCGTGGCGCCCTCGGCAAGCTGGCGGCCCAGCGCCTCGCGGGCATTGTTGAGGGCGTGATTGACCAGGTCGCGTTTCTCGCCACGCCGGGGCTGCTCGATATAGACGCGGCGGCCGGCGCGGGTGGAGAGGGCCTCTTCCATCAGGCTGTGCTCGGCCAGCTCGTGGCTGATCAGCACGAGGCGGGCCGGGGTGCGGTTTTCGTAGAACTGGCCGATGAAGGCCTCGAGCACTTCGGCATCGGTGAGGCTGGCATCGGCGCGCGGACGATAGGGGTAATTGCCCCAGTTCTGGAAGGCGCGGAAGAAGAAGACCTGCACGCAGAACTGGCCGCCTTCGTGATGGATGGCGAAGACGTCGGCCTCTTCCACCGTCTTGGCGGTGCCATCGCCCTGGGACTGAATGAGGGCCAGGGCCGAGAGGCGATCGCGGAGCAGGGCAGCGCGTTCGAAATCGAGCTGTTCGGCGGCCTGGTTCATGTCGCGCTGCAGGTGGTCGCGCACGCCCTGCGACTTGCCGGAGAGAAACTGGCGGGCATCCTCGACCAGCTCGGCATAGCCTTCGAGGCTGATCTCGCGGGTGCAGGGGGCGGCGCAGCGCTTGATCTGGAACTGCAGGCAGGGACGGGTGCGGGCGGCGTAGAAACTGTCCGAGCAGTTGCGGAGCAGGAAGGCCTTTTGCAGGCTGGCAATGGTGCGGCCGACGGCGGTGGCCGAGGCGAAGGGGCCGAAATAGTGGCCCTGGCGGCGCCGGGTGCCGCGATGCTTGGTGAGTTCGGGCGCCTCATGATCTGTGGCGATAAGGATATAGGGGAAGCTCTTGTCATCGCGCAGCAGCACGTTGAAGCGCGGCTTGAGCCGCTTGATCATGTTGGCTTCAAGCAGCAGCGCTTCGGACTCGGTCTCGGTGCGCACGAATTCCATGCTGACCGTGGCGGCGATCATGCGCTGGAGGCGGATTTCGAGGCCGTCGGGGCGGGTATAGTTGGTGACGCGCGCCTTGAGGTTGCGGGCCTTGCCCACATACATGACCTCGCCCTGCGCATCGAGCATGCGATAGACGCCCGGGGCGGCGGGCAGGGTGCGCACGAAGGCCCGAATGACCTCGTGGCCGCTGGGCTTGGGTGTGGCGTCGTCGGTCATGCGCGCGGGGTCGGCTTGCTCTTGGGCAGATATTCGAGATGTTCGCCACCATCGAGGGCGAGCATCTGGCCGGTCATGGCGGGCGTGTTGAGCAACATTATGACGCCATCGGCAATGGCATCGGGCCCGGCATGGCGCTGCAGCGGCAGGGCGGCAACGGACTTGTCGAACTCGGCCTGGCTCTGCCGGCTATGGGGCAGGACGGGGCCCGGGCCGATGGCATTGACGCGGATGGACGGGGCCAGCGACTGCGCCAAGGTGCGGGTGGCAGTCCACAGCACGGACTTGGACAGGCTGTAGCTGAAATAGGCCGGCGTAGGATGCAGCACACGCTCGTCGACGAGGTTGACGATATTGCCGAGCTGACCCTGGGGGAGCTGGGCAGCAAAGTCGCGGGCGAGGAAGATGGGCGCCTCGGCATGGATGGCGAAATGCTGGTCCCAGAGCTTTTCATCGACATCGCGGGCGCTGTCGGGGTCGAAGAGGGAGGCATTGTTGACCAGGACGGTCAGCGGCCCGAAAAAGCCGGCCGCCTTGCCGATAAGGGCGGCGCGCTGGGGGCGTTTGGCGAGATCGGCCTTCACCATCTCGGCCTGGCCGCCATTGGCGCGGATGGCGGCGCGCACGGCGCGGGCGCCTTCGGCATTGGAGCGATAGTGGATGACCACGGCATGGCCGGCGCGGGCCAGGGCCAGGGCAATGGCCGCGCCGATGCGGTCGCTGGCTCCGGTGACGAGCGCGACGGGCTGGGATGGCGATGGGGAGGCGGAACGATTCGACATGACGGGGACCTTGTGGCCGGACCATAGGCTGCTTTGGCGGGGTTCTTCAATGCCGGGAAGCCCGGATTTAGGGGCTCCTGCTGACAGGATCGGACAGCAGGCTTGTCCTTTTGTTGCACAAAATTTAGGCGTAAACTCGCGGTGTCGCCGCAAGGCTGACGGCCAAGCGGCATCCATGAGGGGGACTCAAATGGAAGTCATCGTGCCTATTCTCGTGCAGCTGGTTGCCGGCGGCGTCGGCGGCAACATCCTTGCACAACTCTCCAAATCGCTCAGTCTCGGGACGACCGGCAATTCGCTTGTCGGCGCCGTGGGCGGCATTGCCGCGACCTGGCTGGCCGCGATGATTCCGGGGCTCGATGGCCTGGTGGGGGCGACTGCGGGCGCGGCCGGCGCGGCCGGCGGGCTCGACTTCGGCGCGCTGGCGGGTCAGGGCGTGACGGGCCTGGTCGGGGGCGGCATCCTGACCGCCATTGCCGGCCTCATCAAGTCGAGCATGGCCAAAGCCTGAGCTTTGCGATAGCGCTTCTGGCGCCCCGACACCCTGAAAGGTCGGGGCGTTTTCATGTCCAGCCGATTGCACACACATGTCCTCTTCCATTGCCGACAGCCGCACCGACAATGTCGGCCGGGCCATTGTCCTGACCCTGATCACCATTGGCGTGTTCGGCGTTCAGGACGCGGTTTCCAAAGTGCTGGTGCAGACCTATTCGCCATTCCAGATCACCATGATGCGCTATTGGGGCTTTGCGGCCTTTTCGCTGGTGCTGGTGATGCGGCAGGCGCCCCTGCGCCAGGCGCTGAACTCGAAGGTGCCGCTGTGGCAGGTGCTGCGCGGCGTGTTGCTGATGGCCGATATCTGGCTGTTCGCGCTGGCGCTTAAGACGGTGCCGCTGGGCGAGTTGCAGGCCATTACGGTGGTTTATCCGCTGCTGGTGACGCTGTTTGCCATTCCCATCCTGGGGGAGAAGGTCGGCATCTTCCGCTTCGTCGCGGTTGCAGTGGGGTTCCTTGGTGCGCTGGTCATCGTGCGGCCGGGCGGGCTGCCGCTGGATTGGGGCGTGGTGTTCGCGCTGAGTTCGGCGACGCTTTATGCCATCTATATCGTCATCACCCGCAAGGTCAGCCAGTATGACAGCGCGGCGACCAGCATGACCTATGTCTCGATCATCGGGCTGGTGCTGTCTGGCATGGTCGGGGTGTTCTTCTGGCAGCCGATGGGCTGGGGCGATGTCCTGCTGGTGGTCACCATCATGGGCACGACCTGCGCCGGGCACGGCCTGATGGTCTTTGCGCTGTCCATGGCGCCGGCCAGCGTGGTGCAGCCGTTCAACTACTTCTCGCTGCCCTGGGCCATCGTGCTGAGCGCGGTGGTGTTCAATCACTGGATCGACCCGATCTCGCTGATTGGCGCCGCCATCATCGTGGCGGCGGGGCTGGTGGTTATGGCGCGGGAACGGATCAGGCGCGTGCCGGTGGTGGCCGACCCGCGCCTGCCGGGAAAGGAATGATCAGGCGAAAAACTTGGCGATCCAGACGCCCCCGGCCGCGCTGACGGCGGTGAGGGCCGTGCCCCAGGCCATGTCCACCATGGCAACGGCGGGGGTGAAGCCGTTGACGGTCGACAGGTTGGTCAGGTCATAGGTGCCATAGGCGACAAAGCCGAGGACTGCGCCGAACAGCAGGGCCTTGAGCACATCGCCTTCGGCGGGCGCGGCAACAAGGGCCACCACGCCGACGAGGTAGGCGAGGTAGAACAGGCCGGCAATGACGAGATTGGGATTGGGCAGGAGCAGGCTGCCGAGTTCGCGCTGATAGAAAGTCTTGCCCATGGTGGACAGCCAGACGAAATCAAGCGGAAAGAATACGACAGCACAGGCTGCGTAGAGGATCAGGTATTTGGTCACTATGCAGTCTCCGCGCCGGGGTGATGGGCCAATCGTTCTCCAGCTGATGCTGGCCATTGGCTTTTGTTACGCATCACCCCAGCGGGAAGATCACAAGACGACTTTGGCGTTTTCGCCGATCTTAGGCGAACGGCCGGTCACGGCGGCGGTCAGCATGGACAGCGTCGTGACGATGCGGCCCGGGCTATCCCACAATTCGGCATCCTGCGGGACCATCTTGATGACGCGGATAGCCGGATCTTCCGGGCTGTCCCACCAGGCCTTGGCGAAGGGAGTCCAGAGCTCCTTGATGCGGGCGCGGTCATTGGAGACGGTCGCCTTGCCGGAGAGCGCCACATATTTGGAGTGCTTGTGATCGGCGAAGCTGACGCTGACATGGGGGAATTCGGCGAGTTGATCGTCCTTTTCGCCATTCACGTCGATGAGGAAATAGATGGCGCCTTCGTCCTTTTCGACGGTGGCGGCCAGCGGGCGGGCGCGCTGTTCCTTGCCGTCCCAGGTCACGAACATGGCGATGCCTATGCGCTTGGCGAGTTCCCAGACGCGATCGACGTGATCGTCATGTTCCTTGCCGGTCATGCTGGAATCGCGGGACTGGCGATTGGCGGGCTGGGCGGCACGATTGGCCGCGGCGGGCTTGGATGACTTGGCAGTCTTGGGCTTGGACGCCGCCGGTTTGGTGGCCGGCTTGGCTGTCGCGGCCTTGGTGGTGCTGGACGATTTGGCGCTGGCGGACTTGCTGCTGGCGGGCTTGGCGCTGGCAGTCTTGGTCGCGGCGCGGCGGGCGGGCTTCTTGTCGTCGGTGGTTGCGGCGGTGGCCATGGGGCAATCCTTCCTGCTGGTTGGTTGGACAACGAAAAAGGCAGGAGCGGGTTGCGCGGGACGTGAAAACGCCGCCCCGAAGGGCGGCGCATGTTTGGCGGCGCTTAATTGCCGACGCAGAAGTAGCCGTTGGGGCCGTTGAAGCAGACGCTGCCGCCACTACCACCACCGTAGCCCGGCCAGGGCTGGGGACGCGGCGGACGCGGGTTCCAGTGTGGCGGACGCGGGGGACGCGGATTCCAATGCGGCGGGCGCGGGGGCGCGGGGTTCCAGTGGGGCGGGCGATCCCAATCGTCATCCCAGCCGGTGCGGCTGAGATAGTTGGCCGACACCCAGCCATCGGGGCCGCGCTTTTCGACATAGCACCAGCTGCCGCGGCACTGCTGCACATCGACGCGTTCGCCACGCTGAAGCGTATCGACGCGGCTGTAATGCGTGCCGGGACCCGAGCGCACATTGACGTTCCCTGTCGCGTAGGCCGGGGCCGCGAAGGCCGTTGCAGTCGTCGCGAGAAGCGCCAGCGCTGCGAGGCCACCAGCCATGAGTTTTTTGCTCAATGCCATAGTAGATCTCCTTTGCCTGTTGGGCACCAAATGCCTGTGAGCCCAGAAGACAACTTTGCGGATGAACCCTAGCTGAACGGTCCGCTCAGAATTCGATCAGAGACGCAGCAGCTCCACAAAGCGCTTGAGACGCTCGCCCAGCTTCTTGCGGCTCTTGGGCTTGAGTTCGCCCATCAGGGCTTCCTCGAGCTGGGTCCAGTGATCGGCAAGGCCATTGCGGATACGGACGCCGCGCTCGGTCAGCGCCACGCCGGGGGCCAGTTCGGGGCCGACCGCCTGGCGGGTAACAAGGCCGCGATCAAGCAGCCGGGACAGGCGGATCGTGAGGGCGACTTCGTCGAGGCCCAGCTCGGCCGCGAGCTCGATCTCGGTCGTCCCGGCCCGGCCCAGCTCGAACAGGATGGCGTCATCACCGGGTTCGAGGCCCCGTTCGAGCAAAGGCAGCAGCAGCGCCTTGTGCGCGAGCTGCCCGGCTTCGATCAGCCGGTAGAGTGTGGAACGGGATGAAGGTCTGGACATAAGCGGGAAAATAGTCCGAACTCCTTGGGGACGTCGATTGGCCATTCCATCCTATCGTTAATCGAGGAAGGACCAAGACCAGTTATTGTTCGCTCCATGCAGATGAGTTATGCGTCCCTTACGCCGCTAGAGCCTTATGCGATTTGACTAAATCATGTCGCCGGCTCCTGGTTTTGGGTCGCAGGGTTGCAAGCGAAAGGCCGTTTCGCATCGTTTCGCGCCTTGCTCATGTGAACGGAACATCATGACGCAGGACCTCGCCCGCATCCGTGCTTTCGTCCAGGTCTTTGATTCTGGCGGGTTTTCTGCTGCGGCGCGGCAGCATGGCCGCTCCAAGGCGCTGCTCAGCAAATATGTCACCGACCTGGAAGATTATCTCGGAGTGCGGCTGATGAACCGGACCACGCGCAAGCTCAGCTTGACCGAGGCGGGCGAGGCCTATTATCGCGAAGCCAGCGCTCTGTTGCAGCAGCTGGACGATCTCGATGCCACGATCACCGACCAGACGGCCGAACCGCGTGGCCTGCTGCGGGTGTCGGCGCCGCGCAATTTCGGCGAGACGACGCTGGCGCCGGCGATCTACGACTATCTCAAGAAGCATCCCAAGGTGACGCTCGATCTGCGGCTGGAGGATCGCTATGTCGACCTGGTCGACGAAGGGATCGATGTGGCGCTGCGGATATCGACGATGGCCGATTCATCGCTGATCGCGCGCAAGATTGCCGATATGCATGTGGTGGCCGGCGCCGCGCCAGAACTGCTCAAGCAGCATGGCGTGCCCAAGCATCCCGAAGACCTCCGGCACCTGCCATGCATTGTCGATGTGAACCTGCAGGGACAATCGAACTGGCGCTTCATCGAGGATGGCAAGACCATATCGGTGCCGGTCAATGGACCGCTGCGGGTCAATTCGCCACTAGCTGCGCGCAAGGCGGCGATAATGGGTCTCGGATTTGTCGTATTGCCGTCCTATTTGGCCGATCCCGCCGTGGCGAGCGGGGAACTGGTTTCGGTGCTGGAGGACTTCCTGCCGACCGGGCAGACGCTGCAGGCGGTCTATCCGCATCGGCGGCATCTGGCCGGCAAAGTGCGGGCGCTGATCGACCACCTGGTTGAGTGGTTCCAGGTTCATCCTATCCACTAGGCGACGTTGGGGCATGACTTGAATATTCGCAGCATGGGACGGCGGCTGGTCGCCGGGGCACTCGGTCTGCTTTGCCTGACGGCACCGGCACTGGCGCATCCGCATATTCTGATCGATGCCAAGGTCGCGGTGATGTTTGACGCCAATGGCGCCGTGACGGGGCTGCGGCATGACTGGAGCTTCGACACCGCCTTTTCGGCCTGGATGATCCAAGGGCTGGACACCAATGGCGACCGGGAGACCAGCCCGGAAGAGCTGCAGGGCCTGGCGGACGAGAACATGGTCGGGCTGGCCGACTATGGCTTTTATACCTATGCCGGGGAGGGGGGCGCGCTGATGGCGTTCACCCCATCTGGCGACCAGCGCATGGTCTATGAGGACGGGCGGGTGACGCTGTCCTATTCGGTCGCGGCGGAAACGCCGCTGCCGGTTACGGGGCGCTTCGAGTTGGCGGTCTATGACCCGGAATATTACGTGGCGATCAGCTTTGCCGATGTGAGCGCGGTGACGCTGGACAATGCGCCCGCTGCCTGCCGCGCCGAGCTCGAACCGCCCAAGCCGATGGACCCGGCCGTGGAAGAGCGGCTCTATGCGCTGGGGCCTGAAGTGCTGGAACTGCCGCCGGACCTCGCCGCTGCGATGCGCGGCACCCAGGGGCTGATCGTGGTGACCTGTGATGGCGCTGTTGCCGCGGCACCGGCCACGGCGCTGGAGGCCACGGAAGAGGTGGCGCAGGCCAGGCCCAGCCTGCCATTTGGCGGGCCGCCTGCCGAGCCCGGCCTCAACCTGCCGCGCACCGGCTTCTTCGGCTGGCTGCAGGACCAGCAGCGCAGCTTTTATGGGGCGATGACCACTTCACTCGACGCGCTGCGCACCGACTGGACAGCCTTCTGGGTGCTGGGCGGGCTGAGTTTTCTCTATGGCGTGTTCCACGCGGCGGGGCCCGGCCACGGCAAGGTGGTGATCTCGTCCTACATGCTGGCCAATGAAACGCAGCTGCGACGCGGCGTTACGCTGAGCGTGGTGTCGGCACTGCTGCAATCGCTGGTTGCGGTAGTCTTCGTGCTGATTGCGGCGGGGTTGCTGGGCATGACCAGCGTGGCCATGGGCGACGCGGCCAACTGGATCGGCATTGCCTCCTACGCTCTGGTGGCGCTGCTGGGCCTGTGGCTGGTGGCGCGCAAGGTGTTTGGCTGGGGCCATCACCATGGCCACGACCTGGCCGACAAGGCGCATGCGCATCTGCATGCCGATGAACACCACCATCACGACCATGCGCACGAGCATGCCCATCATCACCATGACCATGACGAGCATGTGCATGTGGTGACGCCGCAGGCGACCACGGGCAGCCTGCGTGAACAGCTGGGCGTGGTGCTGGCGGTGGGGCTGCGGCCCTGTTCGGGGGCGCTGGTAGTGCTGGTGTTCGCGCTGTCGCAGGGGCTGCTGGCGGCTGGCATCGCGGCAGTGTTCCTGATGGGCGTAGGGACGGCGATTACCGTGGCGGCGCTGGCGACTATCGCGGTGACGGCCAAGGGACTGGCAAGCCGGATCGGGGGCGTGGACAATCCGCTGACGGCGGCCGTGGTCTGGTGGGTGGAACTGCTGGCGGCGGTAGCCGTGCTGGCGTTTGGCGTGCTGCTGCTGATCGCGAGCATCTAGATCACCCAGCCATGCGCGACCCATCGCCGCCTTGCGGTTGGCGGGGGAGACGCTATGGTGCGGCCAGCCTAGAACCCCTCCAAACTGGCAATCCATGTCCGATCACCTGCCGCCCAACCACCCCGTCGTCAAGGCGCCCAAGATCGGCGTGCTGCTGCTCAATCTGGGGACGCCCGACGCTACCGACTATTGGAGCGTGCGGCGCTATCTCAAGGAATTCCTCAGCGATCCGCGCGTCATCGAGACGCCGAAATGGCTGTGGTGGCCGCTGCTGAACCTGGTGATCCTCTCGGTGCGGCCGCAAAAGAGCGGCCATGCCTATGCGCAGATCTGGGACAAAGAAGAGAATGCCAGCCCGCTGCTGGTGATCACGCGGCGGCAGACCGCGGCGCTGGCCGAGCGGCTGGCCGGGCATGACAATGTCATGGTGGATTTTGCCATGCGCTATGGCAACCCGTCGACGCAGAGCGTGCTGGAGCGGATGCATGCGGAGGGCTGCAGCAAGATCCTGCTGGTGCCGCTCTATCCGCAGAATTCGGCGACAACGACGGCCACGGCCAATGACAAGGCCTTCGATGTGCTCAAGACCATGCGCTGGCAGCCTGCCGTGCGTACGGCGCCGGCCTATTTCGAAGACCCCAAATATATCGAGACGCTGGGCAATTCCATTCGCGACGGCGTGGCGGCGCTGGACTTCGAGCCGGACGTAGTGCTGACCAGCTATCACGGCATGCCGGTGACCTATCTCGAGCGCGGCGATGTCTATCACTGCCAGTGCTACAAGACGACGCGACTGGTGCGCGAATATCTCGGCTGGCCCAAGGAAAAGCTGATGGTGACCTTCCAGTCGCGCTTCGGCCCGACCAAGTGGCTGGAGCCCTATACCGACAAGACGCTGGAAGCGCTGCCGGGCAAGGGCATCAAGAAGGTCGCCATCCTGGCGCCGGCCTTTTCGGCCGACTGCATCGAGACGCTGGAAGAGATCGCCATGGGGGGCAAGGAAACCTTCATGGAGGCGGGCGGGGAGCAGTTCGCCTATATTCCGTGCCTCAATGACAGCCCGGCGGGCATGGACATGATCGAGGCGATGGTGCGGCGGGAATTGAGCGGCTGGCTCTGACTTACCTCTCCCGGGGGGGCGCGGTAGGAAGAGTCAGATCAGCTTGCCGCCGTCGATAATGGCTTTGACTTCCACTTCCACGGTGTCGAGCAGGCGGTTGATGGCTGCGACGGCCTGCTCGGCGTCCTCGGCGAGGATGGCGTCGGCCAGTTCGCGGTGGATGGGGAAGGATTCGAGGCCGAAATTGTCGGCGGCGAAGGGCGAGGTGCCGCCGCGCTCCAGAGCGTGGTCGAGATTGACCAGCAATTGCCCATACATGGGATTGCCCGAGGCATCGTAGATGGCGCCGTGGAAGGCGTGGTCGGCCTTGCGCCAGGGGCGGCCGGCATTGACCTCCATCAGCAACAGGTCGCACAGCTCGGAAATCTGCCGGCGCTGGCTGGCAGTTGCATTGATCGTGGCCTTGCGGACCACGTCGTTTTCCAGCGTGCGGCGGATTTCCATGAGACGGAGCAGGGCTTCGCCCTCGAGCCGCACCATGGTGGGCACGAGGCCGCGCGAGGTCTGGACGCGGGCGGAGAGATAGGTGCCGTCGCCGCGACGACGGCGGATGATGCCGAGGCCTTCCCAGCGGTTGAGCGCCTCGCGAATGGTGGAGCGGCCGACGCCGAGCGTGGCGGCCAGCGAAACTTCGGGCGGCAGGCGATCGCCGATCTTGAGGCCGGAGCGCTCAACCATGTCGGCCAGCGCGTCGAGCACCGCGACCCCCCTGGTGCGGGTTTCGAGCGGCTCAAGATAGCTCAATGCCCCTTGTCTCACTGCGCCATATCCTCCGGGAGCGGTTCGCCGAACCGCGCCAATAGCTGTGCCATGCAATCGATACGACACACACCACAGTTCGCGCCGTTTGTCAGCCTCGCTATGAAACCCGGCGCTCTGCGGCGCCCTCGAGATGCAGCAGATCGGTCAGGGCCGTGAGCAGCAGGTCCATCTGCGGCTTGGAATTATAGCCCTGAACCGACAGGCGGACGATGCAGGTGTCCTGCCATCTGAAGACCGGGATTTCGATGCTGTATTTGTCGAGCAGGGCATCCTTGATGGCGTCGACGTCGCAATCGGGCACCGGCATGGCGACCATCTGCGGGGCACAGAATTCGGGGGCGCTGAGCGGGGCGAGGCCGGTCAGTTCGCCGAGGCGCCTCGCGGTGTCCTGCGCCAAAGCGTGGCAATGGGCCTGGACGCTGGGCCAGTCATTGTCGCGGCGATAAGCGAGCGCGGCGGGGACAGTGAGCCAGGGGGCGGGGTCGCGGGTGCCCTGCATTTCGAGTTCATCGATGAAGGGGGAATTGCCGAAGGCGCCCTTGGCGCCCGGTGTCTTGGAGTCGGCGGTCCAGCCGTGGCTGATGACGAGCGGGTTGATCAGGCCCTGGACTTCGGAGCGGGCATGGAGGAAGGCGGAGCCCTTGGGGGCCATCATCCATTTGTGGCAGTTGCCGGAATAGAAATCGGCGCCTAGGGCATCGAGTTCGAGCTTGATATGGCCGGGCGTATGGGCGCCGTCGATGACGCTCCAGATGCCGCGTTTGCGGGCCTCGGCGATGGAGCGCTCGATGGGGAAGAGCAGGGCGGTGGGCGAGGTAATGTGGCTGAGGAACAGCACGCGGGTGCGGTCGGTCATGCCGGCGATCACCGTATCGGTGAACTGCGCCTCGGTGGTCAGCGGCATGGGGATCTTGACCACGACGATCTCGGCGCCGGTGCGACGGGCGACATAGGCCCAGGTCTTTTCGAGGGCCGAATATTCGTGGTCGGTGGTGAGGATCTGGTCGCCGGGCTTGAGGTCGAGCGACTGGGCGACGATGTTAAGGCCGAGCGTGGCATTGGTGAGGCCGACGATGTTCTCGGGCACGGTGCCCAGTTCGGCGGCCAGCGCAATGCGGGGCTGGCGCATGGTCTCGGTCAGCTTGCGGCCAAGGAATTCCACCGGCTGGCGCTCGAGTTCGAGCTGCCAGTTCTGATAGGCGGCAAAGACCGGGCGGGGGCATGCGCCGAAGGAGCCATGGTTGAGGAAGACGACGTCCTCGCGAATGAGGAACTGCCGGGCGAGATTTTCAGACACTTCAGCGGCCTTTCAAAGTCGGGTCGAGGGCATCGCGCAGGCCGTCACCGAAGAGCGTGGTCGCCAAAACGGTGATGGCGAGCGCAGCTGTCGGGAAGACGGCCATGTGCCAATAGAAAAACATGAAATCGATGCCTTCGTTGATCATCTGACCCCAGGTCGGGGTAGGCGGGGGGACGCCGATGCCGAGGAAGCTGAGGCTGGCTTCGAGCATCATGGCCAGGGGGATGGCGAGCACGAAGCCGACAATGATCGGGGAGATCGAATTGGGGATCAGGTGGCGGCGGATGATGTACCAGGGCGAGGCGCCCAAAGCCTGCGCAGCGCGGACGAATTCCTTCTCGCGGAAGGCCTTGATCTGGGCGCGGACGAGGAGACACACCTGCACCCAGCCGAAGAGCGCGGCGATGAGCACGATGGTGAAGTAGCCACCGCGGGTGAGGGCGCCGAGCAGCATGGCAGCCAGCAGTGGCGGGACCACCGAGAACAGCTCGATGACGCGCATGATGAACCAGTCGGTCTTGCCGCCGAAATAGCCGGCCAGCGCACCGAGCGGAATGCCGATGAGGACGCTGAACAGGGCGGCGGTGAAGCCGATGGTCAGGGAGACGCGGGCGCCATAGACAACGCGGGTATAGAAATCGCGGCCCAGATCGTCGACGCCGAACCAGTGCTGCGCCGAGGGGAAGGCCAGCGCTTCGGTGAGGAAGAGCTGGGCCTCGGGCGGGCTGGGGGTGATCAGCGGGGCGAAGATGGCCATCAGGATGAGGATGGCCAGGACGACGCCGGCGGCGATGGCGGCCTTGTTGCCGATGAAGCGCTGCCAGGCGAACCAGAGCGGGTTGCGCTGACGATATTTCGGGGCGATGGCGGCACTATCCACGGTCATTGGCCGCCTCCGACGCGGATGCGGGGATTGATGAGGGCGTAGACCACGTCGCTGAGCAGGTAGGCTATGCAGTACATGAAGGTGATCATCAGCATCAGGGCCATTTCGAGCGGGTAGTCGCGCGTCTCGATGGAGGAGACGAAATAGGCGCCGAGGCCCGGCACGCGGAACATGGCTTCGACGAAGATCGAGCCGGTGGCGGTGCCGATGAACATGGGCAGGAAGACGGTGACCAGGGGGATGGCCGAATTGCGCAACACATGCTGGAAGACGATGCGGCTTTCGCTGAGGCCCTTGGCGCGCAGCACGGTGACGAACTGCTTGTTGAGCGTGTCGAGTATGGCCGAGCGGGTATAGCGGGCATAGGTGGCCAGCGGGATCAGCGCATAGGCGGTGATCGGCAGGATCCAGCGCTCGGGCTTGCCCCATCCGCTGGCGGGGAGCCAGCCGAGCCACACCGCAAAGACCAGGATCAGCAGCATGGAGGTGACGAAGACGGGGATGGTGAGGCCCAGCGTCGCCAGGGTCGAGGCGAAATAGTCGATCCAGGTATTGCGGTTGAGGGCGGCGGCCATGCCGAGCAGGATGCCGAGCGGCGCGCCAATGAGCACGCCCAGGCCGCCGAGGACCAGGCTTGGAATCCAGGCGCGGGAGAGCAGCTGGGTGACGGTTTCGCCGGGGCTCTGGTAGGGCACGCCGAAATCGAACTGCAGTACGCCCCACATGTAGCGGGTGTATTGCACCCAGAGCGGCTGATCGAGGCCGAGCCGGGCCATCAGCTTGTCGCGCACGGCCTGGGAGACCGGCATGTCATTGCCGTCGAAGGGGCCGCCGGGAATGGCGTGCATCATGAAGAAGATGATGAGCGAGACGACGAAGAAGGTGACGGCGACCGAGACGAGGCGGCGGAGGATGAAGAGGATCATTGTGTCAGTCGCTCCACTGTTTCGAGCGCGTGGCTCCACCCCCTCCTGCCTCCCCCATCAAGAGAGAGGTTTCTCTCCAATTCCAGAACGCTATAGAGCCCCAGCCACGGAACGGCACCTCCCCCTTGATGGGGGAGGGTGGGAGGGGGTGAGCTGAGGGCAGGGGGCATCTGTTCTTCCCTCATGTCGTCACCACGGCTTCGACCCGGTGGCCGGGGGCGATGGTGACCAGTTGCGGGGTGGCGTTGGGGGCGAGGCCGGTCTGGATGGTGGTATAGCGCGGGGTCTGGGCCTCGAGGTCGGCGGCGGCAAGGAAGGTGCGTTCGTGCTTGTCGCGCGGATTGGCGGCCGGGATCGCGTCGAGCAAAGCGCGGGTATAGGGGTGCTGGGGATCCGAGAAGATGCGCTCGGTGGGCGCCTGCTCGACGACGCGGCCGCGATACATGACGACGACGCTGTCGGTGAGCGATTTGACGGTCGACAGGTCATGGCTGATGAACAGGATGGAGAGGCCCATCTCGGCCTGCAGTTCCTTGAGGAGGCCGATAATCTGCGCCTTGACGGTGACGTCGAGAGCGGAGGTCGGTTCGTCGGCGACGAGGACAGAGGGGCCCAGGATCAGGGCGCGGGCGATGGCGACGCGCTGGCGCTGGCCGCCGGAGAGTTCGTGCGAGTAGCGCGAGCCGAAATTGCGGGGCAGGCCGACGCGTTCGAGCCAGTCGAGGGCCTTCTCGGTCTGCTCGCGGGCCGAGCCGATGCCATGGATATGCAGCGGCTCGGCGATGATCTGGCTCAGCGTCATCATCGGATCGAGAGCGGAATAGCTGTCCTGAAAGACGATCTGCATGCGGCGGCGGAAGGATTTGAGTTCGTCGGGACCGAGGCCGGAGATGTCAGCGCCGTCGACGAGAATCTGGCCGGTGCTGGGTTCGGTGAGGCGCATGGCCATCATGCCGGTGGTGGTCTTGCCGGAGCCGGATTCGCCGACGAGGCCGACAATGCTGTTGCGGGGCAACACGATGTCGACCGGGCGCACGGCGTGGAAATCGGTGTAGGTGGTGAAAAACCCGGAGCGACGCTTGATGCGATAGGCCTTGGCGAGGCCGCGCAATTCGAGGGCGGGCGCGGTAGCGGTATCGTCGCCGCGCGAGGGATCGAAACTGGTGTTGAGGCTGGCGAGGAGGGCCTTGGTATAGTCGTGCCGGGGTGCGTCGAAGATCTGCTGCACCGGGCCTTCTTCCATCACCTCGCCGCCATACATGACCAGGACGCGTTCGACGGTTTCGGCAATGACGCCCAGGTCATGGGTGATCATGATCAGCGCCATGCCGAATTCGGCCTGCACCTTCTTGATGAGCTGAAGGATCTGCGCCTGGATGGTGACGTCGAGCGCGGTGGTGGGCTCGTCGGCGATCAGCACCTTGGGGCGGCAGGACAGGGCCATGGCAATCATGGCGCGCTGCAGCATGCCGCCGGAGAGCTGGTGGGGGTAATAGCCAAGGATGTCCCTGGCGTTCTTGATCTCGACGCGGAGCAATAGCTGCTCGGCTTCGGCGAGGGCTTCGCGCTGGCTGACCTGGCGGTGCGCGCGGATGGTTTCGGCAATCTGGTGGCCGATGGTGAAGACCGGATCGAAGGCGGTCATCGGATCCTGGAAGATCATGGCGGCGGTGCGACCGCGCAGGCGAATGAGGTCTTCCTTGCCGGCCTTCAGGACGTCGATGCCGTCGAGGGTGATCTTTTTGGCGCTGACCCTGGCAGTGGCGGGCAGGAGGCGCAAAAGCGCGCTGCAGCTGACCGACTTGCCGGACCCGGATTCGCCGACAATGCCAAGGCTCTCGCCTTCATTGACGGAAAAGCTCACGCCGCGGACCGCGTCGACCTGGCCGCCATACTGGCTGAAGCTGACCTTGAGATCTTCGATTTCCACGAGGGGCATGGGCAACCTGACTTTGGGGTGTGGGGGCGCTTCCCGGCCTGGACGCCGGGAAGCGCATGCGCGATCGGGATTACTGCTTCGTCAGGTGCGTGAAGAAGTAGTGGCCGAGACGATCGAGCGAGGTGAAGCCCAGAGCGTTGGGCGTCGAGGCATCGCCACCGAGTTCGTCGGAGATGACGGCGATGGTGATGGGGTGGACGAGGGGGACTATCGAGGCGTTGTCGATCAACACCTGCTCGGCCTGGGCGTAGAGGTCGTAGCGCTCTTCCCAGACGGGGTTGGAGTCGGCGGCGGCGACCAGTTCGTCATAGGCTTCGACATGGTGGTCGTGACGGCCGCCATTGTAGAAGATGCCGTAGAAGTTGGACGGATCGAGATAGTCGTATTCATAGGGCGCGATGAAGATGTTGTTCTCCTTGTTGAGGAGACCCTGCATCCAGTCCTGGCCGGGGAGGACGCGGATGTTCATGGTGATGCCCAGAACTTCCTTGAACTCGGCCTGCAGATACTGCGCCATGGCCGGGATGATGGCGCCGTTATAGCCGCCTTCTTCGCGATACCAGATCTCGATCTCGGGGAAGCCTTCGCCACCGGGGAAGCCTGCAGCAGCCATGTGCTCGGCAGCCTTGGCAGGGTCGAACACGGCTTGGGCGACGACCTCTTCATTGTAGCCAGGATAGCCGGGCGGCAGGATGGAACCGGCCGGGATGGCGATATCCTTGAGCACGGTCGAGGTCAGCTCGGCACGATCGACGGCATAGTAGAAGGCCTTGCGCACATCCACATTGTTGAAGGGCTCGGAGTCGAGGTCGAACGAGATGTAGGAGGTGGCAAAGACGGCATTCTTGCGGATGCCATCGGGATAGCGCTGTTCGGCAACCGGGACCTGGCCGGTATTGAGGAAGGAATAATCCGCATCGCCGGCGAGGAAGGCCGGCAGGCCGACTTCGGGAGCACCGAGGGTGGGATCGACTTCGAGACGGTCGATCTGGGCCTGCCAGGGACCGGTATAGGTCTCGGACTTGGTCAGCACGACCGAGTTGTTGGACTTTTCCCAGCTCTCGAGATCGAAGGGGCCGGAGGAGACGATGGTGTCGACATTGACGGCCCAGTCATCGCCGAGCTCGTCCACCTTGTGCTTGGGCACCGGGTACCAGAGGCTGGTGACCGAGGGCAGGTAAGGCTTGGGCGCGACGGTGGTGACTTCGATGGTCAGGTCATCGACGGCCTTGAGGCCGAGGGTGGACACGTCGGCAGTGCCTTCGGTGACTTCCTTCCAGCCCTTGATGCCGCCAGCAAAGTCCCAATACCAGGCAAAGTCATAGCCGGTGGTGGCGGCGCGCTGCAGGGCGAAGACATAGTCTTCGGCAGTCAGCGGCTCGCCATCGGACCAGACGAGGCCCGGGCGCAGCTTGAAGGTCCAGGTCAGGCCATCCTCGGACTGGCTCCAGCTTTCCGCCGCCATGGGCGTGAGCTCGAATTCCTTGTCGAAGGTCGCGATCGGCACCTGCAGCAATTCGGCGAAGGTGGCGCGGGCATAGACCGTCTTCATGTAGTCCATATAGGTGCCGGACGTGGACTGTCCGGGCGCGACGATGGTGGTCTGGGCCAGCGCCGGTATGGTCAGGGCCGTGGCGACCGCCAGTGCCGCGGTGATCTTCAGAGTTAGGTTCATTTAGAGACTCCCTCCTTGTTGCAGAGCCAGTTCTTGGACGTTTCCCATGCGCCGGTCCCTTGCCGTGGGGCCGGTCATTCTGCGTGCAGCAGAGCTGCGTTCGACAGATCGATTTCCCCTCGAAATCTGTCCAATGACATATGTCTGACAAATGCGAATGGGGTTGGCAAGGCGGTCTGTGGATAGAGTGCTCATTTCCTATGCCTCAGCGGTGGGGCGACGTGGAAATGGGCAAAGGGTGGAGTTGGTGTGGCTTGTGTTGGCCGCCGAGCCATTCCCGCGAAGGCTCGATCTGCTGTTCGGCACACGAGCGGAGCGAAGCGAGGTTCCCGCTTTTCATGACACCGTGGTGGTGGGCGATTTCGTGCATCAGCTGTGACCACCGATCATGCTGCGCGCGGCGGTCTCGATGGCGGCGGCGTCGATGCCGAAATGGGCGTAGAGGTCGTTGACGGTGCCGGTCTGGCCGAAGTGTTCGACGCCAAGGGTGATGGTGCGGTGGCCGAGTACGCTGCCGAGCCAGCCCATTGTGGCGGGGTGGGCGTCGATGGCGGTGACAAGGCCGGCGCGGAAGGGGATATCGGCGAGCAGGGTCTCGATATGGCTGCGGGCGGCGGGGTCGCCATGGAGGCGCGCGCGCTGGGCGGCGTGCCAGCCGGCATTGAGGCGATCGGCGGAGGTGACTGAGAGAACGGCGACGTTGCGGCGGTCACCACCAATGCGGGCCGCGGCCTCGATCGCTTCGTTGGCAAGGACGCCCTGATAGGCGATGACGACTTCGCATTGCGGGGTGGGCGGATTGAGCCAATAGGCGCCGCGGATGATGCCATCCGACAGGGACTTGTCCACGCTGCGGGACGGCTGCTCTATGCTTCTGGTGGACAGCCGGAGATAGACCGAGCCGCCGGTGACGTCGCGCGGCCAGTCGGCCAGGTCCGGGCGGGCGTCGCCGGAGCGCTGCATGTAGTCGAAGGCCCAATCCATGATGATGGAGAGTTCGTCGGCAAAGGCGGGCTCGAAGCTGGCGAGGCCATCCTGCGCCATGCCGATCAGCGGGCTGGCAATGGACTGATGCGCGCCGCCTTCGCCGGCCAGCGAGACGCCGGAGGGCGTAGCGACGAGCAGGAAGCGGGCATCCTGGTAGCAGGCATAGTTGAGCGCATCGAGGCCGCGGGAGATGAATGGGTCGTAGAGCGTGCCGATGGGCAGCAGGCGCTCGCCGAAGAGAGAATGGCTGAGGCCGGCGGCGCCAAGGGCGAGGAAGAGGTTCATCTCGGCAATGCCGAGTTCGAGATGCTGGCCTTCGGGCGTGAAACGCCATTTCTGCGCGCTGGGGATGGCTTCCTTCTGGAAGACGTCGACCATTTCGCGGGCAGCGTAAAGATTGCGGCGGTTCACCCAGGTGCCGAGATTGGTCGAGACGGTCACGTCGGGCGAGGTGGTGATGATGCGGCGGGCGAGGTCGCTGTCGGTCTTGGCGATGGCGTCGAGGATCTTGCCAAAGGCGGTCTGGGTCGAGGTGGCGCCGGTGCCGACGAACTGGGGCCCGATGGTGGCCACGGCGGGCGAGGTGTGGCGGCGGCTTTCGGTGGTGTTGAAGGGCACTTCTGCAAGGAAGCGTTCGATGCCGGCCGGGTCAGCCATGCCTTCGAACTTGTCCCATTCATGGCCGGGACGGACATGCATCGACTGGCGCAGGGTATCGATCTGCGCGCCGGTCATCTGGCCGGCGTGATTGTCCTTGTGCCCAGCGAGCGGCGTCGCCCAGCCCTTGACGGTATAGGCGATGAAGACGGTGGGCCTGTCACTGCCGGCGGCTTCGAACTGTTCGAGCAGGCTCTCTGTGCAATGGCCGCCGAGGTTGGCCATGAGCTCGGCGAGCTCGGCATCGCTGCGGCGGGCCAGCAGGGAAGACACGTCGCCCTGGTCACCGATTTCGTCATTGAGGCGCTCGCGCCAGGCGGCGCCGCCGCGGAACATGAGGGCTGAATAGATGGCGTTGGGGGCGGCATCGATCCACGCCTTGAGCTTGTCACCACCGGGTTCGGCGAAGGCGGCGCGCTGCAGGGCGCCGTATTTGAGGGTGACGACATCCCAGTCGAAAGCACGGAAGATGGCTTCGATGCGGTCGTAGAGGCCCTCGCGGACGACGCCATCGAGGCTCTGGCGGTTGTAGTCGATGACCCACCAGGTGTTGCGCAACCCGTGCTTCCAGCCTTCGAGCAGGCATTCGTAGACGTTGCCCTCGTCGAGTTCGGCGTCGCCGACAAGCGCCACCATGCGGCCCTCGGGACGGGATTTGTCGGCCCAGGGCTTGGCGCGGACATAGTCCTGGATCAGCGAGGCGAAGGCGGTGAAGGCCACGCCCAGGCCCACCGAGCCGGTAGAGATGTCGACGTCGTCGGTGTCCTTGGTGCGGCTGGGATAGGACTGCGCGCCGCCGAAGGCGCGGAAGTTTTCCAGCTTTTCCAGGGTCTGCTTGCCAAAGAGATACTGGATGGCATGGAAGACCGGCGCGGCATGGGGTTTGACGGCGACGCGGTCCTCGGGCCTGAGCGCGCCGAAATAGAGTGCCGCCATGATCGCCGCCATGGAGGCGGAACTGGCCTGGTGGCCGCCGACCTTGACGCCGTCGACATTGGGGCGGATGTGGTTGGCGTGATGGACCATCCAGTTGGAGAGCCACAGGGCCTTCCTGGTCAGCGCCGCGATGGAAGCGATACGCGTGTCCGTCGATCCGCCAATGCCGCCGCTATCCATGAGACCTCCCTAGTCATTGTCCTGACTTTGCGCCTTGTCCTATGGCAGTTCTCGTCTATTTTGACCCTTCAAGCGCAGGTTTGCGCAGGATTTGAACAGTTCGGAGCACGAAAATGGCGGAAACCTCCAAGATCGAGCTGACGACCATTGACCGGAAGATCCTACGGGCGCTGCAGGAGGATGGGCGGATGACCGTGCAGGCCATCGCCGACCGGGTGGGGCTCAGTGCCTCGCCCTGCCTGCGGCGGATCCGACAGATGGAGACGGCGGGGATCATCGCCGGCTATAGCGCCACGGTGGACCAGAAGGCGGTGGGGCTGCCCGTCTCGGTGTTCATCTCGATCAAGCTGGAGCGGCAGCGGGCGCATGAGCTGGATGCCTTCGGGGCGGCGATCAGCCGGTGGCCGGAGGTGATGGAGTGTTACCTCATGACCGGGCAGTTCGACTTTCTGCTGCGTGTCGTCTGCGCCGATCTTGAGGCCTATGAGCATTTCCTGCGCGAGAAGCTCACGCAGGTGGAGGGTGTCGCGTCCATCGAGAGCAGCTTCTCGCTGGGGCAGGTGAAGTATTCGCGGGTGCTGCCGCTCTAGTTGAGGCGCTGGCCCGTGTCGGCGTCGAACAGGTGGACCAGGTCGAGATCGGGCAGGACGTGAACGGTTTCGCCCGGCTTGGCGCGGAGGCGTTCGCGGAAGATGCCGATGACCTGGTGTTCGCCGATCTGCATGCTGACCTGGGTTTCCGAGCCCATGGGCTCGACCAGCAGGACGGTAGCGGGGATGCCGGCATCGGTCAGCGAAAAATGCTCGGGGCGGATGCCATAGACGGCACTGCTGGCGGGGAGGTTGCCGGCGGGCAGGGGCAGGGTGATGCCAGCCGCGGCGAAGCCTTCGGGCGTGATCCTGCCGCCGATGAAGTTCATGGCAGGCGAGCCGATGAAGCCAGCGACAAACAGATTGGCCGGTCGGTCATAGAGATCGAGCGGGGCGCCGATCTGTTCGACGCGGCCGGCATTCATCACAACGATCTTGTCGGCCATGGTCATGGCTTCGATCTGGTCGTGGGTGACATAGACCGTGGTAACGCCCAGTCGCTGGTGCAGGCCCTTGATTTCGCCGCGCATGACGACGCGCAGCTTGGCATCGAGGTTGGAAAGCGGCTCGTCGAACAGGAAGACCTGCGGATTGCGCACGATGGCGCGGCCCATGGCAACGCGCTGGCGCTGGCCGCCGGACAGCTGGCGAGGATAGCGATCGAGCAGGGGCTTGAGGCCCAGAATGTCGGCGGCCCAGTTTACCCGCTCGGCGATTTCGGCCTTGCTGGCGCCGCGATGCTCCAGCGAGAAGGCCATGTTGGTGGCGACGGTCATGTGCGGGTAGAGCGCGTAGTTCTGGAACACCATGGCGATGTCCCGGTCCTTGGGCTCGAGTTCGTTGACCACGCGGTCACCGATGGAGAGTTCACCCTCGGTGATGGTTTCGAGGCCGGCAATCATGCGCAGCAGGGTGGACTTGCCGCAGCCCGAGGGGCCGACCAGCACAACGAATTCGCCGTCGGCAATGTCGATATCGACGCCGTGAATGGTGGCGACGTTGCCGTAGTTCTTCTTGATGGATCTGAGGCTTACGGGAGCCATGGCAATCTCCTTGTCAGCCTTTGAGGCCGGTATGGGCGAGGCCCTCGACGAACTGCTTCTGGGCGATGATGAAGACGACCAGCACGGGAATGGCCGTCATGGTGGCGGCAGCGAGCTGGATGTTCCACATCGCGCCGCCATAGGCGTCGGTGAACTGGGTCAGGGCCTGGGGCAGGGTGAACATCTGTGTCGAGGACAGGAACACGATGGGTTCGAGATAGAGGTTCCACGAATGGAGGAAGGTGAAGATGGCCACGGCGCCCAGCGCCGGCTTGGCCAGTGGCAGGGCGATGAGCCAGAAGATCTTGAACCGGCCGAGGCCATCGACGCGGGCGGCTTCCTCCAGCTCGCCGGGCAGGGCGATGAAGAACTGGCGCATGACGAAAGTGGCAAAGACCGAAGGCGCGCCGAATACCGGCACGAGGATCAGCGGCCAATGCGTGTTGATCATGCCCCAGCCCTGGAACATCTGGAACAATGGGACGATGGTCACCTCGGAGGGGATCAGCAGGCCCAGCAGCACAATCATGAAGATGGTGTTGCTGAAGGGGAATTTGATCCGGGCGAAGGCGTAGCCGGCCATGGACGAGACGATCATCGTGCCAAGGGTGACGATGGCGGCGATATAGGCGGAATTCCAGTATTGCCGGGCAAAGGGCTGCAGCTCGAACACCTTGGCATAGGTGGAAAAATCGAACCGTCGCGGCCAGAGGTCGGGCGGGAAGGCAAAGATGTCGCTGATCGGCTTGACCGAGGACGTCAGCATCCACCAGGTCGGGAAGACGAACGGGATGAGCAGCACGCAGAGCAACCCGTAAAGCGCGACCCGCAGGCGGGGGGAGAGGTCAGTTTTCATAGAAGACGATCCGCTTGCGCATCTGCCACTGGACGAAGGTGAGGACCGCCACGATCACGAAGAGCAGGATCGACAGGGTCGAGCCATAACCGAAGAAGTGAAACTGGAAGGCCTGCTGATAGAGGTAGTAGACCAGCACGGTGGTGGTCATGCCCGGGCCACCCTGGGTCAGCACGGCGATCTGCGCGAAGACCTGCAGCGAGCCGACAATGGTGATGATCGAGGTCAACAGGATGGTCGGCGAAATCATCGGCAGGGTGATGCGGCGGAACTGCTTGAAGTGCCCCGCGCCATCGACGCGCGCGGCCTCGTAGAGTTCCTTGGGCACGCCCTGCAGCGCGGCGAGGAACAGGATCATGTTCAGGCCGACATTCTTGAACACCTGGACGACGATGACCGAGATCATCGCGGTTGTGGGATTTCGCAGCCAATTGGGGCCTTCGACGCCGATCATGGCGAGCATGCCGTTGATGCCGCCATTGTTCTGCAGCAGGAAGCTCCAGACGATTGTCCAGGCGACGAGCGACACCACGACGGGCGAGAAAAACAGGGTGCGGAAGACGGTGATGCCCTTGAGCTTCTGGTCGAGCAGCACGGCCAACAGCAGAGCCAGGCTCATATTCAGCACGACGAGGCCCACCGAGAAGATGGCCGAGGAGAGCAAGACCTGGGGCAGGGCGCGGTCAGCAAGCAGCATCTGGTAGTTGGCGGCGCCGACGAAATTGAAGGTGTTGGCGAGCACGTTCCACTCGTGCAGCGAATAGTAGAACACCAGGCAAAGCGGGATCAGCACGAAGGCGATGATGCCGATGAGCTGCGGCGCGATGAAGAGATAGCCGGCGGCGGCGTCACGGCGCGCCATCGTCCAGAAGGGACGTTTTCTTGGGGGTGTCTCTGTCATCAGGCTCATTTTCGGTGGTTCCAGCGTCTTCTTTTCCTGAGGGGCAGCGGGGGAGCCAGGAGCATAGATTTTGCATGCCCACCCGACCCTTCGGAACCACCCTCCCCACAGGGGGAGGGTGTCGACTTTGCGATCAGCGCGCGAGCAGTGGGCCGACGCTGTCGCAGACCGATTGCAGGACGGCAGGAACGTCGGCATCGGCGACCCAGAGCGCGTCGAGCGAGGAGCGGACGGTCTGCTGGATCTGGGCAAAGTTGGTATGGCCGGGCAGGACCATGCCATAGGAAATGCCATCGATCACCACGTTCTCGATCTGCTCGGCGGAGAGCAGGGGATTGGTGGCGCCCAAGGTCTGGGCGTTGAGCAGGCTGGCACGGGCGGGCGGGAAGAACTGGGCCAGCTTCTGGCTGTTTTCCGGATTGGTCATGTAGCCGAGAAAGGCAACGGCCGTTTCCACATTGGGGCTGGCGGCGAAGGCGCCGACGCCGGCCTGGCCCACCACGGCATAGGTGCCGACCGGGCCGCTGGGCAGCGGGACCAGATCCCAATCGAAGGGATTTTCCTTGGGCAGCAGCGAGGCGCGGCTGATCTGGGTGATGGTCATGCCGGTCTCGCCGGCAAAGAAGTCGATATCCTCGCCGGGACCGGGCATGGCACCGTCAACGAAGATCGCCTTGTGGATGGCGGTCATGGCGTCGACCATGGGCTGGTCGGCAAAGGTGCAGGTCTTGCCATCGGCGCTCCAGGGCGTGGCACCCCACGCGTTCCAGATCGACGCCATGTTCTGCCAGACCTGATACTTGAAGTCGCGGACGACGAGGCCCGTCTTGCCGGACTGGCCAACGGTTGCCGCAGTGGCAAAAGCGTTGTCCCAGGTCCAGGCATCCTCGGCGATCAGCTCGGCCGGGGTCTTTGCGCCTGCGGCCTTGATGACGTCGTTGTTGACGAAGATGGCGAAGGGCGAGGTGGAGAAGGGGTAGGCGTAGAGCTGGCCGTCCTTTTGCCAGAGCGCGGTGGCCTGTTCGCTGACATCGGCCATGTCATAGCCTTCGGTAGCGGTGAAGGCTTCGGTCAGCGGGGCCAGCGCGCCGGAATTGACGAAGTCGGCGGCGGTGGATTCCAGGATCCAGGCCAGATCGGGCGGGTTGCCGCCGGCGATCTGGGTGGTCAGCGTCGTGGTGTAGTTCTCGAACGGTATGGGTTCGAAGGCGATGCTGACATTGGGGTTGCTCGCCTTGAAGCCCTCGGCGATCTCGTTGAACATGGCCAGATGCGCCTCGTTGGCGCTCCAGATGGTCATGCGCAGGTTGATTGCGTCCTGCGCGAAGGTGGCGGCGGTGAGCCCGGTGGTGATCGCCAAGGCGGCGAATGTAGAGCCTAGGATAGTCCTGCGCATGGTTGTTTCCTCCCTGTTCATGCGTATTAGCTAGTAGCCGCGAATATCGGGCCAGTGCAGTTCGACGCCCTGGTATTCGAGGTGAGACTGGAATTCGGAGAGCCGTGCATCGTCGGCCTGCACGCTGTGCGGGGTGGTGCCGGCGTCGAGGCAGTGGGCGGCCAGCATGCCGGCGACTTCGCCGATGTTCCACTCGACCGGATGGAGCCGGTAGCAGCCATTGGTGATGTGGGTGGTGCCGACATTCTTGCAGGCCGCCAGCAGGTTGGTCATGCGGCGTGGGATGAGCGCGCCAAGCGGGATCTCGAAGGGGCAGGCACCGACGTCGATATAATTGTCGCCACCGGTCGATGGGTGCAGGTCGATGCGATACATGCCGACGCCGACACTGTCTCGATAGCGGACGGCGCCGCGATCGCCGCGCACGGCCAGGGACAGGTCCTGCTCGACGACGGTGGTTACGGCGCGGATGCGCCGGCTTTCGCGGATATAGGGGGCCATGGCAAGGCCATGCTCGGTGCCGGTGATATCGCCGCGCAGGCGCAGGCCCGGAAAGCCCTGGCCGCCATCGAGACGCGGCGCCTCGGTCTGCATCCAGTAGAACATGGAATAGGACAGGCTTGCCGCATCGGCGAGGCGCTCGGCATATTGCTGCTCGCTGACATCGATGATGGGCTGCTCGAAATAGTCAATCATCGGCCAGTTCACGAGGCAGATATCGCTGTTATAGGCGCCCGGGCGGAAGTTGCTGCGCGCGGCGATGCGGCGGAAGATCCACAGGCTCATGTCGCCGGCATCGCGACGCTGATCGGCAACGATGCGCGCGCCGCTTTCGACCGGGTTGGGGTCAAAGGAACGGCGACTGCGCTCGAGCGTGCGCGGATTTGGCGAGTTCCAATCGATCAACGGGCCGCCCCAGAAATCGGGAGCGACAGCACGCCAGTGCTCATATTTGGCCGGCTTGTCGATGGTGTGGTCGCCATCGACATGGTCGACGGCAAAGCAGATCGACACGGCCTGCTGGTTGTGCGGCTGGGCCTCGGCCGGCGCGTTGGGTTCGCCGGTTTCGGACTGGGCCTCGAAGCCGGTGACATATTCGGTGCCGGTCAGCGGCAGCAGGTCGCCCAGTTCGGTGGCGTCGATGACATAGTGGGCCGAGCAGGTGACAGTGCGGCCGGTGTCGCGGTGGCGCAGGGTGACGGCGCGGACCTTGTCGCCATCGACATCGGCCGACACCGCGCGATAGGGCTTGAGAATGGTCAGCTTGCCGCCGGCCGCATAGGGCGCGAGCCAGGCCTGCATGACGGCGAGCGACACGCGCGGTTCATGGCAGAGGCGGGAGACATTGCCATTGCCCGGATTGAGCGTGGGATTGGCGCGGGCGGCATCGGTCAGCGGATAGTGGTCGCGGTAATACTGGCGCACGCCGTCGCGCAGGGCGCGGTAGCTGGCGGTGACGCCGAACTGCTCGACCCAGCTATGCTCGTCGGGCGGTACGGCCTGGCTGGTGAGCTGCCCGCCAATCCAGTCATGTTCCTCGGTGAGGATGACGGTGCGGCCATTGCGCAGGGCGCCAAGGGCCGCCGCGACGCCGCCGAGGCTGCCGCCGACGACCAGGATATCAGCATGGTATTCGGTCAATTCGGAAAATCTTTCGTGGTTGTGGGTGGCGCGAGGGTTTCGCCGGGGACGAGCGCGCAATCGAGCAGGGTCTGCTGCACGATGGTGGGATCGACCAGGGTCTGGATCAGCATGGCAGTGGCCTGGCGCCCCATGTCTTCGCGCGGGATGGCATAGCTGGCGAAGGCGCGGCGGTTGCGTTCGATGCGCAGGCTGCTGCCGAGCGCGACGATGGACAGATCGCCCGGGACGGACAGGCCGCTGGCACGGGCGCAATCATCAAAGGCGATGGCGTCGGCCAGTTCGCCGAAGAAGACGATGCTGGCGCCGGCCTGTCGGATGGCGGCCAGTTGCGCCTGCGGGGTCGAACCGGTCTGGCTGTCGAGATGCACCAATTGCCCCTGGCCCTGCAGCGCGGTCTCGAAACCCTGCCAGCGGTCGCGGACGGATTCGCTGATGTCGGTCTGGCCGATGAAGGCGAAGGCGCGGTGGCCCATGGCGAGGGCGCGTTCGACCAGGGCGGCGGTGGCGGTGACGTAGTCGGCGCCGACATAGCGCACCGGGCCGCCGGCATCATCGCGGCGGCCGACGGCGACATAGGGATAGTCGCTGGCGACCAGCTGGGCGAGCTCGTCGGGATCGAACTGGGCGCCCAGGATGAGGCAGCCATCGGCGAGGCGCAGGCGGCTATTGTCGCCGAACATGCGCTTGCGGCCGGCGGCGTCGCGGCCGGCGCCGGTCATCAGCAGCAGGTCATAGCCGAACTGCTCGGCCGCCTCCTCGATGCCGAGCAGGAAGGGGGTGTAGAAATCGGCCTGGGCGGAGGGAAAGGCCGGCTCGTAGGTGAAGACGCCGAGGATGCGGTTGAGGCCCTTGACCATGCGGCGGGCCACCGGATCGGCGACATAGCCGGTTTCGCGGATGACCTTGATGACGCGGTCGCGCGTCTCGGCCGGGATGCGGCCTTCGGCGGAGCTGGCGCCGTTGAGCACGAGCGAGACGGTTGCCTGGCTGACGCCGGCGAGGCGGGCGATATCGCGCTGTGTGAGGCGTTTGACGGCGGCCACGCGATCCTCCCCGATCCCGGTTCCATGCGCTAATGCGTATTAGCAAGTTATGCGTATTAACAGCATGGGGTGGGTGGGAGTCAAGGGGGAGGGAGGGGTATTTGCGGGTGGGTATATCTGCGGCGGCGGCGAGGGGGCGGCGAGGGGGGCGGCGAGGGGGCGGGCGCGGTGGTGGATCGCCCGCGGGGCCGGACCGGGGGTGAGCCGGGTTACCAGCCGAAGAAGCTGTCGTCGTCGTCCGGGCCGAGCAGGGGGCCGCTGAAGGTGGGCGGGGTGACGGGGATCTTGGCGGACCAGCCGACGAGATAGGAGCTCAGCACCCAGCCGGTTCCGGTGACGAAGCACCACTGGTCGTCGCGGGTGCAGTAATCGAGCGTCACCTCGCTGCCATTGGCCAGGCGCCCGATGGCGGGATAGTGGTAGCCCGGCCCGGTGCGTACCGCGATATTGCCGCCGCTGACCCGCGCAGTGGGCGCGGCCAAAGCGGGCGCCACGAGCAGCATACAGGCAAGGACAGCGAGGATCGCGCGCATCAGGGGCTCCGGAAACGGGGTTCCGGAGTCATGCATCGGGCAGGCGGCGGTTTCAAGGCATGGCGCGACGCCGCACGGCGCGGGCGCCTGCGGTTTCACGGTATGAAGCGGCTTTCGCCCCGACGGCTTGCGCCGCCAATTTGTCTAGTTTGAAGAGGCGAAAGCCGCTTCACACGATCCGGTTTTTCCGGCGCACGCATCGAGCGGCCACCCGCTCTTTCGGGGTTGAGCCCGGCGGGTGGGGCGGTTGCCAATCAGGCCGAAGCCATCCCGGACCTCCTTTCTCGCAAGGAGCCGCAGTTCCCCACACGCCAGACCGGCCGGTGGTCAGCATACACGCCGGTGCCAGGCGACCCCGGCTGCCAGTCCCCCCGCCCGATGCTTCGTCGGCACCGCGTGAATGGCGGGGATGGGGTCATTATGCGCCCGGCTTCAGAAGCGGGGATAAGTTTTTCGGTCTTCCCGAAAAGCCTCGATACCCTCGATGGTCAGCCACTCATCGCCATAGTCGTTATCGTGGTCGCGATGGGCGTATTTGAACAGGTCGAGCTTGAGATCGGCATCGCGCAGCATGGTGGCGAGCTGCCGATGCGTGACGGCCTGTCGGGGATCGAGGCGGGGCAGGGTGCGGGCGCCCGGTTCGCGCGAAATCAGGCGATAGGTGTCGGCCAGCAGGGCGGCGGTGGCCGCAACGAGCGTGGGGCTGGCGACCGGCCCGGTGCCGTCGGTGCCGGCCCGGCCCAGCTGCCGGCGCAAAGCGCCCAGCCGCTCGGAAAGCCGCTCATGCTCCAGGACTTTGAGAAATGAAATGATCTCGACCATAGGGGGTCTCCTTTCGCCCACAGCATGGGGGCGGAAAGGGCGAGGGGGATAAGTTTTTTGGGGGCGGGAGAGGGCGGGCGGCGGCGGGGCGCCTGTTACCCGGCCGACAATCACGACTGGCTTATGGTCAGCGTGTTGCGCTCGGGGACGATCACCAGCTCATAGGGCCGGCTGATGCGATAGCGGTTCTGCTCGGGATTGAATTCGGCGAACTTGAAGCCGGCCTCGGCCATCTGGCTGGCCTCGGCCAGGGTGAGCGGCAGCTCTCGGGTGGTGCGGTTGGCGAGTTCGGTGGTGAAACTGGGCATGGCGGCCTCGACAGGTTGTGTTCTGGTTTTGTTCTAATATGGGCTGAGGTGAGAGTCGAGTGTGGCGGTGATCACAAGATGTATAAGCTGGTTCGATTGTCGGTTCTGTACGAGGTCAACCCTGCCGTTGATCCCGGCCTTCGCCGGAAGGACATCGCGTTCGGTCAGGCCGTCCCGCGCGGGCGGGACGGCCGAAGCCGCTAGAGCTTGACCTCGGCATTGTCGCCCATTTTCGGGGCAGCGCCGGTGACGGCGGCGATGGCCATCTTGGCGAAGGTGACGGCGGCATTGGGGCTGTCCCAGAGTTCGCCATCCTCGGGGGTGACGGTGATCAGGCGGATGGCCGGATCGTTCTCGTCCTCCCACCAGGCCTTGTCCCAGTCCGACCAGAGTTCGGCGATCTTGGCGCGGTCATTGCTGAGCTTGGCGGTCCCGGCGATGACCACATATTTGTGGCCGCCGCTATCGACCCAGGCGAGCGAGACGGTGGGGAAGCGCTCGATCTCGCCATTCTTGTGGCCTTCCACATCGACCAGGAAGTGGATGGCATTTTCTTCGCGGAAGACGCGGGCGGAGAGCGGCCGGCTGCGCTGGTTCTGCCCGTCCCAGGTGGTGAACATGCAGATGTCGATCTTCTTGGCCAGTTCCCAGATCCGATCGGTCACTTCGGCCGGGGTCTTCTGATTGTCGTCGGGATGTTCCTTGGCCATGTCTGGGCCTCCTGCTGTGGACAGGGGTAATGGCTGGCGGGACGGGTGGTTGCGGGGGATATTTTTGGCAGGCGAGTGATCCAAACGCCGGGGCGGGTGCGACCCCCACCTAGCCTCCCCCTGAAGAGGGGGAGGGACAGATCCGAGATGGGGCTCGGGCGGTGGCGAGCCCCGATGCACCTCCTCCCCCTTCTTGAGGGGGAGGCTGGGTGGGGGTTCTCTTTCTCCCTCACCCATGCCAGCCTTCACCCCGGAGGCGCCATGGACGATCCCATCAGCTTTGCCCGCCGGTTGCGGCGCGACCAGACGGCGGCGGAGCGCCGCTTCTGGGCGCTGATCCGCCCCTGGCGCGACAGCGGCTGGCACTGGCGACGGCAGGCACCAGTCGGACCCTATGTGGTGGACTTCATCTGCAAGCGCATCAAGCTGGTCGTCGAGATCGACGGCGACAGCCACTATGACGCGGCGGGGGTGGCGCATGATGCGCGGCGGACCGATGCTCTCGGCGGGCTCGGCTACACCGTGCTGCGCTTCACCAATTCCGATGTGCTGGATAATGCGGATGGCGCGTTCGACGTGCTGCGCGGCGCGCTGGGCGAGCCCGAGAAGGGACCCCCACCCAGCGTAACAGTGCACAAAGCCGCAGAAACCTGTTCACACACTGTTAACTTGAAATCTTTGTGGGCATACTTTGGCAACTAGTCCCGAGAACTCACAGTGCAGATCACAAGAAACATAGTTCGTGTCTTCCTCGCGTCCCCTGGTGACCTCACTGAAGAGCGCAAACAGGCTAAGGTTGTCGTCGATGAGTTCAATCGCACGTGGGCGAACTTCTTGGGGTACGAGGTCGAGCTAATCGGTTGGGAAGACACGGTAACTCAACTGGGACGGCCTCAAGATGTAATAAATCAGGATATGGAGACCTGTGAACTATTTGTAGGGGTGATGTGGAAACACTGGGGGTCTCCACCCACCTCTGATGGCTCGTTCAGCTCAGGCTTCGAAGAGGAATTTACTAGGTCGCTGGATAGAAACCAGCGAACCGGTGAACCGCAAATGAAGCTGTTTTTCAAACGCATCGGACCTGAGTATCTAAAAGATGTCGGTCCAAGCCTCTCAAAAGTGTTGGAATTTCGTAAGAAGGTAATTTCTGACCGCAAGGTATTATTTGAGGAGTTTGCAGAGCCGGAAGAATTTTCGGACAAGTTGCGGCGATCGCTGTCAAATTACATCCAAAATTTCTCCAAGACTGAGAAGGATCAAGAAAAGAAATCGTCAGAGCCAACTCTGCAGGGGGCTGGGGCTAAGGCAGCAACTGCGCCTTCAGTTGGTGCAGAGACCCCCAAATCCGCCATAGCGCGCTATTTTTCTGGATTGGCTGAGACATTTTCAGATGAAAGCCGAAATACTTCTTTACCTCTAGACGCGGTCAGACTCAGGCTTCTGGCTTCCTTTCTATCGACGGGCGCGAACGACAAGGTGTTCCTTGAGGCCCACGACGCAAACTTGGCGTTCCTAAACAGAACAAGCACCAGCTTTTCTCCGTCGGAGACAGTTGGGTTGCGAAACTCGGGGCTGCACCTCTATGCCAATGAAAATGCGCCGATGTGGCATTGGCTTGTGCGGTTTAGAACGACGGCCACGCCAGCGTCCCAACTGACACAGATGGCGCGATTCTCTGAGGATGATGCAACACGTCTTGGCGCTATTAGTGCGCTTTCGGATGCGGGCTTACCCTTGGAGGTAGTCGTCGGTACGAGAGATGAATATTTCAACGCCGTGCTAGGGGACTCCAGCTCGGTTGCGCTAAGACAAACAGTCTTGTCCTATCTAGGGCAACTCGGGGAAATTGGCGATGCTGCCTATATTCGCACCGAACTACACAGAAACGACGCCGCAACGCAAGCGGCTGCGCACGAAGCGATGGCGAGATTACTGCTTAGGTCCAGTGTAAGTGATGCTCTCGCATACCTATTGTCTGCCTCCTTCGAGACGTTATCGGCGCCGGTTTTGGATGCAGTCATCCCCGAAAGCACGATACTTTCAGACGTTGTGGCTCACCAGGCACTGGAGCACAGGTCTCCTCGCATTAGGCTCGTTGCTCTAAGATCTCTGATAGCTGGAAAGGCGGCTTCCTCGTCGATCCTTGAGTCCGCCCTCAAGGATTCAAGTCCTTGGGTTAGGTTGGCATCGCTGCAGGCGCTAGAGGCGCAAGGACGAAGTTATTCACTGGGCCAAGGAAAGGAAATTCTAAGGGAGGGACTTCCAAGCGGGGGGCTCTTGGGGGGGGTGGACGCTATTCTGGCGACTGAGGCGTTCGTGCGCACTCATCTCAAGACGCTATCGGACGTGGACCTCGATGCAGAAGTGTCACAAAGCTCAGTCTTTGATCAGTCAGCCGTATTTGAGCAAGTTCGTAGGAACTTTGAAGAGAAGGGCGATGAACTCCGAGCGCTCCTAAAGGCAAGGTTTGATCCGCTAATTGGATCGAGAAATTGGACCGAGAAGGACGCTTCCCTCGTTGACTATATGCGCAACGAGATGGTGCGTGATGGCCTGACCCTGCTTACCGAGAAAGGGGGGCGTAATGACTTACCCCTGGTGAAAGAAATACTCGCCGAAGGAAAAGTATCTCTTGCACCTCAAGACATTAGATTCATTGTAAAAGTGGCCCAAAAAGATGACCTGGACTATCTATTTTTGCTGCAGGGCATTCGGAAAGAGGACGCAAAAAAAACGTGCAACTATCTGGCAATAATTCTTCTGAAAGAATTTGGTGTTCAAGTTTCGCTCGAAAGGATATTGGATCCGTCCATACTAAAAGCTGTTCTTATTTCCATGAGTGATCGAGATTTCAAATCTCTGGATGCGTCTCTAATTGATAAGATATTGAGGAATAGTTCGGACGATGTGCGAAAGGTCGCCTCACTAAAAATCGTAGATACTTTCGCTCGAAATGAAATAGCAAAGATACTTGATAGTCATGCTGTTGCTGGCTCAACATATTATTACAATGTTGTGCATTGGTTGGATTTTGGTGTTTCCCAACCAAGAAAAATCGCGAAGGCCGCAGCTTCCAAAATCATGGCCGGAATGTAGGGCGGCGCGAGTGTCCGCTAACTGGCCTCCTACTCAACGTATCCAACTCCATCTCCCGCAGCCGCTTCACCTCGTCCCTCAGCCTTGCTCGGCCATTCGGGCATAGCCCTCATGGCCTTCTCACCTAAAATCGTTCCACTGGAGCGATTTTGCCGCCACAGGCGGCCGGTTCGAAGTCTCGAAAAATTCGAGAAAGCCGCTACGAGACCTCTCCACTCAACGTATCGAGTTCCATTTCTCGCAAGCGTTTGACCTCGTCCCTCAGCCTCGCAGCCTTCTCAAACTCAAGGTTCGTCGCGGCTTCGCGCATCTGGGCTTCCATGTCCTTGATGACGGCTGCCAAATTCGCGCCGACCTGGACCTGTTCCTTGCCGTCGCGGCCCTTGCCGATCGAGATCGTGACGTGGTCCTGTTCGTAGACGCTGTCGACGATGTCGTGGATGTTGGAGCGGACGGATTGGGGGGTGATGCCGTTGGCTTCGTTATAGGCGAGCTGTTTCTCGCGGCGGCGGTTGGTTTCGGCGAGGGCGCGTTCCATCGAGCCGGTGATGCGGTCGGCATAGAGCACGACCTTGCCATCGACGTTACGCGCGGCGCGGCCGATGGTCTGGATCAGCGAGGTTTCGCTGCGCAGGAAGCCTTCCTTGTCGGCGTCGAGAATGGCGACGAGGCCGCATTCGGGGATGTCGAGGCCCTCGCGCAGCAGGTTGATGCCGACGAGGACGTCGAAGGCGCCCAGGCGCAGGTCGCGGATGATCTCGATGCGCTCGATGGTATCGACGTCACTATGCATGTAGCGGACGCGGATGCCCTGTTCGTGCAGGTATTCGGTGAGGTCCTCGGCCATCTTCTTGGTGAGGACGGTGAGCAGGGTGCGGTAGCCGGCCTTGTTGGTCTGGCGGATCTCATCGACCACATCATCGACCTGGGCCTTGGCGGGGCGAATTTCCACGGGCGGGTCAATAAGTCCGGTGGGGCGGATGACCTGTTCGGCGAAGACGCCGCCGGTCTGGTCCATTTCCCATGAGCCGGGCGTGGCGGACACATAGACCGATTGCGGGCGCATGGCGTTCCATTCCTCGAAACGCAGGGGACGGTTGTCCATGCAGGAGGGGAGGCGGAAGCCGTATTCGGCCAGGGTCGCCTTGCGGCGCAGGTCGCCGCGATACATGGCGCCGAGCTGGCCGATGGTGACGTGGCTTTCGTCGACGAAGACCAGGGCATTGTCGGGGAGATATTCGAACAGGGTCGGGGGCGGCTCGCCCGGCTTGCGGCCGGAGAAGTAGCGCGAATAGTTCTCGATGCCGGCGCAGGAGCCGGTGGCTTCCATCATTTCGAGATCGAACAGGGTGCGCTGCTCGAGGCGCTGGGCTTCGAGGAACCGGCCGGCGCCGTTGAGCTCCTGCAGGCGCGCCGCCAGCTCGGAGCGGATGGCCTTGATGGCCTGGTTCATGGTGGTGCGCGGCGTCACGTGGTGGCTGTTCGCGAAGACGCGGATGAAGGTGAGGTCGGCGCTTTTTTTGCCCGTAAGGGGGTCGAACTCGGTGATGGATTCGATCTCGTTGCCGAAGAGGCTGACGCGCCAGGCGGCGGCTTCATAGTGGGCGGGGAAGATTTCGACCGTATCCCCGCGCACCCGGAAGGTGCCGCGCACGAAGCCGGTATCGCCGCGCTTGTATTGCAGGGCCACCAGCTTGGCGAGCAGCTCGCGCTGGTCGATCTTCTGGCCCTTCTGCACGTCGATGGTCATGGCGGTGTAGTCTTCGACCGAGCCGATGCCGTAGATGCAGGAGACGGAGGCGACGATGATGACGTCGTCGCGCTCGAGGATCGCCCGGGTCGCCGAGTGGCGCATGCGGTCGATCTGCTCGTTGATGGTGGATTCCTTCTCGATATAGGTGTCGGTCCGCGGCACATAGGCCTCGGGCTGGTAGTAGTCGTAGTAGGAGACGAAATATTCCACCGCATTGTCGGGGAAGAAGGACTTGAACTCGCCATAGAGCTGGGCGGCGAGGGTCTTGTTGGGGGCGAGGATCAGCGCCGGGCGGTTGGTGGCGGCGATGACCTGGGCGGCCGTGAAGGTCTTGCCCGAGCCGGTGACGCCGAGCAGGACCTGGTCGGTCTCGCCATTGTTGATGCCCTCGACCAGTTCGGCGATGGCAGTGGGCTGGTCGCCGGCGGGCTGGTAGCTGGTCTGCATGCGGAAGGGGCGGGCGGGGCTGCGCTTTTCGAGCCGGTTCTGCGCCTTGTGCGGCACCCAGGGGGATGAGCCTTCCACCTCCTTGCGGCCATGCAGGATGATCTGCTCGAGCGCCTTGACGGTGGCGGTGACGCCGACGGTCTGGGCGTTTTCGAGGCTTTCGCCCTTGCGGGCCTTGTTCTTCTTCACCGAAGCGTCGAGCGCCTCGCGCAGGCGGGCCTGGGCCTCCGGATCGGCCGCGGCGGCGCGGGAGATCTCCCGGGCGCTCGGCTTGTGGCCGAAGCCGGCTTGGGCCGGTTCGCCCATGCCGTCGAAGTCGATGCGATCGACGGAGTTGATCTTGGTCTTGCTGGTCTTGGCCGACATGCCGGTGGCGGTGTCGTTGTTCGACTTGGTGGAGCGGCGCTTTTCCAGCGCGGTCTTTTTCTTTTCCGCCTGCTGGGCGGCCTTGAGGGCTGCCGCCTCGGCTTCCGCAGCGTCGGAGGCGAGCTTCTGGTCGGCGCGGTCGAGCGCGCGCTTGTTGCGCATGCGCTCGGCATAGAGCGGCTTGGACGCGGCGATATCCTCGGCCTTCTCGATCTCGCCGAGGAAGTCGTCGATGGAGAATTCGGCTTTGCCGGGGCGGGCGGATTTATCGGCCATGGGATTGCTCGCGTTCGAGTTGTCGCGCTTCCGAACCGGATGACCGGTCACCACTTTACCTGGAAGCGCTCCAGCGCTGGATAAGGCGACTCAGATGGGGAACGAGGCGCGGTTGTGCAATGTCCCGGGCAGCATAACGGGTCTCGAACGGAGAGGGAACGGGGGCTGCTGACAGACGGTGGCAGCAGCCCGCCTGGGGTCAGTCGGCGCGGGTGACGCGGACAATGGTCGAGGTGCCGGCTTCGGGGTCCTCGGTTACGGCATAGACGGCGCCATCGGGGCCGACGCGCACGTCGCGGATACGGGCGTCGAGCGGCACACGTTCCTCGAAGGCAACGCGATCACCTTCAAGATGGGTGACGACAATACCGGTCGCGACCAGACCGCCGATGAGGAAAGCGCCATTCCATTCGGGGAATTCCTCGCCCTCATACCAGGCCATGCCCGATGGGGCGATGACCGGATCCCAGTAATAGACCGGCTGCTGGGTGTCGGCATCGGCGGTGATGCCCTGGCCGATCGCCTCGCCGCTATATTCGATGCCATAGGCGACATCGGGCCAGCCATAGTTGAGGCCGGGCTCGGGCCGGTTCAGCTCATCGCCGCCGCGCGCGCCGTGTTCGACCAGCCACAGGCGGCCGTTACCATCGAGCGCCGCAGCCTGCACATTGCGGTGGCCGAGGCTCCAGATTTCGGGCAGGGCGCCTTCGGTGTCCGCAAAGGGATTGTCCGCCATGGGCTGGCCCTCGAGATCGACATGGAACACCTTGCCGAAGCCGCTGGCCAGTTCCTGGGCCTGAACGCGCGTCACCTCGTCGGAGCGCTCGCCGACGGTGATGTAAAGGGAACCGTCATCGGTCGGCACGATGCGCGAGCCAAAGTGCTTGTCGCCGTCATAGGTTGGCTGCTGCTGGAAAATGACGGAGACATCTTCGAGCGTGCCGCCGCCGGCATCGTCGAGGGCCAATGTGGCGCTGGCAACCGCGGTGCCATTGCCGCCATCGCGCGGCTCGGCATAGGACAGGAAGATGCGGCCCGAGCTGTCGAAATCAGACGCCAGCGCCACGTCGAGCAAGCCGCCCTGGCCGCGCGCATCGACTTCGGGCACGCCTGGGATTTCCGGGCCAAGCTCGCCGTCTTCGCCGACAATGTGCAGCGTGCCCTGCTTGGCGGTGACCAGCATGCGCCCATCGGGCAGGAATTCCATGGCCCAGAGCTGCGGCAGGCCTTCGACCACCACTTCACTGGTGGTCTCGACCAGGTCGGCCGGCTGGGGAGCGCGGGTCTGGCCGGGGAAAGCCGGAACCTGATCGGGGGCATTGGCAGGCTGGGTCTCGACGGGTTCGCCCGCCGGGACTGCATCGCCTTCGGCAGGTGCGCTGCCTTCGACTGGTGCTTCAGGAGATGTCGCATCGGTCTGCGCCAATGCGGGAGTGACCAGCAGGGCCACCGAAAGTGCGGTGCCGGCCAGAAGGCGTGAGGTCTTCAGCATGATATATCCTATCCGGAATCATCAAATTGAGGGGCTTTGGCAGTCGCTGCATGCAGCGTGTGAGAGACCTAAGGCGTGAGGGCGCGGTCCGTTGCAGCGCCGGCGATCACTAATCCTCGAACGAGCGCAGGCGCCGCTGCAGGGCCGCCGAAGGAATTCGGCTGGGGCCTGTCGAAGGCGGCGGGGGCCGGTCGTCGTGGAAGCAGAGGGCGGCATGGGCTGCCGGTTGGGAGATGACGATGAAAACAGCGGGATGGGTATTGAGCGGGCTGATCGGCCTGTTCCTCGCGGGGGCCTCGGCGGCGCCGAAATTGCTGGGTCTGGCGGTGGCGCGGGAGCCCATGGAGGTGGTGGGGTGGCCGGCAAGGTACCTGGTGCTGATCGGCCTGATCGAGCTGGGATGCATGGTGCTGTTCCTGATCCCGCGCACGGCGCTGCTCGGCGCGGTGCTGACCACGGGGCTGCTGGGCGGCTCGCTGGCGGCCAATCTGCGGGTGGACAATCCGCTGTTCAGCCATACCTTGTTCTCCATCTATCTGGGGGCGGCGGTGTGGCTGGCGCTGTGGCTGCGCGACACCAAGGTCCGGGCCGTGTTTCCAGTGATCAAGAAGGGGGAACGGGCATGACCGACCTGCATTGCGGCTGCGGCAAGGTGCATCTGGACGTGCGCGAGGCGCCGATCATCGTGGCGGAATGCCACTGCACGTCCTGCCGCGAGGCGAAGCGGCGCATGGAGGCGCTGCCCGGTGCACCCAGGGTGACGGGCCAGAACGGCGGCTCGCTTTACGTGCTCTATCGCAAGGATCGCGTGCGCATCGTGGCCGGCAAGGAATGGCTGCGCAATTTCCGGCTCGGGCCCAAGTCGCATACGCGGCGGGTGATCGCCAGCTGCTGCAATACGCCGGTGCTGACCGAATTCCAGGGTGGCCACTGGGCGAGCCTCTACGGCAATCTGTGGCCGGCCGGGACGCTGCCGGCGCCCGACCTGCGCACCCAGACCGGCAATGTGCCGGCGGGCGTGACGCTGGATGACAGCGTGCCGGCGGGCGGCTGGGAGACGACGAAATTCTACTTTGGCCTGCTGCTGGCCTGGGCGGCGATGGGTTTCAAGTCGCCGGCGCTGGCGCTGGATACGCCGGAGGTCGAGCTGCGGGGGTAGGGGTGTTTCGCCGACTGAATTCGCCCCTGTGGGCGCACTAACCAGCCGAAGCCGGACGGCTTCCGGAAGATGCCGGGCGAGGCCCGGTCCGGGACGGACGGCTTGGCGCGGTTCCAAGTTGTCGGCACGTCGCGATGTGGTTCGCCAACAGCGATTACTGCATGCCTCGCTTGCTCGAATGAGCACGGTCTGGTTTAGGAATAGCGAACACTTCAATGATACTCATGCAAGCTAGCCCGGGTCTTGCCCGGGCCATGCGGGCCGTGACGGTCCGGTGCGCGAGGTGAAGTGGTTTGACGTCCACTTGGCAAATCCTGATCGGCAATGTCGCCGTGGTGATGCTGGTCGTATTCGGCTGGGGCTATGCCCGCTCGCGGCTCTTTGGCCTGTCCGGCGCGATGCGCGGTGCGCTGTTTGGCGCGACCATGGGCGTTGGCGCCATTGCCACCATGGCCATGTCGGTGGAATTCGAGCCGGGCATGTATGTGGACATGCGGGCGACGCTGCTGGTGGTTGCCGGCTTGTTCGGGGGCCCGCTGGCGGCTGTTATCAGCGGTCTGCTGGCGCTCGGCTGGCGCATCGGCATGGGTGGCGCCGGCATGGTGCCGGGCATCGCGGTCATCACCCTGTTCGTGCTGGTGGGCCTCGTTGGACGGCTGCTGATCGGCCGTCGCAGAACGAAAGTGTGGCATTGCCTCGTGGCGGGGGGCGTTGCGGCCCTGGTCTGGATCGGGGCGCTGGTGGCAGTCTCGCAGGGGCCCATCGTGCCGCTGCTGCTCAATATCAGCGTGCCGCAGATGCTGCTCAATGTGGTGGCGACGGGGCTCGCCGGCATGGTGGTGCTGGAGGCGCGGCGGCGCTCGGCGGAGCGCGACCTGCTGGCCGCCGCCTTGGCCCAATCGCCCGACTTCAACTATATCAAGGACCGGCATGGGCGCTTTGCCGCGGTGAACAATACGGTCGCCGAATTCAACGGCTTTGCGCGGCCGGCCGAAATGGTCGGCAAGACCGATTTCGACCTGACCACGCCCGAGCGGGCCAGCATGCTGTCGGCGCATGAGCGAGAAATCCTCAGCGGCGAGAAACCGCGGGTGGATTTCGAGGAACTGTTTGTCGACAAGAGCGGGCGGGAGCGCTGGTTTTCCACCTCCAAGGTGCCGTTGCACAATGCGGCCGGGCAGATCATCGGCCTAGCCGGCGTGACGCGGGACGTGACGGTGGACAAGACGCTGCGCCAGGAGCTGGTCGAGAGCCGGGATACGCTGTCCTATGCGCTGGCGGAGATGAGCGACGGGCTGGCCATGTTCGACGCCGAGGGGCGGCTGGTGTTCTGCAACGAGCAGTATCGCGCCTGTTTTCCCCATACCGGCAGGCTGCGGCAGCCGGGCGCCTATCTGCGCGACATCCTGCAGGCAGTGGTGGAGACCGGGGAGCAGATCACCGTTCCGCGGCACAACCCGGAGGCGTGGATCGACGCCATTGTCGCCAACCTCGCCGTGGAGAGCGAGGAGGAGATCAACCTGTTCGACGGCCGCTGGCTGCAATTGCGCACGCGGCCGACCAGTTCGGGCTCGACCATGGTGGTGATCGCCGATGTAACGCGCATGAAGCTGGCCGAGCTGGCGCTGCACACGACGACCAACCAGCTCAAGGAACTGGTGCGCACCGACAGCCTGACCGACCTGCTCAACCGCCGGGCTTTCGACGAAGCCATCGAGACCGAGACACGGCGCAGCGCCCGGGCGGGCACGGCGCTCAGCCTCTTGCTGGTCGATGTGGACCACTTCAAGGCCTTCAACGACCGCTATGGCCATCCAGCGGGCGACGAATGCCTGCGGCTGGTGAGCCAGCATCTCAAGGCCAGCATCAGGCGGCCGACCGACCTGGCCGCGCGCTATGGCGGGGAGGAGTTCACCGCCATCCTGCCCGATACCGATGCCGAGAGCGCCCAGCAGATTGCCGAGGCCTTCCGCAAGGCGCTGGCGGAGTCACGATTGCCGCATGAGTCGATCGAGCGTGGCTATGTGACGGCCAGTGTCGGAGTGGCCACTTATCCGCCGGAAAACCTGCACCGCGACCCGCTGGAACTGGTGCGCACGGCCGATGAGGCGCTGTACCGGGCCAAGGCGGCCGGCCGCGACCGCGTGGTGGGCACGCGGATCATCGGCAAGGATCGCACGGCGGCCTGACGGTCAGACCAGGCGCTGGCCGGTCGCGTCGATGATGACCTCACCATCTTCCTTGGTGAAAGGGCCGATGGCGGGATTTTCGAGGATATCGAGCACGACTTCGGAGGGCCGGCAGAGCCGCGTGCCCAGCGGGGTTTCGACGAAGGGGCGGTTGAGCAGGATCGGATGGGCCGCGATGGCGTCGAGCAGGGTATCGTCGCCCAAAGCGGGATCGGCCAGGCCCAGTTCGGCATAGGGCGTGTCCTTCTGCCGGATGGCGTCGCGCAGGCGCAGGCTGGCGGCGGTCACCAGCTGCATGATGCGCTCGCGGGAGGGCGGGGTCTGGAGATATTCGACCACGACCGGCTCGACGCCGGACTGGCGGATCATGGCCAGGGTGTTGCGCGAGGTGCCGCAACCGGGGTTGTGGTAGATGGTGACGGTCATTGCGCCGGCCTTTCCTTTTGCTCTTCGCGGGCATTGGCATCGAAGGCGGTGCGCGTCCGGTTGGCGAGGGCCACGAGGGAGAGCATGACCGGCACCTCGACCAGTACGCCGACCACGGTGGCCAGGGCGGCGGCCGAGGACAGGCCGTACAGGCTGATGGCAACGGCCACGGCCAGTTCGAAGAAGTTGGATGTGCCGATCATGGCGCAGGGGGCCGCGATGCGGTGCGGGATGCGCAGCAGCCAGGCGGCGCCGTAGGCTATGGCGAAAATGCCGTAGGACTGGATCACCAGGGGAACGGCGATCAGCAGGATCAGCAGGGGCTGGGCCAAGATGACATTGCCCTGGAAGCCGAAGAGCAGCACGACGGTGGCGAGCAAACCGGCCATGGAGGCAGGCTTGAGCCGGGCGGTGAAGGCATCGAGGCGGGCGGCGGAGGCGTCGGCCGCCAGCAGTTGCCGCCGCGTGACTATGCCGGCGGCCAAGGGCACGACAACGTAGAGCAGGACGGACAGGAGCAGGGTTTCCCACGGCACGGGAATGTCGGTGACGCCCAGCAGCAGGGCGACGATGGGGGCATAGGCAAAGACCATCACCACGTCGTTCACGCTGACCTGCACCAGGGTGTAGTTGGCGTCGCCGCGGATCAGTTGTGACCAGACGAAGACCATGGCCGTGCAGGGAGCAGCGCCAAGCAGGATCAGCCCGGCGATATAGCCATCGGCGTCGGCCGGCGGAATCCAGCCGGCGAAGACCCCCTTGAAGAAGACGACGCCCAGCAGGGCCATGGTGAAGGGCTTGATGAGCCAGTTGACGACCAGCGTCACGATCAGGCCGCGGGGTTGTTCGGCAATGCGGTGCAGGCTGCCGAAATCCACCGCGATCATCATCGGATAGACCATGGCCCAGATCAGCAGGGCGACAGGCAGGTTGACCTTGGCCACTTCGAGGGCGGCAAGAGCGGAAAAGACGCCCGGGAACAACTGGCCCAGGGCGATGCCGGCAACAATGGCCAGACCGACCCAGACGGAGAGATAGCGCTCAAATATGGACATGGACTAGGCGACTTCCCCGTGGCTGCCGGTGGTGCCTTCCATGGCGCCGATGTTGCGGAGCCTCGAGGCCATGGTCAGGCGGTCGATGCTGGACAAAGGCAGGCTCATGAAGGCGGTGATGCGGTTGCGCATGAAGCGGAGGGCAGCGTCGAAGGCGGCCTGCTGCTGGAAGGGCGTGCCATGAACCGCGGCGGGGTCCTCGATGCCCCAATGGGCGGTCATCGGCTGGCCGGGCCAGACCGGGCAGGTTTCGCCCGCGGCATTGTCGCAGACGGTGAAGACGAAATCCATGTTCGGAGCGTCGGGCTTGGCGAACTCGTCCCAGGCCTTGGATCGCAGGCCGTCGGTGGCGATGCCGGCGGTGCGCAGCGCTTCGAGCGTCAGGGGATGCACGTCGCCCTTGGGGCTCGATCCGGCGGAGAAGGCGCGAAACTGCCCCTTGCCGAGATGGTTCATGATCGCCTCGGCCATGATCGAGCGGGCGGAGTTGCCGGTGCAGAGAAACAGGACGTTGTAGATGCGCTCAGGCATGGCTGGAGACCTTTGGCGGACAGCACGGGGTGAAATCGGCGACCAGGGGCTCGCACAGCTCGGGCCGGCCGCCGCAGCAATCCTGGACCAGGAAGCTGGCGATCTCGCGCACCCGATCGATGACGGCGCGATAGACGATGGAGCGGCCTTGGCGATCGGCCTCGATCAGGCCGGCACGGGTGAGAATGGCCAGATGGGTGGACATCGTGTTCTGCGGCACATCGAGCCGGCGCGCGATCTCGCCGGCCGGCAGGCCCTCGGGCTCCTGCGCCACGATGAGCCGGAAGGCCTCAAGGCGCGTGGGCTGGGACAGGGCGGCGAAGATGTCGATGGCGATGCTGGATTCCATATATCGAGATTAATCGATATATGTGAGGTGTCAAGACGGGCTGGTGGCGGGAGGATGGGGATGCAGGCGGGCATTCCGCCTGCATCGGTGCAGCTATTCGGCTGCCCGCGGGGTGGCGTGAACCCCCGCGCCGGCAGGCATGAACACCACCCAGGCGAAGAGCAGGACGCCGGCGAAGGTGATCAGCGAGCTGGCGGCCACGATGGGCTCCATGCTCAGATTGCCCTGCAGGAGCAAGTAGAGAGAGACGCCCATGATGACGACGCCAGTGGTGTAGATGAAATACTGCACCATGGGCAGGCGGCCGGTGGCCTTGGCCGGGTTCAGCGCATAATAGCCGCCGAACAGGGCGCTGGTGACCCAGCCGAGCAGGTTGATATGGGCGTGGGCGCCGATGACATTGTGATTGCCGCTGACCGACATGTGGATGCCGACGCTGATGCCGACAATCAGGAACACAATGGCGCTGCGAAAGTAGAGATGTGACAGTCCTGGCATGCTGAGTAATCCCCCCTTGATGGCGCGAGGCGCCAGGATGGCGACTCGGGCGCACCAGCAGAAGCTAGCGCCGTCGCGGGGCGGGTGGAAGATAGTCGATTCTGGGTGCTGCACCAGCGCAGTCACATCGGGCAGGCTGCGGAGGGCGGCTGCCGTGCCGCCCCCCAGAGTGTGGGGGAGGCTGACTAGTAGACCCGGATGGAGGACAGGCTGCGGCGCAGGTAGCGGTCGAGGACCGGCTGGGAGGCGATGATGCGCTCGCAATAGCTCTGGAAGAAGCGGTCGCGGCAGACGGCCGCGGAAACGTTGCCGTCGATGCGGACCGAGGAGAAGCCGTTGTCGAGGCCGAGCAAAGCCAGATCCTGGATGACACGACCGGAGCCGACGCACAGCGCGGTGCCGGTATAATTGGTGCCCTGGTAGAAGCAGACACTGCCCGGACCGCCGGACGGGTAATCGGGATTGACGCCGCCGGGCCAGGGGGTGGGGGTCTTGCCGAAGGAAATGTGCCGCTTATAGGTCCAGCCACGGCCGCCATGGCCATCGACCAGGCACCACAGCCGCTGGCAACGCAGCACCTTGATCTCGAGCTTTCCGGCGATCTCGCCCGTCAGGTCATAGGCCATGCCCGGACCATTGCGCAGGGTCAGCGTGTCGGTACTCCAGGCGTGGGTCCCGGACAGCGACGCGGCCATGGCAGGTGCCTGGCCGAGAGTGAGGATGAACAGGAAGCTGGTAAGGGCGGTCAGCAGGCGGCCGAAGTGACGCATCGCAATAATCCTGTGCCTTGATGGGTGTTTACACTATCGCGGGAAGGGCTGGCCTCATAGGGGACAAAAAAGGGCGCAGCCGAGGCTGCGCCCTGTTGGTCCGGAGCGCTGGATCAGCGCACGCGAACAGAGACGACATAGTCGTCGAAATCGCCCAGCGAGGATGCGCTGGTGGTGTAGGTGCGGCAGTTGCGGAAGCTGCTCTCGGAGCAGACCTGAACCTGCAGGCCATCCTGGTTGTCGATCGAGGAAATCCGGTCGGCCCAGTCACCCAGGTTGCGGATGCTCTCACCTTCTTCGAGGCAGAAGCTGGCGCCGCGGAAGCGGGTGCGATCATAGAAGCAGGCTTCGCCGAAGGTCGGCTGGACGACCGGCGGACGAATGACCGGCGGCTGCGGCTGCTGGCCGATGCCGAAATTGAAGGTCGGGCCGCCCGGGCCGGTCGAGAAGCCGAAGGAGAGGCCGGGCTGCTGCGGATTGACGGGTGCACCGCCGCCAGCGCTCAAATAGTTGGCCGACACCCAGCCATCAGGACCGGGCTTGGCGATATAGCACCAGGAGCCCTGGCACTGCTGCACGTCAACGGTGGTGCCGCGACGCACGGTATCGACCACGCCGTAATTGGTGCCCGGGCCGGAGCGCACGTTGACATTGCCGGTCACGGTGCCCGGCGCCGCATTGGCGGCAGGCAGGAAGACCACGACGGCGGTGGCGGCAACGGCGACGCCGGTGGCGATGTTCAGCAACATCTTGCGGGTATGGCGGTTCATTTCAGGCGCTCCTCTGCGCTGGGCCGGCCAGTCCCGGGGCGGGACGACGCTTGGTGACCGGAACCAGCCTTGTTTGTCTAAGAAACGGGGAGTCAGATGAAAGAGTTCCGGCTCCCCGGAAATTGCTCTGACGGGGTTAATAGACGTCGATGGACGATGCTCTGCGATCAAGTTCGCTCGGCAGGCGCGACGTGTCGCGACGCAAGGTCACGCAGTAGCCGCGATAGTTGGAATCCGAGCAGAGGTCGACGCGGGCGCCGCCGAACACTTCCACCGAACGGATCATATTGTCCCAGTTGCGAAGGCGGGTGAAGGATTCGCCCTCGTCGATGCAGAAGCTCGTGCCGCGGAAATTGCGCTCGCTGTAAAAGCACGCGCCGGGGGCGTCATCGACCACCGGGGGAGGGGTCGGACGCGGTGGCTGCGGCTGCGGCCAGGGCCAGCCGGGATTGGGCTGCGGCTGCGGCAGGGGTTGCGGCTGTGGCTGTGGCTGGGGCGCCTGGGCAACAAATTGCTGCTCGACCCAGATCGTCTGGGTCCCGTAGTAGACCATGCAGAAATTGCTTTCGCAGTGATCGAGCGTGACGGGCGTATTCGCGCGGATGGTCCCGGCATAGCCGGTTTCGAAACCCGGGCCCTTGTAGGCGTTGGTGTTGGCGGTGATGGTGACAGTCTGCTGCGCCATGGCGACAGCCGTGCCAGCGAGCACCATGAGGGCGGAAAGAGACCAATGCGAACCGGTTTCACGGACGATACTCCGAAACTAAACGGCCAAATTTGACCTTACGTGCTTTGACCACACGCTAGCTGAACGCTGTCTGAACGGATTTGTTCAGGCGCCCGGTTCGATCCGGCGCTTGGAGCCGTCTTCGGCAAGGGCGACATAGACGAAGCGCCCGTCGGTGACCTTGACGCGGTCGGCGATGCGGTTGCGGCGGGCCCAGGCTTCCATGCTGATGGTGATGGAGGTGGTGCCGACGCGCTCTACGGTGGTGTAGACGCACAGGATGTCGCCGACCTTGACCGGGGCGATGAAGGTCATGGCCTCGACGGCCACGGTGACGACGCGACCCTGGCTGCGCTCGACGGCGGCGATGGCGCCGGCGATGTCCATCTGGCTCATCACCCAGCCGCCGAAGATGTCGCCGGCGGGATTGGTATCGGCGGGCATGGCCAGGGTGCGGATGGTGAGGGCGCCGGTGGGCTCGGTGGCGGCAGGCTGCATGATCAAGGTCCTTTCACCGGCCAGCGGCCGACGGCTTCTTCCCAATGCTTGCGACAGAGCGAGACATAGACGGACTTTTCGATCGAGACCTGATCGCCGTCAGTCAGCACGCGTCCCTCGGTGTTCTGGCGCACCACCATGGTGGCCTTGGCCCCGCACTCGCAGATGGTGCGAATTTCCCGCAGCACATCGGCAATGGCAAGCAGCTGTTGGCTGCCGGGGAAGAGATTGCCCAGAAAGTCGGTGCGCAGGCCAAAGCACATGACGGGAATGCGCAGGCGGTCGCTGGCGCGGGCCAGCTGCCAGACCTGCTCCGGAGTGAGGAACTGGGCCTCGTCGACAAAGACACAATCGACCTTGCCGGCTTCCTGCTCGTCGCGGATCGACTGATAGAGATCGTCGCCCGCCGCATAGAGCGCGGCCGGCTCGGAAATGCCGATGCGCGAGGAGATGAGGCCGACACCATCCTGCACATAGAGCGAGGACGTATAGAGCAGCGGCCGCATGCCGCGCTCGCGGTAGTTATAGGCGGCCTGCAGCAGCAAGGTGGACTTGCCGGCATTCATCGCCGCATAGGAGAAGTAGAGCTTGGCCATGGCCACGTTGTGCCGGAGCGGATGGCGGTGCGCGAGCGGAAAGACGGGCGCTCCACAAAAAAGAGGCCGCCCAACCGGGGCGGCCAAAGATGCCGATCAAAATCGGCGGAGAGCCGGGGTTGGCGGCCGAGCTCTCCAAAAGGCCGGGCGCGACGTTGGGGACGTGGGGCGCGGCGGGGTCCGGGCCGAGTGGGGGAGGCCGGGAACACGATGACGCTAGCGGGCTTGTATGACGCGGGCATGACGCTGTTTGCTGGCGACCGTTCAGCTGCAGTTCAGCTTGGCGACGGCAAGCTGATCATCCCCGGTATGGAGTGTGTTGCGATGCGGAAAGCGGTTCTTGTTGGTGGTGCATTGGCCATGCTGGCCCAGCCGGCGATGGCCTCGCCCGAGGGGACCTGGGAAATCGAAATGCGCGATTCCCGCTATAGCGTGGAGCTGTGCGGCGATGGCACGGCGCTGTGCGGCACGCTGATCTGGCTGGGCAATGGCGCCGACAATGCGGAAAACCTGCCCTATCTCAACACGCTGATGATCGACCATGCGCGGCAGGTGAAACCCAACCAGTGGAAGGGCGACCTGCATATCTATGGGCAGACGGCGGGCGGCACGATCACCCAGGTGAGCGAGGATCAGATCACGCTCAAGGGATGCGTGGCCTTCGTGATCTGCAAGACCTACCAGATGTATCGCTATCAGGAGTAGGGCGGCCTCCATCTCCTCCTTTATCGCTCAGTTGGTCGTCTTCGCCATATGCGCCTGTCGCCTTGACCAGAGCGGGGGGATGGCTTCGACGGCGACAATGGCCGCAAAGATCAGCGCCGCGCCGGCATAGCCGATGGGCGGCAGGCGATCACCCAGCAGCAGCGCGCCCCCTATGGCGGCGAAAAGGCTCTCGGCCGAGAGGATGATGGCCGCATTGGCCGGCGGCACATATTGCTGGCCGATGGCCTGGAAGGTGAAGGCCACTGCGGTGGAGAGGATGCCGGCATAGGCGATCTCCAGCCAGCCGGCGGCAATGCCTTGCAGCGTGGGCGTTTCGATGACGAAGGCCAGGCCCAGCGCCACCGCGCCGGCAAACAGGAAGCTGACGGCGGAGACAAAGATCGGCAGGCCGGTGGCCCGCGTAATGTGACCCAGCAGGATCACATGCATGGCCCAGAACACGGCGCTGATGACGATGAGACCGTCGCCGCCATTGAAGCTGTCGAGGCCGCCGCCATTGAGGTAGTAGATGCCGACCAAGGCCAGCGGCACGCCGGCGAAGATGATCGGATGCGGGCGGCTGCGGAAGATCAGGAAGCCGAGCAGCGGCACGAAGAAGACATAGAGCCCGGTAAGGAAACCGGCATTGGTGGCGGTGGTGGTGGCCAGACCGGTCTGCTGCAGCCAGGAGCCGATGAAGAAGACCAGGCTCATGGCGATGATCAGCGCCCAATGGCTGGAGCTCAGCGGCGTGGGGCGGCGACGGCGTTCCCACAGGGCCAGCGGCAGCACCAGCAAGCCGCCCAGCAGATAGCGGACGCCGGCAAAGGTCAGCGGACCCATGGAATCCATGGCGGATTTCTGCGCCACGAAGGCAAAGCCCCACAGCATGGTGCAGACCAGGAGCATAAGGGCGGCGAGGGGGCGGGACATTGGAATCGCCTTGTCAGAAAGGGATCGGGCACTTCACCCCTCCCTTTGGGGGAGAGGTCGACCCGTCTTCGGGTTGGGTGAGGGGGCCTTGCTGCGGTGTGATGGAAAGGCCCCCTCACCCGACCTTCGGCCGACCTCTCCCCCAAAGGGAGAGGTGAAGAGGGGTCTACTTCAGTTCCGCATCCAGCGCCGCGATCACCTGCTGGATCTCCTCCGGCGTGGTGTAGTGCACGAAGGACAATCGCAAGACGCCGTGATTGGGGTCGATGCCAAGGGCCTCGAGCAGGCGGTAGGCGTAGAAGTGGCCGCCGGCGGCCATGATGCCGTGGCGGGCCAGGCGCGCGGCGACGGCGGCGCCGGGTTCGGAGAGGCTGAGGGCGATGGTGGGGGCCCGGCTGGTGGGATTGTCGGGGCCAATGATGCGAATGGAATTCTTCTGGCGCAGATAATCGAGCAGGGGCGTGGCCAGGGCGATTTCCTGCGCGCGCAGGGCGGCGTGGGCGCGACGGAAGGGATCGGCGCCTTCGACGCCGTCGCCGGCAATGGAAGCGACGGCTTCGAGGTAGTCGACAATGCCCGAGCAGGCGGCGATCTGGGCGTGGTCGGGACCGGCCGGGGTCAGGCGATAGCGCAGCTTGGCATCGTTGAAGTAGTGGCCCTGGTTGGGCAAGGCCTGCGCCAGTTCGGGGCGGATGGCCATGATGCCCTGGTGCGGGCCATAGACCTTGTAGGCGGAGAAGAAATAGATGTCGGCGCCGAGCGCCTGAAGATCGGGCAGGCCATGCGGGGCATAGCTGACGCCGTCGATGGCGGTGACGGCACCGATCGCCCTGGCGCGCGCCGCGATTTCGGCGATGGGATTGATCTCGGCCGCCACGTTGGAGCAATGCGGCGCCGCGATCAGCCTGACCTTGCTATCGAGCAGGGCATCGAGGGCGGCGAGCGACAGGCGGCCGGTCTGCGGATCGACCTGCCATTCGCGCACTTCGATGCCTCCCCTGGCCAGCTTGCGCCAGGCGCCGGTATTGGCCTCGTGATCCTGATTGGTGACGATGATCGCATCGCCCGGCTTCAGCCAGCCGGCAAAGGCATTGCCCAGCACATAGGTATTGGCCGAGGAGGAGGGACCGAAATGGATCCAGTCCGCCGTGACATTGAGGGCCTGGGCGAGGCGCTCGTAGCTGAGGTCCATCGCGGCGCCGGCTTCCTGGGAGGCCGGGTAGACCCCATAGGGCTGCACCTTGGTGGCGCGATAGTAATGGTCGAGCCTAGTGAGAACCGCTTGGGACGTATAGGAGCCACCGGCATTTTCAAAGAAGGCCTGGCCGCGCAGGGATGGTTCGGCAAAGGCCGGGAATAGCGCGCGGATGCGGGCCGGATCGAGGGGCAGGGTGGTCATGCAATATCCAGTCGGTGGGTCGCCGATTGGTAGAGGATGAGCGGGCAAAAGCAAACCCCGGCCGTTGAGGACCGGGGCCTGCCCGACGCCTGCTCGGGGGCGACAGGCGTCGTCTGGCGGGTCCGCAGCCGAGAAGGAGGTCGGCAAGCGGCGGCGGACCCGAAGCGGTTAGCCGTTGGTCGGGGCTTCCGGAGCGGTCGCGGGCGCGCCCATCGGGCCCTTGTGCATGCCTTGGTGGCGCATGTTGCCCTTGCCGAAGCCGGGCATGCCATCGCGGCCGGGACGCTGCGGGGCCAGTTCGGCCTTCTGCTCGTCGGTGAGGCTGTCGAAGAAGGCCGTGGCCGCCGGCTGCACGGCCTCGAGGGCGGCCAGCTTGGCCGTCTCGAAGGCGATGCGGTTTTCGAGGCGCTCGGACATGTCGGGCAGCTCGGCGGTCTGGCCGGCAGCCGGCGCGGCGGGGCGCAGGGAGTCCGTGGCAGTCGCGAAATCTGCAGCGGCGCCGAGGGCGGCAGTCTTGAGGGCGTCGAACAGGCCCTGCTGCTCGTCAGTCATCTCGATGGCGTGGCTGAGGCGCACAAGGGCGATCTCGATGGCTTCGGCACCACGCTCGAAGCCGAAGAAGTCGCCGCCGCCCATGCGGCCACCCTGGCGGGGGCCGTCATTGTGATGGCGGAAATTGCCCTGAGCTTCGGCCTGCGCGGGCGCAGCCATCTGCTGGGCATAGGTGGGCGCAATGGCGGTGAGGCCAATGGTTGCGGTCATCAGGGCCACAATGGCGGTCATGGGAAGCGTCTTCATGGTAGGTCCTTTGCATGGGAGCCGGGTGATCCGGTATGAGGACACTAGCGGGCGCCACATGGTCACGACCTTGCGGGCGCATGAAGACTTGGTCACATTGGTAAGGGAGCGTGCGCCCGTGCAGGAGATTGTCGACGATCCATTTCCCGACGACGAGGCAATGCGCCGCCTTTGGCTGGCGGCCTGGGGTGACGCAGGGCCGGAGAGCTTTCAGCCCATTCTGGCGCGCAGCCTCGCCCATGTCTGCGCCCAGGACGGGTCAAGGCTGATCGGCTTCGTCAATGTCGCCTGGGACGGCGGCATTCACGCCTTCATCCTCGATACCTGTGTCGACCCTGACTACCGCCAGCGAGGCATCGCGCTCCGGCTTGTCGCGCGAGCGGCGGAGCTGGCGCGCCAGCGCGGCGCGCAGTGGCTGCATGTCGATTTTGAGCCGCATCTGGAAGCCTTCTACCGCAAGGCCGGCTTCGGGCCGACGGCGGCAGGGCTGATGCGGCTGGCGCCCTAGCTGGCGATATATTCCTTGAGCACTTCGGCCTCGTGCTCGGCCTCCTCGATCTTGCGCTTGACCACGTCGCCGATCGACACGATGCCGGCCAGCTTGCCGTTTTCGGTGACCGGCATGTGGCGGATGCGCAGGCGGGTCATGCGCTCCATGACATCGGCGATTTCGGTGGTGCGCGTGCAGGTGATGACGCCGCGCGTCATGCAATCGGCGACCGGCAGGGCAAGGGCGCTGGACACGTCCTCGCCGATGCGACGGACGATGTCGCGTTCGGACAGGATGCCGGTGATGGCGCCATCTGCGCCGACGATCACCAAGGCACCGATATTGTGGGCGTTGAGCGCGGCGACGGCCTGAGCCAGCGTGGCGGTATCAGGCAGGGTGTGGACAGCGGCGCCCTTGGTTTGCAGGATGGTATCGACAAGCATGCTGAAGTCCTCCTTGGCGAGAGTGTGGACCTGTCGCAGGCGGGCGGCAATAGGCTGATCGTCTGAGGAGACGGCAAAGAAAAGGGCCGGCGCGAGGCCAGCCCATGAGTGACTTTGGTCAGGAAACTGAAGGTCAGCCTTCGCGCTGGACAGGGGACCAGTGGCGGAGGGGGCGCCGGCGCGTCGGGGTTGTCTCGTCCGGCAGGGTGCCGCGCAGGGCAATGCGCGCAACTTCATACAAAACGGCGACCACCAGAATGGTCAGCGGCACCATGAATACGGCAATCTGGGCGTCCGGCTGTGCGGCGAGGTTGGCGGCCGTCGCGGGGGTGACCCCAGCCATCAGGGCCGCGGCAGCGCCGCCCGATAGCAGGAGCGTCGTGGCAATGGCGAAGCGCTTGAAACTTTTCCGCCGGGGAGACGTAGATTTATGCATGGGATCGCCGTCTTCCTGCTCATCACGTTGGCCGCACTTAGCCATGTGAATGCGGTTCGAGTTTGGGTCGAATCTGGTCGGACGGGTACCATTTGAAGGCGAAACTGTGGCGGCCGGCCGAAATCGGCGGCAAGGAGGCGGATATGCGCGTGCTTTTCGCAATGATGGTCCTGATCGTGTCACTGGCCGCTCCGGCCCTGGCTCAGGATGATGCCGCGCCCTGGCAGGCGACCATTACCGGGCAGGTCGAAGCGTTCCGCGCCGGGGATGGCGAGGCGGCCCTGCGCTTTGCCGGGCAGGGGTTCCAGACGCAGTTCGAGGGGCAGCCGGAGGTGTTCCTGGGAGTCATCCTGGCATCGGGCTATGGCGCCATTGCTGAGTCCCGGTCGCACAGCTTTGGCGAATTCAACAAGGTCAGCGACACCGCCGTGCTGCAGGTGGTCAATTTCGTGGGGCGCGACCAAAGCCTCTATGAGGCGCTCTATCAGCTGGCCGACGAGCCGGGCGAAGGCTGGCGGGTGCAGAGCGTGGCGCTGCGCAAGGAGGCCGGCCTGGGCATTTGAGCCGCAGGCCGGACGCTTGCGCGGGTTTCATTCATAAACGTGGCGATGCGGTACGGCGCGGTGGTTTTCGCGGCGGGCCAGGACGGCGGCAATGGCGCTGGCGATAGGCGTCATCAGCCCATCGATGAAGCGGTGGTTCTTTTCGATATGGGCCGAAGCTTCCGGGGGCTCCTCCCAATGCTGGTGATAGATGTCCTTGAACAGATAGCTGGCGGGGATCATGTCTTGCTCCAATATTGAATCGATTCAATAAACAGTCGGATCGACGTCTTGAATCGGTTCAATCTGACTCTGCGAATTGGGTTGAGTCAAGCGAAAATTGAACCGATACAAAAGTCGTGCTATTGCGATCGGTATCGGCAAGAGGAAGCAAGTGTGGCTAGACAGGCCCAGGCCAGCATCAAGCTCAAGGACGTCGCCAAGGCGGCGGGGGTGTCCCAGGGTACGGCGTCCAATGTGTTCAGCAAGCCAGATCTGGTTCGCGAGGAGGTCCGCGACCATGTGCTCACTGTCGCAAGAGAACTGGGATATGCCGGACCAAGTGTCACCGGGCGCCTGCTGCGGCAGGGCAGGGTCAATGCCGTGGGGGTCGCGGCCATTGAGCCGCTGAGCTACTTTTTCGAGGACTTGTGGGCCCGCCAGCTCATGGCTGAGATTTCCGACATCTGCGACGCGCGCGGGGCCGGGGTCGCGCTGGTTTCAGCGCGAAGTGACGAGCGGCTGGACTGGAATATCCAGTCGGCGCTGGTTGATGGGTTCATCCTGCTCTGCGTCGAGGGCGGCGAGCGGCTGGTGGAGATCACCCGGCAGCGGCAATTACCCTATGTAGCGCTGGCCATTGGGGCTGAAGACCAATCGATTCCGGCCATTGGAGTGGACAACCGGGCTGGTGCGCGCGTGGCGGCCGAGCATCTGCTCGCCTTGGGTCACCGGCGCTTCGGCATTGTCTCGACCATGTTGATGGACAGTCATGCCGGACGTGCAGACCAGGCGTTGGTGCGGCAGGCCCGGTATTCCACTTCACGCGACCGTGCGCTTGGCTACTGGGATGCGCTGGAAGCGGCGGGAATCGACATCGATGGCGTGCCGGTCTTCGGAACCCTGGAAGACGAGGCCAGTACGCATGCGGCCATGGCAGAGATGTTTGCAGTCAAAGTGGTGCCGACGGCCATACTCGCCATGTCGGACAAAATCGCCATGTGGGCGGTGGACTGGCTTTTCCGGTCCGGCCGGACGGTGCCGGGCGATGTATCGGTCGTGGGGTTCGATGGTGTGCCCGAGGGTGCAGTAGCGACGCCCAAGCTCACCACCATGGCGCAGCCGATGACCGAGATAGCCCGGCTGGCCGTGGAGGCGGCGCTGGAGGGGAGGCAAGTCGAGGGGCGCCGCGTCCTTTCCACCGAGCTGGTGGTGCGCGAAAGCACCGCTCCGTCCAAGGCATAGCTTGCCGGGCACGCCTCGGGGCCTTATCAGTCGGCCCGGCATTTCCGGGAGAGTTGATATGGGTTTTCTGTCCGAGGCATTGGAGCGCGTGGCGCCATCCGCGACGGTGGCGATCAGCCAGAAGGCGCGCAACCTGGCGCAGGAGGGTCGCGATATCATCGCGCTCTCGGCCGGCGAGCCGGATTTCGATACGCCGCTGCATGTGCGCGATGCCGCCAAAAGGGCGATGGACGAGGGCAAGACGCGCTATACCAATGTCGATGGCATTCCCGAGCTCAAGGAGGCCGTGGCCGCCAAGTTCCGCCGCGACAACGGGCTGGACGTGACGGCAGCGGACTGTTTCGTCAGCTCGGGTGGCAAGCAGATCATCTTCAACGCGCTGATGGCGACGCTCAATCCGGGCGACGAAGTCGTGGTGCCTGTGCCCTACTGGGTGAGCTATCCCGAGATCGTGCGGCTATGCGGCGCCGAACCGGTGTTCGCGGTGGCCGATGCCTCGACGGGTTTCAAGCTCAAGCCGGACGTGCTGGAAGCGGCGATCACGCCCAAGACCAAGTGGCTGATCCTCAATACGCCGAGCAATCCGACGGGCGCGGCCTATACCGCCGATGAGCTCAAGGGGCTGGCCGAGGTGCTGATGCGGCATCCGCATGTGCACATTCTCACCGACGATATCTATGAAGTGCTGGTCTATGACGGCGGCACCTTCGCCACCATTGCGCAGGTGGAGCCGAAGCTGCAGCCGCGCACGCTGACCATGAACGGCGTTTCCAAGTCTCATGCCATGACCGGCTGGCGCATCGGCTATTGCACCGGGCCGCGGCCCCTGCTGGCCGCCATGACCAAGCTGCAGAGCCAGTCGACGACCAATCCGAGCTCGGTCTCGCAATGGGCGGCGGTCGAGGCGCTGAACGGGCCGCAGGATTTCCTCGCCGAATGGCGGCAGGTGTTCCAGGCGCGGCGGGACCTGGTGGTCAAGGGGCTCAACGCCAATACCGGGCTCGATTGCCTGACGCCGGAAGGGGCCTTCTACGTGTTCCCGTCCTGCAAGCGGCTGCTGGGCAAGACCAGCGCCGGAGGCAAGCGGCTTGAGACCGACGAGGATTTCGTCATGGCGCTGCTGGAAGAGACCGGCGTGGCGCTGGTGCATGGCACCGCGTTTGGATTGCCCGGGCACTTCCGGCTGAGCTATGCGGCGAGCAATGCCGAGCTGGAAGAGGCGGTGCGGCGCATCCAGGGGTTCTGCGCGGGGATTGTGTAGCGCGCTTTCACCTCTCCCTTTGGGGGAGAGGTCGGCGCGCAGCGCCGGGTGAGGGGGCCTTTGACAAGATCGGTGCGTGGGGAAGGCCCCCTCACCCGACCCAAGAGGGTCGACCTCTCCCCCAAAGGGAGAGGTGAAAGAAGGCCTACTTTCCCATCCAGCTCAAGAATCCGGTGCTGTCGCCGCCGGCGTCGGCGAACATCTGCAGCAGCTGGTTAGTGGATTCGTAGCTCGCCGCGGCGGCCTGGTAGAACTGGTCGCTCCAGCCGGCGGCCTGGCGTTCCTCGGCGCTCATCGAGGCATAGATGGCCATGATGTTCTGGCTGAAGGCCGTCGGATCGCTGGATTTGGCGGCGTTCTGGAAGCCGGCCAGCAGGGCGGCGCCACTCTTGGTGCGCAGGGCTGCCTCTGCATGCCGGACTTCTTCGGTGGTGAACTTGTCGCCGGTATTGAGCGCGATGGCCGAGAGGCTGCGGCTGTCGAACTTTGACAGGTCGATATAGGTGCCGACGGTGGTGGTCTTGTTGAAAGTGGGCGCCTTGCCGGCCTTGATCGCGTCGGCATAGAGGCTGTCCAGCGTCTTGCGGGCGGTGGCGGCGACATCGGCGATGTCGGTGGGCTTGATGGTCTCGCCGGCCTCGACCAGGGCGAGGTAGAGCGCCACGGGGTCCTCTTCGCCGGCGTCGGGCATGGTCTTGGGATCGGACTGCAACTGCTTGAGCGCGTCGGTGACGGCAGCGCGGCCGGCAATCCAGTCAGCACCGGCCTTTTCCTCGGGGCCCAGACTATCGAGATATTCCGCGGCGGCCTTGTAAAGTCCGGTGAGATTGCCGGTGACCTTGGCGAGAGCAGCAGGTCCGGCAAGGGCAGCCTCGAAGCGGCGCTGCATTTCGAGGCCAGCAGCCGTGCGCTCGTCCTCGGTGAAGCTGTCGTCGCTCGCCATGGCGAAGAGTTCGCGGGCATCGAGACTGGAGAGGTCGAGCGCCAGCTTGTCGTCCTGCAGGGGCGAGGTGCGGTCAGCTTCCGTCAGCAGCGTGGCCAGCTTGGCGCGGGCGTCGGCCACGACAGTGGCAAAGTCCTTGGTCGCCAGGGCCGCAAGGGCGGCGTCGGAGAGGGTGACCGATGTCGCTGCCTGCTCGGTGGTGGTCGTGGCCGTTGTCGCGGTCTTGGCGCTGGCGGCGGTGGCGGCCGCCTGGTTCGAAGCCGCTGCCTGATAATAGGTGTTGGTTGAATAGCCCGTATTGATGGCAACCATCGGACGCTCCTGCGATCGGTCAGAGACCGCCTTGCAAGCTGCGTGCCGACAAAAAACGCTGATGAATCAAGGGGAAGTCGGGGCGTTTGCGCCGTCGCGCGGCAGAATTTGCCGGGGCGAGGAGAAAATGCTGCCGAAAAATAGAAAAGGCCCCGCCCGAGGGGATGGGCAGGGCCCAGGGGTCAGCAGCCGAAGCGACTGACCTTGGAGGAGCGGCGCCACGACCGCCGCTAAACTGGTCAAAGCCACTATCCTATGCCGGGTGGAAACGCACAAACGCGCAATGGGAAGTGCTGCCATGCAGATTCGCAAATGGGCAAAAAAAGAGGCTCCAACCGAAGTTGGAGCCTAATGATAGGGCCGAAGCCAAATCGTAAGTATGGCCCAGCGCAAGGGAGGAGGATATGCGCCGAACCGGTTGGACCCAGGCCGAGGGAGGAGGATACGGCCGAGATCCGGTGTCGCAAGAAGCGGGTCCGAGGGAGGAGGATACGGAGCGGCTTCACCAGCGACATTGGCAATATAGGTTTTGACCGTTTGGTCAGCAATGCATAGGTCAACATGACTGCCATGCATTTTGCACAGCGACAAATTGTCAAGCCGACGCGCTGGGGGCGGGCCCCGGCCCATACGGCCAGAGGCTTCAAATCGCTCCAGTGGAGCGATTTGCCCTGCGGGATGACTCCAGGTTCACCGGAGCGAATTCAGTCGTGGCGTCGCCTAGAAGACGGCGAGATACTTCAGCATGGCGATGATGCCGATGACGATGACCACGATCTGAATGATCTGGCGGATCTTGGCCTCGACCGGCAGGCGCTGAACCAGCCAGAGGATGAGGACGATCACCAGGAAGGTGATCAGGATGCTGATAAGGACGGAAGTGCCCACGGAATTCTCCAGGCGCATGGATCGCGCGTTCGGTAACGCGCTCGTGAGCAGATCGTTGCGTTGCCGCCCGCCCCAAGCGCGAATAGGCCCTGGCGCCGCGAAATGAGCAAAAAAAAGCCCTGTCCGAAGACAGGGCTGATGACTGGGCCGAAGCCAAATCCAAAGTGGGGCAGAGAGCAAGGGAGGAGGATATGCGCTCTGCCAGTGAACCTTGATCGAGGGAGGAGGATACGATCTCGGTTCGGTGTCGCGATACGGGGTCCGAGGGAGGAGGATACGGAGCACGCCTCAGCGACCCCGTTAATATGAACTCTATCGGGCCAGTCGACAATACAATGTCTGACATGTCAGCCATGCAGTTGGTGCACGGGGCCGAGAAAAAAATGTGGCCCCGCTCGAGGGGAGAGCGGAGCCACAAAGTTGCGGGAACAGGTCCCGCAAGGAGGGAACGCAGCAGGGCGCAAGGGAGGGAGGAGAACGCACCCGCTGTGTATGCGGGCATATAGGAGGGTTGATCGTGCCCAACAATTGGGCAGGCAGCATACAAGCTATGCAGCGAGTGCATGCGATTTGGAATAATCGTGATAAATCAAACGACTATGGACGAAATCGTCGATCCTTGCAGGATCAAACCCTGGTGGCCTGGAGCTTTGCCTCGAAGCCTGCAAGGGCGCCTGCCAGCTCGCCCAGATGGTCGATTCTGGCATAGCGGGGTTCGTCGACCGGTTCCTCGGCATGTTCGTAGGACCAGGTCAGGTCGTGCGGGACATGGACGGCAAAGCTGCCGGCCTCCAATGCGGGCAGGATATCGGACCGCAGGGAATTGCCGACCATGACGGTGTGTTCCGGCCCATCGGTATGGCGCTCGAAGATGCGCGCATAGGTGGCGGCATTCTTGTCGGCAACGATCTCGATGGCGGCGAAGTAGTCGGCAAGGCCGGAGGCGGCCAATTTCCGCTCCTGGTCGAATACATCGCCCTTGGTAACCAGGATCAGGCGATGGGTCTGCTGCAACTGGTCGAGTGCCTGGTCGACATAGGGCAGGGTCTCGATGGGGTAGGTCAGCAGCTCGCGTCCGGCGGCGAGGATTTCGGCAATCACCGTTCCGGGCACGCGATGGTCGGTTACGTCGAGCGCGGTCTCCACCATGGACAGGGCAAAACCCTTCATGCCGAAGCCATAGAAGGAGAGGTTCCTGGTGACGGAGGCGATCAGCCGGTCGGTGAGATCGGGTGCGTCGGTATAGTCCCGGAGCAGATCGGCAAAACGCTGCTCGGTCAGGCGGAAGAACTGCTCGTTCTGCCAGAGCGTGTCGTCGGCATCGAGGGCGATGGTGGTGATGGGCATGGGTGTGACCCTTGCTTATGGAAGGACGTGCTCCGCCATTCGGCCATAGGCCTCATGGCCTTCCAGCCTCAAATCGCGCCACTGGCGCGATTTGCCCTGCGGGACGGCTAGAAGCTCCACTCTCTCGCCTTGGCGACGAGGAAGTCGCGGAAGACGCCGACGCGCTTGGAGTTCTTGAGGGCCGGCGGATAGACGAAATAGGCCTCGTAGGCGGGCAGCTCGATCTCGGGGAGGACCTGGATCAGGTCGTCTTCCTTCTCGGTGACATAGTCGGGCAGCATGGCGATGCCGATGCCGGCGCGGCAGGCCTGCATCATGCCGTAGATCGCATTGACCTTGAGGGCGGCGCGGCGCGGGCTGGAATCGGTGCGCCCCATGCGCTCGAGGAAGTTGATGTCGCCCAGATAGGACGGCACCGGCTCGCCGAAGCTGATGATGCGGTGATTGTCGAGCTGTTCGGCGCTCGAGGGCATGCCGTGATCGTCGATATAGGCATTGGATGCGTAGAAGTGGTTGTGCACCGTGAACAGCTTGCGCTGGATCATTTCCGACTGGTTGGGGCGATGCAGGCGGATGGCCACGTCGGCCTCGCGCATGGCCAGGTCGAGCTCGGCGTCGTTCAGGCGGATTTCGAGTTGGATCAGCGGATAGAGCTTGAGGAATTCGTCGAGCCGTGACGATAGCCAGGTCGAGCCGATACCCACAGTGGTGGTGACGATGAGCGGGCCGGTCGGGACGTCCTGGCTTTCGGACATCTGGGTTTCGACCTGCTGCAACTCCCAATGCATGCGGTGCGCAGTGCGGAACAGCTGTTCGCCGACTTCGGTGAGAACGAGGCCGCGGGCATGGCGGATGAAGAGCTTGAGGCCGAGATCATCCTCCAGCGCGGAAATCTGGCGGGATACGGCCGACTGGCTCATGCCCAGCTTTTCGGCGGCATGGGTGAAACTGCCCGACTCGGCGGCGGTGTGGAAGATCCGGAGCTTGTCCCAGTCGAGCATTTTTCTTGACGCTTTCTACTTGTCGATCAGCCGGGGTGCGGAACCTTGCCCGCCATCACGGCGGAGACATGGCAGGATGCAAAATGAGTGGGGCGTGGATCGCACATCCTGGCAATCTACTCCGCCGCTTCGGCAAGTTCGTGTTCGGCCAGGTATCGTTCGGCTTCCAGCGCCGCCATGCAACCCATGCCTGCGGCAGTGATTGCCTGACGGTAAACATCATCGGTCACATCACCGGCAGCAAAGACTCCGGGAACGTTGGTTTCGGTGGTGCCGGCCTTCACCTGCAGGTAGCCGCCCGGCTTCATGTCGAGCTTGCCGGCAAAGATCGCGGTGGCCGGTGCGTGGCCGATGGCGATGAAGATGCCGTCGATGGGCTGCTCATAGGTGCGGTTGGCGGCAATGTCGCGCAGGGTCACCGAATTGACCGAGGGTGGCATGGCAGAGCCGCCGATATCGGCGATCTCGGTGTTCCAGCGCACTTCGATCTTGGGATTCTTGAACAGGCGATCCTGCAGGATGCGCTCGGCGCGGAATTCGCTGCGGCGATGCACCAGAATCACCTTGGAGGCGAAATTGGTGAGGAACAGGGCTTCCTCGACCGCGGTATTGCCGCCGCCGACCACCAGGACTTCCTTGTTGCGATAAAAGAAGCCGTCGCAGGTGGCGCAGGCGGACACGCCGAAGCCCTGGAACTTCTGCTCGCTGGGCAGGCCCAGCCACTTGGCCTGGGCGCCGGTCGCGATGATCAGGCTGTCGGCAGTGTAGATGTCGCCGCTGTCACCGGTCAGCACGAAGGGACGGCGGTCGAGATCGACGCTGACGATGAGATCATTGACGATCTTGGTGCCGACATGCTCGGCCTGGGCCTTCATCTGGTCCATGAGCCAGGGGCCCTGGATGACGTCGGCAAAGCCGGGATAGTTCTCGACATCGGTGGTGATGGTCAGCTGGCCGCCGGGCTGCAGACCCTGGATCATCACGGGCTCCAGCATGGCGCGCGCCGCGTAGATCGCAGCGGTGTAGCCGGCCGGACCGGAACCGATGATGATGACTTTCGCGTGCATCGCAACGCTCTCCGACAAAAGCGAGTACTCCTCGGCCGCTAGTTAAAGGGCGAAGGAGTAGTCTTTCAAGGCAAACTGTTCCGCCGCTGGACAAGTCCTGTGGAACAGACCGAAATGTCACACCCGACTTGGGCAAATGCCCAAGTTTTGAGCGTCACGCATACTTTATCTTGATGATTTCGTAGCTCCGGGCACCACCTGGAGCGGCAACCTCGAACGAATCGCCCACCGACTTGCCGATCATCGCGCGGGCGATGGGCGAGGAGATCGAGATGCGACCGGCCGAAGCATCGGCTTCGGGATCGCCCACGATCTGGTAGGTTTTTTCTTCTTCGGTGTCCTCATCGATATAGGTGACCGTGGCGCCGAACTTGACCTGGTCGCCTGACAGCTTGCTGACATCGATGACATCGGCGAGCGCGAGGATGGTCTCGAGTTCCTTGATGCGGCCCTCGTTGAGGCTCTGCTGTTCCTTGGCGGCCGAATATTCAGCGTTTTCGGACAGATCGCCATGGGCACGCGCTTCCGAGATCGCCTCGACAATGCGACGGCGCTCGCTGGCAGTGCGGTGCTCATATTCGGCGGCCAGGGCCTTTTGGCCTCCAACCGTCATCGGGATCTTTTCCATTATCGTCGCCTCCAATCGGCACGGCAGTTCAATAGCTATCCCCAGCCAAAATCCGTTCGGCGTGCGCTTCACGATTAGTTTTGCGGGGAGATGCGCCCAAATTGCCCGCCTGCCGCGTTCCGGTCAAGCGGTGTCGTCATGAAGATGGTCATGTCCACACCCGCATTCAAGTTTTGGGACTCCAAGCGTCGAAAGGCCCCAACGATGACCGATCATGTCTCCGTCGCCGTCGCGACTGCCCTTGCAACCCTCGCGCTGGCCATGCCGGCGCAGGCGCAGACAGTGGAGTCCAGTGCGGGCAATCTCAGTGCCACGGTGATTGCCGAGGGGCTGGATCATCCCTGGGCACTCGGCTTCCTGCCGGATGGCCGCGTGCTGGTCACCGAGCGGAGCGGGCAATTGCGGGTCATCAACGACGGCAACGTCGGGGAGCCCATTGCAGGCGTGCCCGATGTCTATGACCAGGGGCAGGGCGGCCTGCTCGACCTGGCGCTGGCGCCGGACTTCGAGACCAGTGGCCGGATCTACCTTACCTTTGCCGAGCGCGCCCAGGATGCCGGCCAGCAGCGCGGGCAGGGTACGGCGCTGCTGTCGGCGAGGCTCGTGCTGGAAGGTGACGGGGGACGGCTGGAAGACCCGCAGGTGATTTTCCGCATGAACCGCTTCACCAATTCGAACCGGCATTTCGGCTCGCGGGTGGTGATCGGCAATGACGGCAACCTGTTCGTGACGCTGGGCGATCGCGGCGACCAGGATCGCGCCCAGGACCTGGGTGATCTGGCCGGCGCCATCGTGCGCATTGCGCCGGATGGTTCGGTGCCCGCCGACAATCCCACGCCGGAGGGCTGGGCGCCTGAGCTGTGGAGCAAGGGCCACCGCAATCCGCAGGGGGCGACGCTGCGGGCGGACGGGGCTCTGTTCACGGTCGAGCACGGCGCGCGGGGCGGCGACGAGGTCAACATGCCCCAGCCGGGCGCCAATTATGGCTGGCCCGTCATCACCTATGGCGTGGACTATTCGGGCATTCCCATCGGCGAGGGCACGGAAAAGCCGGGGCTGGAGCAGCCGCTGCATTATTGGGACCCATCCATTTCGCCCTCGGGCCTCGACTTCTACGAGGCCGAGCTGATCCCGGGCTGGGAAGGCGACCTGCTGTCGGGCGGCCTCAGCGGGCAGGTGCTGGTGCGGCTTGATATGGATGGCGACGAGATCGTGGGCGAGGAGCGGCTGTTTGCCGGCCAGCTTGGCCGCATCCGCGACGTGCGGGTGGGGCCGGACGGGGCGATCTACCTGCTGACCGACGCGGACAATGGGCGGCTGATCCGCGTGGCGCCCGAGGGCAACTAGACGCCAGGGCAGAATGTGAGGTTGCGCGGCTTGCTTGTCGCGCGACGTCGCCAGACAATGCAGGGGCAGCAAGCCGGAGCAGTGCATTGGCCGATACCAGCCATATCGTCGGAGGCGGACCCAAGAAGGTTCTCTATACGCTGGCCACCATTGCCCGCATGGGCGTGGGCAAGGCGGGCAAGGCGCTGACCGCCAAGAATGCCTGCAAGGCCTGTGCCTATGGCATGGGCGGGCAGCGCGGCGGCATGACCAATGAGCTCGATGAGTTTCCCTCCGTCTGCAACAAGAGCGTGCAGGCGCAGTCGACCGATATCCAGCCGGCCATCCCGCATGAGATATTCGCGCATCCGCTTGCCGACCTGCAGGAGCTGACCGGTCGCGAGATGGAGCATCTGGGGCGGCTGGGCACGCCGCTGTGGAAGGCGGCCGGCGCGGACCGCTATATGCCGGTGGACTGGGGCTTTGCCATCGACCACGCGGCCGAGAAACTGGCGGCGACCGACCCGAAGCGGAGCTTCTTCTACTCGTCGGGGCGGTCATCCAACGAGGCGGGCTTCATCTTCCAGCTGCTGGCCCGGGCTTACGGCACGAACAATGTCAACAACTGCTCCTACTATTGCCACCAGGCGACCAGCGAAGGGTTGGCCACGACGATCGGCAAGGGTACGTCCAGCGTCGAACTGGAGGACCTGAGCGGCGCGGACCTGATCTTCGTGATCGGTGCCAATCCATCGTCCAACCATCCCCGCTTCATCCACATGCTCAAGAACTGTCGCGAGCGGGGTGGCGAGGTCATCGTCATCAACCCGGCAAAGGAGCCGGGGCTGGTCAAGTTCGCGGTGCCCAAGTCGCCCAGTTCCATGCTCAAGGGTGGCAGCGAGATTGCCTCGGACTATGTGCAGCCGCGCATCGGCTCGGATATCGCCCTGATGAAGGGCATCGCCAAGGCGGTGCTGGACATGGGCTATGAGGACCGCGCGTTCATCGCGGCCTACAGCAGCGGCTTTGCCGGTTTCGAGGCCGATCTCAAGGCGCTCGGCTGGGACGAGATCACGGCCGCATGCGGCATCGGGGTCGATGAGATCAGGCATATCGCCACCCGATACGGTGAGGCCAAGCGGGTCGTGTTCGCCTGGGGCATGGGCATGACGCACCACATCCATGGCGTCGCCAATGTGGAGGCCATCGCCAATCTCGCGATTCTGCGCGGCATGGTGGGCAAGCGCTATGCGGGCCTGCTGCCGCTGCGCGGGCATTCCAATGTGCAGGGCATCGGCACGATCGGGGTCAAGCCGGTGCTGGCCAAGGATGTGCTGGCGAGGATGGAGGCGGAGTTCGGGGTGAAGTTCCCCGAGGAGAAGGGCTTTGATACCATGGCCTGCCTCAAGGCGGCCGAAGCGGGCGGGATCGATAGTGCCGTCATCATGGGTGGCAATCTGTGGGGCGCCACGCCGGACCGGGCCTTTGCCAGCCGGGCCATGGAGGCCATTGGTTTCAAGCTCTTCCTCACCACTACGCTCAATATGGGCCATGTGCATGGGCTGGGCGATGGCGATGTTCTGGTGCTGCCGGTGACGGCGCGCGACGAGGAGTGGGAGCCCACCACGCAGGAGTCGATGTTCAACTATGTGCGGCTCAGCGATGGCGGCATTCGCCGGCTGGACAATGTGCGTCCCGAGAGCTGGATCCTGGGAGAGATCGGGCAGCGCCTGCTGCCCAATTCGCCGATCGCCTTCAAGACATTCTGCGCCCATTCGAAGGTGCGCAATGCCATCGCCGCCATCGTGCCGGGCCTTGAGGAGCTGGCCGACATCGATGTGGCCAAGCAGGAATTCCACATCAAGCACAGGGTGATGCATGTGCCCGAATTCGGCACGCCAGACGGCAAGGCGCATTTCGTGGTGACGCCGCTGCCGATGTTGCAGCGCGAGCGGCTGACGCTGGCCACGATGCGCAGCGAAGGGCAGTTCAACACCATCATCTACGAGGAGAAGGACAGCTATCGCGGTGGGGCCGGGCGGCAGGCCGTGTTTCTCAATAGCCAGGACATGGCGGCGTTCGGCGTGCATGAGGGGCAGACGGTGACGCTGGCATCGGAGACCGGGCGCATGGCAGCCATTGCCACGGCATTTGATCTGCCGCGTGGCAGTGCGATGGCTTACTATCCCGAAGCCAATGTTCTGGTGGGCACGCAAGTTGATCCGCGTAGCAAAACGCCAGCATTCAAGTCAGTACCCGTGTGGATTGAGGCATAAGTACTGCCTAATATTGGGCAATTCAGTATTTCCGCCCGTGTTTACAGAAAAGTTACCATAGAGGCGCAGCATCCCCACTCGGAAAGCATCGCGCCGCCGGATTGCCAGCCCTGCTGACAGGCGGTCCTGCACGGCGCGTTGTCCCACGGTGCAACTGGGATCAAGCATGAGCTCGAACGACACGTCAGCGGTCAATGCATCGCCCCGCGCCATGCGCGTGGTGATGGACGGCATCAGCGGGGAATTGCAGAGCTATTCGAACAGCAACCTGCAGATCGTCAAGCAGACCAAGCTCCTGGCCATCAATGCCATTATCGAGGCGGCGCGGGCCGGCGACGCAGGCAAGGGCTTTGCCGTGGTGGCGGACGAAGTGCAGCGACTGGCCGATCGTGCCGCCGATATCGCGGTACGCTTTCAGGACGTGCTGGTGGGGCGGATATCGCTGAGCCGCACCATGAGCGAGACCCTCGTCGACGAAATGGAAGGCGTGCGCCTCATCGACCTGGCGCAGTCGCTCGTCCAGCTGATCGTGCGCAATCTCTATGAACGAACGGCCGACGTACGCTGGTGGGCCACCGATACGGCGCTGTGGCAGGCGCTGGACGAAGGGGCCGATGCCGACGCGGTGGCCTTTGCCGCCGAGCGGCTGGCCACGATCAACAAGTTCTACAGCGTCTATTGCGACCTCGTGCTGACCAATGCGCAGGGCAGGGTGGTGGCCAGTGCCAATCCGGCGCATGCGCGCGCCCTCATGGGCGTCGACCTGTCGCGCGAGGCTTGGTTCCGCGCGGCGCGCAACACGACGTCGGGCGACGACTATGCGGTGGGCGACGTGATGGAAAGCGCGCATCATGACCGGCAGGACGTGCTGGTCTACAGCACGGCGGTGCGGACCAACGGGCGGGCCAATGGCCAGGTGCTCGGCACGCTGGGGGTCTATTTCGACTGGCAGAACCAGGGCCAGTCCATTGTCGAGACCGAAGCGGCCCTGCCGCCCAAGATCGCCGAGCGAACGGAAGTCATGCTGCTCGATGGCAAGGGCAAGGTGATCGCCTCGACCCGGCCGGCCAGCCGCTTCACCACCTTCGACCTGCGCCATGAGGATCGCCAGCGCGGCAGCTATTACGACGGGCAGGGCAATATCATCGCCTTTGCGCGTACGCTGGGCTACCAGGAATATGACGGGCTGGGCTGGTGGGGCGTCGTCATGCAGCGCACCGAGCAGGATGACAGCATCCGCCAGGCCCTGGGCATCACCAGCCGCTAAACAGGCTCCTAGTGCTTCGGATAGGCGACGTAAGCCAGCCGCTGGCTGTCCGGTGCCCAGCTGTTGACGTTGATGGTGCCCTGGCCGCCGAAGAAGCTGGCCAGGGTGCGCATGGGTCCACCTTCCGGCGCCATCAGCCGCAACAGCACATCCTTGTCGGCTGGGTGGCCCGTGGTGCCCTGCGGATAGCTCAGCACCGAGACATGCCGGCCATCGGGCGACAGGTGCGGGAACCAGTTCACGTAGCTGTCGAAGGTCAGCTGTTCGAGCCCGCTGCCGTCGGCGGCGTGCATGCGGAACACCTGGGCGTGGCCCGGGCGGCTCGCCGCCAGCTCCGAGTTGAAATAGATCCAGCGGCCATCGGGGGAATATTCGGGACCGTCGTTTGGCATGGACAGGTCGGTCAGCCGCGTGTCGGGCCCGCCGGATGCGGGAATGGTGAAGACGTTGACCTGCCGTTCGTCTTGGCGCTGTTCCACTGCAACATAGGCCAGCGTTTCGCCATCTGGCGAAATGCCATGCAGATAGTAGTGGAAGGGCGTGTCATGCGTGTTGGAGACGCGGCGCGGCGTGCCACCGGCAAAGGGCACGGCGTAGAGGTGGCCGTCGTCGGAGCTGACATAGATGGTGCTGCCATCGGGTGACAGCACATGGTCATTGTTGAGGTCGGCCAGCGCGCCGGTATCAATCTGCTCGGGGTCACCGCCCGTGGGGGCAATGCGGAACAACCTGCCACCGGCATTGAAGACCAGCCAGCGGCCGTCCGCGCTCCAGTTCGGCGCCTCGATCACCTCATCGGCGGTGTAGACCAGTTGCTGGCGGCCAGACAGATCGATGACGATCAGTTCGGAGCGCTGGCCGTGCGCCAATGAGCGGCCACGACGCGGAAAAATGACGGACATGGAGAACCTGGAAACGAGGGCGAGACGGGGAGCCTAGAGGAGAAGACCCTCGCCCGCCAGCCATTGGCCGACCTATGCGGCCACGGCTCCGCCCTGGCCAAAGCGCTGGACCAGATCATCGGCTGCGGCCTGCAGCTGGGCGATATCCTCGGGGCCGAATTCGCGCGGCTCGTAGTCGAGCAGCGCCAGGGCACCGATGCAGCTCCCGTCGTTGAGGATCAGCGGGACGGCGGCATAGAGGTCTATGCCATTGGTCTGCAGATAGGCATTGTCCCCCACCAGGGGATGCGGCGTCTGCGACTGGACGATCAGCGGCTTGCGGGTTTCGGCCACGATGGTGGTCAGGCGGAAGGCGGCTTCGTCTTCGGCGTGCCGATCGTCATGCAGCAGGTTGATGGTGGCGAAGGGAATGCCGAAGGCATCGGCAATCTGCTCGATGGCCTGGCCAAGCGCATCGTCGCCGCGGCCGGCGCCGGCGAAAGGCTCGACCTTGCCGCTGGCATGCAGCTCGCTGATTTCCAGCTGGTGCAGGTTGACCAGGGCGCCTTCGACGGCATCATCCATCGTGCGGAAGATGGTGTCCACATGCAGGGTTTCAGCGGATTCCTGGGCGCTGGACTCGTGCAGCGCGCAGACGATGACGCGCGTATCGGGTGCCATGCGGCGGATGCGGCGGGCGGCATAGCGCGTCTGCGCACGAATATCGTCGCCCATGAAGACCAGCACGACGGCCTCGACGCCATCGAGATCGAGGCGGCCGATCGCCTCCTGCCGGATCGCCACCGGCGGCAATACGCGGCTGGCAATGCCTTCATTGGCAAGACGGATGCCCAGCAGCGTCGCGGCGCATTCGTCGATCTCAGTGCGGCCGCCGATCAGCAGCAGCGCGCTCTGCTCGGGCCAGTCGACCTTGGCGACTTCATCCACCAGGGCCTCGAAGGACTGCACCAGCTGGCGGCGCTGCGGCAGGGCCTCGGGGCCATCGGCCAGCTCGCTGCTGGCCAGGCGCAGCGCCGGCATCATGACCTCGTCGAGGTAATGCTGGGTGTCGTGCGCCTCGATATGATCCTCCGTCATCTCGATGGCGTCTTCGGTATTGCCCCGCAGCATGCGCTGGTAGAGCCGTTCTGGCGGCGACAGCACCGGCTCGCTGCCCAAGAGGGTTTCGAGGAACTGGAACTGCGGCAGGTGGCGCCCGATCACCACAAGGCACACTGTCATGGGCGTGGCGAGGATCAGGCCCACCGGACCCCACATGGTGGCCCAGAACATGGCCGAGAGCAGGATGGCGATGGCCGATACGCCCGTGCTCGAGCCATAGAGGCGGGGCTCGATGACATTGGCGGTGGTGAGATCGAGCACCAGAAACAGGCCGACCGACAGCAGCAGCATGTTCCAGCCCGGATCGACGGCAAAAGCGAGCAGGAACGGCACCATGGCGATGATCAGCGCGCCGACGAAGGGAATATAGCGGAAGAGGATGATGAGCAGGCCCCAGAGCACCGCGCTGGGCACGCCGATGAGCCAGAGGCCGATGCCGAAAATGGTGCCATAGACGGTGTTCACGGCCAGCTGGATCAGCAGGTAGCGTCCGACGCGCTGGCTGGCGTCGGCAATGGCCATATTGGTCTTCGAATAACGCCCGGCGCTGACGAGGCGGATGAAACGCTCCTGCAGGTCGCCGCGACCCATGAGCAGGAAGATGAGGAAGACGGCGACGATGGCTACGGTGGCGACCGGGCCGATGATCGACCCCAGCACCGAACTCAGGATTCCGAGCGGACCGATTTCGTTGGAAATGGTGACGGGAATGGGCGCGCCGGGCCGGGTTTCCCCGGCGCCTTCCATCTCGGTGGTGAGCCGTTCGATGGCGCCATTGATCTGGTCGATCAGGGAATTGTTGCCGAACTGCTCCTGCAGGCCGGACATCTTGGCAATGATGGTTTCCTGATAGCCCGGTAGTTCCGCGGCCAGCTTGGCAACCTGCGTGCCCGAGATGAAGGCGAAGCCGCCAAGGGCCGTGAGCGCCAGGGCCACCGCGAGGATGACCGCGACGGGGTCGGGTAGGTGCAGCCGCCGGTTGAACCAGGTGACGAGCGGCGCGAGGGCGAATGCCAGCAGGATGGCGAGGACCAGCGGGACGAGAATGCCCGCGCCGAGATAGAGCAGGGCCGCAATCAGCGCGAAGGTCGCCACGCTCTCGAATACGGAGGGGCGGTTGGGCATTTCGGACGGGAACGGCAGTTGACGCTGAGGCAAGGCTGTTATCTCCCGGCCACAGGTAACGCGGCAGTGGGGGAAATGTTCCGGCCGCCGGGGGCGTCGTGGTCCTGCCCAATGTGCCAGGGTGCCCGTTGCCCCTGCGCCCCTCTTGGCCTACATAGACGGCCAAATCCACGGAAGTCTCGAAGAGGTCCGCAAGCCTATGGCTCGCCAGTTCATCTACCACATGCACGGAATGTCCAAAGCCTATGCCGGCGGCAAGAAGGTCTTGGACAATATCCATCTCTCCTTCTACCCCGACGCCAAGATCGGCGTGCTGGGCCCCAATGGCTCGGGCAAGTCGACGCTGCTCAAGATCATGGCCGGCATAGACACCGAGTTTCAGGGCGAAGCCTGGGCCGACAAGGGCGCCCGCGTCGGCTACCTGGCGCAGGAGCCCGAGCTCGACCCGGCGCTGAACGTGCTGGGCAATGTGATGACCGGCGTCAAGGAAAAGAAGGCCATCGTCGATCGCTACAACGAGCTGATGATGGACTATTCGGACGAGACGGCCGACGAAGCCACGCGGCTGCAGGACCAGATCGACGCCGAGAATCTGTGGGATCTCGAAAGCCAGGTCGAAGTGGCCATGGAAGCGCTTGGCTGCCCGCCCGCCGATTCCGACGTCACCACGCTGTCGGGTGGCGAGCGGCGCCGCGTGGCGCTCTGCGCGCTGCTGCTGAGCAAGCCCGACCTGCTGCTGCTGGACGAGCCGACCAACCATCTCGACGCCGAGACTACGGCATGGCTCGAACGCCACCTGCGCGAATTTGCCGGCGCCGTGCTGATCATCACCCACGATCGCTACTTCCTCGACAATGTCACCGGCTGGATTCTCGAGCTCGACCGCGGTCGCGGCGTTGCCTATGAGGGCAATTACTCGGCCTATCTGGGCGCCAAGGCCAAGCGCTTCGCCCAGGAAAAGAGCGAAGATGCTGCCCGCGCCAAGGTGCTGGAGCGGGAAAAGGAATGGATGGGCCAGAGCCCGCAGGCGCGCCAGACCAAGTCCAAGGCCCGCCTCAAGGCCTATGACGAACTGGTCAAGATCAACGAGGCGCGCACGCAGTCATCCACCGCGCAGATCATCATCCCCGCCGGCGAACGGCTGGGAAACAATGTCATCGACGTCGAGGGGCTGTCCAAGTCGTTCGGCGATCGCCTCCTGATCGACAATCTCAGCTTCAAGCTGCCGCCGGGCGGCATTGTGGGCATTATCGGCCCGAACGGCGCCGGCAAGACGACGCTGTTCAAGATGCTGACGGGCCAGGAACAGCCCGATGCCGGCACGGTAACCGTGGCCGAGAATGTGCATCTTGGCTATGTCGACCAGAGCCGCGACAGCCTCAACCCCAACAAGACCGTCTGGGAAGAAATCTCGGAAGGCGACGAGGTGCTGATGCTGGGCAAGCGCGAGGTCAATTCGCGCGCCTATACGTCCTCGTTCAACTTCAAGGGCGGCGACCAGCAGCAGAAGGTGGGCAATCTCTCGGGCGGGCAGCGCAACCGCGTGCACCTGGCCAAGATGCTCAAGAGCGGCGCCAACGTGCTGCTGCTTGACGAGCCGACCAACGATCTGGACACCGAAACCCTGGCCGCGCTCGAAGAGGCGCTCGAGGAATTCGCCGGCTGCTGCGTCATCATCAGCCACGATCGCATGTTCCTCGACCGCCTGGCCACGCATATGCTGGCCTTTGAAGGCAACAGCCACGTGGAATGGTTCGAAGGCAACTTCGCCGATTACGAAGCGGACAAGATCCGCCGGCTGGGCGCCGACGCGGTGAACCCCAAGCGGGCCACTTACAAGCCGCTGACGCGGTAGTGATACTGGAAGGCCGGCGGGGCAACCGCCGGCCTTCATGTTAACGAACGCAGTCGAACCCCATTCCGATAATAGTGCGGGATGGCCAAAACTGTGCGACATAGATTTCAAACGGTATGATGACTGCCGGGCGATCCATTGGGTTCGCGCGTTGCTGTGGGGGCAAAATGAAATTTCTGACGGCGACCCTGATCTGGGCCGCGATGGTGGTAGCGGCCTCAGCGGCGCCGGGGCAGTGTTCGGTGACGGGGTATGACAGCTTCGATTGCGACGTGGCGCTGGATGGCGGCGGGCTGACATTCGAATTGCCCGATGGCGGTATTTTTGCCTTCACGGTGATCGAAGAAGATCTGGGTGAGGTTTACCTTATCGCGGCGGATGCGGCGCCGGGACAGCCGCCGCGGGTCTTGCGCGATTTCCGCCCGCTGGACGGCCAGCCGGGATGCTGGGCCCGCGACGAGGACTATCAGTTCTGCGTGCTGCTCGAGCAATAGGAGGCTTTCGATGAAGGTCTTGATGGCAGCGGGCCTGATGGCGCTGCTGCTTGCCGTGGAGGCGTCCGCCAAGGACGCGCTGTGCGAAACCACCGATGATCTGGCCTATCCCTGCACTTTCGAAGTGCTCGACGATGCCGGGAGCTTCGAAATCTCGGCGAAAGGCAAACCGACCTATCAGGTCTGGGTCGACGCGCCCGGGCTGGCCACGGTCGGCGCGGTGTTCGAGCCGGGCGGGCGCTCGGTGGCGCTGCCGGGTGTCTATCATCGGTCCGAGGACGATCGCGCCTGCTGGGTGAGCGACGCCACCGGGACGCAGATCTGCGCATGGTAGGCGAGGCATTTTCGGTGACGGTCGGCCAGGCGCGCCTGGCCGGTTGGCAGGCGGGCGAAGGCCTGCCGGTGGTGTTCCTGCATGCCGGGGTCTGCGACAAGCGGATGTGGGAAAGCCAGATGGCGGCCGTCGCCGAGGAGGGCTGGCAGGCCATCGCCTATGACCGCCGCGGCTATGGCGAGACGGTGAGTGCCGACGAGGCGTTCAGCCATGTCGACGATCTCGAGGCGGTGCTCAAGGCGCTCGATATTCATGCGGCGGTGTTTGTCGGCTGCTCGATGGGTGGCGGACTGGCGCTGGACTTTGCGCTGCGCCATCCGGGCCGGGTGATCGGGCTGGTGCTGATCGGCACCTCGATCACGGGGGCGCCGTGGAGCGCCACCGATGCCGAAAGCCAGATCGAGGCTGCCGAGGAGGACGCGTTCGAGCGTGGCGATCTCGACATGCTCAACCGTGTGCAGGCGCATGAATGGCTCGACGGGCCGCGCGCGCAAAGCGGTCGCGTGGGCGGGCAAGTGCGCGCCCTGTTCATGGACATGAATGCCATTGCGCTGGCCAAGCCGGCCCTGACTTTGGAAGAGCGTTCGCCCCATGCCTGGACACGTGTGGCCGAGGTGGGGGCGCCGACTTTGTTGCTGGTGGGCGACGAGGATTTCACCGCGCTGATCGACCGGCATGAGCATCTGTCGGAGGAAATGCCCAATGCCTTTGCGGCGGTGCTGGAGGGTGTGGCGCATATTCCCAGCATCGAACGGCCGGAACTGGTCAATTCCATGCTGCTCGAATTTCTCGACGCCATCGAGGGTGGCGACGACGAGGAAAACATCGACGATACAGACGATTAGGCTATGGCGCTTTGCCTGGGCGGGCGGTTGCTTGCGGCCTGATTCAACGCCTTGCCATGCCGATTCAAGTCATTGAGAAGCCGATTCAACGCGATGAAACGTTGAATCGGCTTTTGTGTTTAGTTCGTTGAAAATGAAGCGTTTTTGCGGTCTGCGGTTCAGGCCGCAATAATCCCGTCCAGGTGCTGGTCGAGTTCTGCGGTGGGCAGGTTGGTCAGGTCCTTGTTGAGCTCGGCAATGATGGTCTTCTTGACCGCCGGAGACACCGCCTTGCGGATTTCGCCCAGAGCATCCGGGCCGGCGGCGATCACCAGGCGGTCGAAATCGCCCTGCTGCTGATGGCGATCGAGCACGTCGGCCAGCGACTTGAGGAACTCGGCTTCACGATGTTCCACCGGGTCGGTCTTGGGTTCCATGGCGCTGCGGCCATGGCCGACGGCGGAGTGGCTGCGACCGGGCCGGTCGGACATGATGTCCTGCGCGGAAAACGCACCGATGGTCCAGTCGAGTCCGCGAACCTGCTTGAGCCCCTTGCCCGGTCCGGTATTCTCGAGGACACGACCCTGCGTGCCGTCGGCGATCAAGACCCAGGTGACGGTTTTTTTCATGATGTGCTCCTGCTGGTGTCGGTCGTGGTGGGAGCGCCGGACTGGCGCTGCCCCCTCAACGCCCTTGCAGGTGAAAGGTTGGCCTTTCCCATCAGCAATGCAAGCCCGGCGGATCACAAACTCTGATTGGCGGCGCGGCGGGCACCCTGCTATCACGGCGCTTTCAGGCACCCGATGCGGGTGCGGAGTTTTTAATGTCTCTTCCCGAATCTGCTCCGGAGGCCATCGCGCCGCCTGCCGTGGCCGCACCATCCCAACTCGCCAGCACCGATACACGCAATGGCGTGCTCGCGGCACTGGCGGCTTACCTGTTGTGGGGCTTCCTGCCATTGCTGTTCAAGCAGGTCGAGGCGGCCGGCTCGGTGCTGATCGTGGCAGAGCGTACCGTGTGGTCGCTGGTGCTGCTGGCGGTGATCCTGCGCTTTTCAGGTGGCTTCGGCGATGTGCGCGCGCTGCTCGCCGACCGGAAGCGGACGCTGGGCACGCTGCTGTCGGCGGTGCTGCTGGCCGGCAACTGGCTGCTCTATGTCTGGGCGGTGGAAACCGGACAGGTGCTGGAAGCCAGCTTCGGCTATTTCATCAATCCGCTGGTCAACGTGCTGATGGGCATGATCCTCTTGGGTGAGCGGCAGAACCGGCTGCAGACCGTTTCCATCCTCATGGCTGCGGTGGCCATTGCCATCCAGGCGATAGCCCTGGGCACCATTCCCTTCATCGCGCTGGGCCTGGCGCTGTCCTTCGGCTTTTACGGCTATTTCCGCAAGACGGCGCAGCTGGGGCCGGCCTCCGGGTTGTTCGCCGAGACGGCCATGCTGACGCCGGCGGCGCTGGCCTTTGTCGGCTATAGCCTCATTACCACCGGTCCCGGCATTCATGCCGATCCCTACCTGATGACGTGGATGGTGCTCACCGGTCCGGCCACAGCCATTCCGCTGCTGCTGTTTGCCTTTGCCGTGCGGCGGCTGCGGCTGACGACGATCGGCATGTTCCAGTATCTGGCGCCGTCGATCCAGTTCCTGCTGGCGATCCTGGTCTTCGGCGAGCATCTCGACGGGTTGCGCCTGCTCAGCTTCGCGCTGATCTGGGTTTCGCTGCTGGTGTTCAGCTATGACAGCTTCCGCAGGCGGGGCCGGGCGGCAACGGCCTGACCGGCGTCAGGGCGCCTGGGTGGCCTGGATAACCTCGGCCATGCGTTCGAAGGTCTTGCCGAAGGGGGTCGCCTCGCGCCAGACCAGCGAGAGCACGCGCCCCGCTCCGGGTGAGCCCAGCGCGTGAATGGCAATGCGCGGGTCGGTCGCCTCCTTGCGCAGGGCAATGCGCGGCAGCAGGGTGACGCCCTGGCCGTTGGCGACGAATTCCACAATTGTCGAGAGCGAGGTTGCGGCGAAGGTGCGGGACGTCGGGTCCCCGTTGAGCCGGCAGGCCGCAATGGTCTGATCGCGGAAGCAATGGCCTTCGTCGAGCAGCAGGATGCGCTCGGGCGCCAGATTGGCGAGTGACACCGGCTCGATAGTGGTTTCGTCAAGGCAGGTGGCCAGGACGAAGGGATCGTCAAACAGCGGGCGGCTGACCAACCGAGGCGTGTGCTGGGGCGCCTCGGTGCCGATCAGGGCGACATCGAGGGTGCCATCGACCAGGCCGGCGAGCAGCGCATCGGTGCGGTTCTCGCTCACGGTGAAGTCGAGGTCGGGCAGGGCTGCGGTCAGTGCAGGAAAGATCTCGGGCAGCAGGTAGGGGGCGACGGTGGGAATGAGCCCGAAGCGGATGGGGCGGCCCGGCTGGCTGGCATGACCATGCGCGAAGGTGGAGATGGCGTCCGCCAGGTCCACGATCTCCCTGGCCCGGCGCACGAATTCACCGCCAAACGGCGTCAGCTGGGCGCCGGTCTTGAGGCGATCGAACAGTGGCATGCCGCATTGTGCCTCGAGCGCCAGGATCTGCTGGGACAGGGCGGGCTGCGTCACGGCGCAATCCTGGGCAGCGCGGCCGAAATGACCCGTCCGCGCCACGGCGACCGCATAGCGCATCTGCTTGAGCGAAATTTCCAAGATAAGCCTGCCCTATCGAGATCGGAAGAATTATCGATTGGTCTAATCGATCAAGGCTTCCTATAGAAGCTCCCAGAAACAAAAATTGGAGCCCCAAAATGGACGATAAGCCAAACGCCGAAGCGCAGGGCGCAGCCGCCGAAGCCAAGTGCCCGGTCAACCATGGCGGCGGGGGCGGCAGCAAGAGCCGCGGCAATCGCGACTGGTGGCCCAAGCAGCTCGACCTGCAGATGCTGCACCGCAATTCGCCCATGTCCAATCCGATGGACGATGATTTCAGCTATGCCGAAGCGTTCAAGACGCTCGATCTTGAGGCGGTGAAGCGCGATCTGCATGCCCTGATGACCGACTCGCAGGATTGGTGGCCGGCCGATTTCGGGCACTATGGCGGTCTGTTCGTGCGCATGGCCTGGCACAGCGCCGGCACCTATCGCATCACCGACGGGCGCGGCGGCGCCGGGCAGGGGCAGCAGCGCTTCGCGCCGCTCAATTCCTGGCCGGACAATGCCAGCCTCGACAAGGCGCGCCGGCTGGTCTGGCCGATCAAGCAGAAATACGGCAACAAGATTTCCTGGGCCGACCTGATGATCCTGACCGGCAATGTCGCGCTGGAGTCCATGGGCTTCAAGACGTTCGGCTTTGCCGGCGGTCGTGCCGATGTGTGGGAGCCCGAAGAGCTGTTCTGGGGTCCGGAAGGCACCTGGCTGGGCGACGAGCGCTATAGCGGCGAACGCCAGCTGAGCGAACCGCTGGGCGCGGTACAGATGGGCCTTATCTATGTCAATCCGGAAGGGCCGAACGGCAAGCCCGACCCGGTGGCGGCAGCGCGCGACATTCGCGAGACGTTCAGCCGCATGGCGATGAATGACGAGGAAACCGTAGCGCTGATCGCCGGCGGGCACACCTTCGGCAAGACGCATGGCGCGGGCGACCCGTCGCTGATCGCCGCCGAGCCGGAAGGGGCCGATCTCGAAGACCAGGGCCTGGGCTGGAAGAGCAAGCATGGCACTGGCGTGGGCGCCGATGCGATCACCTCGGGCCTCGAGGTGACCTGGACGCAGACGCCGACGCGCTGGAGCAACTTCTTCTTCGAGAACCTGTTCAAGTATGACTGGCAGCTGACCACCAGCCCGTCGGGCGCCAAGCAGTGGGTCGCCATGACGACCGATGCGGTGATCCCCGATGCCTTCGATCCGGCCCGCAAGCGCCTGCCGACCATGCTGACCACCGACCTGTCGCTGCGCTTCGATCCGATCTACGAGAAGATCTCCCGCCGCTTCCTCGAAAATCCCGATCAGTTCGCCGATGCCTTTGCCCGCGCCTGGTTCAAGCTGACCCATCGCGACATGGGCCCCAAGGTCCGCTATCTCGGGCCCGAAGTGCCGGCGGAAGACCTGATCTGGCAGGACGTGATCCCGCCCGTCGATCATGACCTGGTGGGTGAGCAGGAGATTGCCCAGCTCAAGGACAAGATCAGTGCCTCGGGCCTGACCGTGTCGGAGCTGGTGTCGACGGCCTGGGCGTCGGCCTCCACCTTCCGCGGTTCGGACAAGCGTGGCGGCGCCAATGGCGCCCGTATTCGCCTGGCCCCGCAGAAGGACTGGGAGGTCAACCGGCCGACCCAGCTCGCCCGGGTGCTGGCGACGCTCGAAGCGATCCAGCAGGACTTCCTCCAGACGAGCGGCAGGAAAGTGTCGCTGGCCGACCTGATCGTGCTGGCCGGTGGCGTGGGCGTCGAAAAGGCGGCAGCGGCTGCCGGGCATGCGGTCTCGGTGCCCTTCACCCCCGGCCGCATGGATGCGTCGCAGGAGCAGACCGATGTGGCATCCTTCGCCGCGCTCGAGCCCCGCACCGATGGCTTCCGCAACTATCTCAGCGGCCGCCAGTTCATGGAGCCCGAGGAGGCGCTGGTCGACAGGGCGCAGCTGCTGCGCCTGACCAGCCCGGAAATGACCGTGCTGGTCGGCGGCCTGCGCGTGCTCAAGGTGGGCGTCAACAACCACGGCATCTTCACCGACCGGCCGGAAACGCTGACCAACGACTTCTTCCTCAACCTCCTGGACATGGCCACCCAATGGGCGCCCAAGCCCGGCGAGAAGGGTGTCTATGAGGGGCGTGACCGCAAGACGGGTGCGTTCCGCTGGACCGGCACGCGTGTCGACCTGATCTTCGGCTCGCATTCGCAGCTGCGGGCGCTGGCCGAAATCTATGGCCAGTCCGACTCTGCAGGCAAGTTCGTGCACGACTTCGTCGCTGCCTGGGTCAAGGTGATGAACGCCGATCGCTTTGACCTGCGCTAAGCCTGACTGAATCGAGAACCTATCAAGGCCCCGCCAGCAGGCGGGGCCTTTGCTTTTCCGCTCCGGACACTCGTTAAAATTTGAATCAATTGCCCGCCTTTGCCTTCAGCCTGCGCAAGAAGGTCCCCCTGCATGCTCATGGTTCCTAGTACGGCAGAAGCCGGGAGTATTCAGAATGAGCGAACTTGACGAAGGCCTGCGGGCGTTTTCGAGTTTTCGCGTCTTGAATGGTGAGGACAACCATTCCGAACGCGAACAGTTGTTCCGAAACATGGCGCAGCTTTTCAGCTATGTGTCAGATCGGTGCGACGACGAGCAAGTCGCTCAATATGACGAGGTGCTGTGCCAGTTGGCGGCGCTGGTCGAGGTCGAGGCGCGGGTGCATGTCGCCAAGCTGCTGGCCCCGCTCGAGCGAGCGCCGGGCACCGTGGTGGTCAAGCTGGCCAATGACGTGATCGAGGTGGCCAAGCCGCTGCTGGAATTCTCCAATGTGCTGTCGGATGACGACCTGATCGACATCATCGCCGGCCAGAGCGAGGAGCATCGCGTCGCCATTGCCGGCCGCAATACCGTGCCCGAGCGGGTGGGCGAGGCGATTGTGGAGCATGGCGATCGGTCCTCGGTGGTTCGCCTCGTGCGCAATGCCAATGCCGAATTCGACAAGGCAACGCTGGAAAAGCTGGTGGAACGCGCGACGCGCGATGCCGAGATTGCCGCCGACCTGCGCAACCGCCACGACATCGACTGGAAGTCGCTGCGCGGGGAAATCGACTCGGTTTCCAACAAGGTGCTGGAGACGCTGGGCGAGGTCGACCGGCGCATCGATCCGGTGGCGGCCGGCAAGATCAACGCCGTCGTCTACAACCGCATGCGCAACCGCGCCGGCTTTTCTGCCAATGAATGGAAGGTGGCCTATAATCAGGTCAAGGCGCTCAGCGACCGCAAGCAGCTCAACGATCGGGCGCTGGCCCGCTTCGCGCGCTTTGGCTATGGGCACCATGCGGCCGCGGCACTCACGGTCATCCTGAGCGTGGCGCCCGAGGTCTTTGTCAAATGGCTCGCCAGCCAGGACTATGTGGCGGTCACGGTGGCCCTCAAGGCGGCCGGCCTGCAGCCGGACATGTTCGAGGCGATCCTGGCAACGCTGCCCTGGCGCGACCTGCCTTCGGAGGCCGACAAGAAAATGGTGGTGAGCCGCTTCGAGGCCCTCGACACCGATGAGGCGCAGGGCATTTTCGAGCTGTGGCGCGCCCATTCCTTCCGCAAGCGGGCGGTCAGCGAAGAACGCGGCCAGATCGTAGCCTAACATCCCTCTGGACCTCTCACGCAACTAGATATAAAGACATCTTTATATCTAGTGAGGGGCGATGGCGAAGCTCGAGGAATTGGTGACGGTGCTGAAGGCGGCGGGTGAGGGGACCCGGCTGCGACTTTTGGCATTGCTGGCCGATGGCGACCATTCGGTCAAGGACCTCACCGAAATTCTCAAGCAGAGCCAGCCGCGCGTATCGCGGCATCTCAAGCTCCTGGCCGATGCCGGGCTGATTGAGCGCAATGCCGAAGGGGCCTGGGCGTATTACGGCCTGGCGCAGGATGGCGATGCGGCCGCCCTGGCGCAGTGGCTGATCAGCCGCGTTGACGACAGCGATATCGAACGCAGCCGCGACATCGAGCGGCAGCAGGCAGCGCGCGCCCACCAGCTGGCGCGGGCCAGCGAATATTTCGCCAAGGTGGCCGGCAGCTGGGACCTGCTCAAGACCTTGCATGTGCCCGAGGAGGCGGTGGAGGCGGCCGTCGTCGAGGCGCTGGGTGGCCGGCGCGTCGAGACGCTCATCGATCTGGGCACAGGCACCGGCCGCATGCTCGAAGTGCTGGCTGGCTCCTATCGGCGCGGCATCGGTATCGATTCGAGCCGGGAAATGCTGGCCGTGGCGCGCTCGAGGCTTGCGAGCGCCGGCATCAATCATGCGCAGGTGCGGCTGGGCGATATCGGCGATGTCGACCTGACGGCGGGGCCGGCCGACGTCATCGTCGTGCATCAGGTGCTGCATTATTTCGACGATCCCGGCCGCATGCTGGCGCAGGCGCGACGCCTGCTCAAGCCGGGTGGCGAAATGATCATCGTGGATTTCGCCCCGCACGATCTCGAATTCCTGCGCAGCGAGCATGCCCATCGGCGGCTTGGCCTGTCGCAGTCCCAGATGAGCGGTTGGGCCGCTGCCGCCGGTCTCGTTGTCGAGGCGGTGCGCGAGTTTCCCAGCCAGAGCAGTGAACGCGGACTGACGGTGTGCCTGTGGCGCCTCAGCGACAAGACCTGAACGGATAGACCCATGCTTGACGACAATCTCCGAGCCAGCCGCCAGACGGCGGGCCAGCGCCCCGAGCTGCAGATCTCCTTCGAGTTCTTTCCGCCAAAGACAGACGTCATGGAGGAAAAGTTCTGGGACAGCGTGCACAAGCTGGCGCCTCTCAAGCCGCGCTTTGTCTCGGTGACCTATGGCGCTGGCGGCACGACGCGCGAACGCACCCTGCGCATGGTCAGCCGGATCAAGGCCGAGACGGGCGTCGATGCCGCGGCGCACCTGACCTGTGTCGGGGCCACGCGCGACGAAGTCGATGCGGTGGTGCGGGGTTACCAGGCTGCGGGCATCAACCGCATCGTGGCTTTGCGCGGCGATCCGCCCGAGGGGGTGGGCCAGCCGTTCACGCCACACCCGCAGGGCTACCAGAATGCGGCCGACCTGGTTGGCGGGCTGCGCCGGATCGGTGATTTCGACATTTCGGTTGCCGCCTATCCTGAAAAGCATCCGCAGAGCCCGGACTGGGCGACCGAAATCGACAATCTCAAGCGCAAGCTCGATGCTGGCGCCGATCGCGCCATAACGCAGATGTTCTTCTCCAATGGCGATTACCTCCGCTATCTGGAGCGCGCCCGTGCTGCCGGCATCACCGCTCCGATCGTGCCCGGCATCCAGCCGATCCACAGTTTCAAGCAGATTTCGAGCTTTGCCGCGCGCTGCGGCACGTCGATCCCTGCCTGGCTGGCCGAGCGCTTCGACGGCCTCGACGAAGAGCCCGAGACCCATGCGCTGGTGGCTTCTGCCGTCGCGGCCGAGCAGGTGACCGAGCTGCTGGATGAGGGCGTCACCGAATTCCACATCTATACGCACAACCGCTCGCCGCTGGCGCTGGCGCTGGCGCGCATTCTCGGACGACGCTCCGAGCCATGAGCGTCGAGGCGTCCTGCCATTGCGGCGCGGTGCGGCTGGTGCTCGACACCGCGCCCGCAACGGTGACGGAATGCAACTGCTCGCTGTGCCGGCGCTACGGCGTGCTCTGGGCCTATTACTCACCCAGCCAGGTCACCCTCATACCACCGACGCCGCCAACCGCGACCTACCTCTGGAATGGGCGAAACGTCGCCTTTCACCACTGCACCAATTGCGGCTGCGTGACACATTGGTCGTCGGTCAATCCGAAACGCGATCGCATGGGCATCAATGCCCGGCTGCTGGAGCCGTCCATTCTGGACGCCGCAGAGCGTCACTATCTCGACAAACAGGATCGCCCGTCGGGCTGATTAACCTTGCGTTCACCATGATCTGGTGCCATCAGGCCACGGCCCGCGCCGGTGAGAAGCAGAATAGCGTCGTTCAGCTTCGGTTCAGCTAGCGGGTGGCATTGCTGGTAAAGTGCGCCATTTCACAAAATGGCCATGAAAATCCGGCTCATTCGCCCTTGGAGGGCGGAGCAAACGGGACGTAGGAACCATGACAATCGACCGCCGCATCACCAATGGCCTGGCCTGGGCCGGTGTTCTTCTCGTCGTTGGCGTGCCCACGGCAGACCTGCTGTCGGCGCAGTTTGCCGGTCCATCCGCCACTGTCGTGCGCGAGCAGGTAGCCGACATCAAGCCCGTCGCCCCCATTCCGGCGCCGCTCAGCCAGCGGCCAGCCGCGCCTGTGGCCAAGCCTGTCGTTGAAGTCGCCGTTGCAGCGCCGGAAAAGCCGGCCGCACCCGCGACAAAACCGACCGTGCGCCCCGCGGCCCAGACGGCCGATATCGTCGACAATTTCCTGCAGTCGGGCAAGCCGCTGCCCAGCTACATCACTGGTGGCGGTGCTTCGGCTGCGCCGGTCCAGGCTGCCGTGACCCCTCCGGTGCGCACGCCGATCGTGACCACTCCGGCAACCGAGCCGGTCGCCGTCGACCCGGTGCAGGTGGCCTCGATCGGGCCGCAGAAGGTGGCGCCGGTGCCGATGCCGCTCTCCATGCGGCCCCAGCCGGTGACGATGCCGGTTGTTGCCGTGGCGCCCGATGACATCATCCTGCCGCCCGCGCTGGTCCGCCCGCCGGCCAGCGTCACTGCCGACGAGCTGGCGGATTGGGAAGCCGGGCCGCTCTCGGAGTTCCTGGCGTCGCGCCAGCGGCAGGGCCAGCCAGCGGTGGTCGTTGATCCCGAATACGATGCCGACGGCTTCTTCCTCGATCAGGGGCCCAATCCCGGGCGCCGCGGCGATCGCGTCATCGGCTGGCAGGACGAATCCTTCTCCTTCTTCGCGGACTAAAGGCAAGGCGGCTATGCGCCGTCTGCGGTGGACCGGGTGCACCGCAATCGATAACATGCGCGTCCTGATCGGGCAGCCAGCCTGCACGATTCCCTCAAGAGGCGCTGCCGGTTCGGAAACGCATGCGCGAGCCTGAAGAGAACACCGACATGTGGCAGCGATTGAGCGACTTTGTCGGCTCGTTCAGCCAGCGCACGGGCCTGGCTGGCTCGCTGTGCAATGCGCTCGACCCCGATACCTGGCTGCCTGGCGGTCGCGACGCCGCCTTCACCCTGGCGCTGATTGCCCTGGCCGCGAAGATGGCCGTGGCCGATGGTGCGGTGACGGCCTCCGAGGAGCGCGCCTTCCGCGCCACGGTTGAAATCGCTGCGGGCCACGAGGCACAGGTGGAGCGGGTGTTCAACCTGGCCAAGCAGGATGTCGCCGGCTACGATTCCTATGCGCGCAAAGTCACGCGCTTTTTCCACGACAGTCCGGAAACGCTCGAGCATGTGCTCGACAGCCTGTTCTATATCGCCACCGCCGACGGCATGGTTCATGAGGCCGAACTGGACTATCTCAAGTCGGTCAGCGACATTTTCGGCTTCGACGAGGTGCGCTTCGAGCAGCTGGCCAGCCAGCATGTGCAGCTGGAGGCCGGGGTGGATCCGTACACGGTGCTGGGCCTTGCGCCCAATGCCGATCCCGCCGAAATCCGCCGCGTCTACCGGGTGCTGGTGGCCGAGCACCATCCCGACCGGCTGATCGCCAAGGGCGTGCCCGAGGATCTGATCGATGTGGCCACCGCGCGGATGAAGGCGATCAACCTTGCCTACCAGGCGCTGACCAAGCCACCCCAGCGTCCGCTGCTGGCCGCGCCGGGCGCGGCCGACGCTTGACGCGGGGCGCTGCAACTCACTACATCACGCCAGCCAGTTGACCGGGTGACCGCTGGCAGTGGGGTAACCTGCTGCTGGAGGAAAGTCCGGGCTCCATCGAAACACGGTGCCGGGTAACGCCCGGCGAGGGCGACCTCAGGGAAAGTGCCACAGAAAGTAAACCGCTCCGGCATGCCGGAGTAAGGGTGAAAGGGTGCGGTAAGAGCGCACCGGGTGCCTGGCAACAGGGACCGCACGGTAAACCCCACCGGGAGCAAGACCAAATAGGGATGACGCGGGGCTTCGGCCCCAGCCGGTTTTGAGGCCAGATCATCCGGGTTGGTTGCATGAAGGCGTCAGCAATGGCGTCTCAAGATGAATGGTCACCACGTGCGCATCGCAAGATGCGCGCCCTACAGAACCCGGCTTACAGGTCAACTGGCTGTTGATTTTCTGGCGAGCCAAGAAGCGTCCGCCATGCTGGTGCGGGCGGTCAGGCCGAGAACTGCAGGCTCACCCGGGTGCCGGGGCCGCCGGTGCGGTAGGCGACGGTGGCGCCAAGGCTCATGGCCATGGCCTTGACGATGCGGCTGCCCAGGCCCGTGCCCTGGGCCTTGCCCTTGCCGTCCCAGCCGATGCCATCGTCTTCCACGGCCAGGTCTATGGTGCGGTCGGCATGGTGGGACATCAGGATACGGATGTCGCCGCGGCCGATATCGGCATAGGCATATTTGATGGCATTGGTGACGAGTTCGGTGACGATCACGCCGATGGATGCGGCCTTTTCCGTGGGAATGGAAAAGTTGTCGGCCTGCACCAGGATGCGGGTGTCGTTGCCCGTTGCCTTCATGGTGGTTTCGAGTTCGGCGGCGAGGCTATTGAGATAGTCGCCGATCTGCACCGAGCGCACGTCATCGGACGTGTAGAGGTGGCGGTGCACCCCCGCGATGGCCTGGATCCGCGCCTGCGTTTCGGCCAGCGCGCGCTTGGCATCCTCGTTGACCACGGCATTGGCCTGCAAGCCCACCAGCGCCGCCACCATGGCCAGGCTGTTGGCAACGCGATGGTTGACTTCGCCCAGCAGCATTTCGGCGCGTTCGCGCGCTTCGCGCATCTCCAGCTCTGCCGTGGCCTTGGCCCGGTTGAGCTGGATCAGATCAACGGCATGCGCGATGGCGCTGCTGAGCAGCTCGAGGAAATCACTGTCGACCGTCTTGGTGACATAGTCGGCCGCACCGGCCTTGAGCGCCGCCACAGCGACAGCAGTCTCCACCGTGGCGGTGACATAGACCACCGCCGGGCGGTCGGGGAGGCCTTCCATCTGGGCCAGCACGTCGAGGCCCGTTCCGTCCGGCAGGTAATGGTCGAGGGCCACCACGTCGATGCCGCCCTGCCGGATGCGGGCCAGTCCGTCTTCGCCGGTCGTTGCCACGTGCACCACATAGCCACGCCGCTCCAGCGCCTTTTGCACAAGTCGTGCCAGGCCCGGATCGTCGTCGATATAGAGGACATTGGGCGTCCGGTTGGGCATGATCAGTCGGCTTCCGGAACCTGCATCACCGAAAAGAACAGGCCGAGCTGGCGGATCGCATTGGCGAAGCCGTCATAGTCGACCGGTTTGGTGATGTAGACATTGGCACCCAGGTCATAGCAACGCTGGATTTCGCGCTGGTCGTCCGTCGTGGTCAACACCACGACCGGGGAGCGCTTGGTATGCTCGTTGCTCTTGACCTTTTCCAGGATGTCGACGCCCGTCATGTCGGGCAGGTTCAGGTCGAGCAGCACCAGCAACTGGCGGCCCTTGTTGACCGCGCCCGTGCCGTCGGGACCCATCAGGAATTCGAGCGCCGCCGTGCCATTGGTGAAGGGGATGATCTGGTTGGCGACGCCGGCCCGGCGGATATTCTTCTCGATGAGGCGCGCATGGCCCTCGTCGTCCTCGATCATGATGATGGTGACTGGCTTGCCGTCATGGCTCATTTGGCCTGACTCCCGATAAAGCTGCGCAGGTCGCGTGGCAGGGTGATGATGAAAGTGGTTCCGACACCGAGTTCGGATCTTAGCGTAATATCGCCGCCCAGGCTGCGGACCAAGGTCCGCACATGCGCCAGGCCGATGCCTTCGCCCGGCTGGGTCTGCGTGCCGGCGCGGCGGAAGAGTTCAAAGACGCGCTCGTGATCGCTGGCTGCAATGCCGCGGCCATTGTCCTCGACCTCGATCTCGATGCGGTTGGCCGGTGCCTGGCGGCCGCGGATGACCACGCTCAGGGGACGGCCGGGCTGCTGGTACTTGACGGCATTGTCGAGCAGGTTGCCCAGGACCTGTTCGAGCGAGAGCTTGTCGGACACCAGGCGGGGCACGTGGATGTCGTGGGAAACCGAGCCGCCATTTTCGGCAACCTGGTGCTGCACCGTGGTGGCGGTCGCCTCGGCGATCTCGGCCAGATCAAGCGATTCCGGCTTGAGCTGGCGGCGGCCTTCGCGGGAAATCTTGAGAATGGCGTTGATCAGGCTGTCCATCTTGCGCGTGGCAGCGCGGATGAAGGTGATCGCCTCGGGCAGGTCTTCGGTCGCGGCGAGCTTGGCATCGGCGAATTTGGGGTCACCATCATCGGGGCGCTCTGCCATATAGGCAGAGAGTTCGCCCACGCTGGTTTCCAGCTCGCTGGTAAAGCCCATGATGTTGACCAGCGGCGCCCGCAGGTCATGCGTCACGATATAGGCAAAGCGCTGGATTTCCTCATTGGCGCGGCCGAGGTCGGAGGTGCGTTCGCGCACCCGCTCTTCCAGCGTGAGGTTGGCCGCCTCGATCTCGCGCCGGGCAGCGGCGATCTCGTTGGTATAGGTCAGCACGGTCCAGGCGGCGCCGCCAACCACGGCAAAGATGACGAAGGCGCCCAGAATGGTCACCCAGCGCAGGGCCGTGGCGGCATTGCGCTGGTCGGCAACGCCGGTGGTCAACCGGTCGTCGGCGGCGCGGATCAGCGCGTCGAAGAAGACACGCGAGCGATCCATGGCCGCCTTGCCTGCATCGGTCCGCACGATCTCCGCGGCCTCGGCAATCTGCCCGTTCCGGACCAGGCCGATGGTCTGGGCCATTTCGGCAAGCTTGATATCGATGTCGTTGCGCAGGTCCGCCATGGGCTGGTCCGCCTGCGGATAGGGCTCCAGCACGCGGGCCAGGTCTTCGAGGCGCTGCCCGACGACCTGCAGGGCCGCCTCGTAGGGCTCGAGATAGACTTCGTCCGCGGTGATGATGAAGCCGCGCTGACCGGTCTCTGCGTCCTGCAGCGCCGTGCGCAGGTCGACGGTCGTGGTGCGCGCGTCACGCGCCTCGACCACTTCGTTGAAATAGACTTGGCTGCGCTCGACCAGCCAGATGGTCGTGCCGACAATGCCGGCCAGGGCCAGGAAGCCAACCAGCAGCAGGATGATGGTGGAGCGTACAAGGGTGGTCGATGAAATCGGCAAAGGCAGGGTCCGCGCGTGAGACATGTTCATGGCCCAGAAGCGGGTTGGCCACAATATGCAAATATTAATTCCCGCTGCGAATTTCCGGCCGTTTTCAGGGCGACATGTGACCAAAATTGCCCGCCCGGCAGCGCATGGGAAATAGAATCTTAAGCGTCCTCGGTCAGAGTGGCGCAAAGTTTACGAACCGGCGCCTACCAGCCGGAGTGGAGTAGTGGCATCTATGGGCAAGCGTTCCATGCCCGATACCAGCCAGTCTGCCGGCCCGCATGTTCCCGTTCTCATGGACGAGGTGCTCGCGGCGCTGTCTCCGCTTGCCGGCAAACGCATCGTCGATGGCACCTTTGGTGCGGGTGGCTATTCCCGCGCGCTGCTCGAAGCGGGTGCTATTGTCATAGCTATAGACCGCGACCCCAGCGTGCAGCCCTTTGCCGATGCGTTGATGGCCGAGTTCGAAGGGCGCTTCATCTTCGTGCCCGGCACCTTTTCCGAGCTCGATACGCTGGCCGCCGAGCATGGCCCCATCGATGGCGTGGTGCTTGATATCGGGGTTTCCTCCATGCAGCTCGACCAGGCCGAGCGCGGCTTTTCCTTCATGCGCGACGGGCCGCTCGACATGCGGATGAGCGGGCAGGGCGAGAGCGCGGCCGACCTCGTCAACGGGCTCGAGGGCGAGGCGCTGGCCAACCTGCTCTATGCCTTCGGTGAAGAGCGCAAGTCGCGCCGCATTGCCCAGTTCATCGTCGCCGCGCGCGAGACCGCTCCGATTGCCACCACGATAGAGCTGGCCCGCATCGTCGAAAAGGCCATCGGCCGCAAGCCGGGCGATGCCCATCCCGCCACGCGCACGTTCCAGGCGCTGCGCATTGCGGTCAATGCCGAATTCGACCAGCTGGTCGAAGCGCTCTTTGCCGCCGAGCGGCTACTGGCCGAGGGCGGCCGGCTGGTCGTCGTTACCTTCCATTCGCTGGAAGACCGCATCGTCAAGCGTTTCTTTGATCCCGACAAGGGCGGTCCGGCCCAGTCGCGGCACATGCCGCAGGTGGAGACCGAGGCGCGGCGCTGGGTCGAGGTCGCCAAGGCACGCAAGGCCGGGGAGGCCGAACTGGGCCGCAATCCGCGTGCGCGCTCGGCCACGTTGCGCGCCGCCAGCCGATCGGCAGCGCCGGCGCGGCCGGTCAAGTTCGACGGCCTGGGCGTGCCGCAGGTGCGGGGTGCCGCATGATCCGCAATCTCAACATCATCCTGATCTTCACCAGCGTCTTTATGCTGGCCGGCGTCTATGCGCTCAAATTCTCCATCGAGAATACGGCGAGCGAGCGCACCGCGCTGATCGCCGAGATCGATAGCCAGGAGGGCCAGCTGTCGCTGCTCAAGGCCGACGAGGCCGTGCTGGGCCAGCCCGGCCATATCGAGCCGATCGTGCGCCGGCATGAAATGGCGCTGGCCATCGCGCCGGTCAAGCAGGAGCAGTTCGGCGCTTTCGCAGCCCTGCCCATGCGCCCGGCCAAGCCCAATAGTGCCGCCATGGACTCCCTGTTCGAGTCCCTGGCTGCCGGGATTGACCCGATCGACGCCATCCTGGAACTTGAGGGGATCGAATAATGGCGGTTGTCGGCGAAGGCTTCGGCCCCACGATCGCGCTCGATGGCGCCCGCAAGGTGCGCGGCAACCTCACCCAGGCCCGCATTCGCTGGATGGTGCTGGCCATGCTGATGGGCTTTGGCCTAGTCGGTGGACGGCTGGTGCAACTGGGCATGGTCGTGCCCGATTCCACCATCGAGGGGCAGGCGCGCGACGTCATTACCGCCACGCGACCGCCGATCCTGGATCGCAACGGCCTCGAAATGGCCGTGGATATCCGCGTGCCGTCGCTGTTCGCCGAACCCCGCCGCATCATCGACGTGGAAGAAGCCGTGCAGAAGCTGCGCACGGTCCTGCCCGATCTCGACGAGGCCTGGCTGCGCAACCGGCTGACGGGCGACAAGGGTTTCGTCTGGGTGCAGCGCGAGCTCTCGCCGGTCATCCAGGACCGGGTGATGCGGCTGGGCATTCCCGGCATCGACTTCATCACCGAGTCCAAGCGCTTCTATCCGGGCATGAACGAGGCCAGCCATATCCTGGGGTCGACCAATATCGACAACCAGGGCATTGCCGGCATCGAAGCGCATATGGATGGCGAGAATGTCGCCCTGCTGCAGGACCTGGGCCTGGCGCGCGGCAATGCGCTGGCGCCGGTGGAGCTGTCGGTGGACATGCGCGTGCAGCATGTGATGCACGAGCAGCTCATCGATGCCCTCGAGCGCTACAAGGCCGTCGCTGCAGCCGGCGTGATGATGGACATCTATACCGGCGAGATCATTGCCCTGGCCTCGCTGCCCGATTTCGATCCGAACCAGCCGGCGAGCGCTCTGGTCAAGGACAGTTTCAACCGCATCACCGCGGGCATTTTCGAGCCCGGCTCGATTTTCAAGACGGTGACCATGGCCGGTGCGCTGGATAGCGGCGCGGTCTCGGTCTCGGACCAGTTCGACGCACGCTTCGGCATCCGCTTCGGCCGCTTCACCATCGACGATTTCCACGGCAAGCACCGCGTCCTCAGCCTGCCGGAAGTCTACAAATACTCCTCCAATATCGGCACGATCCGCATCATGCAGGCCATGGGCAAGGAAGACTATCGGGCCTTCCTCACCCGCATGGGGTTTGACAAGCGCGTGCCGTTTGAACTGCCCGAAATGCGGCTGCCGACCGTTCCGAAGGACTTTTCCGAGGTTGGCGCGGCCACCGCATCATTCGGCCACGGGCTTTCGGTATCGCCCCTGCACATGGTCGCGGCCTATGCCGCCTTCGCCAATGGCGGCAACCTGGTGCCGCCCACGCTCTACAAGCGTGACATTGCCGATACGGAGCCCTTCTACCAGCGCGTGCTGCAGCCATCGACCAGCGATGCCCTGCGCTACCTGATGCGCCTCAATGCGCTTGAAGGTTCCGGGTCGCAGATGAACAAGGCCGCGCAGGGTTACCGGGTCGGCGGCAAGACCGGCACCGCCGAAAAGGTGGTCGACGGCCGCTATTCGGCCAGCAAGGTCACCAACTTCTTCGCCTCGGCCTTCCCACTCGACAATCCCCGCTATGCCATGGTCATCATGGTAGACGAGCCCAAGGCGGAAAATCCGCAATCGGGCACGACGGCCGGCTGGAATGCGGGCACGGTCACCGGCCGGATTGTGCAGCGGGTCGCGCCCATGCTGGGCATCGCCCCCGATTTTTCCGAAGTTCTGGACCAGAACCTCGTTCCACCCGCTCTCCGATAGATCTGATCCAGAAGGATTTGCCACCGTGTCACTCAGTGTAACACAACTGCTCGAAGGCTCTGGAGCCCGCCCCAAAAAGGGCCTGGGCGCCGTCTTCGGTCTCAATTCCGACAGCCGCCGGATCGAGCCGGGCGACATCTTCTTTGCGCTGCCGGGGCATAATGTGCACGGCAACCAGTTCGTGGCCGATGCGGTCCGTCGCGGCGCGCTGGCCGTCATCACCGATACCGCACCCGTGGGTGACCCCGGCGTGCCGGTGATCATCGTCAAGGATGTGCGGGCGTCCTATGCCCGCGCCGCCTCGCGCATTTTCGAGCCGCAGCCGGAAATCACCGTCGCGGTGACGGGCACCAATGGCAAGACGTCCGTCGCGTCCTTCGTGCGTCAGATCTGGAACTATGCGGGCATTCCGGGCGCCAGCATCGGCACGCTGGGCGTCGAGACCGCCACGCGCCTGATCGAGGGCAGCCTCACCACGCCGGATTCGCGCACGCTGCATCAGTCGATGCGGGCGCTCAAGGCGCAGGGGATCGATCACGTGGCGCTCGAGGCATCGAGCCATGGCCTCGACCAGCGCCGGCTCGACGGCATGCATTTCGAAGCTGTTGCCTTCACCAATCTCAGCCGTGACCACCTCGACTACCACGCCGACATGGACGAATACCGCAATGCCAAGCTGCGGCTGTTCACCGATCTGCTGGTCGATGGCGGCGCCGCCGTGGTCAATGTCGATGATCCGGAATACGAACCCTTCATGTTCGCCGCGCTCGGCGCCAGCGCCACGCTGCTGACGGTCGGACGCGAGGGCGCCTATATCGAAGTGCTGTCGGTCAAGCCGGAGGGCTATGGCCAGCGTGTCGAGGTGCGCCATGTCGGTGAAAAGCTCAGCTTCCATCTTCCGCTGACCGGCGAATTCCAGGTGTCCAACGCCATCGTTGCGGCGGCGCTCGCCATGTCGAGCGGCGTGGACAAGGCACAGGCCTTTCCCGCGCTCAGCGAACTGGTTGGCGCCAAGGGGCGGCTTGAACTGGTCGGCGAGCACAATGGCGCGGCGATCTTCATCGATTATTCCCACAAGCCGGTGGCGCTGGAATCGGCGCTTGCCTCGCTTCGGCCATATGCCAAGGGAAAGCTCAGGGTCGTATTCGGGGCAGGGGGCGATCGCGACAAGGGCAAGCGGCCGATGATGGGCGAAGTCGCCCAGCGCATGGCCGACGACGTCATCGTCACGGACGACAATCCGCGCACCGAAGACGCCAAGACCATCCGCGCGGAAATCCTCGCGGCGGCCAAGGGGGCCAAGGAAATCGGCGACCGCAAGGCGGCTATCACCGCGGCGGTCAAGTCGCTCCAAGCCGGTGATGTCCTGCTGGTTGCCGGCAAGGGCCACGAGGACTACCAGATCATCGGAACGACGAAGCACCATTTCTCCGACCATGAGGTCGTGGCGGAGGCGATCAAGGGGTAAGAGATTGAGCGAGCCGGAGCCACCGAGACACACCTCTCCCTCTGGGGGAGAGGTCGGCGCGCAGCGCCGGGTGAGGGGGCCTTCCCCGCCCACCGCGCCTGGCAAAGGCACCCTCATCCGACCGAAGACGGTTGACCTCTCCCCCGGAGGGAGAGGTGAAGACGCTAGCGGCTATATCCGACCATGACCCAGCCCCTCTACACCATCGCCGAAATCCTTGCCGCCACCGGGGGGTCGTCCGACCTCGCCCCTGATACTCCCATCAATGCCATCTCCATCGATTCCCGTGAGCTGGGCCACGATGCGCTGTTCGTCGCCATCAAGGGCGACCGCTTTGACGGTCATGACTTCGTCGACAAGGCGCTGGACAATGGCGCGGTCGCCGCTCTCGTGCACAGGGGCGAGGGTCCCCGGCGCATCCAAGTGACGGACGCGCTTGAAGGCCTGCGCGCCATCGCGCGCGCCGCGCGCGCCCGCAGCCGGGCCATCGTGATCGGGGTCACCGGCAGTGTCGGCAAGACCACGACCAAGGAGGCCATTCGCGTCGTGTTCGAGGCAGCCGGGCAGACCCATGCCTCGATCAAGAGCTTCAACAATCACTGGGGCGTGCCGCTGATGCTGGCGCGCTTCCCCGAGCGGGCAGAATTCGGCGTCTTCGAAATGGGTATGAGCGCGCCGGACGAAATCCGGCCGCTGGCGCAACTGGTGCGGCCCCATATCGCCGTCATCACCACCATCGCCCCGGCGCATCTCGAGGCCTTCGGCTCGCTCGATGGCATTGCCCGCGCCAAGGCGGAGATCTTTGCCGGGCTCGAGCCGGGCGGCACGGCCGTCCTCAATGCCGATCATGCCCAGATCGGCGTGCTGCTCGATGAGGCCAATGCGGCCGGCGTCAGCCGGGTGGTGACCTATGGGGAGGCCCGCGGCGCCGACTGGCAGATACTCGACATCCGGACCATTGGCGAGCGCAGCTTTGCCACCATCGAGCATGATGGCGAGCGCCATGCCCTCGTTCTCAACGTCCCCGGCCGCCACATGGTGGCCAATGCCACCGCGGCGCTGGCCGTGGCCCATATTGCCGGCGTCGAGCCCGCCGTGGCGCTGCGGGCGCTGGCCGGCTTCGGTGCCCAGCCGGGGCGGGGACAGCGTAGCCGGCTGGGGCCGGACGATCGTCCGCTGCTGCTGACCGACGAGAGCTATAATGCCAACACCGCCTCGATGAACGCGGCGCTCGAAGTGTTTGCCGGCCAGGCTGCCCCGGGCGGACGCAAGGTCGTCATCCTGGGCGACATGCTGGAACTGGGGCCGCAATCGGCGAGCCTGCATGCGAGCCTGGCACCCGCTGTCACCAATTCGGGCGCCGAACGCGTCTATCTGGTGGGGCCGGCAATGGCTGCGCTGGCCGAGGCGCTGGGCGCCGGGCGTGTGGCCGCCCATACACAGACGGCCGCAGAGATGGCGGAGATCGTGCTCAACGACCTTGCCTATGGCGACGCAGTTATGGTCAAAGGGTCCAACGGCGTGGGGCTTGCGGGCGTCGTCGACAAGATCCGCCAACGGTTCGAAAACACCTGATCCCACCCCAGCGAGGACGTTTCATTTCATGTTGTACTTTCTCGGCCAGCTGGGTGACGCGCTCACGGCCTTCAACGTTTTCCGCTACATCACCTTCCGCACGGCCGGCGCGGTCATAACCGCCCTGTTCTTCGTGTTCCTGTTCGGCCCCGGCATGATCGCGTTGCTGCGCCTCAAGCAGGGCAAGGGCCAGCCGATCCGCGAGGATGGTCCGGCCGGGCACCTGCTGACCAAGAAGGGCACGCCCACCATGGGCGGGCTGATGATCCTGTCCGGTGCGGTGTTTTCGACCCTGCTCTGGGCCAATCTCAGCAATGGCTATGTCTGGGTCGTGCTGTTCGTCACCGTGGGCTTTGGCGCCATCGGCTTTTACGACGACTATCTCAAGGTCAAGCGCATGAGCCACAAGGGCTTTGGCAGCAAGCAGCGGCTGCTGCTCGAAGCGCTGATCGGCGGCATCGCGGCCTTTGCCATCTCCCAGCTGGCCTCGGGCGCCTATGGCACCTCGATGCTGTTTCCCTTCGTCAAGGATCTGGCGCTCAACCTGGGCTATTTCTACATCCTGTTCGGCGGCTTCGTCGTCATGGCAGCGGGGAATTCGGTCAACCTGACCGACGGGCTCGATGGCCTTGCCATCGTGCCGGTCATGGTCGCGGCCGCCTGCTTCGCGCTTATCGCCTATCTGGTGGGTAGCGTGAGCTTCTCCGATTACCTGCTGCTCAACTACGTGCCCGGTACAGGCGAGCTCTCCGTCGTCTGTGGCGCGCTGATCGGGGCCGGGCTGGGCTTTCTGTGGTTCAACGCGCCACCCGCACAGATCTTCATGGGCGATACCGGTTCGCTCGCCCTGGGCGGCGCCCTGGGCACGATCGCCGTCGCCACCAAGCACGAAATCGTCCTGGCCATCATCGGCGGGCTGTTCGTGCTGGAAACCGTTTCGGTCATCGTGCAGGTGACCTCGTTCAAGCTCACCGGCAAGCGGGTGTTCCGCATGGCGCCGATCCACCACCATTTCGAGCATCTCGGCTGGACCGAGAGCCAGGTGGTGATCCGCTTCTGGATCATCAGCTTCGTGCTGGCGCTGATCGGCCTGTCGAGCCTCAAGCTGCGCTGATTGCAGTCCGGGATCACGTCCTCGTGTTCCCGGCATTCGGCCCATTCCGGAAACTCCTGCCTCCGTCTCCCCGTAGCTGCACGGGACGATAGCACTTCGTCCCACAGCCATCCCTGGCCACAGAGTACAACGTGGCCCAAACGAGGAGACTTCCCGTGACTGCTACCGCTCGCTACGCCCTGCGCGCCGCCCTGCTGCTCGGCACCGCCACGCTTGCCACCGCCGCCCATGCCGCCCCCGCCATCGGACTTGTCGGTGGCACGACCCTGGTGATGTTCGACACCGAGACCCGCGCCGTCAGCGGCACGATGGATGTCACCGGTGTCGATGGCCTTGCCGGCATCGATGTGCGCCCCGCCGACAAGCTGCTCTATGGCGTGACGCTGGCGGGCGAAGTCGTCACCATCGACACGGCCAGTGGCGCCGCCACGATGAAATCCACCCTGTCGGAAATGCTGCCCAGCTTCGAGGGCGCCATCGTCGACTTCAACCCCATGGCCGACCGCCTCCGCCTGATGGCGACCGATGGCACCAATCATCGCGTCAATGTCGATGACGGCATGGTGACGGTCGACGGCTCGCTGGCCTATGAGGCCGGCGACATGCATGAGGGCGAGACCCCGGCCATCGTTGCCGCCGCCTATATCAATTCGATCGGCAAGCCCGAAGCCACGGCCATGTATGACATCGACGCCACCATCGCGGCGCTGGTCCAGCAGGTCTCCCCCAATGACGGCACGCTGGGCGCCATCGGCGAGCTCGGCGTCGAGGGCTCGAGCTACGCCTTCGACATCGCTGCCACCGAGGCCCTGGAAAACACCGCCTATCTGGTGGTCGACAATGTGCTCCACACCGTGGACCTGGAATCCGGCGCCGCCACAGAAGTCGGGGCCATCGAAGGCGTCGACGGCATGATCAGCGATATCGCCATCCTCCAGTAGGATCGGCAGCCTCACAGCAGGGGAAAGCGCGCGGATTTGCCGGTCCGCGCGCTTTTTGCTGTCGCGGAGTCGCAAAACGCAACGCGGGTTCGGAAATCGGTAACCAACCACCTGCTACAATTGCAGGCAGTTTGTATCGAGTAGCCCGGCGTTTCCTTCATGATGTTTTCCCGTGCCGAAAAGACGCCTCTGGCGGAGTGGTGGTGGTCGATTGACCGGGAACTGCTCGGCGCGCTGATCCTGCTGATGACCTGCGGCATGGTGCTGAGCTTTGCGGCCAGTCCGCCGGTGGCCGAGCGGCTGGGCCTCAGTCCCTGGCATTTCATCATCCGCCACGCCATGTTCTGCGTGCCGGCGCTGATCGTGCTGGTAGGCACCTCGTTTCTCAGCCATCGGCAGGCGCGCATCTGGGCGCTGGTGACGCTGGTGGTGAGCCTGCTCCTGTTGTGGGCCACGCTGCGCTTCGGCACCGAGGTCAAGGGTGCGCGGCGCTGGATTTCCTTTGCCGGCCAGTCGATTCAGCCCTCCGAATTCGTCAAGCCGGGCTTTGCGGTGATCGCCGCCTGGCTGTTTTCGGAGTCCATGGTGCACAAGAATGTGCCCGGCAAGATCATCGCGACTGCCATCATGCTGGCGATTGTCGTGGGCCTGCTGCTGCAGCCCGATATCGGGCAGACGGCGCTGGTGCTGGCGACCTGGGCCGTGCTGCTGTTTCTCTCGGGCATTTCCTGGTTCATCATTTTCGGGCTGGCCGGGGCCGCGGGCGGGCTGCTGTTCGGCGCCTATATGTTCTTCCCGCACTTTTCGCGCCGCATCGATACCTTCCTCAACCCCGAGGGGGGCGGCAACACCTACCAGATCGATCGCGCGCTGCAGTCTCTGCTCGAGGGCGGCTGGTTCGGCCGTGGCCCGGGTGAATCCATCGCCAAGAAGCTCATTCCCGACGCCCATGCCGACTATGTCTTTTCCGCCGCCGCCGGCGAGTTCGGAATCCTCTTCTGCATGGTACTGGTTGCGCTGATCGCCTTCATCGTGATCCGCGCCATGATGGGGGCACAAAGGCAGACGAGCCTGTTCGCCCGCCTCGCCGCCTCCACGCTGGCGATTCAGTTTGCCATGCAATCGGGGATCAACCTGGCCGTGAACCTCAACCTCGTTCCGCCCAAGGGCATGACGCTGCCCTTTGTCAGCTATGGCGGCACGTCCATGATTGCCATTGCCTTCGGCATGGGGTTGATGCTCGCCATGACCCGCACCAAGCCCGAAGAGCGCATGGCCACCGGCCTGCCCAGCTATCGCAGCGCCGTAGCGCCACTGGCGCCAGCAGAATGAAGAAATTCATGTTGATGGCAGGCGGCACGGGAGGACACCTCTTCCCGGCCATGGCGCTGGCGCAGGAGCTGATCCGGCGCGGGCACGCGGTCGAGCTGATGACCGATCACCGCGTCGAAAGCTATGGCGCCGATTTTCCGGCCAGCGCGATCCACATCGTGCCCTCGGCCACCCCATCGCTCACCAACCCGTTCAAGTTCCTCGCCGGCGGATTCCGGATCCTGGGCGGCATTGCCGTCGCCTTTGGCAAGCTGCGCAAGGCCAGGCCCGATTGCGTCATCGGCTTTGGCGGCTATCCGACCTTTCCGCCCTTCGTCGCCGCGAGCCTCTTGGGTATTCCCGGCATCCTGCACGAGCAGAATGCGGTCATGGGCCGCGCCAATCGCGCCCTGGCCCGCTTCGCCGATATCCTGGCGATGAGCTATGACAGGACCAAGTTCGCCGACCAGTTGAGCCTTGAAAAGCTGGTGACGGGCAATCCGGTGCGTGACCGGGTGCGCGCGGTGGCGGGTACGCCCTATCCGGCGCTCGGCGGCGACAGCCCGATCCGCCTCGTCATCTTCGGCGGCAGCCAGGGCGCCAAGGCCCTGTCCGACATCGTGCCGGCCGCCATTGCGAGCATGCCCGAAGGGCTCCGGCATCGGCTTCATATCGTCCAGCAATGCCGCGCCGAAGACCTGGACCGGGTGGCCGAAACCTATCGGCAGGCCAAGGTCAATGTCGAACTGGCGGCCTTCTTCACCGATCTGCCCGAGCGCATGTCGCGCAGCCATCTGGTGATCGGTCGGTCCGGCGCCTCGACCATTGCCGAGCTGACCGTATTGGGGCGCCCGGCCATCCTGGTGCCGCTGCCCGGCGCAGTGGATGCGGACCAGAAGAACAATGCCATGGTGGTCGATACGGCGGGTGCCGGCTGGCTGGCCGAGCAGGCCACGCTATCGCCGCAATCGCTAGGCACTCGCCTCACGAACCTGCTAGACGACCCCGCCACCCTGACCAGAGCGGCCGCTGCCGCCCGCGCGCTGGGCCAGCCGCGCGCCGTGGAAAAGCTGGCTGACCTCGCCGAAATGCTGTCCGGCAAGAACCTCGAAGTGGATACTCGCTCATGAAAATGCCCCGCAATATCGGGCCCGTCCACTTCATCGGCATCGGCGGCATCGGCATGAGCGGCATTGCCGAAATCCTGCACAACCAGGGCTATACGGTGCAGGGCTCCGACGCCTCGCTCAATCCCAATGTGCAGCGCCTGCGCGACATGGGCATCAAGGTGGAGATCGGCCAGAGCGGCGACAATCTCGGCCAGGCCGAGGTGGTGGTGGTTTCCTCCGCCATCAAGAAGGACAATCCCGAGCTGGTCGCAGCGCGTGCCAAGGCCCTGCCGATCGTGCGTCGTGCCGAGATGCTCGCCGAGATCATGCGCTTCAAGACCGCGATCGCCATTGGTGGCACGCATGGCAAGACCACGACGACTACGCTGGTGGCGACCCTGCTCGATGCCGGCAATCTCGATCCGACCGTCATCAATGGCGGCATCATCAATGCCTATGGCACCAATGCGCGCCTGGGGGCAGGGGAGTGGATGGTGGTGGAGGCCGACGAGAGCGACGGTACCTTCATCAAGCTGCCGGCCGATGTCGCCATCGTCACCAATATCGATCCCGAGCATCTCGACCACTATGGCGATTTCGAAGGGGTCAAGAAGGCCTTCCACCAGTTTGTCGAAAACGTGCCCTTCTACGGCTTTGCCGTGATGTGCCTCGATCATCCCGAAGTGCAGGCGCTGGTCGGCCAGATCAAGGACCGCCGCGTCATCACCTATGGCCAGAACCCGCAGGCCGATGTGCGACTGGTCGATCTCGAAACCATTGACGGCGTCAGCCACTTCGCCGTGGAAATCCGCGACCGCATCCGCCAGACCCAGTTGCGCATCAGCGGGCTCGAGCTCCCCATGCCGGGCGTGCACAACGCGCTCAACGCCACGGCCGCCATTGCCGTGGCCGACCAGCTGCACGTGCCGGCCGAGGCGATCCGCAAGGGGCTCAAGGGCTTTACCGGGGTCAAGCGCCGCTTTACCCGGACAGGCGTTGTCGGCGGCATCACCGTCATCGACGACTATGGCCATCACCCGGTGGAAATTGCCGCGGTGCTGAAGGCCGCGCGGTCCTCGACCCGCCGCGATGTCATCGCCGTGGTGCAGCCGCATCGCTATAGCCGCCTCAATGACCTGTTCGACGATTTTGCCGCCTGCTTCAACGATGCCGATACGGTCATCGTCGCGCCGGTCTACGCCGCGGGCGAGCAACCGATCCCCGGCGTCACCCATGAAGAGCTCGTCACCCGCATCCGCGCTCGCGGCCATCGCGACGCGCGCATCATCGACCGCGCCGAGGCGCTGGCCCCGCTGCTCGCCGGCCGCGCCGAGGATGGCGACTATGTCGTCTGCCTGGGTGCCGGCAACATCACCCAATGGGCCGCCGCCCTGCCGGCCGAGCTGGGCGCGCTGATCGGAAAAGAGCCGGAATGAGCATGCTGGTGTTTGCTCATCCAAACCCCTCACCCGTCTCGGCCTGCGGCCGATCCACCCTCTCCCGCAAGGGGAGAGGGGGAGCACAGTGCCTCCCCATCCCCGGAGCCCCCCTTCTCCCCTTGCGGGAGAAGGTGCCCGAAGGGCGGATGAGGGGTCTCTCGCTCGCTGCTTTCCAGAACATCAGGACCACCCCATGACCAAGCATGTCGCCGTCCTGATGGGTGGCCTGTCCAATGAGCGCCCTGTCTCGCTGAGCTCGGGTCAGGGCTGCGCCGAGGCGTTGCGCCGCGCCGGCTACCGGGTGACCGAGGTCGATGTCGGCTATGATATTGCCGAACGCCTGCGCGAGGTCGCGCCGGACGTGGCGTTCAATGCGCTGCATGGCCGGTTCGGCGAGGATGGCACCATCCAGGGCGTGCTGGAATTCCTGCGCATTCCCTATACCCATTCGGGCGTTCTCGCCTCCGCGCTGGCCATGGACAAGCACCAGGCCAAGATCATGCTCAAGGCGGCAGGCGTGCCGGTCACCGACCATGTGATCGCCTCCAGGGCCGAAGTGGGCCGCGCCCATGTCATGCCCGCGCCCTATGTCGTCAAGCCGGTTGCCGATGGGTCGAGCTTCGGCATCCTGATCGTCAAGGCCGACCAGTCCCATCCGCCGCAGGAAATCCTCGGCGAAGACTGGAAGGGCGGCGAGGAGCTGATGGTCGAGCGCTACATTCCGGGCCGCGAGCTGACCTGCGCGGTGATGGGCGACGTCGCCCTGCCGGTCACCGAGATCGTCACCGACCTCGCCTTCTACAATTACGAGGCGAAATACAGCGCTGGTGGATCACAACATGTTATCCCCGCTCAGATTTCACCGAAAATTTACGACAAAGTGCAGAAGATGAGCCTGAAGGCGCATGCCGCGCTTGGCTGCCGCGGCATCACCCGAACCGACTTCCGCTTCAATGACGCGGCGGGAGAAGATGGTGAGCTTGTCTGTCTGGAAATCAACACCCAGCCGGGCATGACCCCCACCTCTCTGGCGCCCGAACAGGCGCTATATGCCGGGCATTCCTTCGAAGAACTAGTCGCCTGGATGGTGGAGGACGCGAGTTGCAACAGGTAAAGAGCGAGACCTTTCTCGCCGGCGCAAGGATCGTTGATCCCCGCGCATTGCCTGTTCCTGTCCGCTCCCGCCAGCGCAAGCTGGCCAACAATATCGGCCGTGCCTGGGTGCTGCATCGCAAGGCGATGCTGCGCGCTGCCGGCGCGGCTGCGCTGCTGGTGACGGCAGGTCTGCTTTATCAACTGCGCGATCCGATTGCCGCCGGTGCCACGGTGCTGGGCGAAGTGGCGCAGGGCCGGTTCGCCGATGCGGGCTTTGCCATCGGGGAAATCTCCATTACGGGCCAGGCGCTTACCAGCGAACAGGCCATCTTCGACGCGCTGGGCGTCGAGCCCCATACGTCCACGGTCTCCTTCGACGTCGAAGCAGCCCGCCAGCGCATTGCCGAACTGCCCGCCGTCAGCGCCGCCACCGTGCGCAAGACCTATCCGGGCGATGTCATTGTCTCCATCACCGAGAAAGTGCCGGTGGCGCGCTGGCATGTCGACGGCATCACCTTCGTGGTCGATGCATCGGGCGAGCAGATCGGCGAAGACCGTGGCGCCTATGGCGACCTGCCGCTGGTTGTCGGCGACGGCGCCAATGACGATGCCATGGTGATGATCCGCGCGCTCGACCAGCATGCCGCCCTCAAGGACGGCTTGATGGCGCTGTCGCGCATCGCCGACCGGCGCTGGGATCTCATCTATGACACGGGCCTGCGCGTGCAGTTGCCGGAGCTGGGCGTGGCCCGGGCGTTGCGGCACCTCGAAAGCTACCAGGCCGACTATCAGCTGCTGGACCGCGACCTGACGGTGATCGACATGCGCGTCGCCAGCCTCGTTGCCGTCCGTCCGACCAAGACCGAAGAGGAACTGGCCAAGGACGAGGAGGAGCGCAAGGCGGCCATCGCCGAGCGCGCCCGCTCGACCCAGCCCTATCCGCTGCCGCCCCGCAATCTCCCTTCAACAACCCTGTTTCAAGCGACTACCCCGCAATGATGACCGATGCCATGACCTCCCGGCTTCGCCCCGTCCAGCCCGGCAAGACCACGCTGGTGGCCGTGCTCGATATCGGCTCGACCAAGATCTGCTGCGTGATCGCCCGGCTGACGCCGCGGGCCGAGGGCAGGGCGCTGCGCGGCCGCTCGCACCAGGCCGAGGTGATCGGCTTTGGCTATGGCCCGTCCTCGGGGGTCAAGAGCGGCGTCGTCACCGATATCGAAAAGGCCGAGCAGGCCATCCGCTCCGTGGTCGGCATGGCCGAGCGGGCCGCGGGGCTGACGCTGGAAAGCGTCATCGTCAATGTCACCGCCGGCCGGCTGGGCTCGGAGACCTTCTCGGCGGCCGTGTCGCTCGATGGGCAGGAGGTCGAGAAGGCCGATATCCATCGCGTCCTGCGCGCCGTCAACGAGCGCTCGGTGCGTCCGGAACGCTCCATCATCCACGCGTTACCCATCGGTTACGCGATCGATGGCCAGAAGGGCATCCGCGACCCCAAGGGCATGGTCGGCGACAAGCTCGGCGTCGATGTCGCCGTGGTCAGCTCGGAAACCCTGGCCATGCGCAATCTCGAACTGGTGCTGCACCGCTGCCACCTGCAGATCGAGGCTCTGATCGCCACGCCCTATGCCTCGGGCCTGTCGGTGCTGGTCGACGATGAATCTCAGCTGGGCGTCGCCTGCATCGACTTCGGCGGCGCGACCACGACGGTTTCGGTCTTCAATGACGGGCATCTGGTCTATGCCGATGCCATCGCCATCGGCGGGCATCACCTCACCCTCGACATCGCCCGCCAGCTGTCGGTCAGCGTCGACGATGCCGAGCGCCTCAAGACCTTCTACGGCTCCGTCCTGCCCGGCCAGGCCGACGAGCGCGACCTCATCGCCATCAATCCGGTCGGCGCCCAGCATGACGAAGCGCCGGGGCAGGTGGCCCGTTCGGTGCTGACCCGCATCATGCGACCGCGCATCGAGGAAATCCTCACCGCCATCCGCGACCGCATGCAGGCCACCGGCATGATGGATGTCTGCGGCCGCCGCTTCGTATTGACGGGCGGCGCCAGCGAGATGACCGGCCTGCCCGAAGTTGCCCGCCGGACCCTGGCGCGCAATGTGCGCACCGGCCGGCCCATGGGCATTGCCGGCCTGCCCGAAATGGCCAAGGGCGCCGCCTTTGCCACGGTCGCCGGCATGCTGATCTATCCCCAGGTCTGTTCGCAGGAATATTCCGAGCCGCGCAGCAGCCGCAAGCTGACCGGCACGGACGGCTATTTCGCCCGGGTCGGGAACTGGCTCAGGACCAGCTTCTAGTCACCAGGCCCGGCCGGCCGCTTCTCCCAGTGTCAGTGCGAGCCGTCGCCGAGTTGCCGCCTCGAATTCTTCCGGCCAGGCGAGCCCAAGTCGTTCCGCCATGGCACGTGCCCTGGGCATGAATTCGCGGGCAATGGCGAAATTGGCTTCGATCAGCGCGTCCCGCTCCGGTCCGGGATAGGGCAGGGAGGCCAGCAGGGCCATCTGTTCGGGCGACAGGAGTGTGGATTGATGCAGGATGCCGCCCGGATCTGGCGCCGTCACGTCCTGCATCAGCAGGGTTTCAAGATGCCCGCGCATCATGCCCACGCCAAGCACCATGGTCACATATTCGCCGCGCCCCGCGCCGACGGGCATGAGCCCCAGCATGCGGATGAACTCGTGAATGAGATAGTGCACGGTGCCCGCATTCGGCTCTCTGGGCGGCAGGGCATCGGGCAATGCCTCGTATAGTCCATCGCGGTCGATGAGCGGCTTGACCGTATTCCTGGCGCGTTGGCCGAAGTCCGTCGGCGGCACGATGATCAGGTCGCAGCGCAGCCATTCCTCGGAAACGGCATTGATCAGCAGGCCGCCTCGCGACAGCTCCTGCCAGAATACGATCGGCGTAATGGAATGCAGCAGCTGGCGCCAACTGGCCGCCAGCGCGGCGTGATCATCCGGTGCGGCAAGTGCAACGAGATCGACATCGCTCCATTCGTCGGCCGTCCCGCGGCCGAAACTGCCTGCGAGGAAGAGGCCGCGCAGGGCCTCCTGGTTCGCCATTTTCTCGGTCACTGCCGCGATTAGCCCATGCTGGTCCATTCCGCCCTCCCGGTTGTTCCTCTAGCTCCGCAGGTCGCGCATGCCCCAGACCAGCAGCGTCGCGCCCAGCGCCCCGAAGGCGAGGCCAAAGGCTGCTTCGATGGCGCGCCAGAAGCGGGTATAGGCGCGCATGGCAACGCCGGTCGAAAACAGCAGCCCATAGGCGCCGTAGATGGTCATGGCCGAAATGGCGACCACAGGTCCGAAGGCCAATACCTGCGCGCTGCTCAGGCCGGCACCGAACAGGAAGGTCGCCACGGCCGACCACATCAGCGCCGCCTTGGGATTGGTCATCACCACGAAGAAGCCGCGCCGCCAGGCGCCAATGTTGCTCAACGGCGTCCTGCTGGCCGTCACGGTCGAGGTTGTGCCCGCCAGAATGGCGCGCAGCGCTCTATAGGCGATCAGCAGCAGATAGAGCCCGCCGGCGAATTTGAGCAGGGTGAGGAGCAGCGGAAAGGCCGCGAACAGCGCCCCGAGCCCCAGCGATACCGCGGCAGCCCAGACCAGCGTGCCGGTGCCGATGCCGGTGACCAGCAGCAAGGCGGGCTTGCGGCCCTGGCCGAGGGCGACGCTGGCCACCGCCATCATATTGGGGCCCGGCGAGGCCTGGGCGAGGGCCACGCCGATCCAGGCGGCGAGGAATGCTTCGAGCATGACGGGGACTCATGTGACGTGCGCGCCAGCCTAGCCCGCCGCCAGTGCCCAGTCCAACTCAGCCCGCATAAGCCTTTTCGAGATCGGCCACGATCAGCTTCTTCATGCCCAGCATGGCCTGCATGGCCCGCCCGGCCCCGGCCTGGTCTGCGCCAAAGACCGTGCTGAAAATCTGCTTGGGCACCACCTGCCAGGAGAGGCCGAACCTGTCCTTGCACCAGCCGCACATGCTTTCCGCGCCGCCATTGCCGACAAAGGCGTTCCAGAAATAGTCCACCTCTGCCTGGTCGGCGCAGTCGATCATGAAGCTCACCGCTTCGGTGAAGGGAAAGCGGGTCGGCTCGCCGCCCTGGCTGCCGTTGAGCAGCATGAATTTGTGGCCCTCGAGTTCGATCACCGCGGTAAAGGCCGGGCCGTCCGGGGTCTGGCGCTTGATGTCGTGCACCTTCGCCGATTTGAAGGTGCTGGTGTAGAAATCGATCGCCTCATCGATGCGGTTGTCGAACCACAGGCAGGGCATGATCTTGTTCACGATTTTCCTCCGCTATACAGAACCAATACGTTATATTGCTATTTGGTTATATTAAGCCTGTCAAGCAGGTGTGCCGCATCCGGCAACGCCGGAGCGTGGTTAACGGGCGGTCAAAGGGTAACCGGCAAGTGTCGCAAATTGCGATCACGTTAACACCGGCGGGACAATTGTTAGGGGCCGGTTAACGTTTGGGAGGGTAAATCTTTACCAACCAAGCCACTATGAGGCCACCTATGACCATCAACCTCACCATCCCGGACATTCAGGAACTGAAGCCGCGCATTACCGTCTTCGGTTGCGGTGGCGCTGGCGGCAACGCCGTTAACAACATGATCGAATCCGGGCTCGATGGGGTGGACTTCGTTGTCGCCAACACCGACGCCCAGGCTCTGGCGCTCAGCAAGGCGCAGCGCATCATCCAGCTCGGCGTCGGCGTTACCGAAGGCCTCGGCGCTGGCTCTCATCCCGAAGTCGGCCGTGCGGCGGCCGAGGAAAGCTGGGACGAGATCAATGATCACCTCTCCGGTTCGCATATGGTGTTCATCACCGCCGGCATGGGCGGCGGCACCGGCACCGGTGCAGCGCCCGTCGTAGCCCGCGCGGCCCGCGAGCAGGGCATCCTGACCGTTGGCGTCGTCACCAAGCCGTTCAATTTCGAAGGCAATCGCCGTGCGCGTCTTGCCGAAGACGGCATCGACGAGCTGCATCGCCATGTCGATACGCTGATCGTCATTCCCAACCAGAACCTGTTCCGCGTTGCCAACGAGAAGACCACCTTCGCCGACGCTTTCGCGATGGCCGACCAGGTGCTGTTCTCGGGCGTTGCCTGCATCACCGACCTGATGGTCAAGGAAGGCCTGATCAACCTCGACTTCGCCGACGTGCGCGCCGTGATGCGTGGCATGGGCAAGGCGATGATGGGTACGGGCGAAGCTTCGGGCGAAGATCGTGCCCGCCACGCCGCCGAGGCCGCCATTGCCAATCCGCTGCTCGACGATGTGTCGATGCATGGCGCACGGGGCCTGCTGATCTCCATCACCGGCGGTCCGGACCTCACCCTTTATGAAGTCGACGAAGCGGCCAGCCGCATCCGCGAGGAAGTCGATCCCGATTGCAACATCATCCTCGGCGCGACCTACGATCCGAGCCTTACCGGCACGATCCGCGTCTCCGTCGTTGCCACCGGCACCGATGCGACCATGGTGCAGGCGCTTGAGCCGGCCAAGCCGCATGCCTCGCGCACGCCGCTGGAAGTGCGCCGTCACGTGCCGGTCGAGCCGACCCGAGCACAGGTCGAACGTGCAGCGCCCGCTGCGCCGGTGCAGCAGGCCATCGAGCATCAGGTCGAAGCCGCCGTGGCCGAAGCCTTCAGCTTCGACATGTCCGCTTCCACCTATCACGATCAGGAAGATGACGGCGTTTCCGTCGAGCCCTACATTCCCGCCGCCGAAAGCGTGCAGGAGGCCGAAGACGCCCATGTCGTCGATGAGTCGCCGATTCCCAGCGTCTACGTGCCGTCCCATGCCGCCCGCCCCGAGGGTCAGCGCCGCATGCCGCGCACCGAGGAGCTGCCGATTGTTGCGAGGCGGTCACAGGAGCCGCAGGAACGTCATGATCCGGAGCCGCGCAATGCGCGTGCCCTGTTCAAGAAGCTTGCGTCCAATGTCGGCCTCAATCTGGGTCAGCCGGCTGCGCCGGTCAAAGACGAAACCGCCTATTCCGTCGCCGATGATGCCGCTGCCCGCAGCGCCATAGAGGCCGGTGGCGCAAGGACTTCGCGCGTCGCGCCGCCCATCGAGGGGGCTCGTGGCACGCTCGATCCGCATGGTCGCCAGCCCGCACCGGCGCCGCAAAAGGACAGTCTGGAAATCCCGGCTTTTCTGCGCAAGCACGGTTAATCCGGGGTGACGATATCCTCAGAACATTGCTCGGTGCGACTTTCGCACCGAGTTTTTTTTGGCTAACACAGATTCCGGGCGTATGGGGCTTGGGGTCGGAGTTATTCGCGTATGCACAAATTGTCCACGCGCCAGCGTACCCTCGCGGCGGCGATCAGCTTCGCCGGTTACGGCGTTCATAGCGGTCAGCCCGTCACGCTGACCATCAGCCCTGGCGCTGCCGACACCGGTCTTACCATCTGCCGCCAGCAGGGCGATGGCTCCACCACGACGCCCGTGGCCGTCCATTTCTCGCGCGTCACCCGCACCACGCTGTGCACCACGCTCGACCTGGGCGACAGCGTCAGCGTCGCCACCATCGAGCATGTTACCTCCGCCCTCAGCGGCATGGGCGTCGACAACGCCGTGATCACCCTTGATGGCGGCGAATGCCCGATCCTGGACGGCAGCGCGCGGCCTTTCGCCGAAGCCATCCTGCAGGTCGGCATGGAAATCCAGCCGGCGCAGCGCAAGTTCCTCAAGGTCATCCGCGCCGTTACCGTGCGCAACAACGATGCCTTTGCCGCCCTCGAGCCCTACAATGGCCGCGCGCTCGACCTTGAGATCGATTTTGACAGCAAGGTCATCGGCCGCCAGCGCATGATCTTCGACTGGACACCGCGTCGCTACTATGAAGACGTTTCGCGGGCCCGCACCTTTGGCTTCGTGCGCGATGCCAAGATCCTGCGTCAGGCCGGCTACGCGCTGGGTTCCAGCCTCGACAATTCCATTACCGTGCATGAGGACAAGATCCTCAATCCGGGCGGCCTGCGCTACGAGGACGAGTTCGTCCGCCACAAGCTGCTCGATGCCATCGGCGATCTGTCCCTGGGCGGTCTGCCGATCTGGGGGCGCTTCCGCTCCTACAAGGGCGGGCATGCCCTTAACGCCCATGTGTTGAGCGGTCTATTTGCCAGCGAGGCCAACTATGAGATAGTTGGTGCTGAAGACCTGCCGCTCGAATTCGAGGCGTTCGATGATCAGCCCGACGGGTTGGCGGTCAATCACTATCTGCGGTCCGTGCGCTGATCCCTTCCGGGTCGGCCTTGCGGCGCCACAGTTTTGATCCATTTGCTAACTACGCCGCAGCCAGCGGTTCCTATAATGACGGGGCAATTCGTGACAGTTGACGCATTTGGTGGTTTCACCAGCCGGGCCACCCGGTTCCTGACGATTGCCGTTCTCGCCGCCGTTCTGGCCGGCTGCAGCATGTTCGGTCCGCAGAAGGTCAAGGAAGCGCCCATCATTCCGGCCGCGACCCTCTACCAGTCGGCCCTGGACGACATGGATCGCCAGTATTTCCAGACCGCGATCAAGTCGCTGGAGCAGCTTGACCGGCAGCACCCGCGCGATCCGCTGGTCGAGAAGTCCAAGCTGATGCAGGTCTATGCGAACTATCGCAGCGGCGAGCTGGAAGAGGCGATCCTGGCGGCAGACCGCTTCATGGCGCTCTATCCCAACGGCAAGGACGCCGCCTATGTTCTCTATCTCAAGGGCAATGCCTACTTTGCCCAGATCAAGGACATCACGCGCGACCAGCAGTTGTCGACCGACGCGATCGAGACCTATCGTCTGGTGATCTCCACCTATCCCAATTCCGAATATGCCGAGGACTCCAAGGAAAAGCTCCTCGTGGCTTATGACCAGCTCGCCGGCAAGGAAATGTCGGTTGGCCGCTACTATCTCGGCAATGGGCAGTATACCGCCGCCATCAACCGCTTCCGCGTCGTGGTGGAAACCTGGCAGACCTCGACTCACATCGAGGAAGCCCTGTTCCGCCTGACCGAGGCTTACCTGTCGCTCGGTCTCACCAACGAGGCGGCCACGGCCACGGCCGTGCTGGGTCACAATTACCCGTCGAGCACCTGGTACAAGCAGGCCTTCGAGCTGCTGGGCAAGCAGGGCGTAGCCCCCTCCGTCAACAGCGGCAGCTGGATGGCGTCGCTGCGGAGCTGATCGGCTCAAGTAATCTGTTGCTAGTTTGTTCCGGGGCGCTACAATGCGCCCCGGTTCGTTTTGTATTCGTCAGGCTCAATGGGCGGCTGGCGAGACAGGCGCGCGGTGAGGTCTGTTGAGAAGTCGGTGCGACCGTTCGCGGTGATGACGCGGCAATGGTAGGATACCGCAGTCACAAGTGTCGCCGGGCGACACGAAGCTTGGGAATAGTCCGCGCATGCTGAACGCGCTTTCGGTTCGCAACATCGTCCTCATCGACCAGCTCGATCTGGCTCTGGACGGCGGCATGACCGTGCTGACCGGCGAGACCGGTGCTGGCAAGTCCATCCTGCTCGATGCGCTGACCCTGGCGCTGGGCGGGCGGGGCGACGCCTCGCTGGTGCGCAGCGGGCAGGAGAGCGGCCAGGTGGTTGCCGTGCTGCAGCTGGCCGCCGACCATCCGGCCCGCGCCGCCTTGCGCGATAATGCCATTCCCGACGACGAAGACGTGATCCTGCGCCGCGTGCAGTTCGCCGATGGCCGTACCCGTGCCTTCATCAATGACCAGCCGGTCTCTGCAGCTTTGCTGCAGCGGGTCGGCAGCCAGATCGTCGAAATCCACGGCCAGCACGATGATCGTGCGCTGGTCGATGTTGCCACCCACCGCGCGGCACTCGATGCCTTTGGCGAGCTGGAAGGCGCCGTCGCCAAGGTGCGGGATGCCTTTGCGGAGGTGAGCGACGCGCAGGAGGCGGTGGCGGCGCAAAAGGCACTGGTGGCCCAGGCGCTGGCCGCCGAGGATTATGCCCGTCATACGGTCGAGGAGCTTTCCAAGCTCAAGCCGGTCGCCGGCGAGGAAGAGGAACTCGCCGAGCGCCGCCAGCACCTGCAGCAGGTCGAGCGCTCCGCCTCGGACGTCACCGAGATCGATGAAATGCTCAATGGCCCCTCGGCACCCGCGCCGTCCCTGGCCAGCCTGATGCGCCGGCTGATGCGCAAGATCGATGGCGGCTCGACGCTGTTCCAGCCCATTGTCGACACCATCGACGCCTCGCTGGTGGCGCTCGACCGCACCAGCGATGCGCTCGAAGAGCTCAAGCGCGAAATGGCTTATGATCCGGCCGAGCTCGAGGGCGTCGAGGAACGCCTCTTCGCGCTGCGCGCTGCCGCCCGCAAGCATCAGACCAGTTGCGATGGTCTGGTCGAGGTGCTCGCCAAATACAGCGCCGATCTCGAAACGCTGCAGGGCGGGGAGACAAGGCTCGTGGCCCTGGAGGCCGCCGAGGCCAAGGCGCTGGAGGCCTATCGCAAGGCCGCGCAGGGGTTGAGTGCCGGCCGGGCCAAGGCCGCCGGTGCGCTGTCCAAGGCCGTCGGCGCAGAATTGCCCGATCTCAAGCTCGGCTCGGCCAGGTTCATCGTCGATCACCAGGTCGATACGGCGCGCATTGCCGCCGCCGGTTTCGACCAGATCGCCTTTCACGTGCAGACCAATCCGGGCACGGCCGCCGGTCCACTGCTCAAGGTGGCCTCGGGCGGCGAGCTCAGCCGGTTCCTGCTGGCGCTCAAGGTGGTGCTGGCCGATCGCGGCTCGGCGCCGGTGCTGATCTTTGACGAAATCGACACCGGGGTGGGCGGTGCCGTCGCCGATGCCATCGGCCGGCGCCTGGCGCGGCTGGCGGGCAAGGTGCAGGTCCTGGCCGTGACCCATGCGCCCCAGGTCGCCGCGCGGGCGCAGCGCCATCTGCTGATCGAAAAGCAGGCGGTCAAGGAAGGCGCCTTCATGCGCACCCATGTCAAGCCGCTCGACGTGGCCGCGCGGCAGGAAGAAGTCGCCCGCATGCTGGCCGGCGCCAAGGTAACCGACGAAGCCCGCGCCGCAGCGAGCAAGCTGCTGAGCGAAGTGGGATAGGCCCACCCCTTTCTTCCCTTCTCCCCTTGTGGGAGAAGGTGGCGCGCAGCGCCGGATGAGGGGGCGCGATGGCCAATCAATGCATGAGCAAGCAATGACCGACCTGTCCAGCAAACCCGTCGACGATCTCACCGAGCAGGAGGCCGATGTCGAGCTGGCGCGGCTGGCCAAGGCCATTGCCGAAGCCGATATCGCCTATCACCAGAAGGACGCGCCCGAGATCACCGACGCGGCCTATGACGAACTGCGCCGCCGCAACGACGCCATCGAGGAAGCCTTTCCCAATCTGGTGCGCGAGGATAGTCCCTCGCTCAATGTCGGCGCCCCGCCCGCCGAAGGTTTTGCCAAGGTGCGCCACGCCGTGCCGATGCTGAGCCTCGCCAAAGCCTATACCGACGAGGACGTGGTCGATTTCATCGAGCGCGGCCGGCGCTTCTTCCAGAAGGACGAGGGGCTGGAGATCGCCTTCACCGCCGAGCCCAAGATCGACGGGTTGTCCGCCTCCTTGCGCTACGAGAACGGCGTCTTCGTACAGGGCGCGACGCGCGGCGATGGCAGCGTGGGCGAGGACATCACCGCCAATCTGCGCACCATCAAGGACATTCCCGAAAAGCTGGCCGGTTCAGGCTGGCCGCAGAGCATAGAAATCCGCGGCGAGGTCTATATGACCTATGCCGAGTTCCAGGCGCTCAAGGCCCGCTCCGCGGCCGCCGGCGGGCAGGATTATGTCAATCCGCGCAACACGGCTGCCGGCTCGCTGCGCCAGAAGGATGCCGCGGTCACCGCCAGCCGCAACCTGCGCTTTTTCGCCTATGCCTGGGGCGCCACCACCGAGGATCCGGCGCCCACCCAGTATGAAGCCGTGCAGAAGTTCCGCGACTGGGGCTTCCAGGTCTCCCCGCTGATGGTGCGGGCGAAATCGGTGGACGAGCTGATCGCGCATTATCGCCGGATAGAGGAGCAGCGCTCTTCGCTGGGCTACGATATCGATGGCGTGGTCTACAAGGTCGACCAGCTCGAATTGCAGCGCCGCTGGGGCTTTGTCACCGGCGAGCCGCGCTGGGCCGTGGCGCATAAATTCCCCGCCGAACAGGCGACCACCGTGGTCAGGAAGATCGACATCCAGGTCGGGCGCACCGGCACCCTGGCCCCGGTGGCGCGGCTCGAGCCCGTCACCGTCGGTGGCGTCGTGGTCGAGAATGTGACGCTGCACAACGAGGACTATATCAAGGGCTTCGACAGCAATGGGCTGCCGATCCGCGAAGGCGTCGATATCCGCATCGGCGACACCGTGGTCATCCAGCGGGCCGGCGACGTCATCCCGCAGATCGTGCGCGTCGTGCTGGACAAGCGCCCGGCCGATGCCGTGCCCTACGAATTTCCCGATACCTGCCCGGTCTGCGGCTCGCCGGCCACGCGCGAAATCAACGAGAAGACCGGCAAGGAGGATTCCCGCCGCCGCTGCACCGGGGAATTGATCTGCCCGGCCCAAGCGGTGGAGGGTCTGCGCCATTTCGTGTCGCGCGGCGCGCTCGATATCGAGGGGCTGGGCGCCGAGAATATCGAGCTCTTCTTCTCCAAGGGCCTGGTCAAGACCGCGGCCGATCTTTTCACCCTCAAGGATCGCCGCCCCGAAGTGCAGCAGGCGCTGGCCGAGCGGCGCGAGGAACAGGCGCGGCTGCGCGAAGCCGCCTCGGGCAAGACGCGCAAGGCCATACGCAGCGTCGAGGACCGCAATTTCGAGGGCCTCGACAAGCTCTTCGCCGCCATCGATGCGCGGCGCGAGCCGGAGCTCGACCGCTTCATCTTCGCCCTGGGCATCCGCCATATCGGGGAAACCACGGCCGCCGTCCTCGCCCGCACCTTCGGGACCATGGAAGAGCTGATCCGCGTCGGCAAGGCCACCGCCGCTGCAGAGGACCCGCTATCCGTGTTCCCCTCGGTTGATGGCATTGGCGGCACGGTGATCGAGGCGCTGGTGGATTTCTTCGGCAATGAGCGCAATGATGCGGCGCTCGATGCCCTCCTGGCCCAGGTCAGGCCAAAGGAATACAAGGTGGTGGTTTCGGCCGACAGCGTCGTCGCCGGCAAGACGGTGGTGTTCACAGGGTCGCTGGAAAAGATGTCCCGCTCGGAAGCCAAGGCCATGGCCGAACGCATGGGCGCCAAGGTGGCTGGCTCGGTCTCGGCCAAGACCGATATCCTCGTGGCCGGGCCGGGGGCGGGGTCCAAGCTGAAATCGGCCGAGGCGCTGGGCGTCGAGGTGATCAGCGAGGATGAATGGTTCGCGCGGGTGGGCAAGTAGCGTGATGCGGGAGAGCGCGATGCGGAAACTGCGAGCACTGGCCCTGGCGGCAACGATGCTGCCGGGCATGGCGTCGGCCAGCGAGGTCGGCGATCAGCTGGCGCAACGGCTTTATGATGGCAACCTGGCCGAGATCGGCGATCTCGCCCTGCAGCGCTGCGAGCAGCTCCACACCGATGCCTGCTTTGCGCTGGGCCTGCTCGATCTCGTCACCGCCTATGAGGATCTGGCGCGGGCCATGTACCGCCATGGCGCCACCTCGCCCAATTCGCCGGCCATGGCCATGCTGTTCGGCATGGGCCTCGAGATGCCCGCTGCGTCCGCCAATACCAATCCCGAGCCACTGAGCTATCAGGGGCTGGTGGACATTCTCGAACGGTTCACTGCAACGCTCGATGTAGCCTCCGGGCATTTCCAGATGGCCGAGGTCGGCGCCGAATTCGTCATCCCCATCGATCCGCTCCGCGTGCGCATCGATCTCGACGGCAATGGCACGGCCGAGGCCGGCGAAACGCTGGGCACGCTGATGGGAGCAGTCGGCAATTTCGCCGATATCCCCACGCCCGATGCGCCGCCCCCGGGCGGCAAGAGCAAGACCAAGGACAGCGCATCGGCCCCCGACGCCACGATCGGCTTCGACAATGCCGATGCCATCTGGTTTGCCGGCTACAGCACCGTGGTCAGCGCGCCGGTCGAGCTGCTGCTGGCCCATGATTTCTCCGAATTCTTCGATGCCTATCTGCATCGTGTCTTCCCCAAGGCCGGCCTGCCGATGCAGGAGCATGCCCAGGGCGGCACCCTGTTCATGGATGCCGACAGCGATGCCTTCATTGCCGACATCATCGCGGCGCTGCATACCGCCGATTTCCCGGTGACCGATGCGGCGCGCCTGGCCAGCGTGCGCGAACGATTGCTGTCGATCACCGCTCTGTCGCGCAAGAACTGGGAGCTGATCCTGGCGGAAACCGACGATGACCGCGAACTGGTGCCGTCGCCCGCCCAGACCTCGCTGGTGCCGGACATGGCGGTGACCGAAGAAACCGTCGCGGCCTGGATGGCAACGCTCGACCGGCTGGACCAGATCCTGGCGGGCGAGCTGCTGCTGCCGCATTGGCGCTTCAGGCAGGGCTTTGATCTCAGGGCCTATTTCGAGACCGCCACTGAAACCGACCTGGTCATGCTGTTCGCCGGGCAGGGCGCGCTGCCCTTCATCAAGCCCGGCCCCATTGCCGATGCCCAGAGCTTTGCCGAAGCCAACCGGGTCTTCGGCGATAACTGGCCCGGTTTCGCCCTCTGGTTCAACTGATCCGCCGTTCCCCCCTGGAGACGTCCATGCGCCTTGCTGCCTATGCTGCCGGCCTCGTTCTGGCCTTTACCGGCCTCAGCGCCGCCCAGCCCTTCGAGACACCCGAGGCGCTGCTCGAAGCCTTCTACGAGCCCTATTTCACCGGCGAATTCTATGACGACGAGAGCGTGTTCCGGTCGCAGGACCTGCAGGCCCTCTACGACAATGACGCCGAGATCACGCCGGAGGGCGAGATGGGCGCCATCAGCTTTGATCCCTATGTCGACGGGCAGGATTTCGAGATCACCGACTTCGATATCGGCGCTGCCGGCATTGCCGGCGACTATGCCTCGGTCGACGTGACCTTCAACAATTTCGGCCAGCCGCGGAGCCTGGTTTATGAACTGGTGCTGGAAGACGGCGGCTGGAAGATTGGCGATGTGGTCTCCACGAGCCCGGAAGATCAGTATCGCCTGAGCGAAATCTTTGCCGAAGCGGCGGCGATCTACCAGTAGATTACCGACAATTTAGCCTGCCGCCGCAAATTCGCCACCGCCCGATCACAGTCGCGCCGCGCCCGATCGCTAGCGAATTGGGCAGCATGATGTGAGGGCATAATGATGCGATTGAATCCGGCAGTGGTGGTGGCGGCGCTGATGCTTTCACCTTCGGCCTAGGCGGCCGAGACCTTCAGCGACCCCAAGGCCTTGGCCTCGGCCATCTATGACGACTATCACCTGGGGCGCACCGTGGCCGACCCCTCGGTCTATTACTCGGCGCGCCTCAAGGGCCTGTTCGACCAGGCCATCGAAAACGATGTCTTTGCCAGCGATGCGGCGATGAGCGGGTCCGAATTCACGCTCGACGCGGTGTTCAACCCCTTCCTGCCCGACCTCAACGCCCTGCTGTTCGACGTGGCGATCGGGGAAGCGGCCATTATCGACGACCGCGCCGTGGTCAATGTCAGCTACCACAATTTCGACCAGCCCCGCCTGCTCAGCATCGCCATGATCCGCGAGGCCGACGGCTGGAAAGTCGACGACGTGGCCTCCATGGGCAGCGAAGAGCACTGGCTGCTCAGCTGGGCCCTGACGTATGATCCGCTGGGCTTCTGACCGGCCGACAGGCAAAATCGCGCCAGTGGCGCGATTTTAGGTCAGAAGGCCATGAGGGCTATGCCCGAATGGCGGGGTGCCGGGCCACAGGGCCGGGTGAGGGCATGGCCCGCTTCCCTTCTCCCCTTGAGGGAGAAGGTGCCCGAAGGGCGGATGAGGGGTCTCTTGCTTGGCGACTGGCATGGGATGACGCAGCACCCCTCACCCTGACATTTCTGCTGAACGCAGAAATGTCGTCCCTCTCCCTCGAGGGGAGAGGGGGATCCAGTGGCGAACATAATCTTCCCAGGTCACCGGGCGAACTCCTCCCCCTTCAGGGGGAGGCTGGTGGGGGCCTACAGCGCAGAAGTCGCGTCCTTGAGCCAGTCCCTGACCTTGCCCGTCACCTTGGGCCCGATCTCCTTCCAGACGCGCTGGTGATAGGCATCCAGCCACTGCCGCTCCGCTTCGGTCAGCAGCTTGATGTCGATCAGCCGCTTGTCGATGGGCGCGAGGGTCAGGGTCTCGAATTCGAGATAGCCGTCGAACGCCTTGCTCTCGATCACGGTGACGAGGTTTTCGATGCGGATGCCGTATTCACCGGTCTTGTAGTAGCCGGGCTCGTTGGAAATGATGTTGCCGACCTCGAAGGGCGTGGTGTAGCGCGACGAGATGCCCACCGGTCCCTCATGCACGCCGAGATAGGCGCCCACGCCGTGGCCGGTGCCGTGGTTATAGGTCACCCCGTCCTGCCAGAGGAATTGCCGCGCCAGGATATCGAGCTGGGCGCCGGTCGTGCCCTTGGGGAAGCGCGCCATGGAGATGGCGATCATGCCCTTGAGCACGCGGGTATAGCGATCCTGCTGCTCGGGGGTCGGCTTGCCGGTCGCCAGGGTCCGGGTGATGTCGGTGGTGCCCGACAGATATTGCGCGCCGCTGTCGACCAGCATGATTTCGCCGCGGGCGAGGCGGCGGTCGGTCTTCTCGCTCACCCGATAATGCACGATGGCGCCATTGGGGCCGGCGCCCGAGATGGTGTCGAAGCTGGCATCGACGCAGGTCTCCTCCTCGCGCCGGAAGGCCTCGAGCGCGGTGACGATGCCGATCTCGGTCAGCTCGCCACCCGGCGCAGTGGCGTCGAACCAGGCGAGGAACCTGGCCAGCGCCACGCCGTCGAGCAGATGGGCCTCGCGCATGCCGGCCAGTTCGGCGGCATTCTTGCGCGATTTGGGCAGCAGCACCGGGTCGCGCTTTTCCACCAGCCTTGCGCCGGCATCCTTGAGCGTGGACGCGATGGCTTCCGGCGCCGAGGCCGGGTCGATCAGCACGGCCTTGCCAGCCTGGCCCAGCTTGGCCAAAGCTGCCGGCAGGGTCTTGCTGCTGGCCAGCCTGGCGACGCCGTCGAGCGACTTGCGGATGTCTTCGGTGATCTTGGCCGGGTCGAGATAGAGCGTGGGCTGGCCCTTTTTCGGTAGGATGGCGAAGCCCAGCACGAAGGGCGTGTTGGGCACGTCGCGGCCGCGCATGTTGAGCAGCCAGCAGATCGATTCCGGCAGCGTCAGCACTGCGGCGTCGGCATGGTCGGCGGCGATGGATTTCTGGATTTCGGCGATCTTGTCGGTGGCCGTCTGGCCGGCGCGGTTGTGGCCGAGAAATTCCACCATGCTGACCGGTGCGCCGGGGCGGTCGGTCCAGATGGCATCGACCAGGTTGGCGCCGGGGACGAGCCGGGCGCGGTCGCCGAGCTTGGCCGCCAGGTCGCGGATTTCGCCCGGCGTATGCAGCCAGGGATCATAGGCGATGGTGCCGCCCTTGGGCACGTAGTCGGCCACCTCGGGCGAGATCCCGCCCAGCAGCCATTCATGCACCTTGACCTTGGCCGTGTCGGTCTGGGCCGGGGCCTGCAGCGTATAGCGGCTGTCGACGAAGAGACCCGCCTTGCGCGCACCGACCACGGCCAGCCCGGCCGATCCGGTAAAGCCGGTGACCCAGGCCAGGCGGGCTTCGCTGGCCGGCACCGACTCGCCGCGATGCGCATCGGCGCGCGGGATGAGGAAGGCATCGACCCCGGCCTTGGCCATCGCCGCGCGCAGCGCCGCGAGACGGGGGGCGACATTGGTCTTGTCGGCCTTCTCCTCAAAGCTCTGGAACTTGGCGGGCGGGAAGGTCTGGGTGGTCATGGGCAGGAAATCCTCGTGCCGGAGTGCGCTCCGGTCATGGCTGGCGTGCTGTGGCGGGGCTGGCATATCGCCGGCTGCGGCCTATCTTAGAGGCACAGCATAGGAGAACGAAGATGGCACAGGACAAGAATTTCATGGCGCGGGCCTTTGACGCGCTGCTGGCCGGTCGCCAGCGTCAGGCAGAACGCTACGTCGAGCGCTTCGAGCGCGAATTCGGCAAGATGAACAGCAAGTTAACGAAGCGGTAAGGCGGCCTGCGCGCCTTGCAGGGCTGGTCTGACCAGAGACCCCTAACCAAGTGCAGCGCAGAAGCCTACATAGATCGTGACGGGGGCAATAGACCGTCGTCAACGTGCATGGAGACTGAAATGACCGAGAGCAAGAACGATTTCCGCAAGGCACTGGGGTCCGTCATCGACGCCCGTGGCCGTGAATCGAGCCGCCAGGTCAGCTATCGCATGCAGCACCAGCTGATCGGCGCATTCACCAAGCGCCCATAAGGCCGCTGCAGGTAACTGCTGACGATTCTGTTTGATCCCCGGAGCCTGCTTCGGGGATTTTGCTATTCCACCTCTCCCTTGGGGGAGAGGTCGGCGCGCAGCGCCGGGTGAGGGGGCCTTTACCCGGTGCGGTGTTTAGGAAGGCCCTCAGCCGACCCAAGGAAGTCTACGTCTCCCTTCGGGGGAGAGGTGAAGAAGGCCTAAGGCATTTCCAGAATCAGCGTGGTCCAGTCCTTGCGCTGCAATTTCTGGTTCAGCACCATGCCCTGGCGCGCATAGGCATTGATGACGCCGCGCGCCTGATGCTGCAGAATTCCCGACAGGATCACCACGGCGCCCTTCTGGGCGATCTTGCCGATGGCTGGCGCCAGCGCCATCAGCGGGCCGGCGAGGATATTGGCGACGATCAGGTCATAGGGCGCATTGCGCTGGATGGTGGGGTGGTTCACCCCCGTCGCTTCGAGCGCCACGATCTGGGTGCCGACCCCGTTCTGGGCGGCGTTCTCGATCGTGGTCGTTACCGAGATCGGGTCGATATCGCTGGCGATCACCGTGCTGCGCGTGCGCTTGGCCAGCGCGATGGCCAGCACGCCGGTGCCGGTGCCGACATCGATCATGTGCCGCGGCTTGCGGCGCTTGAGCACCTTGTCGATGGCCTCGAGGCAACCGGTCGTGGTCTCATGATGCCCGGTGCCGAAGGCCTGGGCGGCGTCGATCTTCATCGGCGTCAGTCCGCCTGGCACAGGGCCGGTCTCGTGGCTGCCATAAACATAGAAGCCTCCCGCGATCACCGGGGCGAGGCCCTCGAGCGAGCGGGCAACCCAGTTGATCTCGGGGTCGATCGGGGCAACGGAAAAGTCCACGGTCTCGCCGAGTGTCTGGCGCGCCAGTTCGACAAATGACTCGACATCGGGCGGGCTCTCGCAGGTGGCTTCAAAAAACCACTCGCCGGTCTCTTCATTCTCGTGCGCCGATGCGGTCAGCGCCAGGTCGTCGCGCTCCATGACGGCATCGACAAGCGCATAGGCCTGGTCCTTGGTGAGCGGGGCCGAAAGCTGGTCGACGGGCATGGGCAGGCCTCTGGAATTGATTTCGCCTTGTTGCGGCAGCCATCACGACAAGTCAATGCGACCGAAATTGTCACAGAGACAATTATCGGCGTCATGACCCGTTCAGACTGGGGGCGAGAATGTGGCGCCTAGAGCTTCACCGCGGTGCCCGAGATCGAGACCATGAGCATCGATCCGCCCTGGCCGACCACCTCGTAATCGAGGTCGACCCCCACCACGGCGTCGGCCCCCATGCGCTCGGCCTCGTAGCGCAGTTCGTCATAGGCCTGCCGCCGCGCATCGCGCAATGCGCCCTCATAGGCGCCGGCCCGGCCGCCGACTATGTCGCGGATGCCGGCAAACAGATCCTTGAAAATGTTGGCGCCGACAATGACTTCGCCGGTGACAATGCCGAGATATTCCCGCACCGGGCGGCCTTCGAGCGTGGGGGTGGTCGAGATGATCATGCGGGTCTCCTCGGGCCATCAGCCCTTCTTAACAAAGCTCTCCAGCACCTTCTTGCGGCCGGCCTTTTCGAAATCGATGGTCAGCTTGTTGCCCTCGATATCGGTAATGGCGCCATAGCCGAACTTGAGGTGAAACACGCGCTCACCCAGCCCAAAGGCCGATTTATCCCCGCCCAGATCAACCGACCGCGCCACCAGATCGCCGTCAATCGTCAGCGGCCCACCGCCCTTGCGACTGGCCTGCTGGTTGCGGGCGCGCTGCCAGCCGGGGGTTTCGTAGACACTCTCGAACGGGTCGGCCTTGTTGAAGCGCGACGACGCGCCCCCACCATAGCCATAGCCGCCATAGGACGAGCCGGTGTCGACAACCTCGACGGCGTCGGCCGGCAGTTCGTCGAGAAAGCGCGATGGAATGGCCGATTGCCAGAGGCCGTTGATCCGGCGATTCTGCGCCACCGAAAGTCGAGCGCGCTTGCGGGCCCGGGTGATGCCGACATAGGCGAGGCGCCGCTCTTCCTCGAGGCCGGCACGGCCGCTCTCGTCCATGGTGCGCTGGCTGGGAAACAGGCCTTCCTCCCAGCCCGGCAGGAAGACGGTATCGAATTCCAGGCCCTTGGCAGAATGCAGCGTCATGATGGACACGGCGTCGTCGGCCTCGGCGGTATCGCGGTCCATGACCAGCGATATGTGTTCGAGGAAGCCGCCCAGGGTCTCGAACTCTTCCATCGAGCGCACGAGTTCCTTGAGGTTTTCCAGGCGCCCCGGGGCGTCCGGCGACTTATCGTCCTGCCACATCTTGGTGTAGCCGCTCTCGTCGAGGATCTGCTCGGCCAGCTGGTAGTGCGGCACAGGGGGCAGCACCTTCTCCACTTCCACGACCTCGCCGTTATCCCCTTCGACTGTCTCAATTGCCACGCGCTCGTGCAGCCGCGAGGACCAGTCGTCGAACTGGTTGATGAGGTCGCGCAAGGTGCTCCGCGGCTTGGCTTTGAGTTCCTCGGTCTGCAGCAGCATACGGGTGGCGGGCAGAAGGGCGATGTTCGCAGCACGCGCCGCGTTGTGCAACAACTGCACCGTCGTGTCGCCCAGCCCGCGCTTGGGCGTATTGACGATGCGCTCGAAGCTGAGCCCGTCAGAGGGGTTGGAGACGACGCGCAGATAGGCGATGGCGTCGCGGATTTCCTTGCGCTCATAGAAGCGCGGTCCGCCGATGACGCGGTAGTTCAGCCCCAGAGTGATGAAGCGCTCTTCGAATGAGCGCATCTGGTGCGAGGCGCGCACGAGAATGGCCATGGAGTTGAGCGCTTCACCCTGGCGCTGATAGGTCTCGATCTCGTCACCAATGGTGCGCGCCTCTTCCTCGCTGTCCCAGACCGAGGTGACCGAAAGCGGCTCGCCTCTTTCGACGGAATCGTTGTGCAACGTCTTGCCCAGGCGATCTTCGTTGAAGGCGATGACGGCGGAGGCCGCCCGGAGAATATTGCCGGTGGAACGATAATTGCGCTCCAGCTTGATGACCTTGGCGCCGGGAAAGTCCTTTTCAAAGCGCAGGATGTTGTCGACCTCGGCGCCGCGCCAGCCATAGATCGACTGGTCGTCGTCACCGACGACGCAGATATTGGCCTCGCTGGCCGGCTTGCCCTGAGCCAGCAGGCGCAGCCACAGATACTGGGCGGTGTTGCTGTCCTGATATTCATCGACCAGCATGTATTTGAAGCGCCGATGGTAATCGGCGAGCACATCCGGATATTCGCGGAACAGGCGGATACATTCGAGCAGCAGGTCGCCGAAATCGGCCGCGTTGATCACCTTCAGCCGCGCCTGGTAATCGGCATAGAGCTTGGTGCCGCGGCCATTGGCGTAGGCACCACTGTCCGCCGGCGAGACGTCCTTGGGCAGCAGCCCCCGGTTCTTCCAAGCGTCCATCATTCCCGCAAACTGCTTGGCCGGCCAGCGCTTCTCATCGATGTTCTCGGCGTCGAGCAGCTGCTTGATCAGGCGGATCTGGTCATCGGTGTCGAGGATGGTGAAGTCGGACCTGAGGTCCACCAGTTCCGCATGGCGGCGCAGGATACGGGCGCCGATAGAGTGAAACGTGCCAAGCCAGGGCATGCCCTCGACGCCCGCGCCGACGAGTTTGCCGATGCGCTCCTTCATCTCGCGGGCGGCCTTGTTGGTGAAGGTCACCGACAGGATTTCGGACGGCCAGGCGCGCTTGGTGGTGAGGATATGGGCGATGCGGGTGGTCAGGACGCGCGTCTTGCCAGTACCAGCGCCGGCCAGCACCAGCAGTGGTCCATCGATCGTCAGCACAGCCTCGCGCTGCTCTTCATTGAGACCCTGGAGGTAGTCAGGTGCTGCCTGCCTGCTGAACTGGCTGGTGATCGCGCCGGGGGACGGACGCTCGATTGGGTGGTTTGCACCGGACATAAAGGGCCTTTCCATCGCTGCATGCCGGGGCTGGCAGGTGCAGCGCGGGGATTGACGAATCTTATTTTGTTCTCATCGGCAATATAGGGGCTGGCAGGCCCGGTGTATAGGATGGGGCGTGTCACCGAACTGTGCGTGCGCGCGTGTATTGAGTGCACTGGCGGGGTTGCGCAGGGCGCGCGCTTGCCTACACTCTGCGCGACGAACCGGGTGACCAAGCGCCGTGCTGAACCGCATCTATATCATTGTCGGCTCGCTGGCGATCATCGTCCTCGGCGGTGCTTTCATCGCTCCCTATTTCATCCATTGGAGCGATTATCGCGGCCGCATGGAGGAGTTGGCGACCAGCGTGCTCGGAACGCCCGTAACGGTGCGCGGCGAGATCGATTTCACGCTGTTGCCGCAGCCGCGGCTGCGCTTTTCCGACGTGCTGGTGGGCGAGCCCGAGGAGCCGGCGGCGACCGTCGACAGCGTTGAAGCCGAATTCTCGCTGATGGACTTCCTGCGCGACAACTACAACGTCACGCGCCTCGTGCTACGCCAGCCGGTGATCGATTTCACCATCGATGAAAGCGGCTTCTTTGGCAGCGGCGTCTCCGTTGCCTCGACCAGCGGCGTCGGCCTGGGCAATGCGAGCATTGTCGGCGCCACGATCCGCCTGATGGACCGCCGGTCGGGCGAGAATTTCGTTGCCGACGACGTCACCGGCGAGCTGGGCCTCTCCAGCTTCAGCGGTCCGTTTTCCTTCGTCGGTACCGGCAGCCATCGCGACGATGACTATAGTCTCCGGCTCAATTCCAGCGCCACCGACGAGACGGGAAACTCCCGCATTTCTCTCTTCCTCCAACCCCAGTCTGCCGCTTTTTCCTTTGCGGCGGAGGGCATGCTGTCGCCCGGCATGGCGCCGAAGTTCAATGGGGATGTCGTCTTTCGGCAGAAGCCCCCACTGGCTGACGCTGCCGAGGATATAAGGGGTGACCTGGTGCTGGAGAGCAAGGCCACTGGTTCGACAGACCGGATCGTCCTCTCCGGCTATACGCTGCAACCTGACGAAAACCGCGCCGGCATGCGCCTCACTGGCGCGGCGAGCATTCAGCTCGGCGATGTCCGCAGTTTCGACGCCGTGATTTCGGGCGGGGTGTTTTCGCTGCCGCCGCGCGACGCCAAGGAAGATGCCACGACCCTGCCTTACGAGGCGGTGCGCCTGCTGGCGGAGCTGCCGGCCCCCGTCATTCCTCCCATGGCGGGCCGCGTCGGCATCGACCTGGCAGAGGTCGGGCTGCGGGGGTTCGCACTGCGAAATGTGCGGGTGGACGCACGCACCGACGGCACGGTCTGGCAGATCGAGCAGCTGCTCGGCCAATTGCCGGGTGATACGGAGCTGCGCGCCAGCGGGCGGCTGGAAAGCGAGAATGACCGCCCGGCCTTCCGTGGCGACCTGTCCTTGACGAGCGCCAGGCTTGACGGGCTGGCGGCACTCTGGCGCAAGCCGGGCGACAACAATCCCCTGTTCAACGTGCCGGGCACGCTTACAGGCGGCATCATGCTGGCGGGAGACGCGGCCGCCCTCGCCGATGGCGTGCTGACCCTGGCCGGAGCAAACCACAGCCTTGAAGCACGGCTCGGCTTTGGCGAGGAAAAGCGGCTCGATCTGGTCGCGCATTTCGATGCGCTGGGCGCCGATGGCAGCGCCATGGTGGCGGCCCTGCTGCCCAGCATTGCGGTCGAACCGGCCTTCGGCATCAGCTTTCCCTTTGGCAGCTTTTCGCTGACCGGCACCGATGCGCGGGTGCTGGGGCTGGATGGCACGGGCCTTGTCGCGGAAGGGCAGTGGGGCAGCGGTAGGGTCAACTTCTCCCGGCTTGCGGCAGCCGACTGGGGTGGCGTCGGCTTCGACGCGACCCTGGTTGCCGGTGGCACCGTAGCTGAACCCGACATATCCGGATCGGGGCTCGTCCGGATCAGCGCGGGTGAGGCGGCGGCCCTGTTGGGCGCCTATGACCTGCTGGAGGTGCCGCAGAGCTGGCGCGAATTCCTGGCGAACTCGGCGCCGGCGGACCTGCTGGTCGATATCAGCGAACCGATGGATGGCGGCCAGACCATTACCCTGAGCGGGGCGCTGGGGGCGGGCGATCTCAACCTGCGGGCCGAACTGGACGGCGGCATCGGTGCACTGACCTCCGCGCCGCTGCAGGTCACTGGCGGACTTGAATCAACCAACATAACCGCATTCACCCGCCAGCTCGGTTTCGGTGAGACCGAGCTATTTGGCGGAGAGGGCTCGATGCTGCTGAGCTTCAGCCTCGAAGGCGAGCCGGGCGACGGCCTTGCCAGCAGCCTCACGGCGAGCCTTGGCGATGAACGGGTCAGCTTCGACGGCACCTTGCAGGCAGCGGGCAGTGGCCAGATCGAGGGCACCGGCACGCTCGATGTTGCGCTCGACGATGCGGGTGGACTGGCCGGACTGATCGGCGCCCATGGGATGACCTTGCCGGCCGCCAATGGCCGTGCCGAGTTGCATTTCGAGGGCGATCGTCTCGCCCGGCTGACGGAGATTGCCGGCACGTCCGGGGAGACCGCTTTTTCTGGCGAACTTTCGCTGTCGCGCACGGGGAGTACCGCGGCCATTGCCGGCGCCATTGGCGTGGACATGGTTTCGGCGGAGGGGCTGGCTGCGGCGCTGTTTGGTCCGGCGGCCCTCGTCGCCGGCGATGCCGTATGGCCGGAAGGTCCGATCGTGCTGGGCGAGCAGGGCAGGCAGACGCGCGGCTCGGTTGCGGTCACTGCGGGAGCCTTGGCAGCCGGTGGCGTCGAGCGCATGGGCGCGACCAGCTTCGAACTGAGCTGGGATGAAACAAGGACGCGGCTGGCACGCTTTAAAGCGGTGGCAGGCGAGGGCCGGCTGGGTCTCGATATCGCCGTATGCTGTGCCGGTCCCCTGGTCGACAAGACCGTCAGCGGCCGGATTACCCTCTCGAACATGCCGATCGAGACGGTGGCCACGCCGGCCATTGCGGCAGCGCTGGATGGCGTGCTCGATGGCGGCGTGAGTTTTGAGGGGAATGGCCCCAGCCTCGCCGAGATCATGGCCGCGGCGTCGGGGGAGGGCAATTTCACGCTGACCGGGCTTTCGGCAGCGCAGCTGTCGCCCAGTGTCTTTCCCACCGTGGCCGGTCTTGATGACGTGCTCAACACCGAGCCCGACGCCATGGGCGCCATCATGGGCTTGGCGCTGGGGCAGGGTCCGTTCACGGCGCCGACCGCGACCGGGGCCTTCACCCTGGCCGGCGGCGTGGTGCGGCTGGCCAATCTCATTGTGGAGGGCGAGGGTGCGGGCCTTGCCGGAAGTCTCAACCTGGCACTCGCTTCGCTTGGGCTCAATGGCAGTTTCGTCATGACCCCGCGCGATTTCGAGGATGCCAATGGGCTGGTGGGTCCCGACACGTCGCGCATCATCACCCGCCTGGCGGGTACCCTCCTGGCGCCCGAGGTGACGCTCGACCTGGACGAAATGATCGCGGCCGTGCTGGTGCGTGCCAATGAACTGGAAGTCGATCGCCTCGAAGTCCTGCGGGCCGAGGACGAGGCGCGCCAGCGCGCTGCGGCGGCCGAACGGAACCGGCTGATCGAAGAGCAGCGGCGGCGGGCTGCCGAAGAGGCGGAAGCGGCGCGGCTGGCGGCCGAAGAGGAAGCAAGACGGCAGCAAGAAGAAAGATTGCTGCAAGAAGAACAGACCAATCTGCCAGCAGAACCGCAGCAAACTCCGCCATTCTCGGGCCCGCTGGACCTGGGTCTGCCGCCGCCCCAGGTCAATCAGCCGCTCGGTACGGGCGTCAACCAGCCGCTGTTCTAGCCGCCCTCAAGCCGACGCTGGTACCAGCGCAGCACGGCCAGCCGGGCGGCCGATGACAGGTTTTCCGTGTGCCGGTTTTCGTCGATGTCGCGGATCAGGCCGGCCATCGGCTGGGCCTTTTCAGCCGCCATGGCTTCAAGCGCCGCCCAGAATTCGGGCTCCAGCGCGATGGATGTGCGGTGACCGGCGATGGACAGGGAACGCTTGTCCATCCGTGGCTTATCAGGGTTTCTTGCGGAAAGCGTCGAGGCTGACGACCTTTTCGCCCGGCTTTTCTTCGCCGCCCTCGGAGGCGGAAGCTGCCGCGGCAACCGCGTCGTCGGCTTCCGATTCCACCGCTGCAGCGCCGGGCGCCGTTGCCGGATCGAACTGCAGGCCGAACTGCACGGAGGGGTCGAAAAAGCCCTTGATGGCCGAGAAGGGAATAACCAGCGTCTCGGGAATGCCATCGAAGGACAGGCCGACTTCAAAGGCCGTCTCGTTGACCTTGAGGTCCCAGTACTGGTTCTGCACGACGATGGTCATTTCCTTGTCGTACTGGCCAAGCAATTTCTCGCTCAGCCGCACACCGGGCGCGCGGGTCAGGAAGGAAATGAAGAAGTGATGCTCGCCGGGAAGGCCGGTCTTGGCGACTTCGGACAGCACCTTGCGCACGACGCCGCGCAGGGCTTCCTGGGCGAGAATGTCGTATCGCATGTGATCTTCGGCCATCGGCAACCTTCCAGTTTGGGGACAGAATCCCGAACGATCCATATCAGCCTCACGTTCCGTGAGATTTCAAGGCCAAAGGCGCGGAAAGAGCGTGAAGGTGCAGGCTTCTGTTGCCAGGTGCCTGCGGACCCCGCCTGTCACCCGGCTAGGGGTGGAGGACTTAATTTCCCAATGCTAGCACTGCTTACGCAGCGAGAGCGACTGGAGCCTTATGGTTGTCATTTGCAACTATAAGTTTTGGACCGATAACGGTGGTACCTCACCGAGCAAAAGCACACCCTTTACGCCCTCGTCGATCCTGTTTCGCCCCCATTGGCCGCCCCCTTGCGGGGGGAGATGGTGGAGGCGCCGGGTACTGCCCCCGGGTCCGAAAGGTTTATTACGATGACAGTTTATCGCCATAGCTCTTGCGAGCCCTCCCTATATAGGTGACCCTGTCATCGGGTGCAACCGATCGCCCCTTCACAGTCGTGAATGGGGGAGGGGGCAAGGGAGGTCGGCTAGTGCTGCCGCAGAGGCTGGAAGGCAAGACCTGCGGCACATGCACGGCATGCTGCGAATTTCCGCCCATTCGCACGCCCAGCCTGCAGAAGCCCACCAATGTGCTGTGCCCGCATTGTGATCGCGGCAGCGGCTGCACGGTCTATGATCGGCGGCCAAGCGAATGCGCCGGCTGGTATTGCGGCTGGTTCTACCTGGCGGGGCTGTCCGACGCCTGGCACCCTACACGGAGCGGCGTGGTCCTCAGGCCGGAGGCCCTGGCGCAAAATGAAATCACCGTAGTCATCCTGCGCCAGTCGGCCTTCCTGCTTTCGGAGGAGTTTGCGGGCGTCATAGGCGCCTGGGTCGAGGCGGGCGTCATCGTGCATTTCGAGCGACTTGGGCCGCCCGGGCACCTGCCGGCCAAGATGGCGGTCAATGAACTGCTTGCCCCGGCCATCGCCGCTCGCGATCTGCGGGAGATGCACAAGGTGTTCTCCTGGGCCATCGCCTATATGGACACTGAACACAGCTGGGAACCGGATGGCATCGTGTTGACCAGCAGCCTGAGTGCCTGACGGCGTCAGCCGCCCCACTTCATACCCATATAGACGCCACCTGCTTCGAGTTCATCGAGCATCTGCTCGAGATGCCTGCGCTTGGTCTCGTCGCGCCTGGCCTTGTTGATCCACAGCAGGTAGTCGTTGCGCTGGTAGGGCGGACGCGCGTCATACTTGGCGCGCAGGCCACGAGCAGCGAGTGCCTGGCTGACAAAATCGGGCATGACTTCCCGCTTGCGCAGTGGGCGGAGTACCGGGCTCATGGCAGTACGGCTTGAGCCTCGATTTCGATGAGGAAATCGGGATTGGCAAGGGCGGCGACGCGGAGGGCCATCACCGTGGGTGGATTGGGTCGCTGTCCCCACACCGCCATCCAGGCACCAAATCCGGCCCGCAGGTCGGCATCCTGGTGGATGACAATGGTCATCTTCACCAGGTCTTCGAGGCGCGCGCCGGCGGCGTCGAGCACCATCAGCAGGTTGGCCAGGGCCTGCGTGGTTTGTGCGGCGATGTCGCCCTTGCCAATGACCTCGCCCTTGGCATCGACGCTATTCTGTCCGCCGATCAGCAGTATCCGGGCTCCTGCCGGTATGATGATGCCCTGCGAGAAGACGGGGCTCTTGTACATTCCATTGGGATTGAGATGCTCAACCAACATGATCGTCTCTCCTTGATGCAACAGCCAATGGTTAGTGACGCGCGGTGACAGCGCCTGTCAGGACGTGGAACGGTATTCACTTACCTCAATACGCGGCGGCACAAGGCTGCTGGCGCGGCAGGCCACGGCCGCACCAATGCGCTATTGTAGTCGCGCCAACTGCCCCGCCAAAGAGAGTCGATTGGACCATGACCGACACATCATCCGAAAAGCTGATCCACGCCGCCGAGACCTTTCTGGGCAAGGGTGAAACGACGCTGAGCGCGGAGGAGCGGCGCGTTCTCCAGCAGGCTATCGGCAAGAAGGCCGTGTCGGTGGATACCAGTATGGTGTTCGATGACGAGTCAACCTTCGGCCAGCGGCTGGCGGATGGCGTGGCGTCCTTTGGCGGCTCCTGGACGTTCCTCAGCATTTTCGGCGCCGTGCTGGTCGGCTGGGTGGGCCTGAACCTGCTGCTGGCCCAGATGGCGCCCGACCCCTATCCCTTCATCTTCCTCAATCTGCTGCTTTCGATGCTGGCCGCCGTGCAGGCGCCGGTCATCATGATGAGCCAGAACCGGCAATCGGCCAAGGACAGGCTGGTCACGGCGCATGACTATGAGTGCAACCTCAAGGCCGAGATCGAGATCATGGCGCTGCATGACAAGGTGGACCAGATGCGCAATGACGATCTCAAGCAGCTGATCACCAAGCAGCAGGAACAGATCGAGCTGTTGATGCGGCTGGTTGAGGGGCGCGCCGGGGAGGCAGCCCGGCCCGAATCGCAGTAGGATTGTGGCATGCAGCCCTACCTCAAGCTTCTTTCCGATATCCTCGAACACGGCGCCGACAAGTCCGACCGTACCGGTACCGGCACGCGCAGCCTGTTCGGCTACCAGATGCGTTTCGATCTCGCGCAGGGCTTCCCGCTGCTGACGACGAAGAAGCTGCATCTCAAGTCGATCGTCTATGAACTGCTCTGGTTCATCCGGGGCGAGACCAATGTGCGCTGGCTGCAGGAGCGCGGGGTCAAGATCTGGGACGAATGGGCCGACGAGAATGGCGATCTCGGACCCGTCTATGGTTCACAGTGGCGCAGCTGGCCGGCGCCGGATGGCCGCAAGATCGACCAGATCGCCAATGTGATCGAGAGCATCAGGACCAAGCCCGATTCACGCCGGCACATCGTATCGGCCTGGAACCCCGCCGAGGTCGACGAGATGGCGCTGCCGCCGTGCCATTGCCTGTTCCAGTTCTACGTGGCCAATGGCAAGCTGAGCTGCCAGCTCTATCAGCGCTCCGCGGATACGTTTCTGGGCGTGCCCTTCAACATCGCCTCCTATGCGTTGCTGACCCATATGGTGGCGCAGGTCTGTGAGCTGGAGGTCGGCGATTTCGTCCACACCTTTGGCGATGTGCATCTCTATTCGAACCATTTCGACCAGGCCAAGCTCCAGCTTACGCGGGAGCCGCGGCAACTGCCCGTGCTCAAGATCAATCCCGACGTGAAGCGGCTGGAAGACTTTGTCTTCGAGGACTTCAGCTTCGAAGGCTACGATCCGCATCCGCATATCAAGGCGGCCGTTTCTGTGTGAGCCACGGACCTGCTTCCTCTGCGGCGCTGGCTTTTCAAGCACCTTTCGCGCTGCTGCCAGAACCGGCTAGATAGTCCTGGTTGGAGCTCCGGCACAGAATCCGGACTGTCGGGCAAGGGCCTGAAACACGAGTGCTTCTGGAGGGTTTCATGCGGTCGATTGCTGCGATTGGATTGGTGATGCTGGCTGGCGCGCCCGCGCTGGCCAATGACACATCGGCCGTGCTGACCACGGGTGGACTGGAATTCGTCACCAACCAGGACATCGTGATGGAGAGCGAGGAGCTGTTCATCTCGAAGGAAGAGATCCGCGTGATCTACCAGTTCCGCAACACGGGCGACGTGGACCAGAATATTCTCGTCGCCTTTCCCATGCCCGACATCGTGCCCAATTTCTTCTCGCCGGTGGCCTTTCCCATGGGGCCGGACGACAACCTGTTCGAGTTCGAGACCACGCTCAATGGCGAACCGGTCGAAGCCACCCTGCATGAATATGCCTATGCCTTCGGGGTGGATCGCACCAAGCTGATCAAGCAACTGGGCCTGCCGCTTGTGCCGATTACCAGCGCGGCCAGCGAAGCCACGGATGCGCTGGATGACGAGACCACGGCACGGCTGCTGCATCTGGGGCTGGTGGCGCCGGATGAGTATGACGCCGGCGAAGGCTGGGAAAAGCACCATTGGCCAGCATGGACCTACAAGGCCACCTATACCTGGGAGGGCGATTTCCCGGCCGGGGAGACGGTCACCGTCGAGCATCGCTACAAACCCAGTGTCGGCGGCACTGTGGGCGTGAGCTTTCTCAGCGAGCCCTATGAGGACTACGATCCGGCCAAGGAATATGCCGAGAAATACTGCACCGACGAACCGTTTCTCGCTGCCGTACGAAAGACGCTGACCAATCCGGACGAACCGTGGTCGGCCCCCTTCTTCGAAAGCTGGATTTCCTACATCCTCACCACCGGCGGCAATTGGGGCGGCAATGGCATCGGCAAGTTCCGGCTGGTCGTCGACAAGGGGAGCCCGGACAATCTGGTCTCGTTCTGCGGCGAAGGCGTCAGGAAGATCGGACCAACGACCTTCGAGATGGTCAAGGAGGACTTCTGGCCAGACCGGGAACTGGAGATTCTGATCCTTGAGCGGCAGCCGATCCAATAGTGGCACGACCAGGCGAGTAATGACTGATTTGTTGAACATCCGCCCCGCCACCGCCGCAGATGCCGGCCTCATCATCCAACTGATCGCTGCGCTGGCGGAGTATGAGAAGCTGGGCCACGAGGCCAAGGCGAGCGAGGCCGATATCGTGCGCGACGTGTTCGGCGCCGATCCCAAGGTGTTCTGCGAAATCGCCGAGTGGGCAGGCAAGCCGGCGGGCTTCACGCTCTGGTTCTATACCTATTCCACCTTCCAGGGCCGGCATGGCATCTGGCTTGAGGACCTGTTCGTCGATCCGGCCCTGCGCGGGAAGGGGATCGGCAAGGCATTGCTGGTCAATCTGGCGCGGCGCTGCGTGGCCGAGGGGCTGGGGCGCTTTGAATGGTGGGTGCTCGACTGGAACGAACCCTCGATCAACTTCTACAAGTCGCAGGGCGGCGTGATGCAGGATGAATGGACCAAGGTGCGCGTCGAGGGCGAGGCACTGCTGAAACTGGGTGCGCCATGACCGTCAAGATAGCCATGATTGCCGGCGTGGCCGAGAACGGCGTGATCGGCAGCGACCAAACCATTCCCTGGCGCGTGCCGTCCGACATGGCCTTTTTTAGGCAGACCACGCTGGGCAAGCCCATCGTGATGGGCCGCAAGCAATTTGAGACGGTCGGCAAGCCCCTTCCGGGGCGGACCAATATCGTCATAACGCGCCAGCAGCACTACCAGCCCGACGGCGTCCTGGTGGTCCACGATATCGATGCAGCCCTCGCACAGGCCCGGCAGATCGCCGAAGCCGACGGCGTTGACGAAATCATGATCATCGGCGGGGGCGAGCTTTACGCGCAGCTGATGGGCCGGGCGGACCGGCTCTACATCACTCATATCGATCTGTCCCCAGCGGGAGACGTGCGGTTCCCGGCCATTGCTCCGGAACAATGGACGGTCGTCGACCTGCCCGAAGTGGCGCCGTCGCCCCGGGATGAGGCGAGCTACCGCGTCAAAGTGTACGAGCGCCGGGGCGACGCGGCGCATTGATCGCGCCGAGTGCTTGCCTATATAAGTCCCCATGAAACAAAATATCCGAAAGGGACGCGATGCCGTGGGAGAATAACGGAGGCGGGGGTGGCCGCAACAATAGTGGCGGTCCCTGGGGTCAGGCGCCAGGTGGCGGCGGTGGCCCGCGTCGGCCAGGCGGCGGCAATACGCCCAATCTGGAAGATATTCTCAACCGCGGTCGCGATCAGTTTCGTGGCGGCATCCCTGGCGGTCGCTGGGCGCTGGTGGGTGGCGTGCTCGCCCTCATCGCATTCTGGGGCCTGAATTCGATCTATACGGTCGATCCGCAGGAAGTTGGCGTCGAGCTGCGCTTTGGTGCGCCCAAGCCCGAACTGTCCATGCCGGGCCTGCATTTCCACCTGTGGCCGATCGAGACCGTCGAGCGCGTCACGGTGACCGTCAACCAGACGACGATCGGATCGCCGGCAGCGGCGGGCACTCGCACCACCGGCGATGACGGCCTGATGCTCTCGGGCGACCAGAACATCGTCGACGTGCGCTTCTCGGTGTTCTGGGCTGTCGCCAATCCCGTCGAATATCTCTTCAACGTCCGCGACCCGGAAGACATGGTGCGCAACGCTGCGGAAAGCGCGATGCGTGAAGTTGTCGGTCGCCGGCCTGCCAATGACGTGTTCCGCGACGACCAGGCGGGCATCGAAGCGCAGGTCCAGGAGATCACCCAGACCATTCTCGACAGCTATGGCCTCGGCGTTGCCGTCAGCCAGATTTCCATCGAAGGCGCAGCGCCGCCGGCCGAAGTGGCCGATGCCTTCAACGAAGTGCAGCGTGCCGAGCAGGACGAGGACCGCGTGCAGGAAGAAGCCCGCTCCTATGCCAATACGCTGCTGGGCGACGCCCGCGGTCGTGCAGCGGCCCTGCGCGAAGACGCAGCCGCCTACACCAACCGCGTGGTGCAGGAAGCAACCGGTGAGGCCGAGCGCTTCAACGCCATCTATGCCGAATATGTCAACGCCCCCGAAGTGACCCGCAAGCGCCTGTTCCTGGAAACCATGGAAGAAGTGCTCGGCGGCTCCGAGAAAGTGCTGATCGAGAACGGCGCCAATGGCCAGGGAGTCATTCCCTACCTGCCGCTGCCCGAATTGCGCCCCGGCGCATCGACCACCACGACGACGGGGAACTAAGCCATGAACAATCGTCTGATCATCATTGGCGTCGTCGTTCTCGCCGCTCTCTACATCTTCTTCTCGACCATCTACGTGGTCAACGAGCGCGACCAGGCCATCGTCACCCGCTTCGGCCAGATCACCGATGTGCGGACCGAGCCGGGCATCTATTTCAAGATCCCGACCGATATCGTCGACAGCGTGCAGATCATCGAAGATCGTCTGCTGCGCCAGGACATCAGCGACCTGCGCGTGCAGGTTTCCGGTGGCGCCTTCTACGAAGTGGACGCCTTCCTCACCTACCGCATCACCGACGCGCGCCTGTTCCGTGAACGCGCCCAAGGTCAGCTGGCTGTGGTCGAGGATCGTATCGCGACCCGCTTTGCCGCCGTGCTGCGCCAGGTCTATGGTCTGCGCGAATTCAACGCCGCTCTCTCCGAGCAGCGTCCCGAGATGATGCTGGAAGCACGCGACCTTATCCGTCCGGACGTCGAGCAGCTCGGCATCGAAGTCATCGACGTGCGTATCCTGCGCACCGACCTTGCCGCCGATGTTTTCGAGCGCACCTATGAGCGTATGCGGGCCGAGCGCCTGGCCGAGGCCGCCCTGCTGCGCGCCCGTGGTCAGGAACAGGCCCAGAGCCTGCGCGCCATTGCCGATCGTCAGGCTGTGGAAATCGTGGCGGCGGCAACCCGTGACGCGGAAATCATCCGTGGTACCGGCGACGCCGAGCGTAACCGGCTGTTCGCGGCTGCCTATGGCCAGGATGCGGAATTCTTCGAGTTCTATCGCTCGATGGAAGCCTATCGCACCGCACTGACCGGCACCGGAACCACCATGGTTCTGTCGCCTGACAGCGAGTTCTTCCGCTACTTTGGCTCGAACGGCTCGATCCCGGAGGCCAATACCAGTCTGGCTACGCCTATCCGGCCGACGGCGACCCCGATCACCGCGCCGGCCACCGATGAGCCGGCCCTGGATGGCCTGGGCATCGAGGAAGTGACCGTTCCCAGCATCACGCTGGAGGATGGCTCGGAGCTCTCGCCGACCGTCGGCACCGATGTCCCGGCGCCTGTCGAAGAGCCCGCGGCAGCTCCGGCGCAATAGCGCCGGATGGCATGAAAACGAAAGCCGGCGCGCAGCGCCGGCTTTTTTGATTCCGCTCTCTTGAGGCGAAGAGCCTAGCGCACGATCTCTTCGTCGCTATAACCCTGCAGATAGAGCAGGGCCGTTAGGTCGCCATGGTCGATGCGAATGCCGGCCTCGGCCGCAACGGCAGGCTTGGCATGCAGCGCGACGCCGAAGCCGGCATTGCGGATCATGTCGAGGTCGTTGGCGCCATCCCCGACGGCGATGGTCTGGCTCAGCGGCACATTGCGTTCGGCGGCCAGGGCGAGCAGGCGCTCTCGCTTGGTGTTCTTGTCGACGATGGGCTTGGCCACGGTGCCGGTCAGCGCCTCGCCATCGAATTCGAGCACATTGGCGATGGCTTCGTGAAAGCCGATGCGCTTGGCGAAATAGTCGGCAAAGAAGGTGAAGCCGCCCGAGACCAGCGAGGTATAGGCGCCATATTCCTTCATGGTCTGGACCAGGGCCCGCCCGCCGGGTGCGAGGGTGATCTGCTCGCGGCGGACTTCCTCGATCACCTTGCGTTCCAGCCCTTTGAGCAGGGCGACGCGGGTGTCTAGCGCCTGGGCGAAATCGAGCTCGCCGCGCATGGCGCGGTCGGTAATGTCGGCAACCTGGTCCTTGATGCCAAGGGCGGCAGCGAGTTCATCGATGCATTCCTCGTTGATCATGGTGGAATCCATGTCGGCGATGAGGATTTGCTTGCGGCGGTTTTCGCTGGGCAGCAGGGCGGCATCGACGCGGTGGCTGCCGATCACCTCGCGGGCCACGGCCAGTGCATCGGTTGACTTCGGCTCGATGATCTCGCAGGCAATGGAATGGTCGAGCCAGTTGAGCTCGCCGCCCGTCTGCTTGAGAACGGCCGCGGCCAGGGCCGGGTCGAGTTCGGAATCGATTGGATTGGCGATGAGGCAGAGGACGGGCATGGGGACTTTTCAAAGGAGGAATGCGTGACAGGCCGCAGGCGCGCCGTCCTGATAGCGGGTCCGACTGCCAGCGGCAAGTCGGCGCTGGCGCTTGGCCTGGCGCAGGCCGGGGATGGCGTGGTGATCAATGCCGATGCCATGCAGATTTACGATACATTGCAGGTGGTTACGGCCCGGCCGAGCGAGGCGGACATGGCGCTGGCCGAGCATCGGCTTTATGGCACGGTGCCGGCTGCGGTGCGGTTTTCGACGGGGCAGTGGCTGACTGCGGTGCGCGCGGTCATCGAGAGTGTCGACCCGGCGCGACCGCTGATTTTCGTTGGCGGAACAGGGCTTTATTTCGATGCGCTGCTAAACGGATTCGCGGATATTCCGGAGGTGCCGGCTGCGCTGGCGCTTGAAGTTCAACAAGAGATTCAAGCACTTGACGGTGAGCAGCGGCTGGCGCTGCTGCGCCGGGAGGACCCGGTGGCGGCGGCGCGCCTCAAGGTGGCAGACCCGCAGCGGCTGACCCGGGCACTGGCGGTCAAGCGGGCCACGGGCCGTACGCTTTCCAGCTTCCAGCAAGAATTGTCTGCCAGCATGCTGGCGGATTTCTTGTCGATTGATCGCATGGTGCTGGACCCCGACCGGAATGTGCTGCGCGCGCGCATCGCTGACCGGTTCGAACAGATGTTTGCCGGCGGCGCGGTGGAAGAAGTGAGGGCGCTGCGTGCGCTCAACCTCGATCCGTCGCTTCCCGTGATGAAGGCTATCGGGGTGCGCGAAATCGGCGACTGGCTCGATGGCGTCATCGGGCGCGACGAGGCGATCGCACTGGCGACGATTGCCACCCAGCAATATGCCAAGCGGCAGCGTACCTGGTTCCGCAACCGGTTCGGCGACTGGCCGCGCCGGGCCGCCTAGCGGGGGCGCAGCAGGCCCAGGCGCTCGCGCATGGCGAAGCGGATCACCAGCACGACGGCAACGAAGGCCAGCCCTGCGGCCAGCCCGATCCAGATGCCGACACCGCGCCAGCCGACGACAAAGCCGAGGATATAGGCAATCGGCAAGCCTACGGCCCAGTAGCCGAGGATGGCGAGGACCATGGGGATCTTGGTGTCGCTGAGGCCGCGCAAGGCATGGGCCGCCACGACCTGCGCGCCGTCCACGAGCTGGAACACGCCGGCGACCACGAGGAAGGTGGCCGCCAAAGCCAGTGCATTGGCGTTTTCCGGCAGGCGCGGATCGAGGAACCAGGTCACGATGGTGGGGCCGGCCGTGAGGAACAGCACGCAGGAAAAAGCCATGAAGCCGGTGCCGAGCACAAAGGCGGTCCAGCCCGCCTTGCGGATGCCTTCAGGATCACTGCGGCCATAGGCCATGCCGACGCGCACCGTGGCGGCAATGCCGAGGCCAAGGGGCACCATGAAGGCCATGGAGGCGCATTGCAGGGCGACGGCATGGGCCGCCACCTCGTCGGTTCCCAACAGCCCCATCAGCAGTGCCGCGGCAGTGAAGAGCCCCACTTCGGCCAGCACTGTGAGCCCGATCGGCGTGCCGATGCGGAAGATTTCACGGAAACGCACCCAGTCCGGCTTCCAGAAGCGCATCAGCACGTAGAAGCGCTTGAAGCGGCGGTGGCGCAGCACATAGGCCAGCATCAGGCCGAACATGAGCATGTTGGACAGCACGGTCGCAAGGGCGGCGCCGCGCAACTCGAGCCGCGGCATGCCGAAATTGCCGAACATCAATGCGTAATTGGCCAGCGCATTGACGATGACGCCGCCAATGGTGATCAGCAGGATGACGCGCGTGGCGTCAAAGGCGGAAAGCAGCGAGCGCAGGGCGACCATGGCGAGCGCAGGGAACAGCATCCAGACGCCGATCTGGATATACTGCTCGGACATGATGGCGGTATCCGGATTCTGGCCCAGCACGGCGAAGATCGGACGGATCTGTAGCAGGACCGGCACCATGAGCGTGGCCAGCAGGATGGCCGCCCACATGCCCTGGCGCACGATGCGCCGGACAGCCCTGATATCGCGCGCGCCGCGGGCCTGGGCCACAAGGGGCGCCACGGCGCCGACAATGCCGATGCCGCCCACGAAGAAGGGCATCAGGAAGGTGGTCGCCAGCGTGCCGGCGGCCAGGTGGCTCGGGCCGAGCCAGCCGAGCATGATGACATCGGTTGCGGTCAGGGCGTTCTGGGCCAGCTGCGCGATGACCAGCGGCCAGGCCAGCGCGAAGGTCGCGCGCAGCTCGGCGCCCCAGCCGCCCCGTGCGGGCGCGGAATTGACGGCGGCGCCGGGCGCAACCGTGACTTGCTCGCTCATGTCAAAATGTCCTACTCGCGGGGCATTGCTCTAAAGGAAACCGCCCAATAGCGGAAGAGGGCGGCACAAGGAGCGGGAAGATGGCTGGCGAACAAGACGGGATGGGACGGCTGGTTCTGGGCATTGCCGGGCTGGTCGGGGCCGTGGGTGTGGCTAGCGCCGCAGCCGCATCGCATGACGGCAATTCGCGCAACCTGGCGGCCATTGCCGCCATCTGCCTGGCCCATGGTCCCGCCCTCCTGGCGCTCGCGCTGGCGGGGCGGGGGCGGGTGCTCAGCCTTGCCGCGCTCCTGCTCGCAGCAGGCACGGTAGTGTTCGCCGGCGACCTGGGCATGCGCGAATGGCTGGGGCATGGCCTCTTCCCCGGTGCGGCGCCACTGGGCGGCGCCGGCATGATCGGCGGGTGGCTGGTCATCGTCGCCGGGGCGCTGTTCCGCCGCGCCGGTTAGCTGCCTAAAATTTTGTTAAATTGCGCCGGGAACCAATGTCGCAACAGCGCATTCTTGCCCTCGATAGTTCTGGAGGGTTTTCCATGCATAAGATTTTGATCATCGCCGCGACGTGCCTGTCTCTTGCTGCCTGCACCACCACCCAGCAGGGTGCCGTGGTCGGTGGCGTTGGTGGTGCCGTCATTGGTGCCAGCGCGACTGGCGGCAGCCTGCTCGGTACGGCAGTCGGCGCCGGCGTCGGCACTGTGGTTGGCGCGGCAGCCGGCGAAGTGCTCGGCCGCTCGTCGAACAACCCCGACATCTGCATCTACGAGCGCCGCGACGGCACCCGTTATCGCGATACTTGCCCGCGCGGCTAAAGAAAGTTGCAGCATCGCCCCATGCTGCAGGCGCCGTAAGGCGTCGGAGCACCCGGTTCGGATTCATTTCCGAATCGGGTGCTTTTCATTGACCAGTGAAATCGCCTTGAATTTTGGACGGCTAGCGGACATATTTTCGGTCCTACGACCACTATCTCGCGCTATCTGATCGACCGGCAGAAGCCGGGAACTTGGCTACCTGCTGATCGGTGAATCGTTTAGGCCGGGCTCCAAAAGGCCCGTTTTCAACCCTGACCGCTTCGGCGGTGTCCACTAGCGAGGACCAATTCCTATGGCTGCCATCACCGGTACCGTAAAATTCTTCAACACCACCAAGGGCTTTGGTTTCATTTCGCCCGACAATGGCGAGAAGGATGCCTTCGTGCATATCTCGGCTGTCCAGCGTTCGGGCCTGCAGGGCCTCTACGAGGGCGACAAGGTGACCTATGAGCTCGAGACCGGCCGCGACGGCAAGGTTTCGGCCACCAACCTGACCCTGCTCAGCTAAGCGCGACACACAGCGTATCCGAAGGGCCCCATGGGGCCCTTTTTTGTTGGCTTATGCACAGGCCCCGCCGGACCAATCGACAGCGGCGCGGCCGGCATGCGATTGTGCCGCCCGATCAAACAATCGGAGACCCGCCATGCTGCGCGAGTTCTTGAGCAACTGGAGCCCCAGGGTTGCGACGACGCCGGGTATGCGGCAGTCCGGCGCCTTGCCCTATTCGGTCATCGATGGCCGCGTGGTCTTCCTGTTGATCACATCGCGGCGCACCGGGCGCTGGATCTTTCCCAAGGGCGATATCGAGCCGGGCATGACGCCATGGGAGAGCGCGGCGGTCGAGGCGATGGAAGAGGCCGGGGTCAGCGGCGAGATCGCCGTCGAGCCCATTGGCAGCTACCGCTCCAGCGCCAGCGTGGACGGTTCGAGCCTGGTCGATGTCGACCTCTACCCGCTCAAAGTGGTGTCCCAGCTCGATGTCTGGAAGGAAATGGACCAGCGGCTGCGGCACTGGGCGGTGCTGCCCGAAGCGCGGCGGCTGCTCAATGATACCGCGCTGTCGCGGCTCGCGGTTAAGCTGCAGGGACAGTTGCGCGGCCCGCGCCAGACCCGCTGACGGCGCCGGCGTTTCAGGCGCCGATCACCAGATCAAGGATCCAGAACAGAGCCGCCGCCACGACGGCGGAGGCCGGAACAGTGATGATCCAGGCTGCGGCAATGCTGGTCACGTGCTGACGGCGGACCAGCTTGCGCCGTTCGCTTTTGCGCTCCTTGGACAGGGCGTCTTCGGGGGTGGCGTTGAGCGCGGCCGGATCGACATGGCGGGCGTGAACGGGCACGGCGGTGAAATCCAGATCCTTGCGCGAATAGTATTCACGCAGGAAGCCCACGCCGAAAATGCCGCCGACGGCGATATGTGTGGATGAGACCGGCAGGCCCAGCGCCGAAGCCACCAGCACCGTGACAGCGGCTGCCAGCGCCACGCAATAGGCGCGTACTTCATTGAGCTTGGTGATCTGCTCGCCCACGGTGCGGATGAGGCGCGGCCCGAACAGGGCCAGGCCCAGCGAGATGCCGATCGCGCCGATGGCCAGCACCCAGAAGGGCAGGGTAATGCCCGCCGCCGCCGACTCCCCCGACTGCAGGGTGGTGACGATGGCGGCGAAAGGTCCGACCGCGTTGGCCACGTCGTTGGCGCCATGGGCGAAGGAGAGCAGGGCGGCGGCCACCACCAGCGGCAGCCGGAACAGGGCCGCGACATGCTTCTTGCGGTTTTCCATGCCGATGGACTGGCGACGCACCAGCGGCATGGCGCCCAGCCAGCCGAGCAGGGCAAAGGTGACCCCGAGCGCAAGCACGACATGCAGTTCGGGCTTCCACACACGGCTCAGGCCCTTGGTGGCGATATACATGGCGAAGATGCCGGTCATTGCCGCGACCAGCACGGGCACCCAGATCCGCGCGGCGGAGACCTTGTCGATGCGGTCGATGATGGTGTGCTTGATGAAGGAGAGCAGCAATGCTGCGATTGCGCCGCCCAGCACCGGGGAAATGACCCAGCTGGCAGCGATGGTGCCGATGGTCGGCCAGGCCACGCTGCCCCAGCCAGCCGCGGCTATGCCGGCGCCCAGCACGCCGCCGACGACGGCGTGGGTGGTGGAGACCGGGGCGCCGAGATAGGTGGCCAGGTTGACCCAGAGCGCGGATGCCAGCAGCGCCGCCATCATCAGCAGCACGAAGCGTTCGGCCTCGATGGCTTCGCCGGTGAGCAGGTCGCGCGCCACGGTGTTGACCACGTCACCGCCCGCCAGCAGCGCGCCGGCCGCCTCGAAAATGGCGGCGATGACCAGGGCGCCGCCCATGGTCAGGGCGCGCGAGCCAACGGCCGGACCCATATTGTTGGCCACGTCATTGGCGCCGACATTGATCGCCATATAGCCGGCGATCGCCGCGGCGATGACCACGAGGTAGCTCATCGGGCCGTCAGTGACGACAAAGCTGGCCCAGACTGCCGCAAGCAGCAGGAAGACCAGCGCAAGCCCGGGGGCCGCTATCGAGCGGGCGAGATCATGGGTGGCGTTTTCCAACCCCGACACACGCTGCAGGTCCTTGTCGAGGGCGCTCTTGGCCATGTGTCATCAAACCGTCACAAAACTCACCTTCTGCGCCAATAGCATTGTCTGTCGCATTGGCCACGTCTTTTGCGTGTCCGGGGGCATTGCTCCACGGATTTTGGCGCCAGCGGCGGTAACTTGGGCCTTGCGGGTCATCAACAACCGCGGCGAGGTCCGCCGCCCCTTGACACCTTTGCGGTCTTGCACCTATCAATGCGGCCACAATTTCATGGAGAGGTCCCGTGCGGGCACTCATTCTCGTAGTAGGCAGGCGCATCGGCAACGTGGGATAAAATCCCGCGCGATAGCTGGTGCGCCGAAAACAGGTCCCGAACGGGGCCTTTTTTATTGCCCGGTTTTCGCCGCTACGAGACTGGGCCAGATCAAGTGGACTGAGGAAGGAACTCACGATGGCCGAACAAATGACCGGCGCTGAAATGGTTATACAGGCGCTGACCGACCACGGGGTCGAGCATGTCTTCGGCTATCCCGGCGGCGCGGCCCTGCCGATCTATGATGCAATGTTCCAGCAGGATGCGGTGCAGCATATCCTGGTGCGGCACGAGCAGGGCGCAACACATATGGCCGAGGGCTATGCGCGTTCGACCGGCAAGCCGGGCGTGGTTCTCGTCACCTCCGGTCCCGGGGCCACCAATGCGGTGACCGGCCTCACCGATGCGCTGATGGATTCCATCCCGCTGATCTGCATCACCGCGCAGGTGCCGACCACGCTGATCGGCTCGGACGCGTTCCAGGAATGCGACACGGTCGGCATCACCCGCAGCTGCACCAAGTACAATTACCTGGTCAAGCGCGTGGAAGACCTGCCGCGCATCATGCATGAGGCCTTCCTCATCGCCACGACTGGCCGTCCGGGTCCGGTGGTCATCGACATCCCCAAGGATGTGCAGTTCGCGCTGGGCGACTACTACAAGCCCGACCTCGATACGCTGCGCCACCAGAGCTACCGGCCACAGCTGGACGGCGACGCCGCAGCGATCGAAGCGGCAGTCGACCTCATGCTCAAGGCCGAGCGCCCGATCTTCTATACCGGCGGCGGCGTCATCAATGCCGGGCCCGACGCTTCCGAGCATCTGCGCGAGCTGGCGGAGCTGACCGGCTTTCCGGTGACCTCGACCCTGATGGGCCTGGGCGCCTTCCCGGCGTCCAATCCGCAGTGGCTGGGCATGCTGGGCATGCACGGCACCTACGAGGCGAACCTGGCGATGCATGACTGCGACGTCATGATCAATATCGGTGCGCGGTTCGATGACCGCATCACCGGCCGGATCGACGCCTTCTCGCCCAATAGCCGCAAGATCCATGTCGATATCGATCCCAGCTCGATCAACAAGGTCGTGCGCGTCGACGTGCCGATCATCGGCGATTGCGAGCGGGTGCTGTCGGAAATGGTTCGCGTCTGGCGCAGCCGGACCAACCAGCCGCGTACCGAGGCGATCGGCGCTTGGTGGAAGCAGATCGGCACATGGCGGGCCGTCAACTCGCTCGGCTTCAAGAATTCGGACACCATCATCAAGCCGCAGCATGCCATCCAGCGGCTCTATGAGGCGACCCGCAAGCAGGGCAAGGAAGTCTACATCACCACCGAAGTGGGCCAGCACCAGATGTGGGCGGCGCAGCACTTCCACTTCGACCAGCCCAACCGCTGGATGACCTCTGGTGGCCTGGGCACGATGGGCTATGGCCTGCCGGCCGCCGTGGGCGTGCAGGTGGCCCATCCCGATGCGCTGGTGATCGACATTGCCGGCGAGGCCAGCGTGCAGATGACGATGCAGGAGCTGTCGACGGCGGTGCAGTATCGCCTGCCGATCAAGATCTTCATCCTCAACAACGAGCGCATGGGCATGGTGCGGCAGTGGCAGGACCTGCTGCATGGGTCGCGCTACGCCCATTCCTATTCGGAATCGCTGCCCGACTTCGTCAAGCTGGCGGAAGCCTATGGCGGCAAGGGCATCCGCTGCTCGAACCCGGCCGAACTCGACGCGGCCATTGCCGAGATGCTCGACTATGACGGCCCGGTGCTGTTCGACGTCATCGTCGAAAAGGACGAGAACTGCCTGCCCATGATCCCCTCGGGCAAGCCGCATAACGAGATCATCCTGCCCGATACGGCCAATATCGGCGACATCATCGACGAGAAGGGACGGCAGCTCGTCTAGGGCGCTGCGGAGGACACCATCATGAACGCACATCTGCAGCCGACCGGTTCGGCCTATTTCATCACCAAGGATACCCAGGAAACCGAGCGGCATACGCTTTCGGTGCTGGTCGACAACGAGCCGGGCATTCTCGCCCGCGTCGTCGGCCTGTTCTCGGCGCGCGGCTACAATATCGAAAGCCTGACCGTCAGCGAGACCGAACACGGGCGGCGACTTAGTCGCATCACCGTTGTCGTCATCGCCACGCCCAAGGTGCTGGTGCAGATCAAGCTGCAGCTCGAGCGGCTGGTGCCGGTGCACAAGGTGCATGACCTGACGGCCGAGGGCGCGTCGCTGGAGCGTGAGCTGGCGCTGATCAAGGTGGCCGGCTCGGGCGACCATCGCGCCGAGACGCTGCGGCTGGCCGATGCCTTCCGCGCACAGATCGTCGACGCATCGGTCGAGAGCTTCGTGTTCGAGATCACCGGCAAGCCGGCCAAGATCGACAGCTTCATCGCCCTGATGCAGCCGCTGGGGCTGGTCGAGGTGGTGCGCACCGGGCTGGCTGCGATCTCGCGTGGTCCACAGGGCATGTGACCGGCCAAAAGCTGATCGCTGCCATCACAAGGTTCGATTGGGCGGCTCGCCCAGTCTGGTATAGAGCAGGGACATCTTTCGCCGAGTCCTGTCCATGACCCTGCTTTCCGTCAATCTCAATGCCGTCGCCCAGCTCCGCAACCGGCGCAACCTGCCCTGGCCCAGCGTGGTGGGGCTGGCCAGGGTCGTGCTCGATGCGGGCGCCAGCGGGATTACCGTACATCCGCGACCGGACGAGCGGCATATTCGCCGCACCGACGTGTTCGACCTGGCGGAACTGCTGCGCGACGACTATCCCGCGGCCGAGTTCAATATCGAGGGTTATCCGAGCGAGGACTTCTTCACGCTGGTCGAGGCGGTCAGTCCGGCGCAGGTGACGCTGGTGCCGGACGATCCGGCGCAGGCGACATCCGACCATGGCTGGGATTTCCGCGGCAAGGGCAATTTCCTGACCTCGGTGGTGCAGCGCCTCAAGGCGCCCGGGCGGAGGATTTCGCTGTTCTGCGATCCCGATGCCGGCGTTGACGGGGTCGCGGCGGCCAAGGCGACCGGCGCGGACCGGATCGAGCTTTATACCGGGCCCTATGGCGGCTGCTATGACGATCCCGACCGGGCCGTACGCGAGCTGGCGGCGCTGGCGCATACCGCGCAGGCCGCGCATGCGGCGGGGCTGGGCGTCAATGCCGGGCATGACCTGACGCTGGCCAACCTGCCGGCATTCCAATCGGCGGTGCCGCATGTCGACGAAGTGTCGATCGGGCATGGCATAACGGCAGATGCGCTGCTGATGGGGTTTGCCGAAGCGGTGCGGCAATACCGGGTCGTGCTGGGCAGCTAGCGGGAGAAAGTGGAAGCGCTGGATCGATCCAGCGCTTCTATTGTTTTAGTCGGTGAAGTTGAACTGGCTGAGTTCGCAGACATTGTTGTCGGCGGAAATCACTTCGTCGCCATCTTCGAACACGGCAAGGAAATCATACTTGCAGTAGCCGCTGCCATCATCGATGTTGATCATTACGCTGCTGCCGGATGGAAGGATGTCCTTGCCAAGGATATCTTCCTCCCACGACTTGCTTCCGGTGTTTGACGCATAGAATTCTATGATGTTGTAGGATGAATTGTTGTTGATCTGCACCCGACGATCGAGTGCTGCGGCCTGAACGACCCCGAATGCCAGTACGGCCAAAGCAAAAGCGGCCGATAGCGTCTTCATTTTTTCCCTCATTGCTTGGGATTTGTCCCCATCCAGCAATAGACATGCGGCTCAGAAGTCCGCAACGGGATTCTGGGGCAGGGCGGATTGGATCAGCAGCGTTGAACAGTGCGTTGCCGCGGTGCTCCCAAAGCCCCTCAGTCCTGGGCCAGGCAGCTCATTCAAGGCAAAAAACCTAAGCCCCACCTATGCTTACAGATTTGTGCCCTAGGCAGGTAACTGTCGCCGCACCACAGAAACGTGCCTCCTTGCGAGGATCGTTTACAGGCACATATATCGCCTCAGTTACGATTTGTTACCAAGGAGGGCTCAAATGTCCAAACTCAAGATTGCCGTCATCATCTCGTCCACCCGCCCGACCCGCTTTGGTGAAGTCCCGGCCAAGTGGATCCTCGAAAAGGCCAATGCACGTCCGGAAATCGAGGCCGAAATTGTCGACCTGCGCGACTTCGACCTGCCGTTCTTCGACGAAATGGCCTCGAACGCCTGGATGCCGTCGTCCAACCCCAATGCCGTCAAGTGGCAGAACAAGGTCGGCGAATTCGACGGCTTCATCTTCGTGACCGCCGAATATAACCGCGCCATCACCGGCGCGCTGAAGAACGCGCTCGATCAGGCCTATGTCGAGTGGAACAAGAAGGCGTTTGGCGCCGTCGGTTACGGTACTGTGGGTGGCGCTCGTGCAGTCGAGAACCTGCGCACGATCGGCATCGAGCTGCAGATGGTCTCGACCCGCTCGGCCGTTCACATTGCCGGTGCTGATTTTATGTCCGTCCATCCCGGCTTTGGCGGCACCAAGTCGCTGAACGACCTGGAAGCCTCGATCGGCAACTCGGCCAAGGACATGCTGGACCAGCTGATCTGGTGGGGCCATGCCACCAAGGCTGCCCGTCAGGAAGAGGCCGCAGTGGCCGAAGCCGCCGAATAAAGCTCCGAAGACCTCCAAAGCTTCGTTTACCGGCAAGGGTCGCTCCGAAAGGGCGGCCCTTGTTGGCTTTGCCCATTGTGGCCGCAAGGTGTTGTGTGTGACGATTGCCGGGTGTATAGCGGCCCCCGCCTTCGACCAAGAGAGCACAAGGTTTATGACGCAGACGAACCCAGCCGGCGCATCTCCCGCCGGAGTCGATGCGAGCGACCACACCAGCCACTCACATTCCGCAAAAGACCTGCCCCTGCTGATCATGGGCGCCATCGGCGTGGTCTATGGCGACATTGGTACGAGCCCGATCTACGCCTTCCGGCAGGCCATGCAGGTCCGCCCGGGCGCGGCGGCAACGAGCTCCGAAGTGCTGGGATTGCTGTCGCTGATCGTCTGGGCCCTGACCCTGACGGTTGCTGTCAAATATGTGTTCTTCGTCACCCGCGCCGACAATAATGGCGAAGGTGGCACGCTCTCCCTCATGGCGCTGGCCCGCAAGACCTTCACCAATCCACCGATCTGGATCACCGTGCTTGGCGTGATCGGGGCGGCCATGTTCTTTGGCGACGCCATCATCACGCCTGCCATCTCGGTGCTGTCGGCGGTCGAAGGCGTGCAACTGGTAACGCCGGGCATGGCACGCTGGGTGGTGCCGATCACCCTGGTGATTATCCTGGGCATCTTCTTCGTGCAGCGCTTCGGCACGGCCAAGGTATCGATCGTGTTCGGACCGATCACCGCCATCTGGTTCCTGGTCCTGGGGTTTTCGGGCCTCGTCCACATCATCGATTATCCAGCCGTGCTGTGGGCGCTCAATCCCTATCTGGGCATCGAGTTTCTGGTGACGCATTTCGGCATCGCCTTCGTCGTCGTCGGCGCCATCTTCCTGGCGGTGACGGGCGCTGAAGCGCTCTATGTCGATCTCGGCCATTTCGGCCGCAAGCCGATCGTGCTGGCCTGGTTCGGCCTGGTCTTTCCATGCCTCTTGCTCAACTATTTCGGGCAGGGCGCCTTCGTGCTCGAAGTGGGCGTGCACAACGTACAGAGCCCGTTCTTCGAAATGCAGCCGGAATGGGCGCTGCTGCCGTTTGTCGGCCTCGCCACCATGGCGACCATCATCGCCAGCCAGGCGGTTATTTCAGGCACCTATAGCCTCACCCAGCAGGCCATCGCGCTCAACATGCTGCCGCGCATGGTGGTGGAGCATACGTCCGAGACCCAGAGCGGCCAGGTCTACATGCCGCAGATCAACACCATGCTCATGCTGGGCGTGCTGGTCCTGGTGGTCTCCTTCGGCAGTTCAGAGGCGCTTTCAAACGCCTATGGCATTGCCGTCTCGGGCGTGATGATCGTTACCCTGTCGCTGCTGGTCGTGGTGATGTGGCGCAACTGGAAGTGGCATCCGGCCGCAGTCATCGCCTTCGGGCTCATGTTCCTGTTGATCGACGGCGGCTTCTTTGCGGCCAATGTGGCCAAGCTGTTCCAGGGCGGATGGGTGCCGGCCGCGGTTGCGCTGGTGGTATCCCTGATCATGTGGAGCTGGATGGCTGGCCGGCGCCGGCTTGCCGAAAAGACCCGTCGCGACGAGGTGCCGCTGCAATTCCTGGTCGACAACCTGGCCAAGAAAAAGCCCATGCTGGTTCCCGGTACGGCTGTGTTCCTCACCAGCGACATCGAGGGCGCGCCGACGGCGCTGCTGCACAGCCTCAAGCACTACAAGGTGCTGCATGAGCAGAATGTGATCCTGACCGTCCGCACCTCGGCCTCGCCGCGTGTGCCGGACGACGAGAAGGTCACCATCGATGCCTATAACGAGCTGTTCAGCCGGGTGGTCGTGACCTTCGGCTATATGGAGAGCCCCAATATTCCCAAGGCGCTGGTGCTGGCCCGCAAGCTGGGCTGGAAGTTCGACATCATGTCGACTTCCTTCTTCCTGTCGCGGCGCTCATTGAAGCCGGGCCCCAAAGCGGGCAGCCCGCTGCGTTACTGGCAGGACCGGCTGTTTACCCGGCTCGCCAAGAATGCCAGCGACGCGACGGAGTATTTCCATATTCCGACCGGCCGCGTCGTGGAAATCGGGACGCAGGTGGTGCTTTGACCGCCACTCGACCATAGGTCTCGTGGCCTTCTAGTTCAAATCGCTCCACTGGAGCGATTTGCCCCTTCGGGTCGCGGCGAAGCTACTTCACCATGTCGGGGCAGACATAGGGCACTTCGGCGGTCACGAAGCGCTGCTCCAGAACATCGCTGCCGAGCTTCAGGCTGAGCACCAGCTCGGTGGGGCTGAGGCTGGTGATGTCGGCATTGATGGTCATGCCATCCTCGTCCCAGCTGATGGCGCTGTCCGAGACCTGCTGCCACTTCGAGAGCCGGTAGGTTTCCCAGCAGCTGTCGCTGACCAGCGTGCCATCGCCGAGAAAGATCTGCATGGGGCCAGGCTGGTCCGGATCGGCATCGGCGCGGATCCAGACCTTGTTGAGCAGCGGATTTGCCGTCTCGTCGCCCGTTTCGGCTGCGTCGGTGGCTTCCTGCGCATTGGCGGGCAGGGTGACACAGGTGCCGACGCCCCAAACACTCATGAGGGCGAGGATTGCGGCCTTGGTATCCATGAAACGACTCCCTGTTCACCGCTCATCTGGTGACTCTTTAAAGATGCGCAAGAGTGGGGGAGCAATCGCGGCAAATTTGCGTTGCCGCGAAGGTGTTTCGGGGAAGTTGCGTTACCGATTTATGACGCTGCGTAGCCCCGCAGGCCCAGCGAGCGGTCGCGGCTAGCCACCCGGTCGGTCTGGACCGGCCAGAGGTCATAATCGGTGCCGCCCAGTTCGTGATAGGCATGCACAGCCCAGTTGGGGTCGTCCAGTGCGCCGCGGGCCAGGGCGATGAAATCGGCCTCGCCATTGGCCAGGATGGCCTCGGCGCCGTGGATGTCGCCCAATAGGCCAACGGCCATGGTGGGGATATCTGCGCCGTCGCGCACGGCCTTGGCAAAGGGGACCTGGTAGTTCGAGACGGCGTTGATCTTGGCGCCGTCAAAGCCGCCGCTCGAGCAATCGATGGCGTCCACGCCCAGCGCCTTGAGCTCACGCGACAGCACGACGCTGTCTTCGACCTGCCAGCCATCGGGATGCCAGTCGCTGACCGAGAGGCGCACCAGCAGCGGCTTTTCGGCGGGCCAGACGGCGCGGACGGCGGCGGTGATCTCGAGCACCAGGCGCATGCGGTTCTCGCGGCTGCCGCCATATTGATCGGTGCGGTGATTGGCCAGCGGCGACAGGAACTGGTTGAGCAGGTAGCCGTGGGCAGCGTGGATTTCGACCGTATCGAAGCCGGCGGCGTCGGCGCGTTTCGCCGCGGCGACGAAGGCCTCGATCAGGGCGGCAATGCCGGCGGCATCAAGCGCGGTGGGGGTCTGGAAGCTGTCATCGCTGGGCGAGTGGGCAATGGGGCTGGGCGCGACCGGGGTCCAGTGCTGGTAGCCAACCGCGGCCTTCTCGGCCTCGGACATCCTGGCCGTATCGTTCCAGGAAACGGGAGTCGACGCCTTGCGGCCGGCATGGGCCAGCTGGATGCCGGCGGCGGCGCCCTGGGCGTGCAGGAAATCGACGATGCGGGCGAGCGGGGCGATATGCTCGTCCTTCCACAGGCCCAGATCGGCATAGGAAATGCGGCCCTCGGCGGTAACGCCGGTGGCTTCGAGGATCACCAGGCCAAAGCCGCCAATGGCAAAGCGCCCGAGATGGACCAGATGCCAGTCATTGGCGAAGCCGTCCTGCGCCGAATACTGGCACATTGGGGCGACGACCGCGCGGTTGCGCAGGGTCAGGCCGCGCAGGGTGGTCGGGGTAAACAGCTTGGACATGAAATACTCTTGTCGTTATTCGGCGGGAAGATTGGCGCATAGATGCATCCTTCGCGCTCTATCGGCAAGTGCCGATGATTAAACACTGTGTTGCGGTTGGCACATGTCGCGTGATTGTGAGCCTGGTCGCGGCGCCTTTTCCAAGATGACGGCAGAGTCTAGGGTCGTGCGACTTCAAAGGATTCGCACATGTCCCTGACCCGCCAGCGCTTTCGCGAACTGATCGGCCTCGCCGAACCCGAGGTGGCGCTGGTGTCGCGCCGCGCCGAACCGGCAGGCGACCATGTGGTCGAGCATCTGGTGCTGCGGCTGGGCGATGTCGCGGTGCGCGGCATTCTCACCCGCCCCACCGACCCTGCGGGCCGCCTGCCGGCGATCCTTTATGGCCACTCGCAGGGCGGCGGCTATGCCATCGGCGCGCGGGAACTGCTGGACGGAAGGGAATATCTCGTCGACCCGCTGGGGCCGGCCTTTGCCCGGGCGGGCTATGTGACGCTGTGCATCGACATGCCGGTATTCGGCGAGCGCGCCACGGTCTCCGAGAGCGCCGCGGCAAAGGCGCTGCTGTGGCATGGCCAGTCCCTGTTCGGGCAGATGCTGTCCGACCATGCGGCGGCGCTGACCTATCTCTGCAGTCGCGACGATGTGGATCCGGCGCGCGTCGGCGCCTTCGGCATTTCGATGGGCTGTGTGCTCAGCTACTGGCTGGCCGCCATGGATGAGCGCATTGCGGCAGTGGCCCATCTCTGCTGCTTCGCCGATTTCCGCACCATGATCGAGCTGGGTGCGCATGACGGGCATGGCATCTACCTGACGGTGCCGGGCCTGCTCAGGGAGGCCGACGGGGGCAATATTGCCGCCCTAGTCGCCCCGCGTCCGCAACTGGTGTGCATAGGGGAGGCGGACAGCCTGACGCCGCCTTCCGCGGTGGCGCGGGCCTGGGCCGAACTGGAACCCGCCTATGACGGGGCAGGGGCGCTTCTGCAACTGGTGAGCGAACCCGGCATCGGCCATCGCGAAACGCCGCGCATGCGTGAAGCCACGCTGGCATTTTTCGCCACCCATCTGGCGGGCGCCTGACCCGGGGGCAAGCTGCCACGGGCCCGACTGCGGATCATTAGGATTGTTGGGAGCCGGGTAAGCATCCCTTGATACGATGCGCGTAACGTTGGCCTGCTCGGAATCCGAACCACGGCCGCCACGGCCATCCGAGCGCCGCGATGAGCCCCAGAGGTGAATGCGCTGCGACGGTCGCCAGCCAATGGGCGACGCCGCACTTTAGGTCCAGAAGGTCCAGGCGAAATAGCTGAGCAAGCAATGGCTCAGTTGATTTCCACACGCGTGAAATTCTTATGGTTCGGATTCATGACTTATTCGTCGGTCGCTGTGTAACATATTGAACAATATGGAGAAGAATATGAGTACAACTCTACGCGCAATGGCCTTGGGACTTGTGCTGTTCCTCGTGCCGGGCCTGGCCCTAGCGCAATCCGAGCCCGTTATTCTGACCATTGACGGCGCCATCTCTGGCGGCGTGCCGGTGGACATGACGCGCACCCAGCTCGAAGCGCTCGGGTCGGCGTCGGTCGCCACGAGCACGCCCTGGCATGAAGGCGCCCCGCAGTTCGAGGGCGTACCCATGAGCGCCTTGCTCGAGCATGTGGGTGCGACCGGCGAAGTGGCCGAGGTGCTGGCGCTCAACGATTACCGCACCACCATCCCGGTCAGCGACTTCATGGACTACCCGGTCATCCTGGCGCTCAAACAGGATGGGGAATACATGTCGGTACGCAACAAAGGCCCCCTGTTCATCATTTATCCATTCGATGAGTTCGATGAATTGCAGGCCGATATCTATTATTCTCGCTCGGCTTGGCAGGTTCGGCGTATTACCATCAAGTAATTCGAAAGCTGGCCATCCATGTTGCCACTCGCGTGGTTTCGCCAATTGGTGCTCGTGATCGTTGCCGTGCTGGGCATTTCAGCAGTCCTGCACGCACGGGTCGTGCAGGATTCTGCCGATGCGGTCGGCCGGTCCATGCGATTCGACGTGTCCTGGATCGGTGCGCATGGCCGCATCGAGGCGGCGCAACTGGAAGTTCACCTGGCGCGCTATGCGGCCCTGCGGCTGCCGGCCGACGCGGAGAGTGCCGAGCTCTACTACCAGATCCTGCTCGGGCGCCTGGATTCCTGGGATGTCGGCGGCTATCGGGAATTCCTCGATTCTTCTCCGGCCAACCGGGAGACGTTCGACCGGCTGCGACTGCTCGTGGAGTCGTTCGAGACGGAGTTTTCCGACCTGTCGCAGGTGGAATCGCTGCCCGGGCTGCTCGAGGCCTGGCGCCCGGTGGGGCCGGCGATCGACCAGATCGGCGCCGAGGCGACGACCTCCGCCGTCAGCAAGGCCGCTGAAATTCGCGAGACGCTGACTGAGCGGCAGGCGGTGCAGAACTATCTGGTGGTCACGCTGCTGGGGGCCGGGCTCTTGCTGCTGGTGCTGCTGCTGCTGCAGAATCGCTCCCTGCGGCGCGCCCATGCCGATGCACGCCGAGCCGCGGACAATTTCTCCTATGTCGCGCGGCATGACTCGCTGACGGGCCTGCCCAACCGGAACGCCTTCGTGGCCTACGAGGAAACCGCTGTCCCCAACGGCAAGCAGCTCGCGGTTATTGCCCTCGATCTTGATGGCTTCAAGCTGGTCAATGACACCTGGGGCCATGTGTTCGGGGACAAGCTGCTGGTTCAGGTCGCCCAGCGGCTGGAGGCCGCCATCCGGGGCAAGCCGGGCGCCCTGGTCGCGCGACTGGGCGGCGACGAATTCGTGGTGCTGACCTATCCGCGGACCGCGCGGGAAGCCAAGGGGTTCGCCGAAAAGGTGCTGGCCGACATCACGCGGCCCTATGACATTGATGGCGGCAAGGTGACCATCGGCGCCACGGCGGGGCTTGCCCTGGCCGACGACCAGCGATGGGACGCGATGACGCTGATGGCCGATGCCGACCTGGCCCAGAACGAGGCGAAGGTGAGCAAGAAGGGTTCGGTCGGCCTCTACAACGCCACCCTGCGGCAGGGCGTCGAGCGCCGGCTGCGGCTTGAAAATGCCTTGCGCGACGCCATCGGGCGGGGTGAGATCGTACCGAATTACCAGGTCCAGGTGGATCTGCGCAGCAATGCCATCGTCGGGGTGGAGGCGCTGGCGCGCTGGCAGCATCCGGAGCTGGGCTCGGTGTCGCCCGCCGAGTTCATTCCCATTGCCGAGGCCTCTGGCCAGATCGCCCATATCGGGCGCTACATGATCGAGCAGGCGTGCCGCGATGCCATGCTGTTGCCCGACGATATCCATGTGGCGGTCAACCTTTCGGTCATCCAGATCATGCAGGGCGAGGTGATCGAGACGGTCGAAAATGCGCTGCGGGCCAGCGGCCTGCCGGCGCAACGGCTCAAGCTCGAAGTGACCGAGTCGGTGCTGATGGTGAACCCCAAGCGGGTCATCGAAGTGCTGGAAGGCCTGCGCTCCCGAGGCATTGCCATCGCGCTAGATGACTTCGGCACGGGGTTTTCGTCGCTGTCCTATCTCAGCACGTTTCGCTGGGACGAGCTCAAGATCGACCGCAGCTTCCTGCAGAACCTGGATGAGGATACGCTGGGCCTCGCCATCATCCAGGCCATTCTCGTCATGGCTAAGGAACTGGGCGCCAAGGTCATTGTCGAGGGCATTGAAAGCCCCAAGCAGGTGCAACTGCTGGAGCATACGGGCTGTGATATCGGTCAGGGCTTCCTGTTCGGGCGACCCGAGCCAATCGCGGCGGTGCGCGCCACCATTCTCAAGGATCGCGGATTCGCCCCGCAGCCGGCGGTCGGCACGACGGACCAGGAGACGGCCTGACCCCGTCGGCAGGGCCTCCAAACCAGTATATCTCCCTCTCGCTGCAGTGAATACGCTGACTCCATCTTAAGTCTTTGGCCCGATACTGCATGGCAACTTTGTTGTCCGCAGCGTCCAGCTGGCGGCTGGAGACGTAACGCGCAGCGCAATGAGCGATCGGGTACAGCTAGACCGCACCAAATCCATCGCGACTGGTACTGCCGATGGCCAGAAGGCAGGTCGGCCCGGCCCGGGCGTTCCGGCACGCGCCTGGCGCAACTCCCTTTTGGGCAAGACCACCTCGATCTTCCTGATTGGCGTCGTCTTCGCCTATGCCTTGGGTGCGCTGGTCGGCTGGCAGATGTTCACGACGGCGGCGCTGGAGCAGTGGCGCAATCAGGCCCGGATGAATACCCAGATCGCCAGCGCCACGCTGCGCAACATCTATACCTATATCGCCGTCGACGTGGACGAGACGGGCCACATCAACAGGATCATGACCGACAAGCCGATCGGGGACGATGAATCGGTGCTCTATACCGGCTTCAATCCCGGCGACGTGCTGGCCCTGATCGCCACGCAGACCAAGAACGACGCGTGGATATTCCGCTACGATCAGGGCAGCGGCGCCTTCGAACAGATTGCCGCCACCGCAACAGGCGACGCGGAAATGCTGCCGCCTGATGCGGCCCTGTTTGCGACGGACGGCGCGGCGGGCGACTTTGCCACCGGCCTCACCACCATCGGTGGCGAGCGACACTATGTGGGCCTGCTGCCCATTGTCCGGCCTGGCGGCGAAGTGCTGGGTGCCGTGGTCGCCAGTATCGGCAGCGAGGCGGACCTCAATCGCACGCTCGGTGAACTGCTGCGCAATTCGCTGATTGCGCTGGTCGTCGTGCTGGTGCTGGCTGCCATTGTCGGCACGCTGGTCGCCAATCGGCTGTTCAAGCCGGTGCCGGCGCTGATCCGGGCGACGCTGCGCATTGCCAATGAACAGACCGACATGCCGACCCCGTTCCAGAACCGCCGCGACGAGATCGGCGATCTGGCCGTGGCGATCGAGACCCTGCGCGGGGCGGTGGTCGAGCGCGGTCATCTGCGCGATATCCGCGACATGGCCGTGGAACTGGCCCATATGGCCCATCACGACCCGCTGACCGGACTGCCCAACCGGGCCCTGCTGATGAAGACGCTCGAAGAGGCGGTGGCCGGTCTGGAGACGGGCCAGCGCTTCAACGTGATCATGCTTGATCTCGACCGGTTCAAGTCCATCAACGACACGCTGGGCCATGCCAGTGGCGACAATCTCCTGATCAGCACGGCGCATCGCCTTGTTGCCGTTGTCGGGCCCAGGGATGTCGTCGCCCGGCTGGGTGGCGACGAATTCGCCATCATCCAGACAGTTTCGCGCAATCCGCTGCTGGAAGCCCGCAAGCTCGCGACGCGCCTGCTGGAAGCTGTCGCTTCGGGGATTGTGCTCGATGGGCTTGAACTGGTCGTCGGCACCAGTATCGGCATTGCCTGCGCGCCCATGCATGGCGCCGAAGCTACGCAATTGCTCAAGAAAGCCGATCTGGCGCTCTACCGTTCCAAGGCCACCGGGAGGGGGATCTTCAACTTCTTCCAGGAGGGCATGGACATGGACGTGCAGGACCAACACGCGCTGGAGCTTGACCTGCGGCTGGCCCTGCAAAGGGAAGAATTCGAGCTGCACTACCAGCCCATCGTCAACCTTGCGACCATGGCCACGTGCGGCTTCGAGGCCCTGGTGCGCTGGCGCCACCCGCAGCGCGGTATGGTCCCGCCCGACCAGTTCATCCCCCTCGCCGAGGAGACCGGGATGATCGTGCCGCTGGGCGAGTGGATCCTGGGCCGCGCCTGCAGTGACGCGGCGCTCTGGCCGAAGTGCTATACGCTGGCGGTCAACCTGTCCCCGGCGCAGATCCAGAAGGCGGGCCTCGTCAGCGCGGTCGAGCGTGCGCTCAAGACGTCGGGCCTGCCTGCGGCGCGGCTAGAGCTGGAAGTGACCGAGACGGTTGTCCTCGCCGGCGCGGAGAGCATTGCCACGCTGGGCGCCCTGCGGGCCAGGGGCATTGCCATCGTGCTCGACGACTTCGGCACCGGCTATGCCTCGCTGAGCAACTTGGTGAGCCTGCCCTTCAGCAAGATCAAGATCGACCGCAGCTTCGTTGCCAACCTGACCAGCCAGCAGAACTGCCGCGCCATCGTGGCGGCGATCACCGGCCTGGCGCGTGGCCTCGACGTGGACGTGACCGCCGAGGGTGTCGAAACGGCGGACCAGTTCACCATTCTGCAGGCTGCGGGCTGCACCAATATGCAGGGCTATTATTTCGGCCGGCCGCTGCCCATCGGCGAGATCGACCTGGCCAATCCGATTGCCGATCGGGCGCGTGCCGACAAACGGGGGCGGGGACATGCATCAAGTTGATCAAATTTGTCGGCAAGTTTCGGCAAATCCCCAAGGGATTTGCCCGCAGAATTTGACTGCATTTGTTGGAGGCACGCTATGAACCGCATGATCCCGGCGCTGTCGCTGCTCCTGGCCATGGCACTGCCCGCTGCTGGCGCGCCCGCGGCGCTGGATGGGACGCTGGCCAAGATCGCCGAGACCGGCGTTATTGCCATCGGATATCGCGAAGCCGAACCGCCCTTCTCGTTCCAGGATGCGGATGGCGCGGTGGTGGGGTTTTCCATCGATCTCTGCCTCAAGATCGTTGACCGCGTGCGTGCGCAACTGGGGCGCGAGGACATCGCTGTCGACTATGTCGTCGCCACTCCTGCAACGCGGTTCATCCTGGTCAAGACCGGACAGGTCGACCTCGAATGCGCCGCCACCACCAACAATGCCGAGCGGCGGGCGCTGGTGGATTATTCCTATCCCCATTTCATGACCGCGACCCATTTCGTCTCCCGGCGGTCCGACAATATCGGCAGCATTGCCGATCTGGCGGGACGCTCAGTCGCTTCGGCGTCGGGGACGGTCAATATCGATCAGCTGAACGCCCTGAACCGGGCGCAGAATCTCAACATCGCCGTGCTGCCGACCAAGAGCAACGAGGATGCCTTCGCCCTGGTGGTGAGCGGGCGCGCCTCGGCCTTCGTGATGGACGGCATCCTGCTGGCGGCCATGGTCGCCGAGACGCCAGATCCTTCGGTCTATGTGCTGTCCACCGATACGCTGAGCCAGCCGGAGCCCTATGGCCTGTTGCTCAAGCATGGCGACAGCGCCTTCAAGACCTTGGTCAACGAGACGCTGGCGACGATCTATACCAGCGGCGAAATCGAGGCCATCTACGCCAAGTGGTTCACCTCGCCCATCCCGCCCCATGGCGCCAATCTCAACCTGCCGCTGTCGCCCGATCTGGCGGCCGCGTTCCGCACACCCGTGGAGTATCTGGAATGATCGCGCAAAGCTGGATTGCCAAAACCTGCCTGGGCGCCCTGCTGATGCTCGCGCCGGTCACCGCTGCCAGCGGCCAGGCGCCGATCTCGACGCTGGACCGCATCGTCGAGACCGGCACGCTGCGCATCGGCTACAGCGCCGATTCCGCCCCGTTTTCCTATCTCGATGCCGATGAAAGCATCATCGGCTATTCAATCGACCTGTGCGGCCGCGTCGCCGAACGGCTGCAGCAGCAGCTGGGCCTGGCGGAGCTCAAGATCGCCTATGTGCGGCGTACGACCAGCGACCGCGTCGCCCTGCTCAAGAATGGCGATATCGACATTGAATGCGTGGCCAGCACCAACAATGCCGAGCGACGCAACAGCGTGGCCTTCAGCTATCCCCATTTCATGACGGCGGTCCAGTTCGTGGCGCTCAAGGCCGGCGGCCTGCGTGCCGTGGCCGATCTCAAGGGGCGCACGGTGACCTCCACCTCGGGCACCACCGTGATCAGCAGTCTTAATGCCATCAGCCGCGAACGCGGCCTCAGCATCGCCGTCATGTCCACGCCCGATCATGAAACGGGTTTCGACCTGATGGCGACGGGGCGGGTCTCGGCCTTTGTCATGGACGGCATCCTGCTGGCGGCCATGGCCGCCAATGCAACAGATCCGGGCCAGTACATCCTCTCCAGCGACGCATTGGGCCCGCCCGAGCCTTATGGGCTCATGCTGCGGCGCGATGATGCGGCCTTTGTCGACGCGGTGAACGCGGCGCTCTTCGAGATCTATACCAAGGGCGAGATCGAGCCGATCTACGAGAAGTGGTTCATGCAGCCGGTGCCGCCGCACGGGGTGAACCTGCATTTTCCCATGTCCGAGGCGCTGGCCGCGGCCTTTGCCACGCCGGTCGTGGTGGGGGACTGACCCGATCAAGCAAAAGGCCGCCTTCGGGGCGGCCTTTTCGTATTCCGGGGCAGGGCAGGCTGCTACAACAGCCATTCATGCTCGGCGGCATTGTGGAACTTCCACACCCGCTTTGGGCCTGCCATGACGTTGAGATAGTAGAGATCATAGCCCGCCGTGGTCGCCACCGGGTGATAGCCCCTGGGCACCAGCGTCACGTCGCCATCCTCGATCACCAGCGCTTCGTCGAGGCTGCGGTCATCGGTATAGACGCGCTGCATGGCAAAGCCCTGCGGCGGGTTGAGGCGGTGGAAATAGGTCTCTTCCAGCATGCTCTCATGCGGCAGGTTATCCTGGTCATGCTTGTGCGGCGGATAGGACGAGGTATTGCCCTGCGGGGTGATGACCTCCACCACGAGGAGCGAATGGGCCGCGCCGTCATCTTCGGGCATGATGTTGTAGACATGGCGCACATTGGCGCCCTTGCCACGGGTGATGCGCGGATGGCGGCCGGGGGCAATGACATGCGCCTTGTGGTCGCCGCCACCGGGCGCCGCGCAGACTGCAAGCTCGAGCGGCGTGGTGGCCTCGGCCGTCCACGAACTGCCCATCGGCACATAGACCGCATGGGGCGCGCCCTCGAAGGGCGTCATGCGCTCGCCGAGCTCACCGAAATCCTGGCCGTCGACGGCGATCCGTGCCTTGCCGCTGACCAGCACGAGGCAGAGTTCCTTGTCGCCCGCCGCGCCGCCGGCCTGTTCGCCTTCATTCAGCCTGTGCAGCGCGAAGCCGACATAGGTCCAGCCGGCCGAGGCCGGGGTGATGTCATGAACCTGACCCGTCGTTCCCTTCGGGCGGATTCGGAGGTTGGATTTGCTCATTGGCCGGATTCTCCTTGGGGAAGGCATAGAAGAAATTGTAGAGTGTATAGGCGAGGGCGGCGCCCACCAGGAGCGCCCAGAACGTATCGCGGCTCCAGAGCAACTCCCAGGCCAGCCAGGCCGTCAGGAACACGGCCACGGCGACGCGTCGCCACATCGGCCGGAACCAGGTGAGGTCATTCTGCTTGAGTGCCATCGGTTTCCCCTCGAACGAATAGGTCGTTGCGCGCATCCCTAGCACAGGACGGCGCCCCGTCTCACCCTTTCGGAAAGCCCTGCGTCTCGACCGTATAGCCCGCAGCCGTCATGACGCGCATCAGCTCCTGGTAGCCGACCTGCGCCATTCTGAGCGGCGGATTGGGCCTGGGGTCCTGCTCGGCTTCGACGACGAACCAGCCCTCATAGCTGTAGTCGGCGAATTTCTGCACGATGGCGGCGAAATCCAGCGAGCCATCGCCCGGCACGGTGAAGGCGCCCAGCGCCACGGCATCGAGGAAGGACTGCCTGGTCCGGTCGAGCTTGTTGATGACGTCCATGCGGACGTCCTTCACATGCACGTGGTTGATACGGGCGTGGTGGTTGTCGATGGCGCGCAGCACATTGCCCCCGGCAAAGGCCAGGTGGCCGGCATCGAGCAGCAGCGGGATGCCCTCGCCGGAATGGCGCATGAAGGCGTCGAGCTCCGGCTCGGTCTCGACCACGGCGGCCATGTGGTGGTGGTAAGAGAGGGGCATGCCCTGTTCTGCGCACCATTCCCCGAACTGGGTGACCTTGCGGGCATAGGCCTTCATCTCGTCGTCGGAGAGCCTGGGCTTCTGCGCGAGCGGGATATCGCGCCGGCCCTGGATGGAGCGGCCCACCTCGCCATAGACGATGCAGGGGGCGTCGACCGCCTTGAACAGCTCGATCATCGGCTGGATGCGCGCCTGGTTGGCGGCCAGATCCTCATCGACCAGCGTGCCGGAAAACCAGCCGCCGCACAGCGTCACGTCCGCGGCCTTGAGGATGGGCAGCATCACCGCCGGATCATCGGGGAAGCGGCGGCCTTTTTCCATGCCGGTAAAGCCGGCTGAACGCGACTGGCGCAGGCATTCCTCCAGCGAGACGTCGTCGCTCAGTTCCACCAGATCGTCGTTCCACCACGCGATGGGCGACATGCCGAGTTTGGCTTTCATCTTTTCTCCTGCGCGTTCGCGCTCGTACCCCCACCTAACCTCCCCCTGATAGGGGGAGGGACAGATTGGGGCTTTCGTAAATCTTGCCACATCCACCGCGCGGCCCCTCCCCCTATCAGGGGGAGGCTGGGTGGGGGTACTCCGATCTAGGCTTTTACCCCGCCCGCTGCGCCTTCAGCGCCTTTACATAGGCTTCGCGCGCCGCGTTCACCTGCGGCCGGTCGCTCACTTCCGGCACGGCCACATCCCACCAGTGACCACCCTCGTCGGTGGTGATCAGCGGATCGGTGTCGATGACGATGACCGTGGTCCGCTCGACGCTTTCGGTTTCCTGCAAGGCGGTTTCCAGTTCGGCGATCGAGCTCACCTTGCGCGATACGGCGCCCATCGCGGCGGCATGGGCTGCAAAGTCGATCCCCGGTAGGGTGACGTGGTGCGTGTCGGCCAGGAGGTTGTTGAAATTGGCGCCGCCGGTGGCCATCTGCAGCCGGTTGATGCAGCCATAGCCGGCATTGTCGAGCAGCACGATGGTCAGCTTGGCGCCGAGCATGATGGCGCTGGCGATTTCCGAGTTCATCATCATGTAGCTGCCGTCGCCGACCATGACGACCACGTCATCCTGCGGCCGCGCCAGCTTGACGCCGAGCCCGCCGGCAATCTCGTAGCCCATGGTCGAGAAGCCATATTCCATGTGGTAGCTGCCCGGCCCGCGGGCCTTCCACAGCTTGTGCAATTCCCCCGGCAGGCCGCCCGCGGCACAGACCAGCGTGGCATTGTCACGGGCACGCTGCACGGCGCCGATGACCTGGGCGTCGGAGGGGAGTTCGGCATTGGTGGTGGCGGTGGCCCTGTCGGCAGCCATCAGCCATTGCTCCTTGCCCGCGGAGGCCTTGTCGGTCCAGGCCGTATCGGCCTGCCAGCCGGTCAATGCCTGGTTGAGGGCTTCGAGTCCGGCCCGGGCGTCGGCGACCAGCGGCAGGGCGCGGTGCTTGTGCGCGTCGAAGGGCTGGACATTGAGGCCGACGATCTTGAGGTCGTCATTCTTGAACAGGGCCCAGGAGCCGGTGGTGAAATCCTGCAGGCGCGTGCCGATGGCGAGGACCACATCGGCTTCCTCGGCCAGCGTGTTCGAGGCGGAGGTACCGGTGACGCCCACCGAGCCCATGTTGAGCTTGTGATCATGCGGCAGGCTGGATTTGCCGGCCTGGGTTTCCAGCACCGGCACGCCATAGCGCTCGGCAAAGCTGCGCAGCGCCTGGCTGGCTTCCGAATAGAGCACGCCGCCGCCGGCAATGATCACCGGCTTCTTGGCCTGCAGCAGTGCCGTGGCGGCCGCGGCGAATTCATTGGCGTCGGGCATGACGCGGCGAATGGACCAGACCTTTTCCTCGAAAAAGCTCTCTGGATAGTCATAGGCCTCGGCCTGCACGTCCTGGCAGAGGCTCAGCGTCACCGGGCCGCATTCGGCGGGGTCGGTCAGCACGGCCATGGCGCGGCGCAGGGCCGGAATGATCTGCTCGGGGCGGGTGATGCGGTCGAAATAGCGGCTGACCGGCTTGAAACAGTCGTTGACCGTTGCGGTGCCGTCGCCGAAATCCTCCATCTGCTGCAGCACCGGGTCGGGCAGGCGGTTGGCGAAGACATCGCCGGGCAGCAGCAGGACCGGCAGGCGGTTGACATGCGCCAGTGCGGCAGCGGTGACCATGTTGAGCGCGCCCGGCCCGATGGAGGTCGTGCAGGCCATGAAGCGGCGGCGGAAGCTGGCCTTGGCATAGGCGATGGCGGCATGGGCCATGCCCTGCTCATTCTGCGCGCGATAGGTGGGCAGCACATCCTTGATGCCGTGCAGCGCTTCGCCCACCCCGGCCACGTTGCCGTGGCCGAAAATGGCAAACACACCGCCAAAGATCGGCACGATCTCGCCGTCGATCTCGGTCTTCTGCATGGTGAGGAACCGGGCCACGGCCTGGGCCATCGTCAGTCGGATTGTTTTTTGGCTCATGGCTTTGTACCTCAAAAATTACTGAGCCATCGGCTCTTTCGCCTCCCTCCCCCTTGTGGGGAGGGGCGCGAGATAGGACTTAGCTTAAGCTAAGTCCGTTGAATCGAGCGGGGTGGGGGTATGGTTCCGCATGCTCGGTGCGCGGAAACCCCCACCCTTGATCCCTCCCCACAAGGGGGAGGGAGTCGACTGAGGGCACAGCGCCCTAAGCCGCCTTGCTGTCTCCCAGCCGCTCCCAGACGTCTACCAGTGCACCGAATTTGCGCGCCATGTCGGCAATCGCATCCTCGTCGCTGATTGTACCGGCAAGCCAGGCCTTTGCCGACTCCGCAAAGATGGTGCGGCCGACGGCAAAGCCCTTGACGGTGCGGGACGATCGCGCCGCGGTGAAACCGGCCTCCAGCACATCATGGCTGGCCTCAAGGCCCAGCAGCACCACGCCGCGGCAATGGGGGTCTCGCGCCTCGATCACCTGGTCGATGGCGGCCCAGGCCGATCGGCTGGCTTGCGGCTCGAGCTTCCACCAGTCGGGCTTGATGTCGGCGTCATAGACCTCGCGCAGCGCCCGGGCGATCGTGTCCTCGCCCAGCGCGCCATGCTTGCCGGCGATGATCTCGATCAGGATGTCGCGCCCCACCTTGCGGGCCGCTTCATAGGCAGTGCGGAGCTTGTCGAGCTGGACGCGCTTGAGCTCGGCCGCATCGTCGGGGTGATAGAAGCACAGCACCTTGATGCAGTGGTCGACCGGCCAGTCGATCAACCGCGACCCGAGGTCCTGGCTGAATTCGAATTGCAGCGGCCGCGAGCCGGGCAGTTCGATCGGCTTGGCGATCCAGAAGTCTTTTTCGGCGCCGGCGGCAAACAGGGCGTCGCGGCCATATTTGTCGTCGATCAGCATGCCGAAGCCGGGGCGGCCATTGGCGACGCGCGATGCGGCCTTGACGGCCAGCGTCTTGAAGGCAGGGATGCGCGCCAGCAGCCCGCCATCGCCATTGGCCAAGTCCTCGAGCTGGCTGCGATGGTCGATGGCCAAAGCCATGAGGCTGGGGATCTCCCGGCGGCGGTTTGTGGCCCAGTGCAGATGGTTGAGCTCGGGGTCCTTGCGCAGGGCGCGCTCGGAGCTGCCGTGCTCGAGGAAATAGTTGAGCTCGATCCAGCTCGGATATTCCGGCGCGCAGAGCAGGCGGGAAACGGCGAAGGCGCCGCAGGCATTGGCCCAGGTGGCGCTGGTGGCATGCGGCTCGCCCTTGAGCCAGCCGCGCAGCCAGCCGCTCATGAAGGCGTCGCCGGCGCCGAGCACGTTGTAGACCTCGATGGGAAAGCCCTTGCCGACAATGCCGTGCTCGAGGTCGTCCGGAATGGGACCGTCATAGACGATGCAGCCCATGGGCCCACGCTTCAGGACGATCGTCCCGGAGGACAGGGAGCGGATGGTCCTGAGCGCGGAGAGCAGGTCGGCCTGCCCGGAAGCGATGAGCACTTCTTCTTCGGTGCCGACGATGAGGTCGCAATCGGGCAGCACCGACTGGTATTTCTGCGAGACGATGTCGGACGCCACATAGCGCGAGAAGCCGGCATCGTGCCCGGCCAGGCCCCACAGATTGGGGCGGTAATCGATATCGAAGGCGACGCGGGCGCCATTGGCCTTGGCGAGGCGGATGGCCTTCTTCTGCGCTGCTTCGCTGTTCGGGCGGGAAAAATGCGTGCCGGTGACGACGATGGCCCGGGCCGAGGCGATCAGGGCTTCGTCGATATTGCTCTCGTCGAGCGCCATGTCGGCGCAATCGGTGCGGTAGAAGATCATGGGCGAGACGCCCTCGGCCTCGACCGACAGCAGCACGAGCGCGGTCAGCCGATCCGGGTCGGTGGCGATGCCAGCCGTCTCGACGCCTTCGCGGTCGAGCTGCTCGCGGATGAAGCGGCCCATCTGCTCGTTGCCAACGCGGGTGATCAGCGCCGACTTGAGGCCGAGCCGGGCTGTCCCCACCGCAATATTGGTGGGGCAGCCGCCGACCGATTTGGCGAAGCTGCCGATATCCTCCAGGCGCGTGCCGATCTGCTGGCCGTAGAGATCGACGGAAGCGCGGCCGATGGTGATGACGTCGAGGGGTTTCGCCCCGTCATCGGGGTGCGCATTCGTCACAGCGATCCTCCCATGTGGCCTTGAGCCGATATGCAATCATCCACACGCAGCTCGGGTGCCTGCAAACCACCGGCATGCTGCCGGCAGGTCGCGAGCATGCTGCTGGCGTGCTGGTGGGCATTATGAAACATAGGTTCCGACTATTCGTCAACGTGGAATGTTCGTTCCAATTGTGGAATCATGGTCAGGGACCTATCGCACGAGTCGCCGATTTCCGCAGGCCGCCTGGAAGCCTGTTCCGGTCGCCATGCGGATGGATTATGCATCGTATCGGCAGGGGAGGGGTGAATGCAGTCAGCCATCGGCGTAGGCCTTATCGGCACCGGATATATGGGCAAGTGCCACGCGCTGGCGTGGAATGGGGTGAAAGCCGTTTTCGGCGATGGCCCCCGGCCCGTGTTGGTCCACCTTGCCGAAGTGAATGAAGAGCTTGCCCGACAGAAGGCCGACGAGTTCGGTTTTGCCAAGGCAACCGGGGACTGGCGCGACCTGACCGCCGACCCGGATGTGGATGTGGTGTCCGTAACCACGCCCAACGCCTTTCACGCCGAAATGGCGATAGCAGCGCTCGAGGCGGGCAAGCATGTCTGGTGCGAAAAGCCGATGGCCGTGGCGCTGGCTGACGCCGAGCGCATGGCGGCGGCGGCCCGGGCCTCGGGCAAGGTCGCCGTGCTGGGCTACAACTACATCCAGAACCCGCTGATCCGGCAGATCGGCACGATCCTGGCCGATGGCACGATCGGCACGGTCAACCATGTGCGCCTTGAAATGGATGAGGATTTCATGGCCGATCCGGAAGCCTTGTTCTACTGGAAGAGCGAAGCAAGCTCAGGCTACGGCGCACTGGACGACTTCGGCGTGCACCCGCTGAGCCTGCTGCAGGTGCTGTTCGGGCCGGTCACCAGGGTATTCGCGCACCTGTCCAAGCCCTATGCGGACCGGCCGACCAGGGAGGGTCCGCGGCGAGCGGTCGAGACCTTCGATACGGCCAGTATATTGTTCGAAGTGGGTTCGGATATCAGTGGCGTCATGGCGCTCAATCGCTCGGCCTGGGGACGGAAGGGGCGCATTGTGCTGCAGATCTTCGGCAGCAAGGGCTCGATCGTCTATGATCAGGAGCGCATGAACGAATTGCAGCTCTATACCGCCAGTGATCGGAGCACGGAGCAGGGCTTCCGCACGATCCTGGCAGGCCCGCAGCATCGGCCCTATGACCAATTCATTCCCGCGCCCGGCCATGGGCTTGGCTTCAACGATCTCAAGATCATCGAGTGTCACGAACTGCTGAATGCCATCAGTGGGGCCAGCGCCCGCGTGATCGATTTCAGCACGGGGCTGATTATCGAGCGGGCCGTACACGCCATGTTCGAATCCCACCGCCGCGGCGGCTGGGTCATCTGTGGCTGACAAATAGCACTTGCATAGAACCGTACCGTACGGTACGCCTGCGGACGAAATTGGCCGAAACCGTTCGGCCGCGACCCGAGGCGATGCCGTGCCCCTGACCATCAAGGTCAACGAAGAGACGTTCACCCCGCGCCAGCAGGCTGTGCTGACCGCGGCGCTGGATCTGCTCGTCGAAAACGGCGAAGGCCTTACCATGACGGCCGTGGCGCGGCGCGCCTCGTGCAGCAAGGAAACGCTCTACAAGTGGTTCGGCGATCGCGACGGGCTGTTGACCGCCACGGTGCAGTGGCAGGCGGCCAAGGTGCGCATGCCGGTGGTCGATCGCTCCCATCTCAACGCCAAGGCCCTGCGCCTCAGCATCGAGCAGTTTGCCCGCGACCTGCTGACCGTGATCACCGGGGAAGTCTCCGTCACGCTCAATCGCACCGCGGTGACGCATGCGGCGCAGGAAAAGGATAGCCTGGGCATTATTGTGCTCGAGAATGGCCCGCTGGCCATCCGCCGGCGCCTCAAGCCCATTCTTGAAGCCGGGCGCGATGCGCGGCTGCTGCGCTTCACCTCCAGCGAAGATGCCTACCGCACCTTTTTCGGCCTGGTCGTGCGCGACGTGCAGATCCGGCTGCTGCTGGGCGACAAGTCGCTCACCCAATCCAATATCGAGGCCAATATCGAAGCCGACGTCAAGGCCGCGACCGACCAGTTCTTCGCCCTCTATGGGGCGAAAGCCAACCCATAACACTGCAGTTCCAGGGAGAAACCCATGCGCGTTTATTATGATCGTGATGCCGATCTCAACATCATCAAGTCGAGGAAGGTCGCCATCGTCGGCTACGGCAGCCAGGGCCATGCCCATGTGCTGAACCTGCGTGACTCGGGCGTCACCGACGTTGTCGTCGCCCTGCGTCACGGCTCCCCCTCGGCGCAGAAGGCCGAAGGCGAAGGCCTCAAGGTCATGTCGGTTGCCGATGCCGCCAAGTGGGCCGACGTCATCATGATGCTGACCCCAGACGAGCTGCAGGCCGACATCTACAAGCAGCATATCGAGCCCAATATCCGCGACGGCGCGGCACTGGCCTTCGCCCACGGCCTCAACGTCCACTTCAACCTGATCGAACCCAAGTCGACCGTCGACGTGATCATGATCGCCCCCAAGGGCCCGGGTCACACCGTGCGTGGCGAATACCAGAAGGGTGGCGGCGTGCCGTGCCTGATCGCCGTGCACCAGGACGCATCGGGCAATGCCCATGACATCGCGCTGGCCTATGCTTCGGGCGTTGGTGGCGGTCGTTCGGGCGTCATCGAAACCAACTTCCGCGAAGAATGCGAAACCGACCTGTTCGGCGAGCAGGCCGTGCTCTGCGGCGGTCTGGTCGAGCTGATCCGCGCCGGTTTCGAGACGCTGGTGGAAGCTGGCTATGCGCCGGAAATGGCCTATTTCGAGTGCCTGCATGAAGTGAAGCTGATTGTCGACCTGATCTACCAGGGCGGCATCGCCAACATGAACTACTCGATCTCCAACACGGCCGAGTGGGGTGAATACGTCACCGGCCCGCGCATCATCACCTCGGAAACCAAGGCCGAGATGAAGCGCGTGCTGTACGACATCCAGTCGGGCAAGTTCACTGCCGAGTGGATGCAGGAAATCAAGGCCGGTGGTTCGCGCTTCAAGGCCACGCGTCGCCTGCATGACGAGCACCAGATCGAGGAAGTCGGCGCCAAGCTGCGCGACATGATGCCCTGGATCAAGGCCGGCGCTCTCGTCGACAAGGCCAAGAACTAAACCAGTTACGTTCTCCCTTGAACGTTGCGGCGGGGGTCCTTCGGGGCCCCCGTTCTTTTGTCGCCGGCCTTGCCGGATTTCACCGTCTTTCATTCCGGAGGCAACGAGGCTAGTCTTCGCGCAGCGTCTTCTGTCCAGACTCCTTCAACCGTGGGTGATCTATGGCGGCGACTACGCGCAAATTCTGTCTCTACCTGATCAAGCCGTCGCATTATGACGACGACGGTTATGTGATCCAGTGGTGGAAATCTCCCATTCCCTCCAATTCGCTGGCGGCTGTCTACGGCCTGACGCAGGACTGCATCGACCGGCAGGTGTTGGGACCGGATACCGAGATTACAGTGCACGCCATGGACGAGACGAATACCGAGGTGCATGTCGACCGCATCGCGCGGGACGTCGAGGCGGCCGATATCGGCATGGTCATGCTGGTCGGGGTGCAGTCCAACCAGTTTCCGCGCGCCCTCGATATTGCCCGCCCGCTGCGTGCGCGCGGCATCCAGGTGGGCATTGGCGGCTTTCACGTCTCGGGCGTCATCTCCATGCTCAATGGCGAAGATGCGCGCTTCAAGGAGGCGCAGGCGCTGGGCATATCGCTGTTTGCCGGAGAGGCGGAGGGGCGGCTCGAAGAGGTGCTGCGCGACGCCAATGCGGGGGCGCTCAAGCCGCTCTACAATTTCATGAATGACCTGCCGGGCATCGAGGATACGCCGGTGCCCTTCATGCCAGCCGGGCATGTGGGCAAGACGGCCTACAACCTCACCAGCTTCGACGCGGGCAGGGGGTGTCCCTACCAGTGCTCGTTCTGCACCATCATCAATGTGCAGGGGCGCAAGTCACGGCGGCGATCGCCCGATGACATCGAGAAGATCGTGCGGGCCAACCTGGCGCAGGGCGTCTACCGCTTCTTCATCACCGACGACAATTTCGCCCGCAACAAGGATTGGGAGCCGATCATGGATCGGCTGATCCATATGCGGGAGGTGGAGAAGCTCCACTTCAACTTCATCATCCAGGTCGACACGCTCTGCCACAAAATCGAAAATTTCGTGGAAAAATGCGCACGCGCCGGGGTGAAGCGCGTGTTCATCGGCTTGGAGAACGTCAATCCGGCCAACCTGATGGGCGCCAAGAAGAAGCAGAACAAGATCACCGAATACCGCACCATGCTGCTGGCCTGGAAGGCGCATCACGTCATCACCTATGCCGGCTATATCCTGGGCTTTCCCGGCGATACGCCCGAGCGGATCATGCATGACATCGACGTCATCAAGCGCGAGCTGCCGGTCGATATCCTGGAGTTCTTTTTCCTGACGCCATTGCCGGGCTCGGAGGATCACCAGAAGCTGCACCGGGCGGGCGTCGCCATGGATGCCGATCTCAACAAGTACGATCTCAACCACATGACCACGGCCCACCCGATCATGAGCCGGGAGCAGTGGGAGGGCATCTATGACCATGCCTGGGACCGCTACTACACGCCCGAACATGTCGAGACGATCATGCGCCGGGCGATCGCCAGCGGCATTGCGGCATCCAATATCCTCTTCCTCGTCACCTGGTTCGTCGGCTCGGTAAAGATCGAGGGCGTGCATCCGCTGGAAGGTGGTGGCGTCCGCCTCAAGTTCCGCCATGCGCGGCGGCCCGAACTGGGTCTCGAGCATCCGCTCATCTTCTATCCGCGCTATTGGGGCGAGACGGCGCTCAAGCTGTTCCGCTGGGCCCAGCTGTATCTGCGCTTCGGCATGGTCTATCGCCGGGTGGAGAAAGACCCCAACAAACATGCCTATACCGATACGGCCCTGACGCCGGTGAGCGACCATGAGGAAGACCTGGAAATGTTCCAGTCGGCCGATGCGCAGGAATGGCTCAACAAGGAAAAGCACCTCGAAAAGGTCCGCCATGGCGTGGCCGAACCGGCGGGCCCTGCATAGCGGGATTGATGGTGCAGTCCTTCTGTCCGGCGCCAACTTGGTCTAGAACCCTCGACCAAGGTCGAGTCGGGAGGGCGCGATGGATTTGCCGAAATTTCCGGTCGAGGGCGGGTGTCAGTGCGGCGCGGCGCGCTATCGGCTGAAGGCCAGCCCGCTATCGGTCTATAATTGCCACTGCAAGGATTGCCAGCGCTTCTCGGGCGCCGCCTGGTCGATGTCGATGATCGTCAAGGACGGCGATTTCGAACTGCTGTCCGGTGAGATCGCGCAATATCGCAAGACGGCCGATAGCGGCAATGCGATTGTCATGAACTTCTGCGCCCACTGTCATGGCTGGCTGTGGAACGACCCTCCGGCACCGGGCATCAAGGTCGTCCGGGCCGGGACACTGGACGATCTCGACTGGGCTGCGCCGGTGGGCAATATCTGGACGGACAGCAAGGCCGCCTGGGTGCAGATCGACCCGGCCCAGGTCAACTTCCCCAAGGGCGCGACCGATCGTACGCCACTGTTCGACGCCTGGACCCGCTCGACGCACAAGGACAGCTGACATGGCCGCCGCCGAAGACATTGCGCTCGTCAAGAAGCAGGAAGCCGAACTGGTACTGGACCAGTTCGACGAGGCCGTTGCCTTTGCGCTGGGCAGCGCCATTCGCGAGCGGGCCCTGGCCGAGGGGATGAGCCTTGTGGTCGATATCCGCACCTGGGACCGGCAGGTATTCTTTGCCGCGACGCCCGGCACCAGCGCGGACAATGCCGAATGGGTGCGCCGCAAGATCAACACGGTCCGCCGCTTCCAGCGCGCCAGCTACCGCATGGTGCTGGAGCGGGGCGAAGTGCCGTTCAGCCCGCAATCTGGCGCCGACCCGGCCGACTACGTCATTGCCGGCGGCGGTTTCCCCATCCGGGTCAAGGGCGCCGGCATCATCGGCTGCCTCACCATTTCCGGCCTGCCCGGTCGTTCGGACCACGGCGTTGCGGTCGATGCGCTTTGCGATCATCTCGGGCTTGATCGTGCCATCTACGCCCTGCCGACCCAATAGGAGCGAGCATGAAGCTCAATTATCTGCTGCTTGACGTGTTCACCCGCGAGCGCCTCAAGGGCAATCAGCTCGCCGTGGTGTGCAAGGCTGATGGCCTGCTCGACGGGGAGATGCAGGCCATTGCCCGCGAGTTCAACCTCAGCGAGACCGTCTTCATCCTCAAGCCCCAGGCCGAGCGCAACACCGCCGCGGTCCGCATCTTCACGCCAGAGGTGGAATTGCCGTTTGCCGGCCACCCCACGGTCGGTGCAGCGGTGGTGCTGGGCCTGCAGAACAAGGTTTCGGCCGTTCGCATCGAGGAAAAGGTGGGGCTCATCACGGCGCTGTTCGAGAAATCGGACAAGCGCTCCGGCGAGGCGCGTTTTGCGCTGCCGCGCCTGCCGGTGCGCATCGCCTCGCTCGATGATCGCGCGGCACTAGCCCTGGCGCTGGGCATCGAGCTGGACGAGCTTGGCTGTGGTCCCTATCAGCCCGCAGTGTTCAGCGCGGGCGTGGAATTCCATCTGGTGCCGGTGCGCGATCCGGGCGTGCTGGCGCGCATTGCCATCAATATGGGGCAGTGGGCTCACACGTTCCCGCATGGCCACAACTCGGTCTATGTCTTCACCGAGACGCCCGGGGAAAAGGACAATGACCTGGCGGCGCGCATGTTTGCCCCCGGCATGGGGCTGGGAGAGGACCCTGGCACGGGCGCTGCAGCGGCGGCGCTGATCGGGCTGCTGTCCGAACATGCCGATATCGGCACCGGCCAGGCCGATTTCGTGCTGCGCCAGGGCCACGAAATGGGCCGGCCCTGCCGCATCACCATCCAGCTGCGCAAGGACAATGATGTGCTGGTGCATGGCGGTATTGGCGGCCATGCGGTGGTTGTCGCCGAAGGCGTGCTCGACCTCGACGACTAAGACGGCGGCTTGGCCGTTTGTCGGGAACCGTGCTACTTTTGGGGCGGGTCTGAACGGGGGAATGGGCGATGGACGTCGTCATCAATCTGCTTGTCTGGATACACATCCTGGCCTTTGTGGCCGGCGGCTCGAACAGCGTTGTCGGGCCGGTCATCGGCGCCCGGCTCGCAACGGCGACGCCCGAGATGCGGCAGGGCTATTTTGGCGTCATGAACAGGTTGTCGCAGGTCGGCAAGGTCGCCATGGTGGCGCTGCTGGTCACCGGCCCGCTGATCCTCTGGCTGCGCTATGGTGGGCTCGACGGAGCCAATACCTGGTTCTGGATCAAGATGGTGCTTGTGGCGGTCATGCTGGCCGCGATCATCTATGGCGGCATCAACTTCAAGAAGTCGCAGGCAGGGGACGTCGAGGCAGGGCGCCGCGCGGGCCTTGCCCACAAGGTGACCGGCCTCGCCTTTGCCGGAGTGCTGCTGTCGGCGGTCCTGGCCTTCAACTAACCGCACCGACTGTAGCAAAAAATCAACTGCGGCCATTGTGCGGGCTTGCACGCGGCGGAGGATTCGCGCATTCTGGCCGAAATCGGAACCGGACCCATGCAGCGCAAGCGCGCAATTGCCATTGCCATGACACAACGCCAGGAGCGCATCCGCGTCCTGACGCTGGCTGCTGGCCTGCTGTTGCTGCCTGCTGCGCTTCTCCTCCTTCTTATCAGCCCCTGATCACCTTCTGCTCGGAACCGAGCGGGTCGTCAGGGGATAGAGCCACAAGCCGTACAGTCAATGTCCGGCCTGCAGAGCCGTCGCTCCGGGCCGACCGATAGGAATACCGATATGTCTGCGACCACCGATACCAATAAAGACCGCGTCTTCATCTTCGACACCACGTTGCGCGACGGCGAGCAATCGCCCGGCGCCACCATGACGCTGGAGGAAAAGCTCCAGGTTGCCGAGGCGCTCGACGAAATGGGCGTGGACATCATCGAAGCGGGCTTTCCCATCGCCTCCAATGGCGATTTCGAGGCCGTGGTTGCCGTGGCCAAGCAGGTCAAGCGGGCGACTGTGGCAGGTCTGGCCCGTGCCATCACCGCCGATATCGACCGGGCCGGCGAAGCGGTGCGCCATGCCCGCAAGGGGCGCATCCACACCTTCGTCTCCACCTCCCCAATCCATCTGGCCCACCAGATGAAAAAGACCGAAGACGAGGTCATAGAGATCATCTCGCGCACCGTGGCGCAGGCGCGCAACCTGATCGACGATGTCGAATGGTCGGCGATGGACGCCACCCGCACGCCGATGGAGTTTCTCAAGCGCTGCGTCGAGGCGGCCATCAAGGCCGGCGCCACCACGATCAACCTACCCGATACGGTGGGCTATGCCGTGCCCAACGAGCATTTCAACATGTTCAAGACGATCATCGAGTCGGTGCCCGGCGCCGACAAGGCGATCTTCTCGGTGCATTGCCACAATGACCTGGGCCTGGCCGTGGCCAATTCGCTGGCCGGCGTGGCGGGCGGTGCACGGCAGATCGAATGCACCATCAACGGGCTGGGCGAACGGGCCGGCAATGCCGCCCTCGAAGAGGTCGTGATGGCCCTGCGCACCCGCGCCGATGCCATGCCCTATCACACCGAAATCGAGACCACCCATCTGGCCCGTGCCAGCAAGATAGTCTCGGCGGCGGCCAATTTCCCGGTGCAATACAACAAGGCCATCGTGGGCAAGAATGCCTTCGCGCATGAAAGCGGCATCCACCAGGATGGCATGCTCAAGAATGCCGAGACCTATGAAATCATGACGCCGGCCAGCGTCGGCATCAAGGAAACCACCCTGGTCATGGGCAAGCATTCCGGCCGCGCTGCGTTCAAGGACAAGCTGCGCGAGCTGGGTTACGAGCTGGGCGACAATGCCTTCCAGGAAGCCTTCGTGCGCTTCAAGGATCTGGCTGACCGCAAGAAGCATGTCTATGACGCCGATATCGTGGCGCTGGTGGATGACGAAGTCGGCTCGGTCGGCGATCGCATTCGCCTGGTGGACATGGAAGTGGTCAGCAAGACCGGCGGTGTCCACAAATGCACCATGACCCTGTCCATCGACGGCGAGGAATCCGCGGTGACCTATGAGGGAACCGGCTCGGTCGATGCCATCTTCAACGCCATCAAGCAGGGCGTCGGGCAGGAGCCGCATCTGGTGCTCTATGCGGTGGATGGCGTCACCGGCGGCACCGATGCGCAGGCCTCGGCCCATGTGCGCCTTGAAATGAACGGCCGTATCGTCTCGGGCAACGCGGCCGAGCCCGATACGCTGGTGGCCTCGGCCCGCGCCTATCTCAATGCCTATAACCGCCTGCTCATCGAACGCGGCGCCTCGGCGCAAGGCGCCATGGCCGGCTGACAAAGCAATCGTGTGCCCCGTGCCCCGACCCATCGTGGCCGGGGCAGGGAGGACGCCGATGGGCTATGAACTGGTCGAGGTAACCAACTCCGCCGACTGGGACGCGTATCACGCCATCCGCCGGCAGGAGCTGTTCGAGGCGAAGGGCCGGTTCGGCATCTATGATCCCAACTATCCGGGCGAGCGGCTGCCCGGCATGCATCCCTATCTGCTCAAGCTCGACGGGAGGCCGCTGGGCACGACGCGCCTCGACATTCGCGAAGATGGCACAGCAATTTTCCGCCTCGTCGCGATCACCGCGTCAGAACAGGGCAGGGGACACGGGCGTGTGCTGAGTCGCCTCGTGGAAGAGCGGGCACGGGCCTTCGGCGCGCAGATGCTGTTCGTCAATGCTGCGGACACGGCGGTTGGCTATTACGAGGCCACCGGTTGGCGCCGCCATATCTGGGACGAGAGGGAGCTCGTGGGCATTGCCAGCAGCTGCATCCAGATGTGCAAGCCGATCGCACAGGCATAGGTGCCTCATGGCTGATCTGCCGGCCAGCGTCTTGCCCGGTTCATCCATTTGGGCCACCACTATCGCGCGGTCCAACACGGCAGAGCCAAGCTGACGATTCTTTCCGAAATCCGTGGCGTGCTGAGCGGGCTGGCCTTCGTGGCTGTGCTGCTGCTGCTCGCCGTCAGCTTTCCGTTCGGCATACCCGGGCAGGAACTGCTCAGCACCCTGCGCTTCCATATTGGCATAGCGCTACTGGCGCTGCCGCTCCTGCTGGCGCTGGCCGGCGCGCGGCTACGGGCGCTCGTGGTGCTGGGGCTGGTTCTCGCCAGCCTGGCGCAGGGCGCCGGCATTGTCGTCATGCAGCAAGGCCAGCGGGACTCTCTTGCCGACCTGTCCCCCAAGGCCAGCTTTCGCGCGCTGAGCTTTAACGTGCTCGCCACCAATTCCCGCCGGGCGGACGCCGCCCGCTACATCATCGACAGCGGCGCCGATGTGGTCGCGGTTCTGGAGGGCGATGGCCTGTCCGGACTATGGCCGGAAGTCATGCAGGCCTATCCCTATCGGCTGGGTTGCGAGCCGGACATCTTCTGTGACCTGGCGATCCTCTCCCGCACGCCCTTCGTCACGGCGGAGCGGCAGGTGCTGCACGGGCTGGAGCGCTGGCGGCTGTCACAGGCGAGCGTGATGGTGGGCGGAGAAATGGTCACGGTGGTCGGGCTGCACCTGACCAAGCCCTATTTCGACGGCTTTGCCGCACTGGAGCTCGAACAGGCGCGCTGGGTCATCGCGGCCATCGAGGGACCGGTGCTGGTGATGGGCGATTTCAACGCGGCGGCATGGTCGAACCAGGTTGCCGGCTTTGCCGACGCGCTCGACCTCGTGCCACCACCCTTCTATCCGGCCACCTGGCCGGTGGAACTGGGACCGCTTGGCCTGCCCATCGACAACATGTTCACGCGCGGCTCCGCGCTGATCCGAACGATAGAGCCGACGCCTGAGGCATTTGGCTCCAATCATCTCGGGTTGCTGGCGACAGTGGCGCTGTTCTAGCGGATCTATCGGGCCAGCGCGGCCAGTACGTCGTCCAGGGCCCGGTCGAGCAGGGCCCGGTCCGCCTCGGTCCCGGCGCTGACCCGGATGCAGCGGTTAAGCCCGGTCACGCCCGGCATGCGGATAAACACGCCGTGCTGGGCGAGGCCATCGACAATGGCCCTGGCATGGACGCCATCGCGGCCGCAGTCGATGGCGACGAAATTGGTCGCGGTGGGCAGGGGCTCCAGCCCATGGCGGCGGGCAATGGCGGCCGTATCGTCCAGTGCTGCACGCACCGCCGCCATCGACCATTGCAGGTGCGCCTCGTCCGCCAGCGCGGCGATGGCGCCAGACTGGGCCACGTTGCTGATGCCGAAATGGTTGCGGATGCGGTTGAAAGCCGAGACGTTCTGGCTATCACCCAGCACATAGCCGACCCGTGCGCCGGCCAGGCCATAGGCCTTGGAAAAGGTGCGCATGCGGAGGAGATTCGGGCGGTCGAGGTCGAGCGGGGGCAGCGTGCCCTCCGGCGCGAATTCGCCATAGGCCTCGTCCAGCACAATCATGGTGCTTTCCGGGATGGCGGCAATGAAGCGCTCGACCGAGGCAGCATCCCACCAGCTGCCCATGGGATTGTCGGGATTGGCCAGATAGACCATGGCCGCCCCGGTCTCGCGCGCCGCCCGGGCCAGGGCGTCGATGTCTTCGCGGTCACCGATATAGGGCACGGTGTGCATGCGGGCGCCGTAGCCGGCGATATGGTAGTTGAAGGTCGGGTAGCCGCCCAGCGAGGTGACGACCGTCGCCCCCGGCGCCGCGAAGAGCCGCACGGCCATGCCGAGAATGGCATCGACGCCTTCACCGGGCATCACATTGGCGGCCGGAATAGCCAGGTGGTTGGCGATGGCGACGCGCAGGTCGTGATTTTCCGGATCCCCGTAATGCCAGCTTTCCCGAGCCGCGGCCGCCATGGCTGCGATCACCGACGGGGCGGGGCCGAACGGGTTCTCATTGGCGCCGATCCGCGCCTGGAGCGCCACGCCGGTCTGGCGCGCAATGGCTTCCGGCCCGACAAAGGGCACGGCTTCGGCAAGAAGAGCGGTGATGGGCGACAGCTGAGGACGGGGCACGTTTAGCGACTCGCTTGTGAAGGGACGATCTTAGCGGTGCCGCGCCCCCACTAGCCAGCACCTGACGAGATCGGCACGTAGATTGCGTAGATGATGATCCAGGGTAGAATCGCCAGCGCCAGATAGAGCCAACCGCGACGTCGCATGCCTGTCCGTTCCTCGCATCTGGCAGCCAGAGATTGTCGGGAGAGCGCGACTGCAACGGTTTTGCACAGGCCGTCATGAAGACCGGCTGGCGCGAAGGCGCTGAATCAGGGGCTTTCCGAGACGTCAGCAAATGCATCGCTTTTGCATCAATAGCGACGGATTCCGGCAAGTTTGAGGAAGGCATGTGGGAGCACCCTCTGGCTCGCGTCACCTCCCTGGCGTTTTCATTGAAACGGTTCCAAAGGAGCTCCCTGCTATGCCGCCCACCTATGTTCTCGCCCGAGACCACCTGCAGCGCGCAGCGACGATCCTGCAAGGCGCGGACAGCCACTCGCGCCAGTTGCGTTATATCATCGAGCGTACCATCACCCTGATGAGCGACGTGCGCCAGCCAGAGCCGGTCCGGGCCAGCAATGTTCTGGATTTCTCGGCATTCCGCGAAAGTCGCGCGGGCTTTGACTGACTGACCCTTGTGCCGGCGGCCCGACCGCCGGCACCGCTTGCCGACCTGCCGTCAGCTGCCCGACTGGGTCTCGGGGCTCGGATTGGCAGGGTCGGGCACTACCGTAATGCCCGCTTTCTCCGCCTTGGTCCCGATCAGTTCGCGGTTGAGCGCGATCTTGGCCTCCTCGGTCAGGCTGTAGAGCGCCTCCAGGTAATCCGGCGTGGCAACCCAGGCCCGCAACTGCAGATTAACCGCCGCCCCCGAAAAGCCGTCCACATGCACGCTGGGCGCGGGGTCAGCCAGGACACGGCTGTCGCTGGTGGCGACCCGCAGCAGGATGTTGCGCGATTTGCCGATATCGATGTTGTCGGGCACGCTGACATTGACGTCGATGCGCCGCCGCGGCTCGCGGCTGTGATTGGTAATGGCCGAGGACCAGAGCTTCTGGTTGGGCGTGAAGATGTAGAGGCCGCTCGACGAGCGCAGCCGCGTGCCGAAGAGGCCGATTTCGACCACCACCCCGGCCACCCCATCACCCTGGATGAATTCACCAATGGCGATCGGCCGCAGCCAGATCAGCATGATACCGGCGGCGATATTGGCCAGCGTGCCTTGCAGCGCCAGGGCGATGGCCAGGCCCGCTGCGCCCAGGACGGTGAGGATCGAGGTGCTGGACACTCCCAGCAGATTGAGCGCCGTGACGATGGCAAAGATGAAGATGCCGTAGCGCGCCACCTGCGACAGCAGCGGCGCGAAGTTTTTGTCCACGCCATAGGCCAGGGGCAGCAGCTGGCGGATGGCCCTTGCCGCCAGCCGGGCCAGGTACCAGCCGGCAACCAGAATGGCGAGGGCAGCCAGCAGGCTGATTGCATTGGCTGCCAGCCAGGCAGCCGGGATGATCAGAAATTCGGGAATGGTCGTGCCGCCCTGGTTTGGCGACGCAAGCTGCGTCTGCGACACTCTAGCAAACCATCACAATGAGGAAAGTGGTCTGAGGCGCTAGACAGCACGGAATCCCTTTGATAGAGAGGCGCCACTTTGGAAGCTCCAGTAGGGGCGAGTAGCTCAGCTGGTAGAGCAGACGACTCTTAATCGTCGGGTCCACGGTTCGAATCCGTGCTCGCCCACCAAAGTCCCCCACTTCAAGCTAGCCGCAATTCCGCCGGGTTGGGACGCCAATCGAGGGGCGGAGGGACGTATATGCACAAGCTGATCATTGGCGCCTTCGTCGTGTTCGCAGCTGGTGCGATCGCCTTGCTTGCCGCTGCACCCTACTTGCCGCAACTGCTGGTGGAAGGGTTTCCGCCGCTGGTCTTTGCGGATCGCGGCCATTTTGCTGCAATTGCCGGCGCGACGCCGCCGCGCGACCTAAGCTCTGACAGAGCCTCCAATCCTGAACTCGTGCCGGAGCTTGCCACACTCTTTGCCGAGAGCGGCGGAGCAGCCCTTCTGGCCTATCGGGATGGGCAGTTGGCCGTGGAGCATTATGCGCCCGGCGTAGGCGCCGAGACACGGTTCAATTCCTACTCCATGGCAAAGAGCCTGGTGGGAGCGCTGATCTACAAGGCAATCGCCGAGGGAAAGATCGCTCATCTTGATGTCACGCTCGGCGACCTGCTCCCCAACGACAGCGGCTTGCGGAACCTGACCCTCCGCAGCCTCATCACCATGCGCGCCGGCATTCATTTTGATACTGCCAACGCGAAATTCGGCACCAGCAATGGCAAGGACAACGATACCGCACCCAATCCGTTCGGCCCTTTGGCGCGGCTGCATTTCATGGGCCTGGCTGCCGTCGAGGGCGGGCTTGAGATCGATGGGATCGCCTCGACCGAATTCAACTACCAGAACGTCAACACTGCCCTTCTGGGCAAGGTGCTGGAGGAGGTATATGGCGAGCCGTTGCAGGATTTGCTGGCAACCAGGCTATGGGTACCTGCCCTTGCGGCGCCGGCCCTCTGGCGGCGCCCTGCCGCTGCTGCGACGGTGTCGGCCTATTGCTGCATCTACGCGACGGCGCGCGACTGGATCCGTGTCGGTATCTACCTTTCGGAAAACGGTAGCGCGACCGCACCCTTCCTGCCGGAGCCACTGTGGCGGGATTTCATGGGTCTCGACATCGGAGCCGACGCGCTTGTCGCCAACCACTACGGCCAGCATATCAGTCAGAATGTGCTCGACCGGCCCGGTCAGGCCCTGCAGGGACCCTTTACCTATCTGCTTGGCCAGAATGGCCAGGTGCTCTACCTCATGCCGCAGCATGGGCTGGTCGTCTATCGCGCAGGCGAGCGTGTCCAGTTGCTGCATTCAACCCTTTACGGCACGTGGAATTCGCTGCCCTGAGATCGCGCCAGTCTGTCGCCAAGCTGTCAGTTGGCCCGCAAAGGGGCAGATTTCCTCAGACTTTGGTCGATTCCCGCTGAGTTGGTCTTCCCAGCCCGCGGGCGGAGCGCTATAGGGCGGCATTCCCTTCCGGCCCCCTGACGAGGATCCCCTCATGTTCGGTCTCGACCCGAGTTTCGTTAGCTCGCTCATTCAAGTCATCCTGATCGACCTCGTCCTGGCGGGCGACAATGCCGTGGTCATTGGACTGGCTGCTGCTGGCCTTGCCTCCGATGTGCGCCGCAAGGCCATTCTGATCGGCATTATTGCCGCGACCCTGCTGCGCATCTTCTTTGCGCTGATCACCACGCAGCTGCTGGCGCTGGGCGGCGGCCTGCTGATCGCCGGTGGCGTGCTGCTGCTCTATGTCTGCTGGAAGATGTATCGCGAGCTGACCGTCTCGCAGGGCGAGGAGCACGAGGCTCAGGAAGCGCTCGAAGACCATGACACCAACGCTGATGGCACCGTGGCCGGCAAGGCGCCGCGCAAGACGCTGCGCCAGGCCGTCATCCAGATCATCATTGCAGACGTCTCCATGTCGCTCGACAACGTGCTGGCCGTGGCCGGCGCCGCGGCGCACCATTTCGAGGCCCTGATCATCGGTCTGGCCCTGTCGGTGGTGATGATGGGCGTTGCCGCCACCTTCATCGCCGGCCTGCTGCACAAGCATCGCTGGATTGCCTGGGTCGGCCTGATCATCATCCTGTTCGTCGCCATTCGCATGGCGCTCGAAGGGCTCGGCGCCTTCGTCGCCATCCCCGAGATCCCGCTGCTCTATACCCCGCATGCCGTTGGCGAAGCCGCAGCTGCCGCGCATTAGCCTTTGGTAACCAGTGTTCCAAGTTTGCGGCATTTGCCGCCGTGGAATAGGGATTTGAACACCTCGACGCACTAACTTCCCGCTCACGTACAAGAGCGGGAAGTCCTACGATGTCCGTCATCGCCGATAGCGTTGTCCGTGCGGGGAATGCCAGCCAGGCCGTCCTGCGCACCAGCGGAGTTTCCTCCGCCCGGCTGCAGACCAGGATTGTCAGCGGCTCGGAATGGGATCACACGATCGCCGGTTTCGACGAGGTCTGCCAGGAGCAGATGCACGCCTTTGCCGCCACGCGCTGGCCGTCGGTCGTCCAGGAGCCGATGCTGTTCCTGGCGGATGGGGACGTGGTTGGCGGCGCTCTCGTCATGGTGCAGAAGCTGCCGCTGGGCCTGGGCAGGATTGCCGTTGCGAAATGGGCGCCGATGCTGCGCGATGCGGCGCGTCCCGATGCCGATGCCATCCGCGCCGGCATGGTCGAGGCCATGATCGCCGACTATGCCGATGCCCGGGGCATGATGCTCTCCGTGCTGCCACGCGCCTCCATCGACACGGATAACCGGGATTACGAGAGGCTCGTGGCCCGCGGCTTCAAGCGCGGCTCGGAACTGGGCTTTCCCGATCGCTATATCGTCAATCTGCGGCTCTCCGACGACGAGCAGCGCAAGAGTTTCCACCAGACCTGGCGGCGTCAGCTCACCAAGTCGGAAAAGGTGGGCCTGAGCTTCGAGCACGCTGCGCCCGAGGCGATCGAGGATTTCAATCGGCTCTACAATGCGATGACCGATCGCAAGCAGTTCGCCGATTACTCAGCCTATGAAACCGTCCCGGCATTGATGTCGATCGCCGTGCCGGCCCTGCGGCCCGAGCTGTTCTTCGTGCGCCACGAGGGCGAACTCGTGGCGGGCGGGCTGATCTTCAAGGCGGGCGACCGCGCCGTCTATCTCTATGGCGCCACCAATGACAAGGCGCTGCCGCTGCGCGCCGGCTATTTCATGCATTGGCACATCATCCGCTGGCTGCGCGATAACACTGCCGCCACCTGGTACGATCTGGGCGGCACCGATGGCTTCCAGGGCCTGCACCAGTTCAAGAAGGGCATGGTGGGCGAAGCTGGCGTCATCCGCCCGGTGCCGCCGGTCGCCAACTATGCCAGCAAGCCGCTGGCCTACCTGTCTGGTGCCGGGGCCTTCGCGGCGCGCGATGCCATGCACAAGGTGCGCCGCGCCATTGCCGGCTGGCGCAATCCCAAGACGCTGCCCACGCAACGGCGGGATGCCGGCGAGTCTGCCGAATGAGCGTACACAAGCGCCTGGCCTCGCAGTCCGGCATCATCTTTGGTGCCCGCCTGGTCGGCGCGGGCCTGATCTTCTTTGCCCAGGCGCTGATCGCGCGTATCTGGGGGCCGGAACTGCTCGGCGAGTATCTGATCGTCATTGCCACGGTCAACCTGATCGCCGTGACCATGCCGCTGGGCTTTCACACGGTCGGCACTTATTTTGCCGCCGAATACCGGGCGCGGGGCGAGCGCAAGCAGTTGATCGTCTTCCTCATGCGCTCCTATGGCCATGTCGTGGGTGCCATGGTGTTTCTGCTGCTGGCCGGTCCCCTGCTGCTCGGGCCGCTGGGGCAGGGGCAGAGCGTGCTGGCCCACCATTTCGTGCCCATCGTGCTGCTCGCCTTCAGTGCCGCGCTGGTCTATGTCAACGGCGCCCTGCTGGTCGGGCTCAAGCGCCCGTTTGCCGGCTTTTTTGCCGATACGGTCTTTCGCCCGATGATGGTGATGGGCGCCTTTCTCGTCACCATGGGATTTGCCGCGCCGGTCGAGGGTTTCGCCCTCATGCTATGGATCTTTGCCATCGGCTCGGTGACCATCTCCCTGGCCCATTTCGGTTTTGTCATCACCTCGCTTGATCGCGTCCCCGACGTGAACCCGGCCCGCCCGGGCGAGTCGCGCCGCTGGTGGCGCTTTGCCCTGCCATGGGTGCTGATTTCACTGGCCACGGACTTCTTCTTCGATATCGACCTGCTGCTGCTCAGCCATGCGCTGAGCCGCGAGGAACTGGCCATATTCGGCGTCTGCACGCGCCTGTTTTCGCTGATCTCCTTCGGCGTGGCGGCGGTTTACGCCGTCACCATGCCGGACATGTTCGAAAGCGAAGCCAATGCCGACCGCGCAGCGTTCAAGCGCAAGGTGGGTGATGCCAATTTCGTCGCCAGCGTAATTTCCATTGCGCTGTTTGCCGGCATGGCCCTGGTGGCGCCGTTCCTGCTCATGCTGTTCGGCCCAAGCTTTTCGGCCGGCGCGGCGCCCCTTGCGGTGCTGTGCCTGGCGCTGGTCATCCGTTCGGTCATGGGGCCGGCCTCGCTGGTCCTGTCCATCCACGACCGTCCCTATGCCAGCCTGCCCTTCGTAGCGCTGGGCATCGGCTCGCTGGTGGTGGGCAATTGGCTGCTGGTGCCGCCGCTGGGCCTGATGGGCGCAGCACTGTCGGCCATTATCGCGATTTCGGTGTGGTCGGTCGGGCAGTGGTGGATCGCCCTGCGCACGGCGGGCATGGACGTTTCCATCATGCAGTGGTTCCGCAACCGGCGCCTGGCGACAGTTGCGGCGGAGTAGGGGTGGGGGCGGTCAGGCCGCCCGCACCAGGCCTTCCAGCCGCTGTTTCAGGCGGCCGAGACGCCCGATATTGACGCCGCTGTCATAGTCCTCGGATACCTTGGTGTAGGCCTTTTCGATCAGCAGGTAGTCCTGCCCGAAAATGTGCTGCTCCAGCAGGCAGGTTTCCTTGTAGCCGTAGCGCTTGAGCAGCATGCGGGCCACGGCGTTTTCCGGCCGCACGAAGGTATAGGCCTTGTGGAAGCGGGTATTGTCCCAATGCTCGTCGAAGGCGCGCATGCCGAACATGCCGAGCTTGGTCTGGCGATGGCTGGGGAAGACCCAGCTCCAGTAGCGGAAGATCGAACCGCATTCAGGGCCCGAGACCATGGCGCCCCCCGGCGTGCCATCAGCGCACATGATCATGATATGCCAGGGGTCGAGTGCGACCAGGTTGCGCAGGAAGGTCTTGTTGAGGCGACCCATTTCGTGGGCCTTGAAGCGCTCGCTGTAATATTCGGATGTCGCGATGACATCCATCAGTTCGCGATGGATCAGGTCGATGTCGGCCGGCGTAGCGGCACGGATGGTCATCTCTGCCATGTGAAGCTCCCTCTATACCCGGACAATACCAAATCCCGGCCCGCGGCCGAAGCATCCTAGCTGCGGGCGGTTAATGGCCGGTACCGCCCAGACTACCCATTAAGTCGCAGCGACAAGGCCTTGCCCGGCGCAGGGTGGGTCACTAGAACGGAGGGCGGGAGAGATAAGGGAGGACAGTATGAGCGAGCAGCTCGTATTCCAGCCAAGTGCGGCTGCGATCGCACGCACCCACGTCACGAAAAACCAGTATGACGAGATGTATGCGCGTTCGGTCAGCGATCCGGACGGCTTCTGGGCGGACCAGGCCAAGCGCATCGACTGGGTAAAGTTCCCGACCAAGATCAAGAACACCACGTTCCAGTACCCGGACGTCTCGATCAAGTGGTTCGAGGATGGCGTGCTCAATGTCGCTGCCAATTGCATCGACCGCCATCTCACCGAGCATGGCGACGACATCGCGATCATCTGGGAACCCGACGATCCCAATGCGCCGTCGGAACACATCACCTATCGCACCCTGCATGAAAAGGTGTGCCGCTGCGCCAACGTGCTCAAGTCCCTGGGCGTGCGCAAGGGCGACCGGGTCACCATCTACCTGCCGATGATCCCGCAGGCTGCCTATGCCATGCTGGCCTGCGCGCGCATTGGCGCGGTGCATTCCGTGGTCTTTGGCGGTTTCTCGCCCGATGCCCTGGCCGGTCGAATCAATGACTGCGACTCGGCTGTCGTCATCACGGCCGACGAAGGCCGGCGTGGCGGCAAGGTCGTGCCGCTCAAGAAGAATGTCGACAAGGCCCTCGAGGATTGCCCCGGCGTCAGCAAGGTGCTGGTCGTGCACAATACCGGCGCGGATGTTGCCATGAAGGGCAGCCGGGACGTCTGGTGGCACGAGGCTGCCGCTGGCGTCGAGCCGTTCAACGATCCCGAGCCGATGAATGCGGAAGACCCGCTCTTCATCCTTTATACCTCCGGTTCCACCGGCAAGCCCAAGGGCGTGGTTCACACCACCGGCGGCTACATCCTCTATACGGCGCTGACGCATGAGCTGAGCTTTGACTACAAGCGCGGCGAAGTGTTCTGGTGCACGGCGGATGTGGGCTGGGTCACCGGCCACAGCTATATCGTCTACGGCCCGCTGGCCAATGGCGCGACCTCGCTGATGTTCGAGGGCATTCCCACCTATCCCGACGCCAGCCGGCTCTGGCAGGTGGTGGAAAAGCACAAGGTCAACATCTTCCACACCGCGCCCACCGCCATTCGCGCGCTGATGGGAGCGGGGCCGCAATATGTCGAGAAATACGACATGCCGACCCTGCGCCTTCTGGGCACTGTGGGCGAGCCGATCAATCCGGAAGCCTGGATGTGGTATTACAACCAGGTCGGCAAGGGTCGCTGCGAGATCGTTGACGCCTGGTGGCAGACCGAAACGGGCGGCCACATGATTGCGCCGTTCCCCGGCGCGATCAGCACCAAGCCCGGTTCGGCGACGGTGCCGTTCTTCGGCATCCAGCCCGAAGTGCTCTCGCCCGAGGGCCGGCTGCAGGAGCAGACCAAGGCCGAAGGCGTGCTGGCCATCAAGGATAGCTGGCCCAGCCAGGCCCGCACCATCTGGGGCGATCATGGCCGCTTCGTCTCGACCTATTTCGAGACCTACAAGGGCTATTACTTCACGGGCGACGGCTGCCGTCGCGATGAAGACGGCTATTACTGGATCACTGGCCGCGTCGATGACGTGCTCAACGTCTCCGGCCACCGTCTCGGCACCGCCGAAGTGGAAAGCGCGCTGGTCAGTCATCCCAAGGTGTCCGAGGCCGCCGTTGTTGGCTACCCGCATGATCTGAAGGGGCAGGGCATCTATTGCTATGTCACCCTCATGGCCGGCGAATCGACCAGCGACGAACTGCGTGCCGAGCTCAAGAACTGGGTGCGCAAGGAGATCGGGCCTATTGCCACGCCGGACCTGATCCAGTGGGCGCCCGGCCTGCCCAAGACCCGAAGCGGCAAGATCATGCGCCGCATCCTGCGCAAGGTGGCCGAGAACGACTTCGGCTCGCTGGGTGACACCTCGACGCTCGCCGATCCGGGCGTGGTCACCGATCTGATCGAGAACCGGCAGAACCGCTAGGGCTGCGGGCCTTCGACCTCGGTCGCAGGTGCTGGAACAAGGGGCTCAGTCTGGTCAACAGGCTGGGCCTCTTCATTTGGCGGGGGCGTGTCCGGCCTGACGTCGATGCGGGCCGTCGCGACCGGTGCGCCACCCGGTGCGAAGTGTTGCAGCACGAGGTAATAGGTTTCCCCGGCGGTCAGCTCGGCGCGTAGTCGCGGAAAGCCGCCCTCGCCACTATCATCGTCCGACGCCAGTGACTCGACCGCGTCACCCGACTTGCGGAACAACTCGCCCGTCAGGTCTGCATCAGGTCCGCCATTGGGCATCACATCGATGACATGGGGGCCGCCGGCTTCGGCAACGAACTGGAAGACGGCGCCGAGCGGCGGGATTTCGACCGATTCCGCAATGGGTACCGCAGGCTCCTCCCGAACCAGTTGCTCGGCCGAAATCAGTTCGATCCGCGTTTCGCGCTCAACCCGCAGGATGGCATTGCCGGCGCTGTCCAGCGTGGAGGCGCGCGCGACGTAGACCTGGCCAGGCGCCACGCGAATGCTCAGCGCCGAATCGAACACGCCGGGGCCGCCATCGTCATTCTCGGCGAAGATGGTGCCCTGCTCGTCGACCACCTGCAGGAATGGGTCGACGCGATCCAGCGCGACGAGCGAGACCAGATAGTCCCCCGGTGGCAGTTCCAGGCGGATGGATTCGGCCAGCTGGGAGATGGCGATGACGATCTCATCGGGCGCCGAGGTCAAGGTCCGTTCCGAGCGGGACGCACTGGCCCCCACCGTGACTGGCGATGTCGTGTCGGCAACGTTGATCGCGACACTGGCCTTCGCGTCGGCGCAGGCCAGGCCTTCATTCTTGAAGATGACCTGGCTGCCATATTGGGTAATGTCGAGGGTCTGGATGTCGCCATAGGGGAAGTCGATCAGTCCCTCGCCGGCCAGGTAGGAAATGTGCTCGGCAACCAGCTTGTTGCTGGAATTGGTCGATATCAGCGCATCCTCCTTGTCGTGGCAGATATCGACAAACAGCGGCCATGCCCCAATGCGCTTCACCCGGTCGCCGACGATGTTGTAGATGACGCTGGAAATGCCGGCCTCGATCGAGTTCGACAGCGCGTCGCGCTGGGCGTTGGACATGTCGTCTGTCAGATCGCGCAGCGCCGGGGCGTTCTGGACGGCGGTCGCGATCTGGTTGGCCATGTCGTCTTCGACGCGCACCAGGGGCCGCTGCGGCAGGTAGTCTTCCACCTTCCTGTCGCCGCCGAACATCATGGCCGAGATGCGCATCAGATCATCGGTCGGCACCACGAGGGCTGCAATCACCACGAGGCCGAAGGCAAAGGCCAGGCTGCCGAATTCGAGCCGTCCGCGATCTTCCTGTGCCTCGAGCGCCGCCGCGACATGCTCACCGTTCGCCTGGCTGGCCGGCAGCACCATGGCTGTGGTGCGGCGCAGCGTGATCAGGACGATGATGGCGCTGACCGCGGTGAGCTTGAGCAGGAGTTCGATTGCCGCTAGCAGGTAGAGACCGTGTGCCACTTCCGCGGCTGCCATGATGGCCAGCGCGACATAGATCAGGATGCCCACCGTGGCGGCGCCGGAAACGACGAAACAGGCGACGGCGGCGCGGTGTATGGACAGCAGGTGGCGAAAGCCACGGCCGATCATCTGGGCGTTGGCGCTGCTGAGCCAGGCGAAGACCAGCGTAACAGCGATGGCAATCAACAGCGTGTTGAGGACGTGCAGGGCCAGCAGTGGATTGTGCCCGGTGAGTCCGTCTGTCGGAGTGGCGACCACGAACAGCGCGATGATGATCGCCGCCAGAGCCAGCGCCATGAACACCAGGATTGCCGCATTCTGCAGCGTCCATAGGTGCCATCCAAAGGCGTGGTTCGAGGGCGGCCCGTTGGGCGGCTCGGGCGGGGGCGGAGGTGGGGGCGGCGTGTCGGGTTGTGGTGGCGGTGGTGTTCCGCCATCTCCACCGGCTGTCTTGGCTGCATCAGGATCGCTCATGGCCCCGTCCTCCCCCCTTCTGCAATAGGGGTGCGACGCGGCGGCGAGAAGTTGGGCCTACTACTATACGCAATCGCAGACGGGAGGATCTTGCCCCCTGCAAAGCATCACGGGCGGAGATCCCAAGATCCCCGCCCGATCAAGGCAACGGCTTTCATCGGCCGGAAGGTTGAAAAACGGCCAGTGCTCCAAGTCGCCCCGGTTACATTGCCATATTTGCCGGTGATCCACACCCCTCATTAGCAGAAGTGGTGCGGCAAAAGCGCTTGGTCATTGTTTCGGCTGTATTTGGCGGTCATCGTCGCGCAACGATTCCCCCACCGGACATGAACGTGACCTCTATTTTCAAATGCCTTGCCGCCGGCCTTGCTCTGCTCGCTCTCCCCGTTGCCGCCCATGCGGCGACGCTGGAAGAGATGGCTGGCCAGATGATTGTCGTGGGTTTCCAAGGCGATGACGTGGACGATGCCGACGTGGTCGCCCTGCGCGAGGAATTGGCGGCCGGGCGGCTGGGCGGGGTCATGCTGCTCAAGATCAACGTCAAGAGCCTGGGGGCCGTTGGCGCCATGAATGCTGCCTTCCGCGCCGCGTCGCCGGACCTGCCGCCATTCATCACCCTGGATCAGGAGGGGGGCGCGGTCGAGCGGCTCACCAAGGATGTCGGCTTCCGCGAAATTCCCAATGCTGCTTCGATAGCCGCCAACAACAGTCCGGCCCAGGCTGCTGCCATTTATTCCACCATGGCCGCGTCGATTGCCGAGCTCGGTTTCAGCGTCAATTTCGGCCCCGTCACCGATATCAACCGCAATCCCGACAACCAGATCATCGCCAAGTTCGGCCGGGCCTTCGCCAAGGATGCGGCCACTGTCGCGGCCTATAGCGAAGCCTTCATCACTGCCCATCACGCGGCGGGCCTCCTGACCGCGCTCAAGCATTTTCCCGGCCATGGCTCGTCGACCGGTGACAGCCACGAGGGGTTCGTGGACATCACCCAGAGCTGGGAGCCCAGCGAGCTCGATCCCTATCGCACGCTGATTGCCGCCGACATCGTCGACATGGTCATGGTGGGCCACCTCTATCACGCCGACTATTCCGACGCGGGGGCGCAGACGCCGTCCTCGCTGTCCCCGCAATGGATCACCGGCGTGCTGCGCGAAGAGCTTGGCTATGATGGCGTGGTGATCAGCGACGATCTGGAAATGGGCGCCATCCGCGACCACTTCACCCTCGAACAGACCGTCACCATGGGCGTGCGCGCCGGCATGGATGTGCTGCTGTTCTCCAACACCGCCAAATACCGCCCCGGTCTGAACCGCGAGATCCTGGCCATTCTGCTTGCCGTAGCCGAGGACGACCCGGCCTTCGCGGCACGGATCGAGCAAAGCTACGAACGCATAGTGGCGCTCAAGTCGCGCATCCGCTGAGCCCCACCATTTCGTCACCAGCACAGGTTTCCTCCCGCTGCTTCCGCAGATAAAGTGCGGCCACGAAGCAGGAGTCGTTGCTTGATGGCGGTTGACCGCGAAGTCCGACAGGTCCGGGCCATTTTCATCTCGGACGTCCACCTGGGCATGAAGCCCATCAGGGTGGGGCAGCTCATCGAATTCCTGCGCGCGCATGAAGCCGAGACCATCTATCTGGTCGGCGACATCGTCGATGGCTGGCGCCTGGCCAAGTCCTGGCACTGGCCCAGCGAATACAATGTCCTCGTGCAGGTGCTGCTCGACAAGGCCAGTTCGGGCACGCGGGTGGTCTACTTGCCGGGCAATCACGACGAGTTCCTGCGCGAATATCTCGGCACCTATTTCGGCGAGGTCGAGTTCGTCGACCGCACCGTGCATACCTCGGCCTCGGGCAAGACCTATCTGGTCATCCATGGCGATCAGTTCGACGTGGTAGTGATGAATGCCAAGTGGCTCGCCCATGTCGGGGACTGGGCCTACAATGCCGCCCTGCGCGTCAATATCGCCATCAACTGGGTGCGCCGCCGGCTGGGACTGCAATACTGGTCGCTGTCGGCCTGGGCCAAGCAGAAGGTCAAGAATGCCGTTTCGGTCATCGGTCGCTTCGAGGAAGCCCTGGTGCACGAGGCCAAGGAATCGGGCGTCGACGGGGTCATCTGCGGCCACATCCATTTCGCCGACATGCATGACCGGCTGGGCATCCACTACATCAATACCGGCGACTGGGTGGAGAGCTGCACCGCCATCGTCGAGACGGCCGATGGCGCCTTCGAGCTGGTGAAGTGGACGGAAATGGTCGTCGGCGAACCCCGTAAATTCCGCCTGCGCAAGGCGGCCGGGTAGGCGCTGAGCGCCTCTGAGCAGAGCGCTGACTGAGAACTTGGCGAGGCCGTGCGCCGGCTTCTGAGGCCGGAGCATGCCGGCGAGTGCGGTCACTTGGGTGACAAGCGCGTCGCAGGTTCCTTCGACGCTTGAATCGCCGTATGTGCCCATGTGGCAACTGGTGGCAAGCGGCCAGTCGCAACGTTGCACAATCGGCCTTGCTTTGGCAGGCAATGCGAGTCACCAAGGTTTCCGGGCGCTGATTTGCCCGGAGTTCGTTTTTCCATGCCATCGGTATTTTCGCGCTCGGCCAGCCCCGAGCTGCGCGCTTCCATTTATCAGTTTACCGTCTATATCCCCGGTGGCGTGGCCTCGGTCTTCCTTGGCATCTGGCTCAGCGAACATGGTGTGCCGGCCGATCAGATCGGCATCATCAATGCCCTGCCGACCCTGTGCCTGCTGCTGCTCAACATCATTGTCGGCCGCATCGCCGACAAGGCCGATGACTGGCGCACGGCGCTGATCGTCATCTCGCTGGCCTCCGCGCTGGCGCCGCTGCCGCTGTATTTCGTGTCCGAATTCTGGGGCATCCTGCTGGTCTGGGCGCTCTGCGCCACCAGCAACGGCCTCGTGGCGCCGGTGATCGACGCGGCCACGGTGCGCATGACGCGTCGCAATGGCACCGATTTTGGTGCGGTGCGGGCATGGGCCACGGTGGGCTATGTCTTTGCGGCGGCGGGGATTGGCCTCTTGCTCAACGTGCTGGGCTCGGGTGCCTTCGTCACGCTCTATGTCGCGACCGTCGTGGTGCGCGCCGCGCTGGCCTATCTGCTGCCGCGCTTTCGGACGCCGGCCCCCAAAGTCACTCTGGCCAATATTCCGGGGCCTGCGCCGCAGCGCACGCGGCTCAAGGATTCGCTGCAGCTCTGGTTCGTCCTGCCCTTGCTCGCCTTTGCGCTGGTCAATTCCAGCAATTCCATCATCGGCAGTTTTGCCGCTCTGCTCTGGCACGAGAATGGTATCCCCACCTACTTCCTGGGTCCACTGCTGGGCATTGCGGCGGTCGGCGAGGCCATCCTGATGTTTGGCTGGCGCCGGTTCGGCGGGCGGGTCACTGCGCGCAACATGATCCTGGTGGCGGCGCTGGCGGGCCTGTTGCGCTTCACCGTGATGGCGTTCAACCCGCCGGTGGAGGTGCTGTTCCTCACCCAGCTCCTGCATGCCTTCAGCTTTGGCATGGGCTATTTCGGCGTCGTGCACTTCATCGCCAACTGGACCGATGAGTCCAATGCGGCCGAGGCGCAGGGCTTTGCCAATATGCTCAATATGGGCGCAGCGATGATGGCGCTGGTCGTGTTCGGCGTGCTGGTCGAGTATTTCGGGTCCTATGCCTTCTTCTACTCCACCATCACCGCCCTCCTGGCCGTCGTCTGCGTGCTGGTTTCGCTGCGCATCCGGCCGCCCAAGGATGCACATTGACTGCCCCGCCGAAATCGATATGGCTGGACACATACTGACCAGCCACTGATCTCCCGCCGGTGCTCCCGGTGCAATCGAACCTCGAGTACATTCCATGTCGCTCGCCGTGGCGCCTGCGCGCCTGACGCCCGAATTGCGCACGACGGCCTTCTACTTCACCTATTTCATGGGGCCGGGGGCGGCGGTGATGTTCCTGCCCATCTGGCTGAGCGAGAAGGGCATTTCGACCGAGCAGATCGGCCTCATCAACGCGGTCCCGGTCTTTGTCATCCTGGCGCTCAACCTGGTGGTGGGGCGCCTCGCCGATCAGGCCAAGGACTGGCGGCAGGTGATCGTCATCGGCGCAGTCATCGCCGGCATCGTTCCGATCGGACTGTTCTTCGTCAACGAGTTCTGGGGCATCCTGCTGTTCTGGACCCTGGCCAGCCTGCCGGGCGGGGCGATCGGGCCGGTGCTGGACGCCGCCATCATGCGCATGACGCGCCGCAATGGCACGGATTTCGGCACCATCCGCGCCTGGGGCACGGTGGGCTACATGCTGTTCAATGCGCTGACCGGATTCCTGGTCGTCTGGTTCGGGTCAGATATTTTCGTTCCGCTTTTCGTTGGTTTGGCCTTGTTGCGCGCCGCTGTGTCGCTGCAATTGCCCGCCTTCCGCGCGCCCGCAGGGCTGCCCACCGTTGCGGCGGCCCAGCCGGTCGCCGGCAAGCTGCGCGAGATCATCACCAAGCCATGGTTCATCCTGCCGCTGATCGGCTTCTCGATCGTGTTTGGCACCCATATCGTGCTCAACGCCTTTGGCTCGCTGCTCTGGAAGGAGCAGGGCGTGCCCGAAAGCATTATCGGCCCGCTCATCGCGCTGGGCGCTGCGGCAGAGGCCGGCATGATGTTCGTGTGGAAGCGTTTTGGCGGCACGATATCGGCGCGGAAACTGATCCTGGCCTCGGCCCTTGTCTCCGTACTGCGCTGGATCGCCATGGCCTTCTCGCCCCCGGTGGCCATACTGGTGCTGCTGCAACTCACCCATGGCGTCACCTTCGCCCTGGGCTATCTCGGCTGTGTGCATTTCATCGCCAACTGGACGAGCGAGGACATCGCCGCCGAAACGCAGAGCCTGTTCAATGTGCTGCAGCAGGTCACGTCGGTCATCGCGCTGGTCGGCTTCGGCTGGCTGATCGGCCTGTTCGGCCCTCATGCCTACCTCTTCGCCGCCCTTGCCGCTGCGCTGGGCGCGCTCTGCATCTGGCTGTCGCTCCGCATGATGCAGCCGAAGCCCGATGCGATTGTGACGGGGTAGGGCGGTCACCACGCATTTACCGAGACCTTGCTCATGGCTGTGTAGTTCTTGCTGGTTCGAAAGTTTCCAGAAATTAAGGAATTGCCCCAACACATCTTTCCCGCCCCCGCAAAGTGCGCGAAGCTTCCCGCCTGAGCCAGCCTCAACCGCAGTGTTGGAGGAATCGTACCGGGGGGAACGTGCGGCTATTTAGAGTCTTGATGCGACTGCTTTTGGGGAGTGGCCGTCGGTCTCCCCCGATCAGGCAGCGCGAGACGCGTGTCATCCTGTCTCGCCCGGCATGGCCTGCCCGTCCCGTTCCGCGGCCCTCGTCGGAAATGATGCTGTGTGGGCAGTGCTGGTCATCGATGGGGACACTATCGTGATCGACAGGGTTCACATTCGGCTGGCCGGCATCGATGCACCTGAGCTCGATCACCCATGGGGACAACGCTCGAAATGGGCCCTGGTCCAGTTGTGCAAGGGGCAGAAGGTGACGGCTCGGATAAGGCCAGAGCTCTCATATGATAGGGTGGTGGCTGAATGCTTCCTGCCCGACGGCCGCGATCTGGCAGCCGAGCTCGTCCGAAGCGGCCTGGCTCTGGACTGGTCAAAATTCTCGGGCGGGAAATATCGGCATCTCGAGCCCTTGGATGCACGGCGCAGGCTATGGCGTGCCGATGCACGCCAGCGCGGGTTGCTCCCTCCGCAAATCGATCGGTAGCGCGCGGCTAGACGATATGGGTGGCCGATCGGTCTTCAGCACCGTCCACCACAAACGAAACGGCCCCGGTTTCCCGGGGCCGTTTTCAATTCAGTCGGGTGAACCTCAGTTCAGCCGGCCACTCGCATGGGCGAGGGTGGTGTAGACCTTGCCGCGGTCCGAGAGCAGGTATTCGCGCGTTTCGGCGGCCGGGTTGGCGCCGGCGGCGGCGCGCTTCAGCAACTGCTCGAATTCCGACATATAGGCCTGCGCGGTGCGGGCGAAGTCGGGTTCGCGCTGCAGCTTCTTGCGCACTTCGTCATAGGTGCCCTGGCCGGCCAGCGTGTAGATGCGGCGCGAGAACACGTTGGATTCGCCGGCCTGGTAGCGGGCCCAGGCATCGGCCAGCGCATTGTCGTCGATCGAGCGGGCGATTTCTTCGGTCAGCCCGGAAAGGCCCGACTGCTGCGGTTGGGGCTGGCTGCCCTGCTGCTTGGCCGTGGCATTGCGCAGCACGTCGCGCAGCCACCCGCCTTCGCCCGGGGCGACAGGTTCGGCCTCGGCAACGGCGGCCGGCTCGGCATGACGCACCGGCTCGGCGTGCCGCACCGGTTCGGGGGCGCGGAAGGGTTCGGGCTGGCGTTCGACGGTGCGGATCGGGTCGACCAGCGTCTGGCGGGCCGGCTCCGGGCGATAGGTTTCGCGGGCCGGTTCGGGCTGGCGCGGCGGCGGCTGGTAGGCCGGCGCCTCGTTGCGGGGCTCGGCGCGCAGGGCAGGGCGCTGCGGGCGGCGGTCATTGAGGTCATGCGTCGCCGGCTGGCTGCGCACGATGGCGTTGAGCTCGCTGAGCGCCTCGATCTGCTCGGCCACGACGCGGCGCATGGCAGCGGCGCTGGCACGGGTTTCCTCGGGCAGTTCGTTGACGCCGCGGGCCAGTTCGGCGCGGGTGGCTTCCAGCTCGCTGCCCACTTCGCGGGCGGTTTCGCGCATCGCGCGCGCCGTGTCGTTGAAGCGCAGGGTGGCTTCCTCGATGGCGCGCTGCATTTCCTCGGCCATCTGCTGCTGGGCCTGCTGCAGGGCTGCGGCAGCGCGGCGGCTTTCGGCGTCGGCGGCCTGGCGGAAGCCGCCCATCTTTTCGTTGACTTCGCCCGTGGTCTCGTCCAGCGCGCGGCGGAAGGTGCCGGCATTGGTGGCCACGGCGTTGCGCACCGAGGCGGAGCTGTCATTGATGGTTTCGGCCAGCGTGCTGGTGGTGGAGTTGAGCACGTCGGTCACGCTGCCTGCGGTGGAGGCCAGCACTTCGCTGACATGGCTGGCATTGTCCTCGAGCGCCAGGCGCACCGAGGAGGCGGTCTTGTTGAGCGCGGCGGCAGCCGCGTCGGCAGCGCGCTGCACGGCGCTGTCGACCTGGCTGGCATTGGTCTGCAGCGCTTCGGTCACCGTGCTGGTCGAGGCCTCGATGGTCTCGACAATGGTGCCGGTGGTGGCGGACAGGGCGTCATCCATGGCGCGGCGGGCGCCGATCAGGCGGCGCTCGGTGTCATTGACCGTATCGGCGATCGACTGCGCGAACATGCGCATGCGGCCATCGATATCGTCGGCGCGGGCGGCAAAGCTCTGTGCCAGGGCGTCCATGGCGCCGCGGCGGTCTTCGAGGGTCTGCAGTGCCCCGTCGCTGGTGGTGGCCAGTTCGGTCGAGGCGCGGGCCATCTGCTCGGCTTCCGCATCCAGGCGCCCGAGCACGGTCGAGAACTCGTCGACCATGCTGCGGATGGTGGTCTGCAGGGCGCCGACATGCTGGCTGACCATGGCGCCGGCCTGTTCGGTCTGGCCGATGGCGTCGCGCACCGTGTTGGAATAGGTGGCGGTCTGCTGGGCGACGCTGGTTTCCAGGTTCGCCAGGTTGGCCGTCGAGGCGTCGAGCACGCGCTGCAGCAGCAGGTTGGAGTCGTTGAGCTTGCCCAGTGCAGAGGTGACGTCGGTGAGGATGCGCGAGGTGGAAACCGCCATGATGGCTTCGGCTTCCCTGGCATTCTCGCCCAGGGCGTCACGCAGCAGATTGCCATGGCTCATCAGCGCGCCCTGCAACTGCTCGGACTTCTCGGTCACGAGGGTGGCGAAGGCGCTGGTGTGCTGTTCCACGGAGCGGTTGATGTCGCTGAGACGGGTCTCGATGCTGTCGACCGCGCCCACGGCCTTGACGGTCAGCAGGTGATCGATGTCGGTCGCGGCGATGCGGATCTGCTCGAGCGCGGTGCGGACCGCGCTGTCCATGTGGTTGGCCGTGTTGGTGATATCGGCCACGATGTTCTGGCTGGCCGCATTGATGCGGGTAGCAATGGTTTCCTCGATGCGGTCGGCACCAGCCTCGAGATCGGTCATGGACTGGGTGATCGAGGTGTTGATCGAGGCATTGAGCGCGGCGAGGCGCTCCGCCGTGATATCGGCGCGGGCCGTGATGGCCTCGGGCAGGGTGCCCAGGCGCTGGTCCACCATTTCGGTGATGGCGTCGCGGGCCGAGTTGACGCCGCTCTCGATGAGCAGGGCGGCGCGGCGGGCGCTTTCGCTGACCGAGGTGCTGGCCGAGTCGATGCGCGCGGTGACGCCGTGCTCGGCATCCGAGAGGCGGGCGATGGCGCTGTCCAGGCCTTGGCCCAGATTGCTGTTGAGCTCGGCCACCCTGTCGGCGATCAGCGTCGACATCGAGGTCACGCGCTCGCCCATATTGTCGGTGGCCTCGCGCAGCGAGCCGTCGATCTTGGCGCGGGCTTCCTCGCCCTGCAGGGCGATGGTGTCGGCAAGCTCGGTCGTGCGCATGCCGATGGTCTCGCCGATCGAGGCCGTATGGGTGGCAAGCGTGTCGGACAGGGCCTGGGTCCGCTGGCCGAGCGCTTCGGACAGCTGCTGGGTGCGGGTGGTAACAGCCTGTGCCAGCTGCGCGGTGCCGCCATCGAGGGCGGAACGCAGCTCGAGCGAGCGGCTGTCGAGTTCGCCGGTCAGCGTGCCGGTGCGCTCCTCGATCTGCGCGACGAGAGAGGTCGTGCGTTCGTCGAGCTGGCTGGACAGCGTGCCGGTGCGTTCATCGAGCTGGGTGACCAGCGTATCTGTCCGGTCCTCAATCTGGCTCACCAGCGAGGTGGTGCGTTCGTCGAGCTGGCTGGCGAGGGTGCCGGTACGGTCCTCGATCTGGGTGACCAGCGCGATGGTCCGCTCTTCCAGCTGGCTGGACAGCGTGCCGGTGCGCGAGTCGATTTCGAGCGACAGCGCGGTGGTCTTTTCCGACAGTGTATCGGCAAGCCGCTGGGTGCGACCGGCAATGGCCTGGTCGAAGGCGCCGGTGCTGGTGGTCAGCGTCTCGCCCAGTTCCTCGCTGCGCGCGCGGATGGTGTCGCTGAGTTCCTTGGTCCGGCCGTCCAGCGCTTCGGCGATGATGCCTGCATGACCTTCCAGCGATTCCGAGATTTCGCGGGTGCGGTGGCTCAGGCTTTCGGTGATGGCCTTGGTGCGTGCGCCCAGCACTTCGCCCATTTCGCGGGTGCGCTCGGCAACCACGTCGTTGAAGCGGCCGGATTCCTCGTTCAGCGCCATTTCGAGCACATTGGCCCGGGCAGCAAAGCTGGTGCCCTGCTGCTCGAGGCGGGCAATCAGCGCGTCGCCCTTGTCGCCGATGACATCATCCAGCGTGTGCAGGCGGGTGTCGAGAATGCTGGCAATTTCGGTGAGGCGTGCGTCGAACTGACCCAGGGAATCCTGGCCGGCCGTGGCCAGCGTGATGCGGGCGCGTTCGGACGTGTCGTCCAGCGCGCCGTTGATCTCGATCACGGCGGACTGCAGGCGGCTGTCCATCGCGTTGAGCTGGATGGAGACGGATTCGTCGAGCTGGCGGGTCAGGGCGCTGAGCAGCACCTCGGCTTCGCGCGAGCGGGCGGTGATATCCTCGGCAATGCGTTGGCCGATCATGTCCAGCCCGCCGGTCACTTCATGGCCACGGTCGCGCAACTGGTCGAGCAACGAAGCGCCGCCATCGGTGAGGAGCGTCGAGAGGGCCGCGGTGCGTTCGTCCAGGGCGGAAGCGAGCTCGCCGCTACGGGTTTCGATCAGGCCGGCAATGGCCTGGCTGCGGTCTTCGAACGTCCCGGTCAGGACAGCCGTGCGCTCCTCGATGGCCTGGGTGCGCGAGTCGATGGCATTGGCAATCGAGCTCGAATGCGCGTCCAGTGCATTGGTCAGCGACGCGATGCGGCTCTCGACGCCATTGTTGAGCTCGGCGGCGCGCTCATCGAGCGTACGGGCCATGGTGGCGGTCTGGTCTTCGAAGGTCAGCGAAAGGCGGCTGGCGCTCTCGTCGAGCGCGCCGATGAAGTCGGTCGTGCGGTTGTCCACCAGAGATACGAAGCTCTCGGTGCGCTCGCCGAAGGTATTGGTCAGCGTATTGCCAGCCGTCTCCAGCGCGCGCGTCAGGCTGCCGCCGCTCTCCACGATCGTGCCGGCAATGCGCTGGCTGATCATGTCGAGGTCGAACACCAGGCCGGTATGGCTCTCCGTGATGGCCTCGCGGACGCGTTCGGTATTGGTCAGCACGCTTTCGCGCTGGCTGGCCAGTTCGGCGATCAGCGCACGCATGCGCGATTCATTGTCCGAATAGGTGCGTTCGAGCGCGGTGACCTCGTTGTGGATCATCACTTCGAGTTCGCCGGCGCGCGACAGCGCGCGTTCCAGGCCATCGCCGAGGGCGTTGACTTCGCGGCGCACGGCCTGGCCAACCGAGGCGACCTTGTCGGCCGCCGTCACTTCCGGCTCGGCCAGGCGCATGGCGGCTTGGGTGATGGAGGAGGCAGCATTGCGCAGGTCCTGCGCGCGGCGGAACAGGGTGGCGACGGCGAAGAAGCCCAATACGGGCAGGAAGGCGATCGCCACCAGGGCGATGAAATCGATCGTGCCGACAAACTGGCCGAAATTGGACAGCTGCGGCCCGTAGCGCAACCAGGCGCCGGCGCCGGCTACAGCGAGCCAGATGATCGAGAGCAGCAGCGCAATCCAGGTCGGCGTAGCCGAAGAGCGGCTCTGCAGGTTGTAGAGAATCTTGGAGGTCGGGAAGCGGTCGTCATTGGCGACGGGGCCGGCATGCTGGGCGATCTTGTCGGCGGCGCGCAGGCGTTCGGACCGGACGCTGTCAGACGATCGCTTTTCGGCGGCCTGCTGCGGCGCGCTATCGAGGCTGAATACCGATTCCTTGAGAGCGTCTTCAACCGCTGAGAAAGCCAGCGCTGCGGGATCGTTACTGGGGGTCGGATTCTTCGCCATACTCTTTACAACTCTCGCGTCGGCTTCACAGCAACAAGGCGGACAGTAGGAGTTGTTATGACACCGCACCCGTTTCCGGTCGCATGGTCAAATGGAAACAATTCGATGCAATTGCCCCGCATCGTCCCCCCAACCCTCGCCGCCGCGCGCTGGTTCAAAGCCCATTAATACATTCAATTTGATGCAATCCGAGCGTTTTCTTACCCAAAGGTTAATTTTTTGGGGAAGAAGCGAGGCCATCAAAACCGCCCAACCAAGGCGAAGATATGGCTTAATCACCTGTTCACCCGGTCCCACTAGGCTGGCCTCGTGTGGTATTGTCCGTTGGTGCGGACGCGTCGCCACATCCAGTGTGTGGAGCAGCCAGAATGGCGTTGAAAGCAATAGCGGTCGAAAAGCTCGACACGATTGGCCAGGTGCGTGCCGCGCGGCCCATCGATCTGGTTCATCTGGCCAAGCAGTGCCTGGGCGACGAGAATCTCGAAGTCGAAGTGCTCCGACTGTTCGACACCACCATCAAGACCTATTTCGGCCGGCTCGAACTGGCCGCCAGCTATGACGATCTGGCGCTCAACCTGCATTCCATCAAGGGTGCCTCCGCCGGCGTCGGCGCCTGGGGTGTTGCCGATCTGGCCAAGGCCTGCGAAGTCGAAATCCAGGCCGGTCGCCCGCTCGCCCCCGAACGCATCGCCGATCTCGGCATGGCGGTAGAGGAAGTCCGCGGCTTCATCGCCGACATGCTGGGCAAGCAGCAGGACTGAGCTAGTCCGCGTTCTCGTCGACGGCATCGCGCAGGCGCCGGACGATTGCATTGATCTGTCCCAGCTCTGCGGCGTCCATCCCAGAAGCGGCAAGCAGCCGGTCGGTTACGCAATGGGCCTGCGCCCGTAATGCCCTGCCACCATCGGTCAGTGAGATGACCACGCGCCGTTCATTGTTCGGATCGCGACGGCGGTTCACCAGCCCGGCTGTCTCAAGGCGCTGCAGCAGTGGCGTCAGGGTGCTGGATTCCAGGGCGAGGTGATCGGCGATCTCGCCCACCGCCATGGCATCCTCATGCCATAGCGTGCTCATCACCAGATATTGCGGATAGGTCAGCCCCAGCTCATTGAGCACCGGCTTGTAGGCCCGCTGCACAGCCATATGCGCCGAATAGAGCGCAAAACAGAGGTGGTCCTCAAGCGGCACGGGTTCGATCGTCTGGGTCATCACGGTCTCCTTTCGATTTTATATATCGCGATAAATATTGCCTTGACAAGGATGGGCTCGGTCTCTAGATAACGATTATCGCAATAATCATTAGCGCGATAAACAAATGAAGCGGCCTGATCGGCAGGCTGAGGGGCAGGACCCCAGGCAAGGACATTCATCATGGCAAATGCAATCAAGAACATCGTCCTCGTGCACGGCGCCTTCGCCGATGGTTCGGGCTGGCGCCCGGTCTATGACCGGCTGACTGCCAAGGGCTACAAGGTGAGCGTCGTGCAGAATCCGCTGACCTCGTTTGAAGACGATGTCGCTGCGATCCGCCGCGCGCTGGCCCGGCTCGACGGCCCGGCAATTCTGGTTGGCCACTCCTATGGCGGCAGTGTCATCACAGAAGCTGGTGACGACGACAGCGTGGCTGGCCTGGTCTATGTGGCAGCCTTTGCTCCCGAGGTGGGACAATCCACTCTCGATCAGTATGGCATCGTGGCGCCCCCGGCCAATTTCGTGCCGGAAGTCCAGGATGATGGCTTCGCCTTCCTTAACGGCGAGAAGTTCAAGCTGGGCTTTGCTGACGATGCCAGTGCCGCTGATGCTGCTTTCCTGCGTGACTCGCAGGTGCCGGTTGCCTTCAAGGCCCTGGAGCACAAGGTCACCACGGCCGCGTGGCAGAAGAAGCCGAGCTGGTTTGTCGTGGCAACCGAGGATGGCGCCATCGCCCCCGAACTGCTGCGCCTGACGGCCAGTCGCATTGGTGCCCAGACGACCGAGGTGGCCGGCAGCCACATCGTCTTCTACACCCAGCCGGACGCAGTGGCGGCCGTCATCGAAGCTGCTGCCGAGGGCTCAAGCCGTTGAAGCTGACGGGCGGGATGGGGCGATATCGCCCCCATCCCGTTCACTTGTTTGACCGCATGATTGCCAACGCCTATACAGCGCCCAATATTCCGATGCGCTGCGCCCACGAGGCAGCCGGCCCCAACAGTCCAGCAAGATCCATGTCCCTGTCCACCGCCGCCGAGGCCGCGCCCCGGTCCATTGCAGAGCCCTTCCGCACCCGTCGTACCTTTGCGATCATTTCGCACCCGGACGCCGGCAAGACCACGCTGACCGAGCGGTTGCTCGCCGCGGCCGGCGCGATCCAGTCGGCCGGCGCGGTGCGCGGCAAGGCCGGCACGCGCTCCACCCGCTCGGACTGGATGGAGATGGAGCAGCAGCGCGGCATTTCCATCACCTCGTCGGTGATGACCTTCGACTATGACGGGCTGACGCTGAACCTGCTCGATACGCCCGGCCACTCGGACTTTTCGGAAGATACCTATCGCACGCTGACCGCCGTCGACGCCGCCATCATGGTGATCGACGCGGCCAAGGGCATCGAGAGCCAGACGCTCAAGCTGTTCGAGGTCTGCCGCTTGCGCGACATCCCGATCATCACCTTCATCAACAAGGTGGACCGGGAGGGCCTTGCTCCGCTCGACCTGATCGACGAGATCCAGGGCAAGCTGGCGCTCGATCTCACCCCCGTGCTGTGGCCGATCGGGCAGGGCGTCGATTTCCACGGGTATCTCGACCTCTTGGAAAAGCGCGTGCTTTCGCCCCAGGGCAAGCCCGTTGCCGAATACAACGAGATCGAAGACCTGCTCGACAATGAAGCCCTGGTTGATGATCCGGTCTTCATGATCGCGCTCGAGACGCTCGAAATGGCGCGGGCCATGCTGCCGCCCTTCGATCTCGAAACTTTCCATGCCGGCCATCTGAGCCCTGTCCTGTTTGGCTCGGCGCTCAAGGGCATTGGCGTTGCCGAATTGCTGCGCACGCTGGGCGAATGGGGTCCCGAGCCGCGGCCGCAGCCGGCCATTCCTGCGCCGATCGAGCCGTCCGACAAGAAGGTCACCGGCTTCGTGTTCAAGGTGCAGGCGAACATGGACGCCAATCACCGCGACCGTATCGCCTTCGTCCGGCTCTGCTCGGGCACCTTCACCCGCGGCATGCGCCTCAAGAATGTTCGCTCGGGCAAGGACATGGCGGTGTCCAATCCGATGTTCTTTTTCGGCAATGACCGTGAACTGGCCGAGCAGGCGGTGGCCGGCGACATTGTCGGCATTCCCAATCACGGCACGCTGTCGGTGGGCGACACGCTGACCGAAGGCGCCACGATCAATGTCACCGGCATTCCCAACTTCGCGCCGGAAATCATCCGTCGCGTCCGTCTCACCGATCACATGAAGACCAAGCAGATGGCCAAGGCGCTGTCGGACCTGGCCGAAGAAGGCGTTACCCAGGTGTTCCGCCGCGTCGTCGGCGCCGACTGGATCGTCGGCGTGGTCGGCCAGTTGCAGCTGGAAGTGCTGAGCTCGCGCGTCGCCAAGGAATATGGCGTGCCGATCACCTTCGAAAGCCTCAACTACGAAGTGGCCCGCTGGATCGAGAGCGACGACCCCAAGGAGCTCGACCGCTTCATCGCCGCCCAGAAGATGAACATTGCGGAAGACCGCACCGGCGCGCCGGTGTTCCTGGCGCAGAATGCCTGGTGGGCCGATCGCGCCAAGCAGGACTTCCCCAAGATCCGCTTCCTCACCACCAAGGAACGCCATTGAGCCCCCCCGAACGCATCGAGGAGTTCCTCTCGGCCGTCAAATCCGCGTTCATTAGCGGTTCATTGTTGCGGCTGAAATTGGGCGGTTATCACGGCCAGGAGCCGGATCTGAAGTCGATCGACGTCAAGAAAATCGCGGTGAAGGGCGGGGACAAGTTCAGCTTCACCTTCCACTACAAGACGCGCGACATCATCAAGAACCACATCCAGCCTGAGGCCATCGGCCACCTGCGCACCGCGCTCCGGGATGAATTCCGCAGCGCCCAACTTTCGACCACCGAGTTCGACATGAGCTTCGAGCGCAATGGGGACAAGGTGCGGCTCAAGCGCAGCGAAGTGGCCGGCCGCGAGGCGCCTTCGACCGAGCACAACCGCGCCAAGAACCGCCCGCTTGCCACCAGTGACAAGCCCTACCTGCAGGCCTTGGGCATTACCGGCAAGGACGGGGCCGTCCGTAACGATGCGCAGGATAAGTTCAGGCAAATCAACAAGATGGTCGAGATTTTCGCGCCATTGATTCAAGCGATCAAGGCCGAGAAGCCGCGTATTGTCGATATGGGGGCGGGCAAGGGCTATCTTGATTTCGCTCTCTACGACTACCTCGCCAATGTGGCCCAGCGCCCCGCCGAAATCATCGGCGTCGAGATGCGGGACAAGCTGGTGGAAGACGGCAATGCCACGGCCGCCCAGTCCGGGTTCGACGACCTCAGTTTCGTTCCCGGCACCATTCTCGATTATGACGCAGCCGGCGCCGATGCGGTCATTGCGCTGCATGCCTGCGACACGGCCACCGACGACGCGATCTTCAAGGGGATAAGTGCCGGCGCATCCCTGATCGCCGTCGCGCCCTGCTGCCACAAGCAGATTCGCCGCCAGATGGAGGCGGGAAAGCCCGAGGACAAGTTGGCTATCCTCCTCCGGCACGGCATCTTCATGGAGCGTCAGGCGGAGATGGTCACCGACGCCTTGCGGGCTCTGCTGCTGGAGCTAAACGGCTATCGCACAAAGGTTTTCGAGTTCGTTTCGGATGCGCATACGCCCAAGAACAACCTGATCGTCGGCGAAAAAGACGGTCGGGTCGGTCGCGACCGGGATTCTATCCTCAGGCAGATCGCCGAGACCAAGGCGATGTTCGGCATCGAGAAGCATTACCTGGAAGAGCTGCTGGGGCTCCAGCCTTCCTAAACCTGCTGCCATCCCCTATATCCGTCCGACACAGCAAGCCCTGAGACCCATGACCAAGATCACCTTTGTCCAGCAGGACGGCGAACGCATTGAAACTGAAGGCCAAAATGGCGCCACCGTGATGGAAACCGCCATCATGAACGGCATTCCCGGCATTGTCGCGGAATGCGGCGGCGCCTGCACCTGCGCCACCTGCCACGTCTATGTCGACGACGCCTGGACCGAAACGGTCGGCGGCCCGTCGAACATGGAAGAAGACATGCTCGACTTCGCCTTCGACGTGAAAGCGCAAAGCCGTCTGAGCTGCCAGATCAAGGTCAGGGACGAACTCGACGGACTTGTCGTGCATGTCCCGGTCCGACAAGGATAAAGCGGGACTAGTCGCAGCGCGTGAAGGCGAAGGGCTCGCCCCAGTCGGCCTCAGGCTCCACATCCGCCTCGTACAAATGGAAGCGGTCGCGATCCACCCAGACGGAGAAATATTCCGGGCCGCCCGCGATAGGGCGCCAATGGGTGCGTCCGTCGCGCGCCACTAGTTCGGTCGCCGCTTCGGGCTCCGGATCCTTGGGGCCAAGATAGAATATGTGCGTCTCGTCGGGCGCTTCGATGCGGACGGGCAGGGCGCAGGTCGCGTATGTGGTGGTCGGCTGGCCGGCCTGTTGCATCGACCATTGGCCCACAAAGGGCGCCGATTTGCCGTCTTCGACGTCGACAATGTTCTCGCGTGGCCACGGCGTCAGGGCCAGCGCTGCCGGCAGGGCGGTGACCAGGAAAACCAGGGCAAGAGTTGACCGTATCGCGTGCCGCCGCCGCATTTCAACTGCTCCATGGCCGTCGCCCAACGCGCAAAATTTTCTCATGGCATCCCAAGCAAAGATTCTTTTAGCGGCTCTGGCCTAAACCCATGCGTCGCGTTCCAAGCGGGAGCCCCGCAGGGAAATATAAAAGCTATTGAATTTCAACGCCTTGTCCCGCGGGGCTGGTTTGGATTATTTTCCCAATATTCATCATCAGGGTTCCAATGGGTCAACTCAACACATTTCCGTTGAGCTACAAGGTTCAGGGTCTGCGCATCGTCATCGTCGGCGGTGGTGAAGAAGCCCTCAACAAGGTCCGGTTGGCAACTAAGACTACCGCCCAGGTCGCGATTGTGTCGCGCCACATCGAGGCTGACTTCAGCGGCTTTGCGGTGAAGCAGGTCGAGCGTGCTTTCGAGCCAGCCGATCTTGATGGCGCAGCACTGGTATTCGTAGCCGAAGAAGGTGTCGACGCCGAGCTGGCCAAGGCCGAGGCCCGCGCCCGCGGCATTCCGCTCAACGTGGTCGACGTTCCAGCAGAGTGCGACTTCTATACACCCTCCATCGTTGAACGCGCGCCGCTGACCATCGCCATTTCCAGCGAGGGCAATGCACCGGTGCTGGCGCGGCTGGTGCGAGCACGCATCGAGGCCATGCTGCCGCCCGGCTTCGGCAAAATCGCGAGTTTGGCCGGTCGGTTGCGCCAGCGGGTTGAGAGCCTGATTCACGATGGCGCCGCCCGTCGCCGCTACTACGAGGCACTGGTGACGTCGCCGCAGGTCGAATCCGCCGTTGCCGCCAGCCCGATTGCCGGGCAATACCAGGCTGAACTGCTGCTCGAGCAGCATGTCCAGGCTGGTTCAGCCAAGGGTGTCGTCTGGCTGATCGGCGCCGGGCCTGGCTCGGAGGATCTGCTCACCCTGCGCGCGCAGCGGCTGCTGCAGGAAGCCGATGTCATCGTGCATGATCAGCTCGTTCCCACTGTCGTTGTCGATATGGGTCGTCGCGATGCCGAGCGGATCGATGTCGGCAAGGCCAAGGGTCATCACAGCTTCTCGCAGGCCCAGATCAACACGTTGATCGTCCGGCTGGCGGGGCAGGGCAAGCGCGTGGCGCGTCTCAAGTCCGGCGACCCGATGGTGTTCGGCCGGGCCGGCGAGGAAATATCCGCGCTCCGCAAGGCGGGGATACAATATTCCATCGTCCCCGGCATCAGCGCAGCCCTGGCGGCCGCGGCCGATACGGCGACGCCGGTCACCCTGCGGGGTGTGTCGAGCGGCTTCATCATGGCGACGGCGCATGGTGCCGATGACAGCGACCTGCAGCACTGGGCGGCGCTGGCGCGATCGGGCCTGACCCTGGCGCTCTATATGGGCAAATCGATTGCATCCGACGTCGCAGGACGCCTTGTCGCCCATGGCGCGAGCCCCCTCACGCCGGTGGGCATTGTGGTCAATGCGGGACGTCCCGATGCGACAGCATATGGCGGCACCCTGCGATCCCTGATGGATGGCGACGGTGCATTCGTGGATGGCCCCGCCATTATTCTGGTGGGCGAAGCAGTCGCGGCGGGAGATTGGGCTGCGGCGGCCCAGTTCTCCGCGCAGAACTTCAAGGTAGCGTGACGACATGGAAATTCTGACTGGCAATGAGCTGATTTCGGGGGCGACGGTCTATCTCGACGCGTCGGGTACCTGGGTCGAGGACCTGCAGGCGGCGCGCATCTTTTCCAAGGAAGAGACTGCCGAGCGCGACGCAGCCCTCGCCGCGACCAAGGCCACCGGCCGCGTGATCAGCCTCGAAATCGAAGAAGTGACGCAGGACCAGGGACGTATCGTTCCCAAGCGCCTGCGCGAACGCATCAGGGCAGCGGGTCCGACCGCGCCCTTGACATTGAACGGCGAGATCTACGACCGCCAGCATCTGGGTGAGGACGGTCATGTATCGATATGACGAATTCGACGCGGCTTTCGTTGCGGGCCGCACCGCGCAGTTTTCCGACCAGGTGAAACGCCGCCTGTCAGGCGAGCTGACGGAGGACCAGTTCCGCCCGCTCCGCCTGATGAACGGGCTCTATCTGCAGCTGCATGCCTACATGCTCAGGATCGCGGTGCCCTACGGTACGCTGTCGTCCAAGCAGATGCGCATGTTTGCCCATATTGCCCGCACCTATGACCGCGGCTATGGCCACTTCACCACGCGCCAGAACATCCAGTTCAACTGGCCCAAGCTCAAGGATATTCCCAGGATCCTCGAAGAGCTGGCGAGCGTCGAGATGCACGCCATCCAGACCTCGGGCAATTGCATCCGCAATGTCACGGCCGACCATTTTGCCGGCGCGGCCGCCGACGAGATCATCGATCCGCGCCCGATCGCGGAAATCCTGCGCCAGTGGTCGAGCCTGCATCCCGAATTCTCGTATCTGCCGCGCAAGTTCAAGATCGCCATTACCGGCGCGCCGAACGACCGTGCCGCCATCCGCTTCCACGATATCGGCTTGCAGGCCGCGACCAATGCGGCTGGCGAAATCGGCTGGGAAGTCTGGGTCGGTGGTGGTCTTGGCCGCACGCCGATGATCGGCAAGCTGATCAATAGCTTCGTCCCCAACGAGCACCTGCTGGCCTATCTCGAGTCGATCATGCGCGTTTACAACCGCTATGGCCGCCGGGACAACAAGTACAAGGCGCGCATCAAGATCCTGGTGCATGAGGAGGGACTTGAGACCATCAAGGGGCAGGTGGAGGCCGAGTTCGCCGAGGTCCGTGGCGGCGTGCTCACTCTGCCGGCAGAGGAGGTCGATCGCATCACCGCCTATTTTGCGCCGCCCCAATTTACCGCGCAGCCGGCAACCAAGATCGACGTGGCCTATGAATCGATCATCGATCCGGCCTATGGCCGCTGGCTCGACCACAATATCAACTCGCATCGCGAGCCCGGCTATGCCTCGGTCACCATTTCGCTCAAGCCCGTTGGCGGTGCTCCGGGCGACGCGACCGACAAGCAGATGGACGATATCGCCGACATTGCCGAGCGATACGCGTTCGACGAACTCCGCGTCACCCACGAGCAGAACCTGGTCTTGCCGCATGTCGCCGTGGCCGATCTCCGGGCGGTCTATGAAGCTCTCGTCGCAACGGGTCTGGCCGAAGGCAATACCGGGCTGATCACCGACATGATCTGCTGCCCGGGCCTCGATTTCTGTGCCCTGGCCAATGCGCGCTCGATCCCGCTGGCGCAGGAAATCTCCCGCAAGTTTGCCCAGCCAGAGCGGCAGGCGGAAATTGGTGATCTCAAGATCAAGATTTCCGGCTGCATCAATGCCTGCGGCCACCACCATGTCGGCCATATCGGCATTCTCGGCGTCGAGAAGAAGGGTGGCGAGCTTTACCAGATCACTCTGGGGGGCGACGCCACGGAGAGTGCATCGGTGGGCAAGATCATCGGGCCGGGCTTCGAAGCGGAAGCCGTGCCAGGCGCCATTGAGACGCTGGTCGATACCTATATTTCAAAGCGCGAGAGCGCCGGGGAGACCTTCATTCAAGCCTATCGGCGTCTTGGGGAAGCGCCATTCAAGGAGGCCCTCTATGGCGCTGCCTAAGCTTGCACATACCCCCGCCGCGCACGACAAGCTGCGCGCGCTGGGTATTCTGGCCCTCAACGGCATGTTCGACGAGATGGATGCCGTTGGCGTGTTGCGCCAGGCAGCCACCGATGTGCTGCCCGGCGACCTTGCCATCGTTTCGTCCTTCGGCGCGGATTCGGCCGTGCTGCTGCACCTGGTGGCGCAGGTTGATCCCAGCCTGCCGGTCTATTTCCTCGAAACCGGCAAGCACTTTGCCGAGACGCTGGACTATGTCGAGACGCTCAAGAAGCACCTTGGCCTGATCAACGTCCACGCCATCCACCCCAATGCCGCCGATGTGCAGCGCTTTGACCCCAATGGTGATCTCTGGGAGACCGACCCGGATTCCTGCTGCCATATCCGCAAGACCGAGCCGCTGGAGCCGATCACCGAGCAATATGGCGGCTGGGTGACCGGGCGGAAGCGCTTCCAGACCAAGGAACGCGGCGTGCTGCCGCATTTCGAATTGACCAGCGATGATCGCATCAAGGTCAACCCGCTGGCCTATTTCAACGATGCCGATGTCAACCAGTACAAGATAGACCACGGCTTGCCCGAGCATCCGCTGTTCGCTAAGGGCTACAAGTCGATCGGTTGCGCGCCCTGCACCTCGGTGGTTGCCGAAGGGGAGGACCCGCGCGCCGGACGGTGGCGCGGCCTCAACAAGAAAGAGTGCGGCATCCATTTCGATTTCAACGGAGCGATTGCCTCGCCGATGACCGCTGCCACCCGACATACGCTGTGGAAAGACGGCGCCTTCATTGCCGACCCCTTCCACGAATGGGCCGATGACAGCGATCCGGCAACCGCCAGCTACAAGCACGTGCCGCTTGCGGTGTTCCTGGCCAATCGCGATGCCTTCCTGGCCAATCCGCACCCGCTTGGGCTGCTGGTGGTGCCGGGCGACCGCATCGAGGACGTCGAGGCCGACCTTGGCCGCTTTGCCTCGATCGCCATCAAGTTCCCGGCCTTTTCGGATGGGCGTGGCTATTCCACGGCGCGCCTGCTGAGCGAGCGCTTCAGATATTCGGGCGAAATCCGCGCGGTCGGCGATGTGCTGCAGGACCAGATCCCGCTGATGCGCCGTTGCGGCATCAATGCCCTTGTGGTGACCCACGAGCCGACCCGCGCCGCGCTGCTCGAGAACCGCCTGCCGGAAGTGGCGATCTTCTACCAGCCGGTAGGGACCACCGAGGTGCCGGTTGGCACGCGCCCCTTCCTCCGCCGCGTTTCCTAGGCTAAGCGGATCGCGTCGCTCATATATTCAACCCGGGGTCCTTGAAACTCCGGCGAAAACGGACTTCGAGACGAAATGACCACTGAAATCACCACCGATGTCGTCGTCATCGGCGCCGGCCCCTGCGGGCTGTTCGCGGCCTTCGAACTGGGCCTGCTCGATATCAAATGCCATTTCATCGATATCCTGGACCGTCCCGGCGGCCAGTGCGCCGAGCTCTATCCGGAAAAGCCGATCTACGACATTCCCGGCTTTCCGGTGGTGACGGGTCAGCAGCTGACGGACAACCTGATGGCGCAGATCGCGCCCTTCGCCCCCGAATTCCACTTCAATCGGATGGTCAATTCGATCGACAAGCAGGACGATGGAAGCTTCCGGCTGGCGACTGATGCGGATGAGATATTCCACACCAAGGTGGTGGTGATTGCCGCCGGCGGTGGTTCCTTCCAGCCCAAGCGCCCACCGGTCGATGGCATCGAGGAATTCGAGAACAAGTCGGTGTTTTATTCCGTCCGCAAGATGGACGACTTCCGCGGCCAGGACGTGGTGATTGTCGGCGGCGGGGACTCCGCGCTCGACTGGACGCTGAACCTGCAGCCCATCGTGCGCTCGCTGACGCTGGTGCACCGCCGCGCGGTGTTCAAGGCTGCACCGGCCTCGGTCAACAAGATGCAGGAGCTGGTGGGCGAGGGTAAGATCAATTTCCTCACTGGCCAGATCGCCAAGCTCGACGGCGAAAATGGGCAGATCAACCATGTGCATCTCACAACCGATGCGGGCGATCTGTCAGTTCCTGCAACGCGCTTGCTGCCTTTCTTCGGGTTGACCATGAAGCTTGGCCCGGTCGCCGACTGGGGGCTCGAGCTCAACGACAACACCATCGTGGTCGATACCGAGAAGTTCGAAACCTCGGTGCCTGGCATCTTTGCCATCGGCGATATCAATTCGTACCCCGGCAAGCTCAAGCTGATCCTCAGCGGCTTCCACGAGGCCGCACTGATGGCGCAGGCTGCCAAGGCCATCGTTTCGCCAGGCGAGCGCGTGGTGTTCCAGTACACGACCAGCTCCACCAAGCTGCAGAAGAAGCTGGGCGTCGCCTAGGCCCAAGGATGTAGGGTGCTTCCCTTGCGGGAAGCATCTGTGCGGGGTATGGACGCCCCGTTGTTGAGGACATGCGCATGATCATCCACGTCACCGACCAGGCCGGGGAAAGCCACGAGCTCGAAGGGCTCGACGGTTGGCGCGTGATGGAGGTCATCCGGGACTGGGGCCTCAACATCAAGGCCGAGTGTGGCGGCGCGCTGAGCTGCGCCACCTGCCATGTCTATGTCGACAAGGATTGGCTCGATGTGGTCGGCGCGCCCAGCGACGAAGAAGAGGACATGCTCGACAGCGTCGGCGATGTCCGCGCCAACTCGCGCCTCTCCTGCCAGATCCTGATGAGTGACGCGCTGGATGGACTCAAGCTCACCCTGGCGCCGAGTGCCGCCAAGGACTGACCTTCAGTCCTGCAAATAAAGCCGCATTGGCAATTGTTTAAGGTCTCTTTGGCAGGGTGTCTGTAGCGTCGCTATTGTCATTTTTTCGGAGCCAGATTTTTCAATGGCCGCTGCTGGTTGCGCAGGTTGTCGCAATGCCGACGCCTCCGCCTTTTCCATCCCCTTCACCATGGCTTTCCAGCCAATCGTCGATCTGAGTGCTGGCAAGATCTGGGGCTACGAAGCCCTGGTTCGCGGTGTGGCCGGCGAGGGCGCGCCCACTGTCCTCAGCCAGGTCACCGATGAAAACCGCTACACGTTCGACCAGGCCTGTCGCGTCAAGGCGATCGAGCTGGCCGGCAGCCGCATCGCCGGTGGCGACAGCAGGCTCAGCATCAATTTCATGCCCAACGCCGTCTATGAGCCCAAGGCGTGCATCCGTGCGACGCTGGAAGCAGCCAATCGCATGCAGTTCGATCCCCGCCGCCTCATGTTCGAGTTTACCGAGAATGAGCGCATGGAAGATGTTGGCCATGTGAGCCACATCGTCGCCGAATATCGCCGCATGGGGTTCATGACGGCGCTGGACGATTTTGGCGCCGGCTATGCCGGGCTTGCCCTGCTGTCGCGGTTCCAGACCGATCTCATCAAGATCGACATGGAGCTGCTCCGCGGCGTTGAAGCGTCCGGGGTCAAGCAGGCCATCATCCGCGGACTTGTCGGGATCGCCGCCGAACTCGATATCCTGTTGCTCGCCGAGGGCGTGGAGAGCGAGGCGGAGATGCAGATGCTGAAGTCAGCGGGCATCCATCTGTTCCAGGGCTACTATTTCGCCCGGCCGCAGTTCGAGACCTTCCAGACAATGCAGGAACTGACCAGCCTGGCCTAAGCCAAACACCGGGTGCCTATTTGGCGGCGTCCCCGGTCAGCCTGGTGAGCTCGGGAATGAAGTCCCGTACCACCGGCTGGGGCTGTGTTTCGAAGGGCAGGGGCCGGACAACGCGCATGGCCGCGATACCAACGCGTACCGTCATCAGGCCGTTGACCACGCCTTCGCCCAGCCGCGCTGAAAGCTTGGCGGCGATGCCCTGACCCACCAGCTGTTCGACAATGCCATCGGTGAGCACCAGCCCGCCGGTGACGGCCAGGTGCGCCAATACGGCACCGGTGAGCCTCCAGAAGCCGAAAAAGCCTGGGCGAGCCCCGTAGAGGGCCGCAATCGCGCCGGCAAGGCGGATGCTTTCATAGATGACGAAGGCGATATCGACGAGCGCACGGGGCGAGACGGCAGTGACCAGTGCCACGCGACGGGCTGACGCTGCTGTCAGCACTTTGGCCCGCGCATCGAGCGGGCTCATCAGGCTGCGCTCGGCCAAGGCGATCATCTCGTGGCCGTCGAACAGATGCGGCAGGTGGTCGGTGACCGATTGGCGTGCTCGGGCTAGGTCGGGGCGATCGGCATAGATGGTCGCCAGGCTGTCGACGACATGCCTGGCGCCGTGGGAATCGTTTTCGGCGGTTGCAGCGGCGGCGTCGCGCCGCAGCGCGTCGAGCACGCGAAGTCGGCGCAAGGCAAAGACTTCGCGTGCCGCCAGGGCCACGACCGCGACGAGGAAGGCGCCCAGCACGCCAAGACCGGCCCAGCCCAGCCATGCATTGGCGGCGAAGAGATCGCGGATCAGCCGGTCGGCCGCCAGCCCCAGGCCTGCCGAAACCAGGATGCCGCCGGTGGTCCAGGCGAGGCGACCCAGCCAGCCCATGCGACGCGGCGGCGGCGCCACCAGCGGCTCATCGATGTCCGGATCGAAGGCGGGTTCGACGACGTCCACCTTGGCGGGCGCAAAGGCGCGCGGGGTCCGGGCGGGTTCGGCGAGTTCCGTCGGCGATGCGGTTGGTCGGGCGATCGGGCGTTTCATGCGAGCCAGTCTCCCACCAGATAGTCGAGCGCCCGGTCGAAGCGGATATGGGGCAGCACCACCTCGCCATTGGCATTGCGCTCCAGCTTCTGTGGCGGGGTGAAGCGCAGGAAATTGAGCGAAACGGGCGTGCCGTTTTCAAACAGTGAATCCGGGCGTTCCGGCAAGTCACCGGGAAACAAGGCGATTTCGGTCTTGCCGTCATAGGTCGCGCCGTCGAGCGTCTCGCCCTGCATTGGCGTACCGATGATGGTGGGGAGCGTCTCGCCGCCCTCGCTGATCGTGCCCTCGCGGGTGGCGCGAATGCCGGCAAGGGCAATCGACTTGGTCTCCGCGCCGGCGAAGCGGGCGCGCTTGCTGGCATTGGCCACCAGCCGGTTGAGAATGGCCTCGAGCCGGTCATGGCTGGTGTGGTGCACGTGATCGGCCTTTGTCGCGGCAAAGAGGATGCGGTCGATCTTGCGCACGAAGGGGCGGAGCAGGGGATTGGTCTCGCCCTGACGGAAACAACTCATGACGGCAGTCAGCGCCGTCTCAAGGTCGGCCACGGCCGTCGGCCCGGCGTTGAGGGCCCGCAGGGTATCGACCAGCACGATCTGGCGATCGAGCCGGGCGAAGTGGTCGCGGAAGAAGGGGCGTATGACCCGGTCCTTGTAGGCCTCGTAGCGGTGCTCCAGCATGGCGTAGAGGCTGGTGCCGCGCATGGTCTGCGCGGGACGTGGCAGCGGCGCGAAGGTCAGCGCCGGAGAGCCCTCGAGATCGCCCGGCAGCAGGAAGCGCCCGGGCGGAAGGGTCGACAGCGCGCCATGTTCGCGGCTGCGGCGCAGATAGTCGGTAAACGTTGCCGCCAGCTTTTCCGCGTCGGGGTCGTTGGCATCCTTGTGCGGATCAATATTGGCCAGCAGGTCGAGGAAGGGCTTGGCCTCCTTGCCGGAGTCGGGGCGGCGCGCCCGTCCCAGGGCCTCCTCGCTCCATTCGGCAAAGCTCAGGCCAAGCAAGGGCAGGTCGAGCAGCCACTCGCCGGGATAGTCAACGATATCGAGATTGAGCGTCGACGGGCCGGTCATGCCGGAATACCAGTTCTTGGACTGGAACTTCAGCACCACGCGCAGCTGGGAAATGCGCCGCGTGCTCTCGGGCCAGACGGCCGTCTTGGCGGTCAGCGCTTCCAGATGCTGCTCATAGGCAAAGCGCGGAATGGTGGCGTCGGGATATTCAGCGAGCCTGGCGCCGATAAAGCGCCCCTCGGCAAGCGGGGTGAAACCGGGCATGCGGCCGCCGGTCAGCAGGTTATGCACCAGCGCAGTGATGAAGATGGTCTTGCCGGCCCGGCTGAGGCCGGTGACGCCCAGCCGCAGGGTCGGGGTGAAGGCCCCTGTCGCGGCATCGGTGAGATTGGAGAGGGCGATGCCCAGTTCATCGACGATGGTGGTGGGGGGCTGGGGCACGCGCTGGTCTCTCGGTCAGTCCGCAAGATAGGGATTTGTCCGGCGCGTTCAAGCGGCGAAGAGGCCTGCCCAGGCGGGCCGGCCTCCGGTCAGCGGTCGGCGATACCGATCTGGGTCATGTCGTAGGGCGTGGTCTGGTAGATTTCGTTGATCCAGTTCTGGAACAGCAGATGCGCATGGCTGCGCCAGCGGTTCTCTGGCGTCGCGCTGGTATCCCCGTTGGGGAACAGATTCGCCGGCAGCGGCGTATCGAGACCGGCCTTGATGTCTCGATCATATTCGTCGGCCAGCGAGCGGTTGTCATATTCCAGGTGATTGAGGAAATGCACCGCGCGGTGCTTCTTGTCACCCAGCATGCAGACGCCGATCTCGGCATTGTCGATCAGGACTTCGAGATCGGGCCCCAGCGTCATCCGGTCAATATCGTTGTAGCGCGACACGGGGATCATCGGGCTGTCCGAGAAGCCGCGCAGAAAGGGCGAGCGCGGGCTGGTCACCTGATGGCGGAAGACACCGAAGGCCTTGCTGGCCATGCGGTAGCGCCGCGCAGCGTGGAAATGATGCAGAGCCGCCTGAGCACCCCAGCAGATGAACATGGTGTGGTGCACATTGGTCTGCGTCCAGTCCATGATCTCGACCATTTCGGGCCAGTAGCGCACCTCCTCGAAGGGAATGTTGGCGATCGGCGCCCCCGTGACGATAAAGCCGTCGAACTTGGCGCTGCGGACCTCTTCCCAGGTCTTGTAGAAGGTCTTGAGATAATCCTCGGACGTGTTCTTGGACTGGTGGTCGGTGACCCGCACCAGCGTCAGTTCCACCTGCAGCGGCGTCGAGCCGATGAGGCGGGTGAACTGCGTCTCGGTGCGCTCCTTGTTGGGCATCAGATTGAGCAGGCCGATGGAGAGGGGGCGGATATCCTGGCGCGCGGCGCGCGTGGAATCCATCACATAGACACCCTCGTCCTCTAGGGTCTTGCGGGCGGGCAGGTTGTCAGGAATTCGAATAGGCATATCAGCCTCTTAAGCGAGAATGATCGGAAAGCGATTCAGGCGTCGCGCGTCTCCCTCTGGGAACGCGCTAACGCATTCGCTTTTCGATCGCGGCGGCCATGAGATCGATGAACTCGTCGCCGTCGCGCACCGTGGCGAGATCGGAAGCCTCCACCACATAGCCGAAGTTGTCCGCCAGCTGCTGGTAGCGGGGCAGCCGGTCATGCAGCAAAGCTTCGAAGCCCCATGAACCAAAGCCAAGCGGGTCGACGTCGCAATCCTCGACGATGCCGTGGATCAGCTTGTACTCGGCCCATTTCTCCAGCAGGAATTCGGGCCGGTAATACATCGGCTTGGGGCTCTGCTTGAAGCGGCGTACCAGTTCGGCGGCATCCTTGCCGGTGCCGCGGATGTAGAGCAGGGCCGTCGACGCCGCCAGCGTCTTGACCACCGGGTCTTCAGGATCGGCAGGGTCGACAACCTCGATCAGCGAACCGCCTGTATCAGCAATGAAATCGTCGTAGCCATAGAGCGCCTTGGCGCGCTCGATGAAGTGGGGCACGTCCTTGAGCGCGGCGATTTCGGCAATGCGGTGCTGCTCCTGCCGGCGCTGGTATTCGGTCAGCGGCAGGCCACCCTTGTCGGGGTTGCCGGGCGTGCCGAGATAGCTCGAGAGCGGGTCGAGATTGTCGAAGGTCAGGTTGGACGAGATGTAGATCGAGTCCGAGCGCAGCAGCCCGGCCAGGAAGGGAACCTTCATGGCCTCGCGCTTGAAATTGTCGACGATGAACTCGCCCATATAGCGTGTGCCGATGCGGTAGTCGGCCGAGTAGTGAAACCAGTTGCTGGCGCGCAGCATGGCCGAAAGGCGCGTCTTGCCGACGCCGGCCATGCCGAAAACGGTCACGGCGCGGCGCGGCGCTTTGACGAACTCATCGGCACTGGAAAACAGCATGGCACGCCCCGGAACTATGGTTCCTGCATTACTGCAACCGCCCCATGTTCACAAGCGGGCGGCAATTTCTGCCGGTCGGTCGGACTCAATTGCCGAGATGCCGCCACATTTCGCGCCTCCCCACCGAAAAACCTGAGCAAAATCAATGTGAAGGGAAGTTGGCACCATGCTTGCATTGATACTTGCGAACGCGTCCCACGACGCAAACCGGTTTTACGGAGTATCACATGGGCATTTATGGCGCTCTTTCCAGTGCGGTGACCGGCCTGCGGGCCCAGGCGCACGCGCTGGAAAACATTTCGGGCAATATCGCGAACTCCCAGACCACGGGCTACAAGCGCATCGAGACCGATTTTCTCGACCTGATCCCCGATGCTCCGATTTCGCGTCAGGTGCCCGGCGCCGTGCTGGCACAGTCGCGCGGCACAAATGACGTGCAGGGCGATATCAAGACGGTCTCGAATGAGACCTTCATTGCGCTCAACTCCAACGGCTTCTTCGTGGTCGAGCCCAAGATCGGCCAGTCGGACGGCAATGCGGTGTTCGCCGGCACCAATTTCTTTACCCGTCGCGGCGATTTCGAAATCGACAAGGACGGTATGCTGGTCAACGGCGCTGGCTACTATCTCAAGGGCCTGCCCATCGATACGCGCACTGGCAATATCTCCGGCTCGGTGCCTGAAGTCATCAAGCTGTCCAACAGCTTCCTGCCGGCCCAGCAAACCAACCGCATCAACTACCAGGCCAACCTGCCGCAGCTTCCCAAGAACAGCGCCTACAATTCGGCGGTGTTCAATAGCGAACTGATGCAGGCCAAGAACTATGTGGCCGCGCCGGCATGGGCGTCTGCTTCGGTTACGGGCACGACCGCGATCCAGGCGATCCCGGTTACCGCAACGGCAAACGGCACTGCGGCGCTGGATGGCACCGATCTGGCCAACACGGCCTTCGCCGATGGCGGCAGCCTGACGCTGACTGTGGCCGGCGTGCCGACGGTCTTCAATTTCTACGACAGCACGGTGCCCACCGCCCCTGCTGGTGGCCCCAATGACATCGACATCGGCACGATGGATATTGATACCGTCCTGGCGACCATCCAGACACAGGTTCGTGCGAGCGATCCTGCTGCGGCAAATGCCAATGTCGGGCTGGTCGCGGGTCAGGTGCGGATTAACCTTGGCACCAACACCACTGCCTCGTTCAACGTCGCTGGCGACGCAGGTACACTGACGGGCCTGGGCCTGGCTGCGGGCAATTCCGGGCCGACTTCGGACGCCTCTGCTGCAAATCATCTGGTGCCCGGCCAGACGCTGCGCCTGAACATCAACGGTACGGCCGTGACGTTCGAGTTCTACGATACGGCGACCTATACGGGCTCCAATCAGGGTGTTGACGTCTCGGGCGACATCACCACCGCACTGGCCAACCTGCAGGCTTCCATACGCGCCAATGGTGGGCCTTCCGCCTCCGGTGCGACGGTGGCGCTGAATGGCACCAACAACGTGCAGATCACCCTGGGCGACAACCACTATGCGAGCTTCTCGGTGGTCGAGGGTGATGCGGGTCTTGGTCTGGCGAACCTCACCAACTCGACCGCTCCGGTCCGCCCCAACATCGACAGCATTGCCGCCAACCAGAACGCCCTGTTCGTTTCCAACTCGATCTCTGGCGGCGCTGCCACGGTCTATGCCGAAAACGGCGCTCCGGCCAACGTGCAGCTTCGCTGGGCCAAGGTCGAGAGCGAGCAGGCCGGTGGCGACGACACCTGGCACCTCTTCTACATGTCCGACAGCTTCGCGACCGGTGCGGCCGAGATGTGGAAGCGGGTTGATGCAGACTTCGTCTTTGCCGATGACGGCTCGCTGGAATTGCCCACCGAAGCTGCGGTGATCCTGGAAGACCTGCAGGTCAATGGCGTTCTGGTCGGCGATATCGAGCTGCGCTACGACACCAATGGTCTCAGCCAGTTTGCCGACGTCAACGGCACGGCCAACGTCTCGACCCTCAACCAGAACGGCTATGGCGCCGGCGAATTCGTTTCGGTGGCCATCAATGACAATGGCCGGGTGACGGCGACCTACTCCAATGGCGAACGCATCGACATGGCGCAGGTGGTGACGGCGGAATTCAACGCCATCAACAAGCTCAAGCGCCTGGATGGCGGCGTGTTCTCGACCACTTCCGAGTCGGGCGAAGCCATCCTCGATCTGTCGGGTTCGGGCGTGATCGGCGGTGCGCTCGAGGCGTCCAATACGGACATCTCCGATGAGTTCACCAAGCTGATCGTGACGCAGCAGGCCTATGCGGCCGGTACGCGCATCGTCAGTACGGCCGACGAAATGCTCCAGGAAGCGCTCAACATGATCCGCTGAGGCGGACCGAGCCACTAACGGTCCGGGGCAGAAGCTCCGGGCCGGGTTCCCAGTGAGGAGTCCCATCGCATGGGTCTGACGACGTCAATCACCAATGCTGTGTCCGGTCTGCGGGTCAATCAGGATTCGATCGACGTCCTGAGCCGCAACATCGCCAATTCCGGCACGCCGGGATACCACCGGCAGTCGCTCAACGTCGTCGACTACAACTCCCAGTCGAGCACCTACGCGCGCACGATCGGCGTCAACCGCGCCTTCAATACCAGCCTCCAGACCTATTATACCCGCCAGGTGTCGGACACGGCCAATTCGGGCATACAGGCAAGCTATCTTGATCGGCTGCAGGGTTTCCTCGGCAAGCCTGGTGCGGATGGCTCGCTCGATACAGTCTTCGCCAATCTGCAGAATGCTCTCGAAGGCATCGCGACCAGTCCCGAGGACTACACATCCCGTTCGCAGGCCGTCACCGCGGCGCAGAGCATGGTTGAAACGCTCAACCGGCTGTCCTCCACCATCCAGGGCATGCGCCAGGAGACTGAAGGCCAGATTGCCTCGAACGTTCACAACCTGAACGGCATGCTGAATTCGTTGTCCGAAGTGAACAGCCGCATGCTCGATTTGGGCATGACGGACGGCGCCCGGGCTGCGCTGCTCGACCAGCGCGACCGCTTGGTGTCGTCGGTTGCCGAAATGATCGACGTGCGGGCTGACTATCGTGCCGACGGCACGGTGGCGCTGATGACGCGATCGGGTGTCGGCCTGCTCGATAACGGTGTCTCGACCTTCTCATTCGAGAGCGCGGGTAATCTGTCGCCCAATTCGCTGTTCAATGCCGACCAGGACAAGACCATGGTCGGCAAAGTGTCGCTGACCACGCCGTCGGGTCTCACCGTGGACCTGGTGACCCAGGGCGTGCTGCAGGGCGGCGAGCTGGGCGGCCTGATCACGTTGCGCGACAAGACCCTTGTCGAGGCTCAGGCGCAGCTCGACGAGATCGCCGCTGGCCTGGCGCAGGCCTTCTCGACGGTCAAGACCGAGGGCAGTGCCATTGAAGTCGGCGATGCCAAGGGCTTCGATATCGATCTGGCCAATATGCGGCCGGGCAATGATATCCTCTTCACCTATTCCGAGGGCGGCCTCGACAAGCGGGTACGCCTGGTCAACAGCGTCACGCCCACCGACTATGTCGATGCAACCGGCCAGCGGGTGATCGGGCTGGACCTCTCGGCTGGCGCCGGGGCTGCAGCCGCCACGCTCAGCACCATGTTCCCGACCCTGGCGATCAGCAGCACCGGGCCGAATAACCTGCGCATTCTGGACGATGGGCTGACCGGCAAGACCGATCTCAAGTCGGCGGTTTCGCGGTCCACCTCAACCGGCCTGCAGGGCGCCGGCCTCGCCCTCAACCTCTTCGTTGACCAGGGCAACTCGGCCTTTACCAACGATCTCGATACCAATCCGCCGCAGAAGCAGGGCTTTGCCGCCCGCATCTCGATCAATACTGCCATTATCTCGGACAACCGGCTGCTGGTGCAGCACGAGGTTGGCGGAACGCTGGGCGATGCCGCGCGGGCAGACTACGTCATCGAGCAGCTCGAGCAGATGAAGTTCGTGTCGGGGGGCAACCCCGCCAACAATGCGGGGCGCTTCCAGCTGGCCGGCAATCTCAGCGAAGTCATCTCGCAGATTGTCGGTTTCCAGGGCTCATCCATCAATGCCGCCATTACCAAGCGCGACGACCGCCAGCTGACGCTCGATACCATCGTCGACCAGATGCAGACCGAATATGGCGTCAATATCGACGAGGAAATGGGGCGGTTGATGGAACTGCAGAATGCCTATGCAGCCAATGCTCGCGTGGTTTCGGTGGTTAAGGAACTGCTCGATGCCCTGTTCGCGTCAACGTAACGGAGTAGCGCAACATGATCGTCAATAAGTCCATGTTCCCGCTGCAGACCGGGTTTGGTGTCATCTCCCAGATGCAGGGGCGGTTTGCGGACCTGCAGACCCAGCTCGGCACCGGCATGAAGGCCTCGACGCTGGCCGATATGGGGCGCGACCTGCCCATGTCGCTGTCCGTGCGGACGCGCCTCGCCAAGATCGAAGGCTATTCGGCCAATATCGACACGGTCAGCCTGCGTCTGAGCTTTCTCGACAAGACGATGTCGCGCCTTGACCAGATGGAGGGTGAGGCCCGCAATGCGGCGGTGCAGGGCCAGTATGGCAGCAACAACATCAACATGGCGACCATTCCGGGCCTCTCCAAGGGCCGGCTCGACGAACTGGTGACCCTGCTCAACTCCGATGTTGCCGGCCGCTACCTGTTCGGTGGTTCCAATACCGATACTGCTCCCTTGCCGACGACCGATGTGCTGCTCAATGGCCAAGCCGGCAAGGCGGGGTTCCAGGCCGTGGTTTCCGAGCGCAAGACGGCCGACGCGGGCACCGATGGCCGCGGGCGGCTGACGTCCACTCATACCGCCGCGACGACGACCGTCACCCTGTCGGAAGATGGCGTGCACCCCTTCGGCATGAAGGTCTCGACGATCTCGAGCACCAGCGGCGACGTCACCGTGACCCAGCCAACCGCCGGCACCCTGCCGCTCGGGGATGAGGTCAGCGTCACCTTTGCACCGGCGCCTGCCGACCAGATCCAGTCCGGGCAGACCATTTCGATGGGCTTCACCCTGCCGGACGGCACCGAGACCCAGATCACGCTGCGCGCCGTGACGGCGGCCGAGGCCAATGGCTCGAACAATGAGTTCGTGATCGGCCTGGATGCGGAAGAGACGGCGGCCAATTTCAAGACCGCGCTGGATGCAAGGCTGATCGAAGTTGGCAAGTCGGAACTGTCGGCCGCCTCGACCTATGCCGCCTCGGAGAACTTCTTCAACGGCCCGGGCGAGCCGGTGCTGCGCGTGTCGGGGAGCCCCGCCACCGCCACCTCGCTCCGCGTCGCCGATGCCAGCGATACGGTCATGTGGTATGGCGGCCAGACGCCGGCCGTATCCGTGCAGGGATTGGGCCGGCTGGAGATCAGCAGTGCCGCCGCCAATTCGGTTACCCTGGGTGAGAAGGCGCCGGTTTCGGCCAAGCACGGCTTCCAGATCACCGGCATATCGCCCGATACCGCCAGCATCGACACCAGCTATGCCGCAGGCGACCCCAGCAGTGCCAGTGTTGCATTCACCGCTGTGCCGGCGGCCGGCGAGACGGTCGAGGTGACCCTGACCGAGCCCAATGGCAATACCCGCACCCTGCAGCTGACGGCCGTTGTCGGCAAGGCCGGCCCGGGCCAGTTCAGCATCGGCGCCGATGCGGATGCCACGGCCGACAATTTCTCGACAGCCCTCAATGTGGTGGTGACCGAGGCGGCGATGGCTGCCGAGGGCAATCCGCGCCAGAGCGTCACGGCCAAGGTCGATGACGCCACCCGCGTGAACTACGGCATGGAAGCCAACGAGTCCGGCCTGCTGCGCCTGATGCGCACCCAGGCCGCGATGACGGTGGAAACCTATCCGACCGAAGCCGACATCCGGGCCTCCCGCGAGCCGATGCGCCTGGCCGCCATGGCCCAGCCCGATGGCCCGCTTCGCATCGCTGCCCTCAGCGATTACGAGAAGGCCGTCACCGCCGACATCCGCTCCGCCAATGGCCGCTTCGACGCCATGGCCAATCGCCAGCAGGAAGCGCTTTCTGAATCGCACAATGCCGAAAAGGGCTCGATCGAGATCCTGACCATGGAGCTGGCCGTCGCCAGCATCACCCTCAAGAGCTCGACGTCGCGTCACACCGCCTACAAGGCCCAGCTCGACAACCTGCTGAGCGACATTGAGACAGTGAGCAAGGAAGATGTCGCCATGGAGATCCTGGCCCTGCAGACCCGCCTGCAGGCGAGCTACCAGGCCACGGCCATGGTCAGCCAGCTCAGCATTGTGAACTTCCTCTAGCGACGCCCGCCCGCCGCCTTCGCGCGAGCCTATCGTTCACAGAGTTGCCAAAAAAACAAAGCCCCGCATCGCTGCGGGGCTAATTGCATTGTCGGTAATTGGGGGTCAGTTGCCGCGCAGGCCCGCCGCGATCTGGCGATTGAGCCGGACCAACACGTCGAGCTGCTGCGGCTGCGGATTGGCCTCAAGCAGGATTTCGCGGGTCTGGTTCATGATGAACATGCCCAGATTGGCGATGTTCTGGCGGATTTCCTGGGGCAGGGGGCTGTCTTCCTTGGTCACAGCGGCCATGAAGATGATCCACAGCTTGCGATTGAAGGTCAGCGCGGCCTTCAGTTCCTGCTGGGTACCGGTCGCCCACTCGTCCTTGACCTTCTGCAGGCCCGCGGCTGCCTTCATCAGGAGGGCAGATTCGCGTTCACGAGGGGATTCAACGACTTTGGTCGTCTGCTGGTAGGCCAGAGCGCCTTGCTGATGCATGGTCTAGGAGGTCCTGTTCGTACTCAATAAGCCTTTGGGCTGCCTTCAGACCTTTGTAGAGAGACCCGGTTAATATCTCGTTGTTTATTTGCTCCAAAATCTCCAGGGAAGAGGGAACGGCCTCCAGGAAATCCCGGCTCATATCGAAGTAAGCGCGCTTGGCAGTCTCACCTTCGTCGTCGTCGATATACATCAGCTGCACGGCCAGGTAGATGCGCTTGGCAGGCGTGTTGGCCGTCTCGGAGGTCAGGATATCCTTCTCGCGCAGGATCGGCGCCCGCCCCTCGATGAAGAGGCGTGTCCTCTGGTCCGAATTGGTGATGATGCAGTTGCCGACCAGCAGCTTTTCGCCGGGCTTCAGTTCGACCTTGAGCGCCATTTAGCCTGCCTCCACGACTCGAAATTCGTCCTGACTGGTCTAGCTCGCCCATTCGGCGAAAACAATGAAGGCGGGCCTTTGGCCCGCCTTGTGGATCGTATCGTGATGAACCAATGAGCGTCTAGCGCAGCAGCTGCAGGATCGACTGGTCGGCCTGGCTGGCCAGCGACAGCGAGTTCTGCGACAGCTGCTGGCGGGTCTGCAGCGCCAGCAGGTTGGCAGCTTCCGTGTTCATGTCGGCCAGCGTCAGGTTGCCGGCGCCGGTTTCGAGCGTATCGATCATGGCGGTGGTGAACGACTTGCGGTTCTGCACGATGGAGAGGTTCGAGCCGAAGGTGGACGCCTGCGAGCGGACTTCGTCGAGCGCTGCCTTGAGATCGGTCAGCAGGCCGTCGATATTGCCGTCGCTGTCGAGTTGCTCTTCTTCCAGCTGGGTCGGGACGCCGAGATTGAAGGCGTTCACCGTCTCGCCATCCTTGGTCTGGATGTCGATGGCCGAGGTGCCGGTTTCGTTGAAGGTGATCGTCAGCTTGTCGCCGCGCAGCAGGTTGATACCGTTGAACGAGGCATCGTCGGCGAGCTTGTCGAGCTGATCGCGCAGTTCGTTGAACTGGTCCGCCAGGCCAGCGCGAACCGCATTGCCGGCGATGTCGCTGGTCGAGGTTGTCAGGCCGGTAAGCTTGCCGCCCGATGCGCCGGCGATGTCCAGTTCCTGGGTCGACTGGTTTTCGATGCGCAGCTTGCCGTTGTCGTTGGAGGCGCGGATGAAGCCCTTGAGGTCGGTGTCAGCGTTGATCGTCTGCACCAGCTCGTCGGTGCTGTAGGCGATGCCGGTCACTGTCGCGGCGGTCAGCTCGACCGTCGAGGCCGTGCCGGTGGTCGCCGAGGTCAGGGCAATGGAATTGCCGGTGGCTACGGCGCTGGCGCCTTCGATCTTCGCGCTCAGGATGGCCGCGAATTCGGCGGCGTCGTCGATGGTGCCGTCGCCATTGCCGACGGCAAGCGCGTCCTTGCGCGTGATCTCGATGGTCTGGTCTTCGCCGTCAATGCTGGCGGTGAAGCTGATCTTGGCATTCTGGTTGATCGTCACGGCATCACCAGGCCAGGTGATGGTGTTCACGCCGGCGGTCGCGGCGGAGCCGGCGACGGTCGCGGGAGCACCGAAAAGGGCAGCAGTGGTACCGTTGGCGTTGGCGCCGTCGTCGGCGACGCTGATACCCGTGCCGTCGGCATTGGTCAGGACCATCTGCGCGCCGGCACCGTTTGCGACGTTGGACCCCACAGCAGCGTTGATTTTGTCGGCTGCCGTTTCCATGGTGTCGGTATCAAGCAGGGTCACGTCATAGTCGGTGCCGCCGACGGTGACCACGATCACGCCACCTTCGCCACCAGCAAGGTCAGCACCGCCAACACCAGTGAAGGTGGAGGCAACTGCGGCCGTACCGGCATCTTCGGCAACTGCGCCGCTCATGCCCACAGCCGTGTTGGTCAGGGCGGTGTTGGCCAGGTCAACCGAACGGGGAACAGTGCCCACCGAGCCGTTGGAAAACGTGAGGACACCCGACGTCAGCGTGCTGGTGAGCTCAAAGGAAGCGGTCTGGAAGGACTTGTCCTGGCGCGCCTGGCGCAGGGTCGACTGCATCGATTCGAGGGTCTTGGTCATGGCCGACAGGCCATTGTCAGCAGCTTCCAGCGTCTGGATGCCGTTCGCCATGGAATCGATCAGCGCGCCCAGGTCGCTGGCGCGATTGGTGAGGCCCTTGGCCGTGAACCAGCTGGAAGGATTGTCCAGAGCCGAGTTCACCTTATTGCCGGTAGCAAGACGATTTTGCGTCGTCTCCATCATGTCGGCAGTGCTCTTGAGCGAGAGTAGGTTCGACCGTACGGCCTTTGAGAGGGAGATATCCGCCATCTATGCAATCCTTGCCATGGGCCCGTCTCGGCCCCTTGCACAAGTGTTAACAGCGGTTTCTTAAAGGGGCGTTAACCATGCGAATTGACGCGCGGTAAACCATGATTAACGGGTTTCGAGGGCGCAAACGAGAAGGGGCGGGTCTTGCGACCCGCCCCAACTAACTGAACGATATAGCTTTTTCCGATTAACGGATGAGCTGCAGGATCGACTGGTCGGCCTGGCTGGCCAGCGACAGCGAGTTCTGCGACAGGGACTGACGGGTCTGCAGAGCCAGCAGGTTTGCAGCTTCCGTGTTCATGTCGGCCAGCGTCAGGTTGCCGGCGCCGTCTTCCAGCGTGTTGATCATCGACTTGGTGAAGGTCTGGCGATTCTCAACGATCGAGAGGTTCGAGCCGAAGGACGATGCCTGCGAGCGAACTTCATTGAGGGCCGACTTCAGCTTTGCCAGCTCGCCGTCGATGTTGTCATCGCTGTCGAGATCGGAAGCTTCCAGGGTGGTGGAAACGCCCAGGTTGGCAGAGTTGATGGTGTCGCCGCCTTCGGTCTGGATATCGATGGCCGACGTACCAGTTTCGTTGAAGGTGATCGCCAGCTTGTCGCCGCGCAGCAGGTTGATACCGTTGAACGAGGCGTCGTCGGCGAGCTTGTCGAGCTGGTCGCGCAGTTCGTTGAACTGTTCAGCCAGTCCGGCACGGACCGAGTTGCCGGCAATTTCACTGGTCGCCGTGGTGACGCCGGTGGTCTTGCCGCCCGATGCGCCGACAATGTCCAGCTCCTGGGTCGACTGGTTCTCGATACGCAGCTTGCCATTGTCGTTGGACGCGCGGATGAAGCCCTTGAGGTCTTCATTTGCGTTGATCGTCTGGACGAGTTCGTCGGCGGTGTAGGCAGTGCCCGTCACGGTGGCAGCGGTCAGTTCGACCGTCGAAGCCGTGCCGGTGGTTGCCGAGGTCAGAGCAATGGCATTGCCAGTGGCAGTTGCCGTAGCGCCTTCGATCTTCGAGCTCAGGATGGCAGCGAACTCGGCGGCATCGTCGATGGTGCCGTCGCCGTTGCCGGCCTTGAGAACGTCTTCACGCTTGATCTCGATGGTCTGGTCTTCGCCGTCAATGCTGGCGGTGAAGGTGATCTTGGCGTTCTGGTTCACTTCCACGGCTTCGCCAGGCCAGGTGATGGTGTTCACACCGGAGGTGGCGGCAGAACCGGCAACGGTTGCCGGAGCACCAAAGAGGGCGGCGGTCGTACCGTTTGCGTTGGCGCCTTCGTCGGCGACGCTGATACCCGTGCCGTCGGCATTGGTCAGGACCATCTGTGCGCCAGCACCGTTGGCGACGTTGGAGCCAACAGCAGCGTTGATCTTGTCAGCAGCCGTTTCCATGGTGTCGGTATCAAGCAGGACGACATCATAGTCGGTGTCACCGACGGTGACCACGATCGCACCGCCTTCACCACCAGCAAGGTCAGCACCGCCAACACCGGTGAAGGTGGAGGCAACTGCAGCATCGCCAGCGTCTTCGGCAACGACAGAGCTCATGCCGAGGGCAGTGTTGGTCAGAGCCGTATTGGCCAGATCAACCGAGCGACCGACGGAACCGACAGAACCATTCGAGAAGGTCAGGGCGCCAGAGGTCAAGGTGCTGGTCACGTCGAACGAAGCGGTCTGGAAGGACTTGTCCTGGCGAGCCTGGCGCAGGGTCGACTGCATGGATTCCAGGGTCTTGGTCATGGCCGAAAGGCCATTGTCAGCAGCTTCCAGCGTCTTGACGCCATTGGCCATGGAGTCGAGCAGGGAGCCCAGATCGCTGGCGCGATTGGAAAGACCCTGTGCAGTGAACCAGCTGGAAGGATTGTCCAGAGCCGAGTTCACCTTGTTGCCGGTGGACAGACGGTTCTGGGTGGTTGCCATCATGTCCGCGGTGCCCTTCAGCGAGAGCAGGTTGGAACGGACGGCTTTCGAGAGCGAGATATCAGCCATTTAGGGTAGTGTCCTTTTCTAGGATTACGCAAGCTACAGCGCCTCTTCCTGAGGCAGGGCGATCCTTGAACGTCAGGCTCTAAAGAACTGTTAAATGGATGCCGAACATTTAGGCAAATTTGGCCGCCGGAATATCTGCGCAAGAAAAAAGCCCCGGAGACCGGGGCTTTGGGGATCGTTTCAGGCATTCACCTGGCGTGAACTATGCCAGCAGGTCCTTGAGACGGGCCTGGGATTCCTCGGGGATGGTGCTGGAGCCAATGCGGCGGATCAGCTCTTCCATGGTCTGGGGCGTGGGCGGCAGCGCGCCGGCGATCACCGCAGCGGCAAACATCGAGGATGAATCGCGGCGCGGCGCTTCCGGCTGGGCCGGCGTCCCCTGATCGTCGGGCGTGAATTCCTTGTTGTTCCTTGCGGCAGCGTCTTCCCGGGCGGCGGGTGTGCTGTCAGGCAGAATTGCCCGTTCGCCCTTGAGGGGGCGGTGACGGTAATCGGCCATGTTGGCGCCGCTGGCGATAGGCTGGTCGGCTGTAATGGCAGAAATCATGACGCTGTCCCTGCATCTGAAATTCCAGCCCGTACGGTTAGCCCATCCCTATTGTCCGGCCGTTACCTAAATCCGTCCCAATCGATTCAAATTGTTCCTGGGTCAAAGCGCCCGGTTGATGGCGATGCCGCGCGCCGAGCTGCCGGGATCTACCGTGATGGTGCCGGCCCGGCCATAGGTCTTGGCCTGGTTCTGCTGTCCCACGACCTTGGCGACGTCGGTGAGAATGTCTTCGGTGACCATGCGCGCCGTTGCCAGCACGCGCAGGTTCTCGGCCATCTGCGTGGCCAGGCGCTCGTGGCCGAGGCGCAGGCGTTCGATGGCATCGGGTGCCTGCTGCTTGAGGCGCGCGCTTTGGCGCTGCACGGAACGGGCAAAGCCGACATAGTCCTGCGCCAGGCGGGTCTTCTCCGGGGTCAGCGTGCCCGCCTGGCGCATATGGCCGGCGCGCAACAGCGTGGTTTCCTCGTTCATCACATTCACCAGCGATGCGAGCGCCAGCTCGGCCATGTTGCAGAGCTCTTCGGCCGGCAGGCTGTCGAGGGCGGCGAGGCGTGCGGCTGCGGTCATTTGCGGGCTCCCGGCAGTGTGTTCAGATTGTTGTTGGCTTCCTGCAAGGCGAGCAGGTCGGGCAGAAGTTGTTCGGCGATGCCCAGTCCCCCATTCTGGGCCATGGTCGCGGCCAGCTGTTCGGACTGCATGGAGCGCCAGGTTTCTTCCCCGAACCCGCCGCCCATGACGCTTTCGTCGGTCTTGAGGCTGGAGAAGAGTTCCTTGGTCAGGGTGTTGAGGAACACGCCTTCGAATTCTTCCGCCTGCTGGCGTACGCGGGCGATCTGGCCGGGGGTGAGGCTGGAGCCGGGCTGCTTGATGGTGTCGATCATCACAGCACCTCGATCTCGGCCTGCAGGGCGCCCGTGGCCTTGATGGCCTGCAGGATGGCAATCAGGTCGCGCGGGGAAATGCCAAGTGCATTGAGGCCGTCTACCAGTTCCTGCAGCGTCACCGACTCGTTGACTACCGCCAAGGCGGTCTCCGACAGGTTGGCATTGAGCGTCGTATTGGGTTCCACCGCCGTGACGCCCTGGCTCAGCGGGTTGGGCTGCACCACGGTGGGGTCCTCGGCGATGGTCACGGTCAGGTTCGACTGCGCAACGGCCACGCTCGACACCCGGACGTCCTTGCCCATGACGATGATGCCGGAATTCTCGTCGATGACGATCTTGGCCGTCTGGTCGGTCTGGACGATCAGCTGTTCGATGTCGGTCAGCAGGTCGACGATATTGCCGTTGAAGCCGCGGGGCAGGGTAACCCGTACCGTGGCCGGATCCTCGGGGGTCGCTGTGGGGGCGCCGATGAAGTCATTGACAGCCAGCGCGATGCGGCGAGCCGTGGTGAGGTCCGGATTGCGCAGGGCCAGCCGGAGGGAGGTCTGCGAGCCAAGATGGAAATCGATCTCGCGTTCGACCAGGGCGCCGGAGGAGATGCGGCCGGTGGTCGGGACACCCGAGATAATGGTCGCCGCGTCGCCCTCGGCCTTGAAGCCATTGATGGAGACCGGGCCCTGCGCAATGGCATAGACCTCGCCATCGGCGCCGACCAGCGGCGTCACCAGCAGGGTGCCGCCCTGCAGGCTGTCGCTGTCGCCCAGCGCGGCCACGGACACGTCCATGCGTGAACCCTGGGTGGCAAAGGGGGGCAGGTTGGCCGTTACCATGACCGCCGCGACATTGGCGGTGCGGACATTCTCGCCGGCGGTATTGACGCCAAGCCGTTCCAGCATGGATTGCAGCGACTGCTTGGTGAAGGGGGAGTTGTTGAGGCTGTCGCCTGTGCCATTGAGGCCAACCACGAGGCCATAGCCGACCAGCTGGTTCTCGCGCACGCCTTCGAAGTCGACAATGTCCTTGATGCGCGCCGCCGCGGCACTGGCCTCGAGGGTCGGCAGCAGCACCATGGTTATGGTGAGCGCTCCGGCGAGCAGCTTGCGCAGCAGTGATTTGGTCATCAGGCATCCCCGTCGTCTGGCCGAGCCATCCCCATGGCGCAGCATTCGCAGACGGTATTGCGAAAACCGTGCCAGTTCTGGCGGCCGGCGGCAGAGGCCCGGATAGCAAGGGGTTTCGGGCTATGGGAGGCGCCGCATCTGGGAACGGACCGGGCTGCTGAGCAATTCTTGCCGGGCTTGTTAAGGCCTTGTTAACGGCTGGCGGCAGATTTTGCCGGTGAAGGCCGCGAACCGATTTGAGTCCCAGCTTGCGCATCGACACCACCAACCGAACCTCTGGCGTAGGCCGCGGCAATGCCGCGGGCCGCTCCGGCTCGGGCGTCGACTTCGTCCCGGCCGGGGGCGGGGCGCCGGCACGGGTCGCCGGTACAACGCCGATGCAGGCCATGGCAGGAATCGATTCCATCCTGGCTCTGCAATCGGTCGAGGGGCCGCTCACCGCCAGGAAGAAGGCGGTTCGCCGCGGTGCCTCGCTGCTTGATCTGCTGGATGAGATCAAGAACGACCTGCTGATTGGCCGGGTCAGCGCCGACAGCCTTGATGGCATGGTGGCCATGCTTTCGGAGATGCGCGAACGCTCGCTGCCGGGCCTTGATAGCCTGCTCGACGACATCGAATTGCGGGTCCGCGTCGAGCTCGCCAAGTTCGGGCGCTTTCCCCCGGCCTGAGCGCTGGTCATCAAAATGTTGTCAGTTTCAGGCTATGCGCCTGACGCGCTGGAGGTTTTCCCGGTTAAGCAGCATTGCGCTGAACGCTTGCCGAGGGTTGCCTAGGCGCATATATAGGCCGCCTTAGGGGTGCATTGGAGTTGAGTCTGCTGATGTCTTCGGTTGCAGAAGTGATTGAATACCGGCCCAGTGACGACGAGCCGTTCATGAACCCGCGCCAGCGGGAGTATTTCAGGGCCAAGCTCAACGCGTGGAAGGACGACATCCTCCGCGAGAGCCGTGGGACCCTCGACAACCTCCAGGAAGAGAGCCAGAACCATCCGGACATGGCCGACCGCGCCAGCTCGGAAAGTGACCGCTCCCTCGAATTGCGCACGCGGGATCGGCAGCGCAAGCTGATTGCCAAGATCGATGCGGCGCTCAAGCGCCTCGATGATGGTACCTACGGCTATTGCGAGGAAACCGGCGATCCGATCGGCATTGCCCGGCTCGATGCCCGTCCCATCGCCACGCTCAGCCTGGAAGCCCAGGAAATGCATGAGCGCCGCGAAAAGGTCTACCGGGACGAGTAACCGTCCAGCAGTTTGTAGACAGGCCCGCAGCGATGCGGGCCTTTTTCTTGGGGGACCGGGGATCTGCCGTCCAAAAGACAGTTCTGCTGAAATTCGATAGTTTTCCTGCCTTGCTTCAACCTTATCTTCGCGGCCATATGAGGCCGTTGAACTTGGGAGGGCAACATGCGGTTCGTCTCGAAAGCGGCCTGGCTTGGTCTGGCAATCGTTCTGGCGCTGAGTTCTCCCCGGGCGGCTGCCGATCAGAAGATCACGCTGCTGCAGAACACCGATCTGCCTGGCTTCGACTACGCCATTGTCCGCGATACTGACCTCGACGCTTGCAGCGCCGCCTGCGCCGAAGACAATATCTGCCGCGCCTTCACCTTCAATTCCCAATCCAGGTGGTGCTTCCTCAAGGGCACGGTCGGCGAAGAGGCGCAGTTTGACGGCGCCACATCCGGCCGCGTCAGCCGGGCGCCATCTCCCGCGGTCACCGAGGCCGTCCGCCAGGCCGAGCTGCCCTTTCCGGCGCAGAACATCATCGATGCAGCCCGCCGTTTTGCCGATGAACTGCCCCAGACCGATGCGCCGCCACCCAAGGTCACCTATGCCGGCCTGGTCGCTTCGGGCGACGAAGCCATGGAGCAGGGCAATCTGGCCGGCGCCATGGTTGCCTATCGCCAGGCGCTGGCCATCAATGCCAATGACCGCGCGGTCTGGCAGGCGCTGGCCCAGGCCGCGCTGGCGCGGGCCGAAATGGTTGCCGGTCAGTCCGAGGGTGACGACAGCCGCGAGCTTGCGGTCACCGCAACGTCGGCGGCCATGAATGCCTTCCTGCGGTCCACCGAGACGCAGGAGCGCGCCGATGCGCTGGCGGCCCTCGCCAATGGCATGGAATATCGCGAGATGTGGCGCGAGGTCATCGCCACCTACCGGCTGAGCCTGAGCCTCATGCCAAACGAAGCCGTCGCTACCCATCTCGACGAGGTCGTGGCGCAGAACGGCTTCCGCGTGGTCAATCACGTGGTCGATGCCGAAGCCGCCTCTCCGCGCGTCTGCGCGGTATTTTCGGCTCCGCTGCCGAGCGGGTCGACCGATCTTTCCGCCTATGTCGTCATTGCCGACACGCCGCAGGCCTCGGTCGAAACCGAGCAGGACCAGATCTGCGTCGAGGGCCTGCTGCATGGTGGGCGCTATGACATCCGCCTGCGCGCCGGGCTGCCTTCTGCGGATGGCGAAACCTTGCTGAGCGATGTCACGCTCGATGTCTATGTCCCCGATCGCTCGCCCTTTATCGGCTTTGCCAACAATGCCTATGTCATGCCTGCCGGTCTCGGCGGCGGCCTGCCGATCACCTCGGTCAATGCCGATATTGCCGAGGTCATGATCTACCGGATCGGTGATCGCTCTGTGGCCACCGCCGTGCGCGATGGCATTTTCCAGGGCAATCTCAGCGAATATGGCGCCGAGGACATTGCTAATCGCGTCGGCGAGCAGGTGTGGACCGGCGAGGTTGATCTGGCGCGGGGCGAACCCAATGCGCTGACCACCACGGCCATTCCGGTGGCCGACACGCTCGGCGACATGCCGGCCGGAGCCTATGTGATCACCGCCAAGATCAAGGACGAATATTCCGAATACTGGTCCGAGATGGCCACGCAGTGGTTCATCGTCACCGATCTCGGCCTCACCACGATTGCTGGCGATGACGGGGTGCATGCCTTCGTGCGCGGCCTGACCGATGCGCAACCGATTGCCGACGCCACGGTGCGGCTGGTTGCGGTCAATAATGAAATCCTGGGTGAGACCACCAGTGATGCCGAAGGGCGGGCCGTATTCGCGCCGGGCCTGGCGCGTGGCGAAGGGGGCAGGGCGCCGCAGCTGCTCGTCGCCGAAACCGCCGATGGCGACTATGCCTTCCTCGACCTCTCCCGCCCTGCCTTCGACCTGACCGATCGCGGCGTCGAGGGCCGACCCTCGCCGGGTCCGCTCGACGTCTTCGCCACTACAGAGCGTGGCGTCTACCGGCCGGGCGAGACGGTCTATCTGACGGCCCTGCTGCGCGATGACCGCGCCATGGCCGTCACCGGCCTGCCGCTGACGCTGGAGGTCGAGCGCCCCGATGGCGTCGTCGCCACGCGCGAAGTGCTCAATGATGCGGGCGCTGGCGGCTATTTCGCCGCCCTGCCCATGGTGGCCGAGGCCATGCGCGGTTCGTGGACTGCCCGGCTCTATGCCGACCCCAAGGCCGAGGCGCTTTCGAGCACCAGTTTCCTGGTCGAGGATTTCGAGCCCGAACGCCTGGCCTTCGAGATCAGCGCGCCCGAAACGCCGCTGGAAACCGGTGTCGCCACCGAGATCGACGTCGCCGCCAAGTATCTCTATGGCGCCACCGCGCCGGACCTTGCCATCGAGGCCGATGCCATCCTCCGTCCGGTGACCACGCTGGCCGATTTCCCCGGCTACACCTTCGGCCGGCTCGACGACACCATCGAGACCAGCCGCGAGCCGCTGGGCGTGGTCGGCACGACGGACGAATCCGGCAATGCCGTGGCCGAGGTGACCTTGCCCGAAGCGCAGGTCACGACACGCCCGCTCGAGGCCCAGCTTTTGCTGCGCCTCGTCGACACCAATGGCCGCACTATCGAGCGCAGCCTCAGCCGGCCCGTGCTGGCCAGTGGCGATCGCATTGGCATCAAGCCGGCCTTCGGCGATGCGACCGGACTCGAGGAGGGCAGCGAAGCGCGCTTTGATATCATAGCCGTGTCGCCCGAAGGCGAAGCCGTGGCCAAGACTGGCCTCGACTGGTCCATCTCGCGCGTCGAGACAAATTACCAGTGGTATCGCAACGGCAGTGCCTGGCAGTGGGAAGCCATTACCACCACGCGCGAAATCGCCACCGGAACTGTCGACACGCCCGATGGCGGACCGGCCAGCATCGGCGCCAATGTCGATTGGGGCCTCTACCGCGTCGAGGTCGAAAGCACCGGCCCGGACGCCACCTCATCCAGCTATGAATTCTATGCCGGCTACTATTATGCCGATGCCGGCAGCGACACGCCGGACACGCTGCAGGTTGCGCTGGACAAGCCGGCCTATCGCGTCGGCGAGACCGCCAATCTCAAGCTCGATCCGCAGTTTGCCGGCACGGCGCTGGTGATGGTGGTCGACAATCGCGTCATCGCCATGCAGGCGGTCGAGGTGCCCGAAGGCGGCACCACCGTGTCGCTTGAGGTCACCGACGCCTGGGGTCCTGGCGCCTATGTCACCGCCATCCTCTATCGTCCGGCTGACGCCAGCGAGAAGCGCATGCCATCGCGGGCGCTGGGCCTGGCCTTTGCCGATGTCGAACCGGGCGATCGCAAGCTCGATGTGACCCTCGATACGCCAGCAGAAACGCTGCCGCGGCAGAGCTTCACCACGACCGTGGAACTGGGCAACCTGGCCGCCGGCCAGACGGCCTATGTCGCGGTCGCGGCGGTGGATCTCGGCATTCTCAATCTCACCAATTTCAAGGTGCCGGATCCGGACGGATGGTATTTCGGCCAGCGCCAGCTCGGCATGGATATTCGCGATCTCTATGGCTCGCTGATCGATCCGACCCAGGGCCTGGCCGGAGCAATGCGCTCGGGCGGCGACGGTGGCTCGTCGCGTACCGGCACGCCGCCGGCTACCTCGGTGCTGGTCGCGCTGCATTCCGGGATCGTGGAAGTCGATGCCGATGGCACGGCCACGATCACCTTCGACATGCCGGACTTTTCCGGCACGGTGCGGGTCATGGCCATGGCATGGACCGACACGGCCGTGGGCCATGCGTCGGCCGATGTCATCGTCCGCGATCCGGTGGTCGTTACGCTCAGCCCGCCGCGCTTCCTGCGCGTTGGCGATGAATCGCGCCTCCTGGTCGAGATCAACAATATCGGGGGCGCTGCCGGCACCTATGGCGTCGCGCTGTCGACGGGCGACGGCATCGCCACGCAGGGCGAGTCCACCGATATCGTGCTTGCCGAAGGCGAGCGGACATCGCTCGACCTGTCGCTCAATGGCATGCAGATCGGCGACTGGCCGGTGGTGCTGACCATCACGGCGCCTGATGACTCCACCCAGACCAAGGAACTGCTGCTCGGTGTCCGGCCGATCGGCGCGCCGGTCACCACCAGCCGCCTGCTGCCCATTGCGGCAGGGGAGAGCGTCACCATTGGCGAGGATTTCTTCGACAGCTACATGGCCGATACCGGAGCACTGACCCTGGCCATCGGCCCCATTGCCCGTCTCGACGTGCCGGGCCTGCTGCTGTCGCTCGATCGCTACCCCTATGGCTGCGCCGAGCAGATCTCCAGTCGGGCCCTGCCGCTGCTCTATCTCAACGACGTCGCCAAGCTGATCGGCCTCACCGAAGACGAGGAGCTCAACGACACGGTAAGCGACGCCATTGCGAACCTGCTGTCCAAGCAGACCTCCGGCGGTGGCTTTGGCCTCTGGGGTCCGTTCGATGGCGGGGATCTGTGGCTCGACGGCTTTGTCACCGACTTCCTGCTGCGCGCCAAGGCAGCGGGCTATGCGGTGCCCGAGCAGGCCATGACCATGGCGCTCGACAACCTCTCCAACCAGTTGTCCTACGCGTCGGACTTCGACAATGGCGGGGAAGACATCGCCTATGCGCTCTATGACCTGGCCCGGGCCGGGCGTGCCGCCATGGGCGATCTGCGCTACTATCACGAGGCGCGCCTTGATGCCTTCGGTTCGCCGCTGGCCCAGGCGCAGCTCGGCGCAGCCCTGTCTCTCTATGGCGATCCGACCCGCGCCAATTCCGCCTTTGCGGCGGCCGTTGCGGGCCTGTCCGAGCCTGACAATGCCAGGCGCTACCGTGCCGATTATGGCACCCGCCTGCGCGACATGGCCGGTGTGCTGGCCCTGGCCGCCGAGTTCAAGCCGGCCAGCGTGGACCTCTCCGCCCTGGCTACCCAGCTGGCCAAGCTGCGCGACCGCAAGGACTATACCTCGACGCAGGAAGACAGCTGGACCCTGCTTGCGGCTGCGGCACTGGGCGAGGCCAGCACCGATGGCTCGATCACGCTCGATGGCGAGGCCCTGACGGGCCAGGCCTATCGACGCTTCGAACAGGCCGGCTTTGCGCCGGTTGAGATCGCCAATACCGGCGATGTCGCTACCGAGGCCAAGGTCACCGTCACCGGCTATCCCGCCGAGGCACCGGAAGCGTCGAGCAACGGCTTCACGCTGAGCCGCGACTACTACCTGCCCGATGGCACGCCCATCGATCCTGAGGCTGATCTGCTCGGGCAGAACGAGCGGCTCGTCGTGGTGCTGACCGTGTGGCCGCAGCAGCTCGGATCGGGGCAATATATGGTGGCCGATCCGCTGCCGGCGGGCTTCGAGATCGAAAATCCGGACCTGTCGGCCGGAGGCGGGGTCTCTGACTTCAGCTGGCTCAGCCTGGATACCGCCACCCATGTGGAGTCGCGGACCGACCAGTATGTTGCCGCGTTCCGCTACTTCTCGGAAACCGGCAGCTTCACCACCGCCTATCTGGTGCGGGCGGTATCTCCCGGCAGCTTCGTGCTGCCCGGCGCCACGGTGGAGGACATGTATCGCCCCGAATTCCGGGCGAATATGGACGCGGGCGCCATCGAGGTCACCCCGGCCGGGCCATGACTGTGGTGCGGACCCATCGGATCTTGCGCCGGGCCACCTCTCCCTTTGGGGGAGAGGTCGGCGGCGAAGCCGACGGGTGAGGGGGCCTTTCTGTGCGAACGGATTTAAGCAAAGGCCCCCTCACCCGACCGAAGACGGTCGACCTCTCCCCCAAAGGGAGAGGTGAAGAAGGCCTGGTCAGTTCCCCCAAACCCTGGCTCCGGCGCCTGACGCTGGCTGGTTTTGCGCTGTTCGTGCTGGCCGCGGCCGGCGCGATCCAGCTCAATTCGACGCTGGTCGGCATCGCCGCCACGCTGCCGCCAACGCCGGACGTCAGGACGCTGCCGGTTTCGGTCGCCGTGACCGACCGCGACGGCCTGCTGCTGCGTCCGTTCACGACTGACGATGGCCGCTGGCGCCTGCCGGTCGATCGGGCGGGTGTAGATCCGCGCTTCATTGAAATGCTCATCGCCTACGAAGACCGCAATTTCACCCGGCATGACGGCATCGCCTGGTCGTCCATGCTGCGGGCGGCGGGCCAGTTCGTTGGCGCTGGAGGGCGGGTGGTGTCCGGCGGCTCGACGCTGACCATGCAGGTGGCGCGGCTGATTGAGGGACAGCCGACGCGCAACGTCTGGGGCAAGCTGCGCCAGATGGTGCATGCCACAAGGCTGGAGCGCGATCTGGGCAAGGACGAGATAATCGATCTCTACCTGACCCTGGCGCCCTATGGCGGCAATATCGAGGGCGTCCGCGCGGCCAGTCTCGCCTATTTCGGCAAGGAGCCGGCACGGCTCACCACGGCCGAGGCCGCCCTGCTGGTGGCCCTGCCGCAATCGCCCGAAGCGCGCCGCCCGGACCGCGATCCGCTCGCCGCCCAGCGTAGCCGTGACATGGTGCTGGATCGCCTCGTGGCCATGGGTGCCTTGCCCGCGGAAGAGGCCATTGCCGCCAAGCGCGAGCCGGTGCCGATGGCGCGCCGCGACTTCCCCATGCTCGCCGCCCATATGGCCGAGCAGGCGGTCAAGGCTCAGCCTGATGCAAGGACGGTCGCCCTGACCATCGACAAGCGGCTGCAGGATGCGCTCGAGCGGCTGGCGGCGGGGCGGGCGCGTATCCTCGATCCGAAAGTGTCGGTGGCGATTGTCGCGGCCGATATCGACAGCGGCGAAATCCTCGCCTCGATTGGTTCGGCCGGGCTGTTCGCCACCCAGAGCGCCGGCTTTGTCGACATGACCACCGCGGTGCGCTCGCCGGGGTCGACGCTCAAGCCGCTGATCTATGGCCTCGCTTTCGAGCTGGGCCTGGCCCATCCCGAGAGCCTGATCGAAGACCGGCCCACGGCCTTCGGCGCCTATGTGCCGGTCAATTTCGACGGTTTCAACCGGGGCACGGTGACCATCCATGATGCCCTGACCGAGTCGCTCAACATCCCCGCCGTCGTCGTGCTCGATGCAGTGGGGCCGGCACGACTGGTGTCGCGGCTGCGGCGCGCCCATGCCGATCCGCGCCTGCCGGTGGATACGGCGCCCAGCCTCGCGGTCGGTCTGGGTGGTGTCGGCATCACGTTGCGCGACCTCGTTTCGGTCTATGCCGCGATCGGCAATGGCGGGGTGCCGGTCAGCCTGCATGACGGCATCACAGTGCAAGAAAACCGCCAGCATGCTGCACGCGTGCTGGACCCCGTTGCTGCCTGGTATGTCGCCGATATCCTGGCCGATGTGCCGCCGCCGCTGAATGGTTCGCCCGGCCGGATCGCCTACAAGACCGGCACTTCTTATGGCTATCGCGATGGCTGGGCCATCGGGTTTGACGGCAAGACAGTCATCGGCGTCTGGGTCGGGCGGCCCGATGGCGCGCCGGTTCCGGGCCTTTCGGGCATTGTCGGCGCCGCGCCGATCCTGTTCGAGGCCTTCGATCGCCTGGGCAATCGCAAGGCGCCGCTGCCGCGGGCGCCGGCCGGGGCGATCCTGGCCTCCAATACCGAGCTGCCCACCCCCTTGCGCCGCTTCCGCCATCCCGACGAGGACATGGTGGCCCGCGATGCGGCGCCGGAAATCGCCTTTCCCGGCGATGGGGTTGACGTCGATCTGGGGCTGGCCTCGGGGGATATCTCGCCGCTCATGGTCAAGGTGCGCAATGGCGTGCCGCCCTTCACCTATTTCGCCAACGGCGCCCCCTTCGGTCGTCCCGACTTCGCCCGGCAAAACCTCTGGGAACCGGACGGGCCGGGCTATGTGACGCTTTCGGTGGTGGATGCGGCGGGGCGGGGTGACAGCGTTACGGTGTTCCTGAACTAGTGCCCGCAACGTTTACGGGCCCCGCAGGGCCCGTGGATAACTTGTGTGGCGGGTAGGCTCAGAAGCCGAAGACGGTGGTGAGGCTGGACTGGCCATCGCCGTTCTGCACGCATTGCCCATTGGTGTTCTCGCCGAACTGGAACAGGCCGCAATTGTTGTTGTTGCCGTTCTGCTCGATGGTGCCTTCGTGGCCATTGCCTTCCTGCACGATCAGGCCGTGATTGCCCGAGCCGTTCTGGTTGAAGCCGGCAGCGTTGAAATTGCCGTTCTGGCTGGCATTGGCGCCGCTCGAGGACAGGCCTTTCATCAGCGAGAAGATCTGCAGGCCGGTGCCCAGGGCCTGCTGCTGGTCCGGGTCGGTGGGGGTGTAGCTGATCGAAACCTGGCCGGCGGCCATGGCGGGGGCGGCGAGGCTGGTAACGCCGATGACGGCGGCTGCAAGGGCGGCGGTGAAGGTCTTGGTGAACTTGGTGGTCATGGCGTTTCTCCCTGGATTGGCGATTGCTGGGTGTTCCAGCCGATGACCTGAGATTATGGGTGCCCGACTGAACCGATCCGGAGCGGCATATTCAGAATGCGTTCAGTTGCAGGAGCCCTTGAGGCATCAGTCGTGCACCACCTCTCCCTTCGGGGGAGAGGTCGACGCGAAGCGGCGGGTGAGGGGGCCTTTACCGGGTGCGGTGCTCGTGGGTGGGCCCCCTCACCCGGCCTGCGGCCGACCTCTCCCCCAGAGGGAGAGGTAAGAAAGCAACAGGGCTCCGGTTGCCCGGAGCCCTGTGGGCTGAGATCGGAGATGGGTTCAACGCAGGCTCGCCGGGTCCTGGTCGCAATCGAGGGTCTTGCCGTCCGCGGTGACGTCGAAGACGACATCATAGCTCGAGCCGGCATTGATCAGCACCTTGCCAAGCGGAGTGGCCTCGTTGGCATTGGCGGTGAAATAGCCGCCCTGGCTGATATTGGACGAGCCGCCATTGCCCGAGCTGCGGATGGCGAAGCGGTATTCGCCGCTGAGGGTCGTGGGGCTGAGCACGGTGCCTTCAAGCGCCAGCATGCCGCGTTCGGAGCTGGCGGCGATGCCGCACTGGACGGCGCTGGCGCCGGAATTGGCCATGCCGCCCGTGGCGGCTGCGGCGACCAGCGCCAGGCCGAGAAGAATGGCGCTGCTGCGCCGGGTGGGGATGATCATCTGTTCCTCCTGAGGTTGATAGGACGAGCCGGAAGGGGTGGGCCCTTCCGGCCATCTGCAATTCACGTCAGGGCCGGATCAGGGGCAGGCCTGGACGAAGGCGGTGACATTGCCGGCGCCGGCCTGGGTCACGTTGGCATTGCAGCCATTGCCGACCTGGACGCCGGCGGCGACATTGCCATTGCCGTCCTGGGTCAGGATGGCGTTGTGGTTGTCGCCGAACTGGCCGACGCCAGCAGCGTTGTTCCAGCCGTTCTGCCAGGTATCGGCATAGTTGTTGTCGCCTTCCTGGCCGATGGCGCCGACATTGTTGCCGCCATTCTGGTGGCCGACGGCGGTGTTCCAGTTGCCGTTCTGGTGCACGCCCAGCTTGTTGTTCCAGCCGAGCTGGCTGCCGCCGGCGCCGTTGCCGAAGCCGAACTGGTTGACGAAGACGTCGTTGGACATGGCGGGGGCGGCCGAAGCAGCGATGGCGACGGCGGCGACTGCAGTGATGATGAGCTTGCGGATCATTTGGGTCTCTCCTGTCTTGGCAACGCTCCCTCCGAGCGCTTCTTGCCGATGTCACGAGAATTAGCGGAGTGATTTGGAACGGCTGCTGAAGCGCGAATTCAGACTTCGTTCATCGCGTCGCCTGTCTCCGCCGGGCCCAGGATAACCCGGCGCTGGATGCCGATGGCATCGAGGAAGGCGCTGTCGTGGCTCACCACCAGGAGGGCCCCGTCATAGCCCCGCAGCCCGGCCTCGACCTGCTCGATGGCATGGATATCGAGGTGGTTGGTGGGCTCGTCGAGGATCAGCAGCTGCGGCGGATGATTGCCGCCGATGGTGCAGGCGAGGCCGGCGCGGAGCATTTCCCCGCCACTCAGCCTGCCGACCTGCTGCAGCGCGGCATCGGCGCGGAACATGAAGCGGGCCAGTGCCGACCGGCAGGTATTTTCGTCGGCATCGGCATTGAGGGCGCGGAAATTGTCGCGGATGCTGAGCCCCGGATCGAGCAGGCTCACGGTCTGGTCCAGCATGGCATGGGGCACGAGGATGCGGGAGCTGCCACTGTCCGAGGGCAGGGCGCCGGTGAGCAGGCGGAGCAGGGTGGTCTTGCCCGCGCCGTTGGGGCCGGTGATGGCCACCCGTTCCGGACCGGTCAGCAGCAATGAGAAGTCGCGGATGACAGGGACATCAGCAGGGCCGCCGGTGAGTCCTTCGGCCTGCAGCACGGCGCGGCCGGCGGGAAGACCGGTGGGCGTCAGCGTGACCGACAGGGGCGTCAGCACTTCGAGCCGGGCGCGCGCCTGGTTCGCGGCTTCGGCGGCGTCGCTGCGCAGGCGGTTGGCAAGGCGGCTATTGCCCCCGCTGGTGTTTTCCGAATTCTCCTTCATGCCGCCCAGCATGATTTTGGGAATGTCGCCCTTGGCCGCCTTGCGCTTGCCGGCGCCGTCCTTGCGGGCCTTTCTTTCGGCGACCGCCTGGAGCTTGCGGTCGAGCTCTGAAACCTTGCGTTCGGCGTGGCCGAGATCGTGTTCGGCGGCGGCCAGCTCCTGCGCCTTGCGCTCGGCATAGTGGTCCCAGTTGCCGCCGTAGCTGCGGGCGCCCAGCTTGGTCAGCTCGACAATGGCGTGCATCTCGCGCAGCAGGCTGCGATCGTGGCTCACCACGATGGCGGCGCCGCGCCAGCGCTGCAGCAGATCGACCACGGCGCGGCGGCCGTCGGCGTCGAGATTGTTGGTGGGTTCGTCGAGCAGGATGATGTCCGGTTCGGCGAGGATCAGCCGGGCAAGGGCGAGGCGGGTGCGCTGCCCGCCACTCAGCGTCGATAGCGGCCGGTCCGGCGCAAGGGCGGGCAGGCCGACATCGGCGAGGGCAGTCTCTATGCGGCCGGGCAGGGTCCAGTCGGCGTTGCCGGCATCGGCGGCACTGCCTAGGCCCTGTTCGAGCCGGTCGAGCAAAACCAGGGCCGGGGCGACGCCCAGATGGTCGGCGACGGTATCGCCGTGGTCCACCTGCACCGATTGCTCGAGCATGCCGATCGACCCCTGAATCGCAACCGATCCGGCAGATGGGGGAATAAGCCCGGCGATGATGCGGAGCAGGGTGGATTTGCCCGTGCCGTTGCGCCCGATCAGGCCCGTCCGGTGCTGGCCGAAGGCGAGATCGAGGGCGGTGAAGAGCGGCTGGTTATCGGGCGTGGACCAGCTGAGCTGGTGCAGGGAAACGGAGGCAGGCATGGGCGGATTCCAGGTGAGCGATGCGGGCGAGGCAGTCGTTCAGCGTGGAATCCATGGGTGCCGTCCGGTCAGTGCTGCGGGTGTGGGGAAGATAGGGAAGAGGCGGGAGTTGTCAAGTTTGGGCAGCCTTGCCTCTCCCTTTGGGGGAGAGGTCGGCGGCGCAGCCGACGGGTGAGGGGCCTTCCGCTCACACCGAATTCGGGAAGGCCCCTCACCCGACCCAAGAGGGGTCGACCTCTCTCCTAAAGGGAGAGGTGAGGACAGATTACGCCAGGTACCGCTTCTTGAGATGCGCCTTGAAGAAATCCGCATTGAGGGGTTCGCCGGTGGCGCGGGTGATCAGGTCGGGAGTCGACCAGCGGGAGGCCTGGCTCCAGATATTGTCGCTGCGCCACTGGTTGACGCCGGTGAAATCGCCCTTGCGAATGTCGTCGCGGAGCTGGGGCTGGGCCTTCTCGAGCGCGGCCCATTGCTGGGCGGCAATCATGGCGCCGAGCGTGTAGCTGGGGAAATAGCCGAAGGCGCCGGCGGGCCAGTGGACGTCCTGCATCGGGCCGTCCTTGGGGTCGTTGATGGTCGAGATGCCGAGATATTCCGTCATCCGGGCGTCCCAGGCTTCCGGGATCTGGCTGGCTTCGAGCTTGCCGTTGACCAGGTCCTGCTCCAGTTCGTAGCGCAGGATGACGTGGAGCGGGTAGGTGACCTCGTCGGCATCGACGCGGATATAGCCGCGCTCGACGAAGTTCACCTCATTGAGGATATCGGCAATGTCCCAGCCGGGAATGGCCTCCTCGCCCAGATACTGATGCACCTGTGGCAGCATGAACTCCCAGAATTCCGGGCTTCTCGCGAGCTGCATCTCGACGAACAGGCTCTGGCTTTCGTGGATGCCCATGCCGCGCGCCTTGCCCAGCGGCCAGTGCGACCATTCCTTGGGCAGCCCCTGCTCGTAGAGGGCGTGGCCGGTCTCGTGCAGCACGCCCATGAGCGAGGACAGGAACTCGTCGGTGCGATAGCGCGTGGTCATGCGCACATCGGTCGGCACGCCGCCGCAGAAGGGGTGGTGCGAAACTGCCAGCGAGCCGTGGGTGAAGTCGAAGCCGACGGCGCGCATGGCGGCGAGGCCCAGTTCGCGCTGCTTGTCGATGGGGTATGGGCCATTGAGCACCTTGCGCGGGCGCCTGGCCAGGCGTGCCTCCTGCGCGTCGAGGGCCTGGGGCACGAAGCCCTTGAGGAAGCTCTTGAGGTCAGCAAAGACCAGATCGAGATCGGCTGTGCGGTTGCCGGGATCGTATTGATCCATCAGCGCGTCATAAGGGGCGAGCTTGAGCGCGTCGGCGCGCAACTGGGATTCCTCGCGGACCAGGGCCACGACGCCTTCCAGCGCCGGCAGGAAACTGTCCCAGTCGCCTTTGGCGCGCAGGTCGCGCCAGAGCTGTTCGGAGCGCATGGTGGCCGCGGTGCGGCGCTCGACGAATTCGGTCGGCAGGCAGGTGGCGTTGATGTACTGGCGCTTGAACTCGGCCAGAGCGAGCCGCTGGTCTTCGCTTTCGGGCCGCGCCGCCTCGATCCAGTCGCCGATTTCGGGCGCCGTGGCCTGGGCATGGTACATGCCGGCGAGATTGGACATGGCTTCGGCGCGCTTCTCGCCGCCGCCGACCGCCATATGGGTGGCCTCGTCGGCGCCCAGGATGGAGAGGGCATGCTCCAGCGCTTCGAGCTTGCGGCCGAGATCATCGAGTTTCTGGAAGGACAATTGCAGACTCCGAAAGGTGGTCAGCGAGGTGTTCCACAGCCGGGCGCATCGGGCAAGCGTGCGGAAGCGCCGTCACTGTTCGCCTGCAACGCGCGATGGCCTACGCTCAGTCCTTCGGCTTGGTGGCTTGCCAGGCGCCGCCCAAGGCGATGCCGATCGCAATGCCGATGCCGATGCCCATGGCCAGACTATCGATGGCGGTGCCGATCACTGCGCCTATCGCGGCGCCGACGGCAATGCCCAGGCTTACTGACATGGCAACCCCTCCCTTGCCTTTGGCAAACCGACGGGCCGGCGATGGGTTCCATGAATGGGGAAGAGGCGCAGCCGGGGTGACTGCGCCTCCGGGAAGGCCGGGATCTGTTCTGGAAGCCGACCGGGCAGGCCTTCTGGTTCTGCCGGGGAGCCCCGGCGCGCCATTGGGGGAATGCGCGCCAGGGAATGGGGAGGTTCTTGCTAGAAGGGCAGGATCGCGTCCATGGCCTGCTGGCCGTAGCGGGGCTGCTGCACATCGGTGATCTGACCGCGTCCGCCGTAGGAGATGCGCGCTTCGGCGATCTTGGACGACTGGATCGTGTTGTTGGCCTGGATATCGGACGGACGGACGATGCCGGCGATGATCATGTCGCGGACCTCGAAATTGACCCGCACTTCCTGGCGGCCCTCGATCACCAGATTGCCATTGGGCAGGACCTGCATGACCACGGCGGCGACCGAAGTCTCGAGGCTTTCCGAGCGATTGACCGAGCCATTGCCGCGATTGGTCATGCCAGAGTCGAACTCGATGGCGGCCGAGGGGTCGATGGAGCCGTCGCTGATATTGTCCAGGGCAACGCCGAAGATGCCGCCCATGCCGGCGGTGTTGGTGGAATTGCGGCCCGACTGGGTGGTGTTGGCGATCTGGGCGCTGTCGTCGATGGTCACCATGACCGTGAGGATGTCGCCGATGCGGTGGGCGCGCTCGTCCTTGAAGAAGCCGCGGGCCGAGGTGCGATAGAGCGAATTGGGCTGGTAGGTATCGGCAATGGCCTCGGGCATAGGCATGCGGACCGGCTGGTAGCCGGCCGTGGTGGTCGGGTCGGCAATGGCGGTCAGCGGTGGGGCGGAGCCGACGCTGGCGAGGCGATCCATGGTGCTGCAGCCGGCAAGGGTTGCGGTCAGCGTCAGGAGGGTGGCGAGTTTGAAGAAGTGCATTGGTCTGATCTCCTGAAGCCTAGAGGCCGGCGAGGGCGAGCGGGTCGGTACCCACTTCGACTGCGCCGGGGGCAATTGCGGTTGCGCTGATGACGCGCTTGGACATGAGGTTGAGCACCTGCAGCGGGGCGCCGATGGTGGCGCCCGTCACCGCCTGGCCCTTGACCGTCAGGGTCATCGGGCCCTTGCGGAAATAGATGGTCACGGTGTCGTTCTTGGAAATGAGCTGGGGCACGGCTACGTCGGCGGGCTTGAGCATCATGCCCTCGCGGCTCTGGCGCAGCAGGGACTTGCCGACGACGTCGTCGAGCTGGGGAAAGCCGGTGCTTTCGACAAAGCGCAGCGGAACGGGGCGCATCTCGATATTGTCGGCCGAAAGCAGCGTGCCGGCCGGCAGGTTGGCGGTGATATGGGGCACGTCGACCATGAGCTCGATGGTCCCCGATACGTCGAGCGGCTGCTCGACGCCGGCAATGGTGAAGCGCGCGGTGAAGGCGCCACTGCCGGGCAGGTAGCGCAGGCTGACGACGCTGGCCGGCTCGGCCACGGCCTCGGCATGGATGGCGGGCACGGGCGTATTGAACAGCGTATTAAGGCTCATGCCGGAGCCGAGGATGCCGCGCTGGGTCAGGTCGGCAGCGATCAGCGTATTGAGCAGGGTCTCGTCGACAATGGCGGCGGCGCGGGTGACGCGGATGCCGCTGAGGCCGCCGGCCTCGAAATCGACAATGCCGAGGCGGCCGAGGGCGGTGGTGATGTCATCGAGGCCGACCACGCCGCTGGTGCCGGGCAGGGGGGCGCGGAACAGGGCCTGTTCGGCTTCGGCGCCGGCATCCTCGAACATGTCGCCGACGGTGACGAGTGCGGCGTTGACGACGATTTCCGAGCGCAGCACGGGCGCCGCCCAGGCGGCATTGGCGAGGAGGATGGTGGTGAGGGTAGCGAAGGCGGAACGCAGGATCATCAAGGTCGCTCCTATCAGCGCAGCTGGCTGGTGGCCTGCATCATCTCGTCCGCACCGGAGATGACGCGAGCGTTCATCTCGTAGGCGCGCTGGGCGGCGATGAGGTCGGCGATTTCGGTGACGGAATTGACGTTGGCCATTTCGAGATAGCCCTGCATCAGGTTGCCCACGCCATCGGCATTGGGCACGCCGACCTGGGCCGGACCGCTGGCGGCGGTTTCGATGAACAGGTTGTCGCCCAGCGATTCCAGGCCGGACTTGTTGACGAAGCGGGCGAGCTGCAGCTGGCCGAGCTGGGTCGGGACCGCTTCGTTGTCGAGGAAGGCGCTGACCATGCCGTCGGGCGAAATGGCGATCGAGGTGGCAAGGCCCGGGATATTGATGCCGGGATCGATGGGGTAGCCGGTCGAGGTCACGATCTCGCCCTCGGCGGAGCGCTCGAGCGAGCCGTCGCGGGTATAGGCGGTGCGCCCGTCGGGCAGCTGCACCATGAAGAAGCCTTCGCCGCGTACGGCGACGTCGAGTTCACGGTCGGTCATGTTGACGCCGCCCTGGCTCATCACGCGCGGGGTGGAGACGGTGCGCACGCCCGAGCCGATCTCGAGGCCGGCCGGCACCATGGTGCCCTGGTCGGAGGTCTGCGCGCCGGCGCGGGTGATCTGCTGGTAGAGCAGGTCCTCGAACTCGGCGCGCTGGCGCTTGTAGCCCGTGGTCCGCATGTTGGCGATGTTGTTGGAGATGACTTCGACATTGCGTTCCTGGGCGCTCATGCCGGTCGATGCGATGTAAAGAGCTTTCATGGCAGGTCCTCAGGGTTACGCGTTGCTGTCGCCGAGGCGCTGGATGGCGGTGCGGCGCAGTTCATCCTGCTTGCTGGCCAGCGAGGCCGCCGATTCATAGGCGCGGGTCACGCGGATCATTTCGGCCATCTCGCTGACGCCGGAGACGTTGGATTTTTCGATGAAGCCCTGCATGGCGCGGGTATTGGTGGCGGCGACCGGGGTGCCGCCGGAGAACAGGTTGCTGCCCTCGCGCAGCAGTTCCTGCGCATTGGCGAATTCGACGAGGCGCAGGCGGCCCTTGGGGCCGGCGCTGGAGCTGATGGCGCCGTCGGTGGCGATCAGGATGCCGGTTTCGTCGGGGCCGAACTGGATGGGGCCGGCTTCGCCGAGGACCGGATTGCCGCTGGCGTCGACCAGGGTGCCGTTGGCGCTGAGCTGGAAGGTGCCGGCGCGGGTCCAGCGGTCACCGGCCGGAGTCTGCACGGCGAAGAAGCCATCGCCATTGAGGCCGACATCGAGCTCGCTGCCGGTCTGCACCATGCCGCCGCCGGACAAGTCGTGAATGGTGGCCCAGTCCTGCACGTAGGAGAGGGGTTGGTCGAGGCTGGGGAACACCTGGTCGCGGGCGACCGGCATGACATATTCCTCGAACAGGATCTGCTCGCCCTTGAAGCCGGTGGTGTTGATGTTGGCCATGTTGTTGGCCACGACATCCATCTGCCGCTGCAGCGCGATCTGCCGGCTGAGGCTGATCAGTTGCGCATTCTCGATCATTGGCTGATCCCCGGAAAGTTAACGTCCCCGAGACCACCTGCTTCCCCAAGCCTGCGGTCTCGCCATTAACACTGCAGAAACCATGCCAAGGCCGAAACTTTAATAAAATCAGATAGATAAGGCGAGCGTTTGGTTAGCCGTGCCGGGGCGAACTTTCCTGGCGCGGCAAAAGCTGCCCGGCAATTTTTGCCGCTTTGGCTGTGTTTGTAACCAATCGTTAACCATCGGCCGCTTAGCTGGGCAGGAGCCGGAATCGTCCGGAAAGTCCCGCATATGGCAGGTTGGCATGGCCGCTGAAGCAGAAGTCGACGATGCCGCCCCGGCCAAGAAGGGGATACCCAAGCTCTTCATCATCATTGGTGCGGCCGCTCTGGTGGTTGTGCTGGCCGGTGCCGGGCTCTTTGTGTTCCTGTCGTCGTCATCGGCGCCCACGGAAGAGGGTGCTGCCGAGCATGGCGGCGATGCCGCGGCTGCCGCAGCAGGGCATACGTTCATCTTCAACCTCCCGCCGATGATCGTGAACCTCAACAATGAGGAGCAGGCCGGCGCTTTCATGAAGCTCACGGTGGCTCTCGAGGTCGCCAATGAGGAAATGATGGTGGAGATCCAGCCGCGCATGGCCAAGGTGGTCGATGCGTTCCAGGTCTATCTGCGCGAATTGCGCCGGTCCGACCTCGAAGGCTCTGCCGGCGTCTATCGCCTCAAGGAAGAGCTGCTGCGCCGCGTCAATGTCGCGATCTATCCCAGCCGGGTCGAGTCGATCCTGTTCAAGGAAATCCTGGTGCAGTAATGGCTGGCCCCACCGAACAGGACAAGCTCGCGGAAGAATGGGGTCTGGATGCCGCTGAGGATTCGGCGGACAACATGACCGACGAGCAGCGCGCCGCCGCGGCCGCCGCCGAATGGGCCGCCATGATCGAGGGTGAGGCCGGGGAAGCCGAAGGCGGACCCGACCGCGTTCTCAACCAGGACGAAATCGACAGCCTGCTCGGCTTTGACGCCAGCATTGGCAGCAATGTCGAGCTCACCGGCGTCCAGGCGCTGATCAATTCGGCGCTGGTCAGCTATGAACGCCTGCCAATGCTCGAAATCGTCTTCGACCGGCTGGTGCGGCTGGCGACGACGTCCCTGCGCAATTTCACATCCGACAATGTCGAAGTCACCATGGACTCGATCTCGTCGGTGCGCTTCGGCGACTATCTCAACTCCATTCCGCTGCCGGCCATTCTCTCGGTGATCAAGGCCGAGGAATGGGAGAATTACGGCCTGCTCACCGTCGATTCGAGCCTGATCTATTCCATGATCGACGTGCTGCTGGGTGGCCGCCGCGTCGGAGGCAATATCCGTGTCGAGGGGCGGCCCTATACGACGATCGAGATGGCGCTGGCCCGGCGCATGATCGAGGTGATCCTCGAGGACACCCATCGCGCCTTCGAGCCGGTGACACAGGTCAATTTCAAGCTCGAGCGCATGGAGACCAATCCGCGCTTCGCCGCCATTTCGCGGCCGGGCAATGCGGCCATCCTGATCGAGCTGCGCATCGAGATGGACGATCGCGGCGGCAAGATCGAAATCCTCTTGCCCTATGCCACCATCGAACCGATCCGCGAACAGCTGCTCCAGATGTTCATGGGTGAAAAGTTCGGCCGCGACCCGATCTGGGAAGGCCATCTGGCGACCGAAATCTATTCGGCCGACGTCGAGATCGAAGCCGTGCTGCACGAGCAGGACCTGCCGCTGTCGCGCGTGCTGAGCATGAAGCCGGGCGACACGGTGATGTTCGAGCGCCTGCCCACCGACCCGGTGCGGCTGCGGTGCGGCGATGTCGAGCTCACCGAGGCCATTATGGGCCATATCGGCAATCACGTATCGGTGCGGGTCAGCCGCCCCCTCAACCCGCCCCGGGTGACCATGGCGGCCTTTGAAGCAATCGACGAGAAAATGGAAGGACGATGATGTTCGGCTTGCCTCTGGGTTTGTTCGTGGAAGGCGCTGTCGCCATTCTGCTCGCACTGACAATCGGATACTGCATCGTGCTCAACCAGCGCCTCAAGCGCCTGCATGCCGACAAGGATGTGCTGCGCCAGATGGTGGCCGACCTCGTGGGGGCGACCAACCTGGCCAACCAGGCCATCAAGGAGCTCAAGCAGACGGCGGTGGAAGCCGATTTGTCGCTGAATTCCCGCCTCGAAGAGGCCGAGCGCTTCGGCATCGAGCTGGCCAACCATGTCAATGCGGGCACGGTGTTGATGGAGCGTATCGCCAAGATCACCAGCGTCGCGCGGCACAGCCAGGCGATCGAGCCGGTGGAGCAGCCCAACAAGGTGCAGTCGGCGCTTGAGCAGCTGTCGGCCCGCGTTCGCACCCGCGGAGTTGCTGCGTGACCAATATCCGCCTGCTGCCGGTCGTCGTCCTGGCCATCGCTGCGCTGCTGGTGCTGAAAACCGTAGGCCTCGTGACCAATGGCGGCTATGTGCTGACCGGCGTCACCACCGCCCGCGCGGCCGGCGGCAGTGCGCCGAGCGAAGGCGGCGGCACGGCAGAGGCCGACCAGACGGTGACGCCCCCTGGCGAGCCGACTTTGGAAGATACCAGCCCGACGCTGTCCGATTCCGCGCCGACCCTTGGCGAAGCGCCTGCGGCAGCCGGCCATGGCGCGGCGCCGGCCGAGTCGCATGGCGAAGAAGACCCAGCCGCCGAGACGGATGCGGCGCACGAGACCCCCGCCGAGCCGCCGGCCAATGCGCCGGCAGAGTCGGTGACTGCGCAGCCCGGCGTCTATTGCGTCGAGGCCGATGCCACGATCACCGAGAGTGGCGAAGCCATCCTCCGCGCACCCAGAAGCGCCGAAACGGAAGCGGCGGCGCATGCGGTCGAAACGGTCGACCATGCCGTGCCCGAAGGCAGTTTCGCTCCGCCGGTGATCGACTGCCTGCCGTCCGGCGACGCCATCCCGATGGAAATCGGCGCCGACGGCACGGTCACCCCAATGATCGGCGGCGAGGCAACGACCGGGACGGAGCAGCAGTTGCTCGAGCGTCTCGTGGCCCGCCGCGACGAGCTGCAGAAATATGAGGAAGACCTGGCGCTGCGTGCTTCCATCGTCGATGCCGCCGAGAAGCGCATCGAGGAGCGGGCCGCGACCCTGGAGGCGCTGGAATCCCAGATTTCCACGCTGGTCGACCAGCGGCAGGAAATGGAGACCGGGCAGTTTGCCGGCATCGTCGCAATGTATGAGGCGATGCGGCCCAAGGACGCCGCCAACATCTTCAACAATCTCGATATCGAGGTGCTGCTGCGCGTGGCCAAGACCATGAGCCCGCGCAAGATGGCGCCGATCCTGGCGGAGATGGATGCGCCGCGGGCGCAGGAGCTGACGGTGCGGATGGCCGACCTGGCAGACAAGCCTGCCGCCGAGATGACGCCGGACGATCTGGCCGCGCTGCCGCAGATCGTTGGTCAGTAAGGCTTTCCCTATCGGGGTAAGGCGACGTTAAGCCGGGGACGCTAGGGTCGGCACGAGAGTATCGTGTAACCCACGCGTTTCGTGATCCCGGAGCCGAAAGCTTCGCCACGCTGACGCGACAATTGCGTCGGGCGGGCAGAAGCCGGTGAAGACGATCAAGGCAGGTTTGCGGCGCGCCGGAAGGGCCGTCCTGATCGGCATCGCCCTGGCGATGCTGGGTCTGGCCATGCCGGCGGCGGCCGAGGAAGAGGGCCAGCTGTTTGCCACCCAGGAAGACGGCTATGCCAGGCTGATCCTGAGCTTTCCGGGCCGCGACGACCTCCCCAAATACGAAATGCGCATCGAAAACGGCGTGCTCTCGATCGAATTCGAGGAGCAGGTTTCGATCATCCTGCCCGATGTCGGGGTGACCATGGCGCCCTATCTGTCGGTTGCGCGGGTGGATCCGGACGGCAGGGGCCTGCGCATGGGGCTGCGCACGTCGTTCAGCTTCAACCGCATCGAGGCCGGGGAAAAGCTGTTCATCGACCTGTTGCCGAGTGATTGGCAGGGCATGCCGCCGGCACTGCCGCAGGAAATCATCGACGAGCTGGCCGAGCGGGCGCGGCTGGCCGCGATCCGCGCCGAGCGTGAGCGCAAGGCCGCCGAGGTGGATGCCCTTGATCCCAAGGCCGTGGTGCGCGTTGGCCGCAACCCCACCTTCATGCGCCTGCAGTTTGACTGGACCGTGCCCACCACGGCCGAATTCGTGCAGGAAGGCGAGACCGCCCACATCGCCTTCGAATGGCCGGTGGGCGTCGACATGCGCGACCTGACTATGGACCTGCCGCCCGAGATCGCCTCGGTCGAGACTTCGGTGAGCCCGGATGGCTCGCTGATCACCCTGCAGGTGGCCGAGGGCGTGGCGCCGCGCTTTTACGAGATTTCGCCGCGGCAGTTCGTGCTCGACGTCGACATTGCCGGCATCGGCCTGCCCAGCTTCACCGCCGCGAGCCTGGCCGATGGCGTTGCCGAAGAGCCTGAGGCGGAGGCGGCCGGGCCGGATGCGGCCAAGGTTGGCATGCTCTATCCCGAAGGCGTGGCCAAGAGCGTGACGCCCTTTGTCAGCGTGCTGGGCTCCACGGTCCGCGTGGTGTTTCCCTTCGAGCAGGACACGCCCGCTGCCGTGTTCCGGCGCGGCGACACCGTGTGGATGATCTTCGATACGGTGGCCGGCATCCAGCCACCGGCGCATTCCCAGGAGCTCGATGCCCTCGCAAGCGAGTTTGCCGTGGTGACGGCCGGCGACACGCAGGTGGTGCGGGTCGAGCTGTCGCAGGACCGGCTGGCGACCCTGGGCTCGGAAGGCATGGCCTGGGTGCTGTCGCTGGGCGATATCATGCTGACCCCGACCGTGCCGATCAATCTCAGCCGCCGCCGCGACCTCGATGGCGTGTTCGAAGTGGTGGCCGATGTGGTGCGCCCGGCGCGCATCCACGAATTCCGCGACCCGCTGGTGGGCGACATGCTCAAGGTGGTAACGACTTACCCGCCGGCGCATGGCGTGACGCGCACGCTCGACTATGTCGAATTCTCCGCGCTGCGCAGCGTGCATGGCCTGGTCATCAAGCCCAAGAGCCCCGAACTCGAGATTGCGCTCGAAAACGATCTGGCCGTGCTCTCGACGGCCGGCGGCCTGACGGTGTCGGCCCATGATGCGCCGCGCACGATCGGCAACGGCATCACCGAGTCGCTGCGCGGCAGCTATGTCGATCTGGCGGCGCTGGAAGAGAAGGACTACGGCGCGCTCAACGAGCATGTCGACGCGCTGCTGGCCAATGCCGCAGACGGGGAGGGCCGCGCCCGCGACATCGCCCGGCTCGACCTGGCGCAATATTACACGGCCAACCAGTTCGCCCATGAAGCGCTGGGCGTGCTGGACGTCATGGAGGCCGATCTCCAGGCGGAGGACCTGACGCGCAAGATGCGCATGACGCGCGCCATCGCTTCAACGCTGGCCTCGCGCCCGGCCGATGCGCTGAGCATTCTCAATGCCAATTCGATGGCGCAGGAGCTCGATGCCCTGTTGTGGCGGACCATCGCCCGCGTCGACGCCTATGATTTCAAGGGCGCGCGCTCCGATGCGGTCGAGGCCAATGGCGTGGTCGAGAATTATCCGGTCTGGGTGCGCAACAAGTTCTATTTCGCCGCGGTGCGTGCCGCGGTCGAGATCGACGACATGCCCGTGGCCGAGCGCTTCCTCGACCAGATCGACTTTGCCAGCCTCGACCCCGAGCAGGTCAGCCTGTTCCACCTGCTGTCGGGACGCGTCGACGAGTCGCGCGGCCGGGTCGCCGAGGCCATCGACACCTATGGCCAGGTCATTGCCGCCGATATCCGCCCGACGCGGGCCGAGGCGATCTACCGGACACTGCGCCTGCTCAACGAGCAGGGTACGCTCGATCTGGCCAAGGCCACCGAGACGCTGTCGGCAGAGGCGCTGCTGTGGCGCGGCAATCCGCTCGAGGCCGACATGCAGGCCATGCTGGCGGATTTCTACTTCCATAATGGCGACTATCGTCTCGGCTTTGAAACCGTGCAGCAGGCTGTCGCCAACTATCCGGAGAGCCCGCCGGTCACCGCCCTGCGCGATGAAGCCCAGCGCCGCTTCGGCGAACTGTTCCTCGACGGCCTGGCCGACTCGCTGGGGCCGGTCGATGCGCTGGGGCTCTATTATGATTTCCGGCAGCTGACGCCGCCGGGGGCGCGCGGCGACGAGATGATCCGTAACCTCGCCCGGCGCCTGGTGCGGGTTGATCTCCTGGCGCAGGCGGCCGAACTGCTTGAATACCAGCTGGAAAACCGGCTGCGCGGCGTCGCCCGCACGCAGATCGCGGCCGACCTCGCCATCATCTACCTGGCCGACCGACGGCCGCAGGACGCCATCCGCGTGCTCAATGCCACTCGGCTGCCCGACCTGCCGGAATCACTGGCGCGCCAGCGGCGGATCCTCGAAGCCCGGGCCATGATCGATGGCGGCCGGGACCAGCTGGCGCTCGACCTGCTGCGGGACCTCGATGGCCGGGATGCCGACCTGCTGCGCATCGATGCGCATTGGAAGGCCAAGCGCTACGACCGCGCCAGCGAAATGCTCGAAGTGCTCTATGCCGACCAGCCGGCGGGCGTGCCGCTCAGCCAGCCGGTGCGCATGGGCCTGATCAAGGCCGGCGTCGGCTTCGTGCTGGCCGGCGACCAGTTCGGCCTGTCGCGCCTGCGCTCCAAGTTCGGCGATGCCATGGTGACGACGCCGGAATGGCCGATGTTCGACCTGGTGACCGGGCAGATCGAGGTGACGAGCCTCGAATTCAAGGCGGTGGCGAGCCAGGTCTCGGGCGTGGACGGGATCAATTCCTTCCTCGCCTCCTATCGCGACACGTATGCCGGGGAGGGCGCCCTGGCGCCGCTCACCGCGTCGGAGCCCAGCGCGGGTCTGGCCGCCAATATCTAGCGCTAAGTGCTGACAAAGCTGCGTACCAGCGAGCCGGCGACGAGATACCAGCCGTCGACCAGCACGAAGAAGATCAGCTTGAACGGCAGCGAGATCACCACCGGCGGCAGCATCATCATGCCCATGCTCATCAGCACCGAGGCCACGACCATGTCGATGACCACGAAAGGCAGGAACAGCAGGAAGCCGATCTCGAAGGCGCGGCGCAGCTCGGAGATCATGAAGGCCGGAATGAGCAGCTGCAGCGGGATGGCCTCGGGGTCATCGGCGATCGGGGCGTCGGTCAGGTCGTAAAACAGGGTCAGGTCCTGCTCGCGCACATTGGCCCGCATGAATTCGTGCAGCGGGGCGCTGCCCAGCTCGAACGCCTCGGCGATCTCGATTTCACCCGCCAGCAGGGGGGCAATGCCCTGGTCATAGCTCTGCTGCAGGGTGGGCTGCATGACGAAAATGGTCAGGAACAGCGCCAGCGAGACCATGACCGAATTGGGCGGGGCGGTCTGCAGGCCGATGGCGGTGCGCAAGAGCGAGAGCACCACCACGATGCGGGTGAAGCTGGTGACCATGACCAACATGGATGGCGCCAGCGACAGCAGCGTGATCAGCCCGATGATCTGGACGGCACGCTCGGTCAGCGTGGTATCGTCGCCGAAATCGATCGAGACATCCTGCCCGAAGGCCAGACCTGGCGTCAGCGCCAGCAGCAGAACGGCGAGGCCGGCATAGGGTGCAAGCCGCCGCAGCCGCGACGGCGCAGCGCTACTTCCGGGTTGCCTCGCTGTTGTCCTCGACAAAGTCGGTGCCTTCTATGTCATGCCGCGCCCTGTCCTCTTTAGCTGAGTCGGCGGCCGGCAAGACCGGATTGGCGGAGTTTTCCGGGGAAACCGGCATTTCGGTGTCGCTGACGGGGCGCAGCAGGCCGGTATGGCGCAGCGACAGGTGCGCGCGCTTGTTGGTGGGCTGGCCCAGTTCGCGCAGCCGATCGATGGCCGTGGCCGGCCCGGCAGGGGGCTGCGGCTCGACAGCTGGCGCCACGGGGGCAGTGGCCGCAACCGCTGCAGAGGGCTTTGCCGCGGGGGCGGGCTTGCGCGCGGCCACCATGGGAATGGGCCGGCGCGAGGGCTGGGCGGCAGGCGTCTCGTCCACGGCGATGCCGGCCTCGATCACCAGGTCATGCGCGCCGCCGGTGAGGATCAGGTGTTCGACATTGTCGCGCCGCACGATCAGCAGTTGCCGCTTGGGGTCGAGGGCGAGGCTGTCCACCACTGCCAGCCGCCGGTTGCGTCCGCGACCGACATTGCCCGAGGCGCGGGCCAGGAGCTTGAGCAGCCACAGCACCAGCACGATCGCCACCACGACAGCAGCGAGGGCGAAGATCGTGGTCAGAATACTATTGTCACCGAAAAGGCTGGTGATGAACTGCATGTCGGCTCCCAAACAGGCGCCGCCCGAATCCGGCGGCATATATTGCCTACCACATCCCGATAAATGTGCAGAATGCGAGGCAGGCTCTGCCCTAACGCGGTGTGGTTAACGCTTGATTAACCATAGACCGGCAAGAATTGCCCAGCGCGGACCATTTTGAGACTCGCGGGGGATTTTGGCCAATGGGCCTGATGAATATGCCGGTGTTTACGGCACTGACCGACAAGATGCGCTGGCACCAGGCTCGTCAAGGCCTCCTGGCCGAGAACGTCGCCAATGCGGAGACCCCGGGATTTCGGGGGCGCGATCTGGCGCAGTATGATTTTGCCGACCGCTCGAGCGGCTTTTCCTCGGCATCGGTCACCACCTCCGCCACTCAGCCCATGCACTTTTCCGTGTCGAGCAGCGAAGGCTCGGCCTTTGGTGCGCAGCGCATGGCCAATTTCGAGGTCACCCCGGAAGGCAACGGGGTCACGCTGGAAGACGAGATGATGAAGGTCACGACCAACATGATGGACTACCAGGCCGCGACCACCCTCTACCAGAAGTCGATCAAGATCCTCAAAACCGCGATGGGCCGTCAGGCCTGACAGAGAGCTAGCGTCACATGGATTTCAACTCTTCGCTCCGCATCGCTGCCACCGGACTGCACGCCCAGACCGCGCGCATGCGGGTGATCGCCGAAAACCTCGCCAATGCGGACTCCGCCGGCACGGCACCGGGGGAGGAGCCCTATCGCCGGCGCATCCCGACCTTCGAGGTTTCCTATGACGCCGATGTCGGCGGCAAGATCGTCGAGGTGGGCAACCTCGCCTATGACATGAGCAACTTCACCAGCCGCTACGAGCCCGGCCACCCTGCGGCGGATGCTACGGGCTATGTGCAGTATCCCAACGTCAACCCGCTGATCGAGACGATGGATATGCGCGAGGCCCAGCGCACCTATGAGGCCAATCTCAACGTCGTCACCGTGACGCGGCAGATGCTCGGGCGCACGCTCGACATCCTGCGCGGCTAGCGGTTCCGGTTCGACAAGCAACACTGGCGGGAGCCGATAGATGGCCATCAATACCCCATTCAATGCCGCAACCGCCGCCTATGGCAATGCCAGCCGGCTGATCAACCAGGCGGCCAAGCCCAATACCGACCTGACCGCACTTGCCGCCCCCTCCGGCGGTGGCAGCTTTGCCGACATCCTCGCCCAGCAGGTGCAGGGCGTGGTGGACTCCGGCCGGGCGAGCGATGCCATGGCCGTCGACATGGTCAACGGCAAGGCCAATGTGGTCGACATGGTGACCGCGCTCAGCGAAACCGAAATCGCCATCGAAAGCATGGTGACCATTCGCGACCGCGTGATCTCGGCCTACGAAGAAATCATGCGCATGCCGATCTGAGGATAGCGGGCAGGTATTGCTGCGGGGTGCTGCGCTCTCCGGCACCCCATCGCTCAAACACCGCGTTAGGATTATCTTAACCCAGCGCGATTCGTGCGCAGTGAGACCACCATGACCGGCGCCGAAGTGCTCGACATTGCCAGTGACGGCATTTGGACGCTGATCATCGTATCGGCGCCGATGATGATTGTCGGGCTGGTGGTGGGCGTCGTCATCGCGCTGTTCCAGGCGCTGACCCAGATCCAGGAACAGACCCTGGTCTTCGTGCCCAAGATCATCTCCATCTTCATCACCATGCTGCTGGCCCTGCCGTTTCTGGGCGCCACCATGGGTGGCTACATGAACCGCGTGGTCGACATGATCATCGTGGGCGGCTGACGGTGACGATCGGCCTCGACTGGCTGCCGGAAACGGCCTTTCTCTACCTGCTGCTGTTCACGCGCATCGGCGCGATCCTGATGCTGATGCCGGCGCTCGGCGAAGACATGATCCCGATGCGCATGCGGCTCAGCTTCGCGCTGGCCTTTACACTCGTGGTCTATCCGCTGCTGTCGCCCAACCTGCCGGGCATGCCGGCCGATGTCATGGGCATAGTCGGCCTCATCTTCCATGAGCTGGCCATCGGGATCATCCTGGGCGCCATTGCGCGCATCACGGTGATGGCGACCCAGGTGGCCGGCTCCATCATTGCGTTCCAGACCGGGCTGTCGACCGCAATGGCGGCCGACCCCACCCAGGTCGGCGTGCAGGGCGCGGTGTTCGGCAGCTTCCTCAGTTTCCTGGGCATGGTGCTGATCTTTGCCACCGACCTGCATCACATGGCCCTGGCCGCGACCTATGACAGCTACATGGTGTTTCCGCTCGACGCGCCGCTGATGTTCGACGATGCGGCGCAACTGGCCATCCAGACGGTGGCCGGGGCGTTCAGCGTGGGCGTGCAGATGTCGGCGCCGTTCATCGTCTTTGGGCTGGTGTTCAACCTGGGGGCGGGCATCCTGGCAAGGCTGATGCCGGCCATGCAGGTGTTCTTCGTGCTGATGCCGGCCAATATCGTGATCGGCCTCGTGCTGTTTGCGCTGCTGCTCAGCGCGATGATGGGCTGGTATCTCACGTCCTTTGAGAACCACCTCGCAATGTGGCGGGGGTGACCGATGTCCAGTGAGGCCCCCGAACAAGACTCCAAAACCGAAGACCCTTCCCAAAAGAAGCTCGAGGACGCCCACAAGAAGGGCGATGTCGCCAAGAGCCAGGAAGTGGTCACCTGGTTCATGCTGCTGGGGTCGGCCGCCATCTTCACGATGATGGCGCCGGCGACGGCGGCGAACCTGTCCGGGTCGCTCGAACTGCTGCTGATGAATGCCGACCAGTTCCAGCTGGGCGGCGCCGGCTTTGCCGCCTTTTTCAACGGCCTTGCCCTGACGCTGGTGGGCACGGTGCTGATCCCGCTGGTGGTGCTGTCGAGCTGTGCCATCCTGGCCAACCTGATCCAGCACCGGCCGCTGATGTCTGCCGAACCGATCATCCCGAAATTCTCCAAGATCTCGCCGCTGGCCGGGGCCAAGCGCCTGTTCTCCACCGAGTCGCTGGTCAATTTCGGCAAGGGCCTCGCCAAGATTTTCATCGTCGGCACGGTGGTTGTGCTCGTCGTGTGGCCCGAGCGCGACCGGCTGGAGACGATGATGACGTCTGATCCGCTGATCATCCTGGCCGATTTCCAGGAGATCGGCCTCAAGATCTTCATCGCCGTCCTGCTCATCGTCACGGTCATCGCGCTGGCGGACTACATGTATGTGCGCCAGAAATGGTGGAAGAAGCAGATGATGACGCTTCAGGAAACGCGCGACGAATACAAGCAGCAGGAGGGCGATCCGCACGTCAAGGGCAAGCTGCGCCAGCTGCGGCAGGAGCGCTCGCGCCGGCGCATGATGTCGGCGGTGCCGGACGCCACCGTGGTCATCACCAACCCGACGCACTTTGCCGTGGCGCTCAAATACGACAAGGGCATGAAGGCCCCGCTCTGCGTGGCCAAGGGCGCCGATGCCATTGCCCTGCGCATCCGCGAACTGGCCAGGGAACACGACGTGCCGATCGTCGAAAATCCGCCGCTGGCCCGCGCCCTGTTCGCAGCGGTCGAGGTGGATGGCGTCATCCCCAACGAGCATTTCAAGGCCGTGGCCGAAGTCATCGGCTTCGTGATGCGACTCAAGCGGGGCGCGGGGTGGAAGTCCAGCTAGGGTAGGGTAGTGTTGAAAACGCGGATCGACCTCCCGCAGGGTCTGGCCATTTGCTAGACCATTAACAGGGGCCTGATTCGGGCCATATCACCGCTTGCGGAGCATTCTGGACCCATGGCAGCACGGCCGCTTGGCGAGGACAATTATCCCGATCCCCTGGTGGCCGGGGGGCGGGGCAGTGCCGGGCTGTGGCGCGTGCTGGTGCTGGGGCTGGCGCTGATTGGCATTGCCGTGGTGTTCTCGCTGTTCGGCGAGCGCATTCCCCCCGACGCGATCATGACCTTTGTCGGCATACTGGCGGTGGTGGGGGTGTTCTGCCTGTTCGGACTGGCAGCCGGGCTGTTCCGCTTTGCCAATGGCGAAGAGCGCCGCACCATTTCCAATGCCGTGGTCGACAGCCTGCCCTTCGGCGCGGTGGTGGCGGATCGCGACGGCAAGATTTCCTACGTCAACGCCCATTATGGCAGCTTCACCGGCGCGGTGACCAATGGCGTGCCGGTGGGCGTGCCGCGGCTGTTTGCCGGGCAGTCCGATGCCGCCGAGGCCATCTACCGGCTGTCGCGCGCCGCCAAGGACGGCCGCTCGGCGGTCGAGGATATCCGCATTATCGGCGGGCTGGGCGGGTCGGTGACCGATACCGCCAAGCCCTACTGGTATCGCGTCGCGGTACGGCCGCTGCCGGAATCGGACGAGACGAGCAAGCCGCTGGTCATCTGGTCGGTGGAAGACATTACCCGCGACCGCGACAACAATGAGAGCGCCTTCCGCGACCTGCAGCGCGCCATCGACTATCTCGACCACTCGCCAGCCGGCTTCTTCTCGGCCGATGCGCATGGCAGCATCCAGTATCTCAACTCCACGCTGACCGACTGGCTGGGCTATGACCTGGCCGAATTCAATGCCGGGCATCTGAGCCTTTCCGATCTGGTGCGCGGCGACGGCGCGAGCCTTTTGATGCGCGGCCGCGGCGATGGCGAGATCCGTACCGAGATCATCGATATCGACCTCGTCCGCCGCAATGGCACGAGCTTTCCGGTGCGCCTGCTGCATCGGGCGGCGCGGCTGGCCGATGGCGAACTGGGCGAGACGCGCACCCTGGTGCTCGACAAGTCCAATGCGCCCGATACCGAGGAAGAGCTGCGCGCCGCCGAAGTGCGGTTCTCGCGCTTTTTCAACGACACGCCATTCGCCATTGCCACGCTGGACGGGGAAGGGCGGATCATCCGCACCAATGCCCCGTTCGGGCGCATCTTCAAATGGTCGGGCGAGGAAAAGAGCCTCGAGCTGCAGCCGCTGAGCGAGCTGATCGGGGAGGGCAGCCGCGACAAGTTTGCCCGCGCCATCGCCGATGCCGCGGCGCACCGCTCCGAGGTCGAGCCGGTCGATGCCCTGCTCAGCGCCGAGGGCGACCACGCCGTGCGGCTCTATCTTTCGGCATCGGAAATGAGTGCCGGCTCGCCCGAGCAGGTCAATGTCTATGCGCTGGACATGACCGACCAGCGCAAGCTGGAAGCCCAGTTTGCCCAGAGCCAGAAGATGCAGGCCGTTGGCCAGCTTGCCGGCGGCGTGGCGCATGATTTCAACAATCTGCTGACCGCCATTATCGGCTTTTCCGACCTGCTGCTGCTCAAGCACAAGCCGGGCGACCCGTCCTTCAGCGAGCTGATGCAGATCAAGCAGAATGCCAACCGCGCCGCAGGCCTCACCCGGCAGTTGCTGGCCTTTTCGCGCCGGCAGACGCTGCGGCCGCAGACGCTGGAACTGCCGCTGATCGTCGACGACCTCACGGTGCTCCTCAAGCGCATGATCGGCGAGAAGAACACGCTGAGCGTCGAGCATGGCCGCAATATCTGGCCGGTGCGCGCCGACGTGGTGCAGCTCGAACAGGTCATCATCAACCTCGTGGTCAATGCGCGCGATGCCATGCCCAATGGCGGCGCCATCACCATCCGCACCAGCAATGTCGAGCGCTCCGAGGCCGAGCGCCTCAACTTCGAGGGCATGGTGCCGGCCGACTATGTGCTGATCGACGTGCAGGATACCGGCACGGGCATGAGCCAGGAGGTCTTGGCCAAGATATTCGAACCCTTCTTCACCACCAAGGAGCTGGGCAAGGGCACGGGCCTGGGTCTCTCGACGGTCTATGGCATCGTCAAGCAGACCGAGGGCTATATCTATCCGGTGTCGGTCGTGGGGGTCGGTACGACCTTCAAGATATTCCTGCCGCGTCACGTCGCGAGCGCCAACGAACAGGCCGCCAAGGGTGCCGTCGCCGCTGCCCCCGTCCGCGATCTCACCGGTCACGAGCGCATTCTACTGGTTGATGACGAAGAGAGCGTGCGCGCCTTCTCAGCCCAGGCGCTGCGTGCCACTGGCTACGAGGTGTTCGAGGCCGATGGTGGCGAAGAGGCGCTCGAAGTATTGGAAGATCAGGACTTCAAGATCGACCTGATGATTTCCGACGTGGCAATGCCAGAAATGGACGGGCCGACCCTGCTCAAGCATGTGCGCGAGCAGATGCCCAATCTCAAGGTCATCTTTGTCTCGGGCTATGCCGAGGAAAGCGTGCGCCGCGACATCGAGGACGACCAGAGCGTCGAATTCCTGCCCAAGCCCTATTCGCTCGACCAGATCAATTCCAAGGTCAAGGAAGTGCTGCAGATGCTGGGCAAGGACGAGGTCCATTGAACGTCCACGGACGGTTCGAGGGGCCCGGCGAGCTCAACGTGCTGGGCGAGCCGCTCAGCCCCTGTTCCAGCGATCCGCTTACCGGGTTCTTCCGCACCGGCTATTGCGCGGCCGGGCCGGACGGGGCGGCCTTTCACCTGGTCTGCATCGAGGCGAGCGACAGCTTTCTCGATTATTCCAGATCGGCGGGCAATGACCTGACGACGCCGATGCCGCAATTCGCCTTTCCGGGGCTGGTGGCCGGCAATCGCTGGTGCCTCGTTGCCCAGCGCTGGTCGCAGGCGCATCAGGCCGGCATGGCGCCGCGGGTCTTCCTGCGTTCCACCAACCAGGCCGTGCTGGGGATGATCCCGCTGGGCGTGCTGAAGGCCTATGCGCTGGATTTGAACTGAAGTTCTCACCTCTCCCTTTGGGGGAGAGGTCGGCGCGCAGCGCCGGGTGAGGGGGCCTTCGACAAGATAGGTGCGTGGGAAGCCCCCCAAGAGGGTCGATCTCTCATCTCCAGAGAGGCGACGCTCAGTCCAGTTCCCCCAGCACCGCATCGAGCTTGCTGAAGCTCATTTCCATGCCTTCGGCCATCCCGGTTGCCGCGACCATGTCGCGATGGGCCCGGGAGACATAGGTCAGGCGGGTGGTTGCCAGCGTTGACTGGTCCTGCTGCGCGAAGGCGACCTGGCTGCGATAGGGCGGTCCCATGACCTCGCCATCGAACACTTCCTGCGCATCGATCAGGCTGGGCGCATCGATCGCGTCGATCGTGCCGCTCACGGCCAGAAAGTCATTGTTGGGCCCGTGCCATTCGAAGCGATAGGTCCCACCGGGCCGGGCCTCATAGCTGCAGACCGGCATGGTCCAGCCATCGGGGCCGGTCAGCCAGCGCCGGATCAAGGCGGGCTGCGTGTAGCAGGCATAGACGAGGTGGGGCAGGGCGGCGAAGCCGCGCTGGATGACGATCTCGGTATCGCTGGGCGTGGTGACGGTCAGTGGCTTGCCGAACTGCATGGCGCTGCTCCTAGGTCTTGCCCGAGGCGGCTTCGATGGCCTTGAGCTCGCCGAGCAGGTCGTCCAGCCGGTCGAACTGCGCCGCCCAGAATTTGCGATAGTCGACCAGCCAGCCCGTGGCTTCGGCCAGCGGCTTGGCCTCGAGCTTGCAGGGGCGGCGCTGGGCGTCGCGACCGCGCGAGATCAGCCCGGCTTTTTCCAGCACCTTGAGATGCTTGGATATGGCCGGCTGGCTCATGTCAAAGGGCTCGGCCAGCTCCATGACCGACGCCTCGCCCTGCGCCAGCCGCGCCAGGATCGCCCTTCGCGTCGGATCGGCAAGCGCCTGGAAGGTGGCGTCGAGGGCTGCAGTGCTGGGCATGGCAATAACTCTGAGGTTCTAGAACCGTTGAGTTATGTTGCCTACGCCCCGCGCTGCCGTCAAGCCGTGCCGCCGGGTATGGGCGTGCCGGGCGCCAGGAGGCCCTTGGCGGCCAGGGTGGTCCACAGTTCGACAGGCACCTTGACGTCCCACCACGCGAGAATGCCGTCCAGCTCGGCTGGCGAGCGCGGGCCGGGCAGCACATTGCACACGGCCGGATGGGTCAGTGGGAACTGCAGCGCGGCGGCGGGCAGGGGAACGCCGAACTGCTGGCACACCGCGTCGATGGCGCGGACCTTGGCGACAATGTCCTCGGGGGCCTTGGCATAGTTGAACTTGTCGCCGCCCACCAGGATGCCCGAATTGAACGGCCCGCCGATGACCACCGAGGCGCCACGCGCCACGCAGGTGCTGAGGAACGGATCGAGCGAGGTCTGCTCGAGCAGCGTATAGCGACCGGCCAGCAGGAAGACGTCCCAATCGCCCAGCGCGAAGGCGTCCATCAGCACCTGCCATTCGTTGACGCCAAGGCCGATGGCCTTGATGACGCCGCTGTCGCGCAGCTCGCGCAGTGCCTTGTAGCCGCCCGTGGCCAGCTGGTTCCACAGCGGCTTGTTGCCTTCCACGCCGTGGGTGGCCACGCCGATATCGTGGACATAGACGATGTCGATGCTGTTGAGGCCCAGCCGCTGCAGGCTGTCCTCGAAGGAGCGCATGACCGCGTCATAGGAATAGTCATAGAGCTGGTTGAAGGGCAGGGGATCGACCCAGGCGCCCTTGTCCTGCTCGGCAGGCGAAACCGGCTTGAGCAGGCGGCCGACCTTGCTGGACAGCACGACGCCCTCGCGCCGCTCGCGCAGGACGTCGCCCATCAGGTGTTCGGAGCGGCCCAGGCCATATTGCGGCGCGGTATCGACATAGGTGATGCCCATGTCCAGCGCGTGGCTCACGGTGGCGCGGGCCTGATCGGCCGGGACGGCGGAGAAGATGCCGGCCAGCGAGGCGCCGCCCAGGCCTAGCGTGGTCACCTCCAGGTCGGTGCGTCCGACCCGGCGTTTTTCGAAAGCGCGAGCAGTCATGTCATCCCTCCAGCAGGCGAGGGGATAACTGACATGTTAGTTGGCCGGCTTCAAGATCAATAGAGATTGCCGACGATGACGGGGTGCTCGACCTCGTTGCGCACCGGGTTGCGCAGCGCCGCGCCGAACTGGGCTTCCTCGATCTCGAAGATGTCGTCTGGCTGCGTCTTGATGCCATCGGCAAAGCTCAACGTGGCGGTGCCGAACATATGCACATGCACGTCGCCGGGGTGGCGGAACAGGTCATACTTGAAGTGGTGATATTCCAGATTGGCGATGGTGTGGCTCATATTGTCCTCACCCGACAGGAAGGGCTTTTCCCACAGCACCTTGCCGTCACGCAGAATGCGCGACATGCCCTCGATATGGGCCGGCAGGGCGCCCAGGCGCAGCTCGGGCCCGAAGGCGCAGGCGCGCAGCTTGGAATGGGCCAGATAGAGGTAGTTGACCCGCTCGGTCACATGGTCGGAAAATTCATTGGCGAGGGCAAAGCCCAGTCGGCGCGGCTGGCCGTTGTGGTCGATGACATAGATGCCGGCGATTTCCGGCTCTTCGCCCGCGTCGAGCGCGAAGCCGGGGGAGGGAATGGGGTGGCCGGGATTGACCACCGAATAGCCATTGCCCTTGTAGAACCATTCCGGCTGCACGCCCTTGCGCCCGTCGGCCGGCTTGCCGCCCTCGAGGCCCATGCGGAACATCTTCATCGTGTCGGTGAGGCCGGTCTCGGCCGCGCCGCTATTGGCGGTGTGCATGGCGTCGCGCGTGGCGGCGGAGCCCAGATGGGTGAGGCCCGTGCCGGTCACATAGAGATGGGCAGGATCGGGATGATCGACCGGGGCGAGCATGCGGCCTTCGGCCAGGATTGCCGCACGGTCCAGCGTTTCGCCCAGGCCCATTTCGGCGACCAGTGCGCCGATGCCACCCTGCCGGGAGAGGGCCGTCATGGCCAGGGCATAGACGCTGGTGGCGCCATTGACCAGGCGGGCGGTGCCGCCCTCGACGGCGCCGACGGCGCGCTCGCCATTGGCATCGAAAAACTGGATCAGGTTCATGCTGGGCAACTCCGCTGGCGATTGTCCGGCATAAAGCGCAACAAGGCGCGAAGAGGCAAGCCAAAAATCATACTTATCGTCAGGCGGTCGCGAATCCCCCGCGGCCGTGGCACAAGGTCGGGGCGGCGATTCTGTGCTTCTCCATCCCGATGTTCTCATTTTGTCCCTTGACAGGACGGGAACAAGATGAGAACAAATAGCGCACATTCAAGGCATGGCCACCTGCGGTGTCGGCGCGTTGCGCAGCCTCCAAGAGCGTGGAATAAGGAGAGAACTGATGGCTAACGCGCCGCTACGTGTTGTTGAAGGTGGATCGATGGATAAGGAAAAGGCACTTGCCGCGGCGCTCAGCCAGATTGAGCGCAATTTCGGCAAGGGCTCGATCATGCGCCTGGGCGAGGCGTCCTCGATCGAGGTCGAATCGATCTCCACCGGGTCGCTCGGCCTCGACATCGCGCTGGGCATTGGCGGCCTGCCCAAGGGCCGTATCGTTGAAATTTTCGGGCCGGAAAGCTCGGGCAAGACCACGCTGGCGCTGCATGTCATCGCCGAGGCCCAGCGGGCCGGCGGCATCTGCGCCTTTGTCGACGCCGAGCATGCGCTGGACCCGATCTATGCCCGCAAGCTGGGCGTCAATGTCGATGACCTGCTGATCTCCCAGCCCGATGCCGGCGAGCAGGCGCTCGAGATCACCGACACGCTGGTGCGAAGCGGTGCCATCGACGTGCTGGTGGTCGATTCGGTGGCGGCGCTGACGCCGCGGGCCGAACTCGAAGGCGAGATGGGCGATGCCCTGCCGGGCCTGCAGGCCCGGCTGATGAGTCAGGCCATGCGCAAGCTGACCTCGTCGATCTCCAAGTCCAAGTGCCTGGTCATCTTCATCAACCAGATCCGCATGAAGATCGGCGTGATGTATGGCTCGCCCGAGACGACGACGGGCGGCAATGCCCTCAAGTTCTACGCCTCGGTTCGCCTCGACATCCGCCGCATCGGCGCGCTCAAGGATCGCGAAGAGATCGTGGGCAACCAGACCCGCGTGAAGGTGGTCAAGAACAAGCTGGCCCCGCCCTTCCGCCAGGTTGAATTCGACATCATGTATGGCGAAGGCATTTCCAAGACGGGCGAATTGCTCGATCTGGGCGTCAAGTCCGGCATTGTCGAGAAATCGGGCGCCTGGTTCTCCTGGGACAGCCAGCGTCTGGGGCAGGGCCGCGAGAATGCGCGCCAGTTCCTCAAGGACAATCCGGCGATCGCCAATACGATCGAACAGGGCGTGCGCGAAAGCTCGGGCCTGCTCGGCGAGGTGCTGCTGGTGGCCGGTGGCGACGACGAGGCCGCGGGCGACGACGAATAGGCTATCCACCCATGCAGGGTTTGCTGGAGGCATCGCGCAGGCGGTGCCTCTTTTTTGTTTGGGCGCCGTGATGCCAGTGCCGCAGCAATGCTGGACATTGCCGCGACCGGCACGATAGAAAGCCAGCCGACCTTCTCTGCGGCGCATCGCGCCATTCTCCGCAATGAAAGCCTTCTGATGACCAGCGTAAACGACCTCCGTTCGAGCTTTGTCGACTACTTTGCCCGCAATGGTCACGAGGCCGTGCCGTCGAGCCCTCTGGTGCCGCGCAACGATCCGACGCTGATGTTCACCAATTCGGGCATGGTGCAGTTCAAGAACACCTTTACCGGCGTCGAAAAGCGCCCCTATTCGCGGGCCACCACGGCGCAGAAATGCGTGCGCGCCGGCGGCAAGCACAACGACCTGGACAATGTCGGCTTCACCGCGCGCCACCACACCTTCTTCGAGATGCTGGGCAATTTCTCGTTCGGCGATTATTTCAAGGACCACGCCATAGAGCTGGCCTGGAACCTTTTGACCCGCGACTGGGGCCTGCCCAAGGACAAGCTGATGGTCACCGTCTATGAAGACGATGACGAGGCGCTGAACCTGTGGAAGAAGATTGCCGGCCTCTCCGAGGACCGCATCGTCAAGCTCGGCGCCAAGTCGAACTTCTGGCAGATGGGCGATACCGGCCCCTGCGGCCCATGCTCGGAAGTATTCTACGATCACGGCGAGCATGTCTGGGGCGGCCCGCCGGGCTCGCCCGAGGAAGATGGCGATCGCTGGATCGAGATCTGGAACCTGGTCTTCATGCAGTATGAGCAGCATGGCGACGGCTCCCGCACCGGCCTGCCGCGGCCCTCGATCGATACCGGCATGGGCCTCGAGCGCGTCGCCGCGGTGATGCAGGGCGTGCATGACAATTACGATATCGACCTGTTCCGCTCGCTGATCGCCGCCACGGCCAATGCCACCGGTGCCGATATCGACGGCGAAGGCAACCGGAGCCTGCGCGTCATTGCCGATCACCTGCGCTCCATGAGCTTCCTCATCGCCGAGGGCGTGCTGCCCTCCAATGAGGGCCGCGGCTATGTGCTGCGCCGCATCATGCGCCGCGCCATGCGCCACGCCACACTGCTCGGCAGCAGCGAGCCGGTCATCTACAAGCTGGTGCCCACCCTGGTGCGCGAAATGGGCCAGGCCTATCCCGAACTCAGCCGTGGCGAAGCCATGATCGCCGAGACCGTCCGCCTCGAAGAGGGCCGCTTCCTCAAGACGCTCGGCCGCGGCCTGCAGATCCTCGATGCCGAGACCAGCGAGATGAGCGAAGGCGCGGTGCTCAATGGCGCCGCCGCCTTCAAGCTCTACGACACCTATGGCTTCCCGCTCGACCTGACCCAGGATGCCCTGCGCCTGCGCGGCATCACGGTCGACCAGGCCGGCTTCGACGCCGCCATGGCCGCCCAGAAGGCCGAGGCCCGCAAGAGCTGGTCCGGCTCGGGCGAAGCCGCCACCGATACGGTGTGGTATGGCCTGGCCGACAAGCTCGGCCCGACCGAATTCCTCGGTTACGAGACGGAAACTGCCGAGGGCGAGGTCAAGGCCTTGCTCAGGGACGGCAAGGAAGTGGCGGCTCTGTCGGCCGGCGAGGATGGCTTCGTCGTCGTCAACCAGACGCCCTTCTATGGCGAAAGCGGCGGCCAGGTCGGCGATACAGGCTCGCTCAAGGGCGAGGGCGTCGCCGCCACCGTCACCGACACGCAGAAGCATCACGGCGTCTTCGCCCACAAGGTGAGCGTCACCGCCGGCACGCTCAAGCTCGGGCAGCCGCTGACGCTTGTCGTCGATCACGAGCGCCGCTCGTCGATCCGCGCCAACCATTCGGCGACCCATCTGCTGCATGAGGCGCTGCGCATCGTGCTGGGCGACCATGTCGCCCAGAAGGGCTCGATGGTGTCGCCCGATCGCCTGCGCTTCGATTTCGTCCACACCAAGCCGGTCAGTGACCAGGAAATGGCCGAGGTCGAGGACATTGCCAATGCCATCATCCTGCAGAACACCCCGGTGGAAACGCGCCTGATGGGCGTCGAGGAAGCCAAGGAATCGGGCGCTCGCGCGCTGTTCGGCGAAAAATATGGCGATGAAGTCCGCGTCGTGGCCATGGGCGAGCCCACCGGCAATGGCCTGGGCTGGTCGGTGGAGCTGTGCGGCGGCACCCATGTGCGCCGCACCGGCGATATCGGCCTGGTCTCCATCGTGGCGGAAAGCGCTGTCGGCGCCGGCGTGCGCCGCATCGAGGCACTGACCGGCAAGTCGGCGCGGCATCGCGGCAATACCAATGTGGCCATCGTCAATGCCGCGGCGGGCCTGTTGCGTGCGGGCAGCCATGAAGTGCTCGATCGCATCGGCGCGCTGCAGGACAATATCAAGAAGATCGAGCGCGAACTGACCGATGCCCGCAAGAAGCTGGCTCTGGGCGGTGGCAGCGGCGCCGGCGCCACCGCAGCGGCCGACGAGGCCGTCAATGGCGTGACCTATGTGGGCCGCACCGTCGAAGGCATTGCCGCCAAGGACGTCAAGGGACTGGTCGATAGCGAGAAGAAGCGCATCGGCTCGGGTGTGGTCACCGTCGTGCTCAAGGGCGATGACGGCAAGGGCACGGTAGCCATCGGCGTCACGCAGGACCTGACTGCGCGCTATGCGGCGGGCGAGCTGATCAAGCTGGCCACGGCTGCCTTGGGCGGGCAGGGCGGCGGCGGCCGCCCCGACATGGCGCAGGGCGGCGGGCCGGACGGCTCCAAAGCGGCCGAAGCCATCGCCGCGGTCCGCGCCGCGCTCTAGGCGATCGCCACAAACAGCAAATCCCCGCCTCGGCGGGGATTTTTGTTTTGCAGGCTGGCTACAGCCCGGTGCGGTAGAAGAACAGCCGAGGCTTCCAGACGATCTTCATTTTTTCCGTCAGAACATTGGCGAGGCCCGCCGCGAGCACGATGACGAGGCCGGCAATGGCCAGCAGGTCCGGCACCTCGCCATAAAAGGCCGCGCCGAGCACGATGGCCCAGATGAGCTGGCTATACTGCACGGGCGCGACCAGATTGGCCGGCGTTACCTTGGTCGCCTGAATGATCAGCAGGCCGCCGACGCCGCCGAACAGGCCGATAATGAGGAAGATCCCCAGCTGCTCCCAGGTGGGCCAGACAAAGGTAGGCAGCATCAGCACGAAATTGACGGCGAGCGAATAGAGCGCCAGCACGCCCACGATGCTCACGCGGCGCTCGGTCGGGGCGATGTGGCGCAGGATGACTGTGGTCGTCGCGCCGAAGAAGATGGCGGCAAAGGCCGCTAGATGGCCCATCTCGAGCGTGCGCATGCCTGGCCGCACCACCAGCAGCACGCCGAGAAAGCCAACGAAGAGCAGCAGCCAGCGCAGTTTGCGGACATGCTCCTTGAGCAACAGGACCGACAGCGCCGTCACGACAATCGGCGTCATGAAGGCGATGGCATAGACCTCGGCAAAGGCAATGTGGGTAAAGGCATACATGATGCAGGCCGTGCCGCAGATGGCGGTGACGCAGCGCAGCTGCAGCAGCCATTTGTGGCGCAGCTGAAACATCTCGCCCCAGCGCTCGTGGCGATTGGTGACGATCAGCGGGATCACCGAAAAGGCGGTGGTGAAGAAGGCCAGCTCGAACACCGAGATGCCGGTGCCGATCCCTTTGATCAATGCGTCGGCCATGGAAAAGCTGGCATAGGCCAGAAAGGCTAGGAAGACGCCGACCGGCATCGAAAGACCTGAAATATGAGGAAGACTCGGAAAAGCTGCCGTTACCATACAAGCGCCGATTGTCGGCGTCGACCATGGCGAAGCTAGATTTCCGGGCCCTGCACTTCGGTAATGTCGGTGGGTGAGCTGGGCCGGCGGGCGCGGTATTCGGCGAAGCGCCCGGCAATGCGGGTGCGGGCGCCGTCGATGAACACATTGACCAGCCCCGACAGCACCACCACGGCCAGGCCGATATAGGCGACGAAGTCGGGATACTCGAAGTAGAAGAACGCCCCCAGGCCGATGGCCCAGACGATCTGCACATACTGGATCGGCGCCACCTGGCTGGCCGGGGCATTGCGCGTGGCGGCGATCAGCAGGATATGGCCCATGCCCACCATGCTGCCGGAGGCGGCCAGCAGGCCGAACTGCTGAGCAGTCGGCATGATGAAGCTGGGCGCCATCAGCACGGCATTGATGATGATGACATAGAGCGCAGGCAGCACGATCAGGCTCACCCGCTTCTCGGTCGGCGCGATGACGCGGAGGATGGTGGTGGTGGAGGCGCCGAACACGGCACAGAGCAGGGCGGTCAGGTGCCCCAGTTCCAGCTCGCGGAAGCCGGGCCGCACCACCAGCATGACGCCGAGGAAACCCAGCGCCAGCATGGCCCAGCGGATCGCATCGACCTTTTCCTTGAGGAACAGCACCGACATGACGGTGATGAACAGGGGCATCATGAAGACCAGCGAATAGGTCTCGGCAAAGGGGATGGTGGTGAAGGACACGGTCACCAGGATCGCCGAGGCCACGCCGGTAAACGAGCGCAGATGCACGAGGAAGGGATGCTTGAGCCGGAAGCTGTCGCGCCAGCGCTCACCCTTCGGCTTGGCGAAGGCGGCCGGGATCAGGCCGAAGACGGCAATGAAGAAGCCGATTTCGAAAACGGATAAGGCCTGCCCGAAGCCCTTGATGATGGCATCGCCGCAGGAATAGACCGAGTAGGCGACAACCGCATAAATCACGCCGACCGGCATGGCGAATCCAATGAAATCGAGTTGTGGGCAATGGCGCGACCATAGGTTGGCGCCGCGATTTGGTCGACACAAATAGCACGGTGCCCGCAGCCCGCAGTGGAATTGCGAAAAATGGCTCCCCGCCGGTAGGGCCACGTTAGCCACTCGGGCAGGCCGGCGATCACAAATTGCGCCCGGCCTCGGGACGTTAACCCGGCAACAAGCGCCTGCGCCGCTAACTTGCCTCCAAACCAGGAGGTTTCCGAATGAACTTATCAGCGAGAACGCTGGCTGCAGCAGTAGTGGCATGGCTGGCCCTGGCGACCATGGCCATGGCCGACGACTGGATGGTGGACCGGCTGCGTGGACAGGCCATGGTGCAGGTCGATGGGCAGTGGCGGGAACTCGCGCGCGGCGACATTGTCGACGACTCAAGCCCGATCAAATCCCTCGATGGCAGCCGCGTGACCTTTTTGCGCGGCGTGGAGCGCATCGAGCTGAGCGGGGCAACCGAGATACGGATTTTCGACCGGGTCGGCGAGAAGATGACGACGGTCATGCAGGCCTATGGCGAGGTGACGATCGAGGCGGAGCGGCGCAACGTCCAGCATTTCTCGGTGCAGACGCCTTACCTGGCGGCCATCGTGAAGGGAACGCGGTTCACTGTCGTTTCCGATGACAGGCAATCCAATGTGGAAGTCTCGCGCGGCCTGGTACAGGTCCAGGACTACGTGCACGAGGTGGCAACCGATATCGCGCCCGGACAGACGGCAGTGGTGGCCGATGATGTCGCCCTGCAGGTGACCGGCCGCGGCGCCAAGGCCCCGATGGTGACGTTCGATGGCGTGCTCGTCTCCGATCCGGCGCCGGGTGAGCCGGGCAATGCCAGCAACAACGGCAATGGCCGTGGCGGTGCGGGCAACAGCGAGAACACGCCGGCTGCCAGCAAGAGCAATGGCAATGGTGGCGCGGGCAATAACGGCAAGGGTTCTGACGGCAACAACGGCAACGGTAACGGCGTCAGCGGCAATGGCGGCAGCAGCAACAATGGCAATGGCGGGGGCGCCGCGAGCAATAACGGTAATGGTGGCGGTGGCAAGAGCGAAGATACCCCGGCCGGCAACAGCGGCAACCATGGCGGCAGCGGGAATGGCGGCGGTGCCGCTCACAACAATGGCAATGGGAGCGGTGGCGCCGGAAACAGCGAGAATACGCCGGCTGCCGGGCGCCAATAGCGAGCGGGTGTCGCTAGGAAGGACCCTGCTGGCTGGCTAGTCTCGCCCGCAGCTCCATCTGGCTTATCGGCCTTCCGAGCAGATAACCCTGCCCAAAATTGCAGCCCCAGCCGAGGAGCTGGCTTGCCTGCTCCTCGGTCTCGATCCCCTCGGCCACGGCAACCTTGCCCAGTCGCGTGCAGAGCTCAACGACAGTATGCAGCAGCGCATCGTCCGCTGGCTGCCGGCCCAGGCGCCGGACGAAGCTCTGGTCGATCTTGATCTTGTCGAAGGGCAGGGTGCTGAGATAGCTCAGCGCCGAATAGCCGGTTCCGAAATCGTCGAGCGACAGTTGCACACCGATCTGCTTGAGCCTGCTCAGCAGGGCCTGGGCGTCGTCGAGATGCTCGACCAGGGCGCCCTCGGTGATTTCCACATCCAGGCGGTCGGGCGCCAGGCCGGACACGTCGAGCGCATGCGAAACATCACCCAGGATGTCGCTGAGGCGCAGCTGGGCAGGCGACACGTTGACGGCGACGCGGACCGGCATGGGCCAGTTGGCGCATTCGCGGCAGGCGGCAACCAGGGCCCAGCGTCCCAGCTCGACAATATATCCGGTCTCCTCGGCGAGGGGGATAAAGTCTGCGGGTGAAATGGCGCCGTGTTGGGGATGATCCCAGCGCATCAGGGCCTCGGCGCCTATGATGGTGCGACTGCGCAGATCGATCTGCGGCTGATAGACGAGGCTGAGCTGGTTGGCAGCGATGGCTTCGCGCATCTCAAGGTCGATCTGGCGGCGCCGATCGATGGCCTGGCTCTGGGCGGGGTCGAAGCCGTTGCGCTCCAGTCCGCCCGCTTCGCCATGCAGGAGCGCAATGCGGGCGTTGCGCAACAGGGACCGTTCGACATTGTCGCCGGTGGCATGTGCCATTGCGATGTCTATCGTGATGCCGTGCCCCGCCACGCGCTGGGTTCCCGAGATGGCACGGCGAATGTCGTTGCACATTGCCGCGGTTGCGGCGTCGTCCAGCGCCGTGTCGAAGCAGAGAGCAAAAACGTCCTGCGCTACATAGGCGAGCAGGGTGTGCGGCAGGGCGGCCAGGCGCGTGCCGGTGTTGCGGAGCACCGCATCGGAAATGTCGGTGCCGAGCGTGCCGCGGACATGGTCGAGGCGCCGGAGCTTGATCAGGATAATGGTGCCGACCGGCCCCAGACGCGGCAGGGCCTCGACCAGACCCGTGCGCGATAGCGTCCCCGTCGTCTCGTCATGCGTCGCTAGGTAAGCAAGGCGCCGTTGCGCGGCCCGCCGCTGACGAATCTGGTCGCCCACTTCGTTGGAGAGGGCCGCGGCAAAAAGCACGGGCAGCCCGGCATGGAGCACCGCGGTGTCGATCATCATCGCGTTGCCCAGATAGGCGATGAGGCTGATGCCTTCCCAGGCCAGCATGGTCGCCAGGACCAAGCCGCCAATGCCCCAGATCGGGATCCGGCCCCCGAATGCGGCCAGTATCAAGGCGCACATGCCCAGGACAAGGGCGGAGGGCAGAAAGCCGAACTCGCGCAGGGGGCGGTCGAGGATGAGGGTCTCGACGGCCAGTGCCTGGACGATCGGGCCAGGAATGGTCCCGAAGCGCGGCACCTGAAAGAAGTCCCGCAATTCCACGGCGGTGGCGCCCACAATGACATTGCGGTCGCGGAAGGCGTCGGCAGCCACCCGACCTTCAATCACGTCGATGAAGGAGAAGCGCGCCAGGGCATTGGCGTCGATGCCATAGTCGATCCCGACATGGTCCACCTGCTCCACGACACGTCCCGAAAGCACATGGGCCAGCGCGGGAATGAAGCTGCCGTCGCTGGACAGTCCCGACAGAAACTGCCGCGCCAGCCCCAGCTCGTCGAGCAGGATATTCACGCTGGCCGCGCCGGCATGCTCCAGGAAGGCGGGCAGTGGCTCGGCGAGGACAGGGCCCTCAGGGGTCTGCTGCTGAAAGGCGCCCAGCCATGCATAGCCTCCGGCCCGGGCAAGGGCATCGGCAAAAGGCTGGTCCTGGTCGGGCGTGCTGGCGCTGGAAAAGTCGATGTCGAAGGCGATTTCGGCAGCGTCCATTGCCACCAGCCGATCCAGCAGCCGGGCATAGAGCGCGCGCGGCCACGGCCAGACCCCGATTTCGGCGAGGCTCTTGCTGTCGATCTCGACCAGGACGGTGCGTCCGGAAGGCTCCAGTCCTGCCAGGCTGAAGCGGATATCCTGCAGGAGCTTGTCCTGCGAGGCCAGGCCGCCCGCGGCGGTCATCGCGATCAGGCCCGCCAGAAGCGCAGCGATGAGTCCCAATCGAAACCAGCGATTCACCGTGAAGCCTCCGAACCGTGTTCAACCGACAGCATTAGGCTGCTTCGGTAAAGAGCGGATGAGCGGCCGCACCGGCTCGGGCGCATCATTCTCAACATGGGCTGAATAGAGCATTCATGCAGGTGTCATCCGCATGATGATTTGAATTGCGCGCGGTTGTGCAGTCCCCGATAAATTGGACTGACTTTGCTGGAGGGCAATATTCATGCGCATCATTCGTAATCTTGTGCTCGGCGCCATTGCGGCGCTGGGCCTGGCATTCCCGGCTGTGGCGGCCGAGCGCGCCATCATCGTGCTCGATGGGTCCGGTTCGATGTGGGCGCAGATCGAGGGCAAGGCGCGCATCACCATTGCGCGCGAAACGCTGGGTTCGGTGCTGGCGACGCTGCCCGATGAACTCGAGCTGGGCTTCATGACCTATGGCCACCGCGAAAAGGGCAATTGCGCCGATATCGAAATGCTGGTCCAGCCCGCCACGGGCACCGGCGCGGCCATTGCCGCCGCGGCCGATGGTATCAATCCCAAGGGCATGACGCCGATTTCCGACGCGGTGCGGCTTGCCGCCGAGGACCTCGCCTTCACCGAACAGAAGGCCACGGTGATCCTGATCACCGATGGTCTGGAGACCTGCGAAGTCGACCCGTGTGCGTTGGCATCGGACCTCGAGGCCCAGGGCATCGACTTCACCACCCATGTGCTGGGCTTCGGCCTATCGGACGAGGAGGGCCAGCAAGTGGCGTGCCTCGCCGAGAATACCGGCGGCATATATCTGTCGGCCAATGACGGCGCGGCGCTGGTCGATGCCCTGACGGCTACGGTGGCCGAAGTCGCCCAGGCCGCGCCGGAGCCCGAACCAGAGCCGGCCCCCGAGCCGGAGCCCGCGGCGCTCGACTATACCGTGGCGCCGACTGCCGCGCTTTCGGAGGGCGGCCCGGACATGACCGATGAGGGCAATGACCTGGTCTGGAGCTTCCACACCGTGGGCGCCGATGGCGCTGCCGGCGAATGGATCCGCACTGAATACCATGCCGGCGCGCAGATCGACATGGAGCCGGGCGACTATATCATGCGGGCCGAATGGGGCGCCGCCAGCGTCGACCAGCCCGTCACCGTGGTCGCCGGCGAAGTGATCGCGCCGCATTTCGTCCTCAATGCCGGCAAGCTCATCGTGCGGCCCTATCCGTCCGAAGGCCAGCCGGTGGATGACGGGGCGTCCGTGAATGTCGCCTATCCCGGCGGCGCCGACACGACCGGCTATGGCGAGAGCACCTTCCGCCTGCCGGCCGGCGAACAGACGCTGACCGTGCGTCTGGGCGAGGGGGAGCATGTCGAGACCTTCACCCTTGCCGCCGGCGAGACCATCGAGAAGGACATCGTGCTCGGCGTGGGCCTCGCCGTGATCAATGCCAGCTATGTCGAGGGCCTGCCGGTCGAAGACGGCGGCATGGCCGTCAATATCGCCAAGGCGCAAAAGGCACTGGATGGCTCTCGCGAAGAGGTCAGCTATGGCTATGGGCCGGGCAATGAATTCGAGCTGCCGCCCGGCGACTATGTCGTCCGCATCAGCATGGATGAGGCCATGGTCGAGGTGCCGTTTACCGTCGAGGCCGGCAAGCGCATCGATGTGGAAGGCGTGCTCGACGCCGGCGTGGTCGCCCTCACCATGCCGGGGGCAGACAGCTTCAAGCTCTTCGATGCCAAAGCTGATATCCAGGGCAACCGCACCGAGCGCGGCTATGGCTATGACGCGGACCACCAGACGACGCTGGCTGCCGGCGACTATCTCGTGCGCGTCCGCTATGACGACGACAGCGAGACGGAAACCGCCTTCACGGTGGTGGCGGGCGAACGTCTGGAGCTGACGGTCGAAAAGGGCGAAGGCAAGTCCAAGACCAAATAGGCGAACGGCCGCTCACACAATGATCGAGGGCGCCCGTTCGGGCGCCCTTTGTCGTTTGTCAGTCGTCGAAACGCACGTCGCCGCCGCTCGATTCGTCCACGTCGCGGCTGGCCGGGTTGCCCGATACGTCGATGTCGCCGCCGCTTGAGGCTTCGGCGCGCAGGCTGGCCGTGGCGTGGACCGAAAGGCTGGCTCCGCTGGACGCGGCGGCGGTCACCGTCTCGGCGACAAGGTCCTCGGCGTCGATGCCGGCGCCGCTCGATGCATCGGCATCAACCGTCTCGGCCGTGCCGGACAGCTCGATATCGGCGCCGCTGGAGGAGGCGATGGTCACCGCGCCCAGCACGGCGTCGGTCACCGAAATGTCGGCGCCGCTCGACGCATCGAGATCGAGCTCGCCCGCCGTGATGCCGGTCAGCTCGACATCGGCGCCCGAACTGGCGCTGGCCCCGGCCAAAGCGGGCAGGGTGATATCGATGGTGACGGCATTGCCGCTGTTGAGCAGCATGCCGACCAGGCCCCCGCTGATGATGAAATCGAGAAAGCTCTGCTCGAAGCGGGCCCGCAGCACGCCGTCCTCGACGGTCAGGCTGAGATTATCGAGCGCGTCCTGGCTGCGCGACTGCGCATTGACGCTGAAGTCCTGGCCCAGCGCGACCCTGGCGTCGAGGCCGGTGGCAATGTCGACGCGGTCAAAGCCGGTGAGGTCGAAATCCTTGCTCTGGGCAAAGGCGGTGGTGCTCAGCAGTAGCCCGGCTGTGGCAGCCAGCGCGATCGCGGTGGTGTGGCGCATGTTCGGTTCCCTCCGTCACTCGTCCCTTGGAACACTGGATATGGGCGGCGCCCGGCCATGCTCAAGCGGCGTCGTCCGGCCAAATTTCTCCCCGAAAGGGTTGATAGTTACATGCATGATACCTAGGGGCGGAAAACAAAAAGGCCGGGTCCCTAGACCCGGCCTTCTCATTCAGATGCCAAATGGCTTACGCCATGGCCTTCTGCAGGTTCTGGTCGATGGCGTCGAGGAAGCCCAGGGTGGAGAGCCACGGCTGGTCGGGGCCGACGAGCAGGCTGAGGTCCTTGGTCATCTTGCCTTCTTCGATCGTGTCGACGGTGACCTTTTCGAGCGTCAACGCGAACTTGGCCAGCGCCTCGTTGTCGTCGAGCTTGGCGCGGTGGGCGAGGCCACGGGTCCAGGCGAAGATCGAGGCAGTGGAATTGGTCGAGGTTTCCTTGCCCTGCTGGTGCTGGCGGTAGTGACGGGTCACCGTGCCGTGGGCGGCTTCGGCTTCGACGATCTTGCCGTCGGGCGTGGCCAGGACCGAGGTCATCAGGCCCAGCGAGCCGAAGCCCTGCGCCACGATGTCGGACTGCACGTCGCCGTCGTAGTTCTTGCACGCCCAGACATAGCCGCCGGACCACTTGAGGGCCGAAGCGACCATGTCGTCGATCAGGCGGTGCTCGTACCAGATCTTCTTGGCTTCGAACTGTTCCTTGAATTCGGCGTCGTAGATCTCCTGGAAGATATCCTTGAAGCGGCCGTCATAGGCCTTGAGGATGGTGTTCTTGGTGGAGAGGTAGCAGGGCACGCCGCGGGCCAGCGCGTAGTTGAGGCTCGAATAGGCAAAGTCGCGGATGGAATCGTCGAGGTTGTACATGGCCATCGCCACGCCGGCGCCCGGCGCCTGGTAGACTTCGTGCTCGATGACCTTGCCGTCTTCGCCGGTGAACTTGATGGTCAGCGTGCCCTTGCCGGGGAACAGGAAGTCGGTGGCGCGGTACTGGTCGCCAAAGGCATGGCGGCCGACGATGATCGGCTGGGTCCAGCCGGGCACCAGGCGCGGCACGTTCTTGCAGATGATCGGCTCGCGGAAGATCACGCCGCCCAGGATGTTGCGGATCGTGCCATTGGGCGACTTCCACATCTTCTTGAGCTTGAATTCCTCGACGCGCTGCTCGTCGGGCGTGATGGTGGCGCATTTGATGCCGACGCCATGCTTCTGGATGGCATGGGCTGCGTCGACCGTGATCTGGTCATTGGTGGCGTCGCGGCTTTCGACGCTGAGGTCGTAATATTCGATGGGCAGGTCGAGATAGGGGTGGATGAGCTTGTCCTTGATCGCCTGCCAGATGATCCGGGTCATCTCGTCGCCGTCGAGATCGACGACCGGGTTGGCGACTTTGATCTTGCTCATCGGAAATATCTCCCTGAAATCCGCATATTGGCCCACTCGGCCAGCTTCGGCTGCCCCTATAGCATCGGCAGGCAAAAGCGCAAAGTCCGGCTCGGCATGGGGCCTTGCCGGGAGCAGCAGGTCACTTGGCGGGAAGGGTCTCGACGAAGCTGCGGGCCAGCGCGATCCAGTCGAGCAGCGCCTCGTCGTCCTCCAGCACGTCGCCGGTGACTTCCACAAAGCCCGTCATGGTGCGGGCGCCCATGGTCATCGGCCGCGCGCCGGGGCGCTCGAGGCTGGCCTCATAGCCGTCCTTGCCGACCCGCACGAGCAGGCCGCCATCCTTCATCGGGCAGACCAGCATATTGCCATGCAGCATGAAGCAGCGGCCGCCGAACATCTTCTGCTCGCCAATGCCGGACAGGGGCGCCAGCAGCGCGCGGATGCGGTCGGACAGTTCCTCAGAAGCCAGGCTCATTTTCTGCTGGCATCCCGATAGGCGTCGTGGCGGGGGAGGTGGTCGGCAATCAGGTCCCACTGTTGCTGGCTGCGGGCGAAGATCAGCTGATTGGGCGAGAACCAGTCATTGTGGCCGGCAAAGAGGCCGACCGGCAGGATGCGCAGCTCAGCGGCGCGCGAGCTTTGCGCCAGCAGCGTCGTGCCGCAACCGGGGCAGAAGTGACGGGTGAAGATCGCCCCCGAATCGGCTGGCCGTGCATAGCTTTTCGTGTCGCCGGTCACCGAGACCGCGCTGGCCGGCAGCAGCGCCACGCTGGAATGCCCGCTGCCGGAAACGCGCTGGCAGTTTTCGCAGGCGCATTGAAACATCGACACCACGCGGCCCTTTGCGGCGAGCATGACGGCGCCGCAATCGCAATGCGTGGTGAGATCGATGTCCGGGTGGTCTGAACTGGCCATGGGGAAAGGCTGGCATGGCGAGGCACCGGCGACAAGTGGGTGGATCAGCCGTGGGCCCGGACGGGTCAGGGGCCGGCCCTTGCCTTTCACGCCTCAACTGGCAAGAGTGCCCGCCGCAAGCAGGGGGAGGCATGCCGCTTTATCCGGACTATCCGTTGCGCACCGAAAGGCTGGTCCTGCGCCCGTTCACGCGGGGCGATGTCGACGCGGTTTTCGCCTATCGCCGCCGCGAGGATGTGGCGCGCTACCTGTTCGACGTCGAGCTGAGCCGCGAGGAGTGTGCGCTTGCTGTGCAGCAGCGCATCAACCAGGTGGCGTTCGAGAAAGAGTGCGACAAGATCATTCTGGCAGTGGAGCTGGCCCGCAACGGCGCGCTGATCGGCGAAGTCTCGCTGATCTGGCGTAGCGTCGATGCCCGGCAGGCCGAAGCGGGTTGGATTTTCGATCCGGATTATCAGGGGCAGGGCTACGCCACGGAGGCGGCCAATGCCATGCTCGACCTGGCCTTTGGACCGGGCGATATCCACCGCGTCTCGGCCCGCTGTGATGTGCGCAACGACGCATCCTGGCGGCTCATGGAGCGGCTCGGCATGCGGCGGGAGGCGCATTTTCGCGAGCATGCCATCTTCAAAAGCCGCTGGGACGAGGAGTTTATCTACGCCATTCTGTGGCAGGAATGGCAGGCCCTGCGGGCTGAGCAAAAGCCCAAATAATGGGCAGTTCGCGGGTGCTCCAGGGGTAGAATTTTCCAAACGATGACAGGAACTTCCCTCCAAGGGGTGACGTTGTGGAGTTGGCAGTTACGCCAGCGGGGAGCACCAGAGCGATGTCATCATTATCTTTGCCGATTGCGACGGACAGGCTGAACCTGCGCACCTTCGAGCGCAGCGACGTGGAAGGGCTGAGCGCCTATCACGTGCTTCCCTCCATGCAGCGCTACGTTTTCAGCCGCACGCGCGACAAGGCAGAGGTTGCTGGTGCCCTTAATATCATGCGCGGCCATGTCAGCCTGCAGCGCCCCGGAGACACCCTGACGCTGGCCATGTGCCGTAAGGGCGATCATGCGCTGATCGGCCATGTGTCGCTGCACTGGTCCGACGCCACGGCCGGGCAGGGCGAGGTCCGCTTCTGCATCAATCCGTCCTTTGCCGGACAGGGCTATACCCGCGAGGCGCTGGGCGCGCTGTTCGACCTGGCCTTCGATCACTTCCGCATCCACAGGCTGTTCGCCCGCTGCGATGGCCGCAACCACCATTCCATCAAGCTCATGCAGCAGCTCGGCATGCGGCTTGAGGCCCATTATCGCGAACATGCCCTGTTCCAGGGCGAGTGGGACGAGGAACTGCATTTCGCCATTCTCGATCGCGAATGGCAGCGGTCGAGCAAGGTCAAGGACCTGCCACCGCGCCATCGGGTGGACGCGCCGGCGCAACATCGCGTCGCCTGATTGCCCTGACCTGCCAAAACCGGTTATGAGCGCCTGATCTTCCTGGATTGGGCGCTTATGGCCGGAACCGACACATCCATCAAAATCGAGCTGCGGCCCGCGCCGGCCGTGATCCTGTGCGAACCGCAGCTGGGCGAGAATATCGGCACGGCGGCGCGCGCCATGGCCAATTTTGGCCTCTGGGACCTGCGCTTGGTGCGGCCGCGCGATGGCTGGCCCAATGAGAAGGCGGTCGCCGCCGCCTCGCGCGCCGATCACGTGATCAACCAGGTCCGCGTCTTCGATACGCTCGAAGCCGCCATTGCCGATCTGACCCTGGTGCTGGCCACCACCGCCCGCTCGCGCGACCTGCAGAAAGAAGTGATCGGGCCCGACGAAGCCGCCAGCCGCATGGCAGCGCAGGTGGCTTTGGGCAAGGGCGTCGGCCTGCTCTTCGGCCGCGAGAAGTGGGGCCTGCTCAACGAGGAAGTGGCGCTGGCCGATACCATCGTCACCCTGCCGGTCGAGCCGGCCTTCGCCTCGCTCAACATTGCCCAGGCCGTGCTGCTCATGGCCTATGAATGGCGCCGGCACAGCGAGCTGGGCACGCAGCTGCCCTTTTCGGACGCCATGGCCGAAGTCGCGCCGCGCGAGGAGCTGATCGGCCTGTTCGGGCATCTCGAAACCACGCTGGACGGTTCGGGCTTCTTCACTGCGCCCGACAAGCGGCCGACCGTGATCAACAACCTGCGCACCATGCTGGAGCGCGGCAAGTTTACTAGCCAGGAAATCCGCACCCTGCGCGGCGTCATCTCCTCCATCGACCGCCGCCACCAGCGCCCCAACCCCAACCGGCAGAAGCCGCAGAAGGAAGAGTAGGCACCGTCACCGCTCCCTTCGGGGAGAGCTAAGAAAGTGGCAGCGGTGAACGCTTTCGCCCTATTCCGGCTTTGACGGCGCCGGGTCCGCGTGGCACTCCGGTTGCATGAGCACCGCAGCCCCCGCCGACAAGTCCCGCGTCGCCTTCACCTATAAGGGTTTCCGCTTCTTCTGGCTCACCACGCTGCTGGTGAGCTTTGCGGTGCAGATCATGTCGGTGTCCATTGCTTGGCAGATCTATGACGTCACCGGCAATGTGTTCCTGCTCGGTCTGGTGGGCCTCAGCCTCTTCCTGCCGGCGCTGATCCTGATCCTGCTGACCGGGCTCACCGCCGACCGCTTCAACCGCCGCGGCATCATGGCGGTGTGCCTGGGGGTCGAATTCCTCTGTGCGCTCGGCTTCCTTGCCTTCGTCAATGCCCAGGCGCATGAGGTCTGGCCGATTTTCGGCATTCTCGTCGTGTTGGGCACGGCCCGTGCCTTCTGGGGGCCGGCGGCGCAGTCGCTGGCGCCCAATCTGGTGCCGCCCGAGGCACTCTCCAATGCCATCACCGTCAATGCCTCGGCCTGGCAGTTTGCCGCCATCATGGGCCCGGCGGCCGGCGGCCTGCTCTATGGCATCGCCCCCATCGTCGCCTTCGGCACCGCCGCGGTGCTGCTGCTGATCGCGGCGGTCTGCGTGCTGCTGATTCCCCGCCCGGCACGGCGCGAGTCGCATCAGGCAACGAGCCTGGAGACGATTTTCGGCGGCTTCCGCTACATCTTTTCCAACAAGGTGGTGCTGGGCGCCATTTCGCTCGACATGTTCGCCGTGCTGATGGGCGGGGCGGTGGCCCTGCTGCCGGTCTATACCAAGGATATCCTGCATGCCGGCCCGCAGGAGCTGGGCCTCCTGCGCGCGGCGCCGGGCATCGGGGCCATCGTCATGGCGCTGTGGCTGACGCGCTTTCCCATCCGCGACCATGCCGGCAAGATCCTGTTCCTCTTCGTGGGCCTCTTCGGCGCCTTCACGGTGATCTTCGGCCTCTCGACCACGGTGTGGATATCCATTCCCGCTTTGGCGCTGGTGGGCGCCTCCGACATGGTCAGCGTCACCATCCGCGAGACCATCATGCAGCTCTGGACGCCCGAGGAGGTGCGCGGGCGGGTCAACGCGGTCAATTCGGTTTTCATCGGTGCCTCCAACGAGCTGGGCGAGTTCCGCGCCGGCACGGTGGCCCATTTCATCGGCCCGGTGGCGGCCGTGGCCATTGGCGGGGTGGGGGCCATCGTGGTCGCGGTCACCTGGAGCATCATCTTCCCCGGCCTGCGCAATCAGCGCACGCTGGACAAGAAGATGGTGGCCGACGGATCGAGCGATCCAGAGGCTGCTTGACGAAAGCGTCGCAATTGCCTAAGACGCGGCCACCTATCGGGGCCTTCGGGCCCGTAGGCGCACCCGGGATCTCCTGAATATTTGGGGTCTGTCGGCTTTCCGCGAGGAAAGCAGAGGAGGGCGCGATCCATTCAACCGGTCCCTTGGACGCATGGCCTTTTCCAAAAGGTCTGCAACCTTTTGGGGCCAAGCTACAGAAGGATACGCGATGTCGAAGCGTCATTCAGCCAAGTACAAGATCGATCGCCGTCTCGGCGAAAATATCTGGGGCCGTCCCAAGTCCCCGCTCAACGCCCGCGCCTATGGCCCCGGCCAGCATGGCCAGCGCCGCAAGGGCAAGCTGTCGGACTACGGTCTGCAGCTGCGCGCCAAGCAGAAGCTCAAGGGCTATTACGGCTCGGTCACCGAAAAGGCGTTCAAGCGCCTCTATACCGAAGCCGCCCGCGTCAAGGGTGACACCGGCGAGAACCTGATCGGCCTGCTCGAGAGCCGCCTGGACGCCGTGATCTACCGCGCCAAGTTCGTGGCCACCGTCTTCGCCGCCCGCCAGTTCGTGAGCCACGGCCACATCCTGGTCAACGGCAAGCGCGTCAACATCCCGTCCTACCAGGTCAAGGTTGGCGACAAGATCGAAGTGCGCGAGCGCTCCAAGCAGCTCACCGTGCTGATCGAAGCCACCCAGCTGGCCGAGCGCGACGTTCCCGACTATGTCGAAGTCGACCACAACAAGATGGTTGCCACCTTCGCCCGCGTTCCCTCGCTGTCGGACGTGCCCTATCCGGTCCAGATGGAACCGAACCTGGTCGTCGAATTCTACTCGCGCTAAGCGAAACGAATTGCAGAATTGGAAAAGGGCCGCTCTTCGGAGCGGCCCTTTTTCTTTGCGGTCGGCTTAGCGTCCGCTATAACCGGCCAGTCAGAAAAGGAGAGGTCGGTGCGGTTAGCCCGACCCCGCCGGGCGGTTGCTTCGGTGGTCCTGGCCTTCGCGAGCGATGAGTCCCATGGCCTTGAACGCCCACGCAGCCTGCGGGGCGAATGAAAGGTCTTGGACCATGAAGCAATCAGTCTCCGTCATCACGCTCGGCGTCGCCGACCTGGCCCGCTCGAAACGATTCTACGCCGAGGGATTCGGCTGGGCGCCAGTCTTCGAAAACGCGGATATCGTCTTCTTCCAGATGAATGGTTTTGTCCTCGGCACGTTTCGCAAGGAAGCGCTGGACGAAGATATGAACCGAACTGGCTCGACCGCTCCGGGCGCCTATTCGCTGGCGCACAATGTGGCTGAGAGGGACGGCGTCGAGCCGGCCATGGCCCAATTGCTCGCGGCGGGCGGAACATTGCTGCGGGCCGCGGATGCGCCGCCGCATGGCGGTTTTCGAGGCTATATCGCCGATCCCGACGGCCATGCCTGGGAAATCGCCTGGAACCCGCACTGGCCGATCGATGAAGCGGGCCATGTCAGCTTCGGCATATAGGATGGCATGAGAAAGGGCCGCTCTTCGGAGCGGCCCTTTTGTTTTGTGCTGCAACCCCCATCCAACCGGGGCAGATCCGGGAGGTGGCACAATTCCCGTAAAGCCACCGCACCTCTCCTCCCCCTTGAGGGGGAGGCCGGGTGGGGGTGGAGCCGAAAACGCTGCGTCCGCGTTCGCGCCTAGATCGTCGCCTCGTGGCCGAGCTGTTCCTTGATCGGCTCCTGGTCGCGCGGGATGAAGCTCTCGAAGCGCTGGAGACGCATGTAGATCGACTGCAGCTCGACGATGGTGGTCCAGGCGCGGGCGAAGAACTGGAACGAGCTCGCGACCTCGCCGAAGGCATTCTGCACCTGCTGGTAGATGCCCAGGGTCAGCGTGCCGGCCAGGATCGATGGCGACAGGGTCAGCAGCGGCACATAGCCGGCCACCTGCAGGTAGGCGTACCGCGCCAGGTTGAAGTAGGTGTAGTGGAAATACAGCCGGTAGTAGTTCCTCTGCACATTGGCGAACAGCTCGCGGAAGCTCGGCGGGTCGGCGCGGGTCGGATCGTCCTCGCCATAGACCAGTTCCTTGCGCAGGGCGGCTTCCACCTTCTGGTTTTCGAAGTTCAGCCCCGGCAGGCGGATGCCGACGATCCACAGTAGCGCCGTGCCGAATGCCGAGATGATCAGGGCGATCCAGACCAAGCTCCCCGGAACGGCGCCGAAGACCGGCACTTCTGTCACGCTCTGCGACAGAGTCCACAGGATGGGCAGGAACACCACCAGCGTCAGCAGCGAGCTGAGGAAGCTGGTGCCAAGGTCCTCGACGATGGAGGCGAAGCGCTGGGTGTCTTCCTGGACGCGCTGGGAGGCGCCTTCCGTGCTGCGCAGCGAAGGCCAGTACTGCATGTAGTAGGACGTCATCGCCTTGCGCCAGCGGAACACGTAGTGCGAATTGTAGAAGGCCAGCAGCACCAGGAAGATGATGTTGGGCAGCAGCACCAGAAACAGGGTGAACACATAGGGCCAGTAGTCGTCCGGGCTCACCGAGCCGGGCTCGCTCAGCGCCTGCTGCAGGATATTGAAGAACTTGCCCTGCCAGTCGTTGAGGAAGGCGCTGAGCTGCACCTGGCTATAGGTGGCCAGGAACAGGATGGCGCTGCCGACCACGCTCCACCAATACCACTGGTTGCGCTTGTAGACATACCAGAAGGCGCAAAAGGCAAAGGTGCAGAGGAAGATGTACCAATATTCCCAGACACGGCCGCCATTGAGGAAATTGGGGTCCTCGGCCACGCAGTTGGCCGCCTGCGCGACGGCGGGCGTTGCCTCGGTCGTTGCTGCGGCGGGCGCATTGGGGTCGGTCAGCTGCGGTCCGCCCTCCGGCACGGGCAGGGCGTCTGCCTCCGGCGCCACCGGCGTCTCGCCGGGCGGGATATCGGCGGGCGAGCAGATGGCCGGCGTCAGGAACCTGTCGATGCTGATCACCGAGCGCACCGGGTCGCCGGCAAGCTGGTAGATGAGCGTCGTCAGCAGCATCCAGAGGATTGCTGAGCCGAAGAAGATCTTGGGGACGGGGAAAAAGGAACGAAACACCGCGAGACTCCTGGGTGCCGGGGAATGGCGTCATCTAACGGTTGCAATCGGACTAAAGCAAGAAAGGGAAGTTAACCATTGGTAAGGTTTGCACCGTCCGGTTTTCCTTCCCCTCTGCGGCCGGGGACGCTATCAGCTACGGCACGGACAGAAAGAGAGTTTCGGCATGAGTGAGGTCATGGAGGCGGTGCCCGGCGCGGCCGACGAGCCCGAGAGCGGCGGGCACCCGATCTATGCCCATGCTCCGCGCAGCGGCGAGTTCAACAAGCTGCGCAAGCGGCTGATCCGCAATACGCGCGAGGCGCTCGACAAGTTCGAGATGGTGCGGCCAGGCGAAAAATGGCTGGTGGCCCTTTCCGGCGGCAAGGACAGCTATTCCATGCTGGCGCTGCTGCTCGATCTCAAATGGCGGGGCCTCCTGCCGGTGGAGCTGCTGGTCTGCAATCTCGACCAGGGCCAGCCCAATTTCCCCAAGCATATCCTGCCCGAGTTCCTGGCAGGCCTGGGCATCCCCCATCGCATCGAATATCGCGACACCTATTCCATCGTCACCGAGAAGCTGCCGGCCGGGGCGACCTATTGCTCGCTGTGTTCGCGGCTGCGCCGGGGCAATCTCTACCGCATCGCGCGGGAGGAGGGCTGCACCGCCCTGGTGCTGGGGCACCATCGCGACGACAGCCTCGAAACCTTCTTCATGAACCTCTTCCATGGCGGCAAGCTCGCGGCCATGCCGCCGCGCCTGCTCAATGACGAGGGCGATATCGAGGTGCTGCGGCCGCTGATCTATTGCGGCGAGGATGACCTGCAGCGCTTTTCCGACGCCATGGCCTTTCCCATCATCCCCTGCGATCTCTGCGGCAGCCAGGATGGGCTGGAACGCAATGCGATGAAGGCCATGCTGAGCGACATCGAAAAGCGCATGCCCGGCCGCAAGGATGTGATGATCCGCGCCCTGGGCAATATCAATGCCAGCCATATGCTGGATACCAGGCTGTTCGACTTCGCCGGTCTGTTCGACAAGAGGACGCAATCTTGAATTTTGACGTGATGGCCCTGGCCACTATCCTGCGCGATGCGGCGCGGGCCGAAGCCCTGCCGCGCTTTCGCCGGCTCGACGCCTCCATGGTGCAGGTCAAGACCGAGGCCATCGACCTCGTGACCGAGGCCGATGTGGCGACCGAGGAAGCCATCAAGGCGCGCCTCGCCACGGCGATGCCCGATGCCCTGTTCGTCGGCGAGGAATCGGTGGCCGCCGATCCGGCTTTGCTGCTGCGCCTGGCCGATGCGGACCTGGCCGTCGTGGTCGACCCCATCGATGGCACGGCCAATTACGCCGCCGGCCTGCCGCTCTTTGCCACCATGGCAGCCGTGGTCTCCAGGGGCGAGACCATTGCCGGCATCATCTATGATCCGATGGGCGATGACTGGGTCATGGCCGAAAAGGGTGGCGGCGCCTGGCTGCGCCGGCCGAGCGGAGAAGCCGTGCGGCTTAAAGTGGCTGCGCCGCTGCCCTTGCCGCAGATGGTGGGCATGGCCTCGGTCGCCTATATGCCGGCCGACAAGCGTCCCCAGGTGCTGCAGAATACCGACAAGCTGCGCCTGCTCTCCAACTTCCGCTGCGCCGGCCACGAATATCGCACCTTCGCCTCGGGCCACGGCCAGTTCGTCTGCTACAACAAGCTGATGCCCTGGGATCATCTGGCCGGCGTGCTGATCAGCCAGGAAGCCGGCGCCTTCGCCGCCCGGCTCGACGGCAGCCCCTATCTGCCCCGCCACGTCGATGGCGGCCTGCTGGTCGCGGTGGACAAGTCCTGCTGGGACGAGCTGCGCCGGGAAGTCTTTACGTTCTGAGGTCTACCCCCACCTAACCTCCCCCTGGAAGGGGGAGGGACAGATCGTGTGTGTGGCATGATCTTGCCCTGCCACCGGCCGGATTCCTCCCCCTTCCAGGGGGAGGCTAGGTGGGGGTCCTTGATCTCAATCCCCCACCAGCGCCCCGGCCGCCGCATCCAGCGCCCCCGGCCCATGCGCAATCCCCAGCGCCTGCATGCCCGCCTCCATCGTCGCCAGCACGCCCAGTGTCATATGGGCATTCACATGCCCCAAATGGCCGACGCGCAGGAAGTCCTGATAGGCCGGCTCGCCTGGCAGCGCCATGCCCAGGCCAATGCCCAGCGTGACGCCGGCCTCGGCCTCGAGCCAGCGCCGCAGCGCCCCGGCGCCGCCGTTGGGGATCCGCGCCGCAGTCACCGACCAGCCGCGCGCGGCCGGGTCGACCATGTTGAGCGCGATGCCGCTGTCCTTGCCGCCCCAGGCTTCGAAGGCCGCCCAGACCGTCCGGGCCAGTTGCCGGTGACGTGCCCAGACCTGCTCCAGCCCCTCCTCGTCGAGGATCATGGTCAGTGCCTCGCGCAGGCCATAGAGGTGGTGCGTCGGCGCGGTGCCGCCGAAATATTGCCAGAACTCGGTGCCGGTGCCGCGGGGTTTCCAGTCCCAATAGGGCGTCACGAGGTCGGTGGCCTTTGATGCCTCCAGCGCCTTCTCGGAAAACCAGATGAAGCCCAGGCCCGGGGGCAGCATCAGCCCCTTCTGGCTGGCGCCGACAATGACGTCGACTCCCCAGTCGTCCATGCGCAGCTCGTCGCAGCCCAGCGAGGCAATGGCGTCGACCGCCAGCAGGGCCGGGTGGCCGGTGCTGTCGATGGCGGCGCGGATGGCGGGAATGTCATTGCGGGCGCTGGAGGCGGTGTCGACATGGGTCACCAGCACGGCGCGGATGGCGTGTTCCTTGTCGGCCCGCAGCGCATCGGCAATGCGCGCGGGATCGGCCGGTGCGGCCTTGCCGAAATCGATGATGTCGACCGTCACGCCCATGCGCGTGAGGCCCTCGGCCCAGCCATGCCCGAAGCGCCCGGTGGCGGCGAGCAGCGCCCGGTCACCGCGCGAGAACATGTTGGCATTGGCCGCCTCCCAGGCGCCATGCCCATTGGCGATATAGATCGCCACATGCTGGTCGGTCTGGGCGACCCGCTTGAGATCGGGAATGAGCGCCCGCGTCATGTCGACGAGCTCGCCCTCATAGATATTGGGCGCCGTGCGGTGCATGGCATTGAGCACGCGTTCGGGCGAGACCGAGGGGCCGGGAATGGCAAGGTAGGAGCGGCCCGTGGCGAGGGGCATGACATGTTCCGATAGGTTGGTACGGCGGGGAGGGGCCGCCAGCCTATCAGTCATGACTCGGCGCAGCGGATCAAGCCACCCCCGCCTAACCTCCCCCACGCAGGAGGAGGAATCTGGCTGTTGGTTCTGGCGGGATCAAACCTCAGACTGGATCGGCTCCTCCCCCTCCCAGGGGGAGGCTGGGTGGGGGGTCGTCCCAGAGCCATTCCGGTCATTCATTCACCGTTCAAACAGGTGACCGGATTGTGGCGACATCCGCCGCCCCACCTCCCCGCCGCGGCGCCGTCCGAAACGGGGATAAGTCCCCAGCCCCGGCCGGCCCGAAAACTTATCCCCCTTGTCACGACTCATAAGTCTGTGCTTATGTGACGACATGAGTGATGTCGATATCTTCAAAGTGCTGGCCGATCCGACCCGCCGCGCCATGCTGGAGCGGCTGGCGACGGCCGAGATGACGGCGACCGAATTGCGCGAGGGCTTTGCCATTTCCCAGCCGGCCATGAGCCAGCATCTGGCGGTGTTGCGCGGCGCGGGGCTGATCAGCGAGCGGCGGGCCGGGCGCTATGCCCACTACCGCGTGGAGCCGCAGGGCATGGCGCCGCTGCATGACTGGCTGGCCCGCCATCGCGCCTTCTGGCCCGGCCGCATCGACAATCTCAAGGACCTGCTCAAGGAGATGGACCAATGACCGACAGGGACGCACTGGTGTTCGAATGCGCGCTCGATGCGCCGCCCGAAAAGGTCTGGCGGGCGCTGACCATTCCCGAATATCTCGAGCGCTGGCTCAAGCCCGCCGCGACGGTCGACATGGCGGTGGTGACGGCGGAGGAAAACCGCAGCCTCACCTATCGCTGGCGCGAGGCCGGGCAGGGCGCCATTGTCGGCATGGAGGACAGCCTCGTCACCTTCGAGCTCACCCCCACCGGCGATGGCGGCACCTGGTTCAAGCTGACCCATGCGCCCATGGCCGTGCCGGCCGCGGCCAATAGCAACGGGCCGCGCCAGACCATGGCCCTCGCAGCATAAACCTGAATCATTTCAATGCTGAACGGAGGTTCGCCCATGCGCGACATGATGCAGCTCGTCCCTATGGTCGTCGAACAGTCGAGCCGCGGCGAGCGGAGTTTCGATATCTATTCCCGCCTGCTGCGCGAGCGGATCATCTTCGTCAACGGCGAGATCGAGGACACCATGGCCTCGCTGGTGACGGCGCAATTGCTGTTTCTCGAGGCGGAGAATCCCAGGAAGGAGATCTATCTCTACATCAATTCGCCGGGGGGCGTCGTGACCTCGGCCATGGCCATGTATGACACGATGCAGTTCATCCAGGCGCCGGTGGGGACGCTCTGCATGGGCATGGCCATGTCGGCCGGTTCATTCCTGCTGATGGCCGGTGCGCCGGGCAGCCGCATCTGTCTGCCCAATGCCTCGATCATGCTGCACCAGCCCAGCGGCGGCTTTCAGGGCAAGGTGACCGATATCATGCTGCATGCCGAAGAGAGCCAGCGCCTCAAGCGGCGCATGCACAATCTCTATGCCAAGCATTGCGGCCGGACCTATGAAGAGGTCGAAAAGGCGCTGGAGCGGGACAATTTCATGACGCCCGACCAGGCCCGCGACTGGGGTCTGGTCGACCATGTCTATAGCGATCGCAGCCAACTGGTGGGGCCGGCCGCGACCGCGTGAGCTAGTGCGCCGCGCTGGGCACTGCTTCGGCGTCGCCGTGGGCATATTGCTCGCCGACGCCGAACAGCTTGCCATTCTCGGCGATGAGGATGAACACGAGCGACAGGATGCCCATGCTGAAATATCCCACAGCCGTCGGGATGGTCGTGCCGTCGAATAACTGTCCGATATAACCCCCGATCAGCGCCCCGCCCACGGTCTGGATAAACCCAAACACCGCCGAAGCCGTCCCCGCCACCGCCCCCAACGGCTCCATGGAGAGCGAATTCATGTTCGAGGCGGCCCAGCCGAAGCTGAACATGATGATGGCGAGCAGGGAGAAGAACAGCCAGAGCGGCAGGAAACCGCTGAGGGCGAAGGCCAGCCATATGCCGCTGACCACGGTGAAGGACACCATGGCGCCATGCGACAGCCGGCGCATGCCGAAGCGGCGGACGATCACCGAATTGGTGAAGGACGACACGGCCATCAGCCCGGCCATGGCCGCGAAGGCGACGGGGAAGTAGACGCCCAGCCCATAGATATCGACGTAGATCTGCTGTGATGAGCTGATGAAGCCGAACAGCGCGCCGAACAGGAAGGTGCCGGCCAGGCCGTAGGAAAAGGCCACCCGATTGGTGCAGACGATGCGGAAGCCCTCGAAGACGCCGCTGAAGGTCAGCGGGCGACGCTTGTCGAGCGGCAGGCTCTCGGGCAGGCGGAAGAAGGTCCACAGCCAGAAAGCCGAGGCCAGGAGGGCCATGAACAGGAAGATCATCTGCCACGGGCCGGTCAACAGCAGGACCTGACCGATGCCGGGCGCAATGATCGGAATGGCCATGAAGACCATGAAGGTGAGCGACATGACCTCGGCCATTTCGCGGCCCGAATAGCGGTCGCGGACGGCCGAGGTGGCGATGACGCGCACGCTGGCAGCGCCCATGCCCTGCACGAAGCGCAGCACCAGCAGCATGGTGAAGCTCGGCGCGAAGATCGCGACAAAGGCGGCGATGACGTAAAGGCCCATGCCAGCCAGCAGCGGCGCGCGCCGGCCGAACCGGTCGGTCAGCGGGCCGAAGACCAGCTGGGCCACGCCCATGCCGATCATGTAGCTGGAAATGACGAACTGGCGCTCATTCTCGCTGGTCACGCCAAGCGCCTCGCCCATGTAGGGCAGGGCCGGGAGCATGACATCGATGGCCAGGGCGTTGAGCGCCATGAGCGCCGCCATGAGGGCAATGAATTCAGGGCGCGAAAGCACCCGCGTGAAATGATCGGACATCAAAAGGACCTGGAATTGGGCCGCCGCGAAGTCATGGGCGCCGAAATATGGCCCCGACCATGAACCCGCATGGCGTCATTTGCAAGGCTTTATCGGCAAAAAACGATGGTTCCCGCCGATCGATTCAGGCCGGTTTGAGCGCGAAACTGGGGGCGCTGCGCTCGTTGATGGGCAGGTGAATGGCGGCCGAGCCCAGGCCCAGCAGGATGCCCAGATACCAGACCAGGCTATAGGATCCGGTCTGATCGTAGACATAGCCGCCCAGCCAGACGCCGACAAAGGAGCCGATCTGGTGGCTGAGAAAGGCGACGCCATAGAGCATGCCCATATAGCGCGCGCCGAAGAACAGGCTGACAAGGCCGGCGGTCAGCGGCACGGTGGACAGCCACAGCAGCCCCATCGAGGCGGCGAAGGCATAGGCGGTGATCTCGCTGACCGGGATAAGCAGGAACAGGCCGATGGAGATGGCGCGCAGGAAGTAGATGGTCGCCAGCAGCATCTGCTTGGGCAGGCGCCCGCCGAGATAGCCGGCCAGCAAAGAACCGACAATGTTGAACAGGCCGATCACCGCGATGGTCCAGCTGCCGACTTCCGGCGACAGGCCGCACTGCACCAGATAAGCGGGCATGTGGACGTTGATGAAGGCCAGGTGGAAGCCGCAGACGAAAAAGCCGATGACCAGCAGGCGATAGGATCCATGGCCCCAGGCCTTGGCCAGCGCCTCCATGAAGGGCAGGTCGGCATGGCCGGTGGTGTTCTCGGTGCGCCCGCGCAGGGCGTAGCTGAGCGGGATAATCAGCAGCAGGGCCATGCCCAGATAGAGCAGTGCCGACTGCCAGCCGAAGGCATTGATGAAGCCCTGGCTGATTGGCGCGAAAGCGAACTGGCCGAAGGATGAGGCGGCGGTGGCGACACCAAAGATCAGCGAACGCTTCTCGGCCGGCACGGAGCGGCCAAAGGCGGCCATGACCACCGAGAAGGAGCAGATCGCGATGCCGACGCCGGTGATGATGCCGGCGGTGATCGTCAGGAGCCCGGTATCGGGCGAAAAGGCCATGCCGAAGACGCCGAGCGCATAGATGGCGGCGCCTGCCGCGATGGTCCGACCGGTGCCCACGCGGTCGGCAAAGGCGCCGGCGAAGGGCTGGGCGATGCCCCAGGCCAGATTCTGGATGGCCATGGCCATGCCCCAGCCTTCGCGCGTCAGCCCCAGGTCGCCGGTCATCGGCAGGGTGAACAGGCCGAAGCTGGTGCGCACGCCATTGCCGATGGCTGCGATGATGCAGCCGGCAATGATCAGCACGAGCAGGGGAACCGCGGGGCGAAGGGCGGATGAAGTCATGGGTCGCATCCAGATGTGGACGTTCTATCTACGCCCGGGCTGGCATCACGCCTAGTGACAATACGGAATAGGCGGCATCAATCCGTGTGATGAGACAGCAAAAAGCCCGGCCGATCGACCGGGCTCCTGCAGGCATCTGCGGCGGGTAATCAGGCGGTCTGCTTGACCGCGATGCCGGCATTCTGCAGATGCGTCTGCAACTCGCCGGCCTGGAACATCTCGCGGACGATATCGGCGCCGCCGACAAATTCGCCCTTCACATAGAGCTGGGGAATGGTCGGCCAGTTGGTATAGGCCTTGATGCCGTCGCGCAGCTCAGCGCTTTCGAGCACATTGGCGCTGCCATATTCAACGCCGAGATAGCTCAGAATCTGGACGACCTGGCCGGAAAAGCCGCATTGCGGAAAGTCCGGCGAGCCCTTCATGAACAGGAAGACGTCGTTATTCTTCACCTTGTCGTCGATGAAGGCGTTGATATCGGTCATGGGTGAAACCTCTCGATGGCCGGGGTCAAGATCCGGTTGCTGTTGCCTCTAAATAGGACAGGACATGGGCGCTGTCGAGGTGTCAGGTCTGCACGAATGCTAGAGCCGCGCTGCAATCCATGGATGGTTGGTGCAGTCGCCCACCGTTTCGAAGAGCACCGCTTCCCAGCCATGCTTGCGCGCGCCGTCGATAACCTTCGGCGTGTCATCGAAGAATAGCGGCGGTTCGTCCTGGGGTCCGATGCGCTGCTCGATGAAATCGAAGAAACCACGCTCGGGCTTCCGGACGCCGGCGCGGGCGGAATAGAAAATGTCTTCGAACAGTTCGCCTAGGCCCATCGTCTGGTACAGCCAGAGCGCCCGCATGTGGTCCTGGTTGGTGGCGATGTAGAGCTTGAGGTCATCGCGCGCCTTGAGTTGGCGGATGATGTCGAGAAGGGGCTGGTTCAGCTCGCTGTCACGGCTCAGCCAGTAATTGACGAAGGCCATGGGCGAGCCTCGATAGCCCAAGGAGGGCAGGCGGCGGTCCAGCGCCTCAATCAGCGACATCTCGCCGACGACGACCTTCTTGATGAAAATGTCAAAGATGAACTCGTTGCGGAATCGCTCGCGATCGATGCCGAGGTCCTCCAGGAGTTGGGCGTCCCAGTGTCGCTGCAGTTCCGGGCGGGCGTGATATCCATGCACCAGCACGCCATCGACATCGAAGAAGACGGCGCGCGTCATGCGTCGCGGTCCCAGTCGGGCGTGCGCATGATCCGCCGGATACCCACGCCTGCATTGGGCGCGTCCTTGAAGCGCGGGATGATATGCAGATGGGTGTGGAAGACATGCTGGCCAGCCACAGCGCCGACATTCCAGCCCAGCGTGAAGCCATCGGGCAGCAGTTCAGCGAAATGCTGCTTGGCTTGGGCCAGGATATCGCCGAAGGCCAGCCACTCCTCCGGCAGCATTTCGAAGGGCGTTTCGCTATGGCGGCGCGGGATGATCATGCCGGCGATGGGGACCATCGGATCGATACTGCCAAGCGCATAGAAGTGTGCATTGTCAAAGAGCGGCGTGTCCACCAGCAGGTTGTTCTCGAGACAGAACCGGCAGCCATGCTCAGCGTCGCTCATGGCCTTGGCTTGGCCATTGCGCCAAGCCCGACAAGCACTTCGGGGGGAATGCTCAGTTCCTGAATCACGTCATTGTGCCGACGAAAGCCGACCAGTTCGCGCTGCACGAAATATTCCCAGACCACCTGACGGGCCGTTGCCAGGCGCTCGTCACGGCCAGGCGCAGGGTCTGCCAAGGCCGCGATGGCATTGACCACCTTGCGCTCGGCGGCGCCGAGGGACGAGGCCCGTTCGGCGAGGATTTCATGTTCGAGTGCTGCGGTGCCGGCCTCGGGCCGCACCATGCGGATCAGCTCGAGCGAGTCGCGCAGGGACATGATCGGACTAGTCCGGCACGTTGGTCTGCAGCGCCAGGGCATGCAGCGCGCCGCCCATGTCGCCCTGCAGTGCCGCATAGACGAGCTGGTGCTGCTGCACGCGTGACTTGCCGCGGAACTGCTCGGAAATCACCGTGGCGGCGTAGTGATCGCCGTCGCCGGCAAGGTCGCGGATTTCAATCTGGGCATCGGGCAGAGCAGCCTTGATCCGGCGTTCGATTTCGCTGGCATCCATGGCCATGGCTTTGCTCCTGCTAACAGGCCGGCAAGTGGCCGGCGACTCCCATGATATGGCATGGGGGTGCCGTGCCTTCAATACGAGCCGGCTATTGCAGCGTCGTTAGCGGCTGCGCGTCCTGGCGGGTCGAGAAATTGGCGATGATGAAATCGACCAGCGGCCGGACGGTTTCGGCCATCTCGGTGGCGTAGAAACAATCCAGCGAGTAGCCGTTGCCGGCATCCACCGTCTCGGTATGCACCACGGTAAGGGGCACGCCCTGGGGTGAGTCAGTGCTGTTGCCTTCATACAGCAGGGCTGTGCTGCTCTGATAGGCGGTCGTCGTCTTGTTGGTCAGCGCAAAGCCCGGGAAGGTCTCGGCCCAGCCCTGGCTGACGGCCTCATCGTCGAGCGCGGCAAGCGCGCCGTCCGCCGTCCAGGCGGTGTCCTCGACGGCCACCACGGTCAGCACGCATTGCAGCGGCGCGTCCGGATGATTGATGGTTACAGGGCCGCCGACTTCGCCGCTCACCGACATGGCCTCCGGGTGGATCAGCGTATATGGCTGATCGGGCAGGGGGGACCCGGTCATGGTCACGTTCTGGGCGAAGGCGGCCACTGGCGCGAGGCTGAGAGAGAGGGCCATCAGGCAGCCAAGCAGTGGTCGAAAATGCATCTTAGTCTCCAGAAAATGACGCCGCCCCTGGGTGTCAAAGCACTCCAAAGAGCGGCGATCATAAGGCAACGTCGATGATTAGGCGGCTTCGTCAGCCATGTAGTTGGGGAACCAGCCCTCATGGGCGGCCTTGAGTTCGGCCACCGGCAACGGGCGCGCGGCTCCGAGCACCAGATCGGTGCCGCCGGTCGTGCCGATCCAGGGCGCAAAAATGCCCAGGGCCTTGGCCTCGCGCCAGAGCGCAGCCAGGTCGTCGCCCTGCGGATCGAGATTGACGGTCATCAGGTAGCGGCCCTGATCCTCGCCGAAATATTGCAGGACCGGATCCTGGTCGGTGAGGTCGGTCACCGTGGCGCCGATACCCGAGGCTACGGCCATTTCCGCGAGGCCCACGGCCAGGCCACCATCGCTGAGGTCATGGCACGACGTGGCGACGCCGGAGCGGATCAGCTTGCGCACGAAATCGCCGGTGCGCTTTTCATGGGCAAGGTCCACATGCGGTGCCGGGCCGTCCTTGCGGCCGAACAGGTCGCGCAGATAGATCGACTGGCCCAGATGCGTGCCCCGGCTGGGCGGGGCGCCGATGAGCAGGATCACCTCGTTGGCGGCGGCAAAGCCGATGCGCGCCATCTGGTTCCAGTCGGGCAGCAGCCCCACGCCACCGATGGTGGGCGTGGGCAGGATGCCCTGGCCATTGGTCTCGTTGTAGAGCGACACATTGCCTGAAACGATCGGGAATTCCAGCGCCAGGCAGGCTTCGCCGATGCCCTTGATGGCATGGACCAGCTGGCCCATGATTTCGGGGCGTTCGGGGTTGCCGAAGTTGAGATTATCGGTTGCCGCCAGCGGTTCAGCGCCGGTCGCCGTCAGGTTGCGCCAGCACTCGGCCACGGCCTGCTTGCCGCCCTCATATGGGTCGGCCTCGCAATAGCGCGGCGTCACGTCAGAGGAGAAGGCGAGGCCCTTGGTGGCGTGGCCCTCGACGCGGATCACGCCGGCATCGCCACCGGGGCGCTGCAGGGAATTGCCCTGGATCAGCGTGTCATATTGCTCATAAACCCAGCGCCGCGACGCGGTCTGGTGTCCGCCCATCAGGGCGAGCAGGGCGTCGGCAACGTCCATCTGCGGCACGTCGCCGGCGGCCAGCGGCGCGGGGACCTTCGGCGCGGTCCACGGGCGGTCATATTCGGGGGCTTCGTCGCCCAGTTCCTTGATCGGCAGGTTGGCCACTTCATCGCCTTGCCACTTCACGCGGAAGCGCAGGTCGTCGGTGGTCACGCCGACTGTGGCGAAATCCAGTTCCCACTTCTCGAAGACGGCGCGGGCCTCGGCTTCCTTTTCGGGATGCAGCACCATGAGCATGCGCTCCTGGCTCTCGCTCAGCATCATCTCATAGGGCGTCATCTGCTCTTCGCGCACCGGCACCTTGTCGAGGTCGAGCTCGATGCCCAGGTCGCCCTTGGCGCCCATTTCGACGGCCGAACAGGTCAGGCCTGCGGCGCCCATGTCCTGGATGGCAATGACGGCACCGGTCGCCATCAGTTCGAGGCAGGCTTCGAGCAGCCGCTTTTCGGTGAAGGGGTCGCCGACCTGGACGGTCGGGCGCTTTTCCTCGATGTCGTCGCCGAATTCGGCGGAGGCCATGGTGGCGCCGCCGACGCCGTCGCGGCCGGTCTTGGCGCCCAGATAAACCACCGGAAGCCCGACGCCTTCGGCCTTGGAATAGAAAATCTTGTCGGTATCTGCCAGGCCGGCCGCGAAGGCATTGACCAGGATGTTGCCGTTATAGCGTTCGTCGAACTCGACTTCGCCACCCACGGTCGGCACGCCGAAGGCATTGCCATAGCCACCAATGCCGGCCACGACGCCGGAGACCAGGTGGCGGGTCTTTTCATGGTCGGGTGCGCCGAAGCGCAGCGCATTCATCGCGGCGACCGGGCGGGCACCCATGGTGAAGACGTCACGCAGAATCCCGCCCATGCCGGTGCCGGCACCCTGATAGGGCTCGATGAAGCTCGGATGGTTGTGCGATTCCATCTTGAAGACGATCGCCTGACCGTCGCCGATATCGACCACGCCGGCATTCTCGCCCGGGCCCTGGATGACGCGCGGACCCTTGGTCGGCAGCGTCTTGAGCCACTTCTTGGACGACTTGTACGAGCAATGCTCGTTCCACATCGCCGAGAAGATACCGAGCTCGGTATAGGTCGGCTCACGCCCGATCAGGTCTAGGATCTTCTGGTATTCGTCCGGCTTGAGGCCATGGTCGGCAACCAGTTCGGGGGTGATGCGGATGTCGTTGGGGATGGTCATCAGGCAGCGTTTCCGTAGGGAGGCTCAGGCAGATATTGCATGACCATCAGGCGGCCTGGCCCAGAAGGCCGGTGAACAGCGCGCGCCCGTCGTCGCCGCCATGGGCCGCTTCGATCAGGTTTTCCGGGTGGGGCATCAGGCCCAGCACGTTCTTCTGCTCGTTGAAGATGCCGGCTATGTCGTGCATGGAGCCGTTGGGATTGGTGCCTTCGGCATAGCGGAAGGCCACGCGGCCATCGCCTTCGAGGCGCTCCAGCGTGGCGCTGTCGGCAAAGTAGTTGCCATCATGATGGGCCACGGGGCAGCGGAAGATCTCGCCCTTAGTATAGCCGCGGGTGAAGTCGGTATCGGCATTGACCACCTCGAGCTTGACCTCGCGGCAGACGAATTTGAGGCTCTTGTTGCGCATCAGCGCGCCGGGCAGCAGGCCCGCTTCGATCAGGATCTGGAAGCCGTTGCAGACGCCCAGAACCTTGACGCCTCTGGCAGCCCGTTCGCGCACCTTGTCCATGATCGGGGAGCGCGCGGCGATGGCGCCGCAGCGCAGATAGTCGCCATAGGAGAAGCCGCCGGGAATGACGATCAGGTCGACATCGGGCACGTCGGCATCCTGATGCCAGACGATGGCCGGGGCGGTGCCGGAAACCTTGGTCAGCGCCGCGATCATGTCGCGGTCGCGATTGAGACCGGGGAAGACGATGACTGCGGATTTCATCGGCTGGTCCTCGCTATGGGGGGTGCGAGGCCCTTGTGATGAGTCTTGCGGGAAAAGGCAAGGGCCGGGAATGCATATCCCGGCCCTGCCTGGCCGAATGGCTACTCGGCGGGGCTTGCCGCAGTCGCACCGGGGTTGGGGCGCGAGCCTCGCGTGCCCGGCAGGTGGGCCCAGGCGGGACGCTCGAACAGGAACTTGCCGAAGCCGATGTGCTGGACGATCCAGTAGAGCACCAGCGGCGAGACGATGGCGACGGCCATGGTAACTAGGCTCAGCAGGGTTGGCTCCTCGAGGCCGAGCGCGATCAGCACCGTGCGGGCAATGCCCATGGGCAGCACGAAGGCGACATAGATGATAAGCGACTTCGACCCCATCCAGCGCAGCCAGTTCATCCAGGGCAGGCGGGTCAGCAGGGCCGCCGACACGCAGAGCGCTGCCGAACCGGCCAGGGCCAGCGCCAGATGCAGGCCGGGCAGGCCCGCATGGCCCATCACCGGGTGGATCGGGTGCATGGCAAAGCCGGGCGAGAAGACCAGCGCGCCATTGACCACGGCCCACATGGCCAGGCCGAGCAGGGCAATAGCGGCGTGCTCGGCAGCCCAGTAGGCCAGGCGGAACAGCTGCGGCGCCAGCACATAGCCGGCATAGAAGAACACGAAATACTCGGCGAACTGGTCGACCAGGTAGCTGCCGGTCTGGATGGGCGCCATCTGCAGGATGGCGGCCCCGCCGAATATGGCCCAGGCGGGAACGCGCAGGTCATGCAGCAGCTTGGTGGCGGCGCTGACTGCGGCCAGGAGGTAGATGAACCACAGCACGCCATAGGGCTGCACCACGGCCCAGGCGATCTGCTCCAGTGCGCCAACCGGGTTGGTGGCCAGCAGGCCGACCTTGAAGATGATGTGTATCAGCGCCCAGAGCGCGTAGAAGTAGAGATAGTGCACCACCCGGCGATCGGCATAGGCACGCCAGGGCCGGTCGATCACCTGCGACAGGAACAGGCCCGAAATCAGGAAGAATTCGGGCATGCGGAATGGGGTGGCAAAGGCGATGGCCCAGTGCAGGGCGCCGACCCCGCCGGTATCCTCCCCGACGCTCGAGGCGGCATACATCATCACGACGAGAAAGATGGACAGGCCCTTGGCCATGTCCACCCAGTCGAGACGCCCGGCATTGGCTGACATGTGAAACGCTCCCAGAAACTGGAGCCAATCTACAGCCGGGCCATCATCGCGCGGCTAACGCCTGCGTGAATGTGCCGGAGAAAATGGAGGATTGGTAAGCATTTGCCTAAGGCGCCATGCACAGTTGCGGCCGGGGGCCGCGCTGTAGCACCCGCGGAGCGGGCAGCGCCGTAGACGCCCGGAAGGGCTGCCTAGACCGGAACGGACGCATAGGCCGCAAACAGCAGGCCCATGGTGGCAACGAACATGACCGAAAGCGAGATGGTTTTGAGCATGGCAGTATGGTCCTGCGCCACAAGACGGCGCGACTGGTGTTATCGCCCGAAGGCGTTAATTTGTGATTTCGACCGAGTAGTTTTCGATCACGGTATTGGCCAGCAGCTTTTCACACATGCTGTTGAGTTCGGAACGCGCGCTTGCCTCGTCGGTTCCGTCCAGGACCAGGTCAAAGACCTTCCCCTGTCGCACAGATGCAACACCACCAAAGCCCAGGCTCTTGAGCGAGCCTTCGATCGCCTGACCCTGGGGGTCGAGGACGCCGGCCTTGAGGGTGACGGTGACGCGCGCTTTCATGGCAATACCCTACGACGACTTACTGGACGAGGCGCGGACCGGTGGTCAGCGCATTGTCGGTTTCAACCAGGATGCCCAGGCGCTGGGCGACTTCGCGATAGTTCTCGATCAGGCCGCCAAGGTTCTCGCGGAAGCGGTCCTTGTCCATCTTGTTGCGGGTCTTGATGTCCCACAGGCGGCAGCTGTCGGGGCTGATCTCGTCGGCCAGCACGATGCGCATGAGGTCGCCCTCATAGAGGCGCCCGCATTCGATCTTGAAGTCCACCAGCTGGATGCCGACACCCATGAACAGGCCGGTCAGGAAGTCGTTGACGCGGATGGCCAGGCTCATGATGTCGTCGAGTTCGGCAGGAGTGGCCCAGCCGAAGGCAGTGATGTGCTCTTCGCTGACCATGGGGTCATGCAAAGCATCGTCCTTGTAGCAGAATTCGATGATCGAGCGGGGCAGTTGGGTGCCGGGCTCGAGGCCCAGGCGCTTGACCAGCGAACCAGCGGCATAGTTGCGCACGATGATCTCGAGCGGGATGATCTCGACTTCCTTGATCAGCTGCTCGCGCATGTTGAGCCGCTTGATGAAGTGAGTCGGAATGCCCAGGCCGTTCAGCTTGGTGAAGACGAATTCCGAGATCCGGTTGTTCAGCACACCCTTGCCATCGATGATCTCGTGGCGCGCGCCGTCACCGGCGGTGGTGTCATCCTTGAAATACTGAACCAGAGTGCCCGGCTCAGGACCCTCAAACAGGATCTTGGCCTTGCCCTCGTAGATTTTGCGTCGGCGGTTCATGGGGAATCCGGACCGTTGGAAGGAGGGAGAATTTGGCCGCTTCATGCGCTAGAATCCTGCAAAAATGCAAGCTCTTTCGCAGCGCGGTGCCAGATGGCGGGCCGCCGGGCCGTGCATAAGGTCGCATCACGGCGCCAGCCGTTGATTTGAATTGCCGAACCGCCTATGTCGATTGGCAAGCGCCGGAGAGGCGGCAGGACACAACGCCAAGCGGGAGATTTGCATGAGCCAGTTCGAGGATCGGCAGAAGGGCCAGGAGGCCAAGTATGCCTTCGACGCCGAAAAGAAGTTCAAGGCGGAAGCGCGCCGTAACAAGCTGGTCGGTATCTGGGCCGCTGAGCTGATGAGCCTGACCGGGGACGAAGCCAAGGCCTATGCCGCCGAAGTGGTCGCCGCCGATTTCGAGGAAGCCGGCGATGCGGACGTGTTCCGCAAGGTTTCGGCTGATCTCAAGGCCAAGGGCCTCAACATCGGCGACGACGTGATTCGCCAGAAGATGGACCAGCTCGTGCTGGTCGCCAACGAGCAGATCGCCGCCGAGGGCTGATCGCTCTCCCATTTCGACAGTTGCAGAGGAGCTGGCCCTGGCCGGCTCCTTTTTTGTTTCCCGTCAGTCGATCCGCAGAGCCATTCCGATCGAGGCGGGCATGACCGGCTCGAAGCCATATTTGGCATACAGAAACTGGGCGTCGCCATCGGCGATCAGGCTGACATAGGCGCTGGCCGGGGCATGGGCGCGCAAATGGTCGACCAGCGCTGCGACGATGGTCTTGCCCAGACCCTGGCCCTGATGCGCCGGCTCCACGGCAATATCGACGATCTGGAAGGCAGTGCCGCCATCGCCGATCACCCGCCCCATGCCGACAGTGTCGTCGCCATGCCGGATGGTGACGGCAAACCAGGTATTGGGCAGGCCCGCCTCGGCTGCCGCCTGGCTCTTTGCACTCAGGCCGGAAACGAGGCGCAGCCGGCGATAATCCTCGACGCTCGGGGTGCCGACAACCAGCGCGTAGTCGCTCATTTGAGCCGCTGCATCAGCCGCGTGAACATCAGGAGGCCCTCCGGCCAGGGCCCGTGACCTGAGGCGACGTTGATGTGGCCGGCTTCGCCCGCCTGATGGAAATCCGACCCCCAGCAGGTGGCGAATTCCACGGCGCGGTCGATGCTGCAGAGGGGATCATTGGTCGAGGCGACCAGGATCGAGGGAAAGGGCAGGGGGTCGCGCGGGATCGGGCGGAAGCCAAATGCCTCCTCGGGCGCATCGGCGCTCAGCTCGATATCGGGCGGGGAGACAAGGAATGCGCCCCGCACATTGTCCGGCAGTTGCGGCCCGGCATGCGCCACGGCGATGACCGAAAGCGAATGGGCGACCAGCACGACGGGCCGGGTGGTGAGCCGCGCGGCCTGGTCGATGGTGGCGACCCAGTCGTCGAGATCGGGTTCGTGCCAGTCAGCCTGCTCGACAATGGCGGCATTGCTCATGCGTTCGGCCCAGCGGGTCTGCCAGTGGCCGGGGCCGGAACTGCCCAGGCCGGGCAGGATCAGGATGTCGCATTCGGCCAGCTTCATGTGCGGTGCGTCCTGTCGCGATAGAATGCGGCACTGGTCTGGGTGAGCCCTATGGCCTTGTAGAAGCCCTCTGCCCCCGGCAGGGCCAGGAGGGCAATGGTGCAGCCCGGGCCGAGGATTTCCGTCGCCTTGTCCATCAGGATCCGCCCGATGCCCTGACCCTGGCTGTTCTCGACCACCGCCATGTCGGCGCAGTAGCAGATCCAGTTCCAGTCGGTCATGCCGCGGAACAGGCCCACCAGCCGGCCGCTGTCGTCGCGCGCGGTGACGACGAGGTTGGAATTGTCCAGCATGGCCTGCACCCGCTCGGTATTGCCGAGTGGGCGGGTCGGGCCGAGCGCCGACTGGCCGACGCAGGCGACATATTCCTCAGCGGTCAGGCCGGTTTCCTGGGCGCAGATAATGCTCATCACGCCTCGCCAAACACGCGCTTGAAGATCGTGTCGACATGCTTGAGGTGATAGGCATCATCAAACATGGCGTCGATTTGTGTATCGCTCAGAGTCACTTCCGGGTCGGCCTTGAGGTTGGCTGCGAACTGGCCGGCGCGGTCGCCCTGCATGGCCCAGACCTTCATGGCATTGCGCTGCACGGCGGCGTAGCTGTCCTCACGGCTGTAGCCGGCCTGGGTCAGCGCCAGCAGCATGCGCTGGCTATTGTGCAGCCCGCCGAGCAGGTCGAGATTCTTCCGCATGTTCTCGGGGTAGACCACCAGCTTGTCGATGACGCCGGTGAGGCGGGCCAGGGCGAAGTCCAGCGTCACCGTGGCGTCGGGGCCGATCATGCGCTCGACCGAGGAGTGCGAAATGTCGCGCTCGTGCCAGAGGGCGACGTTTTCCAGCGCCGGGGTCACCATGCCGCGCACGAGACGCGCGAGGCCGGTGAGGTTTTCGGTAAGCACCGGATTGCGCTTGTGCGGCATGGCTGAGGAGCCCTTCTGGCCGGGGGAGAAGAACTCCTCGGCTTCGAGCACTTCGGTGCGCTGCAGGTGGCGGATTTCGACGGCCACGCGCTCAATGGAACTGGCGACGACGCCGAGCGTGGCAAAGAACATGGCGTGGCGATCGCGCGGAATCACCTGGGTCGAGACCGGCTCGATGGCCAGGCCCAGCTTTTCGGCGACATATTCCTCCACCTGCGGATCGATATTGGCGAAGCTGCCGATGGCGCCGGAAATGGCGCAGGTGGCGATCTCGGCCCGTGCCGCGACGAGGCGCGCCCGGTTGCGCGTGAACTCGGCATAGGCCTCGGCCAGCTTGACGCCAAAGGTCGTCGGCTCGGCATGGATGCCGTGGCTGCGGCCGATGGTGATGGTGTTCTTGTGCTCGAAGGCCCGGCGCTTGAGCGCGGCAAGCAGGGCATCGCAATCGGCGATCAGGAGATCCGCGGCCCGCGCCATCTGAACCGAGAGCGTGGTGTCGAGAATGTCCGAAGAGGTCATGCCCTGGTGCACGAAGCGGGCATCGGGGCCGACGATTTCGCTGAGGTGAGTCAGGAAGGCGATGACGTCATGCTTGGTGGTGCGCTCGATCTCGTCGATCCGCGCAACGTCGAAGCCATAGTCGCCGGTAGCGGCCTTGCGGGCATTCATCACGTCCCAGATGTTCTGGGCACTTTCCCTGGGCACCACGCCCAATTCGGCGAGCTTGGTGGTGGCATGCGCCTCGATCTCGAACCAGATGGCAAAGCGGGTCTCGGCCGACCAGATGGAAACCATTTCGGGGCGAGAGTAACGCGGAATCATGGGCTTGGGCTTTCGGGTTCAGAGATCGATTCAGGCAAGACGGGTGGTCGCGGCCTGCCTTATGGCGGCGATGCGCGGCTGGTAGGTGGCAGCGTCGTTGCCGCCATAGACGGAGGATCCGGCCACGAACACATTGGCGCCGGCATCGGCCACGGACCGGGCATTGTCGGCGCTGATGCCGCCATCGACCTCGAGGTCGATGTCACGATTGCCGATCAGCGCGCGCGCCTGGCGGATCTTGTTGAGCGATTCCGGGATGAAGCTCTGGCCGCCAAAGCCGGGATTGACCGACATGACCAGCAGCAGGTCGATATCGTCGATGACATGCTCCAGCGCCGAAACGGGCGTCGCCGGATTGATGGCCACACCGGCCTTCTTGCCCTCGGCCTTGATGGCCTGCAGCGTGCGATGCAGGTGCGGGCCGGCCTCGGCATGCACGGTGATGATGTCGGCGCCGGCGCGGGCAAAGGCGGCCACATAGGGATCGACCGGCGCGATCATCAGATGCACGTCGAAGGGCAGGGCGGTGAACTTGCGCACCGAGGCCATGACCAGCGGCCCGAAGCTGATATTGGGTACGAAATGGCCGTCCATGACATCGACATGGATATAGTCGGCGCCAGCCTCCGCGATGGCGGTGATCTCCTCGCCGAGCCGCGAAAAATCGGCCGACAGGATGGACGGAGCGATGCGGATCGGACGTGCAGTCATGACGGCGGCACCTCAGCCGGGAGGGGATGAGGCTGCTATAGGGCGGGAAAGGGGGAGAGGGCAAGGGCGGAGGCGGGCAGTGCCGGCCCACTTGCGTATGGGCGACGCCCTCACATGCGCGCGATGCGACACCGGGGTGCATTGCTTTGCCGGGCGGAGGCGCTAGAAACAGGCGCGCAACTGGAGCGTCGTCCACGTGGAATTCTCTTTGCCTTTGGTGTTTGGCGCGGGGGTGCTGAGCTTTCTCTCGCCCTGCGTGCTGCCCCTGGTGCCGCCCTATCTCACCTATATGAGCGGGGCGAGCTTCGACCAGTTGCGGGCCGACGACAAAGGCGCGGCGGCGCTGCAGCGGCGCGTGGCCTTCACCTCGCTGTTCTTCATCCTCGGCTTTTCGGTGGTCTTCGTCACCCTGGGGGCCACGGCGACGGCCTTCGGCCAGACTTTCCGCCAGGCTCTGCCCATCCTCACGCCGGTCGCCGGCGTGCTGATCATCGCCATGGGCCTCCATTTCATCGGCGTCTATCGCATCGGCCTGCTCGACCGGCAGATGCGCCATAACGGGCCGGGCGTCGCCAGTGGCCCGCTGGGCGGGTTCCTGCTCGGGCTGGCCTTTGCCATTGGCTGGACGCCCTGTATCGGGCCGGTGCTGGCGGCGGTGCTGTCGGTGGCGGCGAGCCGCGATACGGCCTGGGAGGGCGCGGGCCTGCTCGGGCTCTATTCGCTGGGGCTGGGCGTGCCGTTCTTCCTGGCTGGCATTGCCATCGGGCCGTTCCTGGCCTTCTTCCAGGGCTTCAAGAAGCATCTGCATACGGTCGAGCGGGTCATGGGCGTGCTGCTGGTGATTACCGGCGTGCTGTTCCTCACCGGCAATTTCACCCGCCTGTCCTACTGGTTCCTCGAGACCTTCCCGGTACTGGCCAATTTCGGCTGACCGGGTCAGTCCCTCAGAGCAGCTTGAGGCCGCGCAGCGAGGCGTGGCCGGATTTGCCGATGATGATGTGGTCGTGCAGCGTGATGCCCAGCGGCTTGGCGATATCGGAGATTTCCCGCGTCATGCGCACATCGGCCGATGAGGGCGAGGGATCACCCGAGGGGTGGTTGTGCACCAGGATCAGCGCGGTGGCGGAATGCTCGAGCGCCCGCTTGATGACTTCGCGCGGATAGACCGGGGTGTGGTCGACGGTCCCGGTCTGCTGCACCTCGTCGGCGATCAGCCGGTTCTTCTTGTCGAGAAACAGGATGCGGAATTGTTCGATGGATTCATAGGCCATCTGGCTGCGGCAATAGTCGATGAGCTGGCTCCAGGACGACAGGATCGGCTTGTCGCTGTCGATACGGTCACGCCCGAAGCGGGCCGCCACGGCCTGGATGACCTTGATATGGGCCACCGAGGTGGCCCCCAGGCCATCGACCTTTTCCAGCCGTGCCTGGCTGGCATTGAACACGCCGGAAAACGAGCCGAATTCGCGCAGCAGCGTCTTGGCCAGGGCCTTGGTATCGCGGCGGGGAATGGCCAGCTGCAGCGCCAGCTCCAGCAATTCGTAATCCTCCAGTGCATCGCCGCCCACCTTGAGGAAGCGTTCGCGCACGCGCTGGCGGTGGCCGGCATGGTCATCGGCTTCCGAACGCATGGCCGGAATGGCGGCCTCGGCGAGTTCGTCGGGCCGCTCCGCCATCACGCCGCTTTCGCTGCCATGGGGTTGAACAGGCCTGCAGGAGAGAGCGTGAAGATCTCACAGCCCGTCTCGGTGATGCCGATCGAGTGCTCGCACTGGCTCGACAGCGTGCGGTCCCGCGTCACCGCGGTCCAGCCATCGGAGAGTATCTTCACGTGCGGCCGGCCCAGGTTGATCATCGGCTCGATGGTGAAGATCATGCCCGGCTTGAGCGGTACGCCCATGCCCGGGGTTCCGAAATGCATGATATTGGGCTCGTCGTGGAACAGGCGCCCCAGGCCGTGCCCAACGAAATCGCGCACCACGCTCATGCGCTCGCCCTCGGCGACAGCCTGGATGGCGGCGCCGATATCGCCGGTGGTCTGGCCGGGCCTGGCCATGGCTATGCCGGCCTCGAGCCCGGCATAGGTGACCTCGATCAGCCGCTCCGCCTTGCGGGAGATTTCGCCCACCGGATACATGCGGCTGGAATCGCCATGCCAGCCATCGACGACCAGCGTCAGGTCGATATTGACGATATCGCCCTCGCGCAGCGGCCGCTCGTCGGGAATGCCGTGGCAGACCACATGATTGATCGAGGTGCAGAGCGAGTGGCGATAGCCCTTGTAGAAGATGGTGGCCGGCACCGCGCCATTGTCGCGGGCAAATTCATAGGCGATCTGGTCGATCTTGGCGGTCGGCACGCCCGGCTCGACGAAGTCGGTCAGGATATCCAGCGCCTGCGCCGTCAGCGCACCCGCCTTGCGCATGCCGGCAAAGCCCTCTGGGCCATGCAGCGGGATGACGCCCGGCGTGCGGCGGGCTTTGGCTGGGGCGTCAACGAAGGTGATCATGCAGGACTCCGGGGAATTGCGATTAAATTAGTCGCTTGCCCGTCCGATTGGAAGGGCAGCACGCTCGCTTGACGCCGATATCGCGCAGGGGCATTGCTGGCACACAGCACGCCCAAGGAATTCTCTCATGTCCGCAGATTCTATTACGGCCGGTCTCCTGGTGATCGGCGACGAAATCCTTTCGGGCCGCACCAAGGACGTCAATATCGGCGCCACCGCCGATTTCTGCACGGATCTGGGCATCGAGCTCAAGGAAGTGCGGGTGGTGAGCGACGAGACCGACGAGATCGTCGACGCCGTCAACGCCCTGCGCGCCCGCTATACCTATGTCTTCACCACCGGCGGCATCGGCCCGACGCATGACGACATCACCGCCGATGCGGTGGCCAAGGCCTTTGGCGTCGCCCTGCCGATCAATGCGCAGGCCCGCGAAATGCTCGAAAGCCGCTGGAAGCAGACCGGCACCGAGGTCAACGAGGCCCGGCTGCGCATGGCGCGCATCCCCGAAGGCGCCGATCTCATCGTCAATTCGGTCAGCGCCGCGCCCGGCTTCCGCATCGGCAATGTGCATGTCATGGCCGGCGTGCCGGTGATCATGCGCGCCATGCTCGAAGCCCTGGCCCCTACGCTCAAGGGCGGCAAGAAGGTCATGTCGGTCACCGTCAAGGCGGCGGTGGGCGAGGGCACCGTCGGCGGCCCGCTGGGTGCGCTGCAGGAGCAGTATCCCGACGTCAAGATGGGGTCCTATCCGCAGATGGGGCAGGACCGGGTGATGACCGAACTGGTCCTGCGCTCCTCCGACGCCGCCCGCCTCGAGGAAGCCGCCGCCAAGGTGCGCGCCATGGTCGCCGAGGCCCATGCCAAGGCGGGCATCGAAGCGCCCGAGGCTTATTGAGGCGCCGAAGATTTTCAGTCGACACCCTCCCCCTTGCGGGAGGGATCAAGGGAGGGGGATGTTTAGCCCAAATATCCGGGCCAACCGCCACCCCCCCCAGCCTCCCCCGTCAAGGGGGAGGTGCCGCCCGGTGCGTGGTCGACGCGCCTCCCCACCCACCGCACTTCACCCTCGGACTTGACCCGAGGGCACTGTACTTAACCAACGTTCCGCAAGTGCAGAGCCCTCGGGTCGAGCCCGAGGGTGACGATCTGTGCTGGAAACCAGAACCGAACCTATCTCGGCCGCAAGGCATCAGACGCACTTGCTGGGCATAATCGCGCTTGGCGATTGGCGCAGCCGCCCGGTTTTGCTAAGCACACTGCCTTATTCACCCGGACGGTGCCGCGCCGGTGCAGGAGAAATGATTTGAGCAACCCCAACCAGAAGTCGTTTCCCGTCACCTGGGACCAGTTCCACCGCGACAGCCGCGCGCTGGCCTGGCGGCTGGCCGGCATGGGCACGTTCGACGCGGTGGTCGCCATTGCCCGCGGCGGCCTCGTCCCCGCCGCCATCGTGGCACGCGAGCTCAATATCCGCACGGTCGAGACCGTTGCCGTCAAAAGCTACGACCACCAGAACCAGGGCGGCATCCAGGTGCTCAAGCCCATCAGCCAGCCCATCCTCGATATCGCCAGGAATGGCGGCAAGGTGCTGATCGTCGACGACCTCGTCGATACCGGCTCCACAGCCCGCGTGGTCCGCGAAATGCTCCCCGGCGCGCATTTTGCCACCGTCTACGCCAAGCCCAAGGGCCGCGACCTGGTCGATACCTTCATCACCGAAGTCAGCCAGGACACGTGGATCTTCTTCCCGTGGGATCTGGACGTGGCCTATGTGGCGCCGATCAGCGGCGGGACGGACTGAGGGGGGCTGGGAGCAGGCTCCGTTTCGCCTGCAAGGCGGTATTGGGGTGGTTTTCAGACCGGCCGGTTCTGGCGTGAGCGAGCGGAATGCAGACCTTCTGACCGGTGAGACTAAGGTCTCGGATGGTTGCACCAAAAGCGATCAGTTGAAGGTTCGGCACGGTCGATCTTGCGGGTACGCCGCGCTGATCACGGCCCCTTGGCCCAGGGAGCCCGCAGCTTCACCAAGCCGACGTGACGTTCTACTCAGATCAGCTGTACAAGCAGACCTGAACCAGTCGGGAAATACTTGATTGGTTGCTGGACGCGGCGGATGACCCAAAAAGCCTCCGCTCCTACGCGGCAGCGCATCGCGCCGCCTCCTTGCGGCGGACGCTATTCCGCGTTGGGCGCGAAGGCGGCCAAATGTCGAACGGGCGCCCGTGTGTGGGGATCGGCCGATCCCGCTGTGTGTCTGGCATCTGCTTCGATCACTACCTCGGCATATATTCCGACCTCGCTTGCGATCTGGGCCAGCAGCATCGCCGCCAGCGCCGCCTCGCAATGCGTGGTGTAAGGACCATGCGATTTGGTCTCATGGAGCACCTGCCAGCCACACGCCAACGGGGTGACGAGAAACCTGCCACGGACCATCGCGACCCCCTAGCCGCCGGCGATCGCGAGCGGAACGGCGCCCACCTCGCGCATTGGCATGCGGTCCGGCGGGGTCTCGCGACGCAGTTCCAAAGCGTCCCACACCTGGATCAAGGCGTGGCGCAGGGTAGCTACCATGGCATCATCGTGCAGCGGCGAAGGGGTTATGCGAAGCCGCTCGGCGCCCTTGGGGACCGTTGGGTAGTTGATCGGTTGAATATAGATGCCATGCCTTTCGAGCAGCATATCGCTCGCGGTCTTGCAACGCCGTGCATCGCCCACCATCAGTGGTACAATATGGGTGCTGGTAGGCATCACCGGGAGCCCTGCATCGATAAGGGCACTTTTGGTCAGTTGCGCTTGTCGCTGATGTTGCGTCCGCTCCACCGTGGACACTTTCAGATGCTCGATCGCGGTGCGTGCCGCAGCACACAGCGCGGGCGGCAGGGCGGTGGTGAAAATGAACTCGGGCGCATACGAGCGCACCGCATCGATGAGGGCGCTATTGCCCGTAATGTAGCCGCCCATGACGCCAAAGCCCTTGGCAAGGGTGCCCTCCACGATGTCGATGCGTTCCATCTGCCCATCGCGCTCGGCGATGCCGGCGCCGCGAGGGCCGTACATTCCGACGGCGTGGACTTCATCGATATAGGTGAGGGCGCCGAATTCTTTCGCCAGATCGCAAATGGCCGCAATCGGCGCCACGTCGCCATCCATCGAGTAGACAGACTCAAAGCAGATGAGCTTGGGGCGGCCAGAGTCTGCCCGCTGCAGAAGCTCACGCAGGTGCCCAAGGTCGTTGTGCCGAAAAATCTGCTTCTGTGCGCCCGATTGGCGCACGCCCTGTATCATCGAGGCATGATTGAGCTGATCGGAAAAAATGACACAGCCAGGCAGGAGCCGCGCAATGGTCGAAATGGCTGCCTCATTGGAGACAAAGCCTGAGGTGAATACCAGCGCGGCTTCCTTGCGGTGCAAGTCGGCAAGCGAGCGCTCCAGCTCGACCAGCGGACGATTGGTCCCCGAAATATTGCGGGTGCCACCGGCGCCAACGCCTAGGCGCCCAGCCGCTTCCTGCATGGCCGAGATGACCTTCTCGTTCTGGCCCATTCCCAGATAGTCGTTGGAGCACCAGATGGTGATCTCCCGCGCATTGTCGGCGGCGTCCCGATAGATGGCGCGCGGAAAGCGCCCGGCAATGCGTTCCAGATCGGCAAAGACCCGGTACCGCTTTTCTTGCCGGAGTGTGTCGACGGCGTCTTGGAAAATTGCTCGATAATCCACTTGCCCCTCCCCTGACCCCGAGATGTCCCCCACGGATTCAACTCGGCAAATCAAACTAACTGGGGGCGCCAAGCAGGGGTATCGACCAAGGTCCACCGAATGTGGTGCCCATAGTCCATTGCCGGCCTGGACAGACTGCCGAATGCCCAACTGCGGCTTGCGCTCAGCTGCCTCCAGCTCGAACGGTTGAATGGCAGCTTTCAGGAGTTTGCACTCAGGGAATGAACGGCAGAAATGGGGTCGAAAGCGAACATTTCCGCTTCCCATCAAAAAATTATCCCCGCCCCAAAACCTCCCGCATACTGTGCCCATCCCCGCCATTCACGCGGTGCCGACGAAGCATCGGGCGGGGAGACTGGCTGCATGGGGTCGCCCAGGCCGATGCGTGTATGCTGACCACCGGCCGGGCGGCGGGTGAGGGGGTGGGAGCCGACGACCGATGGCTCAGCCGCCGGAATCTGCACCGCCCAACCCGAAAGGGCGGCCGCTCGATGCGTGCGCAGGAATACCAGCTCGTGTGAAGCGGCTTTCGCCTCTTCAAACTAAACAATTTGGCGGCGCAAGCCGTCGGGGCGAAAGCCGCTTCATACCGTGAAACCGCGACGCCTTAGGGCCGGGCGGCGCGTTCTGCTGTCCGGAGCGGCAGCACCAGACTTGCCAATCGCCGCCCATGGGACCAAGCTTGGCTCCAGCCGCGCCGCCCTGGGCGTAGCGGGCATGAGGAGGCTGGCGAGAATGGAGCACGCGATGAGCGCTAACGATGAGCAGGACAAAGCGGCCCCGTCGGGTCTGATCGGCCGTCGGTCTTTCCTTGCCGGCTCACTCGGCCTTGGCGCCATGGCGCTGGCCGGCTGCAGCTCCCTGGGGCCCGGCATGAGCATGGCCGAAGCCGAACGCGTCTATGGCCCGCTCCCCGACGAGCGCTTCCCGGTGCCCGCCGTCAATGTCAACAAGCTCAATCCCAAATATATGCGCCGCACCGTGCGCTATGACAGCAAGGAAGTGGCCGGCACGATCATCGTCGATCCGCGCAACTACTATGTCTATCGCATCGAGGGCGACGGCATGGCCACGCGCTATGGCGCCAATGTCGGCCGGGCCGGGTTCTTGTGGAACGGCGACGCCTATATTGGCCGCAAGGCCGAATGGCCGGTCTGGACCCCACCCCGCGAGATGATCCAGCGCCAGCCGGAGGTGGCCCAATATGCCGGCGGCATGCCCCCCGGCCTCGGCAATCCCCTCGGCGCTCGCACGCTCTATCTCTACCAGAACGGGGTCTACACGCTTTACACGCTCTACAGCACGATCATGCCCGAGACCATCGGCAAGGGCGTCACCAGCGGCTGCGTGGGCCTGCTCACCCAGGACATGATGGACCTCTATGACAAGACGCCGGTGAATACCAAGGTGGTGGTGTTGAAGGCGTAGTTACCAGGGCAGGGGCACGCCGCTGTGGTCGAGCAGCAGGCCCGTATCGGCCGGCCCAAGCCCGTCGACGACCCGGAGCAGACGCTCTGCGGCAAAGCCCGGCGCGACAGGCTCGTGACCGGAGGACCGGAACGGCGCCGACAGCCCGGTTGCCACCGTGCCGGGATGCAGCGTGACGCAGATCGCCTCGGGCCGCGTCCGGCGCAGCTCGATGGCGGCCGTATGCATGAGCTGGTTGAGCGCGGCCTTGGCGGCGCGATAGCCATACCAGCCGCCCAGCTGGTTATCGCCGATGCTGCCGACCTTGGCCGAAACCGCGGCAAACACCGCCTTGCCCTCGCGCGGCAGCAAAGGCAGGAAGTGCTTGGCCACCAGCATCGGCCCCGTCGCATTGATGGCAAGGCTGCGGGCCAGCTGCTGCGGATCAAGCTGGCGCCAGCTTTTTTCGGGCTGCATCGCCCCGTCATGCAGAAGACCCGTCGCCACGATGACCAGCCTGAGCGGAAGCCCCAGGGCCGCGACCGAACCCGAAGCCCGGGCGATGGAGGCTTCGTCGGTCAAATCGAAGCCATCCGCACTGCGCGACAGGCCGACAACCGTGTCGAAGCCAGCAGACTGGGACAGCGCCTGGTGCAGCGCAGCGCCAATGCCCCCGCTGGCGCCAATGACGACGGCAAGGCCGGCAGGGGGAAATGTAGCGAGATCGTATGCCATGAGAGCCTCCGCAGAGGATACGCGGGGCGTCGGACGGCGGTTCACAAATCCGGCTTTACCGGTTGCAGCCTACAGCGCAGGCGCAACAAGTTCGACGGCGTGCAGGAATCCTGCGCCACCAATCATGGCGCTGTGCTGGGTGGCCTGGATTTTACGCCGCCAATCGCGTGCGACGATGGAGATCTCGCGAACCTTGCTGTCGCCGATCAGGCCCTTGGTCGCCTTCTTCACTGCTGCGCAGCTCTGCTGGACGAAGGCAGACATGCGGGTCTGCCAACCCCGCGGTCCCACCAGGACTGTTCCCATGGCTATCTCGTCATTCCACAGGCCCTGGATGACATGTCCGTCCACAGTGGTTGCGGAATCCATCTCGCTGCATTCGCCGCCGCGGTAGAAGGCCTCGATGACGAAATATTCCAGCACCAGTCCGGGCGTGTATTTGCGGTAGGCCTCGTCATAGGCACATTTGGGCGTGAACATGGTGTCGCCAGCCTGCAGGTTGATGGAAATGGCGATGGGTTTGCCATTGAGCACCAGGCTGTCGACGGATGTCCGGGCGGCTCCGTCGCCGCAGAAGGCCCGCCGGGCGAATTCGGCATGGGCGGCATCGGCCAGGAACGACGTGCCGGCCTGGCCCTTCCAGCCGCCATGCTCTATCGCCAGGAAATCCTCGATACGCTCCGCAACGGCTTCCGGGGTTCCCTGCCGCTCGAACCGCAATTCCCCCAGTTCCCCCAGCCTGCGGATATTCCGGCGAATATCCTTGGTTCGGCTCCTCGACATCACAGACTCGAGGTGCGTTTCGAACCCTCCGGTCAGCCGGGTCAGGCGCGCGCGTGCATAGGGGTCGAACGGGATCAGCTCAGCGGCGCTCGATCCATCAAGGCTTTCGACATGGCGCAGGAAGCTACTGGACAGACCGATATTGCGGAACGTCCATCGGCGCGGGATTGCCCCCGTCTCAATGGCGTCGAGCCAGGCCGCGACAACGCCCCTGGCATGGTCGCGATGCACCAATGGCTGGCTGCTGAACTGATAGAGATTGCCGGCAGCAGTTGCCAGTTGCAGCGGCCAGCGCTTCAGCCGGAACGGAAATAGCCCGACCAGCTGGCCATTCTCGCGGACTGCCACTGCGCTGATATTGGCATTGGTGTCGATGGTGCCCAGCCCGGCGAGCATATAGGTGCGGGCATAGAAGGGATTGTCGTCGAGCGCCTGGGCCGACAGTTCATCCCACTGCCTGGCTTCAAGATTGCGCAGTCCGTTCGTGTCCAGCAGCTCGATGGCGTATGAACGGGTCATGTCGGCAATTCCTTTGCTTTAAAAAGGTGCGTGCCCATTGCCGGCAAAATAATGCCGAGGCTGCGGTAGGCAAAAAAGGCAAGAAGCAATCCGCGGGCGGACAGGCCCAGAACGGTCGCTATGGCTGCGCCCATCGGTCCGAACAGGGGCACCATGACGATGGCCACGCAGACATTCACGGCAAGCGCGAGTGCAAAGCTTATCGAGCAGAGTCGTTCTTTGCCCAGCATGTTCAACACGTCCTCGCCCGGGCCAAGAAGGCACGCAACAACAATGCCGAGGCAGAGCACGGGAACAAGTTGGCGGGCCTGGTCGAAGTCGCTGCCGAACAGAGCAAGGAGCGGTCCGGCAAGCAGGGACAAAGCCAAGGCAGCCAGACCGGTCAGGATGGTCGCCAGGAGAGCGGATCTGCCGATCATCGCCTGCAACTCGGGACGGCGACCGGACGCGCCGAGGGCCGCATATTTCTGCGCCGTTGCGGCGCTGACGCCATAGGGTACATAGGCCAATACTTGTGCAAGACGAGACGCTGCGAAGTAGAGTGCTACCTGTTCAGGAGGTACCATCAGCCCAAGGATGATCACGTCGACATTAAAAAACAGTACTTCGGCCAGATCTACAACGGCCAGTGGCACGGCGGTGCGGAGCCATTCACCGAGCTTGAAGCAGGGCACAGTATTGCCAATGACCGCTTTGAGGTGAGGGCGCAGGAGAATGTATTGTATGACGATGCTGGCGATCAGCCCCGCAATTGCCAGGGCCATCACCGTAAGGGCCGTCGCTGGCTGTCCCGCCATCAGCAAGGCGAGCAGCCCCAGCACAATCGCCAGATGTCGAAGCAGGTAAGCCGGCGCAATCCCCGAGACGGGACGATCGAGACCCCGGGCAACGGCCTCAAGAAAGTCCTGGAACGCGAGCAACGGGACGGCAAGCAGGGTCACGATGGCAAGCGGGACGAGCTCGGCATGCAATGCGAGAAGACCGAACTGGATCACGCCGAACCCCATGAGGGCAATCAAGCTAGAGGCGACAAGGGTTCCGCCCATCGCGACCCGGACAAGGCCGGCAGCCAGTGACCGCTGTCCGGTCTCGATGTAGACCGAAAGCAACCTGTACAGGAGCTGGGACGTGCCCGCTGTACCCAGGTGACCCAGCAGGAGCAGCCATACGAAGACGAGTGCGAAGCGCCCGAATTCCTCCGTGCCGATGAACCGGGACGCAAAGACCTGAGCCAGCAGCCCAAGGCCGGCTCCGGCAATCCGAATTGCAATGATGCGAAACGTCTGGCTGGCGAACACGGACGATCCTGGCGTCGAATCGTCAGGTGTAATTGCGCCGCTCACGGCGTCGTGCCCAATTCGGCTGTCACAGTCCCCTCCTGCTAGGAGGCACACTTACCGGCCCGATGCTGAATATTCACGGGCTTGTGGGCGATATAGTTACCAGTTGGTCTGAAGCAACGGCATGCGTGGCTGCTGGTGCAAAGGCGCTGGTGCTGGCCGCGTGACCGCCGAGATAATGTTCGCCACCAATGCGCCTTCAGCCCACAAAAAAGCCGCCCGGTTGCCCGGGCGGCTTGATGGGGTAGATCAGCTTACCGGAGATCAGTCGTTCCAGTCGCGGTGGCGCGGGCGGTTGCGGTCCCAGCCGCCGTTCCAGTTGTCGTCACGGTCGTTCCAGCCGCCACCGCTATGGCCATCCCAGCCGCCCTGGCTGGGGCGATGCGGGCGAGGCGGGGCAGGGGGCGTGCCGAAGCTGAACGAGAAGTTGATCGAGGGCTTGGCCGACTGGTGGTGGCGCCCGGCGGCTTGCAGGTACTGGGCCGAGACCCAGCCATCGGGGCCGCGCTTTTCGACATAGCACCAGCCGCCGCGGCAGCCGGTGACTTCCACTACCTCGTTGCGCCGCAGCGTATCGACCCGCTGATAGCTGGCCGACGGACCCGAGCGCACGTTGACATTGCCGGTGGCGACGGCCTGGGCGGCGAAGGCGGCTCCCGCTGTACCCAGCAGCACGGTGCTGGCGAGGGCGAGAGAGATAATCTTGTTATGAAGGCGCATAGCCATCTCCTGATGGTTTGAAGGTCTGAGGACCCTGAACTGTGCAGAAGGCGCCCCCGGCGGTGAACCGGACATGAACCGGGCGTTCATGCCGCTGCGGCGATCAAAAAGCCTCCGAGAAGAAACACATCCCCGCCATTCACGCGGTGCGGACGAACTTCGAACCGGCTCGTACGGCAGAATCGCTCCAGTTATGCCGGAATGGCAGGGGCGGGGGCACTGCTGGATGCGGTCGCCCCCGGGGCGAAAGCGGCTTCATACCGTTTCACCGCGACGCGTCCGGGCCGGGCGGCGCTTCTGCTGTCCAGGGGCCAACAGCGTTGGCAGAGGCCGGGTGGCATGCTACCTGCGAACCGACGCGGGCGTGGTGGAATGGTAGACACACCGGACTTAAAATCCTTCCAGTTAAGAAATCGTATTTCGATTTAAGCCAGTATTTTCAGTCAGTTAAGTTGATTCGGCCGTGGATTCTGAACCGAAAATCACCTACACATTGCTTGCACAGTTTGACGTGCTAGAATGCTCCCATCAAGGGGGAGATCTGCCGTGCCTGAAAAGCACTCCATTCTGGGTGACAAGGTTCACGTCTATCGCCGTGAAAACTCCGGCCGCTGGCAATGCTCGACTTTCATGGGTGGCAAAAACCACCGAGTCAGCACCGGCACCGACAGCCTAAGCCTCGCGAAGGAGTTTGCCGAAGATTGGTATTTCAATCTCCGGCTGGACCAGAGGGAAGGTCGTCTCAAGACCGAAAAGACGTTCAGGGAAGCGGCCGTCCAGTATGAACGGGAATTCGACGTCATCACGGGCGGCACCCGCAACCGAACCTACGTTGATGGCAACTACGGTCGCCTGAAGAATTATCTGGTGCCCTTCTTTGGCGACTTGGGTCTATCCGAGGTGACCAGCGGCAAGGTGCAGGAGTACCGGATCCTGCGGCAGACGCCTCACGCCGAGACAGGCAAAATCCCGGCCCGCAATACACTTCACCAGGAAATCGTCACGCTCCGCCAAGTCCTCAAGACGGCCATAAGGCACGGCTGGCTTACCCACCTGCCTGACCTGACAGCTCCGTACAAGTCAGGCAACAAAGTCTCCCACCGGGCTTGGTTTTCGCCAGAGGAATACAAGCGTCTCTATCAAGCGACCCGCGCCCGCGTGGAGAAACACAAAGGGAAGCGCTGGCAGCGTGAGGCCGAACAGTTGCACGACTATGTGCTCTTCATGGCCAATACGGGCCTGCGTCCCGACGAGGCAGGTCGTCTGCAGTACCGCGACGTCGAGATCGCTGAAGACGAGGAAACCGATGAAACCATCCTCATCATCGAAGTTCGCGGCAAGCGCGGGGTAGGATACTGCAAGAGCACGGCTAATGCGGTCCACACATTCGAACGCATGGTGGAGCGCAACAAGCCCAAGCCGACGGACAACCTCTTCACAGGCAACCGCCTGGAAATGTTCAACAACGTGCTGGAAGAGCTCGAGTTGAAGTTTGACCGTGAGGGCAATCGCCGGACGGCGTATAGCCTGCGCCATACCTATATAAGCCTGCGCCTGATGGAAGGTGCCAACATCTACCAGATCGCCAAGAATTGCCGGACGAGCGTGGAGATGATCGAAAAATACTACGCCTCCCACATCAAAACGAGCATCAGTGCGGCCGCCATCAACGTGCGCAAGACCCCGAAATCAAAAAAGAAGAATGCGGAACTGCGCGTTCGAAACGCCCACCGGGTGGTGAGCTAGATGCCGCCTGTCGCGAATAACTTGTGTCAGGTAGGATTTTATCCTACCATCTAAGACACGGAAAACCGGTGAAAATGAAAATGGCTGAAAAGCTGAGCATCACGCTCCCTGCGGAAATGGTGAGCGCTATCAACGGGCAGGTCAAAGAGGGCCGGTTCGCGTCTGTCAGCGAAGTGCTGCGCGAAGCTGTACGCACCTGGATGCGTCAGGAAGAGGAACACGCCGAGCGCATCGCGTCCATTCGCAGCCGCATTGACCGCTCTCTTGCCGATCCGCGCCCCCGCGTCTCCCTTGATGAGGCGTTCGAGCGTCTCGAGCGCAAGCACAAGCTGGTACGTCCCGCTACGTCCGCCTAATGCGGCAGCTCCCGGTCTTTCTTCGAGAGGAGGCCATTGCGGACCTCGAAGAAGTCTATGACTTCATCGTGGGCAACGGTGGCCCGCCAGAGGTCGCCATAGGCTTTGTTCGTCGCATGCGCGCGCGCTGCGACAAGATCGGATTTGCCCCAGAGGGTGGCGTGGCGCGGCCGGACCTCGGCATTGGTATCCGCCTCGTCCCCTTCGAGAAAACGGCTGTCATTGCCTATCGGCTTCACGACGATGCCGTTGAAGTAGTCAACGTGTTCTACGGCGGGCGGGACTACGAGGCACTGATGAAGTGACAAAGTCGATGAACGCTGATGTTGTCATGCTGCGAAAACTTGTTCTTGGCGACAAAGTACGTTTCGTTCGCTCCGGCGAGCACACCTGACTACGGCCAGATTATGGAGTCTGCGAGATACTTGAAGAGAGGGGCTTCAGGGGCGAGACGCCTTTACGAAGATGAACTGGAGTGGACCCCGTTTCACCGGACAGTCGGCGGTTGGGTTTAGGCACTGAGGCGCAGGAACTCGCGTGGTGAGCGGAACTTGAGCCCGGAGTGCGGGTGGACCTCACAGTAGTCGTCGATCCATTC